>Ga0316204_10000007_pt1 | contig 1121947 bp, 934 predicted proteins | sample 6monrhotite_MG_2_FD_205661 | JGI IMG/M metagenome (GOLD analysis project Ga0316204, IMG submission 205661) | Microbial mat bacterial communities from mineral coupon in-situ incubated in ocean water Damariscotta River, Maine, United States -... | ecosystem: Environmental > Aquatic > Marine >...
GGTTGCTGTGGCTTGCTGGTGTTGGAGGGCTCGCGTGTGCCAAGGGGCGCGCTTTTTGCGGAGGGTTGCTGTGGCTTGCTGGTGTTGGAGGGCTCGCGTGTGCCAAGGGGCGCGCTTTTGCGGAGGGTTGCTCTGGCTTGCTGGTCTTGGAGGGCTCGCGTGTGCCAAGGGGCGCGCTTTTGCGGAGGGTTGCTGTGGCTTGCTGGTGTTGGAGGGCTCGCGTGTGCCAAGGGGCGCGCTTTTGCGGAGGGTTGCTGTGGCTTGCTGGTGTTGGAGGGCTCGGGTTTTGCCGCGGCTGTGGGTCGCGGACTCGCAAGTGGTTGAGGGCTGTGGCGTACTATCATCACGCTAACCACGAGCTGATGTTGAGCGCAGCGTTCATTGCGCTGGCGGCGCCCCGCATCAGTTGAGAAAACGTCTCGCACTCGCACTGCCGCGGCCAAGGTTGGGTGCCTTGCTTCGGCGAGATTGCACAGCCGTCGCCTTCAACCCGAAAACGCCTTCATCAAGCGCCCTCCGCCAAACTCACACGGCGAGCACCGACCGCAGCCGGAGCAAGGTACCCGACCGTAGGCCAGGCTGCACCGTCACAGCAAAACAAGACCGCAAACCTACGAGGGCGCGAAAGCAGGCACCGTCACAGCAAAACAAGACCGCAAACCTGCGAGGGCGCCGCCAACGGCGGACCTACGAATTGGCGGAGGCCGTCTCGTCTGACTCTGAGACAGCCTGATCGTAGTGCTTCCAGCACACGGGAATGTAGCTTTCATCCGCACCCAGTTGCACTTGAGGCCCATCAACCGCAGCTTTGCCATCGACGATTCGGAGGTTGAACGTGGCCTTGCTCTGGCAGTGCTGGCAGGTCACTTTGACTTCTTCGATGCGGTCGGCAAGCTCCATCAAGCGTTTGGCGCCGGGAAAGAGCTTGGTCTTGAAGTCGGTCCGCAAGCCGTAACAGATGACCGGCACACCAGGGTCGACTGTCACTTGCCGAAACCGCTCAATCACCATCGGATTGAGAAACTGCGCCTCATCAACAAGTACACAATCCACGTCTTGGAATAGTTCTGATGGCACAGAGTCCCCCTCGACCAGATAATCAGCCTCCGCCTCAAGCCCCGACCGTGAAGCAATGGTCTTGCTACCAAATCGATCGTCGAGTTTTGGCTTGAGCAAGACTACCTTCTTGCCCTGCTTGCGGTAGTTGTGCGCCACTGCGAGCAAGTTCATCGACTTGGCGCTATCCATGGTGCCGTAGCGAAAGTAGAGCTTGGCCATGGCCGCGAGACTAGTGCCTGGATGCGGATCCTCGCAAGTGGCAAGTCGCGCTTCGCCACTTGGGTCGCAAAATGGCTTCTTGTGCGCCAGCACAGTGCGTAACGAGTGTTTACCCTGGGTTTAGAAAGTCGCTCTCTCGGCAGTTGAGCTTGGCTTCTTGGATGCTGTCCATGTTTAGCAAGCAGTTTGCCCAGCCGCGAAAGCCCCCACGAAGTGTTTCGCTGCGCTTCTGCAGCTCGGTCCTGCACTGCTCCATTGTGAAGTCGCCAATTTCTTCCTTAGCGGCGACGTGCATCGCATGCACACAAACGCGCTCAATGAGATCCGGATCGGTTCCCGCCTGCTTTGCCCCGCAAGCGAGGGCGCCTAAAAGCGTGCACACAATTAGAATCCAGCGAGCCATGCGAAACCAAGCCTACACGTTTGTGGCTGAGGTTGTGGAAGGAGGTGGTGGAGGGAGGTGGTGGAGGGAGGTGGTGGAGGGAGGTGGTGGAGGGAGGTGGTGGAGGGAGGTGGTGGAAGCTACTGGCCCTGCCCCCGGCTCAAGACGCGGGGCTTTCCAAGTCGATGAGTTCGACGACGGCCCGGTTTTGCACTCGGCTCTCCTCCAGATCAACGCGCAGGAGCAAGGCCCAGTCGTGGTTTTCATCCGGGTCTGAGAGGGTCTGGCGAAGCTGCCAATGCGCGCTCTCCTCGTCAAAATGCAAACGCCGCAAACTCCGAGCGTCGCCGTCCGTGAGCATCGCGTCGTACTCTTCCCAGTAACCGGTGAGACGTTCCCTAAGACGTTCGGGTGACCAAAGCTCGCCATCGGCATCGCGAGGAAGCTTTTCGTCGTCGGTCGCAAGAGTCTCAAGCGACTCCACAAAGCGATCGTACTTGCGCGCGGAGAGTGCCTGTACCAATCGGAACACGCCATTGCGCACAAGTGCTCGAAAGCTGCGTTTGTCGCGTGTGATGTCTTGCGCCGCCTTCGAGGGGTCTTCTTCTTGGGCCACAATTTGGGTCGCATCACCGGACTCAAGACGCTCCCACTCCTCGATAAGGCTCGCATCGACGCGGCGAAGTTCTCCGCCGAGCCAGTCTTCGATCTCAAGAACCTCTTCGGTCTTGCAGCTCTCGGGAACGGTCTGCCGAAGCGCTCGATAGCAATCGGTTAGGTAACGCAAAAGCACGCCCTCCGATCGCGCGAGCCCATACTCTTTTACGTAGACATTAAACGACGCACACTGCTCCAACATGTCTCGTGCAATCGACTTTGGCGAAACCGTATCGCCTGCAACCCACGGATGGTGTTCGGCGAAAACCGCGAAACTGCTTTGTAAGAACTCTTCTTCCGGCTTTGGATAGTCAACTTCATCCAGAGCTGCCATTCGCTCATCATACTCAACCCCTTCGGCCTTGAGTTCGGCAACCTTGCGACCTTTGAGCACGTTCACTTGGCTGCGAAGCACTGCGGATGGGTTCTCCAAAATGGCTTCGACAACACTGAGTAGTGCAAGTGCGTATCCGTCCTGCTCGCGATCCAGCGCAAGGAACGCCTCAACCGCGTAAAGCGAAAGCGCTTGGTTGAGAGAGAATTCCTCTTGCAGGTCGTCAGCAATTCGCACCTTGTTGCCGACAATCTCAACAATGTCCGCGGAGAGTAGTGATCGAAAGAGCTGCATCCCCTCGCGCAACAGCGTTCGCTTGCGAGCACTTGATTCATGGCTGCGGCGCAGGATCCGAGTTCCCTCGCGCCATCCTCCCGGCCCCGAGAGCACACTCAAGAGCAACCCATGACTAACGCGGAATTGCGAAACCAACGGCGCGGGAGCGTTGTTTTGCAGACGTTCTAGCGTCTCAGCGTTCCAGGCTTTGTACCCACGCTCTGGTGGTTTTCGTAGATGTAGCTTCTTTTGTTTCTTTGGATTGTCTGCGGCCTTGCGACGAAGCTGAAGGTTCTCGATCTCGTGCTCGGGAGCCTGGACGACAACACTGCCAGCGGTGTCAAAGCCGCGGCGACCGGCCCGACCTGCGATTTGCTGAAAGTCGCGCGTCGATAGAACGATCATCTTTCGGCCGTCAAACTTACAAAGCTGGGTAAAGAGCACCGTGCGAATTGGCACGTTCACACCAACGCCAAGCGTATCGGTTCCACAGATCACTTGCAGGAGACCTGCCCGAGCCAAGCGTTCGATGAGTCTTCGGTATTTCGGGAGCATGCCCGCGTGATGCACTCCGATTCCGTGGGGAATGAATCGAGCGAGCTCCTTTCCAAAGGGGCTGTCAAAGCGAAACCCTGAGAGTTCTTCTTTAATGCGTTTTTTGTCCTCTTTGCTCGTGAAGTTGAGGCTCATGAGGTTTTGCGCTTGCTCGGTTGCTGCGCGCTGGGAGAAGTGCACCATGTACACAGGCGCCCTGCCCTCTTTCATCAGATCCTCAATGGTCTGCTGCAGGGGCGTTACGCCGTACTCAAAGTCGAGCGGCACAGGGCGCTCGGTGGACTGAACCAGTGTCGACTCGGCGTTCGTAAACTCTTCGAGCGTCTTCGTGAAGAACTCGGGATTCCCGAGAGTTGCACTCATCAGAAGAAATCTGGCATGAGGCAGTGTCAACAGTGGCACTTGCCACGCAACGCCGCGGTCTCGGTCAGAGTAGTAGTGAAACTCATCCATCACGACCCAATCCGCTTGGGTCTCCGCGCCTTCCCGCATCGCGAGATTGGCGAGAATTTCTGCGGTACAGCAGAGCACCGGAGCGTCGCGATTCACCGTCGCATCCCCTGTCATCATGCCTACGTTCTTCGCCCCAAGGACCTCGCAGAGTTCAAAGAACTTCTCTGTTACAAGCGCCTTGATCGGTGCCGTGTAGAACGCAAACTTCCCATCGGCCAGCGCCTTGAAGCAGGCGGCCAAAGCAACGAGAGACTTCCCCGAACCAGTGGGCGTGTTGAGCACCACATTGTGATCTGAGAAGATCTCTAAGATGGCTTCTTCCTGGGCTTCGTACATTTCAAAGCCGCGTTCCTCCGTGTACGTGAGGAATCGCTCCAAGAGGTCATCGGAGTCCAGACGCGTGCCGGATTTTGGGAGGAGTGCTTCAAGTGGGGCCAGAGGCTGGGACATCAGTAGGCGGCCAGCATAACAAGGCGACGGCATCAATCCGCTCCAGCGCGCACGATGCGTGCAGAAACCGCGGTTGGCCTCCAGCTCTCAGTCGACGGCAAACCGCGATGGCGAGAAGTGCGGCGGCGGTTTCCGGGATGCTCAAGTACGTCTCCCCCAATGCAGCGCGATACCCAGCGGCAATCATCAACCACAGGGGAACCACTCCAAAGAACATCACGATGCACAGGGCTCTGCCCCTTGGAGGGCGGCTTACGCTTTCTTCTTAATCACTTGGAAGACTTGCAGTGGCTCTTGCTTGCCTTTGACCGCAAGCGCCGCCCGCGGTTCGAATTCGCACGCGGACGCCTCTGCCGCAGCATCGCGAACTGCCTTTGTGACAATGACTTCGTTGCCCTTGGCTGCAGAACAGAGTCGCGCTCCGGTGTTCACAACGTCACCGATCGCCGTGAAATCGAGCCGGTCTTCGTGGCCAATCGCCCCGATAACAACCTCGCCAGTCGCAATGCCAATTCCGACTTCGAGATCGGTTTCCCGCACTAAGTGAATTGCGTCGAGCATGGCCAGCGAGCACGAGGTGGCGCGAATGTTTGCGTCTTCTCCTTCGAAGATCGCCATGAGTTCATCGCCTACGAACTTGTCTACGTCGCCGCCGTGCTCATGCACAACATCGGTTTGGGCTTTGAGGAGTCGGTTCAGCATCCTGACCACTTCTTCCGCGCTAACCTTTTCCGAGTAGGCGGTAAAGCCCCGGATATCGCTAAATAGGATGGTTGCTTCTCGCCGCTCGCCACCTTCTGATGTGGTTTCAACCCCACCCGAACGAGCCGCCTGTGCCGTACTCTTGGATACGAACTTTTCTAAGTGGAATTTCGTGCGCAAGTCTTGAACCATTGCGTTGATGCGTGCGCCGAGCCTGGCAACTTCATCTCCCTTTGCATCGGCGTGAGCGACCTGCACATCCAGTTGCCCATCTCCGATGGCATCCGCCACACCAGAAATCTCCCGAACAGGACGCACCACGACAAACTGCAAGATGAAGATAAGTACAAAGAGCATGCTCAGCACGGCCATGGCAGTTGTGAGCATGATGATGTTTTTGGATTCGCTCCTGGTACTCGCCGCCATGCGTGTCGAAGCACTGACTTCAACCAGGCCTCGGAGAGGCATCGCACTTCCATGACAGCGCGCGCACCGAGCGGAGTTCCTGAGTGGGGCGACAACTCGAACGCGCTGGTTCTCGCCTTGTCCCACATGATCAATCACGGTCTGCTCTCGAGCGATAGCAATGGAGATATGAGCCGGAGGCGCGGTGTGTGTGGTGTTCCAATACACTCGGCCTTCCTTGTCGTAGAGCACCAATTCTTCAACCCCGCCGGTCGCGACAATCGAGTCAAGGAACTGGGCAATGATGCGCCCAAGCTCAGACGTCATGATGTGCCGGAGCGAGGTGTCGATCAGTGTCTCGAGTTCGACAGCATCACACTCCTGTACAGAGATGGGGTCAGCAAGTGCGACCAAGAGCGCGCCGCGAACCTCCTCACCGTATTGGTGACATTCGATGCAGCGTTCCTGTTTTTTTAGGGTAACAACTTCAATGGTGCCATCTGGCATCGCAAGGCGCTGTGCGTCGCCAGCTGCCATCACAGCCAACACTTGCTCACTCTCAACTCCGAACTCTTCCATGTCGAGACCGAAGCTGGGATCGCCCTCCGCATCGTAGACAGCAATACCGCGAATGCTCGGCGTGCTTTCCCGGATATCCTCAAAGAACTCGTCGAGGTGCTCCGAGCGCCGTGCCGTCATCAGATGCAAGAAGCCACTCGTGACAATCTCGCGAAGAACCCGGTTGCGCTTGTCCCGGCAAACTTCGGGCGCGACCTTCATCGATAGAACACCGCGCTGTTTATCCGAGGCCGCATGACATCCAGACCGAGCGCAACGTTTCTCCATGGGAATGGAGCGCACAACCCGATCATCAAGAACCTGGCGCTCTTGACTCTTTAGAACCATCGCTACATGGCGATCGATGCTACTTGGGTCGGGAGCCACTTGCTTGGGTGCAAAGACTTCGATGCCCTGTGGATCGTAAATGTGAATTTCCGTTTCAGAAGCGGCAACCGACTTCTTGAGATCTTCTACAAGATTCTTGACCTTGATGCCGTTGCCCGAAAGCATCGCTTGCTCGATGGAAGATCGAACCATGCTCGACATCTGCACAGCGCTGTCTTCCCCAACACTTTGCAGCGCACCTTCGACCTGGTTACCAACGCGCATGGAGATAACCAGGAACCCGACGCACGAGACAATCGCAACGCAAAGGAAGATCTTGGAGACCATCCGCCCGCGTATCCATCCCAGCATGGTCAGCAGTATAGAGGCCCAGGCTAAGCCCAGCCAAACCTGAGGGGCTAGATCAGGCCGGTCGCGACAGTTACAAGCGCGGTGGGAACAACGATGCCAAGCGCCGACCCCACAACGTAATGGTGCAGCCGCACCGAGCTGAAGCCCAACCCAACATTGAGTGGAGGGGAGAGAAAGAAGAACAGCCTGAGCGTTGCAATGGTGAGGATTGGTCGTGTCTCCGCCTTGTCCAACATGCGCTGCGCCCAGGCGTTCTTGAGTACGGTCGCCTTCTCCTGGCCTCCTCGCATGATGCGAACCAGGCAAAACCCCGCGGTTACCGCGAGAATGGCGCCGGTGTAGCCAACAACGAATCCAAGGGTTGGTCCAAACGCGAGCCGGGCTGCGATCACAAAGAGAACCCCGGGAACCTGAGCGAGGCCACCCACCACGAAGCAGAGAAAGAACACCGGCACGCCCCAGCAGCCAAGCTCCAGCAGGGTCATGCTGAGCCGCTCCGAGGTGATGAGTCCGGCGCGATTTAGAAGGATTCCGGTTGCCATGAGCGCGATGAGGCCAAGAGCGACGGCTAGGGATTTTACTGATATTGGGAGACGGAGGGTCATGCAGGTTCTTTCGCAGTGGGGAGGAAGGCGGCCAGGGCGGAAAGCTTGCCAACGTCCTCACCGAGCGTGCTCTCGGCGACGAATACCAAGTAGTCTTCAATCGCGCCTTGCGGTGCAAAGGCGCTGTCGCCAAGTACATCTCGCTCAAAGTCTGAGGCTGATACGAAGCGTGTGATCAGCATGCCTAGGCCAATGAGGCGCACCTTGCGAGCTTCGGCGGTGGCGGCATCTCCACCTTGGTTTAAAAGGCCTAGGGCCCCCTCCAGCAGCCGCGTGCGATGTGCGGGCACGTTCTTCGCGACAAGTTCAGGATCTTCAAAGACAAAGGCACGCAGAAGAAAGCGACTGCGATTTGCATTTGCGGAGAGAAGTCGAAATCCGTGTCGGACCGCGCGTTCCACTCGAGATTCTTCGGGCGGGGTCAAAAGCAGGCTTGCGATCTCGGAACCAACTTCGAGCAATTGTGAGAACGAGGTCGCGATGCACTCTGCGTAGAGCGCTTCTTTGGTCCCAAAATAGTGGTGAACCGTGGCAAATGAGACACCAACATCCTCCGCAATTCGGCGGGTGGTCGCCCTGCGAAAGCCATCTCGCCCAAAGTGTTTGATCGCCACCGACAGCAAATCCGCGCGCGTTTCTGCGGCGTTGGCGTTGATCGGGCGTCCCATCTGTTACTTATCTACTGAAAAGTAAGTTGTGTCAAGACGTTGATTTTAAATATATCTAGGCTACAAGTACCGCCATGAACGTCCTTCTCATCGGAGCCGGTGCTGTCGGCCAAGCCTATGGTCGCCACTTCCATCTCGGCGGCGCCAACGTCACTTTCTATGTTCGCCCCAAGTACGCAGACGAAACACGGAAGGGATTTGCCATGTATCCCCTCAATGAGAGAAAGGCCGAAATGGGGCCGGTGCGATTTGACGACTTCAATGTCATTACGAACTTTTCTGATGCGGCCGATACCAAGTGGGACTTTGTTGTCCTCTGCATGTCCTCAACAGCACTGCGGAAAGGCACCTGGCTCGATGAACTTGTTGCCGTGATCGGAGAAGCCACGGTGGTCTCCCTGTGCCCCGGTCTCAAGGACAATGCGTTTGTCCTGCAGCGAGTTCCAAAAGAGCGCGCTGTCTTTGGGCTCATTGGCCTTTCGAGCTATCCGGGGCCGCTTGAGGGCGAGTCTCTACCAAGCCCTGGCATGGTGTATTGGATTCCGCCGGCGACCAAGATGGCCTTTAGCGGTCCCGACGATCGCACGAGTGAAGTCGTAAAACTTCTTACCTCGGGTGGCCTCAAGAGCAAGCAGGTGAAAGACACGGCTGTGACGGCAGCGTTCGCCAGCCCGATATTGCAGATGGTGATTGTGGGCCTTGAGCTTGTTGGCTGGAAGTTCAAAGCGATGCGCAAAAACAAACCCATGATGAAGAACTCGTATCAGGCCATGCGCGAGTCGTTTTCGATCGCAGAAGCTCTCTTGGATACAAAGACCCCCTTCGCATTGCGCCTGATTCGTCCATGGAACCTGCGCCTCATCTTGAGGCTGATCCCGCATGTTGTGCCGTTTGATATGGAGCGCTTCTTTGAGAAGCACTTCACCAAGGTCGGCGATCAAACGGAGGACAACCTGGCGACGCTGGTGAGCCTAGCCAAGGCTGAGAACAACTCGCACGTGGCACTTCAGTCGCTGCACCAGCAACTCGAGAATCTGCGCGCCAAAACAGCGGGGCGCGCAGCCAGCGAGGCCTAAGGCTGGCCGCCACCGCCACAGTTTGGCGCGCACACTGAGAGCGGGCCGAACTCGCAGCACATATCTCCCGGCGTCGAACAATCCGCTGGCACATGGCACAGCTCTCCGGCGTTTCCTTCGCATGTGTCTGTGCAGCTCACGCCACCAAAGCTTCCACAACACACCTCGGCGCTGCTGCAATCCTCAGGACCGTCACACGAGGAAGAGGTTCCCTGGCAAGCCCCTGGGGCCACACAGGAGAAGTTGCCGCCACCCATAATGCAGCATTCCTCGGAGCCCAACGTGCATGTCTCCATGCCGCACTCAACAACGCCACTGCCTCCCGCATCGGGTGGGGTGATCGCGGCATCCGTTAGGCCGCCGCCATCATTGCCACCAGCACTCCCATCGGGCGCGTTCGGGTCGGCGTCTGGTGCGTTGGGATCCGCGTCGGCAACGGATGCTGAAGATGCGTCGTTGTCAGCATCGCCGGAACCACCGGTGCACGCCGCAGAGAGTGAGACCGCAACGAGTGACACCGCCGAGAGTGAGACCGCGAACAACAGAGAAATACTTGTGCGAAACATAGATACCTTGCAGGCGACGGTACCACGAGCAAGACGTTGATCGGCGCTCCGAGCAAGCGTTGGACAGATATGACGGAAGGTACGAGAGATTGCGATGAAATCGCCTCACAAACTAGAAGATGTCTTAGGTTTCGGAATCACTCAAATCATTGCCATAACAACCGTGTGACTCTCCGAAGGGAGTCGCGCTCACAAGACACACTGTCTTCGAATCTCTTCAATCGACATGATTCCTTAACCTTAGGCAATCGCGACCACCTCGCACGCCTGGGTGGACTACAATCGGGTCATGGAAAACGAGAAGAATGAGTCCTCTGCGGACCTGCTTGAAATTCCTCTCTTTCCTCTCAACCTGGTTCTCTACCCTGGGATGGTCTTGCCGCTGCACATTTTCGAGGAGCGCTACCGCTCGATGATCGGAGCGTGCATCGAAACCAAGCAACCATTTGGTGTTGTTCTGATTAAGGAAGGCAGCGAGGTGGGCCCGGCTGCGACTCCGGAGCGCATTGGAACCACCACACGCATTCTCGAGAGCCAGATGCTGCCAGAAGGCCGAATGAACATTCTGACCCGAGGAGACCAGCGCTTTGAAGTCGTTGAGGTTGTGCAGAAAACGCCCCACCTGGTTGGGCGAGTGCGAATGCTTGAGGAGGCGGATGGCGGTGCCAGCTCCGAACAAATCGATGAAGTACAGGGTGAGTTTGAGATCTACCTCCGCGACATGGGACGACTCGCGGGCGATGCAGCAAACGATATCCTACCCACCGAGAAGCCAAACGAACTCTCCTATTCCATTGCGGCAAAACTCTCCTCAAGCATCAAGCTGCCATCCGAGATGCGCCAACACTGGCTTGAATTGGACAGTGCCAAGCCCCGGCTCGACAGCATTATCACGGTGCTTCGCGGTCTCAATAAGGCGCTTGCGCAGGAGCTTGAGCGCCGCGCATCCGACGTTGGCTTGAACTAACCCCGCACAAGTGTGGGCGTGCGGAATACTGGCCCCACACACAACGTTCCTTGCGCATGCGAATCGGCCCGCCAGTCGTCACGACCCTCGTGCCTCTGTGCCTCGGTCTCGCCAGCCTAGTCTACACGGGGCCCGGTGCTCTTTGGTGGCGGGCACATGCTGGCGATGCTTTGGTGGTGGCCTTTCTCGTAGGCCTAGCGGGTGTTGTGGGACGGCTCTCATTGCGAGCTCGCTTGCTAGCCGTCGCCATCCTTTGCACCGGCCTCGAACTGGCCCAACTCGGAGCGAGTGCGTCTCGGGGCCCGATCGCTGGGCTCATCCTTGGCTCGACGTTTGATCCGCTCGACTTCGTGTACTACGCCATCGGGCTGGCACTTGCCGTAGTTCTCGACCGGCTTGCAGCTACGTATTTCTCTTAGAAAGAGATTGCGACGAATCGCTACCGAATCGAGATCGTCATTTCGTGCGAAATCACCGCAGAGTTGCCAAATTCATCGTCTGCTCGGCATTGGAAGAGAACTCGATCGCCGTCATACGTCTGCATTTCCGTCGCATCTTCAACGTCCTCGTCTGGTAGCTGAACCAGCATATCGTACGGCACGTGTGTCCAATTGCCTCGTTCGATCGCAGTTTCGTAGCTTCGCTGCTCGGCAAGAAATCGATCTCGGTCCAAATCAAAAGCCGTGCAGCGCACGCTGGGTCGACCGACAAATCCTTGGTAGCGAAGCGTCGGGCGAATCCGAACCTCGGTATCCAAGAACACTTCGATCGAGCCGTTTTCGACAAACGCGGTAAATGTGCCGGAGTCCGAGGTGCCAGCTTCCAGCGCTGGCTCCGGATCACCTTCCGCGGCAGCACACCCCATACTGAGGGTCACCGCGATGGTGAGGAGTGCCGGGATGGCTCGTGACGTCATTGCCAAGCACCCTACTGCGAGGCTTGTGCCAACGCCACGAACAACGCACGGCATCCTTCCAGGTGCGAGAGTCCCTTGAGATCACTTGCTTCGGAGCCACGTGTACTTGCTCCCGCGCTGGCCACTGCAGTAGCGCTGGCCAGTGCAAACGCCTCCCACAGGGGCAGATCGCCCCAAATTCGATCAGCTTGCAGGGCGTCGTCGTTCGGAGAACCAGGAGCGATACTCAAGCATCTTCGCGCGTTGCTCGGCAGGAGCATTTCGTTTGCACGTGGAATGCTCGTCGGATCCCTCGGGCGCAGCCCATCGCAACTCGGGGCAATCGTTGGGGTTGTACGACATCTCAAACTCCACCCTCCGGTCCACCAAGTCCTTGAGGGTCAGCTCCCAAGTGCTGCCGTCGGAACGCGTGTAGGGCAGCGGCCTGGACGCCAGCTCCTTCGCCAGAGTTTCTCTTAGTTCGGCAACTCGCTCTTTGACCTCAGTCTCGGCAATTCCGTATTGCTTTGGCGAGCGCAGGACCGCATCGGGAAAGTCGACCACCGTGTGAATTGCGATGAGGAGACGCCAATCTCGAGAAGGCGTTGAGAAATCTTCCCAGGGGCCACTCGTCAAGAAAATCTTCTTACCGCTCGGCATGTCGATGGGTTCGAAGTTGCGCGTGTTCATAAAGTCTTCCCCCGTCGCGACCGAGGTCGTTCGTCGAGTCACCTGCTCTTGCAGCGCATCCACCAAAGAGCGCAACTTGCCTGCGGGGTCCAAGGCTCGCGGGTTGATGATGGACTCCATCTTGTCGTAGAAGTCGCTCTCGCTCCCTGTGTATTGTTCGCGAGAAAAGCGTGCGGTGGAGTCGCGCTTCAATTCAGCATTGGTGCGCGTTTCAAGGGCCTTGCGACCGCGATTGTAAACCCAAGGGCGAAACGCTTTAAAGCCCGCGCCGCCGCTGTGGGTCTCGGGCCGAAAGAGGAAGGAGCCGCGCCAGAACCGACGCCGACCAATGGTGCCATCAGGTTGTGCATCGGCACCAATGAGACCACCGTAGCCCGTCGCGCCTTGGTCAATCCATCGCACAACGACCAGCAGATGGCCGTACGGGTCAGTGAAGAGCGTGCCAGGTCGAAGAGTTTCGCGAGTGAGGCGCACTGGATAGAAATCGGTTTCGTCGTCATCCGGCCCGGTGCGACCACTCGATGAGTGAACGGTTCGACGAACGTGGTAGTTCACAAAATTGCGAAACACCGTGACCTCGTCGTCACCGGCAAACTCACTGCGATCCATCAGGTTGCCTCCAGCGATGTCGCACGTCGGTGGCCGATTGTCGCGTGCTCGATGGCACTGGTGCACACCAAAAGGCAGACGCAGCTTCCAGGCAAAGTAGGCCCGCAGTGTGTAGGGCAAGTCTGCGCAGTCGGGGACAAAGCGAAGCACGTTCTCTTCGCTCTTACTAAAGTGATCAAAGAGAATGTTGCGCTCGGAGTCTTGCAGCAGCGTGTGTAAGTCCGGCCATGTTCGATCATCTCCCTCGGGATAGTCGAAGAGTCGCTCGGTAAAGACAGCAAAGAGATCTTCGTAGACCGGCCCCCAGGAGCGGCGTGCTTTCCAAATGGGCTTTGTTGAGGTGAGCGCAGCGTTCAGCGCCTCTGGGCTATCTTCATCCACCGCTTTCTCAATCGGTTCTCCATTCTTGGCAGCCTCACGCTCGGCCTTTTTCGCAGCCCTGGCCTTCTGCTTGTTCACCTTTGCAATCTGCTTCCAGTTTGGTCGCGATTTTCGGCGCCCGACCTTGAACGTTGTGCAAGCTTGCTGCGATTCGCCATCACCAAGCACCGCCATCCATGTGCCCTCCTTCTGCGGAGTAATCGCACCGATGTAGCCACTCGGTGGGCCGCTGGTCTCAGTAAGCACGGAATCTTGCCGGCGTCCTTTGGGGTCATAGAAGGTCAATCGCGCGGGCCCATTCGCGTTGCGAGTTGTCGCAATGACACGCACCCCTGCCCCTCTTTCGGGAGACTTTGGTGAGACAAAGAGTCGGCGACTGGGGAGCTTCCGGCAGGATGATGACGAGGGCTTTGCGACCGGAGCGGCAGGTCGCAGGTCGGCGATTCCACGGAGTACCTCGGGCGGCGCTTTGCCGAGCACACTCACGCGATTGATGCGTTCGATGAGCGCGGTCTTGCGAGTTCCGCGTCCAAGCTCAAGGCCGCCAACTTGTACTTTGCCAACAACCATTGACGTTTCTTCGCCGGTCTCGCAGGTATCTAGGTAGTACGAGAGCGCGTGCACGGCCATTGGGACGCCGCTGGCATCTTTGCCGAGGTACAGCATGATGTGCCCCGGAAGGTGCATGATGACCACGCCCGACTCGCTCGCTTGCTCGATGATCTCAAGTTTTTCGTCGTCGGCAACGCCCTCCACTTCAACCGAGTAGGTGCCAGCTTTTGACTGCCAGCCGCTAAACCTGGGCAAGTTGATTCCAAACGCGCCAAAGAGATCAAGTTGCAGGCGTGAACAGTCAATCCCACCATCGAGGCCGCCAAAGCCGTAGGGCTCGCCCAAGTACGAGAGCGCCGTTTCGAGTACAGCACGGCGCGTGAGAGGACGTGTTGTGGTCTCGTACACACCTTCGGCCAGGGTTTGCGCGTCAATGCGTTGCGCTGTGGCAATGAGCACCTGTCCTTGACCGCCAGCAGCAAATGGCACACGTGCGTGGGGCGCCAACGAAACGCCACCCCCCGATGTAGCGCCTTGCTTCGATACGACAGCATAGGGTCCGCGAGCATAGCGCTCTGCCTCTGACTCAGAAATCTCCCTAGACTTGGCAATATCGCTTTTCACAAACCCCCACGAGGTCGCAGTTCGAGCCAGGCTCATTCCCCCCGACCACGGAGCGACAATCTGGATGAGTTCCTGGGCGTGGGCCGCGCTGCAGGTGTTGCGATTGATGCGCGTGCTTGTGGCATCTGCATCGTAGAAGCCCGCTGTTGTCGGCGCGCAGTAGAGTTGAACTTCCTCAAGAGCCACGTGGAGCGACGCATCAAAGGTCATGGTCGACGGCTTTGAAAACGCTTCGGCCTCGGAGTCTTTGCGGTATTCGGCAGCGTCGAGTTTGCCCTGCATCCATACAAAGCGCTCATCGACCTTGGTTCGCAATTCATCTGCATCAAGCGGCGCCAGCAAGTCCGCCTGCGAAAAGAACCCAGGGCGCTGCACCCCGTACGATGCGTTTAGCGTGGCAATATCCTTTGAGGTAAGAAGAACTTCGTCAACATCAACCCCACGCTTGGCAGCTAGGTCGATCCAGTAGTCGGCGGTTCGATGAACTTCGGTAGCGCCAGGCAAGAGATCCGGCGCCGGCTGCTCCTGCGGACAACTCTCGGATCGTGCCCCCGCCGCCGTGTCGCTGCCCCCGGGCTTTCCTTGGTTCGACGAAGTCTTCGCGTTGCTACCGCACGCTGCACCTAGTGCGATGACGAGTATCGTTACTGTTGTGGCTCTCACCGTGAGCAATCATGACAGATGCCGTAGTCCTTGCATCACTCCTGGGGTGACGCTTTGTGTTGCAACGAACTCGGCACCAGTCTGTCAGTGGAAAATTGCGGGTGAGGAAGAATCACTGTCCCGATACGATTCTCCTTGAAATGTGTCATGCATTCCCTCTAAATGAGCGCCTTGTTTCCGATAGCGCATACGTCTCGAGGTCTGCCTCAGAAACAACAACAGATTTGGGGGGAACGGTTAGGCGTTTATTGCCGAACTTGACCCAAGGGGCGCAAGAGCTATCAGTTCTGGGGGGAACATGCTCTCGCGTTGGGGAAACGAGGCGGCCGACGGCTGCTAGCCTGCGGATTTTATAATACCGCGGCCGCCTCGCTCTCCGTCCCCGTCTCTGCAGCCATCGAACCATAGTCGCCGAACCACAGTCGCCATGCTCGATCTGCCGCCAAGCGTTACGCTTCGGGCATGACTTCCTGGCCTCTTTCGTTTGCAGATATCGATGCCGCTCGCGAGCGCCTCCGTCCGTTCATCACGCCAACGCCGGCGCGCAACTACGGGGTCCTCGATGCCCAAGTGGGTCATGACATCACGGTGTGGGTGAAACACGAAAACCACCAACCCACAGGTTCGTTCAAGATTCGAAACGGCCTCTCCGCGGCGACGGCACTCGATAGCGATGCCAAGGGCCGCGGTCTCATTGCGGCGAGTCGTGGCAATCATGGACAGGGCGTTGCCTATGCGGGCCAGTTGTTGGGCATTCAAACGACGATTTGCGTGCCCGAGGGAAACAGTCCTGCGAAGAACCAGGCAATGCGTAGCTTTGGCGCAACCCTCATTGAAGAGGGCGAAGACTACGATGCATCACTCGCGGTGGCACTGGCGCTCGCAGAGGCCAAGGGCCTCACCGTTGTGCACTCCACAAACGACCCGACGGTGATTGCTGGCGCGGCAACCATTACGGCTGAGTTTCTTGAGCAAGTTCCAACTCTGGATGCTTTGGTCGTGGCTGTTGGTGGCGGTTCGCAGGCCGTAGGAGCAATCACTGCGGCGCGCCAGAAAAACCCTGAGATTGAAGTCTTTGGTGTGCAAGCCGCAGCGGCAAGCGCAATTCACGATGGCTACCACGCCGGGGAAATGCGCAGCACCGACAGCGCCAACACCTTTGCCGACGGCTTGGCAACGCGGCATTGTTACGAGCTGACGTTCCCAGCCCTATGCGATGGTTTGCGCGACTTTGTGACAGTTACAGAAGCAGAGATTGCGGCGGCAATTCGACTGTACATCAACAGTGGCTGCGGACTTGCGGAAGGCGCTGGGGCGGCAGGGCTGGCTGGCCTTGTGGCGCTCGCACCGCGATTGGCGGGCAAGCGTGTTGGTATCATCATTTCGGGGGGCAATATCGATGCGGATATCCTGCAATCCGTTCTGCGCAGAGACTTCGAATAACTCTTAGACCTTCACAAAGGTGCCGTTGTCGCGATCCTTGGTTACACCAGGAAAGGCGAGCACCTGATTGTGCATAGCAACGTACACGCCTACGCCAACGAGTTGCACGGCGCACAGGGCCTCAGTCAAGTTCTGAGTTGCATCGGTATTTCGCAGCGCATAGGGCCTCATCGCACCGGTTAGTACAATGGGGTTTACAATCGGCTCCCCAACTACAAGCATCTTCTCGCCTGTCGCTGCCAATCGATCGGTGCCGTGAACCACAACGACACCGTCGTGTGTGTGGGTTGCCCGGCAGGCAGTAGCGGCAATGAGAGCATGATCATCATCATTCATCTCAAGGCTATCTTTGTTCATGAGCTGCAAGCGCTCGACGGTCACACCCCGCAGGTCCAGCCTCGCAAGCATGATGTCGAGGATCGAAACCTCGTTGTGCAAAACCCCGGAGAGTTCGTCGTACGTCTTCTCAATCGTCCCGCCGGTGGAGATGAGCGCAATGCGTTTCATCGTCCAGCCTGCTGACGAATGAAATCGATATACGACTGGGGGAAGCGGTTCTCCTGCATGCCGCGGAGATAGTGCGCAAGATAGAAGTCTAGAGGCAAGAGTTCGCCCACGTCTTTGGAAGCAATATAGGTATAGCTTTCCCATACATGCTCTCCACAGTAGGAGTTGACGCGAATCTGCAAAATCTCATAGCCGCCTTCATAGCGGTGCAAGCGTTCGCTCTGCTGTTTTGTGAGGCTGTACACAACGCCGCGCACAAGCCCATTGTCGGCAGGCTCGATGTTTCCCTTGCCCGAACCGTCACTTCCACGGTGACTAAAGCTGTGGGCATGAGCGGCCAGCAATGCATGTCCCAAGACCTCGGCAACGATGCCGACACGCTCTTCGAGTCGGTCTCGACTCATGTTGGATCCATACGAGAAGTAGAGCGGCATGGGAAAACGCTAGCACGCGAAAGCCGAGAGCCCACGCCAGCCTACACGTGGGCGCATGTCCGGCAAGGATTGATAATGACTAAAAATTTGCCCGCCAAGTCCCGAGACCCTAGAAATAGATAACGGGGGAAATGATGAGTCCTAAGAGTTTATTAGACAGCTCTTGGCCATACGTAGTCATCATGGTTCTCGGGATCGTTATAGTAAGTGGCGCGGTGGGTCCCTTCTAGGTACCTTAGGTAGATGCGATTAAATCGCTTTGCGCCATGGATGTTGTTGGGTTGTCTGATCGTTGTCACAGGTTGTGGCAAAGAGAAGGTTGTGCCCTCAAGCGGTCCCGTGGGTCATGTCGTTGTGGTCAAAGGTGAGGTGCGCGCACAACGTGCAACACAAGGTGGCGCCGCACAAGAAGGCGCTGAACAGAAGGCGCGATTGGTGCAAGTAGACGATATCGTCTTCGCCGACGACACCATTGTTACAAGCAGCGAAGCCAGTGTGCAGATTCTCATTACGCACAATGGTGCGCTGTGGGAACTTGGCGAACGCTCGAGTCGTCGCATCGACAAAGGCATTGCGTTTCGGGCGACGAAAAAGGGTGAGGCTCCACTCGATCGCAAAGAGCGAATTGCAACGGCGGCGGCTGGGCGCAACACAACCCGTGAGGCCGGCGACTCGGTTGGCACCATCATGGCCGATGAGACGCGACCACTCCCACAGGCCGCCAGCGCAAGCGCTGCAGATCAAGGTGCTGCAGATCAAGGTGCTGCCGAGCCACCAGGTGCCACCGGAGCCGCTGCATCGCCAAGCCCAAGCCCAAGTCCAAATCGACGCCCAGCGTCGCGACCGCCAGCGAAGCCCAAGCCCGCAGCGTCTCCTCCTCCCCCACCTTCGTTGGAAACGATGAATGAATCCGCCCCAAGCAAGACCGCGGGTGGTTCGCTAGGTGTGAGAGCGGATGACTCGGCCCGACCGAAGAAGCGAAGAGGCTCTGCCAAAGACAGTCGAACGCCCACGGAGGATCAAGACCAACGTGAATTTGATGGCGAAGCCGACGACAACGAGCCAGCCGATCGTCCCTCGCCATCACCGGTTGTGGCGAAGGAGCAAAAGAAGGTGGCTCCTGGTGCTGAGCAACGGGCCTACCTCTTGGCGCTGGCACGTACCTGCCAAAAAACACATAGCGGTTCGGGAACGCTTCGCTACAAGCGCATAGCAAACGGGCAGCTCACCGTTTCGTCTACTGCCAAGAGCCTTGCGCCGTTGGTCACGTGTGTGAAGCGAGCCATCCGTTCTAAAGCTCCGCCGAACAAGGCAGCGGTCTCTGGTAGCCTTCAGCTCTAATGAGTGAGCCAGCACTGCGCATCGAATCGTTGCGCGTTGCCCTGCCAAACGGCAGGGTGCTACTCGACGGCATTGATCTCACTCTTGCCAAAGGCGAAGTCGCGGTTCTCCTCGGTGGCAGCGGCGCCGGTAAATCTACACTGTCGCGGGTGCTTTTTGAACGAGAGCAACTCGAGCGTGATGGCTTTGATGTTCAGGCCTCACGGATTGAGTACAACCCCGAGAGCCTCGGCTTGGTTCCTCAGCGCGGTGCCCTCTTCGACCATCTCAGCGTCGGCGGAAACATCGAACTTGCGATGCGATATCGCAAGCACGTCACGGATACCGAGCACACGGTCGAGAGTTGGCTCGGGCAAGTGGGTCTCAGTCCAAGTCTCGCAACCGCACTGGTGGGCAAACTCAGCGGCGGGCAGATTCAGCGCGTCGCCGTTGCTCGGGCCCTCGCAAGCGAGCGGCGCCTCCTGCTTCTTGACGAGCCCTCGGTTGGGCTAGATCCGCATCGCGTGCGAAGTCTGGCGCGTTTGCTGCGCAAGCAGGTCGATGAGATGGGCCTTAGCGCCATCGTCGTAACGCACGATCCTGCGTTTGCGGCTGGCGTTGCCGACAAACTCCTTCTCCTGGATCCCCACACACAAAAGCTCGAGCACCTATTCGCCGATGAGTGGCCCGGCCCAGTCGAGAGCGAGAGCATCTCCACGGACGTGCGTGGAGAATGGCTATTGCGCCTCGAGGAAACCCTTGACCGCGCTATCGAAGAAGCGCCGGCTCCATCGGGAGCATCCGCTGCGGGGCCCCAAGGCATGCTCTTGGCCGGACTCCTGCAACGTGCGAAAAGCCAACTCGCTCCGTTTGCCGCGGCAGGGCAGGCACTTCTTGCACTGCCTGCCCAAGCCGTCCTGCACACCAGAGATTTTCTTAGTGTCTTGGGACGCATCCTCATTCAAGCGGCTCTGCGGCCGGCGTTGTTCTACGGCATCGTTTCCGTGCTCATCGGGTTTACGCTGCTCTTTGTCATTTCCAAGGTTGGGGGCGCAGGGGTTCGCACCAGTGCGCTCTTGCAGCAAATTGGCGGCTCGTATGCGGTTGCGCTCGCACCGCCACTCTCGGCCCTGCTCTTTGTCGCCGCCTCGGGTTCGGCGTCAAACGCGTGGCTCGGTTCGATGGAGCTCACCAAACAAACCGCAGCACTCGAAGCCCTGGGCATTCGCAAGACGCACTATTTATGGGCTCCAACGTGGCTTGGGCTTACACTTTGCTACTTTCTCGTAGCCGCGTTTGTGACTATTGGAATGCTCTTTGGCGGCTGGTTACTTTGCCAGCAACAAGGCGTCGACGGTGCATGGGATTTGTTGATTGGCGACATTGTCGATCCGCGCCCCGAACGCTCGGTCTACGTCGCACGAGCAACCTTCTTGCTGTGGTTCTATGGGTGGGGCATCGCCAGCAACGTATTGGCCATGGGAAGTTCTCCAAAGCGCAGTTCCGATGACGTCACACGGGCAATGACCGGCAGCGTTGTCTCCGCCACGCTTTGGGTCGTCGCCCTAGAACTCGGCAGCGTCTTGTGGATCTTTGGCCGGTGAGCAAGGCGACGCGGGCGCGAAACGCAGGGCTGTTGGGTGCACTGCTCGCTGTCGCGAGTCTGCTTGCCTTCCCAAGCCTCGCCTCTTTCATGCAGCGTTCCGAACTCGCCCTGCGAATTGAGGCGCCGGACGTAACCGATGGCCCTCTCATTGAGATTAGCGGCGGAGAAGGCAAGCAACTCTACGTCGATGGGTTGCCAGCAAGCTTGAGCGATCCGGTTGCGCCCGGGCTCCATCGCATTGCATGGAAGAGGGAGTATCGAGGTGGGCACACCCGCAGTGTGACGCATGCGCAGCTCGTCGGCCCTCTGCAGCAACGCGAGCATCCGACGTGTTCGGTCTCTCTTCTCATTGCGCCGAGCTTTCTTGAACAGACTGCTCCCATCTTAGAAGAACTCGTATCCAAGCAACTCAATGGCATGAAGCAGTGGCCGATTGGAAAGTTCAAGGCAGCCAGCAAACTAAACCTGCGCTGGGTCGCTTGGACCGACGAGATGCCCTTTCGCATGTTGCGGCTCAAACTCGCCAAAGAACTGCCTGAAGCAACGATCGAGGGACATCTTCGGGTCGCGATGGCCGTAGAATTTGAGAACGCTCATGTGCCTTTAGCACTCACCGTTGTTCCGCTCATCAAAGAGGGCTCACTAACCTTCCGCGTCTTTGTGAGTGCCAGCCTTGATCTCGACAATCGCCTCTTTCAGTGGGTCGCTGATTTCTTTGATGGCAACGACCGCGTGAGTGAGCTCATCGAGCGCGAGGTGCGACGCGAAATGCGCAACGTGTTGGACAAGCCGCCCAATATCGCCATCAATGGAGACACTACACTGGAGATCGAATTTTGTGAGGGCGAGCAGCTGCACTTCCATGAAGCTGGTCATGTGGCAATGCCCTTGGCACTGCGGATAGCGGGACAGTTTCCTGGGCCTCCTCTTCACCCAAAGCCCACTCGGGTAGCATCTCCCGCGATGACAACACCGCTAGCGGTCGAGCTCGATCGCAATGCACTAGGTACGGTGCTGCACACACTTTGGGATTCGGGGATGCTCGACCGCACCCTGGCTAGAACCACCGTGCGAGCCTTCAACGAGCATCCTACCGTACGAGATTTCCTTAGCCTTCGCATCGACAGCGCACAATTTCACTTACCTCCAACGATAGATTTCCAGGAGGCCAAAGGGCTTCAGCTCCGAGCCGCGAGCAAGGTAACGTTTCGAGATGGCGACACGACATCCAACGCCAGCCTCTTTGCCGAGTTTTCGATCGCCTCAGAATTTATCCGATCGCCAAGCCTCGCGCCGAAATCCAATACCCCGGGCATCGAGCTCAAAGCCGTGCAACTCACCTGTTCCGATGATTTGGGTCGACTTCGGCCCTGCTATTCACAAATCATCGCCCAGGTGCGTGCGAATCAAGCCGAGCTTCAAGAGCAACTCGCGACGCTCCTTCGCGATTTGCTTCTCAAGCTCTTCACGCAGCGCACTCTCAAGGCGCCAGGAGCACCGGCTAGCTATCAGCTCGAGAGCACAGACTTCGATGTTGATGGCGCCCGATTGCGCGCGAACTTACGCGGTGTGGTTGAGAGATGATGCGCGCCCTAGGCAGGTTTGCCAACCTCAGCGAGATAGGCAAGCATTGTATCGGCATCCGAAATTTCAAAGGGGTCGCCTGCGGCGTTGTCGGCAAGGCCAGGTTCGACAAAGAGTTTCTCAATCTCGCCATCGTTCACGACCATTGAGTACCTCCAACTTCGGAACCCAAAGCCCAGGTTGCTCTTGTCGACCAGCATTCCCATTTTCCGCGAGAACTCGCCGTTGCCGTCGGGCAAGAGGAAGACGTTCTTGACGCCCAGATCGTTTCCCCACTTGAACATCGTGAAGGCATCGTTGACCGATAGGCAAATCACCTCATCCACACCTTGCGCCAGAATCTGATCGTACTTCGCGTCGTAGCCAGGAACGTGCGTTGAGGAACATGTTGGTGTGAAGGCACCGGGAAGCGCGAAGAGAACCACTCGCTTGCCAGCAAAGAGTTCCTTCGTTGTGACGTCCTGCCAGCGAAAGGGGTTCTTTGCGACGGATTCGTCACGCACGCGAGTTTTGAAAACTACGTCGGGTACTTGTCGTTTCATGAAGCCACTATGACGGGGCTCCGCCGATTTGCAAAATCGAATAACCTTATCGGTTGATAGTCACTAACTATCAACCGATCGTGACATCGAACGTTTCCGATTTGTATGAAGTCACTCCACCGGTCACACTTGCCCTCGTAGCCATGCTGCCTCTCTGGATCGGTTTTATTTGCATCGTCTTGGGCCTTCTCGCCCTCGACCTAGGCGTGTTCAATCGCGACAGCGGAGCACTGAGTTCACGAGCAGCTGTCGGCTGGACCCTAGCCTGGGTCTCGGTGGGCGTCTCCTTTGGCGGCCTGGTGTACTTCATGTACGAGCAACAGTGGTTTGGCGCGGGAACCGGAGCCCACGCCATGGCAGGTAGCGATGCCGCATCGATCTACTTCACAGCCTACGTGCTCGAGAAGTCGCTCAGTATCGACAACATCTTTGTCATGTCGCTCATTTTCACCAATCTGAAAATCGCGCCAGAGCAGCAGCGCCGCGTCCTCTTCTGGGGAATTCTCGGAGCCCTCGCATTTCGCTCCCTCATGATTGTTGGTGGAGTTTGGCTCATCGAGCACTTCACCGTCACGTTCTATATCTTTGGGGCGGTCCTCGTTTTCTCTGGCATACGCATGTTGGTTGCCACCGAAGACGAAAACGAGCAAGGCTGGTTCGTCCGCACGGCGCGCAGAATCCTACCTGTCGCCGAAGGAGACTACGGAGACAGGTTTCGCGCCCGGGAGAACGGTCGTCTCATGCTCACGCAACTGAGCTTGGCACTCATTGCGATCGAACTCACCGATGTGGTCTTCGCCTTCGATTCGGTGCCTGCCGTTCTGGCCATCACCACCGATCCATTCCTTGTTGTCACGTCGAACGTCTTTGCGATCCTCGGCCTGCGCTCGCTCTACTTTGTCTTGGCAAGCATGATGGACAGGTTTCACTACTTGGGAGTTGCCTTGGCCTTCCTGCTGATCATGATTGGAGCAAAGCTCTTTGCTCACGACTTCGTGCATATTTCCAACCACGTCTCACTTGCCGTTGTACTTGGCATTGTGACGATTGGAGTCGGGGCCTCGCTCTTCACAAAACGCCCAAAGCCAAGCTAGCTCGTTTCCATCCCCCTAACGCTGGGTATCGAGGATTTAATCGCGTTTCGACCGCTACGCTCATGGAATTGGCGAGGCTGCCTCCGCACTGGCAACTCGGCATATCCCCAACCTCGCGCTGGTTCATCGACCAGAATTAGGACGGAGACTGCAGCCTCACCTTGGGTCCTTCTCCGCTTACAGCGCAGGATGGGGAAACACCGATTGCCTTGCGTGCGGAGGCTCCGGGAATAGCGGCATCAGGACTCAGTGTTTTTCTGGTGACGAGGCTTTGCGAAATCTTCAGCAGGCGTTCGGCCCCGGTTCCATCTCTTCTGGGATGGAAGCCAAGCTAGGCGCACCGGCGAAGACAGCACTTGGCCCAACTACGGGGCTGCGTTGCTGGGCGCTGCGTTGTCGGCCGCTGCTTCATTGGCTGCTGCTTTGCTGGTGGCTGCACCCAGCGAGATTGGCAATATGAGCTTGTTGTAGTGCCCTACCGCCTGATTGTGCAGCTGCAAAATGTCGCCGTCTTTGGGAGGATTTAGAAGCGGGCTAAGGGCGCGCAGCACGAGCGCACCGCCCGAACGCTTGTACAACTCGGCGTTCGCCTTGGCGGCTTCGCTAGCTCGAGCGTGTGCACTCAGAAGATCTCTGTGCAGCTCCTTTGCGGGTTTCGATGTGGCGAGATGCGCCCGAGTCCAGGTATCGCTACTGGTAATGAGATCCCGAAGCACGCTGTCAAAGCCCCCACCATCTCGCTCGTGAATGCGCAGAGCGTCCTCCTGTAACCAACGCGATTGGGAGGTATTCATTGCTTGCAACCACCGCTGGCGGGCCTTGCGAGCCACAGCGCTCGACTTGCGAACCTCCGCTCGAATCTCGCGCTGCACCTTACCGCTCGCCGCCGAACTCGACTGCGTATCCCGGAGTGCTTGATTAAGCGCCACAACGCTTGAGACCAAGGCTGTCGAAGCCGAGTCGATTGGTTCGATAGCAGGGTCTTTCGCGGTACTAATCTCGACAACGAGCCGACACTCGTCCGTAAGGTTGTATGCAACCGGAGTCGGGTCGCCCTCATCGGAGGCTGGTAGGGCCCCTTGTAGTGCGGTGCTTAAGCGGGTTCCACATTCGACAAGAGCTGCGAGTTTTTCGTAGCCGGAGGCAATTGTTGCGGCTGGCAGTGTTGGAGCCGAATCCGGCCGTTTTGCAGGAGTCCCTGGCACGCCAACCGGAATGGCATGCATCGAATGCGTCATTTGCACAGTGAGCGTTAGCTCCTGGCCAGGCTCTGGCGTGACCCTGACCCGTCTGAGCAGATAGCCGTCGGCAAGAAGCGCGATTCCAAACTCTTTGCCGCTCGCAAGCGAGAGACTTCGCTGTTCCTGTTTGGCGTTATCGAGTAGGAAGGTCGTATCTGCTGGCGTCACCTGCATTTCAAGTCGCGCCGCTGCCGCCTCAGCCCTGGGCAAAATATAGCCAAGCGTGTAGTAGCGATACGCCGCGCCACCGCCAGCAATCACTGCCACGAGCAAGACGAATTTGAAGGCGGAGGCCCAAAACCGCGACGGCTCGTCGCGCGTCACCCATTGGGATTTGTGGCGTGCGGTTCTTGGAGTTGCGAGTGGAATGTCTTCCGTTACGCGTCGCTGGACAGGCGTATCCAAATCAAGCGCGAGCGGAACTTGTGATGAGGCATCGGGTGGCGCGAAGCGGTTGCCGGGACCTGCAGCGGCACGAGCACGGGCCTGCACCACCGGCGCAGCACTCTGTGCCTCGTCTTCAGCCTCTTGCGCCAGAAAGCGATCCGCGATGTTGTCAAAGGCGGCAAGCTCCACAGGTGCAGCGGCAGCCGGCGCCGTTTGGAAGGCGTGCAGCGCTTCGGAGAACTCGATGGCACTAGAAAATCTCTTAGAGATATCGGAATTCAACGCGCGATCGACAATCGTGCCCAACGAGTCGGGAACGCCTGGGAGAGCGGTTGAGAGCGCCACAAATGAGCCATCCAAAACCGACGCCATGATCTGATTGTGGTTGTCGCCTGCAAACGGCGGCGTTCCTACAAGGCACTCGTAGAGCACGCAGCCCATCGACCAGAGGTCGGAACGGTGGTCAATATCAAGACGGCCACGCGCTTGCTCGGGTGACATGTAGAGCGGCGTGCCCATAACAAGACCCGCCTGGGTTGCCCGACCATCACCACTTGCTGCGCTATCGAGAATCTTTGAGATCCCGAAATCCAAGATCTTGATCACCGACTCGCTGCCCTCACCGCCGGCGATGAAGAGATTGTCGGGCTTGAGATCGCGATGAACAATTCCGCCCCCATGTGCGGCAGAAAGCCCCTCTAAGCATTGCAACGTCAGGTTGACAGCCTCGTCCACGCCAAGCTTGCCGACCCGTTCCAATCGCTCGCCCAGACTCTCGCCGGAGAGCAATTCCATGACGAGATACGGCATGGGATCGCCACCCGCATCAAAAACTTGAACAATGTTCGCATGTCCAATGGCGCTGGCCGCTCGCGCTTCGGTCTCAAAGCGCGCAACAAGCTCGGTATTTTCGGAGATGTCGGACCGCAGCGTCTTGAGTGCGACGTTGCGTTGCAGCCGTTTGTGGACGGCTTGGTAGACAACGCCCATAGCCCCGCGACCCAGTACGCCGGTGATCTCGTACTTGCCATCAAGGACATCCCCCACCGCAATCGTTTTTGCTGGCGCCAAGGCCCCTATCGTATCGCATCCCAGGGCCGCTGGGGTTGCACCTTGGGCCCACTCTACTATCCTCCAATGCACACAGTGTGGGTGCTCTTTGGCCCCACATCTTGGCCCCACATCTCGAACTTCGACAGGTAGGCACTATGCAATTGAAACAAACGCTCGCGGCGCTAGGCGTCGCACTCGCTCTGGGGCTCTCGCTCCCAAGTTCTGCTCAGGCAAAAGATCCAGAGCTTGCCTTTGAAAAGTACAAGCTCGACAACGGGCTCGAAGTCATTCTTCATCAAGACAAGAGCGTGCCTCTGGTCGCGGTGAACGTTTGGTATCACGTCGGAAGCGGCGATGAGACTCCCGGTAAGAGCGGCTTCGCGCACCTCTTCGAGCACATGCTCTTTCAAGGGTCAGAGCACGTTGGCGAAGACAAACACTTCGACACACTCAAGAACATTGGCGCCTCGGGTGTGAATGGAACCACCAATCCCGATCGCACCAACTACTTTGAAGTTGTGCCATCACATGAGTTTGAGACCGGGCTTTGGCTTGAGTCGGATCGCATGGGCTACCTGCTTCCGCTGCTCAACCAAAAGAGCCTCGACAACCAAATCGAGGTTGTGCGCAACGAGCGCCGCCAGCGCTATGACAACGTCCCGTATGGCAAGACGCGCTTTGCAACGGCAGCAGCGCTCTACCCAGAAAACCACCCCTACCGCTATCTCACAATTGGCAAGCACGAAGACCTCACAAGCTCAACGCTCGCCGATGTCAAAGAGTTCTACAACAAGTGGTACGTGCCGGCGAACGCGACACTGGTTCTTGCTGGCGACTTCGAAGTCCCAGAAGCCAAGAGGCTCGTTGAGAAGTGGTTCGGAACATTCCCTACCACGACAAAGCCTGAGTTCGTCGTACCGACGTTTCCAGAGCCAAAAGCAACACGCGTTGAAGTACCCGATGAGTTCGCGAAACTTCGTCGCATCGACTACGTATGGACCACTCCTGGCATCTACAAGGCAGGAGATGCAGAACTCGACATCGTCGCCAGCGCACTCGGTCGTCGGGGCACAGGTCGCCTCTACAAGATTCTCGTTCACGAGAAGCAGCTTGCACAGCGGATCGCCGCCTACCAAGCAAGCTCGAACTACTCGTCTACATTCACGGTGAGCGTTACCGCCAAAAGTGGTGCCGACCTCGCAGAAATCGAGAAGATCGTCCAAGAAGAGGTAGCAAAAGTTCTTAGTGCTCCTGTCACCAAAGAAGAGTTCGACCGCGCTCTTGTCGGCTTCGAATCCGGCTTTGTGTGGGGGCTTGAGTCACTCATGGCACGCGCCAACCGACTCCAGGGATACAACCACTTTCTCGGCAATCCCAACGCAATCACCGCAGACCTCGATCGCTACCGCAACACGAACGTTGCAGTGGTTCAAGAAGTTGCAGCCAAGTACCTCGTGCCAGAGCGGCGCGTAGAAATTCTCACCGTTCCCGCCGCAAAGACTGCGAGCAAGTAGGTTCATCATGTCTAGCACTATGCTCAAAACAAGCATTCTCTCTTTGGGGCTTGCCGCCATGCTCGGCGCATGTCCCTCTTCATCAAGCAACAAGTCGGGGATTCAACCGCTTGGCAATCCAACCGACGATGGCCAAGGCGATGGTGTAGATACACCTGTCGCAGGGCCCACGGTATTTCCACAAGAAGCGTTTCGCGACAACAAGCCTGCAGCGACGGAGCCGCGCGATTTCAACCTTCCGGGCATCACGCAATTCAAGCTTGGAAACCAGATCGACGTCTACTTGGCCGAGCGACATGATCTTCCGACCATCTCACTTGAGATCAACTTCGAAGGCGGCTCGGTAACCGATCGCTACGGCCGCGAAGGCACGGCAGCAATTTGCATGTCGATGATTAGTGAGGGCACCAAGAAGCTCGACAAGCTGGCATTCGAAGAAGCCAAGGCAAACATTGCCTCGGGTATCTCAAGCTACGCCCGCAGCGAGAGCCAAGGCGTGTCAATGCGCACCTTGAGCAAGAACTTTGAGGCCACCTTTGGTCTCTTTACCGACACGCTGCTCGAGCCCGGCTTTCGCGATGCAGAACTCGATCGCATGGTGAAGCGCAGCCTCGAAGGCCTTAAGCAAGCCAAGGGTTCACCCGGTTCGGTTGCGAGTCGCATTAGCGGCAGCATCTTCTACGGTGAGAGGCATCCCTTCGGATCCATCACCACAGAGAACTCACTCGGCAAAATCAAAATCAGCGACTGCAAGAGCTACCACAAGAGCTACATCAAGCCGAAAGGCGCTCGTCTCTTTGTCGTTGGTGACATGACGAAAGAGCAAGTCACCGAGGCATTCACGCCGCTGCTCGCCAAGTGGAAAGGTGCTCCAAAGAAGCTCGCCAAAGTGCCAGCTCCAAAGTCGCGCAAAGGACGCGTCTTCTTTGTGGACATTCCCGGCGCTGCCCAATCCACCATCTACGTTGGACACATGGGTCCAGGCCGCAAGGATCCAAACTTCTTTGCAAACCAGATGATGGCAGGCGTGCTCGGCGGAGGCTTTTCGAGCCGCATGAACATGAACCTTCGCGAAGACAAGGGCTACAGCTACGGCGCTCGTGGCAACTTCAGCTACAACCGCCACTTCGGCTCGTTCCGATCGTCTAGCTCGGTTCGCAGCGACTCCACACATCAGTCGCTCTTGGAGCTGCTTACCGAAATGACGATGCTGCAAAACGGCAAAGCACCAGCCAAGGCAGACGAACTTCAGCGCGAGCAAAACGGCGCCATCCTCGGCCTGCCAGCGCGCTTTGCAACTGCGGGCCAAGTGCTGAGCATGTACCGCAACCTCGTCTACTACAAACTGCCGATGGACTACTACAACTCGTACGTTGCCAACTTCAAAGGCGTCTCGTTGGAGCAAGTCAATCAGGCTGCTGCCAAGCTTCTCCATCCTGAAGACAGCGTCATTGTTGTCGTCGGTGATGGCAGCGCAGCACAGATCTTCCGAAGCGAAGACAAGCAAGACAAACCGCGAATGAAGGCGGATGGCACAAGTCCTGTCACACTGCTCGAAGCGCTTGAAGAGCTCGCTGCCTCCGACAATGGTGGCAAAGGCAAGCTCGTCATTCTCGACGCAGACGGCAAAACCAAGAAGTAAACATCAGGTTTAACGACCTGGCGTAGAATTGCCCGTAGGTGACATACCTGCGGGCTTTTTTGCGAATTGTACCGATAGCACTTGTGGACGCCACCACATCACAAGCCCCCGGATAGCCACGAGTGCAGGTTGCAATGCACGCCGCGCGGCCGCACAATTCTTTGGTGCGACGATATAGCGTAGTCCTGTTGTCTCTCCTTGCCGCCAGTTGCGGCCCGGCGGGTAATCCACAACTCGAGACGGAGGTGGCGCGCCTGCGCATCGAAGTCGATGAACTCAAGGCGAAGAACGCCGAGTCAGCGAAACAGCCGAGCCGCGATTCGGCGCACGACGAGCGAGGCGCGTCTGCTCGAGGCGGTGCTAGTAACGCTAGGCAAGAAGAGATGGCTCGCGAGTTGCGCGAGCTGCGCTTCGATCAAGAGCGACTTGAGGAGAAACTCGCCGAGCGGCCTGCCGCTAGGCCGAGCCGTCCGCAACGCCCTCGGCCCAAACCCGAGGCGGTGTACGCACTCGATATTGCCAACGCGCCTTTCCAGGGAGCAAAGCACGCCAGAGTTACTCTGGTGAAGAACTTTGAATTTGCCTGACCGTTTTGTCACAAGGTCGGTCCGACCTTGGAGCAACTTCTCAAAGACTACAAAGGCGATCTGAAAATCGTTTACAAGAACTTCATCGTTCACCCCTCAACGGCAACCGAGCCTGCATTGGCGGCGTGTGCAGCAGGCATGCAGGGAAAGTTTTCCAAGATGCAAACGCTCATTTGGGACAAAGCCTTCTCAAAGCGCGACTTCTCAAGGCAAAACATGGAGCGGCTCGCCAAGCAGGCAAAGCTGCGCATGAACGCATTTCGAGCTGACCGTGATGGCGCTTGCGTCGCTCGCGTCAAGCTCGACCAGGCCCAGGCTTCGGCCGTTGGCGTAACGGGTACCCCGGCCTTCTTCATCAATGGCCGCTTCCTCTCGGGCGCTCGTCCCATCGACCAGTTCAAGACGCTCATTGATGAGGAGCTTGCAAAAGCCAACGCCCGCATCCGCCGAGGCGAGGCCAACGTCAAGAATTACTATGATCGATTCGTTCTGGACCGCGGGCTCAAGAAGCTCAATTCGCCCTAGGCTGCCATCCACAGCACCCTGGTCGGGGCCGAATGCGGGCTCTGGTCGCAAAACTCTGCCCGTAGGCCCAAAGCCTGCGGGCTTTTCTGTAGTCTCAGCACGTCCAATGACCAAGTCAGAAATCAAATTCGAAGTCGAAACCGATGATGAGATGATTCCAGAGAAGATCCTCTGGAACGCCACCAATAAACCTGGCGAGCAAGACGAGACCAAAGCCATCAGCATCGCGGTTTGGGATCACGAAGAACAGAACACGCTTCGCATCGATCTGTGGACCAAGGACATGCCCTTGGACGAGATGCGCGGGTTCTACATCAACGCCCTCGCAGGGATGGCGGAGAGCGTGAAAGACGCAACCGGCGACGAAGAGATGGCAGCGGCAATGCTTGCACTCTGTGAGAAGTTCGCCGATCGCGTCCCCGTCGACGAGTAGCCCCCTCGCGGGGTTCGCGCTTCTCGTGGTGCCGCGGCCTCAAAATCCGTAGAGGGCGTTATCTGCCAGCGAGCCCCCTGTACCGCCGGTTTCGAGACCAGCGTGAAGCGGCAACTTGGCCGGATTTCAGAGCCTTGCCGCATTCGCATGGCCCGTCTTGTCATCGGGAATTGCCGCGGGGTAAACTGGCGACGGGCCGATCGGGGTACCCATCGCACGTCAAGTCGATGCGTGCGGCGGTCTTTTTGTAGGATCAGTTTAGACATGAGTAAGACACAGTCTCAGCGATGGCGAGGGTTGCTCGTCCTGTTCGTTTCGCATCTAGCGCGCCTCTTGCGCCCCTTGGACGGTCGCCTGCTTGTTTGGGCATTCTGCGTGCCATACATGCGTGTGCACCCAAGGCCAAAGGACACGAAGCTTCTAGACGGGGCTGAGTATTTCACGTCAACATTCAACAAGCGCTCGGTTGGTTGGTGGCGCATCGGTAACGAGAAAAAGCGCGTCCTCTTGATGCACGGTTGGGCGGGCAACTCAACCCAACTCGCACCCTGGGTTGCGGGCCTGCGAGCCCAAGGCTTCTCGATCGTCGCGATGGACGCGCCCGCTCACGGAGAATCCTCCGGCTTGCGCGCTTGTATGGATACAACCACAGGCGCACTGCTCGAGTTCGCTAAGGAGACCGGCCCGTACGAAGGCGTCGTTGCCCATTCCTTTGGTGGGCTCACCGTTTCACGAGCGCTTCAAGAAGGCCTCGAAGCCAATCGGATCGTCATCATTTCTTCACCCACTGGGCCACACTATTTCTTTCGCAAGATGATGAAGATTCTAAAAATCCCCGAAAAGCGTTGGGTACCGATCGACGACTATTTGACGAGACGCATGGGGTATTCACTCCCGGAGTTGGATGTGAAAAACGTTTGGAGCGAGCTCAAAAACCCGGTGTTTGTCGTGCACGACCAGCAGGACAAGGAAGTCAATTTCTCGTGTCACCAGGACTGGCTCGATGCAGTTCCCCACGCAAAAGACATGATCACCGATGGCTTTGGGCATCGTCGAATCCTGACGACCCCCAAGGTAATCGATGCGGGAATCTCATTTCTCGTGGAGAATGCTGTGTCCACGGTGGAGACTGCGACAGATAACCAAGTTGCACACGACGCGCCGGCATAGAAGCGAAGGGCGTCGAAGCGAAGGGCGTCGAAGCGAAGGGCGTCGCAACGAAGGCTAGCTCTCGCCAAGCGCGCGAAGGTAGCGAGCCAATTGGGCGTCGGTGGCAAAGAGCACACCGCGGTGATTCATGAAGGTTGAGTCGGCGCGGTTCAGATCGAGTTCTTCGCCCTGCATATCGGTAGCACTCGATCCGGCGGCGGCAAAGAGACACGCTGTCGCTGCAAAGTCCCACAGGCTTCCGCCTCCCGGGCCGGGCTTCGGGAGTTTCAGGTAGCACGCGCGGGGATTGCGAAGCACATGGCACGCGTTCATAACCGCTCCTGCACCCGTGTGAACCTGCACCTCCGACGAACCAACTCTCTCACCAATGTGCTCAAGCAAAACTAAGAGTTTTTCGTAGTCTTGCCGAGCAACGAAGCTTCGATCGGCATACACGGCGAGTGAGGTGCTCGGTGGTGGCGCCTGCCATACCTGCCCGTTGATGCGGAGTTCTCCGCCAGCACGGGCACTGTAGAGATCTTTGGCAACCGGGTCGTACACCACGCCAATCACAGCCTCGCCGTCGCGCGAGACCAATGCAATGGAAACGGCGTATCCCGCGTCCCCTTCAACATACGGAAGCGTGCCGTCGAGTGGATCGACGCACCAGAAGAACTCCTTCTCAAATCGACTCAGTTCGCAAGGCTGCTCTTCCGTGAGCAGGCCCAGCGCGTACCTGCGAATTGATGGATTCAGCGCAGCGAGGATCGTTTGCTCCGCCAATCGATCGACGTCCGTCACAAGTTGCGAGGCGCCCTTGAGCCCTCCCTTTCGTTCAATCTGTGTGGGGCGCATCGTAGCGATCATTTCACCTGCGGATGTCGCGGCCCGTTTTGCCACCTCCGCCAACGCATCCAGATCCGACGCAGCAAGGCTCATAGCGAAGCGAGTACCTCCGCTGCCAATCGCTCGCTATAGCGATGGATTTTCCAATGCCCTGGGCTCCAACCCTGTAAGAATCGATAGAAGTCGGTCCACGCGAGTGGATACAGCGAGCGCCACTCGCGTTCTAGCTCCTCCACGTCCACGGCTGGTTTCCTAAGAGAAACGGCGGTCTTGAGTTTGTCGAAGTAAACGTCGAGTAGCTCCGCTTCTCGCTCTTCACATGCCGCTTCATCAAGGCAGCTACTCAGAAAGTAGGCGACGTCTTTCATGCCACAGCCACCACCGACGTATTGAAAGTCGACGGCGGCGACCCGACTCCCGTCTTCGGAAAAACAAAAGTTGGCGAGCTTGGCATCCCCGTGCACTGCGGTCTGAAACCGACATGCGTTGAGCCGCCTGTCAATCTCCGCAGCACATTCTCGTAACGGCCCCGGAGCAAGCACTGAGAACTCTTCTGGCCGTGTCGCCAGATTCCAGTAGGTCCCCACCTCCCACAACTCCGGACAATTCGAGCCGAGAAAACTCGCGTGAAATTCCGCCAACCACGTTAGGCATGACGCAATCTCGGCCTCCGCTGCATGGGAACGCTCGGAGCTGTAGCCCGAGTCGCGCAGGTCTTCGAGCACCATCACCACTCCATCACTGTGAGACTCTACAGCTAAGCAATTCGGAACCCGGCACTGCGCGTCGCATTCACCCGAATAGTTCTGATACCAGTTGGTTTCAACCTCGTACGATCGCACCTTCCTCTGGTGTGAAACATCGGAGTTCCATCCGCGTGGGTGATTGCTGGATGTTGGCCATCGAACGTGTTTCACGACTACGCTGCGGGACGACGCACCTTCGAGGGAACACCGGTAGATGCTTCCGTAGCCGCTCCACAGGCTCTGCATCACGTCGAACGCAAGGATGCGCGTTGCCGACGTCGCCGCCAGAACAACAGATGCTAGCTCGTCTGGAAAGGCCGAGGCCCTAGACACAAGTGAGCTCCTTGCAGCCCAAACGAAGCTCGTCGCAAGCGCGTTTCAACACCCGCACCAGCGTTACTACGCTTCTAGCTCAGTAACGAGACACGCCGCATGGCCGAGAACCTTGGCCCCATCGACGGTGCTTGTCGGCGTAGGTTTCCAACCCGAGGCAACGCGCATCTGCAGAATTTCCTCAGGTGATGGCCGGTAGTCCCACACGGAGACCATATTCACGCCGCCGAGTCAGGTCGTGTCAAACACCAGGTGCTTGCCCAACTCCCATTCCATCACGACGTCATGGCAATACTCGTCTTGCACGAGAATCTCTAGAATCATGCGCTCTTCTGGCTGCCGAAGCCCCCAGCGAAGCACTTCCTCCAGCGTGGCTAGCGGTCGCACTTGTTCAACCAGTTTGTGAGCCTGGGAGTCCGTTAAATTCGCGTGATTGGCCAAGGTCGGCATGGGCGAACGAGTGTACACCCTTCTCATTCAAGCGTGGGTGCACCGCAGGTTCCCCATAGTGCTAGGGTCTCGCCACAGAAGGCCCGGCGATGCATCCCGATACTCCTAGCGATCCAACTCCAAGCGGCATTGCGTACAAGGGGCACACGCTCGCGTACACAGACGAAGGCCACGGCCAGCAAACCGTCGTGGCCGTCCCCGGACTTCCCGGGAGCATTCGCGACTTTCGATGGCTTGCCCCGGCTCTCACCCCAACGTGCCGCGTGATTCGCGTAGAACTTCCCGGCTTCGGAGGCTCCGGCCGCAGCGGGTTTCGGGGCATGTCCATCAGCGAGCGCGCCGATGCCGTTCGCGCCGTATTGCAGCACCTGCAGATTCGCTCCGCAATCCTGCTTGGCCATTCCTCGGGAGGCACCATCGTCGCCCATCTCGCGCACCATCACCCAGAGCTTGCTGAGGCCTGCGCCTTTGTGGCAGCCAATGGCCCGAGTCCTCACTATCAAGTCCGTGCCTACCAAGCGCTTTCACGCCTCTTTGGCTATCGAGCAGGTCGAAGCGTGATGCGCCCGATACTTCGCCGTGTGTATCGTGCCCTGGGATTTCCCACGCACCTCACTGACGACGAGTTGATGTTCACCACCCTCGATGCGGCGGCGACCAATTTTGACAATCACAGGAAAAATCTGCGCGCGATTTCCCAGCCCTGCTTGGTGGCTTGGGCGCGTGACGACAATTTGATTCCAGCCAAAATCTTTGAGCAGCTTGAATCTACGGTGCCGAAGGGGCCGCGACTTCGCTACGCCAAAGGCGGGCACAACCTACAAAAGACAAAGGCTACGGAAATCGCGAATACACTGCGCCTGATGGGTGAATGACGCGGTGCGGGCGAATGCCCCATGGCGCACTCGGCGGTGTAGAATCAACAGATGAAGGGCACGCGCTCTAAGCAATACGATGCCTTCGGCTTTCACCCAGAGGCCATGGAAGGAGCCCTCCGCCCTGCGCGCTGGCTTCACCAAAACTACTTTCGCGTTCGCAGCTATGGAGCTGAAAACATTCCCCGGTCGGGCGGTGTCATTGCCGCCGCAAATCACAGCGGCGCGCTCCCCATGGACGGAGTCATGCTTGGTGTTGACCTCTTTGAAAACACTGACTGCAAGCGCTACCCGCGGGTCATTGCGGACCATTTTGTCGCACGGCTCCCCTATGTGGGTGTGCTTTTCGCCCGCATGGGAGCGGTGGGCGGGTCACGGCGCAATCTCGAAGCGCTTCTCGAATCAGAACAACTCGTAGTAGTATTTCCAGAGGGAACCTCGGGAGTCGGAAAGCCCTATAGCGAGCGCTATCAGCTGCAGCGGTGGCATGTTGGTCATGCGGAGCTTGCACTTCGCCACCGAGTTCCCGTTCTGCCCGTTGGCATTATTGGTGCGGAAGAGCAGTGGCCACTACTGGCTCGCATCGGCGGACTGCACGCCTTTGGAGCGCCGTACCTGCCAATTCCCGCGACTCCACTTCCGCTCCCAGTTCGATATCACATTCACTACGGTGCGCCGATCAATCTAACAGAGGAGTTTGGAGAAGCAGCAGCAGAGTGTCCGGAACACGTTCAGAAAGCCGCAGAGCGAATCCGTGACGCCGTGCAAACGCTGCTCACCGAAGGCCTTGCGCAGCGAAAGGGCGTATTTCGATGAGGGTCCTACTCACCGGCGCAACGACTCCATTGGGTCTCGAATTGATCGAGAGGCTTCTCGCTTGCGATACGACCGAAGCTGTCCTCACGGTTGCTCGCGACGAAGTTGATACCAGCCGCTTTGGGCGTGATCCCCGACTTCACGTTGACCACGCTGACCTCACCCGAGAGCGAGACGTGCGCACCCTGATGAAAGGGCCCGTAAAGGACCTCAAGATCGACTCTATCGTGCACGGCCCGTTGCATCGAAGTGCAAGGGACCGCGGCCGCAACGTTCACGCAATGAATGTAGAGAGCACACGCTCCCTGCTCATGCGGCTTCAATCCCACTCAACCGTTCGAAGATTCGTCTACCGGAGTTTTTCTGAGGTCTACAAACTAGAGGACCATCTACCGACCCTGATCGGAGAAAACCACCCACTGGAGTTTTCGAGAAATGCCCCCCAGCGCGTGCGCGACCGGGTTGAAAGCGACCTATCGGTTTGTGCGCTGCAGGGCATGAGCCCGTGCTCAATCGCTGTTCTCCGATGTGCGGAGGTCCTTGCCCCAAAGAGCGGCAGTCAACTGTGGGACTACCTACAATCGGAAGTGTGCCTGCGACCTGCGGGCTACAATCCCATTGTCAATGTCGCCAGCGTGCAGGACATTGCGAATGCAATTTGCCGTGCACTCGAAAGCGACGCTCAAGGCGTGTTCAATGTCCCGGGCGCTGACACCCTGCCCCTCGCACAACTTGTTTCAAAATTTTCGAAGCATTCGATTCCGATGCCGGGCCCACTTATCGCTCCCCTGTATCGCCTGCGAACGGGCCTCTTCCGAACCGAGTTTCGCTACGATCTCAATCGGGCGCGTTTCCATCTAAATGGTGTTTTGGACGGCCGTCGTGCGAAGGAGATTCTCGGCTACGAGCCCCAGTACAGCGCGCTCCCCGCTGTTTAGAACGCTTACTGGTCTTTCATCTCACGCAGCATGCCGGTCCACAACGGACGAAGTTGAGTCGCCGGATCCAACGTGCGAACGGCAGACTGCATCGTCACCGTGAGGCGATCCCCAACACGTTCTAGCAAGCGATCTCGAATCCCCGTTCCAAGTTCACTCGGTACTTGAACCACGACAGCGATCAGTTGATTGCGAAGCGGTGCAACCACATCTCCAACGCGGAGCTCATTGCGCAAAATCTTTGCGACGATCAAGACATCAACATCGCCACACGCGCGAAACAGCAGCAGTGTCGGTGAGAATTTGCGCTCGATATTGGGATCGAGTTCATGCCGGAGGAGTTCCTGAAATCCTTGGCGCGTCACAAATCCCGTCTCGGTGTCGATGACGGGCTGGGGCGAGCCTCCGCCTTCCTTCGTAATCACCAAGTCGAGGAAGATATTGACGTATTCGAGAATGCTTCCGCGAGACCAACCGTTGGAGACAAACTCGTTGTAGAGACTTCTCGCCAAGATCTTCTTCGCCTGAGCATCATTTGATGCCCCCAGGCGCCGGCGCTTTCTTCGATCGTCAGACATTTTCTTATGCGCGCGCCTCCGGCCCCTGCCAGTCCAAAATCACAAAGGTCCAATCATCATCCTGAGGCCGATCCTCTAGATACTGCTCTGCTGTCTGCACAATCTTGCGGGTTGCAAGTGGCACTGCATCCGCATGCGAGTCGGCAAAGAGGCTCGCAAAGCGACGCATTCCGATCTGGCGTCCGTTGGGCATATCAATCTCGGGAATACCATCGGTGAAGACGATGACTCGTGAGCCGGGGTTGAGCTGGCCCTTCAGGTTACCGATAACCAGCTCTTCCGTTCCGAGAGGAGTTCCACGACATGGCAGCGAATTGGCTTTTGCGTTTGCCAGCTCGTGTTTCATCACCGGCAGTCCGCCGGCACTGTGAATCTCATATTCGCCCGTGAATGTGTCGATGGTGAACGCTGTGAGAGTCATTTGGTACTTGCCCCCACTCACACGCAACACCTCGTCGTTGAGCACCCGCAAACGCGAGTCCATGGTCGAGTCGTGAGCCAGAGACTGGACTCGATATGCTGTTGCTACCGCAGCGGTCACCATAGCCGGCCCAGGGCCGTGGCCTGTGACGTCGCCAACAAGAACGGTATGGCGCCCATCGGGTTGTTTCTCATGCCACCACCAATCACCACTACAACTCTCGGCGGGTCGGTAGTAGCCCAAGAGGCCAAATGACTCCGATGACACAGAGCTTTCCCTAGGCAAAAAACCCATTTGAACAGCACCGGTGAGTTCGAGGTCGTTTTCAGCCTTGTTGGCTTTGGCTTCCTGTTCAAGGGAGTAGAGCTTCTGTCGCTGATACCGCAGGTATGCGACGACAACCAGCGCGATCACGGACAAGTAGATTAGCCCCGCCCACCACGTCTTCCAAAGCGGCGGTGCAACGTCGAGCTTCAGGCTGCGCACGGGGCTCCACTCACCACCGCGCTCGCGAGCCATCACTTCGAACGTATAGTCCCCGCCATCAAGGTTGGTGTAAGAGGCAAAGCGCTGCTCAGCGCCCACTTCCTGCCACTCCGTCTCCCAGCCTTTCAAGCGAAACTTGTATCGAGTCTGCTGTGGCGCATCGTAGTTGAGGGAGGCAAAACGGAACTTAACGATGCCGCTTGCGTGATCCATGCTGATGCTCTTTGCGTTCCAGACCGACCGACCAAAGTCGTACGGTTTGTTCGCGACCTCAACGCCTGTGAACACCAGCGCCCCATCGTGGGTATTGCGCTTCAGTGTCTTCGCCGACAGTTTGTTGAAGCCTTTGATGCCTCCCAACACGACACTTCCATCGTCGAGCTTTGCGTAGGAGCCCTGGGCGTATTCCATGCCCTGCATCCCGTCATCCGTCACGAAGGTTGTGAACGTTGTACGCGACTTGTCTAGGTGTTGAATGCCTCCACCATTTGTACTCAGCCAGATGGCGCCATCGGATTCCACGACGCCGGATACTTGGTCGTGGGCAAGGCCATCTTCCTTCGTGTACCGCCGCACAGCTCCGGTCGCGAGATTCATCTCTGCAAGCCCGTGTGCGGTGCCAATCCACATGGTGTCCTCGGTCTGCCATAGCGAGTACACCTGGCCTGACGGAAGGGTGGCAACATCATTTGGGGAGTGCAGGTAGGCTGTGCTCTGCATCGTTTCGAAGTTGAGTTTCACAAGGCTGCCGGTCGCCCCAAGCCACACGTGCTTGCCATCCCGATCGAGCTGCACAACGGACACATAGGCCGCGTCCCGCTTATCCATTTGCCTCGAGTTCAGCCCAGCAATCTCGGTCTCGCTAAAACTCTTCCAACTCGCGTCCGCCACGTTTAGCCGCACGAGCCCAGCATCAAACGTTCCGATCCAAATATTGCCTTTGGGGCCCTTCACCATCGACTTGATGTTGTCGGAGGCGATGTCGGAATTCTCCGTGTCGAAATACTCGAAGTCCCCTGTCACCGGGTGAAAGTGCACCAGCCCTCGATATAGCGTGGATGCCCAAACCGAGCCATTGCTCTCATCAACGATCACCGATGTCACCCACACGCCGTCGAGAGGGAAGTCCCCATCGTCACTGCGAAACTCGTGGAACTTCGTTAGCGTTTCCTTCGCCCAGTCGTAGGCCCAGAGTCCGTCGTAAGTGCCGGTCCACATGGTGCTGCCGGCAGGAGTGATGCTCAACGTGCCGTTGGCGGCTCGGTAGAGAGGAGTCTCAAATTGCGATGGGTGAAATTTGGCGAGCCCGTTTTGAAAGTGACCAAGCCATACGATGCCCCCGGCATCAACGAAGCTCGCTGTGACCCAGTTGAAGGGAATGGTTGTTGGATCGACATCGGATGAGAAGTACTGATGAAAGTCCTTGGCCTTGCGATCAAAGAGAGCGAATCCAACCGTCGACCCAACATAGAGATTGTTTTCTCCATCGATCGCCAAGGTAGTGAGCGTGTTGGCGGTGATCGAACGCTTTGAGTCGTCGGCCGTGTAGTTCTTGAGTTCGTGCGTCTTGGGATTCAGATGACACAAGCCTTCGTCCGATGTGGCAACCCAAATGGATCCATCCTGATCGACAGCAATGTCTGCAATCGAATCGGAAGGCAGATACTTTTGCTCGTCAGTTCCATCGAAGTCACCGGCCACCGTTGAGTAGATACGCTCCTCGCCACCTTCGAGTGCGGTCATGAAAACAAGACCACTTCCAACGGTCGCGAGCCAGTAGCCCGCTTCTGTCTGCAGGAACCGTTTTATGAGTAGCGGAGTCTCTTCGGTGCCTTTGACCTCAATCCACGCGCCGCCTGCTTTGCGAATTGCGTAGCCGCCTTCTGTGTAGCCAACCCAAAGGTTGTCATCAAGGTCGGCATACACCGCGGTAATCGAGCTGGAGTCGCGAGGCCCTTCCAGAACTTCGAAGGTGTCCAGTTGTGGATCGTAGACGTAGAGGCCTTTCTCGTAGGTCCCAACATACAGCTTGCCAGCTTTGTCGACCGTCATGCTGGTAACGCTGTGACCTCCAAAGCCGCTCGCCTCAGCGCCATCGCCAGAAACAAAGGTCAGCTCGTGACCATCAAAACGAGCGAGCCCCTCTTGGCCACCAACCCACAAGAACCCGGTCCCATCCTGAACGATGGCCGTGGTATCAGAAATGATAAGCCCCTCGCCGACCCGCTCAACACTGAGTGACTTCGGGAGACCACTCCGCTCAATGTCATGGTCGTATTTGGGCGCAGGAGGCTCGTCCCCCTGTGCCGCAACAGAGGTCGGTAGGCTCACAACAAAAGCGAGAGCGATTAGGAGTTTAAGCATCGATTACAATCCCCATCAGCGCTGAGAGGCATGACTGTCTCATCAGACTTGGCCCAGGACTCTATGCCTTGACCAAGGAGAAGTATTGCATAGGGAATCGCTCTGCGGGTCGTCTCGGCGGGCCGAGATTCGCGCTTTGCAGATTTCTTGGTTCCGCTGTGGGCACGCCTCTCGTGGTTGGCAGGAGCTTGGCTTGGTAGGACAGCTAAGAGAAATGCCCAAGGCCGCGGGCTATTTGTGGATCACAAACACCTACAACACAGCAGGGTGATCGTTGGGTGATCACTATTGGGTGAGCGCTGAACGGTTTCCCCGCTGCGCGCTTTTTGCGAACGCCTACACCGCTGCTCGCAGACCAAAATGGTACCGTAGTCATCAATGTGGGATCTGACGAAGGATGTGGTTCTCTCGAAAGAGGAGCTCGAGCCGTATCACTCTCCGTACATCATGGGAGGGCACAAGGATGATGTCTTTCAGATCGACAAGCTGGTGGTGGATGGTCGCACGTGCCGAGCACAGTGTTCATTTCCCAGCTACTTCACATCGCCTACCGATACGAGTTTCCACCTTAGCGTGCAGCGGTCCATTGATCTCATAACGCAAGTTGCGCTCACCCATGCGCTTGTCCTCAACGGATTTGAAAAGAAGGAAGTGGAGATTTGGATGCCAGACATCAGTCTGCATCTGACACGACCACAGCGAGATCCAAACAACATTCAAATCTGCATTTTCCTATACGGCCGAACGGTTGTGCCGCCAAGTGGCCAGCGCAAAACCCATCGAACCTTCTACAGCTGGCGAGTCGAAGTCGGCGAAGGCGAGTGGTTCGGAGATGTCACGTACAGTTTGCCAATTGAAGGCTAGTCCGACGCCGCTCAGCGATTTAGTTACAGCGCTAGAAGTTAAGAGTATTTATGTTTGAACTCCCAACCGAGATTGCACTGGTTCGAGACACGTGCAGGGCCTTTGCCAACGATATCCTCGCTCCTGGAGCGGCAAAAGCCGACCAAGATAGGCAGCTTGCACCCAATGTTCTCCCATGCCTTGCCGAGATGGGGCTCTTGGGAATCAGCGTCAAAGAGGAATGGGGTGGCGCCGAGATGGGAAAACTCGGATACGCCATAGCGGTCGCAGAACTGAGCAAAGCCTGCGCTAGCACTGGAGCTATCATCAGCGTGCACATGCTGTATTGCCATTGTGTACAAGCGTATGGCACCGACGAACAAAAAGAAGAGTTTCTTAAGCCGTACGCGCTTGGAACAAAAATTGGTGCTTTTGCTCTTACGGAACCTGGCTGCGGCAGTGATGCCTCTGCGGTTCGCACAACGGCAAAGCTCATCGACGGCGAATGGATCATCAACGGCGACAAAGTCTTTGTCTCGAACGGCACGATAGCCGGTGCAGTATTGGTCTTTGCCCGCGCCTTTCCCTATGGCCCAGAAGCAGGGGGACGCCTCGAGTCTCAAACCCACCAAGGCATTAGCGCGTTCTTGGTTCCGGTTGGAACTCCGGGCATGGTCATCGAAGACGAAATCTCTACAATGGGTATTCGCGCGGCACCTTGCAACACAATCACGCTGCGCGACTGCAAAGTGCCGGAGTCGGCTCTGCTTGGCAAGCTTGAGCAGGGATTCGAGATTGCGATGTCGCAGCTCGACGGCGGTCGCATTGGAATGGCTGCGCAAGCGATTGGGATTGGCGAGGCAGCTCTTGAGCTTGCGAATCAGTACAGCAAAGACCGAATCACATTTGGCAAGCCGATCGCAAAGCACCAAGCAATTCAGTTCAAAATTGCCGACATGCGAACCAAGCTTGAAAGCGCCCGATTGCTCGTTTGGAAAGCTGCGGTCTACGCTGACTCAGGCAGACCGTTCTCTGTTGAAGCCGCGATGGCAAAGTTGTCGGCGTCCGAGATGGCAACCTTCAACGCCCATCAGGCCATCCAGGTTCTCGGCGGATATGGCTTCTGTTCCGAGTTTGCCGCCGAACGATTATATCGAGACGCTCGCATTACTGAGATCTACGAGGGAACTAGCGAGATCATGCGAATCGTGATTGCGCGAGACTCCTATATCAACTGTTAGAGCATCAACTGCTAGGGCACTGCTTCAACAGCGCCCTAGCGTCTATGCGTAAGAGTTTTACCTAACCTGGCACTTCCGCTGCAGCGAAGTGTTTGCGATACGGCTCGGAGAGTTCAGCAATGCCCACGACCTGGCAAAACTGCGATTCGGGCATCGCCATGTACGAGAAGTCGGCCTCGCTCAGAATATCATTCTCAAGATCACGAGTCTCGGCGTGAATTGTGATGATCTCTTTGCGCTTGGGTCCTTCACCGGTGATCTCCATTGAGACGACTTCGGCGGCCAGCGTCATGGCCTCATAGAGCCTTGCCGGCTTTCGATAGCGAATCTTCGCATTCAGCGTGATCGGCATCTTCCGCTCATCGGCTCGCAATCCAAAGACGATCCAGCCGGCCATGCAATCGAGTACGGTAAACTGGATTCCCCCGTGGACGATTCCCGGAAGGCTCTGCTGCGAACCGCGGGGCGAGTATTCCCCCACAAGCCGATCGTCGCGATCCCCATCTCGGTAGATGCGAATTTGCAGCCCATGGTGGTTGGTCAAGCTGCAGCCAAAGCATGCGTTGCCCTCAAGCATTTCCTGATTGATTGGAATACCTCTCATAACGTTTCCTAACTACTCCGCAAGGAGTTGGGCGCGCAGCGCCTTTTTGTCGATCTTTCCAACACTGGTCTTGGGCAGCGCATCCACAAAGTGTACATCTTTGTGCTTTGGAATCTGCCATCCTTCGAACGTCTTTGCCAAATACTCACAGAGCTCGGCAGCGGTGGGCTTGGCCTCTGCATCGGGACGGGGAACGACAAAGAGAACGACAGCTTCTCCGCGAATTTCGTCGGGACGTCCAACCACAGCTGCCTCAAGAACCGCCGCGTGCCCCACCGCATTGTTCTCCATCGCAACGCTGGAAACCCATTCTCCGCGCGTCTTGATGAGGTCTTTCTTGCGGTCGACGATCTGCATATATCCATACTCGTCGATGGTGGAGATATCACCGGTATGAAACCAGCCATCGTCCTCAAACAGCGATTCCCCTTCGTGACTCTCACTCTTGTAGTAGTCCGCAGCAACCCAGGGGCCCCGAACGAGCAGCTCCCCCGAGGACTTGCCATCGCGCGGTAGTTCATTGCCCTCTTCGTCGACAACTTTGATTTCGATGAGAGCGGCGGGAATTCCCTGCTTTGCTAGCTGCGCAAACTTCTTATCCTCAGGCCAATCGTCCATCGTCATTTTGAGACGCGACTGCGTTCCGAGAGGCGTCATTTCTGTCATTCCCCAACAGTGATTGATCGTGATGCCTAGGTTGCGTTGATAGTCGGCGATGCTCGACTCTGGCATTGCCGCCCCGCCAACCAAGAGACGAGTGAGCTTGGGGATTTTGTAGTCGCCGGAGCGCAGGCTTCGGTACAGCACGAGCCAAATGCTCGGGATACCAGCAGCCATGGTGATGCCCTCGTCTTGGATTTGTTCCGCCAAGGGCTTGCCCAGCAAGTGTGGCCCTGGAAATACGATCTTGTTGCCCGTAAGGCAGGTCGCGTATGGCATGCACCAGCCGTTGACATGGAACATCGGGACGACAAGCAAGATGCTATCGTTCATGCTCATGGCAGGACCGTCCACCATGCAGAGAGCCATCGAGTGTAGACACAGGGCGCGGTGATCGTAGAGCACTCCCTTGGAATCTCCGGTGGTGCCCGACGTATAACAAAGGGCTGCCGCTTGGTTTTCTTCTAGCTTTGGAAAATCCTCCACGTCAGAAGCGGCGTTTAGGAGTTCTTCGTAGTCCAGCGCATCACTGAAGTCCAAGCCTGCATCGGGCGAGAGGTCGTCAATGATGACGAGTTTCTCAACAGAATCGAGTTCTCCCAATACACCGAGCACGGGCTTTGCGAGCGACTTATCAGCAAAGATGAATTTGTCTTCGGCGTGATTGACGACGCTCTTGAGCTTCGCCGGAGGCAAGCGGATATTGAGCGTGTGAAGCACGGCACCCATGCACGGAATTGCGAAGTACAACTCCATGTGTCGGTAGTGGTTCCAAGAGTAGGTTGCAACCCGATCTCCTGGCTTCACGCCGAGCTCGCGCAGGACATTCATGAGCTTTACGACTCGCCCATAGAAGTCCTTGAAGGTGTATCGGTGAATGGATGAATCAGCCATGCGACTGACAATTTCCTGTTCCGGGTACACCGTGCGGGCGCGCGTTAGAAACTTCTCTAAGGTTAGCGAGTAACCAGATGACATCAAGCCGTTCATAATCCCTACTATCTCCTTCCGGCAGTGCCGGTGTTTCGCTTCATCGTTTCAAGATCGAAGTTACAGACCTTAACATTTTTGATGTTGAACTCGCCCTGCTGCGAGAGCCCAAATCGGCCGCATTCCAATTTGAAAATGCTTGGTGTGCCACCAAGGAAACGGTCTTGCCGCTTCCTGCAATGATTCGCGAGATCCGCTTGACGTGGTTGCGTGTGGGTCTGCAGACCTAGCCCGCGAATGCGCACTGCGGGCAACTCTGGGCAGGGCCTCTGCCACTTGTCAGAGCAGCAGCCAGCGACTAGCCTGCGCCCATGTTCTCTCGACAGTTCCTCATCCTCGGCGCACTTCTTCTCGGAGCAAGCTGTGGAACTTCCTCCACATCGGAGGTGGCAGATGCTCAGCCCACACGTCTGGAAGCATCCGCATACTGCGAGACAATCGCGCCCTTCTTTTGCGAGTTCTACCTGCGGTGTGGACGCATGAATGTTGAGACCACCGAGGCATGCGAGAGCAACTTCTTGGAGAGTTGCAATTCGAAGTACGAGGGCGCCTACATCGAGCTTGAGCAACTCGGTTTTCTGGAGCTCAGCCCTCAGGGAATTGTCGCATGCGAAGAGCACCTCGCCAGCGTGGCATGCGAAGAACAGTTTTTTGAACTCAGTGGTCCGTGTGCAGACATCTGGGCAGGAAACCAGGATATTGGCGATTCATGCGGACTAGATTCAGAGTTTTTCTCATGCAACGAAGCTAGCGAATGCGTGCTCTCCCTCGACTTCTGTGGAACGTGCCGCGAACTTGTTGCCGTGGGAGCGGCGTGCACGCCGGGCGAGCAAACGTGCGGAGCCGAGGCGTTTTGCGAAGATGACGTGTGCAAAGCGCGCAAGGCCAATGGCGAAGAGTGCGGAGACGAAGACCGTTGCGTTGCGGGCTCGTCTTGCCTCGAGGGACTATGCACGGGGCCCGGCTTTGTTGGCGTTGGGGACGCTTGCGATCGAGCCAACCGCTGCCCCTACTTAACGGAATGCATTTCTGGAATCTGCGAACCGGCCGTTCTGCAGGGCGAAGTCTGTGACGCGCAAACTACGTGTGCCACCGGATACTGCCTCGAGGGCCTCTGCGTGGCCCCACAGGCAAATGGCAGTAGCTGCACAGGCGCCGCTCAATGTCGCTCGCTACTCTGCCGCGATGGCCAGTGCCAACCACGCCCGAGTGCGTGCATGCAGCCATAGCCCGCATCCGCGCCCCGGGTACTACACCTCCTGCGCAAGGCGCGGTAGCCTACCTTTGTGTCTGAAAAGGAATGGGCAAGCTTTGGATTTCCTCCGCTGCGCCTCACAACGGCCGACCTGCAAACGCTCCTCGAAACGGCAGGCCCCGATGCACAGCTCAGCGTCGACGGCGAGACCGCTGTCGAAGCCGATGCGCTGGTTCCGGACACGCGAAGTTGGGTTGCGAGCGCAGTCATTCGCACGCCTGAGCTGAGACTCGAATTTGCTGACGATCATGCGAGCTTGAACTTTGACAATCGCAACGCCGTGGCCGCGGAAGAGCTAGCCCATGCCCTGTGTCCCAAGCAGAACTCAGGCGGCTCGCTCATCGCTTCCGTGATTCTTGGAGGTGCGCTATTTGTTCCTCTCTTGCTGATGGGAGTGCGAACGGATTTCGCCTCGCTTGTCGCTATGGGAGCAATGCTTGTCAGCATCATCGTCCTCTCCTTCCGAAGGCAGGCCACGCAACCAACGGGGGCGCCCGTCGAAGACGAACCCGGTTGGTGGTGCACAACGTTTCCGGTCGCGCGCATGGGTTTTGACGACCTTGCGATGCAGCTCCAAACACTGGGAGATGGCGCAACACTGGAGTTCGCCTCCGACGAGCAAGGTCCCATGGTGCTCATGCACGGCAGCGGTCTCGAAGTTACTCTTCGCGAGTCAGCCGGCGAAGTCCGCTACGAAGACGCCAGCACGCGAATGGAGACGCTCTACAATACCGTGCAAGAGCACCGCAGACCGCTGCGCTGGTTTACCCACGACGACCTTGCCATTCTTGCCGGCATGCTCTTTCCCGTCGCGGCGATTTCACTCGCCCCCTCCGAGATGCGCAACAACGCAGCGCTGCTCGCCATCGTTCCGTGGTTTGGCTACCTCTTGTGGGTTCTTCGCAACCAGAGCCGCAAGTGGAGCGTTATCGTGCGTTCTTAGCGGTCGCCAGCAACTTGCGCATCGAGATACCCAGTAGCTAACCGAGTCTACGCCTCGCAATACCTGGCAACGTCTTCCGGATCCTGCGAGTGTAGCGGTACAGCAGGAAGCAAACCGCGAACCTAGCTACAGACACCGCACGAGGAGTGAAACATGGACGAACTACTAAACGGCCTGGTTGAGAAAGTCGGCATCGACAAAGCAACCGCAGAGAAGGTCATCAGCTACCTAAAAGACAACGCCAGTGACATTCCTGGACTGCTGGCAAAGGCGGGCCTTGCCGACAAGCTGCCTGGCGGTCTCGGAAAACTACTCTAGCGCCGACATGCCCATGGGCCTACGAAGAAGTCGTAGGTCCTTGAGCGCGCTCCGCCTTGCTCACAACACGGCCAACAAAATCACGAACAACGCGCGCTAGAAGCCGCTGTTCAGCCAATCTGACGCGCCAGAAACGCGTGTTCACATTGTGACGATCACACCTACATTGCCAACGGCAATAGACCGAGAGACACTGCACAAGAACTGCACGTCGAAGGTCCACGTATGTTGTCTGAATCCGTCACCTCTCGCGTTTTCCACCGAAGCCCACCGACCTACGATGTCCATTCCACCGCTCCATGGTGGGAGGCGCTAGATCCAAACTTCTATCGCAGCTCCGAGCAGTTCGATATGGGCAAGGTAGATCGCCTGAAAGTGCTCTCTACAGCTGCCGCCGGCGAAGTCTTCAAGACCTGCGCCTCCACGCTACTTGCGGCGACAATCCTTCCCAAGAGCGCACGCACCGACATGCTTCGAACCTGGGCCGACCAGGATAGTCCGTACCTAGCCGCGGCCAGGACAGGCGATCCCAGCGTGCTTTTCGGAGAGCCTCCAAACGGCATCACGATCAAGACGAGCAAAGCATGGGGACCACACTTTCGCCCCAAGGATGGGTTTCGCCAATGGATGCGTTTCGAAAGCCCCTACAAGCCGTACGATCCTGCCCTGCGAAGACGCTACGCGACTGACGACCGCAATCGAGTTGTGCATGCGCTGCATTGGCGACACAGCGACAGGCCTAGGCCAACCATTATCGGCATCCATGGATTCAATGCTGACCCCTTCATGATCAACCAAGAGCTTTTCGCTCTGCCATGGTTCTACGAGCTCGGCTGCGACGTCTTACTTTTTACCCTGCCCTTCCACGGCCCACGTCGCCCCAAGCGTTCTCTCTTTAGCGGCCAGCATTTCTTTCTGGGAGGCCCAGGCCAAGTGAACGAGTCCTTTGCTCAAGCCATCTGCGACCTGCGCGTCATCGTTCGGCATCTCTTAGACGATCTTGGTGTGCCCAAAGTTGGTGTCACGGGCATCAGCCTCGGAGGCAACACAGCCGCACTGCTGGCGGCTACGGAGCCCAGACTCCACTTCTCGATGCCCAATGTTCCCGTGGTATCCCTAGGAGATCTTCTATTGGAATGGCGGCCGATTGGGAACATCCTGCAGTGGAAGTTGAAGCAGGCGGGCGCATCCATTCAAGACTTGCGCGCCGCGTTTGCTGCGGTTTCGCCGCTCAGCTACCCATCCCTGCTGCCCAAGGAGCACCTCTTTATCATTGCCGGGGCCGCAGACCGGATGGCTCCTCCAAAGCAGGCCCGCCTCCTACATGATCACTGGCAGCAATGCGGCATCCATTGGTTTCCGGGGAATCACATCGTGCACTTCGATCGAGGAAACTACCTACGGGCGATGGCTCGCGTCATGAACAACATCGAGTTTCTCGATGACGATCGCTTATCAACGGCGGCCTAGGACTCATTTTGACTAAGAACTATGCTGATCCAGGGTTGCGAGTTGTTGTCTCCGAGTACGGAGAGACGCCCCTCGAAGCGATAGAGCAGTTCACCTCGCTCCAAGAGCAAGCGCCTCCCGACACCAGCACACTCGCAGCACACGACGTTGTTGTTGCCATTCGCAGTGCTTCGGTCGGTTGGGTGGATCTCCTGATGGCGGGCGGGCTGTACCAGCACCTCGCAAAGCCCCCATACTGCCCAGGACTGGAATACTCAGGTGTTGTGCAATGGGTTGGCAGTGAGGTGGAGTCGCATGGCATCGGGGATCGAGTGCTACTCGATGGACTACAAGCCGGGCCACGATCGTCGAGCGACTATCGACGCTACGGCGGCTATGCTTCGTTCGCCGTGGCGCCGCAACATGCGCTACTGCCGATACCGAGCAGGTTCTCCTTCGACCAAGCCTGCAGCTTCTTGGGAAGCTACGAAACCGCCTACCACTGCTTGGTTGCCTGTGCCGACCTGCAAGCCGGCGAGACCATTCTCATCCACGGCGCCTCGGGTTCAACCGGACTCGCAGCGGTTCATCTCGCAAAGCTTCTTGGGGCAACGGTTATCGCGACGGGACGTAGCGACGAAAAGCTCGCAATCGTGAAACAACAGGGCGCCGATCACGTCATCAATAGCCAAGCGCCCGAAGGCGGCGTATCCAGGTTTCGCGAGCAGGTTAAAGAGCAAACAGCAGGTCGTGGCGTCGACGTTGTCTACGATGGTGTTGGAGGCGATATCTCGCTTGAGAGCCTTCGCTGTGTGCGCTTTGGAGCTCGGTTCCTCATTGTCGGTTGGGCGGGCACTCCCTATGTTGCAAAACGCAAAGGTGGCCGTGGTGCCCCAAACGCCAACATGCTGCCCACAAACCTCATCATGATGAAGGGCCTAAAGGTCTTGGGGTGTCCAACGGTCATTGCAACAGAGCACGATCCATCGATTCGCGAGCAGCGACTTGCCGACATCATGCGTTGGACCGCCGAAGGAAACATCACTCCCTACGTTTCTCATGCGTTTGCGCTCGCGGAGTACCAAGCGGCCATGCGAGCGAAGTGGAGCGGCGACGTTATTGGCGGATGCGTGGTGCACCCGCCCGTGTTGGATCCATAGAAGCTACGTCGAGCGTGCGATCACACTCGGCGCAGCATTAGTGCCACTAGCTGCCATTGGCACCGACACGAGGCTGCTGCGCCTTGTCTTGCTTTTGCTCCATGCGATCTTTGAGCGTCAGTTCGGCCACGGCATCCTGGAATCGGATTCTCGCGAGCATTAGCTGCTCTTGGTGTTCGACGAGAGAGATCGTTGCCTTTTGCACGCGGTCTGAGATGTCCTTCATCTTCAGCTGCAGATGCTTAAGAAGAGTTCCGCCACTCTTGACGGCCTTGAGACTAATGATTTGGATGTGCAACTCGTCCATGCGCACACGGTAATCCCCCATCCTCTCGCGAAGGCTTTCGATTGCGACTTGGTGATCATTCATCGTGTTGCGCAACGCAAGCAAGCCTTGCATCTTTTCCGCAAATTCCTTGTCGGCCTTCTTGCCCGATAGGTACACCTGCACGATCTCCATAGAAGCGCGCGATCGCAAATCGAGTGTCTTTGTCATGGGAGTTGCCTCCTCAATCAACACATCTTTGCTCTCGCCGGCAGCGAGTTTGATGGGAAAAAGAAACGCTTCTCCAAGGCGTTCAACATTCTCGGGCGCCTCCAGGAGATTCCAGCCCTTTTGCACAGAGTGCCGTACATAGACCGTAGTGGCCTCGTGCAAGCGATTCTTGATCTTGAGCTTGGTTTCGCGAAGGTGTTGAACCTCCGTTGTAAGTACTCCTCGATCCAGTTTTACCAGCTTTGAAATCCGATCGCGGTGGTTGCTCTTGCGTTCCACAACCAACTGTCTATCGAGAGCAAAGGGAACCATGGCCATGGCCTCTGGCGGAATTGGGTCCGTCAGACCTTCTCCAACGAATCGGCTCTTGCCGTACACCGTCACCGGCCCAGCTTCTAAGGTGTTCTTCGTAGGATTCTCAAATCGCACTGCCTTGAAGGCGAACTTGTCGTTGCCTCGCGACGACTCGGAATCGTAGAGATACACAATCTCGCCTTCGGTCGCGTCTTTGACGATGGACACCATGACACTTGAGTTTTCTTGAACCGACATCGGCACGCTCGACTGAAAGTGGCTCTCCCCGACAGGACGCGCTTCGCTGGATGATTCAGGTGATTCGCCTTTCCCGGCTCCTGTTTCCGCAATCAAACGCACACCGGCAGGTCGCCCTTCTACAGCTCCGGCCGATCGCACCTTGAGTTGTGCTGGCGCCACGCCTTCCTGGATGAGTTGATTGCGCAAAACGTTGGCGCGATCGAGTGCGCGACTGTCTTTGTCGCTCTCGTCGACGCCGGCATAGCCCTCAATCACAATGGGACTCTTGCTGGTCTTGAGCTTTGAAGCGAGGCTTGAGACCTGACGCCGGTTCTTCTCAAATTGTCGCTGCTTGTGGTCGCGCTCGCGGCGGCGCAACACGGCATCAGCTTGCCGCTTTTTTGAGCGCTCTTTGTCCATGTTTGGACTCCGCGTCGCCGTTGTGGATAGGCCCCCAACCCCACCGGAAACAGGCGACGGCGCGTAGTTCGCCATGGCCTCTGGCTCATCCGCGTCTTCATCAAGCTCGCTAGCTCGTTCGGGATGCGTCTGCGGCATGTTCATGTCGCCATCAGATAAGTCAGTGATGAGTGTGCCGTCCTTCGGTGCCTCCCCTCCATAGGTCGAGGCCCCCTGAGGCGGAGCCACTGCAAAGTGATCTTGGCTTGCAAGGGTTTGTCGGTGAACGTCCCGAATGCTCCACAAGTCGTAGCGAAACGAGAGCGCCGAGCTTGAGCCCACACCGACAAGAACATCGTTCCAGTTTTCTCCCGACGTGTTGTCCACAATCGCCCAGCCTTCGATCTGCACTTTGCCTTCGTCGTTAACCACGACTCGGTAACTTGGCTTCCACGCTGGTGAGTCCGTGATGTAGGTCAAGATAACCTCTCGGCTTGCGCCTTCCGGTAAGCGCACAACCATCTCCACCAGTGCAGAGTTGCCTGCGTCCTTGCGCGGAAACGAAATTGGTAGTGATTTGTCTGTCGCTGCATCTCGAACCGTCAACGACTTGAGAAAGTCGTCAACCTTGTCACGAGGCACGCTCATGCGAAGTTCGTTTCCCTCCAGCGTGGCGGTGCGCTCGAAGAATGCGACGCCGTTCCGATACACAACGACCCTGCCTAAGGTCGCGTCTGTCTTGACGAAATCGTGAGTGCCCCCGCAGGCAGAAAGGCCGAGGCCGAGAGTGAGAATGAATCCGAGTCCTGTTTGTTTTACGCGCATGGTTCCCTCTGAGGTAGAGGGCAGTACGGGCGAAGTCACAATTCGGTCTAAGAAAAGCGCCAAGCGCATGCGGCTTGTTGTCGATTTCCAACTTCACTCTTCAATACTTGCCGCTGTCTAGATCGGAGCGTGCAGCCATAGCGTGGCTCGCAGCACATTCTCCAATTTTGGCTGTGAGGAGTCGTTAGATGAAAGGCGATAGACCCGCGTGACAGAAGGGTGCGGTCGTTTGGATGGGTACCTCGTGGTCACGTCTTGAATCACGAGAGAGAAGGCATTTCGCAAAGCCCAACGCAAATAAGAACTACTCTTACAACTGAGCCCCGTCCGCCAACCGTTCAACGCCCCTGGAAGGCGAATTGAAACCGCAACTACCCTACGCTGCGCTGCGGCCATTCCCACGCATCAATGCCCTCGGCCGGGAGGCGATGCAAGTCGGGCTCACGCCAGGCCAGACGTGCATCGGCAGAGGCAATTCGCTCGCGGCTGTAGTGAAAATATACGAGGTCTTGGTCGGCGAGCCCGCCAACCACCGCATTGAGAACCGCCAGTTCCGGCCCCGCACACACCTCGACCAGCGAACGGACTTTCGCGATCCAAAACAGCGTGAGCGTCTCGTGGTAGCCGCTGGTTGGTGTACTCATGATTCCAAGGCTGCGATTGAGCGCTCGAATGCCAGAACGCATCTGCCCTTCGGCGTTCTCAGCAGAGAACATTACGTACCAGCAGCACACCGCCAGATGCGCCTCGTGGGTCCACGCTTCAAGCGCAGTCGTTTGCTCCTCAAAGGCAGTGACCAGCGACTCAACCTCTTGCATCGATTTGTAGTGCATGCCCTTGGTAGAGCAAGAAGGGCGCCAAACGCAGATTCAATGCGTTAGCTCGAATTCGGGCACGGGCACTGCCAACCTGGCATTTACCACCAGCAAGCCCTGCCAGCTTGACGACCGCATTGTGCAACGAGACATCGTAATTGTTCCAACGGTTTCCCCTGCGTCGAATCGCTCTCCCGCTGAGGTGCCTCGGTATACCAGCTGGAGAATCGTTGTTAGAATGTCCCTATGCCGGGTCGGGTTCACGGGTGGGTCGCGGTGCAGCTCTTGGCTGTGCTGCTCGTTTTCAGTGGGTGTTCCCTCCTGTTCAACCCTTCGAATGGAGACGATGGCAATACAGATGTGTGTTCGGGCTGCTCCACACAGGTCGGGGAATGCGTTGATCCTCCAACGGCACAGAACTGTGGCGGGGCGGGCGGAACCTGCAGCCCTTGCGACGTTTTAAGGACCGACACCTGTGTCAATGGAGATTGCTTGTGCGGCGATGGCCCGGCGTGCGGCGACGACCTTCAATGCATCAATGGCGCGTGCACATGCACCACCCAATCTTGCCCCGGTGGTTGTTGTAGCGACATTGGAACCTGCAGAGAGGGCAACGTTTTCTTATCGTGTGGCGAGGGTGGCCAGGAATGCAGTGTCTGCGATCCGATTGCGGCGGACCAGTGCGGAGACGTCACACGAGCGTGTCAGTGTGGCGAGACCCTCGAAGCCTGCGCCCCGGGACTCCACTGCGTAGGTGACGAATGCATTTGCGATAGTGTTTCTTGCGATGGTTGCTGCACTCCTGACGGCCAGTGCCTTATTGGCACCGAGAATAGTGCATGCGGAAATTCCGGTGGCGTGTGCTCAGACTGTGACGCGGATACCTGCCTGGCGGGCGGGGTTTGCAGTGGCTGCGCCGTCGATTGTGTAGGCCGAGGATGCTGTAGCGGAAATGATTGTGTTGACGTGGGTCCGGGCGCGCCAGCCTGCAATGGCGTCGCGGCACAAGCGTGCGAATCCTGCGGAATTGGTGCCGACGGCTGCGACATCCAGGGTGTCTGTTCGTGCGGCCAAGAAGCCGCCTGCAGCGACGGACAAGAATGCATTGGTGGCGTCTGCCAATGCACAGCAACCTCGTGTCCAAATGGATGCTGCGACAACCAAGAGGTCTGCCAAAACACCATGGACAATGTGACCTGCGGAATTGCAGGCGCGACATGCACGGGCTGCAAAGACGGTCAGCGTTGCGATGTTGGCGCATGCGTTTGCGATGAAGTCTCGTGCCCGGAAGGATGCTGCACAGACGAAGGCCTTTGCATCCCGGCAGGCTCTCCGGGAAACGACTGTGCCGTGAACGGCGGCGTGTGCCTCAATTGCACGAGCGACCAAATCTGCAATGAGGCACTCCAATCCTGCGTCAACAACCAAGGTATGGATGGCGGCGTTACGATCCCAGACGACGGTGGCGTCGGCGGCATCTGAGATGCCACGGGCCTGCGTCCCCTAATCGGTGGGGCGCAAGGACGTTAGGAACGAAGTGAAGTCGTTGAGTTTCGCTCCCATGCGGATCAGAAACCGTGCTTCGCCTTCGGCGTTCTTGGTCCGAAAGGTGCCGGTGCCCATACTTCGCGCCTCGCTATGCTGAGATGGATCATTCTGCAGGGCTGCCACACGTCGCCACAGTTCAGAAGTATTCTCAGCTGAGATTTGAATATCGGCAGGCGAGCCACCGCTGTACACGCCACTTGAGCTATGCTCAGGCGTCATAGGCGTGTAGACAAGATGCGCTTTTGCATCTGCGGCATCACTCGTAATGGTGTACTGGTTGCCGCTGCCATCAGCAAAATTCAGTATCCACTGCACATGAGTTTTGGGCACAGGTGCCTCCTTAGCTGGGTGCGCATCTGCCAGCGGGGCGATGCTTGATGGTGAAACAGAGGACGGTGGGGCCGAGGATGGTGAAGGTTTCGGCCCCTGATCTGCAGAACAAGACGACGCCAACACGAGAAGCACACATGAACTGAGACGTTTCAGCATTTGGCCTTCATTCTAGCGCAGACCGCCGCAACGTGAATCCACCTTGCCCGTCCTAACGCTTTGACGCTAGATTTAACGCATGAACCGATTCCCATGTGCAGTCGCAATCGTCCTATTGCTGGCGTCTTGTGCCTCAACAGAAGATAGCAAAGCCAAGGACGTCGCCGAGCCCACACCTCAGGTTATGGAGCCAACGGCTGTGGAGCCAACGGTAGATTCGACACCACCGGCCGCTGCGACGATGCCAACACCCGCAATTGCGTCGGTCCAAATGGCACAAGACTGCCCACCGCGAACACAGGCGCCCGCTGCCGGACCTTCCGCAACTAAGACATCTGCTGAACCTGCTCCTCAGGCCGGAGCATCGAGAATGCGCCGTGGCAAGGGGCTGATGGCCCAGCCGTGCACCCAATCGAGCATGCAAGTGTCGCTATCCGGCGTCGCAACCGCCGGAACCAGCGTCGTCATTAAGGAGCTTCGATTGCGAACCGTCGATGGCAAGACGATCGCAACCGTGGAGGCGCGAGTGCCCACTCTTTGGAAGAGCGATGGATACGCGCCATGGGACGGAACGCTCACCTCCGATGCGGAACACAAAGCGAGCTACTCCATCTCCGTCCCCGACTGGGCCGCCGTAGAAAAGGCAATCGGCAAGAGTAGCTACAACACCATGTTCGTGCTTGATGTCGACATCGATGTTGGCGGTACGGTTTCGACGGTGAGCTCGCCACAGTTTGAACGCACCCAACCTCTGATGATTCGGACTTGAGCCGCGCACTCTACATTTTCGTGCTAACGCAACTCGCTGCCTGCTCAGCGAGCGAATCTGACGTGGCCCCCGCGAAATCTCCCGCCAAGACGCCCGCCATCGTCGCGCCAGAGTCGGCAACGATGCCAACCCTGCCCAGGCCTTGGACCGACGATGTCCTTGCAGCCGAGACAGAGCGCTACCTTACGAACAGCGCGTTTCGGCGACGCGTCTTGGAAGCCTCGCTCACAAATCCGAAGAACGTCTACTCACTCACTCGGCTCAGCGGCTATGGCCTTGAAAATCGTGGCTGGGAAATGCTGCCCGAATGGACGCCTACGACCACAAGCGTTGACAATGCGTATGTCGAGGCGCTGCGCAAGGGGGCACCAGTCGCCATCAGTGCGACCGCAAAGCCGCTTTGGGATGGCACCACGCCAACAACGATGTCGGAGTGGGTCGCATTGGGAGAGAAAGTCTTCTACGAATACCCGCTTCGTTCCGAAGTATTCGCGGAGCATGCACTGCGCTCCGAAGAACTCTCAGGCCGCATTGGCCTCTACCCCGATGAGAACGGAGTTTGGCCCGGGGTCGTCGCCTTTGAAACTCTCGACGGTGACCACGAGATTGGTATCACCTGCGCGCTTTGCCACGTTTCACTGGAAGGCGATACAAGCGTTGCAGGCCAAGCTCGCAGAAACCTAGATTACGGTGAGATGCGGCTCGCGTACTATCGCGATACGGGGGCCGTCTTAGCCGAGAACGTTCGCGCTCGTATGTCACGTTGGGGTCCGGGACGCGCCGATATCACGCAGGACGATGATGAGGATCCGGTAGCGATTGTCGACCTATGGGGCGTTCGCGACCACGAATACCTGACCCAATCGGGCACCATTCACCAAGTGCACCCAGCAGCCTTGGCGATCCGCCAAGAGACGCAACTGCTGCACGCCAATCAAGAGCGCATACGTCCACCTCGAGAACTCGCCTGGGCGCTGGCGATGTACGTCTACTCACTCACGCCACCGGCAGTCGCGTCCAGTGCCCTCACAGCACGCGCGCGGCACGGGAAGACGCTCTTTTCACAGCACTGTGATCACTGCCATCGCGACAAGAACTACGGCGGACTCCTTGTTTCGGCGGAGTCGATTGGCACCGATCCGGTTTTGGCAAACGGCTCAGCGCGCGGAACAGGCCTCTATCGCCCAACGCCACTCACTCGGGTTGCCCAGGCGGCCCCGTACTTACACGATGGCACCGTCGAGAGCCTTGCGACCCTGCTCGATCCAAAGCGCCAGGTTCCAGGTCACCGCTACGGAACAGAACTTTCCCTAGCCGATCGCAACGCGCTGGTCGCCTACATGGAAACCCTCTAGGTTCGCTCTAGGAGCGGGCGCAGCATTGGCCTCGAGTACGTTAGCGAGCACCTCGGCGCGGCCAGCTGCCATCCTTGTTCGTCCGAGGCGTCGTAGGCGAGTGCACCGAGGGGCGAACAGCCGGAGTCTCAATCACGGGTTCGGGCTCTGCAGCCGCTCCCGATTGGCAGCGCACACCCATATCTCCGTACCAAAGAAAAAGTACGAGACCTAGGCTACTGCCCGCGCACACCAACGGCAGCGACGACGGCAGTACACTGGCGAGAAGTGCCGTTAGGCCAATGCCGCTAATGGCCAGAATATTGATGCTCATGCAGCCATCGGACCACCAGTCGAGCAGCATGAGCCCCAAACAGGCAACTTGCACCAAGATCAATACTGCGCCAAAGACACGCTGCGTATTTGTGACTTTGAACATGCCCGTAAGAATTAATCGTACGGCCTGAATCGGAATGAATGCTCCAAGCCAAAGAAGAGCAGGCTCCGCGCCTCCAACAAGTCCCAAGACAACCGCCATGACTACGATCAATAGTGGGATTGGAACAGGACTGGGTTCTCGGTCCTTGCGCTCCTTCGGAGGAGTCGGTGGATGCAGTGGCTCTTCTTCTGGGCCTAAGAGATTCTCTGCCCCCTCCTCGGCTGCGTTTCCCCGAGCCGTTGAAGCTTCGGATACAAGCGGCTGCTCTGTCCCTCGGAGCACGGTCTCGTCCGATGCGGTCAGCGTGCCTCGTACAAGCTCTGCCTCATCCGCCTCGTCCGACACCTCGGGCAAGAGGTAGCGACCATAGACAAGTCCCTCGACCCGTCCGTATGTCTTGTCACCCTTCTTTGTCGTGTGGGTAACGTTGAGCCCGCTAACGGAAACATCGTATATGGGGCCTTCGAAGCAGGAACGGGGCCGAATCCCGAGCATTCGAGTGTCCGCAATTTCCGCCTGGTAAAAGCAGTCTTCGGGGACCTCACCAGGTGTCTCTTCCGGCGATGCATCCAACACTTCGATGTCTCGCACCATTGCGCGATAGATTCGAAGTTTGTAGCGGGCCGCGGAACCGTACTGCGAAACACCGGGCTTGCCGGCAGCAGTGCCAACATAGTGCCCTTCGAGATGCCCGCGAAACCATTGCGTCATGCTAGAGGCCTCCCAAGAATCGGACCGTTTTCAATCGGTCGATAGCTCTGCCAGCCAGCGAGTAGTGCATCAATTTCCGCGCGGACATCGAGATCGAGCGCGGCCATGTTGCGATGTGTTCTCTTGCTGCGTTCAAGTTCATAAGCGCGCACACTTTTGATGGCAAAGAGCTGTGACCAAAAGGCCGGCAGGAGCACGAGCATGAGAAAGACAAACGTGAGCCGCACAGCGCGTTTGGGATCCTGCCAGATTCGTTTGAGACGAAAGATGGGAAAGCCCGCAGCTTCCAGTTCTTCGCGGTAGTAGTCCGCATCGGTCCCAAGTTCGGCAGCCGCCACAGCATGCTGCTCGATTAGGGTTTGTCGATGCTCTTCCACGTGCGGCTCTAGCTCCGACCAAAATGGAATTTGCGCCGGTTGAGCCAGAATGACGGCGAATACGCCAAACACCAAGGCGGGAATGAGACTTGGGCGATAGCTGCGACATGCAACTTCGCTTTCGTGCGAGGTTTGGGCAGGCGTGCTGCCTCCACCCGCGTGAAACACTCGAAGTAGGTTGATGGTGAGCAACGTCAGAGCTGTCCCCCCAACGATAGGAGCGACAACGCCTGGCATCACAAGCCACGCAGCATAGGCCGCCGCCCCGCCTAAGACAACGCAGGCGAGAAGCCATGACACCGCCGCACCTCGAAGCGAGCCTCGGTGTTTTTCCGAGATCGAAGACAGTAACTCGCGATCGTAGCCCAAGAGCGAGAGGACTCGCTCGGGCTCGATGCTCTCAGCTTGGCTTGATGTACTTTTTGTACTCATCACCCTCTGCAACCTCAGACTCAATGTCTGTTTGAAATCGCTTGTGCACAGCTTCTGCCAACTTGGCCTCGGACACGAGCCTCCGTCGCTCCTCTGCCAGCACAGCATCTACTTCGTGGAACGTGTTGATACGGATTTCTTCTCCGGTCTCACTTAGGAATACTTGAGACTCCAGCTCAATGCCCATCCTAGCGGTTGATACGCGTTTCGAGTTTTCCAGCATGTAATCGTAGGTCCCCGATACCAGCATCATCTTGAAAAAGATGGGGCCCGTTTCGACAGCCAGAAGAAGTAGGAGAATTGCCCACGGCACGACCCCACCGATCTCATGCGAGATGTGGATTCGCTTCATCAAACCATCGAGGTGGCGAGCCTGGCGCTGATTGCTCTCTTTTGCCGCGGCAAGATCTGCAGCGAGCGCACTAAGGTTTGCCTCCCAACCATCAATGTCGGCGTTGAAGATGGCAGCCTTCTCTTCATGGCTCTTGCGATCATCCTGGAGTTCGCCTTCCATCTTGTCGAGGGTTTCCTTCTTGTCACGCCAAGCAGGTCCACGCCCAGCAACGGCTTTTGACGTCTTACCTTCCGCTTCGAGTTCGAGTAGGCGGCGCTGCTTTGCGATCTCAAGGCGCCGAGTTTCAAAGTAGTCCCGACGCTCCTTAAGCGAATCCTGCGCCTTGTCCATCTTGCCGACAAGCTCGTCTTTTCGCGCTTGAATGAGGCCCTCGGAGTGTTGGTTGAGTTCCGCCAAGTACTCGTTCTGCTCAAGCTCCAGCTGTGCATCGATTTCCGGCTTGAGAATTCGAATCTCAAGCGGAGCAGAAATGCAGACACCGATGATGATCGCCATGACCAAACGCGGTGCGCCCTGCTGCAATTCGTTCCATGAGATTTTCTCTGTGCCGTCGCCTTTGCCTGTGCTCGATACAATGAAGCGATCGATATTGAAGATGACGAGCGCCCAAATCGCCCCTGCAACACCAGAGATCGCGTAGGTCGTCACATCCAGTCCAACGGCAAGAGCGGTATCGGTCTTGGGGCTGAAGATCGTATAAAACGCGTACGAGGCGGATACGAAGGCGAGCAAGGTGGTTGCCAATACGATGCCACCGATGCCTTGGTACTTTACCCAGTCAGATACGGGGCAGCGGCGCAAGAGACTCGAGTCGGCGCCAGCACAGAACCACAAGAAGCGAGTTAGCGCGCTCGGCTTCTGCACGTCCTCCGACGGTCTTGGAACGAGGGGCGCTTGTGAAGGTTCGTTACTCATGCGTTGGAATCACTCTCTGGCGAAAGATGGCTTGGCGATGCTCGGACCGGTGATGCTCGGACCAAAGACCGGAGTCTTGGGGCCTGTATTCGAGTCGTGGCAATTCGCCGCGAGCGCGGGAGACGCAGGCTTGCTCGTAGCCGTGGATAGTTTGTTGTGATCGGTGGAGAAGCGATGTCTGCGCAGTGCGTTAGCGCCACGTCGTGGCGGTCCAGGCCTCCGACACCGCGAAGTGTGACCGCAATTCGGCTCTCATGCTCGTCGAGCGTCACCGAGAAGCTCTCATCGAAGGTACCCCACACCCAGCGGCGCTCTCTGCCGACTCGGAGGGCTCCGATGCCACGGCCTTCAACTCGCAGTCGTGCCTTGCCCTGCGCCGCCACACGGATCTCCGCCGGCGACACCCGCTCAATTCCCGACCTCCCCGACATGGGTACTTGGTATCCCGTGGTTGGACGCAAAGGCAAGGCCCATAGAATGCAGGCTGCAGTTTTTGGTGCAAGAGGCAATGACACGGTAGTCTCGCAACTCATTCCTCGCTTTAGGACACGATGCACATTTCAGACTTCGCGACGCTTGGCATGTTGGTACTGCTCCAAGCCGTTTTAGGTTTTGACAACCTCCTCTACATTTCTCTCGAGTCAAAACGAGCTCCCGAAGAAAGCCGAGCGAACGTTCGAAAGATCGGCATCGCCATCGCGATCGGTCTTCGTATCGCGCTGCTCTTCACGCTGGTACAGCTCATCAAGTATGTCCAGGAGCCGATCTTCTTTGTGGATCTCGGTACGGTCATGGACGGCTCGTTCAGCATTCACAGTCTTATCGTTCTCGGTGGTGGCGTCTTCATCATTTACACCGCGCTCAAAGAGATTTGGCACATGATGGCGTTGAGTCACGAGACCGAAGCTGAGGCTGAGCCTAGTTCTGCCCGGTCAGTCATCGGCATGATCGTTGTGATGAACCTTGTCTTCTCATTCGACTCTATTTTGAGTGCTATGGCCCTTACCGATGTCTTCTGGGTGATGGCGACGGCAATCGTCATTGGCGGCATTCTCATGATTTGGCTCGCCGAAGGCGTGTCATCGTTTCTGCAGAAGAATCGCACCTACGAAGTCTTGGGGCTCTTTGTACTCTTCATTGTGGGCATCATGCTGCTAAGCGAAGGCGGGCACATTGCCCACCTGCACTTCTTTGAAAGTGCAGTAACGCCAATGAGCAAGACAACCTTTTACTTCGTAATCTCGGTCTTGGTAGTCACCGACCTTGTGCAAACTCGGTATCAGAAGAACCTGATTGCGCTTTCGCAAGGCCGGAAAAAGTAGGAGAGCAAACTATTCGACGAGTTCAATCTCGTCGTCACTGAGACCAAAGAGCGAGAGGTTCGCGGATGTCTCACCGCCGGTTTCCGTATCACGAGCGGAGACCTGCAAGAGGCCATCCGCGTTGATTAGGAAGCTCACTTCGATGCGCACCTGCCCACGCGGACCGGGCCTGAGTCCTTTGAGATTTAGCTCTCCCAACAACTCGTTCTTATCAAACTGTCTGTCGTCCCCTTGGCAAACCCGAAGCGCAACATGATCTTGGTTGTCGCGCGCGGTACTAAACGTTCGTGTGACCTCTGCCGGTATGGGCGTGTTCTTGTCGAGTAGCACTTCGGCATATCCACCAGCCGTCGCAAGCCCCACAGGGTGTGATGTTACGTCCAGCAAGAGGTCGATACCGGTATCTGGAAGATCCTCTGAGGTGGAATCGCCCTGCGCCGCGGCATGCACAATCGTTCCCGGTGCATAGAGGGTCTGCGCGTGCGCTGCAGCGCCAAGAGCGACAACTTGCATTGGGTCGATGTCGCCCTGTGCGGATCTTCCGAATAACTCTGAGACACGCTTCTTTACAAGTGGCACATGAGTCGCACCACCAACCAGGAGCACTTCATCCACGTGTTGCGGCAGAATGTCGGCTTCCGCCAGCACCTGTTCAGCGCACTGAAGTGCGCGCTCAACGATCGGCGAAATCAAATCCTCAAACTCAGCCTTGGTGATCGTGGTCTTTAGACCAAGCGCTTTGCCACCAATACCGTGTGCAAGCTCTTCCAAGTTCACCTCCGCCTTGTCCTGGCGGCTGAGTGTCATCTTTACGCCTTCGGCACACATCTGCAATTGCGCCAACGACTGCGGATCCGTGCGCGGATCGAGGCGGTGTTCCTGCAAAAACCTGCGGGCGAGTTCATCCGCCAATGCATGGTCCATATCGTCACCACCAAGAAATGGATCACCGCCGGTGGCCAGTACTTCGTAAAGGCCACGTCGAACCGCAAGCACCGAGAGATCGAAGGTACCGCCACCCATATCAAAAACGACAACACGCTGATTGAGATTGCGCCCGTGCCCGTAGGCAAGAGCTGCAGCGGTGGGTTCGTTTAGAATGCGAAGTACCTCAAGCCCCGCCGAGGTCACCGCTCGGCGCGTTGCCTCACGTTGCGCATCGTTGAAGTTTGCAGGCACGGTGACCACACAATGGGTTGCGGGGCGCTGACAACTGGCCGTGGCGATGTCGCGTGCGTGCGCAACGACCTTTGACGAAATGTCTGGCACCGAGAACTCGCCAGCACGCGTCTTAATGATTGGTTCTTGGTTGGGGCCTTCGATCACCCGATAGGAAAGGTTGCCAATCGACCTTTGGAGCCTCGGCGATGAAAACGGTTGCCCGATGATTCTCTTCGCAGAGAAGATCGTGTTGCTTGGATCCATCAACCGCCGACCGCGAGCCTCTTGTCCCACGCGCACGCTGCCATCCGGCATGAAGGCAACAATTGAGGGCTGCAGCACACGTCCAAATTCGTCGTGCAGGGCAACGGGCCCGCGATGGTCAGCGTGGGCAACTACCGTGTTTGTCGTTCCAAGGTCGATACCAACTGCGATGCCACCTGCGTCGCTTGGACTCGCTTCTTCTTCTTCTTCTTCGAAAAACTGATCAAGCATGGTGTTTCCTCAGGCGTTACGCAGTTGGATCGGGCATCGCGGAAATAGCACTTCGAAAATCAAAAGAAGAGTCGACCCACTCAAGCCCAACCCCGGCTCCCGGAACCCGTTTGGCAACTCTGGCCTTCACGGCAAAGCGTCTTTTTGAAAGACCGCTTGCCGACGGCACTTGCAACGTCACTTCGAGAACCTGGTCAAGGCTCAGATCTTTCTCACATCGCACCAACGCACCAACGGTAGAGATGTTGCGCGTCACTGCATCAAACTTGGTACTGATTCCCATGCGGTCTCGCATGTGCATTTTGAGTTCGAGTTTGGCCTCAATCGCCACGCGGGGAAGCCTGCGTTTGGGGTCAGCGCTAACGGCAGGAGGCGGTGCAGGAGCGGCCTCCCTTGGCACTTCGGCAGGTGCTTCATCTGCTTCGAGAATTGCGGCCGCAAGCTGGAAGTCGACAAGGAGTGGATGCTCGGGACAGTGCTCTGCAATTCGTTTCATCCAACGTTGCGCTTCGGCGTAGTTCTTTTGGGCGTGCCAGGCAATCTGTGCGCAAAAGATTGCAAGGCCCACCTGCTCATCGATCGAAGCGGGTAACTCGCGTAGCGATTCGGCAAATGTCATGACGTGCAATCGCCCTTCGGAACCACTGGCAACGACGGCCCGCAATAGTGCCAGCGCCCCAGGCAAGCAATATCCGGCCTTCGAGGCCCGGGCAATCGCCTCAGCAAATACTCGTGTTCCCTCGGCCCCTGCCCCACTTCGAAGTAATAGTGAGGCGCCTCCTACGAGAATGTCTGAAGCGGCAGCATCGCTAGGAGCAGCCGTGGCCCGCAAGTAGAAGTGCGCTTCCAGATCTTCAAGACGGTCGTGCTCAAAGAGAAACACCTCCATCAAGTTGCACGCGCTTGGCAAGTTGGGTTGCGCAGCAAGGCAAATGAGCAGCGCTTCCTCAAAACGCTCATCGTCAAAGTCGAGCATGTTGAGAATGCGGGCAGCCTGCAGCGCGGGAATCACTCCTGCGGCACCCTGGCCTCGGGCGCTCTCAATGAGTTGCTCTGCATGCGCCTCAGGGTTCGCCCACTCACGTCGCGCCACTTCAAGGGCTGCCATGATGTGTGGATTCCCCAGAGCGGCGGCATCGGCCGCCAGGAGCGGCTTGATGGCTCGGTCAGGCTCTCCAGCGTCGAGCCATGACTGGCCCGCGATCGCATGAAAGCGCTGCTCTTGACTCTGACGGAATTCCAACTCGGCCGTTCGCGCGGCATGGTCGAATCGCCCGATCGCTTCACAGAGCCGACGCATTCTCGGCAAGATATCGCTCTGACTGCGATCTGCTTGGAACGATGCACCGAACAGATCTGCGGCGATTTGCGGATCGAGCACGCAAAACTCGCAAAGCTCGGCAAGCCGTCGAAGATACGGCGCCTTGACAGCGGAGGTCATGCTCTCGCTCGCCATCACCTGCTCGGCCAACGCGGGTGCAGCCTTTGACCAATCGAGTTCGAGCCAGAGGTGCTTCCTAAGCTCCGGACCAAGGTCTACCGTCATTTTGGATCCTCGCGAAGCGCTTCCAGAATCAGCGGTGAGTCGGGATCGTATCGCAGCGCGCGCTCAAAATGGGTATGCGCGGCGACCTCCTGGGATCGTGCGCGGGCCATCATGCCCGCAGCTAGATGAAAGCTGCCGCGCAACACTTTGTTGTCGGGAAACGCGCGCACGGGGCCCTGTAGGAGCTTGCAGGCTGCTTGATATTCCCCCGCGACAATCAGAGCCTCAGCATCCTCCACTGCCTGCTCCTCCGGGCCCTTGCGGATCGCCTCCGCTGGTTCTTCCTCAGAAGATGTCTCAACGCCGGCAACTCTGAGAAGCACCTCAAATCGGTCTCGAACGGCATCTGGTATAAGAAGAAATCTTACCCCAACGCCTGGGCGCTTCCCCGGCCCTTCTGGCGCAACGTGGCGCACAACTTCGGCAGGCAACTCAATGTCCTCTCGGTCCGGAGTCACAATCGTCAGGTCAATGATGGAGCCAATGGGAATCGTTTGTTTACAGCGCAGCAGCATTCCTCCGCGAGAAATATTGTGCATGTAAAACGTCTTCACCTGTTCCCACTCCGTGCAGCCAATGCGAATCGATTGCCCCATTGGGACTCTTGGATGCGCGCGCACGGGTGCGGACGGTGCTTTGCGTACGGGAGTGGGGATGGGAGATGGGGCCGGAGACGGTACGACTTCCTTCGGTGCCGTGGTTGCTACTGGCGCGTCTGCGGGTGGCGCTGGCGTCGCTTGGCCACACGAGGCAAGTGCTTCCTCGATAGCTTTTGATCCCGGCTCGTATTGCTTTGCGAGTTGCAGCTTGGCGCGCGCAGCACGTCGATCGTTGCTAGCGATCAGCGCTTGTGCTTGTTCAAGCAACGAGCGCGCCTGGGGGTTATTCGGATCGCGTTCCGGTCGAGGATTTTTGTCGCTGCGCCCCTCTTCAAATCGAGTTTCACCGTCTCGCAGGGCAAGGTCATACTTCGCCCGATTGTGCGGGTGACTCAACACTCGAAAGGCCTCTCCAATCCGCGCGTAGATGCGAGTTAAGCACTTCTGACGTTCAGGATCGGTTTCGCGTACGTGACGATCGGGATGTAGAACGCGAACTTGTCGCTCATACCGCTCCCTCAACTCCTCTACATCAGCATCTCGGGCACAACCCAAAAGCTGATAGTAGTCAGAGCCATTTAGTTGTTGGTCGATCTTCTGAAGCTCGACCCAGAAAGCGGCGGTTGGACGTCTCATAGGAACTGCGTGTTCCGCTAGTTTACCCTGCTATCAATGCAAAGTAGAAGCGTGCTACCACCGCGACCTGTGCGTCCTCGTGCATCGGGCGTATGTGTGTGTAGGAGTTTAGTCGCCTCGACACACATCGATACCCGGGTACGACTGCTTCGCTCGCGCTTTGACCAACAGATTCCGTTCAACATGCTGGCCGGTGTGAAAGGGACCGTGCTAGGCGCAGCCCAAACAAGAACCTGCGTTTCACGCAAGCCACGAGGGCAAGGCAGTCAACAACGTGTGATGTTCGTCTACAGACAGGCCGACGCCTCAGCCCGTCGCTGCAAACGCCGCAATGCCCAATCCCAAAACGATAAGTGCATAACTGATTCGCTTTACCATCAACGCCTAAGAGAGCACGAAGCGTTCCAACCGAAAGACACGTGGTTCTAACCAGTTGGGGCGCCGCTTTGATGCTACGAAATTGACACTCCTGCTACGTCGCAGCCCTTGTCCTTGCCACCTTGTCGGTGCCACATCAGCACTAGCGGAGTGGGGCGAGCTCGCTCGAACGCGAGTTCGTCATCCATTCACACACCGCACTTCCGCGTTCAAACTGATAGTGCGCCCCCCGTCGTTTGTGTTGCGCACTCTCACTCGCTTGTGTTGCCCGCTCGAACAAGATGCGCTGCAATCGTTCCAGGGCTCGTCGTTTGTTTTGATGTTGCGATCGCTCACTCGCAACGCGAATACAGATGCCTGTTGGCTTGTGACGAAGGCGAACGGCGGAGTCCGTTGTGTTGACGTGTTGACCACCAGGACCGCCAGCGCGGGCCGTTGTGATTTCCAAGTCCGCCGGTGCCACCAAAGTCGTAGCGGAGGTGCCGTCTTGAATCGCGTGCAAGCTCATGCCGGCAAACCAACGCTTGCGGGACCTTCGACCTCGTTGCGCACTCCGAGCCACCAAGACGTGAGTGCCCAAATAGGACGCAAGCTGCACGTGCGCGGGCCAATGCAAAACAAGCTCGGCCGAGCGAGGGAATACCTCATCGCCATAAAAGCCCACCGACCGCACCTCGAGCGCAAGTTCGGCACAGCGCCGTTCCATAAATGCCGCAAGCAATGCAACAAAGCGTCGAACCTCTTCGGGACCTGTGCCCGAAGAAATCTGAAGCAACCAGCGACTCATTTTTTCACCGTGAGTAGCGCCGTCACCGAAGCTACACGGTGTGCAAGCCCAGCATCTTCGAGGCTCGCAATCACCGGTTCGATGGGTTTGTAGACATCAGGGTGTTCTTCGTAGAGGAGTTTTTGATCGTCGCAAATCACCTCGCCACCAAGTGCCGACTTGCTCAGCTGAGATCGCAGATACCGAACGCGGAGCTTTTCTCGCGCTTCGCCGCGCCGCATCTTTCGACCTGCCCCGTGAGCCACAGAGCACAGCCCAGCTTGGTTCCCGCGCCCTTGAAGAATCCATGAAGGAGCCCCTCTACTGCCGAGGACCGCCGTCATTTGGCCCTCGTGTGCCGGGGCACAACCTTTCCGGTGGATCCAGAGTTGTTCTGATTTCCATGATTCGCGCCGAACATCGTTGTGCACCACATCAAACGCGCCAGTAATCTTGCTGGTTCGATTCACGCCGAGAGAGCGCAGCAAGCGCCAGGCGAGCAAGAGGCGATTGGCTTGGGCGAAACGAATTGCCCCCGCTAGATCTGCGAGGTACTCGTGAATTTGCGACTCTCCCAACTCTTGTTTTCCCCAGGATTCAGCGATGGCCTTGCCAAGTCCACGGGACCCCGAGTGGCACAAGAGGGCCAACCCACCAGAGGCCAGTCCGAAGCGTTTGGCAGCATCGCCATCGAGAATGCTCGAGACTCGACAGATTTCTGCAAAGTGATTGCCGCCGCCAATCGTGGCGAGTGCATCGCCATAGCCTATCCCCGGTAGCGTGCCGCTTGGGCAACGTTCATCGGCGGGACTCATCTCAGCGAGAGCCTCGACAACACCGGGTAGCCCATGACCGATGAGCCCGCGTGGCCCGTGCTTCCACACTGCCCGAACCAGGGCTTCTCGGTCCACACCGGGCAATGGATCCTCTTCAAATTCTGCACGCAATCGTCGGATGACCGAGCTGCCGAATTTGACTTTTCCAAGCGCGACGACAAGAGCGCCACATCCCGCATCGCTTCCCACGAGGTGCGGATGTACGGTGCGCGAGAATCCGAAAGCCGCGCCAATTGGATAGCCCGGGCCCGGATGAAGGTCGGGCATCCCAACCGCACAGTGGCAGTCGGGATTCGATGCAGTCTGCTCAAGTTGCGCAATCGCCTCGCCTTCGAGCCAGACGTCGGGGTTTGCGATGTAACTCGCCTGTCCGGCGAGGGTAATTATCGTGTCCATGACTGTCTCAAGAGCATAGACCGGGCCAACTATAAGCATATGATATTAAACAATCACCTCCAGGCTATTGACCTATCGCGCACCATTTAAATGATGCACCAATTGATGTAATTGATTCATACTGCACCATGGGAAGAATGCTGCTTAGCTGGTCCGATCGAGGCGTCGCAGGTCCGCGACCTGCTCATCAGTCCGCACGCCCCCGAGAAGACCGCGGCCCTATCCTGCGACTCGTTGATCACAGCCCGCCCTATGAGAGTGCACTGATTCTGACGACGCTGGCGGGCAGAGAGCTGGCGCTGCAGCTTGCCGAAGATCTTCGCGCACACATACCCAAGGTTGAACTGCGAACTGTCGATGTGCGCGACCCATCGGACTTCTCAGAACTATTCGCAGCTCTTCAACCGATTGTTCAGCACCTTCGCGAAACGCAAGATCTCGACATTCTGCTCTCGTCCGGAACTCCGCAGATGCAGACCCTGTGGCTTATCTATGTGAAGGCGGGTTTGCTTGCTGCGCGAATGCTGCAAGTAATCCCCGCGGCATTCATTCCCAAGTTGCATGCGCATGCAGTCCGAGAGGTGAATCTCGACGTAGAAGGATTCCCCGAGATTCGAGCGCTTCGAGACGAGCTGGTGCGACTGCGCGCCCACTCTCGAATCCTCGGTGAACACATTGTTGGCACAAGCGCTCCGATGCGGGAACTCGCAAACCGTTTGCTGCGCGTCGCTCCCAGCAATCTTCCGGTTCTGATCTCAGGCGAAACCGGAACGGGCAAAGAGCTCATCGCCCGTTCGATTCACGACGCAAGTCATCGAGCCTCCGGCCCTCTCATCACCGAGAACTGCGGAGCTCTCTCCGAAAGCGTTCTTTCCAGCGAGCTCTTTGGCCACGAGAAGGGCGCCTTCACCGGTGCTGCCCACCGCAAGCGTGGGCTCTTTGAAGTCGCGCACGGAGGAACGCTCTTCTTGGACGAAGTTGGCGAACTCAGCCCTCGTGTGCAAGTGAACCTCTTGCGTGTTCTTCAAGATGGAACGCTGCGACGACTTGGGAGCGAAGAGAGTGTGCGAGTTGATGTGCGAATCGTGGCCGCCACCCACCGTGATTTGTTCTCGATGGTTCGCGAAGGCACGTTCCGCGAAGACTTGTACTACCGACTGCACGGAGCAACCTTGCACGTTCCGGCACTCCGCGAGCGCATTTCCGATTTGGAAGCCCTCGTTGCACACTTTCTTGGCGAAGTTGATAGCACGCTGCGCATCACTCGCGACGCTTGGGAGAAGTTAGAAGCCTATCGCTGGCCGGGAAACGTCCGCGAACTCAGGGCCGAGGTACTTCGGTGGAATGTCTTTTGCGATCGCTGGGTGCGCTGTGAAGACCTAGACGAAAAGTTTGATGGGTCGCTCGCAACGTTGGCACCTCGGCAAGAACCCACAAGCGAAGCGCTCCCTCTTGCGCAGGTCGTGGCTGCTGCGGAACGACGGGCGGTCGCGGACGCGCTTGCCCGTGAGGATGGAAACGTTTCTCGAGCAGCACGATCGCTGCAGATTGATCGAAACACACTGAAGCGAAAGATCGCAAAGCTCGGTATTCCCCACGTTGCGCTGGCAAGTGGGCGCCCAGCAGACCCGACCTTTCTTGGGTAGCATCCAAAGCAGAAACGCCATGCCATCGTGGATACAAGCCTGCTCGCAACAGTTGTTGGGCCATCGCCTCGCCAACTTCGTCATCGAAACGCTCCAGTGTTTTGATGCGCCGTTTCCCCGTTCCGATACGCCGCCAACGCCAGAGCCCACCGTGGAAGAATCGCTAGCGGCCTTCACTGCGACGTACGAGACGGCGTTTGTCGAGCTGTCTCGCGGGCGTTGGCAAGATGAAGTCGAGCCCGCGGTCGCTGGGCTCTTCGAACGTCGCCTACAGTCGGTCGATACCCTCTTGGCAGGTCTAGCTGACACGCTAGTTGGTGAAACTCTTAGACTCGGACTGCGCGTTCGAATGCGCCAAATCATGCATCGTGGCGTTTGGCCCGCCATTCGTCTACGTGCGCTTGCCGACTTTTATTACAGCCGAGCTGTGCTGCTCATGCACGACATCGCAACCCTCGACACCGACCTCTTGCGACGACAAGCATCACTCGCCGAGTGGCATCCGGTCCGCAAGGATGGCATGGCGCTCGATGGAATTTGGGAGAGTCACCACAGCGGGACTGCGGTTTGGGGGCCGCAACACATACGCGCGCTCAAGATTGACCTTCGCACGCACAAGCTTGTCACCTTCGACCTTCGCGACGAAGACGGTGGTCGCGATGCACTTGCGGCCCGGCTCGATACGTTGGGCGCAGTCGCTGGCAGTTCGGGCGGATTCTTTTTGTACTCAGAACCAGACATCGTGTCACCTTCAGCGCAGTACGACCCGGTTGGAATGATCCTGGACAATAAGAACATTTCTTACCCTCCGATCGAACGTCGCGCAGCCCTTCTCTATGCCGATTCGCGCGTGGAGCTTCGTCGCATCGGGCTTGAGGACGTGAAGCTCTACCGAGAGAGCACCGAACTCGACCTCTCCCAAGCAGTGCATCGCTCGATGGCAAACGTAGGACCAAACGCGCTCAGCATTAGTGTTGTCGGCAGTGTTGTGCACGCCGTTGGACAAGCCTTGCCTGTGCCTCTCAATGGCTTCCTTCTTCCGTGGCAAGAGGCGTTTGGACAGGTACCGACCGTTGGAACACAGCTTCGTTGGGAAGGTCCTCGCATGAAGAGTGGTGAGCAAGCCTGCGAAGGGCTCTCCGGCGGCCCCCTGCTTCTCACAAACGGCGAACCCTGCATCGACTACCGAGCAGAGGGGTTTTGGGGAAGCGCCGCCCCACTCACCTTCTCCCAAGACGAAACCGGAGACAGAAACCTGCTTGCGCGACTCATCGTTGGTACCGATGCAAACGGCTTCTTCTACATGGTCGCCGTTGACGGGCGGCAAGCGGACCTAGCCCTGGGCCTATCACTAGAAGGCTGTGCAGCGTGGATGCAAGGTCTTGGGTGCAAGGAGGCCGCGAACATGGATGGGGGTTCTTCTAAGCGACTGATGCTACTTGGCGAAGTCATGGATGCGCCCACAACCGAGGTGGCCCACGCCTCATCAAGTCCATCGCGAGCACGGCCCGTGTACTCGGGGCTAGCTGTCATTCCCCGCGACTCCTAACTAAGAAAGCTGCCAGGTGTCGATCCTCGTAGACGGTGTCGACGGTGCTTGGGCGTTCAAGACTCCGTTCTCTGGAGCTACCTGGCTCGCCTCTTGCTCACGTTTTGCGCGTGGCCAGCCTAAACCGAATCGTGATGCTCTTCTCCACGCTGTTGTCCGTCGGATGTGGCAATTCCCCTCAATCTGTTGGATCTGCCGACGCTAGCCCTGTTGGGGACACCGACGGAGCACGTGCACCAACTCACGATCCTTCCGCCCTTTACGATCTTCCCTCTCTACATGACAAAGCGCGCCTATCCCTCGTCTTTGGAAAAGACACCGTCGTCGAAGTCGAAGGACGACTCGTTCGCACGGTGGAATACGGCTACCTCGGCGAGAGCGACTTCCCGGCTGCCGACACCATGATGGCGCACCGCGGTCGCTTCTTTGTGGAAGTCGATGATGCGGGAGCGCCACTCTCCGACGTGAGCTCAGTTGCGCTGCTTCTGGCCAAAGAGCAAGCCGACGTTTCGGGGTACGACATTGAGTGTCCACTACGCACCGGTGTTGTGTGCGTGCTGGCTGGCACCGTTGCCAACCCCGGTTCGCTAGCTCCGCTCTACGCCGCCGAATTCCGGCCAGGACAAGACATCAATGACAGCAACGAGTTGCTCTTCAACCTCCTTAGCGAGATGCGAAGAGGATCTGACGTTAACGGAACTATTCTTAGTGGCGCCCCCGTGTCACGTGCGTACATGGTGCACATTGCCAGAGCGGGCATACAGGCCATCACGGCAGCCGCCAAAGCGCTCGACGAACGGGGATTTTCGACCGCAACAGAACGACGCTACGTCGTGGGTGGTCATTCCAAGTGGGGTGGCGCCGCAGCACAAATTGCCGCTGTCGATCACAGGCTGGCTGGCGCCGTTAGTTTTGGCTTTCCGCTCGACTGGAATCGTTTCGTTATGCTGGCAAATGATCGCTGGAACACACTCTTGGGCGTGGACTTGTTCGGCTTTCTTTGTGGGGAAGGCGCTATCCGCTGCGATTGGACCAGCGCCTCGATGGCCCGCTTCTTTGCCAGTACCATTGCCGCACCTGACGAGTGTGAAGACGGCGATTGCCGCGGGAACGGGGAGCAGTGGTTACGCCAACTAGATATTGCCACCCTGCGCACCGCCGGCCACCACGAAGGCGTTCGATACGCGCTGCTTCGCAATGGAAAGGAAGGTCATCCTATCGATACGGAAACACCATCAGCGGGCACAGTTGCATTCCCCGACCAGTTTCTCTTTCTCAATGACTCGGGACATACATTGCGAAGCGAAGCTCACGAAGCCTATTGGCACCACTGGATTCGCTACTCGTTTGGACTCAGTGAAACTCTTACCATGGCGCTTCCAACCGTCGAATCGATGGCATCGAAGCATGCCATTCGTGCACAGATCGACGGAAGCGCGCAGCTGATATCCTCTGCAGACTTGGTGTACAGAGCTTCAACGGTTCACGAATTTGGGCCTCTTGATGGCCTGCAAGGGCATTCTACAGAAAGGACATGGATTAGGGTTCCGGCCATCGTACAAGGCGGCGAAGTCCGCGCATCGATCCCCGCAATCGAAAACGCAGACATTGCGTACTTTTTCGAAGCCCGATTTGATGATGGCAGCGGAGAGGGAACCATTGTGACGAGTCCGGTTCTCGTTCAGTGAGCCGAAACGAGAAACGAGGCCCGTTTTGGGCCTCGCTCGAAGATCTAGGTTAGAAGAGTACCTAGTCTCGTAGACTCATTAAAATTCTGATTACGTACCAGAACATGAGAGCAATTGCCGAGAACAAGGCGAGTGACGCTGCCACGTAGCTTTCCGAATCGTAGTGCGCCAACACCTGGGAGGTGTAGTACAGGACGTATCCGCCCGCCAAAGCCACCATGGCAAACGAGAAGATAATCCCGAGGTTGAAACCACCAAGAATGGAGAGGGCGATAAGCACCATCGCACCGGCACCACCCATGGCGAGACCACTGCGCATAAACGAGAAGTCTTTCTTCGTTAGGAAGACCGAAGCCGTTAGCGCCGAGAAGAGTGCGATCGTGATGTATGCGGCATCGCGTACGAAGTGAGGGTCACCGCCGCCCTTCGCCATGATCTCCGCGCCCTTGATTTCCGCAATGAAGAGAAGGGGCAGGAAGATGACCGCCTCGGCAAGGACATAGAGACCGAGCCCCATATACTGCAACGTTTTTGAGCCGCGTTTCTGCGCCCACATATCCGCAACGTATCCAACGCCCATAAAGAGCATTAAGAAGACGCCCCAGTTGTAGCGGCCGCCGAGCGAGAACTTGAGAATCGGAACAGAGATGTACTTGCCGATCGTCTCGTTGTTCATGAGCAACCAGGAGAGCCCAGCAAACAAGAAGATGGCGCCTGTGAGATGCAGGTAGGTCAGGCGAATAAACTGAACTCTTGGCGGCGCACCAGCCGTCGCCGTTGCTCCGGGGATGCCGCGACCATGATGTTGCTGCGGGGGTCGCCCTGGATGTTGCCCACCAAACTGCTGTTGGCCGCCGTGCTGTTGCTGGCCGCCATACGCTGGCTGTGCAGGTTGGCCGCCGTACGGTTGTGCCTGCCCGCCATACTGTTGTTGTTCGCCATAGGCAGGCTGTGCTTGTTGACCGCCGTACGCTTGTTGACCGCCGTACGGTTGTGCCTGTCCACCATGCTGTTGGGCGTACGGTTGCGCTTGCTGGCCATAGCCCTGCTGCGCTTGTGCTTGCTGACCGTAGCCTTGCTGCGCTTGTGCTTGCTGACCATAGCCTTGCTGCTGCTGCGCTTGTTGGTCGTAGCCTTGTTGTTGACCATAGCCTTGCTGTTGGCCATAGCCTTGCTGCTGCGCGTGCGCTTGCTGTTGGGCATGCGCTTGCTGCTGCGCATAGGCTTGCTGCTGCGCATAGGCTTGCTGCTGTTGCTGCTCGCCTTGCCCACCATACTGAAGCTGCGTCGACTGTCCGTCGTACTGTTGCTGCCCCGGCACTCCGTGTTGTTGGTGATGCCCACCTTGTTGTTGGTGGTGCGGTTGCTGCGCTCCAGGCTGGGCTTGCCCGTATGGCTGACCGGGAGCCGGCTGGCCTCCCCAGGGTGGCTGATTGTTTTGATTCGACATGGGACTTGTCCTCGCAAGTGGGGAGTGGGCTTCGGAGCCGCTCTGCGTTGGCCGCCGACGGCGCAAAACCGATCGCAGAGTTCGAAGTCTATCAACCTCCTCTGGCATCTCACATAGGCTAGAGAGTGCTTTTGTAGAACTGCGCATCAATGGGATTGGCTCTCGCGGCCCCGGTTCGACGCGCAGTGTCGGTACGTCTCGCACCCAGAACAAACGGCGCGCGCCCCTAGTGACAAAGGCTCAAACGCCCTCGCTACCCGCGAAACCGAAGAAATCGAAGTTTCTTTGTCACCTCCCGTGGTCGGTCTGCGTCCCCCTTGCACACACATTGTGAACACCCCCAAGCCAAGGAACCTCATGACAACACTCAGCATCTCGTCGGCGCTCTTCGCGCTCCTTCTTTCTTCCGCATGCGCCGTTGATGTCGCCGAGAGCGACACCGGAGCAAACGGCAACGGAGATGACACAGGAAATGGCGATGGGAACGGTTCCGGGAATGGCGATGGAAGTGGCGATGGAAATGGCGGCGGCGGTGGTGGAAGCAGCGATGTCTGTAGCGCCTCCAGTTTGGTTGGCGCTCAGCAAGAAGGTTACTTCCTCGCAGGAGACGAGCCCGCTGTCTTCGCCGACGTCTTTGTCGAAGACGAACAAGGCTACGAGAGTATCGTCGTTAGCGTTGCAAACGATGCCGCAGGAATGCGCATCGGCCCTGGCAGCTACGAACTATCCTTAGAAGAGAGCCTGGGCGCCTGCAACCCGTGCGTGATGCTCTCTCGAGGCGGAATGGAAGACGTCGAATTCTTCGCACTGGCAAGCGCCGGCACGCTTCAAGTCAACACAGCTGATGGCCAAATCGGTGGTCGGTTCTCCGGTCAAATCACAGGGCTTGAACTTGTTGAAGTGGATGACGAAGGTGCACCGACAGCCTGCCAAGTTGCGGGCCCGGCCGTGACCTTTGACGTGACCTTGGAGGAGTTCTAGCCCCCATGTTTCGCTTGCCCAAAACACCTGCAGATCTTCAAGGCACCCGCCAACTGCGACGCCCGTTTCCCATCGCTGTTGGCACGAATGCAACTGCAGCGAAAACGGTGCATCTCGACTCGGAGCGCCTTCCCCAGCGAGCAGAAACTCGCATGACAACTGATGACTTTGACGAGGACTACACCCTTGTCGACGCCCCCACATTCCTCGACTTCGAAATGAACTTCTAGTCCTCTAGGCGCGCTCGATCTTGAATCACAAGCGTGCCCCTAGCCCCCCGCTGAACAGGAGAGAACCATGTCTACCCCCAAGAATACGTCCCGTTACGCCCTCGGATTCGCCCTACTACTTGCAGCCCCCGCTGCGGCGCAGGCAGATTCATCCCACGCTACGACCGGTGCCGATGAACACCGCGTTGAGCCAGCAACATCGTGGACCGAACACGTTCTTGGCGGCAGCGCCGTAAGCCCCGGGCAATGGCCCGATACCGCCGGTGTCTTCTTCTCGGGTGAGCTTGGCTGCACAGGTACCTTAGTTGCCCCACAAGTCGTTCTCACCGCAGGTCATTGCATTGATGCGAGCATTGACAAAGTCCTCTTAAACAGCACCGACGCTTCCCAAGGCGGCGAGGAAATCGCAGTGACACAGTCGATTGCGTATCCAAACTGGGAAACGTCTTATGACGTAGGTATTCTTCTGTTGGCAACGCCAAGTTCGGTACCACCTAGGATCATCGCCAGGGGATGCGCAATCGATCAGTTTTATTCGCAGGGTGCCGCGGTAGAAATTGTCGGATACGGCGCAACTGACCCACAGGGAGAGCAATACGGAACGCGCCTGCTGCGAGGCGTAACAACGATTACCGATGCGGATTGCAGCGATGCGAGTTGCAATGGCAGCGTGAGTCCAGGGGGGGAGTTGATCGCGGGCGGCAACGGAGTGGACTCTTGCTTTGGAGACTCCGGCGGCCCGGTCTATCTACAAACCGCCGACGCTGACTACCTAATTGGAGTCACCTCGCGAGGGCTTGAGAGTTCGCCAACACCCTGCGGAGGCGGAGGCATCTACACCCGCGCGGATGCGGTTGCTACCTGGATCGAACAAGAGTCTGGAGCGACGCTTCCCATGGCCGACTGTCAGTCGGATGGCGGAGGAAACTCTGCCCCGGAAGAGCCAGGGGAACCCGGTGATGAAACGCCTGGCGACGGTGGCGAGCCAGGAGGAGACTCGGACTCGCAGTCGGGCGAAGGCTCAGGCGATGGCACCGGGCAGTCGACGGTAACGGGCGGCTGCAGCGCAGGAGGAGACAGTCCACTGGGATCCGCAGCGTTTCTTCTACTGCTCATGGCAGCAGCTGGCCTCCGTCGACGAGCACGAGCCTAGTTGCATGACCCGTAGGCACGCACAGCAATGCGAGGACTCCTCTCCGAGATCGGCGACCGCGCCCCCGGCCTACAGAAGCAATCGTGTGGAGATATTCACGACATACAGCGCATGTGGTGTTGGTACGCCACTCGCAATGCAACGAGGGGAAGCGCTTCGCATGTGCCGGTCGACGGTGTCCTCCCCTGCGAGTCTTTCTACTCCTCTCCCATGCCTAGAACTCGCCCACGAGCAGACACAGATCTTATTGCCGCTGTCACAGCCGGCAATCTCGGAGCCTTTGAGGAAGTGGTCGAGCGCTACCAACAAGTGGTCTGCGCCGTCGCATTCTCGGCCTGTGGCAACCGTGCGCTCAGCGAAGATGTCGCCCAGGAAACCTTTGTTTCAGCCTGGAAGAACATCGGCATGCTGCAGGATCACGCCAAATTGAAGGGCTGGTTGTGCAGCATTGCGAGGAATCGCGCTCGAGATGCACTTCGCAAGCGACACAGAGAAGTTCTTACCAACGAAGGTGATGGCGAGAGTCACGAGTTTGCCACCACCGAAGACGACGCACCATCACCACTAGACAACACGGTCTCCATTGAGCAAGAGCAAAGGTTGTGGCACGCGCTGCAAGGAGTGCCCGACAAGTTTCGCGAACCACTGGTGCTCTTTTATCGAGACGGCCAAAGCGTAAACCAAGTAGCAGAAGACCTTGGGCTCTCAGTCGCAGCCGTGAAGCAACGTCTGAGCCGCGGCCGTGCAGCGCTTAAGGACTCCCTCTCGCAGGTGAGCGCATGCCTGGCCCGAACTCGTCCATCCAAAGCATTCACCGTGGCAGTGATCGCAACCATCGCAGCGCAAGGAGGCGTTGCACAGGCAGCAGCGAGCGAAATTCTCAGCCAAGGCGGAACTGCCAAAGGCGTTGGCAAGGGTGCGGCACTCAGCAACAGTCTGGTCGCGTTGGCGGGATTCATCGTTCTGATAGCGTCTGCCGGGCTCTCGTGGATGCTCTACGAAAGCTCTCGCGACTCTCAGGCCATGCCATCGGCGGCCGTAGCAGAAAGCACGCGCGCTCAGAGCGCGACCACAATCGCAAACCACCACGGTCTACAGCCACATTCGGTCGAGTTTGGCGTCCAAGCAAGCCTCCGAGTCGACGGCTTGGTTCGAGATCTTTTTGGGCAACCGGTTGCCAATGCAAGCGTTGTGATGACAGGTGACCCAACACGCTTCGCTTCAAGTGATGAGTACGGGAACTTCCGGTTCACCGACGTCGAACCAGGCTCGTATCGACTGCAGGCGCGAACCGATGGCGGCGGCTCACACACTCGCTCGATTCATTTGCACGATCATGCATCGCAGATCGTCCTTGAACTTGTCCCTGGGACGAGCCTCGAACTCAGTCTCATCGACGGTGTTGGTGGCCCTGCCCTACCGGGAGTTGCAGTGTCTCTCACAAGCGGTGTTCTGGATCTCGACGGCACTACAGATGCCGACGGCATCGCGCGATTTGACGGGTTAACCACATCGAGTGTTGTCGCGCACATCGCTCACGAAGGCTACGCGTCCAACGAACTTAGAATTTCTCTCAGCGGCGAGCAAAGCACCAACAAGCGGCGCTTGGCACTTGCTCGGGGCGTTAGGCTGCACGGCAGCATTCATGATTCTCATGGCCAGCCCGTAGAAGGCGCCTTGATTCGCGTCGATGGCGAGTTTAGTTCCGCCCATGCAGAGGAAACCACGAGTGATCAGCACGGCCGCTGGCACTTTGATACCGTCGCAAAAGAGAGCAACATGCTCGTGGCGACACACGATGACTATGCGTGGGTCACACGCCCAGTTCCGCTGCGGTCCGCAACAGGCGATGTGGAACTGCAGTTGGTGATGCCGCAAGGGAAGAGTGCGAGTGGCGCTGTAGTGCACTCGGATGGTTCGCCCGCTGTCAACGCACAGGTAATTTCTCATCCATCAGGCAAAGTCATTACCACAGACGACAAAGGCCGATTCACCCTTCTCGGCCTTGAGCATGACGAAACGAGCGTGCGCGCTGAGCACCAAGTCTCCGGGTCAGAATCCGTACAACTCTTAGAAGGAAACGGTAGCACCGAGAACCTGACGCTGGTTCTTGAGGATCAAAGCCTTCGGGGACGTGTTGTGGATGCCAGCGGGGCCCCCATTGCAGGAGCGCTTGTTCGGGCCGCCCAAGTCGGTGCGGAGACGCTGGACGAGGGCGGGGCAATCCACCTGGCTGAAGATGTAAGCACGTCAAACGGAACCTTCACACTGGGTCCCCTTCCCGACGATGCCAAGTTTGAAGTGGTCGCCATCATGCCTACTGTCGCTCCTTCGTACCTCGAACTCGAACCCCTAAGCCCCCGCCTCGCAGTTTCGGGAGAAAGCGGCATTGCGTTGGTGCTCGACAAACCGGGCCAGCTCGTTGGCTCTGTGCAAGGCCCAGGCGGCCCGATCGATGAGTTCGCGGTAACCATTGGGAACTTTTCTGAGGCGCTCAACACCGAAGTGTCCACTCCCTTTTCCGAAACAGAGGCGTCCTTTGCCCTCAGTCGTGTTCCTGCTGGCACCTATAGCGTAGGCGTCGTCGCAAAGGGATTCGACCCACTCGTTCTCACCGATGTGCACGTTCGCTCAGGAGTAGCCACCGATCTTGGCGCGCTCCAACTGCGCCCCAGCGATACGCTGCGGGGCAAGGTCGTCGACAGCTCGGGGCAACCGGTAGCGTTTGCCCGCGTCGTGACGGGCCCCGGCATAAGCGCCGATGCCGAGCGATTTGTTCTCTTCAGCCCAAGCGTCGATCAAGGAGCCGACCCGCTTGCCGTGTCTGACGCCGCTGAGACTGAGGTGGTTTCGGACGCGCAAGGCAACTTCGAAATCACAAGGAATCACTCAGAGCGACGACGTCTCTACGTTGCAGCCGAAGCTCCGGGGCTTGGGCGCTCAACCCCGCGACTCGTTGCTCGAACCTCAGCAAACCCCGTCACACTTCGACTCCGTGAAACAGGTGGCATTGTCGGCGAAGTCCCCACGCTGGGAGAGCACACCCTCGTGACAGCGATTCCCAACAACGGAAAGCGCACAAACGACGCCGTGCTCTATGTAACGGTTGATGCCATCGACGGCGCGTTCCAAATGCAGAGTCTGGCGCCGGGACGCTATCTCGTAAGCGCTCATCCAGCGAACTCAGCGCCGCGCTTTGATGAAGCGATTGCGGTCGAAGTGCGAGCAGGTCGTACATCACCCACCGTACTCGAGAGCATCACCGAGGCAATTCCCTCTTGGACGCCCGAAGCGCTGCGCCTCTATGAAGAGCACGTGGATCAAGCGTGTGCGTGCAAAGACAACCAGTGCCGATCGATCGAGAGAGCAACTCTTATGGAGCTCAACGAGGCCTACGACCTTATGAGCGTGGCAGCATACGAGCGCCGTACAAAGCTCGACGAACGACTCGACCTCTGCGCCCCAGAGTAGCGCCAAAGAAATCTGCCTCAAATTGGCAGAAAATGGTCTTGGTTTGCGACGAATGGGGGTCCCGCGCGTTCTTAGAAGTGTGGCTCCCCCCCTCCGCACGCAAACTCCCGTGAACCTAGCCGTTCGCAAATCCAAAGTCCTAATATTGCGAGCAAAGCGACTCGCACAATGGGCCCGCTCTCCAGGGGCATTTCCACAAGCCCCCCATGCATCAACGTGCGACCGAGTCTTGCTGCACGAGATCGTTGTCGATGCACACGGAGAGCAGAGTCATCCGCGGCTTGAGATCGGCAAGCTGCGAAATCTTCGCGTTGCAGCGGCCCACTTCGATGGGCGCCTACTTACCCCCCAATGTGGTTTCTCGTTTTGGCGATTGCTCGGCCGTCCCACCGTGAACAAAGGGTTTCTCCCGGGAACAGAAATTCGGGATGGATGTGTTGTGCCAACCGTGGGAGGCGGTCTGTGCATGCTCTCTGGAGCGCTCTTTCGATTGGCCGCAGAGATGGACTGGGTCATCCAAGAGCGGCACGGTCATACGATCGCTCCAAATGATCTGAGTCGAATCGATGCCACGGTCTTTTGGCCCTTCGTCGACCTGCGATTTGCGCCGCGTGAAGGAGCCGCAGTGCTTCGTGTGCGCGTTGCAGGTGGGCAGCTCCGCGTCGCGGTCTACGGCGATCCGCAAGAGGTACGTCCAAGGCTTCGTGTATGGAGACAAGCGAGAGAGGCCCAATCCAACGTGCGGACCAGCCGAATTCTTCGTTCGAAAGTCGCGACAATGCGCGTCGAGGTTCTTGGCCGTGATTCGCAACGCGTATTGGCGCACGGACTTCGTCGCAATTGCCTAACGTGCGAAGAACGAAATTGTCATGCTCGCGAGGGCGTATTGGAGGCACTATGAAAACGATAGCGCTCCTACCCGAACCCTCCGCATGGTTTGAACACGCAATTGAGAAGTATACCGACTTCGAAGTTTCGGTCCTCGCTCCCTGGGCCCTCCCCAACTGGACTGCGCGTATCGCCCCAAGCCCCCTTAAGAGATTCACCGAGTCTCGCACGGCAAGCGGCGGCCGCCGAGCGCTCGGGTTCCCGGCTCTCGAGCTTGCTGCACGGGCCTACAGCAGAGGTCGGCGGGACAGAATCTTTCAAAGCCAGTTTGCTCTGCGCCAAGCGAGTTCCGTTTGGGCCTCCCGCGCAAAGGAGCTTCACAAAGCCCATCGGATCATTGCGCCGTGTCTTGCTGCACGGAGACTCTTCGCCCACAGCAATGACGCGGAGAACGTACTGCTCGTCGACTTGCCCCTGTTTCGAACCATGCACGAGGATCTCGACCGCGCGGCCAAAGCGCACCCAAGCTGCGAATTCCTCCGCAGGTACCGGGCCCCGAGCTGGGCAATCGTGGAACAAGAGAGCGAAATCGCGATGGCCGACTGCATCGTTGTGCGTGGCCGATTTGCCCAACAAGAACTCATCAAACTCGGCGTTGCGCCCGAAAGAATCACCGTGGTCGAAATGAGCTACGCGCCCATTCAACCGTGTCGTATTCGGGTGCCCGGTGTACTGCGAGTCTTGCTCCCAGGGCTCGCCGCTGCTCGTCACGGCACAGCACAACTCTTAGGAGCGCTGCAAACCCGTCCCTGGTTGCGCGTTGCCCTGCGACCCGGTGAAGGTGCCGAGCCAGCGTCACTCTTGTGCCACCCACAAGTTAGCATCGCCAATGCAAAGACACTGGCAGACGTTGACGCCGTGATCGCGCCCAGCCTTTGCGAAGCGTACTTTCCCGAGGTGCGAATCGCAGCAGCCTCAGGAATTCCGGTGATTGCCACGATGCGCGGCGCAGGTGCTGTCGCTCATGAAGAGCTGACAATCGAGCTGCCGAGTGATGTTGAGCGTGGCCTGGAGTGTGCTCTCGATGCATTGCATGGGGCCCAACCATCTCGGCACACACGTCTCGACTTAATCACCGCCTCGTTGCCGCACTAGCGCTTTGCAGGGCGAGCTGGGCTTACTCCACGATCCCTGGATACGGCTCAACAACCCAGTTTGAGGACTCTGAGCTCATCTCCAGTATAAGCTCGCCCCCCGCTGCGATCTCTTGGTGAGCAACCCATGGGTTGTCGAGAACCTGTCCGTTGAGCGTCGCGCGCTGAAGAACAAGATCGTCTGCGCTGCTTCTCTTGGCGACAATTCGAAGATCGCCACCAGGGAGATGCAGAATGGACTCATCCCAGATAGGAGGGCAAAGAACATAGATGTCGCTTCCCGCGAGCGGGTAGATGCCAAGCGAAGCAAAGACATACCAGGCGGAAAGAGTGCCTGCATCATCGTTCCCCGCGAGCCCAATGGGAGCATCGTCGTAGCGAGTCTCTCGAACCCAATCGACCCACTGGCCACCGAGTCCGGGCATGCCAGCGAGCGCGAAGAGAAAGGCTGCATGAATGTCGGGTTCATTGCCATGCCAGTAGTACTCGTCTGGCATGGTGACGATGCCAGCGACCGGAGTGGGAGTATTCTTAGAGGTTTCAAAGAAGTCCCCTAGGCGGTCAACGAAGCTCTGTCGGCCACCGAATAATTCTGATTCTCCGATCACATCGAACGGCACCGCCCACAAATAGTGCCACGCGTTCCCTTCCACATAGTCGTCGCTTTGCAGTTGGCTATCGAAGTCTGCAATGGCCCATGAGCCATCGGTGTTAATCCCCCGCAGAAAGCCCGTTTCTTCATCCCAATGCTGCTTGTACGCCGCAGCCCGCTGTCGAAAGTCTGTCGCGACGTCGGGCTTTCCCAACGCTTGCGCGAGATTTGCGATGGCAAAGTCGGCCCAGCCATACTCCAAGGTGAGCGACGTTGCTCGACCAACTTCGTCCGACGGACAGTGGCCATGTTCCACGCAGGCGATTGGGCGCGTCGTAACCTCGGGAACTCCATCTGCATCAGCAACGACGACGTCAAGTGCTGCCTCCAGATCAAACCCGGTAACGCCGCGAAGTGCGGTGTCGGCCAAGATGATCGCCGCGGGACTACCCACCATCGTTCCGGTCTCATTGGTCGCGAGGGGCCATCGAACTAGCGTCCCGTGATCCTCGCGCATCGCGAGCAAGGTCTTCGCGAAATCAAGCGCGCGTGCGGGGTAGAGCAGCGACATCAGCGGATGAAGAGTTCGATAGGTGTCCCACATGGACATGTCGGAGTAGTACGTGAAGCCACTTTCGGTGTGGACCTCCCGATCCAGGCCGACATATCGATCACCTTCTGACATTTGCGTTGGCATGAGGGCCGAGTGGTACAGCGCCGTGTAGAAGATGCGCTGCTGGCGCTTTGTGCCGCCGAGTATCTCAATCGCGCCTAGGTGCTCTTCCCAGGCAGTCTCCGACGCGACTCGAGTCTCCTCAAAACTCTGATTATCTAGCTCAGAGCGATTCACCCGGGCCTGCTGCGCATCGATGTAGGAAACGCCAATTTCCACTTCAACTTCGCCGGGCGCATCAAATTCGACCCAAGCGCCAAGCGTTGAGCCTTCTGCGCTCATAGACCCCGGAGAGAAACTATCGCCTTGCCAAACGCCGTGCGCAGAAAATGGTTTCGAAAAGCGTGCGGAGAAGTGCACAGGGAATGCCCTATCTTCTCCTGTGAAGCGGCCTGCGCTTAGCATCCAACCTTCGATGGTCCTCGCCTCGGCGTCGATGGTTACTCCGCCGTCAAGAGCGGGATAGTTGCCAATGCCATGACTGACATCAACAAGCACGGAAGGTGCCGCTACCGTGGATGGAAACGAATACCGATGATGTGCCGCATGCGCCGTCGCGCCAAGATCAACTCGAATGCGTGACTCAAGAAAGGTGACTCCGTAGTGTCCAGGGCTCGCCTCTTCATCGTCATGAGAAAACTTCTCACGATATCCGCCTTCGTCGGTCTTCTCGACGTCCATCCCATCCGTTGGCATGAATAAGAAATTTCCGTAGTCCTCAATGCCCGTGCCCGAGAAGTGCAGTTGAGAAAACCCCTCGATCTTGTTGTCTGCGTACCAATACCCAGAGGTATGAGCCCAACTTGAGGCTTTCCGCGCCAAGAACCCTCCTGAATCGGGACCGGGCTTGACCATTCCAAATGGGAGCGTTGGCCCCACAAACGTCTGGCCTTGATTAAACCCCATCCCATCGGTCCCAATGAAGGGGTCAACACTAGCGAGAGGATTGGCCCAAGTGGGCGTGTCGTCGGATGAGCCGCAGGCAGCAAGCGCGAGAAGCGCCCCTGCAAACGCAAACCGTTGGATGAAACTCGAGCTCATAGCGCAGCCTCCTTGGCGGGAACAACGAGGTTCCTACCGCGAGGGCTTTGCCGAGGCAAGCGTTCTCAAATTGCCGACGACTAGTTACGGCGTGTCAGAATTACTGGCCGACTACTAACGAGCGTGCCCTCCAGCAAACGCTAGACGACAACGCCTTCCCAACGACTAATCCACTGCGTCGGGTGAAAGTCAGGCAGCACAATCGGTGGCATGACGGGAGTGCCGTCAACCCAGAGACTCATAAAGCCAACCTTCTCGCCCGTCTTGTAGAAGCGCGTGAGATACGCGAGGTCACAAGCAGAAAAGTCACTCAACCATTGATCGAGATCATGCACACCCAAGTCATGTAGAAGTTGCATGCTGTACCCGCACGCTTCCTCTTCATACACGCACAGTTTCTTGATGAGCTCGTCACTGGGGTTCTCATGTATCACCGACCCAATCTCACGAGCGTCGGCACACAGATTCCATTGCACCGTGTGCCCAAAAAGATGGGCGACGATAAAGAGGGCGTTCTCTACGTCCTCCTTGAAGTCAACGTGGATTTCTGCCCCGTTCAAGTCCCCTGTGAAGGGTGCGGCAACGTCCGTTATTCGAACGGGAATTTCGTAGCGCGTCTCAATGTGAGCTTCAACCAATTTGAAGACTTCGAGAAAGCGCGCGGTGCTTGGCTTTGCCACGTGCGCCTTGCTACTTGATGACAGAACGAACTTGGCTAGCTGCCAACTCGTGCAACGCGCCCATAACGTTGTAGGCGGTTAGTTCGACAAGAAGCTTTGTCACAAGAGCATGTTGCTCGTCGTTCAGAGTTCCTTCGGCAGCCCGCATTGCTGCAATGAGATTCTCTTCTTGCTTGGCCAGCTCGTCCTTGTCGATATGGCCATCGGCGATGGAAGCGGTGAAGTGCTCAAGTTGAGACACATGCGCATCGAGGTCTGGGTGGTTCTCGTCGTCTATCCAATTTGCTCTGGCCATTTTCTTCTCCTACCTATTCTCGACGATCTGCTTCACTGCAGTCAGCCGCTCTTGCACATGTTCACGCCCGCCCAACTCCTTCATTCTTGAGAGTTTCGCTTCGGGCAAAAAGTCTATGTCGGTACACTCGATAATCGCTGCCAGCTCTTGAAGCTCTCGCTCCAAGCTTTGGCTCGAGGGCAAAAAGCCACCAAGGGCCTCTGCGAGGGCCTCCTTGGTGATTTCTTCGCTATCAGCGATCAACGAAATTCGCCAGGCGCGTCCAATGATGCCCTCAATATCGGCACCGCTGAGGTTCCCTTTGTGCTGTATCTGTTCCGGAAGATTCTCTTCGCGCAGCGTCGCGCCCGACTTCTTGGCGAGAACCAGGAATAGCTTGCGAAGCTCGCTCTCCTCCGTTGGGTAAAATAGGGGAACGTGCACCTCTGCTCGGCCCTGCCGCTTGATATCGATTGGAAGCAAATCGGGCCTTGCCGTGAGAAGCATCCACAGAATCTTTCCTCGATAGCGCGTATCACCCATTTGCTGGGCAATCATTCCAAAGATGCGACTGTTGACTCCCGAGTCGCCTCCGCTTCCTTGGCGATCCCCAAGCATCGCATCAGCCTCATCCACAATTACAACGACGGGCCCCATGCTACGAAGAACACCGAGAACCCGCTCGAGGTTGCCCTCAGTTTCGCCAACATACTTCGAGCGAAAATTCTTGAGCTTCACGCAAGGAATACCAATAGACCCGGTTGCGCATTGCGCCAAAAAGCTCTTGCCTGTTCCGACCGGGCCACAAAAAAGATAGCCCATTGGAACACTCTCAAGGCGGCCCTTCTTCAGCAAAAGCGCATCTTGTCGCAAACGCTCTTTGGCCGCGTCATGGCCAACGACCATGTCGAGGCCCCAGCTTGGTTCAATGAACTCCAGGAGCCCGCGGGCTTGCCTTTCGATGAGACGCTTTTTGAGTTTTTGAAACGTTGCCGAATCAAGGCGTTCATCAGCCTCCAGGGCCGACTGCACCAAGACGTTGAGATCGGCCAGAGATATGCCTGCAGTGAGTTTTGCGATTTCCTCGATCGTGTAGTCGCTTACGCTTTCAATCCTCTTACCGGCGACCGCTTCGAGATATGCGAGTCGATCGGCCTCTTTGGGCAAGCTGACCTCGATAGAGGCAATATGCGGATTACCGATGAGGCGCTCGGAGATATTGCTCTGCTGATCCTCGAGTAGGGCCACGCACATGTTGAGTCGCTTTAGGTACGGGCTCGTAGCCCAGTTCAGCAATGTTACGAGATGCGTTTTCTCTTGCAGCGATATGCGGTCGCCTCTTGGCACAACAAAGCTCGCGTGGTCGATCACGATGCCCACGCTCAAGCGGTCTTCAGGTTTTGCCATCACGTTGCGCTGCAGAAACCGGTCGAGAACCATCAGAGTTTTGCTTGGATCTTTCGGGATTTTGGTTAGGTCTCCAACACGCCGATTGGCAAGCGTGACCATATCGCGAAGGCGTTCGGCGCTGCTTCCCGCGACACATCGCAAACCACGAGCCAAATCATAGTGGAGCACGAGGTCCCAGCGCCCAAAGAGCTGCTGTGAGAGAAAGTCTGAAATGGATCCAAAATTCGCGCCCTTATCGGTCGTTTTGACGAAATCGAAGGTATTCCCGTGCAAGAGGAAGACGTTCGTCGTTCCCGAGAAATACAACTCGGCAAGCTCTCCCGCCCACGAGGGAAACCAATCGGGCAAGCGATCGGAACGAGATAGCTCGGTCGTATCACCCGCAGCTAGAACCTTGTCTTCACCCTCACTCATACTCAAAGTCCTCGCCAAAGATCTCCGGGGTCGCCTCGGTCTCGCTTGTGAGCCCAGTTATGTACTCGAGTTCGCGCATGGCTTCCTCGGTGTGAGCCATACCGTCGGCAATCGCATCGACCTGAGAGCTGATGAAGTCGGGATCCTGATTCGACACGCCCATCTCACTGAGCCCTTGGATCTTTCCTTCAATACGATCGAGCTCAACACGAACAAACTCGGCGTTGTCTTGTGCCTTGCGGTAGTTCTCAAGTCGCATGACAGCTGTCGTAATGCTGTCGTTCAGCGAATTGACAATACGATCTTGGCCCTTTTCCTCAGCAATCTTCTTACGTCTTTCCAGGTCCTGCAGCCCGCTGGAAATCTCGTCTTCGTCAGTTGCGTGAAGAAACGACTGCAGCGCCTTATCGGAGACCTGAAGGCGCAGAAACACCCACAGTAGTCGCTCAAGGCCCGGCGTTCGCATATCGCCTCCGATGCCGCCACCTTGCGCGCGATGCTGTCCACGGACGCCCTTGGCGATCTTGTGCATGGTTCCGCAGCGCTTGCGAAGCTCCAAAAAGCGCCGTCTGGCCTCTGGATCCAGGGCCCGGATCGTTTCCGAGAGACTCACATCCGACTTGGACGTTTGCGTGCCGTTTGCAATTTTCCCAAGCTCACCATTCTCGGCGTGAACACGCGCGTCGATGGCAGCTTGAAACCGCGGTACCGCGGTCAAGCCGGCCAAATAGGCAAGTTCGCCAGCGGCCACAAGTGGAAGCAAAACGTCCGGCGAAATCATCGCTGCGGTCACGGTTGCACCGCCAAGGAATAGCAAGTTCCACCGAAAGGTGAACGCCTCCTTGAGGTACCGCAGAATGCCAGCCTTCTTCTTAGCCACGGATCTTAGTCGTCTCCTGCTCGACTTGAGGATTCGAGCTGCTCGATGGTGTCGCGGATCTCAAAGACAATGTCCTGAAAGGAATCTTCGCGCTGCATCTCCTTGGCCGGTCTGTCTGGTGGAGGAACGTCCATTTCTCGAAGAATGGTCCCTGGCGAAGATGAGAGAATAAAGATTCGGTCACCAAGATACACCGCCTCCTCGATTGAGTGAGTCACGAGAAATACGGTTGCCTCAAGTTCGCGCCAAAGGCCAACAAGATTGTCCTGCATCAACATCCGTGTGGCTGGGTCGAGAGCACCGAATGGTTCATCCATCAGAATAATTCTTGGATGTAGAATTAGCGTTCTTGCGATGGCAACCCGCTGCCTCATGCCACCGGAAAGTTGATGCGGGTATTTGTCAGCATCGTCCTTTACCGACAGTCCAACTTTGTCGATCCACTCTTTGGCGCGATCGTAGCGCTCCTTCTTCTTTACGCCTCGACATTCCAGCCCAAACGCAACGTTGTCGAGCACAGTCCTGTGATCGAAGGAGGTGTAGTCTTGAAAGACCATGCCTCGGTCGGCCCCAGGCCCTCGCACATCAACGCCATCAACCTTTACGGTGCCTGTCGTTGGTGGGTGCTGCGGTGAGAGGCCTGCAATCAATCGCAAGATCGTCGACTTGCCACATCCCGACGGCCCAAGCACCGATACAAACTCTCCGTGACCGGTCTTGTCCATCACTTTGAAGTTCATATCCTCGATTGCCGTGAAGGCGGAGGCGCCATCGCCAAAGACTTTGCTAACGCCCGAGAACTCAACGACAGGTACCTCTACGGCGGCTTCCGTTGGTGGCTCAGGACTCTCAGTTGCAGCAACCGCGACGGGCTCTAGCTCCGGGGCAGGTGCCGGCTCCGAAGCCGAAGCCTCGTCTTTCACCACGGGCTCCGAGGCCACAGCATCGCCTGCTGGAGTCGTCTCTTCGGTTCCCTCGGGCTCGCCCGTCTTTCCATCAGTCATCTAAAGGTCCTTACGGTAGGGAAAGAGGCCACGCTGAAACCAAACCAAAGCGCGGTCGATGACGTACGCCATAAATCCGATGATGAGGAGCAGGAGTATCGCGTGCTCCATGTTTCCGCCCCTGGTAAAACTCTGATTGATTAGAAAGCCAATACCAGCCTTCGCATTGATCACTTCAGCCAACATGATGTAGCCAAAGGCAAGACCGAAGAGAAAGCGAACCGATGTGAAGATATCGGGAAGAGCGAGTGGCACAAGCACCTTAAAGATGATTTGCCACCTCGATGCTCCAAGCGTTTCAGCAGTCTCAACATAGCGCTCTTTGATCGAGAGTACGGATGCCACCGTATCCGAGAAAATGAATGGCACAGTCGCAATGAAGATGAACATGATCTTCTGCTTGTCCTCAATCCCAAACCAAATCAGCGTAAGGGGAATCAGTGCAGCCAGCGGCAAGCTGCGACCAAAGAGCACGAGCGGAGCGAGGAACGCCTGCAAGGGACGCCAAGAGCCAGCGAGAATTCCGGCAGAGACGCCTACCGATATCGAGAGGCCAAATCCGAGGAAGACGCGCTTGAGAGTTGCAGCGATGCCTGACATCAGACCTCGCTCCATTAGCGTGCCAATGCTCGCCCAAACCTCGTAGGGCGACGGCATCAGCGTTGGCGAGAGGATTCGCTCCTCTACGATGCTGCCCGACGTAGCCCAGCTCCAGAGCCCAAAGATGCACGCGAGGCAGAGCCCGCCCAGAAGCATTCTGGACACAAAGCTCTGTTCCTCTCGCAGCCGCCCTCCCAAGAGAGAGCGAAGACTGAAGGAGCGAAGACTCACTCTAGCCCGCCAGCCTCAGCTGGGTACACCTTGATTTCAACACGGCGATTCTTTGCCTGATTGAGAGGGTCATCTGCATCGGCAGGACGATCCCAACCAGCGCCGGTCGCCGAGAATTGGTTCGGCTGAAGCTCTTTGAACTTCCGCACAAGGCCTTCCTTCACCGAGTTGGCTCGGTTGCTCGAAAGCTCTTTGACCAAGTCGGCTGGAGCTCGACCTTTCATTGATGAGTCGGCATGTCCTTCAATGACGATTCGAGCAGCGCCGTACTGGCCAGCGAGCTTGCCAACTTCTTCAATCACGAAGTCGACGTTTGGATCGTAGAGGACTTCTTTCGTCTTACCGTTTACGTCCTTGGTCACCATCTTCTTCAGCTCATGCGAGTTCGGGTAGAAGTGAATGACGATGGTCTTGGTAAGAATCTCATCGCTCTCCGCTTGGATCGCACTAGCCGCGGCCGGAGCAAACTTGACGTCATACTCGTTCTTCTGATTGGCGTATTTCTCTTCCTTTCCAAGACGCTTGAGAATCGAGAAGTCCATGATCTTGTGGAACGGCACCTTCTGTCCAACCGCACGAATCCGGTTGTAGAGGTAGTGAGCGGTGTTGTAGGTGCGTTCGAAGTTCGTTGGGTTGTTCTGGTTCATGAAGAAGTCGCGGTTCTCCGCGAAGTTCGTCCAGTGCGCGTCTGCCAGCATTCCCAACGTCTCGTCGGCGGGAATCGAGTAGCCATCCGACATAAGCTTTGCAGCTTTTGACTTCGCTTCGTCATCTTTGAGCTCTTCTACAGAGTCAAAAATTCCGCGAACAAGGCCCTCTAAGATGTCGTCGTGATCTTTGGCAAAGTCGGCGCGCGCAAACCAAACATCAGCAATCAGCTTGTTGGCAGTTCCGGTTGTGACGATGAGCTTGTTGCCTGCAACTTCGCTTAGGTTGTAGATGTCCGGTGCCCAAGTGACACACGCCGAGATGCTCTTCTCGGCGTTGTATGCAGCAGCAGCCTGGAAAGCGTCCGCCGTGAAGACGAACTCAACTTCGGAAGGCTGAACGCCCGCATTGAGAAGAGCGTTGAGGATAAAAAAGTGCGATGGCGAGTTTTGCGCAAGAGCAATCTTCTTACCGCGCAAGTCGGCAATGGTCTTGATCGAGTCGCGAACCACAATGCCATCACCGCCGTTGGACCAATCGATCTGTTGGAAGACACGCGGCATGGTGCGTGAGTCCTTTTGCAGGCCTTCAACCAAGAGGGGAAGCATATCGACGGTTGCCCAACCAATATGTACATCGCCGGAGGCAAAGACGTTGCGCATTTGCACCGGGTCATCAATTAGGACGAGCTCAACCTTGAACTCTTCACCCTTAGGAGTCTTCCAAACCTTCTTGGCCGCAAAGCCTTCGTTGGCGTAGATGATCGGCGCCCAGCCTGCCCACACGTTGATGGCAAACTTGACAGTGTTGCCTTCCATCTTCTTGTAGTCAGATACGCCCTTAACCTCAGGTAGCTTGCTGGAAGCCACATACGAGTATTCCTTAACCGTTGTGATTCCCTGGCTGTCAGGGGCTTCGGCGCTAAGTCCCGCTTCATCGCGCATATCGTCTAGCGAGATATCGTCGGGCTTTGCTTCTTTGTCTGAACCCGCGAATCGCCATACAGCGACGCCAATGAGTCCGGCGATCACCAAAAAGATCGCTGCGTAAAATCCTGGTTTCGGTTGTCCTGCCATAGTTATCTACCTGATCAGTTCTTTGAAGCTCTCAGCGTCTTGCGCGCTGAGAAGTTGTGCGAGCCGCAGAATATGGGGCCCGCTAGTATGAAAGCGGCGCTAAGAGAAACGCCGAGAAGCGCGAGGGCGAGCGAGACTATTCGGTCTCGAGTTCTGCTGGCCCGAGGTCTTTGGACGTTTCTGCAATTGGCGTAGTCTCAACCGACTTGAGGCCCAGTTCGACCTCAAGCTCGCTCAGAGCATCTTCCGCCATCGAGACTTCGAGCCGCTCCTCGGCCTCAATGTCTGCAATGCCTTCCGAGGACATATCGGCCGCCACGCGAACCTTGCCGCGGTTGGTATCGATTTTCCCTTGGATGAGGTTCTCGAGTTGGCCGAAGTCAGTTGTGACGTTGAAGTCAAAGCCCTCGGCGAGCTTTGCAATCTCCGCTTCCGCCTCGCTCATCTTGAGCTCAGCATCGTACTTTTGAATCTTCTGGCGAACGTCCACGAGCTTCTTGTTGGCGTTCTTAATCTTCTTGAGATTGTTCTCGTACGCCTTCTCGTGCATCGTGAGCTGCTCGACGTTCTGCGCCATCTCGGTCTTGGCCTTTTGAAGCTCAAGAGCAAACTTGGCAGCAGTCTCGCGGTCACCGAGCTTAAGGTAGGCCTTGGCCTGGCCTTGCAGCTTTGCGACATGCTTTTCGTTCTGCGTCACTTGGCGGTTCACGCGCTCAACGAGCCCGCGGTATTGCTCGAGGCCCTCACGGCCCTCTTTCATCTGCTCCACAGCAGTGTCGTACTCGTATTGCATTTGGGCGATTGGATCCGCCTCCCAAAACACGTTGGCAAGCTTGTTTACTTGCGCTCGAAACGACGCCCAGAATTTCTTAAAGATCATGGCTCCCTCTCTGCGATAACCAGTGCTCGCGTCCTGCGAGTTCCTGTCCCGACCAAGATTTGTGCTGCAGCGTAGCGGCCTCACGCGTACCGAACAAGGCAGCGGAGTAGCAAAAGTCCCACAGCTTGGCCCCAATTGGCGCGGGGGTCGATTCAGCACGTTACAAGTTGCGGATAACGGAACAATAGCATCGGAGAGTGCGCTTGCCAGTCGGCTCCGCTCCTCAGTTGGTGGCGTCAGAGGTACTCTTGGCACCACTCTTCGCTACGAGTCCAAAGCTCGAGCGCTAATTCCTCGGTGGCAACTTTGTTCGTTGGGGCCTCTTTGCAGTCGGCATAATACCGACCGCTGTCCTTGGAAAGAGTTGGGCTTGTGGCGCAGTGCAGGCTGGTCATGGCGCCCTCTTCAACCGTCAGCATATTGCGCGTTACCAAGGGCCGAACCGGCCAGGGAATTCGTCGCCAAATCTCCGACTTAATAACCCCGGGATGCAGCGCGTACGTCGTGATTCCTTCCGGCAAGCGCTTTGCCAACTCCATACTAAAGAGCACATTTGACAGCTTTGAGACACAGTACTCTTTGAATCCGGCGATCGATTTTGTCGAGCTTGTGAGAGCCCCGAAGTTGATTCCGGAAGCTCGCAAGTGCCCCCGGCTTGCGACATTTACAATTCGAGCGGAGCCTGCCTTTTCCAGCGCGGGAAGAAGGAGTTGGGTAAAGAGGAACGGCCCGAGATGATTTACGCCAAACTGAATTTCGAAGCCCTGCACGGTCTGCCCACGATTGCCGGCGAGGCCGGCATTGTTGATCAGCAAGTGTAGGGGAGTTCCCTTACTCAAGAACTCTTCTGAGGCGCGTTTCACGCTGGCAAGATCTGACAAATCGAGTTGGAGAAACTCAACCGTGTCGGAGCCAACCTCGGCACGGATCGCCTCAACAGCGGCCCTCCCCTTGGCTTCGGAACGACAGGCGAGCACCACATGGGCGCCGGCTCTGGCCAGTTCTCGAGCGGTTACCAGGCCAATCCCCGCATTGGCCCCAGTGACAACACAAATTTGATTCGTAAGATCTTCGGTTAGCACCATGGGCCAATCCTGGCAGACGGATCACGCGCTTCAAGGAAAAAGCGAGCAGAGTCGCGATCCGCCCCAGATGTGCGTATCAGGATCTCCCATCTCTCGCTATGCTTATTGGCTGATGCAAGGGTGGGAACGAGCGGCAGTATTGCGAACCGTGCTTGAAGGCTCTGGTGAGCACATCATTCTCGTAGATCGCGACCACAGGATCACTCACATGAACCGGCCCCTGCCAGGCCATTCCGAGGCGAGCATGCTTGGCCAATGCGCTCGTGACTTTGTTCCCAACGATCAAGGCAAAGTGACTGCGGCGTTCGATCGGGCATTCGAGTCTGGTACCCCCAACGACTTTGAAGTCGTCTTCGCCGCCCCCGAGGGGCCAATCCTCTGGTCGTGTCGCGTGTTGCCCATTCTGGAGGATGGGGTCGCCCAATCCCTTGCGGTTCTCTCGCGAAACATCACAGCCGAGCGGCAGAGAGAGGCCGCACGCAGGCGGTTCTTCAACTTGTCAAAAGACCTGCTCTGCACCGCAAGCTTAAGTGGCTACTTCAAGTCGGTAACGCCAGCCTTCACGTCCCTACTTGGCTTCAGCGAATCTGAGCTTCTCGCCATCCCCTTCACCGATTTTGTCCACCCCGATGACGTGCAGCCCACCATCGACATTATTAGGCGGATGGGCGAAGACGGCAGTATCGATGATTTTGAGAATCGCTACCGCAACAAAAATGGCGCCTACCATCGCATTCACTGGAGTGGCACCTATGACCACGAGACTGAGCTCATCTATGCGGTTGGCCGAGACATCACTGAGAAGCGGCGCATGGAAGAGCAGCTCGTGCAGTCCCAAAAGCTGGACGCGGTAGGGCAACTCGCAGGCGGACTTGCGCACGATTTCAACAACATCGTTCAAGCCGTCATGATGAATTCGGAACTTGCAACTCGAGAAGCGAAAAGCCCGATCACAGAAGAATGCCTAAGAGAAATCATGACAGCAGGAGAGAGGGCGGGGGCAATCACGCAGCAACTCCTCTCCTTTTCCAAGTCTGATGTGTTTCAGCCAATCGACATCGATCTGCGCGACGTTGTTGGTGACCTCTACAACATGGTGCAAAGGCTCTTGCCTGAATCGATGGATATCGAGATCTTGCTTGGGGATGAACCTGTCTACACTTGTGTTGATCGAGGACAGATCGAGCAGGTCATTGTAAATCTCTCAATTAACGCGCGAGACGCGATGCCACAAACCGGCGGCAAGCTGACGCTCGCTATCGGTGTAGAAGACGAGATGGCGATTCTCCGCGTTATCGACAACGGCACGGGCATGTCAGCCGATGTCCAACAACGAATGTTTGAGCCGTACTTCACGACCAAAGAGCGCGGGCTCGGGACCGGTCTTGGACTCTCATCGGTCTACACCGTCCTCAAGCGCCACCACGGTCGCCTCGATGTGCAGTCTACGCTTGGACAAGGTACGGAGATTCGTGTGCAGCTACCACAGGGTAAAGAACCACCCAGGCCGCACGCATCCTCCGGCGATTCCGAAGACAAGAGAACGGTCATTTCGGGGCAGCGAGTTCTGGTCGCAGAAGACGATTCGCAAGTCCGCAACGTAGTTGTACAAGTGCTGCAAGCAGAAGGCTTTACGGTGCACGAGGCAAGCGATGGAGAAGAGGCCATCGAGCTTGCTTCCCACGCAGACATCGATCTCGCGCTTCTAGATTTGGTGATGCCAAAGGCCTCTGGCCATGACGTATTCTTGGCGTTGCGACGACGCTTTCCCGATCTTCCAGTTGTCTTCAGTACGGGATACGCCGATGGGCGACTTCCCGACAAGACGCTGGCCGACCAACGAGTTGCCTTGCTGCGAAAACCCTACCGACCGGAAGCGTTGTGCAACGCTCTCGTCAGGTTGTTGGCGCGCGACAGCTAGGTACTCTACAAAGGTCACCCAAGAAGCCGAGCACCAGATTCAAGGGATTGTGCGCTAAACTGACGATGGTGCGTGGGAACGATCGAAACAAGACGTTTGCGAGCGCCGTACTCCCAATAGGCACAGCACTTCTCTCCATCCTCTATCTGGCGCACACCCTCCTCTACCTCTTCGGCACCACAAACGCAGACGGTTCCGCGTCCCCACAGTGGCTAGCGATTCCAACCGGGGGCTCAACGATTCTCTTTGGGGCGATGTCCTTGTACGCTCGCCGAGAAAAGCGAAACAGGGCGCTGGATTCGCACTTGGCAGGTATGGGCGCTTTGATCGTTCTTGCGAACGTCTCCATTCACTTCGCAGCCAGTGGAGAAATCTGGCACGGATACAACTTCGTTTTCTATCAGATCGCCATCGGAGCTCTGATCACCTCACCGCGTTGGTTTGCCGCACTCGTCATTCTCACTCCGCTCGCAAGCCTTGCCGCCGGGGCGGTTGGACTTGGCTACATCCCTTGGAACGTCTTTGCTGCGCTGGTTATCCTCGGTTCTTCTCTGAGCATTGTGGTCTTCGTTAGCCGTCGTCACGCGATTCTCAAACTTGAGTCTATGACGAGGGTGGCAGAGAAGAGCCGAGGAGAAGCCGAAGAGGCTCTGGCAGAGTCTCAGAAAAACGCTGAGAGGCTTGAGCGATCACAACGCGACCTGCAGGGAATTCTCGACAAGAGCCCTGAAGCAATTCTGATTCGGCAAGACGATCGCATCACGTATATGAACCCCGCGTTCCTTGACTGCCTCCGCGTTGAAGAACGCGAAGTCGTTGGCACTCCCATGGCAAGCCTGCTGGTTGACTCGAACGATACGCCGACCATGCGGACTCGAGCGCTATTGCGCCGCAGTGATGGGCAGGTGATTGTCATGCAGTTGTCCGAGCCTGAAGAAGTCCAGTATCAGGGACAGAGTTGCAGCCTCGTGATGGGCCACGACATTACCGACCAGGACACCAGTTTAAAGGCGAAGCTTCTTCTTGCGGATCGCATGGCCGCCGTTGGCGTCTTAGCTTCGGGCATCGCCCACGAGATCAACAATCCCATGGCCTACGTTTTGGGAAACTTGGAGATTCTGAACGCGGAGATTGAACAGCTAACACCAGGTATGAGCGATGACGCGCGCAGTGAGTTACGGGAGTTGCTCGCAGACTGTTTGCACGGCAGTGAGCGCGTAACTTCGATTGTACAAGAGCTGCGCACTGTCGCCCGTCCCGAGCCATCCGGTGGTGTTGCGGATCTGCGGCAGGCAATTGAGTCGGCCATCAAGATTGCCAACAATCAAATCACGCACAAATCGGCAGAAGTTGATCTTTCCATTCCTCCGTCACTTTCTGCAGTTTGTGGCAGCACATCAAAACTCTCACAAGTGTTCTTAAACCTACTTGTCAATGCAGCGCAGTCGCTCTGTGCGGACGATTCAGACAATGCGATTCAGATCCAAGCAACGCAAGAACCAGCGTTTGTTCGTGTTCAAGTGCGCGATACCGGCGCCGGCATGTCCCCAGAGTCACAACGACGGCTCTTTGAACCCTTCTTCACGACCAAGGGCATTGGTGAGGGCACAGGTCTCGGTCTCTATTTCTGTCGCAACGAACTCACGCGAATCGGAGGCAGCATTGACTTTGAATCCGAACTCGGTGCGGGCACAACATTCACCGTGCGAATTCCCGTGCTACCGCCTGCCAACTAGTCGATCCCAAACTTGAGAGCCAAATGAGCAATCGCATCTCCCACGCTGTGAGCAATTCGCGGCGGATGAAGCGCTGCAACGGCCCGCTGCAAGGGCGGAGTAATCGGGTGTTGTCGCCATTGGGCATCGCTCTTCGCACTCTGCGGGCTTCCGTAGTTTGGCAGTTCTTGGTCGACAGCCTCGATCGCAGCTTGCATCGTTGAAGTCCTCGCGAGTTTGTGATCGCCAAGCCAAATTTCAACCCCACTGCGGTTTGCGGGTTTGAGCTCAAAGCAGAGCATCACGCCGTGCGGGTCGAGAAAGTGCAACATCATGCCGCGGGTTCCAAGCGATAGCCATGCGTACCTTGAGATGGCCGCTGCCTCATTCGTCTGTGTCATCGTGAGCGGATCAAAGGTGCTAAGTCGCTGTTTCAGCTCTTCGAGTGTGACGGGAGCGTCCTCCCGATCGTCTTCTTCGGGAGGTGGCATTTGCCCAGGCTGCTGGCCCTCCTCTGGCTCCTCACGCTCAGGAGCTTCTCGGCTCACGCCAGCATCAAGCGTGGCGCTGGTAACAATATCAAGCGCGGAGAGGTCGACAAAATCGAGTATCAAGCAGTCCTTAGCGCTTGGATCCAACCGCATGCCCCGCCCAACACACTGCAGATAGAGGGATTCGGAACGCGTAGGCCGCACCATCGCAATCGCACTCACGCCAGGGTCGTCAAACCCCTCTGTCAGCACTCCCACGTTGGTGATTACCTGCAGCTTCCCCTCCCGAAATTTTCGTAGGGTTCGTTTGCGATCGGGCTTTGGCATCTCGCCACAAACCATGCCCGCGCGAACGCCCATATCATTGAGCGCTCGGCTAAGATTTTCGGCGTGACGCACGCCAACGCAGAATGCGATCGTGCGCCGGTCTCGACAGAGTTCTGTAATGCTGCGCGCCACCAGTTGATTGCGAGTCTCCACATCGACCGCTTCTTCAAGCTCCTCAAGATCGAAGTCCTCGCCGCGCACCGTTACGCCATCCAAGGAAATCTTGGTTTCAACTCGCACGCCCTTTAGAGGCCGTAGATAGCCATCTTCGATCATCTGAAGCAGCGAGCGCTCAGCAACGATTTCCTCAAAGATCTCACCGAGAGCACGCCCATCCGCCCGGCGTGTTGTGGCAGTAACGCCGACTAAGGTGCCAGGCCAGTCAGGCGCAAACACTCCGATGGCTTCCAGCACGCTGCGATTGGCCTCGGCGACCGCATGGTGGCATTCATCGTAGATGACGAGGCGAATGTCTCTCCCAGCCAGCGCTCTTCCGATGCGCCCCTCATGAAGCGAGCGAATCGACGCGACGAGTACCTGCGCCTTCTTGCTCGCACGCTTTAGCCCGCGTTCGATATCAACGCGGCGCGTGTCATTGGATCGGGCGAGCGCCGCTTCGATCTTTTCTTTGGCCTGCACCAGCAACTCATCACGATGCGCGAGTACCAAAACATCGTAGCGGGCGCGTCGGATAAGTTCTGAGAAGACAATCGTCTTGCCCGCGCCCGTCGGAAGCGCGAGCACCATGCGTCGCACGCCGCGTTTTCGGGCAGCAATGACCGCGTTGACGGCTTCCAGCTGATAGGGGCGAAGCTGCACGGACGACGCGATCTAGTTGACGCGAAAGCTCTGCAGCGCCTGCTCTAGGTCGCTGCCGTGGGCTTCCATCAGCTCTTTCGTCCCCCCACTTTCGATGACAAAAATGGAATCATTCTTAGTAAAGAGCGTGACGTAATACAGGTGCGGCGTCTTTCCTCGGTCGAAGCCAAACTGAATCTGTGTGCCCTCAAGACCACTTGTCGTTGTCACCTGCTGCTTCTTGATGAGCGCATAGCCGGCCTGGATACGCATCTTATTCTCAACAGCTTTTGCCCAAAAGGCGGTGTCGCCCTTGGCAGCATCAGAGATTTCCTTAACCGAGTACACCAAGCCATCGGCAGTGACGGCCCGATAGTCATAGTGGTGCTGATTCTTGAGTTTAACGAAACCGCCTGGAGTCGGTTGTTTAAAACTTGAGCCGCAGGCAGAGAGTGCCAGGCAAAGACCCAATGATAGTGATGTAAGAATCTTCATCGTTGTCCTTAGTTGAGGTCCAAAAGGCGACCAAGACCGAGTCTGTTGAGCCAAGGAAAGGGCAAGTTGACATCAGAGCTAATGCTCTCAGCCGGGCGCGCTTGGAAGTTGACTGTGATGGTTGAGAAGGCGATGAGCTCAGAGAAGAACTTGAGTTTCCCTTTGATGCTCTCGATGTTTCCCGCGACCCGTTCAAGCTCTCGCTCGACACGAAGCGCCTCTTCTACCGTCTTTGCTCGGTCCAGTAACGCTGCAAGCCTCGTTCGAACGGCCTGCAGGTTCTTGAGTCGAATTTGCATGTCGCGAAACTCGGCGGTGACATCTTGTACTTGCACTTGGCGGTGCAGCTCGTCTCCAACCTTAGAAACGGTTTCAAGCGCGCTGTCGAAGGTCTTCGCCGGTACACGGACGACAATCGATGCGTCGGAGCGCTGGACCAGATATCCCCCAAGACTCTTGGCAAGGGCTTCCACCTCATCGATGGATTTACGTGCCTCGAAGACGGCAAGATTGATCGTCGCGCGATAGATAAGCATCGGGCGCTTCTCTTGCACAACCGGAGTTGGGTTGGCGGGCTGAGGAGAAGGAGGCTTGACTGCAATGGGCGGTCGTGTGCTCGGTGGAGGCGCCTTGCCCGGCGAGGTTGGAGCCATCCCCATCGATGACGGTGCGGCCGCAGCCGGTTCGTCGTAGCCATCGTTGCTATCGTCGTCGTCATCGCCTTCGTACTCATAGTCGCCTCCGCTATCGTCATAGCTTTCGGCACTCCGGGCATACGACGAAGGCTCGGCCGGTGCGCTCTTGGAGTAGCTTGCGGAAGCGCCGCAGTTGGCAACCAAGAGCGAGGTTAGGAACAACACTACGATCCGTTTTGGAGTCAGCATCGGAGATGAGTGTCACGCGCCAGCCGGCAGCAAACAAGCGCTGAGCACGCAAATGGCGCTCTACCAGGGGTTTGCGTACCGAGAACTCGCTACAAAGCTTGGGTCACTTAGGCTCTCCAGAAACGCAATCAGGTCGCGGCGCTCGTTTGCAGAGAGTTCAAAGCCCTGCAAGTCGCCGGACCGCCAGGGGTTGTCGCGACCATCGCCGGCGTGGGGACCGGATTCGATATTGCGACCACCATCCTCGTAAATCTGTATGAAGTCCTCAAGAGTCGCCACACTTCCATCGTGTCCATACGGGGCCGTGAGGGCAACGTTGCGGAGTGAGGGTACGCGAAACCGTCCCATATCCTTTGCAAAACCCGACTCTCCGATAAGCCCCTGCGCGGTGGCCGGATAGGCGCCTTCGCCATCGATGTTGTAGAGACCGATGTTGTGAAACGGTGACGTGGGCTGGGAATTGGTGGCCTCAGAGTGCACGGCAGTGGTGAACGCGAACCCTGCATGGCAGTGACTACACCCGAGACGTTCCGAATAGAACAATTCTGATCCGCGCTTCGCAGCGGCGGGAATGGCGCTCGCGTCTCCGCTGAGAAACAAGTCGAAGGGAGATTGATGCGAGACCAGGGACCGCACAAACGAAGCGAGCGCTAGACGCATCCGATCGAGAGTAATCGCCTCGTCGGAAAACGCGCCGCCAAAGAGACCTGGGTACTTCTCGTCGTTCGCCAGTCGTGCCACGATTTCCTCCTCGTTGCCGGCCATCCCCATCTCAAGCGGAGCATCTCCGAACATAGGCCCCATCAATTGGTCCTCGATGGAGGTGATTTCGCCATGAGCCCAGGTAAGGGGAAAGGCATAGATACCGTTGGCAAGCGATGGCGTGTTGAGAACGCCCTCATCACCCGTGGCACCGATCGAGACGGCAAGCGAGTCGGCAAACGCGCGTTCTTGCTGATGGCAACTTGCACATGCCAACGAGCCATTCACCGAGAGCCGTTTGTCATAGAAGAGGTGGCGCCCAAGCTCGACGGCTTCCGGTGTTAGGCGGTTGTCGAGAGGGGCTACGGGCTCGGGAAAATGCTGAGGCAAGCCGAGATCCATATCGACTCCACTCTCCGCCAATGGAGCCGTGCATGCGGCAACCGCCAGAAGCAAGATGAGTCCGACAGCTCTCATAGCGCGAAACTGGCGTAGAATTGGCCCTGGGTCGCAAGCTCAAGCTCGGGCTCAAGTTTCGTTTGGAACTGTGCATCATCGTAGTAGCCCATCGCATTCACCCGCAGCGATGCACCAACTTGCATGGTGTCGGAAACTCGCAGGTTGGCTCCCGCACCAAAGAACCCCATCGGCAAGAGCGCAGTGTCTTCCAGTGCCAACGCTGGCAGGCTGACCCGAGTGACTTCGGCACCAATGCCCATCTGCAAGTACGGCGAGATTCGTGCGTCCGTGTAGAATCGCGCGCCAGCCGCCACCGTCATCAATGCGCTACTGCGATCGATTGGCGTGTCGTACTCGCCCATCGCTTCACCGGTCGGAAATTCTCCCGTGAAATACGTGTCGAGCCCACCTTCGACGAAGAAGGTCTTGTCGAGTGCCCTGTTCGCAAAGACACCAATGCCGTTCATTCGACACGCCTGCCACCCGGTTCCCGTTGGTGCTTCTCCAGACGCTGGAGTCGCTTCTCGAAAGCCATAGCCGCCAACGCGCATTCCCATGGCGTTTGCAATGGGTTCCGCTGAAGCGGTGGCCGGGAGGACAAGAATGGTGGTGATGAGAAGCGCGTGTTTGAGCATGACCTCTTGCCGAGTGCAAAGTGCAATCCTTCCGCGCGACTTGGCCTTGGCTCATTCAATCTGTTGCGTATCTCTACAATCGACGGTGGAACCTGTTGCGTAGCTCCACACGTTCTCTCCGAAACGCAGCAACGGCTTCCCGTCATGTGAACAAGAAGCCGTGAGCAACCGTGAAGCGATGGTTACGGTTACGGAAGATTGGCGGCGATGAGGTCTTCCATCGTTGCGCGATCAATTTCACCACCGGCAACAACAGCGAGCATGACCATCCGCGCTTGATCCTCCGAGAGACGTCCCAGTCGAAGTAGCTCGGCGGCGGCCTCGGCGTAGTTCTCGATGAGGACGAGTCCTTCGAGTCGGGCCGGGTCAATAGTTTTTACATTGTGAATGAACGCCACCTGAACTTGTGCATCAAACGTCTCCAAGATGATGCGGTAGGCGTCGGGATCCACGTGACTGCTATCACCGAACATCACGAACTCTTGGTCAGGATTGGCTTCAAACACTTCCGTGATATCCCGAACCTTCTCATCCTTTGCGAGAAACGGAATGCCCGAAATCCCGGTGGAGATAGGTCCTAGAGGCACTCCGTTGTCAGCGAGCCAATCGGGGATTTCCACAGTGGAGCTGGGTTGACGAGCCGTTACGAAATTGATGTCGCCAGCAGCTCCAGTGCCATCGCCAAATTCAAGGATGTTGAGAAGCTCAGCCATGCCTGGATATGGATCGTCGGGAAGGCTCTGCCCGGCCGGTGCAGGCGGCACGATGGTCTTGTCGAGATCCGAGAGAATGCCAACTTCGCGCGCAGGAGCGGAGCCATCGTCGGCGCGTTCTTTGAGTTTTTCTAGAGCGGATTTCCCAACAAAGGAAAGTTCTGAGAGAGTGAGCACGGTTTGCAGTGGGCGTGCTTCGAGAATTGCATCGACGGCACGAGCATCGAGAGCGATGTCGTCGTCCAGTGTGACTGCGCTTGAGAGATTCACTAGGGAAACAACAGCGCGAGCCTCGCGAACCGAGAACGTGACCCCATCATAGGTACCGAGAACATCGTCGCCTTCGGGAACGAAGCCATTGTCGAACGCATAGTCGAGCAGGTCTTGCATGGTTGCTGCACCAACCCGCGGGACATCATCGATTTCCTCAACCGAGTCGAACGGATTGGAGAGAATCCCCGATCCATCGCGATGCTCAATTAGGTTTTCAGCGGCATTGCGGCGAAGCTTGGCGTCGTCATCCAACACTTCGAGAGTCGTACTGGGATCGTTTACGAAACGAAGAAGGCCAATTTGCGGCGCGCTACCTGGGACCAAGTCGGCGACACCAAATGGGCTATCAGCCTTGCCATAATCGGTTGCGGATTCGGGCTCTGCGCTCTCACACGCGGAAAGGGATGCGAGGGTGAGAAGAACTGTGGCGAAGGTGCGGAGATGGGCCATGCGCTCTGTGTTGCAGGTTGCGCGCCAGGGCTTTTTTCGAGATCGACCCTAAAATATCAGCAGCTTACGTGGAGCTGAGGGCATGCCTCGCAGCCACCTTGCCGGCTAGGCAACTAGCCCTTCAGCGGCAGGTAGACGTCGGTGATTTGCTCGTGCTCGGCGACGGCGGGCATGCGAGAGATGTAGTGAAAGAAGCATGGAAAGTCGCGAAGCTGCTCACCGCTGCTTGGAAGCCACTTGGAATAGAGCGGCAAGACGGTATCGCCGATCGCATCCGTCGAACCGTGGTGGCGCACAACCGCGCAGCGACCTCCAGGAATGAGCTTGTGCACGACACCTTGTGGGTTGCTTGGCACATCCTCTTTGATCGTTCCGCAGATATCGAACCGGAATTCTTCTGGTTTGGTTTCGGCAGGATCTGAGTACGGCACGCCATAGGTGTTGCTTGTCGCATTGGGTGAGAGTGCGTTGCTCTTGCGCCATTCGATGAACTTCGCGACCGACGTGTTGATGGTTTCTGGCGCGCCAACGTGCTCGAGAACCGCTACCTTTTCTTCTAAGAACTCTACTATTTTGACGTTCATCGTATTTCTCCTCGGTGGTATGGGGAATTGATATTGCTTCGCCCAGTCCTTCCAGTCGGGATTAGAGCGAAACTGAGAGGGCGTTTGCCCCTGTGCGTTCTTGAAGGCACGGGAAAATGACTCGGGGTTTTCAAAACCAGCGTCGAAGGCAATTTCAATAATCGGTGCCTCAGGATCGAATACCAGTTGATAGGAAGCTCGCTTGAGTCGCAAGAGCCGAACCAAGCGCGACACGCTAACTCCGGCATAGCTTGTGAACTGCCGGTGAAAGTGAAACTTGGAGAATCCCGCGATACGCGCCAAACGATCCACACTGAGGTCCTTGTCGAGATTGGCGTTTACGTAATCTACGACCCGCCAGATGCGCTCTCCATAGCGTTCAGAAGTGCGCTCTCCGTAGTGCTCCGAAGTGCGCTCTCCGTAGTGTTCAGAAGTGTGTTCTGAAATGCTCTCTGTAGTGTCTTCGTTCATCGCGGTTCCAATTCGTTGAAACCACAATGCCGCACCGACGACGCCCTGTCCTGACCGTTATTGCTATTTTGGCGACGAATCCGTCGTTCGTTCGAGAAGCACAAACTTTACGCGCTGACGATCGCCTTCGCCGGTGCCAAAAAACGCTTCTGGACGCGCGTCGGGCATGTCGCTGACATCGAAGGATGGCGGGACCTTGATCCACGTACGTGGAAAGCGCTCGACTTCGCGCAAGAGCTCTTGCAGAAACGGCATATCTGCAAGGCGAACACGCGTGCGATCGTAGTCTTCTCCCCAAGGCGGATCGATAAAGAGAAGCTCGGCACTGAGGCTTGGAAGTGTCTTCGTGGTGTCAACGCACCGCCAAGCAATGCGATCGGCGACGCCGTACGCGCGAGCGTTGTGGGCTGCCATGTCCAGGCGCGCTCGATCCATCTCAAGTGCGATTACCTCGCACCCGGCCCGGGCGAACCCAATGGCATTTCCCCCGGCGCCGCAGCAGGCGTCGATGACCGTGCAGGCGCCCGCGCGTTTGCCAAGTTCAAGGGCAAGCGCTTCTGGAGTCAGTGAGATTTGGCCCTCCTTGTCGAGCTGAACGCCAGCGCGAGCAAAGCCAACGCTGCCATGGCGACGTCGGCGAGCGTCTTCGGTTCTGGCGGCGCGCACGAGTTTGCGATTGAGGCTTGGCGAGACAACAACCTCAAGAGCGCGACCGCCGATGCCGACACCGCGCAGACGCGCCTGAACATCGGCGGCTGCCGGTCTCTCAAGGGAGGCGTGTGCGCGCTTCCAACCGGCCTCGGTTGCCGTCTCCGAAAACCCTGGCCCGAGCAAACGCTCACAATCGATCCATTCAGGGATATTGCCAACGACGACACGAACCGGCATGGCCGCAGTGTAAACAGCTTGCGGCACCCCGCGTACTTCGTTGTTGTGATTGTTCGAATGCCGGCAGCGAAATGGATCGCAAATCGCTACCAAAAAATCGAAGCGAGCCTCATTTCGCGGGTCGCGCGCTAGGCGTTGGCGCGTTGCAGCAGCGCATCAATGAGTTCGTCGGCCGTGCTTGCGAACAACCACGGAGGCCTAGACTGCCCCTTCTTGGTATCGCATGAGAGCACGGCGTCGCGCCACGCCTGCGGAATTGCGTTGGCACCATGTAGCGCGCCCATGAGACCGCCAACAATGCAGGCATTGGTATCCGTATCGCCTCCGCCCGCCAAGGTTGCGCGAATCGCATCAGAAAAGTTCGAACCTATATTGAGATGGTGAAACGCGTGGGTGAATGCGATTTTCACAAATCCATCTTGCGGCGTGAAGCGAGCAGTGTTTCCGGCAAGAGCTTGCGCTAGCCATGCCTGCACATCGTCGCAAGCATTCGCATCGCACCATGTTTGGGCCACCGCAATCGCTCCGCCGCTATCGCCAGGATGGGTGAGCAAGTGCGCAATCGCGATCACATACGCGGCGACAGAATCGGTGCACGAGGAATTGGGATGCGAGAGCCCGGAGTCAGCACGCGCCCACTCGGCCAAAGCACTCGGCGCAAGAGCATACCCCCAGATCGCAAGTGGCGTCGCCCGCATGAGGCTGCCATTGGCTTTGCTATTCATGCAGCGATCCGCGGCGGCATCTCGCATCACCTGTGCGCAAACTCCAAGGTCTGTGTGCACGCTCTGGCACGCGCCCATTGCTGACTCTGTTGTGTGGCCCATGTCAAAGGGCTGTGAGTGCACCCAATTGTAGTACTCCAGTGCGACCGGCTCAAGCGATGGCGTACCGCTGGTAGGTAGCTCGCGAAGGCCTCGCGCGAGGCAAATGGTGAGTTCGCCATCGTCAGTGATTTGTCCAGGAGCAAGAGCGTGCATGCCGCCACCGGGGAATCGCAACGCCTCGTCAATCTCCTCGGCACTTGGAGCATAGCCAATGAACTCCAAGACGCCTCCGGCTGCGTCCCCAACGAGAGCGCCCAAAAGTGATCCACGCGACAAGTCTCTAAGCGTGCCTTGCATATCCCAATACTACAGCAGCTCACACGGGCCACAAATCGCACCACAAATTCTTGTGGAGACTGGGCCTAAGAAGCCTTCGGAGAGGGTAGAATGTACCGATGAATCGCAGTCTCACACTCTCGGCGCTCCTCTCATGAATATCCGCCTAAGAAGAACTTGGACAGGGCTTGCCATTGCCGCATCGCTTGCCTTGTGCGCGCTTGAGGTTCAAGAGGCGTACGCAGACAAACTCGCCCCAACCAAAGAAGATGTCGGGCCCGCAAAGCGCTTTCGCGTGATGGATAGCGGCAAGCTCGGATACATTGATGAGACCGGCAAAATTCAAGTCCCACTTGTCTACGAGAGCGGCTTCCACTTCTCGGATGGCCTCGCTGCCGTTCGTGTTGCGCATCGCGAGTGGGGCTTTGTCGACCCTTCCGGTGCACTCGTCATTCCGGCCGACTTCGACTATGTCCGTGACTTTCACGATGGCTACGCGGTAGTCGAACAGAATGACAAGTGGGGCATCATCAACAAGCGTGGCGAGTTTACGGTAGAGCCCACCTATGAGCGCATCGGAAAGATGCGTGAAGGTGCTGCAAGCTTCACCATCGCCAAGAAGAGTGGCCTCATGGCTGCAAACGGTTCGATTCTCGTGCCGCCCAAATACGACCACCTTTCTCCTCCCAAAGACGGCTGGTGCATCGTCAAATCCAAGGATCGCTACCTCTTCATCGATACCAAGGGCAAGGTCGTCTTTGATCCCATCAAAATTGGCAACATCGCTTGGGAGTTCGACGAAGGAGTAACGCCCATTCGCGTACAAGTTCGCAAAGCCCGCGGCAAGCGCAAAGCCTCGCATCGCTGGGGCTACATCGACAAGAAGGGCAAGATGGTCATCAAGCCCAAATACGTGCGCGCGCACAAGTTTTCCGAAGGCCTAGCGAGTGTAGAGACGGATATGAGAATGGGCTTTCTCTTTGGTTATGCCGACGCCAAAGGAACGCTCGTGATTAAGCCCCAATGGCATCACACAGAAGAGTTCTCAGAAGGCCTCGCGGTCGTCAAGGTTGGTGAGAAATTCGGATTTATCGACAAAACCGGCAAGATGGCGATTGAAGCAAAATACGATAGCGTGACGGGGTTTTCGAATGGCCTGGCACATGTCGAGCTTCACAACTGTGCCGATGCCCACAGGAGCTCAACCGGCGTGTGTCAGCAAGGCCGCACTGATCTTCTTGGGTACATCAATCCAAAGGGCGAGTACGTCTGGAAGCCGACGCCTCGACGGTAGCCGCTTGCCGAAGCCTCGACGTTGGACGACGTCGATGTTAGCTACGCCGGCGCCGGCGCAGCATCGCAAAGGCGCCGATCAACAGAAACCACAGGGAGGAAGAAGCCGGGGATGGGGCGGATGAGCAACCGCCAATGAGTCCTCCGCTCTCGTCGGTTTCCGAATCGGGAGTCTCCGTATCGGGTTCCTCAGGTTCTACATCCGCGTCCTCGGGAACAACCTGGAGAGCGTCAAACATGAGTCTCACACCGCCTGGGTCTTCCGCCCAAGGCTCGCCCGTATTGTCGTTCAGGCGCACGCTGTGTTCGGTCTCATTTCCAAACGGAAATACACCAAGGCTACGCCATCCATCAGAACTACTCTGATCGACAATCACCGTATCCTCTCCGTCGGCATGAGAGACGAGATAGGCAGCCTGCGTACTTTGGCCATACTGGCCGCCGTCAACGTAGATCAAGATCTCATAGCGCCCTGAGGCGGCAAAGTTGAGGTTCCAGATGCCGTAGTTGGACGGCGTCTCGCTATCGGTTGCCTTGGTCCAGATCAGACCTCCATCGTGGCCTTCTGTCACCTGACGCAAGTATTGATTCTGCCCTCCGCCAAAAAAGCAATTGTCGCTCTCTTCGATAACGCCACCATCAGCGGAAATCTCGAGGCAGGCTCGCTCTTCGATGCCGCACTCACCGCCACCTGGGCCACCGCCCCACCACTCCCAGTGCCAATTCTCTGATGGCACAGTTCGTTCAAATCCGTAGTCAGCCGCATTCGCTGCGAGCCAATCGTAGACGCCTGCCGTTGACGTATTTAGATCCAGCGCGTGTCCACTATTGTGGTTTGAGTACCCAGGACGCGCTGCCAAGTTGCAGTTGTTGCAGTTGCAGTTGATGTAGCAGCCGTAGAGATACTCTTGCTCTTCAAAGCTGCGAAACCCAGAGACGATACCCAGGCCAACTCCGTCAACTTCCGCGGCAGCTTGCATGACAAGAAATGCATTGGCGGTATCGACCTCCACGGCCTTGCTATCAACTTGCACCACTTCGATGTCAAACGGAACGCCCTGGCTGTAGCCTGTACTTGTACTGATCGTGCAATCAACAACACTCGCAAAGACGACGATCTCTTCGTCTGTGTACTCGTGCTCGGTGCATCCGAATTCTTCGTAGACCTCAGGAGAGTCCGGGACATGCGCTTCAGCGTTCACAGCGGCAAAGACAACCAGGAGAATGGTTGCGACCAAGAACGCCAATTGTTGAAGTCTAATGTGCATACGAATCCCTGCATGAGCAGCAACTGCCGCTCGATGTCCCGCCTTCTAGCCCCCGGCAAGGAGCAAAGCATATGCCAGGACAATCGCCTGCTCAAGGCAACCTATGTTCGCCTCAATTGCGTCGCGGCACTCCTTAACAGCGCGACATTGCATACCGACGTCTCGTTGCGCCAATGCAGAGTGCCCCCTCGAGTTGGCACTTCTGGTGAATCAAGCACCCATGGGTTGAGAGAAATCGATGCGCGAAGCGTGCGCCATGAAGAGGTTCGCAACCGCAACATTGGATAATGGAGGCTCCGGCTCGCGAGGACGATCTCTCTGGTCGTTACTTGGCCGAACAACTTTGGTCACATAGGTGCTGGGGACTTTGGGGGCGGGGCTTTCGAGAGCCCCAGCCAATGGTCCCAGCCCGGGCGAAAGACCGTTATGTTTCAATGACATAGGCTTGCCTACATCAGGCACACGATGTGCACTTGAAGAGGGCAGCATGTCTTCCCTCGCCCCACTGCTCTCCTTGTCCTTGCTGTCCACTCTCGCCGTCGCCTGTACTGACGCCCAGAGCTATACCCCGATCAGCGAAGACAACCTCGATGAGCTGTGCCAGCAATCGACCGTGACCCTAAGCGATGACACACAAGTCGCTGTGGAATTTGATGTCGATGGCAGAGCGAGCTACCAAGGTTCCCTTGAAGTCACGCTCTTTACCGACACCGAGATGCGTGTCGACAACCAAGAGCTCATTTACTCCATTCCCGGTGGTGCCATTGCAAGTGTCGACGTTGGTGAGGGCACTTGGGACTTCTTCACAAGCATGGTCTTTAGCGTAGATGTTCGCGAAGCCGGAACGACAGCATGGCAAGACCTTTCTATTGAGACTAGCCAGTACGATATCTTCTGGTTCACCGATATGGAGATCAACGGCTCGACGAGCGCCTTCGCCGGCTCAACTTTGACACTATGCACTGCGAGCGAGCGAACCATTAACGGCTTGGAAGTGCCCTTCGATGTCTCGTCAGACTACGAGATGCGCATCAGAGTATTTCCGTTTGATGGGGCCGGTGACCTTGTTGGAAACTATAACTACAGCGTCGACGTTACGCTGCAGTAGGGTAGGGATCACGGCCATGTCCGCGCAGCAGCACTACATCGTAGCTGTGGCGCGCAACGCCTCTTCGATGGCACGCACGGGTGGATGATCTCCCGCATGCTCTGAGGCGTAACTAAACGCCAGCTCCCCCGACGGCGCGACAACGAAAACGCCACCTTGTTGCCAGGCGTCGCCGCGCACACCCGTTTGCCGAAAGCCCTGCTTGTATGCTTTATAGGCACTGCGCACGGTACCTAGGGCCATTGTTGACCGAAGCGTGCGACGCAGTTTCATAGCCCGATAGCTACTCAGCGTTGGGTCAGTGTAGACCTCTCCGTCAAACTTGGCCTTTTCGCGGAACCCTTGGATGAAGTTGGGCTCGCCGTTGCCAACGACGACCAAGCGGGCCCCATACTTCTCGAACATAGAACTCTCGTGGTGCAACTGCGCCACCTGCTGTTGGCAGAATAGTCAGCCAAAGTGCCGAACGAAAACTAAAACGACCGGCTTGGTTTGCCAAAGCGAGCGAAGCGCAATGGTGACTCCGGTCTCGTCATACACATCTTGGTGTTCTAGTGGATTCTCAATTTCACTCATTGCTGCCCTCATCGAGTGTAAGTGTTCGCCAATCGACCCCGCCTTCATTGTCGATCACGACAAAGAGCAGGATTGCTGACTCCCCATCCGATGTCCAACGAATCTCCGCAGGTTCGATCGCACCGCCTGGGGTCGGCACGATATCAACAGAGCTACTCTCAAAGCTGCCACTGGTGCTGTAGACGTAGATGCGCACAGCCTCTAGTTGTCGAGCTCCATCGCGACACTCTTGGTCAAGCGAGCTTGGATCGACTTCGATCGCAAGCGTTCGCTCATCACCGTCTGTCGCGACCACGGCGATGGTATCGAGCGAGGGGTTTCGTCTGCCCGACTCGTCGAGAAAGATCGGAATGCGTTTGACGGTCACAAGAGAAACTCCGTCAATCTCTACTTCTGCGAGAACCGGTACTTCGATCGTTGCAGGTTCTTCGCACGACTCTTGTGGAACTCCACCATCTCCAGGGTCATAGCCCTGCCCCTCTGGCGGAGGATAGAACGAAAAGAGCTGCTCAGTTGTCAGCTCGCCATTTTCGAGTAGAAGCGAAGTTTCCGATGGGCAGTCTCGCTCGGGACTCACCATGAATGCCCAAGGATCGCAGGCACGATACTGCACGGTTTTGCCGTCCGCTTCCATCCCCTCCTTGGTCACGGCAAGAGCACTTAGCGTGACAACGCCATCCATGCCGCGAAGAACCGGAGGTTCTGCACGCACCGCCAATAGTCGAGGAGCCTGCAGTAACGTTCGCTCATCGGGATTGTCATCGCACGCGACGGTTGCCACAGCGACGAGGCAAAGAAAAACTCGTATAGCAATCATTGAATCAGCTCCAATCCGATGGACGGAAAAATGGGGAGACCGCGCGTGTAGCTAGTCGTGGAATAATCGTAGGAGTACGAGACTCCTTCGGGATTGAGCCGATTGGTTGCGTTCTGTAAATCTAAGAACAACCCTAACTTGCCAAAACCAAGCTGCCAGTTGCGATCTACGCGCAGATCGAGCTGGTAGAAATCGGGAAACCTCTCCGAGAGGATGTCCCCATCGATGGGCCGGTAGGATTGGCGATCACTGTCATAGTAGCTATCCGAAACGGGCGTGTACGGATTGCCTGTGGAGAATCGAAAGCGCGCTCCAACTTTCCACTGGTCGTTAATCGTCCAGCTACCTAGGGCTGTTAAGACATTCGGCTGGTCGAGAACATATCGGTAGTAGTTTTGATCCATGCGTGGATCGCGCGTTCGCTTTGAACGTGACCAGGTGTAGGCCACCCAGCCAAAGAACTGTTCGTTCTCAGCTTTGGCGAGGAACTCTGCTCCATACGAGCGCCCCTTTCCAACCGCTTCTCGATAGCGCCATGTTCCAAATTGCTCCTCGACGAGTTGGCTGACAATGGCCCCAGCCCCACCAGCCTCAATGGAACCGCCTGCCGAGACCGCACTTGCTGACGAGACGACATCGACCGGGAGTCTTTGGGATTGGGATCCAAAGACCGTTGCTCCAAGGCTCACAGCAGGAATCGGCTTCCATGTAGCGCCGGCGTCGGCTTGTGTTGAGTACGAGGAGCGCAGCTTGGCGTTTCCCCAATCCTGATCCGTCGCTGCAGGCGGTTGATGGTAGAGACCGACCGACTGTTTGAACGACAGTTCATCAGAATATCTCTGACGTATCGAAATTCGCGGATCGGCAACCCATTCGCGGCTAAGGCCGTAGCGTTCCACACGCAACCCCGGTTTCACCGTGAACCAGTTCTCGTTCCCCAGGGCCAAGGTGTGCTCGTGATAGAACGCGATATCGGCAAAGCGCTGTGTGCTTTCCTTCAATACGGTTGTGTTGTTGGCGACACCCGGCATTGGCGGCGGCTCGTTGAGAAGACTGCTAAACGAGCTTCGCCCTTGTACGTCAAGCCCCGTCTCGTAGCTTCCGAGCGCGTACCGAGTGGCGACACTGGCTCTCACTCCGATGGGAATATCATCTCGTAGCGAGCCCTCTTGGCCAACGCGCAGTTCACTTTGGTCAAAGCCCAGCCACGGCGTCGCCTGGATTGTTGTGTTGCCTACGTTTCGCTCCCAACGAAGTCCAAGACGCCAGAAGCTCGTGTCAAACCGGAATCCATCCTGCTGCGATCCAAAGGATGGATCGGAATTTTGATTGAATTGAAGCGAGTCGTCCGAACCGAATACCATCGCGGTAATGACATCTCGGTCGCTCGCTACATAGTCGTATCGCAATTGCGCATCAAAATACCGAGGAGCCACTGTGAGTTCAAAACTCGAATCATCGGGGAGAGCGGCGGCCAAAACAGCATCGACATACGAGCGGCGAATACCGATTGACCACGTTGAGTTCTTGCCTCCCGGGCCATCGGCTCGAACCGATGCATCAAGCAAGCTCACTTCGCCAGATGTTCGCCATTGATCACCACGCCCGGCTTTTGAGTCAAGTGTGACAAGCCCTCCTTGAGCGCGGCCGTACTGAGTTCCGAATCCACTCGGGACAACTTCGAGACTGTCGAGCATTCCAGATGGGTAGAACGATGCCAGGTTTCCAAAGTGGTAGAGGATTGGTACCTCGATACCATCGAGAAACACGGCGCTGTCCCGTGGGCTGGTTCCGCGCAAGACAAGTCCGCCGCCACCAAAGGGAACCCGGGAAACACCCGGCAAACTCTGAATCGATTTTAGAACGTCATTTCCCGAACCGGGTAGTGATCGGAGTTTTTCTGATGTGAGTTGGTATGAGCTTGCGGCGCGGAGTTTCGTATCGTCGCCAACAATCACAACGACCTCGCCAGACTCGAGATCTGTTTCGAGAGTTACGACAATGGGAAGGTTGCTCTCGTAGCGCCCGACGAACTCAACGTAGCCGGTGGCATACACGCGAACCGAAGCTGGCCCGGGGCCAGCCTTCAAACCAAACCGGCCGCTGCCATTGCTGAGCCCTTGCACCGACTTCTCCCCTGCCGTGATTTCAATAAAGGCACCACTCACGCCCTCGCCAGTCGCGGCATCAATGACCTGCCCTCGCCACGCCTCTGCATGGACTTGCCCCGCCTGGAGGAGCAGGACGAGCAAGGCGATCGATGAAACTAGAAGTCGAGTACGCATTAGGGATTTCCGCCACAACGGACGTTTAGGATCTGATAATTGGTCGCTTTGGGCGTTATGTCAACAATAAATCGAACGGCTTGGTCGTTTTTGACTGGATAATCGACCAATTCGCCTATATGGTTGACCCATGAGTAGCGACCTTCTCAGTACAAATGAAGCGGCAGCCATGCTTAACGTCGGAGCCTCAACCGTGAAGCGATGGGCCGACGAAGGGCGCCTGCAGTGCGTAAAAACGGCCGGCGGTCATCGCAGGTTTCCAAGAAGCGCGGTGGCAGAGATGCTCAGTGGTTCGACGACGAGCGATACGGAAATTTCTGTCACGCAGATCTTGGAAGACCGGGATGGCCACGCAACCCTAGCCATGCTGTATCAACTTCGCTCGCGCTATGGCGCATGGTGGGTTGTCGCTGAACAAGTTGCATCGTTTCTCCACAAAGTCGGAGAGGACTGGGCCAAGGGCGAGCTAAGCATTGTTGAGGAGCACACGATTAGTGAGAGCCTATTGCGTGCGCTTGCGGCAGTGTGCCAAGCGTTGCCAACAGCAACGACGGCGCGCACGTGTCTCTTTGTCATGGTTGAAGGAGACGATCATACGCTGGGACTCAGGCTTGCTGAACTCGTCGCCCAAGAAGCCGGTTGGCGCAGTCGCTGGGTGGGTCGAAAAACTCCGCTCCCCGAGCTCTCCGACTTGATCGCAAGCCGCAGCGTTCACGCGGTCGCCGCTTCAGCATCCGCATTTTCAACCGATGAAGAAATGCTATCTCGGCAAGCGAGAACCCTAGAGGCAATGTGTGAAGCGGCAAACCTACCGTTGGCGCTTGGTGGCGACGGTACCTGGCCAGAGGATGCGCCCTACGGCAAGCGCATTGCCGACTTCGATGCGTTCAGAAAATTCCTTATTGGCTCACCGTAGCGGATGACAAAGAATCCAAACCGCCCACACGAATTGTCGAAACGCCAAGGTCAATAGGTAGGCAATCGTCATCTGCACCCATCTTCGGTGCAGAATGACGGTTCGGGAGCCTTCAAAAGGCTATACGATCGGCTCGGTGGTCCGACACCTCCCAATTTCCTGGCCGGTTTAGCGACATGAAGTACTGGATTCCTAACGCGGTAACCTTGTGCGGCGCGCTCGCAGCGTTGCTCTCCCTTCTCTGGGCTCCAACCCGCCCCTACTGGGCCTGCAACGCGCTTATTGCCGCCTCCCTATTCGATATGGTCGATGGTCGAATCGCGCGCATGTTGGGGGCACAGAGTGCGATGGGCCAACAGCTCGACAGCCTTGTCGACGTAATTGCCTTTGGGGTTGCACCGGCCTTCCTCGCCTATGCAACCGGACTCCACAACATCCGCAGTGTGGCGAACGTTCCATTGGGAGTACTTCCCATGTTTGTATTCGTTTCATGTAGCGCGGTCCGCCTGGCCATGTTCAACGCTTCGGCAGAGAGCCAGACGGAAGAGTTCTCGGGTATTCCCACGCCAGTCGCTGCCCTCTTGGTGATTACCTCGATCATGACGTGGCACGAAACGCACTGGTTTCCCTTTGGCGAAACCTGGTTCCTCGCATCGATTATGATCGCAGCCGCGCTGCTGATGGTGCTGCCACTGCCGTTTCAGTCATTCAAGAGTTTCAAGAGCCGTGTTGCGAAGTTTTCTTACTTCGGAGCGATGGCAGGGGGCGTGACCATGTTGGTATTGCGCCTTCCCGGTGGCACGGTCCTCTTTGGCTTTGTATCTCTCTACGTGCTGCGAGGGCTTGCTGCAGCCGTGTTCACGAAGCGCTCGTAACCGTGCGATGCGCCTAGTCGACCTCGAGCTGGTGCAACCACTCGTCGACATCGCGCCATCGCTCCATTAGCCACGCTGGGTTCAGTCGCGCTTCAGCGGGTATGTCCTCGGCGGCAAACCTCGTGGCGGATACATGTAGGGTTCTACCGACGAGTTCGCCCCGCCAGAAGTCTCCCAGCGTTGCTGCTCCCTCAAGCCCTTTGTGGGCAAGCACCACCACGTCTGCATCCGGCGCATTTTGCAGCAAGGTCAATGTCCCGCCAGCACGTGGTGGCAGCACATGTCGAAGTTCTGACGCATGAGCTCCCGCAACCGGATCGTCTTTCAAGCGAGCCTGAATTCTCTGCAGTTTCCTTTGCGAAAACCGCGTTCCTTCTGGATAGATGAGAACCCCTTCATCGGCTTGCAGCGTATCCGCCAGCAAGCGCACCTTTCGAACATCAGCATTTGTCTTAGACGTGCGCGAAACAAAGGCGTTTGGCAGGCGATTCCCAACAATGTCAATGCAAGGGTCGTTGAGTAGTTCGTCCTTGAGAACATAGCGGAGCCGCAAGCGATTTGGGTTCGCGAGTACCGCTGCTGTGAGCACCGTGTCCACGAGACTCGCGTGGCGGACGAGTAGAATCACAGGGCCGTCCTTTACTTGCTCCAATCCGCTGGTTTCCAAACGCATTTGAAAGATCCAGCGTGCCCCCGTGAAAAGCGCGCTAGTCCAGCTTCTTTGCAAGGCCGAGTTGTGACGGTGAAAACGCTGAGGACTCCGGTGCACAACAAAAAGTAGCCACAAGACAAAGGTCCCAACCACACCAACGACTTCACAAAACGCAATCCAACTTAGGGACAGCAGCGCGCGGCAGCGCGCCCATGAACGTGTAGGCCGAATGGTATCGAGCAACGCTAGGATCGGAAGCCCGAGAGGAAGGCTCAGGACGAGCATGCTGGCAACAATGAATAACGCAGGAACGGTAACGGCGCGCCGCTTCAGGCGCCTTGCGTGCTCTCGCAACGAGGCCCGAGGCACAATGCAAGGGCTGGTTCTAACTGCTCTTTCCACAATTCACACTTGAAGCTTGGGTCGCAACACGAAGTCCGGCTCGCAAAACAATGTAGCCCATCTAGGAAGCGAATCACACTAGTACGTAAAGAGGCACCGAGTGATCGGCAACCCAACATCCTTAGACACATAGAGGTAGTACTGTTGCCCATTGACCAACGCGGTGGGAGTTCCGGATGCGGGAATACTCTGAGTCGTGCCACTGGGTAAAATTCCATAGCGAACGTCCCCACTCTCAACAGGCGCTTGGTTCGCTCCAACGTCGATGCGCCAAAGCGTCGAAGCCGGTCGATCGAGATTTGGTGGCACGGTAGGGCTCTCGGTTGCATCCGCAAGAACGTAAACGTAGCGTGCACCGCCGCCAGTCCACACCACACTGCCATCGCTCGCAACGCCTTCTCCTTGATCGCACACCTCGGGTTCGTAAAAGAGTTGGTCGTAAATGGGGCCTCCAAAGGGAGTGGCACCGTCAAAGTCTGAGTCGTTGAGGCCGCGATGCACAAGTTCCGCTCGAAAGAAGGCAAGCATGCGCTCTGGGTCTGTACTCGGGAAGCCGGTGCTGTCACGAGCAAAGCCATTGTTGTGCTCGGGCGGATAGGCGCCAAGGGCGATCGACGGCGTTACATTCGCGCCAAAGGCGAGTCCCGAATCACCAAGGGAATCAATCCAATTGCCGGGAGACTCGAGAAACCAGTTCGAGGTGCCCTCGGGGGCGTCTTCTGTAGAGTGGCAGCAGACGCATGCGCTGGCCGCAACTTGGCTCTTTACCCAATCGAGTTCGGCCACGTAGCTGGGATTCTCTAGGCGTGAATCCTCTCGTCCCGCAGTCGCCGCAGGCGGTGCAGGATAGTAGGGACGTTGGGTTCGAATGACGTCGCATGACGCATAGTCGCTATAGCGTCGCCCCTCTTCGGTACATCCAGAAATTGCCTGCCACGTGCACACTTGGCCATCCTCCGACAGCCCCGCGGCTTCTCCTGCGATGGGGTCACGACATTCCAACGTCGGTTGAATAAAGACGTTGCCAACGGCTCCTCCACCGCAAAGGCCTTCCGAGACCCAGGAGCCACCTCCGAAAACTTCGCAACCCGTTTTCTGAAGCTCACAGTTTTCCGCATCACCGTAACTCGAGACAACATAGTCGAGTCCACTGTCGGATGGGATGCTGCAGGTCCCAAGCCGATAGGTTGTCTCGCAGGCTCTACCGTCGTTGAATTCGCCAGCCAGCGTCTCGCACTCCGCCTGCGCAGAAGCTTTGCTCCAATCGGAGCCAGTGAATTCACGACACTCTGCATCCCTAGTGAAGGGGCTCACGTAACTGCACGAGCCGATGTCCGCACTCGGTGCGGTTGAAGCATCTGCGGCACCGCTTGGGTTTGTGTCGGAAGACGAGCTACAGGCCAGCAAAGGAAGAAGTGCCAAGGCTGCTGTGATGAGAAGAGGTTTCGCTACTACATATCGTTTTCTTGTACTCATAATTCTTCTATTCGGATTTGGTCGCCTCAATAGAGCCGGCGAGAAATGCTGCAATGTTCTTTAGGGGGAATGGCCACACATACCGAATCGCAAGTTCAGGATGGGCGTTTTGAATTGTTTGCACCGCGGCCGGAAGGTCACGTTCTGCATGGTTGCCACCAGGGGTAAACATGGTCGTCACGAGCGTTATCGAACGAACGCCATCATTGACGAGCGCCGCAGCTGCATCCTCAATGCTTGGAGCGCAAAACTCGTTGAACGCAATCGCAATTCTGACGCCTGGCATCTCGTCGGAAAGCGCTGCCGCAATTTCCTCAAGACCTGCCTTGTAGGGGTCTGTATGGGCGGTACGGGGCCATTCTCGAATGCGCCGTTCAACGTCGCTTCGCGCGGCGGAGTGCGTTCCGGGGGCCATTCGTGCGCGCCGGTACTCTTCGATGAGATCCGCTGGTGTGTCGGTCGCCTTGCGCCCGTGACCAACAAGGAGCACCGCCGAACTGTTTGCAGTTGGCAAGTCAGTCGTTGCTTCAGACATTTGAGTTACCCATCCAAGTGGTTGAGAGGAAGAAGTTCGCGAGGGTGCGCGTGCAGATAGGACTGCACATTGAGATACTGCAAACCGAGCTTGCGCGCGTGATGGCGCATTAGCGTCAGGGGAACCACAAGTGGCACGAGCTTCAGGCGATACGCCTCGATAAGTTCAGCGACTTCGCCTCGAGACGTTCTGTCGAGCCCTGGTCGAAAGTACCCAGCAACGTGCTGTAGAACGTTTACGTGTCGCTTCACCGTGGCAGGCTTGGCAAGAGCACTTAGGAAGAGTTCTCTGTACCGACGCCCCCATTCTTGGAGTGGATAGTCCTTGCCGCGAGCAACCAGGCGGCCAAGCGGCCGATAGTCAGAATGTGCAAGGACTAGGAGTTTTTCTCGCGAATGAAACGCAACAAGATCTCCGGCACTCCAATCGGAAGCAAAGAGGTCGCGCAATCGTCCATAGGCTAGGACTCGCTCGACAAAATGCTCCCGCAGCAGCGTGTCGCTCAAGCGCCCATCTTCCTCGACCGGGAGATGCGGAAATTCGCGCATGAGCTCCGTTGTAAAGACACCGCGCCCGTCATGCGGAGGGTTGGTGTTCGGAGCGCTTGCATCCTGCTGCGGATAGATGCGCACCCGTTCCATGCCGCACGTCGGCGATCCTCGTTGCACAACGAAGCCACAAAGATCGAGTTTCCTCAACTCTGCCAACTTGCGCTGCGAATACGCGTGCATGCGTTCCGTGTGGTCGGCTCCCGTGCTCGGGGTTACAAGCCTCGGAGCCTCGCCGGCAGATCGCGCGACCAGCCGCAGCGGGGCCCGCGGAGTGCCAAGGCCGATTTCGACTTCTGGGCACACAGAGACCAATTCAACCGACGGTCCGAGCGTGTCGAGTACAAAGAAGTTGTGCTTGTGGCCACCGTCCCAACGAACGGGCTGGCCAAGCACACAGGCTGAAACTCCAATGCGGATGGGGCTCGGCACCGGAGCCTCAGCAACCTGGAACCGGCGTCCTGGGCTGGGTGCCATCTCTGGCGTGTCTCCGTTCATCATGTAGACCACAATAACCGTTTTGAACGTTATTGCAACTTGCAAATCGTTCAAAACGACTGCACTATGGAGATATGAAGATTTTCATGACTGGGGCGACAGGATTCGTAGGGCGTTCACTTTGCCTGCAATTACAGCGAGATGGACATGATCTGCACGTGCTCGCACGCAGTCCCGAGAAGGCCAATAGCCTCCTGGGGAACCAGGTGCACATCGTTCCGGCAGACGAATTCGTTGAAACCGCCCATGAGGCTCTTGAGGGCTGCGATGCCATCATTAATCTGGCGGGCGAACCGGTTGTGGGACGGCGTTGGTCGAAATCCCAGAAAGGGCGCCTGTGGGACAGCCGGGTTGAGATCACCAAGACGTTGGTTGCAGGCATGCAACGCCTCGCATCCCCTGCCCCCATTTTCCTATCGGCAAGTGCTGTTGGCTACTACGGCAATCGAGTCGATCATGAAATCGGCGAGGATGCGCCGAGCGGCTCAGACTTTCTCGCAGAACTCTGTGCCGCCTGGGAAGAGGAGGCGTTCAAAGCCGAAGCACTTGGATCACGCGTGGTCGTGCTGCGAACCGGAATTGTTCTGGGCCAAGGCGGCGGAGCACTCGCCAAGCTCACACCCATATTTCGGTCCGCTGTTGGTGGCAGGATCGGCAGTGGAGAGCAATTTGTTCCCTGGATCCACTTGAATGACCTACTTCAAATTATTGGCACGGCGCTGCAAGACGATCGTCTCCGTGGCCCAGTAAACGCCGTGGGTCCATCCCCGGTAACAAATCGAGAGTTCACAAAGTCGTTGGCGAAAGCCGTCAACCGGCCCGCAGTCCTACCGGTCCCCTCCCCTCTCTTGCGACTTGCCATGGGCGAATCTGCGATGACACTTCTTGGAGGCCAACGAGCGCTGCCATCGAAGCTTCTTGCGCAGAACTTTTCCTTTCAGTTCCCAACGCTGGAATCTGCTCTTTACGATTTGCTGCAAGACACCATGGGGTGCACGATTTCCAAGGCGCTAGACCTGCCCGACTCCGCCTATGTTGAAGCGAGACGACCAACCTACGAGCTTCGCCAAGAAACGGTTGTAAATGCACCGATCGAGCAAGTCGTGGCATTCTTCTCACAGGCAGAGAACCTCGGGCTACTAACACCGCCCAATGTCGATTTCTCGATTTCGACGCCGACTCCGATCGAGATGCGTCAAGGTACGGAGATCGCCTATACGATTCGAATTGGGGTTTTCCCGGTTCGCTGGAAGACAAGGATTGAGGCCTGGGAACCCAATCAACGCTTTGTTGATGTGCAAATGAAGGGACCGTACCGCTGCTGGTGGCATCAACACAGGTTCCGCGCCGCAGGCAACCGAACCATCATGGAGGACCGCGTACTCTATGCAATGCCATTGGGCTTTATTGGCCGCATCGTCCACCGCATCAAGGTCTCCAAAATGCTCCTTGAGATATTTACCTATCGCACTCGCGCGATACAAATGCGCTTTGGATTGCCCGAGGTGCATCGGGGTGTTTCTCCGCCCGTCTTAGAGATCTGCAGGACTGAGCAATCCACGCTTGGCGCGGCATCGTAGGAAGGGGAAAACGTTGACTAGGAAAACACCTACCATCCGATTGCGACAACAGGGCTCCGCAGCAATAAACACCGAAGGCGACTACGTGCTTTATTGGATGGTCGGCGCTCGTCGTGCAAACTACAATTTCGGGCTGCAACACGCGGCCGATCGGGCGAAAGAGCTTGGGGTTGGCCTGGTTATCTTCGAACCTCTGCGCGTCGACTACCGCTGGGCCTCCGACCGTCATCACAGTGCCATCATTGCCGGGATGCGAGATAATCAGAAGGCCTTTGCCCGCACGAAGGCCCTCTACTATCCGTACATCGAGCCCACGCCGGGAGCGGGACAAGGGCTTTTGCTGGCCCTCGCTAGGCGTGCGTGCCTCGTAGTGACAGACGAATGCCCCGGATTCTTCATTCCTCGCATGCAGCAAGCGGCATCAGAGAAACTCTCGATCAAGCTTGTCGTAGTGGACAGCAATGGCATCTATCCGATTCACGCAACAGACCGCGTTTTCACAACGGCGGCCTCGTTTCGTCGGCACCTGCAAAAGGAATTGCCAGAGTACCTCGCCGATGCACCGTTAAAGAACCCGCTCGCGAGTCGTTCCTTGCGAGAGCCGCCCGCGCTTGACTACAAGCTGCAACGAGCCTGGCCCCCAGCAAATCTAGACGTCATCGATGGCCTCGCCCACTTACCAATCGACCACAGTGTCTCGCCCGTGGCGATGTCAAGTGGGCCAAACGCTGCAAAGAAGGCTCTGAGAACATTCCTTAGCACGGGATTCCCCGACTATCTGGAGAAGCGAAACCAGCCCGAGGCTGAGTGCCAGAGTTATCTTTCTCCGCATCTGCACTATGGGCATATCTCGTCGCACGAAATATTCTTAGAGCTTATGAAACAAGAGGACTGGACTCCTCAGAGGCTCGCCGAGAAAGCCAATGGAAGTCGCAATGGTTGGTGGGGCGCAAGTGAAACCGCCGAAGCATTTCTCGATCAGTTCATTACCTGGCGCGAGATCGGCTTCAATATGGCAACGCTCGATCCCTCCTTTGCGGCCTTTGAGTCCCTGCCAGCGTGGGCACAGAAGACTCTCGATGAACACACGGCAGACGTTCGCGAGTATCAGTACAATCTTGAGACGTTTGAGTTTTCGCAAACCCACGATCCGCTATGGAATGCCGCACAAACGCAACTTCGCACCGAGGGCATCATCCACAACTATCTGCGAATGCTGTGGGGGAAGAAGATCCTCGAATGGAGTCCTACGCCACGCGACGCCCTAGCAACCATGCTCGAACTCAACAACAAGTATGCGCTTGATGGACGAGATCCGAATTCGTACAGCGGTATTTTCTGGACCCTAGGCAGGTACGATAGAGCCTGGGGCCCCGAGAGGCCCATCTTTGGCAAAGTCCGCTACATGTCCTCAGACAACACCGCCCGCAAACTCAAGGTCCGCAACTACGTGCAAAGGTATAGCGATGTCTAACCTCCGCATACCGGGTCTCTCGCCGCTCGTCGGAGCCCTCAAGGCGCCAAGCATCTTTTGGTCGTTCAGCCGCATCGGATACCAGCGAAGGGCAGCCAAATTTCGTGACGATGACATCGAGGCCAAAGGCAAGACGGTGTTGGTCACGGGTGCCAACTCGGGGCTGGGCTTTGCCACCTGCGAAACGCTGATTGCCCATGGAGCCAGGGTAATCATGCTGTGTCGGAATCCAGAGCGAGGAGAGGAGGCACTCAGAACAATTCGCAAACTTGCCCAACATGGCGGAAGCGCGGAGTTGGTGATCGCCGATATGTCGAGTTTGGACTCCATTCGAGAGATGGCAAAGACACTCCCAGCGGATCCCATTCACGCATTGGTCCACAACGCCGGCTCGCTAAACGACAGCAGACGCACAACCGACGCTGGGCTCGAGTTCGACTTTGCTCTTCACGTAGCGGGGCCCTATCTCCTAACGAAGCTGGTTGCAGAAAACCTTCGTGCCGCACAGGGGCGCGTCATCTTCGTGGCGTCGGGTGGCATGTACAGCGAACGATTCTCGATGGCGGCAAACGACTGGGCCGATCGGCCGTACGATGGTGTTAAGGCCTATGCGCATGCGAAGCGCGCCCAGGTCGTGCTCGCCTCCCTCTGGGATAAACACGAGGCGGGATTTGCCGTGTATGCGATGCATCCCGGGTGGGTTGACACACCAGGGGTTGCGACTTCACTACCGCGCTTCTACAAACGTCTCCGGCGATGGCTGCGAACCCCTCACGAAGGGGCTGACACCATCGTTTGGCTGGCCGCAGCAGCGACCGCACCATCGCCTACGGGTGCCTTCTGGTTTGATAGGCACGCCGTGTCTTCCCACATGCTTCCCAACACACGCGAAGACGCTCACGAACGATCCGCCCTCTGGGCCGCGTTGGAAGCCATCGCAAACCGTTAGAACCTCGAGTTCTGCCGCGGGATCGCGGGCGCAGCGGATTGGGGGCGCCTCGTTCTCAGCAAACCGTCGCGGGTCGGAGGACTGCTCTCGTGTTCTTTGTGGGAGCGCACGGACTGACTGTGTCCAATTGGCCTTGCGTTCGCGAAGCAGCCAAAACGACCAAAACGACCACCAATCCGACCATGGCCGTTTCCGGTCGTTATTTCTTAGATTATTTTCTGTTTCTTTTCAGCTATATAGGGCCAAACACTAGACATGCGGCAAACTATCGGTCGTTTTCAACTTGACGATTTGGACGTTTTGACCTACTTCTAATGGGCGCTTTAAACGAATTAACGAAGGAATAAGACTAATGCAAAACATCACCAAATCACTCCTCTCTCTCTCTCTCTTGCTTCCTCTCATGGCCTGCGATGACGACAGCAGCGAGACAGAAACCCAGTCACTTGTGGACGTGGCCACGGACAATGGCAATTTCACAATTCTCCTGGGTGCTCTCGAATCCACAGGCCTCGACATCACCCTTGGAGGCGACACGGACTACACCGTATTCGCCCCAACCGATGACGCCTTTCGCCGTCTCCCAGCAGGGGTCCTTGAGAGCCTGGACGCCGCAACCCTCGAGAAAATCCTGACGTACCACGTCGTGCCAGGAAGCGTGCCAGCGAGCACGGTTATCACCCTGAATTCGGCAACCACAGCAGAGGGTGCAGACGTTGCAATTCAAATCGTAGACGGTGGCGTAATCATCAACGGCACGACTCAGGTAACAACAACCGACGTGCTTGCGGACAACGGAGTGATTCACGTACTCGACTCCGTGTTGCTCCCGCCTGACATCGCCTTTCCCGGTGACATCGTCGATGCCGCATTGGCGTATCCAATTTTCGACACTCTCGCTGGCGCGGTCGTCGCGGCAGAACTGGCCGAGACTCTCAAGACCGACAACGAAGGTGCTGGTTTCACAATCTTCGCACCGCAAAACAGCGCTTTCGCTGAACTCGACATCGACCTTTCCGATCTATCCACAGAAGAACTCTCAAACGTTCTTCTCTACCACGCCGTAGGTGACACGGTTGAAGCCGCAGCCGTCGTTGGACTCAGCAGCGCCCCAACCCTTCAGGGAACAGAGGTAACCATTCAGGTTAGCGACGCTGGAGTCACTCTCAACGAAACGGCCAACGTCGTGCGAGTGGATCTCCGAACCAGCAATGGCGTGATTCACGTCATCGACGAAGTTCTTCTTCCAACCATCTAAGACCCAAAATCAACAACTCTTCAGGACGACCAAGATATGAACATCATAAAAACCCCTACGATCCTCGCACTTCTCTTCTCAGTCGCTTGCGCAGGTTCTGAGGCAGCACCAGAAAACGCGACCCAGAATGTCACAGCGGCGAATGACGAGGTGCAAACCCCGGCAGAGCCGGCGACAGAGATGGACATCGTGGCCACAGCAATCAATGCGGGGCAGTTCAACACACTCGTCGCAGCCCTCGAAGCGGCAGACCTCGTGGGCGCACTTCAAGGAGCCGGTCCCTTCACGGTATTCGCACCAACCGATGCAGCGTTCGAAAAACTACCGGAAGGAACGGTAGAGGCGCTGCTACAAGACAAGGAAAAGCTCGCTCAGATTCTGACGTACCATGTTGTTTCAGGACAAGTCATGGCTGCAGACGTTGTCTCCCTTAACGAGGCAACAACACTACAGGGGCAAACCGTCGCCATTGATGCGTCCAATGGAGTGAAGGTGGGCGGAGCAAACGTTGTAACGGCGGACATTGTCACCTCAAACGGCGTTATTCACGTCATCGATACGGTTCTCATTCCTCAATAGGACGATAGCGGTTGGTTTCGCTAGTGCCCCCAAACAGGCAATGCCTGTGCTTGGGGGCGTTTTCCGTTGCGTGCCCAAACGCCTCTACTCGGGCGCTTCATCAGGATCTTCGTCGTCGGGATTTTCGCCGTCAGGATCTTCACCGATAGGATCTTCGCCGTCATGAGCTTCGCTCTCGACTACAAGAGCTGCTGCCAGGCGCCGTTCCAGACGGAACTCCTCAACCCACGCGTAGAGCAGAGGAACGGTAAATAGGGTCAACAGAATTGTTCCCATGCCGCCAATACTTGGCAACGCCATTGGAACCATTACGTCAGCTCCGCGCCCCTGCGAGCTCACCACCGGCAACAACGCCAAGGCGGTGGTTGCGGTCGTCATTAAACAGGGCCGAACACGTCTTGAACCGGCCTCCATGGCGCGCTCGTATACTTCTTCGCGCGACGTCGGTGGCTTGGCCCGAAATCGCTGCGCAAGATATGTCGCCATAACAACACCGGCGTCGGTCGCAATCCCCAGCAGAGCGATAAAGCCAATCCACACCGCAACTGAGAGGTTGATTGTCCCGACCTGAAAAAGATCGCGCATTTCCACTCCGAAGAGACTGAAGTCCAAGAACCATGGTCTCCCGTACAACCAGATAAGAGAAAATCCACCGGCGATGCAAAGAGCAACTCCGGAGAAGATAATGAGCGCCGTGCTCACTCGCCTAAACTGCAAGTACAGAATGAGAAAGACGATGACCATCGCAAGCGGCACGAGAATGCGCAGCTTGTCCTCAGAACGTTTCTGATTTTGATACGCACCGGCAAACTCGTATTGAACGCCGGCGGGAACATCGATCACCTTGCTCTCGATGAGCTCCTTCAAATACTTGTCAGCGGCCTCTACAACACGTACCTCAGCGGCCGTCCCAACCTTGTCAAATAGAACGTAACTCGTAAGGAACGTATCCTCCGACTTAATGACCTGGGGCCCCTTTACATAGCGAAGCTCCGACAACTGCTCGAGCGGAATCTGCTCCCCTCCTGGTGTTGGCACAAAGATTCGTCCAATCGCCTCAACACTATCGCGCTCTTCTCTCATATAGCGGACACGAACCGGATAGCGCTCTCGCCCTTCCACGGTGCGGGTGAGCATGCGCCCACCGAGAGCGACCTGGATTACGTTCTGGACGCTGCGAATCGAGAGCCCATAGCGTCCAATGGCCTCGCGATCTATGTGAATTTCCAAATACGGTTTGCCAACCACACGATCGGCAAAAACGGTCTCTGGGCGAATCAGAGGCACGTTCTTTAGGTGTTCTTCTAAGACGAGGCCAAATGCCTCGATCGTCTCGAGGTCTGGCCCCTTCACCTTGATTCCCATCGGAGCCCTCATGCCACTCTGGAGCATGATGATTCGCGTGTTGATGGGCATCAACATGGGAGCACTGGTTAGCCCCGGAGCACTGGCAGCCTTGACGATCTCATTCCAGATATCGTCCGGTGTTCGAATGTGATCACGCCACTGCCGAACGCGGTTGCCTGCCGCATCCACTCCATACTCAGCCTTGTAGTTGACCACGGTTTCAAACATTGAGACCGGCGCAGGATCCAGAGGAGTCTCCGCGCGACCGAGCTTGCCGACCGCGCGTTCGACTTCAGGAATCGCGGCGATTGCGCGGTCCATCTCCTGGAGAGTTTCGAGCGACTGACCAAACGAGGCATGGGGCATCGTTGTGGGCATGTACAAGAAGGACCCTTCGTCAAACGGCGGCATGAACTCGCTACCAAAGCCGGGCATCGCGTGAGCTAGATTGGACACGGGCTTCGATGTGCGAACGCCCTTTGGCAAGAAATCGAAAACGTTGTCGAAGCCCAACCAAGTCGTGAAACCAAAGACGACGAGAAAGGCCGGCAACAAGAGGGCGACGCCCTTGTGGTACAGCGCCCATTGCAGAACCGGTTTGTAAGCCCGCTCAAAGAGCATGAATAGCCCGAGGAGCCCCATGATCAGCAGAATGACAAACACCAGGTTTACAAACCCGCTGCGCTCAACTCCGAGTGGCATCCAGTCGGCAGTCAAGAGCAGGCTTACTGTGGCGATTGCGATCGTATTCTCCGTCCAGCCAACGTAGCGTTTGTAATGAACTGGCAATAGATCCTGAAGGATTCGAAACAATCCCAGCACGACGACGAGAAGCCCACCGACCAGCGTCCAGCGCATCAGAATAAGTCCAAGTGCTGTGAGAAGAGAATCTCGCCAACGCATCGTGATGATTTCGATCAACTGCGAAACTCCGCGATTTTTGGTGTTCTGGTCTGGAGTAATCAGGAGGTGCGCAAACGCGGGAAGCACGACCATCGAGAGCAGCAAAGCCGCGACCATCGCAAAGGACTTTGTAAAGGCGAGTGGCGTGAACAGTTTGCCCTCAGCGGCTGTCAGCGCGAATACAGGCAGGAAGCTAACGACCGTTGTAAGCACACTAGTAACGACAGCAGGGGCGACTTCGGCTGCCGCATGCGCCACGATCTGCGCCCGATCATCGCCGGGTTTTGCAGCCTGCAGGTGCTCCACGATGTTTTCGGTAAAGACAATGCTCATGTCCACCATCGTTCCTATCGCGATCGCAATGCCGGCAAGAGCCATGATATTCGCATCGACGTGCGTCCACTTCATGACAACGAATGTCCCCAAAACGGCCAACGGAAGCACGGATGAGATGAGTATTGAGCTGCGAAGATTTCTTAGCATCACCAATACCACGATGATCGTCACCAAGATCTGTTGGAGGAGAGCCGTTGACAGGGTGTCGAGCGTCTCGTCAATGAGACCACTCCGATCATAAAACGGCTGTATCGTCACTTGGCTGACCGTTCCGTCTTCAAGAGTGCGCTTTGGCATGCCCGGTCCGATCGCAGCAATCTTTGCTTTGACGTTTTGAATCACTTCCATGGGGTTCGCCCCGTAGCGCGCAATCACGACTCCACCAACGGCTTCGACTCCAGCGTCATCCAGGGCCCCTCGGCGCTGCGCGGGCCCACGACTCACCCTGGCAAGATCCCGAATCCGAATCGGTGTGTGCCCGCGGGTAACCACAACCGTTTCCTCCAGATCTTGCGCGGTCTTTATGAAACCGAGACTGCGAATGAGGTACTCAGCTCGATTGATCTCAAGCGTGCGAGCTCCGACGTCGAGGTTCGACTCGCGAACGGCGCGTGCCACCTGCTCGAGGCTGACCTCGTAGGCAAGTAGGGATTCCGGGTCGACATCAATCTGATACTCCTGCACAAAACCGCCAACGGAAGCCACATCAGAAACTCCCGACACCGCTTGCAGGCCGTACCGCACAGTCCAATCCTGAATGGAGCGCAGCTCTTGTAAGTCCCAACCACCAACCAGCTTGCCATCGGGGTCGCGCCCTTCCAATGTGTACCAGTACACCTGCCCTAGAGCGGTTGCATCGGGCCCAAGGGCTGGAGAGACGCCCTCGGGGATTGTTCCTGGCGGAAGAGATGAGAGTTTTTCCAACACTCTGGAACGCGACCAATAGAACTCCACGTCCTCTTCAAAGATCACCAAGATACTCGAGAAGCCCAACATCGAGGAGCTCCGCACCGTTCGAACTCCCGGAATCCCCAACAGGGATGTCGTCAACGGATACGTAAGCTGATCTTCGATGTCGCGAGGTGATCGCCCCGGCCATGCAGTGAAGACGATTTGCTGATTCTCGCCAATGTCGGGAATTGCATCCACCGGCACTCGATCTCTAGGAAGAGTACCGAGGTCCCAGCCGAAGGGCGAGTACGAGAGTCCGCCACCAACGAGCATCGCGACCAAGACGAATACCACGAGTTTGTTGTTGATGAAGAATCCAAGAAAACTCTCCCAGAGAGGCGAGACGACCACAATTTCCTCTTGTGCATCGAGACCTTCGCTCGCTCTAGGCTCATCGTTTACGTGGTTGTCACTCAATGCGTATGCCCTCCAGCAGGCGCGGCTCGTACCGCCTCGGGCTTGCCACCTTTGAGCGGCAGAAACGTGCCGTGCTCTACGGACTCGTGAATGTCACCACAGCTATGCATCGACGAGCCGAAGTAGGGATTCTGAATTTCGCTCGCGCGCTGAACCCACTCGGCTCCTTGGCCGTCGAGTGCCATGGGACAGAATGCCAGCCGTACGGTTTCTTCTCCAGGGTTCCCAAAAACTCTTAGAACGGTGGCGATTTGCTGGGATAACTCGCGAAATGGCACCCGTGCCTCATCGAGCGTAGTGACACCCGCTAGGTGTGCTGTGTGCCCCAGAAGTTGCCGCTGAATCGGCATCCAAGCATCGCGAAACTCAGGAGGTGTTGTTGGCACAATGGCCTCGGCAGCGAGTCGCAACGCCTCCGAGGCGGCCTTGGCACCTGAAAGATCGTCAGTGGCAAGCGCCTCGTGCAGCCTAAGATAGCTCGTAAGAGCTTTACCAATTTGTAGTTTTTCCCCCTCTGAAACTTCTACAATCTGGTCGTATGGCCCTTCGTCAGTGTCATCGCTGAGAGCCATCATCGAACGCCCCCCTCGGATCTGAAGATCAGCATCGAGCGTGAAGGCACCATGGGTCACAACCCTTTCCCCTTCTCGCAGCCCCGCGATAACCGGATACACTGCTCCCGTTTTGGGGCCAAGACGCACAACACGCGAATCGTAGGTCGGGCTTTCGGCTCCTGGAACTTCGACGTACACAAGCGAGCGCCGGCCCGTGAACAGCGGAGCGCTGTCGGGAATCACCAACGCGCTCTCTGTCTCAGCTTCGTTGCCGCTGCTGACAATCGCCTCTGCGAACATATTGGGTCGCAGCTGCCCGCCGAGATTTTTCACTTCGATTCGAACTCGAGTGGTTCGCGTCCTCTGATTGAGCACTGGATCCACGAACGCTACGCGTCCGCTAAAGCTCTCGTTGGGCAGGGCCTCGACACGAAGAGAGACTTCTTGGCCGATGCTCAGGAGCGGAAGATCACTTTCATAGGCGTCAAGCTGAACCCAAAGACTGGTTAGGTCGGCAATCTGGAAGAGACCTGTCCCCGTCTTGACGTAACTGCCTTCGGTGGCGAGCCTTTCGAGCACGGTCCCAGAAAACGGCGAGCGAATTCGCACCTGTTCCGATGGGCGCTTTGCGGATTCCATCGTTGCAATCTCGCTCGCGGGAACGCCAAGTAAGCGAAGTCTGTCTCGTGAGGCGTTGAGAGCGAGTTCTGCTCCAAGCCGCGCAGTTTCCGTTGCACCCTTGAGTTTAACCAACTGCTGTTTGGCGACCAACAAATCCTGGTGCGCGCCAAAGACCTCCGGGCTGTACAAGGTTGCAATCACCTGCCCGCGTTTAACCCGCTGCCCTGTCGTGCGAATCTGCAGTTTATCGATTCTCCCACCAATCCAAGATGTAACGGTTCGCAATCGAGTTTCGTCATAGTCGACGCGACCGAGAAGCCGTCGCTCGATGCCAGCAGACGCGAGCCGCTTCACTGGAGTTGTTCTGATACGCGCGCGAATCTTTGCGCTCTCGGAAAGCGCAATCCTCTCGGGCTTGCTGTCATCGGAGCTAACACTGTTGTCGACAGGAATAAGGTCCATTCCGCAAATCGGGCAATCACCAGGCTCCGTAGCGCGAATCTGTGGATGCATAGAGCAGGTCCACAACTCGTGCTCTTCATGCGCCTCTCCGGTGACCTTCGCCGAGTCTTTGCTACCGTTGGATTCGTCTCCTCCGCTAAACAAAAGGGCGCCCGCAATAAACGCGACAATGAGTGCGGCGGGAATTGCCAATCGCTTAGCAAAACTCTTACTGGCACTCTCATTGGTATCAGTCATTTGATCCTCCTTTTGCCTCGAGCTGCGTTCCTGCGACGAATTCAAGTGCCGCCCAATACCTGGCATGGTCCGCGCGCGCTCCCGCGTATTCGATCTGTAGGTCGATAAGGTCACGCTGTGCCAGGATCACAGCAGCAACCGTAGAACGGCCGGTTTGATAGCCGCCAAGCACAGCTTGAAAGGTGGTCTCGGCCTGTGGAACCAGCGTGCGTTGGTAGAGTTCGATTCGTCTCTGTGCATCACGCACATTGGCGAGAGACTCCCCAAGCATGGCTTCAACTTGGCGCTTGCCCGCCTCTCGCATCGCCTCATGGGCCTTGCGATTTGCATGCGCGGCTTGGGTCGCATCAGAGTACGAGCCAGCCCACAGGGGTACGGAGAGGGCAGCAGAGAGCACAACAGCATCCTTGCCGCTGTCCTCGACGCCCGCCATAGCGGCGTTCCCCGTCCCAATGATGTCCAATCCAATCTTGAGTTTTGGAAACCGGTCAGCGCGTTCGGCGCGAGCCACATGCTCTTCGCTCGTAGCGAGATGAGAAAATTTCTCAATCATAGGATGTTGTGACGCCAACTCGGCAATTGCAGTTTCACCAGCTCGTGGCAGGCCGGACTGCGGGGTATCTGCAATAAGAAGAATTTCAGGTCCAGCTTGCGCTCCAATGATCGCACGTAGCTTTGCAGACGCTTTGCGCGCAGCCTGCTCATGTTGCCCCAAATGATCGTGGTGCCGGGCGATGTTCAAATCCACCAGATTCAGATCCGCGAGGGATGCCGCTCCGACTTGAAGGCGACCTCGCACCGCCCCCGCAAGGGATTCAAGCACTGCATCGTGTTCGGTCTTGAGCCGATGCTCTTCTGCGATTAGCCACAGAGCCCAGTACACTTCCGCGACGTCTTTGCGAACCGAAAGCACATTCGCATCAACCATCCGTGCGGCCGCCACAGCACGCTCTGCCGCCGCATCTTCTCCGGCGCGCAATTTCGTTGGCCAGGGAAACGCCTGGGATACGCCGAGTTTGTATCGCTGTGGGCCTACGCGAGTCTCCACGGTGCGAAGGAAATATCCAAAGGCAACCGTGGGCTCGGGAAGTCGCCCGGCCCGGCTAATGCGAAAGCGTGCAGCGCGCCACCGCTCAAAGCTTGCCCGGGTCGAGGGGCTATTCGCGAGTGCATACGCAAGGTACTCGGAGAGACTCCCGGTCATGTCTGCGAGGGCATTGGCCACATCCACATCTTGATTCGGCACCGCACCCTTTGTTGCGAGGATTCGGCTACCAGGCATCGAATTTGGCATTGTGGACGGCACATTGGATGCGCCACCACAGGCAGACAGAGAAGTCATGACGAGCGCCGACAGCGCACCGCGTTTACCTAGCAAAGAAATCACCGCAACCACCTTCGCCTTCCCAAAATCAGAATAAGTAGGAGTGCAGCCGCGAGCCCCGAAGCATGTCCTCCAGAAGAGCAGCCCATTGGTGCGACATCCTCAGCTTCGGTCTTCGGAGCATCACACACCTCGTCTACGGGACAAACCGAGAACGATAGCGTTGCCACGTCGTCGTTGAGTGGATCAATAAAGCGCCGAACCGGGTCGTCTGCACCATCGCCATCGAGCATGGCAATATGCACAGTCATTGGCACTCCTTCGGCAGGCGAATACCAAGAGAAGCTCCACTCGGTCTCCCCCTCGCCAAAGCCCTCTGCCACGGCGACCGACCGCTCCGACGCAAGAACAACCTGCTGGCCGCCACCGGCAACCAGTCCTACCGGGTTGCCCGCCGCGTCTGTGAAGTCCGCCGTGAAGGTATTGGGATTAAAGGCGGATGTCAGCCCTCGGTGCTCGCCGATTAAGCGTACCGTGATCGGGTAAATGAGACCTGGCGTGTAGACACCTGCTGTAAGTGCCGAGTCGATCCCAATCGATATTCGCTGTTCTGCGCCAACATGGCAGACTGCACAGTCGTAGCCTTTGAAGCGTTTAGAACCGGTAAAATACTGAGCATTGCCGCCGCCCGTATTTGCCGTTCGAGAAAACGAATCGACTTCGTGAAACGCGAGGGCCGATGAAGGCGCTGCGAGTATCGCCAGTGCGATGAGCAAACGGATCATTGTCCGACCTCCTCAGTCGGTCGGCAATCGGGTTCTGCAACCGCGCCATGAGAAAACTCTTGAAGAGTTACGTAGCCAACATCTTGCCGTTCGAGGAAGACATCATCCGACCCAAACAAGTCTTTGCCCCGATGAAAGAGTCCACCGGCGCGTGTATCAAGCGGTTTCTCCAGCAGCAGATTCTGCTCAGAGGAACTCCTACCGACAAAGCCACGGACCATGCGGAAGTTCGCCGCAAACTCCTCCTCGGTAAGGGGCGTCTCATAGTCATCCCAGGATATGCCGAGGCGAAATCGCTGTTCGGCAAAGAGCCTCAGAGGACGCTCCTCGTTCCCGTGGCAGGCCATGAAACTGCATCGCGCAGCAAGAACCGGCTGAACATTGCAGCGAAAGTAGTTCTCATCGAGCGACACAAGGTCTTCGCGCTGACCGATGTCGTCTTGTGCGCAGCCAGCCTGCGCAGTCGCGAGCAGGAACAAAACAGCATTTGCTCTTGATGTCATTACCATTCCACCTTTGCGCCGGCTCCCGCCAGTATGGCGATTCGCTTGGGGAGACTTGGGAAATTTCTGAATCGATACCGAATCGCACCAACGCGAGCATCGACCGTTACGGGACCAAGCTGTGCGACGACTTCACCGCCAGCGCCTGCGTCCCAGAACGAGGCCAACTCGCGGTCTCGGCTCATGTAAGAAAAACTCGTGGAGTAGGATCTACGATAGAAGTCGGCGCGACTCTGGTTGTACATTCGCGCGTCCAACGCGAGTCGAATGTGCTTCGACGCTTCCATCGAAAATCGAAGCGACCCTGTATGCGACCAAATCCCCCAGTCGTCGCGGTAGAGACGGTAGGAGAGTCGAGTGGAAAGCTGCGGTGTTAACGATCGCAGGACAAAGCCCGACAGCGCGTGACGCATGCGTGTGTCTGGGTGAATCTCTGCGACTGTGGCTCCGTCAGTTGCAGCAACGTAGCGATACGGGCTCGATTGAAATCCGCTGAGTGCTTGCATGGTGTACGCGACGCCTGCTCGAGTGTTTCGGTCAAGCAATTGCCCAACGGAGACCTCTCCCGTGTGAGCTCTAAGGGATTCCTCAAAGTTTGGATCCATCGCTCGGCCCACTTTGTTGCGTGTGAAGGCATAGCCCGCGGTCACGATGGTGTTGCGTTCAAAGAACTCGCGGGAGACACCAGCTGTGACAGTATGACTAAGCCAATCGTTCTCTTGTGATCGGCTGGCACCGATCGAAACTGTGGTTCCTGCGACCGGAGCTGCCAACCTGGCACCAGCCTCAACACGGTTCTCAGTCCAGCGCCCCGTAGCGGCAGAGACGACATCGATCGAAGCCGATGATACCGCGTCAAGGAGCGCATACGCGCCGATGGAGATGTTCTTTGGAAGAGTTGCCTCAGCGTCAACGATGCTGGTTACCACGGTCGTCGCATCGTCATCGTTGTAGACCAAAACACGAGAGACGGCGTGTCCATCGCCACTCTCCTGGGCATGCGCGCTCGCAGTGACCAGAAGGACGCTAAGAACAAGTATTAGTTGCATCCGCATCCACCACCTCCTACGCCGCTTCCGCCAATGGAGCCCTCGCGATACTCGTGCACGTGTCCTTCGAGTTTGGTGTCACTGGGATCTCGATCCTGCATGGTCTTGCGAGCATGCTCTTCACGCTCATAGGGCTTCACTCGAACGCAGCCCGAGAGCAGACCGAGCATAGTGAGTGAGCCAAACACCGGAAACGCCCAGCGCCGTACTGTGTGATTGTGCTTCGAAGGTCGTTTCATAGTCGTCATGCGCCGTCTTTCTAGTGGTTCTCAGGCTCGGGCGGCGGCGCGACTTTGTCGACGCCAACACCCATTTGATACACAAGCACAGCGCCGCGGTCAGCACCAAGTGTCATGACAACGGCTTGAATCAGAGAAAGTCGTAAGTATCCAAGCCGCCACCAAATGCCCGTCTCATTGGGAAACCTAGTGCTTGTGGCCTTCTGGATGAGCCGTTTCATCCGTCGCGGCTTTGTGATGGTCGTGAACCTCGGCCCCGCACGAGAGCATCTTCGCGCCCATGTAGGGGTTTTGCAGCTCAGCACCAGGCTGAGCCCAACGCTTGTATCCCTTGGCCATCGGACACTCAAAGAGGTGATAATCCTTTGCCGCTTCGGGTGAAGACATGAGCAGCGCTACAACGGACTCACTCACAACGCCAAAGGCGAGTCGAGTCGCAGCGATGTCATCGGCGGGGGCCGCAGCGAGCGCCAAAGCCGCCTTTTCGAGGGAGCCAATGTGTGTGTGAGCCGCTTCGGGCGCTGCACCATGCGACGTCTTGGACGCCGTCACGATTCCATTTGCGCAATCCACAATGCCCTCGGTGGAGTCGCCGGCTAGGAGGGCGCGACAGACTTCGTACGAATCCATCATGCCCTTTGCATAGGATGCCGTGGCAGCAGATTTCTCGGTTGGAGGCGTATCGGTTGGCGCGACGCTGGGTGTTTCTGCTGGTGCCTTCTTAGATCCGGTGGGCGCGGTTGGAGATGGAGCAGCCTCCTTCTCTTCTTTAGAGCAGGCCGCGAAGCCAAGGGCTGTGCTTGCCAGCGCAATAAGGAGTGGTGTTGTGAATTTGTGCATACGAATTTTTCCTACGTTCAAGAGTGCCTTGGTTCGACGACTCAACTGGGTCGGCCGACGTCCCTGAGATGCTGTGGGCGGCAACAAGCCACCACAGACACGATGGAGCGATGGGCTTCGACACATGAAACATGCATGAAACCGCTCAGCGATACGCTCAGACTCAGCGCGATGAACGCGCATGGACCACCACGGATACGTGGCGGGAGCCTCAGAGCACTCTTGGTATCAAACGAGGAGAGCGATGTGCAGAGAATAGAGGCTGGTCTGAGGCGGTGGCCCCCGAGCGAACCGAAATCTAACAAGCGAGACGTGCTGCTCTGCGACCGGTGCTACAAGCATATCCACGGCCGTGGGCTGCTGCACGACGCCTGAGACGACCTGCGAGAGAATCGTGTGCTGGCTTTCCGTTCCCGGTGTGGCGGGATACGGCTTGCAACAACACGCGGAGCTAAGCTCTGTCTCGGTCGGTTGCTGCCCGGTTTGGAGAGCGGGCTCGCAACACGTTGGCGACACCAGGGCGACTCCAGTGCCGGGGAACGTATTGCCCGGCACAGTCCCGCCCCACGCGAGCGTAGGGGCTCCGAGAACTACCATAAGCACTATGTGGATTAGCCGAGGCACCACCATATCCTTAGCACAAGTGTTTCTCGATGAAAAGGTGGCGGGCGAGCGCTGCACTGTTCAACGATGATGGCCGGCCCGCGTCGGCTCGATGCCTCGATGGAACGGCTAGTTGGGCTCGTCGTGTATGTGTTCAGCCAAGAAGTCCACAAAGGCGCGCACCCGGCCCGAGAGATAGCGGCGCCGCGGATAGAGGGCGTAGATCGCCCAATCAAAGGCTGGCATCCCATCGAGGACGGATTCCACCAAGCCGGCCTTTAGCGCGCTCTCAGCCACGAATCGTGGAACCAGGGCAATTCCGTGATGCGCCACTGCCAACGATAGAATCGCTGTGGGGCTATTGATTGTGAAGGGCCCATCGACTTCGACTGTTTCGACCGAGCCAGCATGCCGAAATCGCCACCGATTGCGATCGCGGAAGTTGCTATCACACAGACACGAGTGGCTAAGAAGATCTCGGGGAACCATGGGACGCCCATGCACTTGCAGGTACTGGGGCGATGCCACGGCCACGATTGGAGCGGCGGCGAGACGTCGTGCAACCAGTGACGAGTCCTTGGGCGACGTCACCCGAATCGCCACATCGATGCCCTCCTCCACGAGGTCAAGCATTCGATGTGTGAGTGTGACCTCCAGCTTGACCTCAGAATTTTGCTTAGAGAACTCGGAGGTGATGAGTTCGCCGTATCGCGACATGAACCCGGGCGGTGCGGTAATGCGAAGAATGCCTCGAGCCTGCACATGTGCATCGCGTAGGCCAGCCTCTAACGACTCGATATCTTCAAGCAGCACGAGACAGCGATCGTAGTACTGAGCTCCTGCGTCGGTGAGGCTCAGCGATCGTGTCGTGCGACGAAGCAGTTCAACGCCTAGATGCGCTTCCAACGCGCCAATGTACTTGCTCACCGCAGCTTTCGAGAGGCCCCAACGCTGAGCCGCTGTCGTAAAGCTGCCCGCATTCACGACCCTCACAAACGCTTCCATGTTGGTGAGTCGGTCCACAGCCAATTGTCTACGAACTGCGAACATAGAGTCAACAATCTCAACCATTGCGCACATATCGTAAACAGACACACTATGGGGAATCACAACCCCAGAGGAGAGAATCATGCCCCAAGAATGCAGAACCCAAGGTGTTCACCACGTTGGTCTCACGGTCCCAAACATCCAGCAGACCCGCGACTTCTTTGTCGAAGTGTTGGGCTTCACCCAGGTTGGCGAGAAGCCCACCTACCCAGCCGTCTTTGTTTCCGATGGCCATACCATGCTCACGCTGTGGCAAGCAGCGGATCCAGAACACGCGCGGAGCTTCGACCGGTCAAACTGTATCGGGCTCCATCACCTTGCGCTCAGCGTCGACCAAGACACATTGCAGGCCCTCCACAGCGAGCTCCTTAAACGAGAGGATTGCCGTGTGGAGTTTGCTCCCGAACCACTGGGCGCCGGCGGTATGCAGCACATGATGACGCGAATTCCTGGCGGCCTTCGCATCGAGTTTGTCGCGGCAGGTTCCTAAGAACATGTCTGCCTATCGAAGTGACATCGCGTTTTCGCCGGCCGTTAAGCGCGCGCAAGAAGAGCGCGGTTCAAGACAGGGCTATGCCAGCGCCATTGCACGACGCGATTTTCGAGTGGATGTCGATCCGCAGTTGACGGCGTTTCTGGCGACCCTGGATTCCTTCTACTTGGGCACGGCGTCGGCCGACGGCCAACCCTACGTCCAGCACCGAGGGGGCCCACCGGGGTTTCTCAAAGTCGTTGGCGAGCGGCGTTTGGCGTTTGCCGACTATGCAGGAAATCGCCAGTACATCTCGCTTGGAAACCTAAGTGAAAACCCTAGGGCCTTTCTCTTCTTGATGCACTACCCCACTCGATCGAGAATCAAGGTGTGGGGACGAGCCGAGTTTGTCGAAGGGGACGAAGACTTGATAGCTCAGGTTCGAGATCCCGAATACGACGCGCGAGTGGAGCGCGTCATGGTCTTTGACATTGAAGCCTGGGACATGAATTGCAGGCAACACATCCGGCCGCGCTACACCGTTGAGGAGTTCCCCGCAGGCCTGTGAGGCCTAGCATTCAGGCCATGCGGCGAGCATTCCGCTCTCTTCTGCAAGTTCACACACAAGCGCTTCGGCACCGGCAGCCGCTGCTGACGAAATCGCCAGATCGTAGGCCCGAGGCGTCTGGCGATTCTCTAGGTTGAGCAAGGCCAGTTCGAGAGCACGGTCGGAATCGTCGCCAGCGCCTAAGTAAAACTCGCATGCGTGATCCGCGAACGCCAACGGATAGTCGGCCAAGAAGTATTCATACCGCTCCTTTGCAAACGCCGCGTAGTCTTGTGATTTCGCCGGGTCTGACTCAGCGAGAAACTGAGCCAACCGACTCGCGGGCTCTGGGTCGGCTGTTTCGAAAACGATTCGTTCAAGGCGCTCGATGGCCAGGTCTTTGTAACCGTGCGCGACTTCGAGTTCGGCAAGGTGCACATTGCCGACAACATACTGGGGAAGCAGGTCGACAGCGTTTGCGTAATGCGTGTAGGCAGTCTCTTCATCGTCTGCGAATTCGCCCCACATCACTCCTCGCTGAAACTCGACCCATGCAATCGGGAATGGTGAGACATCTCGATACACCAACAGTGCGTCTTGATATGCAAGGTCGCTTTTTTCGTACTGCTCTGATGAGCGATACGCAGCGGCGAGACCAGAGAGCGAAGAAAACGAAGGCACAGTGGAAACAGCCGTTTCACGCTCCTTTACGATCCGCTCGGTGTGCTCTCCTCGGGCAAGCGCAATCGTTTGCCGAAGCTCCTCTTGATCATCCGCTCCCAAGGCCTCTGCTCGGTCGAGTTCCTCGAGGGCGAGGTCAAAGCGGTGGACCGCCGACAAGAGCGAGGCGTGCAGGACAGCGATACGCGCTGGCGCAAGCTCCATCTCTAGCGCCTCTTCGACCGTGGCAAAGGCCGTGTCAAAGTCGTCATAGGTGCCGAGGTACTGCGTGCGAGCCATCAGCAAGCCGACGAGACTTTCGCGAACCGCAACGTTGCCTGGGTCGATTTGCACTTGCCGAGTCAGCGCATCGATTTGGCCGTTGAGGTTTGCAACCGCAATGTCGGGAGACGTCGTTCGCGATGGGGTTTGCTCTGGCGCAAAACCGCCATCACCCTCGCACGCGGCGAAGGTGATGACGAGACCCAGGGCTATGAGAATGGATGATCGGTGGGTCAAGATAAACTCCTAGCTAGCTGGGGCACAAAGGAAGGGGAAGGTGCTTGTTGGAGTGCAGTCGCCTGCGGTGATGGTGTCGTCGATTCCCGTGAGAACGCCGGCAGCCAAAACAGAGTAGCTTCGGTCGATGACGTCGTCGGTGAGCGTGCGGCCACCACACTTGCCGTCTCCGGCACCAACGGCACCAACGACTTCGGCTTCAAGGCCAAGGTACACACCGCACTCGCCAGAGTCGGAGTTTAGGTAGAGTTGGTCATCTGCGAGGATGCCCGCTAGAGCCGCGTATCGGCCGTCTGTATTGGTATCGTCAGCCAAGAGCTGGTTGCCACAGTTGGTGTCGAGAGAGTCGAGAATGGCTAGGTTGCCTTGGAAGTCTGCCGAGAAGCCTGCCCATTGCGCTTGGCCGGCGGCGTTGTAGGAATCCTTGGCGGCGCCTTTGGCTGCATCGTCGCCATTAAATGTCTCGATGAGTGCGGTGCTAATTGCTGCGCGTCCAACACGGTCGACTTGAACGCCGAGCTGTGGGGCTGCAGGGGTTTCGTTGGAGTCGTCATCACCACCACAAGCGGCGGCAGTGAGTGTGAGAGAAGCAAAGATAAATAGGTTGGAAATTTTCATAGTGTCCTCGTTGGGGAAATGATTGAAGGGAGAAAGGCGGGCTATCGCGCGCTGTGTGTGCTGGCCCAGACGCTGAGAATCGGACCACCTGCGGTGACGACGTCTTTGTCGACTTGAACGACCAACGAGAGAACGTTGCTTCCTGCGAAGGTGTCGCTTGCAGCGGCTCCGTCCAAGCCTGACTGGAGTTGGCCAACCAAGAGATTCGATGTCGCTTCATCAAGAGCAGGACATCCCTGGTCATCAAACGTTAGCGATTCAGCAGCACCGACGACCGTGGAGACGGTGTTTGTGAAGCCCGTGAACTCCATGAAGAAAGGGTCGTTGCGAAGTCCGGTGAAGACCTTCATAGCGCCGGAGTCTGTCGAGATTCCCTGTTCACTACTCGCATCGCCGTTGACGTATTCATCAGCACCGGCCCAACACGCAACAGCGCCGGCCGCGTCGAATTGACAGATGATGAGAGTTTCCGTTTGTGCTTCGCCGTAGCCTGTTGAGCTGTTGACGTGAAAGGCATATTGCACGGCATCAGAGAACTGCGACTCGTCTCCGGCAAAGGGCGAGACGTTAAGAACAAGGTTTACCTTGGAGGCGTCACTCGACATCCAGGCGTAAAGATCGGTGATGTCAGCGGATGGGTCCGCAACGGCAGCAGGCGAATCAATGTGATCGGCAGCTAGGGAAATTGCTGGTACGAGAATGGCGCCGAGTGCCAGTCCGAGAAAGGGGGTCGATTTCTTCATAGTGTTAGTCCTTAGTTCCTTGGGGTTGAGGAGCGAGTTGGCTGCCTGCCAGCGCGCACATCAGAACTACGAACTTGCTCTGCAATCGGATCGATGCGGAGAGAGAAAAAACAAAAAAGCGCCACTCGCGGTTTGGCGAGAGGCGCTTTGGGTTTGCCAGTAGAGCGTTGCTGCTACTGATTTAGCGATGCTGGGGTGATGACCTGCTCGCCGATTTGAAGACCGCGGTGCAAAACATTGAAGTAGATCAAGTCGAGCCCCTCCGGCACTTTAAAGCTGTGGTGGGTGCCCTGGGCCATGTGAATCTTGTCGCCGGGCCTATACAGCTGGCCATCCTCGTCGAGCAGCGAACCTTGGAGCACAAGAATGTGCTCATCGCCCAGATGCTCGTGGTCTGGAAACGTGCTGCCACTTTCCATCAAGACCAGGGTTCGAATGACATCGCGAAGCGTGGTTCCCGCTTCGCAGGGGAACAGGCGACAGCGATCGACCGGCCCCTCCGCCCAGGTTTTGGGATGGGGAAGCCCCCGCAATTCGCCCTCGAGTAGACCTCGGGAACCGAGCAGCATCTCGGCCATATCGTCCAAATACCGGGCGTAGGGCACGATGCCGCCGACATCCTTTAGTAGACGCGATCGCAGAGAGGCCTTCGGTGCGATATCGGACGTCGGCACCACAACCTCGGCAAACTCGTCGTTAATCGCCCCGAGCGCGAGCAGACAGGAGCGACATTCGCGCAAGTGCAAGGCGACTGCTGCCGCGCGCTCTGGCTCGAGAATCTCTAAAGCATACTCGTACAGCTCGCCTTCTACATGAGGGCTCATGTTGCACCCTCACTACTCTCGCCCATGGCGCGTTGAAGCCCGCGCTTGGCACCGGCAAGCCTAGATTTCACAGTGCCAATGGGCACGTCTAGGTTCGCGGCAATCTCGCTGCAGGAGAGTCCTTGGAAGTAGGCGAGTGAAATCACCATTTGCTGAGGATCTGGCAAGTCATTTATGGCCTCATGGAGTTTGTCGCGGCCAAGCACTTCGGGAGCGGATTCTGCCAGTATGGCGCTTCCCTGGCCTTTAACCAAGGAATCAGGATCATCCAGCTGATCGACCCGACGACGTCTGGCCAATTTACAGCGATCTAGTGCACGACTACGCATTCGTAAGCATAACCAAGTACGAACGGAACCCCTTGCCGGATCATACGAACCGGCTTTTTCCCAAACTTCTACGAAAACATCGTGCAGAAGATCCTCTACCTCTGCGACATCCTTGAGAACTCTCATTCCGAGGCTCATCAGTGTTTTGGAGTATCGATCGTAGAGAGTTGCTAGCGCGTCAGTGGAACCCGCCGAAACGGCAGCGACGAGCTCAAGCTCGTCACTAGTCTCCGGCTGGTCACCCATGATGGGTGACCCTAGCACGGCTATTTGTCTCTGTGCGCCCCTCTGGACTAGCGGAGACGGGCAATACGCGCGACCAGGCCAATTGCTGGCGAGCCTTGCACGGCCTTGCTTTCACACATGGTGAGTGGCGCGATGGTGCCGGACGTGTCGAAGCACATCACCCCACCGGATGGATCAGTCCGAGTGAGATAGCTCGCGGTCTGGCAGTTGCTGAGAGCGGCCTTGGCCCCGGTGGAGTCGAAGCACATATCGACGCCGGTCGGGTCCTGTTTGGTCTCATAGGTTTCGGCGTTTGCCGAGCCCGAGAGAGCGAGAAGAAGAGCGGTAGAAGCGATAAACCCAAGTGTTTTCATATGTTTTCCCCTGAAACAAGACTTAGAGAAAGTGACCGGGGCGAGAACCTCCCCCGAAGTCTGCCCCAATCACCTCTCATTTATTTTGTAACACTGAACACCTCTTTTTCGCAAAGAGTAATTTCAGAAAACGAACCTTGGCCGGTTTGCTTGGCAGATCTCCGCGAGCCGCGCGCCTAGCGCACGCCGCTCACAAACAATTCCAGTCGGGTCTTTGTGCCTTGTTACAGTAATTACGACTCTAGCCGCTTGGGAGATGGCTCTCTTTCTCCAACGCGGGACGTAGCCAGAATCATGGGTAAATTCGTTTGTACAGTGACGCTTATCAGCGCACTTGCCCTACTGGTCTCGTGTCGGCGCGAGGCCCCCCTTGAAGTGCGAGAGGGAGAGGCAAGCGCCGCACCAGACTTGCTAACTCTGCGCGGCTTTCGGCCGAAGCTGGAGCAACTCGGTGGCGCACAATCCGCGGCCAGCGCCATCCAACTGCGCTTGGTTCCAACCGCTATCGAGATTGCCGACAATCGCGAAGCCCTTGTGCTTTCACTGGACGTCGACTTTCAATTTGCATTTGGTTCTGGGGCCGAGAACGTGAAGGCATCGAGAACCTGGGAACTTCGTACTCGCCAAGGTCATGTTGTGGTTGCGAGTGGTGAGTCGGAACGAGTTGAGCTTGCGGTTGGCGATTCTCTCGGCGCCGAGCGCATCGAGATACATCCACCGGAGGATGGCTACTACCACCTGCTGGCCGAGGCGTACGCTTATGTTGATGGGCATCCTCAGGATATGGAGGGCGGGTTGTTTTTCGCTGTATCGAATGGAGAAATTCGGTCGGCCGGAATCTCTGAGTGGATCACCAATCGGAGGAGTCTCGAATTCCAAGACGCTTTCGCAGCACCACAGTATTTCCCACGTGATCCGGGCGAGTGGCAGGGTCGAAGGATGAGGCTCTTCGGGCATCGAGCCTGCACCCAGGCATCCCATTGCAGGGGTGCCCAAGCCTGCGCTGACGGCATTTGCACAGGCTGCTCACAGTCAAGCCAGTGCCTGGCAACTGAGGAATGCGTTCTCGATCATTGCCTGCCAAAAATTGGCGTCGAGTGTCTGAATCGAGACCAGTGTCCAGAGGGTCAGCTCTGCCACATCTTCCCGTTCGGGAGCGGGCCAAGAGATAATGCTGGAGCGACATCGACTTGTGAGTAGAGAAAGGCCGGGCTCAGAACATAGGGAGTCCCGCCACCGATTGCGCCCTCATAGCACCTGAGGCTGTTGCCATCGACCCGCGTCGCGACTGCAGCCCTTCGTTTCTACGCAGCCACACCAACGTTCGGCGCCGCGACGTCAGCCCTCCGTTTCTACGCAGCCACGCCAACACAGGGGAGCCACTGTCGAGCGCAGGACTCGGTGGACAGGGTAATGCTCCTCTTTATAGAGCCCCATACGCGCTGGCTCCAGCTCTTCACTTGGAACGCGATAGCTCCGAAAGAGCAGGTCGTAAACGATAAGAATGCCGCCGTAGTTGGCGTTGCCCTCGACGATCTCCGCGCTGTGGTGCCAGCGGTGAACACTGTTGGTCGCGATGAGGTAGTTCAAGGCGCCATGGCGCAAGTCCAGGTTGGCATGCTGAAACGCGACGGTGAGCCCCCGAATCGCGCCAACCATCGCCAGTACCTCAAGAGAGAACCCCAAGAGCAACAGCGGCCCCATGGTCGCGATGAGCTTTAGGACAAGATCGAGTGGGTGGAGGCGAAAATTGTTTAGCGCAACCATGCGATGCGGCGCGTGGTGCACAGCATGAAGTTTCCACCACCATGACCACTCATGGCTCCAACGATGCGCCCAGTAGTCCCCGAGCCCGGAAACCAAGAGAGCAAGTGGCACTCCAAGCCATAGGGAAATCTCTGAAAGCATGTCCTGAGGCAAGACGGCCGCCGTGGCGACAACGACTGCTGCCAGTGCCGCCTGTGCCAGCGAATCCACAATCGCGGTGACCGTGGCAAATCCGACGTCGGCGTGCACCTCCCCCGCCTCGGCAGCTCTCTGGACTCGCGGGGCAAGAGCCTCTGCGGCGATGACCACCACGAGCGCCGCGATCGTCACGATCGTGGGAATTGCGCTGGGAGCGACGCCCAGACGAAGCCCGAGGGCGGCGCCGACGACAGCCAGCAGGAAGCTCAAAGGGAAAAACAGACGATTCATTTAATTGCTCCTATGCACATCTATGCAAATATAAGAAAACAAAAAACACCACTCCGAGGCGACGCTTCTAGCAGCAGGCCTTGCCGTCGCGAAGTGCGGTGAGCTGGCGCACAAGCTCGGCAAAATGGCCGATTAGCGAGTCGTAGCGAAGGGAGTACCACCGTTCGCGTCCCCGGCGCTCGACTTCCAGCACCCCGGCGTGAACGAGCTCTCTCAGGTGTCTGCTCACAACTGAGGTATCAACGGGAAGTTGCTCGGCGATTGCCGATACGTTTGCCTCGCCGTCTGCTCGCATGAGAACGGCAAGAAGCTGAATGCGGGTGGGCTCAGCAAGTGCTCGAAAGAGCTCAGGGTTGAAAGCCGCGTCAAGAGCAACGTGTTTCACATCCACATACTCATGCATGAATGCGCAAATGTCAAACTATAAACTGTAACGACCGGCTCAGCGCGCGGCTCAGCGAACGTCGGTCGTCGCATACAAACAAGACCGGGATGCCCGACAGCATTGTCGCGAGCATCCCGGCACCGAATCGCTAGTTGCTTGCTTGCGCTAGCTTCGACGAAAGCGCTTTCGCAAGTTTCGAAAGTCCTCCGCGATGGAGTACATGGTCGGCACCAGCACGAGCGTTAGAACCGTAGCAAAGCCCAAGCCGGAGACCACAGCAACGGCCATGGAGCCCCACATCTGCGTGGACTGAGAACCCGTGCTGATCGACATCTTGGAGAAGTCGATGGAGATGTTTAGCGCCATCGGCAACAGCCCCAAGATCGTCGTGCCGGCGGTGAGTAACACAGGTCGAAAGCGTGCAATTCCAGCCTGCATGAGTGCATCACGCATCGATGCTCCCTGCGCTCTGAGTTGCTCCACATAGTCGAGAAGCACGATCGCGTTGTTCACAACCACGCCCGCGAGCGAGATGACTCCAATTCCCGTCATGATGACGCCAAAGGGAGTGCCGGTGATAATTAGGCCCCAAAGGACGCCGACCAGCGAGAGTACAACCGATGCCAAGATGATGATCGGTAGATCGAAGCGGTTGAACTGCGTTACGAGAACAACGGCGATAAGAAAAATACCGATGAGAAAAGCTCGACCAAGAAAGGCTTCGGACTCTTTCTGCTCGTCATTGGCACCGCCAAGCCGCACTTCGAATTCATCGGGCACCTTCGCATCCTTAATCCACGCTACAATTCGCTTCTGAACCTCATTGGCGTTGGCACCTTCCACAACATCACCAGAAATCGTCACCACGCGCTTCTGGTCAATGTGCATGATGGCACCGCTACCGCCCGCCAGCTTGTATTGCGCAATCGAGGAGAGAGGCACAGGGTAGGTATCGGGGCTTGTATCCGTACGGCCAGGAATGCGCATTGCCAACAGCGACTCAAGGTCCTCTTTAAAGCGAGGATCCACTTCAACAACGATGTCGACATCGTCATCCGTTCCGCGCAGAGACGATGACTTCGTTCCCGCCAATGCGGTGCGCAGTGCCCCCGCTACGGCTCGTGTGCTGGCGCCTACGCGTTTGGCAGCCTCGCGATCAATTCGCAAGCGCATCTCAGGACGCCCCACACGGTAGTTATCCGTGAGTTTTGCCGTCCCCTCAATTTCGGATATCTCGCGGCGCACCTTGGCCGCATACGCCCCGACCTCATGGTAGTTCTCGCCGCTCACTTCGACAGAGACAGGCGTGCCAACCGGTGGCCCCATGTTCTCTTTGTCGATCTTGATCTCGGCACCGGCAATTTTCTGAAGCTCGCCCCGCAGTCGATCGACCGTGAGGGTCGTCTTCTCGACACGGATCTTGTCCTTAGAGCGCGCACTCGCAGAGTCGGGCAAAAAGTCGACCGTGATGCGCGCGCTATTGGGAGACGAGGAGTCGCCGCCCGCCATAGGGTTTTGTGCATCGCCGCTTACGCCAACTTCCGCAACGTAGACATCGACGTTCTCTTCGCGAGAGAGAATACCTTCGATCCGTCGAACGATAGCGTCTGTCGCTTCGATGTCGGTTCCGTCAGCCGCCGTTACGGCAATGATGGCGCGATTCGGTTCCGACTCTGGGAAGAATTCGGTGCCGTGGTTCAAGGCTCCATACGCAATGAACGTCGCGATGAGAGTCGCAAAGCCCGCGCCGATTGAAATGTAGCGATGCGAAATCGCAAAGCTGAGCACCCTGCTATAGCCGCGCATCACTGGACTGAGCTTCGCCGCCACGACTGGCGCGTCATCTCCAACCTTGGGTTCTCGAACTCGCACTTTCATTAGGCGGGCTGTAAGTACCGGCAGGACGGCAATGGCGACCACTAACGATGCCACCAGAACAATGACGACGGTCTTGGGCATGTAGCCCATGAACTCGCCCATGACGCCGGTCCAAAAGATTAGCGGAATGAAGACGGCGACTGTGGTCGCAGTGGAAGCCGCCACCGCCATCGCAACTTCACTCGTTCCTTCAATGGCAGCCTGGCGCATTGGCTTGCCCATCTCCGCATGCCTATACACATTTTCGACAATCACAATCGCGTTGTCGACCAACATGCCTAACACCAATATGAGTGAAAAGAGCACCACCATGTTGAGGGTGATGTTGAGCAAGTAGAGTGTGAGGATTCCCAAAAGGAAGCTCAGAGGAATTGCGACCGCGACAAAGAGACTGTTGCGAATCCCCATGAAAAACATGATCACGCCGACCACCAAAATCAGGGCGGTGATGATGCCGTTCTCAAGATCTGCCACCATGTTGCCAACCATCTTGCTCTGGTCACCCAGCACTTGATAGGTGGTGCCCTCCGGCCATGACGCCGACTGCTTGATGACAAGCTTCTTAACAAGGCCGGCAACTTCTTCGATGTTGGATCCCGTGCGTTTGGCAACGCCAAGGGACACGGCCGTTTGGCCATTCATACGCGCATAGGTCGCGCGATCTTCAAAGTCATCGACAACCTGGCCAATGTCGCGAACAAAGATCGTTCGGTCTCCTCGGCGCTTCACCGCGATGTTTTCAATCTCCTTTGGCTCTCCAAACTCACCGGGAACTCGCAACAGATAGCGAGCATCGCCAACCGCAAGGTTGCCTCCGGGAATGTTCACGTTCTCGTCCTGAACCGCCATGATGACGTCGTTCATGGAGAGCCCAAAGTGCCCTAAACGTGTGGGGTCAATCTGTACCCGAATCTGCCTAGCTCGACCGCCAGTGAGATCGGCAGAAAGAACTCCAGGCAGTCGCTCGACCTTGTCTTTGAGGTCTTCCCCCAATTGCTTGAGCACGACTTCGTCGACGTCTCCGGCGATGGTGACGATGAGAATTGGCATGTCGGCAAACGAGATTTCGTTCACTTCGGTCTCTGAGATATCTTCTGGCATCTCAGGTTTTGCACGATTGACTCGATCGCGGACACGCTGCAGAGCATCTTCGATGACCGCGTCTGTCTCAAACTCAAGATAGATCATGCTCACACCTTCGGCGGAGACAGAACTGAGTTTCTTGAGACTCTTGAGACCGGCGAGTTCGGTTTCTAGTGGCTCGGTTATGAGGGTTTCAATGTCTTCTGATGACACGCCAATGTACGGCGTTGCGACCATGACAAAGGGAATCTTCACATCGGGTGCGGCCTCTCTGGGCAGAACCGAGTACGCGCCCAAACCAAAGAGAAGGATGCAAAGGGATATCAGCAGAACTGAAGCGGAACGATTTACTAGGCCCTCAATCACTTGCTTGCTGCCCCTTTTTTCGCAGCGTCAGTTTCAACCGGTGCCATGGCTTTGGGTGTCGTAGCCGTTGCCTTTGGTGTCGCGGCTGCCGTCGCAAATACGACGGAACCGTTGGTGCAGCAAACGCCTTCGCGCCCGACGAGCACCTTGTCGCCATCCGATAGAGAGCGCATTCCGACAGTCACAATGCGTTCGCCGCGAGAGACTCCGCCCTTCACCTCAACCTGACTTCCGACGATGCTGCCAAGTTCGAGCGGCTTCCATCGCGCTGTCAGGTCCTCTCCAACGACAAATACGCCATTGTCTTTTAGGTTTGTCACAAGAAGGTCCTGCGGCAAGAGCAGCGCATCCCCCATCTCTGCGGGCTGAAACGCGACAGAAGCAATCATGCCAGGCAAGAGTTTGCGCTCAGGATTCGCCGCTTCTACTTCCACCAGAAATGTTCTGGTTCGCATATCCGCTGCGGGCTCGATACGCGTGACAACTCCCGCGATTGGGGTCGAGGAACCCGCGGTGGAGATTTTGACGGGACCGCCCAGAGTAAGGCTGTGAACGTCTTGGTCGGTGACCGAGACAGAGACCGCGATGGGATCGAGCACAAGCAATCGTCCAATCGGCTGCCCCGGTGCTGCCACTTCGCCTTGCTCGATTTGCAGGTCCACCAATACGCCGGCGAAGGGAGCCTTGATCGTTGCACGAGACATCGCATTCATCGCAACTCGCCTCTGCGCCTGTGCTCGTGCCACGCGAGTTTTGGCGGCATCAACGCGTGCGCGAGCGACAGCCTTACCCATCTTGGTAAGCCGTTCGAGCTCGCGAGCAGCGTCTTCCATTTCAACCTTAACCAGTCCCAGCTGCGCGGCATGCGTGCTGGTATCCACTCGGGCAATCACTTGCCCTTTGGTGACCTTCTGGCCCGACTCGACGAGAACACGTTCCACATAGCCACCCAGCGCTGCCGCGAGATTCGCCTCTCGGGCGCCAATGACTTCGCCTGGGCGAATAAAGCGGCTCGCAGATGTTCCGCCCTCCAAAACTGCCAACTCCACTCGGGTTGCGGTCTCTGCGGGCGCCTTCTTTGGTGAAGCGCCGGCAGCTGTGCCGCTCTCATCTTGCTTTTTCGAGCACCCCGGCGAAGACGCAATCAGGACACTCGCAAGCGCGAGTGAGAAGAACGAAGAAGAGTGAAAGAGTGATTTGAGTTTACTCATGATTAGCGATTCCATCGAGCACGAGATCGATCGTCTTGTGCATCCGTTCGCGGTGCCAATCGCCCGATGCGACTCCCGCGTCAAATTGAATTTGCATGGCCCCCATTAGAACGAGGGCGCCTTCTGCTGGGTCCATGTCACTGCGTAGCTCACCGTTCTTACATCCTTCGGTGACAAGGTCGTTGATGCGACAGAGATGCGTCTCGCGCGACGGTGTGTCCTCAAACGACGGCGCTGTGTCCTCAGAGGATAGGTCGATGCGCTGCACCAGCCGCATAGCAATCGGATTTGCGATTGCAAAGCTAACCATGGCATCGAGCCCTGCGTGCAACCGCTCTCGAACCGTTCCGTGGGAGCCTATCGTAGCTTCTATAATGTTGTTGATGCGCACCGCGTGATACTGAACCACGTCGCGATACAGGGCTTCTTTGCTTGAGAAATAGTAGTAGCAGGCAGCCTTGGTGCAATCACAGGCCTCGACCAGTTCACGCATAGACGTTCCGGCAAAACCGCGCTGTGCGAACAACCTTGTGGCGTGCAGACGAATCTGCTCCTTTAGACCACCATCGACATCTGGTGGAATCATTTTTTTGCGCCTGCGGTGTTTACGTCAAGTGCTGCAGCTCTTCGCATCTTCGCCAACGCCACGCGCTTATCGATCGTCGCGTTGACTTTGCGAAAGGTGGCATTGGCACGTTGAATCTCAGCCTCGACAACATCAGTACTCGTTGCATCACCACCTTGGAAAAGCAGAATGCGCTGTTCATGCATCGCTTCGGTTGCCGCAAGTTCCGTCGTAGCAATCTTGGTGGTCGCAGCAGCGCGTTTCCACTCTTCCCATGCGCTGCGCACTTCTAGTTCAATAGCCCGATCGAGTGAGGTGCTTTGCGCACGCATGACATTGGCATTTGCCTTTAGCTCGCGCACCTGAGCCTTCGTGTTGAGGTACCCATCAAGTTGCCAACTCAGGTTTAGCCCAACCATCCAGCTGGTATTCCACTCGGGGCTTGGTGGGAAAAATGCCTGGTTTGGATTTGCGTGTGTGACGTTTACAAAGCCATCGAGTCTTGGGTAGAGGTTCGCATTGGCGCCTTTGACGCCGTGCTTGAGCGCAATCTCCGACTTGCGAAGCGCGCGACTTTCGGCGCGGTGTTTCTTGCCGTGTTTTATGAGTTCCGCGAGGCTTCCAAGCGAAGTCATTTCTTCCGCCTCTACCGAGAGGTCTTCTCCAAGCTGGAGGGGCCCATCGTATTGCGCGGTGATTCGAAGGTTTTGTTCGGCAAGTCGCAAGAAGCTCTTCGACTGCATGACACCGAGTTCGGCGGAAGCGGCGAGACTCTGAAGCCCCAACGCATCCGCTGTCGTAACGGTGCCCGCATCCAACCCCATGGCGGCATCGTCGACGCGCGCTTTCGAACTGGCCCAGGATGCTTCGGCAATCGCCAACTGCGCCAATGCGCGGACCCAATCAAAGTAGGCAATGCGGGCATTCACACCAGCGGTGTGAAGTTCGGCTTCCTTGCGAAGACGCGCCGCCCGCTCATTCGCATCCGCTCCCTTGCGAGCCGGTGACAACGCAAGAACGTAGTCCGAGAAGGGAACGCTCAGTTGTGCATTCACCGAGTAGGTGTTGCGCGGAGTTTCAAACGGCTGCGCAGCGACGGCAGCCACCGGCACGCCTTGGGAATCCACAACGCAGTTCGCACCAACACCGCCAGGGCACATGCCCACCGAAAGCGGACCTTCGTTGAGTGCGCCAACCGAGGCGCCAGCGCCGAAGTTGAACTCGGTGAGATTCGTGCGCGAGACCGAGCCCTTGACCGTTAGATTTGGGACGTATCGCGAGAGAGTTTGCCGGGTCTTTGCGATCGCCACGTCGACTTCAGCTTCCGCCAAGATCACGCTTGGCGCAGACGCCTTTGCACTCTTCGCGGCTTGCTCAGAGGTAAAGCCCGAAGCAACCGGACTGAGTCGAGCCCACACCCGACTCTCATAGTCTGCGAGACTCGATGGAGCTTCGGCGGGTGCCTCCGACTCTTGCGCAAGGGCTGTTGTTGGAACCAAAAGAGCGACACCAATCATCGCTTTCATTAAATTTCGCATAGTTAAGTACCTACCTACCGTTCGGTAAGTCCCAGCATGCTTTACATCAACTCGGCTTGCAAGTCCATTCACACCGGAATTTTCCTTCAGCCGAAGAATCGGCAGCTTAGGCGCTTGTCTTGATGGCAAAACCGGCTTGCAGCGTTTTCGGCCCGCCCGACCACCATCCAACAAGCCTGCGAGGCCTTCCATACGCGTCTGCATGTGGCCGAGAATGCTTCCAACAGGCTGCAAAGTCTGTGTCTGTTACGTTCGCTTACAATTTCGCCGACGCCCAGAAATAGCTCGTCTCATACCCACTCCCGACGAGTCTGGCCACTCAGAGTTTTACTGGTCTCTCTACCAATCTCGCCACCAAACCAATGCCACTACGATGTCTTCTGAGAGATCTTTGTGAACCATTGCGGAGATTTAGCTAAAGGTTTGCGGGTCTTGGTTGTTCGTCGCCGCGATTGGTTATGCCGTAGGTCGATGCGGGCGTCGCTGATATACTTGAAGATGTGGTTCTCACACGCATAGCGCTTGCCGCTCTTGCCCTCTCTAGTTGTCGTCTTGGGTTCGACTCGCTTGCCGCTAGCTGTGAAGACGATCCGCTTCTGTGCGTGGATGCAACTCCGCCTGTGGTGTCGTTTGATGCATCTCCTGGCCCCGATGCCGCGCCAATGCTCGTGCCCATCGACACCGATGTTGCACCTCGCATCGTTAGCGCCGCCGCCGCCTGCACCACGGGATCGGCAAACCTCAGTCGGAATGTCGGCCTCGATCAAGGCAACAATATCTACGTCGTATTTGAGTGTGGCGGCGCACTCACGTTTGCGGTCAGCGAAGATGCGGGTGAGAGTTATTCTGCCCCCATCGATCTGGGACTTGCCGACGTGGACTCGATCGCCGTAGCCGGCGGTGCCGTGGGCGTTGTCTACGTAGTAGCTGCTACCGCAACCACCGTCGAGCTACTTACGTCAATCGACAAAGGCCAGACGTGGACGAGCAATACCGTCGGCATGATGCCAGGCCAAGCAAATTGGGGCGTGAGTCTCGCCATCGCAGGCGAATCCTTCTACATCGCACGCAAGGACGCAGACGTGCGAGTCTTTGCAAATCACACGGGTGGCGAAGGCGCCTTCACATTCGTTGATGTCACGATGGCCAGCACCTTCGGTGATATTCTGGCGGACCCTACTACCGGTGATGTCTTTGCTGTCTCCGACACACCAGAGTTTCACATTCGACGAAGCAGCGATGGAGGCCTCACCTTCGACGCCGAAGTGAATCCCCCCGGCGCCTACCACTACTCGGATTGGGCACTGGCGGATTCGACGATCTTTGTTGCAGGTCAGGAGGATACCTTTGCGCGGATCCCACTGAGCAACCTAACAACGAGCGTCGTTACCCCCGTGAATGCGTCTGCGGCCATCCCGCAGTCGAGGTGCATCGCAGCAAGTCCCAACGGTGCGATCTTTACCGCGCAGGTGGATAGTGCGACTACCGAGCCAAGCATCACACTCTACCCAAGCGGCTCTGATGTGGGAACCCCCTTCGCACTGCCGGCCGGCAGCAGCGGAAGCTCTCTCTTCGCCGTATCGGAAACCACGGTCATCTACGTGTATACGACGCCGGCGTCGGAAGTCGCTATTGGCGTTGAATCGTTCTAGCGCGAGACGCCACTTGGCCTGGGGGTTTATCTTAGCGCAACCCCTAAAACTGCGTGTGCGCGTGACGCTCTAGAGCGACTTGGCTCGCGATCAATTCACTCAATGGTGATTCCGCGGCGATTCCACGGCGAAAGCCGGTAACTCCGTGTTCATTGCAGCCGCTTTCGCACTAGTATCTCTGCAGAGAGAAACTGCGAACCTCGCAGGACCTACGCCTTGCCTGCGGACCGAACATACAATGCTATCAGGTAGCCTACTCGCTGCCTCCATTCTCTTCGCCGTTTCCATCGGAACGGCTTTGCTCTCCACTGCCACGGGTATGGGCGGCGGCGTGCTCTTCTTCCTATCCATCCTGCATTTCTTCCCGCTCGCAGTCACAATTCCCATCCATGGATTCGTGCAGATGTTCGCCAACATCATGCGAACGTTTGCTCTCCGCAAACACCTTCTCTCTGCGATGTGCGCCCCCTATCTTGTCGGAGCCATTGCCGGCGTCCTGGGCGTACTCCAAGTTCTCACGTATGTCCAAAACGACATCATTCCGTACAGCATCATACTTGTTCTGATTGTCTACTCAGTCTTCAAGCCCGCACGGATGCCCGACATCAAGATTCCTCTCTGGTCGTTCGGCATCGTCGGCTTCTTCGCGGGATTTCTCGCGATCCTCATCGGCGCTGTAGATCCGTTCCTATCGCCCTTCTTCATTCGCGACGACTTCAGCAAGGAGCAAGTGGTTGCCAATAAGTCGTTCATGCAATCGGTGATTCACGTGGCAAAGGTGCCCGTATTTCTGCAAATGGGGTTCTCGTATGGAGAGCACGCGCTGCTCATCACCGTACTCATCGCAGGGAGTTTTCTTGGAATCTTTTTTGGCGTACGCGCACTGAGCAAGATCAATCGTCGGGTGTTTTTGATCTCGTTTAAGACCATTCTCTTCCTCGTCGGCATTCGAATTTCGTTTCGCCTTTTCACCCTTGTTACACAAGGATAGCCACCGGAGCAGCACTCATGACCACGACCGACAACAGCACGACCTTCAGCGTTACCAACCCCTACGACGGTTCCTCCCTGGGAACCTTCTCGTATGCCCAAGCGGACGAGGTGCAAAGCAAGCTGGCTTTGCTTGCCGAAGGCAAAGCGCGCATCGCGGCGCTCACCGCACATGACCGCAGCACGATACTCACGAAACTCGCGGACCTCATGGAGGCGCGGAGTGAGGAATTCGCGGCACTCATCACGCGGGAAATTGGCAAGACGATCAGCGATAGCCGTATCGAGATGGTGCGAGCCTCCAATACGATTCGCTGCTCGGCGAACGAAGCTCGCTCGGTTGTCGGCGAAGTCTTGGACTCCGACGCGTATCCACCAGCGCGAAGCAAGTGGGGAATTGTGCATAGGCGCCCGCTCGGAACAATTCTGGCCATCACGCCATTCAACTTTCCGATCAACCTTTCCGTGCACAAGATTGGCCCGGCCTTCGCTTCGGGGTGTCCCGTCTTTTTCAAGCCGAGCCCGCAAAACTATCTTTCGGGCAAGATGCTCACAGAGTTATGTCACGAAGCCGGCATGCCCAAAGAGGCAATTCAATTCTGCATGCCCGACATCCCTGAACTGACAAAGGTCGTGGCCGGCGACCAAGTGCAGATCATTAGCTTCACAGGTGGAGTTCCCGCATCTCGAGCCATTGCGCGAAATGCCGGAGGCAAGAAGTTGCTCTTTGAACTCGGCGGCAACGATCCACTTATTGTGATGCCAGACGGCGACATCGATGCGGCCGTACAAACCTCGGTCAACCAGCGTTTTGGCACCGCAGGCCAACGGTGTACCGCCGCAAAGCGCGTCTTCATCCATGACTCGGTCTATGAGGAGTTTCGCGCCAAGCTTGTCGCAGCCACGAAGGCCCTGCGCGTAGGCGATCCCATGGCCGACGATACCTTCGTGGGACCGGTGGTAAACGCCCAAGCAGCAACCGTGGTTGAAGCGCGCATCGCCGCAGCCATTGCAGAGGGCGCTCTTCTGCTCGCCGGCGGCACCCGCGACGGCAATCTCATTGCACCTACCGTTCTGGAAAACGTCTCGCCCGCATCAGAACTCGTAGCTGATGAGACGTTTGGCCCGGTGATTCCCCTATTTCGCTTCGACGATATCGACCAGGCGATTGCGATCATCAATGGCACCGGATTCGGCCTACAATCTGGCGTCTTCACAAATGACCTAAGAACAATTCGCAAGCTATTTGATGAACTTGAGGTCGGTGCACTTGCCGTAAACGACGGCCCCGGGTTCCGAGCCGAGCATTTCCCGTTTGGCGGCATTGGCAATAGCGGCCTTGGTCGCGAAGGTGTCCGATACGCGATGGAAGAGATGTCCTTCCTCAAGACACTCATCATGTAGGAGCCTCATGGCCAGGGCATTGGACATGAGGGAGAGACCGCGATGACAGACGCAGCGCTGCTCCTGCTCTACTTCGCGGCGCCTCTCTTGCTGATCTACGGCAGTCGACGCGTCGCTTGGATGGACCGCATCGGAGTCGTGACGCTCTGCTATTGCGTGGGCATCGCTGTGGGCAACAGCCCTTTTGAGATCCACGAGGCGCTCACCGTCCAAGTGCTAGAAATCGTCGTTCCCCTCTCGATTCCCCTTCTCCTCTTTGGCGCGGACCTTCGTATCTGGCGAACGTCCGGTGGGCCAATGCTCACGTCGTTCGTTTGCGGCGTTGTTGCGGTTTCTATTGCTGTGGCGACCATGTCCGTACTGTTTCGAGACACCCTGCACGAGATATCGAGCCTGGGCGGCATGATGATGGGCGTGTACACGGGAGGAACCCCGAATATGTCTGCCATTGGCATTGCCCTCGATGTCGACAGTGAGATCTTTGTCGTCCTCAATGCCGCCGACGTGCTCTTTGGAGGCGCGCTCTTACTATTTTTTCTTAGCATCGGAAAACCTCTCATCAGACGAGCCCTGCCAACGCCCAATGCGAGTTCAACAAGATCAGACTTTGTCCTAGATGAATCACTCGACCTGCATGGTTCGTTTGTTGGCCTAGGACTCTCCGCGCTTATTCTCGGCGCAGCCCTGGGCATCGCCATGCTGCTCTTTGGCAGGTTGCACGAAATGACCATCCTACTGGTCATCACAACTCTCGGCATTGCGGGCTCGAGCGTGCCGCGCATCCAGGCCCTCAAAGGCACGTTTGCCATGGGAAACTACCTCCTCCTAGTGTTCTGTGTCGCAGTGGGCAGCCTTGCAAACCTCCAGCAGGTCGCTTCCACAGCCCCCCAGGTACTTGCCTACGTCGGTGCCATCATGGGCACCTCACTCGTTTTGCATATCGCCTTCGCACGCCTTTTCAAGATCGACGCAGATACGATGATCATCTCGTCAGCAGCAGGGATTTTTGGCCCCGCATTTATCGCCCCGGTCGCCAGAGCAATTCGCAATCCGCAGGTGATTCCCTTAGGACTGGCGCTCGCGCTCCTTGGTTTTGCGATTGGCAACTACTGTGGCTTGGCAATGGCGTACGCACTGAAGCAAGCGTTGGGATAAACTCGTTTGCCATGCCTAACCGAGTCCGCCACGCCGTCCTTTGCATTGCCGCACTCGTAGCGCTGACGACGGATGTACATGCCGAGCGCCCTACCCTGCACGCCGAGATCGATCCATTGCCATTTGCTCTTGGGGGCTACGGCATTCAAATCGGACTCGCGCACAAGGCGCTACCCGGTTGGCGTTTCGGGTTGGGAAACTTCTCCCTCGAGGTTCCCGATGCATCGTCGCAACTCAACAGCGACAATAAGGGATTTCACCTAAAGGTCCGACGAAGCCATGCCCTCTACGCGCTGCGCTTCTTCTCCACCGATCGCAGAGGCTGGTGCGTTGGTGGCTCGGCCCGCTATCTTCGCCTGGAGTACACGCACGATGATTCACCGGGTGCGAAGGCGAGGCTCGCTGAGGTTTCTGTCGAAGCCATCGGCGGCTACAAGTGGCATCCGTTCAAAGCCGGGTTCTATGTGATGCCCTGGCTGGCGATCGCGTTGCCCTTGTACGCAACAGCGGATCCTGTGGTCGGCGACTCCGAGTACAATCCCGACCCGCTTTCCGTCTTTGCAACTGCCAACCTTGGGTGGCAGTTCTAGTTGGCTTATGTGGGGTCTTGTGGGCAGCTGGCGAACCAGTTAGCCGGCTTGCTGACCCCGGCCAGACCAGTTCTCAAGCAGCGAGGCTAGTTTCGTAGAGCCAGACTAACTGTAAGAAAGTCATAGGCTTAGTGTCCAACCCCGTGTACATCTCGCTGATGCCTGGAAAGGTCTTCTCTGCCTCGGAAAGGTGTTCTTCTGTAATTCTTCCTACCACACCTTCCTACTATACAAGCCTCGTGCCGGAATTCCTCGCCGCCCAAAACCGCGCCTAGACTCCGGATTGGAGGCCCCCCTTAGACGAAGCGAACAGCATAGACCGGCGGCAAATTGGCGCTGAGAAGCTGCCAATCATCGCCCTGGTTGTCCGTCGTCCAAACCGAGCCAGTGGTGGAGCCAAAGGCCAAGCGGTTGCCGCTCTTGTCGATGTCCAGAGCATGGCGAAAGCACAGGTCGTACGCGTGCCCCTGAGGCAAGCCGCTCGTTAGAACCGCAAAGCTCTCGCCACCATCGCGAGTCCGGGTGACGACAACATTGCCATCCACTGGGACGCGGTGCTGGTCGCTGACCGCAGGAACAAACCAAGCTGTGTCCGCATCACTAGGATGCACTGCCACCGCAAAGCCAAAGGTGGAAGGCCCAGCCGACGTAATTTCTTGCCACGACTTAGCGCCGTCAGTGGTTTTCCAAATCCCGCAGTGATGCTGTGCCCACATCACCTCAGGATTGTTCTTACACACCGCGATCATGTGCGGATCTTGAATCGTTGGATCTCCCGCTCGATCGGGAGGCATAAAATCGGCACGCATACCGTCGGCACACACCGACCACGTTTTGCCAGCGTCGCGAGTTTGCCAAACGCCACCGCAAGACACTCCAACAATCACTCGTGACGAATCGCGCGGATCGACAATCACCGAGTGCAGCGCAGGGAAGTCGGCCCCACCACCAAACCAATTCGTGCGCTGTGGGTGATTCCAAAGCCCTTCGCAAAGGGTCCACGTATCACCTCGATCTGACGAGTAGAACAGTCCTCCCGGTATGGTGCCACACCAGAGCGCCCCGGGTCGGTCGTCTCCCGCCGTGGTAAGCGACCAAATGCTCTTGAGCGACCATGGAGTCGCATCGTCCGACGACTCCGGCTTCTCGGGATAACTCGGAGTCCCGATTTCTTGCCAAGTTTCGCCGCGATCCTCAGAGCGATGCAGCTTTGGCCCAAAGTGACCATGCTCCAACGCTGCGTACCAGGTGCCATCGCGTTCATCGCAAAGCGTGAGAGTGACAGGATCACCAAGGAAGCTCGTATTTGTGATCTGGTAGCCCGACTCAGACTCCTTGGCCTGAAACAGTCCTTTGCGCGTTGAGATTAGAAGTGTTTGCATTTCGTTTCCTAGCCGCGTTTCCTAGCCGCCCGAGAGGGCTTGCATTACGTAGAGTTCGTCGTCTTCGCCAACAGCATCGCTAAGGTGCTTGCGATCGGCAATTTGCTGACCGTTGAGAAAGATATTCATGTGTTTTCGCAAGGAGCCATCATCTTCCAGCACGTAACCGCGAAGCTTCGGAATCTGGGCACAGGCCGCGTCCAAAACTTCGCGCACCGTTGCTCCAGCATGCTCTTGTGGTTCACACCGAAGATGCCGCTGAAGATTTGCTGTGAAGCTCAAACTCGCCATCGCACACACAACGCTATTCCCCACCCTTGAGGCTGGCAAGCGACCCTACAAGTATTTGCTAGGCCGGAGAATTTGGCGCCAGTCCACGTCGCGTTCGCTTGTTGAGTTCAACATTTTTCCAGGTGAGCTGTACAGAGGCACCACCCTTGGGCGAGTCAACGATGTGCAGTTTGCCGCCGTGAAGCCGCATGATGCGCGAGACGATCGCCAGGCCCAAGCCGGTTCCCTTGGTCTTTCTCGCAGAAAGACGAACAAATGGTTTGATGACCTTAGGCCTGTCTTCTTCGGGAATCCCATCGCCTGTGTCTTGAACATCCACCACGCATTCGCCCTCAAAAACGCGGATGTCGATGAAGATCGTAGTGCCACCGTACGCCATCGCATTGAGCACCACGTTGCTCGTAGCGCGGTCAAAGAGCTTTTGATTGGCGACGACGCGAGCGTCTTCGTCATGCGAGAGGATCACCTCGATGTCGTCACGTACTGCTGTGACCTCATCGGCAATCCTCGAAACAGAATCCCGCACATCGATCTCTGTGGTTTTCAGTTCGGGGCGATCTTGGTGAAACTCGTCGAAGCCAACGTAGGTTAAGAGTTCTTCGAAAAGCTTATCGACCTGCTCAAGATCGCTCACAAGCCCCGTGGTTTCCTTTGGCAGCGCTTCTGAAACTTTCCTCTCAATGCTCTCTACGCGAAAGTGCATGCGTGAAATTGGCGTACGCACCTCATGGGCAACGGTTCGCAGCAAGTCTCGTTCGTCGTGCAACAGTTGCCCAACTCGATCAGCCAGGCCATTGAGCGAGGCGCCAATGCCATCTAGGACATCCGACTCGTCCCGAACTGCACGTGCACTAAAGTCGCCATTGTGCATTCGCGCTGCCACCGCTTCGAGACTGCGTATGCGCTTGTAGATATGAAAGCTCACAAAGAGAGCCATCAAGGAGGCGATGAGAATGGCCAATCCAACAAGCGTTGGAAGGCGTGTCGCATAGCCAAACGGAAGTGGACCAAAGACGATTTGCCCGGGGTTATTAGGAACTCTAGCAACAACGTAGAGCTTGCCGGACCGCGTCTCAACTCGGGTCTTTGCCCCCCCACTTGAGGCCTCTAAGAAAACTCCGTAGCCCAGGACTTCGCTCAACTGCTCGGCGTATTCGCGGCGCTCAACAGGGGGCGTCTCGGCGATAACAACTGCATAGCCCTCGGCATGCCCGCGCAACAGATCCAAACTCGTTTCGCTAGCGGGACTATCGAGCAGCATCCGGGTTATCAGCAACGTGATGAGTGTTGCTGTCGCAATGAGTATCGCCAAGCGAGCAAAGAGGCCGATCAAGCGTCGTTCTCCACAAAGAGATACCCAACCCCTCGCACCGACTTAATCCAGCGAGGCTTCTTTGCGTCATCACCAAGCTTGGTTCGCAAGCGACCAATCCGCACATCGATGGTGCGTCCAAGACCATCGTAGTCGGTTTGGCACACTTCGCGGCTGAGCGTATCTCGACTGAGTTGCTCGCCGGCGTGCTCCTTTAAGTAGGCCAGCAAATCGAATTCTGCATCGGTGAGGTCTAGTTCCTGGGTACCAAGACAGGCAACTCGGTTCACGGTATCGATGCTCAGCTGGGAGGTTGATGCGCTTGGATTACTTGCCGCTAACGTTTCGCTCCGACGCAAGAGCGTGCGCACGCGCGCAAGTAGCAATCGAGGTTCGACCGGTTTCCCCAGGTAGTCATCGGCGCCAAGTTCCAGACCGACAATTTCATCGACCCAGCCGGATCGGGCGGTGAGCAATAGAACGGGCTTGTGAAACCACGTGCGAAGGTCACGGCAGATTTGCAGGCCGTCTTTGTTTGGCAGCATCAAGTCGAGGATGACCAGTTCAGGATCGAGCCTTCGAATTGCCTCCTCGGCCACACCACCATCGGCGATGATTTCAACTTCAAAGTCACTATCCCGAAGGTAGTCGGCAACAAGGTCGGCGAGTTCTTCGTCGTCTTCGACGAGCACGATGCGGGATACTGGAGTCGGCATGGTTCGAGAACTAGAGTGTCACCAGGGCGGAGCCTGGTCTAGGGCTTGATTGTAACAGTGTGCAAACGGCGGAGTGCCAAGGGCGCAATCTAGCCTTTATGCGGCTATCGACGCCCAATGGCGTTGTTCACAGATGCGAAGCCAAGCTTCTTGGGAAAACATGGAGAAAGCCCCAACCCTATCTGGATCCGCTGCTGCGAGGTTTCCCATGGTGACCCGAACGCGGCATCGCGGAGCGACTCCCTTTGTCACCTCCACCGCCGAATCTGGCAAGCTCACCTCAAGCCATAATAGTTCTTAGGTACCTCGCCGCTACGCGGGTGGCAATTGGAGCGCGCTGCTTCATACCCACCGTGCGATGCAAACACCGCGAGCTACCTGTGATCATTGCCGTACCAACAGGCAAACTCTGGTTTTCAAGCAGTTCTGGTCTCCAAGGCACAGGACCAAAGCACATACTCAACTACACTATGACAATGAAACTGTCTTCGTTGATCGCTTCAAGCCTCCTTGCCGCAGTCGTTTTCCTTGTGCCGCAAACTGCCAGTGCGCAAGAGGCAAGTCGCATGGACTCAGCCATGGCCTTCGCTCAGAATATTCCCTGGGAGCGCATAGGGCAAAGTGCCTTTGAGAGAGCTCGTCGCTCCATCGCCCTTGGCCCCTTTGTGGGAGTAACGGGAGTCGGTGGTGGCGGTCGCGACCTCGACTCCGCGCTTTCGTTTGGCGTTGGAATCTCACGCTTCGACATTCCCATTGCACCGGACCGCGCGGAAATTGAAGGAGTGCTCAAGGAGCGTTTCAAAACGCTCTTCAAGGAGAAGCTCAAGGAGGCCCTACAGGGCAACCTCAATGCTGACAACGTCGATCCAAAGCAAATCGCCAAGGATGCTTGGAACGATGTCTTGGCGGCCTACATCGAAGGACGCAAGCACCGCATACTTGAAGATCCAGGTTTCCGAATTCACCTTGAGGGAACGCGGATCTTTGCCGCCGAAGCGTGGCAAGCAAGAGGTAGCGTCGGCACAGGCGTCTCTGGCTTCTCGTTCGCTCTCTCCTTCGGTGGCGAGTTTGGAGATGACAACTTCGCCTTCATCGGTCTCGAAGCAACAAAGCCGCTAGTCTTTGGAAACGCTCGCACCCCGGTTGTCGACATCATGGCCCGCGTCGACCGGGGCTTTGGCGAAGCCCACGATGATGTGAGCGTCTCGTTGGGCGCGCGACTGCTTCTAGATATCCTCTAGCGTTGCGACCAACGAGGACCTTGCGCGACTGGAAGCCCCCCGCCATAACCCCTTAAAACTACTCAGCGTTTTCAGGAGGAAACGATTGTAAGCGAACGTAACGAGCACAGACAACGAGCTTGGTCTCCGGCAATGTGTTGGTGACATGAAAGAAAACGCTGACGGCTTGGTCCCTACCCTCATGGAGCTACCGATCTTTGAGGCTGAATGGGTCCTCTGGGTGCTCATTGGTCTCTCCATCGCATCGGTAGCAGTGATGGCCGAGCGTTTTCTCTTCTATCGAAACCACGCCATCGACGTGGATGCCGTGCGCAACAAACTCTCGGCATTCTTGGCAAAGGGCGATTTGCAGGGGGCAGCAAAGTTCTTAGAGAAGTTTGATAGTCTCGAAACCAATACGGTTCTCTTTGGCTTGCGCGACTACGCTCGGGGCCCCGAAGCCGTCGAAGACTTGCTCGGCGCGGCAGCTCGCAAAGAAAAGGCTCGATATGAGAAGCGGCTTAGCTTCTTGGCAACCGTTGCCAGTAACGCACCCTTCATTGGCCTCTTTGGAACCGTATTGGGCATCATTCGCGCCTTCAAAGACTTGAGCGCAAACATGTCGGAAGCCAGCGGCGCGGTTATGGGCGGCATTGCAGAGTCCCTCATTGCAACCGCCGTTGGGCTCCTCGTCGCCATCCCAGCGGTAGTCGCGTACAACATGCTCAAAGGTCGAGTGAAGCACATCACCGACGATGGAAATCTAATGACCGCGACGTTGCTCTCGTCGCTAAAATCCGTCTCCGCCCCAAACGAGAAGGCTGCATAGTCATGGCATCCAACGTATTCGAAGAGGACGATGAAGTCATCGCATCCATCAATATCGTTCCCTTTGTGGACATTGTCTTGGTGCTTCTCATCATTTTCATGATCACCTCCTCTGCCATTTCCAAAGCGAGCATTCGCGTTGACTTGCCAACGGCCGCAAGTGCCGGCAGTGCCGTTGCAAGCACACTCAACGTGGTTCTCACAGCCGAGGGCGAGCTCTTTCTGAACGGCAAAGAAACAACCCACGAAGCCTTGGGCACTCATGTCGCGCGGGCTTCTTGGAAGGATAAGGAGCTTCAAGCCGTGATCTCTGCCGATACCAGCATTGACTACGGCAGAGTGATCAAGATTATCGATGTTGTGAAGAGCAATGGTGTGAAGAGCTTTGCGCTCAACATTCAACGCGAGATTTAGGACGTGAGCGCCAGTACAGCAGCATCAAAGGGCGAGAACACATCGCCTAAGAACTATGCCGAATCGCGACGTCTCAAACGAGACGAAGTGCGCAAGCGAATCCACGAGCAGGTTCTGCACCCGATCGACACGCCTTCGCTACTGCGCGATCCTCTCTTTCACCCAAGCTCCCCAATCGACTCCACGATCGGCAGCCTCAAGTTGTTGTTAACTGCCGTGGCGGTGCACGGTTTTATCATCCTCGTCTTTGCAGCCGTAAACGATTTGATGGGCGAGAAAGGGGACTACGCACCACCGGAGAGGGTTGTCGTTCAAGTCATTGAGACACGGCCTCCTCCACCGCCAATTCCTCTCCCCATTGAGGAGAGCATCGAGGAAGTTGTGTTGGCCCCGCTGCCGCCCGACTTTGTTCCCAAAGACCCAACGCCACCAAAACCCAAAGCGACCAAGCGAAAAGAACCCACAAAAAAGCGGATTATCAAACGCTCGGATCCCGTGCCGCCCCCCAAGGATCCAGTGGCACCTCCACCAAGACGACGCATCTCGGGAATCGACTTTTCGTCAACGACACCTGGAGGCAAGGGGCCGGCGTTTGCCACAGGAACGACACGTATGGCCGAGACGGGCCCCACGGCTGTGGACCCAAACATCGCCAAGCAAGAACCCGAGGGACAAGATGTCGGGACCCCGAAAGGCAAAGGAAATGGGACCGGCAAGACGGCAACTCGAGAGCAGCGAGTTGCGTCCAACATTCCTACGCGGGGTTCGGTCTTCACAAAGCCCAAGCGCAAAACGCCCAGCAAGCCACCCTATCCGGCAACGCTCAAGGCCCAGGGCATCGAAGGCGATGTGCAGGTGCGCGTAACCATCAACGCCAAGGGCAAGGTAACCAAGGTTGGTGTGCTCAAAGGCTCCGGCCACAAGGCGTTCGATGATGCTGCCACACAAGCCGCAAAGGCCGAGACCTTCGCACCAGCCACACGCGATGGAAACGCCGTTGAATACACACTCTCGTATAGCTACCGATTTAGAATTGAGGAGAACTAGGATGCCGAGCCGCAGTGTTGTTTTTGGGGCTCTTTGCCTCGCGGTCGCAGCAATCGCCAGTGCTGCGTGCACGATTCGCGACGATTCGACCAGAGCGAATCAAATTGAAGGGCTTCGGGTATTGGGAGTCGCGTCCGAACCTGCCGATCTTGTGCAGGGAGAATCTACGACCATTAGCGCCCTCGTATTCGATCAGGACGATCGCGCTGTGAGCTATCAGTGGTCGTGGTGCATCGCTCGGGGAAATTCTGAGGACGGCTATCTTTGTTCCATTACGGAGTCCGATTTGGAGGCTGCCTGGGCTGAGCTCAATACCGGCGTAGAATTGCCTCCGTACGACCTTGGTACGGGCGAGACCGCATCCTTTGAGATGTTCTTTGAACCGGAGCAAGCCTTTGGGCTCTGCGAAATCCTAACTCGCGACGATGCCGAACCAGAACTCGGCCTCTTTACCTGCCTCTCAAGTCTCGGGCTCAGTATTGAACTGAGAGTCACCGCTGGCGCCGATCAAATCGTGGCGATTAAGGACATTCCAATCCTTGTTGATGGTGACGAGCGAAATCAGAATCCGGTAATCGGTCCCAATTTCACAAGAACTCTTCGGGGTGGCGCCGAGCTGGGCGCTGGCGAACCGTTTCAGTTGGAAGGCGTCTACGACATTGTTGCAGACATTGATGAATCGCAGAGCGAAACGTTCCTCCCTGCGGCCCGCGAAGGGCTACCACCACCGGAGCCGCGGGGAGAGTCGCTCTTTCTGAGTTGGTTCGTGACCGTTGGTTCCACCCATCGCAAAGGCGAGCAACGAACCTCCTACTTTGATACGGGCTCAATCGAATCGCTTATTGAGAACACCTGGGACATGCCGTTTGAACTCGAGACTTCAACAGCACGCATTTTCTTGGTGCTCCGCGACGAACGTGGCGGCACAACGTGGGCTGAGCACTCCTTTACGCTTGAGGAAGGACGCTAGGTGTCTCGTCGTAGTACGAAACTGCCAATGCGCATCGCAGCAGCATTCTCCTGTGCGATGCTCTTGGCAATCACAATTCGCTCGTCTCATGCGCAGGAGGCACCAGAGGATCCTCCAAACTCAGAAGAACCCCAAGCCGATGAGAAGGTCACGCCGCCGTCACTAAAGAAGGACGTGCAGCCTGTATACCCTGCGGCGGCACAAGAAGCTGCGATAGCGGCCGAAGTCGTTCTGGACGTAGATATCGATGCTGCGGGAATTGTCGAGAACGCCACCGTTGTGCGGAGTGCAAAGGCAACGGGCTATGGATTTGATGAAGCGGCCATCGAAGCGGCAAAACAACTGCTCTTTGAACCGGCCCGCTTGGGCACCCAAGCCATCCCTGTCACAATCAGCTACCGATTTCGGTTTGTGCCAGATGTAAAAGAAGAACCTGCTGTCGCAATCCCCGTTCCCGAAGCTCCACCCCCACCGCCACCAACGGGTCAGCTCTCTGGTCGCCTTTCAGAGCGGGGGACACGGCTTCCCATCATCGGTGTGCGCGTCACAATCTTTCGCGGCGCCGGCGAGAACGCAGAGGGCTTTGAAACCGAGACCGACAAAGACGGCGTCTTTCTCTTTGAGGGTCTCGGCATCGGAACCTGGCGAATCCTCGCAGATCCTGAGGGCTACTACCCACTTCGCGTCGAAGAAGGCGTCGCCGAGAATCAACTCACCAAGGCGAGCTATCGAATCGAAAAGCAATCGTACAATAGCTATGATGTCATCGTCGAGACGAGCCAGGTTGCCAGAGAAGTAAGCCAAGTTAGCATCAGCGCAAAACAGGCTGAGCGCATCCCTGGAACCTTTGGCGACGTGCTCGCCGTTGTTCAGAACTTTCCCGGTGTAGCCAGAACGCAAGGCGCTGACGTCGTTGTTCGCGGTTCCGCGCCCGAAGACACGCGAGTCTACGTAGCGGGAATTGACGTACCCATCATCTATCACTTTGGCGGTTTGCGCAGTGTTCTGCCCGTGGGAATGGTTGAGCGAATCGACTTCTACCCAGGAAACTTCTCCGTGGAGTACGGACGCGCTACCGGTGGCATCATTGACGTTGATCTCAAGGATCTCGCTCCCAAGAAAGTTGGTGGCTATGCGGATGTGAGCATCTTGGATACGAGCCTCTACTTGGAAGTCCCGATCAACGACAAGGCAGCCATCGCAATTGCCGGTCGCCGAAGTTACATCGATGCCATCTTGGGGCCTCTGTTGCCAGACGACGGCACAACCTTCGTCTTGCCGCGGTACTACGATGGGCAAGTTCTCGCATCGTATCGTCCTGCCCCCGCACATCGCCTAGAAACCTTCTTCTTCTTCTCCGACGATAAGTTCGAAGTGCTTTTTGACGAGCCGGTTGGCGACAACCCCAATAGTGTTCCGATTACCGATATCGGCTACACCGTCGACTTTGCGCGAGCCATTGCAAGCCACCACTACATACCAAGCAAGAAGCTCTCAAGTGAACTCAAGCTCTCTGTAGGGCGAGACCGATTCAACTTCAATATCGGTGAGGCCTTCTTTATCAAGCTTGAGAACCTCCAGGTTCAACTTCGCGAAACCGCCAAGTTCCAACTCACCGACAGGCTGACGCTGCGCGGTGGCATTGACTATCTCCTCGCACACGTCGACTACTCGGTTCGGGCTCCAGCGAGCGATCCCAACGACGACGATAACGATGGGCCTCCGAGACTCGAAGAAGACGACTTTATCTTTAGCGAGGCAACGGGGACCTCGCATTCGACCGCAGGTTTCGTACAGGCCGAGTACAAGCCCGTTGCGCAACTTCTACTCATTCCGGGAGTTCGCTTGGATCACTTTTCACGCACCGACGAATTTGCGGTCTCGCCGCGAGTCACCGCTAGGCTCGATTTGACCCCGCTGTGGGCACTCAAGGCGGGCGTTGGGCTCTTTGTTCAAGAAGCACAATTTGAAGAGTCTGACCCAGCCTTTGGCAATCCAGACATCGAACTTGAGAAGGCGATGCACTACTCCTTTGGTGCGGAATACCGGCCTCGGAAACACATCAAACTCGAACTCACAGGGTTCTACAAAACCCTAAGCGATCTCATCGTCAACACCGACGACGTTCGCGAGGTAGACGGCACCACGGAACCGCTGCGGTACAATAATAACGGCGCCGGCCGGGTTGTTGGTCTCGAAGTTTCAGCACGACACGAACTCGCAAAGGGCTTCTTTGGTTGGGTGGCGTATACCTTGAGTAAGGCGGAGCGCAAAGATGACGGCGATACCGAGTACCGGCTCTTTGACTACGATCAGACCCACATCCTCACCGTAATCGGAAGCTATAAGCTGCCTCGCAACTGGGAAGTGAGCAGCCGGTTTCGACTCGTCTCCGGCAACCTCTACACACCGTACGTGGGGGCCGTGTACAGCTCCGACGACGATACCTACTTGGGGATTCGGGGCCCAACCAACTCGGATCGCGTTGGAGCGTTCAACCAAATCGACTTTCGAATCGACAAGAAGTGGATCTACGACACGTGGATGCTCAACGCGTATCTAGACATCCAAAATGTCGCCAACCGAACGAACCCGGAGGGCATCAGCTACAACTTCGACTTCTCGGAGACAGAAGTTACCAGTGGCCTGCCCATTGTGCCGGTCCTCGGGCTTAGGGGAGAATTCTAATGCATCGCCTCACCCTACTCATCGCGCCACTCCTAGTGCTCCACCTTGCCAGCTCGGCGAGCGCTCAGCCTTCAGAAGAACCCCCAGTCGTCCAAACCGAGGTTGCCCCGGCACCACCGAATACCGCACCAGAGAGCGCAGGCTCTGCGGCCGAAGATGCGATTCCAGCCGAACCCGCGGCCACCGGCGAACGCGACACCGTCACGGCCCCCGTGCCGGCGAACGAAGATGCCCCCGCCCGTGCTCCTGTGCCGGCCTCCGCCAACCCAGAGACACATTCCCCTGCTCCAGAAGGTGAGATCGTTGCTCCCAAAGAGGACGAAGACGCTGCAACCACCGCAAACGAAGAAACTGCAGCTCCGCGCGATCGCTCATTAGAAAAACCCTCACCAAGGCAGGGGCACTACATCGCCGTTGGCCTACATGGAACTGCTGCGACTGCGAATGATCCGGATCGCGGACGCCGTGGCCCGGCATTCGGAACCGGGTTCTCGCTTCGATTGGGAGAGCGCATTACCGAGCGTTTGGATCTGGGACTTGCGGTCGCCTACGCAAGCGTCGGCGGTGACAATCCCTGGACGTTTGGCCGCCTCACGGTGCACGGGCAAGGCTACATCACCGAGAAAACCTTCGTGCATGCAGGCTTTGGGTTTGGAGCTGCCGGGGGAACCGATCCGGAGGACCCAGACTTTTCCCGAGGCCGCTTTGGAGATGTTTATACTGTCGGCGCAGGCCACAACTTCTACCTAACTGACAAAGAGCGGAGTGGCGGTTGGATTGTCTCGCCGGTTATCACCGCGGAATACGGTCGAGATGACAAGTTCCCCAATGCGGGTCTGTGGGTTGGTATCGAGATCAGTCGCTGGTGGGGCATCCCCCGCAATCAACTCGACCTCGACTTCGACGAGGCGTACAAGCGCCGGTAGTCGCCGTTGCGGGGTCCCGTGTGAATCACGAGGCCCTGTGTCAATCAGCTGCCTCGCAGCTCCCATTCGCGCGGTAGCTCGCTACACTTGCGCGAGATGTCGCTGCCGCTCCAACGTTTGCGTGAGTTGCCCTATCCGGCACAAATCTCAGCGATTGATGTCGAGCTTGCGTCGGGACGTGTGGCCGAATTGCTGCGCGAACTCTGCTCTTATCGCGACTACCAACCACTGGCGTACGCGCTCGCCTCCCTTGCAGACAATGGCGGCCTAGCCGATGTCGATACGACCCTGATTCCTCTTCTCCTCGGAATTCCCGACACAGGACTGCGGCGAGTGCTCCGGGCGCTCGATGAGGTTGACGCCCCGGCGTCCTTTACGCACGCACTTGCAGACGGGGCGTGGCAACTATCCGTTGATCGCATCGCGGCGGTCGCCATGATTGATCGATGGCTAAAAAACACCGACGCAACCGATCGCCGACTTCGCGCTGAGAGCGGCCTCGCGCATTGCAGGGAGAGAATCTCGCGCTCCGAGATCGAACAACTCTCAGATGGACACCTGATGCGCATCCCAGGGACAGCACTGTCCTCCTTGGAACGTCTTGCGCAGGAAGCGGGATGTATCGAGGCGTGGCAGCGCAGGCAACGAGAGTTTGCGGAACAACTCTTAGACGTACTGGAGAGCCAGCCAAAGTCCCTTAGCCAGGCGAATGCCGAAGAACTCCTATCCAGACAGGTCTACACAGACCCGGGACACTTCCTTGTAGAACTTCTGCAGAACGCGGATGACGCCGGCGCAAGCATATGGAGAGTGCACGTCTTCGACGATCGTATCGAGGTCGAGCACGATGGCACACCATTTGACGCACTCGATGTTGTGGGGATCCTATCGATCGGGCAAACCACAAAGAGCAAAGAGCAAATCGGGTTCTTCGGCGTAGGTTTTAAATCGGTCTACGAAATCTGCGAGCGCCCTCAACTCTACTCCGGTGTCTTTAGTCTCGAAATCGCCGACGTCTCCATTCCGCGACCGCTGCGCCCAATCGAGACGCTAGCGCCTGGGCACACACTGCTAATCTTGCCGCTCCGACAAGGACGTGATGAAAGCATTTCTCCCGAAAGGCTATTCCGAACACTTGCCGAGCTCCCTGCCGAAGTCGTGCTTACGCTCAATTCCGTTCGCGAACTCGACTTGCGCTACGGTGACCACACACGCCATGTACGGGGCCGAGACGCGGCGCCTGGACGCTTTCGAATCGATGATGGCGAGCAGCGCAAGCAGTTCCTCGTCGAGCGCACCGAGGCGTACTATGAGGGTTCCCGTGGTACGCATCGCGCGAGTCGCACCCCCATTCTTCTCGCGGTATCTCTCGACCAGAACGGCGTTCCCACAGCGATTCAAGATGCGCCAACAATCTACAGCTATCTACCAACCCACGAACGATCGGGTTTGCGCGTCTTGGTACATGCGCACTTTGACCTCCCAGTGGATCGCGAGCGACTCGACCTAAGTTCTGACTGGAACCAATGGGCACTCTCGCAAGCGGGCCTGCTCCTGGCGAAGGCCATAGCGCGTTTGTGCGAAGACAGCAGAGGCACCGATTCGGAGGCTCAGGTTCTCGATGCTCTCATGAGCATTATCTCACTCCCCGCCGAGCTCAGTCACCGCGCCTTCGAAGCCGTGGCCGGTACGCTAAGCACGTTGCCATTTCTGCCTGGCGCCGACGGTGGAAGACACGCGGCCACCTCTTCACGCATGTGCGAAGACGGTCGCATTCGCAACGCATTTTCGGACGTCACGATGCAGGGCGGCTACCGCCTCCTTCGCAACCTAACGGGTCGAGACGCCGATGTAGTCCAATGGCTCGGCGTCGCACACCTCAAGCTCTCGACGGTGGTCGACGAAATCGTACGATACGCGACTCAGCAAAAACCAGGAACGCCCTTCTCCGCACCGTGGGAGGCTCAATTGGCCCAGGTCGCGCCCGCGCTGTCCGACTCGGGAGTCTCCTTGGCTCGACTGCGAGACGTCCCCTGCCTGCCGGACAGCGAGGGACTTGCCCAAGAGCCCGCAGCCCTTCATCGAGCGGACTCTGCGCTAAGACTATTTCTTACACCCATTCACCCCCTTGTGCGCGAAGATCTCGAGGCACCTCAATGCGTAACATTCCTGGATGCGCTCGATGTAGAGATCCTTAACGTTCGAGATCTTGTTGCCCTGTGCTCTGAGATTGCGCCGGCTCGCCGAGTCATTGAACACGTAGGTGCCCCAGCTCTCATTGCGTTCTTGCAGGCTGCGCCACCGGCAGAACTCGAAATGATCGCCTTCGCAAACATCATCCCAGATGATCGAGATTCGCTCTCGGCAGTGGGCGAGACATGGCTGACAGGAAGCTCACGACTCGCGGAGCTCGTTCGCAAAAGGCCTACGCGCCCAAAGCTCGTTGAGCGTGACACAGAGAATCTCTTATTCTCATCGCTCAGAAACATAGGATGCCCAGTATTTGACGTCTCTGCGATTCTGGATTGTCTGGCCGACGGGCGCCTCCACATTGAAGATGACTCGCTTATCGCCTTTCACGAGGCCTTTAATCGTATCGCCCATGATATCGCTCCGAACGTCGCGAAGCGCCTCGCGCAAACCGCACTTTTCCCGGTACAAGAAGCATCCGCACCACTGCCGCTCTTGGGTGCGGCGGTTGCGAACATTCCCTACGACGAAGAACTCACCAGGCTGTGGCCGAATCGCCAATGGCTCTTGCAGGACGTCGCGCGCATCCCCTACATCCGATCCCTTGGTGCCCCCGTGGTTGGCCCCGAGCAATTGGCGGTATCTCTGCTGTCCCAAACCGTTCCCGTCGAGCGAAGGGAAATCTTCGCGTATCTCACACGCCATGCGGAAGTGCTTTCGGCCACCGTGGCAGAGCGCCTGGCAAGCGCCCCGCTATGGCCCGACGTCCACGGGACACTGCGCCCTCTTGATGAGCTTCGACGCCAAGCCGAACGTCCCTCCGTGGCGGCGCTCTACGACATTTGGCCGCGGGCGATGACGGTTGAGACAGGAGGCGCAAGAGGCTCGGTATTGGCATTTGCCTCAGCGCTTCATCTAGACCATCGCATCGTAGCGCCCACACTAGCCACGGCCATCCAAGACCTTCGAAACACCAACGTGCAGGAAGCAGGGCCCTATCGCGGTGGCGTTGGGCTCGATCTCGACGACCCAACCGTGACGAGCATTGTGGACACCCTACTCAACGAGGCGGCCGAGACTCTTCCGAGAACAACTCTTAGCGCCATTCGCGAGGCTCCAATCTTTCTTTGCAGGGACGGGCAACGCAGAAGACTTGGGGCCGCCAACAAACCACAACCGGGTCGAGCACTTCGAGTCGATGGTCCTCTTGTGCCAGCGTTTGAGTCGCTGGGATTCTCTGTGCTAGACGTTAAAGCAAGCAAGAGTCTGGAGCCTCTCCTTAACGCGCTCCTGCTCCGCCCCGCGACACTGCTCGATCTTGTGCGCGAGACCAGCCATGGCAGTCGTGAGCTAACAGAAGCCGCTGCGGTGCAATTTCGACGCGCCCTTTGCAGCGATTCAGCCAGCCTCGCGACTCTCGATGAATCCTTGCGAAACGAAGTCTCGAGCCTCGCGATGTGGCCATGTCGTGGCAAGCTCGTGCCAGCTACCGCCGTGGTGCCAGGGCGTTCCTTTGATGCACTTCTCGAAACAGTCGGTCTGAATCGCGCATCGTTGGAAGACGCAGACCTCTTGTTGATCGATAGCAGTGCTGAAGACGAGGCACAGACGTTGGGCGCGGCTCTCGACTTCGCATCCCCGATTCACCTGTTGGCGAACGTTGTGCGAGACACAGCGCGGGTCGATGAGCCACTTCGGTCACAGAAGCCACTGCTAGCGGATCTGGAGCGGGTTGCGCGTCTCGCTGCGGCATTGGCGCAGGAGCACCCGGCAGGCTGGAGCTTGCCGATTTCCGTCAATGTTGAAGAGAATTTGGTGGCAAGAGAACTCGTGCTCGCGACCGAGGACGAAGTACGGGCCAGCCAAGGGCTGCCGCTTCGAGAAGACTTGGCCCACGTGACATGGTCGAAGATCGTGAGCGAGACCAGCACTGCCACGCTTCCTCCGCTTGGCACCCGGCGTCTCCTCGACGCCATGCGCGAAGTCTCCGGCGAGGCCGGCCCGGCAGAGAACCACGCAACACTTGCTACTGCCGAGGCTCGCAACGCCTTCTATCGATGGCTCCTTGCGCAGGCCGATTGCATCTCGAACGATGAGCAAAGCCTTGGGCTCTTGGGCAAGAGCGCTGTCATTCTCTCCGAGAAGGGAGTGTTGCGCGGTCCGCGAGAGCTACTCTTCGACGCCTCACTCCCCGATCTAGGAATCGACTGGAATCCCGCTAGGGAAATTCCTGAGCCCCTTCAAGAGTGGCTGCGCTCAACCTATCGCCCCGCGTCGAAACAACTTCGCCCGATTGTCGATCATATGCTTGAGGCGATCGATGATGCAGTGGACGGTGGCGACCGGGCCAAGATCGCCGCGATCCTTGAACACCTCGCGACCCTCTTGCGTGCAGGACATGAGACCAATGAACTTGAGGAGCTTGCCAAGCGATTCAAGCTGCGGAAACGGCTTCGCGTTGAGACCGAGGACGGTCAGTTCGAGTTTGCAAGGCGCCTGCTCGCAGCGGAACCGCTTGACGCCGACCTTGTGCCGCGCTTCTCCTTGGCGCCACCACCGAGCGCTGCACACAAGTATCGCAAGCCGCAAACACTTCGACTCTTGCGAGCTGCGGGAGCTGCTGATGAGCTTGGCATTGCCGCCCTGCGCAGCTACCTTGAGGGCAACGACCGATGCATCGGGACCGACTCAGGTGTGGCCTTTGCTTGCTACCTAGCTGGCGCCGCCCATCGTCAACCTTCGCTCCGAAACGATCTGGGCCTGCGACATGACACCTGGCTTCCAGATGCGCTCGGCGACCTGCACGCGGCCGGTTCTCTGTACTGGCCAACGCCGGAGCTTGCGACGCTTATTGGCTCAGGCGGGCACCTCTATGTACATCCCGAGTTTGTCTTGCGAGCTCCGGACGCCCATTCGTGGCTGCCTCTCCGCAAAGCCGATGATGCAGCACTCTCCGACATTGCGAGTCATTTGCGAACCTGCGCAGCTCACGGAGAGCCCGCGGCCGGCGATGCCCTGGTTTGGCTCGACACGCAACTGGCAGAAAACAAACTCGCCAAGAACGACGTTCGCGCTGCGTTGGTCGACATCCCCATGCTCGTCGATGACCACGGACAACTTCGGCGTGCATCAGAACTTATCGTAGCTGGGGGAAGGCGACTCTTTGGCCCGAGACGCGGCAATTGGTCGGCAGGGGCCCGGCTGCGGCACCTTACCGAGGCACTCGCGATTTCCAGACGCCCGCAGGCCGTGGATGTTCTCGCCGTCCTCAATCAGATCCACCGGGAGTTTGTAGCGCACCCAGAAGCGCTGCAAAACGATACCGCCACGCTAGAGATGCTGCCGCGTTGCCTTGATGCACTCATCGAGCTTGGCGCTCGCGGGCCAAAGCAGCTTCCTGTCGCGGCGATGCGCAAGGGTGAGCACGTTCTTGTCGTGCTACCGGTTCCGGGTCGCATTGTTGGATTGCCACAGCAAATCGATGACGCGGACTTGGTGTTGCGACTTGCAGATGGCGCCGATATGTACGCTTGGACGCGTTACTTGCGTCCCTACGGAGTCGGGCCCGCGATCGAGGAAGAGCCTACCGCTCCCGCTCCTCGAACTCCCGCTCCTCGAACTCCCGCTCCTCCAACTCCCGCTCCTCCAACAGAGTTGCACGAGGAAAGGCGACCGCAGCGAACGTATGATGACGAAGAGGAAGAACCCGAAGGGCCGGGGGTTATCTCGCGGCTTCGAAGTTGGTTCCGTGGAAATGACGACGACGATGACCAAAGCTCGCAGACTGCTGAGGCGGCGTGGGGCGATGCTTCTTCCACTCGGCACCAACCGGGCCGAGAGCAAGACTCCGAAGCATCAGGTCAGGGGTCGTCAGATTCTGAGCCGCCACCGTTTCGCCCCGTTGATCAGCGAGCGTGGTTTCGCGGAGAGCGCAAACTTTCGTCACAACTCACAAGCAACCCAAGCTGGCTCGCCGACCGCACACGAGTCGCCGAGTTTGGATTGGCACACTCGCCCCATCAGCTACCGGTCCCTCATCGGTACGCTCCAAACGCGATATTCGCCAGCTTCGACAAGCGCCGGCAGCAATGGAAGCCCTTGCGCTGCGATCCAAAGTGGCGTCAAGGAGGGGGCCCCGCCGGAAGACTGCACATGCGCGGCAAGCTTCCCAGTCCAGAAGCACGTGTGCCGATGCCACTGTACGGCCGCTTTGTGGAATCGCGTTCCAGCGGAGAGGCTCGCGTTGTCGAAGGCCCCAACGCCATCGCTCTCCTGAGCAAGAGTGACCCGACGATAACCATTACGATCGATCTTGATGCGTCTCCGAATTTCTCTGAATCGACAAAAGGAGGAAGTGACAAGGAACTCTGTGCGCACTCCGTTTCCGATCGAGAACTCCCAGAAGAGGTTCTTGACCTCGTCGAGAGCCTGCAGCGCGAAGACAGCGCTCTGCAGGTTGCTGGCGTCATCCGCTCGTTTGTCCGAAAGCGCTACGCCTATGACCCAACCTACTTGGAAGATCCGCAAATGGCAGCGTGGCTTCAGGAACGAAGTGCGGGCCGATCCAACATACACATCGCAGCTCTTCACGCTGGTGGCGATGCGAAGTTCTTGGGTCGAGGGGTGTGCTACGAACTCAATGCGCTAGTTTGCGAAATGCTGCGCAGGGCTGGGGTGCAAGCCGGCGTCGCAACCGGCTGGACGTTTGACCGCGGATACATCGACGAGCCGGATCATCTGTGGGCCATGGCCCTCGTGCAAACCAGCGCTGGCCCGCGGTGGCTGCCTGTAGATGCATCGACAACACAGAACGGCCGACCGCTCCACGCAGCACACCGACCACCAGGACCTTGGCGTGCCGACAAGCGCAAGGCGAGACCACTCCAAGAGCCAAAGTGGGACACCACCGAGTTGGACACGCCATCGGTCGAATCGCTTCCTCTAGGAGATTTACTGAGAGTGGCTCGCTACCTTGAGGGCGCCACGGGCCGCCATTTGGGCTCGCGCGGTGAAATCCTCGCAGCATGCCGTGAGGTTCTCTCCGATGAGAGCCGTCGCGAGGCTCTCACCGATCTCCTTGGAAGTGCACCAATCGACGACGGTTCCCAATAGCGGCAGAATGGTCATTCTACTTTTGCAAAGAGCACGACGTTGTTTGCGCCATAATGTTTTGCGCACTTTGGACACGTTGAATAGTAAAAATACATCTTCTCAAGCACCTCCCCCTTGGACTCCACATACGCTTCCATCTCGCGAACCCAGGAACTGATGTTGCGATAGGGGCCCTCGAAGACCTTGGTAAGAAAACGACCCGAAATCCGTTCCATGTCGACGTCGGGCACGTCTCGATCGACGGCCAAATAGATATCTGCGCCCCACGGCGAGACTTCATCCGTGAGCCACAGAGGGTCCGCTGGATACGCTTCGGCGTTTTCAATGGCAGCGTGATCCCGACTGATGACCGAGCCATAATTCAGTGGGATGTGGAGAAACTCCCGAATGTGATCGCGCATGAATAGCTTGTCATTCCACTCAAGCTCACGACCATCCCAATAGGCCACATCGAGTTTTGCGCAGCATCCCGTTTCCTGCGAATCATAGTTTGTTTCTGCGAGTCTCATGGATTCCTCCTTTGCCTGATCTCGTTGTTTGCAAAGTCCTTGCCGACCCACAGAGCGCCGTTCTAGGGGCCAAGGCGTGCAACTCGGCAAGATTCAGCAAGGGCGATTGTGGGCAGGCAACAAGTGCGCACTTCCAGAGCAAGACCTTCGCAGCTCGTGTCGACAAGCACAAAGCCCCAGCGCTAGGCTTGTCCTCGTGGGATTCAAAGCCAGGAATGCGCTGCCGGTGCTCGAAATCCAAATCCGGCCAGGCCTCAGTCTTCGCACCCTCTCGATGGACGATGCAGAGGAGCTGTTTGCCTTGGTTGATCTCAATCGCAGCTACCTTCGCCAGTGGCTCGCATTTCTCGACGTTACAACCTCGGTTGACCGCATTCGCCCCTTCTTGAGAAATTGCACGGAGGGCTACGCGAACGGAACCTCCTGCCGCTTTGCGCTACTTGTAGATGGAGCGATCGGCGGCGCCATCGGGCTCGAAGAGATTTCACTGCAGAACAAACGCGCAAAGATTGGCTACTGGCAGTCCAAGACATTGCAGGGGCGCGGCAACATCACAACAGCGGTTCGAAGCATTCTTCGCTACGGCTTTGAAGATCGCTTCCTCAATCTTATTGAACTCCGCGCAGCAGCGGAGAACACCAAGAGTCGGGCGATTGCCGAGCGAGTTGGCATGCGATTGGACGGAGTCTTGAGGCAGCGCGAGTGGCTCTACGACCACTACGTCGACCTCGCCTCCTACACACTCTTGGCTGACGAGTGGCGGCGTGATCGAGACAACGAGAACGCAGCCTAGCGAAACGCCACAAGCGTCTCCTGCTGGCAAATTCTGTCTTCTGTCGCCCACCGCAGATGACACGCTTGCGGTTTCGCAGGGGGGCGCAACACCGCGACATTGGCGTCGTATTCTGTGGGTTTAGCCAGAACTACGCCCCGCAAGGCCACGAAATCAGGGCAGTTCAGAGTTGGCCCAGCAGGTGCTTTGTCGTGCCTCTATGAAGGCTTCCTCCCTGCTTCCACTGCTCGCATGCATGACCATCTCGTGCACAGGTCTGACCTTCGGGGAAAACGTTCCCGGTGAGGATACCTTTGTGGACACGCCCGAGTTGCCGAGTGGTGAGACAGCAACCGGCTCGATCGCTGTGGACGAGCGCACGGAGACAATCTACGTGCAACGCTCCCTCGGCTCGAGCAAGCACTTGCTAGCGGTCGATCCAGATACAGGCTCCGTCAACAAATTTGCCGACCTCACGGGACATCGCGATACCCGCATTTTGTTTCCGCAAGATCGCATCTTGGTCATGGCCGAGAAAAACGATCGAGATACGCTATCGCTGTACGACGCGGACAGTCTCGCACTCTTGCGAGAGCAAACGACCCAAGCGCGGTACCATGGCACGCGCTCGGCGCCAGGTGGGAGTCACGTTGTTGTCGCCGATACCAATGCAGCGGACTCACCGCTGCACGTTATCAATACCGAGACGCTGCAAGCACAGGTGATTTTGCACGATGGTTTTTGGTTGGAAGCCATGTGGCTAAATCAACGTGACGAGGTCTTTGCGATTGTCTTCTATGACCAGGAGACGCCTCATGCGCGACTGCTCTCCTGGAAGCTCGAAGAACTCGAAGCAACGGAGTTTGGCCAGGGACCTGACGGGCTCTGGCTCAACCCTCATCACGACATTCTGCTACCAGATGCCAAGCCGGACTTTTTGTTCTCCTTCACTTGGGTCGGTGTCGCGCCAGACGACAGCAAAGTTGTCCTGCCTATGCAACGAGTTCTGCCTTCGGGCGACTACGAAAAGTACTTAGTTATCTTTGACACCGAAAGCGAGACAACCGAAGAGATCTCAGACGCCCTTGGACCGGTAGGATTCACGCCAGATTCTTCAACCATTGTCTCGTACCGATACAACGACACCCCAGATGGCGGGCAAGAGAGCGCGCTCCTCCTCATCGACGTTGAAACCCACGAGCAGACAGAACTCCCCTTGCCGACCACCGACCTACCCAACTTCTTTGTCACGCGAGAAGGCAACTTTGTTGTCGTGGCAAGCGCGTTGGGATCGAGTGACCTGGTGCTCTTTGACCTAGATAGCAAGACACAAACCACGCTCGAAGGGCAGCAGCTCTCTCTTCGGGAATTTGTGAGCCGCCTTGGGCATCACGAACTCTGGCTTGTCGACGAGGGGCTCTTCCTGCTCGATGTCATGGCAGGATTTGTTAGCGAAGTCCCACTTCCATGGCAGCCGGAACACATTAACGTCTTGCCGACCCGCGACCGGCTTGTGCTTGACGATGGCAGCGGTGATGCACTGCACCTCTACGACCCCGAGGCCATGGCCATCACAAAGTCCTTCTCGCTAAAGACCTACACGTCAGGCACCGTCCTGGCGGGCAACTAGTGCGTGATTCATTGACATTGATTCCGCTCGCTCGATGTTTCGCCTTCTAATCGCCTTCGGCTCATCGTTGCTCACAGCGTCGTTTGGCACGCTGCGCCCTCGTGGGCCGATATGCGGAGTTCCCCTACAACACGTGCGAAGCCCGAGCAGTAGACAGAAATCGCGCGCAGCACAATGCTGGCGTACTATGGCTGCATGGGCCGTACTCGAATACCCGCCAGCGGCGCACTGCTGCTGGTCGTAACGGTTCCCATGCTCTTGGCTCTGCGTGGCCAAGCGGAGGCGAAACCCGCAGCGAAGCCGTACGACATCGCGCTCTCTGTCACGATAGACGTTGGCACGGTGTCCATGGATCGCTTCCAAACCGGAATGCAGAACTTTGCCGATGAGCTGCGCGCGATCAACCCGGAAATCGCCATCGTTGGCAGCCCGGATTCGGGAACGCTGCTTGCGTTCACGCCCAGGTTTCGGCTTTCGCTACCGCATCGAACGTTTCTCGAAGCTGGCATCGGATACCTTCGCAACACAGGAGGAATCCGAGTAAACATCGGCGATCTACCTGCGAACTTTTCTTATACGAACACCTCCATCGAAATCCCGCTTCTATTTGGAGGGAACTTCGGACACTACAAAACCGCATCGTTCTTTGGCGCCCTGGGTCCCAGCATTCTCTTTCGAAACCGTTCCGACTGGTCGTACGACCGAGGTGATGTCTCGAGCTTTTCTGCGTCTCGCGGTGGCGGCCTCGAGTTCCAAGTGGGTACCGACGTCTTTCTCACGAAGCGGGTGAGCCTCCAAGTGATACTCCGATACCGAGTTTCGCGTTCCACCGAGATGTCCCTGCGAGGTGAGCGCCTTCCGCCCGTTCAAGACCTCGGCGAATTGGATTACTCGGGCATTAGCCTCGGCGTAGGTGGCCAGTGGCACACGCTATGAGGCAACGGCTCACCGCGATCGCCTTCTCGCTTCTCGCTGCGGCATGCGGAGAAGACGGCGGCATCGAACTGACACCATTCGAAGAGCTGGAGCACCCAACCATCACTGCATCTCCACCGTGCGAGCCTTGGCGCGGAGACTATGTAGTGCCTTCCCTAGAGGCACCTTCGGGCGGCTTGCGGATGCAGCCGAGCGCGCAGCTGCTCCCCACCAACGTCTCCGAGCGAATCATTGTCCGCGTTCTCAATCCAGATAGCACGCTCGACACAAGCGCAACGGGTCAACTACGCGTTAGCCCCACCCCGGGCGTTTCTATACTCTCTGAGGGCATCGCCATAGCCGGCTACGGCGAAGTCGTCGTGCAACTCTCCGAGGTCGGCCCCGCGCCGATCGAACTCACGCTTGAGGGGGATGCGCGCGTTGGCCGCGTTGAACTCGAAGCCTATGCGCCAAGACTTGCAATCTGGCAGCTGCGAGCCGACGAAGATGACTTGGACGAGATGTTCTCAAACGCTGGCGATCGAATCACCATCGACGGTGAAGTCGAGGTTGCAGGAGAGCGTCACGCGACAGAATTTCGCGTACACGGTGGCGCCAGTCGTGACTTCCCCAAGAAATCGCTGCGCCTAAACCTACAGGGCACCGAGCTCGACACAGGCGAGAGCAAAGTGATTCTTCGGGCCGAGTACAACGATAAGTCGATGTTGCGCACCTGGCTCGGCTACGAACTCTTCCGAAACGGCTCGTTCTTGCCAACGCCCAATAGTGAGTTCGTTCATCTGCGACTAAACGATCGATACTATGGCCTAATGCACAAGGTTGAGCGCATCGACAAGCGCTTCCTCGGCGTGCACGGACTCAACGATGACGGCAACCTCTACGAAGCCGATCCACCGTCTGAACTCGCTGTTCCCGGGGGGAACCTAACGGTGCTGGGCAGCGACGAAGACTACTTTCGAACCTATCAATGGCATGCAGGCCCAGGAGCATGGGTTGATTTGATTCGCTTTATTGAGTTCACGCTCTTGTTGCCGAATGCCGCGTTTGAACAGGTGATTGCCGACGAAGTTCAGCTCAACGAGTACCTGCGATATCTCGCTGTGATGGCGGTCCTCCAAAACCAAGAACACATTCGAAAAAACTACTACTTATACCGAGACCCGGAGGCCCCAGTCACGGGCTGGATGGCGCTTCCATGGGATCTAGACCTCACGTTTGGGCATCTGTGGTCGGAGATCGACGATGTGTTGGATGAACGGGTCATTTCGGACTCAGACCTCTTTGTGGGCGAGTTCGCGCCCGAAAGATTTGGCTATTACAATCAGCTCGCCGACCGCGTGCTGAAACACCCCGCCCTGCGCGAGCGCTTTCTGCTCCTCGTTGCCCAACTCCTAGACTCGTCATTCTCAGAAGACTTCGTAGATGAGCGCGTACAGTATGCGCTCTGCCTTCTTGAACCCGACCTGCTCGCCGATAGCGCGAAGCGCGCCAGCAATGACGAATTCCTCACCCGCGTCGCCGAAATCTCGACCTTTATGCGCGAGCGACGCACGTACATCGAAGCTGAATTGCGCGCCGCTGACATCACGCTTCCCACCGAAGAGTAAATCGGTAGTGCGTGCTTTCGGAAGTGAGCCCTCCAGGGTCGAGGCAACGCTGCCGAGGCAACAGGGTCGAGGCAACGCTAGAGAGGAACCGGACCGAGTGACTCAGGCGTCTCGTCGTCCCCCAGGCTGCGCTCATCACAGTAGCCAAGTTGCCCTGAATTGCCGAGGCCAAAGCAGTACACCCTGTGGGACTCGCCCAAGACACACGTATGAAACGAGCCGCCCACCATCTGGATCACCTTTTCCCCCACAGGCACAACGCCAGCCGCCGCAGGTGCCTCATCGTCACCAATATTGTCCATGTTTCCATAGCCGAGTTGTCCAAACCCACCAAAGCCCCAGCACTGCAACGCACCGTCAGCATCAATAAGGCAACTATGAGTGTCTCCGGCAAGCGCTAGTCTCGCGTTGCCCATAGTTTCGACATCGCCAACCTCTGCCGGTGTTTCATCGTCACCAACATTCTCTTTCTCTTGATAGCCGAGTTGCCCCTGCCCCTGTCGCCCCTCACCTCGCCCCCAACAGCGCACAGCACCACTATCCGTTACGGCGCACGTATGAGCGATACCGGTTGATACATGTACAACGGGTTCCCCCACAGGCACGTCGCCAGCCGCTGCAGGCGCTTCGTCATCTCCGATATCTTCTGTATTGCCATAGCCAAGTTGGCCGTGACCACCGACAGCCGTTTCCAGTGGTCGCTCGCCGCGCCCCCAGCACCGTAGGGCACCACTGGCAAAGAGTGCACAGCTATGCACAAGCCCCGTCGAAAGCTGGACTATCTCGCCTTCTCCGATATCGACATCCGGCGTGGCAATTGGTGTCTCATCATCGCCGATGTCCTCCGTGTTGCCATAGCCAAGTTGGCCGTTGGTGTTGTCTCCCCAACATCGAATCGCGCCGCGCTCCACCAAGACGCAGGTGTGCAATCCCCCCGCAGCAACGAAGAGGACCTTTTCGCCAAGTGCAACGGCCCCCGCATCCGAAGGAAGCTCGTCGTCGCCAATGGTCTCGGTGTGGCCGTACCCAAGTTGCCCAAACGCGTTGTGCCCCCAACAAAGCACATCGCCTGTTTCCATAAGGGCACAGGTATGTTCAAAGCCCGCACTAATCTGTGTTGCGCGTCCGCCGAGCGATACCGTCTGCAACATGTCGTCTTGGAGGTCGTCGCCAACGTCCTCTGTCGATCCGTAGCCTATTTGTCCACGCTCACCACGCCCCCAACAGCGCACACTGCCGTCAGAATCAAGTGAGCATGTGTGCACTGAGCCCGCTGCGAGTTGCACAACGTCGACATAGTTCTCTGGCGCGTGCGAGTCAAACGAACTGCATCCCGCGACAACTCCGATGAGCAATGAGAGCAGCGTTCGCACGTTGGTAGTTTGCCACAGAGCGCGCTTCGCACGCACGCGCACTTCGCCCTGCACGTAGGACTGCCGCCTACCGCAAGCAGATCGGGCGATGGCAAGCCCTTTGATGCTATCCTTGCTCCGATGAGGGCTCTTCTCTGTGTTGTCGCTGCTGGATTGCTCACGCTCTCCGCATGTGGACGCAATGAGCCGAACGTTCCGTTCAAAGCTCTCGATCATTACTTCGGAATCAAAACGTCCGATGGATACGAGCCCATTATCATCAAGGGCGTAAACCTCGGTGTTGGCATTCCCGGAACCGAACCGGGCCAGCTTGCACTCGACTACGACACCTATGCGGAGTGGTTCGAGCAGATGGGCTCGATGGGGGTAAACACGTTGCGCGTGTATACACTCCACTATCCGCGGTTTTACGAAGCGCTTTTTGCCTACAACAATTTGCACCCAAATCGGCCGCTCTACCTCATCCAGAACATTTGGTTGGACGAGGACAATCCCACAGGGGGCATCGACCTCTACGATTTCAGCTCTGGCGTTGATCAGGCAATTCAAGAAGTCGTTGCGGCCGTTCATGGAGACGCAGAAATTCCCCACCGTCTGGGCCGCGCCTTTGGCACCTACGAAGTGGATGCGTCGCGCTATGTCATTGGTTGGATTCTTGGCCGTGAGACGTATGGTGGTGAACTGCTAACTGCCAACGCATTGCACCCCGAAATCACCTCATTTCAGGGTGCTGCTCTCAGCATTCAGAACAGCACTCCAGCGCAAGTTTGGGCAACAGAACGGCTCGATACACTCATCACCTTCGAGCGCGACACCTTTGGTGTTGAGCGTCCTGTGGCAATCTCCAACTGGCCCACAACGGATCCCCTCGACCACCCAAGCGAGCCTCATCGATACACAGGCGGCGAGCTCGACATCATTTGGGATGCAGGGGAAGACGATGCGGTGATGGAACTCACCCAGGTCGATACGAGCAAGGCCCCGGCTGGACTCTTCGCCAGCTACCACGTGTATCCGTACTACCCGAACTTCCTCTATCGCGATCCGAGCTACGTGGAGGCCACCGACGATGAAGGCCCAAACAACTACATCGGCTACGTATCCGACCTAAAGGACTTCTACGGCACGATGCCGCTTTTAATCTCCGAGTTTGGAATGCCTTCAAGCTGGGGCAATGCGCATGACGCACCGGTCGCAGGCTTTCATCACGGTGGTCACGACGAGACAACGCAGGCCGATATGACGCGGCGTCTCGGTGAGAATATTTATGAAGCCGGCTGCGCGGGTGGAATGGTCTTCTCGTGGATGGACGAGTGGTGGAAGCGCAATTGGATTTTGCATCACCGGACCTTTCCAACCGAGCGTCTGCCACTATGGTTCGACGTCACGAACCCCGAGCAAAACTATGGCCTTCTGACCTACGATCTGGGTACCCGAGACTTTGCCACGTGGTCAGAAGAAGAGGGCCTTGGACGCATTCAGAAGGTTCGGGCCGACTACGATGCAGCCTACTTTCACATTGAAATCGATCTAACCAACAAGCTCACCGATGGTGAAACTCTTACCATCGGATTTGATACGTACGACGCAACGGTTGGCGAATCAGTCCTTCCCGGTGGCATAAGCCAATCGAGCCTGCGCTCGGAATTTGCTCTCGTCATCACGGCTCCCGGAGCCGCTCAGTTGTATGTAACGCAAGCCTACGACCTGTACGGCATGCACAAAGAGCTCGCCACCGCAGAACAGGTCGGTCATTCGATCGCGAGCGATGGCAATCCTTGGAAGGAGTGGCGTTGGATCACAAACGATCCTGCCGTTTCCGACGACGGTTCCATGGTCTATGAACGCAAGGACTACAACATGGGTGCGCTTCGGGTGAACACGCCCGGGTCTGAGCCAACGACCCTAGATGCGGTCTTCCTCGGTGACACCATTCGAATTCGCATGCCCTGGGCCTTGCTGCAGTTTTCCGATCCAAGCGCATTAGACGTCATTCACGATGACATCCAGACCAAAGAACGAACCGAGACAACCACATCCGATGGCATTGCGCTGACGATAGCCTTGGGAGCAGAGCGCATTGAGACCCAGCGCTTCCAGTGGCCTCGTTGGGACGAGGCTCCGCTGACGGTATTGCGAGAGAAGCCCGCACTCCGAGCGTTTCAGCGGATGATCGCGGAGTGGCCCAACACGCCTCTGGCGCCACCTAGAGACATTCCGTAGGGCTGCTGGGCTGACTACCAGTCGCCCTGGACGTGAATCTTCGAACCCTTCAGCCAACTAGCAATATTTCCAGGGCTAAGAATTTTACCAACGACCTTGTACTTGCTCGTCGTGATCGGCATTGCCGTTGCGGCATCTTCGTTCACAACCGTTTCAGTCTCGAAAGAAGCATGAATAAAGCGCACGTCCTCTTTCGTTTGCAGCAAAAACCCAACATGGAAGTCCAGCCCGATAATGAAGAGACCGGGCCCCATCTCGCGAACGGAGGCGAGAAACTTCTTCATGGGCTTGTTGGAGAACTTTCGCATACGGTCGTTTCCAACGAAGCTCTTGATAATGAGCTGTGACGGTTGTCGCTGAAGTTTTCTAACCTCGACGTTGAAGCCGACATCGTGCAAGACACGGCCGACAAAGGTTCCACAGTTCACTTTGCCAACCTGAGGAAGGGTTGTTTGCGGCGACCCAAGCGCCCACCGAGTGCCTAACCAGTGATGTGTGAGCTTGCTAACAGAGTCGACCAACTCGCCCTCGATCTTGCGTTCCAAGGCCTTGCTCGGTGCACGCAGCCACTGCTTGGCCAACGCCTTTCGCTTCACGGCGATACGCTCGGTCGCCTCTCGATACTCGTTGGCGCTGTCTTGAGCGCTGGCCGTTGCGATCGAGCAGAGGAACGAGAGGGCGACGACAAGCAGGGGGATGCGCATTCTAGGAATGTACGTATCGTTAGGCGATTCGGTCTTGGGCGCAACAAAATTTGCCCGCTCCTACCTTCTTCCTCAACTCGCGTTTCTATTCCAGAACTCCGAAGTTTTTCCAGAGACGCGTATCACTCAGCTCTGCGCAACCTCGGGACGTCGCGTTGCGAGGGGTCGTACTCTCCGTCCAACCACGCTTGGGTAATGCGCCAAACATCAGGTTCTAACCCCGTCCATTTGAAGGAATGAATCTTCTTGAAGAAGCCATGAATCCGCTTGCGCAATGGACCGCTGAGGACAACAAAGTCGTCAGTCGTTTCCGCACAGAGGCGAGAGATGCCATCCAACGCTCGCTCCACATCGTCAGCGCTTGCTCGTCCTTCAACAACGTGGGCAACAAGCGCAACGAGATCCTCGACGTTTGTGATCGGGGAAATCAGGTCCCGAAGGTGACGTTGCTCCAACCATGGCACCGTGGGAATTGCAGGGGACTCAACGGGACGCTGCAGCAATACATCGATGCCATAGCGACGTTGCACTGGCGCGGCGAGTAGCCCTGCTCGAGCGACAAGACTGTCCCAGTCAATCCCATCGGGCGCAGGTGCATCAGCGTCCTCTTCTCCTAGCCACAGTTCCAGCCGCGTCCGCTGTGAAGCCGCGACATCATCGAGCCGCGAGCGAAGCTTTGCAGAAAACTCAGCCCACTCTCGATTTGCGTGAGTTTCAATGAGAGCGGCAATCTCAGCATGCACCTCCGGCGCACTGTGATCAAATCCCTCCAGCGCAAGTTCGCAGCACTGCTCGGCCAACTCGGGCGCAGAGGCTGCAAATGAAGCAACCAGCTGCAACGCCTTGAGCGTCGTCCCCTTGGACGTGGCAACCAATGCAGGGCTAGCGGCATTGAGGAATTCCTTGGCACCAAGGCTCCCGCTTCGGTTGAGCGCGCGCAGCTCCGCCAATGCCAACGATTGGGTTGGACCAACGCGTGAGGCCAAGAGGCCTAAGAATCTTTCGGAATGAAGTTCTCGTTCGGCGTCGGCAATGTTGAGCATGCCGTAGAAGCGCGAGTAGAACCCGGCCTTGTGCTGCGCGAAATCACGACTGAGGGCCTCAAGAGTTTCTCTTACAACCCGCCCGCGCTCCAACGTGCCATCTTCAATAAGGCCAAGTAGCGCTTCCGACCAACCTCTGGCCATGCTGAGGCTCGCATCGGCATTACCTTCCACGCGAAAAATGCGCCAGATTTCATCCTCAAAGAGCGCAGGATCGTTTCGCAGGTCTTTTTCTGTTTCCGCCTGACGGTTGTAGAACCCCGAATAGTGGGAGATCATCCCGAGGGTATAGCCATCGCATTGCGGAACTTCGCATAGCCCTTCGGTGACCAGACTTCGTACAAGCGGCCACTGCGTTAAGACATTTTCTGCGACCACCTGGACCCACCGATCAATCCAGACTGGCTTTCGATCGCGAACGATTTCCAGAACGAGCTCGGCTGGTGGTACCCCACGCCAACCATAGCGAGCTAACGAAGAAGGCGCGCTGGTGGAAGCAAACCAGGCGACTAGCGCACTCTGAAATGCGTCGTCGTTGCTGGCCTTGGTGTCATAATCCGGTCTCGGTGCATCGGTAGCGGAGAAGCGATGGCTGTGCACCTTCTTAAACCATCGAAGGCAGTGCGCTGCGACTTCCTTGCGCTCCTCCTCAGAACGCCCACGAAACCATGCCTCTGTCCCAGCGGGACTTGCGGAGAAGAGTACACTTCGCAGTTGCGCAAGCGTGTTGCCGCGAGTTCGCAGCGTGAATACTCCACCCATTACGTATTGATGATTCCCATTAGTTGTTCTCCATCGTGAGCTGAAGCGCGAGCACGTGTTTGCAGGGGCCGCGCTGTCCTTGATACTGGCTAAACCATGGGCAGGTACAGCGGGCATCGTCACCGTTGATGCTGACGGAATGCATGACGCCACTTCCGCGAACGTTTGCTTCGGCAGCATCGTCGCCATGGTGAACCACGGCCCGCACACCGTTGTTGGCCACCAAGTTCCGAGCGTTCACCAGCCGAGGATGAACCGCGTCGATGTGCTCCATAGCAAAGGGCAATTCGCGATGAAAATATGCGCCCTCGGCAAGGTCGAATCCAACGAGTCCCCGTGAACCAAGGGCGGCAAGCGCGGCTTTTGCTTCGCCTATATCCACGCCCGCTGCGGCAGCAATGTCCTCCTCGGGAATTGAAGACTGCCACGCCAGTGCTGCTCGCAGATGAGGAATGCGATCAGCCCAGGACGACGTTGCCATCTCTGCCAACGCAATGCCCTCCCCCGAAAACCCTCGCCAGGTTTCAGCAGAGAGAAGCAGGGTAAAACGTGATTCCCCTAGGTCTAATTCCCATGCGCTATACCCCGCATCGCTCGCATACACGCGCAGCCGGTCGGCGTGTCTCACAAGGTCATCGAGTACTCGAACTCGCGCAATGCCGCCAACCTGCACAGCGCGTGGACTTGCTCGAGTCGTTAGTCTCAGACCTCGGCCAGCGGCAGCAACCCACAAGCTCCCTCGCGGGCTCTCGGTGGGAATGGAACGCAGAAAGCGGCGCGCTTCTGTACCGATGACATCGTGTCGCAGTGTCATCGTTGCTTGGATCGACTGTGCCGCTAGAAACCCTTTGAACCAGCGAAGTGGCAATGGAACCTTGCGCTCGCAAACCTCGGGGTGGTCTCCACGTTGAGCGCGAACTTCTTTGCGTCCTACAGACAGCCGAAGACCGTCGCGATCAACAACCTTTGCCAATTCCGATCGCATCACAGGATTAAAGTCGACATTCGTGGTGCCGCGCCCGGCGAGTTCGCCATCGATGGCACCAGGCAACAAATCCAAGCGCGCATAGACGCCACAACACGCCGAGAACGATTCCATTCGCAGACGGTCTTCACTACTGGTCACAACCGGATCTGCTTCGCGAATCAGGCGCGCGAGCATCGCCGGTGGAATGTGAAACCGAGAGCGAGCGATGCGCGAGACCGTCAGCATTCCCGACGCGGTTTGCTTAGGCTTCCTCAGGCGACCAACAAAGAAAAACGGATGCGGCGCAACTCCACCGGATGTGGAAAGCTGTAAGTGCGGCGAGGATTCGCGAACTAACGATGACGGACGCTCGTAGTTGTAGACATGGGCAAGGGCCGTCATCGGCCAAAACGTAGTGGACGTGGGGTTAAAACCAAAGAGCAAATCACCCTATGGAGCGTGTTTGCGGCGCATCGACACCGCCAGTGGTCTGCGAGACGTCCTGCGCCCCCTCGCCTTGCCTGGGTGCCCCGAGGAGATATACGCTTCGCTCTGATGAATATCGATCGCAAGCAGTTCCTACTCATGGCGGCGGGTCTTAGCCAAAGTCTGAGCTGTGTCGTCGTGCCGGCGCAACCCGCACCAAACGCCGCCACGGGCCAACCGAATCGGGCGCAGCCAAACAATGCGCAGCCCGCGGCTCCCAACCAGACAACAACGAATCCGGTCGCAGCACCCGCAGACGAATGCACCAGCTGGGATCCAAGTGGCGAATGCGTTGGTTGGAACAATGCTCCAGTCGCCAACCCGGTTGAGGAATGCAGCCAATGGAACCCACAAGGCGAGTGCATTGCGTGGGGCGATCCACTTCCCGCGGACGAGTGCACCAATTGGGATCCAAGTGGGGAGTGCACAGGCTGGGCGCAAACCCAAGTGATACATCCCGTCGACGAGTGCAGTGGATGGACACCCAGCGGAGAGTGTTCACAGTGGCTCACCCAATCGCCCGCTGATGAGTGTGTGGAATGGGGCAATTCCAGTGAGTGCGTGCTCTGGGTTCGCTTCCGTCGCTAGCGGTGCCAACGCAAGACGAACGCTCGCGGTTTTCCCAGGCTCACAAGGCACTGCGCACCGTTGCCATCACGGGTACGAATGGCAAGACGACAACCACGAGCATGGTCGCAAGCATTGTTGCGGCCAGCGGGCAGAAAAGTTCTCACTTAACAACTCTTGGGTGCTTCGTTGGCGAGACGCTTCTGCCAAGCGTCCCAGCAGCGATCGAGTTTCTTCGTACCGTCGAAGCCGCAATTGATGCTGGCGTGGAAACGTTTGCGCTCGAGGTAACGAGCAAGGCGCTTCGGAATGGCTGGGCGCAACAGTGGCCAGCCGATGTTGCCGTCTTCACAAACTTGAGTCGCGATCACTTGGACATGCACGGCTCGCCCGAGGCATACCTTGCCGCGAAGGCTCAGCTCTTTATGCACGTTCGGCAGGGAGCGCACTGTGTGCTCAACGCCGCCGATGCGAATTCTGCGCTGTTGGCCGAGGCCATTCCCAAGCACGCGACGACTCACTACTACAATGCCGAGGCCGGTGATGAGACCTGTTCTCTGAGTGCAACATCGGTAGCAAGCACGCGCGACGGTCTGCGAATTCAGCTGCAGTCCTCCGTCCTCGCAGACGCTCTGGGCGGCGCACTGCGACTTCCAATCGTTGGAGATGTGCACGCCAGCAATGCCTTGGCTGCTGCCCTGGCAGCCCACCTTGCGGGCTTTGCACCGGAGGCCATTGTGCAGGGACTCGCGGCATTTCGAGGCGTAGACGGCCGATTCGAAGTCGTAGGTTCCGAGCCTCTGACGGTCGTAGACTACGCTCACACGCCGGATGGACTCAGAGGAACTCTGAACACAGCCCGCGGGCTTGTTCGCGGCTCAGGTCGTCTACTACTTGTCTTTGGTTGCGGCGGAGAGCGCGACGTGGGCAAGCGCCCTCTTATGGCCGCTGTCGCTCACGCTCTTGCGGATGCCGTAGTTGTTGCCAACGACAATCCTCGCAGGGAGAACCCCGAAGCCATCGCAGAACAGATCCGCAGCGGTGCCAAAGGCCCGGGCGCTTCCTGGAGTCTGTGTTTAGACCGCCCCTATGCCATTCGCCAAGTGGTGCAGGCGGCTCATCCAGACGACGTTGTCATCATCGCGGGCAAGGGGCATGAGCAAGTCCAAGAAATTGACGGTACGTGCATTGCCATGTGTGATCGCGAACTCGCTCTGGCTGCTCTCAAATCGAGAGAGCACTTGGAATCGTGACCATGCTGCTCCGAGCCTTCGGGTTTTTCTTAGCTGCTAGCCTAAGCATCGCCTGCTACGCCAAGACACCGTCGATGCAATTCCGAGGCACGACGCAAGTGAGCGGCACGACGGCTCGTCTGCAAGCCATCTCTGCAGTAGACCGCAACGTCGTCTGGGCAAGTGGTCTGGAAGGCACAGTCTTGCGCACCTTAGACGCGGGTGCGCATTGGAGTCCCATCCAGGTTCCCAACGCACGAACGCTCCAGTTTCGAGACGTGCACGCCTTTGATAGCGAACATGCGTTTCTACTGAGCGCCGGAGATGGAGAGCAGTCTCGTATCTACCGCACCACCAATGGCGGACGGCACTGGGAGATGCAGTTCATGGTCTCCGAACCAACGGGCTTTCTCGACTGCTTTGATTTTTGGGATCCCAATCGAGGCCTCGCCTATGGCGACTCTGTGAACGGAGAACTCTACATTCTCAAAACCACCGATGGAGGCGCGAGCTGGGCGCGAATTGCCCCAGAGACCGTTCCAGACGCCGGGCGCAAGGAGGGCGGTTTTGCTGCCAGTGGCGGTTGTGTCCAGACCTCGGAGGGAGGGCACGCTTGGATTGGAACCGGTGCGGGGGGCAACGCGCGGGTCTTGCGAACGAGCGACTACGGGGAAACATGGAGCGTTTCAGAAACGCCGATCGTCAAGGCAAAGAGCGCTGGTATCATGTCCATTGTGCCAACGCCAAAGGCGCTATTCGTGTTTGGCGGCGACCTCGCGAATGCAGAAGCGTCGGAATCGCGGGTTGCGAGCAGCACGGATCGTGGTGTGACGTGGACACAGATGCCCTCTCCGAGTTTTACCGGTGCCATCTACGGCGCGGCAACAAGCGGACTCGGCAAACGACGCGTTGTCGTAGCCCTCGGCCCCAAGGGCGCTGCCATCTCAAACGACGGTGCCAAGAGTTGGTCTTCGCTCGACGGCGGCGATTTTTGGAGCGTTGCCTTCGGCGCACCTGCTCGTTTTTGGCTGGTTGGGCCCGAGGGCGCAATCGTGCGTTTCGACAAACCCAAGACAAACGAAAATGGGCCCACTCGTTAGAGTGGACCCGCAGGGTTGTTAAGGGTTCCGATCTTGGGAACGCGCGACTAGCTCTGTTGGCGCTTGCCCTTGCGCTTGCCTCGGCGCTTGCCTTTGCCAGAGCGCTGCACAAATTCACTTCGACTCACGCTGCCGTTTTGGTTGGCATCAAGCTTGGTGAAGCGTTTGGCAAGAGACGGCCTCTTTGCTTGGCGCTTGGCCTTTCGGGCAGCTCGCTTGGCTTGCTTCTCAGGAGTGAGATTGGCCCTGCGCTCTGCTCGTTTGGCCTGTTGCTCGGGCGAGAGATTTGCCAGACGCTGAGACTTTTTCGCAGCTCGTCGCGTCGCCTTAGCCAGCTCCATCTCGCGTAGAGTGAGAGCGCCATCCCGGTTGGCATCAATGGCGACGAAGCGCTGTTGTCGAACGGCTTGCCTCTCCGATGCTTCAATCGTTCCGTTGCGATTGCTATCAAACGTTGCGAGTCGATTGGCTTGCCTTGCTTGCTTCTTCGCAGAGCGCTTTCCTTGCCTCTTCGCTTGCCTCGCTTGCTTCTTGGCAGAGCGCTTTGCTTTCCGCTGCATCTTGGCAGGACCCTGAGCAGCCAGAGCCATGGGCTTTGCGTACTGCGCTGGTGAAGAATCGTGTCCTGGGCTCGCAACAGCGACACCGGCGGTGCCAAAGGTAAGAGCGGTAATTGTGAGAATCATCTTGGGAATGCGATTGAGAAATGTGGTCATGGGGTGCTCCTTGGTTGAGGTTGCTCTCTGGTAATACAAGGCTGATGCCAAGCCCTAAGTGGCTGTAATCAAATAGACAAATACGGGCGCCGCCAATCGTCTCTGCGGATTCCGCAGGATGCGTCTGCAAGAGCCGCAGCTTCGCGACAAGCAATCGCACCTCGGGCATGATGCGCTCGCCATGAAGACTGCAAGCATTCTTACCGCCCTTGAACTCAGCGAGAAAAACCTCGGAGCCTGTACCGGCCAAGGAGCCTGGCTCGACGCGCCCGAAAGCAAAGAGCTCGTCTCGCTCAATCCAAACACCGGCGAGAAACTCGGTTCCGTGCAAATGGCAACGCGCCAGCAATACGAAACCGTCGTCGCAAAGAGTGTTAGCACATTCACCACTTGGCGCGATGTCCCAGCTCCAAAGCGTGGCCTCGTGATCCGCGATCTTGGCAACGCGCTTCGAGAAAAGTGTGAACCACTCGGCGAGATGGTTAGTTTGGAAATGGGGAAAATTCGGGCAGAGGGAATTGGCGAAGTCCAAGAGATGATCGACATCTGCGATTTTGCCGTTGGCCTCTCAAGACAACTTTGCGGTTCCACGATGCACTCCGAGCGGCCCGGTCATCGAATGTATGAGCAGTGGCACCCCATGGGGCCGGTCGCGATCATCAGCGCGTTTAACTTCCCGGTAGCGGTTTGGTCGTGGAACGCAGCTCTTGCAGCGGTCTGCGGAGACACCATGGTCTGGAAGCCCTCCCCCACAACACCGCTGCTCTCTGTGGCGGTGCAACATATTTGCAATCGCGTCATGGCTGACCACGGGCTCGAAGGAGTCTTCAACTTACTTATCGGTTCGAACGAAGAGATTGCCGAGCCGATGGTTGCCGACCCGCGCTTTCCTCTTGTGAGCTTCACAGGCTCCGTGCCCGTGGGACGCAAGGTCGCGCAAGTGGTGGCAGGCCGCTTGGGTCGCTCGCTACTTGAGCTTGGAGGCAACAACGCCATCATCGTTGCAGAAGATGCCGATCTCGACTTGGCAGTTCGCGCAATCGTATTTGGAGCGGTGGGGACTGCCGGCCAGCGCTGTACATCAACCAGACGGGTCTTCGTGCACGAGAGCCTCTCAGATAAACTCGCAGAGCGACTCACCAAGGCCTACGCAACCGTCAACATCGGCAATCCTCTCGAAGAGTCGACACTCATGGGGCCACTGGCGAGTGCCTCTGCAGTCACCAACATGATGGCAGCGATCGAAACCGCAAAGGCCCAGGGCGGCGAAGTGCTAACCGGAGGAAGCGCGCGCGCTGACATCGGGCCCTTTCACGTACAGCCCACCATCATGCGCATGCCGCTAGGTGCCGCCGCGCTGCGAGAAGAGACCTTTGCCCCCCTTCTCTACCTACTCACCTTCAAGGACTTGGATGATGCCATTGCTGCGCAAAACGATGTGCCGCAAGGACTCTCAAGTGCCATCTTCACCAACGGCCTCTCCGCTGGGGAGCGTTTTCTCTCCGCAAAGGGTTCCGACTGCGGAATCGCCAACATCAACATAGGCACCAGCGGCGCAGAAATTGGTGGCGCCTTTGGTGGCGAGAAGGATACCGGTGGAGGGCGTGAGTCGGGCTCCGATGCTTGGAAGGCCTACATGCGTCGCCAAACCTGCACAATCAATTGGTCGGGAACACTGCCACTCGCCCAGGGAATTGAATTCGGCGACTAGCGCGCCGTTTCCACTGCGGCACAAATGCCCACCACGTGACCTGCTTGTCGACCTTGGCAAGCAGATAGCGATTCTCCGCCCGAATTGAGACACTCTTAGATGTGTTAATTCTGAATCAGCTTGCTCCCTATCATTGGGCGATTGCAGGTGCGGGGATTGGTGTCCTCACCCTCTTTCTCCTGGCTGTAGCAAAGAAGCGCCTCGGTGTTTCGACGGGCTTTGAGAACGTCTGCTCCCTAGTGCTCTCCGCTCCGTACTTTCAGCGAGAGGCGCTCGTTTCGTCTCACTCCTGGCGATTGCCGATCTTGCTTGGGCTTATTGGAGGTGGCGCACTCTCCGCGATTCTCGGCGGCGGCACTTGGTCACCAACCTGGGACCTCGGAATCTTCGATGCCGTTATCGGCTGGGGGCCCGTAGGGAAAGTTCTGTGGATGTTTGGCGGCGGCCTGCTCATTGGCTTTGGCACACGCATGGCTGGAGGTTGCACAAGCGGTCACGGAATCTTTGGAATCTCCAACATGGAACTCTCGGGCATCATCACGGCGATCTGCTTTATGGCGGCCGGCATGGTCACCACCAATCTCATTTACCGCGTCATTCTTGGAGTCTAAGATGCCAGCATTTTATTTAGCATTCGGAGTTGTCTTTGGTTGGATCCTCAGTCGAAGTGGAGCGGCAGACTACAACTATGTGCAGGGCATGTTTCTCTTCACCGAGTTTCAGCTCTACGGAATCATCGGCACCGCGGTGGTCGTAACGGCTCCGGGATTGATCTTGTTAAAGCGTCGCGGAATCGTTCCATCAACCAAGCCTCAACATCGCGGCAACATCGTCGGCGGCCTTCTATTCGGGATCGGCTGGTCCATCACGGGTATGTGCCCGGGCCCAATTCTCGTGAATCTTGGTGAAGGAAAGCTCTACGCAATCGCTGCCCTCGCAGGCATGCTCGTCGGCGCGGGAACCTTTGGCTCGCTCTACCCACGCCTGGCAGGCCCTCTCGGCTTGCCCCCGCTGAAGAAGAAGTAGGGCTGGGCACGAGGCAACGGGCGCCGCCCCAAGCTGCGGGGACGCTGACGCTGCCCACGGCTTGGACGCCCTTTGTCCAGAGGATGGGCAGTGATGAGGCACCTCGGCGCCCCAGTGCCCTTGAAACAGCCCGTTTCGGGACTGTGGCGCACAACCGGGCTGTGGCACGAATCTCGCTTTACCAGTTCCTATGAAGCGATTCGCCTTCCCACAGCACGTGACATTCTCGTTCACCGACGCGGGATGGCTGTACTTGATGCTCGTCCCAAGCGTCGCGGGCCTATGGTTCCTAACACCAACACGAGTTCTTGTTGCAGCCTTGCTCACCTTCGCGACGATTTGCCTAGGACATAGTGTGACGCTGCACCGAGGGGTCATTCACCAGAGCTTTCACGCGCCGAGATGGGGCACTCGAGTCGGCCTCTACCTCTTTGTGCTGGCGGGCATGGGCGGTCCCATTACTTGGATTCGACTGCATCACGTTCGCGATTACTGGCAGAACCATCCGCGCTGCCCTCCGTATTTTTCTTACAACCATTCCCTCTGCACAGAGCTTTGGTGGAGTTTTCACAGCAAGTATCAGCCGAAGCGTCGCGAAGAGCGGATCGATCTGCGAACAATTGCGGATGCGCAATGGCTTCGCTTTCTCGAATGGTCATGGCCGCTTCACAATCTCCTCCTCGGGGGCCTCCTCTATCTCTTCGGTGGCTGGGGCATGGTGCTGGTCGCAGGATGCCTACGCATAACCGTGAGTATCGTGGGACACTGCACAATCAACTACGCGGCGCATACGCGAGGAAGCCAGCGCTATGCGATCCACGGCTCCCCTGAACAGGGCCGCAACATTTGGCTACTCGGTGTGATTTCGTTTGGTGAGGGCTTCCACAACAACCATCACGCCTACCCAGGATCTGCGCGCATGGGCCAACTCTGGCACGAATTCGATATCGGCTGGTATGTGCTGCGATGCCTAGAAGCCTGCGGCGCAGTGTGGAATCTCCGAGCCTTTGGACGCACCAACAGCGGTATCAAGAGCGCTGTTCAGCCAACGCCACAGGCTTCATCCGAGGCGACGCCTACAGTTCGTACTTCTTGATCTTATCGTAGAGCGTGCGCTCGCCTATACCAAGCAAGTCGGCGGCCTTGCGACGGTTGCCATCCACCGTCGTAAGTGCGTGTGCAATGGCCTCGCGTTCTACGTCGCTGAGGTGCCGCACTTCTCCGGACCGCGGGGGCGACAACGACGGTGCGTCGCCGCTTTCTAGCCACAGATCTTCGCCTCGAATCAGCTGCGTGTCGGCGAGGATGCTCGCTCGTTCGAGTGCATTTGCAAGCTCTCGCACGTTTCCCGGCCAGCTATGCGCAACGAGCTTTTGCTCGGCCTCCTTCGACAACTCGAGATTGGGACGCCCAACGCTTTCACTGGCTCGCAAAAGAAGGCTTCGGGCAATTGGGAGCAAGTCTGCTGGGCGATCGCGAAGCGGTGGCAAGCGAATCGGAAACACCGCTAAGCGGTGATACAGATCTTCGCGAAACTCGCCTCGTTCGATCATCGATCGCAGGTCTCGGTTGGTTGCGGCAATCCATCGCACGTCGGCCTCCAACGTCTGCGAGCCGCCAACGCGCTCAAAGCTGCGTTCCTGAAGCACGCGAAGAAGCTTCGCTTGTAGTTCAGGCTTTAGCTCTCCAACTTCATCGAGAAAGAAAGTGCCACCCTCGGCCAATTCGATGCGACCTCTTCGGCGCTCGTCGGCTCCGGTGAATGCTCCCTTCTCGTGGCCAAAGAGCTCACTCTCAAGAAGCGTCTCAGTCAGCGCTGCACAGTTGATCGCCATGAACGGTTTGCTGCTGCGTTCGCTTTGCTCATGCACCGATCGAGCAGCAACTTCTTTGCCGGCACCACTCTCACCGAGCAGCAAAACCGTGGCACTCGTCTTGGCGACTTTGCCAAGTGCACGCACCACAGGTTTCATGACAGGATCGCCGTGGCTTAGCTTGGGTCCGGTAGATTGCGCTCGACTGTTTAGCGCAACTTGATCTTTTAGTTGGCGTCGCTCGAGCGCACGCCGAACGAGAAGCTGCAATTCATCGGGGCCGCTAATGGGCTTCTGCAAAAACTCAAACGCCCCCAACTTCATGGCCTCAACCGCATTGTCCACAGTCCCATGCGCCGTAAGAACGATTACCTCGACCTCCGGCTGCTCGCGGCGAACCCAGCGCAATAGGTCCATACCACTCATACCAGGCATGCTGAGATCGGTCAGGAGCAGGGCGTAACTGCGTTTCTTGAGTTCGGCAATGGCTTCTTCTCCGCTGCCAGCCACTCCTAAATCGTGGTCATCAAGTTCAAGAGCGTCTGAGAGAAATTCTCTGATTCCCACTTCGTCGTCGGTTACAAGTATCCGTGCCATGCTGCTATCCTGCGGGTATCTCGACGCGGAACTCCGCGCCACCACCCTCGGCGTTGCTGCCGCGAATCGTACCATTGTGGAGTTCGACGACGCGCTTTGCGACAGCGAGCCCGAGTCCAGTGCCGTGTACCTTCTTCGTGTGAAACGGCTCAAAGAGTCGTTCTTGTGCACCCTCGTCGAGGCCCTCCCCAAAATCGCGCACCACGAAGGTCAAGTTGCTCCCGTTCGCTTTGACGGAGGCCGACACGCGATCACTAGCCTGTACGGCGTTCGTCAGTAGATTGCTGAGAACCTGCTGCATGCGAGCAGAGTCGAGAGACCAAAGACTCGGTGCCGCACTCACATCCACGTCGATGGCTCCCCCCTGCACGGCGTCTGCGCAGGACTGCAGGAGTGCCCCGGGATCCACCTCGCTGCGCCGCAACTCGCCACTCTTGGCAAAGTTGAGCAAATCGTTAATGAGCGCTTCGAGGCGGCTCGCTTCCCCAACAACGCGTTGGGCCTTTGCTGCCGACTTGCCACCTTCTTTGGCGATGAGCTTTTCTAGAATTTGTGCATTGCCCTTGAGCGACGCCAGTGGATTGCGAATCTCGTGAGCGAGAACCGCTGACATTTCGCCGAGGCTCTTGAGCCGACGATCGTTCTCCTGTTGCACGCGAAGCCTATCTTGGCGCACGAACCAACGCATGAGTATGCCCGCAATGAGCAGCAGCAGTGCTGCGGCGCCGGCGCCTACCATGAGGCTTCGCGTTGAAGACTCGCGCAGCGCCTGGGCCTCGATCGGTACGAACTCGATGTAGATTGGTTGTGGCCGATGTTGTCGATCACCACCACCGGGCCGACGACGAGATGATGGGTCGCGAGGTGCTCTAAGAAGAAGTCGTATTCGATTCTTGTGCTTAGAAGGCTCTCCGCGGCGCACGGCTCTCAGCAGGGCTCTAGGGTCTGAGCTGCTGCCAGAACCTGCTTGGGCGACAAAGCCTCGACGCGTAACGACGGCGATATACCGCAATCCAGATGCCTCGTAGGACTTGAGAATACTCTCCAAGTCCTCGTTCGTCGGAGCTCCTTCGATATAGCGAAACTCCCCCCGCAAATCAGCTTGAAGAGCGGAAGCCTGGCCTCGGACCAAGGCCTCGGACGCATTGCCCACCCCGCGATAGGTAATCCATACGGTGAGAAGCAAGGCTGCCCCCATGAAGACGATGGTGCCGACGAGCACCCAGCGACTCCAATGCAAGACTGATTTTCGAGTTGTCACCGTACACTCATTGTAAAGCAAGGCGACCCGCCTGCGGAGTCGGGGGAGAACCGGTTCCGCGAGCGAGCCGCCCATTCTTCTTTCCTAACCAGCGCTATTCGGCGCTCTGAGGTCCTTTGTGCATTCCACGACGTCCACGCTTGCCATCCTTGCCGCGATGACCACGCTTGCCATCCTTGCCGCGACCGCGCTTCATGTGGTTCTTGGCGGCACTTTCGAATTCCGTCCAGGTGACAGAACCGTTGCTGTCGGCGTCGAGCTTGTCAAAGTGGCGGCTCATGGGTGAGCAACTCGCCTCGGCCTCAGCAGCACTGACTTCCGCGTTCGAATCGGTATCGAGTTTTTCGAACTTCTCGACCATGCGATCGTGATGCGCCTCTTTGCGCTCCGCTTCACTCAGGTCTCCACTCTTGTCCTTGTCATACTGCGCCAAGCGATCCGCCTTTCGACTCTCGTGGGCGAGCTTGCGCTCTTCGGCGCTCACCGTTCCGTCTTTGTTGGTATCCACCGCAGCCATTCTCTTGGCTTGATGCTCGGCTCGACAGGTTTGCATCTTGGCCGTCATCGGCCCTTTGTGTGCGCCAGGACCACCGCGTCCGCCACCGGGGTGAGCGATTGCGAGTCCTGCAAGGCCGAAGGTGAGAGGGAGCGCGAGCAGAAGGCCGGCGCGCTTAGAAAATTTCTTATTACTTGTGCTCATGGAAAAGCTCCTTGATGGGGTTCGAGCCTCTATAGAGCAAGCGATAGGCCAAACCTGGCGGCTCGTAACTCCGCTAAACTGCTAGCTGCTCTTGCGCGACCTACTGCAGATGCCGCAGACGGCCATGCAGAAACCGCAGGCCCTGCGAGCTTTGCAGTCCAAGCTCTGTTTCATGAATCCAATCTCCGAGCGCTGAATCGATCGAGTTGAACGACCGCTGCGACCCGCCCCCTTGGCGAAGCGGGCAGCGACGCCTCTACAAGTTTGCGAAGCGCACGCCGGTTAGCTCTTCGCTAACTTGCCATAGCTTTGCTGCGCTCTTGGCGTCGCGGGCGCGCTTGGAGCTACCCACCTCGACGGGATTGCCGCGCAACTCAAGAACACCACACGGACCAAAATACTCGCCGCCTTTGACATCGGGATCCGTTGCGGCGCGAAGCGTTGGCAGTGCCCCCTGCTCGGGCTTCATCGCCAAGAGCGGATTAAAGAAACGTGCGCTGACGCTGTGACGCTGCAGGTCGGTTGCTGTCCAACCTGGATGCGCCGCAACGGATTTCGTTTCGCACTTCGATGCTTTGAGGCGACGGTCGAGCTCAAACGTGAAGAGCAGATTTGCGAGCTTGCTCTGCCCGTACGATGCCATCTTCTTGTAGCCTCGGTCCTGCCACTGGAGATCGGAAAAGTCGATCTTGCCACCTCGATGGGCTTGGCTTGCAACGTTGACGATCCGCGAACCGGGCGTTGCATTGATGCGCTCAAACAACAGCGCGGTAAGCGCCTGATGGCCAAGGTGATTGACGCCAAACTGCAGCTCAAAACCGTCTGCAGTTTCGCTGCGCGTCGGTGGCATCATCACGCCAGCGTTGTTGATGAGAAGATCGATCCGCTCTTCGGTTTCGAGGATGCTCGCTGCAAAGGTCTGCACCGACTCCAAACTCGATAGGTCCAAGTTCCGGTACTCGACCTGTGCCTCGGGGTTCGTCTTTCGAATCGATGCGAGTGCACCATGGGCGCGCTCTTCACTCCGGCACGCCAAAATGACCCGTGCTCCTTTGTCGGCCAACGTCTGCGCTGCCACCAATCCAATGCCAGAATTGGCTCCGGTCACAATTGCCACTCGTCCGTCCTGATTGGGGATTTGATCTGCGTTCCAAGTCATCGATATCTCCATATGTTGCTGATATTACGTCAATTCGTAATTACACTACACAGTGTAGTGTTAGACGCTATGATGTCAAGCAGTGAGTGAGCAGAGGCAGAAACAAAAGCGTGGCGAGATTCTCGCGGGCGCCGTCGAAGTCTTTCGCTCAGAGGGCTTTGAGAACGCCAGCATGGATCGCATCGCCGAGGTTAGCGGCGCTTCCAAGCGCACAATCTACAATCACTTCGGAAGCAAAGACGCGCTCTTTCAAGCGGTCATTGAGAAGCTCCTCGAAGCTGTCATGGCTCGCAAACAGATCTCGTGGGACGCGAGTCGCTCACTGGAATCGCAGCTTCGATCGTTCGCGCATGCAAAGACGTCCATTGTCGATGACCCGCAGTGGCTCGCTTTGGTCAAAGTGATCTTGGGGATCGCGATCCAACAACCCGATCGCGCCAAAGCAACGATGGAGAAAGCCGGAGATGGCGAAGCAGCGCTTGTTACTTGGCTCGAAAACGCCCATCGCGCCGGGCGTTTGCATGTTCCAAACCCTGCGCTGTCCTCCAAGCTCTTTTGGGGCATGGTGGCAGGAACCGTGTTTTGGCCGCAGATTTTTGAGGAGCCGCTCAGCCATGCGAAACGCGATGAACTAACCACAGAAGTCATTGCGACGTTTCTTATGCGTCACGCGATTCCCGCGTAAACGACTTCCTTCGCTGAGATGCTTCAGAGTATTTCTTACTCGGAAGATTCACCGGCAGCATCGACGGTTGCGCGCAATTCCTCGGCCGAAAGCCCGGTCCAGATTGCTGCCACGCCAACAACATCGTCGACGCCAACGGAGTCGCGCATCAGGGCATTTCCTTCGGAGGCAGCGGATAGCTCCATTTCGAGCTTCTCAATGTGCAAGCTCACTTTCGGCAGTTCGACATACGCGAGATGCGCCGCCCGATCGAGTTCGCCGCTCCTTCGCGCCTGCTCTTCCTGCGTGCGAAGCACTTCCTCTTCTGCCAGCAAGTCGCGAATTCGCGTAACCATGGTCCGCTGGCTCTCCCATTCCGAGGTGAGCCATTGCACACGCTGCTCATGAGAATCGGTCTTGAGCTTCAGCTCCTGATGCGCAGAGGAGCGCTCTCCGTGCTCGGATCGTTTTGCCCTGGTTTCAATTCGCAGACGAATCAGCTGTTCTTGGGCAACCGCGATTTCCTCAGGAACGCTCTCCAGTTCGAGCTTGAGCTGGCTTGCTGCTTCGTCAACGAGATCGATGGCTTTGTCGGGCAAGAATCGATCAACAATGTGTGCCTTGGCAATTCGCACCGCGGCGATCAATGCGGCATCGGCAATCCGAACTCGATGATGCGATTCATACCGTTCCACAGTGCCGCGCAGAATCACCAGCGCGTCATCGAAGTTGGGTTCCGGAACCCGAACCGGTTGGAAGCGACGAGAGAGTGCCTTGTCCTTGGCAACGTACGCGTAGTACTCAGCTGTGGTCGTTGCGCCGATGCAGGAGAATTCTCGGCGTGCCAGTGCGGGCTTTAGCATGTTGCCTGCGTCCAAAGCGCCCTCCCCCGAACCGGCTCCAATCACGGCATGAAGCTCGTCGATAAAGAGAATGATGTTTGGGTCGGCCATCACTCCTCCAACCACCTCTTTGAGCCTCTCTTCGAAATCGCCTCGGTACCGAGTTCCAGCAAGTAGCTGCGCCAGATCCAGAGCGAGGATGCGTTTCTCCTTGAGAGAATCGGGCACCACGCCATCGGCGATGCGCGATGCGAGCCCTTCCACGATGGCGGTCTTGCCAACACCAGGTTCGCCAATGAGGACCGGGTTGTTCTTGGTGCGCCTGCCCAAGATCTGCATAGCCCTGCGCATTTCTGGGTCTCGGCCAATCACCGGATCCAACGCTCCGCGCCGAGCTTGCTCGACCAAATCTACTGTGTAGGCATCGAGCTTTGACATTCCATCACGATGCTAGCAAAGAGATTCGGCAGTGCTAGATTCCTCCGATATGAAATATCGAAATCTCGGTTCCGCGGGCGTCAAAGTCTCCGAGCTTTGCCTTGGCACGATGACCTTTGGAGAGGCTGACGAAAACTCGTTTATGCACTCGGTGGGATGTGATGAGAAGACCTCGTTCCAAATCATGGATAAGGCGCTCGAACTTGGCATTAACTTCTTCGACACCGCCGACGTCTACGGCCAAGACGGCTTGTCGGAGCGCGTTATTGGCAACTGGTTCACCGAGCGCGGTCATCGAGACAGTGTCGTCCTGGCAAGCAAGTTTCGCTTCACAATGGGCGAGCCACCAAACAACACCGGGGCATCGCGGTATCGCATTATGCGCTGCGTAGAAGACTCTCTCAGGCGCCTTAAAACCGACCGTATCGATCTTTACCAAATTCACATGCAGGACATTGCCTGCTCTGAGGAAGAGACGTTGCGGGCACTGGATGATTTGGTTCGCCAGGGCAAAGTGCTTTACATTGGAGCCTCGAACTATGCGGCCTACAAGCTGGCGAACTCTCAGTGGATTTCTGATACGCAGAATCTCGAGAGATTCGTTACTCTACAAGCGCAATACAGTTTGGTTGTGCGAGACCTTGAGCGCGAACACATTCCTCTCTGCAGGGAGCGCGGCATGGGCATTCTCCCCTGGTCCCCACTCGCAGGCGGCTTTCTCTCAGGAAAGTACCAACGAGGCCAATCCGCCCCGGAAGGCACGCGCTTGGCAAAGTGGGAGTCGCGCTACAAAGGCTTCGACAACGAGCGAAACTGGAAGATCCTTGGCGCCCTCGAAGAGATTGCCGAGCAGATGGATACATCGACCTCAGCGGTGGCGTTGGCTTGGTTGTTGACGAAGCCGCAAGTTAGCTCGGTGATCTTTGGCGCTCGTTCGATGGTACAGCTCGAAGACAATGCCAAAGCGGCCGAGCTTGTGATCTCAGAAGAACACGTAGACAGGCTCAATGAAGCATCGGCCCCCGCGTTGGGATATCCCTACGAGTTCATGAAAAACATCCAAGGCGGATGGTGAGCACAGGAATCGCGAGCACAGGGATCGCGACTGGCGAGTTTATCAGGAAGCTACGATAAGCTCTTCAAGTGCACTTGCCAGCGCTTGCGGCGTAAAAGGCTTCTTGAGCACAGATGCTCCCGTTTCGCCGTCAAGCAATCCATTGTCAAAGCCCGTCATAAAAAGTACCAACATGTCGGGCCGACGCGCTCGAACCTCATGCGAGAGCGCAACTCCGTTGAGGCGCCCTGGCAGACCGATATCCGTGAGCAGAATCTTGGCGTCGGAGAGCTTGGGCAGGAGTGCCAACGCAGCCTCACCGTGATCCGCGGAACTCACGCGATACCCATGTAGTTCTAGGATTTGCTTGGTGACATGCGCAACACCGGGAATGTCCTCGACCATCAAGACATGGGTTCCAAGCCCCACCGACGCTGGCTCTGCCGCAGGCGTGAGTTTGCTTGGCGTACTCTCGAATCCTCGAGGCAAGAATAGGGAGACCATCGTGCCCTCCCCAACTTCGCTCTCGATGGCAACGTGACCACCACTCTGTTGCGCGAACCCATAGACCATACTCAATCCAAGCCCGCTACCATGACTAATGTCCTTCGTTGTGAAGAACGGCTCAAAGGCTCGACTCAGAGTTTCTCTGTCGATCCCCGGTCCATCGTCCGTAACATCGATCCGCAGGTAGTCGCCGGGCGCAAGGTCGTTCTTTGCACCAGAGTTCGTATCCTCGACGGTCCAATTTGATGCCACGAGTCTGAGAACGCCGCCCTCGCGACCCAGTGCATCTCGAGCATTGATGCCGAGGTTTAGCAGGGCACTTTCAAGTTGGACTTGGTCGGCTTGGCAGGGCCAGATGTCTGCAGCGGCTTGGGTCTCGACCGTCACTTGCGTGCCCAGAGTGCGTTTCATCATGGCCGACATGGAAACCAAGAGTTCGGCCGTCTCAATCGCAACGGGCTGCAGACTCTGCCTGCGCCCAAAGGCGAGAAGTCGCTGTGTTAGTTCTGTTGCGCGATCTGCGGCCTGGATCGCATCGCCAATCAGTTCGAGAGTTGCCGTGCTATCGCCGATGGTGTGTTGCGCAAGTTGCAAGCTGCCCTGCATGACCATGAGCAGGTTGTTAAAGTCGTGTGCGATACCACCGGTGAGTTGCCCAATGGACTGTAGTTGTTGGCTCTGCCGCAATCGCTCCTGACTGTCTCGCAAAGCGGCTTGATCGAGGGTTTGCTGAGTAACGTCAGTGCCGACCATCGTAACCGCAATGACGCGCTCGCCGCTGTAGATAGGGCTGAGCCGCGTGTTGAGATACTGGGTAACGCGCCCCGTAGCGGTATCGCTAGTGACCGACGACTCATACGACTCGAAGCCACCCGTGCGAAAGACTGTATCGATCTTTGACCGAACCATCTCTCGATCGGCCTCCGCAAGAAAGCCCTCCACTGGTTGTCCAAGTACTTCGTCCACGGACTCGCGATGAACTACCCGATTGATGAACGTGAGCTTGTGCTGCCGGTCGACCACGGCGATGTAGTCCGATGCGCCGGTGACAAGTGAACGCAGAGTTTCGTCGCTGAGCGCAAGCTCCTCCTCGACGCGACGCACATGGCTAATATCGGTTCCGATGAGGGCAACCCGAACCGCGCCTGCATCTCCGGTCAACAGCGTGGCCCACCCGCTGTAGTACGACATGACTTGATGAGGGCCGACAGCCTGTGTCTCGTAATGCCAGGGCAGACCCGTGGCGATCGTATTCTCAATCGCGGTGCGAAACTCCTCGTGCTGATCGGGCGGCAAGAACTCCAGACAGCTAAGCCCGACGGCGGACTCAACACCGGGTTGTAGGTGGTTCGTAAACAGAACCTTGAGGTCGTCGTTGATGATCGTTAAGAACTCAACGGCGTGTTTTGAGCGCTCTGCCCAAACTCGACTGTCCGAATACTCAGCAGCGGCGGCCAACAGCTGATCATCAGTCGACAAGAGACTCCCACGGCGTACCCATTACCCAATTCTACCACGGTCACCCCACCTTTGAGGACAGCCGAGTTTGGCGCACGGCAGCCTTGGTCGCGCCGTTGAGTGCCTCTACAAGTTCCTTTGCACTAAATGGCTTCGCAAGGAATACCGTGTCTTTGCCAACAGTGCTGGCGCTTGGATACCCGCTCATGAGGATCATTGGGAGTGCAGGCCACTTGGCGCGAACGTTTGCGATCACGTCGAGGCCACTTGTGCCGGGCATCGTGAGGTCAATGAGCATGCCGTCGAGCTTGGCGCGATCCCGATTCACAATGCGTTCCGCCTCGTCACCATCTCTTGCTTCAACAACGTCGGCACCGAGGGAACGCAGCGTACTCGCTGTGGTGATTCGAACATCGTCTTCGTCATCGACAACCAACCAACGCCCCGAGACTGCGAGTTTGGTGGGAGCGGCCCGAGTGGGTACCACTTCGCGTGACGATGCCTTTGGGAGCAAGACAACAAAGCGAGTGCCTTTGGACACTTCCGAAGTCACCTTGATGGCACCTCCGTGGGTGCGAACAACACCAACAACCGCTGCCAGTCCCAACCCTCGCCCAGCAAACTTCGTTGAGAAGAAGGGGTCAAATACGCGCTGAAGAGTCTCTTCTGACATTCCACAGCCGTCATCCTCAACGATCAGCGCTACGTAGTCGTCAGCGGGAGCATCCGATGGCAAAAAGGTGGAATCCAAATAGTCTCGATCACAAGCCATAAGCTCGGTTGACACTGAGACGGTTCCTGCGACCGAAGCATCGCTGAATGCCTCGGAAGCGTTCATCAGAAGATTTAGCAGAATCTGCTGGAGAAGTGCTGGATCGCCCGCAACGTGAGGAACAGACGGACCAAAGTCGAGAACAAGCGTAACGTTCTTATCGAGAGTTGTGCGAAGTAGCATGCTCATCTCTCGTGCCATCGCTTCGAGGTCTACGCTCTCCACTCGAGGTCGCGTCTTCCCCGAATACGCTAGGAGCTGCTGGCAAAGTTCTGAGGCGCGAATGGCTGCGAGATCAATTTGCTGAACACAGTCGGCGCGCTCTTCAGCGGTTTTGGCGACGCTTACAAGATAGGCGTTACCGCGAACCGCCGTGAGCAGATTATTGAAATCGTGCGCGACACCACCGGCAAGAACACCCAGGCTCTCAAGTCGCTGGACGTGCTGCATTTGCTTCTCAAGAGTTCGACTCTCCCGCTCGGCCGCTAGCACTTTCCCCAGAGCTGCTTCTCGTTCCGCAACTGCCGCCGCCAACACCAGTGCTAGAGCGCCGTTGGTCATCACGTACGCCCAGAGCGTGAGAACTCTCGAACTCATCTGAGCATCAGCAAGGGGTCCCATCCCCTGTCCTGTTCCAATCACAGCAATGATCGAGCTAATGCTTCCGGCGATGACCGCACCTCGGGGTCCCAGGCGAAGTCCCGCCCACACCAGCACGACAAGCATTCCCAGTGGCAGCGCGCTCTCCACGAGACCACCAATGTCGACGAGAAACGCGAGGCTTGAGCCGCCGACAAGAAACACAACCACGATCCAAGATTCGAACCGACCGTAGAGCGCGCGCCAATCGGGCGCTCCCCTGGCGGCAACGGTCACAAGCGGCGTGAGGATCACACCACCAGCAGCGTCGCCTGCCCACCAGCGCAAACCGACAGGGGCAAACGCCGAGCTCTCGAGCAGCCCGCTCTGAAGCAGCGTTGCGACGCCGATGAGTGCGGAGACGCACGACGCAAGCAGCACCGAAAGCAAGAGAAAGAGAACGTCGCGCATCCGCGACAGCGCAGCATCGAATGCAAACTGTTTGAGGAGCGCCCACCCTGTGAGCGCTTCCAGCGTGTTGCCGATAGCAATGGCGGCCGACGCCGGCAGTGGAGAATGCATGCTCGCATTCAGTGAAAAGGCACCAATCGCAACTCCGATTGCCAGACGTGGGCCAAAGAGCACGAGTGCGGCGATGGAGAGCCCGGTCGGAGGCCAAATCAGGGTGACGTTGGCCTGCACATCGGCCAGGGCCAATCCCAAGCGCCCCGTAACAACGTACGCGAGTGCAACAACCACAATCCGCACAGCAGCCTTGCTCCACGGATCCTGCTGCACAGGTGCAGGGAATGCCATTGCTCCATTGTACATGGTGGCGGCCATCCAACAATAGCTCGCAGCCTAGGAGCAAACGGGCCCCTGCGCACAACTGTACTATTGGGCTACAGGAGCGCCCGGTGTCCACACTGCGAGCTCATTGCCGCTTGGATCCGTAAAGTGAAACCGACGACCACCGGGAAACCCAAAGGGCTCTTTGGAAATCGTCCCACCTGCTTTGCGCACAGCGGCAAGGGTGTCTTCAAGATTCGCGGAAAACAGAACGACGAGAACTCCGCCGGGCACGGTCTCGCCCTGTGCAAAGCCCCCCATCTCGCGATGCTCACCCTTGATTCCCGCATAGCCGGGTCCATAGTCGGTGAATTTCCAATCGAAAGCGCTGCCATAAAACTCTTTGGCTGCCGCAACATCCTTCACGGTGAACTCGATGTAGTCGATTGCATGTTGCGTGTGTGAAGGTACGTCGGAGTTGCTAGCTTGACCCATCCTTGGAGTTTAGGGCAACGCGCCTACAAACGGCGACCGGGCACTGAATTTTTCCGATGCCCGGGTGCTCTCTACTCCGAATTGGCGCCATTCTCTGGCAACGCTTCTTCGCCCTCCACGGCTTCGCTCTCTACTTCCTTCACCGGGACCGGCGAAGGATCGGCGCTCGTATCGTCTGCTGGTTGAAGCACGCAGACATGGCTTGAGGCGGCGGCTGGAGTGAGCAGACACGCGTCGATGAAGCCGTCATCACAAACTCGCGCAATTTCTTGCTCGCAAGGGGCCTGGGAAGAGGATTCGCTGGCTTGCACGCAGATGTGCGCGAGGGTTAGTCGTGTGCCGCCTTCGTCAGTGACTTCACAGCCATCGATCATGCCCTCATCGCACACCAGTGCGATCTCTTGATCACAGGCATCGACTCTCGTGATGTCTACGGTTTTGGCATTCGAGGTATCGCCCTTGCTATCGCTGCCACCACAGGCAGCGGCGAGTACAAAGAGCAAGCATAAGTTCATGGGTCGCATTGGGGTGTCCTTTGGTGATGGTGTGCCCCCCTAACGTTCCCGCTCCTAGCGACCTTACAGTTGCCCGATCAAGAATCGTGATTCTTGCCCCAGCTACACACCCCGCCCAACGGATTCACGCTACTCACAGAGCCAACCAGCGGCGGCGCACGACTCCATCGCTTTGCGAAGTGCAATGCCCTTCTCGAAGAACGAAGGATCGCTTAGGTGCCGAATGTGTTTCTCGGCCGACTCGAAATCTCGGGTCTGAAAGAAGCCATAGGCGAGTGCGTATCGGATCTGTTGGTCCGCAAGCAGGCCTAGGCGCGAGAGCCTAGCTTCCATTCCGGCAATCATCTCGAAGCGCTGCAGCTCAAGTAGAATCTGCAACCTCTGTCTCATCTTCCGCTTCTGGTCTGGGACTCGCTTGTTAATCAAGAGAGCGCGCACCAATCGCCCTGAGCGACGATACATCTCGGCCGACTCGACGAAAAATGCTTCATCTTGGCGAGCGACTTGCTCTAGAAGCATGCCTGCTGAGAACAATTCGCCATCGTCCATGTAAACCCGTGCGAGCTGCACGGCCAGTGCAATATCATCGGGAAAGCGAAGCCGCCCTGCCTCCAAGCTTGCCTTGGCCTCATCGAGACGCGCGCTCTTTCGCAAGGCTTCTCCAATGGCGACAATATCATTGGGCTGCACATCACTACGCCTCAAGAGTTTTTCTTGTTTGCTCGCAAGTTCTTGATACAGCTGCAATCTGATCAAGTAGGCAATCTCGAGCCGAGAGAAGTCGATCGCATCGGGAAAGCGGGCCGTGGCGCGAGCCAGGACGTTGAGAGCCATGCCGACATCGCTGAGTTCCCAATACGCCTGACAAAGAAGCAGCTCGGCCTGGGGCTCGGCGCGCGCAGCCTCGCCCGCCGCCGACAGAGCCGAGACCGTCCCCTTGTAGTTCTTGGCACCAAAGTGGGATCTCGCTAGGTTGATCAGCACCAGCGGGTCTGCGTTGCCCGCCTTGATGGCCAGCTCAAACGACTCCACCGCCACGACGTAGAGTTTCTGATTGAGCGCGACAAGGCCCTTTAGAAGATAGTATCGGTCGCGATCGAGTTCCTCGGCGTCAGCGTCCACGTCTTCTAGGGCATCGCTTGCTCGGTCGACGTGACCATCTTGAAACAGGCGCGTTGCGAGGGCCAAGTTGTCGACATCGTCTTCCAACCCTGGCTTCTTCTCTGCGCTCACCGCATTCACAAGCGAGCAGCTCACCAGAATTGCCGCTAGAAGATTGAGAATCTGAGACATAACCTAGTTCAGGCGAAAGGGAATACGCTGAGACACCGAGACGGCCACTGCCTTGCCCTGATACTGAGCGGGATCAAACGTCCAGTCGTTGATGGCGCTAACAGCCACCATGTCGAAAACCCCTCGAGGCTCCGACTCCATGACCCGAACGTGCTCAACGTCCCCACGCTCACTGACCTTTATTCTGAGAACGACATGGCCCTCGATTCCGCGTTCGCGGGCTTTCGATGGATACTCTGGAGCCTTTCTCGACCGAGGTTTCGGCAGCGCATCGACTGAGTCACCAGTCATCACAAGGCGTTTATTGTCTCCTGCGCTTCCTAAGAGTTTATCTGCCCCCACAAGGGAATTCGACTGAAACTGCGGAAGGTCAAAATTTAATCCAGACATCGAAGAGCTAATATTGGGCATCGGGGCCGCACGAACTGACCTGGCGACTTTCTTCGTTTTCGACTCCCTCTTTTTGGGTTTCGGCTTGTTCTTCTTCTTAGCCTGCTTTTCAACCTTAAAGTCCTTAGCCGCGTCGGCGGCCTCTTTCTTTGGAGGTTGGCTCGCTTCATTCATCAGGTAGAGAAGCCCAAAGACTCCCAAGCAGCCCACAACCATGGAACAAAGAGCCACTACGCGTCGGATTGCAATATTCACGAACCTGCCTCCTTCTCTGTGGCCACGCCAACATCTGCGGCGCCTGCCAATCTGCACTGATCTACAACTTCGATGAGCACATCGGCCGGAACACGCCGGTCCGTTATCACAAGGATCTGACCACCACCGGCACTGTCGACAAAATCGCGCACGCGACTCTGCACCATCCACGGCCGTACCGGATTGCCATCGATATAGACATTGGAACTCGAGTCGATGTTCACCCGCAGTGCTTTGCTTGAAGCACGCTCTGCGCTTCCAGCACCAGGTCTCTCGATGTCGATCTTCATGTCTTTCACGAACGTGGTGGACACCATGAAGAAGATCAGAAGGATGAAAACCATATCAATTAGCGGAGAGATATCGATGTCCGATTTTTGCTCTGGGCGCGCTCGCAACCTCATGCTGTTCCTCCTACGAGTGCCTTGATTTGATCGAGTTCTTCTTCGAAACGGTGTTGTCGCCGGTCGAGGAGCCGTCCTACGACAACTCCGGGAATCGCGACGCAAAGCCCCATCTGGGTAGAAAAGAGCGCTTGGGAGATTCCCCCAGCAATGCCACCAGACTGGCTAAAGAGCGTCATATCGCCAAGAGAATCAAACGTCTCAATCATTCCCGCCACGGTTCCGAGTAGACCGATGAGCGGCGCAACCATCACGATTCCCATGATGACGGTGCGCCCCTTCTTGAGGTCTTGGTAGTACGGGAAGAAGGCACTGTTGAGTACTTCGGTCGTATGATTTGGATACGCCTCAGAGGCTTGAACTCCCAGGCGTGCTGCTTGGACGATTACGCCCCTAGGTATATCACTTAGACCATTCTTGTAGTTTCGCACAAGGGTACGCACGTGGTGCCTGGAACCTCGTTGGAGCACCATGAAGCGATAGCCAATGGCGTACCACAGCGCCAACGCTCCAACGACCAACGGGAGCATGACGAAGCCACCGGCTTCAACGTAGCCCGCGAAGGTATCGTAGAGCCCGCGAGTCATGCGGCGACGCCCTTCGTCTGTTCTGCACGAGCCGAAGGCAACACAGATGTTTCAGGCTCTGGAGGCATGAGTCCGGTGGAGCGATTGACTGCGGCGAGAGCAGAAGCGTCGAGTCGATCTCGTATTGCATCGGACCACCCAGAAAGCATGTGACCGAGCAGGAGAGCCGGGATTGCAACGATCAACCCAAGCTCAGTCGTTACCAATGCCTCGGATATGCCTCCCGAGAGTAACTTGGGGTTTCCCGTGCCAAACTCTGTGATGACATCAAACGTCGATATCATACCTGTGACTGTTCCCAGAAGGCCCAAGAGCGGCGATACCGCAGCAGCCACAAGAATGCTGGAGCCAAAGCGAGACAGCGTTGGTTGCTCCTGAAGGACCGCTTCTGCCACGATGTCTTCGAGTTGCTCGCGAGGTCGGTCGACGTTCGCAAGGGTTGCACTAAGAACTCTACCGATCGGAGTGTTGGAAGATGTTGCGACTCGAAGTCCCTTCGCAATATCACCAGCGTCGACGTGAAGCATGACAGGTTCCACAAGACTCCTGCTACCGCGCGATGCCAGCAATAGAAGTGCACCTCGTATGAAGACCATGAGTAGAGCAACGCCTCCAAGGCCCACGATCACCCACGCGATAAGGCCACCGGTTCGAATAATCTCCATGACAGACTTGTCGGCTTTGGCTGTGACGCCGGTCTCCAGCGATTCGTAGAGAAAGAGCGGCAAGGTGCTAGGCGTCTCGCCGCGAGCGAGTTGACCGGCAACGTTTGCCCCTGTTGCGGTTTCCCACAGTTTGAGATGGTTCTCCCCCGCCGGGGCCAGCACGCCCTGCGCTCCTGAAACCAAACCATAGGAGGCGATGTTTCCAATACGGAGAATATCGCCTTCGATCTTGTTTCCCGCCGAGTCGAAGTACGCGCCCTTCTCGATTCGTACCGTTGCTTGGTCGTTTAGAAGTCGAGGTGCGCTTGCAAAGACGAAGCGCAATTGCCCTACAACCTCTTCGCGCACGTCGGCATTGATGCCCGGAAGTGCGATGCCTCCCTTCTTGAGGGCGGCCTCCGCGCGCAGCAGAATGTCCTCAGTAACGCCCTCACTGGTTTCGAGTACTTCGGCTTCTCGATCGGCAGTCAGCACCTGTTCTTCGAGTCGCTCGGCAAGACCGGCAGCATGAACCACCTTGTTCTGTAGTGCGCGAATCTCAGCGTTCGCCTTGCTCGCACGGTCCTTTGCTCGAGCGGCCTGTGCGGTTAGTCGCTCCTGGAGCGCTCGTTTCTCCGCCTCGAGAAATGCAAACTCCCGCCGATACGCATCTTGAAGTTTGGAACCGGTATTCGCTTTGATCGATGTTGCTGACTCCTGAGCAAAACTCTGAGGCATAGCGAAGGTAAGAGCGACAGTAGACGCTAGAACGGCAAGGAGTAAGCGCATTATTGAACCTGCGATTTCTGAACTGCGGGTAATGCGTTGGGCAGTGTAAAGAGCCCAATGCGAATTTGCTTCTTAAAGGAATCAAAGACGTGGGCGATTTGCTTCTGTTGCTTGCCTCCACGTGCATATACGAAACTCCAAACCGCATTCTGCTGCGTGGAGTAGCCGGTCTTGCCGTCACTCGTTTGAAAGTAGAGCATCACCATTCCGATGCGCACGACCTGTGCGAGTTTCTCTTCGCCTGCGACGCTGATGGTCTGCTGAAAGCTTCCAGACTCGCGCGACATTCGCAGCTCGTCTTCGACAAAACTCCATAGGCGGACAAGAGCTTTGCCATAGGTGAGAACGCCTGAGCGTTGTTGCTCTTCAAGCTTGTCCAACTCACCAAGTCGCTCGACTCGGCGAAATGGCATGCTGGCTCCAACGTAGTCCCGAAGCGACTTTAGGGCAGCATCAAATACCGGCGCTAGATCGTCGCCTCGATCTTCACTCTCCGTGATGCGGACCTTCTTTTCTTGCAGCACCGCCCGAAGCTTTGAGAGCCGTACTTCCTCGCGATCCAATTCGAGTTGCAGATCCGACTTCTGTCGCGCAAGGGACTGCATTTCATTGCGAGAGTCTCCCTTTGATTCGGCCAAACGCTCCGAGAGGCCCTCTACATCTGCCCGCATCGAGGCAAGTCGCTCTGCCAACGCATCGGCAGACTGTGCCTTGGCGCCACCACTACAGAACAAGCAACCAACGACTGTGGCGATACTGAGAGCTAGAATCCGCTTTCGTGCATCGAGCATGAGGACTGCATACCGAGCAAACGTTACAACTTGGTTTCAGACCTGTGGCCCGCGCGTGAAACCAGAGCTATCGGCTTCTACCTACTATTCGGGCAGATCTGGGTCCCCATACTCGAATCCAAAGCGGTACCCCACGCCTCGGATTGTGCAAATTCGTCGTCCTTGATCTCCCAGCTTTTGTCTCAACCTTCGAATGTGTGTGTCGACCGTTCGAAGACTGCTCCCCCCGCTTCGCCCCCAGACGTCTTCGAGCAGCTGTTCACGAGATTGCCCACGCCCACGCCGTTCCATGAGCACCTCAAGCAAACGAAACTCCACCTTGGTTAGCGCCAGAGCAGCGTCGCCATTCCAAGCACGATGTGCGGCTCGGTCGAGACGCAGTGGACCAACGCCAACTCGTCTGCTCGCCGAATCCCCTGGATAGCATCGGCGCAAAAGCGCCTCAATGCGAAGAATCAATTCCCTCATGTCGACCGGTTGGGAAACGTAATCATCAGCGCCAAGCTCAAACGCCACCACCAAGTCGATGTCCTCGCGTTCCGCACTGAGAATGATGATTGGCAGATGACTTGTCCACGTAGTTTGGCGCAGCTGTCGACACAGTTCGACGCCCGACGTGTCGGGAAGAATGCTGGCAATGACTACGAGTTTTGGTCGCTCTGTGGAAGAGCAAATCTCCATAGCGCGCTGAGCACTGGATGCCGCCTCCACATGAAACGTTGCCTTCGACAGCGACGTCACAAGACTCGCGCTCGCCTTCGCATCTCCATTTACAACCAAGACTCGTACCGACACCTGATCCGTTGTAGAGACACAATGTGACAACACGGTGAACGAATCGTTTCACCATCGGAAGGTCACACGAGCGTTGCTAGCGTGTTGCGAAAAGGCCACGAAGGCCCACTAGTCTTCAAGACCATGCAAGCTATGCTCGCCAACCCTCGAACAACGTCGTCCCGCTTACGAGTTGGAGTGATTTGCCATGGGGAGCAACTGCCGCCTTCATTCATAGACGGGTTGGAACGCGAGATTATCGAGCCAGTACCGATCACCAGCATGTCTCTAGACAAGGGTCTCGATCTCCAAATCCTACTGCTTTGGCTATCCCCGGGCACTCCGCCGCGCGTTCTTCAAGCCATGGCATCCTGGACTGCAAACCAGGACCGTCGCGTCGGCCTGATTGGCTGTTGCCCGAGCGGAGACGTTGAGGACACCATTGCGGCGTTTGAAGCTGGTGCAGACGACTTCGTTGCAGGTCGTTGCGGAGTTCGAGAGCTAGCCAGCAGAATCCACGCGCTCCGACAGCGACTCGTTCAACCCTCCGTACCCGCGGGACTCTCCTACGCAGGCTTGAGCCTAGACGCCCCATCACATGAGGTCACACGAGGAGAGCAAACCATCCAACTAAGTTCGACAGAAGTGGCAGTCCTACGAGTTTTACTTAACGCCGAAGGCCGAACCCTCTCACGCCACACCATCCTCGACAGAGCATGGGGCGAACATCACTTCGACGTTGGGGAGCGAGCGGTCGACAACGTGATTCTTCGCTTGCGTCGCAAGCTTGGCGCGCCCCACATCATTGAGACGGTGCGAGGCGTCGGATTTCGACTCGCCCCGGAGCAATAGCTTCGAATCTACTCCCCCCAATCCCAGGCTAGCGATAGCCCAAATGAGCGACCGGTTCGGAATTGGCGAGCAACTTTGATTCCCTGCGAGAACTCAACCTCTTGGTTTAGTAGATTCTTCGCCTTGAACTTGAGTTTCCAGTGCTCGCCGAGCTTGTGTCCATAGACAAAATCGAGCTGGTGTACAGGCTCCTCGAAAATATCGGGGGACCCCAGGCGTCCTACGTCACGAATTCGCTCTCCGAATACGTTGTAGAGAAACACCGCGCTCATACCCGAGACGTTGGCGTCATCGTATCCAAGTTGAATGTTCACGACATAGGGAGACTGTCCCTGCAGGGCACGCTCTTTGGATGTGCTCACCCCAGAAGACTCCTCACCAAGAACCACTTGAGACTTGATGAGCGCAATGTTTACTGAGGCAAAGACATCTCGCAGCAGCGGTGAGACAAAGCCCAAGCGCCCTCGACTTTCGATCTCCAGCCCTACATTCGTCGCCGAGTCAGCATTGTCCCAACTTACCGATCGATCTACGCCACCGAGATCAATCTGCTCGATTGGATCTTGGAATCGTTTGTAGAAAGCACTCAGAGACACAAGCTCGTCGCTGGAAAAGTAGTACTCCAAACGTGCGTCAAAGTTGTCGATGGTTCCTCGCACAAGCTCAGGGTTCCCCACAAAGCGGGTGGCTGTCACGACATCGCGAAATTGCGATTCCGACAACTCGCGGAAGTCTGGTCGTGTGACCGTTCGCCCGTACCCACCTCGAAGCATAAGTTGGTCGAGAATCTGGTATTTGCCCAGAATCGACGGCAAGACATCCGTGTTGTCTAGATTGGTTTCAAGCGGAACCAGATCCTTGTCGAAGGGAGAGAATGTTGTCACGCGTTGCCTCGAACGCTCAATGCGCGCGCCCGCTCGCAGCTCAATCCCTGTCGCGAGCGGCACGTCAATCATCCCGTACGCCGCTTGAATTTGCTGTTCTGCCGAGTAGGCATCCGTCGGCTGCGTCGTGTCCTCAAGCACCCAACCATCCTCTGCGTTGAGATTGTCCGCCGACCAAAGCTCGTTCGGTGTTAGGCGGCGGTCCTCTGCTTGAATCATTCGAGGTGCGCGAAGAGTGAGTCTCAACGTGTCGTACTCACGCTTGCGAAACACGGCAGAGGCACCAACTTTGGCAACTGCCGTATCACCGTTCCAGATGGAAAACGGCTGCGCGTAGTCAGCACCGAAATCGTGAATCTGGTCGGTCAAGTCGCTCCAGACTCGTTGGTTTCCTGCGGGGCGGGCAGAGATCTGAAAGTCAGCTGGCGGTGCGTCTGCGTCGATAGATTCGTCAGCATAAAAATACTCGCGCCGGTCTGGTTCGTCGCGTTTCGCCATCGAAAGCGAGTAGCGCCACTCGGCAATCGCCTTGTTCGCGCGCTCGATCTCGTGACGACCAACAAACTGCTGAGTAAAGAGCTGGCGTTCGACGAAACGCAGACGTGAGCGGCGAATGTCCTGCCCAAGATCATCACTTCGGCCGGTGACCTGTGCGGTTTGATTGTCGGTGATGCGAAGCAAGAGCGTCGTAGCCTTGATCTCGTCACCCTTCTCGGGCTCGAATCCCGCCACAAAGATTCCGCTTCCCGAAACGCTTTGCGATAGCTCCGCAATTTGGAAATCGTTGTTGAGCTCCAACCCACCTTCTGCCGTGTCGGATGCAATGAAGCGGCGGTTTGCCTCGCTTTTGAAGGAGTGGGCACGACCGTGTCCCAGCGATAGAAGATATCCAATCGGGCGTTTCTTAACTTCGAATCGATCTCCTACAGAGAACGAGAGACTGGTATCGGGCGAAACCGTCTCATCGGAGACGTTGTAGTTGACCTTAAGAAGCCTTCCCATTGCGGCAAGTTCTTCTGGCGTGAACCCCTCTTGAAAGAGGTTGCCTTCTCTAAGAGGCGAATTGTCGCGAATCTCTTGAGGAAGGGCGCGCCCTCCGTCGTCGGTGCCGAGAAAATCCAGGCTTCCACCTTCGTGACTTGGTCTCCCGCGAAACGAAGCATTGGAGACCATTCCCAGGCCAGCAGAGGCATTCAGCGTGAATTTCTCGGAAAAACTCTTGGTTCGCAAAAGCACAACACCTCCACCAAATTCGGCTGGTGAATCCGGTGATGGAGTCTTTTGGATAACGACACTTTCGAGGATGTCAGTGGAGAATAAGTCGAGCGGAATCACTCGTCTCTCGGGTTCGGGACTGGGGATTGCCTGCCCATTCAAGAGCGTTGCGGAGTAGCGCTCTCCCATTCCGCGAACGTAAACAAACTGTCCACCAATAACGGTAATTCCGGTGACACGACGAAGCGCACCGGCCGCATCCGAGTCACCCGAGCGCGACATTTCTTCGGCGCCAATGACTTCATCGACGCTCGCGCTCTCACGTCGTTCGGCGACCAAGGATGCAACCCCGCCCTCAATGTGCGGAGCCGTAACGACGAAGTCTTCCAATGCAGGAGTCGCCTCCTCGACGCGAATTCGCAGTTCCTTTGGATGATTCGCATCCACCACCACATCAACAAGCTTTGTAGTCGTGAATTTCGAGTGGATCACGACCAGGTCGTACGAGCCTTCGGGCAACTGCAATTCGAACGCGCCTTTGTCATCGGTTTTGGCATCGCGGGGCACTCCACGTACAAAAACTCCGGCCTTTGGAACCGGGGTCTTTGCCCCTCCGGTGTACACGCGGCCGCGTATCAGCCCCACAGGGCGTGTCTTCATGAGCTCCTCGAAGCTCGCAACCGCCTCGACTTCTTCTTCAGAATAGTTCGGAGACTCGACATCGACGGCTATAACTCCGCCGGCCAGATCGAGTGTAACGATAACCTCGACGGTTTCATTAACGACAACGACGAGCGCATCGAGTTCGACTTCGATGTCGCCACCCTCCGGCGTCAACGCTGGCAGAAGGTGTCGCGGGACCACCAATTTCGGTCGCACCAAACCTGGCGGGACGGAAACCACCACGCCCCCCTCTTTGTTTGTACGAGCAGAGTCCACCCCCGGGATTTCCAGGGAAACACCAAGGGCAGGCCCAGACTCAACAAAGACGAGAACACGAAGGTCCGCCACCGCTTCGTCGGCAGCCACAGGCTGAGCGATGACGACCAAAGAGAAGAGGAGGACGAGCGCCGCTAGTACTGTCTTACACATGCGATCACTCGCCTTCCAAGCGCAGTACTAGTTGGTTGCAGTTTCGATCCAGCCCGCAGACCAGTCGGTGGTGCCATCAAATGCGCCGGCGTAATCCACCGACTCGAAGAACGCATCGCTGGGGCTGTTGCCGATGCCGAGAGCGTCTGAGCCAGCTTGTGGTTGCCAAGCGGTTAGGTTGGGATCGGCAACGGTGCTTTGTCCCGCCACGAGGTCGACAGCCTTACCGTCGGCAGCAGCTCCGAGTGTGCAATTGTGCACGTGGTTGCTGATTGTAAGGGAGTTGTCGTCGACGTTCGCATCAGTCTGACTTTCAGAGACGCGAATACAAAAGCCCTCAAAGCCCGTAACAACAAAGTTGTGGAAGGAACCTTTGGTGCCACGACGCAGACGCATGCCATTGGCTGTGTTGCCTGCGCGAGCAATGAGGGTGAAGTTCGAAAGAGTGGGATTCGAAAACGGTGTTGCGGAGTTGTCTGCTTCCAAGTTGTCAGCCTCGATACCGCGCTCCGCTTCGGCGCCAGATGCAGCAGATTGCTCGGCGACCACGAACTGTGCTTTGCCTTGCCATCCGCCAGTCCAATCGATGGAATCATCATCTGAACCGGTTACGACGATGTGCTTAACCTGCACGGTGCCACCAAAGAACTCGATGCCATCGTCCGAGGTCATGTGGGTTTGAACGAAGTCAACATCGGTGCCACTACCAACGCCTTGGAATGCGATGCCGTTGAGCTCGTTTTCCGAGTCCACTTTGTTGCCAGCAAACTCGACGCGCACATAGTTGAGTACACCACTGCTGTCGGTAGCGGTGTTGCCACCGTAGCGACCTGTACCAGCCTCTCCGGGCGCGGAGCCGTCCTGGTTGTCGGCGTTGTTGATGGGCGCCCTACCGTTGACGACAAGCCCGCCCCAATCCTCAGGGCCTCGCGAGCCGAGGGCCTTTGCGGAGGTTAGAACGATGGGGGCCGCCGCTGTTCCCGCAGCCATGATTTTCGAGCCGCGCTGAATAAGAAGGAAGCTGCCGTCGCCTCCATAGATCTTCACGCCAGCGTCGACGGTGAGAACCGTCTCGGCGGCATCGTCACCGATGAAGACGGGACCATCGAGCAAGTACTCGGCGCCCGCCGTTAAGTGGAGGTCGGTCGTGATCGGTGAGGTGTCAGAACCGGAGATGGCGCAAACTGCACCCATCTCGGTAACTGCGGGGTGATCGGGGCAAGCAGAACTTTCACCAGCATCGGGCTGGTCTTGGCCGGCGTCGGCAGCACCTGAAGTGCCAGTATCGTCGTCGTCGCCGCCACAGGCGCCGGTTACGAGACCGGATGAGAGAAGAAGGAGAGCGAGAGCATTTGATTTAAACATGGGCGAAACCTTTCTGGCAGCCGTCACAAAGGGACGTGCTTCAAACCGTCTTGATATGCCCGGAGTTTTCGTATGCTCGTGTGACAGCTTTGCCGCAAACGCGAAACATGTCCGTCGAGATTCGATACTTCGAATTTCTCGCTCAGCGCTGAGTCGATTTCGGAGTCTTAGTCGCCGAGTCGCCGCAAGAGATCGCTTTGCGCTGAGTAGGCGTTTTCACTCTTTGCGATTGGTCGATGGTAGCTACCGTCTTCACGCAAGTGCCAGGTCTGCGTATTGTCGCGCAAGTAGCTCAAGAGCCCGTCGGCGAGCACGCGATCGCGAAGCTCGGGATTGGAGACCGGGAAGAACGCTTCGACGCGTTTGTGAAGGTTGCGAGGCATCCAATCCGCGCTTGAACAAAACACGGCCGGAGTGCCCGCATTCTCGAAGTAGAAGACGCGGGTGTGCTCGAGGAAACGTCCAACGACAGAGCGAACGCGAATCTTCTCCGAAACTCCCACCACGCCGGGTCGCAGACAGCAAACACCACGGATAATGAGATCGATCTCCACACCGTCACACGATGCGTTGTAGAGGGCTTCGATGATTCCGGGATCGACGAGTGAGTTCATCTTCGCAATGATGCGCGCCTTTTTTCCCATTCGAGCGTTTTGCGCTTCAAAGTGAATCTTCTCGAGAAGCCCTTCGTAGAGGGTGAACGGCGAGCATAAGAGTTTTTCCAACTTTGGCGCCTGACTCACCGACGTGAGCAATAGGAAGATGTCGTGCACTTCCTGACACATCGCTGGCTCTGCTGTGAAGAGCCCAAAGTCTGTGTACATGCGCGTAGTTTTTGCGTGGTAATTGCCAGTTGCCAAGTGCACATATCGGCGCAGGCGATTGCCCTCTCGACGCACAACCATGAGCATCTTTGCATGCGTTTTGTAGCCAACAACCCCATACACAACATGTGCACCAGCGCTCTGCAGGCGTTCTGCCAGCAAAATATTGGCCGCTTCATCAAAGCGAGCACGCAATTCCACGACCACCGTGACCTCTTTGCCTGCGAGAGCCGCATCGTAGAGAAGGTCCTCAAGCGCTGATTCAGCACCAGCGCGGTACAGGGTCTGCTTAATCGCAAGAACCTGCGGATCGTTGGCAGCTTGCCGCACAAAATCTAGGACAACAGAAAAACTCTCATACGGATGATGAACAAGAATATCGTCCTCGGAGATACGCCCAAAGAGGTCGCGCTCTTGGCTTGCGCGTTCAGGGGTTCCCTGAACAAACGGCGGATACTTCAAGTCGGGCCGCACGAGCTGGTCGGGAACCGAGATCAGTCTGGCGAGGTTGACCGGACCGTGCACTCGATAGAGATCGTCGTGCTCGAGGTCGAAGCGCGCCAAGAGAAACGCGACGATGTCATCGGGACAGGTATTCGCAACTTCGAGCCGAACGGCACCACCAAAGCGCCGCGCATTGAGCTCTCCTTCAAGCGCGGCCTTCAGGTCGTCGATCTCTTCTTCGTCAAGAATGAGATCCGAGTCGCGCGTAACGCGAAACTGATGACAGCCGGTAACCTCCATGCCGGGAAAGAGCGCCTCTACATGTGCGTGAATGATTGAGGTGAGGAAGACAAAGTTGTTGCCACCTTCGCAGACGTTCTCGGGAAGGCGGATAAAGCGAGGTAGCACCCGAGGCGCCTGCAAGACCGCGCGCCCACCCGCTTGGCCAAATGCATCAATGCCGCCAAGCGTGACAATGTAGTGAAGGGCCTTGTTGAGAACCCGCGGAAATGGGTGTGATGGATCGAGCCGAATCGGACTGAGAATTGGCAGAACCTGAGTCTCAAAGTACGTGCGAATCCAATCGCGCTGCTTGGCGGTCCAAATATCGCGTTTGAGAAAGTGAATGTTCTCTTGGGCGAGCGCTGGGAGAATGTCGCTGTTGAGCAGCTCATACTGCGCGTCGACCAGGGCGCCGGCGTTTGTATGAATCTCGCTTATCACCTCGTCGGCAGTTTTCTTGTCTGCGGGGGAGTATGCGGTGCCCAACTCGACATGCTTTTTGAGGCCAGCAACGCGAATCTCGAAGAACTCATCAAGATTCGAACTCGCAATGCAGAGAAAGCGCAGACGCTCTAGCAGAGGAACCGTGGGATCCACCGCTTGCTCGTACACTCGGCGGTTGAATTCGAGCAGACTGAGCTCGCGATTGAAGTACAGCGAGGGGTCTGCGAACCGGCTGGGCTGGGGCGCGTGGCTCGGCCCGTTTTCCCTCGGAACTATCTGGAGAGCTCCCCCATTCGCCATTTCCTTTTGAGACCCGTACATCGACTATGTAGCAATTGTGGCAAAAGCCTTGGCCCTTGGGATCCAAATGATCACCAAGAGAGCAATCCGGATTGCAACGTTTTGCCGCCGGCTGGGCCGGGCGAAACACGGATGTAACCCGGGCACAATCCCCCACGTATAAATCCGGAGCAAAGAGCGTACGGAAACACTATGTGCTTGCATCTATAGGAAACTCTTACGGCGATTTCGCCAATCGGCGGCGGAGCCAAACCCGATTGGATATACTGTCGTTGTTGGGTGAGCGGGGGCTCTTGAACACCAACGTGCGTACATGAGTTGTCGAGTCCAAAGTGTTCTCCGAGTTGCTGTTCTCTCAGCGCTCTCGATTGTCGTTGCCGCCAGCTCCGGCTGCTCATTGGTCTTTGAGACGAGTGCCAAAGGCGATGCAGGCGGCCAGGGCATCGCTGATGGCGGGCCGCCAATCGACGCACGCGACACAGTCCCCGGTGCTGTTTCCAATCTTGAGCACAGGGCGGCCACTCCCGCCGTGGCCTGGAGCGGCGAGAACCTTGGCGTTGCGTGGGCGAACGCAAGTGCGACAGGAACCAACATCTACTTCGCGCTGATGAGCGTTGACGGAGAAACCGTTGTGGAGCCGTTTCCCATCACAGCTCCCCAAGGAAGTGTTTCTGCACCAACCATTGTCTGGACAGGTACCGAGTTTGTCGTCGTTTGGGACGACGATTCGGAAGGCTCCAGAGAATTGTTCTATGCGCGACTGGATGCCAACGCGACGGTCCTCGTTGCCACTCGGGTTCCAAGCCTCGATGCAAGCACCTCGCGAAACGCGACGATTGCCTACATGGGCGGTCGGCGACTTGGCATTGCCTGGGAAGATGCGCGAACGGATAGCCCACAGGCATTCGAAGTCTTCTTCACCGTCATGGAGCTCGATACGGGCGCGATTGGCCCCGAGAAGCGCCTCACAGCACTTGGAGCCGGATCACAAGCGCCATCGATGGTTTGGAATGGCACCAATTTCATGCTCCTCTGGGTTGCCCGAGGTGACGAGGGAACATCAGACATTTACCAAGCTAGCGTCACCTCCGAAGGTGAGTTTCTCCCGGCGACAGGTCCGGAAGTCGTCAGCACAAGCGAACAACCAAGCGCGCCCTTCCTGGTCTGGAACGATCGGGACTACGCGGCCGCCTGGGTTTCTTTCAATGCGTCGGCGTCGGCAATCGTCTTCCTCCTTCTCGATGAAAATGGCCTGCCCAGCTCGCCAGAGGTGACGGTGTCGACGGAGAAGAATGCGGCAAACGCCAATCTCGTTTGGGACGGCACCCAGTATTGGCTCAGTTGGAACCAAGTTCCTGGGAGTGCACCGGAAGTGTTTCAGCGACAGATCGCAGCAGACGCCACGAGCCCCAATGCCGGGGTTCAGATTACCAATCACAACGAGGGTGCCTTTCATCCTGCACAGGCGGCAACCGGAGGGCCGACGCCTTCACTCGTCTGGCAAGATCACCGAGATGGCGTACAGGCCATACTCTTAGACGTTCCCTAGCGCTGCGTCACAGCGAGTTGTCGCGATGGCCCAGGCCGCGATTGTGACGTTTTCTTGGGCATGGGCAGCTCTCATACTACAGTTACCTACATGATGGGGATGACTTGGAATGAGGGGCGCCGCCGGAGTTCACCCCGGGTTGGTGTGGAGACATTTTGTACGGAATTTCAACAAGATGTGATGCAACACGCGATTGTCACAGACCTGAGCGCCACCGGGCTCTGCCTCTTGCGTCCCCTCGGCGAACGCCACGGTCGCACGATTCCCATCGAGTTTGAGATTCCCGAAGTTGACGAGGTTCTGTGGGCTGTCGGCGAGGTTTGCTTTGACCGAGTCAAGCGCGCCCCACCGGGCTGCAACGTCGGAGCAGCGGGCATGGTTCGCAGCACCGGAATCCGACTGATCGGCGCCGCCGAACGCCACAAGCGCATCCTTCGCGAGTACGTCATGGATACCTGGCGCGAACTCGATGCCGACATCAGCGACAATTGGCTCATGACGGCCTCGTGCTATCGCAGCTAAGCGAGGCGCCTTTGTCGTAGCCGCTCGGCTTCGCGACGCCTGCGACTAAGAATACTACTTACTCTTCCAATTGCTTCTTGCTTTCGCGAAGCCGAGCCAAGTGCCGCTGGACCGTTCTGCGATCGATGCCCAGAATTCGTGCCGTTTTTGAGACATTACCGCCGGTCTCCGCATACACATTGAGCATGTGCTGATGCTCGAGTTCGCGCATCGAGAGCGGCTCATCTCCCTCTCGCGATAGCGAAACAGCGGGTTTCGCCTCGGTGTCAAATGCCTTGAGAATCTCATCCACTTCCGCAGGCTTGGTGAGATAGTTTACCGCCCCTAGCTTTATCGCGGTCACAGCGGTTGTGATGCTTCCATAGCCGGTTAGCACCACAATTTTCATTCCCGGGTGGGTGCTGCTGAGTTGGCCAACTAGCTCAAGCCCCGACCGTTCCGCCAGTCGCAGATCAACAACAGCACGAGCAGGAGTCCAAGCCTTGGCTTCCTCAATCGCGTCTTCGAACGTATGGGCGATGAGGCACTTGATCTCACGGCGGCGCAATGCACTCCGCAGCGCTGTACAGAACGGGACATCGTCGTCGACTACCAAGATTGCATCGTTTACATCGCTCATGCGTCTTCTTTCTCTGGAATAGAAATCTGAATCGTCGTGCCTTTGCCCGGTGTCGACTCAATAGCGAGGGATCCGCCATAGGCGCGCAGTTGGGCGCTCACTAAGAAAAGTCCCAACCCCATACTCTCAGGCTTTTCCTTTGTTGAATAGAATGGATCAGTGGCGGCCGCCAAGACATCCGCACTCATGCCATGACCACTGTCTACGATGCTGAGTGTTAGGCCTTTGCGATTGCGCTCCCCCGACACTCGAACATCGCCCGCCGCACCTGAGGCGTTCTCGGCGTTTTTTACGAGTTCCTGAAGGATGCCGAGCACCAGCGCCTTGGGAACGAAGGCAATGTCATGCTCTGCGCCAACCCATTCGCACTTGGTAGACGCGCCACAGCCGGCGGCGAGTTCAACCAGCTTCCATGGATCGATATCGCTTTGAGAGAGTGCCTCTGCTCGAAGCTCCGACGACGCCATCGATCCGATGATGCGTTTGCACCGGGCAATCTCTCCGCGCATCACGTCGATAGCCTCCTGCTTCTCGTCATCCTGCATGTGCTCAAGCTCGCCCGCCAAGACCGCCAGCGTGGCCAAGGGAGTACCCAACTCATGCGCTGCGCCCGCCGCCAAGCTACCAATCCTCGCCAACTCGCGATCGGCGCGAGCGTCGTCTCGCAACCGTGTGAGTTCGTCTCGCTGCTGTGCGATGCCCAACGCAATGCGATGAACAAAGAAGGTGATTAGCGCCCCTGCCAATCCCAGAGAAAGCCACATGCCACGCAAGTGGTTGCCCATCGAGCCATGGTGCATGTGATGTTCGGTGGCATCGGCGGGCGCGACTTCGAGCAAGATTCCAAACGCTACGACGCTGGCAATTGCCACTCCCCATGTCCACCTTGGAGACACTTGGGTCGCAAGGGTAATCGGCACGACGAAGAGCACCGTAAACGGGTTTGCAGCTCCTCCGGTGAGGCCAATGAGCACCGTGAGCGCAACAACATCCAACACAAGGTGCACACCCGCAACCCGGTGACCGAAGTTCGCAAGCTCGCGACTCCAATGATGTGTTGCGAGGTTACTACCGGCCCAGAGAGTCACCGTTGCAACAATTGCAGGGAGATTGGCTCGTTCGCCAAACCAGCGAATGGAATCGGTCCCCAGCGTTGGGGCGAGTTCACCGAGAATCCCAACGCCGATGAGAATAAGTAGTAGGACCCAGCGCGCAGAAACGAGTCCTTTTAGCGCAATGTGCACCGGGGAATCGCGAGTTGCTTCGTTCCTTGTCATGCCAGTACTACCCGCAGCAATATAGGTCCGCAAACGACCAGCGTCTACCCCTGGCTTGGCGACTCAGACATCGGAGTTGATGAGTTCGTCGTCGAGGAGTTCTTCCCAGTGCAGCGCATCTTCATCGACGCTCTCCGGTTGCACAAGCGACGGCCTACGGGCGACCACACGCCGGGTGAGAAGCACAAGCGTTCCCGACGCAACTCCCAAGGCGAGAACTCCCAAAAGCCAATCCCAGCGGCCCCCCGGATCCGGCGACATGCTGAAGTCGGGCACGCGCGCCTGCAAGCGCGCGCGGACTTCACTCTCGCTCACCCCGGAGTTGAGCCAGGCTCGGATTTCCTCCACCCACTCTGCAGACTGACTCGACGTACACGACGCGAGTGTTTTGCCAGGTCAAAAGGGACTCATGAGTTCGCGAGCGACAATGTCGGCACGATCACCAGGCAGGTCTGCGTTTTGCGCACTCGCCTGGGGAATCCAACTGAAATAGAGAAATGCGCTGAAAACAAAAACGGCAAGGGCACGCATGCCCTCATGGTAGTGACACTTTGGCGACGCGCCAGGGAGCGCCACCTATGGTCTTGCTGGCACGACAATGCCACCGCGACCGCGGCATCGTGCCGCATTGCTCGGATGCAGGCGATGCTAGAGGGCGAATCCAATGCCCATACCGGCTCGCCAATCGAATCGCTGGGCCTCGGTTAGGGGGACTTCGATCTGGCCAGTGAATCGCACATTGCCTGTGATTTGGTAGCTCGCTCCAAAGGCACCCGTAAGAAACATTCTGTCCTCAACATCTTCCACGACCATGCGCCCATTGAATAGCGCCATGGGTTGAAGCCTGCCGTTTAGCAATGGAGCGACTAGGGTCGCGCGCACTTGTGCCTCTCGGTCCTCGTGCGGGTTCACAAAGATCGCATTGCTTCCGCTGTGTCCGTGCCCTTTGCTCAGCGCCGTGGCAAGGCCGCCCTGCACTTGCAACCTGAGCGCGTCGGTGTCAATCGCTGCACCGACGTACGAGAGCAACTCCGTGTGCCCTGAAGCGATTCCATTGTGGCTATCTCCCATTGGGACTTCGAGTTGAAGCCCTGCGAGCAGTCGCCAGCGATTCCCGATCGGCTGCCGACGCTCTGCAAAGAGAACCGGATTCGAAAGTCCAGTTCGAGTTTCCTCGTTGACCGTAAGCATCGTTGGCGCAATCCAAGCTCCGAAGTTCCAATTCGCAAAGCGCTGAACGTCAACGCGTACGAGGTTCTCCAAATACGAGCCATTGCCCTCGGGTAGCGAGAACTCCACATGGCGCACCATCAGCTGCACTGACCCAAGCTCCAGTTTGCTGGCCTCATCCTCGGGAAGCGGGCAGTAGTCCAAACCGCAGTTCGCTTCGGCCAAACCGCTTGCCGACACCAGTGTGGCTGCAACGGCGAGTGGAGCGACGATGAAACGGAACATCAACATGGATGACTATGTCTACAGGACTCGGCCATTCTTCTTCTATCCTTATCGAGAAGTGAGTTGTTTGCTGTTGGTCTTTGCCACTTCTGCGGCGGCATGCCGCAGTGATGCGTAGAGACGACAGCGATGTCATGACCTGTCTCTCGGGCGGTCTTGGCGATCCACACCTCGCAAGAGCACTATTCTCCACATGAACCGCTTCCTGCTTGCAATCGCCGTTCTTGGCCTAGTGCCTTCCCTTGCCGAAGCAGCTCCCACAGCCGACCAACCTGGTGACTACCACGTTGAGCACCGGGACATCGTTGTTGAAGTTGGTCCCGACGAAGCCGAAATCCTCTCGCCCGCGGACGCGCAAGCCGCTGGCTACTACTTGCTCTACATCAATCGCTGTGTCGGTGGCACAACCGTGACACCGGGCTTCAACGATTCGCGACGCAATACATCCTCCATTCCAAATCAGAGCATCACCTTTCCCGAGTACCCATATGGCGATTCATCATGGAATCAGGTCCTCGCCGAGGTGAGCTCAATCCTCTCGCCATTTGGTGTCGAGATTACCGATCGAGATCCAGGCGAGACACCACACACCGAAATCATCGCGTGCGGCCAGTCCTTCGTCGGAGCAAATGTCTTGGGGATTGCGCCCTTTGGCTGTGGCTTGGTTGCCAATGCCATTGGATACGCCTTCGCAGAAAATCATGGCAACGATCCGCGAGAGCTTGCCGAGACAATTGCTCACGAAGCGGGACACACCTGGACGCTCAACCACCTCTACGACTGTTCCGATCCAATGACCTACCTAACCGGATGCGGAGACAAGGCGTTTCAAAACACGGAACTCTCTTGCGCGGGCGTTGCAAGTAATGGTGGTTGGCAACGAGAAGCGTGTAGCTGCGGTGGTGGAACGCAAAATTCCTACCGCACACTTCTCGACTTCTTTGGCCCAAACAACGATGCGGTTCCAACGCTGCAACTCGATGCGCCCGCTAACAATGCACTTGTCGGATTGGGCTTTGCGATTCGCGGTTCTGCCAGCGGCATGAACGGCGGTGAGTTGATCGAAATCTACATCGATGATGTTCTTAAGAGTCGGTTCACCGATGGGGTCATTGACCTCAATGCTCCTGAGGATATTTCTGAGGGGCCACACACCGTGAAAGTCGTTGTCGTCGATCAATACGAGCGACGCGACGAGATCATTCGCGAGGTGAGCGTGTCCGCTGCGTGCGCGTGTGAGGACAGCGAGTACTGCGACGGAGAACAGTGCCTTCCCTACGGAGAAGTCGGCGATTCATGCGATGGCGATTCCACCTGCGAGAGCAGCCTTTGCGCATCTGCAGGCGATACATCGCTGTGCACAGCGCGCTGCACCCCAGGAGCCGAGGACCAATGTGCCAATGGCACAACCTGCCTTGAAACCGAAGCAGGAGGCCTGTGTTGGACTTCTGGTGACGACACTCCGGCCGGATGCGGGTGTCGCTCGACCGGGACCGGAACCGCTTCCTTCTGGGGGCTCCTGTTGGTTGCCTTCTTCTTTCGACGGCAACGGCGCCTTCAAGTTCGCAACGTGCGAAGCTAGGTCTACTCTGATTCCGACGATGGCACGAACTCGGATTCTCCCAGCATCAAGATGGCATCGTCATAACCGATTCCTCCTTGCATAATCTCCTGAATCTCGGGCACAGGCTCAGGTGGTAAATCGGGCATCGCGATTTCTTCCCCCATGATGAGTTCATGCTCGATGATCGCGGGCGCGACAACGTCCGGTGCAGGTGCCACATCGGATTGCGCTCGCATTCCAATTCCTATGGCCGACGCAGAAACGGCAACCGCACCAAACGCGCTAATGACCTGCTTTTTGCGCTTGCGCGCTTTGCCGACAGAACAGTCGTTCGTCAGCATGGTTCCATCCGCGCGCTGGTAGAAGCGCACGCAGGTTCGTAGGCCTCGGGTCTTCCGGCTGAGCAAAAAGTCTTCCACCTGCTCAGAGCTCATATTGGAGAGCTGGTAGACCTTCTTATTGCACGAGCCACAATGGCGAATCGCGTCGTCCCCCTCCATCTCGCTCCAATTTGCGGAACAGGGGCTTGCGACTTTTAGCTTTATTGGGGATTTCGCCATGGGAGGTCAAACGAGCCACCCGGCAACCGGGTCTAAAGATTCGCTACACCTCGGAAAGTACGTGCACCGCCGAGGGAGTGGAGACATCGACATACATGCGTCGCACTCGCGTGTTCGAAACAATGGAGGGGCTCAGAGAGTGCGCGTGCGACGCGCTCATCACGACCACTCGGCCGCAAGCCAGATCGTGAACGATGGACTCGAAGACCGGCGCATTGGCAACCTGCCGACAGCTGCGCAAGGACAGTGCCGACACCAAGTCCGGAGCCGCATCAAACGCTCGGTCGGCATAGATCCGAGCATCTTCAAAAAGGTTGAGAAGCACCAGCGCCGTATCGAAGCTCAAGTCGTCGATCGAGACAATCGTGCCACCAGGCGGAAGAAGGCCGTGAGAACTGAGCATGAGCCCACGCTCAGCACACAGATCACGAGCCAAACTCGAAACCGCAGGCAGAGGTCGATTGAGCGCTCTTTCGCGACCTTCGCGATTCCTGCGAAATCCCAAGCGGGTGCGCACCGGGCGAGTCCCGCGAACGCTGTGCTGAGGATTTACGAGTCCGAATTCTTCCATGTGTGCAGCATGCGCGATTCGCGCCACAAGCGCGTGGCGCCTTTGTGAACTTGCGGTGCCAATTCGTTATTGGGACGAGCAAAGGGGAGCACTCTGTTGAGACGCGTCCTCTCCTCGTTCGCTGGCAATCTCACGGAGCACCACACCTTCGCGCAGGCCGCGATGGGAAAACTCTGCCGTGAGACAGGAGAGCTGCGACATTACCGTTTCGATAACGATGACAGCGATGGCAATGACATCGACGCGATGGACTTTCACATCGTGTTCGAGGAACTCCTGAGAGCTGCGGCCAACAACGAACTGTCGCACGGCCCGCGCTTGCATGAGGGTCATTTGTCCAGGAGGCAGCGCACCGCCAAGGACGGAGCGAGCGAGCGCATGTACGGCACGCGCTGTTCCCGAGGCCAATACAAGTCGCTCCGGGGCTGCAGCTGCAAGCATTGCGGAGGCCGGGCGCAGCGACATGCGAACGACTTCCGACAATGCCTCGGCCTTTACTTCGCCAACAACGTCAGAAATGCCAAAGGCTTCACGCAACGGAAGAACTCCGATGTCGGCGCTGAAGGAACGCTGGTACCTGGGCCCCTGCCCGACGGCGACCTCACACGATCCACCGCCCAAGTCGACGACTGCCAAGGGCCCACACCAGTCGAGGTCACTGGCAGCACCGCGATAGCAGAGCGCGGCTTCTTGCGCTTCGTTCAGAACTTCAATGTCTAAGCCAAACCGCTTTCGGGCTTCGGCGATAAAGGCGTGTGCGTTGGAAGCAGCTCGAACGGCACTCGTTGCAACGGCGACAATTCGGTCGGGCGCGAGTGAGCGAATTTCCTCGCTCAGAATCGCAAGGTCTTCCATTGCATGGCGAAATCCCTCCGCATCGATGACGCCTGCCTGAATGGTGTGTTTGCCCAAGCGCGTCGCCAGGCGCAGGCTACCCAGATGTGCAAACTGGCTGTCCCCGACGGCTCGAACATGTAGGAGATGAAACGACATGCCTCCCAAATCAAGTACGCAAATCCTCATTGCAAGCGTTCTACGGCTCGCGCATGGCGCGCAATCGGCAGTCACGTGACATTTCCGCTACGAATGCCCCGAGGTCCCGATGCCGAACCACTGCTACACTCCTCGCAGAGAGCTTCCTGTTGTCCATTTCCAAGACAGAAGCGGCGCTTGGCGCTTGGCTAGACACCATTGCCGCCGATACGACCCGCAGGCCCGCGTCTCTAACGCTGCGCCCCGAGGAAGGCTCGCGCCAACCGCTTCTGCAAGCCTTTAGTGAGCTTGGCAAAACAAGCTCCGCTGCCCCCCTGCAAGTCAAAGGCACGCTCGCCGAAGGTGGCATGGGGCTCATTCGCCTCGCGGAGCAGGAAGCCCTGGGACGCACGGTCGTCGTAAAGACTCTCCGTGAGAATTATGCTGCCCAAGCGGCCGAGCATGTCTTGCGAGAAGCATGGGCCACCGGCGCGCTCGAGCACCCAAACATTGTTCCCGTGCACGACATTCGCGTTGATGACAATGGCGCCCCACTCATCGTTCTCAAACGCATCGAAGGTCTCTCTTGGACCGAGCTCATGGCCGATGCCGATGCCGTCCAAGAACGATTCGGCGAATCCAATCTACTCGAATGGAACCTCGAGATTCTTGGGCATGTCATTCAGGCCATTCGCTTTGCGCATAGCAAGGGGATTCTGCACCGAGACCTAAAGCCCGACAATGTCATGATCGGCGCCTTTGGCGAGGTCTACCTGGTGGATTGGGGTATTGCTCTCAGCTTGCCCGTTGCTGACGAGAGCCGCCTCCCAGCGGCGGCGGACTCCGATGGCATGGCGGGCACCCCGTGTTACATGGCACCCGAGATGTTGGGAGGCGCGCCTCTCGACGAGCGAACTGATACGTATCTCCTCGGCGCTGTCCTCTACGAAATTCTCTCAGGCGAGCCTCCTCATCGATCCACAACGCTCGGATCACTCATTGGCGAGATTAAGATTTCCTCGCCTCCTCCTCCAACGGACGCGTGCCCAAGACTCACAGCGCTTGCCCTGCGCGCGATGGCAGGCGATCCCAACAATCGGTTCCAGGATGCCACGGAGTTTGCGCGCGCGTTGGACGCATGTCTGGAGCAGCGCGAATCGATGCGGCTAGCAGACGTCGCTGCGGCTCAACACGAGAAGATGGATGCCTTGTTGCGCTCGCCAGAACCCAGCCGCCACGAGTGCTACCGGCTCTTTGGTGCACTGCGCTTGGGCTACATCGAGTCACTTCGCGTTTGGGGTGACAATCGCGAAGCACAAGTCGCACTCGATGCCGCTCGCGTCCAAGTCATTGAGTTTGAGTTGGGTCAGGGCAATCCACATGCCGCTCAGTCGATCTTCGCCGAACTTGCTGCGCCACCCGAGAGCCTTGGTTCGCGCATCGAAGAAGCACAGCGCAAGCAACGCGAAGAGCTGGCAGAACTCGGACAATATCGCGACGACTCAAACTTCGCGCTGGGCAGTCGAACCCGAATTTTTCTTATCTCGATCCTCGGCATGCTTTGGACGATCACGCCGCTACTTAGATACACATGGCGATTTGAATCTCTGCTATCGAACTACCTAGGCATGGCGGCCATCACAGGTTTCTTCATGCTCTTCACCATCGGCCTTTGGTATTGGGCTCGGGAAACCCTCTCCAAGACGTTGATAAACCGCCGTTTTAGCTTGGCCCTACTAACGCTCTTTCCCTGTCAGTTTTTGCTCTTTGCCGCCGGCTCCATGATGGAAATGTCGGTCGTACAAGCGCAACAACTCATGCTCTTTGTCTGGACCATGGTCTCAGCCGGCGTCGTTGCAGGCGTTGATCTGCGCTTCTTGCCGGCAGCCATTGGCTATGCGGCCGCCTTCCTAATCGCAGCCAAGTACCCCGAAGCCCGCTTCTTGGCCATGTCAGCTGGAAACGCCGTTCTCACCGTCACGGCGGTCGTTCTTTGGTATCCCAAGCCCGGCGACTATGAAACCGGCATGCTTTCACGAAGGCCGAGGAAGCTCACATGAAGCCCTCCGCATCGCTGGAGCTTCGCAATGCAGTTCGAGAGTTTGTGCGTGCCTTTGGCCTGCTCTCAACAAACAACACACCCTGCGGCGTTCCCATGCATGTTTCCGAAGCCCATGCACTGATGGAACTCAAAGCGCGTTACGAGCGCAACGAGCCACCAACACTCGCCGACCTTCGCGATACCTTGCAAATCGACAAGAGCAACATCTCAAGGCTGTGCAAGCGTCTGCAGAGCAAAGGCCTTGTGGAATGCCACCCATGTGAAGTCGATGGTCGCGCGAAACGCATTGTGCTTACCGACGAGGGGCTCAAACTAGCGACCATTGTCGACGATGCCAGCCTGCGCCGATTCTCCGAACTCGTTGCGGCACTTCCGGAAAGCGCTAGCACCCCCATCGTTGAAAGCGTTCAACGTCTCACGTTGGCGATCCAATCGGTGGCAACCGAATCCAACACGCCATGACACCTCCTGCAGCCAAATCAGACAACATCTTAGTTACGGTCACAGGAGCGAGTGGCTTTATTGCCACCCACTGCATCCTCGGGCTCTTGCAAGCAGGCTATCGCGTTCGAGGCACGGTTCGGAGTTTCAAGCGCCGCAAAGAAATCGAAGAGGGTCTTTCCAAGCACGTCGACATCGCGGGCAGACTCGAGTTCACCGAAGCAGACTTGCTCGATGACGCTGGTTGGCCCGCCGCTGTCGAAGGCGCCCGCTATGTCCTTCACGTTGCCTCACCTCTGCCAAGCGCGCCTCCAAACGATGAAATGGAGCTCATCACGCCAGCGCGAGAAGGTGCACTACGAGTTCTTCGGGCCGCATCAGAGGCTGGTGTTCAAAGGGTTGTTCTAACGTCCTCACTGGCGGCCGTAACATCCGGTCATGAGCGCCGCGAAGGCCGAACGTATGACGAGAGCGACTGGTCGGATCTATCCAAACCGATGGGGGCCTACGAGAAGAGCAAGACGATGGCCGAAAGGGCAGCGTGGGACTTTGTCGAGGCGCTTGATGCGAGCAAAGGATTGGAGCTGGTGGCTATCAATCCGGGCGTCGTGCTTGGCCCCACACTCATTGCCGACTACAGCATGTCGGCCGAATTCGTTGGCAAACTCCTTCGCAAAGATGTGCCCGGGTGCCCGAAGATCAACGTCGCACTCACCGATGTGCGTGACGTGGCAGCGGCACAAATCGCGGCAATGCTCGCCCCCGAAGCCAAGGGAAAGCGCTTCATCTTGGCAGGGGAGAACACCCCGATGCGCGATATCGCGTTGGTGCTTCGAGGCGAGTATGGCCCTCGAGGCTATAGCGTTCCCACGATTCAGCTCCCCAATCTACTGATTCGCCTCGTCGCGCGATTTGACAAGACGATCGGGCTCATCGTTCCCGAACTTGGGCGGCCCACACACGTCTCCAGCAAGCAGGCAGAAGAACTCTTAGGCTACAAACACCGAAGCCTGCACGAGATGGTTGTGAGCACCGCTGAGAGCCTAATTGAATACAACCTGGCATAGCAGCGACGATTTGTTGTCGACGAGTATTCGTAGGTTTGCTGGCGGTATTCGTAGGTTACATGCGTTCGTCTAGGGCCTCCGAAGAGTGCAAGTGTGCCAATTCGCGCCGCCCTCACCATCTCGCACAACCACAGCGAGCCAGCCTTCCGATGGGCCCTTTTCGGTGAGTTCAAGGGTCGTAGTCGCATCTCGGTAGTAACGAATTTCACCGATACTCGTGTACCAGGCGATCGAAGCTCCCTCGGGAGCCTCCACAGCAAGCTCGACAATGTCTTCTTGCAGTACGGCAACCCCATTGTTGTCTACGGGAGTTCCAGCAACGCGCAGTGCATCAATCACTGGGTTGGAACGCATAGCCTGAGAAACAACCACACGCTTGCGAGCGCGCAGCGCGTATCCATCGGAGAGGGCGACACGCAGTTCCACCTCAACGTCGTTTTCGAGCGGATAGGCGTCATCAGCTCGAATGCGCAAGCCCCCAGTCTCCAAGGTCTCAAGTTGAAGCTGGCTATCATCGCCTGCGATTTCCCAATCGGTCGTGCTCAGAAATCTCCCGTTGGGCCCAGCCAACAAGGGTTCGAGCACTACCGATCCTCCTGGTACTAACCCTGGAGGCGTCGCGCGCACAGCGAGAATTTGTTCACGGTCCAAGTCCGCAGGTGTACTGAGTTCGGAACACGCCAGCATGCCAATCGACACAAGGATGCAGAACACGAGGAATAGAACGCGGTCATATTTCATATCAGAATTCTCCCTTGACGCCCAAGGCCGGCAATATCGGTGCACCGGTCGCGGCTTCCTTTTCTCGGTAATCAAAGCCGTAGTCGTACCCCGTCACAGGCGCATTGCCGTAGACATTCGTTACATCCAAGTATGCTGAGAGATTCCAATCGGCAAAACGGAACTCTCGAGCAACCCGCACATCAACTTGGTGCGACGTCTCCAGGCGCCCGCTATTGGTTGCCGCAAAGACGGGTTGATAGACATTGTGATCTGCGAGATATACTGAGTCTTGAACCGGCGTGTACGGCTCGCCAGACGCAAGTTGGAATTTACTCCCAAAGCGCCACGCTCCAAGCCCCCAGCTCGCGACAGCAACGAGATTGTGCGGCTGATCGTGATCGAATAGGCGCTCTTCTGCGTCTACGTAGTCAGTGCGATGACTTCTGGAGTAGGTATAGGCAATCCATCCGCGCAACGCCGCACGCTGTATCCTCACCATTAACTCGGCGCCATGTGCGCGCCCGGTTCCGCCGTTTTGATAGGCCCCATCGATGTCTCCTCCTTGGTAGTCCATCGACTGCACTACCAAATCATTATAGTCGGTATGAAAACCCGTTACTGATGCTTCCAGCCCTGGAGAGAATTTGTGGCTCAACCCAAGTTGCGCTTGCGTCGAAGTCTCTGGACGCAAGGTATCCGGAACTGCTTCGGCAAGGTGTAGAGGTCGCGAGTACCGACCGAGAGATGCCGACAATGTCCCCTGCGAATACACGGGATAGGACATCGAAATTCGCGGGGAGAGCGTGCTCCGATCGATGTGGCCGTAGTAGTCCATACGCACACCAGTTGTGAAGCGGACATCGTTCGGTAGTCGCACATCCACAGCCATGTATTCGGCGGTCACCAGGTCGTCGATGGGCTCGTCGAGGTCCAAGGCCGGATCGGAGGTTACGTTTGGATCGGTGGGAACCCCTTCTTGATTCGGACGAGGGAAGGTAGCGCTTACATCCCCAACCGCCCGCTTGAGATGACCTCCAACTCGAATGGCTACGCTGCCGCTCACATCCCACTGAGCATCCTCGCGAATTTCGAAGCTCCGCGGCTTGACCTCGTATTCGGGTCCATCAGTGATTCCCTGATACAAGCGATCGCCTCCTACTGCTGCCACAAGCCTCGAGTTGGCTTCATCACCTTCGAAGCTCCACACCCCATAGCTTCGCCAAAAACTCGACTCGGCACTGAGGGTGCCTTTTGCCGCAGGTTCATGCGGGTCCTCTTCGTTGGAGGTGAACTCTAGATAATCGCCACTGGCAATCGTGTTCCAGAAGAAGTGATGGCGGTGATTGGGGCGCCAGTCGATCTTGAGCTGGCCATCGTAGTACTGAGGATACGTTTTGAAAGAGAGGTCCAAATCATCTGGCAGCATGGCTGGCAGCACGGCGTCGATAAGCGAACGACGCATTCCAAAGTGAAAGCTCACATTCTTGTCTTTCCAAATCGGACCAGCGAGGTACACGCCAGCATTGATAAAGGAAAGCTCCGCAAATCCCGTTGTGGTCTCCGGTACAAAGTCCGCACTCTGAATGTGAACCATGCCACCGGTCGCACCGCCCTGCTCCACTCCGAATCCGCCAGGCACATACGAGATTCCGCTCATCATGTAGGTCGGGAGAACCGATTGAAGATTGCCAAAGTGCATAGTAATCGGAATAGCGATGCCATCGAGTAGGTAGAGCGAGTCCTCTGCCGCTGCACCGCGAATAATCAAGTCGCCGCCAGTGCCTCGAAACCCTTCGGCCTTGGCAACTCCTGGCATGTTCTTCATAGCCACGAGCGCATCTCCGCGAGCACCTGGCATTTCTCGGAGCTCCTCAGCTTCAATCACCTCTTCGGCAATCGGTTCAATTGGGGTCGCTCGCTTCCTACCGCTGGTGACGATCACTTCCCCACTTAAGGCAGCAAGTTCTGCATCACTCATTCTTGAAATCTGCTCCGCTGTTAGCGTTTCAATTCCTGCAACCGGCTGCTCTTGAGCCTCTGCAAGTGGCGGCAGCATCGCTCCGGCAAACACCAGAATGCCGACCTGCCAACCCAATCGTGGATCCTTCATCAAATTCTCTCTTCCCGAGGCATCCGACCGCCGATGCTCGAGTTACCCAACACTGCGAAGGCCCTCAGGTGTCACCCAATAGGGCACAAACTCGGCTTTTTTGAGAAAGTTAGAATGTGAGTGACACTTTCTGTCACGCGCTGTGTTCTAGGGGAGAGGGATTCAATCGTTGCCAGTAGATGTCGGCAAGTACTACGCGAGCCATGGACCTATGGTCCTGAGGCGGTGTCGCGCCCTTCTCAAGGATGAAGAGATGGCGAGGGATGCAATGCATGACGTTTTTCTAAAGCTTCTGGACAAAGAAGATGAGCTCGACGGGCGCGCCCCCTCGAGCTTGCTCTACCGAATCGCAACCAACATCTGTCTCAATCTCATCCGGTCCCGTAAGAACAAGCCCGAGGATGGTGACGACCTATTGGAGCGCATTGCCCACGCAGAGAATGTGCAACAGGATGCTGCCAATCGTTCGGTGCTCGGCAAGCTCTTCGGTCGTGCCCCCAGTTCTTCGGGCGCGATGGCGGTTATGCACCTGCACGATGGAATGACATTAGAAGAAGTCGCAGCCGAGTTTCAGATGTCAGTATCGGGGGTTCGGAAACGCATGCGTATGCTTCGCGCTGACCTTCGAGAAATGGAGAAAACGCTATGAGCGAAGACGGCAACATCGCCCCTTTGTGGAAGTTGGAACGCGTCGCGACCGGTGAGCTCGCGGGAACGGGAAGCTCCGAAGAGCAGATTCGCTTGAAGACGCTTGAGGCCTCCAATCGAGAAATCCTCGAAACTCTTCCCGTTGACGATGTTGTGCGCGAAGTTGAAAGGCGAAAGCGTGTTCAAGAGATGGCGCCGGCGCGGAAGCCCTATTCCTGGAAATTGGCCGGTCTGAGCGCAATGGTGGCGGTGGCTGCCGCGGTGGTTGTACTTCCCCGCATTTCGGAGAAATCCCAAAGCAACGCTCCAAACGCCATGGGCAACCCGTATATGAGCGAGGGCACAGAACGCGCCAAAGGTGACGAGCGACTGCTCATCAGTGTGCAACGCGAAGGGAGCCGAGCCACCGACATCCAACCTGGTGACCGCGCCGCTGCCGGTGACGTGCTCCAACTAAGCTACTTAGCGGCTGGGCAGCGATTTGGAGCCATCATCTCCATTGACAGCAGGGGAACCGTCACCAGACATCTACCGGAAACAGGACTTGAGCCAGTGGCCCTCTCATCGCGAGGACGCACAGCACTTCCATCAAGCTACGAACTCGATGATGCTCCGGAGTTTGAACGTTTCTACTTCATCACCAGCGAGAATCCGTTTGACCTCAGCAAAATTCTTAGCGCTGCCGAAGCACTTCCTGCGGGCGAGCAGGCACTCGCGCTCGAGGACGACTTGCATCAGCAGCTGTTCTCGGTACGAAAGGTCGAACAATGATTCGCATCTACTTCACGATAGCCATCCTCCTTGCCAGCCTGGCAGCCAATTCCGCCATGGTCTATGGGCAGCCCGATGAAGCCCAATCCAGCATTCGCAGGCTCGTACTTGTCGTTGGGGCAAACGACGGTGGTCAGGGGCGAACGATGCTCCGATACGCGGGCACGGATGCATCGCGAGTCGCAAAACTAACGCGTGAGCTTGGCGGGGTTGCTGCCAAAGACATCGTACGCATTAGCGACTCGAAGCTCTCGTCGCTCGAAACAGCTCTTACAAGACTCGAAGAGCGCCTTACCGCCGCGACAGCTCCTGGAGTCCGTGTCGAGTTTCTCTTCTACTACTCTGGGCACTCCGATGAGTCGGGCCTTCTCCTAGGTGGCGAACGATTCTCCTACAAAGCGCTACGCGAGCGAATCGAGTCGATGCCCGCAGAGGTGAAGATCGCGATCCTTGATTCGTGCGCATCCGGTGCATTTACGCGAACCAAGGGCGGCACTCGGCGCCCCGCCTTTCTCGTCGACCAGTCCTCACGAGTGAACGGCTATGCACTCATCGCTTCGAGTTCTGCAACGGAGCTTGCCCAGGAGAGTGATCGAATTGCGTCGTCGTTTTTCACGCACTACTTTGTTTCAGGATTGCGCGGCGGAGCAGACTCCAATCGCGATGGCCGTGTAACGCTCAACGAGGCCTATCAGTATGCCTTTGACGAAACTGTTTCTCGCACGGAGAACACCCAGGCTGGCGCCCAACACCCGGCTTACAACATGCACTTGGCTGGAACTGGCGATGTGGTGATGACAGACCTGCGCTCCACCAGCGCCTCTCTAGTTGTAGCCAAGGATATCGTCGGTCGCCTCTTTATTCGCGACAGCCAAGGCAACCTCGTTATCGAACTCACAAAGAAACCGAGACACGAGATTACTCTCGGCCTAGCCGCAGACCGCTACACCGTGGTCCTACTTGTGGATGGTCGCCTCGCCCGAGCGAGCATTGCGCTGCAAACAGGAATACCGACGACTCTTAAGGCGAGCAGCTTCAAAGTCTTTGAAGGAGAGAAGACGGTGGCACGCGGCAACGTTCCCCTCGAAGTCACCCAGCAGGGCCGTCTTGAAACCCAGTATTTCGGAGCATCGCTTCTGCCATCGATCTCAACCGGCGGAAGCCACGTTCGACGCAACGTCTCCATCAACCTGCTCGGAGGCTCCATCGCCGAGTTGAGAGGCTTCGAGCTTGGGGCTGGCGTCAACAACGCCACCGGCGGCGTTCGGGGCGTTCAAATTGCTGGCGTACTCAATGCGAGCCAAGGAAGCGTCTTGGGCCTGCAGCTCGCAGGAGTAGCCAATCTCGACACCGCGCCTACAAGAGGCGTGCAAATCGCCGGCGTGATTAACACGTCAGCCGAGTCACACGTTGGTGCTCAGCTGGCGGGCGTTGCGAACCTAAATACCGGCCGGCTGCGAGGGCTGCAATTTAGTGGCGTGGCAAATCACAACCAAGGCCACGCTCTTGGCATTCAGCTCGCGGGCGTTTCCAATTACACAGACAGCCTACGAGGCCTGCAGTTGGCAGGAGCTGCGAACTATAGCCATGGCAACGTTTCTGGTTACCAGATCTCGGGTGCTGGCAACTACGCAGAAGACGTTCGAGGTGCCCAGGTTTCAAGCGTCATGAATGTCGCCAGCAAATTGCGCGGAGCTCAAGTGTCCGCCGTCGGCAACGTTGCGCAATCGGTTGATGGCCTACAGCTTGGCACCGTCAACGTCAGCACAGGCAATGTGCATGGGGTGCAAGTCGGCATCGTGAATGTTGCCAAGGAAAGTGACGTCTCCATTGGAATCTTTAACATTGTTGAAAATGGCTATCGCTCGCTCGAGACATGGACTAGCGACACCAGCCCAATTGCCCTTGGTTACAAGATGGGCGCAAGACGAACCTACACGAGTTTCTCCTTCGCTCAGAGTTTTTCCAATCAGCCGCTCTTGGGCCTTGGCTTCGGAGTACACACCCCGCGGCAAGGCTACTATGTCGACTTCGACATTCTGGCATTTTCTCGAGCGGGGGCCACTACCGACGGCAACGAGGATGAAAACGACATTCTCGCCAAAGCCCGCCTCACGATAGGTTGGAAGCTCCATGAGAACATTTCCATTATTGGCGGCCTAACGTTCAACACCACTCACGCCTTTGACAAGGAAGGAGAGGACCAAGGCATCGTCCACAAGGAGTACCGCTCTTCAGACTATGTCCTGCGCTACGGGCCTGGAGCCTTTCTAGGGGCTTCATGGAATCTCGGCGGTTAATACGTTCGGGGCTCGCTTCGCGAAAGCCACGATCACGCGAGTCGTGATGAACGAGCTTCTGACACAGACTGTTCGCAAGAACGAGTAAGGAGCGAGCCTCCCCACACACGTCTACAGCAAGCAGTCAGAACAACTCTTAGGATACAAACATCGAAGCCTCCACGAGATGGTTGTGCGCACCGCCGACAGCCTAATTGAAGGCAACTTGGCATAGCAGCGACGATTTGTTGTTGACGAACCCCGTGAAAGTCTCTAGTTTGGTGTCACTGCTCTTCGCAGGAGGCCACCATGTCCGATCGTGCACATACACTCCCTTCGTAGGTTTCAGCGTTTCGAGCTGTAGGCGTATTCGTACGCGCTCGCGTCTCCGCACGCACTGGGACGTTCTCGGCCCTAAAGACTCGCGCCTCCAGCGTTTGGTCTAGAAAGGCCGTTCTCGGCCCTCCAAGCCGCAAACGCTCTGCTTCGGCGGAGTGCTGGGCGCGCTGAAACCTGTTCTTACTGTCGTCAACCCATGACGCCTTAGCTGGGCTGTGCCTGGTTCAAGGAACGGGAGAAGCATGTCTTCACGACCCCCCCCGCGAGGCGATACCGCCTTGCGACCAGAAACTGAGCCCGAGTGGCTCGATGTATCAGAAGTAGAACTATTCGGAGGCCAACACCAGGCCGATACGAAAACAATCCAGCTGTGTCACCAGGTAGAAGAGGCCATATCCTGTGCCCTCGTCTGCTCGACAAGTCCCATCCTCCGCGACCTCTGCGTACTGAGCGTAGAGGCCATGAAAGGAGCCGCAGCATTGCGGGTGCTGGTCACCATGGAAGGAGACGAAGAAGAAACGCACGACCTTCAGCAAACCAAAGAGGCGTTGGAGCGAGCCAAAGGATACTTTCGTGGCGAGGTAGCTCGTTCGATTCACCGCAAGCGTGTGCCATCGTTAGACTTCACCGTGGTGCCTTCGCAAACGCGGGTGGCCCAAGATGAGTAGCAACACTCGCCCACGTATGTGGACCCACGAGCCGCCAAGCCGGGAGGTAATGCAGGCTCTTGAGCGCCTGGCACGCAACGAAGATATCGCTGTCGTTGCGGCCATGCCAGACGTGCATCTCGCCAAAGCCGTCTGCGTGGGTGCGGTGGTTGGTACGCACCGCAGGCTCTTTCCCGACGCGGTCGGTGGCGACATTGGCTGCGGCATGGCCGCCTTGGCCTTTGACGCCCCTGCCGACGTCTTGAGCAACCAGACGACGGCGGCTCGAGTATTGACAATGCTTGGGGAGACCATTCCGACAACAAGCCATCGATCGTCTGGATCAGCACTTCCCAATGACCTCGCGAACCAAAGGCTCTCCGATAAATCCCTAGAGCGAAAAAAACAGAGCATTGGGCGGGTGCAGTTTGCGACGCTTGGCCGAGGCAACCACTTTGTCGAATTCCAACGGGACACGGAGGGGGGGCTTTGGCTCATGTTGCACAGCGGCTCGCGCGGCATGGGGCAAGCGATTCGTGACCATCATGGCGGTTGCGATGGTGCCCTTGCCAGCATCGTCGCCTCTTCCAAGGCGGGTCAGGACTACCTTCGTGACCTCGGCTGGGCTCTCGACTACGCAACGCAAAGTCGAAGACGAATGACGGAGGCGATTGCCGCCCGGTTGCAGGCCCTCACCGGTGTTTCACCGATTTGGGATAGCTACTCCGACTGTCATCACAATGCTGTTAGGCAAGAGCAGCACGAGGAACGCACTCTGTGGGTTCATCGCAAAGGTGCAATCTCCGCCAAAAAGGGCGAGTCAGGCATCATTCCGGGCTCGATGGGGAGTTCGAGCTTTCACGTTGCGGGCCGCGGAGAGCCTTCTTCGCTGTGTTCAAGTTCGCACGGAGCGGGAAGAGTTCTGAGTAGGACGGAGGCGCGAAAGACCATCACAACCAAGTCGCTATCGGAACAGATGCGAGGAATCTGGTTTGATCACCGCATCGCACGCCGCCTTTGCGACGAAGCCCCCAGTGCCTACAAAGACATTGGCAACGTGATGCGTGCTCAGCGAACTCTCACACGCATCGTCCGCAAGCTCGAACCCATGCTTGTCTACAAGGGGACCTAAAGCCCGAGAGCGAGTCAACGTGGGCGAGCGGCGAGCTCGTGGCGCATGTCGTTCATGATTGCAGCCGCGTCCTCGTCCACGCGCTTGTGCACCTGTGGCATGGCATCGTGCAAGATCGGAGTCTCTTCGTCAGTGAGTCGCAAGAGAGGCCGCGGTTTCATGATGCGCACCAACCTGTCAGCAACAATGCTTGGGTCGCTGTAGTCGGTTGGTACGCCAAGCTCGAACAGTCTCTCTGCAAGAGAGGCAAAGCTCGCAACACTCTCGTCCGACTCCCAGGCGATGGCAGTCGTGCGAGCCGTGGAGATCGCAGCCAGATACATCTCATGTGCATCCATCGACGTCACAAGCGCGCCATCGAGACTCAGCTCGACACCAACGTGGGCAACGCCACGGGCAGGCCCCCGGCGAAGGCCACAGTCGAGCATGTGCTTGAGCGTCCACGACTCTTGGCTTCGAAACCGCTTGAGACGATGAAAGACGCGATCGGTTTCGTGATGAAAGGCGATGCCATCAGCTAGCGCTCCTGGTTCGACCTCAGGCAAACGAACACGCGCCATAGTCGCAAAATCGGGAAGCATAGCGCCCAGCCCAAAGGCAGGCTCGTCGGAGTGCCAAGACGCTGCGACGAGATGTGCGTAGAAGTTCAAGTTCAGTCGATAGTAATCGGTCCGTCGTCGAGATCCTCAGCAACCCACTTGAAATTGTCGATTAGTACCTGAGAAGTGAGTTCAGCATCGCCTTCGTCGAAGAGGTAGAAGGTTAGCGAGAACTCCTCACCCGGTTTGATTGGCGCCTTCGTTGTTAACCAACCCGTGCCGCCACGGTCATCGTAGCCGGTTCCCGCCAAGTCCTGATTGCCCATGCAACTTGGGGCGAGTGCGGGATTGCAGACATCAAAGAAGCCTGTGTTGATCGAAATGACGTTTTCGTTTTCATCGAAGGAAATGTTGTCTGTGATTCCTTCGCTTTCGAGATACGCAACAAAGGTGTCATCGAATTCGGTGCAGAGGTACTCGGGAAACTCCGCCGACATGAAATTGAAATCGAATTGAAAGCCTGTCGCTCCCAGCGGTGCCTTCAAGCGCAAGGCGAGCTTCACCATGTCCTGCACCTGCGCAGGGTCGGCGGTGCCGCATCCGTCGGCCGGATCGCCTTTGGGGGAGGGGTGCGTCGACGAGACATCGTAGGTACCGCCGTTGTCTTTGTCTTCCTGTGGAGAAATGCCGCCGGTTGCAATGGTCGCCATCGCAACGCCGGTCTTTGGTCGATACACCTGACCGTAGCCATCAACAACCGCGTGTTGCACAGCGCGCACCTCTTCGAGGTTCACCGAAATCAGCGAGCCATCACAAAGCTCCATCGCTTTTGCCAGATCGGTGGCCGCATCCCCAAGACCGGTATCGCAAACAATTTGCACGGGTGGATCCGGCACCGGTGGCTCACTTGGGCCAGCATCGGGAAAGCCGCTGTTACCCGGGTCGTCATTGCCTGGTCCAGACGATATTTCCGAGCTGCAGGCAACGAGGGCGAAGGAGCACAGGACGACGGCAATGAGTGGGGCGGATTTCACAGCTTGGGCAAGTGCAACACTCGATCCGAGAGTTACTCCATTGTTTCTCGGGAGTTGAGAAGCATCTTGGGGGCCCCATCGGAGAGCCAGCGCCCCGGATGTGGTGGGGTCTCCCACCTAGTCGCCCCCGGGGGTTACTCCCTGCCTCCACTTCGGAAGAGCGCAAAGGAAGAGCGCCCCATGGCTGGCTTGCTGACAAGTAAACGTGAGACGCCCCAGAGGAGCTCGTGTCTGTATAGACATGAAGCACGCAAGAATCGCGAAACTACTTTGTGTTCTAGCACTCGTGATTCCAAGTCTGGTGGCTTGGAACAGCGCAGCCGTTGCCGGCAAGAGTCCTCACGCCCTCAAAGGAAAGCGCTTTGCGCTCAAGGTCATCGACGGCAGCTTCACCGTTCCCAAAGGATGGAGCGCGAAAGAGACCGAGGATGGCATTCAGCTTTCGCATCCTCGCTTCACAAACTCGGCAATTGCTCTGGGCGTGAACACTCTGACTCCAGCGCAACAAACAACGCGCATCGATGCCTTGGTCTGGCAAACGGCTCGTGACGCTTTGGGTGAGCTCTCACTAAAGGAATTGCGCGCCCCCGTCGCTTCGGAGTTGCACTCCAATCCCATCGCAAGCTTGATCCTCCATGGTCCAATCAATGGCACCGAGTATCGTGCGCGGGTTGGAGCGATTCAGCTAGGTAGCCAACTCATGGTCTTTATCGCGATGTATCCCGCTTCCGACGAATTGGTCATCGGTCCTGTCTTTGATACCGCGATGGTGAGCTTTCGCGGCCGAGAGACGCCACCGAGGGCGCAGGTCGTCAAGCAGCCAAGTGCTACATCGCAAAACCAGACGACACAGGCAAAGGTCAATCGCAAACTCACGCAGCAGGTGTTGGGATGTTGGCGATATCGCACCTCAACAGGCGGCTCCACAGGTTCTAGTAACACCACCAAGCGCTTCTTCTTTGATGCGAACGGCACCTACACCTACACCTATCGCCTCTTCGTATCGACTCCGTATGGATCGTCCAAAGATCGTGATGACGATGATGGGCGTTACTCCGTAGCTGGAAGCACGGTCCACTTCACAAGCAACGACAACGCGAAAGAGGATTCAACCATGTCGGTGCGCGTCGCGAACGGTTTTCTCTTCGTAGGAGACACGCGCTACATCCCCTGCGAATAAATTCGTCGCCCCCTGCGAGCAATGCTGCACGCGTTCGTTTGGTACACTTCGAACTTGAGACAACGTCTCGCACCAAGTTTGTTCCTCTTCTCTCTGCCCTTTATCGCTATCATCGGTATTGCGGGTATAGCTGCTCCTGAGTGGCTAGCCGCTGGAGCCGGCGCTTTCACCAGAGCATGGTTCCGGTCCTTTGACTGGTTCACCATGTTGTTGTCGACGGGAACCGTGGTGCTCAGCCTCATTCTCGCCTTCTCGCGATTTGGAAAGATCGTATTGGGCAACAAAGGAGAGAAGCCCGAGTTCTCTACGCTCTCTTGGCTTTCCATGCTCTTCGCCGCGGGCATGGGCACGGGCATTCTTTTTTGGGGCGTTGCCGAGCCCATCACCCACTACCTTGGCGCTCCCGGTCTCGAAGCTGAAACCGAGAGCGGGGCCCACTACGCCTTGGTGCTCACAGCACTCCACTGGGGGCTTCACGCATGGTCCATCTACGCCATCGCCGGCCTCGTACTGGCGTACTTTTGCTTCTGCCACAAGCGCCCCTACCTGCCAGGAGAGCCCATTCGCTCGAGTTTCACGGGGTTCTGGGTCGAACCGACTGCCAAGGCCACCGACTTCTTGGCAATCATCGCCATTGTTTTCGGGGTCGCGGGCTCGCTCACCATGGGCACTCAGCAAATTCAATCTGGCCTGAGCCTGCTCTTTGGAATTGATCGGGAATCCAACATTGTCACAACGGCAATTCTTCTCACCCTCGTTGTGGCCTACATGACCTCGGCGGCAACAAGCTTGGACAAAGGCATTAAGTGGCTCTCCAATATCAACATTGGAATCTGTGTTGCTTTGGGATTGTTCTTACTCGTCACAGGGCCGAGTCTCTACTTGCTAAAAGTGTTCGCCATCTCGATTGGGGACTACGTTCGTGAACTTCCGAAGCTGAGCACGCAACTCTCGCCTTCCAGCGACGGGGGCGGTTGGTTTCACGATTGGACCATCACGTACTTCCTTTGGTGGATCGCATGGGCGCCCTTCGTTGGTGTTTTCATCGCCCGTATTAGTCGTGGACGAACCATTCGAGAATTCATCTTGGGCGTGATCTTTGTGCCAACCGCCTTCTCGATGCTGTGGTTCGCCATTCTTGGTGGCGCCGGTTTGTATGCGGAGATGAACGGTTCCAGCGGGCTCTCCACGGTTGTTGCGCAAGACCTCACGTTGGCCTTGTTTACGCTCTTTGAGGGGTTCCCACTGAGCAAGGCACTGTCGTTCACAGCCATCTTGCTGGTCTTTGTCTTCCTCGTCACCAGCGTCGATAGCGCGACCTTTGTCCTGGGAATGCTCACAAGCCAGGGCTCGATGAACCCTCCGGTTCGCAAAAAACTCGCATGGGGCGTCACGCTTGGAGTGCTCGGCGGAGCACTAACGCTCAGCCGCAACGTTGATGTGGTGAAGTCGATAGCAATTCTCGGAGCGATTCCGTTCAGTATATTCTTGGTTCTGCAAATTGTCGGATTCCTCAAAGTGCTTCTGCGCGATGAGCGACGCAAGAATCCTTAGAACAACACGCCCATGCACGCGCCCTGCGCATGCACCCCCTGGTTGACGGATGCAGTTCCTTTACTTGGCTGCTACCGGTTGGCTTTCATGAGTTGAAGCACGTCGCGGAGATCCTTCTCCGCTGGCAGGCTCCATTCTCGCTGGTAGTCAAACACCGAGTCGAGAGAACGCGTTCCATACCGATCGTCAAGAAGATCCAAATGCTCGCCGGTGAGGAAGGCCGGATGTTCAAGCCCACAGGCGTGTGTGAGTTTGAGGATTTCACTGCGCATGGTCACGACGTAATTGGCCAGCCGGGCCGACTTCAATGTTGGATCCAGCCCGCGCATGAGCCAACGGTTTTGGGTCGCGATGCCTGCAGGACAGTGCCCGGTGTGGCATCGCTGCGCTTGAATGCAACCGATAGCCAGCATCGCCTCACGGGCCACGTGCACCATGTCGCAGCCCAGGCCAAACGCCGTCATTGCTTCGTTGGGAAACCCTAGCTTGCCAGCGCCGACAAAGACGATGCGATGCTGTAGGCCCGCTTGCGCGAAGATGCGAAACACTTGGCTCATGCCGACTTTAAACGGCAGTGCCACATGGTCACTAAACGCCAAAGGCGCCGCCCCGGTGCCGCCCTCGCCGCCGTCGATGGCAATGTAGTCTACGCCTCGAGTGCCACTTTCCATCAGCGACGCAAGCTCCTGCCAAAAATCGAGTTGACCAATCGCGGCCTTGATGCCGACAGGTAGTCCCGTGCTCTCTGCAATATCTTCGATGAAGTCGAGCATTTCATCGGTGCTAGAGAATGCGGAGTGCGAGTTGGGGCTCGCACAGTCTTCGCCCATGGGAATCCCCCGCACCTCAGCAACGAGCCGCGTCACTTTGGCCGCAGGCAGTAGCCCTCCAAGACCAGGTTTGGCGCCCTGACTGAGCTTTAACTCAATTGCTCGAACAGGATTGTTGGCAACCACGTCTAAGAACTTCTCTCTATCGAAAGTGCCATCGGGTTTTCGGCAGCCAAAGTAGCCTGTCCCAATTTGCCAAATCAGCTCACCACCGTGTTTGTGATGCGGAGACACGCCACCTTCGCCGGTGTTGTGCATGCAACCTGCCATTTTGACGCCGCGGTTGAGTGCCTCGATGGCGGGGCCACTCAACGAGCCCCAACTCATGGCCGAGATGTTTACCACCGACTCTGGTCGAAACGCTTTGGCTCGCCCACGCGCGCCACCCAGAATCTTTGCACAGGGTATTCCGTAGGCATCACCAACGCCCTTCCCGGTTTTGGGAAACACAGCGTTCTTAATCACCAAGTAGTTGCTGCTGCCCTCCATGTCGTTGTCGGTGCCAAATCCAAAATAGTTATTCTGCTTCTTGGATGAGGCGTAGACCCACCTGCGTTGATCGCGGCTAAAGGGCCGTTCTTCATCGTTGTTGGCGACGATGTATTGACGCAGCTCCGGCCCAAATGCCTCGAGAATGTAGCGAAGATGACCAATGACGGGAAAGTTGCGAACAATGGCTCGCGACTTTTGCGTGATGTCGTAAATCACCAGCAATACCAAGAACGCTAGAAGGCCAAAGAGCACCCAGATACCCATAGGGGGGACCATAGCAAAACCCCTACTCTGGCTCGGCGCAGGCGACAAGCGATGGTTTTGGTGGCCTATTCGATGCCAAACATGGTTCCATTAAGGACGGGCCGGGGGACGGCCGGAATGATCTACGCGATGGCTACCAACGCCTTTGCCGTGGAAGGACTCGCAATGAAAACGACACCTCAGATACTTCTAGCTGTGCTCTTTGCTCTGGGCTGTGGGGGCGATGGGGATGACGGTGGCGGTACCGATGTCTTCGCTGCCGAGCGCGTTGCGTGTGTCGACCGAATCAATGCGTTCCGCGCGACCGAGAACCTTCCGCCCCTTGGTCGCTGGAGCGAAGCTGAGGCCTGCTCCGATGAACAAGCAGACCTAGACGCAAATGGTGGCGGCCCACACGGCAATTTTGGGATGTGCGATGAGCGCGCCCAAAACACCTGTCCTGGCTGGCCATCCACCGATGCAGTCGTCGGTGGTTGCCTGCAAGCGATGTGGGATGAGGGCCCAGGAGAGCCCTTCTCCGAACATGGGCACTACATCAACATGTCGAGCACAGGCTATACCAAAGTTGCTTGTGGCTTTTACGAAGACAGCGATGGTGTTTGGGCCAGCCAGAACTTCCGATAAACTCTTAGACGCTACATGCGGGCGCGAATTTCGCTAATCGCGTCGAGCTCGAGTTTGATCCCGCGAGGGTAGTCAGCCCAGTCGCGCCCGTTGGTGGTTCGTTGCACTTGGTACTTAAGGCGCCAGCTCAGGGGAGACGTGGTTACCACGTTGCCAACAAACCGACGGCGAAGGCCATCATTTCCAAATCGACGTTCTTTCCAGGCGGTGCGAATGAAACCGGATTGCGCATCCATGAGCTCAATCTCAAAGTCTTGGGTGGCAATCGCATTTACAACGATCGACCACCAGCCATCCCCACTGCGAGCGGCATTGAGCGTGAGCCAACGATTCATCACGTTGTTCGAATCTTGAATCGTTATGGCGAAAATGGGGTCCAAGCGAAGGGCCACGCGCACAGCGCCCTGACTTTGTGGCGTGATCGTAAAGGACTCAGCAAAGTACTGGGGCGATGCATCAACACTGACGCTGACTTGCTGCGTTGGCACTTGCAGGCTGGTGGTTCCCTGGCCTGCGGGCTGTCCATTCACCGAAATACGCGCTGTTCGCACCTCGGCGCCCTGGGCATCGATCGGCACAATGGTCACAACTTTTGTTGGTGGTTTGCGGTTGAGCAAGTGACAGCCGCCAACGGTAACCAACGACGCTAAAACTATTACATGTAAGATCTTCACCCCCCAGAGGAGGGGGCGTTCGTCGCAGGTGTGCATCAACCCGAGAAGAAAGTGCACATACGGCACAAAAAACTTCAGTGGCTCGCCAATGCTACGATGGCAAGCATGGCTCGCGCGGCGCTCTTAGCCCTATTTTTTGTGTGGTTTGGGGCAGCATGTGGCCGCGATGATACAACCTGTCTCGGCGGCCCACAGAGCTGTGAACGCGCGCCGATGTGCAACGATCTGAGCTTCTCGTGTGCGGGCGGCGGGCTCTTTGTGGGCAAGCTTGGGCAGCTCCCCGGTGGCTTGGACTTAGAAGGCGCCGAAGGTACGAGTGACGATTTCGTGCTTCAGAACGACAGCATCACCGTCGTCTTCGATGCCTTGGGCGAGCCCCACGACTTGGCGCCAACGGGTGGCAACATCATCGACATGGGTGGCCGTGGCGGCAAAGACGACATCGTCCTCATCTATCAAATCTCGGGAATTCTTCCCGATGATGCCTTCGCCTACCAAAGCGCAGAGCTTATCGACAACTCTCCCGAATCGGTTGCCCTGGTGGTTCGAGGAACGCTCGATGGCAGGCCCGGTATTGATGTTGTCACGCGCTATGAGTTGCGCGCCTGCGAACCTGGCCTGCGCATGCGCACAGATATGTACAACGGCTCGCCCGACGCACACGTTCTCACCATCTCGGATGTTGGACACTGGGGAAACAGAAATCTTCTGCCCTTCGCGCCCCTCCCTGGCCGAGGGTTCTCACATGATGGGTTTGGCTTGCTCGAACTTCAGGATGAGTATCAAGCCTTTGACTTTGTGATGGTGCGAGCCGCCGAAGCGGATGCACCGACGTATGGCTTTCTCGGTTGCGATCGCAAGCAAGTCGAAGGCGTCAACAGCACCGACTTGAGTGCACTCGGAACGGGCATCGCCCTACTCCGTCCCGGAGCACAACGCAGCTACCAGCGTTTCATCCTCGCAACCCAGTCGAGAGATCTTGATGAGGCATCGAAGATGATTTCCGAAGCGCGAGGAAAGCTGCACGGTGACCCAAGCCCCGTCAAAGTAACGGGCGATCTGATCTCCGAAGGCCTACCATTCGCGGGAAGTGTACGACGAGCGACTGTTGTCATCTCAGAAGTTGTCGGAGACAACCTGTATCGCCCACTCACCACGGTGATCCCAGACGAGCAAGGCCACTTTGAATCCACCGTCCCGTCCAACAGCTGGCTTCGCTACGAGGTTTGGAGCTTTGGTCGTGTTGTTGCCAGTGGAGTTGTTCCGCGCACCGATGCTGCACAGCTTGGCTCTATAGAGGTCGAAATGCCTGCACGCCTAACCGTTGCTGTAACGGGCGACGATGCACCGTCTCACGCATCTCTGTTTGTAACGGCTGCCGACGAAGAGGAGGCCGAGCGTGTTCGCGGAACCTGGCTCGGAGAATTTCGCGAGTGCTCACCGTGGTTGGGTTCGCCCGTCGGTGCGTCCCCCGCCTGCAATATTGTGAACGTCGAGCCGCAGGGCAATGACTTTGAAATCCCCGCCGGACGCTATCAACTCTGGTTCACGATGGGCGAGGAATACAGCCTGGGTCGCGTCGACATCGAAATCGCCGCAGGAGAAGTGCAGCAGGTCGAAGTGGACCTCAAGCGGCTTGCGCTGGCACCACCGGGCTGGCTCTCTGCCGACTTGCACGTTCACGGTGGCGCGAGTTTCGACTCTTCGATTCCCGATCTCGATCGCGTGCGCAGCTTTGTGGGGCACGGTGTCGATGTCATTGCAGCCACCGATCACGATGTGGTGGCCGACTACGCCAACGCAGTCGAAGCCCTTGGCGTTGGCGACCAGGTCATCGTCATGGGTGGCTTGGAGACAACGCAACTCATTCCACACCTCAAAGTGCCCGACAGCGACCTTCCCAAGGTGATTGGTCACTTTAACCACTGGCCCATGCGTGTTGAAGCGGACTCTCCGCGCGGTGGTGCCCCGTGGGATGAACTGATTGACGCGGGCGAACTCTTCGACCTCATGGCGCCTCTTCTCGGTGACGAGGGCATCCACATGCTCAACCACCCATGGGATGAAACGCAATTTGGAAGAGACTTGGGGTTTCTCCGAGCCATCGAATTTGATCCTCGCAAGGAGATTCCCGAAACGGACGATGGCACTGCCAATGGCCTCCTAATGCGCGAGACCAGCAACGGAACACGCAACCTCGACTTCCACCTAATCGAAGTGCAAAACGGTGCAACCGTCGTGCAAGCACTTAAAACCCGGCCGCTTTGGTTCTCACTCATCTCCCAAGGCCACGTGCGCACCGGCGTCGCGAATAGCGATTCTCACGAGCTGCACGAACGACTCGGATTTGGTCGCACCTATGTCAATGCCGAGCTTGGCAATGCAGATTTCGATGCCGCCAAATTCAATCGTGCACTCAAGGATGGGGATGTGATTGGCAGCAATGGCGTTGTTGTGACCGTCACCGTTGGCGCGACGAATGGAACGCGACGCGGACTCGGATTTGCTCCGTATCAGCCCAACAGCGGCGATACCGTGGAGATTGAAGTGCGAGCTCCGCCTTGGTTTCCCGTCGACGAAGTGCGCGTTATTACCGAGGCCGGTGAGCGCATTTTGGCAAGCGGGGCCGAACTCACGCACCCGAAGGATCCACTGGGAACCGAGGGCGTGCTGCGCTTTCAAACAAGTATCCCACTGACCAGCCTCGTCACGAGCGGTGTTGACGGTTGGTTTCTCATCGAGGCCGGCTTGGCGTTTCAACCGGTTGCAGATCTCAACGACGACGGTGTTCCCGACACTGGTGATAACAACCTTGATGGTGTTGTCGACGAGAGGGATATCGAAGAAGACGAAGATGATGGGCCCTTCAATACGCCGCCGGATCCAACCGATGCGAGGGATCCACGCTACTCGCTCACACGAGTTCTTCCCGGTGCATGGCCGTATGGATTTACCAATCCCATCCTCATCGACTGGCTCGGCGATGGCTGGTCAGCTCCGGGGCTCAGCCAATGATGCGAGTACTTGTCGCAGCGGTGAGCCTGCCAAGCTTACTACTTATTCTTAGTTCGAGTGCACACGCAGAAAGCCCTTGCCGCGCCATGCTCGCGCCCAGCGCGGTCTCGTTGAGAGATACGGGACTCGATCAGAATCGATCGGCCTGCGCAATGGATGCCATTTCGATTGGCACCCGCACGCAAGCCACGATCGACACACCGAACTTCTATGGAACCTTGGGCGCCTCGCTCATGCTCGACTATCGCTACTTGCACGCTGCGGGATTTGAGTTTTCGGTGGGCGCTCGATTGCTTGACTACCGCTTTGCACAAAGTGCGGTGTTCACCGAGGGAGAGTTCTCTGTTGGGCCAATCTCTGTCGGTGTACTGCGACCGCGCTCAACGCAATGGTGGGGAATTCCCGTCGCAATCGGTCACGCCATTCGATTCGAGGTGCCGTATACAAACTCCAGTGATGAGAACCTCACCGTTGCGGCAAGCCCAACGTTTTTGGTGACGCTCACGCCCGCATCAACGTTTCACATCCATTCTCGCATCGCTGCGCTCTTGTGGAGCGTGCTGCCAGAAGCCGGTGCAGACAGCCGAGCAGCGCTCCTCGCTTCCACAGACATCGCCTATGCACCGGCCAGCGTCTTCGCCCTGACAACCGGCATTGAAGCGCAAGGCGGTTGGTATGGCGTTGGACTCGATCACATACAGGCGCGTGCTGGGTTCCGCACGGGCATTGGTGCCGTCGGCGCGTTGGAAGTCTCTGCGGGAACCACACTTGCGGGAGCGGAGCGAAACGATCTTGTCTTCTGGATTGGCTATCGCAGTATCAAAGCGACAGAACCTCGTCCCAAGCGAAGTCGGCTTAGCGACTGGGCCGACCAGCTATAGTCCGCTCTGGCGCCTCTAGTGGCCGCAATCGGCGGGCTTGATGGCAATTTCAGCAACGGTCTTCTCGTCGCTTGCCCGGTAGGTTAAACGCAGTGCGATCCCAGCCTTAAAGAGAGTCTCGTAGTCTTCGTTCTGGCATGCACCGTCCCGAATACTGGCATCGATCCCCGCGGCAAACGAGACCGCTTCAAGCTCCGCGGCGGTCTTGCTGGTCACCGTAAGAAAATATCCTATTTCGGACCTTGAGAGCGCTCGAACGTCGTAGAGCAATGTGTCTTTGTCGACGCGTGTTGGCAGCGTTAGCTTTGCCTTTACCCGTGCGGCGATCGAGTTGGCTGACTCGGGCCTCGGGGAGAGGCTCATCATCATCAAGAAGAGGCCCACGGCAACCAGAGCTGGTCCCACCCACCGCAGGACCTTCTTAGCTGTCTTGGCCTCTCGTGCCCAGGAGCCGCTGTAGCCCACCAACGTTGCGCCGATTCCAATAGCCACGGGAAGTGCAGCCTCAATGGTGGATACGCTCAGGTTGGGCATCGGCGCCATCGTACCTCGCACCGATGCCGGTTTCGAACCAGCTTGAACCAGCGACAGTGCAGTTTTAGTAGGTGCCGGGTGGGCGTTGCGTCATGGGTGGCGCTTGTCCCGGCATATACACGGGGCCGACCGGCTGAACGGAATCGTTGAAGATATTGATGGCATCGAAGCGATACGGGATCGCTGAGATCACGAGCCCCAGGCCGAGAGCTGTGGCAGCAATACAACCAAGCGACACCAATCCTGCGTTGTTCGATTGCGATGTGCTTCGGTTGGAGTTTTCGACGGCATAGACCAGCGCGGTCGAAGAGCAGACGAGCCCGCCTACCGATGCGACAAAGCCCCAAACGCTCCGACTCCGATGCGTCTTGGCGGCCGACTCTGCGGCGGGAACGCCGCGAACCGCATCAACAAGCCCACCTCCAAAGATACCGTGGCTGTGGAAGCGCCCATTGCGCTCGTACCCCGCCTGCCCACCTTCCATGGTCATCGCGATCTTGCCGTTGCGCTGGGGAACGTATGCGGTGGAACAGGCTGAGGTGGCCAAAGCCAAAGCGAGGGAAGCGGTGAGAAACGGCGTTCGACAAGTTGTGGAGGAAGATCGCTGCATGGCTTCATCCTACCCCTCAATAGAGGAGAAGACAGTTGCCACTCGACACAAAGATCCCTAAGAATTAATCGCAATTGCGACGGCGCACACTACCAGCGTGTGCAAGGTCACGAGTCGAGGCGCCCACCTCGGGCGCCCCTATTCAGCTCAGTTCAGATGTCCAGTAGAGGTACGAAGCCCACGCATCCGGTGCTCGTGTGCGGCTCACTTCAAACGCCATGACAGGCACCCAATTCGGCTGTACCGGCTTGGTAAGAAGTGGCATGCGAGCCTCCTTTGGCGTGCGGCCCCCCTTTCGGGTATTGCATGGCTCGCAACTCGTCGCGATGTTGTTCCACAGGGTCTTGCCTCCCTGGGAACGCGGAATCACGTGGTCGTACGTGCACTCTGCCATCGTGAGCTTTCGGTCGCAGTACTGGCAGCGGTACCGGTCTCGTGAGTAGATGTTGATACGCGAGAACCGCACCTTTCGCTTGCGACGCTTGAAAGCGCGCAGCAGGCGCACAACAGCAGGCATCTTGAATACGATTGATGTGGAGCGAATCTCCTGATCGTACTCTTCGATAACCTCCACCTTGCCGAGTGTGAGCAAGGTGATCGCGCGTTGCCACGAGACGACTTTGATCGGCTCGTAGCCCTGAGACAGCATTAGTGTCTGGGTCGTCATAGCTTTCCTTTGGTTGGGGGTTACAGTTTCCGGTTTTACGTTGGTGTCATCGGCGAGAGTCGAACTCGCATGTAGCAACTCGGAGCCAAGGACGTTGGCGCCAAGTTCCTAAGCGCTTGGCTACGCCAAACGCTGGTATCTCGTGCCTTCGGCACTGTGCTCCGGCGTTCCACGCCAGAGATTTTGCGATTCGAAGGCAAATGAAATGGTGTCATCGGCGAGAGTCGAACTCGCAACATCACGATTCTTAGTCGTGCGCCTCTGCCTATTGGACTACGATGACGAGACTCTGACGTTCAGAGTTTTTCTACCGCTCCCCTCAGCATCAAGGGGAGCACGCTTGCGGCCTAAAGACTATTTAGACTCGCCGCAACGAGGTTGAGCAAATTGGTACTGGGTGGGAATGGCGAGGGTCGAACTCGCGCTGGACAGGTTTTAAGCCTGCTGTCTCTACCGCTTGGACTACATTCCCTGGCCTTCTGTGGTGACTAGAGAGAGATTCGAACTCTCAACCTCCGCATTCTGAGTGCGGCGCCTCTGCCTGTTGGGCTACCCAGTCATTAATTCGCTTGGTCCCTCGACGAAGAATCGAACTTCGGTCTACCGGTTATCAGCCGAGAGCTCTGCCATTGAGCTATCGAGGGATGGGGGGTCATCCAGAAGGATGGCGCTGCTGCGAACTAAGATAACTACTTAGTTCGCAGCAACGACTTCAGTCAACGGTGAGAATCACTCCAGCACCAACGGTCTTGCCGCCTTCGCGAAGTGCGAAGCGCATGCCGACTTCGATGCCAACAGGCCTTTGCAGCTTGAAAGAGACCTCGGCGTGATCCCCCGGTTGGATCGAGCCTGCCTCTCCTACGTCTGCAATGGTGCCTGTTACGTCAGTGGTCCCAAAGAAGAACTGGGGCGTGTAGCCAGCTTGGAACGGCGTGTGCCGACCGCCTTCTTCTCTTGGGATGACGTAGAGTTCTGCGCGAGCGTCGGTGTGCGGTTGCACAGAGCCGGGAGCCACTAGCACCTGGCCTCGAACCACTTCGTCACGCCGAACACCGCGAAGCAAGAGGCCGCAGTTCTCGCCTGCTGTGGCCAGCTCCTGGTTTTTGTGGAACATCTGGATTCCTGTCACGACGACCTGACGGGGCGCATCGCCTCCGTCGGTCAATCCGATGATCTCGACGCTAGCGCCGATTGGCAGTACTCCTCGGGAGATTCTGCCGGTGACCACCGTCCCTCGACCCTCAATGGTGTGCACACCCTCGATGGGCATCATGAACGCGGACTCGAGGTCACGCGACGGGTTAGGGAAGTGAACATCCATAGCCTCTACGAGACTGCGAATGCATGCGCACGCAGGCGCATCAGGTCCATCGTTTCCGATGACTTGTAGGGCCCTGAGTGCAGAGCCCAATACGACCGGAGAATTCTCATAGCCACTCGCGGCCAAGTACTCCTCGGTCTCAATCTGAACCAATTCCAGAAGCTCTTCGTCGGCAACATCGACCTTGTTGATGAAGACGACAATCCGCTCAACGCCAACTTGCCGGGCCAAGAGGATGTGCTCCTTAGTTTGCGGCTGAGGGCCTTGCGAACCATCAACCAGGAGAACAGCCCCATCCATCTGAGACGCACCGGTAATCATATTCTTGATGTAGTCGGCGTGCCCTGGGCAGTCGATGTGTGCGTAGTGGCGGGTAGCCGACTCGTACTCGACGTGTGAGGTATTGATGGTAATGCCTCGGCTCTTCTCCTCGGGGGCGTTGTCGATCTTGTCGAAGTCGACGGCGCTACCTCCGTGAAGCGCTGCCATCACATTGGTAATGGCGGACGTTAGTGTTGTCTTGCCGTGGTCAACGTGACCGATCGTACCGACGTTTACGTGGATCTTTTTCATTGTTCTATCCTTGGGCTGCCAGCCCTCTTCTCGGTTTCTTCCTTTCACCCCGCCAAGGAATTATGACTCCAGGGGCATGTGGTTTGTTGCTGTTGCGCGAGTGCGCATGGTCTAGGTGAGAGGACTCGAACCTCCGTCTTCATGCTTCCAAGGCATGACGTCTGCCGCTGACTTACACCTAGTTGTCTCTGTTGTTGCGTTGCGAATGCGCCGTGGCGCATGGTCTAGGTGAGAGGACTCGAACCTCCGTCTTCGCGCTTCCAAAGCACGACGTCTGCCGCTGACTTACACCTAGGTAGAGTGCTTAGATTTTCGGCACAGCGGCGCTTCCTGATTGGAAGACGCAGTTGTGACGCATGGCGGCCCTGAGCGGAATTGAACCGCCCTTACCCGATAGACAGTCGGGTCGATGTCCCAGTCTCTTTCAAGGCCGTGGGAGTCTTACGCAGGGCGCACCTGTGGCGGTGAGCCCTGCGTAAGACATTGTTTGAGAACGCCTTTGCATTCTCTGGACGCCATTGCGCCCCGCTTCAATAAACTATTCAATTGTCATTCGACTATCCGTGCAACACCGTGAGTTCGTGCAATCAAGACGAGGTTTCACCTGTGCCACAGACATGGTTGGGAAGGGAGGATTCGAACCTCCAGGAACCGGTTGTGGACTGTGTGTGGTGACACAGACCCACTCCCAAAACGTAAAAAGCCACCGAGGTTTCCCTGGGTGGCTTCCTAAAACGTATGCGAATACGTTTACTTAGGTTGCGACCCTTTTTGAATCAGCGGGGCTGTTCAAATCAGCGGGAAGGAGAATTGTCGTTGCTTCAATTGTTGATGAAACGAGGCTTGCTGGAGCAAGAATGGCGCTTTGAGCAGAACAGTTACCTTGAGATGCCAAAGCCCATAGGCCTTGATTCCCGGAACCTGTCGGGCGCTCCACGCCGTACATATCTAGCCCAGCCTCAAACGCCCCAAGCCCACACGACTGATGCTTCACAGCGGCAACAGATATTGCTAGCTGGCGAGTCATCGACTTGCGTTGGTTATGTAGACGTTGGGTGGACATGTTCTTTTGCTTGATTACTCTTTGGTTCAGAACTCGGTGCTTAGAAGCGAGCTTTAGAACTAGCTCTTGGAAGCGTTGAGTTGGTGTTCCGTTTTGCTGAAGCCAGTATAACACCGAGTGCATCTACCGACCAAGCAAGAATCATCCTAGACTCCAATCGAACCACTTGCGACGTCCCACGAGACGTTGCAGAGATTCCCGCATGAGCAGTAAAGAGAAGATTCACGTTGGGCTCCTGCGAGGCATAAACGTTGCCGGTCAGAAGAAAGTGCCCATGGCCGAGCTTCGAGAACTCGCTGCGTCGATCGGCCTTCGCGATGTGAAGACCTATATACAGAGTGGCAATCTCGTCTTTCGAAGTGCTCTCACAGAGATCAAAGCCAGTGCAGCACTGGAGAAGGCAATCTCGCAGCAGTTTGGATTCGAGGTCGAAACTGTCGTGTGCTCTGGAGCCAAATGGCTTGGATATGCAGAAAAGAGCCCATTCCCGGAAGCGGAAGACACTCGCCCCAAGACGCTGCTCCTCGGGGTCTCGAAGTCAGGTCCAAGCAAGGATGCTGTGGAGGCGATTATGAAATACGCGGTGAACGAACGTGCTGCAGTTCTTGGCGGCGCGCTCTGGATCGACTTTGTCGATGGCTCGGGCCGGTCAAAGATACGGCCCGCAATCCTTCAGCGCGTGCTCGGCTCAAGTGCGACGACGAGAAATTGGCGAACCGTTCAGAAGCTGGCTGCGCTGGTTCGCGAGCTAGAGGTTGCGTAGGGGCCCTCTACGCGACCTTCGCGCTCGCCCCGCGATGCTTCTCGTAGATCGATAGCGCAAACTCCCCCGCTCGGCGAGTCCGCATCTCACGTGCAAACGCCGCCACCTCTCCACCCGCCTCTTCCATACTTGGAAACTCAGAGCCGTAGCCTTCCTGGCGTGTTAGCAGCAAACTCGGCGCAAGGAGCGCTGCGTAACTCAGGTCCGCGATGCTAAAGGCATCACCACACAAGTAGTTCCGTCCATCCGAGAGCATGTCTTCGACGTCGGATGCGATCTCGCGAACCTTGAGTTTTGATCGCTCGGCGCTCTTCGCGTTGATTCGAAGGGCCTTTCGCATCGCCCTCTCGTAGACAGGCCGCATCACAATTGCTCCAAGTGCTTGCGGCTTATTTCCCAATGACCAAAAGAAGTTTCGAAGGAGTTTCGCGTCGCCCAGAAGATGGTGATAGCCAAACCTTCTCGAGTGCGGGCCTAGATCATTAGAAAATCTCTTATCCAGACCAAGCGACTCTTCATCAACCAAGAGGCCATGGTCCTGGCTTGCCAAAACATGCTGAAGGATTCTTGTGGAATCACAAATGCGATGTCCCGAATCCGTGATGAGAACCGGTGTGCTGAAGGCCGTTGACACCGAATCCCCCCCTTTGTCCTTTGCTCCCCGAGTGGCGATGCCCACGGGAAGAAAGTGAAAGAGCGGCAAGTGCCCTTGCTCTCGATACGGAGAGCCCGCCAAGTCCAAAGCCCAGCGCGCCTTTTCACAATAGTGAGAGAAGGAGATTGTCACGAGTGTTTGCAAAGCGTACTTCCTAGTTTATTTCATTCGGAACGACCTCTGCCGTCGCTTCCGCACAGGCGGCTTGGGCCGCGGTATCGGTACTCAATCCTGAGAGCCAAGCTGCTACGCATCGATAGCCAGGAGCGTCCGTATCGCTCCACACAGCGCCACCTTCGTGTGCCATTCCACCAGCCGACACTGCGAGCGCCTTAAGGAGAATCTGATGCTCGGCAATGGGACCACCGAGGGAATCAAAGGCGGCAAAGGAAAGTAGGTTCTCTTCGATCTCTGGAGTGCTTATTCTCTGGTTGCGTAGGACATCTTGCCCACGAAGCCCACGCTCGGCGTAGATCCGCAGCGTTCGCCCCATGTCGCCATGACAGTCGAGCGAAGCGCAACGATACCCAACGTACGTTTGCACCTCCGTTGCGTACGAAGCAGAATCACCAACGGTGAGCGGCACTTCTTCAATGCCTGTGTCATTGCATCCCATGAGCGCCGTCATGAGTGTGCCCGCGAGTACCAGGGACTTCATTGGGTGATGCCTTCGCTAAAGAGATAGACACGACCAACCGAATCCGCGCCGGGCGTTGGGCCATGACAGTGTGCGCAGCTTCCGTTGCGCCAGATCTTTGTCTTCATTCGCTGCTCGTCATCGCCACGGCGAATCGTTACTTCAAGCGGGTAGACGAGCTTCTGCTCAATGTAGAAATTGCCCGCGCGATTGGAGGACGCAGTGAACTGATCACCGCGAGCATCTGTGAAGATGATTTCGACATTGTTGAGCCCATCGTCTTCATCCGCATCGATGGTGCCATATACCGTTCCCGCGACTTCGAATGTCTCTCTGCCAGGTGGAATTAGCAGGTGTCCGTCCGAGGAGTGGCAGAGCAAGCAGGGCTGCCCTGGCCTGTGCTCTTCATTGCCATCCTCATAGTCCCCCTGCACAGCAGGTTCGGCTTCCTGAGGGGTTTCCGCTAGGCACGCTGCTGCGAGCGTCGCTATGAGAAATAGAAATACTCTTAGAAAAGCCATCGGAGTCCTCCCTGTGAGATAATCGCAAATCGCGAGTCAATGTAGAGGTGATCGCGAAACGAGGTGTACATGCCCGCGATCTGGAGATACGTTTTCCAGTTGCCCCAGACCCGTTCGAGGCGGATACCGCCCGTGCCCTGCAAGTAGGGTGAAAGAGACTTGTCTGTCGTTCTGAGGCTTGGAAGCGCCATCGCGTTGTCAACCGAGTACGTTCGTTGCCAAAAGTCGGCACCTTGTTGGTAGTGTAAACGCGCCCAACTATCAAGTCGCAGATTCCAGGGAAGACTCTTGACCAACGCCGCTTCCACCGTGTGACCGAACATGCCCCAAGAATCGCCATAGAGCCGGTAGTCGAGGCGTAGCGACCCATCAATGGCATCAACAAAGCGCAGTGCTCGCAGCGCCGCTGCATGCCGGGTTCGAGTGTCGGGAACTTCCTCTGCGGGTTTGAAGGCCAGGCGATGCGTATCAAAATTGTCGAGCCCCAGTGCAACGCCGTTGTCGTCAAGAAGTTGCAGCACGGAGGCATCAAATATTGGAACCGAGCGGTAGGGTTTTTCCATGTAGCCACGCTGGTGCGTTAGCGAGTACACAGCACGCACCAGTGTTTTGGCATCGAGCACTTGAGTAAGCGAAACTTCTCCCGTGTGCGACTGCAACGATTCTGAGAATACCTCGGTAGGTGTTCCTGTTCGTCCAACCGTATCGAGCACGAGACTGTATGCGGCCGAAAGAGTCGCGTCGCCGCCGGCAAGGTCTTTCGACACCGCAGCAGTTGCACCGTGCGAGACATAATCAGGCTCATTGGATAGACGATAGGATAACGATGGCAAGTAGCCGCGATACTCCTTGGACGCTCCGAGGTTGATCTCCGTACGGATCTCGGAAAACCGATAGGTGGCATTCGATACGACATCAACGGACGCAGCACTGATGGCATCGAGCACAAAGCGCGCAGAGACTTCTCCGCCGTCCTCATCAATGGGGTGGCGAACTCCAACCTGTGGGCTCACGACTGAGACATTGTCTGAGTCGACATAGACCAACATATCGCTTGTAACCTGCGGCTCGCCCTGCTCAGCACGCGCATCATTCCCGAAGGCGAACCATGCAATGGCTGCGAGCCCCAGAGCCGCTAATTGCAGCCGCATCCACCGCCCCCGCCGCCAAAGCCACCAACCGCTCCTTCCCGAGTGCTAAGCACGTGGTGGCGGAGCGCCTCTCGATGGCTATCGCCATCCGGCGCCATCTCTGGTGTGGCGAGGGTAGCTCGCTGGTAGGGCTTTGTTCGGCTACAGGCACTGATTGCGACAGTGAGGGCAGCAAATAGGAACAAGGATGGTACTTCTCGGATCGACATCGCAACTCCTCAGTAGAACTCTCAAGCAGCCCACCTTTGATTGGGCGTTTCTCGCGTTGGTCTTCAAGATCTACGTCTATGATGACTTGTCGTACTGTAGTTGCATATGGCCGCAAAGGAACACCCTATGCGCATCTATGTGACATGCCGGAGCGCACGAGATTTGTCCCGGTGCGAAACCTCACACTTGGCGACTGAAACTCTAGTAGAGGTAGCGAGCGCCAAACTCGAAGCTCGTCATAGTATCTGCGTAGCTACCTCCGTCGTTCGCCCACAAGGCTTCGACTTCTCCTCGGAGCTGAACACGCCTTTGGAGCTCATAGGTGAGCCCCATCCCCCAACGAAACCCACTAAGGTTGCCGGCATCCAATCCGCGGTTTGTGATGAACATGACATTGGCGGCGCCCGTAATCAGAAGCTTCGGGTTGACCGGGTAGGCGAAGTCAACGCCAAGCGTATCGAAGAGGTAGTCGGGCATCACATCCATGCTTGAGGATGTTTCGCCAACGGCACTGTAGTAGTCGAACCCAACTGAGCCTGTTACATCCATTCGAAGCCGCGACTTTCGTACTGGAATGTAGGCCCCGATCTCGCCACGTCTCCACTGAATGCCCTCGCCCTCCAAGGCGTGGCCATCAAGCTCATGATAGCCACTTAGAAGCTGGTAGCCGTAAAGTCCAAACCAAGACCATAGGGGAAACTCTACATGGAGTGAGGCCGCAACAAGCGTGCCTCTCGCCTTGGATTGTCCGTCGCTGCGATCCGCATAGAGCTTTCGACTCGTAGATCGCAAACCAAGGCCGACTTGTACGGTGTCTCGATAGGATGGCCCCTGCAGTTTTACCGCGGAGTCGCGTGCAAGCCCGATCGGTGCGGCGGCGCCCGTACTCTCCGTCTGCGACGGTTCTGGTGCGGTCCAGAGTTCAGCGGCGAGCAAGGCAATCGTTCTGGGCATAGCGATCGTATCGACGCCCGAGAGATCTACATCGACGATCCGCCCTCGCGGATGGCTTGGGCCTATGACGCGCACCGTCGCTGTTGCTCCAGAGCAGGTAACGGTAACCATCGTCTCTCGGTCGTCTTCTCCCTGGTATTCGATAGCGATTGCCTCTTGCACCTCGTCGATATCAAGCTCGCTGCAGAGCTCCATAGTCACACCAGGAGGCGTATGCGTCGTATCGGCCTGCGCATAGGAGTTCCACACAAGCATTGCGAAGAGTAGGGGGCTGAAGGCTTTCACGGTTCTTCACTCATTTCGCGAATCTGCTTTTTGTAGCGGCCCTTCGGAAAAAGTCGCAGGTACTTTTCGCTTCGACGTTTCACTCTACGAGAGTCACCGGCGTGGTGCCAAGACTCAATTTCGCGAAGAAGCGCATCTTCGACGAGCGGACCATCGGGCGATAGCTTGCGCGCTTTGGCAAACGCCCGAGCAGCGGTCTTTGCCGAGTGGCCCGAGTCCAACAAAACTCGGCCAAGGCTGAACGCCGCAAGCGGCGCTCGAGGGTCTTCTTCGTAGGTATTGAGCAGCTCCGTCAAACTCGCCCTCGCCTCTCTCGTATCGCCACGTCGCCTCGCAGCATCCGCCCGCTTCCAGAGCGTATCGACGGCATCCGGCTTCACAAGCTCCTGGCGCGGCGCATCTTTGCTCTCCAATGGACCACTGTCTCGATCGCGACTCAGTACCGTCGGCGCCACGTTTGTCGCTGGCCGGGCATCGTTCTCAATCCGCTCCTCGATAGCACCCGCATCGAGGATCACAACGTCCGCAATCGCTTCGCCAATCGCGTCTTCGTCCTCGCCGTTGGCGTTGTCGTCGTCACCATCCTCGCTTCGAAACTTCCGATGCTCGCCTTTGGTGAGAACGACCGTTCCCTCCTGGCTCGCGACAGAGACCTTCCCTCGATGAACCCACACATGCACAAACTCGCCTTTGACTTCCACGACGAATTCGGTGCCAAGCACTTGCACGCGAACATCGCGAACCAGCACTTCCACTTTGCGCGTCTGCGATGGCGTTACTTCAAACCAGCCTTTGCCGGCGTCGAGCGCAAAGGTGACGAGCGAGTCATTTTCGCTTAGAAGAGTGAGCGATGTTCCGCTGCCAAGGGCGGCGGCCCGCGTCCCATCGCGCAATTCGATTTGGCTCGGCTCAGCGACCACTTGATCGGTCGTCGTGCTCTTTTGTGCAAACCAGACAATGGCCACCGCTACAGCAACAGCAAGCGCGGCCGAGCCGACGGCAACCGTTGATAGGGTGAAGCGTCGACGTCGCTTGTGAATGCGCTTTCGCACAGATTCGCTGCGTTCTGCAGACCAATCGACAGGCCGAAGATGCTCCCTTGCATTCGCAAATTTCTGAGACACATCAGTCATTTCCCAATACCTCCTGAAGTCGCTCTTGGGCTCGCTGAAGGTGGCGCTTTACCGAAGCTAATGAGCATTCGCATTGCTGAGCCACAACAGCCAACGACTCGCCTTCGATGTGACGCAGAGTCCAAGCCAAGCGTTGGTTTGCAGGTAGTGTTTCGAGAACTTCATAGCACCGCGTGAGTACTAGGCGCTCTTCGGGAGAAGCGGAGGTATCCACGAGGCTTGAGTAGTCATAGTCATCGCTGCCGCCCATGAAGCGTCGCAGTCGATTGCGTCGCAGTCGTCGACGAGCGGTACGTACGGTGAGCGTTGCAAGCCAGGCCTTGGTTGCAGCCGAGTCCCGCAGTTGCCCGAGCCCGCGAACCGCATCGAGAAAGACATCTTGAACGAGGTCATCGATCTCAGAATCGCGCCCCAGAAGTCGCAGTCCAATTGCCGCGACGTACCGCGAGTAGTCCTCGTAGAGCGCATCGAGCAATGCGCTCTTTGACTCGTCGCCAAGCGCAGCCACCGCGCTTGGCTCCTGCGTATCCATTCCAGTCACGACCACCGGCATAGTAGTGGTCGGACGTGAGAAAACGGCTCAGCTGGATCGCAGAAAACTTCGCAGCTGACCGTAAACCGCTGATTTTAATCACATATCATTCATTCATGGAGTCATGACATCGGCGAAGGCAAAGTCGACCGAGATGCCTCGCGCCTGAGATTTGCTGTAACGCTGTCGCAGTCCGAGCCTTGCCGCCTTGGTAACAGCCGGGTCGGCGACAAGCCCCAGGACGGTTCGGTAATCGGAGGTTGCCTCGTCCCGCATGCCCCGCAAGTCGGACGTCCGACCTCGCCACAAAAAGCTCGCCGCCATGCGCTCTTCGTCTGGGTGCCCAAGTTCGATAGTGCGCGCAAGCCCTTTGGCGGCTGCATCGGTATCGCCTGCCCGAAGCGCCAAGAGACCCGAGAGATGATGGTACAGCGGCTCTTCCGGCTTTTCAGAACAACTCGTACTCATGAGGGTTCTGGCCTTTGCGACGTTGTCATCATCGAAGTAGGCCAAGTAGGCTCGGCGATAGGCCTCAAATGCTCGGGCACTCGCCCTGTCATCGGGCACACCTCCATCGAGACATCCGAGCTCTGGTGCGTGATCGCGAGAGTCGAGGCTGAACGGTTCGTAGAGGTTGTGGCTGACCGGCGCCTCACCCGTCGCGACCCACAGAACCCGATCTTCAGGGCGAAAGACCACCGAGCCCACCGTCATGAGCATGGCGATCGATTTGTGAAGACGGCAGTTCGTGCCTCCGGTATCCGCGAGGATGGAAGCAATGCCATTGGCGTCCAATGAGCCTTCAGCCTCTTCCAAGCGGGTCGTAAGCCTTTGTTGGCGGCCAAGATTTGCACGCCAGTACGAACCGTAGAGGTTGCGCTCCGTCTTGCCGAGTTCCGGATCTAGATAGATGTTCGCATAGGAAAAGAGGTCTTCCTTGCCAGCTCCAAAGCGCAGATTCACTTGGCGCTTGGGGCTCTCTTCATGACACAGAACTTCTCTGGTCTTGCCATCTGCGATGATGTACGTCCAACATCCGATAGGCGTGTGCGCAGCGAGAATGCGTTCTGCATCGTCCAACGTTTCGGCTTTGCGCATAATGAGGTCACCGACAATGCCAATCGGCGTGCCACCAAGCGAAGTTGCTCCTGTGAACATGTGCTGGTGAACGGTAAGAGTTAGGCCGGCCTGGTTCATGGCTGTGACGCCGCCCATTAAGATGCCCGCAGCGCCGACCGCAACATAGGGTTGGCCCTCATCGGGCTCGTGAAACATCACTCCGGCCGTTTTGGTCCAGGTTTCGACACCGTGATAGTCAAAGTTTCGGCCGTGAAGAAGCTTGCCATCGCTTGTAGCGTCGCCCCATGCCAACGCCGAGGAGCAACCGATTCCAAGCGCCAGGCGATGTCGAACGGCCGGATCGACACCCTTGATTTGAATGTTGCGAGACGCGGCCCAAACCAAAGAATCGGGCATCACGCAGCCGCTAATGATGTCTTTGTACGGGATGCCGCTCCCGTCGGCCAACCCGCGAAGCGCTTCCGTCGCGAAGTCGGGCAACGCTTTGGCCACTTGCCCGCCAACGAGCCTGCGCAACAGCGTCGCGACCAAGGGTGCCGCTGCGCCAAGGCCACCGGTCTTAAGAATTTTTCGGATATAGGTTTGGTAGTACGGAAGCGGCCCCTCTAAAATTTCCTTCGCAAGCAAACTACCGTGCTGGTGGCCCATCTCGTAGTAACTACCTTTTAGATTGACTACGTGAAGCCCCGAGACGCGTCTGGAAGTGCCGAGTCCCGAGCGTTTGACTTCGGAGGATGATGAAGGTTGCGAGGGGGTGCGGATTGCGGATGCGGTCATGGGGAATTTCCTTGAAGGCCTAGTTGGGTTAGTGCCATCGAAACCAAGTGGTCTTCGATGAGCGTTATGCACAGCTCAGGGGAAGCGGTCGGGTTGCCAGTGACGATGGCGATTTCACGGGAGCTTGTGAGCGCAAAGTTCACAATGATGTGATGCATTGCGAGAAACGTGATGCGAACGGAGGAGACAGGCCGCTGAGTCGCTGCCGCTAGCATTGCGACTCCGCGTTCGAGAAGTGGCAATTGATAGCGTTCCCGCAACTCAGGATCGGCCTCGCCCTTGTCGAGAATTCTTCTCATGAGCAGGCGAACCTCAGCGCGATGGCGCCGAGCAAATTCGTACGAGCGGCGGATCGTCATTTCCACCAAGGACGAAAGGGTTGTTCCCTGACCAAGATCGAGCGCCGCAGCCTCGAGTTCATCCGCCAGGGTGCCAAGTTCGGTGTAGGTCGTATCGATGCACGTTTGGTAGAGATCGCCCTTCGTTCCAAAATAGTGGTGCATCGTTGCCAGGCTGACCTCAGCGCGCTTGGCGATTTGCCTGGTCGTTGTCTGTGAGAGGCCCAGTTCGGCGAAGAGAGAGCACGCTGCCTCCAAAACTCGCTGCTTTGTCGCTCCTGCATCGGCCTGAATCGGTCTCGCCATGGCCCCGAGGTTAATAAATCGATCGATCGATTACAATGCTTATTCTCATGACATCAATTGCATTTTCGCCAGTTCCGGGGCAGCCTACCCGGAGCTATGCTGATTGTCGTATCCCCTGCCAAGAGCCTCGATTACGAATCGCCACTTCCCACCGAGAAGCGCAGCAAGGCGGTGTTTTTGGAGGAGGCGTCGGAGCTCGTGGGCGACCTAAAAGAGCTTAGTCCCGAAGACCTCTCGCGTCTTATGGGCATCTCAGAACAGCTCGGGGAGCTCAACTTCGAACGCTTCCAAGAGTGGTCCCTACCCTTTCGAAAGAGCAATGCAAGGCAGGCCCTCTTCGCTTTCAAGGGCGATGTCTACTTGGGCCTCGACGCCTACAAATTCTCAGAGGACGACATTGGCTTTGCACAAGACCACCTGCGAATTCTCTCCGGCTTGTATGGAGTTCTTCGGCCCCTCGATCTCATGCAACCCTACCGACTTGAGATGGGTACCAAGTTTGCGAATGAACACGGTGCCAATCTCTACAAGTTTTGGGGTGACAAAATTAGCGGTCGCCTAAACAAACAACTGGGGCGTCTTCGAACGCGAACCCTTGTTAATCTCGCCTCCAATGAGTACTTCAAATCCGTCGATCTAAAGGCACTCAAGGCAAACGTTGTGACTCCGGTATTTAAGGACTGGAAGAACGGCAAATACAAGATCATCAGCTTCTTTGCGAAGAAAGCTCGAGGACGCATGAGCGCATACGTCATTCAAAACCGCCTGAGCACTCCGGAAGAACTCAAGGGGTTTGACTGGGACGGTTACCAATACGTTCCCGGCGAGGGTGCCGAGAACGAGTTGGTATTTACCAGACGTCTAAACTAACTCGACTGGCTACAAATCGGCTACAGCGGCCGTTTGAGCCTCTTCTGAGCCAATTCGGCCTGCACTGATGAGCTGCCAAACCGTATCACTGGGAACCGCAGGTCGCTGGCTGTGATCGTAGAAACCAGCGCCAGACTTCTTGCCGAGCTGCCCCTCTTGCACAAGTCTGCGCAACAGGGCGGGAGGCCTGAAGCGCGCGTCTCCAAAGTCTCGATAGAGCAGCTTGGACATGCTGTACACGATGTCGAGCCCAATGAGATCACAAAGCATCAGTGGCCCAACCGGGTGAGCACACCCAAGCTTCATAGCAGTGTCGATGTTGGGGGCCGGAGCTAGGCCTTGCGCGTACGCAGCCACCGCGCCCAGTAGGTAGGGCACGAGAAGTCGGTTCACGATAAAGCCACTTGAGTCGAGCACCGGAATCGGAGTTTTCCCTAGTGCCTCGACAAACTCCGTTGCGCGGGCCTTTGCATCCTCAGGAGTTGCTTCTAGGTACGCGAGTTCGACAAGACGCATGGCTGGAACCGGAGAGAAAAAGTGCAAGCCAATGGTTCTTCCCTCGGCTCCTGGAGGCGCCAAATCCTGAATGCGCAGCGTCGAGGTATTGGATGCGAAAAGACAGTGCCGCGGGACCACATCGACAAGGCCTAAGAAAAGTTCTCTCTTCGTATCGAGGTCCTCGATGATGGACTCGATGACGATATCTGCAGATGCCAGAGCATCCCGTTCCCCCGTCACGGTTAGCCGGGCCAGGGCTGCTGCCGCATCTTCCGAGGCGAGCTTGCCTCGCTCCACAGCCTTATTGAGGCTCTTTTCAATGCGCGCCCGAGTTGCCTCTGCCCCCTGCCCCGATGCTTTGACAAGCGTTGTTGCGAAGCCGCTCTTGGCAGCGACTTCGGCAATGCCCCGGCCCATGAGGCCTCCACCAATGATGGCAACGTTTCTAATGGCCTTTGAATCTGTCATATTTGCTCCCTTTGACCGTGTTCCTGTAGTTTCAGTGTAAGGACGTGACGCATTGTGTCAAACCCTAATTCATTGGAACCCCTGCGAAAAATCCCAATGATTACTGGCCAAGAACCAAGTCGCTGAGTTTCTTTGCACCTCCGAAGAGCTGACGTCACAGCCAGTGGCGCCCCCCTCCCAGCACTAGGATAATGCCCATCACACTCCCCGGCGGAATATCTGCGTTGGGTTGAGCGTAAAGGGGAACGATATGATGGGAAAGAACCACTTTGTTTTTGCGCTTCTCGTAGGCGCTGGAATGATGACTTGGAGTTGCGGCGGCAAGACGAGTGCCGTGAAAGACTTGGCGGTTACAAGTTCGCCAACCGGAGAACTCGACGGTCCGCTCAAGGTCGTGATCAGCTTTTCGAAGCCGATGGTCGCAGGCGATAGCGTTGGCAATCTCGCCGAGACAACGCTCATCGAGTTTGAACCTGCCATCGCGGGTGAGTCTCGTTGGCAAGACGAGCAGACGTTGGTCTTTGTGCCTTCCGAGTCCTTGCCCGTCTCCACAAGTTTCTCAGGAAAGGTTCCCAAGGGCACCAAAGCCCTCGATGGAAACGTCTTGGACAGTGCCCACTCCTTTGCGTTTGAGACCGAGCGTCTCAGCGGAGAGTTGAAGGTCGTTGGTTCCAACGCTCGGGCCGCGCGAGATCAGCTCGTTAAGATTCAGTTCAATCACGAAGTGCCGTTCGAGGCTGTCGCCGAGCATTGTGTTTATGACGACGGCAAGAAGACACAGTCACTCAAGCTTGGCGAAGACAGCGATCCCGGCCCGGGAAAGACCTTCCTTGTGGTGCCCACCGGTGAACTCTCGATGGACACCGACTGGAAACTCAGTTGCTCCGCCAAACTTCGGGGCAGCGTGGGCAATTTAGGACTCGCGGACAACGTCAGCGAGCCCTTCCACACCTACGGTCCGTTGGCCTTCATCAGCCACAAGCCAACAGGGCAAGACATCGTCCCCACCGAAGACCTCGAGCTCTCCTTTGCCTTTACCAATCCACTCAAGGCTCCGTACAAGATGGAGATTTCACCGAAGGTTCGCGGATTTCCCGATCGATGCCACGCCCTTGGCGACGCCCCTCCAGGCATTGCCTGCGGCGCACTGCTCGATCCACGAACGTCCTACAAGGTCACGATCAAGAAGGGACAGTTGGATGTCTTTGACCAGGCACTCGGCGAAGATCAAGTCGTAACGTTTCGCACCACAGACTCCAAGCCCATCATTTCGATGGAATCCGGATATTTCGTAGCCGAACTCAAACGCCCTGTTCTGCCGATTTGGACCCGCAACGTGAAGAAGCTCGATGTTTCCCTCGTTCGAGTAACCCCAGAAAACTTTCACCACTCCCGTGATCTAATCGACTGGTGGGATGAGTCCCCAGCCAACTTCAAACAAAGCAAGCTCAAGGCTTCAAAGAAAAAACTCAAAGTCGATGGCAAGCGCAACAACTGGCACCAGGTCGCCCTAGACCCCGCCGTGCAACTCGGCGGCGAAACGGGCCCCGGCATGTACTACGTCGAAATCGGCTCCAACGAGGTTGAGAAGTATCCCTTTGCTGATGGCGGCGTAAAAAAGACTCTCGTCAATTTCACCGACATCGGTGTTGTTAGCAAGCTCTCTCCGTCTCGCGGGCTTGTGTGGGCCACAAAGCTAAGTACGGGGGAAGCACTCCCGGGCGCCGAAGTGAGCGTGCGAAATCTTGAGGGCAAAGTGACCTGGTCGGGACGAACCGATTCCGAAGGGATCGCAATGCTTCCCGGAACCAACAAGCTTTCGGGACTGAAAGCAAACTCAGAAGAACACGCAGGAGCAATGCGCGTCTTTGTAAGCCAGGGCAACGACTTTACGATGGTCGACCCCAATGCAAACGGCGGGCTCTCAGCATGGAACTTTAACGCCTCCGTCGATTACGACCGAGCCGAAGAGCGACTGCGCGGCTTTATGCACACCGACCGCGGCCTGTACCGACCTGGCGAAAAAGTCCACATGAAGGGGCTTGCGCGAGTCACGAGCCTTGGAGCGCAGCTGTCAATTCCAAAGAACAAGAAGGTTCGCGTAGAAATCGCCGGCCCGCGAGGCAAGACCTTCCACAGCGTGGACCTAACACTCAGCAAGTTTGGCGGTTTTTGGGCGGACATCGAGCTGCCCGGCGACGCGCGTCTTGGCGACTACCGCATGACGGCAAAGCTCGACCAAGGCACGTTCACTCAGAGTTTCTCTGTCGAGGAATTCCGAGCAGCGACATTTGAGGTCACCGGCAAAGCGAGCCAAAAGCGCGTTGTGCGCCGTGGCAAGGTTACCGCCTCCATTCTCGCAAAGTACTTCTACGGCGCTCCCCTACGGCAAGGCGACGTCGACATTACCGTTCACAGCCGTCCAAGAGATGTTCGATTCTCAGGCCACGAGGGCTTTGATTTCCGTGATGAGCGAAACTACCGAAGCTACTACAGCTACTCGTCGTCCTACTCCCAAAGCCTCGTAACCGAAGACAGCATGTCCCTCGACAACGAAGGCAACGCAAAGCTTGCAGTGGCGATTGGGCCAAGCGATGTGACCTCCGACTCAGACTTGCTGGTTCGCGCCAGCGTTACGTCTCCTTCCAACGAAGTTATCAACAAGACATTCACGATTCCGTATTTCCGCTCTCGGCGCTACTACGGCATAAAGGCGCCGGGATATTTCTTAGACGTCAAAAGGCCACAGACCTTTGAAGTGATTGGCGTAGCCCCCGACGGAAAAGCTGTCGACGGAGATGCAAAAGTCACCGTGACCAAGCGCGACTGGAACTGTGTTTGGGAAGACTGGGGCTATCGCGGCTCGTATCAGTGTAAAGAAAGCAAACAGACGATTCTTGAACAGAAGATCACGATGAGCGCTGGCAAGCCTGCTTCGTTTACGTTTACTCCCGACGGCGGCGGCGACTACTGGGTCGTTGTTGAAGGCAAAGACAATCACTCAGCAGCCGCACAACAGCTCTACGCGTGGGGCGACGGTGGCGGTTCTTGGCGCAGCGATGACTCGATGACCTTCGACATCATTGCCGACAAGAAAGAATACAAAGCAGGAGACACGGCAACCCTGATTCTAAAGACGGATCTGGCCAAGGCGACGGGCCTGGTAACGATCGAGCGAGATGGCATCATCGAGAAGCGCTTCGTGGACATCACATCCGATATGAAGCACATCAAGGTTCCGATCACCGGAGCGCACGCACCAAACGTCTATGTCTCGGTGGCACTGGTGCAAGGACGCATAGGCGAAGGCCGACGCGGGAAGCCGCGTATGCGTATGGGACTTGTAAATCTGCCCGTGCGACCTGAGGACAATACGCTGAAGGTCTCGGTGAACACCGATGCCAAGGACTATCGCCCCGGCTCCCCCGTAAGTGCGACCATCAAGGTCACCGATGCATCGGGCAACCCGGTCGCCGCAGAAGTCGCGCTCACTGCAGCTGACGAAGGTGTCCTCTCCCTCATCGGCTACAAGACGCCAAACCCCGTGCCGACGTTTTACTCGCCGTGGGGAATTGCCGTGCGCACAGCAACGCAGTTCGCGTACATCAAAGACATTCCCGGTCCAAACACGGAGCGGCCCGCAACCGGCGGCGACGCGGGCGGGCCAGGTTCGGTTCGCTCACGCTTTATGGCCACCGCGGTATGGAAGCCGGGCGTTGTTACCAATGCCCAAGGCCTCGCCACGGTCCAGTTCAAGGCACCCGACAATCTTACGGCGTTTCGTGTCATGGCCGTTGCCGCCGACAAGGGGCACAGATTTGGTTCTTCGGATAAGCGCTTCACGGTTTCGAAACCCCTGCAGCTTCACCGCTTGCTGCCCCGTTTCTTGACGCAAGGTGACACGCTTAAAGGTGGCGTCGTTGTGCACAACGAAACCGGCAAAGCTGGCAAGGCAACCATCACGATGGTGACGGATGCGCTGTTGGCAACCGAAGGCGAAACCTCCAAGACGATACAGGTGCCGGCTGGTGGACGCGTCCCCGTTCTCTTTACCCTAAAGGGATCCGACCTCGGAACGTCCGAGCTCACGTTCTCCGTGAAGATGGGCTCCGAGAGGGACGCCGTGAAGTTCGAACTGCCAGTGCACCATCCATCTCCCGTCAAGAAGCTACACATCGCTCATGGTGCAACAAGTGGCGAGAAGAGCATCACGATCAAGCTTCCTCCGGAAGCACTCGCATCGTCTGCCGAGCTTCTTATCTCTGTCGATCCGGATGGACTCGCCGGAGTTGAAGAAGGGCTTCGCGACCTGATTGGGTATCCCTATGGTTGCCTCGAGCAAACCACGTCCAAAGTCATTCCGATGATAGCCGTGAGAGGGCTCGCAGACTCACTAAAGATTGACGAGTTGCAGGGAGATAAACTCGACGGCTTTGTGAAGGCGGGTATCGCAAAAATTGGTAGGCATCAAACCAATAGCGGCGGCTTCTCACTATGGCCTGGTGGACACGCAAGTGCCTACTACACAGCGTACGCTCTCTGGGGACTTCACCTAGCGAAGCAAGCTGGCTACAAAGTAGACCAAGTTCGCATTGATGATGGACTTGAGTACCTGCGATGGCGGGGCAAGAATCCAGACACCTCTGAGGACTACTACGATGACACTGGCAACCTGGGCAACCAGGCCTTTGCACTCTACGTGCGTGCGATGCTGGGCAGTAAGGATACGCAAGGCGCAACAAAACTCGCACAGGACATCGGAAAGATGCCTGTCTATGGCAAGGCCTTCTTGCTTCGCGCGCTTGTTGCAGATGTCGGGCTAAAGGATCCAACCGTCCAAAGCCTTCTCAAAGAACTTGGCGATATCGCAAAAGCGGCGGCAGCCAACGAGAAGCTCATCGGCGAGAGCAACGGCGACAGACTCTACTACTACATGAGCAGTTCGCTTCGAACGACCGCCATCGTCTTAGACGCCCTCGTTGCAGTCGCACCAGGCCACGATGCAATCGCGCCAACCGTTCGCAGCATCATGCAGAACCGACGCAAGATGCGGTACCCAACGACTCAGGGCAATCTCTACTCGCTCTTGGCGCTGGAAAACTATGCTAGCTCTCTAAAGGGTAAGGCCCCAAGCGTCGTAGTAACTCTGGATGATACGCAGCTTCTCAAAGGCGCTCTCGGCGGCAAGGATCGTATGCGCATCGCCTCGGTGGCAATTCCCCAAGGAACGCCATCGTTGGTTATCAAGCCGCAGGGCGAGGTGCACTACAACGTCGCATTGCGCTACCGACAGAAGGAAGAGACGCTGAAAGATGAGAGCAATGGGCTTTCGCTCAAGCGCGAGTACCTCGACGAAAAGGGCCAACCAAAGTCGACCTTCAAGGTTGGTGATGTGGTCTTGGTAAGGCTCACGTTGCCACTTTCAAATTCGGTTAGTCACCTCATGGTCTCCGATCGATTGCCCGCAGGTTTCGAGGCTCTCAACACGAAGTTCGCAACCGTTGGCACCGCCGGGGTCAAGCAAACTCGACACTGGGGCACCCATCGCGAGATGCGCGATGAACGAGTCGATTTCTCGTCCCAGTACAATTGGCGCAGCACATATACGCGCGAGTACATGATGCGTGCGATTGCAGAGGGGAGCTTTGCGGTTCCACCAAGCCACGCGGAGCTTATGTACGAGCCTGAGAAGAACTCTCAGACAGCGCTTCTTCGACTGGACGTGAAGGCAAAATAGCGTGAAGCAGCCCCTTCATACTCGCGCGTGGGCCCAATTCCGTCATCGGCGATGGCGTTGGCCTAGGCGCGCGGGGCTGCTACTGCTCGCCGTCGTATTCTCGTGGCATGCTGCGGTCTACTTGGGCGAGTATCCCGACGCGTATCTAGCAAAGTCGGAGGCAAGCTCTCTCGTACTGCGAGACAGCCATGGTGAAGTATTGCGACAAGAAGTGAGTCGTGGGGGTTTGCGCGAGAATTGGGTAACGCTCTCAGAGATTTCGCCGCACTTGGTGAACGCGACCCTCGCCTCCGAAGACAATGATTTCCACGATCACGATGGCGTTGATTGGATGGCCCTTGGCCGCGCTTCGTGGCTCAACCTCAGCGGCGGAGAAGTCGCCTACGGTGGTTCTACAATCACGATGCAACTGGTGCGCCTCACGGCGGGAACCAAGCGCAGCATTACGGGAAAGGTTCGTCAAAGTGTCTTGGCAGCAAGGCTCGAGCGAAAGCTCAGCAAAGACGAGATCCTAGAGCAATACCTAAACCGCGTGTATTACGGCAATGGTGCCTGGGGAGCGGAACAGGCATCACAGCTCTATTTTGGCAAACCCGCTTCAGACATTTCCTTAGGAGAAGCCTCGCTACTTGCCGTCTTCCCACGCGGTCCGTCGCACTACAATCCCTACAAGCATTGGGACCGTGCAATACAGAGGCGCAACCACATCCTCGGCCTCATGTTTCGCCACAAGTACATCGTTGCCGCCGAGCGCGATCTGGCTCTGAGCGCATTCATTGCCGTCGAGCGAAATCGCCCAGACTTTGAAGCTCCGCACTTTGCTGAGTTTGTAAAGGAGCGCCTCCCCAAAGGCTTTGAATCCGCAACAGAAGTCGAAACGACGTTGGACATGGAGCTGCAACACCGCGTGGAAACGGCACTCGCAACGCATGTTGATGCACTCCGAGGACGAAACCTAACCCAAGCCTCGGCCGTGGTCTTGCGAAACTCCGACGGTGCGGTCTTGGCCTTTGTGGGCTCGCGCGACTACGAAGACACAAGGAACCAAGGTGCCTGGAGTGGCGTTACCGCAAGGCTTCGGCCGGGTTCCACACTCAAGCCCTTCGTCTATGGCGCAGCGATGGAAGCGGGCGATACGCCAGCGACCATGGCCTTCGATATCGCGCTTCCAAAGGACCAACATCAGTTCTACACCAAAGACGTGAAGCAACATGGCTTTGCCCGGTATCGAGAATCCTTGGCTGGCTCTTACAACCTCTCCGCCGTGCACACGCTGCAACGGGCGGGGATTGCGACCGTCCTCGAGAAGCTGCGCACAGCCGGTTTGGGGACTCTCGACAAAGCCGACGAGGACTATGACTGGGGGCTTGCAATCGGCCACGCCGAGGTTCGACTCATCGATCTAACTGCTGCATTCTCAACGTTTGGGCGTGGTGGCATTGCCATCAAACCACGTGTTATCGAACGGGCGGTGGCAGTCGATGGCCGGAGTTATTCTGAGCCGACGACAACGACCGAGCGAGTCTTTAGCGAAGAGATCAGCTACCAGCTCTACGACATTCTCAGTGATCCAGACGCTCGAAAGCCCATGTTTGGCGATCGAGTTCCCATGAACTTGGGCTTCAAGGTGGCGCTCAAGACCGGGACAACCAAGGCCTACACCGACCTGTGGGCCGTAGGCGCTACCAAGGAATATACCGTGGGCGTATGGGGGGGAAACTTCGACGGCTCTCCCACGCACCAGGTGATGTCGGTGCAGGGGGCAACGCCGCTTATGCGCGGCATCTACACGGCGATTGCCAGCCGCTATGGAGCACCTACCGAGCCACCGCGCCCCGAGGCAATCGTGACGGCCGAAGTGTGTCCATTGAGCGGAAAACGGCCAGGTCCACACTGCGAACACCACAAGCGAGAACTCTTTGTCGCGGGCAACGTCCCCGACGAAACATGCGATTGGCATCAAGTGGTCTGCGGCGAGCCAACCATTGTTTTGCCCGAGGTACTGCACTCATGGGCACGCTTCTATGGGCAACTTGAGGAGCGAGATTGCACCGTTGCGCACAGCGAAGGACCGGTTCGCATTGTGATGCCAGCGGATGGTGCTCACTTTCTTCTCGAGCCACACCGGGACGCGCGCTTTCAAAAACCACCCGTTGCCGCCCTGCCCTCTGGTGGCGATGCGAAGTGGTTTGTGAATGATGTCCCCATCGCAAACTGGATTCCAACTCCGGGCACTCATGTGGTGCGGGTGGCTCGCGGCGAGACTAGCGACGAAGTTCAAGTGGTTTACGAGTAACTCCCCCAATATGGCCAGGTCGACTCTGCAACGGTTTAATTGTTGCCAAAGTGCCTGCCGCACACACCAAGTATCGAGGTGAGGTCGCCGATATGAAGAGTTCCGATATACACTGTGGAAGGTTTGGCCCAAGAACAAACAGAGTCTGGAAAGGCAACGGCCGACTCAAAAGCGCTGGCCCGGAAGCTCGCCGAAGCCGAAGGCCGCATTCGTTCTCTCACTAGACACAATTCGGAACTCCTCCTGGCGCTCTCGGGCGACGGAAACCGCGCAGAGCACTATCGCAATCGCCGCAGGCTAAGCGCCTTGATCGAGAACGCACCTATGTGTGTGCACGAGATTGGTCTCGACGGAAATGTGCAGAGCATGAATCCCAAAGGACTCACCATGCTCGATACCACCGAGGAGTCAGCTGTCGTCGGCACGCCTTACCTCGACAGTGTTGGAGAAGTCGACTACCCACGCATCGAGCAGCTGATGAAAGAGGCCTTTGCTGGGCACGCCTCTGAGTTTGAATTCATTGCCGCCGACGAGACCTCGAAGCGAACCTTTGCCTCGTGCTTTGTTCCAATCCACGATGAGATGGGCAATGTCGAACGTCTGATGGGCTGCACCCGAGAGATCACCGAACAACTCAATCTGGAGGCCGCACGCCAAGACTTGCAGGAACAAGTTCTTCATGTCCAAAAGCTCGAGAGCCTTGGACTCTTAGCTGGTGGTGTTGCGCACGACTTCAACAATATGCTCGCAGCCGTGATGGGCAACATCGAGATTGCAAAGTTACTCCTCGGCCCCAGTCATTCGGCACACGAATCACTTGAGTCCGCCGAAAGTGCCGTGGACTTGGGTGCCAACCTCTGCAAACAACTCTTAGCCTATGCAGGCAAAGGTCGCTTCGGAATCGAGCCGATACAACTCGGCCCTGCGGCCACCAAGGTAATCTCCATGTTGCGGGCAACACTTCCGTCCAACGCGAGCATCACGACTCAACTCAATGAGGTGACGGTAGATGCCTCCGCGGGCCAGATCGATCAAATTGTCCTCAACCTGATCATGAATGCAACGGAAGCGCTTGGCGGCGAGCCGGGAAGAATTGTTCTTAGTATTGAAAAGGTGAACCTCAAGGCAGGTGATTTTGTCGCGAGTGTTGGCGGCGACATTAGCCCAGGGACGTATGCGCGCCTATCGGTGGAAGATGAGGGAAGCGGCATTTCAATGGAGGCCCTACCTCGAATCTTCGACCCGTTCTACTCAACCAAGGATTCGGGAAGAGGGCTAGGTCTGGCTGCGGTTGGTGGCATTGTGCGGACTCACAAGGGCTACTTGCGGGTCGAAACGGCAGAAGGCAAGGGAACACGATTCTCGGTATACCTCCCAACGACCGAGAAGATTGCTGTTGCGTCGCAAGCGCATGCAAAGCTCAGTGCCCAAGGCAAGTGCATCTTGGTTGTCGATGACGACGATCGCGTGCGAATTGCAAGTGCACAGCTTCTTGTGGCCTATGGCTTTGAAGCGATCCAGGCAAGTGATGGGACCGAGGCCTTGGCTCGAATCCAGGAGGACAAGGACGCAGACAGGAAGATCGCAGCAGTCTTGCTCGACGTCACCATGCCGGGGCTTTCTGGACCGCAAGTGTTGGAACGACTCCGAGAGATTTCGCCACAGATGCCGGTTCTTCTCTTCAGTGGCTGGGAGCGTTGCGAAGTCGACATAAGCTCGCTTGAGCGGACGGCGTTTCTCGCCAAACCATACTCACTGCAATCTCTCACCAGCGCCCTGGCCAAACTACTTGAGCCCGAGGATTAACACGTCAAATTGCGACTCGCCGCGGAGGACCGGCATACATCGTTCCAAGTGTCTGCGCGGCTGCAATGCCTTGGATTGAATCGCCGCTTAGCATGCAAGCAGCGCATGGCACACAGACATGCTAGACCTTGGTATGCGCTCGATCATTCGCTTTGCCGTCGTGTTTGCGCTTGTGAGCGTTGCCGCCCTGGTCGCGATCACCGTGTTCGAAGTTGAGTTTGGCACGACCGACTACTGGAGCCTTCACGGCATGGCTCTGCTCATTGGGCTCGCCCTCTTGCCGCGCTTGACCCTCTTGGTATCCAGCATCGCCACGGGAGGCATTCTGTGGTGGCTCGGGTGGATCTTTGCGCCGCGCATCCTCATCGCGCTCTTCGCCACCGTTGCCTACTTTAAGGTCAACCCGGTGCTCGTCGTCATCGCCTGGCTCATCGCCTTGGGCGGGGAGTCGACAGAGAAGCACTATTGGTGGCGACGCAGGATCCCGACACCCGATGGCAAGAGCGACTAGACAGCTTCGGCGTTTCTAAGAAAAACACCAAGGAGTCTTCTTCCGAGAGACGTTGCGTCTCGAAATTCGCAGCTACGGCGTCGTTCGCAGCTACGGCGTCGTTCGCAGCTACGGCGTCGACGGCGGAATCCGCGCACACACACAGATGTTGCTCTGACGAACCGTGTCGCAGGTATCGCCAGTTGCGGGAACGGGTTCGCAGGCTATGGCGTTGTTGTCAAAGGCGGCAAGGCAGGTGCTTCCCAAGAGATCACAGGCAGAGGTACACGCCGTGCCAGCGAGGGCAACGTTGAACGAGCAGCTCGCTTCGTCCTCTGAGCAAAGTTCGTAGCCGGGTGCTTGGGAGAACATGTCATCGCATGTCGCTGCGGGAACCGCATCGGGGACGCTTGCATCGACCACATCGGCGTCGGCAATTTCGGCTCTCGCATCAAACGTCGGCTCGGTGCCCTCTTCGAGACAAATCCCTTCAACGCAGTCGTAGCCGTCGGGGCACACACCGTCGCTGCAGGCGAACTGCGTTGCGTTGTAGTCAGGGCTTGCGACACATCCCGAAGCCGCAGCCAGTGCTGCCAGCGTCAACGCGCGAATGATGGTTCGAAGCTGCATCCCTCCCGAAAGTTTCGCATTGGCCGTCGCCACACTCAATTGGGATCAAAATCGCCACTTGGGGGGCCTGGCTCCCATCTCGGCCGCGATTGAACATTCCCCTTTCATTCTGATGCCTTAGATGGCTGGCGATTGGCCAAATCTCAAACCCAGGCCGATCTTTTCGTCAGTTTAGGCGCGACGAAAGAGCGATATGCCGCTCAAGAGATGGAGAGCTCGTTGGTTCTCACTCACGTATCGCTCGCACGCGACCGAACCGAAAGCACATCCATCATGACCAAAACAGCCATCGCAACCGTCCTTTTTCTATGCCTTGGGGCCAGCACTGCACTCGCAGGAACCATTCGCGTCTACAACAACGACTCCAAGGAGCACACGATCAAGCTCAAGTGTAGCGGCAGCAGCAAGACCGTCACGGTCAAAGGCTCCACCACTGCAAGCTACACTTTCCACTCCTCAAGCAAGGAGTGCGACATCGTCGGTGGCTCAGTAAAATTCCCAACTAAGAAATTGGTTGATGGCCAAAAGTGGAAGTTCAAAAACGACAAGGCTGTTAAGAACTAGGATTTGACTCGCCGTCGAGTTCTTTGTTGCTCGCGGCTAGAATCCTCCAATCGCGATCCTCTCGTGCGCTTCGAGTGCCACGAAGGGTCGCGTTTCTACGTTTAGCCCTCCTCGCGAATCCAGTCGCACCACCTGCACATTCGCAAACGCGAAGCCGGTCATTGCCTGCTGCGCCAAGACCGCCGAGATTTCTAAGTCATCTGTCGCTTCTTCTTCGAGCGCAAAAACCTCGGGTCCATAACCGATGTCTGCCACATGGGTTTGCTCGCCCTTGACCGGCTTGCCTCCTTTGCGACGCAACACCTCAAGGTCCATTCGGGTCACGTCGCTCTCCCAGCTGAGCACGGCATACTGTTGCGCTTCCATTGGCACCATGATGCCGCTCTCGTGCAAAAGCGTTTGAATACGGTCGGCGCGTTGGGGCTCTCTTGCAAGCCATGCTGCTGCGATCGTTCCCGCGTCGCGTCGCATGAGCTCACGACTTGCGGCTTGGCGCCCCAGTCTGTCATTGGGTTTCTCTAGGTTGAACAGCAGAAGCTCGATGGCGGCCCGTTCGTGACCTGCAGCTGCCATCTCCATGGCGAGCAATCGAGTTCCGTGTGCGTGGTCGGGTCGTATCGCGTACGCAAAGCGGAGGGCATCACGGCGCAAGTTGCGACTGCGAGGGCCAAGTTGTCCAAGATAGCCAGCGGCCACACGATGCATATCCGCTCGAGAGGGATAGACGTCGAGAATGGAGGCGTATGCGCGCATGGCGAGTTTGTAGTGACCGGCGGCATGCAGCGCCTCGCCCAGTACGGCAATCGCCAACAAGTTCGCAGGAGCCTCGCTGTACCAATGAATCGCGAGACGCAAGGCTCGGCTCAGAGAGTCATTCTTTAGTAGCTTGCGAATTTTTCTGAAGCGGCGAATATCCGAAGAGTCGTTTGCGGGTTTCTGAACCGAAAGGTCCTTGTCTACCTCAGTTCCCGTGGCTGGCTTGACGGTTTCCTCTGCATATCCCGAGCCCGAGGCATTCACCCCATCCACGACGTATCGATTTTCAAGGCTGCTCGATCCGGAGAAACTCACTCCCGTCGGCGATGTGTTGCCCGCAGCGACAGAGAGAGCACCTTCGAAGGTCCGCCCGGGGATTGGTATGTTCTGAACAAACTCCCTGTCGATCGTCATGCCCTGGCTGGTCTTGCTGGTGTCGATTTGGGCGTGTCCACGAACCGTGACGGTCTCGCCGCCCAGCGACGTTAGGTCAAGCTTTGCGAAGATCTTCGCCACGGCTCCCGGCTCCACGCGCACACCGCTGTACTTCGACTTTACGTCGCCGTAGATGAGCAAGATATCGTACGCGCCAACGGGAAGCCCAGAGATGCGAAAACTGCCTTGGCCATCACTGATGGCATTGAAGTTTTTCCTATCGGCCGCAATGGTCGCCACCACCGTGACACCTGCCAGCAATTCTCCCGTCGCCTTATCCCGAACTTGGCCTGCGATGCTTGCGCTGCCATCGGAAGAAACGGCGCCCCGCCCCGAACGTTCGAAGGGTTCTCGCACAAGCGCTTCCACCTGCCAATCCCTCGATGACGACGTATTCCCTCCGACGGTCCGCAGCCCGGTGGCATCCACGACAAGAATGGGTCCCGAGTGCTCCCGATCAATGCCAAAGGCCGAGTAGTCCGACTCGGATTCGAGCATGAGGAAGGATGTGGCAGGCGTGATGATGCGAAAACGGTGACTGAGCGACTCGACAAGCGCTTGACGGACATCGGTTCGATGCCCCTGCTGCAGTTCGAGCAAGCGCGCGATTTGTACTTCCGCCCACTCGCGCTCGACCAATGCGGTATGCGCCGGAACAACCTTGAGTTCGAAGTCGCGTTTCTCGTCTCCGCGGAGTTCCTCCATACGAATTGTTCGTAGATCGGATTTCGCGGAGCCATCGAATTTTGCAAAGACCGTAACCGCTTCTCCCGGACGCAGCGCGCGAACGGATTCGGGCCACACCCAAGTGGCGCCCGGTACCGCAAGAGAGACCTTTGCTACGGCTCCCTGGCCCATTTGCGCGACCCACTGCTTGGGAGCATCGGTCGGCGAAAGCACCACGCCTGGAGTTCTCCCTCCTTGTTGCGCAAGATCGACAAGCAAACTGTGGTGGCTCGCGCTCGCCAAGGCGAGGACATCAACGCGCTCCGGCCCCGCAGGCCCCACTCCTCGACCAAGCTCCTGCCACGCGCGTTTCCTAGTTGTCGCGATGCCATCACCAACAAGAAGTAGGCGCCCCGGCCTCGTTCGCGCCCAAGCAAGGGCGGCCTCAAGATTGGTGGCACCCAGCGCTCCGTGACGCAACAGGGCATCACTCTCGCTTGGGCCATAGTCCTTTGCCAAGCCACTAAAGACCGTCGAGACTTCATGATCAAAGCATGCGACCGTAAATTCGACACCCTCACCGTGAGCAGCTACGAGTTCTTCTGCCAGGGCAGAAACGGCGCGGACCTGCTGTCCGTACACCCCAGCGGCCGACGCGCTGGAATCTACCAGCACGCTTATCTGACGCGGTACATTCGCCGAATCCTTTTGTTCGGGCACCCAACGCATCATCACCAGGCCATTCGCATTCACAGCAACGTTGGTCGCGTTCTGTATCGGCACGACGATATCGCTCTTGCCCACAAAGTTGTGCTTCACAAACTGCTCTCGTTGCGAGCCGTGGTGGATGTCTACGTCCAATTCGCGCACCATCGGCAGCCCTCCAACGGCCAACCTGTAGTTGCCATTCGCCGGAAGCTGCTCGGTATAGGAAATGATGATTTCCTTATCGCCCTTTGCAGGGATTGGATACACCCGTGCGCGAAACCGATTTCCCACGCTCGTTTCGAGCAACACGGGATCTACCTGCTTGTGTAAGAAGGATTCGTAGACCTCTTGCCCGCGCTTGCGCGAGACGACTTCGGCATCCTGCCAGCGGGTTCCCATTTTCATGGCCAAGCGAGCGACCGATGCATCATCTGGTAGAACAATTTCGAAACGCCCCTCAATTTCACGGCCTCGCGGATTGTGAAACGCCATCTTCAATTCGGTAAACGCGATCGGGCCCCGAATGACAGTGCGTACGCGAAGAGACTCCATGGCCAAGCCCGTTCCATCGCTAGCTGTTAGACGGATGGGTACCTGGGCTTCATCCTCGTAACTCGCTTTGAGGATGTCAGAGTGCTCTTCACTGACCTTGGAAAAGCTCGTAGCCGAGCTCGGAACTCGCGTCGGGTAAATCTGGTAGCTGCTGTGAATGCGATCCGCCGCGCATGCAGCCAGTGAGAAGAAGAGAAACAGTGCACCAATGTGTCCTAACCTCATGCACCGATACTCGCCCCTTCTTGCCGGAATACCGAGAGACGAGCCCTCACCCGTGCTCAATGGCTGAGCCTCACAGGCTGCAACGCCAACGTTGCGACGCGGACCTAGCAGTGTTGGGAGTGAGAGGAACCAATGGCAATGAATCAGACACTTAGGTCATCTAGTCGACGTCGAGTCTTAGGGTTTCGCTCTGCTGCCCACCGGGGTTTCGAACGAAGAACGTGTGCGGCCCAATGGGCAAGCCTTGTTCAAAATAGAGAAGCATCTCTTCACTGGAGGTGGATCCCGACACGCCCCCCGTATCCGCTAGGCTTGCACCATCCACAAAGACCTCTGCGTCACGACTGATGCCATCCCCAGTCACGATGAAGCCTGGGGCTTCTTCTCCGCCAACGAGAATGGCACCTTGGTGAATTTCTGAGAGGTCGGGAATGCTGGCCCGCAACTCGGAGGTTGTAACCGTTGCAACACCATCGACCGTGGTCGCCTCGCCAAGAGGTCGGTCGTCAGCATCGTAGAAGCGCACACGCATGTCGGTTTTCACGGTAGCTCCGAGCCCATCGGCCAACATTGCCTGGAGCTGCACAGGTGCCCCTGGAGAGGCGTTCGGCGCCGTCATGATAAAGATGTGTTCGACCGGTCCAGCCTCTGCTCGGAGGCGCCGCATAGCGGGGCGAATGGTCCAGTCGGCTACATCACTGGGAAACGGCCCTGTCGCACTGGAGAGATCTACGCGAATGACAAAGAGCAAGTCAGCGACATCGTCTGCGGCAAACTCGACTTGCACAACGCCATCGGCCAAGACAAAGGTCTCGGCCCCAATGCGCGGAGCGCCGTCGATCTGTACCAGAGCGCCTTCCACGGCAAGAGCCTCGACGCCCACTAGGTCGGCAATTTCTTGGGCGCCAATCTCCAGTGAGACACGCTCTCCAACCTTGCCCTCAAGTTCCACGATGTCGCGGCTTACATAGCGATTCACGTCGCCACGCTGCTCCGCTGCTACGTCTGCCAGTGCCTGAGTGCTGAAGCGTACTGATGACGCACTGTGCCGCTGGCTCATCGCGAGTCGCTGCGCGTCTGGCGTGGAATTTCGATAGGTAAGAAATCCACCTAGAACTGCGTCTCTGGTTCCCTCGCCGTCGCCATCCGTTGCGACGATGCCTCGTTCCATCTGCGCCATGATGCCGTCGAGTGAGGTGTTGGGACAGTTGCGACAGATATCGACATCGCTGTGTGCAATGAAGTGCTCGAAGAAGTCGCCCATCGTACCCGCAGGCCTATCTTCGCCCGGCGCCGAATTGTTGCTCGTCGAGAGCATCGTCATGGTTGGTGCGAGCAGGGCACCATGCTCTCGCAGCATCGCCGATCGGTAGTCATTGGCAGGCATATCGCCAAGCTGTCTCGACATCGTCGAGATCTGCTTGAGAGGGTTCTTGTCCTCGGGAACCGGTGCTGCTGCAACGGTGCGCGGGTCGTTGTCGATGAGCTGCGTTGGCGGCACCAAGAAACTCCCGCGGGCATCGATAACGAGGTCAAAATTGAGGCCGGGAAAGAATGAGGCAGAGGCCTTCTCTGCACTTGCAATGGCCTGAAACCCACGTTCAAAGCCTGATTCGTTGCTGTAGAAAACGGATGCCCCAAACGCCACAAAGCCCACGTTGGACGTGAAGTGAATGCCGAGCAGAGACTCGAGGAACGCCACGGAAACCGTGTCGCCATCGGGGCTCTGCACACATCCGATGGCGGTGCCTGCTGAGATAAATCCCAAGGTCGTTGGAAGCTTAATGGATGTTGCCTCGGAGACCGCAGCAAAGAGGCCATCGCCGGTGTAGTAGACAAGTTCTGAGACGGTTTCAGCTTTCACAAGTGAACCTGCGGATTCGTAAAGGGCCGTCCAGCAGACCATGCCGCCACCAAGCGTGCGCATTGTGTCTGGCTGAAGGGACGCACGCTCAGAGCCAACGATGCTCGCTCCTGGAATCTCTCCCTTTGGCGACAAAGGATCTGCAAACGATAGCGACTCGACAAGCCTCGCTTTGCGCGCCTCAAATTTCGGTACGCCGGTGTCAACACGTTGGTTCGAAGACTGAAGAGTTTGGGGCGCCAACTCCACATCACGGCTCTTGCGTGCCACAGCTTCAATGTCGAGAAGAAGCCCAATCTCGATTTCGTCGCTAACCACGCTCGAGTCATCGACGAGTTCGGCCCGAATGCCAACCGCCGTGCCCTGCTCGAAGTCGGAGTCAGACTCACCGCAGGCAATAAGCCCTGCAAAGGCAAGCGCCACAAGAGAAGTGCTGACCGCCAGAGATGAAGAAGAGCTCCTGCCTCTGATGTTCCGCGTACGCCGGGGAATGAAAGTGCTTCGATTCATGCCCTTTGTATCGAGGAATGCACGAGCCGGTTGCGCTTCAGCGCCACGATTCTCCCGCCCAAACGGAAACGCCTTCTACCTGGCGCTCAAAATCGTCCTCGGGGAAGATCGCAACATGGGACAGACTCTCGCAGCATGGCTGTGCCGGGAGGCCGAGCGAGAGCGAGTCCGAGCATGTCCACAGTGAGTCCTAGGAGGGCTTGGGCCCAACGAGTGTCTTCATTGTGCAGCGGCAAACAAGCTCGCCGCTCGCGTCCTTCATCTCCACCACGACTTCGTATTCTTGGCGCTCACTCGTCTCGGGCGTTGGGCAGCGGCACTCCGCCGTGATGGTTCCGCGCGCCTTCTTTAGGTACTCCATCGACAACCCCGCGACGATAAAGCGCGCGTCATCTGGCAGGGAATACGCCACCCCAACGTTTCCACAGAGCTCGGCCAAGTTGGCGAGGGCAATTGCATGAACGCACCGGAGATGATTTCGAACCTTGCGACGATCGTTCAGAAGAACTCGGGAGTAGCCTTTCCGAAGCTCGACAACTTGGGCGTCAATCGTCCCGGTGTACGGCGCCGCGGTGCCAACCATGCGGGAAAACACCCGACGGCCGCCGGGCAGCTTTGCGAGCCTATCCCAGGCATCGCGAATCATGTTTCCCGACCCGGAGACAAGCGTCCCGGAGACGGATGACAAACGACTTCCGAGCGATCTAGCCATATTCATGCGGCGACAGTACTGCAAATCGCCAACGACAGGCGCCTGAAACCCGCATCTCGCGAAGGCCAGCCCTTCCCACGAACGAGATCAGCAAGCCGTGCCTGCGGGCATCACACCGCGCCTGTGGGCACGAAACCGCGCCTGTGGACAATTCGTGGCCAGAAGACCGCGGTGATGACGTACACTCGCGTCATGCTCCGCAACCTCCTCCTGCTCACCACCCTCTCCTTTGGCTCCCTGGGAATTGCCGGCTGCCATCTCTACTTTGAAGAGGAGACAAACACGGATGAGCCGGATCGCGGTTGGGCAGATGACTGCACCGAGTACGGATGCGACCCTGAGCGACCCGATGGTGAGCGCCCCGATGGTGAGCGCCCCGATGGAGAAACCGGAGACGAGCCACCGCCCATTGTTTGTGAATCCGACGCGCAATGTCTCGCAGGCTGTTACTGCAGCGACGAAGGCATTTGCGAGGAAAGCAGCCTCTGTCAACTCAATCAAGACTGTGGCGACGGCTTCACCTGCGACGCCGGAACCTGCATTCCCGCTGATAGTGTCGAACCTCCCGCCGCTTGTGAAGATCACAATGCAGACGAAGCCGCATGCCTCGCTGCCGAAGACTGCGCCCCGGTCTATCGCGGTGTGAATTGCACGTCCGAGGTTGGTGAGCCCTGCACGAGCGAGAGTGCAAATTGCAGCTGTGAATCGTTCAGCTTCGACACCTGCGAAGACGCGTAAGCCCCAGGCCGTGTGGACGTGATTGTGGATATACTCCACAGTCATGAACGCACGCAGCCTGACCATCGTTTTACTCGCCTTCGTCATGACGAGCTTTCTTGCTTGTAAGAAAACCGAGAAGGGAGAGTCGAAACGTTGGGAGAGCGGATTGAGCTCGATTACTGAGCTCTCCGCAACTTATCCAAGCTTCAAGAGCGCGCTTTCGGAGCAGCGCCAAACCGCCGAGACAGCCATGAAGGCGGCCGAGGCGCAGGAAGACAAGAAGAAACGCATTGGCGCCATGTCCAAGGCCAATGCTCTTCTCTCTGGAGGCTTTGTTGGTCTGCTAAAGGAGACTGACGCACGCATAAAGGCAACCCGAAAGTCGTTGGTTGCGGCCGTCGGCGAAACCCGAACTGAAGAGGAAAAACGCGTCTTCGAGGCCGCTAAAGTCCAAGTCGATTCCACCTTGGCCTCGGTCGAAGTCATGCTCAAGAGCGGGGCTATCGATGCCGCCTCGGCGACTGCTGTTATGAACAAGGTCGACGGCGATTTGAAGTTCGCAGAAGAAGCTCTTGGCGAAGTCTCCAAGAGCGTTGACGATCGGAAAGCAGCCGAATCCAAGACAGCGGCAGAGACCCAGGCAAGTGAAGCGGCGGCGGCTAAAGCAGCAGCCGAGCAGGTTGCCCCTTGGACGTGTGAGTACTGCAGCCACGAGAATTCACACGACGCCAAGACCTGCACCAACTGCAAGGCTGCGCGCCCAGCTAAGAAGTAGCGGGCTTGTGTCTGATTCACAGGCATTGATTCCGCTCACTCGGTATCTCGCCCGTTGGACGCCTTCGGCTCATCGTTGCTCACGGCGTCGCTTGGCCCGCCAAACTCCTAGTTCGCGCCTTGCCAACAGACGAGCTTTCGTGGAGCGAAAACCAAGTCCAGTGGGTCAGACACTAGCCGACGAGGCGGGCCACACTTCGAGACCACATGGCTCGAAGGGGCCCCGCGTCGGGATAGACCCGGTAGAGCTGGCGCACAGCGAGCATGGCGCCGGCAACCTTTAGAAGTTGTGCGGCCAAAGCCGGCTGCTGTGCCAGGCCCCGAGCGTAATCCTTAATCTGTGAAGGCGCTGGTACCTCTGGCAGTCGCTGCTCAATCGCGGTCCGCGAGGTCTCCGGTGTCATGATGCCTGCCTCCATCAAGCCTGCGAGATCTTCTAATGCCAACTGCTGAGAGAACTTGCGAAAGACATCGTAGCTCGCAGACAAACCGCCCCAGGTCCGTTGGTACTCCCTCTCATAGCCTTCTAGCCCCTCCCCACCCGCGATGTGCGTTGCGAGCATTTTCGCTGCCAGAAGTTGTGGCGTGATGCCCGATCCGTGCGCGGGAAACACCTGACAGGCAGCATCTCCAACAGCAGCCACGCGCCCTCTTGCGAGCGTGTCGAAGGGGCGACGGATCGGAATCGCCGCCGAGCCACCAAATTGCCGAGTTCCAATCCACGGCTGAGAAGCCACGAAATTGTCAAGCATCTTGCGCCCGGAGGGATGTCCATCGCCGGGCACGCTGCCCGTAAGAATATTTATGAGATCGCCACGCAAGTGCACATTGAGAATTGAGAAGCCCCCAGCCACGCCAGAGAAACACAGTGCTTCGTGATCCCGTGCGCCATTCTTTGCGAAGAACTCGAGGCCCTCGACGGAGTCACAACCGCGAACCTCTTGGGCTGCAGCGCATATGTCCGCCTTCTTGACCTTCTCGTTTTCAAGAAGATTGCAGCCCCCCAATCCCGAGGCGTCAACAATAAATTCACTCTCAATCGTTAGAGCGCCGCAGCTCACGACACCATCTGCGACGTTCTTTACCGTCGTATCAAAGAGAAATTCGGCCCCAGCAGCTTCGGCTCCAGATCGAAGTCGCTCGGCGAGAAGACGCATATCCACTTCTTGGCTTTGATGCCCCTCGACGCTGATTCGAGGCCCATCCATTCCAGCCACCAAGTGGAAGCGCTGAGAGTTCCCCCTAAGCTCGGGTTCAAGTGGTTTCTCGAGCCCAACCTCGTCCCAAGTCCAGTTGGGAATCCCGTTTACCCATCGCGCTCCGGCCCGGTCCCGTGGGCGCTGATCCACGCACACCACATCTAGCCCAGCTTCGGAAGCAAATCGTGCCACGGCAGAACCTGCGGTCCCACCGCCCAATACACACACTTGGGTCTTTCGAAGCATCGAGGACATGGCAGCAGGCTAGCATGCCCGCCGCTTCTCTCAAGTCCCTAATCACGAACTCCGTGGCGATGGAACTCGCGACTCCCGCTACTTCGCCATCGCAGGATCTGCGACCGCCTCGGGCTCCGACGAGGAGCGCTGCATGTATCTCACAAAGGCGGGCACCGAGATCCTTGCGAGTAGCTCTGCGAATAGCTCTGAGAAAAGCCCGGCTGTTGCACTCTGCTGGGCCGCCTGGCTCTGAGGCCACCGGCGGCGGATCTCGGCAAACTCCGCACTGGTGTCCCCGAATTCGATATTCTTGGCAACCGCCGCTTCGTACGCCTTGTACGCGTCATCAGAGTCCGATGCATACGAGCCGATGTGCGCAAGCATGTGTACCCCGTCGGCCTGCACCGATACAGCAGCAGCAAACTCACTGACATGGGCAAGAAGCCAGAGTCCAAACTGCAACTTGTCACGCATATCCTTTGGCTGGCTATTGATCACTTCAGACCAGGGCTCACCGAGCCCCGAGACAATCGAAAAGTTCTGAGTCCACAGGCTATAGCTCCATTCCTTGTAGAGCAATTCCCTGCCAATGGCACTCACGCTACTGCTGAGCACGACGGGAGCCTCGGTGCCAACCGTAAGAGAGACCTGATCTTCTTCCACCGCGACTGCCATTGGCAGCTTTCCTGAGAACATCGAGCGCATTGTATCGTCGAGTCCTGGGACCTTGCCCACGTCCACGATGAAGGCGCAGCGATTCTCCCCTCTCTCCACTTCAAGAAAATCCATTGGAGGAATCAGGGCACAGCCCATGTTCAAGAGAGCGCGAAAGTTCTGGGCCTCGGTAATGCCGATAGCAAAGCGCGCCCAGGATGCTTCGCTTGCAGGCGTATACGCCACAAATTCTCCCGTCATCTTTCCAAAGATGTCATCACGGAGGCTGGCTCCACCGGGCAAGGTCTGATCGGGCACCTCATCGAGGAAGGCCGCAAGAGGAACGATCATGCGCGCGAAACTGGTAGGCCGCATGGCGCCGGCACCGGTGCTGAGTGCGCCAACAGAATCACCAGACGAGACGATCTTGGCGACGTCGCCCTTGGGCGTCGCTTGCATCCAAGCTCGCGCTGTGATGCTTCCACGGCCGAGTTTGACAACGCCAGCCAGCACCCCGAGATCCGAAAAGTTCTTATCCAACTCTGGGTCAGAATCCCCTGTGAGGGTTTTGAATGCATCAAGATCTAGGACTGCTTCGGCATCGCCTCGATAGTTTGATGGCAAGCGATATACCTGTTCAGCCAAGCTTGAGGGAGTGCCCGCAGTATGCTCTACCAGCTTGGTGGCATCTTCCATGCAAACGTAGAGCGCGTTGCGCATCGTGCAGAAGTAGGCATCACCAAAGACATCAACTTCGGTACCAGCAACCGTCTTCTGGGAGGAGTCGGTGAACGCGCGAAACGCTGCGCTGTCGCTCACTGGCAAGATGATCGTGCCTTTCTTGTTGGCATCCACAAAGAGCGCAGCGCCTCGAGACAGGTCTATGCCGGCAGAGAGAAACGCCTTCCGGTCAAAGATGTTGAACGTAAGCTCAGATATATGCTTACGTCCTTCCACCATCAACTCAGCCCCTAGTGGCCGAGCCTCGACAACGCGAAGCAGCTCTGCTGCCATGTCGTAAAGCTTCAGTGTTGCGCCCGGAGCCACGACAACCCCCAATACAGTATCGGCAGGAGCGAGCGCCCACAGGGCATCAACGTCACTGCCGGCGCGAGCCCCGGAGGCGGGCTTCTCAACCGTGGGAACCCCCGGAGGTTTCGAGCGGGTGGAGCCGCCACATCCAAGAGCCATGCACAAAGCCAAAAACGGAAGCTTGCTTGCCATGGCTCTAGTTTGCGGGGCTATGCCGTCACATTGCTAGAAGCAACACGCTTTCTATCGAGCCCGATTGCGATCGCTCTTGGCCACCCTAGCCAGTGGCTTCAAGACACGCACCTGTGAAGGCGCGCTATTCGCCAATCGTAAACGCGAGGATGCCTGGCATCGCCGTTGTAAAGACGCCGTCTGCAGGAGAGACACTCTGGAAGAACACCTGGAATCGCATGTCGCAAAGGGCTCCGTTGTCGGTTTGTCGGAGGCCACCCATAGGCTGGCAGTTGGCAACAAAGGGCATCTGCCGTGTGAGCTCGTTGCAAACGTCGACACCGACAGCGAGTGCGGCGTCACACGTTCGCTGGTCCACCGCACTGAGCGCTTGCACGGTTCGGTTGATCATAAGATGGCTGCGAGGCCCATCCCATTGCTCTTTGTCGACAAAGGCAAGTTCTGCCTGTTGGTAGTACTGCTCGATGACCGCTTCGCAGCCCTGGAACTCTTCGATTTCACAAAGCTGAGAGCAACCATCAAAGTCTTCGCGATTTCCGTCATCGCATTGTTCTTCTTCGTCGACGATGCCGTCGCCACACGTGTCCACAGGCCCAGTGAGAGATGCGCCGGTTAGGTCAAACGCGTAAATGCTTTCGAGCTCGCCGCCGATGTGCAAGCGAGAGGCGCAACGAGGTTGCGAGTGCGCCATGAAGAACGTGGATTCTGCATAGCAGTACGAATCGCCGGCGAGCCCTTCAATGAACTGACAACTGGCATTAAGAAGTCCTTCCAGCTCAGAACATGTCTGACCGTTAACGTCACCGACAGCGCTTGCAGAAGGGATGCTGAAGAGGCCTTGAGCCAAGGTGACTTGGGTCGGTGAAACGAGTGCAACATCTGCCACCGATTGGGAAATCGTTGATGCGACTTGGCTCGGCTCGGCATTCACGTCATCGTCCGTACCTCCGGTGCACGCAGAGGCGAGCAGGAGAGAGAGTGCGGATGTGAGGAGGCCTTGGGAGATGTTCATGCCAGCCCCTAGAGCAAGCACTGTGCCCGCCTGGATAGGCGTGTGATTTCAGGTAGAAGCCGTTTGATCCCACGTCAGCCTCCTCAGTTTTTCGTGGGGGATTGCCCTCTCTATGGCGCTTTTTTTGGTACATCCGCGGCAATGCTGCCGAGCCCTCGTATGCCTGCCGAATGGGAAATCCAGGCCTCCATGTGGCTTGCACTTCCACACGACCAAGACGAGTGGGGACGGTTTTACCAAGAGGCGCGCGAGTCTGTGATCGACCTGGCCAACACCCTCGTCCAGACGCAGCGCGTAGACCTACTCGTTCCAGACGAGGCCTTGCCTTCAAGTCTCGATTCACAAATCGTTTGCCACAAGGTTCCCTACGGAGATATTTGGCTGCGCGACACGGGGCCCATCTTTGTTGTCGGGGAACACACGTGCGAAGCCGTCGACTTTGCGTTCAATGGCTGGGGTGGCAAGTACTGTTTTGCGCATGATCCAGGCGTCGCCGGCGAGGTCGCGAAACTCGCTGGTGTGACACGCCGCCCGTGCAGCCTTGTTGCCGAAGGGGGAGCTTTGGATTCCAATGGTGCAGGAACATTTCTTAGTACCCGCGAGTGTCTTCTGAATAAAAACAGAAATCCGGGCATGGATGCATCACAGGTTGAGCGCGCGTTGGCGGTTGCTCTTGGATGTCGAAAAGTCATTTGGCTCGAGCGCGGTCTTGTTGGAGACCACACGGATGGTCATGTCGACAACATCGCGCGATTCACCGGTTCGAACTCCGTCATTTGCTCAGCGCCCAGTGGCAAGGACGACCCGAACTACGACCGACTGCTAGAGATTCGGGGCGCGCTCGAATCGGAATGCACAGCAGACGGCGAAGCACTCAAAGTCGTGGCCGTGCCAAGCCCTGGACGCATTGAAGGGCCCTCGGGAATCATGGCCGCTTCCTACTGCAACTTTCTTTTCGCCAACCGCGTTGTGATCGTTCCAACCTTTGGAGTCGACGCCGATGCCGACGCCTTGGTGCATTTCGCCGCCCTCTTTCCCGACCGTAGAATCATCCCACTGCCCGCATACGCACTTCTCACAGGGGGCGGCACCGTGCACTGCATCTCCCAACAAGAGCCACGTCATGACTAGCCAAGTTACCGTCGCAGCGCTCCAAAGCGCATTCACGACCTCCAAAGAGGCCAATATCAGCCGGATGGAATCGCTGATCCGTGAGGCTGCCTCCGAGGGTGCCCAGATCGTACTCATGCCCGAACTCTTCGAAGGGCCGTACTTTCCACAACAACAATTGGAAGAGGATTTTGCGCGCGCGCTTCCCGCACAAGGGCACCCAACAATTCTTCACTTTCAGAAACTCGCGGAAGAGCTTTCGGTGGCGCTCCCCGTGTCCTTCTACGAACGCGATGGCCAAGAACTCTACAACAGCATCGCGATGCTCGACGCTGATGGCAGCGTCCTAGGGATTTATCGCAAAAGCCACATTCCCGACGGGCCCGGGTATCAAGAGAAGTTCTTCTTTCGCCCCGGCAACACCGGCTTCAAGGCGTGGAACACGCGCTATGCAACCATTGGCGTCGGCATCTGCTGGGATCAGTGGTTTCCCGAGGCCGCACGCGCCATGGTTCTTGCGGGCGCCGATCTGCTCTTCTATCCGACCGCTATTGGCAGCGAGCCTCACGACCCAAGTCTCGATACCAAGGCTCCGTGGCAGCGCGTTATGCAAGGGCACGCCGTTGCCAATGCCTGCGGTGTCATCGCAGCAAACCGCGTGGGTACCGAGGCCGAGATGCGCTTCTACGGCTCAAGCTTCATCTGTGATCAACGCGGTGACATGCTGGCAGAGATGGATCGCGATGCCTCAGGCTACATCCTCGCTACCTTTGATCTTTCTTCTCTGCGCACCTACCGCGACAGTTTTGGCTTCTTTCGAGATCGCCGACCAACCCTCTACAAATAGGACAGAAAACCATGAGCACCCTAGTTAACTACAGCACCGAAGCCGGCGTCGCGACCATCGAACTCTGCAACCCTCCGGCGAACGCGTACAGCTACGACATGTTTCGCGCCCTCGACGACGCAATTCTCCAAGCGCGATTCGACGACGACGTGCATGTCATTGTTCTTCGTGGTTCGGGCGAGAAGTTCTTTTGCGCGGGTGCCGATATTTCGATGCTCGACGGAGTTACTCCCGCCTTCAAATACAATTTCTGTCTGCATGCGAACGAAACGCTCTTGCGCCTGGAAAACACCAACAAACTCGTGATCGCGGCCATTGGTGGACACTGTGTGGGTGGCGGCCTAGAGGTCGCCATGGCGGCCGATTTGCGTGTGGCCAAGGCAGGCGCAGGCAAGGTGGGACTGCCAGAGGTTAAGCTCGGTGTCTTGCCGGGAACCGGTGGCACGCAGCGACTCGCCCGCTTGGTCGGAAAGAGCAAGGCCATCGAGATGATGATCGACTCTGCCATGCTCAGTGTTGAAGACGCCGCCGAAGCTGGACTCATCAACAAGGTCTTCCCTGCAGAAGAGTTCTGGGCCAGCGTCACGGAATTTGCCCAGTCGTTCTGTCCACCGGGCAAGGCGTCCAAGGCCGTTGGCTTCATCAAGCGCGCGGTCCAATCCGGGACAGATCTTTCCTTGGAGGCAGGCCTAGCTCTCGAACGCGAACTGCAACAACAGCTCTTCCAAAGCGACGATGCCAAAGAGGGCATTGGCGCATTTGTGCAAAAACGCGCTGCCGTCTTTACGGGCAAGTAGATAGGGGTACAGAGCGCTTCTGGGCCGCACCTGCCCTTGTTACAGTGCGGCCTATGAGCGACTTCGACTTCACTCCGATTTTGCCTCTTGGCGACGACTCCACTCCCTACACCAAGCTCACGGGCGACTACGTGTCGACCTTTGAGGCGGAGGGCGAGACGTTCTTGAAGGTCGATCCTGCGGGATTGACACTTCTCACCTCGCAGGCCATGAAGGACATTGCCCACTACCTGCGCCCGGGCCATCTGGCACAGCTACGAAATATTCTGGATGACGAAGAAGCATCGTCAAACGATAAATTCGTTGCGCTTGATCTCCTAAAGAACGCCAACATCGCAAGTGGCGGCACCTTGCCGATGTGCCAGGACACTGGCACGGCGATCGTCATGGGCAAGAAGGGCGACCGTGTTTTCACCGGTGGTGGCGACGAACGTGCCATTGCTCGAGGCGTCTACGATACCTACCTAACGTCGAACCTTCGCTACTCGCAATTGGCTCCTCTCACGATGTACGAGGAGAAAAACACCGGCAACAATCTTCCTGCGCAGATTGAACTCTTCGCAGACGAAGGCGACGCCTACAAATTTCTCTACATGGCCAAGGGCGGCGGGTCTGCAAACAAGAGCTACCTCTATCAAGAGACCAAGGCCTTGCTCAATCCAAAGAGTCTGCTCGCCTTCCTCGATGAGAAGATGCGAACCCTCGGCACCGCAGCCTGCCCGCCATATCACCTCGGTGTTGTCATCGGCGGCACGTCGGCCGAGTACGCACTGAAGATGGCGAAGCTTGCGAGTGCCCGTTACTTGGACACCTTGCCAACCGCCGGCAGCACCAGCGGACATGCATTCCGCGATCTCGAAGTTGAGGCACAGGTTCTCAAGCTCGCTCAGGAGAGCAGCATTGGCGCCCAGTTTGGCGGAAAGTACTTCTGTCATGACGTGCGTGTCATTCGCCTTCCCCGCCACGGTGCGAGCTGCCCAGTCGCGATTGCCGTGTCTTGCTCCGCCGACCGGCAGGCGAAAGCAAAGATCACCAAGGATGGCATCTTTCTTGAGACGTTAGAAAAGGATCCGGCCAAATACCTGCCGGCGGTTACCAACGAACACCTGGGCGGCGACGTCGTTGCAGTCGATCTCAATCGCCCGATGAGCGAAGTGCGAGAGCAACTCAGCAGCGTTCCCGTAAAGACACGCCTCTCGCTAACTGGAACCCTTGTGGTGGCTAGAGATATCGCACATGCAAAGCTTCGCGAACGCATCGAAGCTGGGGATGGGCTTCCCCAGTACATGAAGGATCACATTGTCTACTATGCGGGCCCGGCTAAAACCCCAGAGGGATATGCATCGGGTTCCTTCGGCCCAACAACGGCGGGACGCATGGATGCCTACGTCGATCAGTTTCAAGAGCACGGAGGTAGCTTGGTAATGCTGGCTAAGGGCAACCGCTCCAAGGCCGTAACCAACGCTTGCAAGAAGCACGGAGGCTTCTACCTAGGCTCCATCGGCGGACCGGCGGCGCGCCTCGCAAAAGACTGCATCAAGAAGGTCGAAGTGCTGGAGTACGAAGAACTCGGTATGGAGGCGGTGTGGAAGATCGACGTGGAAGACTTCCCGGCGTTTGTGATTGTCGATGACAAGGGCAACGACTTCTTCGCACAATTGAACGACCATCGATCGCTACCTGTTCTGTAGGAGACTGGTTTCGCAGAAGCTCGGGCTCCGCAGAAGACCAAGCACAGAAAATCCGCAACGGGCTAAGCCCTTTGCGGCCCTCGTGCGTATTGAAGTGGCATGCTTCAATACCTTCGGCAAGTCATCATTCTCACACTGTTTTTGGCGATATCGGCAAGCGCATCGGCGGTCGCCGACAACTTCGTGACGATGCCAGAGGCCAAGGCGAGCTCAGAGAACCTCAAGATTCGCTTTGTCGAATACGATGGCAGCACAAACGGGGCCATGGTTGTCGAGGTTAAGAACATCGGCCGAACGTCTGCCAAGTTCGACTCCGATGGGCTCTTCTTCGTGCCGAAGGGCGATCCTGAAAAGGCGCCACAACGGTTGGGAGCTGCGGGGCCCTTCACCGAGATCGCCGGAAAGAAACAGATCGTTCGGCAAAACGGAGAACTTGCCATTGCCGCCGGCGAAACCAAGCGTTTGCGCCTTGAGGTGTTTTGCATTGACTCACATCGCAGTAGCCCGAGCACCAGCACCAAGTTCACGATTGCCGGCAAGAAGTTGCCGAAGTCGCTTCGCAAAGAACTCAAGACAAGCAACCAACAAATCTATCGCAGCAACAAGGGCGACCTTAAGAAGTCAAAGTCAGCGGTGCAGAGCAACATGTGGAAGACCCGCGACAAGAAGTGGATCAAGCTCGAAGGAGAGCGCGCGCAGGAGAAGAAGCCACAGCGCAAGATGCAGAACCGAGCGCCGCAGCGACGCAATGCCCCCGTGCAACGCCAACAGCTTCAGAACAAGATCGAGAGCCCGTAAGCTCCGCGAGACCGTTCGGCCAGCACCTAGCGTGTGCCCGGCATGAAGCAACCCCGTGGCACCAGAACAATTCTCACTGGTGCCGCCGGTAGTTGGCCGATGCGTGTCACCACAGAATCGGCCGACAACCATGGTCTATCGGTTCGATCGTAGTCATAGCGCCGGGCTTGATCTGGCCGGATAGGGCAATCTCCGGCGCAGAGGGGTACGCAGGATCTACCTCCTCTGCGTTCATCATCTCAAGGCCGGGCATTGAGCACTGAAAGCCACGATCGCTCTCTTGGGCCACCGCAACTTCGGGTTGAATGGCGGTTGGCCCCTCTGCAATTGGCGCGTTGGCCGCTCCCATCCGACTGAGCACAACGGCATTTGCCCCGACAATCCCAGCGATGAGCGTCGCTCCCAGGACCATCGACGGTACACGGGTCCGCAGCACGTGAGCACGATGTAGGCGGCGTTCGGGCTGGCTGAGCCGCACGATCGCGCGAGGTAGTTTGACGTGTCTGGTCACGCCAAGCCGACACCCCCGTCTGCAACAAGTTGCGCGCCTAGTGCCGATAGCCGCGAAGATCGGCTGCCGACGCTCGCGTGGCAGCCCACGATGCCCCCAGGGGCCTTGAGGCTCTTAATTGCGTCGCGAGCAATACTGCAAGGCTCGCATCAAGCACGTCTCCGGCGCCGAAGGGCGAAGAGAACCAAGAGCAGGGGCCAGGCGCCAGCGGGGCCGGTCGGAGACAGCGAGCAAAACGATCCAGAGAGCCCTGAACTATCGGTCTTGGGATCGTCGTCGACAGGCTCGTCGGTCACTCCGCCGTCATCCACAGCCTCAACCCGAAGGGCATCAAAGACCAGCCTAACGCCACCGGGGTCGGCAACCAGCGGTTCACCGGTGTTGTCATCAATTCGGACCTGGTGGCCTTCACTGCTATCAAATGAGAATATTCCCAAGCTCTGCCAGCCTTCGATGCTGGATTGATTGAGCACCACCACATCGGTTCCAGTGGCGTGAGAGACCTGATAGGTGGCCTGTGTGCTCTGGCCAAACTCGCCGCCATCGCTATATGCGAATAGTTCGTAGTCCCCCTCGCTGGCAAAGCGCAAGCGCCACACAGCGAAGTTGCTCGCTTCCACATCGTCCGTTGTCTTCGTCCAGCGGAGGGCACCACCGTGGCCACTCGCTTCGGTCCGCCAACTCTGCAGTGGCCCTCCCAGCGCTGCGCAATCATCGTTTTCTTCGATGACGACAGAGTCGCTCGCAATTCGCTGGCAGTCGTCTTCAACACTGACGGACCAAAAGTCAGGACCCATCTCGGTTTGCAGGAGAAGGGTTCCATCGCGGTACTTGTCCTCTTGCGCCGCACAGCCCTGACACCCGTTGTAGCGCCACGATACAAAGTAGATCCACTCTTCGAAGAGCGGGTCACCGGCGACGATTGGTATGGAGTTCATCCAGTCCAACGCGCCTTGCTCTGTGTCCACGCCATCGATGCTCTGAATGGCACGTGTGACGAGAAATGGCACAACGGCATCGACATTGCCCTCAAGTGTGACGATGTCCGGACCGTAGGTATTGATGGTATCGGTGAACGTTCCGGAGTCGAACTGGAACAGCCCGAGGCCACCCTGCTCCGCGGAACACGGCCCATCAGCCGAACCAGCAATCACGGGGCCTCCATCGCAACTCGAGGAAGCCGGTCCCTGACAAGCCCAGGTGGCCTCCGACCAACAATGCGCAAAGCCCGTTTCTACTTGGCCAATTCCTGCGAGTAGCACCGCGTTTGTCATGCCAACGTCCGCAGCCGTGTCTCGAATTCTCGCGGCGCGGTCACGGCGAACTTCTGGGGAGATGTTTGCCTCGGGCCAATCGGAATGCAGAGGGTCCTGGGCCCGATTGGGAGCAGCCGTAGCACCGAACTCAAGAGCCCCGAGAATCGCAACCGTTGCAATAGAAACGAGTTTCAACATGCGTACCCCAGGACCACCATTTTGGCACTCGGACGGGCCCATGACACCGTTGTGATATCAGCGTGTTGTTCTGGGGCGCTAAGTGTTGTTCTTAACTGGCCTCTAAACTCGGAGGAGCCTCTAGTTCTCACCACAGCTGCCATTCCCAGCGGATAGGCGCCGAATGGCATGGTGATTCCCCGGCCGACGCCGGCTAGCGGTGCCATCGATGCTTCGTATTTCCCCTCACGTGACACGACACGGCAAGCATCCCACAAAGTTGACATGGGGACGCTCTCATTTGCGGGAAAAGGCCAGTACACTGCTCTCGGCACTATGCATAGACTCAAATTCATGACTTCGCGCACTCTTGGGGCAGCACTCAGCGTCGCACTTCTCGCCGCCTGTGGCGCAACAACGAACCAAGGGTTCTCCAAGAGTGACTCCCAGGCTCAGTTGCCTGTTACGCGGGTGGTGCTCTACCAAAACGGAATTGGCTACTTTGAGCGCAAGGGCAAGCTTAAGGGCAACATGCTGACCCTGCAGATTCGCCCTTCTCAGATCAACGATCTCCTAAAATCTCTTACGGTCATCGATCGCAGCAAAGGTCGTGCGATGAGTGTTTCGCTGCCGCTTGAGAAGACGAGCGCGCAGATTTTGAGCGAACTCCCCGAGCAAGTTCGCGGCGCAGGTGGACTTTTGGATGTGCTGCGGGTCTTTCGCGGAGCGCGCGTTACGGTCCAGGGCACCGAGGGCACCGCAAGCGGGCGTGTCGTCGGTGTCGAAGCCATGCAGACCACAAAGAACGAAAACGTGCTCAACGACTGGCGGCTCACGCTAAAAACCAAGGGCGGCTCGCTGAAGGTCTATCCCGTCAGTGCCATCACAAACATTTCCATGCGCGATCGAACCCTCGCTCTTGGCCTTGATCAAAGCTTGGATGTTTCCCTCAATGAGGGGAACTGGAAACCGATTTCGCTCTCGGTTCGTCTCGAAGGCGATAGCACTCACGACCTGCGCGTTAGCTACATTGTCGAGATGCCGCTTTGGAAGCCGGCGTACCGCATCGTTGTCGGTGATGACGGCAAGCCGCTACTGCAAGGTTGGGCTGTAGTCGACAACGTCTCGGGCGAGGATTGGAACAACGTGCAGCTTAGTCTCGTCGCCGGCACTCCCATGTCCTTCGTCTACGATTTGCACTCCCCGCAGTTTATGAAGCGTGTGGATTTAACACCTCGGCATCGACGCACAGCCATGGCACCTGCCATCGAGCGATCAGGCGTTGCTTCGCCCGCGCCCAGCACCAAGGAGTCGCTTCAGAGCAGTTACGCCAACAAACGCCGTAGCGCGTCTGGCGGTGCTCCCAGTCGCCCGCCCTCGGCCAAATCCGCCGCGCCAAGAGAGAGCTACTACGAGGATGCGGGCGAGATGGAAGAGGCCTTCGACGACGATTACGATATGACGGCCGAGCTTGAGACCCAGGTGAGCAGCAGTGCCAGCGGTGAAAACGTTGGCGCTCTCTTTCGCTATGACCTCGCCAGTCCCGTCACAGTGCCAGATCGTACGTCCACCCTTGTATCGATCATCAACGAGCGCGTTGCTGGCAAAGAGGTGGTCTACTTCCGTCCCGAGTTGATGCGTGGCGCTTCACAGGTGAGCCCATACCGCGCTGTGATGTTTGAGAACAACACCAATTTTAGTCTCGAGAAGGGCCCGGTTTCGATTTTTGCCGGTGGCACCTTTGTCGGCGAGGGCTTCCTCGATCGAATGGAGCAGGGAACAACGACGTTTCTCACCTACTCCATTGATGGCAAGGTCGTCATGGCTCCAACGACACGAAACAGCCAAGAGGGTATGCGACTGCTAAAGATTATCGACGGCATGATCGTTAGCGAAGTGCTCGAAGTGAGTTCTTCCATCTACAAAGTTGAAAACCGCCACGAAGACGATGTGGTGGCCTACGTGAAGACCGCAAAGCGAAGCGGCTGGAAACTGCGAAACCAGCCGGCTGGCACCGTTGAGCTTCCCGACTCCTTCGTGGTCCCAGTGACGGTTGGAAACGGCGAGAGCAAGGATCTCAAAGTGGATTGGGTCAAGCCCGTGGTACGCCGAGTCGCCATTGATACAAGTCTCAGCACCAACGTTCTCAAACTCTATCTCGCCAGTGGAAAAGCGCCCGCCGACGTGCAAGCGAGCATCGACAAGATCTTGAAGCTCAAGCAGCGCATTAGCGACATCGAGGAGGACCACGCGCGGCACCAAAAACAACACCGCGAAGCGAGTCGTGATCAAGACCGAGTGCGCGCCAACCTCAACCTCCTTCGCAAGACGGCAGGCAACCAGGCGCTGCGCTCAGAACTCACAAAGAAGCTTGCAAAGCTTGAGGCCAACCTCGGCAAGCTCTCGGGTGAGATTGTGAAGCTCTCCGAAGAGAAGGCTCAGCTCTCGCGAGAGATCAAGGTCATCATTCGCAGCGTTACGGTGATCGAGAAGTAGTCCATTCGCCTACATCAAATGACGGCCCGCCTCTGATCTTTCGGACGCGGGCCGACTTTTTCTGGAGTCGGCGATTCATTTGCCCAGCCATACTTATAAGCATGGTCTCCAAGTTCCTCATCCCCGCCTCCCTCTTTGCTCTTGTAACGGCGTTTCAACCCAACACAGCAGAAGCCGGCCCCCTTGGGCAGACCGCTCGTGGCGTTGACAACAAGTCTTCAAGCGATAGCAAGTCCAGCTCAAGCTCAGATAGCGACGCAAATACCGTCGACCATCGCGCTCACGACGATGATGATGACGATAGAAGCTCCTCCAGCACGCTGCTCGTCGGCGGTGGCGGTGGCCAGGCGACCTGCTACAACTGTGACGATTCTGTGAACGAGATCCATCTCGGCCCTGCCTCAGGCTGGGCACGACTCGCGGGTCAAAAGGTTCGCGACTCGGATGGCAGCGTTCGCTTTGATGCAGCCATTCTCTTTGGAGAAATCGGAGCGTACGTCTCAGCCGACTACTACTTTGAGCACATCGAAGCCAAAGGTGCCAATGGCCTGATGGAAGACGACGTGCGAGTGAACCTCTTTGAGATTGCGCCGATGGTACGAGTCTTCGAAAACGGACCTCTGACGGCCGACCTCCGGCTTGGTCTCTCTGTGGCAGCGTCTTCACACTTTGACACGTTGCCGGGTGGAGTTCTGGGCTTGCGACTTCTTGCCCGCGCCAACGAACTCATCGCGCTTAGCCTCGAGGGCCGTGCGATGGCCTTTCAAGAAGACGTAGTCGCATACGAGGGCGTCGCAGGTGCGCAGTACTCGGTTGCCTATGTTGGGTATCGGGCACTCAAGTTCGACGTGGGCCCCGTGCTCGAAGGCCCCGAAGCCGGCGTGCGTTTCTCGTTCTAACCACGCAATAGTCGCCCAGGTGCGCAGTCGCCGATTTGGGAGGTAGTATGGCGCGATGACTAGCGAGAACGGGCTTCGGTACTGCTACCTCCTCGACGGCAAGGGCAGCGGCAAGCCCTTGGATTGGGCCGCTGCAATCGCTTGGCAACCCGAAGACGGCGTCCTTTGGATGCACCTGGAGTATTCCGAGGAGAACGTCCAGAAGTGGATTCTGGAAGACAGTGGTCTCAGCACGGTTAGTGGCGAGGCGTTGCTCTCGGAAGAAACCCGCCCCAGAAGTGTTCTTACAGCGACCGGGCTCTTGCTCACGCTGCGGGGCATGAACTCGCATCCGGATGCCGATCCTGAGGACCTTGTAGCGCTTCGACTGTGGAGCGATGGAAAGCGCATTATCACCACAAGGCGCAGGCGGCTCGTCGCGGCACTCGAACTCGCGGATGCGCTTGAACAGGGAGTGGGCCCGCACAACGCCGGCGAGTTTGTTGAGTCCATCACCGCCCGCATTACCGAGCCCATGTCGGAGGTCATCGACGAGATCAACGAAGATGTCGACTTTCTGGAAGAAGAAGTGCTGACCCGAGAAGCCTATGAGCTGCGCCCAAAGCTCTCAGAAATGCGCCGCTCCTCGATCGGTCTTCGGCGCTACTTAGCACCGCAGCGAGAAGCTGTCATGCGGCTCTATACCGATCGCATCGACTGGCTTAGCGATACCGATAGGGCTCGCCTGCGAGAGAGCGCAGACCGAACAACGCGCTTTGTCGAAGAGTTGGATCTCGTTCGCGAGCGCGCCATTGTGATTCAAGAGGACCTGAGCAGCCGACTCTCCGAAAAGATGGATAGGACCATGTACGTGCTCTCCATCGTCGCAGCAATCTTCCTTCCACTCGGCTTCCTAACCGGACTTCTTGGAATCAATATTGGGGGAATTCCGGGGGCAGACTATGGCGGGGCCTTCCTCGTATTCTGCGCACTCTTGGTCGGTATCGTTGGGTTTCAGATATGGCTCTTCAAGTACAAGAAGTGGATGTAGCTGCGAGACCAACACCATGAGTGAACAACGGACCACGGTTCTGCTTACCGGCGCGAGTGTCGGTCTTGGGCTGGCAATTGCTCGAGAACTCATTGCCTCGACCGACTATCACCTGATTCTCACAGCCCGAGGTGAATCGCTGTCGCGCTTTAGCGCAGAGGGCATTGAACAAAGCGATCGCGTATGGCTTAGGCCTCTGGATGTCACCAACGGGAACGAACGAGCGCGTTTGATTGCCGAAATTGAAACGCACCTTGGTGGCGTGGATATGCTCATCAACAACGCAGGCATTGCCTACCGCTCGGTGATCGAGCACATCACCGATGAAGAACGGCGCCATCAGATGGAGGTCAACTATCAGGCTCCGATCGCGCTTTCTCGCCTTGTGATGCCTTCGATGCGCAAGAAGCGGTGGGGACACATTCTGCAGATCTCGTCAGCTGGTGGCCTCACCGCCATGCCAACCATGGGAGCCTATGCAGCATCTAAGTTCGCATTGGAAGCCGCGACAGAGGCAATGTACTACGAGCTGCGTCCCTTTGGGATTCGAGTCAGTCTCGTGCTTCCGGGCTTCCTCCGATCGGATGGGTTTGAGAAGGTGCTCATGAGCGAAGAGAGCAAGAGCGCTTCCGAAGATGAGAACAACCCCTACTACCTTCACTACCATCACATGGTTGGTTTTATCGCGCGACTCATGAGACTCACACCGGCAACTCCAAAGTCTGTCGCGAAGAAGGTGGTGAAGACGCTACAGGCTCGATGGCCAAGATTACGGGTACCTGCAACTTGGGACACGCACATTCTCTGGTGGGTTCGGCGCTTCGTCCCCCACCGCTTGTATGTCATGGTGACCTACCGACTCTTGCCTGGCATTCGGAAATGGGGCCGAGCGAAGGACAATTCGAGACGATAGGAGGTATTCAAGCTGTGTTTAGAGGGTGTTGCTTTCCACTCACCAGCAAAGGCGCTTCACTCCGCCTCGAAGACAAAGTCGGCAATGTCGTTCCACAGGCTTTCAAACTTTTGGATGGAAAAGTGTGTCTGTGTTGACAGCCAATCGTAGTGTCGTGGCGTCAAGTCTGGCCCGGAAAAGTGGCCAATTACATCGAGGTGATCGGCCCATGTTGCGTGAATAACCTCGCCCCAAGTTTGTGACAGAGTGGGAACGATCGAATCGTTGCTCCGACTGGTTGGAACGGTGCCGTAGGCGGCAATAAGTTTCTGTCTCGTAGCCTCGGGTAGCGGCTCAAAGTCCTCGGCCTCCATACTGCCCGCGAGTTGGTACAAGCCTCGATACAGTGCGTACATAGCCTGGCCTGTTGGAGATAGGCCTACATCTACGGTCGAGCGCAATGACGGCGGACGAGCCTGCGTCACAACACTGCCATAGCGAGTCGTCGACCGCGTGCTCGTCTCTGCAAGAAGCTCCCGGGCGCCATGGGGGGCAAGCTGAGGCAGCAAGCTCTGGTCGCTCTGGGCAGCGATTAAGAATTCTTCTAACTCTATGCGGCGCGGCTCATCAAAGTCTTGCAGAAGTTGCCGATACACCTGCTCGAGAAGTCCGAGGAGCGGGCTTTTCTGCTTGCCGATGTTGGGCAACGAACCTGCGAGAGCAAGCATCGCGGGCAACGGCATGCTCCCCAAACGAAGACCGTGCATCGTGAGGGTCGAAAACGCCCACAGAAACTGTTGCCCGACGACATCAGCAAAGAACGACGCGAGCGGGGTTCCTGAGTGGGGCGAGGCGACCGAGACTACCGAAGATACGCGCTTGGCAAGCGCCTCAATGTCGTGCTCCGAAGGCAGCGTCACTCCTGGCGACGTCAGCAACCTTGCGTCTAAGCCCCCGGTGGAATGGCCTACCAAGTGCACGGATGAACCTTCTGCCGCAGAGGTAACGATCGCATCGGCCACAGCCGCAGCCCGTCGTTCCAGCGAAGCCGTCGGAAGTGTTTTGACGTAATGGATGCGAACCTCGTGGCCATGCCGCTTGGCGGCAGACATAAGAACTTCCCTTACATGAGAAAAATACTTAATATCGCCGAAGTTGGCAAAGCCGAAGAACCCCGGTATCAGGAAAATGTCGTGCATCAGCTCGCTCGTTACTCTTTTCGCCAACGTCCTGGAGCCCAGACCCAACCGCCGTTTCGCATTTCCCAGCGGCCTTTCTCAAAGGTGTAGCCTGGACGTCGGCTTTCCCACTCACCTGGAACCCAATGGGTGTTTCCGCCTTCATCGCTCCAGTAGCCGCGCCGCCAAACTTCGCCAACCCGGTCTTCGACCCAGTGCGGTTCCGTCCACTTCCAGACAAAGCCTTCTTTGTTCCAATATCCTTGTACATAGGCGTAGCCCTTGCGTTCGGGTACAAACACACCCGAGGTCCAAACCCAGCCCGTCGCGGTCCACATCCAACGGCCTTCGACCCGCACAAAGCCTGGTCGACGTTCGAAGACGATGTCCTCCATCGTTGGCTGCGGAGGAGCGCTTTCGGGAGAGTCTTCATCCTCCTCCGTTGACTCAGGTGGCAGTGGTACCGGATCGCCGCCATCTGGCGGCTGCGCACCACCGCAAGCAAGCAACAGCGAGAGGAGCACCGTTCGCAAAGATGATGCAGGAAGCACAGATATAGTCTGCACGCTTTTTCTGGCGCCGACCAATCTCCCTGCCGAGAATCGCGTACGGCCGCGCGGACGTTGGCGCGGGATTGTGTGCAGTTCCGGGTACCGCACAGCGCGGTTTCACAGGCGGTACCTACAGCCCTCTACTCGAACATCGCCGCCAATTCCGCCTCTCCGTTTATGTATTGGATGTTCTGCACCACATTCTCGGCAACGGTCACGACGGCAATATCGCTTTCGTGTTTCGTATTCATGAGGGCGGCGGCCATCTCCTCTTCGTAGATCAGCATCACAGAGTACGAACTCTTGCGCAGCTTGGGGAGCGCGAGAGTATTGCGAATCACGACAGGAATCGGGCTGATGTCTGCAATGAATCGTGCTTTGTGCGTAGCGAGAAACGCATCGTCCTGTTTGTCTAAGTACCCGCGTACCGTGCCCCCTGCGTCTTTCGAAAAGGCGAAGAGTAGGGTCGTTACATCGTTGCCAATCGTGTGCGGCGCATCAAATTGGTCCGGTAGTGTAAGCTCGACCTTCATGCCCAGAACAAGGCCACTCGGCTCTTCGGCCTGTATCTCTGCACCATCTGGCACATCCACATCCTGAGAAGTACTCTTAGCCGTCGGCGCTGTGATTTTTGCGCTGTATTTCTCTGGGTCGTAGTGATCTTTGCTATTGAGGTAGTAGAAGATGCCGCCGCCAACAAGCACGAGAGCAAATGCGAAGAGAAGTGTCTTCTTGAGGAGTCCCATCGACGAGCACTATCCCATACTTTGGTCACGCCTCGTCGCGGCTGCGCGCACCACCGGCCTCTCCGTCTTGCACCCGTAGGAATTCTACTTACTCGACGAGCATTGGGTGCGAATGAGGCGGCGACTTGTGCCATGGCTGGACCGCGGCGAGGCACTTGAGCGCCGTCGTCGCTTTGCGGCGAAACACATAGACGCGCCGGCACTGCGCTCGGCGAGCCGGTGTTAGAAGCTCCACTTGCAGGTGAGGACTGCAGGTCGCTAATGTTCTCGCTGTGCCACTCTGTAACAAGAAGAACGCCGTTTTCGGGCTCCTAGTACTCTTTCTTGCAGCGCCGGCTTGTTCGAATCGATGTCCTGGTGGCACCACACCAGCAGGGCTTGCGGCCCCCGCGGGCACAGCCCAGTGGTGCGAAGCGGATCAACAGCCAACGCAAGCGCCTGGCATGCCAGCTGGCGAATCAGCGCCGGTTATCGAAGCACCAGCTGGCGAAGCGCCAGCCATTGAAGCGCCAGCTGGCGACACAGCGCTCGGCGAAGCGCCAGCTGTTGAAGCATCGGCTGGCGACACAGCGCTCGGCACAGCGCCAGCTATCGAAGCACCAGCTGTTGAAGCAGCGGCCAACCGCGAGGAGTGGCCCGGGACACCTCCAGAGGCTGCCGGAAGAGCCTTGCAGGGCCCAATGACCACTTGGACGCAAGACGGCCAACTCGAATCCCACGGCGAGTTTTCGATGGATGCGAGCGGCGTGCCCAAGGCCGAGGGGCTTTGGACCTTCTGGCATTCCAGCGGACACGTGCGCAGCCGCGGACACTATGCGATGGGCGTTCCTGTCGGGTGTGTTTCTCGTTGGGACGCAGACGGAACGCAACACACCGGCCGCTGGGACTCAGAACAACTCGTATACGAGGACACTCCCTGCGCAGGCCCCACAACGAAGGGATTGGCCGAACTTGAGAGTGACCTCGAGGAGGAACGCACCGACACCGTCGAATTTGATCTCGCCGTATCGACCCTCGTCGTAGGAGGCGGCTTTGGCATTCACAACGATAGCTTCGAAGTTGGTAGCCCCAGCATTGCTGCCAATGTGGAGGTCGCAGTGCGAAGGCATCTCGGTACATTTCGGATGGGAGCTTTGCTCGGAAAGCGAAACTCCGACGATGGTGGGCACGACGGCTGGATCGCCGCGGCAACCCTCGCCTACCCCCTGCCCTCATTTTATGAAAAGCTCGACTTCGAAGCGTCTCTTGCCATTGGTATCCAGAACACCAATAGTGAGCTCGTGCTTCGAGGAGACCCTGAGTACAAGGCCATCTCGTCACCCACCTTCCTTGGCTTGTACACAGCCGCCGAGCTTCAAGCCGTGCTGCCCATTCACGACAACGTTGCCTTTGTTCTCTCCACTCGGGCTGAGGGCGGAATCCCCTCCGAACGAGAGCAGACCAGTTACTTTCAACGAGGAACGGAGCCTCCATTGCCCTATGAGGAAACCTGGCGCGTCGGCCGATACTCGCTCGGCATAGGTCTGGGAGTTCGCGCCTTGTTGCACTAGTGCGTGATTCATTGACATGGATTCCGCTCACTCGGTGTTTCGCCTCCTGGTCGCCTTCGGCTCATCGTTGCTCACAGCGTCGTTTGGCCCGCCAAACTCCTAGTTCTCGCCTTGCCAGAAGACGAACTCCCGTCGCGAGCGAAAACCAACTCCAATGGATCACGCACTAGTGCGGCAACGCTCCCCACCTGCGCCCCGAGTCCTGGCGTTTCGCAGCAGCTACGCTATGGTGACGCAAGATGCTTTGAATCCTCACAAGCCCCAAGAAGATCGCGGTCGTGGTCTTTGCAAGTGCTACCGGCTATGCGCTCCAGTCCTGGGCTGGATTGCATGATGCCGGCGAGTTCGGCTTTCTCATCGGCTTGGTAGCAGCGGCTCTGTGGCCCAACAGCACCAAGAGCTGCGCAATCCCTCAGCGTTAGCGATTCGGGTCGAATTTCGCCGCAGCCAATGCTAAACGAAAGCACCATGGCAGACTCCTACACCGACCAACCGCAGACCTTTGACGAATTCTGGGACTTCTACGTCTCGCAACACCTGAACCCCGCCTGCCGAGCGATGCACTTCATTGGCACCACTGGAGTCATTGGTTGTGTCGCAGCCACGCCTGTCTTTCCGCTCGCCCTCGCGGCGGCACCTGTGTGCGGTTACGGCTTTGCTTGGTTCTCGCACATGGTCTTCGAGAAGAATCGGCCTGCGACATTTACCTATCCGCGATGGTCTCTCATCGCCGACTTTGTGATGTACAAGAAGATGCTCTTCCGCGAGATGAATGGCGAAGTGGAGCGGGTCAAAGAGATGATGCGCAACCAGGGCTTTGAAGTTCCAGGCGAGAACCTGGTACCACTCGAATCCGTTTGATTTCCCTTTCGGGCCCATCGATATCGCTCCAGCGGGCAGTTTGACCACGGTCGGCGAGACCCACGTCGCCGGTTACAACGACAGCCGGGCACTGCCCCGAAGCAGCAACGCTGCGGCACTGCCCCGAAACAGCAAAACGCCCCGTCCAGCGTGAGCTGAGACGAGGCGTTTCCGACAAAGCGCTTCTTGCGAAGCGCTCCGTTGAGCTAGCGACTAGCTGCAGCCCGAGGTGCTACCGCAGTTTGGACACTTGTGGCATGCGCCGTTGCGAATCATCAGAGTTCCGCACTCGTGACAAGGCGGAGCGTCTGACTCAGCGACAAACCCCATCTGGGTGGATGGCTCTTCGACAACGATGGCAGAGACTACGCGGCCACTCTCGTGAGTCGCGAGCTTCTTATCGTTCTGAACGACAGGCACGTTTGGCAGATCAAGTTGAGCCTGCGTTGCGCGTCCGGCAGCTGGGTGCTGCTCGGTTCCCTCAAGGAAGCGAAGTGCCAACCAGCGGAAGAGGTAATCCATAATCGACGTAGCGATTGGGATGTCCTGGTTGCCAGTGAACCCGCTTGGCTCAAAGCGTGTGCCTCGGAACTTCTCGCAGAGGATGCTCATTGGAACACCATGCTGAAGTGACAGCGAAACCGCAGTTGCGAAGGAGTCCATCAGCCCGGCGATAACCGAGCCTTCTTTTGCCATGCGAACAAAGATCTCACCAGGAGAACCCGAGTCGTACATGCCGACGGTGATGTAGCCTTCGTGCCCAGCGATTTGAAACTTGTGCGTAATCGAGCGGCGCTCAACAGGCAACTTGTAACGAATCGACATTGGCGGACCAGCAGGCAATGTCTTGCTCTCGCGAAGTGCGAGAATCAGGGTGCGCTCTTCCTCGTTGAGTGCATCCAGGCCTTCGGCCTTGGCAAGAGAACCATCGCTTACAGCTCCCTCTTTCGAGGTCGACAGTGGCTGAGTGCGCTTGCAGCCATCGCGGTAGACAGCGATCGCCTTAAGCCCCATCTTCCAAGCTTTGATGTACGCATCCTCAATGTCCTCAATCGAGCAATCCGAAGGCAGGTTGACTGTCTTGGAGATTGCACCAGAGAGGAACGGCTGGGTCGCACTCATCATCGTGATGTGGCCCATGTAGTGGATGGAACGCTCGCCGTTTGGTGAACGGAAGGCGCAGTCGAAGACCGGTAGGTGCTCGTCTTTGAGACCCGGTGCACCCTCGATGGTCTCTTCCTCGTTGATGTACTCACAGATGGCATCGATTTGCCCCTGATCGTATCCGAGGCGCTCCAGTGCGAGAGGCACGGTGTTGTTGACCATCTTGAGTACGCCGCCGCCAACAAGTCGCTTGTACTTGATGAGTGCGATGTCTGGCTCGATGCCTGTGGTGTCGCAATCCATCATGAAGGCGATGGTGCCGGTTGGGGCAAGCACGGTGGTTTGTGCGTTGCGGTAACCGTACTGCTCACCAAGGTCGTAGGCCTCGTTCCAGGATTTGCGAGCCGCATCGACCATGTCGTACGGAATGAGAGCCGCATCCATGTTGTCGACTGCTTGGCGGTGCTTGCCGATAACGCGCATGAACGGTTGAACGTTCTTTGCGTAGCCCTCGAAAGGCCCCGTCGAGTCGCGAGAGATAACCGCAGATTGCTTGTACGCCTCACCGCAGAGGATTGACGTAAGCGCAGCAGCGTAGGCGCGGCCAGGCTCAGAGTCGTAGGGAAGACCGCGAGCCATCAGCAGTGAGCCGAGGTTTGCGTAGCCAAGCCCTAGTGGACGGTAGAGGTGTGAGTTCTTGCCAATGCGCTCGGTTGGGTACGAGGCGTTGTCGACAATGATCTCCATTGCCGTAAGAGTTGTTCGGATGGCATGCTTGTAGGCATCGACATCGAATTCACCGTCAGGGCGAACAAACTTGCGCAGGTTAAGCGACGCGAGGTTGCAGGCCGAGTCGTTGAGGAACATGTACTCGGAGCAAGGGTTTGAGGCGTGGATGCGATCGGTATTGATGCATGGGTGCCAGTCGTTGATTGTTGTGTCGAACTGCAGACCGGGGTCGCCACAAACGTGAGCAGCCTCGGAAATCTCGCGCATAAGAGAGCGAGCTTGCATGGTGTCGATGGTGCGCTCGCCCATGACAGCTTTCGTTGACCACTCACCATCACTGATGACTGCGTCCATGAAGTCGTCGGAAACGCGAACACTGTGGTTGGCGTTTTGGAATTGCACCGAGTCGTATGCACCGCCGGGGCTGTTGAAGCCGCCGTCGTAGCCCGCATCAATGAGTGCCCAAGCTTTTTGCTCTTCGTCCTTCTTCGAATTGACGAAGGTCATGATGTCTGGGTGCTCAGCGTTGAGGATCACCATCTTGGCAGCGCGGCGTGTTTTGCCGCCCGACTTGATAGCGCCTGCAAAGGAGTCAAAGCCCTTCATGAACGAGACAGGACCTGAAGCGGTACCACCACCGTTTAGAAGCTCGGCAGAAGAGCGAAGCTTGGAAAGGTTTGAACCTGCGCCCGAACCATACTTAAAGAGCATGCCTTCGGTCTTGGCCAGGTCGAGGATTGACTCCATGGAGTCGTCGACAGAGTTAATGAAACACGCGGAACACTGTGGGTGTTCTTCGACACCAACGTTGAACCAAACCGGAGAGTTGAATGCCATCTTCTGATTAACCAGAAGGTGAACAAGCTCATCGCGGAACGACTTGGCGTCGGCAGCAGTCTTGAAGTAGGTGTCCTTGACGCCCCATCCATAGATGGTGTCAGCAACGCGACCGATCATTTGCTTGATCGAGTGCTCGCGATCAGGTGTCCCTACCGTGCCTCGGAAGTACTTCTGAACGACAACATTGGTGGAAGTCTGAGACCACTCGGTCGGGAACTCAACACCCTTTTGCTCGAAGTAAATCTCACCGCCTGCACCCTTGATGGTTGCGTCGCGAAGCTCCCATTCGACCTCTTCAAAAGGGTCGACCCCATCCCGCGTGAAGTAGCGCTGGAAGCTCAGACCGACTCGGCCCGCTGCATCTTCCGTAGAATTCTTTTCTTCAGAAACCATCGTGCTCTTCATATCCTCGCCCTGGTGCGTAGCACCCTTCGCAGCATCCCCAGCATTCGCCCTTGTATTCGCTCTCATCGACGTATTCCCCCTCTTGTGCATAACTCTGTTCGTAGCAACATGTTCGTAGCAATTTTGTTGGTAGCAATAGGCAACGAGCTGCGCACGCAGCTCACCTGCATGGGCCCCTGACAACCCATTGAAAACTTGACGCTTTTTAGAAACCCCTGCCGATACTCACTCGCATCCGAGCGGACCGAAGCGCGCCAGGTGTAGGCCACTATGCAGACGTGCTCGCCGGAGGGTCAAGAAAAATGGATTCTAAAAACCGCAAAATCTTGGGGGGCGGAACCCCACAAACCACTACAGGTTGTGTAGTCACCCCTCTCACAAGGTGTGAACGGCCTGTGAAGAACTTGCGGTTTTGCCCCTTTCTTCCCTTTGATTTCCCTAGGTTGACCTGCCCTGTGGATAAATAAGTGAACTGGCTACGAAACGCCTTTGTATTGCTACAAATGTTCCGGATCTCTTCGCCCTTTGGAGATCATCTTTTTTTTGGCATCTGTTTTGAGTGGGCTGTCCGGATCTGCACCGCACTGAAAATTACCGTTTGATTTAAATACCTTAGAGAATCGCAAAAGAAACTTCAGCAAGACAAAATCTACTGCGGTAGAGAGCTTGCGATGCGCCAACAGATTTGCTTGATGCTGCTCGCCCTAACGTTTGCTTTGAGCACAGCCTGTGGAAAAGATCGCGGCGAGCCAAGTCCCGGGGCCAAACCGTTCACAGCGACCCGCATCGTGAGCCTGACTCCATCGGCCACCGCGATTCTAGAAGAACTCGGAGCACTCGGGCGGCTTGTGGGACGAGACAAATTCTCAGAAAGTCCTAAATCGATCCAGGCACTTCCCGTGGTTGGAGACTTTGCATCCCCCAATGTGGAGGCGATTGTTGCTCTTACGCCTGACCTCGTTTTGCTGGATAAAAGCCAGCAGAAGGCCCTGAGAGCCCTAGAAGCCCTGGGGGTGAAGTGCCTCGTTCTCACCATGCACAAACTTGCTGATGTAACGAACGGCTTGCGCGCCATTGGTGATGTGGTGGGCAAGAGCACCCAAGCGGAAGCCCACATTGCTGCGCTGGAAGCGACGTATAAAGAGATTCGCACCAAGGCAGAAGCGCGGAAACGTCAGCCCAAGGTGCTACTGATCATCGATCGAGCTCCGGATAGTTTGCGCAGTATTGTGGCCGCCGGTCCCGGAAGCTACCTCGATGAGCTGTTGACGATGGTCGGAGGCAGCAATGTCATGGCAAGCGCGTCCGTGCTCTACCCACAACTCGGCGCTGAGCAGGTTCTGCGTGCGGCACCCGACATCATTATCGATGTCAGTCATGCGCAGGGCACTCTCGCGGCCTACCAAGTTGTTGCGGAAGTGCCGGCAGTTGTGGAGGGCCGTGTGCACATCGTTGACGATGCCAGCCTGCGTGCGCCAAGCCCCAAAGCCGCGCTCGCACTGGGCCGCCTCTTCGAGCTCACCTCGATGTAGTACAAGGCCGATGCGATGATCGACTTAGCCCAAATTTCGTTTGGCTACCGGGATGTTCCCGTGCTGCGTGGTGTCGACTTCGCCATGCAGGCTGGGCAGATGGTCGCCATTGTCGGCCCAAACGGCGCCGGCAAGAGCACGCTTCTGCGAATCGTCGCTGGACTCTTGGACTACAAGGGAAACGCTCGCGTCTTTGGCCAAGATCCACGAGCGACCGGGCGCAAGGAACTCGCAAGGCGCATGGCGTATCTCGCGCAGAGCTACAAACTGGCGTTCTCGTTTCGAGCCATTGAAGTTGTTCTCATGGGGCGCTACGCACATTCGGGCAAGGGGCTTTTGGGCCTCGATAGCGTGACCGATCATGAACTCGCCATGAAGGCACTGCGGCGATGCGACGTGGGAGAACTGGCGGAGCGGGCCTACAATGAGCTCAGCGGTGGCGAACAGCGACGCGTATTGATTGCCCAGGCATTGTGCCAGGAGGCAGAACTTCTCTTACTTGACGAACCCACTGCGGGCCTCGACCCAAGACACGCACGAGATCTCTTTGCGATGGTGCGAGGTGAGTGCGATGAAGGTCGATCCGCTCTCGTCGTCACGCATGATCTCAATTTGGCGGCACGCTACTGTCACCGGCTTTTGTTGCTCGATGGCGGAACCCATGCCGCACTCGGCACACCAAAATCCGTACTCGGTTCGCAAGCAATGCGCGATGCGTTTTCTGTTGACCTCCATCTAGGAACTCTCGGAGATGAGAACATTCCCTACGTAATCCCGTACTAGTGCAAACTTCGAACGCAAAGGCGATTCCACTCGCGATCATCGCGTTGCTGCTAGCAATGGCGCTATCGGCTCTCGTGTATGGCAATCTGGATGCCGGCGAGGCACAACTCTCGGTCGCTTCGCCAGGCGCCTTGTGGTCGTGGCTCTTTGATGACTCCATGGAGTCGACAATCTTCTGGCGCTTGCGGCTGCCACGCATTGTTGGAGCCGCGCTTGTCGGCGCTGGTCTCGCCGGCGCTGGGTGTGCATTCCAAGCAACGCTCCGCAATCCCCTCGCCGAGCCCTACACCCTCGGCGTGTCCTCTGGGTCAGCGCTGGCCGCAGTTTTGGCAATTCGGCTCGGACTTGAGGGAACCGTACTCGGCACCGGTGGCATCGGCTTTGCGGCTCTTATCGGCGCACTCATCACCGTCTATCTGGTGTGGAGAATTGGCTCGATTGGCCAGAGCTTGCCGCCCTCCACGCTTCTTCTGGCCGGAATCACGGTGGCCATGTTTTGCGGTGCAAGCACCATGGTCGTGCAGTACACCGCGGACATCGGCGAGGTCTATCGCATGGTGCGCTGGATGATGGGAGGACTCGATGGAGTGCTCTGGCAATCGCTCGCTTTCTCCGCACCGGCCATGGGCCTCGGGTTATTGCTCTTGCTATGGCTTGCCCGCGACTTTAACGCCCTGGCCGCTGGGTCCGATGCCGCTGCTTCTCTTGGCGTGGATCCCAAACGAACGGTCACGCTGGCCTTTGCTGCAAGCGCGCTGCTCGTTGGCGCGGGCATCGCTGTTGCTGGCCCCATTGGCTTTGTCGGGCTCATTGTACCGCACATCATGCGCTCTCTCGTGGGAGCCGACCACAGGCGCCTGTTGCCAGCAAGCATCTTTGCGGGCGGAGCGGCACTCGTCTTGTGCGACATGCTGGCTCGCAGCATTCTCTTTCCCGCAGAGCTTCCCGTCGGCGTCCTGACGGCGCTCTTTGGCGGGCCGTTCTTCTTGGTTTTGCTGATCCGAAGCCGACAAAGCGGGCCCTGGACATAAGAATAGCTCTTACACATGACCGAAGTACTCGACCAAATTATTGAATCTATCAGCCCTGCCAGTATTGCCCAAGCGACCGGAGCGACGCAGGCTCTGATGCGCAGTGGCCTTGCGGCGCAACACGGCGGACTTGCCGAGGTTGCAACGCGCCTCTGCGCAGCTCGTCATGCTCCTCGGCCCAAGCTCGATGATAAAACGGTTGTCGTGCTCGCAAGTGATCATGGGGTCGCCTCGCCCGGCATCGACTTAGGCGAAAGCAGCCCTACCGTGCAGGCGCTACGGCTCATGGCGGAAGGTGGGGCCGCAATCAACGCGGCGGCTCGTAGCGCCAGCACTCAGCTGGTCTTGGTGGATGTCGGAATTCGCGGTGGCGACACGATGGACTTGGGTATGGGAGTCCTGTCCTTTCGCGCTGGCAACGGAACAGAAAACTTCTGTGATGGTGATGCCATGACAGAGTCGCAGGCAGAGGCCGCGATTCAAACCGGAATCGCGCTAACGTTTTCTCTTGCAGACGCAGGGCTCGACATACTTGCGCTCGGCCAAGTTGCAGCAGGTAGCCAACCGACAAGCACTGCCCTTGTCGCCGCCATCACCAAGGAGAGCCCCGCCTCGTTGAGCCCCCTCGACGCCGATGTCGTTGAGAAGGCGCTGCGATTGCACGATACGAGTGATTGCACGCCCACAGAACTTCTCGCAAAGCTCGGCGGCTATGACATTGCCGTAATGACCGGCATGATTCTCGCGGCCGCTTCCATCAATGTGCCGGTTGTGCTCGATGGCCACGGAAGCAGTGCCGCGGCTCTCGTCGCCCACGCCTTAAGTCCCCACATTCGGGGCTACCTCTTTGCATCGCATGGCGGTGGCATTCCGGCACACGCCGCCGCATTGCGCGCCCTCAGCTTGGAGCCGCTCTTTGCCGTGGGGCTCGCGCAGGGCGAAGGCACGGGTGCTGTGTTGGCCTTGCCCATGCTCGACGCCGCAGCTCGTGTCATGGCCGAGACAGCCGCTTAGGGGCTCGGCTAAGCAAGTTCTTCAGAGTTCTTCGTAGAGGCTTAGATACAGCTGAGCAGGCCTCGTCCACGACCAGTCTTCGCTCATACCCCGGCGCATGAGTTGCGTCCAGATCGTTGGGCGAGAGCTGTGCAGAGCAACCGCGCGTTTGATCGTGCGCCGCAGTTCGGCCACCGAAGCGTGCTCGAAGCGAAAGCCATTGGCTCGTGACTGCCCCTCGTCCACGTCGACGACCGTATCGCGAAGCCCGCCAACAGCATGCACGATGGGAAGGGTTCCATACCGCATTGCAGCCATCTGCCCCAAGCCACACGGTTCAAATCGCGACGGCATGAGAAACGCATCGGCTCCCGCAAAGACACGATGTGCACGAGCGGAGTCGAAGCCGATGAAGACAGCGAGCGTGTCGGGGAACGCGTCTGCCAACTGCCGAAACCTGGCTTCCAAGGCTGGGTCGCCATTGCCGACGAGAATCAAACGAGCGCCGAGCGCCTGCAGCTCCGGAGCGATCGCAGCGACGAGGTCGAGTCCCTTTTGATCGGCGAACCGGGAAACGATTCCAATCAGTAAGCCGCCGGATGTTGCCGACAAGCCATACTCCGCGAGCAACGCCTCTCGGCAGCGTGCCTTGCCTCGCAAATCGTCGGCCGTGAATCCTGCGGCGATCGCGTCATCGCTTGCGGGATTCCATTCCTCCACATCGATACCGTTGCGAATTCCGAGAAGCCTCGGGCAGTCGGCGCGCAAGAAGCCATCGAGATAACAGCCAAACTCGGGTGTGCGAATTTCGTGGGCGTAGGTCTCACTAACGGTGGTCGTGGCATCCGCGAATGCCACACCGGCTTTTAGCAAGCTCACTTGATCGTAAAACTCGAGCCCCTGTGGCGTGAAGGTAGACCAGGGGATGCCCAGCGCGGGCAAAAGCTCCTTTGGGAAGCACCCCTGATAGGCAAGATTGTGAATGGTGAAGACGCTCTTGGCGGCGCGGGTGGGTACCTCGCATTTCAACAAGGCTGGCAGTAGGCCGGTTTGCCAATCGTGGCAGTGAAACACCTCGGGCTCCCCGTCCATCGCCAGCGCTGCGCCTGCCAAGACGGCACGGCAGAGCACACCAAAGCGCTCTCCATTGTCGGCATAGTCACCGCTTGCGTCTCCGTACAATTCTGGTCGGCGAAACAGTGCGGGGCAATCGACAAAGTGCAACCACACACCGTCATCACGGCGCAGGGAACGAAACGAGACACGGTGCTCTCGTTCCGAAACGCGCACCGAGACTGGGCTATGCGGCGCCCCGAGGGTCTCGCCTCTCCGGTGCACGGCCTCCAACACAACCGTGTAGAGCGGTGAGAAGACTGCAACCGTATTCGCGCCCGAGGAAAGCGCTGCCAAGCCGCTAGGTAGCGCAGCAGCAACTTGGGCGAGCCCGCCTGTCTGGCTATAGGGAGCGACTTCGCTGGCGACGTGGGCAATCCTCACGCGCCGTCTACCCCCTCATCGTCATCTCCAAACACCCCAGCGTACCGTTGGTATCTTGGCCCCGACGAGATGTAACTGTGACGGCGCACATCCGAGATGGTGTAACGACCTGCGAACTCTTCCATCATGCCTTTGGTATCCGGATCTTTGCGTAAGAGTTCTTCGATATCATGTGCAAGCTGAATGGGCCCTTCTGTAGGGACGTGCGTGCCCGTGGGCAGAACAATAATTCCACTCTCGGTGACGAAGGGAAACCGTTTGCGATCGGCTTCTTCGTCATACCCCATCACTGTGTTGCGATCGATCTTGCAGTTCTTGTCAAAGAGCACTCGGCGCAGCCTTGAGTTGGCGCCTACATCACACCCGGAGAGGATTACGGCGTCTTCGACATCACAGCCAGCATGCACGTACGAATCGTAGCCAATGAGGGCATCCGTGAGCCGTGCACTCGCGACAATCGAACCTTCGCAAACGAGGCTGTCGTGGATATCGACACCGCCGGCAGATTCATGGCTGCGAACAAATCGGGCGGGTGGATAATCGCGCTGTGCTGTGCGAATTCGCCAATCTCGATTGTAGACATTGAGGGCTGGCAGCCGACTTCGCAGGTCCATGTTGGCCTGAAAATAACTATCGAGAGTTCCGACGTCGCGCCAATAGGGCTCCGCATGTTCCGGTTCGCCGGGCACGACGTTCTTTGCGAAGTCGTAGGTAAAAACCCGAGCGCCGGTGGCGACCAGGCGAGGCACGATGTCGCCACCAAAGTCCATCTTCGAGTCCGAGCGTTGCGACTCGCTTTGCAAAACTTCGGTAAGCACGTTGGCTCGAAAGAAGTAGTTCCCCATGCTGACTAAGGTCCAGCCAGGCCGCCCGGGAATGCTGGGAGGATCTGCGGGTTTTTCCAAGAAGCCAATGACCCGACCGTCGCCGTCGACATCGATCACGCCAAACTGATGCGCCTCATGTTGTGGCACAGGGAACGCGGCGATTGTTAGGTCGGCCCTGTTCGCGTGGTGCTCGGCCTCCATCTGATCGACCGCACATTTGTAGATGTGGTCGCCACCAAAGATGGCAACCGTATCGGCTCCGCTGTCGCGAATGAGATTGAGATTCTGAAATACCGAGTCGGCCGTGCCCCGATACCAAAACTCACCAACGCGCTTCTGGGCGGGTACCACCTCGATAAACTGCCCAAACCCCGAAATATGCCAATTGCGATTTAGGTGTTTGATGAGGCTCGATGCCATGTACTGGGTGAGCACATAGATTTGTCGATAGCCCGAATTCAGAAAATTGGTGAGGACAAAATCGATAATGCGATAGCGGCCGCCAAAGGGCACAGCCGGCTTGGAGCGGTGGCAGGTGAGTGGACTCAATCGAGAGCCTTTGCCACCGGCCATGATCATTACCAACGTATTTTTTCTTGCCGCTGCCATGCTTCCTCCTCGCGAGTTCCCGTCGCAATTTAACAACGGTCTCGCGGGAGTGATATGCATCTCGCGTAGGCAACCTGCACTTCTTTCAACGGCATCAGAATGCCACGCGATTTTGTCGCCGGAATGTCACGACGCGGTAACGGCTGCGCAATTCGCGGGCGATGCGGGCGATGCGGGCGATGCGGGCGATGCGGGCGATGCGCGTGCCGCCGACTTGCTAAACCGACAACCCAAAGCCGACGCGTCGTCTCAGAAGCGCGAGTACGGTGTTCAACCGCACAGTAAAGGAGTGTTTGAAGGGCGCGATGAAGCCGAGTTTTGCGTTAGACTACTGGGGCTTGAGTTGGCGAAGGCATGCAGGAGGATTGTGTTGTTTGGTATCCGCGTCTGCGTGTTCCCTGCTCTTCTCTCCCTCGGTCCCCGATGAGGTGACAGAACAGCCCGACGGCCAGGTAGAGGCCTGCGTCGTGCCACCGATTGCGTTTGACCGCGGGGAAGCCCTATCGGCTGGACGCTTTCAACACATCGATTACAACCAGGGCACAGCGACGTTTTGGATCAAGGCCACCGCTCCATTCACCACGGCCCAAACCCTTCTCGATTTGGACGGCATTCGCCTGTTCGCTAGTCCCACAGAAGGGCTGCAAGTGGCCGTCGACGGTGCGGGACTCTTCACGATCCCGGCAGCCGACCTGCCAACCCTTGCCGATCAGTCCGATCACTTTGTCTCTCTGCGATGGGACGGGCTCAATCCACTCTCGGGAAGCGCTGGGCTCGAGGCGCACTTCGAGGTTCGAATCGATTCGACGACGATCGCGTTATATGCCAGCGAGCAGCCCTACACACCACAGCCCGGTGACTGCAATACCTTGGGCATTGGAGCTGAGGATGGCACTTTTTCGATCGATCAACTGGTTCTCTATGGCCGGCCCCTCTTTGTTCCCGACAACGTCAACAATGGCGGTGAACTGCTCACCATGGCCAGGGAGAAGACCCGGGCGGCACTCGTCGCAGGCGGTGGGTTTGACGTGCTCTTGGCGACCGCGCATGGGGTGGGAGACAACAGCGAGGATCAGATCTTCGAAGCGTGGCGGTTGCCAGAGCCATTGGCACCCATTGGCGACTTTCCCGCCGGCAATGACGACGGATGGAGCGGCGTCAGCGCAATTCCCCTGAAAGCCGAGCAGCGAGTGTATCGAGATGGGGGCTTCGAAGTCGGTACCGCCGGCATGGAAGCCAAAGTCACCGTAGCTCAGAATTCTTCTTACACACTCGAAGTCTTAGCACATGGGATCGGGGGCTCCCATCCAACCATTGGGGTGTTTACGGCCGGAGCTGCGGCCGGAGACGTTACCTCTTTGGTCACCTTTGAAGCAGTCGATAGTCAAAGCAGAAATAGCCCCCAACGAATACTCCTAACCTTCGAAACCGATGGCGACGACCTCCAGGCGTCGATCCGAATCGCCGCAAACTCAGGCACGGCGGCGTTTCACTCTGTCGCCATGCGCCGCAACCACATGACTGATGGGGGCTTTGACTCAGCAAGCCTGGATGGGGCGTTTTGGGTTCACGAGTTTGACGTCACCACGCCGCCGATCGATTTCACCTCCGAACCGGCCTATGCGGGACCCAATAGCGCATGCACATCCTCAACGGGTTCCCAGAACATACTGCGCCAAGCCCCGTTCGGGATGATTGACGACAAGTTCTACCTAATTGGAGCCGCCATGCGATGGGTTGCCGACTCGCGCCCCGGGGTATCCATTGCCAACGGCAGCCTCTTTGGGATCGGCGCTCCCTACGATTCCGCGAACAAAGCAGTCACTGCCGTCCTGACGCAGGGGCCATGGAACGTTGTAGGAACCGTTGGGCGACGCAACCTCGATCTGGGCAACTTCAATGTGCAGAACGACTTTGTTCGGTATGGCTCACTTGGCTTCAACTCCGAAGTTCCAAACAGCTTTTGTGTCGATAGCGCATACACGCTGACGCTCGAGACGGTCGCAAAACACTAGCTAGCCAACAACCTGCGACTGCAAAATCTCCAAGAGCGCCTCGGTCTTTGGATGTGAGCGAACCGGTTTTCGGTACACCGCATACAGCGTTGCGGCGGGAGAAAAGGGAACCTCGAGCCTGTGCAAGTTCTCACCTTGCGCAACCACGTCGGGCAGCGCGGCAACCAACCCAAGGGCCGTGCACGCTTCGCTTGCCATCGCCAAATCAAGAACTTCAACGATGGAGGTTGGACGGGCATGGGCAGGCCAACGCTTAAGTCCCCCAGGAGCATCGTCCTGGCGAATCATGGCAAAACTCGCTTCTGCTGCCAACGTCTCTAGCGAAAGATCATTGCGATTGCAGAGGGCATTGGACGCATCACAATACAGCCCGTACCGGAGCTCTTGCACCACATCGACTTGCAGGTGGGCATGCACCGGTGGGGTTTCCATTAGAGCGAGGTCAACCTGCCCACGAAGAATCCGCTGGCCCACTCCCGCCCCAGCGCCCGACTGAAGCGAAGGACGAGATGTCGGATGCTTTCTAAGAAGAGTTCTTATCAGCGGCATTAGGTAGCATCTTGCGTAGGCACTCTCGGCCCACAACTCAATTGGCCCGCTCCATGGATTGGAGTCCACAATGGCGACACCTTCATCGATGGCACGCATGCCATCGCGTACAGAATCCAAGAGCGCCGCTCCCGAAGCGTTGAGCCGAAGACCTCGTCCCACTCGATCGAAGAGCGCGATGCCGAGGTTCTCTTCCAAGAGCCCAATGGTTCGAGAAAGTGACGCAGGGCTTGTGAAGAGGGCCGCGGCGGCGGTGGGCAGGTGCTCGGTTTCGGCGACCGCTCGAAAGACCGGGAGCCAATTCCAGAGTTCACGAAGTCGGCGCGTGCGTTCCATATCGTTCTAGATATTCGAACAAACCCTTCGATTAGTACATGTAAACAAAACGTAATCGGCGGCGTAACCAAGACACACGAGCACATCGCTCCACACCCAAACCAAGGAAACTTATGCCTAACTACCTAGTACTTATCGCTTTTGCTGCAACTCTGGGCGCTGCCTGCGACTCCGATGACCCAATCGAGAACAACGGTGCCGATGCGACAACAGCCACCGCCACCTCGCTCATCAGTTACTCGGATGTAACTCTTCCCGACCTCGGTTCGGACTACGTGTACGAAGGCTGGCTTATCGTTGACGACGCTCCCGTGACCGCCGGGCGCTTCACGGTCGATGCCAATGGCGTGATGACGCCAGCCGAGTTCAGCGTCGATGCCGACGAAGCCGAGCGAGCGAGCCTCTTTGTTCTCACGGTGGAACCGGCGACGGGCGATGCTCCCGAACCGGCGAGCACACACATTCTTGCTGGAGCAATTTCTGGCGGAGCTTCAAGCTTGGTGACCGATCATCCCGCAGCTCTCAACACTGACTTTGCAGCCGCTGCCGGTAGCTACATTCTAGCAACGCCGACCACTGGCGATGACACCGTGCAAGAGCAGGGCATTTGGTGGCTCTCGCCTGGTGACCCTGCAACGGCGGGCCTCGATTTGCCGACGCTTCCCGACGGCTGGGTCTACGAAGGTTGGATCGTCGGAGCCGATGGCCCAGTTAGCACCGGGCGCTTCACCGACGCTGCAGCGACAGATGGCGATGGCGCTGGAAGCACAAAGGGCCCCGTCGGCGACGGCCCTCCATTCCCCGGCCAAGACTTCATCACCCCGGCAACCGTACTCAACGATGGTGCAACCGTGGCGGTAATTAGTGTTGAGCCTGAGCCCGACAATGCTGCGGCGCCTTTCCTTATTAAGCCGCTGGTTCACGACCCAATCGGAACCGCCGTCGCACCAACTGAGCACACTATGGTCAACAATGCGGCAGCGACGTTGCCCGCAGCGACGATTCAGATCGCGGCTGAGTAGTTTGCCGGAAGCTTGGGCGAGGTCGTGAGGCGCATGGTTTGAAAAGGTTTCTTCTAAAGAAGGTTGTTTGAAGAAGTTTTGAAAAACCCTGCGACAGAGGGCGCGCCGAGGACTCTTGAGTATGAGTCCACCGACGCGCTCTCCCCTCCTCTAGTCCTATCTCTCCAAGATTCCTCACAGTTACGGCCGCAGCCTTGGTGGGCTCGCTTTTTTCCGCCGCCGCTTCTGGATGCAGTTCGACGTGGTCCGGCCGGGCTCGACGCTCGGGGCACTTCCCGCCGCCCCCTAGTCAGGCTGCGCAAGCCAGGTTTCAATCGAGGCACGCAGCTCTTCGGCTTGCGCTGGGTCGAGTCTTTCGAGAAGTGCCCTAGCGTCGGAGAGCGCCTCTTGGGTCTCGCCCATCTCAAAGCGAAGCTTGGCGATCTCGAATTCGACAACCGCGGCAAGGTCTTTGGTTTCGGAACCCGAATGGGCTTTCGCGAGCGCCTCTTTCAGAAGTGCCATGGCGGCGCCCAGCTTGCCTTGTTCAAATTGCAGGTGCGCCCGAGACCGTCGCATGCCAACCGCATCTCGGTCGCCAAAGTTTGGCAGCTCATCGTAAATCGCCTGCGCCGCGACGAGCATGGATTCGGCCTTCCCAAAATCCCCTAGGCGCTTCGCGTTTGCCGCCACCTGCGCATAACTGTACGCCGTATCGTTGTGAGTATCTCCAAGTGTCGCTCGGCGCAGCGCCAAAACGTCTTCTCGCCCGGCAAGGGCTTCTTTCCACTGCTCACGCGACTCGGCGAGTTTGGCCTTCGAATCGAGAACGTAGATCTTTTGTGTCGTTCCCGCCTCGCCAAGCGTCCCGATGATTTCCAGTGCTCGCTCGATCGACGCTTCCGCCCGTTCGATGCTCTCGGGCGAACCTTCGGTTAAGAAAACTTCTATGGCAACACTGTGGGATTGCACAATGAGTGGGTGCTCCGGGCCAAGGGCGTCCAGCCGCACTTTGAGTGTTTTTTCCACGTAGGCAATGGCCGTCTCGCTATCGCCAGACCTCTCCGAGAGCCTCGCAAGTTGCTCGTAGGCGTAGCCTAAATTTGGATGCTCGGGCCCCAAGCTCGCCGACCAAATGCGCAGCACCTCCTTGTAGTGAACAAGCGCCTCATCGTCGTTACCAAGCTGAATGGCCAAGTCGGCAATGTTCTTACGAGCGTAGGCGACCTGGGAGTGATCGGGGCCCAGATCTCGGAGCATGATAGCCAATGCTTCTTCAAAGCTCTCTTTGGCGGACTTGATGTCGCCTCGGTACCAGTGCGCCAATCCAAGATTTGAAATGGCCGGGGCAAGCGCTGGATTCTTCTCATCGCCAGTGGCACGGAGAAAACCGAGGGCTTTATCGTACGCAACATAGGCATCTTCGTAGCGAGCCTTTGCCACGTAGATGCCTCCCAGCGTGTTCTGCAAGCGAGCCTGCAAGGCGAGTTCGTTGGGGACGCGAGCTGCACTCGTAAGCGCCACGGTCTCGATGTTCAGCGCTTCGTCAAGGCGACCCTTCTGCACCAATAGGTCGAGAACGCGGATCCAAACGCTGGCCACCATGCGGTCATTGTTTGCTCTCGCTGCAGCCGATGCAGCTTCGCGAAACGTCTTCTCGGCATTGTCAAATTCGCCAAGAGTCTGCTGCAAACTCGCCTTCGAGATTAAGAACTCTGCCTCAAGCGCTGGGTAGTCAATCGCAACCGCCCGGGCAATGAGTGGCATGGTGAGTTCGAGAGCAATCTTGTACTCGCCGCGAAGATCGTGCCGCTTTAGCGCCTCGTAGTCTTCCAGCAGCGCCAAAATCTCCGCCTGCACCGCGGGGTCCTCGGGAAGCTCTGGCTCCATCTCAAGTTCAGACCTACTAAGACAAGCACTAAGGTCCGCAAGATCGCCAACGGTCTTGCGAGCATTTGCAATCACGGGCTCGTTGGGTGACGTGGCAAAGAGTTGAATCACGCTTCGAAAGCCCAAGAGGCGGCGATCAAAGCAACTCATCGAGTAGGCGAAGAGTTTCTCGTCTTGCTCTTTATGGACGTGGGTCGCCTCGCAGCTCTGGGTGCGAAGCTTGACCCATTCCTGGCCATATTCATCTAAGGATTTTTCTGATTCTGCCCAAGAGTCCGCCGCACCGGGAACCTCACTCGTTCCGAATGCATTCGAAATCTGCGTTCGACGCTCTGCAGTCCAGACATTTGCAATCTGCGCATTTGCGCCTTGGCACACGGCGCCCGCGTCGTTGTTGCCCCCTTGGAATACCAGCACCGCAGCTGCCGCCCCGGTGATCGCAAGACCGGCGGCCCCCAGAGCGAATCGTTTGCGAACCAGCCAAGGATCACTCGCCAGCGCACGCAGCAGCTCGTCCACCGACTCGTAGCGCTCTCCAGGCTTGACACTGAGGCCTTTGGTCAAGATGCCGCGAATCCACCCGGGCCCTTTGTTGGCACTGCTTGGCGCCAAGATCCGCCCCGCAGTCACATTCTCGACGAGTGCCTCATAGGACTTGGCACTGTAGGGAGTGTGCTCGTAGAGCGCTTCCCAGAGCGTAACGCAGAAGCTGAACTGATCCGCTCGGTGGTCGGCCGAGTCTCCTCGGTGTTGTTCTGGTGCCATGTAGAGCGGGGTGCCCATGATGGTTCCGACCTGGGTGAGCGCGCTGACGGAAGGTGACCCGACCGCAGGCGCTGACACGGCCCCAGGCGCTTCATCAATCGTGTCGCTTCCAACGGGCGTTACCAGGCCAAAGTCAGAGACCCGAGTTCGCCCATCCTTGCCCACCAGTACGTTATCGGGCTTGAAGTCGCGATGAACCATGTCGGCCGCGTGCGCCGCAGCAAGCCCACGTCCCGCGTCGATCATCACGCTCATGATCTGCTTTTTGTCGGGCGTATCCTGCGTTAGCCAATCGCGAAGTGTCTTGCCATCGACAAACTCCATAGCGACAAAGAGGCGATTCTCAAACTCGCCAACTTCGTGGACCGACACCACATTGGGATGCGTGAGTTTGGCCATCGCCCGCGCCTCGCGTTCAAGCCGCGCCCGATGTGAACTGCTGATGCCTTCGTGAAGCATCTTGATTGCGACCTTGCGATCGAGTTTGGGATCATAGGCCGCGTAAACAACGCCCATACCTCCTGCGCCCAATTCACCCGTGACAAGGAAGCGTCCGATCTGAGTGCCCGCCTCGATCGGTGTAGCGCCCGATTTGTTTGCATTGGGTGCGCCAGAGCCCTTAGCGAGCGAGCCGCGCCTGGCAGACGAGCCGCGCTTGGCGAACGAGCCTTGCGCCGATGGCCCCTGTGCGAACGAGTCGCTATCGACTTGCGTCTCGGCCAGCGCATCATCCGGCGCAATCGCGGTTTCATCCAAGCCCGAAATCGGCCCGACCCCGGGCGCAAGTTGCGTCGCGTCGAGACCTGGCTCCTGCTCGACGGTGGCATCAATTCCCCCTGCAGGGTCTATGGGCTTGCGATCGGGCAACCGCAAAACTGTACCGGATTCCAGCGGTCCGGCGAGACTGTTCCAAAGGCGTTTCGCCGCCTGCCGCAGCCGACGTCCTCAAGACCTGGGTGGGGCCGGCTTGGAAGCGCCTGCCGAGCCACATGATTTCGAAAATCGATGCGACAACGCGAGCCCACCCTGCTCCTGGCAATGAGTCATCAGAACGGAAAATCCCTCATGCCCCAACTCTTCAAATCCCCTCCCCACACCTCCTCCACGTCCATCGGCGGACTCAGCATCGCTGGTCTACTGCTCACTGCTGGCTGCTACGGCGCTGCGCCTCCCCGCCCGCAAGCTGTGACGCTCCCCGATGTCGCGCCAGGCTCTCCACTTGAGGTCTATTCGAACTCCACAACGAGCTTTGAAAATGTCCAGAAGGAAAGCGAGACCTGCCCACAAGGTCATGGCAGTGGTTCGTCTGCATGCGTCAAGACAACCTATACGGTCAAAGAGCCTGTTACCCGAACCGTTTCAACAGCAACCCACGGCGGAACTCCGATCGACTACGCACAGTTTCTTGTGATTAGTGATCCGAACTATCAAGAGAGCCTCACCGACCTCGCCGATCACAGCGAAGCGTGCCAAGAGGCAAACGTGCCGAGGTACATCGGCATGGGTCTCGCCATTGGCGGGCTCATCGCCTACAGCATCGGTGGCAGCAAAGACAACAGCGTTGTCGGCAACATCGGCTTGGCGAGTTTGGCGGGTGGCGCGGGTGCCTACACCGCTGGCTACTTTGCCTTTGGCGGCAATCGCTGTGTTGCAGCATCTCGCCTCTATGGCCAAATCAACTACGCGCGCTCAGCGGGCCAAACAGAAATCCGCGGCTCGCTCACCGCTTTGGAAATGAAGACGCTCGCCGATAAGTTCAATCAACGACGCACCCAATCGGCGGCTGCCGCCAACTAGGTCTGCATCGCAAAACGGCTAGTTCATCAAGCGCTGCTCGCGGGTGTAGTGACCGTCTTCAAAGTCGTCCCAGAATACTTCCACAAGGGGGTGGTCGATGGGTTCGTCACTAAAGTCGCTCATGAGATGGGCTTCGGCGACGTAGGTTTCATAGGCCGATTCATCTACAAGTACGTGATACCAAGGTCGATCCTTCGCTGGCCGACTGAGCGCAACTGCGTCGTACCAGTCGTCACTACCCTCAAATCTGTCGTCGACACTTACGATAACGCCTCGATATCCATAGCGTTTGTGAACAATGATCTGACCGGATTGGAATTGTCTGTGCTCTCTCGTCATGGCTCACAGGACTGCATCGACCCAAGTAGATCAGTCTTTATGGCCGCCACCGATCCCCTGCCAGAACCGGCGGACTCGCTGCACGAAGGCTTCCTGGCCCGCTTCGTCATTCACATCGCTCTCGTCGGCGATCGGAAGCTCAGGCCAGCGTTGCATACAAGTCTCGGCCCACAGCCCTGCGCCTTTTCGGAGAATCGCACCGCTCTCAGAGAAATGCGGGGTATCGCGAATGCCGCAACTTGGCGACCGCGCTTTAAACAGATACCCGTGCAGACCGTGTGATTCGAGTTGCATGCGCATCGCATCGCAGAACGCACGCATCGCGGTGTGCACATCGCCTTGTCCGTTGACGAGTTCGATTTCTCGAATGCCCGTTTTGCGTTCTACGAGCTGAATGGGGGGCCTGGGCACAGACATGCCTGCACCAACTTCGGGACAGATCGGCACGAGTTCAACCTTGGATGAGAGTATTTCTGAGACCCAAGGAATGCGTTTTTCTACCCCATCATAGCGAACGAGTTGGCCGAGCAAACACGATGACACTCCGACTCTAGGACGCTCACTCATACTAAGAAAAGTACCACCACACCGCCAACCGCGATGAAGGTTCCGAGAACACTGCCAATGCCCACGCGCTCGCGAAAAACAATGACCGTGACCGGGATGAGAAGAATCGGTGTGACCGACATGATGCTCGCAGCAATGCCCGCATGGGTTCGTTGCACGGCCAACAGAGAGAGCCCAACACCAACCACAGGTCCAAAGAACGCGCCGATTGCCAACAGTCGCATGGCAACGGAATCGCGCAGAGTCTTGCCGATGTTCGCCCACTGACCGGCGAGTGCCATGATGAGCGTCCAAGCAACAAATGCGGCGATCACCCGAATTTGTGTCGCGGCAAATGCATCAAAAGTTCCCATCCCGTGTTTTGAGAGCACAAGCCCAAGCGCCTGACCGAGTGCGCCGCCCAATGCCAAGACCACACCCCAGGTGCGATTCTCGCCGCTGCCGCCGCCGCTTGCGGATCGATCTGCCAAGGCCCAAGCGACACCAGCGATGGTGAGTCCCATTCCCAAGAGTGCTGCTATGCCGAGTTCTTCGCCGAGCACCAAGTAGCCAATAACGGCGGTCATGAGCGGCGCTGTTGCCATGATGAGACTCGAGAGCCGCGGTCCGATGAGGATAAAGGCGCGAAACAAGCACATATCCCCAAAGACAAAGCCAATGAGCCCGGACAGGGAGAGCCACATCCAAGCGTCGCCGCTGGCATCGAGGGGCAAGAACTGGCCACGCACCAACAATGTGACGACGCACAACATGGGCAAGGCAAAGAACAGCCGAACATAGTTCACCGAGAGCGAGCCGACCCGGTGTCCGGCCCGCGCAAATGCCAACGAAGTCACAACCCAGCAACATGCGGTGCCCAATGCGGCCAATTCGCCGATCAGACCGGTATCTGAACCCCAGTTCACTGTGCATCCCTAGACCACTGTCAGCCTGCCGTCAAGAGGTGACGATCCTGCGTCAAATCGATCTAAGTGCCCATGAAGCGTCAAGATTCGCTACATTTGGCCAACGTGTTTCGCGACGGTATTGGACTGGCTTTTCTTGCAGCTTGCTCTTTGAGCGCGCTCTCCGCTGGCTGTTCTCATGAACCACTCGACATTCCCTGTCCGGCTGTGTCCGCGGGAGAGCTTGTCGTGACAGAGGTACATGGACCGCAAACTGGTGAGGACCAATACGGTGAATGGGTTGAGGTTTACAACGCCTCAAGTCGAACCATCGATCTGAGCGGCCTGTCCGTGAGTTTCACAAAACTTGACGGCTCGTCCGAACTCAAGATGTTTATCCGCAGCGCGGTGAATCTTGAGCCTGGAGGCTACGCCGTATTTGGCAAGCAGTTGGCTGGCTCCGAACCCGACCACGTCGACTATGGCTACTTGGGAGATATCGGAGATATCGACGGCACCGGCGGCAAGCTCTTTGATAGCGCTGCGGTGCAAATCAGCTCCTGCGGAGAAGCTATCGATCTTGCCGTGTATCGCAACTTGCCAACCAAAGGCAGCTTAACTCTCAGTGGCGATATCTCTCCACCAACCGCCGAAGCCAACGATGACGAGATCAATTGGTGCATAGACAATTTGGAAGACGACGAGACAGAACAAAAAGGCGTTCGCGGAACCCCACAAGAGGAGAATCCTTCATGCGCCGAGTAGCCAAAAACCTTGCGTTGGTGTCACTCAGTGTTCTTCTGAGTGGTGTAGTACTTAGCGCTTGTGGTTCTTCAAGCCAAACCCGTCGTTACAATCGCAAACAAATTCAGGATTCGCTTAGCCGCCTAGAGTCCCCTGGGCTCGTGATTGGCGAATTCAACCTCACGGCCAAAGCAATCGTCGACGGCGATACGATCAAGGTGCGCGGTCTCGATACAAGCTTGCGTCTCTTGGCGATTGATACCGAGGAAACCTACAAGCGCGATTCTGATAGGCGCGCCTCGGATTCTGACTTCAATACCTACCTCAAGGACAAAAAGGGGGACAGCAACCGCCCGGCCAAGGCTGCAACGCCACTTGGAGAAGACGCCAAGAAGTGGGCGAAGAAGTTCTTTGCTGGAACCTCAACCGTCCGGCTTGAGCGCGATCACCCCAAAGAGATTCGCGGCCGCTACGGCCGGTACTTGGCCTATGTCTTTGTGCAAAAGAATGGCGCTTGGGTGAACTACAATGTCGAGTCGGTTCGCGCCGGAATGAGCCCGTACTTCAGCAAGTACGGCTACTCGCGGAGATTCCACAACGAGTTTGTTCAGGCGGAGAAAGAAGCCAAAGAGAAGCAACTCGGCATTTGGAAGCCCGGTTGTCAGTGTTATCCCGACTACGACATCCGCCGAACTTGGTGGGATGCCCGAGCCGATTTCATCTTGGACTTCGAGCGCAAAGCCGCAGAGCGTGACGACTACATAGTCCTTACAAACTGGGATGCCCTTCGCCGGCTTGAGCAACAACTCGGCAAGGAAGTCACGATTTTGGCAACGGTTGGTGACATTCGTCGCGGTGACAAGGGCCCAAGCCAAGCACGCCTAAGCCGTCGCCTCTTTAAGGATTTTCCCGCTGTCTTCTTTGATAGCGACGTTTTCTCAAGTTCCGGAATCACGCGCTACAAAGGCGAGTTCGTGGCTGTGACCGGCGTCGTTAACAAATACACGAACAAGTACAACAATAAGCAGGTTCTTCAGATCTTGGTCAGCCTGCCCTCACAAGTCACCGGCTCCAGACTTCCTCTTACGGAAACTCCCACCACGACACCGGCTTCGGTTGCCCCGCCCGAGACAGCAATCGACGCCGAGCCCACAACATCAGCGTCCAACACTCCGTAACTGCCCTCCCCCCCCTCACACCCATCCGTAGCACCAACACATAGCAGGCCTAATTCTTATGCACTCTATACCCGTACTCGCACTCGCCAGCGCCTTCCTTCTCACCGCCTGTGGACCGGGCGATGATGGTCCCATCGATGGGAAGCAAGACTGCACCGCTGCACTTCTCACTGGCGACTTAGTCATTACTGAGGTGATGGCAAATCCCGAAGGCGATGACGATGGCAACGAGTTCTTTGAGATCTACAACGCCACCAGCGCCGCGATTGACCTAACGGGTCTCGTTCTCGAAAAAGCCTCCGTGGACGGCAGCAGTGCCAAGCAGCATGCGATGAGCCAAACGATCATCGAGGCTGGTGAGTATCTTGCTCTTGGTGGTGTGCTTCCCGAATTTCGCGCGGACTACATCGGCTACGGCTACGCAGATGATCTGGGCGGCATGACAAACAGTGGCGGGCAACTTGGCTTGCGCTGTGGAGATGTCGAAGTCGACCACCTCTTTTATGGCGAGGCCGTGAGCGGTCGCTCGCAAGGCCTTGATGGCAACATCAGCCCGGATCACATTGCTAATGACTCCGTAGAAAACTTCTGTCCTGCCACGACAGAGTATGCAACTGGATCGTTTGGCTCGCCCGGTGTCGCAAACGAGCCGTGCAGCATTGTGGAGCAAACCACCTGTCTCGACAATGGAACCGCAAGAGACGTTGTGAAGCCCGAAGTTGGAGACCTTGTCTTCAGCGAATTCATGGCAAACCCGGACGCCGTCGGCGATGAAGTTGGCGAGTGGTTTGAACTCGTCGCAACGGGAAGCTTTGATCTAAATGGTTTGGTTGCCGGCAACGATCCCGAATCGCCAAAGATCAACCTCGTCGATGAAAACTGCCTCACGATTGGGCCTGGCGACCGTCTGCTCTTTGCGCGCTCCACCGATGCAAGTGTCAATGGTGGGCTTCCGGCTCCTGACTTCACCTTTAGCTTTGGCCTCAGCAATGGCGGCTCAACACTCTTTGTTGGCGTTGGCGACACGGTCGTCGACACCATCACTTGGACCGGATCGGGAACCGGCAAATCGACGTCTCTCGATCCCGCTCTCGAGAGCGCCGCGGCAAACGATGACGAAGCCAATTGGTGCGATGGCAAGACAGCCTATGGCGATGGCGACTTGGGAACTCCAGGCGAAGCCAACTTGCCCTGCGATACAAGCGGCATGTGTATGGACGGAGCGACACTTCGCCCAACCAATCCACCGCTGGCCGCAGACGTTCGCATCACCGAGTACATGCCAAACCCCGACGTTGTCTCCGACACCGATGGCGAGTGGTTCGAAGTGCACTTTGCTGCCTCCGCCGACCTCAACGGCCTGCAGCTCGGCAGAGAATCGGATCCAGCCCTCGTCGTTTCCACAACCATTGATGCCGTGGAGTGCGTAACCGTTGATGCGGATACCCACGTGGTCTTTGCGCGCAAAACCGACCCACTTGTAAATGGTGGTCTTCCAACCGAGAACATCTTCCTATCGGGCATTAGCTTGGGACAAACAGCGGCCGCAACGTTCAATATCTTTGTTGCGATCGACAACGCCTTGCTCGACTCCATCAACTACATCGGTGGCGACACATCTGCGGGCGTTGCGAGACAAATTGATCTTGCCGATTCCGTTTGCGATGCGACGGATGCCTACGGACCTGGCGACATGGGTGTGTTTGACTTGGGAACGCCTGGACTCGCCAACGGAACCTGCCCGTAGGACTTCGTGAAGACGTTCTTGATACTCGGCGCCGCCCTCTCGATGGCGGCGGGCTGCATACCGAATCCGGATCGGTGCGGCCCAAGCGAAGGTGTCGTGGCTCGCGTTTTGGATGGCGACACGATTGAACTTGAGAGTGGCGAAACGATTCGCTACCTGATGGTCGATACACCAGAGATCAGTCATAACTCTTCTGAAGTCGCCGAGTGTTTCGCCGACGAAGCCAAACAGTTCAATGAAGACTTGGTTGCCGGTCAAACCGTCTCCCTCGTGTATGACTCCGAATGTACCGACCGCTTTGATCGCCTATTGGCCTATGTATCGATAGGTGATCGAGAAATAAATACGCTCTTGGTTGAGCGGGGATTTGCCTGTGTTCTGCACATCCCCCCAAACGGAGCTGATCGTAGAACGGAGTTTCAGACTCTCGAGAATCTTGCCGAGCAAGAAGACCGAGGGCTCTGGGGCGCCTGTGAAAGCAACCCATGCTGAATACCCGTACCCTCATCGCTACCCTTTGCACAAGCTTGGTGCTCGCCGCAGGAAGTCAGGTTGCTCACAGTAACCAATACGAAGTTTTCGTAGACATCAATACCGAGGAAGATCTCTACGATCTGCAAGTCGCTGGCGTCATCGACGATGTCACCTTTGAAACGCTCGTCGAGCTTATTCAGCGGGGCGTCGACCTCAACACGGCGAGTCGAAAGATTCTCTACACCCTTCCCAACCTTACCTACGCCGAAGTCGATGCCATCCTCGCGTATCGCGACGAGGTTGGACGCATCACAAATCCCGCAACGCTGGTTGCTCAAGGCATCTTGCGAGCCGACAAACTCGCCGCCATCGCAGCGTTCCTTATCGTCGGCGACGGGCCGAAGAACGAGTTGCCCGCAAGCGGCAAGGTGCGCTTTCAAACCAGCTACTCCATTGAAGACACCGGCGTTCCAGCCTCGGCCCTGCAAGTGCGAGCACAGGGGCTTCGCAACGTATCGGTCGGCATGGTTGCTCTCAATACGCGCCTGCAAGTTGGCGAAGTGCGCTACGACCCGGTCCGACAAGCGCTTACTGCAGAGGCACCAAGCGACCAGGTGCGTCTTCGCAAGCTCTTTGTACGCTGGGAAGGCGAGAACGCCTCTGCAATCGCAGGTACCTATCGAATCGGATTTGGGCAGCGCCTAACGTTCGACAATACCGATCAAACAGACCCCGATGGCTTCAACGGCGACAGCGATGTGTTTCGCAGCACCAACCTGACTCGTGACTGCAAAGAGTCGCAAGGCGAGCTCGGTGCAGCGCCCTGCCCTCCCTCCGCCGGGTACACCTATGTAACACCCGATTTTCGATCTCGCGATGGACTCACCGGCGTTGCGGCATCGCTGCGCAATATCGACCTAGGCGATGGAAGTCTTGAGGTGCATGGCTTTGCCTCATACCAACCGCGCTCGATCTATCAATACGAGCTCTACAATCCAGCGGTTTGCGAAGATCCGCGCAGCGAAGATGCAAGCTGCAGTGCTCCGGATGTGTATCGCACCAATTCGGATCCACTCGCACCGTCATCAGAGTTTTCCTTTCAGACGCTGCCCAACATGTACGCGGAAAAAATTGTTGGAGCGAACGTCACCTACGTTCTCGACCGACGTGCCCATGTTGGCGTAACGGGCTACGGCGCACAGATCGATTGGCTCACCGAAGGCCTCGAACTCGACTTTCAGGAGTGGTCATCGCTGCCATATGGCGGTGACTTTGGAGCGATTGGTGTGAATGCGGCAAAGGGCATTGGCAACACCGATATCCTTGCCGAAGTGAGTCGCAGCTTTGATGGCATGCCCGGCGGTGGTGGATTGGGTGCGCTTGCCCGTGCGATTACCGCTTGGGATAAGAACGAAGTCGAAACCTCTGTTCGGTACTACGATCAGAACTTTGCCAACCCACACGCAAGACCAATCGCTGCCGCTGATGAGTTTGACGGCCTTCGCGCTCGCGACGAAATCGGCGGTCGTGTGCAATACACAGGACAGTTCGACAAACGCTTTCGCCTTCGAACAAGGCTCGACTACTGGCACTCGCCTTCGGAGTCGATCAACGAAGTACAAGCATTCGTCCGCGGCGACGTAGAACTGAGCGACCAATTCCAGTGGGGACTTTGGACGCAATACCAAGACAAAGATCTGGCGCGCAGCGGTCGCGACCAGTGCTACATCGGCGATGACCCTGACGAGATTGGGCCAAACGGTCCTGTCAGTTGCGCCGGCCAGCGGATGCAAGTGACCGGGCGACTGCGCTACAGCCACAGCAAGACCACCTGGTTTTACCTCCAGTACCAACACGAGTTGCAGGATGACGCTCGCTACAGCGAGAAGTATCGCCAAGATCTCGCGCTCGTCGCCATCGCAACCACCAAACCGCACCCGCGCTTTCGAGTCCGCGCACGCAGCCGCTTCCTGTACGAAGACATCTCTGACAACGAGTATCTAGAGCAGAGTTGGTGGAGCTACGCAGATGTAACCTACCGACTTCGCAAGCGCGATCAGCTCAAGTTTCGCTACGACCTACTCCTGCATCTCGACGATCGCACGGGTACACAGACCCGATCTCCCAACCCTGAGCACTGGTTGCGACTCGATTACACCGCGTATTTCTAGGCGAGCGGCGCGACATAGGTGATCAAGGTGCCTCTCCTACTTGGGGACACCTGATGAACGCTGCAACACGGATAACTTCACTGCTCTTTTTTGCTGCGCTCTGGGCGCCCGGCTGCAGCCGAGATGCTGCCACCGAGCTTGCAGCCTGGAAGTCCACCGCATGTGCTTGCGAGGAGCAGTCCTGTGCGACCAAGCAACGAGGCGAGTTTTGGCGACTCGTTCAGGAGTTCCGCGACGACAACCCGTCCAAGGCCGAGGCCCAGAAGCTCGGCGAACTCATCGATGAAGGACAAGCCTGCCTCGAAACCATGAGCGTCGATATCTACGCGTCCAATTAATTGATGCGGCGGCTATCGATAGCGCCGCGCACCGCTTGAAGGAGTTCGTTGACCCCGGCGGGCTTTTGGAGAATCGCAACTCCGCTCAGACGGTCCACGCGGGCATCGCTCAGACCGGTGAAGACCAAGACGTTGACCGTTGGATTCTTGGTGCGCATGGCCTCGAGAACCTGGTCGCCAGTGAGTTCTGGCATCGCCATGTCGAGCACCACGAGATCGATTCCATTGTCGGTGCGCTGCGTGCGAAGGGCCTCGTTACCACCTTTGGCCTCGACCACTTGGTACCCAGCTTCGCGAAGCGCAGCAGACGTTACCTTTCGCACCAGCGGATCGTCGTCAACAACAAGGATGCGCTCGTGGCCGCCAACAAAGGTAGAGACCACCGTCTCAGGCAGAGGCTCCACAACTCCTGCATGGGCAGGAAGCGCAAGCACAAACTCCGTGCCGCGCCCTGGCTTGCTGGCGCACTCGATGGTGCCTCCATGCTCGCCAATAATCGCGTAGGCCGTCGCTAGCCCAAGCCCTGTGCCTGCACCTTTGGTCGTGAAGAACGGCTCAAAGACGTGCTGCAGAGTGCCGGCGTCCATTCCAGGGCCATTGTCCATCACTCGAAGAATGAGTTGATTGTCCTCGATATCCAGCTCGAGATCGATGCGCGGGCACGAGGTCGAACCTTCTTCGAATGCGTCTCGCGCGTTTAGCAATAGATTGAGAAGTACTTGCTCGATCTGGCTCTCGTTCCCCAGAAGCGGCGGCACTTCGTACTCACAATCGAAGGTGAGCTGAACCCAGCCGCCAAAGGTTGTGCGGCATATCCGCACCACGCGTTCGACGACTTCGGTGAGATCAAGAGCCTTGCGCGCCTGTCCAGTTTTGCGGCCCGCAACCACCATCAGCTCAGAAACCAAGTCGGTGGCTCGTTCGGCCGCCAGTTGAGCATTGCGAACAAGCTTGGCGCCTTCTGGACGAACATGAGGAGCAACTAGATGCAGGCTCGGCAGGATTGCGCTCAGGATGTTGTTGAAGTTGTGAGCGATGCCAGCGGTGAGCTGTCCAACCGCTTCCATCTTTTGCGCGCGCAACAGTTGCTCGTGAACATGCATGCGCTCGCTTATGTCAAAGCAACACCCGGCGAGAGCGGAACTCTCTCCATCAGAACGATTCTGAGCCCCACCACTGAGGCGAACCCACCGCGTACCACCAACGCTATTCGCAAGTCGAAACTCTAAATCATGAAAGTCGCTAGGCACGGGCTTGCCCAGCACTCCCAGAAGCTTCCAACGATCGTCCGCATGGACCAGAGCCAGATAGTCCTCAAAGGACAGCGACACCGGCTCGGCGGTATCCAGACCGTGAATGACACAACTGCGCTCGTTGAGGGCAACAGTGCCCTCGGGACCGGAGAGCGTCCAAATTCCCATACCACTCGCCCGAACAGCGACGTCTAGGGCGGCGCTTGGACTATCTACATCGTCGCTCATCAGATTTTAGGATAACAAGAGTCAGAGCAAAAAGGGGAGCGTAGCTAGGCAGGTAGCTACCGACCCACTCCGTCCACACTGCACCAACATGCTCCGAAGAGTTACTCGTCGTTGGTCTCTGCGTGCGCCGCAGAACCAGCGTCGGGGACAAAGCCCGAATCACGAAGCCACTGATATGCGACCTCGCGTTGCTCAGGACGAATCAGAAGCAAGACAACGTCCTGTTTCTCAAGGCTTTGCGTGTCTTCAATAAGGAAGGCCTTACCGTTTCTCTTGGCAATCAGCGGCAGGATGGCATTGCCAGGAGCCTTGTTGACCGTCTCTCCGGGAAAGCTGAGTTCCCAGCGCTCCTCAATCAGAGATTTACTGATCATGCCGCGGATCCAAAGCCCCAGGGGCCGCTCGGCTCCAAAGAGAATCGACGCCGGAAGCTTCTCGACCATTTGGGCCGTCACGCCACTACTCGCCGTCTCCAGCGCAACCAAGGTATGGGTGCCACGAAAATGCTCGTGAACGCGCTTGGCGTAGAGGAAGTTGATGTGCTCGTTTGGCGTGAGTGCGAGCGTTGCTTTGCGCGAGTCGATGAGACCGCGAATCATGCTGCGTTCCTCCAGGCCGTTGCCGTAGATGACCGACAGCCCTTCTTCTTGCGCAGCAGCACATGCATCTTCGCTGGAGTCCATCAACATGACAGGCTCGCCGCAGTCCTCCAGTTCCTTGGCAATGCGCCGCGCGAGGATGTTGGCCCCCAGGATTAAGTAGCCATAGTTTTTGGGACGAGCGAGGCCAAGAGCTTTGGCAAGCAGCCCGCCGGTGAGCCCTTGCAGCGTCACCGTGCACGCAATGACCAAAAACACCAAGGCACGCATGTCACGGCCAAACTCCACACCGTTGGCCGCGAGCTCAATTGCAAAGAGAGAGGCGACGGCTGCGGCGACAATGCCCCTGGGCGCAAGCCAGGAGAAGAACAACTTCTGCTGCCACGAAACCTCCGTGCCCCATGTCGAGGCGAGTACCGAGATTGGACGGACGACAAACATGAGAAGAGCAACCACGATGAGCCCCTCCTCGGCGATGTTGACAACACTCTGAACGCGAACATCAGCGGCTAGCAAGACAAAGAGTGTTGCAATCGAGAACGACGTGAGTTGCTCCTTGAACTCGACAATCTCTTCGAAGGCGTGACTCTGGGTGTTTGAGATGACCATGCCGGCGGCGATGGCAGCGGTAATGCCGCTCTCGTGCACCAGACCGTTGGCGATTTGAAAACTTGCGATTGCGACCGCGAGAGAAAGCGTGTTCTCAAGCCCGGCGGGAATCACATGGCGCCAGCGGATCAAAACGGCGAGGAAGGCTCCGGCTCCAACACCGACGATTGCTCCAACGCCGATGCGCCAAGCCACATCGAGCACGCCCACGGCTGCCGACGTCGTGGTTCCGATCATGACGACATCGAGTGCAACGACGGCAACGGTGGCACCGACAGCATCAATAAAGATGCCCTCGGCTTCCAACACGATCGCGGTGTCCTTCCGAATGTGGAAGCGATGCAAGAGAGGCGTGATGACGGTGGGGCCGGTGACAATCACCAGAGTTCCGAAAAGGAAGGAGATGTCCCAGGGCCAACCCATGGCAAAGCGCGCTGCGAAGGCGCCGCCGACTGCGGTGACGAGAGCACCTACGGTGATGAGCCTGCGAATTGGCAGTGCCTGGCGCCGAAGCCTCTTGAGGTTCATGTGCATTCCGCCCTCAAAGAGGATGATTGCGACTGCGAACCCGACAAAGGCATTTAATCCCGTGCCCATCGCCTCGGGGCGAACGAGATTGCTAACGTCGGGCCCCAGTAGGACGCCAACGGCAAGTAAGACCACGATTCCCGGCAAGCGCAAGTGAGACGCTAGCGACTGCGCTAGAACCCCGGCGACCATTGCCAGACTAATTGTTAATGAGGCGTTGTCCACGCTTGGAAAGTCTAACCTCAGGTGCGCGCCAGCACGAGTAGAGCGCGCAGCATCTTGTGGGTCAGCCCCCAGACAACCTCCTCCTGATAACGCCAGCACGGAAGGTAGAGCTTGCTTGTACCGCGCCCATACTCGTATTTGCTGTCGAGTTCGCCCATCGCAGCGCGCCCGAGCGGAAGCCAGAACGCATGCTCTGCTTCAACACTCAAAACAATTGTCGGCGCCTGCACCTGTGCGAAGACATGCGGTGTGATGACGGTCGAGAGCGGACGCCCCGATGCCATCGCCTGCACATCATCGAGGGCACCGATGTAGCGACTGCATGTCGTGAGCACAACGCCCAACTCTTCATGCGTCTCACGTCGTGCTGTGGCAATCGAGTCCACATCTTCTTCCTCGGCTTTTCCACCGGGAAGGCAGACTTGCCCCGACCAACGATCCCCTTCGTGGACCGGTCGTCGCATGAGCAAGACTTCTGTCTCATTGCCGGAGCCGCGAACCAGAGCCGCAACCGCAGCCCTCTTTGGCGACTCGATGCGGGCGGGCGTTCGCCCTGAGAGTTTTTCTACTGCCCGCTGAAAGTCAAAATCGCTACTCAGCTTTTGCGCTCTTGATTTGATCAAGCCACGCTGGACGCTCGTCCTTTAGCGCAGCGAGCTTCGGAGTTGCCTTCGCAAGTGCAAGCACGCGCCGTCCTTCAGGGAAGTAGACTTCGATCTTTCCACCATCGAGAACATCTTCAACAACGCCAACACCAAACTTGACGTGGTCGATGCGCTCACCAGATTCAAACGTATCGCTAAACTTGTATGGGCGAGTTGGCTTGGAAAGATCGGGCTCAACGGTAGCGTGAGTCTTTGGCTTGGCCGCTGCGGCCGCCTTCTTCTCTGCTGCGGTTAGAGGCTTTTTCTTAGGCTTGGCAGCCTTCTTCGGCTTGGCGGCCGCGGTCTCACTGCCAGGTTCTTTGTACTTGTGGGTGCCTTTGCACTCCTTGCACTCAACCTTGGCAATGTCGCCATCAACCATAGCCACTACGACGTGCCAGACATCGCCACACTTGCGGCAAGTAGACTCAATATCGGCACCAACAGACGCGTTCATGGGTCGTATGATGCAAAGGCCTGGACGCGCTGACAAGTGCCCAAAGGCGAACTTTGTCGATTGCGGATCGCTCCATCGGACTTTAGGGCATCTACGGCGGCAGAAGGCTACGTTCCGCGACAAGTTGCCTCCGACTATTCGTTGACAATGGGCAATCTGGGCGGCCATTCACCCCGGGGGGACTACACTTGTCTCGTGAGTCGATTGTCCTTGTTTCTCGCTCTCGCTTTGGTTCTCTCTGCTGCCGCTTGCTCCCGCGACGCGGCCAAGCCTCCGCAGCCCTCGGAGGCGGAGGCGGCCAGCAAGGTTGAGCCAGCCAAATCGCCTCCCGAAGCCGCCACGGAAACGACCGGCGGTGACTTGGGCTATGGCGATGATGCCCGAATTTTTGCCACTCCAGGTGAGGCGATCACGACCCTCCTGGGCGAAGTGGCGGACTCAGTAAAACCCCGAGTGATTGGATTTGGCGAGTACCACAAGCTCACAAATTCTGCGGCTGTGCATTCTGCACTGCGACGGTTTGCCGAAGAGATCTTTGATGCCATCGCAAACGACTCGGCGCATCTCGTTCTCGAAACATGGCAAGTCGATCCATCCTGCGGCAAGCAGGCGCAAGAGGTTCGCAAGCAAGTTGAGAAGGCAATTGAACGCCCACCAGAGACTGAATCGGAAATGGCTGTCTTGTTGCGCAAGATGCAGCGCGCAGGAACCGCCCCTCACGTGCTTCACTTTGCCTGCGAAGAATACAAAGCTCTACTCAGCGAAACCGGGCTAGACACCGAACAACTCTTAACGCAGATCAGTAAGAAGCTAGAAGAAGAGACACGCAAGGCACTCGCTCTCGGCCCCAACAACAAATTGGTCCTTGTCTATGGCGGAGCGACTCACAACAATCTATTTCCGTACGCCGGTCTTGAACACTGGAGCTTCGCCAAAGCACTTGCCGACGCCACCAACCAGGCGTACATCGAAATCGATCTCTACGTGCCCGAGCTTGTGAGCGGAGATCCGCTTCTGAGCCAAGAGGCCTGGTACCCCTTGCTTGCAGAAGCCCGGGGTGATCGCGTGATTCTTATTCGACGCGATCCGGCTTCGTACATCCTGATCCTTCGAAAATCCTATACGGGCCAAAAACTCCCGGAGGAATGAGTAGTGGGCGAGCGAGTCGGCGGGGATTTCTCGCCTACCGATCTTGGAGCCCTTTGCCATCGAGGATCTTTGGCATGCAGACCTCGATCCGCGACGTGCGAGTCTTGCTCTGTTTGGCCCCGGAAAAATGTAAGGTGTAGCCGCGTCTGCGCCCTGGCGTCAGAGCGTAGAAGGCAGTTTTTAGCGCAGGGACCTCCGTCATTTTGGCGACGAGCTCTTCGGGAAGCGGCAGCTCGGGGCGGTTTCTGAGGTTCACTTTGAGACCGGCGCGCTGCACGGCCATCGCCTGCTGGACATAGCCCTCAATGCTCGTTTTTTGCGCCGCGATTTGGGCAACGCTAGTAAAGGAGATGACGCGCATAACCTCCGAGTTTTCCCCAGCCTGCTCCAAAAGCCCGGCGCTGTCTTTGAGCAACGAGCCTCGGAAGAACATGAGCCAACAGTGGTTCTTTAGCCTGGCGATGGAGGCGACATTGCCGCCCTCAAGCATGTAACAGGGCTTGTTCCACTTCCATTCTTCGACAAGCTTTGCATCGAGGAGAATGTTCCGCAGCGCCTCGAGTTCCGCCTGCCACTGTGCGCTTTTACCCAAATAGCTGTCGACTTTCGGGTGTCTGGCACCCGCTGTGGAGAGTTTGGCCTTGGGTCGCGTCTCCGAAGAACTCCAACCTGGCAAAGCAGCAGCTTGGCGGATCCAACTCGCAAGTTGCACCTCATCAACCGCGTCGCCCTCGCGAATATGGAGATAGCGGGTTTCCTCCTGCTTGGATTCGCCCGGTGGCAAAGGCTGCAGCGACGAACCTCGGAAGAAGCCAACCTTGATGAACGTTGTGAAGCAATGGAAACTAACGAACCATCCCTGGCCTTCGACGCCGTAGAACGGGGAGTTCCATTTTACCGCCTTGGAAACACCGGGAACCGTGCGCTCAATGAGCGCGTCGAGCAGAATCCCGACGTCGCGTTTCCAGCCCGGCATCGCTGCGATGTACGCCTGCACCGGGCGGTCGCCATCGCCCTTTGCGATTTGAGGATTGCCGCCAGAGAGTAGGCGAGGCGAGGCTTTGGCAGGTTCAGCGGATGTGCCCTCCCGCGTTTTGTTCTTGTGTATCTTGCCGCCCATGATGTCAACGCTCCAGTGCCAAGGGCTCTCCCCCCAGCCTTAAGACCAGAAGAACTCGTAGAACCAGCTAGGTAGCCGTGAGTAGTATTGCCAGAAGCGCCAAGAACAGCAGGAACGCACCGCCAAGCACGCAGGCGCCGCGAATCAGTGAGGCCTTATCAAAGGCTTGTCGCTCGGCAGAAAGCTTATCGATTTCGTTGGAACGCGCGCCAATGGCACCGCGAAGCGTATCGATCTGCTCGTAAATGCCAACAAACTCACTTCGATCAATTCGGTTGAGATTCACCAAGGTTCCGAGCGTGACGTACCGACGCTCGATTTCCGCCTCGGCCTGCGCCAATTCTCGCGACTTGCGCCCCTGTTCCGCGTCAATCTCTGCCAGCCGATGCCTGTGGCCCTCGCGCAAATCCGTGAGGCTTCGCTTTGCTGCGTCCCGGTCTGACTTCAGTGCATCAACCCGCGAGCTGAGCTGGCCTACCGGTTCTTCGAGAGCATCGTAACGGCGATCGATATCTTGGCGCTCGTCGCTGAGTTGTTCTGCATCGCGCCGCAACGTCTTCGCCGCGCCTCGCAGCTCTTCACGTTTCTCCCGGTCCTCTTGCTTCTCGGAGTCCGCGTCTCGAGAATCCGCAGCCTTGAGATATCCCTTTTGCCGATTCTCGATGGTCTTGCGTTGATCGCGAAGGTCACGTCGCTGCGCTTCCATGGCGCCGAGTTCGGTTTGCGCGATATCCAGAGCTCGATCTGCATCGGCGACCTTTGCTAGGCGATCCGATTCACTATCGGCGAACTTGCTGTTCTCTTCTGCTTGGCGATTGCTCAGTTCAGAGCAGGCATGCTCGGCGGTCTTCCGACGATCTTCCGCTCCATCGATTGCGCTATTCTCGGTTTCAAGCGCCTTGCTTTCGAGCCCCATAGAACGGGTTTGCCGCCCCAAGGTTCCGAGAATTCCATCGAGGATTCCTGTGTCCTTGGAGATTTGATCGCGAAGATCACCAATCGCACCACGGCGTTGCCAGCGAGCGCGCGCAAAGGAGACCGTGTACTTGACTGCCGACATGAGCCCGGCTTCGGGCACCGAAGGAACCGGCGCCACATCGGCTGCCTTGAACGGCTCTGAGACCACCACGGGCCGAGCCGATGGAACTGCAGAAGCTTGTGCGTGTGCCTGTTTGGGCGCAGATACCGCTGTGGTCTCGCTCGCGCTCGAACCGTCGTTTGCGCCCGATACAAGGTCTGCGGGCGCTGGAACCTTTGGGGGCTCGGCAGCCACAGGTACAGCCAGTTCGGTTGGAGCAACGCTCTGCGCAGCTGGATCGAGATTCCAATCGTCGGGGTGCGATGCTGGCATGCGTGATGGCGCGGGCCATCCATCATCAGAGTTATTCTTAGTGTCGACCGAATTTGGCTTTGCCTTGACTGGCGTCACAGGAACGGGCGTCGGAGGAGGCGAGGCAACGGGAGGCGAGGCAACGGGACCGGGTGTCGGGGGAGGCGAGGCAACAGGAGCCGAAGCAACAGAAGGCGAGGCAACAGGAGCCGAAGCAACAGAAGGCGAGGCAACAGGAGCCGAGGCGACAGGAGGGGGCGTTGGCGGAGGCGAGGCCAATACCTCGGAGGGCGAAGCTTGAGAAGAGTTCTGAGGCAGCGGAACTGACTCACTGGCGAGCCCGGGCGCGACCCCAGTCGACAAACTCGCAATCCGATCACGCTCTGTGCGCGAAGGAATCGGTGGCATGGTGCGGCCCCGGCCGCGCGGTACCGGAGTTGCCGTTGGCCTCCGCCTATCGTTGGTCCCGGCTGGTGCTGGCTCCGAAGGCGGCACGGGCCGCCGCTCAGCGGCTGGGCTCGCCGCAAGATCGGCAAGAGTTTTTGGCTTGGTTCCCAGAAGCTCTGGTTCCGACGCAGCGATCCTCTCCTGGGCCGCAACTTCGACGTCTTCGGGCGTGGTCTTGGCGATGGGCGCAGTGCGCTCAAGCCCGTTCTTGCGACGGCGCGGAGGAAGCGGAGGCAAGCGCCGATTGCAGGCCGCACACTCGGTGGCGGCGTCCTGGTTCTCAGCGCTACAAAAAGGGCAAAACCGCATGGGCAGGAGGAGCTTACTCGTCTTCGAACATGACTGCACCGCCCACGACGGTCATGTCGACTTCTGTCTGCAGCAAGGTGGCGTCAGGTTGCAGTTTTCGATCAAAAACCGTCAGGTCAGCAACAAAACCCGGCTTCAGAATGCCTCGATAGTCCTCGACAAATGCTGCATACGCTGCTTCCGCTGTGAAGGCTCGAATGGCCTCTTCCAAGGTCATGCGCTGCTCAGGGAGCCATCCGCCGGCTGGGGTTCCGTCGGCGTCCTGTCGAGTAACCGCGGCGTACACCCCAAGAAGCGGTGCGACTCGCTCAACCGGAAAGTCCGATCCTGCCGCCAAGTGTGCGCCGCTATCTAAAATGCTGCGCCATACATAGGCGCCGGCAATGCGCTCGGCACCAATGCGTTTCTCGGCCCAAGGCATATCGCTCGTTGCATGGGTGGGTTGCATGGAGGCGATGACACCCAGCTTGGCGAATCGCGGGATGTCTTCGGCAGCGAGAATTTGTGCGTGCTCGACTCGAAAGCGAAGCTCCGTGTCGGGAACCGCAGAATTTGCTGCCTCAAACGCATCAAGGACAGCGCGATTTGCTGCGTCACCAATGGCGTGAACGCCCAGCTGCCAACCCGCGTTGGCAACCGCAACCGCAGAGGCGTTGAGTTCTTCTGGGCTGGTTATCCACAATCCGCTGTTCTCGGGATCATCCGAATAGGGCGCCAACATGGCTGCACCGCGCGACCCCAAGGCACCATCGGCAAAGAGCTTGATGGCGCGAAGAACGAAGAACTGGGTCCCATCGCGATCAACCTCAGGCACTCGCGTGTGCAGCGATGCAACAACATCCGCGTCCCCAGCCAAAAGCGCGTAGACCCGCAGTGGTAGTCGTCCTTCACTCGCAAGGCCCCGGTAGACAGAAACGACGGAGTCCGAGATGCCCATCTCGTGAACACTCGTGATTCCGACCGATGTGGCGACCTTGGCAGCTGCCAAAATTCGGCGTTTGATCACCGTATCTGATGGCTTTGGAAGCTTTCGCTCAACAAGCGACATGGCATTGTCGATAAAGACCCCGGTGGGATTTCCTTTGGCATCTCGCTCGATCGTTCCGCCGGCAGGATCCGTCGTTGTGCTGTCAACACCCGCCAGAGCGAGTGCTGCGCTGTTGGCCCAAAGCGCGTGTCCATCTACCCGGCGCAGCGCAACCGGGCGTTTGGGAAGCACGGCGTCGAGGGTCGCCTTATTGGGAAAGTTCTGCCCCTCCCACAAGTTCTGATCCCAGCCCCGCCCCGTTGCCCACTCACCAGGCTCAAGGCTCTTGCTCGCTTCGAAAACCAATTGCGCTGCGGCGTCCGCGCTCTTCACATCGCGCAAGTTGACCGATTCAAGAGACTTGCCGAGTCCGTACAAGTGGCAGTGTGCATCACTGAGCCCCGGCGTTAGCGTGCGTCCCTGCAAGTCGACAATGCGCGTGCCTTTGCCAACGTGACGAGCGATCGTCTCGTCGCTACCCACGGCAATGATGTGTTGGCCGCGAATCGCCACCGCCGTCGCTCGGGCGTTTTCTGCGTCCATCGTGTAGATGTCGCCCCCAACAAAGACCAGGTCTGCTGTTGTCCCGTTTGCCCCTCCGCGTTGCGTGCTCCCACAGGCGCTCATGCTCATGCTCGCCGCCAGGAAAAGCGCCAGAATCTCGCTTGTATGTGCCACAGGCAGCATCCTCGAAACCAAGAGGGGATACGTCAATGCGCAGCACGACGCTTCGACCCAAATCATGCGATTTTGTGCACTGAGTGGGCTTCTCACGGGTAGAGTGCTTGAGGTTTCCAGCATGTCTTCATCCCAACTCACCACTGCACTCGTCGCCCTTCTCCTATTTACTGGTTGTTCTGAAGACACACCTTCGCCAGATGCGGGGCTTGCACCGACCCCGGATGCGGGGTGTCTGAGTGGTCTCGCCTGTGCAACGTGGCTACAGGACTACGAGCGCGAGATTGTCTACAAGCTTGCCGGTGGCATGCCCATCGCCGAGGGCGTGACGATTGCTCAGCGCTTTACCACCGAGCAACGCGAAACGGTTCGAGTCTACCTAGAAACCGAATTGCGTCTTCACGACCTGGTCCCCGAACGCCAGGCCTATGGAACGGGAACCAACGTTTTTGCAACGCTCCCGGCGACAACGGAGACCACCGCAACCGTCTTGGTCGGAGGCCACTTTGACAGCATCGAAACTTCGCCGGCCGCTGGCGACAATGGGACCGGAACCGCAATCGTGCTCGCGGCTGCCCGCTACTTCGCCGATCAACCAGAACGTCCTTGGAACTACCTCTTTGTTTTCTTTGATGAGGAAGAAATTGGCCTCATCGGCAGCCAGGCCTTCGCTGACAAGATTCGCACCGAGCAACTCGATGTGCGAGCTGTCCACAATTTCGATTTGGTGAGCTGGGACGAGGACGGCGACGGTGCGGTGGAACTTTGGTCTCCCGATCCGGGCCTACAGGCTCTCTACGAGCAGGTAGGGCAAGAGCGCGGCATACTCGTGCAATCCGTCGAGTTTGACTCAAGCGATCATGCTTCATTCCTCGGCATCAATCTGCCCACGGTCGGCGTATCAGAAGAGTTCGTATCCGGTGACTTTAATCCGCACTATCACACGCCGGAGGATACGGCCGAGAAGATCGACTACGCCTACATGCAACGCATCTCGGAACTGGCATTCGAGGTTCTTAGCATTGGCCCAACCGCTACTGACGGCTAGACACGCCAACAATACTCAGCGAATAAGAACAACTCGCAGATTTAGATGTCGCCCTGCGCTGCGCTCCTACCTAGGGAGATTGCCTGCAATCGCCATACACTGAACAGAATTTGCGAGGTATGGCACTAAGTCCACTGTGCTGAGGTTGTAGGTCTTTGTTCGCAGATCAGCGTAGGTCTGCACACTATTGCCCTTAAATACGAGTCCAGCCTCAGTCTCCGTAAAGCTATCCTGCGGCCATAAGGTGGCTGCCAGAGCAGAGTCGATTTGGGGCAACGCGATTCCCGATGGCGTTGTGCCAGGAGTAAGCATCACCCACTCATAGGTCTCCGATGCGGTTGTGCCCGCCACGATGACGATCAACCCATCGGGCTCAGGATTGTCCTTACATGCCAACGATGCGTTATCCCATGTCACTTCGAGAGGGCTTGTGTCACTTACCTCCAGGTTGTTGATGAGACTTGCTAGCTCTGTGGTGAGATTTACCGACTTTGTGATCGTTCCAGAGGCAGCGGGTCCACCGTCTTCGCGGAACGCCACACTCGAGTTCGAATTCTGCGCCGGAGTTCCTGGTTGGGCCGCTACGATAAACACCGACTCGTCGTGAAAGCTTGGAGCGATTCCAATTTCCATGGTTGCCGATCCGCCCACTTGTAAGAGAACTGGCGGCAAGTCCCCAAGCCCAAACGCCAGCCCCTGATTCAGGCCGAAGAACGATACGCCAGCAAAGAGTTCATCCTGTGGGGATTCCGTCAGGTCCGCAGCGTAGGTGCCAAGGTCTGTCTGCCAATCGGGAAGAACGACCGAACCAACAATGTTGTCTGTTGGCCCTGCCAGATTTGCGGCGGTTCCAAAACTGTAGGCGAGGTGACCAGTGTTGTCGGAGGCGTAGGCCACAGCGTCCATCGTCCCATTGGGAAAGAAGCAGCCATCGTAAATTGTCGATCCACTAGCCCCCGCACTTGCGCCGCTGCGAGTTTCGCAAGCCACAATCCGTTCGTAGACCGTCGCCCCAGTGAACAAACCAGGCAGTGTGATCTCAAGTGCTCCAACCACGGGCAGCCCATTACCTGAGGGACTGTTGCGTTTCGATCTCCCGAAGGTGATTGTCTCCCCAACCTCTACTGCGGTTACTGTTGAGAGCATCTTCGAGTCGCTTGTCGAAAAGTCACCAAATGCTCGCGCGGCCGCGGTCACGGCTCCGCCTGCAGGAAAACTCTCGAACTTCACAATGCCATTGGCGTTCGTGAGCCCACTCGTCAAGTAGTCGCCATTTGCTGCGTTTGTGAAAACAACGACGCCTTCGGCAGGAGCCTCGTCCACAAAGACACTCACGGTCACCAGGCCAACTGCCTGTGCATCGGGTCCGAGAGATGCGTCAAATGACGTGGCATCGGCCGCTCCGCCCGAGTTGCCCGCATCCGCGAACTGGTCATTCTTCTTAGTGCACGCAGCGCCAGAGGCCAACAACGTGAGGGCGACCACACTGACAAGACCTTCGTTCCTTACGCATCTCATGCTCAATTGCTACCACAAAAAAGTGCCCACAGACTCCGCCGTCAGAACGGCAGGTTTGCGGGCACCTTGGTAGCTGTCTGTGACGACTACTGCTGAGCGAAGTCGATCGTGAGCGCCTGGACAAGAGGGCCGCATGGGATCGTCTTGGTGCCGGCGTTGAGGTCATCGAGCGTGATGGTCATGATGCAGTTGCCGATGGTCTCGAAAGAACCAGCAAAGTCAGCGTCGAGCACGTTGAACTCTAAGCCTTCGCCAATCAGATCACTTTGAGCGTAGCTACCAACCTCATCATCCCAATTGGGAGTGATGGTATCCGGCGCCGTAATCGTGAACCAATCCACGATGATGTCGTTGGTAAGAGCACCTGTGACGTATGGATCGGGAAGTCCGTCGCCGCCAAAGGTGTCCCAATCACTACCATTCTCATCGACAACCGAGACGATTCCAGAATCAACGATGATGACCCAAGCGGGGTCTTCGGAACAGGTGCCACCAATGCAACTGTCGTCGCCGGTACATGTCATGCACATACCTTCTTGACCACAGCTATCCGGGTCTTGTTGGGTAAAGTCCAGACACTGTCCCAAAGGTGTGCAGCAGCCGTCTACGCAGAAATCGAGGCAGGGTTGATCTTCGATGCAGACGCCGCCGACACAGTCGATCGCGTCGTTGCTACATGAGTTACAAGCTCCGCCGCCGTCGCCACAGGCGTCTACGTTTTGCAGAGCGGGTGCAACGCACTCGCCATTTGCGGAACAGCAACCATCCGGGCAGCTGGTAGCGTCACAAGCGACGGCTTCGCAAACGCCTTCTTCGTTGCAGACATCGCCTTCGTCGCAAGCCACACAGGCGCGACCAAGAGCGCCACAGGCAGCTCCAACGTTGCCTTCAAGACATTGCGTTCCCTCGCAGCAACCACCACATGAAATGGAGTCGCATGTGACGGTAGGTGTTGCGCAGCTACCAGAAAAACACTCATCTCCCGCTTCACAGGTTTGGCACGCGCGACCATCAAGGCCACAGTTACTTTCGTTCCCCTCGTTGTTGCAGACGTTGCCATCACAGCATCCATCGCAGTTTGTGAAGTTACAGGTGGCCGGCTCCTCGCCCGCATCAGGCAGATTCGTGTTGGCATCACTTGAGCCGACGCCCGCGTCGGACGCCTTTGAGTCGTCGCCACCGCAGGCTCCAAGCCCCGCTGCGCCCAAGAAGAAAAACAGTATTAGTAGTTGTCTTGAAAGTTTCATAAGTCCCCCCGGCTGGTGGCCGGCATCTGCCGCATCCTATCTCTCCGACCGCAGAAGGCACGTTGTGGACGAGGCTACAAGCCTGACCAGCAGCCAAGTACCCTAAATTGCACAATGCGAAGTCGGCAAAATTTGGCTATATATGCCCCAATGAGCGCCCAGACATTTGAATTCCAGACCGAGACCTCCCGGCTCCTCGAGCTGATGATCCACTCCCTGTATTCCAACCGCGATGTGTTCTTGCGCGAGCTCGTCTCCAACGCCTCCGACGCACTCGATAAGCGTCGCTTTGAAAGCGTGACGAACAAGGCTATGCAGACCGAAGACGAACTCGCAATTCGCCTTGAGGTCGACAAGGAAGCCGGAACGCTTAGCATCATCGACAATGGCATCGGCATGACCCACGACGAGGTGGTCGCAAACATCGGCACCATCGCAAAGTCGGGGACTAAGGAATTTTCTGAGCTCCTAAAGAACAAAGAGAAGCTCGACGAAAGCCCTGAGCTTATCGGCCAATTCGGTGTTGGCTTCTACTCGAGTTTCCTCGTTGCCGACAACGTAACGCTAATCACGCGCAAAGCCGGCGAAGACAAGGCCACCAAGTGGCAGTCAAAAGGAACGGGTTCGTACGAGATCTCCGACGCCGAGCGCGAGTTTGCTGGAACCAGTATTATTCTTAGCCTGAAGACGCCGGATGCCGAAGACGGACTCCAAGACTACACAGACCCTTGGGTTGTCGAAGCGCTCATTCGCAAGTACAGCGACTTCGTTTCCTACCCCATCAAGATGGAGAAGGAGATTCCCGCCAGTGGCGAAGATGAAGAGCCGACAAAGGAGGACTCCACCCTCAACTCGCAGAAGGCGATTTGGACACGTTCGGCAAGCGACGTAAGCGACGAGGACTACAACGAGTTCTACAAGCACATCTCCCGAGACTGGGTAGATCCGCTTAAGCGCATCTCGACTAGCATCGAAGGCACGATTGAAGCCAAGGCATTGCTCTTCCTGCCCAAGAAGGCTCCGTTTGACCTGTATCACCGAGATATGAGCAAGCGCGGGGTGCAGCTCTACGTAAAGCGCGTCTTCATCATGGATGATTGCGAAGACCTGCTTCCAAGCTACCTGCGATTTGTTAAGGGCGTTGTCGACTCAGAAGATCTCCCACTCAACGTGAGCCGCGAAGTCCTACAGCAAAACCGACAAGTCCGCGCCATTCAGAAGCACCTTGTCAAAAAGACCGTGGACGCGATTGTGACCATGCGAAAGAACGACTGGAATGACTACCAACCGTTCTGGACTGAGTTTGGACCGGCAATCAAAGAAGGCCTCCTTATGGGGCCTGAGCGCAACGAGAAGCTTCTCGAGGCTGTCATTGCAGAATCGACAAAGGATGAGAACAAGCGCCGCTCCCTGGAAGAGTACGTCGAGGATATGCCAGAAGACCGCGAGGAGATTTACTACTTGAGCGGCACGTCCATTGACGCACTTCGCAAGTCGCCTCACCTCGAAGGCTTCCAGGCCAAAGGCATCGAAGTCTTGCTCTTCACCGATGCAGTCGACGAAATCTGGCTGCAACAGCCGCTTACCTACAAGGACAAGAAGTTCGTCTCGGCAAGCCGTGGCGAAGTGAACCTCGAAGGCGAGAGCAAAGACGAGGACGACAAGAAAGACGAAGCGCGCAAAAGCGAACTCTCCGAATTGCTTACCGCGCTTGAGGGCAGCCTTGCATCTGACGTCAAAGAGGTGCGCCTCTCGAAACGCCTTACAAGCTCAGCCGCTTGTCTCATCACCGACACGGGTGACCTGAGCCCACAGATGGAACAGATCATGCGCGCGAGCGGCCAAGAGCTTCCCGATACCAAGCGCATCTTGGAAGTAAATGGCGAGCATCCCGTCATCAAGGCACTGGAATCACTGCACAAGGCCAACACCAGCGATCCCAAAATCGCCAGTTACGCGCAGCTCTTGCACGGCCAGGCGCTACTTGCCGAAGGTGGGCAGCTCAGCGATCCTGCCGGCTTTGCGGGACTGGTCGCGGACCTGATGGTCAGCGCCGCAAGCGCATAACACTGCGCAGCCCCTACATTCCGCAGCCCTACTCTGCGCTCCCAAGGTGTGACGTCGGCTACCGCATAGGTACCCCGACTCCAGCTTGGGAGTTTTCGGCCGATGTGTGACAATAGAGAGCAGTGGGGGACAAAATTGCAAAAGGCAGCAATGTCTTGTCGCCAGGGTTTGGCGAGTCCGATGAAAATCGGCGCACCCTGGTAGACGGCTCTGTTGGGCTTTGGTGCCGGCCTTCGATGTCGGCGCCCATCGCCTTCTTGCGATACCTGCACGAACTCACCACAGCGCGAGCCGCCTACAGCGATCAGCACGTCTTTCTCACCCTGGTTGACAGTGGCGGAGAAGCAAATCGAAGCATGGTGCTTGGGCCCGGTGAGAGCGCCGTTGTCGGTCGCCACAAAAAGTGTGACATCAAGCTCGAGCACGAGAACGTTGCGCTGCGCCACCTAGCCGTGCACGTAGCAAAACCAAGCCAGTCGGTAGCAGGTCGGGCACTGCTGCGTATTTGGGATTTGCACACTGGTAAAACTCTTACATGCGAAGACGGCACCGAAGTCGAAGCACTTGAAGCCGACGGTCCGGTATTTCTCTCACTGGGGCGCTACCACCTGGCAATGATTCCTCTGGGCCAGCTTCCCAAGACGATGCCACTCACGACCAAAGAGGCGTGGGCATGCCTACCAAAGCGCGAATTCATTTCCTCTCTCGCACAGGGAACAGGAACAGCGCTTCTGCCCGAGAGACGATATGATATGAACACGAGCTCGGTCACTCGCATGCCGAGCTCCATTGGCCTGCAAGCGTTGGAAAGCAGCCAAGCGGGCAAGGTCGACGCGGTTGCATCCCTCGTTGTGCAAGGCACCGAGAAACGGCGCGAGTTCAACATCGGCGCCCACCACCTTGAGCGCGGCATTCTCATAGGCCGCTACCGGCGCTGTGTAGGCAGTGGGCTCGACGCAACCGTGAGCCGTGTGCATTTGATGATCGCCACCATTGGCGGGGAGACCGTGGCGATTGACACCGCTTCGACCGTTGGGTCGCGCCTGGCGATGGAACGATTCCACACCACGCCCTTGCTGGGGCCAAAGAAGATTTGGCTTAGCAAACATAGCTACTTAGTCTGGCGCCCAGCGCAGTAGAGGCTACGAGAAGGCACGCAGCGCGTATGGCGCACGGAATCTCTCAAACTCCAGTTCGGGATTCGCCAGCAATCGTGATAGCAACTCTCTAATGCTGGAAGTGTATCGGAAGGTCACATGCGTAGTCTTGGGTCTGAGCTTGGCAACGCTCTATGGTTGCGGGCCATCGGATGATGGCGCAGGTGCCGATGGCGGCGTAGATGCCGCCGATGCCGATACTCAGAGTTTCTCTGATTCACGTCCAGGCACAATCAACGCTGAGGTGTACGCGCACAGTCCCACCACTCTCTACCGGCTCAATCCCAATACCCTCGTGGTCGATACGGTTGCCGATTTCAATGGCTGCGGCGAAGTCATAGACATCGCGCTGGACAAGGACTCAAACCTCTACGGTACGTCGTTTACCGGGCTCTACCGCATCAATCGAGATACCGCGGTCTGCACCCTCATCGCCACAGGCAGCTATCCAAACTCGCTGTCCTTTGTTCCCGCAGGAGTTTTGGATCCCACAAGCGAAGTGCTCGTTGCCTACTTGGGCTCCGACTACATCCGCATTGACGTAACCACTGGAGCCATCACGACCATTGGCACCATTGGCGGCGGACTCTCCTCCAGCGGCGATATTGTCTCCGTAGAGGGAGGCGGCACGTACCTCACCGTCGAGGGGCCCAATTGCGACGACTGCCTAATCCAAGTGAATCCGGCCGATGGAGGCTTGCAGCGCAATTGGGGCGAGTTGGGCTTTCCAGACGTTTGGGGCCTCGCCTACTGGGGCGGTGTTGCCTATGGCTTTGACGACAACGGAAGTGCGTTCTCTATTGAGTTTGGCGCCAGCACCGTAACGACCACGCCCATCGCGTTTCCGGGGGCTCCCCCGGGGCTCCGGTTCTGGGGCGCAGGTTCTACAACCGTGGCGCCAATTATCGACTAGACTCGGCAATGTGAATCCCGAAGAGAAGCGCCTGACCGAACTCACCTCGGCGGTTCGTAGCGGTGTCGCAACCGAGGCCGAGAAGGAAGAACTCGTGCTCTACAGCGAGGGCGACCCGGAGGTCATGGCGCTCGTTGCGCAGGTCGAGGAGCAGCGCGAAGTCGGAGGCGCTTGGCTCACCCGAGCCGAAGCCGATCGGCGCATGGTGGCTGCCGAGAACTCTCCACAAAGTCAGATGGAGCAGCGCGTTGGTGTTGGCCTCATGGTTGGCGGCGGCATTGCCGGGTTCTTTTTCCCGCCTGCGCTTCTCGTGATGTTGGTCGGCGCGGGCGTGCTCACGCTCTCTGTGCTACGAGTCAAACTCAAAACTGCCGGCGACGATCCTTATGACGACGTTGAGCAGTAACTAGCCCCTTATTCGATTCGATCACAGATCCAGGCACCACGGATCCAGGAACCATCATGAGCAACGAACTTGTACCGACTTCCCACGGAGCTTTGGCAACACAGGGCGAAATGCTCGTTGTCACCTCTGACGCCATTCCCGGGTATCGCATTGTTCGGGTCTGTGGCCTCGCACGAGGCAACACCGTTCGCGCTCGCAACTTCGGCCGCGACTTTCTCGCTGGCATGAAGAGCATTGTCGGTGGCGAGGTTGGCACCTACACAAAGATGCTTGCCCAATCGCGAGAGCAAGCGCTCGATCGACTGCAATCCGAAGCGCTGCAACTTGGCGGCAATGCCATCGTCGCCATGCGCATCACAACCTCGACGGTCATGCAAGGTGCCGCCGAAATCCTCGCCTACGGCACTGCTGTTGTCGTCGAACCCGAAGCGTAAGTACGAGGCGTACGAACAATTATGAGCCTGCGAAACACCCTCAACAATGTGAGTGCGTATTCGGTGTCGGTGCTTCGACTCGGCCGAGGACTGGGTTCTAGGTCGCCGTCGGAAAACGAGCCCGCGATACCGCTCGAGCTCTACGAATTTGAAGCCTTCCCCTACTGCAAGAAGGTGCGCGAGGCGCTCTCCCACCTCAACATCGAGTACATCTCACGCAGCTCGGCACGCGGTTCCAAATCCCGAGCAGAGGTTGCGGCCAAGGGCGGGCAGCAACAGTTCCCCTTCCTTGTCGACCCCAATTCGGGAACTTCGATGTACGAGTCCGAAGACATCATCGACTACCTGTACGCGACCTATGGCCAGGGCCGAAGCGCCGGGTGGCGAATGCTTGGCCCCATCAACACATTCGGTGCAAGGCTGGCGAGCGTCGTTCGCCCTCGCGGTGGCCGGGTCAATGCGATTGCGCGAAGCAGCGATCCCGAAGAACTCTTAGTTCTCTACAATATGGAAGGGTCGCCGTACTGTCGCAAAGTCCGCGAGGTGCTATGTGAACTCGACTTGGATTGCCACATGAAGACGACCACGCGCTGGGGCCCCCGACGCGAAGATCTTGTCGCCCGCGGCGGCAAGAAAACCGTGCCCTACCTTGTGGATCCCAATACCGGGACGGAGATGTACGAGTCTGATGCGATCATCAGCTACCTCCGAACCACCTACGGCTAGCCTAGACGTGTCTCGCTTGGCGGCGAGCGTTTAGGGCGACGTTGGCGTTGCGTGGCTGCGCCAGTGTTCGGCCAAAAAGACGGCAGCCGACGATGCTACGTTCAAACTCTCCACAGCTGACGTGCCCGGAATGCAGAGACGCAAGTCGGCGTCTTGCATGAGTCCGGGAGAGAGCCCGTCGCGCTCGGCACCGAGCAAAATGCACGTGCGCTCTGGAAGTGGATTCGCGTACAGGTCCTGGCCCTTGTGGCTCGACGTTGCACAAACGGTGTAGCCGGCTTCGCTGCATTGGCGCAGCAAGGGGGAAAGATCTTCGGCAAAGACAACGCCGACATGCTCAGCCGCACCCTCGGCGGTTCGGTAGGCCGCCGAAGACAACTTGCGCAAAGGGCCTCCAACAAGGACGGCGCGGGCACCAAAGTGCGCAGCGGTTCGCAACAAGGTGCCAATATTGTGCGGATTGCCAACTCCATCGAGCGCCAGAATGAGTCCGGGGCCCGCTTGTGACAAGAGGTCGGCAAGAGCGACCGGCTCCTGAGCTTGTGCCACAATGCAGATGCCTTCGTGATGTCGCGCTCCAGAAACCTTTTCAAGTTCCGCGTCTCCAACGAGACGGTACGCCATCTTGTGTTCGGCGCAGAACTTCAGAAGACTTCCGAATTCCTGCGTCATTGTATCGCTCACAAAGACACGAATAATGTCCTGCGGTCGCTGGGCGAAAATCGCTCGACATGCATGCTGTCCACAGATTTTGCTCTCGTCGCGTTTGCTCGGCTCCATGACGAGCGGACAGTAGCAGCCTTGGATTCGCCGAACCGATCCCCAGGTGTTAACCGATCGGTTAATTCTTATATTGACCAATCGGTTAAACTCGCCTACAACAGTGTTCCCAAGGCGCCCACAGCCCTTACCGGGCACCCGCAGCCCTCTACCCAAAGAGACTCCATAAATCATGTATGACATTAAAATCATTAACGGAACGATCTTCGATGGCACAGGCAAGCCCGGCTACAAGGCCAATCTAGCCATCAAGGGAGGGCGCATCGCCGAGGTCGGCGAGTGCGCTGGCGACGCCTCCGAAGTCATCGACGCAAAGGGCGCGATTGTGACCCCGGGCTTTGTCGACCTGCACACCCACTACGACGGGCAGATGTCTTGGGACGAAGAGATCAGCCCCTCGGCACTTCACGGCGTCACCACCTGCGTCATGGGAAGCTGCGGGGTGGGCTTTGCTCCGGCGCGCAAAGAAGATCGCCAACGTCTCATCGAGCTCATGGAGGGCGTCGAGGACATTCCCGGCTCCGCTCTCTCCGAAGGCCTGCAATGGGATTGGCAGAGTTTTCCCGAGTACATGAGCGCGCTGGATGCCAAGCCTCATACCATCGACTTTCTCGCACAGATTCCCCACGACCCACTGCGCATGTACGTGATGGGCGACCGAGCGGTTGCCAATGCGGTCGCAACCGATGAAGACATCGCTCAGATGCGCGACATCGTTCGCGAAGCACTGGATGCAGGCGCTGTTGGATTCAGCACCGGCCGCACAGACAATCACCGAACCTCCCTCGGCGATGAGACACCTGCCTCGGAGGCCGCGGCCAAAGAACTCGCGGGCATTGCAAGTGCATTCAAAGGCGCAGGCCACGGCGTACTCAACGCAGTTTCCGACTTCAACATGGCGCAAGGCGATGAGCACTTCGACGCGGAATTCGATGTTCTTGAAACCATGCTCGAAGCCGGTGGCGGCGCAAACATGAGCATGTCGACCATGCAGCGGGACGGCTCGCCAAAGCAGTGGGAGCGAATTTTAGAGCGCTGCCAAAAGGCTGTCGACAAGGGCCACACGGTTCGCTGCCAAGTCGCTCCGCGCGCCATTGGCGTCATGCTCGGCCTTCAGGCCACGTTCCACCCGTTCATTGGATTTCCTTCGTTTAAGAAAATCTCTCATCTAAGTCTTGAAGAGCAGGTCGCAGAAATGCGCAAGCCCGAATTCAAAGCGCAGCTTCTAACGGAGAAGAGCGAGCCACTGGCAGGCGATGGCAGTTCCATTCCGCCACTGGCTGATGAATTCTTGGCCAAGCTCGACATGGTTGCGATGCGCTTGTACAGGCTCGGTGAAACACCGAACTACGAGCCGCCCGTGTCCTCTTGCCTGGCAGCCGAGGCCATGAAGAAGAAGGAGCCTGTGCTCTCGGTTATCTACGATGCCGTCCTCGAACAAGATGGCAAAGCGCTGCTCTACTTTCCCCTCATGAACTTCTCTGCCATGAACCTCGACGTTGTTCGCAAGATGCTCACCCATCCGCTTGCACTTCCCGGGCTCAGTGATGGAGGCGCTCATGTTGGTACCGTTTGTGACGCCGGCTTCCCGACATTCTTCATGATGCACTGGGGTCGTGATCGCAAGGAGGGCAAGATTCCCCTGGAGACGATCATCAAGATGCAGAGCCATGACACAAGTGAGTTCATCGGGCTCAAAGATCGCGGTCGACTCGCCGTAGGCCTGCGCGCCGATGTGAATGTCATCGACTACGAAAACTTGAGTCTCCGCCACCCGGAAATGCGCCAAGACCTCCCGGCCGGTGGCCAGCGTTTGCTGCAACAGGCCGATGGCTACATCGCCACCATGGTCAACGGCGAGATCATCGCGAGAGATGGGCAACTCACCGGGTCGCGCCCAGGCCGCCTGGTTCGATCTGGGCAACCAGCCTGATACGCGCCGGGCTTGAGTTGGCGGGGGGAGACCGATTCGCCTCCAACCCATGTCTCGGCTGCTTCTCGCCTTCGCCCTTGTGTTCTCGATCTCGTGCAAAGGCGGGTCCCCTGACGCGCTCGATGCGGGAAGCCTCTCGCCTGCCACGGATGCGGGCGACGAGCCTGGATTCTAGTTTCCACGGTGGCGGAACATGATGAGGGCAGGAGTTCGTCCCTTTCCTTCCCCGCGTTGATCGATAGCGCTTGCCAAGTCATCGACGAGTCTTCCCAAGTTCGCAAAGCCGACAGAACGCTGCGTGGACGCTTGTTGCGCAAATCGCGCATCGCCACAAATATCGTAACCAAGCTCGGTTCCTACAAAGAGGTGCGAATCGTCTTTGTTGAGAGCCAACTTCTGGGGCAAGTAGTCGATGTCTTCGGCTACACCTAGGCCAGGGCTTGTGGACGTTATCGGAACCAAGCTGCCGCCATCCTTAACGTGAATCCACGAAGGTGTGCCAGCGGAGGCATAGTCAACCCAACCGGAGTTGGTGTCAAACAGAGCGACGATGCATGAAAGGTCGCTCGCACCTCCGGGTCGCCAAACGTAGCGATTTAGCAAGCCTAAGACTTTTTCTGGACGCAGTGTTGCTCCGCGAGCTGCCGTTACCAGAGAATCGCAGTATCCTCGCAGGGCAGAAGCGAGAATTACTGCTGCCAAGCCCGGCGTCGTGACCTCAGCAAAGACCACGAGCACCTTGCCCTTTGCCTGCGCGTAGGTTGCAAAGAGAACCGGTGGTTCTCCGCTTGGTCGACGCAATGTGCCTGCCCATTCCAAGCCCTCTTCAGAATCAACCGGCTCTTCCGGTAGGAGGACCCGCAAAACCTGAGTTGCAGACGCCGCATCCTTCTCGAGTTGTGCCAAGTGTGCGGAGGCCAAGCGAAGCGCCCATCGCTCGACAATGCTCTCCATGGCCATCTGCCAAGCCTGCAGTGCATCTACCGTCGAGGACCAGCTACTCGCGGCACAGTAGCTCGCCCATATCCATTGTGGTGCCATCGAGTCGGAAACCGGAACCAATACGTTGATCCCATTTTCATCCATGAGTCGAAACGCCGCGCCCAGGAGTTCCGGACTCAGCGCGTTTTTCTTGGAGCCCCGATCAATCGGCTGGCCTTGCGCGGCGATTGCGCTCAGCAATGAAGACTCCTCGAATGAAACCGCGCGCTCGTCGCACTTCCAGCCACCGTCGCGACTTGGGCGGAAGAACAATTGACGCTTACACTGAAACGCTCGCTCGCTTACAGATTTGGTGAGTTCGAGTAACGCCGCTCGTGATCCTACTTCGTACCCATCCTGCAAGTAGTCTCGGAGAGACTGCAGCATGACATCCTCGCCGCTGTGGGCCAGAGCAATGTTTCGAGCTGCCCGGCGGTTGAGGACAAACCACCCAAGGAGTGCGATTTCCGGCACGACAAAGAACTCTAGACTCATCGTGTCTCCTCAAATCTGTCGGAGAAATGCAGCGCGACAAACGTCATATCGTCGCCAGCATCGGTATCCCCAAGATGGGTTTGCACTCGTGCCCGTATGTGTTTGCAGGCATCGCTTACGTTGAGGCTCGCGCACTCAATTAGTGATTTGCGGAACTCGCGGAATCCAAAGCGCGGCATGTGCGGCTCGCCGGCCTCGACGATGCCATCGCTGAAGAGAAAGAGCATATCTCCATTCTGAAGCTTCTTGCCCACGGTCCTAAACTCGAGTTCGTCTGCAGACCCCAACATGCTCCCTTCGACTCGGAGTGAGGTCAGCTCGAAGCCAGCCGACTCCCGCAAGAGAAGCGGTGGATTGTGCCCTGCATTGGCAAAGCGAACTTCACATGCCCGCGGATTAAACACCGCCGCAAACGCACTCATCGTATGGTGCTTTCTGCCAACCTCGCGAACCAAATTGTTGAGATCGTAAAGCAACAAGGCAGGTTCTATGCGCCTTCCTTCCAGGCTCGCGTGCGCCGCAAGAGCCCCACTCACCGCCGAAGCCAACGTTGCGGGCGAGACCCCGTGGCCCGTTACATCGCCGACAAAGAAGAGCACCTGGCCCTCTCCGAGATCATGCCATGCCCACAAGTCTCCACCGCACTGCTCTGCTGGCTCCGACCAACCTTGGAGCTGAACGGAATCGATCTCGACAAGCTCTGGTGCGGGCAACAATGACGCTTGCATTGCATGGGCGAGGGCAAAGACCTGAGCCATCGCTTCACGGCCGCCGGCTTGGTGTCGCAAGTACTGGCTGATCAAGCCAGACGTCATGCTCTCACCGACAACCTCGAGAAAGGCCTCGGCATACTCAGAGTTCTTCCAAGGGAAGTTGAAGATGGCAAAGCCCAGCAACTGACGGTCTTGCGAGAACGAGAGAAACACATCCGCCTCAAGTTCGTTCAGTAGCGAGAGCGCGGATTCGGCCCGCTCTCCCGTGTCTTGGGAAAGCGTGTCTCGGGTTGTCAAACCACCGTGACGCTTGAGTAACGAAACCACCAGGGGACGCCTGCGAACCGCCTTGAGATCCGTGACATCGCCTCCAAACGACAGTTGGCCTTCGGAGCCTTGCAGAATAATGATCACATCGGGAATTCCGAGTCCATCTCGAAGGGCGGTCTGAAAATTATCGGCGAGTTCGGCCAGTGTCCTGCTACGGATGCGATTGTGCGCGAATTTTAATGCGACGCGCTCAAGCTCCAAACCGGGCAAACGAAAGGCAAAGCGAGGCTGAAGGTAGAGGGCTTCGAGCACCAAGTACGCAACGCCAAGAGAAGTAAGAAGAATTCCCACCACCGACTGCAGCCCCATCGCCAGCCCAGCAAGCATCACAGCCAGTCCAGGGAGCACAAGGAGAACAGAGACTCGCCACGACGTGCGAATCTCCGTGTCGGTTGTCGCGCTCTCCGCAACTCCTTCCGATGCCTTGCCTGGAGCCGCCGCATCGGCGACTCGGTTCAGAACCGGAACGTCTTTTCGGTGCGGTTCCATAGAGAGCTAGAGCAATGGGAACACGAAGAGCCAAAAGGCCAGACAGAGCAGAGCAAAGAGCCCCACAGCTACGAGTAGGTGTTCCTCTTGCGAGTCGGATGGCCGGCGCCGCCTAGTCGGAATCGAGTCTTGTTGGATCCGGTTGTCCTCCTCTGCATGAACGTGAGCAAACCAGCCGGGTCCATGCCCGTCACGCCCTTCTCCGAGAGCGCTCGAGGCGTCCGGACGCCGCCTCTTGGGCAAAGGTTGCGGACGTAAAGGTCTTGCGGCGTGCGGAGCGTTAGCCGCGCGTTTGGGCCTAGAACGTTGCATTGAGGGTGGCTCCGAAGATCGTGAGCCGACTCCCGCTCTCCGGAGCAGTTCCACCAAAACTGCTTGGTATGGCTCCAAAGAAGCCACCGCTGTAATCGCTCTGCACGACCAGAGTGTGGAGACGGCCAAAGAGTTTGTCGTTAAACGGGAAGATGACGTAGCCCTCGTAAGAGCTTCCGCGGTTTGCGAGCTTGTTGCTCAAGTCGGTTGTGGGTGTGTTGAACGAGATCCAATGCTGAGAGGCGAAGTTGTATTCAAACCCCAGTTTGGGAGCCCGTACCGAATCCAATGGAAGCGTGTAGCGGCCGCCGAAGTAGCCGAAATACGTCTTGGTAGTTTCGCATTCGGCGTTGGGAACCAAGCCTACCGCTGGGTCTTCGGTCCAACACTTCTCTGCGGACGCAAGGCCGAGTAGAGGGAACCGCGTCGGGTTTCCATTCATGTCTGGCGGGCCAATGTTGTAGCTGATCGCCGCCCCGGGCTCGGGCTTTAGAAAGCCGATGGCAGCAGAAGCAAAGAGGTCTAGCCCGCTTCCCCCTAGGTCCTTAAGGAGCACGAGCGCACTGAGGTTTGCGTAGGTTCCCAAAGTAGAAGACTTCTGAGACGGGAAGACGAGCGAGCCGTCGAACGGTGGTGGGGCATTGGCGGTATTCGGCGGCGGGTTTGGGTTGGAAATGGGTACCGTGAAAGGACGAAACTTTGGCACCATGTAAAAGCCCAATTGGGCTAGCGCTCCCAGTTTGGGAGCTTTGATGTCGATATTGCCGCCCAGAATTCGAAGGTTCTTGGTCCCGTTTGTAAGCGGTAAATTGAGCGAGTTTAGGTCGTCCTCAAGTGGGAACGCCCAGGAAATGTAAAACGCTCGCATTAGCAAGTTGGCCGTGGGCGAGGCCGTGAGATTCACCGTCTCATACTCGCCATCCACCATGTGCAGCCCCCAACTGGCGTCGCTCTCCAGGAGATTCTCCTTCAGTTCGGCAGGAGAGCCATTGCTATAGGAAACGCGCCCCATGGACAGCGCCACTTTGTCGTGCACAAACCAATCAATCCAGGCTCGTTCCAATCGAATGGCATTGTCGCGCGGAATCCGAGTCTCAGAAGAATCCTGAGCAAAGAGTGTGGCCGTATTGGTTCCGTAACGCTTGAACATGGTGAGGCGGCCGGTAAAACGCAAATCCTTGTACGGCTGCGCCTCCAAGTTGAGCCGAAGGCGGTGCAACCACTGCTCATCGTTCTGAAGATCTACGTCGACAGGAGCGCCTGTCATCGGATCGCGAGCGCCGTCTGGTGATGGGCCGGAGTACCGATTGTGCGTAACGAGCGTGCGATAGTCTCCCGACCACCGGATGCGCTGCAGAAGGCTCCGCGTCTCCACGTTGTCGAGCAAATCCTCTGTCGCTCGCAATCGCTCCTCAAGTTCCGCTACGACTTGCGGATCCACCATTTCAATCGTTGGTGGCGGAGACGGTTCACTCTCTTCAGCACCCTGAGCGGATACGTGGGCCGGTCCAAGCAAGAACAGTGCGGAGGCGATGGAGCACGCAAGAGCCGCTCGAGTGAAATCAGTTGCCTTAGGTACTACAATCATCGAATGCCAGCTCCTTGGTTGCGCGCTACGTCAGCGGCTTTGCTCTTGAGGTAGGTTTTGACGTGGGTCAGTTGGGCAGCGCTCACCGCACCGCCGATGCGTTGATAGCGATCGTGGCTGCCGCGAGAAAAGAAGCGATCCCATTGGGTCACCGTGAAGCGACGAGGGCCCACGCTACTCACCCCGTTCTTCTTGTGGCATCCGTTGCAGGTTGAAGCGAGAAGCCCTTGGCCCTTGCTTGTACTGCCTTCAGACGAGGACGAGACCCTCGGTGTGCGAGGCAGTCGATTCGCCACAACCAGCTCTGGAGCGGGCTTGCTCGAAGCATCAACCTTGGGAAGCGTGGCGACCTTTACCAGCGTCTCAGACATTCTCTGATTTCGGCCAGCTTCGATGCGAAGAGTTACTACTTTTGGAGAATACCCTGACAAACTCAGCGCAACGGAATGGCGCCCTGGAACCATCTCGACACTCCCAATCGGACTCTTTCCAATGAACACACCGTCGAGGGCCACAGTAGCTCCGGCGGGTGAGGTGCTGATTGACACCGAGCCTGTGGCAGGGGCGCTCTCGATCGGAGGAGGCTCGGACGTTGGCGAGGCCGACTTTGTGTCGCTGCCACGACCGGACTTGGCACCTCTTGGGCGTGCTGACCTTGCGCTGGCAGTCCTATTCGCTTTCGCGACCTCCTTGGTGCTTCCAGTCTCATCCTCGTTCGCAATCTCGTCGGCAGCGCCGACAGCCTCCGGCTCAATGGCCGTGCTCTCCGCCAACTGCGGGCTGCCTGCATCTACGCTGGTGGTCGCGAGCTCTCTTGCAGGTTTCTCATGTTCCATCGTGTCGATGGCAGGCGTTGCCGTTGGCCTCTCGGGCGTCTCACGATTCGCACTCACGGTTTTGCTTGGAGTCTCGGGTCCCTTCTTGGAGTTCCCGGAGTCGCGAATGACAAAAAATATCGCGATCTGCACAGCTGCAATGGCGACGACCAAGATGGCAATCGTGCCTTTCGATGTTTTCTTCCGGGTGGAACGCATGTGTCTCCCAAGCGAGCCGTCTCGGCTCAATCAAGAGCCTGACTCTGCAGAAGTAGTACCAACACGTCGCAAACGCGCGAGGCCCATGCCTGCCAAGTAACCATCTGATATAACAGGGTTTACTGGCGCTTCCAAAGCAGGCAAACTCGGCAACGTTGCAACGCTCGTTTCACAAAGTGTTGCAGTCACCAAAGGAAGGCTCGTGTGCTCAGGCCTGCCAAATCCTCTCTCCAAGGTCGCGTTTGCCCGGTCCGCCAGGCCTGGAGTGTTCAGCGCGATCGAGCTGCCGTATTCTTCTGCTCGACATCGCAGCATGTTCCTTCACCGCAGTAATAGAGCCGAAGTGCTCGTCGCCAAACTGGCAGAGGTGGTCGCAGCGCCCGTCGGTGGCCCCTTCGATAGCGAGTGCATTGTTGTGCAAGGCAAGGGCATGGAACGCTGGCTCACCATGGAGCTTTCGAAGCGCCATGGGGTTTGGGCCAACCCGGATTTTCCGTTTGCGCGGGGCATTGTGGAGCGCGCCTTTGCAGCGCTCTTGCCCGATGCGGGTCAACACACATGGGATTCTGCGGGGCTTACATGGGCCGTCGCCAAAGGCTTGCTCGCTCATGCAAACAAACCGGGCTTCGAACCAACCGACGCGTACCTTCGAGGCGACGTCGACCACAGAAAACTTCTGCAGCTCGCCGAAAGAGTCGCCACACTTTTTGATGGCTACGCAGTCTACCGTCCCGAGCTGCTCACACTCTGGCAGGAGCAAAGTGGGCCAGGCTGGCAACCGCAGCTGTGGCACGCCCTCACCCGGCAGCAAGCCTTTGCGCACATAGGAACCAAAGAGGCCGAGTTTATGGCCCGCTTGCAATCGGGCAGCGGGCCGATCGCGGGCTTGCCTGGGCGCATCTCACTCTTTGGGATCTCTGCTCTGCCGCCGCTGTACTTGCGCGTCTTTGCCGCACTGGCCTCACGCATCGAAGTACATCTCTTCTTGCTGAGCCCCTCGCAGGAGTATTGGGTGGACATTCGCAGCCGGCGCGAGGTTCTGCGTGAGGAGCTCGATGTGAACTCCAACGAAGAGCTCGAAGTCGGCAATGAACTCTTGGCCACGCTGGGTCGCTTGCATCGAGACTTTCAATACTTGCTTGAGAGCGAAGTTGACTACGTGGATGCCACAGAAGAGTACGTAGTTCCAACCGAATCAACGTTACTTGGACTCTTGCAAGCCGACATTCTCAATTTGCACGACCGTCCAAGCGACTCAGAAAAACTCCAAGTCGCCCCAGATGACACGAGTTTGAGTGTGCATTCGTGCCACGGTCCAACTCGCGAGCTTGAGGTCTTGCGCGACCAGATCACGGCCCGCCTTGAAGCGGATCCATCACTCGAAGCGCGTGACATCATCGTCATGACGCCCGATATCGAGAGCTATGCCCCGTTTATTGACGCGGTCTTCTCAGAGCGGCTCGACACCGGTGACGTACTGCCGTTTCACATCGCCGACCGCGTGCCTCGGGCGGCCTATCCCGTCGTCGATGCGTTTGCACGCTTTCTCGAATTGATTCCCACACGCCTTACAGGGCCCGCCCTGCTCGATTTTCTCTCCACCGAAGTTGTCCGCGAGCGATTCTCCATTACCGCTGAGGAGCTTCCCGTCATTCAGCGGTGGATTTGGGATAGCAACATTCGCTGGGCAAGCGATGCCTCGCACCGCGAATTCGAAGGGCAACCAGCCAGCAACCTCAACACCTGGAGGTTCGGTCTCGATCGGCTACTGCTTGGCTATGCCTCGCCAGGTAATGGGACCGACCTCTTTGGCGGCACTCTCGCCTATGACGATGTTGAAGGTGGAGTCGCCGATCTCTTGGGGCGCTTTGCCGACTTCTGCGAGAGTGTCTTTGCCCTGCAGGGAGCCTTTCGCAAGAGTCACCGCATGAGCAGCTGGCAGCCAATACTGGAGCGGGCTCTCTTTAGCATTCTCCGCAGCGATGACGACTGTGCAAGTCAACACCAACTGCTTCGTGAGAGTTTTGCTGAACTGCGCGACTACTCAGAAACGTACAATTTCAGCGAAGACATCTCGCTTTCCGCCCTGCTTCCCATTTTGGAGAAGAACTGGCTTGGCACCGGCACACGCTCCAATTTTCTCTCCGGCGGTATTAGCTTTTGCCAGCTCATGCCCATGCGAAGCATCCCCCACCGAGTCGTTTGCATTGTCGGCATGAACGACGGAGCCTTTCCAAAGAATGCTCCTGACCTTAGCTTCGACCTAGTTACCCAGAGTCCCAGGCTCGGCGACCGCCGCCCGCGAGACGACGACCGCTATCTATTTCTCGAAGCACTGCTATCAGCCCGCGATGCCCTCATCATTACGTTTGCTGGGCAGCACAGCCAAACCAACGCCGCACTCCCCGCATCGGTTCTTGTCGAGCAGTTGATCGCGATCGCCGAACAGAGCACCGATGGCCACTCGGTCCTCGTCCGTCATCCGCTGCAGGCGTTTAGCCCGCGCTATTTTAGCGGCGATGATGAGCGCCTTTTTCGCTACTCGGAGCGCGACTGTCAGGCCGCTCGAACCTTGGCCAATGGAAAAGGCGAATCGCCTCTCTTTCTGACCGAGCCAATTCAAGACGCCAATCACGTAGAGGGCGAAGTTCGCGATGTTGCTCTTTCGGACTTCCTCGCGTTCTTCACGCAGTCCGCCAAATTCTTTCTCACTCGGCGCATTGGCATTCGCCTGCAAGAAGACCAAGAAGAACTCTTAGTGCGCGAGCCCATGGAGTTGGGGGGCCTGGCGCGTTGGCACGTTGGCGACAAACTTCTTGCAGCCATGCTCGAAACCGGCGACCCGCTCCGAGCTATGGAAGTGTTGCGAGCCTCCGGTGCCCTGCCCTTGGGGACACCAGGCGGCCATCACCTGCGCCAAGAGATTCCGCTCATCGAAGCCATTGTCGCCATGGCAAAGCCCTTTCGCAGCGAGAGCCCGCTGCCCAACATGGAAGTGGATGTCACGGTAGGGACCACGCGGATTATTGGCCAGATTGGCAATCTATGGCCCAGTGCTCGGCAGGAGATTTCGTACTCTTCGATCTCAGGAAAGCGCGAGGTGCGCGCTTGGTTGCAGCACTTGCTCATCTGCCACCAAAACCTTCCCGAGTACCCTCTCGAAAGCGTGGCGATTGGCCGCGATGGAGATCGGGCGACGGGAGTTCGCTTCGCCGCTGTGCAAGACCCATACGAAGCGCTGGTGCCTTTGGTAGCGCTCTACGAGGCCGGGCAAGCGGTACCCTTGCCGCTCTTCTCGCAGGCTTCAAGCCGCTTTGCCAACCACTGGCTCGCAGCACAGGCAAAGAATCCAGATGCCAACATCGAAGACTCGCTAACGCGTGCGCGTGCTGCCTACCGCGGCGGCGAGTACGGCCAAGGGCCAATCCCCGACTTGGCGGATGCCTATGTTCGTCAGCTCTACGGAGCTACCGACCCCATTGCCGCGAACTTTAGCCCGCTACCTACGCCTCTTGACGACGTGTCTAAGACATTTTCCAACATCGCCCTCACCGTTTTCGGACCACTCATTGCGCATCGGGAGCGCATCAAGTGAGCGTCAAGTCACTTGATGCGAACGACGTTGCTCTCGCCGGCACAAACCTCATCGAGGCCAGTGCAGGCACGGGAAAGACCTACGCAATCGCAACGCTCTACGTTCGCAGTCTCCTTGAGACCAATGCTCGTGTCGAGAACATCTTGGTGGTCACATACACCCGCGCTGCCACGGCGGAGCTTCGCGACAGGATTCGTCGTCGCATTACTCAGACCCAAGTGGCACTGCGCTCGGGAACCTCAGAAGATATTTCACTACAGGCCTACGTTCAGACGCGCATTGCGAACGATGATATCGAGGGCGACTGCAAGCGACTAAGCCTGGCTCTGCGATCGTTCGACCAGGCTAGTATCTTTACGATTCACGGCTTTTGCCAACGCTGCCTACAAGAGTCAGCGTTCGAGAGTGGCACTTCCTTCGAGAGCGAGTTCGAAGCGGATGACCGGCAACTGGCCGCCGAAATCGCTGACGATTTTTGGGCAAACGAAATGTACGCCATCGACCCCGGGCTCTTTGCCTTCTATCAGGGTCGAAAACTCTCACCGACGGAATTGCGCAAGCTGGCTCAGCAGATCATCGGCAACCCCGATTTGCTCGTGCTCCCGGATCGAGTGGCGCCGGCAACTGTCGGGATTGACGATTTTGAGGCCAGCTTCCGAGAGGCTCGAGTTTGTTGGCGAAACGAGCGAGAAGAGATTGTCCAGATTCTTCTCGGCCACGAAGATCTTAAGAAAACCTCTTACAAGCCCGAGCAGATTGTTGACAAGTACGTCCCGGCGGCAGACCACCTATTTGCATCCCCGTCGCCAACCCTCATCGAGGAAGAGCACTTTCTTCGCCGCCTAACGACCGAGGCATTGGCCTCTGGTAAGGGAACTCGCCGCGGCAAGAAGGCACCAAGACACGAGTTCTTTGACCTCGCAAGTGCCGTTGTGAAGGCGAGCGAAGCTGCTACGGCGAGCTTCGAGGGCGAGCTTCTCGCTTTGCAGCTGCGCCTTGTCGACTACGTACGCGAGCAAAACTCGTCACGAAAAGACTCACGCGCGACACTGAGCTTCGACGACTTGCTCCTGCAACTTCGCGCCGCACTTCGGGACGGCGAACCAGGAGAACTCTTCACGGGTGCCTTGGCCGAGCGTTACCCGATTGCTCTCATCGACGAGTTCCAGGATACCGATCCGGTCCAATACGAAATCTTCCGACGCATCTATTTTCGCGGCAGCGAAGCCACCGTCGGCCGCACACTCTTTCTCATTGGTGACCCCAAGCAGGCGATCTACGGATTTCGCGGCGCTGATCTCTTTACCTATTTCAAGGCCCGCAGTGATGCCGAAGATCGCACCCACACACTGGCGACCAACTACCGCTCGAGCCCTGCGATGGTGGCGGCGGTCAACACTGTGTTCTCCCATCCCAAGGATGCGTTTCTCTATCCAGAGCTCGAGTTCACACCAGTCGCCCACTCGCCCTTCGCAAGCGATGTACTTGTGGATGAGGAGACCGAGTCGGCGGCCTTAGAAATTCTCGTACTCGATCGCAAACGAGATGATGGCAGCGACTTCACCAAGCGCAACAAACAGGGCGAGCCCGGCGCCGTTAGTAAGGGGCTCGTCGACCCGCTCTGCTCCGAGCGCATCGCCGGTGAGATTGTTCGCCTCTTGGAAAGCGATGCGACGATCGACGATCGAGCGGTGCTTCCTGGAGACATCGCGGTTCTCGTGCGCACCAACCAGCAAGCCCGCAACGTTCAAGAAGCGCTCCGAGCGCTCTCCGTTCCCTCCGTGCTTGAAAGCGATAGCAGCGTCTTTGAGACCAACGAGGCCACCGAGCTTAGTCGCGTCTTGCACGCGATAGCCTTCCCCGGCAATCGCAGTGCAATTCGATCCGCACTTGCAACCGACCTTCTAGGCCATAGCGGTAACGATCTCGCCAGACTTCGTGAGGATGAGAGAGGCTGGGAGACCGCGCTCTACGGCTTTCGCAGATGGCATGACACCTGGGCACAGCGAGGGTTCTTTCCGGCCTACTCGCAGATGATGCTTGAGTCGAATGTGGCTGCGCGTTTGCTCACACGTCAAGGCGGGGAGCGCGCCATGACAAACTTGGGACAACTCGCAGAACTCCTGCAAGAGCGCGCGCTACAGGCCAATTCCGGCCCACAGGTGTTGTGCGGCTGGCTTGAGACCTTGCGCGTAGACAAAGCAGCACGCGGTGCTGCTGGCGAAGCCGCCCAGCTGCGGCTTGAAACCGACGCTGCCTCGGTAACGGTCGTCACCGTGCACAAGAGCAAAGGCCTTGAATACGGCATCGTCTACTGCCCGTTTCTCTGGCAGGGGCAATCGACAAAGCGCCAACGTGCACGCGTAGTTCGATTTCACGACCAAGATGATTCGAGCAAGCTCAAACTCGACATCGGCAGTGACGAGCTTGAAGAGCACAAGCACCAGTTCAATCGCGAAACCCTCGCCGAAGACCTTCGGCTTCTCTACGTAGCACTCACTCGTGCGCGTCACCGATGCTCGGTCGTGTGTGGCGTGGTGAGCAGTTTTGGAAGTTCAGCCCTAGCCTATCTTCTGCTGCGGCAAGACAACCTAGATACCAGCTGGGAAGGTTTGCAGGCGTTTGGCAAGAATCTGGAGCGACTCGAAGACGCCGAGCTTTGGGCTGCACTGGCACCTCTTGCAGAGCGCGGCGTGGGAGTGCGAAGGCTTGCGCCCTACACGGGTCCAAACTACGAGGGCGTGGTGCATGGAGGGAAATCCCTCGCTGGACGAATCGCAAACCGCAACCTCGCAAGTACCTGGCGCACTTCAAGCTTCACAGGTCTCACCCGCAATGCCGATAGCGATTATGACCACGATGCTCGCAATGCGGTTTCAACCTCGGAGGCAACCGCGGAAGGCCTTGGTGCGCGCATTACCATGGCGAGCGTGCCCGCCGGCGCACATCCAGGGCAAATGCTCCACCACATCTTTGAACACATGGACTTTGCCGATGCACGAAACGAGGGCAGCAATTCCGATCCGATGATCACCTGCATCGCCGATAGTCTCGCCGCCTTTGGATTCGACTCCAACCGTTGGCTTGAACACGTCGTACCTGCGTATCACGAAGTCCTGCTAACGCCTCTCGCCAGCGAAGGCCGCAAGCAGCCGTTTTGCCTCGCCGATATTGCAAAACCCCAGCGCCTCGATGAACTCGAATTCAATATTCCTGTGTGTGAGGGGCGCGCACCATTTCAGGCGGCAGCCCTTGTGAAGGCGCTGCAGAAACGCACAGCGGCACCGTGGAGTGATGCTTATCTCCCGCAAGTGCAGAACCTCGGGTTTCGGCCTCTAACGGGCTTTTTAAAGGGCTTTATGGACTTGGTCTTTGTTCACGAAGGTCGCTGGTACCTCATGGACTACAAGTCCAACAAGCTCGGCGAAACTTACGGAGACTACCGCCCAGAAGCGATGGCTCAGTCGATGGCAGAGCATCACTACTACTTGCAGTATCACGTGTACTTGGTTGCCCTCGACCGCTACCTCGCAATGCGCATTCCGAACTACGACTACGAGCGCCACATGGGCGGCGTGTACTATCTCTTTATGCGCGGCATGCACCCGAAGGCTCCTCCGGGCACAGGCATTTTCTTTGACAGACCAACTGCCGACGAGGTCAAGTCTCTAAGCAATGTTCTGAGCGGAGGCGAGCCGTGACAGTGCTACCAACCCTAGATGAACTTCGAACGGCAGGCGTCTTGCGCTCGATCGACTATCACTTTGCACGCAGCTCTGCACGGCTCGCACACGAGACACAAGAAGAATTCTTAGTTGCTGCTGGTTTAACAAGTGCGCGCATTGGCGAAGGCCACGTGTGTTTGGAACTCGCCGAACTCGCAGGCACCACCGCCGACCTCGAACTCGGCAGTCCACGCCGATACCCAGACCTCGCAGTGTGGCGGGAAGCCCTCATGGAAAGCCCCATGGTGTCCTCGGGAGAGGCACCCACGCCACTCGTGCTCACCGCAGCTGACCGTCTGTACTTGCGGCGCTATTGGCTTCACGAACAGTTTCTCGCCGAGCAAATCTTGCAGCGAGCCAACGCTGTGGACGCCGATGCCGGCAAAGCCCATTCTCTGGAAACGCTGTTCCCTGGTGTCGACCCGGATGACAAGCAGCGACAAGCAGCGCTTCTCGCCAGCAAGTACCCGTTTGCAGTGGTCTCCGGCGGTCCCGGAACCGGCAAGACATTTACGGTTGTTAAGATCTTGGCCCTCTTGGTGGAACAGGCGCTTGCTGCGGGCAAAGCGCCGCCGCGCATGACACTTCTCGCTCCCACAGGGAAAGCAGCGGCTCGGCTAGTGGAGTCTATCCAAAGCGCAAAGGGCGCTCTGCCGTGCAGCGACGCTGTTGTGAATGCGATCGCCGATGAGGCCTCCACCATTCATCGCGCGCTCGGCTCGATTCCTGGCAGCAGCACGCGGTTTCGCCATAACAAGGACAACCCGCTGGTCACAGACCTTGTCTTGGTCGATGAGGCATCGATGGTCAATGTCGCCCTCATGTCGCGACTCTTAGAAGCAATTCCCGAGCACGCCCGCCTGATTCTGCTCGGAGACAAAGACCAGTTGGCCTCGGTAGAGGCGGGTGCGGTGCTCGGTGACATCTGCAACTCCAGTGCGAGTTTTTCTCAGACAGAAGCGCGGCCAAGGATCGCGGAGTGTGTCACCCATCTCAGCAAGAGCTATCGCTACCAAGAGGGAAGTGGAATCGAAGCGCTGGCCAAGGCTATCAATTCCGGGGATACCCAAACGGCAATCGAAGTTCTCGCAAACGACCGCTACCCCGATGTGTCGCTCAGGCCCGCATTGCCCGGAAACCGCCTAGGGCCAGCTCTTCCCACCCAACTCGGCAACGGCTATCGAGACTTTCACGGCGCACGCCAACCAGAAGAAACCCTAGCGGCCCTAAACCAATTTCGCGTGCTCTGTGCTCATCATAGCGGTCCAGGCTCAGTCACATCGGTCAACGCCGAAGTGCGCAGGCAAATCGACAAACGTGGACGGGCAACGCCAGGCCTATTGCACTACGCCAAGCAACCCATCATGGTGAGCGTCAACGACTACGACCTTCAGCTCTTTAATGGTGACGTTGGTGCAGTCATGCAAACACCAGAAGGCCTTCGGGTCTTCTTTGAAACAAGCGATGGCCCACCGCGCTCCATTGCTCCCTCACGACTGCCAAGTCACACGCCGGTGTATGCCATGAGCATTCACAAGAGCCAAGGGTCTGAGTTTGCCGACATCGCGGTCGTCCTGCCTTCCGAGAAGTCACCGGTACTCACGCGAGAACTTATCTACACCGCTGTTACCCGCGCCAAGAAGAGTCTTACGATCTACGCAGACGAAGTGCTGCTCCGCCATTGCATTCAAACGCCGACGCGCAGGTCGTCGGGTTTGCGCGATTTGCTCTGGGGCTAAGTGAGCACGCAATTTTCTGGGGATCGCCAGTCGGTGCCTGCTCGGGTAAGCGCTGGCATTTCGATGAGTACTTCACCGGTACATCTCAGCTCCAATACCGTGCGAGCCGGTTAGGAGCAGCCCGAACGCAGTAAGCGCCGGTAGTTTCCTGATAGAATTTGCGAGAATGCCTCGTGGCTTGAGTGAATTGAGCCGATTCGTCTCTAAGAGACGTCCCTATCCCGATTCAAGACTCGGCTTTGCAGCGTCTTGCTTCATGTTCATAAGACTTGTCAATGGCTGACCAAAGACGCTATCCGCGCATTGAAACGCTCGATGGAGAGGAGCGGGCGACGGGACCACTCGCTCGCTTTGAACGGTGGATGTTGGCCGGTGCGAGCGAGGAACAACTCGATGATCTAGTTCATCGGGAGCGGCTTAGAAACGTCGGAATCGGAATCGTCGTTGCAAGCGTGGGATTCGTAGGCGAGGCAATTGAGGGGCTCCGGATCGGCGTTCCCGTCGTCACGATGTCTGGGCTCGCAGCACTCGCGGTCTTTCTCTCGACGCTCTTCTTCCTTCGCAAGAGCCAACGATTCATCTTGGCGGGACACATTGTTCTAACGGGTGTACTCATGGCAGCTTCGGCCAATTTGCTGTCCTCGGGGGGCTTTCTCAATCCCGCCATTGTGAGCCTATTCATCTTGCCAATTGGCGCCGCAATTCTTCTCGATGTCAGAGCGAGCTTGATTTGGGGGGCCATCGCACTGGCCGCCTTTGCGTTCTTCTGGCTGGCACCGCAGTTTGGCTTCAGCCTCGGGCAAGTGCCGGGTGGTGTAGACGGCCTCAATTCGCTCCTCAATCGGGGCATCGTGCTGTGCGGAATCGTCGTGTTGATATCGCTCTTCGTGGCAGGGCGAAAACAAGCTGACAATCGCGTTCGTACCGCAATCCTACGGCTGAGAGCTCAGGCCGAAACTCTTGAGTTGCTCAACGAAGCTGCTGTTGCGGCAAACGAGTCGGGTTCGTTGCCCGAGGCCATGACCAAATGCCTTGAGCGAATCTGTTCCATCAAGAGCTGGCCCTTGGCCCTGGCCTACGAACGCGCGACGTCAGAGGATTTGACCGATCGAGCGGTCCTCTACGCTGCCTCGATCGTTGCCGACAAGGACCGACGCCTTGTTCGAGAGTCGTTTCAACTTCTTGTGGACCTCCCAGACGACGCTACCAGCAATCCACGAAACACGAATCCAATCGTTCACTGGGATCAAGACTTATCCAAATCCGACAATCCCTATCGTCGAGTTCTCGCAAATCGCCTCGCCCTGCGCGCGCGCGTGCAAGCCGTCGTTGATATCGGCGATCAAGAGTGGGTATTGGAATTCTTCTCAACGACCCCGCTAACCCCCGATGAAGCCTTGGCCGAGACGCTGGGGCGAGTGGGCACGCAACTGGGGCGAGTCCTGGAACGGTCGAAATCGCACTCGCGCATCCATGATCTTTCGTACACCGATAGCCTCACGAGGCTTTCGAACCGACGGCACCTAAAGGAAGAGATCGAGACAATTCTAAAGACATCGCGAGATGGCGAGCATGTCGCCGTGCTGCAAATTGGCCTCGATCGATTCAAGACAATCAACGACGCATTGGGGCACGAGGTTGGCGACGCACTGCTTCACAGCGTGGCAAGTCATCTGGTCGATTCGGTGGGCGCACTTGCGGTGCACGCGAACGCAAACTGGAATGCCCGCGAATGTGTGTTTCGAATTGGTGGCGATGAGTTCGCCGTTGTGCTCAATGGCATCGCTTCTCCAACACACTCCTCCTTGTACGCCCGGAGGATTCTCGATCGCATCTCGGAACCAATTCAGATTGGTGAGCGTGAAATTCACTCTCGAGCAAGCATCGGCATCGGCATTTCGAACCTTGATGCAAGTACGGGTAGAGAACTGCTCCAGTGCTCGGGCTCTGCTCTTGCGGCGGCCAAGAAGGCCGGTGGCTCACAGATTCGGCACTATGCAGCATCGCTAAACGAAGAGAGCAGTCGCCGCTTGTTCCTTGAGAATCGCTTGCGCCGAGCCATTGAACTTGGGGAATTGGAACTTGCCTACCAACCACTCATGCTCGCGGATGCCAGCAAGATGGTTGGCGTGGAGGCACTGCTCCGCTGGACAACAGGGGACGGCGAGCGGATTTCGCCGGTCGACTTTATACCGGTTGCCGAAGCGACAGGTCAGATTGGCAGTATCGGGCGCTGGGTTCTCGAGACGGCGTGCGAGCAGCTTGCGGTGTGGATTCGTGACAAGAGCGGTCCGCAGCGCGTTGCGGTAAATGTATCGGTCGTGCAGTTACGGGAAGTCGACTTCGTCGAATTCGTTGTGCAACTCGCTGCAAAGCATGGCCTGCCGAAAGGCGCCCTTGAGCTTGAAATCACCGAATCTAGACTGATTGGCAGCGAGCCAGAGGTTCTTGCTCGCTTAGAAAAACTCCGAGCTGCGGGGTCCAAGCTCTCTCTTGATGATTTTGGAACTGGCTATAGTTCACTCAGCCAACTCAAGCGACTGCCAATCGAAAAGCTCAAGATCGATCGCAGCTTCGTCGATGGAATTGAAAGCGACGGCAACAACATGGCCCTCGTCGAAGCCATTGTGCAGATTGGAAGCAACCTTGGACTCACCATCGTCGCAGAGGGCGTTGAAAACCAACAGCAGGCTGACATTTTGTGCGCGACAGGTGCGAATGAGCTGCAAGGGTACTTCTTCTCAAGGCCGGTCTCCGCAGCGGGAATTGAGCAATTGGTGGCGCAGCAGCAAGACACAGACCTCGCCGTCTGAGCCGAGTGACGAATTGCGTTCCACTCGGCCGAGCACCGGGCCCGCGCTCGCGTTCCCGGAGTTGGTTCGACTTGACGACTAGCCGGTATTGCGAAGCCCTTGAGCAACGCCGTTCAGAGTTGTTCCTAGCGCCTTGTTCAGCAGCGCAATGGTCGCGTCGTCGCCTTCGGCATCGCGCTTGCGCCGCAAGAGGCTCACTTCCATAACGCTCAACACATCCAGGTAGGGATTGCGCAATTCGAGAGCTGTGCCCAAGAGGCTGTGCTTGCCTTGCATCGGCCTGTCGCGGAGGATTTCGATCGCAGCAACCGTGCGGTCGTATTCGGCTCTGAGCTGGGCAAAGAGTGCTTCATCACCGCCAAGTTCGCGAACGTAGAGTTCGGCAACTTGCAGGTCGGCTTTCGAACAGACCATCTCAACTTTCGAAAGCAAGTCATCAAAGAATGGCCAGTTCTTTGCCATGTCTTTAAGCGTCTGCACGTCATCAGGAGATTGCATGAGCGCATGTAGCGCTGTTCCCACCCCCAGCCAACCGGGCAACATGAGGCGAATCTGCGTCCAACCAAAGACCCAGGGAATCGCTCGAATGCCCGACATTGTGCCGCTCTTTTTCTCGCGATAGGCGGGACGAGATCCGAAGTACACGTGTGCGAGTTCGCGAACGGGTGTTGCTCGTAAGAAGAGCGCAAAGAGCCTATCGTCTTCGTAGACCATGTCGCGAAACACCGGCAGTGCGGTATCGCTCAGGCGCTCGATAACCTCGCGATACCGCGCTTGGTCGTCCGCAGAAACGTTGTCTCGCCAATCGGCAAAGCCCGCCATGAGTGTGCCGGTGAGCATTACCTCAAGGCTGCGTTCTGCAACAAACGGCAGGCCAAATTTCTGTGAGATGACTTCGCCCTGCTCGGTGATCTTGATCGAACCTTGCAGTGAACCAGGAGGCAACGCAGCTAGAGCCGTGAAGACCGGTGAGCCTCCACCGCGGCCAACCGTGCCACCTCGGCCGTGAAACATCGTGAGGGCAACGCCCGCATCGGCACAAACCGCTGCAAGCTCTTCTTGCGCCCGATACAGCGCCCACGATGCAGGCAGCAGCCCGGCGTCCTTGGCGGAGTCCGAGTACCCAAGCATCACCTCTTGTCGCATGCCTCGGCACCGCAGCTGCTTCATGTAGACAGGGTCTGAGAATAATTCTGTCATCACTGAAGCCGCAGACGCCAAGTCATCGCGAGTCTCAAAGAGTGGAACCACATCAATGAACGACGTCGGTTCTTCTCGTCCCAAGTTCACAAGGCCTGCCTCGCGACCGAGAATGAGCACGCGAAGCAAGTCGTCTGCGCTCCTCGCCATCGAGATGATGTAGGTTTCGGCGGCCTGAGGAGCAATCTCCTTCTGAATTTTTGCGATGACCCGAAAGGTGCCAAGCACTTTCGCGGTTTGCGCATCAAGAGGTGTGCGACGGCTTGTGAGCGGCCGGCGGCCAAGGAGCTCGCGATGCAGCGCTGCTCGACCAAACTCAGCCTCGCCGATACTTTTAGCAATCGCCGCCAATGCCTCCGTGTGCACGTCCGAGTCCTCGCGAACGTCGAGCACATAGCCCCAAAAGCCCTGCAGGCGAACTTGCTCAATGAGCGGTCGCAAAAGCTTGTCCATGATGCGACTGGCCTTGGCGGCAATCATCGCATCGCGAAGCAACGTGAGGTCGGCCTCAAACTCTTTGCTGCTTGCATAGGACGCGGGAAAGTCGTCGTGCTGCCCGAGGTGCCGTGCGGTGAGTGCATCGGCAGACTGCTCAAGGCGCCTGCGCATGAACTGCAACTTGAGGCGAATCGGCTCATCACTGCTCAAGCGCCCATGCGACTCCTGGATGCTTGGAAGTTGTTCGGCGTCGACGAGTAAGGAGGCGCGCAATGCTGGCAACTCAGGGCTGATACTCGAAGACAGCGAGAGCCTTTTGAATAGCTGTCGCAAGACGGCGCCGTACTGGCGAATCACGCCATGGGCGTTGTAGCGAGCGGTGGCCAACGTCACCTCGGGCGTTACAAAGGGATTGCCATCTCGATCTCCGCCAACCCAACTTCCCGTCGAGAGAGGTGCGCTCTCCGCAAGCGGTCGCTCGAAGCACGCTTCAAATGCTTTGCCGACTCCATCGGTCACGCGAGCCACAGCACTCAGAAGCCGATCTTCGAGATACCACTGCACGGTGCTCACCTCATCCATAACTCGAGGTCGGTCGTGGCGAAGCTCGGATGTGAGCCAGAGAAGTTCGACTTCCGCGGCAAGGTCGCCTTCAATCTGCTCACGCTCCGCTCCTTGTGCGCCATCGCGGGCGAGCAGCAAATCGGCAACGCGAGCCTGCAGCGCCAATACGGTTCGGCGTGTCGACTCTGTGGGGTGCGCAGTGAGAACAGGCCGCACATCGAGTTTGCCGATCATCGCTTCGACTTCGTCGGCGCTCTTGCCCTGTGCTTTGAGCTCCGCCAACGTCCACGCGATCGACGCGGGTTGGGCAGACTCCTCCGGATTGTGAGATCGAATGCGCCGCACCCGATGCACTTGCTCTGCCGTGTTGATAAGCAGGAAGAAGAGAGTGAAGCCTCGAGACACCGCCGCCGCTTGTGCGAGGGGCAGCCCGTCGACCTTCTTCAGGAGAGCCGCAAGGTCAGGCGCACCATCCTCTTCGTGGCGGCGACTACGGCTCGATGCGCGAAGCGACTCAACCGCTTCAAAAACGGCATCGCCTTCAAACTTGCGAATGACTTGGCCAAGGGTGCTCGCCAGCCAGCGAACGTCCTCGGCGAGCGGCCTATCTTGTTCGCGTGACAACTTCGTTGGGGTCATGGCCTCAGTCTAGAAGTTGATGCGCGCCACTGTCTTGTCACAGACACCTTTTCCTCTGTTGTGAAAACGAACGCGGCTTTCTAGGCGACGCTAATACGCGCTTTTCACACACCTGTGGCGGTGTGCGGTTTGATCTCGCCCCCGGGCCGGTCCAATGCCGCCCCGAGGGCTCTCGTGGCCATCTGCGGCAACTCCCACCCGAAATTGGGAGAAGGAGTGCTTAGCGATGGTTCACGAAACGCTACTCGTAGTCTTCTTCGCTATCGTCATCGCCCTCGTCATCGGAGTCGTCCATATCATCGGAGTCATCCATGTCATCGGAGTCGTCGTCGTCCCCTTCGTACTCTCCGCTCTCCTCGTCTCCATCAACGTCATCGCTCATGTCGTCGGAGTCAATGTCCTCGGTCTCCTCCTCAGCTCCGTTGGTGGTTGAGTTCTGCACGGGAGTGGTGTTGGAATCCTGAGAAGCAGCGCCTCCGCAGCCCACTTGGGCCATGGCGAAAAGGGCGATTGCGACAAGCCGATGTGCGGTCATTCTGCGTCCTCCCCTTCGTCTTCGTCGTCGCCCATGTCCTCATCGTCATCCTCGTCGAGATCCTCGTCGTCGGCATCCTCATCCTCGTCGAGATCCTCATCCTCGTCGTCGGCAACCTTGTCATCGGCGGCGGCGGCGGGAACGTTCAGCTCTTGAGCGGGCTCCGTCGCAGGTTGGGTCTTGGCAGTCTCCGGGGCTTCTGTGCCTAGGGCGGCTGCGGCGGGCTCAGTTGGCTTCTCGGCGTCGTCCTTCTTCTTTGAACAACTGGTTGCGAGTGCGAGGCTTGCAACGGCAAGTAAAAATGTTCTGCTCATAGCTTCGTGTCCTTACTCTTGGCCTCATGCTTTGAGGCGACTTGCGCCCAGTGCATCCGCCGTGCCCACTTCGCAGACCCTGTTTCCTGCGAACCTTCGAATGATTGCGCCGCCACGAATGGGTCAAAAGGCTACATGGGGAGTTTCAGTGCGGGGCACGCTCGGTGTTGGGCAGGCATGGGCGCGCGCCGACGAAAGGAACGCGCCGAGTTGCAAGCGGCAACACCGAGTCACTCTTCATCCGAGTCACTCTTCATCTTGTCGCAAACGTCATTTCCCTCTTGGCGATTGATGACGAGACGTGTATTTGTTTAGAGGTGGTTCCCAAGCCCTTTACGGCGGCGCCGTTTTATCCGCCGGCCCCACACGCCGACCCAAACGTGCGCACGCGCCCCATTCGCGCCTATGCGCAAGTTCGCGGCTACACCTGTGGCTTTGCATCGGCGCTAACCGTGCTGCACAGCTTTCAGCGCAACGTGCCACCACGCGACCTCTACAAGCGCCTTGGCACCAATCGCGAAGGCACCGGGCAGACCGCAATTGTTCGCGAGCTTCGCAATGCTGGGGTGTCAGCCAACCTTCGTTACGACATGAACTTTGCCGCCCTGCGCCGCAGCATCGACGCCGGCAAGCTCATCATCGGCTACCACCACCGAGTCGAGCACTGGGTTGTCATCTACGGCTACGGCCTCGATCCCGAGCGCGTCTTTGTCGCCGACCCGGTGATTGAATGGCGCAGCGAGCACCTCTGGGAAAGGTACGGGCCCAAGCTTGCCGACTTTGGCATTGTCTGTTCGCCGCGCAAAATTCGGGCACGCGCCTAAGCCCCTGCTCGAGGGATGCGGTGCACGAGCCGCGAAGTCGACCCGGAATGTGGCGAAGACAGAGAACAAGGCACTAGGCTTCCGCGTTCATGCGAATCCACCTGTGCAAGAAAGCCAAATTCGTTGTCGTCAACGGCCTTGAATTCCATGTTGTCCAGGTCGAGGTACGCGGCTCCTTCCTCCCCTTCCTGTTGCCGGTCGCGGCGCTTGCCGGACTGCTCGAAGACTGTGACAGTCTTGAAGCCGCTGTAGAAGAGCGCAAAGAGAAGGAGCGGGAGCTTGACTTCCCACCCGCGCAAATCGTGTTACCGGCATGTGCAAAGGCCGTGGATGGCGAAAAGGCAGGGCTAGCCACCGTGGACTTTGTCATTGATGGCAAGTCCACAAGTCTCGGGTGGTGCTCCTGCCACGTTCTGACGACCGACTACGAGCTCTTGACGCTCAACTGGCTGGAGGCGCAGACCAACAAATGCCTGTACTTGATGAACGGAGACTGTGGGAAAATACTGCGGACCCTGAAGTGTCCAGTTGTTCAGTTTGCCGGCAACGGGAACGCAAAGGATCCACGCGGGGCCCCCCAGCACGGAGAGGTTGCCCACAGCATCAGACACCTTCTGCGCAACAGGGCCGTGCTCATCGAGGGCAAAAGGGACCGAGCGGACGACTTTTTGCAGGCCTTCACTGCACTGGGAAGCGTGCTCAAAGGGAAAGCGGACAAGACGGGCCACAACACCTCGGGTGAAAAGCTCATCCACTCTGACCTCCACCATGCCCACATCAACGATAGTCCCTGCTTACACTTTCGCAGTCTATGTCTTGAAGCCTGCACGCCGTGGGTAATCGCGAAGATACCGGGCTACGACAAGATGAAAGCAGAGGCGCTTGCCCACTTGACGCCCAAAGGCGCCAAGGCGCCCATGAAGTTCGACATCATCTACTGGCACCGTGCGCCGTCCCGAGGGGGTGCCGAAGCTTCCGAGGGCGAACTCAAGCTCGCGATTACCGAAGCCACGAATGCCTGCAAGTCTCTCAAAGTCGGGCACCCAAAGCCGACGGTCTTGCTCCTTGGGGACGAGGGCTGCAAGGTCAAACACAAGTTCGCGCTGACCTTGCCAAGCGTACACTTTGAAAAGAAGAACCAACTGGAGCAGCTGATGTTCATGTCTGCCCTTGTGAGGCTCTCCGGCGCCAGGATTGTTACCGGCATCCGCTCCGGGCTCATTGACAAGATTTCGCTGACCGGCAGCATTTCGTGTTGCCAGCTCGCGATAGGGGCCCAGGACCGACTCGACCAGGTTCTCGTCGCAGGATGTGCCATGGGGCGTTACGCGGATGTCGAAACGAAGGGCTCGATTTCCACAGGCATGCTCGCGGCGCTCAGCGAACACCTTCGACTCATCTATGAACTGCGAAGATTCGATGCCCGTACAAAGGGGCCCTTCGCGCAGGGGCTCCCTGAGACGGAAGGGCATCTCTTGAAGCTTGTCATTTGCTCGATTGAGGAGGACCCCCCAGCCTTTCTGCGCTATTTGAGCCGGCTTGCGGACCAACGTCGCAAATAGGGGTTGAAGGCCAATCTCGAGCGCGTTTAGCCCTGAGCAGCATGGGCCCCGCCGACTTTGGTATTGTCTATTCTCCGCGCAAAATTCGGGCGCAGGCACCGGAAACCCATGAACGTCGCGATTGTATTTGACTCCACCTTTCCCGCCGACCCCTCGTACTACGACGAAGTCTACGACGAGGTCATGGCACCCGGTTATGAGGGGGAACCCGATCCGGAGTACCAAATTGCTGCTGCGCTGCGAGAGCGTGGCCACACCGTAAAGCTTCTCGGTGCTCATGATGATCCGATGGCCGTGATGCATCACCTTCGCGAAGAGCCGGTCGACATGGTTTGGAACTCCTCCGAAGGCTTTGGCACCATCGATAGCCTCGACTTCCTGCTCCCTGCCCTTCTCGATGCCGAGGGCGTGCCCTACACCGGCGCCAGCCCCCAATGCCTCATGGTTACGCGCAATAAGGCCATGACCAAGAAAGTGCTTGCGCATCACAACATCGAAGTCCCGCGCTTTCTCACGTATCGCATTGGCGAAGGCTTGCGCGATGATGACGAGTTCTTCTTTCCGGCAATCGTAAAACCCATGCGTCTCGACGCCTCGCAGGGCATCTCCAAAGCGTCAGTTGTCTACGACCGAGAAGCGCTGGAGCTGCGCGTACAGTTTGTTCACGAGAAGTTGCACGATGCGGCGATTGTCGAAGACTACATCGAGGGTCGCGAGCTCTACGTCTCGGTGATTGGCAATGGCGACGACCTGACGATCTTGCCGACCGTGGAGCTGCTCTTCGATCCGGATAAGAATAAACCCGAGGACCGCATCGCCACCAAGAAGAAGAAGTGGAAGGATCAGTACGGCAAGAAGCCGAAAGTTCGCCAGGTCTTTGCTCGGCCGATTTCCGCGTTGGCGAAGGAGCGCATCGAGCACACCTGCCTGGCCGGATTTCGGGCGCTGTGGCTGCGTGACTTTGCACGCTTTGATTTGCGGCTCGATGCCGAAGACAGGGTTTGGGTGCTTGAGGCCAATGCCAATCCGTATCCGAGCAAAGGGCACGAGATTGCCAATGCAGCCAAGAAAGCCGGCATGGAGTACTCGGAGTTTATCGAGACGATTCTGAAGCTCGCTGTTGCGCGGGTTGCGTAGCGTTTGCGACGAGGCCTTATCAGACTTTCTCTGATTGGCACCATGCGCGGAAGCGTCTAATCATGCATCCGCCAGTATTGCCTCTTTGATGAGTAGGAGTGCGAATAGTCTCCGTGCACATCAAACCCGAGACCATAACTTGTGCCATCTTCATCACGACCATAGTAGAAGGAGTGCTCTCTAAACCATGAGACCTGCGCACGTTCAATAGAGGGTAGAAATCGCGGTACAAGTTCGCTCAGCGTCTCAGGATACTCGCCGTTCTTGGCATGGTATTGCTCCACCGCTAGGACAATCCTCCCAGCCGCTTCTTTGGAAACATGCTGATAGTGATCACGGATCATGTGGGTGGTCGAGCGTGCGGCCGCAAGCGCTGAGACCAACAAGACGCTCCCTCGCAGTGCGATCCAATCCTTGCGCATGAGTCGCGCTACAAGAACTCCAAGGATGCCCAATATCGTGCCAATGAGCGCCAAGCCCAGGAGCCCTTGTTGCGCAAAGCTAAGGCCAAAATCACACTCGGTCATGACGACCGTGAGGACTAAGAATACTACCAAGGCCCAAAGCAGTTGGCGACGGAGCACTCTGCGACGGCCAACTTCCTCCGGGCTGCGGTTCTTCTGCGAATGCGTCCAGGCTGCGGGGGCTTCTGCGGGCTCGGCGCTGGGCTCAAAGACCGTTGGCGGTGCTTCGCGTGGAACAGGCTCCACCGGCTGGGATTGCCAGTCTTCTGGCGAATCCGCCCCCTCGGAACTCGGCTCAATCGGCATCCGCTACCCCCTCAGGCTCAACAAGCCACCTGCGCCGAGTTGGCAGGCGAAGCGTAGGGAGGCTTGTCGCAGAGCATCCGTGGAGTGTAGCACTCAAGGTCTACACTAGCGTCTGCCGGTAGAAGCTGCACGTACGTCGTCACAGAGGAGGCCCGGATCACTTCGCACCGCGCGGCTTCTTGGGCACCGCGGTTCCGTACGTCTTTGGAAAGCCTCTGTGAAGCGCCTTGACGGCTTCGTTCTTTGGCCAAGCGCGTCCAAAGGCAACAGACTTCTTCGCAGCCTTTGCATCGAACGACCTCTCGGACGTATTGGGAAAAACTCGCATATCGACAAGCGAAGCACCCGGCCTCAGGGTAATGGCTCCATCAGCTTCTGCACCATGCGCCGGAATGATGCCGTTCTCCTCAACAACGAAGGCAAATTCGCGAACGGTTGCGCCTTCCTCACGCAGTTTGCACACGTAGCTTCCAGGATTTTTACTAATGTTGTAGCGACTCGATGACACCGTGTCGGGAGCCTTTGGATTGCGGTTCTTGCCCCATACAAGCGCGGGCTTGACCCACATGAGTCGCCAGCCATACCACTCATTTGTGCGCTTCTTGCCCTTCATCTGATCGTCTTGCGCCTTGATGTCCGCAATCGATTCGATGACCTTATGCCCGTCAACATTCATCTCAGGCACTTTCACACCATCGCGTTTGCAGCGCCAAGACGGGTCGGTGAAGTTACTATTGTCGTTGGCCAGTGTTGACCAAAAGTAGAAATACACATCACCGTGCGGAGTGATGTCGTCTGGGAATTGCTGCCATGCGTATGCGAGGCCCATCAAGTCACTTCCTACGGCTTGGTAGCGCGGCGAGTGAATCGCTTTTCCCTTGATGATGCGGTCGACACGCCAATAGCGAGCCACAGGTACCTTCATCGTGCGAAGCAGCGTCTCGGTTTCTTCCGAGTCATCAACAAAACGCACTTCCACTGTGAGGTCGCCGTGCACCTTGATCGCTGCATCTCGCTTCCAACATCGGTTGTTAAGACCGACTCGACCTTCGCGGAACTGCCCGGAAGGACCGTCAAGAACGCATCGGCGTTCCACGAGGAGCTTCTTTCCCTTGAGCCAACGGACTTTGAACGCGTCGCCTTTGCTTGCCCCAAAAACTCGTAGACGCATGGCCGGCGAATACTCGACATTGGCGGGCTTGTTTCCGCTTTGTATGCGGACTTCGTTGTTGAGATTGATGACGACGTATCCATCGTCGAAGTGCGGCTTGCTGACGTTGTCCGCCCCAACTTCGGTCGCGAGAACTCCTAGCAGCATTGCCCCCACCACAGTAAATGTTCGTATTGCACTTCGCATGATGGCGGGACGCTATCACCGCTGGTTGATTCACCGTCCGATCGAGCCCTGCAGAATTTTCCGAACTGCATGGGCACACGGTTCAGTTCTACAGTAGACTCAGAATTGTTCGAGCTAGGCTCTAGCTTGGCTTCTGCCACTTACTCGGTCGTTTGCTTCGGATCCGAGGGTTCTACTCCACCGTCACGGATGTAAAGGCGTCATCCGGCGAGAAGCGCTTGCCTTTCTTGTCGCCATGCACAATCGCCCAGCCAATCTCTGGTGCCAGTCCTTCGTCGGATTCGCAAACCCCAAAGAGGCCAGCCACGAAGCGCAAGTTCGTGACGTCACCGCTCACCACATCGGTAAACTTTACCGGTGCGCTTGAGAGCCCACGGGGAAAGCTGCCCAAGCCTGGGCCATCAAACTCCCATCCTGCGGCCTTTGCATCAAAGCTCTCATGCGCGGCTTTCCATTTGGCCATGTAGTCATTCCACACAAGCTCGTCGTCGTAGTTTTGCAGGTAGGGAAAAAGTGTTTGCAGCCAACCGGTGAGTAGATTGCCACCCGAGCCACTTTGATAGCGAAAGATCGATTGCCAAAAGACAGCGTCGTCTTCGCCTTCTGCAGCAGCCACAATGCGATCGAGGATTGGTAGCAAGACGGAAGTCCACGCCTCAAGTCCGTACTCGGAGAAGACTGCGGCTCGCACCCGAATGGAGCGCCAATCTTCAACGGTGCCCTGTAGAACAACTTCGGGAATACCGCAGCCGCAAAGCATTTCGTATTCGAAGTACGCTTGGAACGTGTCCATCAGGAGGATTTCGGTCGCGGCCCGCTCCGTTGGGCCGGTTGTGGAAAAGTCAGCAACGACCAAGTCTCGAAGTTTGCCAACGTGCCCGGCAATTTGGTCCGAGAATTCCTCAAACGCTTCGGGCCAAGGGTTTGGCTGACCTAGGAAAAAGTCGGGACGATGAACTACGAGTTTCTCTTTGCCACTATGGCGAACGAACCTCTCACGCAATTGCTCTGCATTCAAGTTCACATGATTCGCAAACCCCTGCGCTAGGCAAAGCCAAACGACATCCGGACTGAGAACCAAAGGGCGATGCTTGAAGAAAGCATCGTTCGCAGCCATCACCAGAGGATTGGTATCATCACAGTGAAAGGGATTCCGACTACTACTTTCACTGAGTGCCTCGATTGGCTGATGCAGGAGCGTTTGAAGCGCTTCAGCCCGATTCACCACGGGCCGGTGCAGGGGAAGGGGTGAAACCTCTGAGACGGGAATTCTGCGAGTCATTGGAAAAGTCTCCTCTGCGCGACGAAGGAATGAAGGTAGGACAGGGATCGCCAAACCTCATGGTCGCGCTGTCCCAGACTACGAGGGAGTCCCACAAGCATGCGACTGCGATTAGTCTAGCATGCGCGGTCGCAGCGACGTGGCATCGCGATCGCGCCGGAGCAGAGCTACGACTTGATGTAGAGGCTTTCTCCGACCGCCATTCACTCGGACCGACATGAACCACTCACCTGCCCGAAAACCGAGTATCCAGAGTCCGTTACTCACCGGAATCCGGTGACGTCGAGACGCGATAGGCCTGTACACACGTAGAAAAACTTGGCTTGCCTCTTGCTGAGTCCCAGGTGGACCAACCGCTCCGTGACTTGACGTGATTGCATTAACAAACTGGAAAAAGACTCTTTCTTGGCTCAGCAATGAGCTTCCACCGCGACTCCGCAAAGTTCTTAGAAGGAACGAGCTTCAGACAGGGGGCGATGCCACCGAGGAATCCTCAGTGGAGACGCGCACGGCAACCGAGAACACATCGAGTGCCGACTGCGACTCCCCAAAGAAGATGATGGCGCACCGACCGAGAACACGTCAAACTAGGGTTCCCGCTGCGCTGGCGGTATTCCTGATGCTCGCGGGGCTCTCGCAAAGCGCGGATGCTCGCCCGCGTCCCAAGCGAAGTTCGCAGTCGTTTGAAGCGAACAAGCAGTTTGGGTTGGGCTTCATGGTGGGAGTGCCAAGTGGGCTATCCGGCAAGTACTACCTCAGTGAAGACACTGCCCTCGACTTTGGGCTTGGGCTCTATGGCCGATACGGGCGTGACAATTATGACAGAGCGCTCCACTTCCACATCGACCACTTGTGGCACCCGTTTGTGCTCGCAAAGCCCGACGCGTTCTGGATGCCTCTCTACCTTGGTGTGGGAGCTCGCATCCTCGATCACCGAGATGACCGCGACTTTCTGGACGACATGCACCTTGGCATTCGAGCGCCGATTGGCATCATGATCGACTTCACCAACATTCCATTAGACATATTCTTAGAACTCGCACTGGTTGTCGATGTATTGCACGATGGCAACCACGGCTACTCAGACATAAACCTGGCGTTGGGCGTGCGCTACTATTTTGAGTAGGCACCCATCCGCGGATGGCTAGGCTAGGAGCTCAGCCACAGTGGAGCTGCGCCGATTTTCTCAAGCAGAAAATCGATAAAGACTCGCACCTTCGCAGTCAATACATTGGATTGGGGGTAGACGAGCCATAGAGCGGTCTTCTCGTTGACATGGTAGTCAGGCAAGACACGCACGAGTGAACCATCGCCGAGTTCGCGATGAACACTCCAAAGAGAGTTGATCGAGATCCCAGCTCCCGCAACGGTCGCGAGTTTCTGGCTTAGGCCATCATCAACCATAAGGCGACACTCGCCTTTCCGCGGGTCAAAGAGCCCCGTTGCGCCGTCACTGCTGATGAGTTCCTTTGGCGCGTGATTTCGGAACCCCACCAAACTGTGCGTTGCGAGTTCTTCTGATCTCACAGGAGTTGCACGACTCGCCAGATACCCAGGAGAGGCACAGAGGATGCGCTTGTCGTCGGCGAGTTTTCGGCCTTTGAGGCTACTGTCTTCGAGCGCCGAGTTGCGCAGCGCGAGATCGAAGCTTCCTTCAATGAGATCAAACTTCGAATCCGAGAACCTCAGATCTAGCGTGATGCCAGGGTGCGCCGCCAAGAACTCCGGCAACAGTGGAGCAATATAGAGCTGCGCAAACGTGCTTGGCGCTGTGAAGCGCAACGTTCCTGTCGCCACACCATCACCATGACCAAGCGCGGCACGCGCTCCTGCCTCCTGAGCGAGCATCTCCCTTGCGAATGGCAAAAACTCGGCGCCCTCGAGGGAGAGTGCCACTCTACGAGTTGTTCTATGTAGCAAGTCAGCCCCAAGCTCGCGCTCGAGCTTGGCGAGGCGGGTACTAGCCACGGCGGCCGCTACCCCAAGCTCCCGTCCCGCTGCACTGATGTTTCGCTTTTCTGCGGCTAGAACAAAGAGCCGCACACTTTCCAGGTCCAACGATTATCTCCAAAACACGAATTATGAATTCAGATATTAGGAGTTTCTTTTGAAAATGGAAACAGTACCTTAGAGGAAACAAGGCCTTGGACGCAAAGAGCGACGAGCCGCAGGAAAGAAGCACGCCATCATGAAAGCCATCGGTCACGCGGACGCAGGTCCCATCTCCAACAAAAACGCCCTCATTGAACTTGAGCTGGATACTCCAAAGCCCGGGCCTCAAGACCTTCTCGTGGAAGTGCGAGGCGTCTCTATGAACCCGGTCGACGTCAAGGTGCGCGCCAACATGCAGCCCGAGGGCGGGCCGCGAATTCTGGGATACGACGCCGCAGGTGTTGTGAAAGAGATTGGCTCCGAGGTCACACGCTTCGCAGTTGGCGACGAAGTCTTCTACGCGGGCGACTTCACTCGCGCTGGTAGCAATGCCGAGTTTCAACTGGTCGATGAGCGCATCGTCGGGCGCAAACCAACGTCCCTTGGGTTCGCCGAAGCGGCCGGCATGCCGCTAACAACGATTACAGCGTGGGAAATTCTCTTTGACAGTTTTGGCTTGCGAGAAGGCGATGGCGCGGGCGACACACTCCTGGTTATCGGCGGCGCGGGCGGGGTTGGTTCAATTCTCATTCAGCTCGCAAAGAAGCTGACAGGGCTAACCGTCATCGCAACGGCATCGCGCCCAGAAACCATCGAGTGGGTTAAGAAAATGGGCGCAGATCACGTGGTCAATCATCGCAAGCCTCTCAACGAAGAAATCCAGGCTCTTGGCATCGCTCCGCGCTACGTCGCCTCACTCACCAACACCGAGGATCACTTCGCGGCGATTACGGAACTCATAAAGCCTCGTGGCCACATCGCTCTCATTGATGATCCACAGGTTCTAAACATCCTTCCACTCAAATTCAAGGCGCTCTCCGTGAGCTGGGAGTTCATGTTCACGCGTTCGATGTTCCATACGGACGACATGGATTCGCAGCACAAGCTTCTCAGTCGGCTAGCAGACCTCTTGGACGATGGAACGCTGCAATCTACCGTCACCGCTCAGGCGGGAACCATGAGTGTAGAGACCCTCGCCGCAACACATGCACTTCAGGAGCAGGGAACGGCAATCGGAAAGACCGTCCTCAAGGGCTTTGTTTAGCCTACTCAGAACTAAGACTATTTCCGACACAGCTCCATACAAATAGCAGGAGCACCTAGCCAAGGTACCGAACCGATAACGGCTTGCCATCGATATGCAGCCCAGGAAGACGAAGCATGACCAAAACAATACTTATCACGGGTGCTACCGATGGCATTGGGCTACAAACCGCTCGCAACCTTGTCGCTCTCGGACATCAGGTGCTCCTCCACGGGCGCAATGCATCAAAGCTAGCGGCGGTGAAACAGGAGCTCGCTGCCAGCGCAGCAGAAGGCGCTATCGAAAGCTATGTATGCGATCTGGCGAACCTTGACGATGTAGAGACCTTTGCAGAGGCAATCGCCGCCAAGCACTCAACGCTTGATGTCCTCATTAACAATGCGGGTGTCTTTCAGACCAATACCCCGACAATCGACGGCCTCGATGTTCGCTTTGTTGTGAATACGATCGCTCCCTACTTGCTCACACAACGCCTCTTGCCACTACTGGGAACAACCGCCCGAGTCGTGAACCTTTCGTCCGCGGCTCAGTCGCCTGTAGACATCGATGCCCTGCTCGGGAAACGCAGCTTGTCGGATGGTCTTGCGTACGCACAGAGCAAGTTGGCACTAACGATGTGGTCGCGCGTGCTGGCTCTCTCTCTTGGCGACTCGGGGCCGGCAATCATTGCCGTGAACCCAGGCTCAATGCTCGGCACGAAGATGGTCAAGCAGGCCTATGGTGTCAACGGTGGAGACGTCAACATTGGCGCCGACATCCTAACCCGCGCGGCGTTGGCAGATGAGTTTGCATCGGCGTCAGGAACATACTTCGACAACGACTCGGGCCACTTTGCCGCGCCACACAGGGATGCGCTTGATTCGAAAACGTCCGACGCGATCGTGCGCGCCGTGGAAGCAATCATCGCCCAAGCACGTTAGTCATTTGCGCTACGTGGCATCCGCGGCCAGGGCACTACAAAGCGGCACAGATTGCCCGGTTCCACGAACCAACTGCACACCCAGTATGTGGTATGAGTCTGCATGAAATTAAGAACTGTACTTAGTGTGGGCACAGCGGCTTTGCTGTGTGCTGGGGTGGGATGCAAGAAGGACGAGAAGAAGGCCGATGACAACGCGGCCACTACGGTGACGCCAAAAGCGACGGACACCACGACCGAGCCCATCAAGCCAGCCACCGAGGTGGCGACTCCTGTAGAACCTGCGGCGCCCGCCGTTGAAGTTTCCAAGGGCTTGGCCGAAGAGGGCAACAACCCAAAGCTCGTCGAGCTCGTGGCCGCATTTGAGGCTTGCAAGTTGACTCCTCAGAACCTCGCCTACGAATGTCGAGAGGCTCTTAAGCCCTTCAACGCCGCTGTAGACAAGGAGGCCGATGCAGCAACCCTCTTCAATTTCTTGGATGATACGAAGCCGCACGTGCGCGCCGCTGCCGCCCTCTCCATCGCAAACTTCATGATGATGCAGACGGCAGCTGGCCGCGAGTTTGGCGCACGTCTCGCAGCCGCCGCTGCACGGGAAACAGAAGCCGCAATCGCCAACGTGCTCGGCCCGTCCATCTTGCAGGGGGACTTTAAAGATGCGGAGTACAGCACCGCAGTGCAGGCACTTGCCGCCACCCACCCCTTGGAAGAAATGCGCGCTTCGGTCGTGTCCAATCTTCCAACACAGGATTGGGAGACGTTTTTCCCTTTCCTAAAAGACCGTTTGGCAAAAGAGAAGGCGCCCAAGGTTCGTGAGGCCATCATGTCTTCGTTCTACACGTCTGCACAGAAGGACGGCGCATGTGACTTCTTTGTGGCAAATCTTAAGGACGCTGATGCGAAAGTTGCGGCGAAAGCTGCCTACAACATCGTCTGGACTAGCGATGCCTGCATGGCAAACTACGGCGACTTCCTTGCCGAGTTCGAATCCCGCGTAAAATCCGGCAAGGCTGACTTTGGCTACCTCAACCTAACATCCTACTTCGCGCAAGCTAAGAAAAGTACTGACGAACAGAAGGCAACGTTCTTCGGTCTTCTCAAGGAAGTCGTTGCAGACACAAACGTTGCCGGCATGGGCCGCTCAAGCGCACTCAAAACTCTGGGCAAGTACGCTCCAGACGGGAAAGAGTTCGCCAAGAAGTTTGTCGCTGATCCCGAGCGCTTCGTGATGGATGAAGCCAAGAAGATCGTCAAGGGCAAGTAAGCGATCGTAGGCGCGCAATTGCGCTGGCACGGCCGCGATTTCGTGCGCTTGCATCAGGGCGAAGGCCGGGACAGTTCCGGCCTTCCCTTCACCACGACAGCCATATCTACCCTAAGCCCAGTTCGTGTGAGACTCGAGCTCCACTAAGAAGCATCTTTCGCCAGTTCCACCGTGAAGCGTCCACACGGTAAATTCGGTGGCTGATAGCATCGATGCGAATGGGAACGGCGGTGGGAACAAGTGTGGACGAGCTAGCGTTGCCGCTCGAACGAGACGGCTTCATGCGAACGTTGATTCAGCACCTCGCTGGCACGCTCGAAGACGTCATCGGTGTAGAGGAGGCTGCGGGCTACATAAGTCTAGTTGGCCAGCACATGGGTGCCGAGATCAACTCCCTATACCTAGGTGCAATGGGTCTCAATCGCCTCCCCGCTTCACAAGTTGCAGACGTCCTTGTCGATCTCAAGAAGCGCATCAAAGGCGACTTCTTTGTCATCGAGGAGACCAGCGAGCGACTTGTACTCGGGAATCGCCAGTGTCCTTTTGGCGATAAGGTTATTGGCCGACCATCGATGTGCATGATGACTTCCAACGTCTTCGGTTTCATCTCAGCTTCAAGCCTTGGCTACGCGAAAGTCGAGCTTCAGGAGACAATCGCCGAGGGCGCGAGTGGTTGCCGCGTTGTGATTCATCTCGATGCCAGCAAGAGCGCGGACGCCCCAGGGCGCGAGTACTTTGGAGACTAGGGCTCCGGCCGAGAAACGCTAGAGTCATGGAACGATTTGTTCAAGGCACGCTTGTCACATTGGATGCGAGCGGCACCATTCTAAAAGTGAGGCAAGGGTCCGAAGTATTCTTACGCCCCGAGCCTCGAACAGAGCTTGAGGGCACGAAATTGTCTTGCCTGCTCCCCGGCGACCAAGCAAAGAAGGTCGACGACATGATTCGTGTTGCGCTTCGCTCCGGAGCGCCCATTCCCGGCTCGATGACGGTCACCGATAGCAATGGACAGCTCTGCGAAGTGCACTGCAAGGCCGCCCGTACGAATTTTCCTGAGCGCCACATTCTGCTTCAGATGCAACTTCGCGAAAACCAATTCGTGGCGCTGAACAAAGAGATAGCCGCACTGGGCCACGAAATCGCTAGGCGACGAGACGTTGAAGCAGACTTGCGGGACACAAAGGAGCGACTTGAGCTTATCTTGGGCTCTACGCCTGAGGGTGTCTTTGGAATCGATCTTGAGGGTCACATCACCTTCTGCAACGCATCCACACTTCGCGCGCTGCAATACGAGGCAGAGCATCAGCTGATCGGACGCTGCCTCAGCAAGACGGCGCAGCATCGCTGGCAAGATGGTAGCCCTCGTTCCATCGGAGAGAGCCTTCTCCGCACTCCATCGGTCTCGTCACAATCCCCACACGGGAAGCGAGACATTCTAATCCGAAAGGATGGGAGCGCCCTGCCCATTGAGTTCCGGTTGCGGCCACTCGCGCGCGATGGCGAGCAGCTTGGAACGGTGTGCACGTTTACTGACATCACCGACCAGCTGCTTGAAGAAGAACGCCAGCGGCAATTCAACCACAAGGTGCAGCAGGCACAGAAACTGGAGAGCTTGGGTGTTCTCGCGGGCGGCATTGCTCACGACTTCAACAACCTCCTACTGGGCATCATCGGCAATATCGATCTTGCACTGCTCGACGCCACGAAACCCACGATGAGTTCTTCGTACTTGGGCGACGCCATGGGCAGTGCACAACGTGCCGCAGAGCTGTGCAAACAAATGCTCGCCTACTCGGGCAAGGGGCGATTCGTGGTGGTTCCGTTGGACCTCTCCGTTCTCGTGGAAGACATGGCCGATCTACTGAAGGTCTCGATCTCCAAGAAAGTGGGATTGCACTACGGTTTCACGTCAGAGCTACCGGCCATCGAGGTGGATGCAACACAAGTCCGGCAGATCGTAATGAACCTAATCATCAATGCATCTGATGCAATTGGCGATTCGGTGGGTTCCATCTCGATCTCCACAGGTGAAATGCTTTGCGACTCAGAATATCTCTCAGAGAGCTACCTGGACGAAGAACTCCCCCCTGGCAACTACGTCTACCTCGAGGTTTCAGACTCAGGCGAGGGCATGACTCGCGATACCATCTCTCGAATCTTTGAGCCTTTCTTCTCGACGAAAGAGACGGGACGAGGGCTCGGCCTTGCCGCCGTGCTCGGCATTGTGCGCGGACACAAAGGAGCACTAAAAATCTATAGCGAACCAGGGTCGGGTACGACCATGAAAGTGCTCTTTCCCAGCACGGACCTGGCACCCCAGTCAGAGGTCTCTGCAACCAGCAACGCCGAAGATTGGAACGCTAGCGGCACGATTCTCGTGGTCGACGACGAAGCCTCGATCCGCGTCTTGGCATCGCGAATTCTCGGCAAGGCAGGCTTTCACATCCTTTTCGCTTGCGATGGCGAGGAAGCAGTTCGTGTCTACAAAGAGCAGGGTCCTGAGATTCGCGCGGTCTTGCTCGACATGACGATGCCAAAACTCAACGGCGAGCAAACCTATCGGCAACTTCGCCAAATGGACCCCGACGTCATGGTTGTTCTTACCAGCGGGTACAACGAGCAAGATGCGATCAGCCGATTTGCTGGCAAAGGTCTCGCTGGCTTCATCCAAAAACCGTATCGCTCTGCACAACTGCTCGATGTCTTTCGCGAATGCATGACGCCCGCCGCCCCTGGTGCATCGCCAAAACCTGGCCAATAATGGCCGCATGCTCTCGTTGTTCGCCGCCTCGCTCCTCTGGGCGTTTTCCTTTGGACTCATCAAAGGCGAATTAACAGGGCTAGACCCGCTGCTGGTTTCGCTCGTACGACTCTCCCTAGCCGCGCTCGCGTTTGGCGTCCTTCTTTGGCAAAGCCGAACGCACTGGCGCATCGGCGCAAAAGCGATGGGGCTGGGGGCAATTCAGTTTGGCCTCATGTATGTCCTATACATTGCTGCCTACGGCTACCTACCCGCTTGGATGGTTGCACTCTTCACCGTAACAACGCCCTTCTACGTAATGGTGCTGGCGGCAACTCGAGACAAACGCTTACCTGCGCGCTATCTGGCCGCCGTCGCCTTGGCCACCGCCGGCGCACTCATCATCGTCGCGCGAGGACTTCCCCAAGGCGCTTCGTGGAAAGGCGTCGCACTTCTCCAAGGTGCCAACCTTTGCTTTGCCATCGGCCAAGTCTTCTTCTCCGATCTTAAGAGAGAGAGCGAGGCCAGTGAAGCGAGCCTAGTTGCGTGGATGTACTTGGGCGCACTCATTGTGCCAGCCGCCGCCCTCGTCATAAAAGGATCGGGAATCGGGCCCCTACCAAGCAGCAGCCAGTGGCTCACCCTTTTGTACCTCGGGCTCGTCCCGACGGCTCTCGGCTTCTATCTCTGGAATCGAGGCGCCGCGCAGGTGCAACCAGGCTTCCTTGCGAGCATGAACAACTTCAAGGTTCCCCTCGGCGTGCTCGTCTCGTGGAGTGTCTTTGGCGAGCAAGCCGACTACCTTCGCTTTGGCGCCGGGTTGGCACTCGTTGTGGCTGCGCTCTTTGTGGCGGGCCCGGCAACCCAGCGAGCGCGTCGCTAAACTCCCGAGACGACCACCGGGAGGCGCACGCTCAGGCCAACGGAGAGGTGTTGCACAAGCCCAAGGCTAGGCAGCCGGCGTACCCCGAGCTCCGTCCAAACACCAAGAGCACCAACGCCATACACCCCGCCGCCGAGTGAGCTGTGTGAAAGACCGGTCCAGACTTCTGCGGATAGGCGGGTCGCAATGCCCAAGACAGCTTCGTCGTTGGACTTCATTAGTTCGGCCCGCCCCGATACCCACGCGCGCGCGTGGGAGCGATCAGTGGCCAAGCCGGAGAATTCGAGAAAGCCGCCATGCATGGAAGAGAGTGTGTTTTGCGCCGCTCGTGCCTTTGAAGAGCGGTGCGCAGTGGGGGCACCATCCGTGCGAATCATCGTTCCCACGTAGCCAATCCCCAAGTCGAACGACGTGCGCTTTGGATAGATTGTGGCCCATTTGAGGCCAACAGTCAGGACCGTGCCCGTGCGCACACCTGCTTCTTTGGTGGAGAGCACCGAGGACCCAAAATCGACTGCAAGGGGTGGCACAAACCCACCACCGGCAACAACCTCCGTCGTCAGCGAAGCAAGGGCCAGCAGGCTCCCAGCACCCACAACAGCAAGCCTACGAATAGTTCGCATTGACATGTTGGCGTCTAAAGCAAACCACGCGCCAACGAAATGGCTAGCAATATTGCGCCTAGCCTGGCCGCGCATGTTGCATTCTCACCACACTATGGCCGGCGGGTGACGACGGCCCGCACATGCCGCGATGAGGTCTACACGATCACGCCAAATCGCGAGACAAGTGCCAACGCCGCTTCGATGGAAAACTTGGTATCGCGCAAGCGGTTGTCTTCTGGGCTAATCACGTAGTCAGTCGCGGTAGACAAGTCGGCGCCTTCGAGATTGGCATCCAAGAAGCGCGCATCGCGAAGATCGGTGCCGGCGAAGTTCGCGCATCGAAGGTCCACACCAGCAAAGCTCGCTTCGTGCGCTTTACAGTCCGTTATCTGCATCTCCTTCATCCGAAGGTCTGTAAACAGGCAATGGCTGAGAATGCAGGCATCGAAGGAAACAGCAAAGGTAAGGCCCCCAGCGGGAGACCAATCAATCCCCATGAGCTTGCAGTTGCTGAAATCGACACCGCGCAGGCTCGCCCCTCGAAGCGACGCCATCGTTAGGTCGCATTGGGAAAACCGGCAGTCTTCGAAGACGCACTCGTTCAAGTCCACCTGCATGGCTGCAAGACCAACGAACTCACAGCCATAAAAATTCTTACCTGCGAACTCGGCACGTGCGACGTCCATTCCCTTGAGGGTCATGGACTCGAACTCGTTACCTTGATGAAGTGCGTCGAGTGTGAGTTCCATGCCGCAACCAACGTATCAGGCCCTTAAGATCGTTCCCAACTCCAGAGCCTTGCAAAGTAGAGAAGATGGGCACTGATGACACAAGGCACGAGAAGGAGGGGAATCCATGCGACGGGAAAACTCGTCATGGTCTCACGCACGCTTTGGCCTGCTTCGGAAAAGAGCACCAGACGCATTGCCGAGATGTTAACCGCGAGAATCTCCAGAAGTCCGATCGCATTCCAGAGCGCCAACAGCCCCCTCGAGCGACTTGCGGGATTCCAAACAACCAGGAGCGCTACGCTTGCCAAGCCATACGCCAGATCGCCCCACCCTGCCAGCGATGCCAGCGAATGCGGAAGCACGCCATTTGCTCCCTGCACAAGGAACCAAACTCCAATCGGAGCGCGGACGCTCTGGACGATGACAAGCAAGGGCAGAGGAATCGAATGCGCGTAGGAACGAGCACGGCTGCTCGTCCAGTAGGCAACCACGCATGCAATGATGGGCGCCCAGATCAACAAGGGGACCACTTGGGGCGGTGGCTTCATGATCGCACCGGATAGTGAGGCGACCGCAACGAGACTTGCGAGAGCTCCGAGAGAGAGAACGAGACCTTTGGGGCGGAATGTCGTTATCGTGTTCATGGCTTGGCCCAGTTCATGATGAGTGCCAGCTTGTGAATGAAGCGCAGCCCACAACTTCTTGCACCGCAAAGGCCATCAAACGCGCATTTAGCGAACACGCTTGCTCGCACGCCCCGCGAGCAACTGTAAAGATATCCGACAGGGTGCATAGCCAGGTAGACAAGCGGCCAGAGCCGTTCGCAAGCTGGCATGCAGCACAGGTGAGGGCTGTCGCCAGTGCCTTTCTGCGCATTCGACCGTGGCTCATTGGCCCGATGCTCCTTCCCGTAGCCTTTCTGCTGTGGCGCGCAGAAGTGCCAGATACGCAGCTCTACGCACTTCCCTCACTCATGGCGCTCATGCTCTGCATCTTTGTCTTCGATGCAATACGCGCCTCGAAGTCTGACCTAAGCGAGACTGCCGTCATCGTATCCATGTTTGTGACAGGCCTTGGGCTCACCGGCGTATGCGCACTTAGCGGCGGACTTCGGAGCCCGCTACTACCGCTTCTACTCGCGCCCACAGTCACGCTCTTTGCAGCCTTTGGGCGCTCCGTCGTGAGCATCGGAAGTGTTCTGATCTTGGTTGCAGCACTGGGTGTCATCGGTCTGCTCTTCCCATCAGCGTCATTTCCCCTGCTCCCGAATCAGGTTGCCATTGTTGTTGGCGCAGCCGCCCTTCTCCTCACAACGGCTCTCCTCTATGTGAGCGTCGCAGGATTGACACGAGCCTACGAAGACTTGGGAGGCGCGCGTGATTCTCTCCAGCACGACCTCCTCACCTCTGCCCAGGAGCGCATGCACAGCATTGAATTGCTGAGCGCGAAACTTGCCCACGAGCTTCGCAATCCACTTCAGGCAGTCAAGGGGCTGGTTGAGTTGGAAGCGCGCTCGGCAAGCGGCAAGAGCCATGATCGACTTGTTGTGGTGCGCCAAGAGATTCGGCGGCTGGAATCCATTGCAGACAGCTACCTGCGATTCTCGCGCCCCATTCGACCGGCCGATCGTCTTGAGAGCGACGTCCTTGCGCTTGTACTCGCAAGCCTCGATGCCATGGAGGCGCGTGCTGCCGCAAAGGGCATCGCTTTGCGAGCGCTGGGTGAATCCACTACCGCAACTCTGGATGCCGGCACGATCCAAATGGCGCTCTGCAACCTCCTTAGCAACGCGATTGATGCGAGTGAGAGTGGAGATGAAGTTCGCGTAACGGTTGCGAGCACGCCCGACTCGACAACCCTCTGTGTTGCGGACGATGGCACGGGCATGAGCGAAGAGCGCCTGCAGCGAGCGGGAACTCCATTTGAAACAGGTACGCCAGGAGGCACCGGTTTGGGCTTGGCAATCACCCGCCAGATCGCGGAAGCGCACGGCGGCTCGCTTGCGATTGCGAGTACACTCGGTGCGGGGACCATTGCCACACTTTCACTTCCAAGGAATCCATGGCCAGCATCCTAGTTGTTGACGACCAAGCATCGCTTCGCTATACCCTAAGAGAAATACTTAGCGAGGCTGGGCACGACGTCATCGAGGCCGAGAATGCAAAATCGGCCCTTGCTCGAATCGCGGACGTTGACCTCGTGCTCACAGATTATGCGATGCCAGAAATCAGTGGCCTTGAGCTTCTGAGTGCAGTTCGTGCAAGCCGGCCCGATGTTCCCGTCATCATGCTAACCGCTCGAGGTAGCGAAGAGACCGCAGTCGCGGCCCTCAAAGCGGGTGCAGCCGACTACTTAGTGAAGCCTGCCAATGTCGATGAGCTTTGTCTTGCCGTCGATCGCGCCCTCGAAATGGCGCACCTGAGGCGTGAGAATCGTGTCCTCCGAGCCGGAGAATCCACGACCTTCATCGGCGAGAGTGATGCCACTAAGGAACTGCTGCGACTTGTCGAACGAGTTGCCGCAAAGGGCCTAGGAATGCTCATTCGTGGGGAAACCGGCACGGGCAAGGAAATTGTTGCGAGCCTGCTGCACGCCCATTCCGAGCGCTCTGCGGGCCCCCTCGTTCGCTTCAATTGCGGAGCGGTGCCAGAGAATCTTGCGGCAAGTGAACTCTTTGGCCATGTTCGCGGAGCGTTCACCGGTGCGGATCGGGATCGAGAAGGCTTCTTCCAGCAAGCCCATCAAGGAACTCTGGTACTCGATGAGATTGCAGAACTCCCGTTGAGCCTTCAGCCATTGCTACTGCGAGCTTTGCAGGAGGGAGAAGTCCAGCGCGTTGGAGCTCCGCGAATCGAAACCGTCGATGTTCGCGTCATTGCCTGCACGCACCAAGATCTGAGAGAGGCAGTCGCATCGGGGCAGTTTCGCGAAGACTTGTACTACCGGTTGGCCGTCATGGAAATTGTGGTTCCGCCGCTACGAGAGCGTGCGAGTGACATTCCGCTCTTGGCGGCTCACCTCGTTCGCAAGTATCAGCAACGTTTTGGGATGGAAGCAATATGCCTTGGAGAAGAAGTCTTAGGCTGGCTCGCGACCCAACCTTGGCCAGGCAATGTGCGAGAACTTGAGAACTGCCTTCTGCGAATGATGGCCTTGGCCGAAGGGGATACCCTCGAGATTCCCCATGCGACTCACGCAACACGGAGTGCAGCGGGTCCTCTTCGCTCGCGCATGGCGGCCTACGAATCGCAGATTCTCCGCGAAACGATGTCTGCCACCGGCGGCAACCAGAGTGAAGCTGCCCGCCGCTTGGGGGTGACCCGAGTGACGCTCATCGATAAGCTCAAGAGGCATGGACTGAAGAAGTAGCGTGTTGCCCGCGCTATCCTCAGCCTCACAAGCTGCGTCTTGACGGCAAGCTAGCGCCGAAGAGTTCACAGCAGGATTTTTCCTGCTAGCATTTGATGTGTCTAAAGGCAGACAGGAGATCTACGGATTTGGCCGCCATGCTGCGATGGCCGAAGAACTCTACACCGAGCGCCTAGAGGGCACTCTCGGCGACAATACCGATGTGAGTCTGTCCCGTGGGCTCGGGCGTTCATACGGCGACTCCTCGCTGCCAACAGAAGCGAATCCCAAGGTTCTCAACACAACCTTTGCCGATCGCATTCTCGCATTTGATCCAGAGACGGGACTCTTGCTCGCAGAAGCGGGGCTCTCACTCGTTCGCATCAACCAGCGTTTTTTACGCGACGGATTCTTCCCACCTGTTACGCCCGGAACACAGTTCGTCACCCTCGGCGGCATGGTTGCCTCTGATGTCCATGGCAAGGGCCACCACGTCGCGGGCACCTTTGGGGAACATCTAACCCGGCTAAAGATGAGAATGCCAAGCGGCGAAATTCTCTGGTGCTCTCCTACCGACAAATCAGAACTGTTCTGGTCTACGGTTGGGGGCATGGGGCTCACAGGTCACATCCTCGAAGTCGAGTTTCCCATGCAGAGGATCCCAAGTCCTTGGATCATGATGGAGACCGAGCGAATCGGCAACATCGACGAGTTTCAAATTGCACTTGGGGAAGCGGCCCAGAAAAGTCCCTACACCATGGGTTGGATCGACTGCGCCTCTAGCGGCAGCAAGATGGGTCGCGGTGTCCTCATGTCAGGGCGATGGGCCGAGCCCCATGAGGCCAAGGGAAAGACTCCAGGAAAGCTCGCCCGGCCCACATTCCCCCTCGAACTGCCGAGTTGGGCTGTGAATCGACTCACAGTGAGTGCGTTCAACGAACTTTACTATCGCATGCACCCGCGCGGAGTCCACCGCAGCGTCGTGCACCCAGAAAAGTTCTTTTACCCGCTCGACACAATACGCGAGTGGAATCGACTCTACGGCAAGCGTGGCTTCACCCAATACCAGTGCGTGCTACCGCGAAGCGCCGGCAAAGGGTCGGCACGCCGCTTTCTGGAGACTCTTACGTCGCTGCCAAACGGCGCATCGTTCCTCTGTGTGATCAAGGATTGTGGACCGCAGGGCCACGGCATCTTGTCGTTTCCCATGGAGGGCATCAGTATTGCGTGCGACATCCCGGTCCGCTCCAATACACAAGAGCTTGTGGACACGCTCAATCGTCAGGTCATTGCGGAGGGAGGCAGGATCTACTTGGCAAAAGACTCCTTTACACGCCGAGAAGACTTTCACGCCATGGAGCCACGGCTGGAAGCGTTTGAAGCCTTGCGAAAGCAGTGGGACCCCGAAGGCAAGCTTTCGTCGGCGCAATCGGAACGCCTCTTCTCAAGGTAGCTCTCGTCGTCTCAGCAAGTGATCTAGAATTTCACGCGGCGCATCACGGAGCGTGGCAATCGCCGAATGACCGCCATAACGGCCTTCCACGGAGCTGGCGCATAAACGACCGGAGTGCCCTTGTCGATGGCTTTAAGCACGGTGTCAGCAACCTCGTCAGGGTCACCTGCAAACGGCGGCGCCTTTAATCCCTGCGTCATAGAAGTTCTTACAAAGCCCGGCTTGACGGTAACAACGCGCAACCCCTCTTGGCGGTACTTGTGGTCGAGCCCTTCTAAGTAGGCTGAGAGCCCGGCCTTGGTAGCCCCGTAGATGATAACGGGCTTGCGTCCACGCTCCCCCGCCACCGAAGAAAATACGCAGAGCGTGCCGCCCCCCTGCTCTAGCAAGATGTGCCGGGCGGCCTCACAGAAGACCATCGTATTGGTGAAGTTCACCGTCGCCATTTGCGCAGCCAACACCGCGTCTTCTTCGAGTTCTTCTTGCGAAGCAAATTGTCCAGCGGTCACAACCACGGTGTCGAAGCCACCCATGGCCTCGGCAGCGGCGGCGAGCGCATCGGCAAATCCCGAAGGCTCTTTGAGGTCACAGTGTGCCCACTGCACTTCACCACCGGCGCCGTGCACACCAAGGTCACTCGCACTTTTGGCAAGCTCTTCCTCCGAGCGGCCGAGAAGGAACAACGTTTCCCCGCGACTTGCCATCTTGCGCGCCAATGCCCGCCCCATACCTTTGGTAGCTCCTAGGAAGACGACTCTCATAGCGGCCACTCTATCCAACGGCGGCTTCGGGTGCCAGCGACTCCGGGCGCGAGGCCGCTCAGGGTGCGAGCCGAGCACACCCCAAACGCGGATGCACAAAGGAAGCCTCAGAAGGGTTGGAACGTGCGACAATGAATGAATGGGGAAGCTAGATCGAGGTCGCTCGGCACGGGTACACCTGCGCCAAATATCAACTGCGAATCAGTGCACCGAGGACTTCTCCAAGATGCGAGGGGAGGGAGCAACGCGACATTGCGCTACCTGCAAAAACGATGTCTTCAACCTATCGGAGATGTCGGAAGCCGAGGCCGAAGCCGTTCTCTCGTCGTCGAGCAACGTCTGCATTCGGTACTACCATCGACCAGACGGAACCATTGTCGCGACCAAGGCAGCGCCGGCTCGTAGGGCAAAGGCGAAGATGGCCGTTGTCGTTGCTGCAGCCATGGCATATCCAGTCGCATTCGTGGGGATTCGAGCGGCTGTGGACGGAGCGAATTCGGAAGCTCGCGCCAAGGTGGAGGACGAGAAGTCGCTTCGACTCGCGATGGGCATGAAGCTATCGCACATGAGAGGACCGATACCTGCTGGCCCCTCCAAAAATCCTTCCAAGATTTTGGTGATTGGTGATGGGCCCGCGAACAAAGAGCTCCGACGCAAGCTTCGACGAGCCAAGCACCGAGTCACCTACTCGAAGACAGGCAAGGGCAAGACAGGTAAGAAGAAGTACGACCTCGTTATCACTGGAGAAGATCTGAACATGGACGCGAGCGAGCAGTTTGGTGACACGACCGTGATTCGACGCAGAAGCTCGTACACGGCGACCCGCCGAGCCGTAGAGGCGACCTTGCGTAGACAGGCGATCATGCGCAGGCGAGCGAGCGAACAAGACAAGACGAAGTAGGCGGGACAGCGCTCAGCACATTTGCATAGCGCCGAAACGAAAAAGGACCCTGAGGGGAATATCCGTCCCCCCAGGATCGGGTGACTCGCTACGTAGCGAATCTATGCCGGTTTCGCATCACTAACGGCAGTTTCGTATGCGGAGATCTAAGAATTCGTGTCTTTCCGTTGGACCAGGAGGGCAAAAAAATTGGAGCCCCCCACGGGATTTGAACCCGTATTTCGAACCAGTTGCATACGAGAGAAGAGATAGCGATGCACGGCGGTTTCAGCTTGGGAGTAAGATTTAGTCTTAGAACAGATTTCGAACCAGCGTTTGTGCTTGCGTCTACCAGTTCCGCCACCGAAGCTCATGTGGTGCTCCGGGAAGGATTCGAACCTTCACGTTCTCTAACCTGTGGTCTTCAGATTGAGGCTAAGATCTTAGATTGTCTCCCATTGGAGAATTATTCTTTGAAAAGAAAGTCGAGGACGTCCTTTCCAACATGCTTGAGTTCTACGTCGGTAGCATTCGCCTGCTCACGGGCAAACTTCACAGCATTACTAAGTTTATCGATGCGGGCGAGGATCGCCTTCTTCTGAGGCTTTGGAATTGCCCCCGATGTCTTCACCGTCGTCCAGTGACCTACAACGACATCTTCCGTGATGAGCTGGGTTTGGGCCGGGTGATGCTCTGTGGCGTCGTAGAGCACGATTGGACGCTGCACCTTCTTAGTGCGCTGTGTTTGCATCGACTCAGTCTTGTAGAGATCCGTGCTCACGTCCAAAGACCAATCCGAGCTTGAGTCTAGCTCGGCCATCTTTTGAAAGAAGGTCTGCAAATCGCTTAGCTGCTTTTCAAGAAAGAGCAGATACGGCGCCGGTGCGTCCTTGAGAAGCACGGCTCCATCCACAACAACATCAGCCTTGGTGAGGCAGTTTGCAAAGTCCTTGGTTGCCGTGATGTCGAAGAGTTCTGCCAGCGAAGCAGCAATCTGCTTTGTCACATCCTTGTGATCGAATTGCACCTTCTGGCTTTCCGGTGGATAGTTCTCACCGTCCTCTTCCTTGCGCTGATAGTTCTTCTCAAAGCCGTTCATGAGAACGGGCTTCTGAGTTGCTTTGTGCAAGTCGCTCACTTGAGCGTAGACGCGGGTTTTCACACCCTTTTCGATGGCGAGAATCTGATTGAGTTTTGGCATTGGAGTTCCTATGGCGAATGCGTCGCCGACCGTGTACTGCGAACGAGACGTTCACTGTGGGAGTTTCTAAGTATGCCCTGATGCACGTGGCTACGAGGCTGGTTGGGCTACAAAACGAACGCTTGCAGCAGTGATATTTGTGGCAGTGATGTCTTGCGCAGACAAGTGCCCTGAGCCTCAGGTAACGACCGTTGGCGGGTAGTTCTGCGTCCGTAACGAGTGAGAACGGAGGGGCAGAAACGAAGTGAGAGTTAGGAAGGAGCCTAGGTAAAGACCGTCGGCAGAGTATTGAGTTTTTGAATTTGAGGACGAGTTTGAATTCCTCTTACCCATTGAACTACAGCAAGCGATGCGCACGCGTCAAGGATTTTCTAGGGTGTAGCAGGATTGCCTGGCTGCACGAACAACTTGACCGAGGACATGGGCTTTCGCAAAACGTTGGCGAATCGCAACTTTCGCTTTGAAAGCGTTGCCCCAAACGGGGTGCGCGAGAGGTAATGTCCGCAAGCTCGTCGAGGGGCAGATGCATGAAGGAAGACAAGCCCAACGTCCAACACTTTTACGACAACAACACGCGGCGGTTCTTGCGGCTGGGGCAAAATCAGCAGACGCGCAACATCCATCAACCGCTGTGGGCTCATGGCGCTCGAACCCTAGAGCAAGCCGTCTGCTGGTCCAACGAGCTTGTTCTCCGCGAATTCCGTCGTCTTGAATCCAAGCTTCCAGACGAGCGTCTTCACGTATTGGATCTAGGCTGCGGCGTGGGAAGCAGTCTCTTCTATTTGGGTCAAAAGGTTGGCGACCGAGCATCTCTCACGGGCATCAGCAATAGCCGCGTACAGGTTGAACTTGCGGAGAGCTTTCGAAGCACCGAAGCCGGTGGAACGCACTGCCAGTTTGTCCTTGGTGATTTTCTTAGTCTCCCCACATTGCCGCCCGTTCACCTCGCGTATGCAATCGAGGCCTTCCTGCACGCAGAAGATGCCGCACAGTTCTTCGCCCAAGCAGCAGACAAACTCACAGCGACCGGCCGACTGGTCTTGATTGATGACTTCTTAACCGAGCGTGGAGAGCGCGATGACTTGCCCTCGAAGCAGCAAGAATGGCTGGCGGACTTTCGCTCTGGCTGGCTCGCAGGGAGCTTGATTTCCGAACGGCGTGCCAAGAAGTTGGCGGGCCAATCCGCACTTCGATTTGTAGAGAGCGAAAACCTCACGCCTCTCATGAAGCTCGGACGACCGCGGGACCGGATGATCGGACTCATGCGATCGGTCGCGGCACCGCAAATGCGACGCTCCACATATTTTCGAGCACTCAATGGCGGCTATGCAAAGCAGCAATGCTTGAAAAATGGCCTCGTAGAGTACCGCAGAGTGGTATTCGAGGCCTAAGCGCTTTCGTGCGGGTGCACAGGACACCCCCGCCCTGCACGCTCCGAATCGCTCATCACGGGGCTCGGCGAGCCGTCTCTACGAAGTCGAGGTTGGGAAAGTTGCCGTCGAGATAGGACGTTCCAACGTTCGTGATCTGAGTTTGATCCGGCGCCTCCCCGTACTCGCTATTGATTGCGTCCACGGCATCCATACCGCCGCTGCGAATAACTCCGAAGGGAGAGAAGTTCATAGGATCGAGGAATGAGTTATCGACATAGTTGATGAAGAGCTGCGTAGTTCTCGAATTGGGTTCGGCTGTTTGGGCAAAACTCACGTAGCCACGGACATTGGATTCAACAACCGGGTCATCTTGAATGGGGGAATCCTTCCACATGGCGTGGGTGGCAGGCGTTCCGTTGATGCCAAACTGGACCATGAAGCCCGGGACAACGCGGAAGAAGCGACAGCCATCGTAATAGCCAGCATCAACAAGTTCGCCAAATCGATCGGCACCGTTTGGAGACCAGTCTCGCGTGACGTCCACAGTGAAGTCGCCGGCGGTAGTTTGAAAGACAACGCTGAAGTCATCACTTGCCTCAGAAGCATCGGGAGCTGCGACATCGCCAGCGTCGACCTCCGATGAGCCGCCGCCGCCGCCGCCGCTGCAGGCCGTGAGCATGAATCCGACATAGAGGGCTAGAGGTGTGAGGCGCATGCCGAAGCGTACGGTGCAGAGCGCCAAACGTCATGCGACTTGACCTACCCTCGTGAGAATACCGGCCTTCCGGATCGCGAACGTGCTCGAATTTGCTTCGCGCGAGCCTTGGGGGCCCTGGATCAAAGACCGCTCCCATCTCGGTGAAAGCGCCATAACTACGACTCCTTGCCAACAGAGACACGGTAGCCTTGCCCAAATGCACGAGGGCTCATACACAGGTGCTCGGCCGCGAGGATTGACGCCTTCGGTGGCCACGATGCACCTCGAGGGTCGGCGACCGTATGTTCCGGAGCGATTCGTTATCGACCGCCCTCGAGTCGCGCGCACCGACGCCGGGTCCTTTCCACCACTCCGCGTGAGGCCGTTCTAATGTTCCGAAGACTCAGTACTATTCTAACTCTCTCGTTCGTCTCCGCATGCGGCTCCGACGCTCCCGATCAACCACTCCAAGTTGATCCCGGTCCGTTCTGCGTAGTCGGAACACTACCCTTCGTCGTTACAGACACCGACTGGCGTCTTGAGGAAAACGAAAGCCAATCCGAAATCCTCGCTCGCATCAAGCACCAGCCTTCAGACATTCTCTCAAACGGCAGCGAGTACGCCTATACCGATGTCTCTGGCGCAACTCCCATGTCGAGCGGCAATTACGTGGTTCGGGGCATCATGGCTCGAACCAAGGAGAGCCAAGGGCTTGCCGCATTTTCTATTGCTGGCGAGCTTACGAGCCTTTGGGGCCAAGATGACGGAGACTGGATTGAGCGCGGGAGAGATGTCACGCGAGGCGAGGAGACCTCGGCCCCAGGCCAGTATGAGATCGACCTCGGGATACGCTCCTTGGAGGGCGAGTCACGAACCGAGGTTGCGGTGCTAAATGCCGAAAGCAGCTGTGCTTCGCACTCGATCTACGAACTCTCCCCAGGGCGAAGCGTCGTTCTGGCCGACATTGATGAGACGATGACCATCGCCGATGAAGAGATCTTTCTTCAGATTGCTGACGAGTCCTACGATCAGGTGGAGAAGCCATTTTCCGTAGAACTAACGCAGGCCTGGGCCGCGAAGGGATATCAGATGGTCTATCTAACGGCGCGCCCGCATATCTTTAGGGCGGAAACTCGGGCTTGGCTTGCACTTCACGGCTACGCGGAAGGCCCGATGATTACGGCTCCCGAGCTCGTACTCGGTGATGCCGCAAGACAGTACAAGCGCGAGTGGGTGAGTCGCATAACGAATGAACTCGGCTGGGACATCGTTGCGGCCTATGGCAACTCGGACTCCGACATCGACGCATATGAAGAGGCGGGCCTCGAAAAGTCCATCACGTTCATTATTGGCGAGAGGGCGGGTGCCAACGGAACCGTTGCAATCCAAGGGGATAGTTACGCTGTGCACATTGAGAACTATGTGCAGCAGCAGCCCGATGCCGACAACATCTAACGTCGCTCGCCGAAGGCGTCCTACGCAGAACCGCGCCCGATGGGTCTACATCCTCGATGCCGGCGCCTGGCCTTAGGCATTTGTGGGCCGATATCGGCATGACGTGGGCCATCTCCACGCCTTAGAGAATCACGATGCCGCGCTCTCGTGGCGCGAAAGCGTGCGAGGTTTGGAAGCAAAAACGGCTTCTGTGACCGGTTTGCATGGGAATTTTGGGTTTAACACCGCCGGTTTAGAGAGGATCGCGAGGGTTGTCACCAAACCGGGCGAGAACTCGGGCTAGGATTCGGAAATGAATCGTTTTCGGATGCTCGGCCTCTGTTTACCGCTTCTCATTGCCTGCGGAGATGATGACAAGTCCGAGGGAGCCGATGCAGGTGTGGTCTGCGACTTCGCGTTGGAATTTGAAACGGGCGGCGAGGGTAGCGACGCGCCTTTGGCGGCGCCTGCTGGCCAGTCGCGAGCAGGCCGCATTGGTGCCGCCGACCTGCCCTCCTTCCCTGGAGACCTAAGCACCGCGGCCGCCGGCGACTTTGTAATCGGCAACGATCACTTCGCTCTGATCATTGAGGATGCCGGGGATAGCGACTTGTACGATCCTTGGGGCGGACGCCCTGTGGGTCTTACATCGGTCGTTGACGGAGCCATGACAAACGCCTCCAACTTTGGTGAGTTCTATGTGCTTACCGAAGGCCAAACGATCATCACCGAAACCGTTACCGTACTCAATGACGGTAGCAACGGGGAAGCTGCGGTGATTCGTGCAGAGGGCCGTTTTGGCAACCTGCCGTTCACGACGCCAGTTCTTACCGGGTTGTACCGCGGCGACTTTAGCGACATGCGCGGCGCCATTGACTACGTATTGGAGCCAGGCTCGGAGTTTGTTGACATCTTTGTTACCTACAACTCGCCGAGACTCAAATCAGAAGAAGTAGCAAGTGCTATCCATGGATTCATGTACACCAAGCGCATGCGACGTTTCACCCGCGACTTGGGCTTTGAGCCCGAGGGGAGCCTTGAAGAGATTGGGTTTATCGACGAAGTAGGTCCAAGCTACACCTATGCGCGACCTGGCGACATCTTGGAGAATGGCATCGCGGTATCGGGCTTTGCGGCGAATCTCGGAGAGGGATTCCCGATCGATGCCTGTGGGGCGACCCGAAGGCACCACGCTCGAGTCACGATCGGAGGTCCCGGCGTTGATGGCATGGTGCAAACCCTTGCTGCGATCGACGAAATTGACCTTAGGGAAATTACCGGGACTGTGACTGATGCGAATGGAGCTGCGGCCGCAGGCGTTCGTGTGCATGCCACCCTTGCTTCCGGCGAGTACCTAAGTCGTGCAACCACGGACGCGAGCGGGGCATATAGCCTGCATGTTCCTGCAAGCAGTGCTCCCCAACTCTCGACGTTTCGCGTCGGAGATACCAATGCTGGGCAAAGCCTAGCCGCGGGCGATTCGGTTGCTGACATGCAGCTCGACCCAGTTGGCAGAATCAGCGTCACCAGTCTTGACCAAGACTCTTCCAACCCGCTCCCGGTCCGCATTCAGATTGTTCCAACGAACCAAGCGCTGCCATCGGTACCAAGCCACTACGGCGAAGAGCGCCAGGTAAATGGCCGCCTGCACGTGGAGTACTCGATGGACGGAACAGCCAACGTGCAGGTTCCTGTTGGTGAGTGGGAAGTGATTGTATCGCGCGGCTACGAGTACGAATTATTCTCAGAGATCGTAAACGTATCGGCCGACACGACCAGCGACGTTGCCGCGGTACTTGAGCACGTTATCAACACCGATGGAGAACTCTGCGCCGACTTTCACATTCATACAATGCGGTCTCCCGACTCCGGCGATGATGTGGAGCAAAAGGTTCGCAGTGCGGTTGCCGACGGCTTGGAGCTACCTGTGCGCTCAGAGCACGAATTCGCCTCCGACTTTAAGGACGAGATTACCGCGTTGGGCGTTGAAGAGTTTGCCTATGGTGTGCCTTCGGTAGAACTCACAACCATGCAATACGCTGGTCACTTTGGGATCGTCCCCACCGTTCCCGATACGAGCAAGCGCAACAACGGAGCTCCTGTTTGGCAGACCTTCGCCGATGAAGAGAATCCAGATAGCGATTTGGAGACCTTGCAGCCTCCTGAAATTCTCGCAGAGGTTCGAGCACGCCCAGAGGCACCTGCGGTGATCGTCAATCATCCACGCGGCGGCTCCAACTACTTTGACTACGTTGATCTCGATCCGGTCACGGGACTGGTTGGAAACCCCGAATACTGGGACGAGACGTTCACCATGGTGGAAGTCTTTAACGATAGCTCGTGGCAAGAGAACCTCTCAGAGACGGTTGCGGATTGGTTTGCACTGCTGTCCGTCGGCAGGCGCATCTCCGCGATCGGCTCCTCCGACTCCCATGGCATCGCCACCTCCCCGGTCGGCTACCCACGGACCTGTCTCGCTCTTGGCACCGACGACACCACCGCACTCACCGACGAGCTCATTCGCGACACGGCCGGTGCCGGCGAAAGTACGGTAAGCGGAGGCATCTATGTCACCGCAACCGTCGATGGCGTGGGCCCGGGAGGCGATGCAACAGGTCTTGGCGAAACGGCAACCCTGCATGTCAAGATTCAAGCCGCGAGTTGGATCGATGTGGACAGCATCGACGTAGTCGTCGATGGCGTGATCTCGACGATCGACATTGCACCGGGCGACGCCGATCTTCTCAATCCCGCGATTCGATTTGAACAAGACCTCGTCATCGATGTCACCGCCAATCCCAATGCCTACGTTGTCGTTGCCGCCTATGGCGACTCAGAGCTTGCGCCGATACATGACGGACGAATACCCTTTGGGGTCAGCAATCCGATCTACTTGAGTCGCTAGTGGAATCAGACGATACCGTATTACAGCAAGCCTTCGACCAAACCGCATTAGCCTCCGGCACGGATGAAACCGTGCTGGATGATGAGTCTCGACGCACAGAAATCGAGAGGAGTCTGGCGATCGAATCGGAGAATGCTCTCGCTCATGAGGAGCGAAAGCGCACCCAACGCATCGCGCCCTTCATGGCGGGACTCGGTCTCTTTGCTGCTGCGAGCTTGCCATTTTTTGGCGGAACCCTTTGGGCCAAGCGGTTGCTTCAGGCCAGTCTCACGCTTGGCATACTGAGCATGATGTGGCTCTGGTGGCTGGCCCAGAGCAATCGAACCATTGCTGGCTGGCGGGCTGAATTGGCATGGACTGCCGGCTTCTTCTGCACCTGCGCCAACACCATCTACTTCGGCGTCTACTCACCTGCGCCCGCGATCATGATCATGGCGGTTGTGATCTTCTCGATGGGAAGCTCGCACTCTCTAGCTATCAAGCTCTATGCCATTGCCGCCACCACCGAACTCGGCATCGCGGCACTCGATGCAACCGGTGTGATGGCGGACCCCGGAATCCTTACTGCGAATCACTTGCCGATGGTTGAGCGCGTCGCCGGTCAAGTCCTAGTGCAAAGCCTGCTCATCGCTGGATACTTTGTTGGACGCTCTGCGCGACACGCAACCACCGCAGCCATCACCAAGATGCAAGACGCCCTGCGCGATGTTGAGCGCCGAGACGTGATTGCTCGTGAGGCGCGAGACAAAGTCAGGCGAGCCCTCAACATTGGTGGTGCCGGGCGTCACTCGGCTTCAACGTTTGGTTCCTTCAAACTCGCCGAGCTCATTGGGCATGGCGGCATGGGCGAAGTCTATCGAGCCACCCACACTCGTTCGAACGCTCTTGCTGCGGTCAAAGTTATTCACGCACACCTTGCCGAGGATGACGATTTCATCAAACGCTTTTTGCGAGAGGCCAAGCTCTCCGCAGCAGCCAACTCTCCACACATAGTTTCCGTACTGGACACAGGCGAAGCCGAAGGGGGCCCGTACATCGCGATGGAGTTGCTCTCAGGAATCGACCTCTCCGGATATTTGTCATCGGCGAGCGCGCAGGGCACGTTGTCGCTTGAACACCTGCTGTGTTTGGCCCATCAAGTTGGTGAGGGCCTGGACGCCGCGGCGAAAGCTGGCATCGTTCACAGGGATATCAAACCGCAGAACATTTTTCTCGTGGGCGGTATCGAGACTGTGCCAATGCACTGCAAGATCCTCGACTTTGGTGTCGCACGAGCAATGACACAAGGAGCCACCCTCACCCGAGGCTCATCCTTGCTCGGCACGCCCGCTTACATGGCACCAGAGCAAGCCAAAGGCGAATCCGTTGATCACAGAGCCGACCTACACGCTCTCGCAGCGGTGTTGTACCGAGCGGGCACGGGCCTACCACCATTTGCCGGAGAAACCGCCATGGCTGTGCTGCTTAGCGTTGTCAACGATATGCCTGTGCGGGCCTCTGACGCGGGCATGCCTTCGCAGTTCGACAACTTCTTCACAAAGGCATTTGCCAAAGATCCCGCGCAACGGTTTCAAAGTGGGGCAGACCTCAGCACGGCCTTTGCGCTCGCCTGCTCACCCGCTCAGGCAGAAGCGATCTAAGAATTTTTCCCACTTGCATCGGAGAACAGCCCGGGAACACTTAAGTAGCGTTCGCCAGTATCTGCGATAATGCAGGCGATAAGCTTGCCCGCAAACTCTGGGCGCTGGGCGAGTTTCCTCGCGACATGCGCGTTGGCACCGCTGGAGATTCCCACCAGAATGCCTTCTTTGGCAGCGAGTTCGCGACACGCAGCGTACGCCTCCTGCTCTGTGACCGTGCAGACTTCGTCCACCAAGTCGCGGTCGAGATTCTCGGCGATAAACCCCGGCGACGTTCCCATAATGCCATGGGGAGCCCATTCGCCTTTGGAGATAAGAGCCGCTCCAGTTGGCTCGACCCCGACAGCGTGAAAGCTCGGTTTCTTGGCCTTTATGAAGGCCGAGACGCCGCACAGCGTACCGCAGGTACCAAGTCCCGAAACCAACGAGTCGACTGCCCCCTCAGAAGAATCCCAAAGCTCAGGCCCCGTTGTCTCAAAGTGCGCCCGCCGATTGTCGAGGTTGTGGTGCTGACAGAGGTAGAAGGCGTCCTTGCCCGTTGCCTCCTTGGCGGATTCCGCAAAGGCGATGGCCCGATCTCGAGCACCTTTCGTGCCTTCGGATTTTGGCGTTAGCACGATGTTTGCGCCGAGCGCAGCAAGCACATGACGGCGTTCCACACTTTGCGCCTCCGACATGAAGATCTGCACTTGGTAGCCGCGCATGCTCCCGATATAGGTCAGGGCCATGCCCGTGTTTCCGCTTGTCGCCTCAACCAGAATGTCGCCCGGCTTTATGTCGCCACGCTCTTCGGCTCGGGTGATCATGCTCCACACAGGGCGGTCTTTGATCGAAATCGGATTGAACACCTCCATCTTGCCCACGATCCGCCCTCCACAGCCGCTCGCAAAGCGGTCCAGTGCAAGGAGCGGCGTATTGCCGATCAGGTCAACAATTGATGAGGCGATGGCCACTATTGAAGCTCCTTGAGCAGCTCGCCAGAAAGTTCGGGAGAGAGCTGGGCCTCCAAGCGAATCAAGGTACCAAACTGCTCTACATCAATCGCTTCGATGAGTTCCCGAAACGGAGAGGCTTGACCCGAGGAATTTCCGAGGCCCATCTTAATCATGTTCATCATACCGTTCGCGTCTTTGTCGGTAGCGAACGATAGCTCCAGCGTCAGGTCAACTCCCGCCCACACACTTCCTCGGACAACGAAGCTCTTTGGAACGACACCGAGCACGCTTAGGTTGGCAGCGACCGCATTGGAAATTGTCCCAGCCCCCCACATCGTCGCCAGACGATCCGTCCTGCTTAGAACCTCCATGAGCTGAGGATTGTCCAGGGACCGCCCCGCTCGCAGCTCCAGCATCATATCGTCCGAACTTTTCTTATCCGATAGCAAGAGCACGTCTTCCGTCGGCCAGTAGAATGACATCGTATCGCCGCCAACGTCATAAGCGCCTTCGCTAACATTGCCCCCAAGGGCCACGACGCACTCCTCAAGGCGAGTAGCCCCAAGCGCCGTAGAGAGCGCGAAAAGCACCTCCGGTGAGTTGCCATTTCTTAGGTCGATGGCCAACGTAATCGTCTCGATGTCCAGCAGTGGATCAAAATGGCAATTCTTGATGACCGTTTGGCGCTGGGTTTCCAGAGAGCCAAGCAGCATGCTCTCGTGCCGATTGAAAAGCTGGCTAGCCTCGAGCTTGTTCAGCGAGAGATGTACGACAAACCCGTAGGTCGAAGGTATGTACTCAAGAATTCGCCGTTCGTTCTCAGGAGCCCGAACAACCTCTGACGCAACGGGATTCCCGGCATCGAGTGTAGTCACAGCGGCCACAGACTCCGGTTGTGAACTAGCCTGCTCGACCCTGGACGCTGGCCCCCCTCCGCAGGCGGAGAGGGCAGCGACGGCGACAGCTACAGTGGATAGCGAGGGTTTGCGGTGCAGGGTAGCCACCTCTTGAACGTAGCACGTGTCTCTATGACTCGATGTTACTTACGAAAGGGGAAGCTCATCTTAAACGGAGCTCGCAGCGGTTCGAATGAGAGCGTTCGCATGTGGCCGCGGATGCAAGCGCGGAACGGGAGGGCACCTTGGCTTAGTTCAACTTCTCGCACCGAACCATCGGGCTGAATCACAAAGTCCACAGACGCTAGCCCCGACTCTCCATGCGTATCGAAACACTGCAGAACTTGGCTTTCAATTCCCCTCATCGTGCGCATCACATCAGAGCGTTCGGGCCGATATGGCTTGTGTGCAGCGAGCACGGAGTCTTCCTGTGCAACGCTCTCGTACTGAGAACAACACGGATCCGACGAATCGATGAGGCATGCAACTTCATCGCAAGTACCAAAGTCCTCATCGACCGAGTTCTTCGGAGTTTGCTCCGATCGTCTCTTGGTGACTCTAGGAGTAACCACCGCTCGCACGATGCGCGACGACGTTTGTGGATCTGCGGTCGTTGCCGATCCGGTTCTTGCGGTTGTTGCTACTTCGGGAGCATCGGGGAGCACCGATTCGTATCGCGGCTCTTCACTTGGAAGCTGCGATGGCAAGCGAGGCGAATACACGGGCTTGTCGATTCTTCCAACGTTGTCGGTATGAAAGTACACAGGTTCCAGTAGCGTCTCGGGCTCTGCGTACAAACTCAGTGCGAACGCGGACGTACCGAGTCCGAGCACCATCACGAGCAAAAAGGCCGGAACCTTCCATCGCTCCGATGACTCGCTCTTCACTTTCGGTTGCAGGATGTGTTGCGGCTGCATTTTTGTTACTCCAGCTAGGTGCAGAGACTCTCCAGCCCGCGACGTTTGACGTTCCGATTCGTATCGTGCCGCCAGCGTGCGAATGTCGTGCATCGCTGAGGACAAGCCAACGCCCTGTGCGCCGTGCCCATCCAACGTCGTGGGTGTTTGCTTGTCGTTCTTTGTGCTTTCCATACTTGGTATCAACGCAAGGGTCGTTCCAAGGTTGCAAAGTCAACTCATATTCCCTCTAAGATAAGAACAACGCTGGGCGCTGATTCATTCCCAGCCCAGAGCCGTAGAAAGTTGTTCACACCGGTGTGACCTGGCACGTCATATGCCCCTGATTTTCTTTTGTTTCGACCTGAATTTTCCGGTTTGCGCCACGTCCAAACCGCGGTTGTTTCGGAGAAGCTGCCTTTGGGCCACACGCACCTGGTAAAGGCCGGCGGATGCGCCCCGAAAGGTGGAAAGATGAGGCTGCTAGTGGCTCGGGGCGTCGACATCCAGGCGCGGGCGTTCTATAGATTCCACTAGGAGAACGCATCTTATGACCGCAGACGCCATCGTACTCGTAGCTGGAATGAGCACCCGCATTCGCTCACTCACCCAAGGACTACCCAAGAGTTTTCTCAAGGTTGGCGACGAGTCGTTAATTGGGAGAACGCTCAGGCTCCTGCGTGGTGCCGGCGTCGAAACCATCACGCTCGTCACAGGGTTTGAGGCAGATGTCTTTCGCGATGCGTTTCCCGAGTGCAACTTCGTCCACAATCCAGACTTTGCAACCACCAACACTTCGGTCTCACTGAGCTTGGCTCTCAACGCCCGCAAGGATGACAAAGTTGCTGAAGACAAGACCGTCATGGTGGTCAACGGTGATGTCTACTACGCCGAAGGCATCTTGCAGGACATGCTTGCAAAGAGTGAGCACACGCTTGCGGCCGTAAAGCGCCACGACCTTAGCGAGGAAGAAGTGAAGGTCATTGTCGAAGGAGACCGGATCAAACGCATCGGGAAACACCTCGACGATAGATTTGCGTATGGCGAAGCCTTTGGCATCTACCAACTCAATCCACGCTTTCAGCGCTACATGCGCCAAGAACTCAACGTCATGGGCAATCGCAAGATCTTCTACGAAGAGGCGATGGACCGCTTGCTGGGCGGAGGGCACGACGTTCGCCTTCACGACGTGGGTGACGCAATCGTGCAAGAGATCGACTTTGTTGAGGACTACGAGTCTCTCAAGAAACGTGTCTGAGACGATTCGTGGCTAGCAGGTACAGCGAGCGTCTCGCCAAACTCAACACCAAGACCAGCGAAAACTGGTGGCCGTTCTCGTTTGGCTACCCACTTGCTCGTCGCTTTGTTGCCATCACCGGCGACTGGAGTTGGATCACTCCCAACAACACGACGGTCGTCAGTACCTTTGCGCTGATGCTCGGTTCTTTCCTCTTGATGCTCCGCGATGGGCGCGCCGATTGGATTGCGCTTGGCCTCTTGCAAATGCACGTCGTACTCGATTGCGCGGATGGGACACTGGCGCGCTATCGCGGCGAGTCCACAGCTCTCGGGGCATTTCTCGACAAGGCGGGTGACCAGGCAGGCTTTCTCATGCTCGGCGGTGCCGCGGGCTACCGAGCCTTCTACGAAGATGGCATTGGCAGCGGTGAGCCGTGGATTGTCGTTGTGGGAGCCGTGGGGGCTGGCTGCTATGTGGCGGTTTGTTACATCTACTGGGTCGCTGCATTCTTTGAACTCGAAGCCGCGACAAAGAAGGAAGACCGCACGGCGGTTCCAGGCAAGGAAGAGCACGAATCTGAGGCCGCAGGGCTGGGTAAGCGCGTCTCAGAGTACTTCTTAGGCCAATGGCGCGTCTTGCATTTCAACGCCCCCGACTTTCCCATGTGGGTTCCGGTGCTTATCATCTTGGGGCATCCCGATTACGTCGTTCTCGCCATCGCCATTACCCAGGGCCTCACGCTCATCAAGAAGATCATCCAGCGCGCGCGCGCCATGGACGCTCTCGACAAAGCCAGCGGCGCCTCGTAGAGCAGAGCTGGGAGCGGCCCTGGGAGAGCAACGCTGCGAGCGGCTCTGGAGCGGTTCTTGGAGCGTAGATTTCCATCTTTCGAGAAGCTGCCGACTTCTTTCGGTTTCGCGCTCAGGTTTTCCCGGCCAGCTCGGAGGCCCAATTCCATAGACTGCATGGGTGCCCGTTCTCGACATCAAGCCCGTATCCTCTAGCGCCAGGGAGCTCGCCAGCTTGGTAGCGACCACACTCAAAGGTGCCATATGCGCGCTTGGACTTGTCTGCGGCGGCTGCGAAGCGATCCAGCCTCCGCCTTCGCCCGAGTCTGGGCTCCACACACCGGGGACGAGTGGGCCCGCCCCCACAGCTCCTCCAGATGGCGCCGGATCCGAATTATTCGTAGAGGACGGGCTACCCAATGGCCGTTGGAATGGCGAGCTGGCATACACCGAGCCCGGCGAACCAACACGTTGGGCCGATTATACCGCATCGCTCCACGACAATACGCTGTACTCAGAATCCATTAGCGACGGCTTCAGCGCCTTGGCTAGAGCAGACTTCAGCTTCACAGCAACAGGATCCGTAGAGTGGCTCGACCACCAAGGCGAGTTGTTCGGCAGGTGCAGAGCCACCGGCAATACCCTCTCTTGCTCGAGTGAGCGCACCCAACGGTTTCAGGTCTCCCGCGACTTTGCGTTCTACGAGTATCTCGTGGTTTGGCGAGAGAGCGGCAGCCTTGAGGGCGTGAGTTACGAGCGCGAGGGCGTGCTCTACTCGTACTAGTGCTTGATCCACTGGAATTGGTCTTCGCTCGCGATGGAGTTCGTCTTCTGGCAAGGCGAGAACTAGGAGTTTGGCGGGCCAAACGACGCTGTGAGCCAAAGGCGACCAGAAGGCGAAACACCGAGTGAGCGGAATCAATCTCAATGAATCAAGCACTAGCCACCCCGCGTCACGACTGCGCAACTCGAATGCTAGCCACCAAGGCCAACGGTTTTGCCCGCAACAGCCGCCCCCTGCTCAAGGCAGATCATGCGCACGCGGCCGGTTGCGACAAGGCGTTTTTCATCGTCGCGAATGGTCACATCCCAAACGTGTGTGCGTTTTCCTCGGGTGAGCGGAACGGCCTCGCCATAGAGCGTTCCGCTTCGCACGGCCTTTAGAAATGAAGTCGTATTCTCAAGTCCAACAGTGCTTCGTCCTGTCGGCATTGCATTGATTGCCGCACCAACACTTGCAAGAGTTTCGATCATGGACGAGTAGACGCCCCCGTGCACCAGTCCGTACGGCTGATGCAGGTCGGGCGTTACCGGTACCTCTGCACACACCTTCTCGTAGGCCACACTCGTGAAGCGCAGGCCAATCAGGGTGTTATAGCCTCCTCGTGTCGAATTGAGGACATCAACCGCGTTCTCAGGCAACTCAGGGGGCTTGGTTTCACTCATGTCAGAACTCTCGCATGCCACCGGCGTCCATGGCGCAGATCGGCTAGGCTTTTTGCATGGACGTCACAATTGAATACTGCACGTATTGAAACTACGAGCCTATGGCCGCCAGGTTGGCAGCCGAAATTCGCGACACCGTTCCAAGTGCCAAGGTGGTCTTGATTCCCGGCGGAAAAGGCGACTTCATCGTAGTCGCAAACGGACGCGAGCTTTGGAACAAGCGTCAAGTGGGGCGCTTTCCCGAGCACGCCGAAATCGTTGACGAACTAAAATAGACCGGCGTGCAAGCGCCCGGCAAGCACATCTCGGGCCGTGGCATAGCGCTCGAGACCTTCGCTTACGATGCGCGCGATTTCTTTGTCTAGTGACTGCTCGATGGACTCAATGGAATGGTCGAGCACAGCTTTTGTGACACGGCCGATCGCTTGGCCTAAGAGTTTTTCTCTACTCGTGACAAGCAGCCCCCCAAGGCCTCGCCCTTCCGATGTGCCGCCAAAGAATTCTCGCAGCCGATCCCAAGTCCAGAATTCTCTCCAGCACAAGTATCCCGCCCCGTCGGGCAGCTCTTCCCAGGCAAACCCAGCAGCTTGCAGAGAGAGTCTCTCGGCTCGACTGGAAGCGCGCTTCTCAATTCGGAATGAGATTTTTGATTCTTCGAGAGAGAATTTCGGGCGCAAGAGTTCCTCTCGAGGTTCCTCGGCTCGCGCGTCACGATTGAGATGCAGCGTGAGCGTGTGAACTCGAGCTTCCACAGAAAACCCTTCCATCGTTCGGTTCGCACTCTCTTTCGCCGAACGCGTGCGTGCACTATCCGTCTCTTCTAGCGGCAAGTGTCCGTGCAGAACCAGATGCAAAGCGTCCCGGTGATCGCCAGCAGTAAAGCCAAGGAGATCGTCTGAATCTCGGGCAAAAAAACGACCAAAACCGACGACCATGGTCACGCGCTGAGGCTCCACAAAATCGCGCCGCACGTTCAACGCAATGCCTTGCTGACAATCGCGGGCCGCATCGCACAGGTAGCTTGCGTGGGTAATACGGGCAGCACTAACTTGGAGAGGTGCGGGCAAGGCGACCGATGGTATGCCTCGTTCTAGATACCATTGCGACGGATCGTCGACATCATCGGCGTGGAGCGAGTGCAACGCGGGAAGGTAAACAGATAGCCTAGTAAAACTCTTACTCGGATCAAGATCGTCGAACGAAGCGGCAAAGACGGTACAAAGCGGCGCATAGGCCGAAGCCATGGTCACGAGTTTGCCTTCGAGGTCATCCGCTTCCGGCGAGCAGGCTTTCTCATCGATCGCGGCAAGTTTGGCTTTCGTTCCAGCCCAGAGCTGTTCGCGAATTCCCGCAGAGTACTTGACACCCCCTGCCGCGGCGCTGAGCGATTGATCGATTCGCTCCAAGCGGCGAAATACGAAGGGTTCAAGGCTCGGGACAACCGCGCACGCAATGCGCTGCGCAGCGGCGACCTCGGCGAAATCCTCGTTTGTGAAGCTATCGACAAATGCTCTGGGAAATCGTCCAGCAAGAACCGCGATCTCTTTGGGAAGCGGCTGCGCATCCGAGTCTCGTGCAAAGAGCTGTTGCTGAAAGTCCCAATCAAAGGCGGAGTACGCGTGCAGTACTTGGTAGTACAGGCTCGGCCCTGGAATCGAAGGGCCAACCGGCACATCAGTGCCTAGGCCTGTGCGCGCACTGCCCATCACCATTCCATAGGTTACGGCATTGCTGGCGAGGTTAAAGAAGTTGGCAAGTCGATCCTTCGCCCCAAGGTCGGATCGATAGAGAAGGGCATCGCACAGCGCGACAGGAGATGCAGGCACTAGTGCGTCTCGCTTTCTTGAGCGTCAACAAGGTTGCGAAGCGCCAACACCTGCAAAAGAGCACGCATATAGGCCTTTCTCGGAAAGTTCCAAATCGCGTGGGTTTCGCTTACTTCAGGTGGTGGTCGCAGCGCCTGGACAAAGAGGCTCCAATGGTGACCCCGAAATTCCCCTAGGTCAATTGCGTCGATGTTTCGGCGACGTTCTTCGCTCACAAGCGCAGAGCGAGGCGTGCTTGCAAATGCCCTACTCGTCAACACTCCATTGCGCTCCATTTCTTCTCGAACTTCTTCATCGGCCCAAAGAGCTTCGAGTTCCTCATCCAGCAATGAGGCCTCCAGCGGCCTTGTGTCCAAGTGCAGCATCTTGCTGCTCGCCAAGTCAACTTGCGCATCAAAGAGCCCGCCGGGAGAATTCTTAAAGCCAGCAAGGGACGTAAAGTAGAGAACGATAGCGTCGATACTGAGCTTGTCCCACTGAAGCTCGCCATCGCCATCAAATGTTGGAGCCAATAGCGAGGCTCCAACTTCGCCTTGTCGGGACAACTCGACGGGCCGCACGAAATCGCGTACGTCTGCGACGCCTGAGAGATTAAATACGTAGGTCTTGTCCAAGAAGCAATCGTCGTTGAGATGCACCAAGCTCCACCGCACGCGCTCTTGCGGTGACAAGTCTCGCGCTCCATCCAACAATTCTCGAACCTCGCGCCCAGCCAGCAAACGCTCGCTCTGCCTCTCGTACTTGCCGATATCGACTCCAAGAGTCTTAAAGAGCTCGCGAATTCGGGGCACCGATAGCCAACTCAAATCGAGTTGCGAGAAGAGCGGAGATACCAGTTGAGCCAGCCGAGCAGGTTCTTCCTCACGCAGTCGGGCGACAAACTCTCCCATCGGGACATCCCGAAGAACGCGCCCTGCCTGCTCTAAAAAGGCACGGGCCGCGTGGGCTCCCTGCAAGACGCCAGCGTGCGTAACATAACCCAAGATCCGCTTTGAAAGCTGTGGATGGCGATTGACGACGTCGAGAACAATCGGGGCACCTTTGCTGTACCCCAAGAAGATGATCTTGGAATTGGCATATTTCTTAGGAAGGGTTTCCACCCACTCGGCAATTCGATCGGTGGTCTCATGATTGTGACCGGTCGTATTTCCAAGTTCGGTGCCAGCTGGGTGAAGAATATCAAACGACGGTGGGCTCTCTGCGCCGCGCGCGTAGAAGACGGAGTGCTCTTCGAACTCGAGGTCGATTCCATCCGCCTTTAGAAGTGGCCGACTCGCTGGTCGTCCCCAAAACTCGTTCGCATCACCAACGATTTCTTCAAAGATGGCATAGGCAATGGTGTGCGCTGCATAACCTGGCACCATCACGAGTGCGACCTGTTGTTCATTGCTCGCGCCGTCGTAGGCGAAGGCTGTTGCGACGTTTGCTCCCTCCACCGAGGCAAAGAAGTTCTCGCTCGCCTCGATGACGCGATCGCGATTGCTCTCAATGACAGAGACAAATTGTTCGACGCCATCGAGCTCGCGCATGTCGGAGCTCACACAACGCGCTAGGTCAAAGTCCCGAAGCAGAGCGCGACCAATCGGATGCTCATAGAAGCTGCTGCGAATTCGCTGTGCGTCCAGAGGGCTTTCGGCTTCCATCACTTGCGCAATCACGTCGTTAAACGAGGCGGGGCTGTAGTGAACAAAGGCGTTGAGAAGACGAGTATAGATGTCCTCTTGCAGGTGCTTGGGCGCACCAAGCACGTACTCTTTCTTGATCTCAAGCGCGAAGAGCTGATGGAAGAGCAGCTTCCAGTCGATGGACATGCCCTTAATATACAGGCGCTTATGAACTAATTCGAATCATCGGAAAAAAGAAGCGAAGGGTTTGGCCGCTGCGGGCACTACCCACTGTGAGCACGCTGCTCACCCTCACTCTCCCTCAATACCAACCCGAGAGGATTCTTCATGTTTCGATTTCCCCCCAGACTCCCCAAAACACTCTTGAGCCTGCTGCTTGCAAGCTCCCTCACTGGCTGCATGGCTGGCGGTGATGGTCCAGAGAACGAAAATACAACGCAGCTCATTCGCGGCAGCATTCCCCTGTCACAATACTCCGCCGAAGTCGTTGGCGTTCGAGTCCTTGCCGCCAACGAGCAAGTTTCCTCTGCCAAGACCGATGCAAATGGAAACTTCAGCATCGAGGTTCCCGTAGGTACGAATTACTCGTTTGAGATCGTCACAGCCTCGGGCACGCACCCAGTTCTGGTGGGTCCGCTTACCCGATCCACGCCGATGCAGTTCGATGTCTGCAACCCAGGCGAAGACTTTGACGTTGGCGACATTGACCCTCTCGACTTTGAAGAGATCGATGGCGACGACACGCCATGGAGCGACACCGAAGACGAGTGTGAAGTGCCACCGTGGATCTGCGAAGACGGGACAGAAGATTGCTACGACAATCCCCTTGAGTGTGATGATCCTGCCGCCGACCCAAGCTTTTGTTGGGATGAACCAATTCCCTGCGATGACCCGGCTAGCAACCCAGAGTTTTGCTGGGGCGAAGGCGGAGGCGGAGGTTGGGGAGAAGGCTGCACCGACCCCATGGATCCAGATGGCAATTGCGGAGAGCCGCCACCGTGGTGCGATCCTTCAGACCCGAACGGAGGATGCGATGAGCCGCCACCGTGGTGCGATCCTTCAGACCCGAACGGAGGATGCGATGAGCCGCCACCGTGGTGCGATCCTTCAGACCCGAACGGAGGATGCGATGAGCCACCACCGTGGTGCGATCCATCGGACCCGAACGGAGGATGCGATGAGCCACCACCGTGGTGCGATCCATCGGACCCGAACGGAGGATGCGATGAGCCACCACCTCCCTGCGATGATCCATCGGATCCCGAGAGCTGCTGGGAGGAACCGCTGCCATGCGATTGGCAAGAAGCCGACCCAAACAACTGCTTTGACATCCCCCTTCCCTGTGACGATCCCAACGCGGACCCACAGACCTGTTACGTCGACGAACCCTGCGACGATCATCCAACAGACCCTGATTGTGGTTGTGACGACGAGCCGCCATTCCCATGCGATAACCCAGACGGCGACCCAAACAACTGCTTTGATGAACCACTCCCCTGTGAACATCCAGAAGCCGACCCAGAGTTTTGCCTAGGTGGTTGCGAAATGGGCGATCCATCCTGCTTTGGCGATGATGATCCACCAGACGCTGGCTGCGAAGACGGATATGATGAGCCCTCGTGTTGGCCCGAGCCCGACATCTGCATTGTGAGTCCCGAAGGCGACTTCACGGAGTGTGACGAGAACATCGGTGGCGCACCACAAATCCCCTTCCCCGACTTTGGCTGCGAAGACACCCCATAACAACGAGAACCGTAACAACACCTAGAACATGAACATTCGTCTCACCATGCTTGCTGCAGCGTCCGTGCTTTGGGCGAGAAGCGCGCATGGTGAGCCGGAAGCTGCCGTTGTTGCCGCAACCGAGAGCTGCCTACCCACCGCGATTGTGAGTGGCGAGCAGGAACTCGTTGCGGCACTGGGCTACGAACTCAATCTTCTCGGAGTCTCAAGCCGAGCAATGGAAGCCTGTCCAACGGCAACCGCCTCTATCGAACGCGGGTCGTCGGGAGTTGTCGTTTCACTTCGCGAACCGGACGGGCGAAGAGCACAGCGTAGTCTCAGTGATGTTCGCATTGCTGCGACATGGATTGACTCTTGGCTACACGAAGACCTTGGGGCTCCGCTCCTCGCCACACGACGTTTGCCGCAGACCACAACACTCCGTCCTCTTGCCGCAACGAGTCCAGAGACTACTTCGAATCTCGCCGCCATGGCACCCACCGTGAATGAGCCGGCGAGGCGCCTATTCGCAACCGTGGCCTACGAGTCGATCGACGTCGGACAGAATGCCTCATGGACAGGCGTGCGCGCGGGACTTTGCACCCAGCTCGGGCTCGTCTGTGTGGGAGCTCGAGTCTCCGCTGCGAACAATTCTGATGAGACCTTTGCCGAGGCAGAGCCATCAACGTTCTCAAGAACCTCAGTTGATGTACTTGCGCATGCTGACATCCCATTCCATGTTGGCCAGGCGACGATTCGCCCTGGTATCGCATTGGGGGTCGGTTGGTTTCAAACGAGTCGCGCAGGCTCGCCTGAGTGCGGTCTGCCACCAACCGAGGACGGCAATTGCCCCGAGATACTCTTCGCAGAGGAGCCCTCTGAGCAGAGTACGTTGGCACCCAAGGCAGAGGTCGAACTCAGCCTCACACTTCCCATCGCGCAAGCGGTGAGCCTTTCGTTGGGGGGCTCCTTGGGAGTGCGTCCATTTGGGGCCACCGAGCGCCGGGTAGAAACGATGTTTCCATTCGATGAGCCCGAGCCTTGTCCAGACCCCTCGGATCCCAATTGCGGTGACCTGTCTTTCGTTTCGGTCGTCGCAATGCCCCGCGAACCATTTCAGTTCTGGAAGCTCTTTCTTGGCCTGCAGGTGCAGCTTTGAGAGCACCAGGAAAACTCTTAGCGTTCCGTCGCCCCATGGAGACACCAACGCCGCTTTCCGATGAAGCGCTGCTCGCTGCATGCGCCGTCGGAGAGCAGGCGGCCCTCGGCACGATTTACGATCGCCACAACAAGCCGCTCTTTCGATTCATCTCGCGTGTTGCCTGCGGCCCGGGTAGCGACGTTGAGGACCTTGTGCAGTGCACGTTCATTGAAGTGTGGAAGTCGGCTTCGAGATTCCATGGCAAAGGCACGGTGCGTTCCTGGATCTTTGGCATCGGAGCGAATGTGTCGCGCCATTATATTCGCTCAGAAGTTCGCCGCAGATTTGCCATGGACGACCTTTCCGACCGGCCGCCGGGCGACGTCGCGCGCCCAGATGACAAGGTTGCCACAGCGCAGATGGTCGACAAACTCAGTGCCGCGCTTGGCCGGCTTAGCCACGATCAACGGGTCGCATTTGTTCTTTGCGATGTGGAAGACATGTCGGGAGTTGATGCTGCGCGTGTCGTGGGAGTTCGCCAGGGAACACTTTGGCGACGGCTACACGATGCCCGCAAACGGTTACGAGAAGACTTGGAAGCAGGAGTACGCTAATGGACCTCGACGAATTAAAATCTCTTGCGAAGCAACTGCCAGAGCATCAGCCGAATGAGGACCGTACCCACCAATTGCGCGATTCATTGCTCACGGCGGTCCACAAGGAGCAGATTCGAAAACCGCTGTTCTCGCCGTGGCTTGCCGCAGGTGCGATTGCCGTTGCGGCAGCGGTGGCCTTTTACGCGGGAACTCGCAGCGCAAAAACGACTGCGGCGAGCGAGAAGAGTGCGCTCGTCGCTAGCCCAGCTCTCACTTCGCCCGATGGCGCACGCTTCGATCGCAAGATCTCGAAGGGCGACGATGGCGACATTGAAGAAGTGCAACTTCACGGCGGTAGTCTGCAAATTTCGGCCGAGGCCACACAGCGTGCGCTTCGTGTCGTTACCAAGAATGCATCGGTGCGCGGCGTCTCCTCCTTCACCGTCGAAGCGTCTGATGATGAGCTCCGGGCCGTATATGTGCGAAGCGGACGTTTGGAAGTTCGCATTGAGAATCAACCTCCGATTGTGCTTGGCCCCGGCGAGAGCTGGGTGACGCCAGAGCAAGAGCACATTGAGCTTGCCGTGCGAACGGGTGCGAAGCCCACGGAGGAAGAGGTTGCGCCGACGGTGGAGACGCAAGCTGTGGACGCGGTACCGGTGGACGATGCGTTGCAGGACGATGCGTTGCAGGAACCAAAACGCGAGGAGCGAGCGGTGACCGATGCGGTGCAGCCAGCCCCTGCCTCGAATCGCAAGCGAGAGGCGATTGATTCATCAACGCCTGACGTTGACGCCCATAATGTTGACGCAACTCCGACCGAAACCGTTCCGACAGAAACCGTTGCTCCAACCGAAACCGTCGCTGAATTGCCAGCTGAGACTCCTCGGAAACCGTCGGCAACAGAACTCGCCTTCGACGCGGGGTACCGATCGGTAAAACGCGGCGACTACGCACAGGGCTTGCAGCAACTCGAACTTGCTATCAGTGAAACCGGCGATGCGGATTTGCGCGCCGACGCCCGCTACTGGCGCATCGTAGCGTTGGCACGCTCGGGGCGTAAGACGCTTGCTCAGGGCGCCATGCAAGAGTTCATGCAAAAGCACGCAAGAAGCTCTCGCGGCGGCGAGGTCGCCACCATGCTCGGCTGGATGTACGTGGAACAAGGCAAGGCGGAACTCGCAAAGCCGCTCTTTGAAGCGGGAAATGCCGACGCCTCGACACGTGTTCGCACATCGGCGCAGGCAGGCCTCAAGACAATCGCCAAGTAGAAGCGCTATGGTCGGCGCATGGCCAAGGGACGACAGAAACACCAAGCCCGACTCGACGCAATTTCATTCCAAGGCAAGGACCTCGCGCGCCGAGCGAAACGCAAGTGCGAGTTTTGCGAAGGCACTGGTGATTTGCGCGCCGTCGATGGCGACGAGAACGAAGAGCCCTCCCTAGAGACGCTGGCTCTCGCTTGCGAGCGATGCCGCGCGGTTCTCGGTGGGCGCAAAGACGACGAGCGAACGCTGCGCTTTCTCGAAACCGCCATCTGGAACGAAGAGGCGGTTATCGCCAGGCTCGCAAAGCACATGCTTGCCGGCGTGGACGCGGACTGGGCCCGCGCCGCACTAGAGATGGCAAGCTAGCGCGACTCCCCGATTAGAGCCGCCAGCGAGTGTGCACTAGAAGCTCGACGAGTCGCCGAATTCTTCGTCGTAGTCTTTGAGCGATGCGTCGATAACTTTTTGCGCATGCGCTGCTCCAAAGGTGCTGGTGATTTTTACGGCACCAGCCGGCTTGGAAGGATCGAGTTCCTTGTACGTAAGGAAGTAGTGTCGAAGGCGCTCGACTTGAATCGGTGGCAAGTCGCCGATGTCGCGTGCGTGCCCCCAAATGTGGTCGTTATTCAACACCGCAATGATCTTGTCGTCGGCCTCACCATCGTCGACCATTTGCAGACCGCCAACAACGCGTGCGTTGAGGACAACTTCAGGTCGGTTGATCGGGCGCTCGCTGATGACGCAAATGTCGAGTGGATCTTTGTCGCCAATCTTGGCTTCGGGTGAGAGGGCGCGCACTCGCTCACCACAGTAGGTTCGAGGGACAAAGCCATAGAGCGTTGGCGGCCTAGCAGACGTCATTTGTGGACGGTCAACTCGCAAGTAGCCCGTCTCTTTGTCGACTTCAAACTTCACAGCGTCGAAGGTCGTAATTTCGATAAATGCGTGAACCACCTCGGGCGGATTTGGTCCAGCGCTCAGGCCGTGCCAGGGGTGGGGTCGCCAACGATAAAATGCTTTGGGAAACGTCATACTGCTGGCGGCTAGTGTAGCGATCCGCGCCCTCGGAGAGCAGCGCAAAGGGCTGCAATTCGGAAATCCTGACGCTCGCAGACGGAATCTCCCCACTGGCCGAGGGCCAACGTGGCTAGGCCGAGGTTTGCAAACACGCCGCTGCCAGCTCAAACGATCGCAAGCGAGCCACATGGCCATAAATATGCCCTGTAAGAATCATCTCGTCGGGCTCGCAGTCGACGATACAGTGGTAACTCAACATGCAGCGAACCGCTTCTCTTGAGGCCGCAGGGCTCTTCCGCATCTGGTGAAGGCGAAGAATCAGACTGACGCAAGTACATCTCCGCATGCGCTTGGCCGGTCTGGGGCCGCCGCCGGGTCGGGTTGCGTTCAACTCGGACTCAGCGGGTCATAGTACCGATACTTATAGTAGTTGAGACGCGAGAGCGGGTCGGCATCCTTGCCATTGGGGAACGCACGGACGCGTGTCGCACTCGCAGACAGAGAAATCCCTAGACCGTGCGCAGAGTTGTCGTACTACTTCGCCCGATGCGAATTGAGGCTGACGAGAACAATGCCCGACCAATGCCCGACCAATGCCCGACGCGAGTTTGGCTTCCAGATGCGCTCTGCGCCTAAGTGCGATGCTGGGACGCTAGGTGGTCTGCTCGTGACAGCAGAGCGCCCAGGTAAGAGCCTCTAGAGCGACTCGTCTAGCGGCGGTCCAGAGCCGACCTGGCCACTCCAAGCGGAAATCACAACGACTTCCGCCGCGTCTTCGTTCACAACATAGTAGAGCGCGTATGGCGTTCCAAGTAGGCGGAATTGCCGCACGTCATGGGTGCGAAGACGCTTGTACAGCGTGCCGCGATTCGGCATCTCAGCAAGGCTTGCAAAGGCTTGAGCAACTTCAGCAGACAAGCAGACTTTTGATCGTGGACGGTTCTCCGCCCACCAAGCGTCTAGCTCATCAACCTGTAACTTCGCATCGGCGACAAGTCGCACTCGATAGATCATCTGCCACGAGCGCGAAGTGAGGCGATGACTTCTTCCGCTGGAATTGTGTTCCCAGCTTCCATCTGCGCTAGCCCTCGCTCAAGTGAGGCATCGAGCCGGGCTTGCTCCTCATCGCTCATCTGATCGTTGCCGACAATTGCGATCTCAAGCTCGGTCCCATCTGGATAGTCGACATCTTCGATGATGACTCGGCCTCCTTGGACGATTGCTCTGAGCGTGGACGACATGCTTTCTAGGATACGTTCCATGGCCCTCCTTGGCTAGATGATTCCCATCCTCTCAGTGGTTTCAGCGGCTTCCTCGTCCTCGCTAGCGATGACAAAGGATCAAAAAGGCAGGTGTTTCCTGCGGGGACGTATAAAGGCTCCCGACCATCAAGGCTCCTGACCGCAAGGCTCCCAAAGGCTCCCGACCTACGGTCTGTGCTTGCTGAGAGATTGCCTCGGTAGGCATCGCTGCGTGTGGAGCATGGGACGGTAGGTAAAAGTGGCCGACTAACACGACTGATACTGCGTTCTGTTGGCAAGATTTCGCTTCGCGAGGTGCATTGAGTAGGGTTTGGCAAAACGTTCCTCGGCTTGGGGTGTTTGTGTTTGCGTCGGCAGCTTGGCGCACCGACGTCACGCAGCCATTCTTCGCGCCAGCCCAATGCCGCGGAGCCACTTTCGCTTGCGCTGGGCCGCGAGGGTGTCTAGGGACTTTACTGAGCCGAGGAAGGCGGTGGTGCCCAGGGCTTGGCTGCGCATTGCGGTGAGCCAGCCTTCGGGGCTGATGCCGCGCTCACGGAGGATGCTGGGTTGGGCGGCCGCTTGGTGCGGTTCTGGGCGTGTTGCACGCGCGGGGATGGCGGCCGTGGGCATGAGTTTGCCGCGCTTGCCCGGTGCGAGCACGCTGCCGGTCCATTTGAGAAGCCCGATGTAGTCTTCGATGCTCATGGGCAAGATGTGCTTGCTTTGGCCGCCTGTACCCTGGCCGTGAATGGCGGCGAGCGTCTTTGGTGCGCTTTGCTTGCGGCGCTGAGACTTTTTCTTAGCCATGTCTTGGAGGCGCTCTTGGATGGAGGTGAAGTCGCTTGTTTCGAGGGTCTCGGCAAGGCCAGCGCGAACCGGGTTAAGGTCGACATAGGCCATGCAGGTGAGCAGGCCCTTCTCGTCGAGCAGCGCCTGGCTCCTAAAGCGCCCCTCCCAGAACCGCCCGCGCGTGCCCTCTTCCTGGTTCGCCTTGCGTGCGATAAATTCTGAGAGCGCACGCATGAGCCAGCTAATGGATGTGAGCCGATCGCGCCACTCAGACAGCAGCTTGGCTCGCTCGGCCTTGGAGAGCTTCGCATCCCAGCGACGCTTGGACATCGGGTACAGCGTTGTATAGCGGGTCACCGTCTCGGCCTGGGACCACACCTCTGCCCGCTCCGAGTCCACGTGCAGCACCACATGCAGGTGATTGCTCATCACCGCGTACGCGCATACATCGATGGCAAAGAGCGACGTGAGAAATCGAAGGCGGTCCCGAACCCACTCCTTTCGGTGGTCGAAGTTCTTACCCGAGTAGTGGTCCTCGCCACAGAGGAAGGCCCGGCGGACGCAGCGAGTCATGCAGTGGTAGTACGGCGTGACTGACAGATCGACTTGCTCGGAGCGCGCGCTGGCCATGGGCGGAGTATGTAATGCGTACGGCTATGAAATCAATAAGAAAGTGGATGTCTTCTATTTAATATGGAGCCGTCGTACTTCGCAGCAACAAGCTGGCGATACCAGCGCAAAATCGTGTCAGGCGTGACGATGCATCCCAGAGCAACGAGACCGCGACGACCAACAAGCTTGCCCCGTCGGGCCAGCCGACGGCGTTGCGAATCCGTGAACTTGATCTGCGCTCCGCCAAGCTGCTCTCGAAGCACCTTGTTCTCTTCTTTGAGATACGCAATCACCTCACCCTGCTCTCGCTGTAGCCAACCTGCGACCATAGCGATGACGAAGTGCAACGACCGGATTTCCACGGCCAAAACCTAACTCGATCATTCGCAATTGTCCGCGATGCCCATCATCGCTGAACAGCGAAAGTCTGCGGTATCATGGGCCGATCGAATATCCGGACACCACGGGAATTCAGGCAAATTCTTACGATGTCAATTCGATGCTCGAATACGATGTCAAAGTGGAACTCAACAGTCACGATCGGGCCTTTCCGTCGTTTCGGAAGTATTCTGAGAGGCCGAACCCGTCGTATGTGGTGTGATGACGTACGACCGTTGAAGCTGATTTATACGACGTCAGCGTGGGAATTCAGGCAAATTCTTACGATGTCAATTCGATGCTCGAATACGATGTCAAAGTGGAACTCAACAATTAGTTTTTCAGAACTCTCGGTCCAGAAGAGGGGAAGAGACTGGGAACAACTCTCAGTCCTCAAGATGAAGGGTTTGCGTCCACCTCTCTACGAGAGGGGAGGTTCCACGTTCACAAGCGAGTGGTTGCGAGGTGGCCTTCGGATTGTACTTACTTACGTCTTCGGTAAGCTCGGCCAGCTTGCTCGGGGACGGGACATAAGCGTGATATACTACACGTCGTTTTCGCCCGTCCTTCTCCACGCAGGTCTCAATGGCGACAACTCGGGCCTTCCCGTCTCTCGCTATGAACTCTTGACGCGGCAGTCGAACCGGCTCTGTGCCGGCGAACTCAAAGACTTGCAGAGGGGCGACGATTTCGTCTGCCCGTACCACAGGGCCAGGATTCGTCCCAACAAGGACTGTCTCGACATCAAGTGACAAGCTTCGTTCAAGCAAGCCATCCACCCGCGTCTTGGTAGGGACAATGTTGTCTCGTGGAATGGCGAGCAACAATTGGCTACTGGAAGACAAGCTCTCAATATTGTTTCGGCGACGGTTAGATTTTCCAGATGTGATCGATGCTGCCGTCTCAATTTTGATTTCGGGCGGGAGTTTATTGTCGCCCTGTAGTTGACGACTCCCAGGCCCAGGCTTGGAATCTCTAACGTTGTCTTCTTCTGGCTCGGAACGGCCTCCGCAAGCCACACTAGAAAACACTATGACCACAACTAAGATTGTATGTACATTCATGTTTGAATCACTTATTTCTGAGCAGAGGCATAGCATCCCGTGTCTTCAAATACTTCGGCGGTGCTAGGAACAGAGGACGCAAGAACCTATTGACGAACACTCTGGCACGGTTGTGAGCGCTGAGAAATGCTTCCTGGGACTGTGCTGTCCCCAACCGCCTCCCATCGTCGGGAGAGGTAGCGGAAAGATACTGAGCTAGCGTCGAGTATTCGTGGATTACGTGCATAGTCCTAAACAGGTCTTCACCTGTTCTATCTCTCGTTGCTTGAAAGAATGATGCCAAGTTTACGGTGCTAGTGAGGATCTGATCACCCACAATTGCACCCGGGCTAAGATCCCACTCCAAGAACAATTCAATACGCGGCGAATTACCATGAAGCATTTTCTCAAAGAATGCATCGGCTTCGGGAGATACGTCCGCAGTATGGTTGATCAGCGCCTTGAAGTATTTCGTATTTGCTCGACTCCCGTACAGAGTGAGTTTGCCCGAAACTAGCCTGTCCGCGACAGACTGGCTCGCGCGTCCGCCGTACCAAGCGGCATTGATACCTGCCCTTGCCCTCTTAATGAGGTCGTTTCCTTCTTCAGCAATCTGTTTCCCAAGTCCCCATTCGGGTCCGCTGGTGTCACGGTTCCACCAACGCCCCACCGATCCGTCCGACTCGGGGAGCAGAGGTCCGTTCCCGTCTCCTGCTGTTGGGTCTTCCGGCATAGCCTGCAACCCGTCCGGGTCCACGTACCGAACCGGGTTGTTCAACGTGAACGTAAACAGGTTCATGTCGCGCGGGTTCGCCCCCGCCAAGTCCGGTACGACGCTGAACAGCGGGTCGGGTTGCGTCCAACTCAGACTCAGCGGGTCATAGTATCGATACCCATAGTAGTTGAGACGCGACAGCGGGTCGGCGTCCTTGCCATTAAAGCGACGCAGGTGTGTATCAACGTCACCTAGCTCGTCGATGATTTCGCCGTATGGGCCGTAGACAAAGGCGGTGGTGACGTTGCCGTTGTCGTCGAGAGTGCCCATGAGATGCCCGAGGCCGTTGTGAAAGGAGTACTCAAACTCATCTGAACCCGTTTCAAAGTCAACGCGAGCAACGGCGAGTCCGCCGAGCGAGAGGTTAATCATCGCTTTCTCGTACGTCGAGCCGGTTAGCTTGACGCTTGGTTTGCTCTCGTTACCTCCCCCTGAATACCAGTACTCCGAAGGCCCAAACCAGTTTTTGGTTCGCACCACCGCCTTGGAAGTTGTCTCCACGGCCAGGTATCGCTGGCCGTTCTCGTCGTAGTAGTAGAGCTCTTGATTTCCGCCCTTGGTCTCAGCACGGCGCATCTTTTGAAGCCCGTCGTAGGTGAAGTACCGAGTCACAAGCGAGTTTGGCCCCTCCAAGTACTCTTGACGCTCTGTGACGTTTCCTGAGATGTCGTAGCTGTAGCCAGCATAGAGACTGCCATCGCTGGCGTTGCGAAGGCTCTCTACTGCGTGTCCATCGACCGAGAGCTGATCTCCGTAGGTGTAGTCAACGAATCGACCAAAGACTTGCGGTGCAACGGCAAGCGGATCGATTGAAGCTGTGTCGACTTTGCCGCCCGGGGTGTACGTGAAAACGGATGCGTAGCCGCCATTGTCGTTGGCATTTAGCAGCTGATGTCTCGAGTCGTAGTCGTAATTGAATGTACGGTCTGCCAAGCCGTTCCGGCGTACCTGGTGCGTACTTACCTCGTTGCTATCGAGATAGTCCATTGTCTCGTGGAAGCGCCACTTGTTCGGCCCCCCCTTGTAGACCATCGTGTCAACGACGCGCCCGTGGCTATCGTAGTCCCAAGTGCGTTCGACGTTGCCTGAGTCTTGGAGTATTACGCGGCCTGCGACGTTTCGCTCAAGCTCAGCCACGATCTTGGCTAGGGACGTGCTCTTCCAAACGAGTTGGTCTGCGCGACCTACATTATCGAATGCATACACAGCTTCGCCCGCCTTGGTGGCCAAGACCTTTAGCTGCCCGGCGGCAGTGTAGGAGAACTCCTGTTCGAGGTAGTCGCGAACCGTTCCGGGCATGCCAACTGCCGTCGGAACTTCATAGGAGAAACTCTCAAGACTAGGTAGGCCAAGCGAGTTGTACTCGTACTTGCGTTCGTAGAAGGGCCCCGTCACCGACTCGAGATGCCCTGCGGTGTTGTTTGCCACCGTTCCGTAATGCCAGGCCGTGACTGCGTTGGCTCCAAAGAGCTTCTGGTCGTCGGCACTCAGTTCGCCTATTGCGGGCGCTTTGTACTTGAGTCGCCCGAGAGCATCGTAGACGTAGGATGTCTGATGTGCGATCTCCAATGCTCCGTTAGGCACCGGTGACGTTTCCAAAATTAGTTGGCCATTGAGATCGTACTCGTAGTTCCAGTTCCGCTCGCCTCGAGTAATTCGCCTGCGAGAACCAACCCAGTTGTGCTTCATGACGGTAATCACGCCATCAGGATCGGTGATGGTGCTGAGGTTATCGTTGCCATCGTATTCGTACGCGGTGCTAGAGACGCTGATGCCATCTTCGAGAAGCTCGTCAACTCGAACCAAGCGACCAAACATATCGTGTCGCATGGTGGTTTCCGTCGTAGGGAGGTTTGTATCCAGCACGTGCTCTGTCGCCGTTTTTTCGATTGAGTCGCCGTCGAGCTGGAAGCTCACGTCTACACCGACATAGGCATTCCACTCAGTGTCACTTGCCGACGCCAAGGGTGCTGCACCCGTGCTATCGCCGACACGGGTGCTCACTAGACGACCGAGCGCATCGTAGCGAGACGATGAGTGGGTCCGCATGGCGTCACTGTTGTGGGCGGGGTTCGGTACGGAAGAGCCAACTTGCAGGCCACGCTCATCGAAAGTCTGAGTTGCCGTGGCGTAGGTGCCGTTGCCCAAGTCGAGGCGGCTCTCAACCACACGACCGAACCCATCTAAATCGGACTGTGCTTCGACATAGTCGAGCCCAGCATAGTCTTGAAAGCTGCGCACAGTGGTGCGCTCCGGAGCCCCGGCACTGAAATTCGTGTATTCAACTTGCGAGGTTTTGTAGTAGCCATACACGTCGCTCGCCAGGCAAGCAAAGACTCCCGATTCGGTGACGCGGCCAAAGCCGTCGTACGAGGTGCTCGAAGCTTGAGGCCCAACTGATGCACCGCAAGTCGCCATGTTGGGAGACTCGACACGAGTGGCCAATCCCGTTCCAAGGTCAACTTCGCTTTCGACACGCTCAAGTAGCGCATTGGTGAACGCTGTTGGGTGAACCTTGAAGCCATCGAAATCCCACGTTGAGTGCTCGAGCTTTGGCGTCACAGCTTCAACCAAGAGCCCGGTATCCGGGTCGCGCACCTCGCGGCTAACGGCCGTCTTTGTCTCGTCGAGATACACGGTCGTCGTCTCGGCATAGCGTTGCAAAGCATCTGCCGTTAGAACAGTTTCGCCGGTTTGCTTCCAGCCGAGCGCGCCGTCGGCGACTTCACGAATCGTGGAGGTGTTGAAGAGCCAGTACTTGTCGGCCGATGCGTAAAGATCGTAGTCGAAGGTCGTCAGGAGGTCGCCTTCGGTTTGCCCAACGCCAAAGGGCGCGAGCACTTGTTGTGTGTTGGCGCCATCGAGTACCCAGGCGACAGCGTTGCCAGATGCATCCTGCACCACCCGGTATGTGCTTCTTGCGTAGGACGTTGAGGTATGCGCGCTACATCCGCCGTCCTCAATCTCGCAGACATCGCTTTGACTCAGAGTCTTGTGATACGAGACCGTTGCACCTCCGAAGAGTTCGTAGGCCTCCCACCATGTGCTGCTGGCCTCAGCCTGGATTCCGTCAGCATATACCGCGGACCGAATCAACCGCCCACTCCAATCTACGTCGTAACCATAGTCGCGCACAGAGGTGCTAAAGCCCGTGGTTGCTCCAAGCGCGTGGGCTGCGGTGGACTCGATTGAGTCAAAGCCTCGAAAGCCCCATTTGCCATGGTCGTTCTGGTTCCAGACAGGGTCGCCATAGTGAACATCGCGAACAGAAGCCAGGCCTGTCGTGGTGTCGGTGGTGGTGACGTCTTTGACGACCCACACGTGCCTAGGCATAACGGCATACTCGCTCTGAGAACTCTTCGCAACGCTCGCATCGTTTTGTGCGGCGTAAGAAACTTCAGTGATTCCGCCGATTCCGTTGTCGATTCGATTGAGGAGGCGAAGTGGCTGTCCATTGGTGTTTCGCTGAGATAGCCGAAGCTCACCCAACTGCTTAGGCGCAACGTTCTCGGGCTCGCCATCACCGTTAAGGTCGATAAAGTCCTGAGAAACCTCCCACACAGAATCGGCAACCCACACGTGGTGGCCCAGGAAGCTGGCTGCGCTAATTAGGCTGTCGGCAACCGCATGAGTTGTGAGCGTTCCAAGCCCAGGGTTGGTGTAGAGCCTAGGGTTTCCATAGTGAGTGGTGGGGCCACTGCTGTGAGGTGGCACATACGTGCCTCCAGGCGGGACAATTGCCTGAGTAGAAAAGAGCTCTGGGCGACCGTCTGAGTCGAAGTCCGCCATGCGCACGCGAGCGTCGCCAATTACGTCCGTCGCATTAATGTCGTTTGGCAGCCGGTCTAAGTACGCGCTCATGCTCGGAGCGCTTGCGGGCCTCTCGGAATCGATGGTGAGTTTCGATTCATCCCACTGGCCGCTATGCACAAAACCGGCGCCGTCGTTCAGGTAGATTCGTGCAGCATTCTCTTCGCACGATGCGGTTGGGCCGCAGTACGAGGGCTCGTAGAGAGCGTTCGGCTTCTCGTTGTACCAGTAGATAAGATCAACCAACCCGTCTGCGTTCATGTCCCGAAGTTCAGTGAGCCCAACACTTCTAGCTTCGTTTTCGCCTAGGCCAGTGAGCTCTGAAGACAGTTGAGCTCCGTCTGGGACTGGCCATGGATATGGCAAGCCTGCAGCATCGGATGGGGGCGCGTGAAAGCCACCAAGGCCATCGCCGATGGCGAACGCTCCATGCCGGCGTTGTATAGGTGGAAGGGCCCAAGCCAGCTGATTCGGTATGGACCTCGACGTTGCCGTCGGACCAGACCGCATCAAGGTAGCCGTCGCCGTCAATGTCGACGAAGGAGGAGGAACCATAGGAGATGCGCGATCCATCCCCAGCCGAATCGAGGGGCGGCTCGGCAGAACCGACGTTGGGCGAGAGCGTGATTGGTACCGCCGCGCTCTTCGGATCCGTCAAGTCGAAAAACCCTGCCTCGGGCCCGAGGTTTTTGAACCAGTACATTTGACGACCGTCATTGGTGCGGTCTGGAATGAACTCGCCGGAGTCACAGCCGAGGTTCTGGGACTCAGGGGCACTGATACTGCTATCGGTAGTGAGGGTTTGAGAGTACCTGAGAGGATAACTGTTGTCGTTGACTGGGTCATAGAGCCCATCGGCGTAGTGCAACATGGTCGTGAGGTCGGGTAGACCGTCGCCATCCATGTCCATGAAGCGATATACGAGCCGAGTTGATATTCTATCGTCACAAACGTCCTCCGGCTCTTCAAGTAGAAGCCCATTTAGGTAGGTCCGCTGAGCAGTTACCTGCCCAGTGAGTGAGCACATTTCTCGCTCGTTGGGCGTGGGAGCACCGCCGCGCCAGTTGAGTCGAGGCAGTTTGACGGGAATCGATGACGTTGAGGACGGCGAGATGGGATCTTGGGAAAAGCCGTCGCCCTCGTTGCGCAGCCAAACCATGCCGCAGTTGTCCATATCCGAGCCCGAGTTATTTGCGTTGCTCGCTTGCCCGGAGTAGACGCCTTGATAGTCGGAAAAGATGCGGTCGAGACGACCGTCGCCGTCGAGGTCGATGAGCATGGACTCCACCGTGTCTTCGATGGGCCGGAGCGCATTTCGACGCCCCCAGGTGAGACTTAGCGGCCGCGCCGTTGAGCCGCCCGCGGGGCCCAGCACGTTAAACATCGATTGCGCGTCGTAGGGGCGCGCTGTGGGCCCGTAGCTAAACTCAATTGGATTGCTCGTTACGATCGTCCCGTTAGGGGCGGTACCAACTTCTTCGATCCGCTCAAGCTGGCGAACCGGCGAACGATTTGGCAAGCACATGCCCTTGTTGTAGACCAAGTGCACCTTGCGAACTTCACGCATGGTGCCACCAGGGCTATCGGCCACCGAGGTGGTGATGTTGTCAAGGGGCAACTCTCCTGAAACGCGCAACACTCCTCCGTGATGGTCGGCGGCACCTCCCACGGCCAACTCTTGGCTAGCAGCGCAATAGACCGGATCTCCGTAGTCAAAGCTCACTTCAGCAAAGTGGCTCCCCGCCGCGACGTTCTCGTTCTTGGTATACTCGATTCGCTCGATGCGATAGCTCGTGGCTCCGTCAATTCGATCGGGCTCCGTTGCGCGCCAATAGTAGTCTACGATGTTTCCGAAGGCATCTTCTTCTCTTGTGAGCGGCGCCCGGTCACCCAAATGCACCTGCCCATCACGAGAACTGATGTTGTTTGCGTCGCCGAAGTACCGCGTCTTTCCGTCCAGTGTCTTAGCGGTCCACATTGGGCCGACCGGAATCGGGGCTAGGGATTTTTCGTAGCGAACATAGCTACTGTCCACTTCAGCTCGATACGCTTGTGTGCCGGCGCTTGAGGGCTCATTAACGGGCACGAGACGATGACCACCAGTGAGGGCGCCAAGCCAGGGAAGCCCCGCCCCAGGGTTCTCAAGCTCTGCGAGCCTTCCATCAGAATAGTCGACTTTCATTTCAGGAATAGCCAACGTCCATTGTGACGCGAGCCCCCCATACGTACTGCCCTGTGAGCTGTATTGGAGAGCGAGGTTCGGCTGCATGCCCAGGCGCCCAGGCGGCACCGCTATGGGAAACGAGTACTTGTAGGCTCCGGTTGCCGAGGCCACAGGACTATCGCCGCCTACACCGACCTGGGCTGGCGCCGCCCCGGCCGACATGGATGACGCTGTGCCATAGCCTGCAGAGCCAGGTGCACCAGCGAGACTAATGCCGTGTTGAAACAAAAGACATGCGCTGAGCACCCCAATGACCGAGGCTGATAGATACGAGTGTTTCGATGTGCGTGAGAGCATAGCAATTCCCTTTGTGCGTCATGCGACGGGCCCGGAGTTGCTAAGCACACTGTCAACGCATGCATGTTCTGTCCAGCTTGTCCGAGCACAAAGAGAATCACAGACACTAACTATTCCTAAGAACCTTCCCTACACCGCCGACTAACCAGCATCACAGCACAAAACCGCGATACACCGACTTCGGACAAGTTCGATATGATGCCGTTCTCAGGTTCAACATGGTAGAAGCCACACACCATGACGAAGTACACAGGGATACCACTTGGACTCTTGCTTTGGCTCTCGGCGTGTCATGCCGCCCCTGTGGAGCAACTCACGAAGGACGAATGCCAGCGTGCTCGCTCGCACACGGCTGACGTTCGCCTTGAGAACCTCACCGTGACAGGACTCTCGACAGCAGAAGCCGACAACATGAGGGAGCAGCACCGTAAGAACTTTGCCAATTCCGGCGGGGAGAGCTACCTCAATCAGTGCGTTAACAGCAGGACACCACAGTGGCTCGAGTGCACGCTCGCTGCGCAGTCTCTCACCGAGCTCGCTGGATGCGAGTGAGCGTCATCGATAGCGACTGAAACGCTACGGGCACGACTCTTCGAAGCCTTCGATGCAAGCATCGATAGCAACCGATACAGACTCGAGAATACCAATGTCTTCATAGGTACCGGTGGCCAACATACCTCCGGCCCCCCAACAGCGAACACTGCCACGCTCCAGAAGGACACAGGTATTGCGCCCGCCAACGTCCACGCGTCTCACCGGATAGCCCAGGTCGAGATCGCCAAAGCTTGAGGGAGGGTTAAGACTGTGGTTGCCCGGGCCAGGTCCATAACCATGCCAACCCTCACCCCAGCAGCGCATAGCACCGCTGTCGAGAACGGCACAGGTGATCTGTTGGTCGCCGCCCTCCCCGCCAGTGATAACTTGGGTGACGACCCCACCAACATCCACGTCGTCAACGGATGATGGAAGCTCATCGTCACCGATGCTGTGTATTCCACCAAGGCCGAGAGCACTCTTCTCGCCCCAACACCGAACCGCTCCGTTTTCGAGCAGAGCACATGTTGTCCTGTCGCCGGCCGTCAGTTGAAGAACGGGGCTCTCGCCACCAACATCGACATCGCCCATAGAAGAGGGCAACTCGTCATCGCCAACATGCTCATTAGTGCCGTAGCCAAGAGCGCCCTCATGGCCACTCCCCCAGCAACGAACAGCACCAGTGTCGAGAAGAGCACAAATGTGCGCGCCACCGGCGGCGATTTGCACGGCTAGCCCGCCAAGATCAATATCCTCCAAGAGATTGGGAGGGTCGCTCACCATAACCTCCGTCGCATTGCCAAGCTGCCCCAAAAAGCCGTCCCCCCAGCAACGCACGGCGCCAGTGTCGAGAAGTGCGCAGCTTGTAGAAGCGCAGGTTTCAACCTGAATAACGTTTCCTCCCACATCAACGTCGCCAGCTACCGAGGGTACCTCGTTGTCGCCAATCAGCTCCGTGTGACCGTAGCCGAGCTGCCCTCTTGTGTTATGGCCCCAGCAGCGAACCCGCTGAGTATCGAGCAAAGCGCACGTATGAAAATTGCCAGCGGCGATTTGCGTAACGGTCCCTCCCACATCAACATCCCCTGCCTCGAACGGCAGGTCGTCGACGAGAATTGGCTCCGTGTGACCGTAGCCGAGCTGCCCGTACATGTTTTGCCCCCAGCACCGAACCGTCCCAGCCTCGAGCAAAGCGCATGCATGCCAGCGACCGACGCGAACGTCCTTGATGGTTCCTTTGTAGGTAATCTCGGGCCGGGCGTCGGCGATGCCTGCGTCGGCCACAGGCGAAGCGTCGCCCTGAGCACCACTGGCATCGGTTCCGCTGCCGCCATCTGGGCCGCTGCCGCACGAGGCAAGCACAGGCATGCACACAAGCGCCATCGAAATAGCGTTGCGAAGGAGCATGGGTGAATGGCTGGTGCGCGGACTCATGGATCTCAATTATCACACCTGCTAACGCCTTCCAACGCTCCGGACAAGTAATTCCACGAGGTGCACAGCCGGAGTTTCGGCACTCTCGCTAGAGAGCTGCCTATGTACGTTTGTCTGGGCCGCGTACTACTTTTGCTAGCTGGTTTGAACAAAGAGACAGCGGAGCGACTAAGAAATTCACTTAGCACAGAAGCCAACTACATTGACAGCAGTGTTGTCTGATTCATTGACATTGATTTCTCTCTCTTGGTGTTTCGAATTCGGGGCATCTTCGGCTCACAGCGTCGTTTGGCCTTAATTCTTCGCAGCGGCCGCGAGTTCGTAGTCGATGACTTCTTTGAAGCGGGCGAACGGTTGGGCTCCCGACAAGAGGCGACCATTCACAAAGAACGCCGGGGTGCCATTCACGCCCAGTTTCTCGCCCTCTTCCATGGAAGCAATCACAACGGGCTTCATCTCACCGCTGTCCAAGCAAGCTACGAACTGTTCTGAGTCTACCCCAATGGTCGTCGCATAACCTTTTAGTGCTTCAATGCCCAACGCTCGCTGATTCTGAAAAAGCAATCCGTGCATCTCCCAAAACTTGTCCTGCACGCCAGCGCAATGCGCCGCTTCCGATGCCTTTGGCGCGTTGGTGTGATTGGGAAGGGGGTAGTCCCGGTACACGAGTCGGACCTTGTCACCGTATTCCTCTAGAACCTTGTGAATCGTTGGCTCGGCCTTGCCGCAAAACCCACACTCGTAGTCTGAGAACTCGACGATTGTGACAAGCGCGGTGTCAGGCCCCTGGCTTGGCCCGGTTGCGTCCACCGTGAACTTTGGCGGCACGACGGTCGGCAATGACATTTGAATATCCGCTTTGGCTCGCAGCGAATTGCGAAACGTCTCAAGCTCGGCCTTTTGCTTTCGCTCGTTGAGAAATCCCATCAGCTCTTCGGTGATTTGCTCAAGCGGTGGAAGGGTTTCTCCCTGGGCTACGGCTTGGTCATAAAAGGCCTTGGCCTCTTCTGGGGTTGCCGGTTGAATCGTCAACGTCGAAGCCACAAACTCGCTAATGGTTTGTTTCTTCGCATCGGCGGCTTCTTGCAAGAGCCGCTCATCGATCATGTTGGCGAGACCCTGCTTGTGCATGCCGCGCAACTCTTCGCGAAACTCAGCCTGCGCCGACAATGCCAGCGGCTGTGTGAGTGCGAAAAGTTCTGAGCACGGAATCGCCTTGCCGTTTACCGTTGCGACAGCGCTTTCCGGAGCGACGTCGAGCCCTACGCCACACGGCGCAGCAGGGGAACCCACGGTGTTGACGGGCGACGTGGCGGGCTTGGCCTCACTCGATGAAGAGCTCTCCGTTTTGCACGCGGGCAGCAAGAGCAGAGAAGCGACAATCCATGCTTGGTAACGACTCACGGCGCGACGCTAGCCCGGAAATGCGCCAACGGCTAGTCGGTCGCCATGTCGCAGAGCTCCTCAAGATGCGGCTCGAGCTCGACGGCCTTGGGAGTGGTCGCCGGCTTGCGAACTTCCGGCACGGGCGCGTGCTCTGCAGGCGGTGAGGCGGCCTTTGAAGCTGGTGTCTTGGTTTGCTGTGGTGTGGTCTGCATTGTCATTCTCCTTGGGGGACGGATTCGTGGACGCGGCGGTACTACATGCTCCTGTTTGGATCCGAGTTGGCCTTCGTCAAGTGGGGAATTTTTGTTGCCCCCCAGCCCAACCCCTATCTACTCCAATGTTTACAGCAGGTTAGGTTGCCAGCCAGAACGCATTAGTCTTGACAGCATCTGTCCTTAGGCCTAAATTGAAAATGACTTTCAAGTTCGATTTGCCGTACGCCTCATGATCAACCCATCCAAGAGCCCTTCACTAATGAGCCTGCTCTGCCTGGCTCCCGGAGAGAGCCGCCGCATCGGCGAGGTTCGAGGCCAAGGCAGCATCCGCCAACGTCTACTCGACATGGGGCTTCTGCCAAAGCAAACCATCCGCATGGAGCGCATCGCACTTGGAGGAGCTCCGGTCTGGATCGAGCTCAACGGCTCACACCTCGCACTGCGCAGAGAAGAAGCCGAAATGATCTTAGTCGGCGACGAGGCCTAAGCCGTGGCCCAAAAAACCGATACGCCGATCAAGATTGCTCTGGCCGGCAATCCAAACGCAGGCAAAACGAGTCTCTTTAATGTGCTCACCGGTTCGCGCCAGCACGTGGGCAACTACCCAGGTGTCACCGTCGAGCAACGCTGGGGACACTACAAAGCCAACGACCAGCGCGTGGACGTTGTGGATTTGCCAGGCACCTACAGCCTGACGTCATTCTCCCCCGAAGAGCGCGTTGCCCGGGACGAGTTGCTTCACACCCAACACGATGTGGTTGTTGTGGTTGCTGACTCGACGGCACTCAAGCGCAGCCTCATGTTGCTTGTGCAAGTGATGCAGCTGGGCGCCAAGCCGGTTCTCTGCCTAAACATGATTGATGAAGCGACGGCCTCAGGTCAGCGCATCGACGCCAAACGCCTAGAACAAGAGTTGGGCTTTCCGGTTGTCGAAACCGTCGGTCACCGGGGCAAAGGTCGCGACGATCTCATTGCAGCCATTTTTCGTGCTGCGGAAACCGAGAAGACGGCACCAACTCCAAGTTTGGGCGCCGACCTCGACGGTGCGATTCAGACAATCTCTGAGACACTAACCCTTAGTGGAACCTTGCCGCGCACCAAGGCATGGGTCGCAACACGGCTCTTGGTGGGTGATGAGAAAATCACCGAAGAACTCGCTGGAGGTGTCTCAAAAGAGACCGTAGTGCTCGCCAAGGCCGAAGCGGACCGTCTCGCCGAAGCGACGGGGCAAGACATTTCGCTCCTGGTTACGGAACGGTACTTCGCCTTTGTCGATGACCTGCTCAGCAAAGTTGTCACCACCCCAAAACGCAGCGATGCCAGAGATCGCTCCGAGAAAATCGACCGAGTAATCGCCAATCCGTGGTTCGGCTTGCCCGTCTTCGCCGCCATCATGTTTGGAATCTTCTGGGTGACCTTCACGCTAGGAGAGATTCCGATGGGCTGGATTGAGAGTGGCCAAGGCCTTCTCAGCGAATGGATCAACGGCCTTTGGCCAGCCGGTTCAGACTCGGCTCTGCGCTCCTTGCTTGTCGATGGCATCATCGCCGGGGTTGGAGGCGTGATCGTCTTCCTGCCCAACATCGTCTTACTCTTCTTGGGCCTCGCGCTTCTCGAGGACAGCGGCTACATGGCTCGTGCGGCCTACTTGATGGACCAAGTGATGCACCGCTTTGGCCTTCACGGCAAAAGCTTCGTTCCTATGATGACCGGCTTTGGCTGCTCGATTCCGGGCATCATGGCAACCCGTACTCTTGAAAACGAGCGCGACCGACTGACCACAATGCTCGTGCTGCCGCTTATGTCATGCGGCGCGCGTCTGCCGATTTGGATGCTACTGATCCCCGCCTTCTTTCCTCCTGCGTGGCGGGCTCCAGCTCTCTTTGGAATCTACGCCATCGGAATTCTTCTGGCGTTCTTATTGGCCCTGGGGCTTCGCAAAACGGTTCTCGCCGGTGAGGCCGCGCCCTTCGTCATGGAGCTTCCGCCGTATCGGATGCCAACCTCTGGAGCGCTCATCAAGAAGATGACCGAGCGCGCGTGGATTTACCTGCGCAAGGCCGGAACCGTCATTTTGGCCGTGTCCATTGTGCTGTGGGCCATGAGCACCTATCCAAAGAAGGACGTCTACGAGGTTGATGCGCAACTCGCTCAGGGCGTCGAAATGACCGCCGAGGAGATCGACCAGGCACGTGGCGGCGAAGATCTGCGCCACTCCATTGCGGGACGTCTGGGCATTGCCATCGAGCCTCTCATCGAGCCTATGGGATTTGATTGGAAGCTCGGCACCTCGATGATCGGCGCCTTTGCAGCCAAAGAGGTCTTTGTCGCAAACCTCGGCATCGTCTATTCCATGGGCGAAACCACCGAAGATAGTGAAGATCTGCGCAACAAGCTATCGCGGGATTACTCGCCCCTGGTGGGCTTTAGCCTGATGCTCTTCCTGCTCATTGCGGCCCCCTGCATGGCAACCTTTGCCGTGACGCGTCGAGAGTCGGGCAGTTGGCGCTGGGCATTTCTGCAGCTTGGCGGGCTTACCCTGGTGGCATTTTTGCTCTCCACCACGGTCTATCAAGTTGGTAGACTATTGGGGGCCGGATGAGCATCGAGAATCTCATAACACTTCTGATCTGCTTGGCTGCGGGTGCCTACGTGGGCAACTCGATGTATCAGACCGTGAAGAAGACCTTGGCTCCCGAGGGCTCGGGTTGTGGCGGCTGCGGCGATGGTGGCGGCTCGTGTAGTACCGAAACGAGCCCACAGCCAACCTCCGAGCTTGTGCAACTCAAGCGGGCGAAGTCTAGGTAGCGGGCCTAGGTAGCACGTCAAGCTAGCGCGACTCCTCAGAGGGGCGCTCGTGAGAATGCACATCGTCGTGGTGCGCGTTTTGTCGTTGGGCAACGCGACCGACATGCAGCGGAGATTTGAGCGCTGCAAATTTGGTTTACACTGCGGCCATGTCCTCCGAAGCGCCGCGAGTCCCATCGCCTTGGACCGGGCGCGCACTGCTCGCGTTCGGAGGCCTTGTGATCCTCGCGGTCTACCTGATGGGCATCGATGGCCCACTGAGCAACTACGATGAACCGATCTACGCGGAGTTCATTCGCGCGATGCACGAGAGTTCGGATGTCTTCTCCCTGCGCTATCAAGGCGCTGAGACGCTCCAGCGACCGCCACTGAGTGTCGCGCTCTATGCGGGCTTTGCGGCCTCGAGCGACTCGGAGTGGGGCCTGCGGCTCGGTCCCGCGCTCCTCAGCGCGCTGGTCGCTCTTCTCGCGGGAGGCTTTGCAGCCCGCACCACCGGCTCCAAGTGGACGGCAGTGATTGCGGCGGCTCTGACCGCAGGCGCTCCAACGTTCTTCCTCTACGGCCGACTCCTGCTCAGCGACCCACCGTTTGTCTTGGCGTGTTTGGGCGCGCTGATTGCAACCATGCAAGCCCAGACGCTTCCGCGCGCGATGCGTTGGATTGCCATCTTCCTCGGCCTAGGATTTCTTCTGAAGAGCATGGCTGGCGCCGTTCCCCTGCTTGTGTTGGCGCCCTGGTGGCTACGCGCTGCAAAGAAACATCACAAAGCGGGACAAGCGAGCGCTCGCAGGATCGCCCTAGACGCCGCCATCTTTCTCGCTTTGGCATCGGCCTACTACATCTTCGGACTACTCCTTTACGGAGAGACGTTCTGGGACCAGCACATTGGCGCCATGCTACTCGATAGAGCCAGTGGCGATCTTGGGCCCTTTATCGGCATCGGGGGCCCAGACGCCTACCTTCGCCACATGGCAACGCACGATGGTCCGCTCTACGGTGCTCTGGCGCTGCTCAGTGTCGGTGGTGCGAGTGTAGTCGCATGGCGCGAGCGCAACGCCGCCGTTGGAGTGCTCGCAACCTACGCCATTGGATCCCTACTTATTCTTAGTCTCATCAGCACCAGGCTTCCTCACTACCTTCTCGCAATCTACCCAGCCATTGGTTTGAGTGCAGCCATCAGTGCCCATCGCATCGCGCAGGTCGCTAGGGAGCAAGCACAGATGGCAACGGTGCTTGCCTGTGTTGTTGCTATTGCGGTCTTTGGCCAAGGGATAGCAAAAACTCCGACCGACGCCGCTACCCTACCCGACCCAGCAAGCAAGACACTTGGATTGGCCGCCGCCAAGGTGCCGGGCAACACCCGCGTCTATAGCCTCGACTGGTACACCCCGGCCTTTGGCTACTACGCAGACCGACCTTGGACGATGCTGCACTCAAACCCGGACGTTGCAGCAGGCCTCGCATCCATGGATCCGTTCGCCCAGGCGAAGAACGTGCAAGCGGTACCGCCTTGGCCAACAGCCCCCTTCGTTGTCGCTGCCCACGAATCGAGCCTCATCTCCGCAAGGCTCACCGTAGTTGAGGTCCTCGCCGATGTTGAAGGCTATGTGCTCGTGCTCGCCACGCCTTGAGTTCTCGTAGGTGTTTTACCTATGCCCCCGCATGTGCGAGAATACGGGCCCCCATGCAATCCAATCGGCAACCCGCGATCTTCTTGCCACACGGCGGCGGTCCTTGGCCGTGGGTGCCCTCGATGCGAACCATGCACGGTGAGATGGCCTCGTATTTGTCGGGACTCATCTCGGGGCTGTCCACACGACCAACGGCCGTCCTCATGGTCTCCGCACATTGGGAAGAAAACGCTCCCACCGTTCAGGTCTCTCCTGCGCCGCCCATGTTCTACGACTACTCGGGGTTTCCCAAAGAAACCTACGCCGTCCAATGGCCCGCTCCTGGTGCCCCCGACTTGGCGGGCGAGGTGGAGAGTCTTCTCGCCGCGGGAGGCTTCAACGCGCATCGCGATGGCAAGCGAGGATTCGATCACGGGGCCTTTGTGCCGATGGCGTTGGCCAACCCGAAGGCCGATATGCCCACGCTACAACTCTCGCTTCTCGGCAGCCTCGATCCCGTTCAGCACTTGGCGATGGGCAGAGCCCTGCTCCCCTTGCGCGAGCAGGGCGTTCTCATCATTGGCAGCGGCATGGGGTACCACAACCTTCCTGAGCTGATGAGTGCCATGCGCAGCGGGAAGGCCATCGAAGCCTCCAAGTACTTTGACGAGTGGCTCATCGAAACCCTCAGCGCAGATCCCAGCTCTCGCGAATCCGGGCTTGCCGACTGGGCGAGGGCTCCCATGGCGCGAGCGTCGCACCCCAGAGAAGAGCACCTTCTTCCCCTCCACGTCTGCGCGGGGGCAGCCGGTGAAGACACGGTGAGCTTCCCGTATCGCGAAGTCGTGGTGGGAGCGCATCTCTCGGCGGCGCAGTTTGGCTGAGTGCTACGTCGCGCCGCGAAAGCTCCCGCCGAAGACAACCGAGTTCGCAGGCTTCTCACCAAAATCGTCGGAGCGCGGTTGCAGCCGTAGCGTTCCGTGCACACCGTACTGGATTCAACACACGTAACCGGAGATCCCATGACCAATACGCTCTTTTCCCCCCTTCCCCTCGGCCGCTTTGAAGCCAAGAACCGCATCTTGATGGCTCCTATGACCCGAGGTCGCGCCACGAGTGACCACACGCCAACCGAGCTCATGATCGAGTACTACCGTCAGCGAGCAGCAGCGGGTCTGATCATCACGGAAGGCACCTTTGTGTCACCGCAAGCCGTCGGTTGGGTGAAGGCCCCGGGCATCTACAACGACGCACACGTCGAGGCTTGGAAGCCCGTCACCGCCGCCGTCCACAACGAGGGCGGGCGGATCTTCTTGCAGCTTTGGCACATGGGACGGGTTGCACACCCAGACTTCCAAGGCGGAGCTCTGCCGGTGGCGCCGTCGGCCATTGCCGCAGAAGGCCAAACGCATACTCCAGAGGGAAGCAAAGACTATGTTGAGCCGCGAGCTCTTGCGACCAGTGAGCTTGCTGGCGTTGTTGACGACTTCCGTCAGGGCGCTCGGCGCGCCATCGGGGCGGGCTTTGATGGCGTTGAGATTCACGGAGCAAATGGCTATCTGCTTGATCAGTTTATCCGCGATGGCTCCAATCAGCGCGACGATGAGTACGGCGGCAGCATTGAGAATCGGTGGCGACTGCCGCTTGAGATTGTGAAGGCTGTGGCAGAAGAAGTCGGCGCCGATCGAACAGCCATCCGCCTATCTCCCGTTGGTTCCTACAACTCCATGGTTGATAGCGATCCGGTCGCAACCTTTGGCCATGGCGCTGCAGCTCTGGGGCAGTTGGAACTGGCATACGTTCACCTGCTCGAAGCTCGCGGTGGCATGATGTTCAACAAAGAGGCGCCCGTTGTTCATCCACATGTTCGAAAGGCGCTGGGCGAGACCCCGATGCTACTCAATGGCGGATACGACAAAGCGAGCGCCGAAGCCGCGCTCGCTGAAGGCTTGTGTGACGCGGTTGCCTTTGGCGTTCCTTTTCTCGCCAATCCAGACCTTGTGGAACGCTTCCGCAGGGAAGCCCCCGACTTCAACGCGCCGGATTTTCCGACGTTCTACGCCGGCGGGCCAACAGGCTACACTGACTACAAACCTCTTGACTAGCAGCACAGACGCACTCAATAAGAGTAACTCTTAGCGACAAGAACCGCACAACGCTGAACGTTAGCGATACCAATCTTGCGTCCGTTCACGGCACGGATGTGCACGAATTGACGCCCCTGCGTTTGTACTGCGCAGGGGCGATTTTCGGCATGCGACAATAGTATGCAGAGGCCGCGGGTGACGCCGCCGAGTGTGCTACCAACGGCCTATGAAGTCTCTCGCAACACTAGGCTGTCTTATCGTACTCGGCTGTGGAGGCACCACGGCCAAGCCACAGGCCCCTGAACCGACTCCCCTCGCGTCCCCAAACGCTCCTACAGAAGCGGTTGCGGACTCCGCCCGCCCAGCAGCAGACATTGCACGCGACGAGCACCGCAAGCCCTTTGAGACGATCGCACTCACGAAGATGGCTCCCGGCATGACCGTCGTCGATCTCATGGCTGGCGGAGGATACTTCTCAGAACTCTTCGCAGAAACCGTTGGTTCCCAGGGCACGGTATACGTGCAAAACACGCCGTTGGTGCTTGAGAAGTTTGCCGAGGGCCCGATCACCAAGCGCCTCGCGCGAATGAATCGCAGCTGGGTGAAACGCTGGGACAAGAATCTCGATGCTCTCGACTTGCCCGCGGGCGAAATCGATGTGGCGTTCTTGGGACTCTTCTACCATGACGCGTTTTGGATGGAGGTCGACAGAGCGAAGATGAATGCGGCAATTCTTGTTGGGCTCAAGCCCGGTGGCCTCTTCGTAGTCACGGATCATCACGCAGAGGCAGGCTCTAAAGATCGCGATGTAAAGACGCTCCACCGCGTGGATGTGGAAGTCGTTAAAGGCGAACTCGTTGCAGCGGGCTTCGAACTTGTGGAGGAAAGCGACCTGCTAAGCCATCCGGACGATCCGCGCACGGCAAACGTCTTTGAAGAGACGATCCGCGGAAAGACAGACCGCTTCGTCCTGGTGTTGCGCAAGCCGACCGAGTGAGGAGGTAGGTAACGAGGCCAACTCTCTCGACGCCGCAAATGTGGTACGAGAACCTATGATCGTTTCAGGCCGCTCAGTTCTAGTGATGGGATTAGCTACGTTTGCATGCTCGGGCGGAGGAGGCGACGCAGATGTCGTTGATGCCACCGTGATCGTAGAGCAGACGTCTTGCGGCGGTGAGATTCCCGCCCTCGGTGGCGACTTCCTTGTCATTGTCGCAACCACGGTGGACCCAAATGCGAAATTGCAGTTCATCGCGACAACAACCGTGAATTCCACCGACGTGCCGGCCAGTGTCTCGCTCACCATGCAGCCGCTGTGCACCCAGCGCAAGCAATGCACGCTCGGTGACCCAGTAGGAGCCCCAGTGACCGTCCCGGCTGCAAGCCTGAGCCCTGAGTGCGAAGCGAGCATCGGCCCGTTCAGTCTTGCGATTCCCGGCGGCGCGAACGCACTGAGTGGAAGCGATGCGGTTGCGAGCTTCACCATGGACCTCACCGCGGGCAGCCCGGACTTCTACTGTGGTCTCGTCTTCGGCGGCATCACCACCGATGGCGCCGAGGTGCCAATCGACGGTTCGAGTTTTGGAGCCAATCGCATCAACAATGGCTTCTCCGAAACCGTCTTCGCTTGTCCGTAGCGCGGCTGTCACCACATCTGGATCCGTGATTCAGTCGCAAGGAAGCTCGCAGCAGACCATGCACGTGGCGGACTGCTGGCAAGACCAGAGTGCGAGCAACTAAGGCTCAGCGTCGCTTCGCAGCGAGCCTTCGGGCTAGCCGAGGTAGCTGAGAACAGCCAAAGCAAAGCCGCCGATGGCGAATGGAATCGGCATGACGTTGAGAGCTTTCCCGCGAGTTTCTATGCGCTGTGTGGGCACGAGGGCAAAGCTCGTCTACTCAGGGCCCGGTGTCAAGATTTGGGGTTTGGAGAGTGTGGCTCAGCTCACGGAGCCTTAGATTTCAATATCTTAAGTCCATAGAGAACATCGAATTGAACTCGGCTCAGCGACTTTCGAGTCCCTTCGTGGGACATTCCAGACCGTGTTAGGACCGATCCGCGCAGGTCCCGGGTCAGCACTTCAGAGCCATCGGCGCGGCTCACTTCGAAGATTCCCTGCGCCCGACCGACGGGCCGAAGCCCAGCCTTGGTGCTGCGCAAGAAGAGCATGACCTCGCGGCCAACGGTTAGGTGATGCACTCCGGACACGATGAGTCCAATGCCGCCCACTTCGCCGCCAAGCTGCTGCACGGTAATTGTCGCCGGACACGGAGCCTCAACACAGCTAGCAACCGCGATTGTCGATATCGTGGTGGGTTGGTCATTCTGCAAGACAACCTCCTGCCGAACCACCTTGCCCTGCACAATCACGTCGGCATGAGCCACGAGCTCACTCGGTTCCAACTGCAGAAGTGTTGAGGCCTGGGCTGAGCCAAGGTTTGCCAAGAGCAACACTGCCGATGCAGAAGCGATACCCCAGTTCCGTTTGCGAAGGCCAGCAAAGACCAGAAGCAAGGCGATCGCTCCCCACAGCCCGGTTCCGCCTGCCGACTGACAACCCAGAATTTCGTCACTGAGCGAACCCGGCGCTTTGAGCACAATCGAGTCGTATAGAAAGGTGATGGCCTCTTGGTCATCGGGTGCAAGCGCGCGCTTCTTGGTCTCGCACATGCCAGCGCTCGGATACATGGTGGACTCGTTGTGGTCGACCGAGTGGGCAACTCCCAGCAAATGCCCGGTTTCGTGGGCGAGGATGTTCTGCAAATCGTAGCGATCGCTGCACTCCCCCTCGACCATGGTCCACTCGTAGTTCACACCATTGATCACGATATCGGCTTCGAGAACCTGCCCGGTGCTGGTTTTGTAGGTCAGGTAGGTGGTCCCAAGCGCGACCGGATCGACGAATTCGTCGTCCGCATCCGTTCCCCAGCGCACCACGTTGAGTCCATCGCGGCCGGTGCCGAGCCCGGTTTCTCCGGTCTCAAATGAGATGGCGAGGTGGGAGCCAAGCATGGTGCCCCAGCTTGCGAATGCCGCGCGGGCCTCACGCTCAGCGTCTTCACTGTGAATGCCGTAGAGCTCTGCGCTGAAATCGAGATCGATTGCCACATCGCCATCGGCCCATCGAATCGGGGTGCCGCTATTGGTGCTCTTGATTTCCCACGCTTCGGCAGTGCTCTGAATACCGAGAATCATGAGCATTGCGAGGAGTGGCCGAATTGCAGACGCGCACGAGGTTCGCATTCTTATTGGATCGGCTAGTTGCAGGTCGTCTTGAGAGCCTATGCTCGGGTCGTGCTATTTCGCGAGACCTTCCCAGCCGGAGCTTTTCAGTGCAATTGCAGCATTCTGGGCTGTGATGCCACCAAAGAAGCCGTGATCATCGATCCCGGCGGTGAGGTCGACAGGATTCGAGAGATCTTGGCCCACCACGATTTCACGGTGAAGGCCATCATTCACACCCACGCCCACCTCGACCACATCCACTGCACCCGCAAGATGAAGGAAGAGCACGGCGGCGAAATCTGCTTGCACGAAGACGACCTCTTTCTCTACGACGGCATTGAGGCGCAGGCCGCAATGTTTGGTTGGGATGTCGAGAGCACACTTCCTGTTGATCGCTACTTGGAACACGGCGAGACCATCAAATTTGGAGAGCAAGGCGCACTCACATTGCACACGCCTGGGCACACGCCTGGCTCGGTCTGCTTTGAAGTGAAGGATGGCGACAAGGCCATCATCTTTGCTGGTGACACGCTCTTTCGGAGAAGTGTTGGACGAACGGATCTTCCCGGTGGCGACACCGAGCTGCTCATGAAGTCGATCAAAACCGGGCTCTACACTCGCGACCCATCCGCACTCGTGGTTCCCGGCCACGGCCCGAACACCACCATTGAAGAAGAAGCGGCCAAAAATCCCTTTGTCACAAAGGCGCTCTAAGTTTTTGGGAATGCGCGAGCGAAGTTCTCTGCAGCCTACCTTGGCAGTCGTAGGCGCCCTTGCGTTGTGCGCCTGCGGCACGGCAGCGAAGGCTCCGTCCGCCAAACCACTACCAGAAAAACCCTTAGCGGCGCTTGAAGAGACCAACGCGAATACCGAAGGCCTCATCACACCAAAGGATGAGAGCGAGAACGGCGATGCCAAGCTCGGCTGGGCAGGAGTCGATGCCAACGGCAAGGGGGAGATTGCGCGCTTTGCCGATGCATACCTTGGCTACGTGGAAGACGCGCGCACCACACGGCAAAGTGCGCGTGCTCTGATGGCGATGGCCGCGAAGGCGGGTGCGACGTCGTGGGATGCGGCAAAGAATCCCAAGGCTGGCGAACTCCTCGTTTCGCAAGACGCGACAAACGGCGGTCTCGCCTTCTTTAAAGTCGGTTCAGCTCCGGTAGACGACGGCCTGGCGATACTTCTGGTATCTCACGATTCTGCGCTCATTCGCCTCACGCCAAATCCTATCTACGAACGCTCGGGCCTGGCGATGTTCGATACGAGCATCATGGGCACGCTGCAACTCGAAAGCTGGCTGCACACGCCGCTTGCGCTCAGCCTCTATCAGGCGCCCACATCCGGCAATCGCAAGGGCATTGATGTGGTCTTGGGTGACGAGGCAAACGAGGCTGTCTTCACCATTCCCGACCTTCTGCCTCACCTCTCGCGAAAGGTGCAACGCAAGAAACTCATCGATAGCCCCGAGCGACTCGATGTGGTTGCGGGCTTTACTGCCAAAGCTCTACGAACAACTCTTACTCGACTGGGCCTAAAGGGGGACGCATTATCGGGACTGGAAGCAACACTGGTTCCCGCCGGCGCCGCCACCTATGTTGGCGTTGACAAGGGGCTCATCGCGGGTGCCAATCATGCGAGTCGAGCTGTTCCCTTTGGCGCGATGCAAGCACTGCTCAAAGGCGAAGCAACAAAGAGCGTTCTTGTCATCGTTATGGGACGAGACCAGCAATCCTATGCAGGCGCAGGCCCCGAGGCACACATTGCGAACCTAGTGCCCCGAGCTGTCGAAACCTTGGCGCCCGGCGCAGACGCCCTTCGCCTGCGTCGCATTCTCGCCAAGACACAAGTGCTGATGTTCGATCACTCCAAAGGCACTCGCAACCGTGGCGTCGTGCTTGGAACACGCCGAGACGACAGTAGCCCCTCCGCGTTTCGCCGAGCAATCCGCATTTTCAAGGAGGGCAAGGTTGCCACCCAGCAGCTGCAAACTTCGGGTTGGAGCCAAGCCCGAGAAGTTGCCAGCCTCGACATTGACACCGTGGCCCTTGGTCTCCCAGTCACGGGTGTCGGCATGCCCTACGAACTTCTCTCAACGTACGATTTGTTCCACGCACATCGAGCTTGCCTAGCGTGGATTGCGCAATGAGACTCGCAGGCCTACTCACGATCGCGCTTGCGACTGCCCTTGCAAGTACAAGCCAAGCAGCTCCCGCGAAAGCTCCCGCGAAAGCTCCCGCGAAAAAGGCATCACAACTGCGCGCACCGTACTTGGCGTTTCTTGCGAACGGGCGCACACCGAGCGAGCTTTTGCGATTCGCCCTAGCCAACTCTACTTGGCGCGTGATCGACCCGAGCGTTGATCCGGTTGAGAAGCTCAAGGCCGGCGACCGTGTGGTCTTTGTGAACGAGGGACGAACGGCTCTCTTTGTCATTGTTGGCAAGCAGTCCTTGGCTACAGGCGGCGCCCGCATGATCGCGTCACACATCGACACGCCTTCGCCGCGATTGCTCTTGGGCAAGCTCACCGAAGGAAACCAAGCGACCCTTCCGGCAGGTGCTCACGGCGGCATCAAGGGCGCCCATTGGATGGCGCGGCCTCTCAGCTTGGTAGGAATGGTCGTTACCGAAGATGGCAGCCGCGTGGATGTCGAACTCGGTACGGTCGCCGATGGGTTCTCCTTCTTTATCGAGAAACGGGAAGGCCGAGACTACAAGGTCACCACGAGCAGCATGCCCACTGGCAAAAAGAGCTCCACCGAGAGTTTCACAGACCTGCTCGCCAAGCGGTACAAACTCACCACAGACGACCTTGTCACCTCAGAACTCTACTTAGTACCCAAGATGCCGGCGCGACCGGTGGGCGTTGAGAGCATGATGATTGGCAGCCACGGCCAAGATGATCGTTCCAACTCCTTTATTGCCTGGAGGGCGATCTCCGAGCTTCGCGGGACACCCGAGCGCACAGCGATCACTTGGCTCGTGGATCGCGAGGAATCCGGCTCGCGAGGACGCGGCGGTGCTCGCAGTCACTTTCTCGAACTCGTCTACAGTTATATGCTGCGGTCGCAAGGCGATACCAACGTGAGTGAGGCGGATCTCATGCGTGCTCTTGCGAGAACCGAAGCGCTCTCTGCGGACACACCCGCCTGCGTGAATCCGAATTGGCCCGAGGTGCACGAAGCCAAGCACGGCCCACTCCTTGGACGCGGCCCCGCGATGTTCCCCGGCACAGGTCGTGGCGGCAAACGAGGAGGAAGCCAAGCCCATGCCGAACTCGTCGCCAAGGCCCTACGAGTTTTTCGCAAGGCCAAAGTTCCCGTTCAAACCGCCGAACTCGGCCGAGTTGATGAAGGCGGCGGCGGAACCGTGGCCAAGTATCTTGCGCGCCGAGGCATTGATGCGGTCGACATTGGCGTCTGCGTGGTCGGCATGCACTCGCCCTTCGAAATCAGTTCCCTGCAAGACTTCTTCTGGGCCCACAAGGGCTTCCAACAGTGGTTTCTCGCCCCATAGACCTGCCCCGTAGACCTCCGAGAACGAGATCCGAATGCAATACCCGCCAAGAGTTGACCTAGCCAATACTCCAACACCGCTCATGCATCTTGCGCGCACGAGTAAGGAACTCGGGGTTGAGTTTCTGATCAAGCGCGACGACATGACAGGAGCCGAACTCTCGGGAAACAAGATTCGCAAACTCGAGTTCTTGATTGCCGATGCTATGGAGCAAGGCTGCGACACCGTCATCACGGGTGGTGGCAAGCAAAGCAACCACTGCCGTGCCACGGCGCTCGCTGCTACGCGCATGGGCCTTGCCAGCGTCGTCTGTCTTCGCGTCGACGATACGAGCAAACCTCCATCAACCCAGGGCAATATTCTTCTCGACCGCCTCGCCGGAGCCGAGCTTGTTTGGATCGATCACAACGATTGGGCGCAGCAAGACGAAGTCTACGAAGCGCAAGCCACGCGACTGCGCGCACAGGGCCGCAAGCCCTACATCATTCCCGAGGGCGGCTCAAACGAAATTGGGACGTGGGGGTACATCCGCTGCGCAGAAGAACTCGCAGCACAGCTTGGTGCGCTTCCGCCCGCCAAGACAACCATCGTCTACGCCTGTGGCTCTGGTGGAACCGGCGCCGGCCTCGTGCTCGGCAGCAAGCTCTTTGACTTCGACAAGATTCAGACCAGCGTCGCGGGAATTAACGTCTGCGACGACGCAGAGTACTTTCGACAGCGCATTGCTGGCATCTGCGAGAAGTTCTCAGATCGCTACCCGAACGTCGCCACCGCAAGCGCCGACGACATCACCATGGTCGATGGCTATGTGGGCGCAGGCTACGCCAAGTCGCAACCGGAAGAACTCGCCTGCCTTCGCGCGATGGCGAGTCGCGAAGCCATCATCTTAGACCCGGTATACACAGGGAAGGCCTTCTACGGCCTCACGCAAGAGCTTGCCAAGGACGCAGCGTGCCTCGGCGAGCGCGTCGTTTTCGTGCACACCGGAGGCATCTTCGGCCTCTTTGGTAGCGACCTCGAAGACAGTTTCGAATAGCCGGCGACCTGGAAGTGGTTTGCACGCCCAGGCCGCGACATTCTAGTGATGCTGCGGGGCACCCTCGTCTGGATCGCGCTTGATGGATGCGCGCCAGTCGACGGTTGCGGACGGCTTGACCAAGAACGCTTCGGGATTCTCGTGAGCCAGCGCGACCTTTAGTACTTCATCCATGTCTTCCACAGCGTGAATCGTCATGGACTTTAGGATGCGCTTCGGAATGTCCTTAAGGTCCTTCTCATTCTCTTTGGGAATGATGACGGTAAAGACATCCGCTCGGTGGGCGGCGAGGATCTTCTCTTTCAATCCACCAATCGGAAGTACCCGACCGCGCAGCGTGACCTCGCCCGTCATCGCCACATCTTGCCGTACCGGAATTCGCAAGAGCGCTGAGGTGATCGCAGAAACCATCGTAATACCCGCAGATGGGCCATCCTTGGGAATGGCGCCCTCTGGGAAGTGCACGTGGATGTCGACCATGGTGTTGAAGTCGTTCACAAGCCCTAGCGACTCTGCACGCGAGCGGATGTAGCTCATGGCCGCCTTTGCCGACTCTTGCATCACCTCTCCAAGCTTACCGGTGAGTGTGAGCTTGCCCTTGCCGGGAACAATCGTGACCTCTGCTGGCAACAAGTCGCCACCGTGCATCGTTACGGCGAGACCGTTGGCGAGGCCAATTTCGTTTTCGGCTTCTTTGGTCGTCTTGCGGTATTTCGCAGTGCCTAGGTACTTTTCTAAGTCCTTTGGGCGCACGGTGTACTTCTTGTCTTCTTCTCTGCCGTTCTGTAGCCAGTCTTTTGCGACCTTGCGACAGATCGTTCCGATCTCGCGTTCCAGGTTACGAACACCTGCTTCGCGAGTGTAGTGGTGAATGACCGAGCGCATGCACTCATCACTGAGAACTAAATGTACGGCCTTGTCTTTGAGACCATTGAGCTCAAGCTGCTTTGGAAACAAGTACTGCTTTAGAATCGCGAGCTTTTCCCATTCCGTGTATCCCGGAATGTTGATGATTTCGAGCCGGTCCTGAAGAGGTAGCGGGATTTGGTGCTGCGTATTTGCCGTTGTGACAAATAGAACATCACTTAGGTCGTAATCGAGGTCTAGGTAGTGATCGACAAAGGTCTCGTTTTGCTCTGGGTCCAACACCTCAAGTAGCGCCGACGCCGGGTCGCCACGAAAGTCTTGGGACATCTTGTCGATTTCGTCGAGCAGGAAGACCGGATTATTGGTGCCAACCTTCTTGAGCGACTGGAGAAGCTTGCCGGGCATCGCCCCAATGTACGTTCGACGATGGCCGCGGATTTCCGCCTCATCGCGCACACCGCCAAGACTCTGGCGAACAAACTTACGACCTGTCGCTCGAGCAATCGAACGCGCAAGCGATGTCTTGCCAACGCCCGGAGGCCCAACGAGGCAGAGAATCGGTCCGCGAATTTTGTCGACCAACGCTTGTACCGCGAGGTACTCCAAAACCCGTTCTTTGGGCTTCTTTAGGCCATAGTGGTCCTGATCAAGGATCGCTTCGGCCTCGGTAAGATCGATGCGGTCTTCACTCTTCTCACTCCATGGAAGCGCCAAAATCCAATCGATGTAGTTGCGTACCACCGTGGCCTCAGCAGACATGGGGCTCATCATTTTGAGCTTCTTGTACTCTTTGAGAGCACGCACGCGAGCTTCGTCGCTCATCGGCTTGTTCTTGATCTTTTGCTCTAGCTCATGCAGCTCATTCTTGAACTCGTCGCGATCCCCAAGCTCCTTTTGAATCGCCTGCATTTGCTCGTTGAGGTAGTACTCCTTTTGCGACTTCTCCATCTGCTTCTTCACGCGGGAGCGAATCTTCTTCTCGACTTGAAGAATCTCGATCTCACTTTGCATGAGCTCGTAGAGTTTCTTTAAGCGATCTCGAGTGGAGGCCAGCTCGAGGACAGCTTGCTTGTCGTTGAGCTTGAGAGAAAGGTGAGCAACGATGGTATCGGCCAAGCGGCCGGGCTCATCGATGGTTTGCACGGAGACCAACATCTCTGGAGGAATGCGCTTGTTGAGTTTTACGTACACCTCGAAGATGTCTTTGATAGAGCGAATCAGCGCTTCGATATCGCTCGCATCACCATCGGTCTCAACAAGGTCTTCCACCTCGGTTAGAAAGTACGGAGACTCTTGCTCGAAGCGCACGATTTTTGCGCGCCGACGACCTTCGACAAGCACCTTCACCGTGCCGTCAGGCAAGCGAAGCAATTGAATGATGTGACCGACGGTGCCGACATCGAAAATGTCTCCCTCGCTTGGGTCGTTGGTCTTGGCCTTCTTCTGGGCAGCAAGCAGCAGCTCTTTGTCTGCAGCCATCGCCTCTTCGAGAGCGGCGATGCTCTTCTCACGCCCCACGAAGAGCGGCACAACCATGTGCGGGAAGACGATGATGTCGCGAAGTGGGAGTAGTGGAAGTATTTGAGCCATGGGGGATCCTTCGAGGATTCGCTTCGAAGTTGATGTTAGTGTTTACGGGGCATTAGCGAGCCAAAATCGGTGTTCGCTTGTCCCATCGTCCGATAATCTACGGCTCCTTTGCTCGGACGCAAGGCGGAGAACTGAAGTCTGCACAGCCATTTCACAATGCTATGGTATTTTTGCCACACCAATGCGTGGCAAATAAGCCCCACCCATAAGACAGGCTCATAGCAATATCAACAAACTAGCCCATCATTGGTAGTTTTCATTACGATTACTGCTTCAGGCATCCACGGTGCTTTAGGTCTAGGAAACGAATGAACGGCAGCAACGAAACGCCCGACCAAGAACTCTTTTTGGTGATCCAGGGCCTCTCGGATCAGTTGGACAGCCTGCTTCCCAGGTTGCGAGCCCTGAGCCAGGCTCCCGAGGCCGGGCTGCTCATGGGCGTCGATGCCCTCTACCGAGCCGACAAGGATTTGGCGCTGCTCTGTTTGCGCTTCGATGACGCGCTCGAAGCACGCCAACGCCGACGCCTGATTCGACTGGCGAGCCAGGGCGGCGTGCCCGTTTTGGATCCTCTGCGGCTGAGTGCAAGCGACAAGGATCTCTTCTACCAACGTCACCTGCGCCGCTATGCAGTGCGCATCGACGATAAGAAAAGTCCCAACTCGGCGATCGATGCGCTTGGCCAACTCCTCGGCCTCATCGAGCTGCGAGCGAGCAGCGAGAGCGAAGCCACGACGGGTGAGACGAGAGCCCCGCGAGGTCACACCAACACTCCAGCGCCGAGGCATCGCTTGGTACTCGCGCCCCTGCGCAACGGTGCCCTGGGCAGTGAGAGTGATGTACGCGGACCACAAGCGGACTTTGCAGACGAGACCACCGAGACACTCGATCTTCCGCTCGCAATCGATCTGGATGGAATGGACCTTGGCCCCGCGGGAAAGCGCGATACCAAGACAGCACCGCCAGCCAAGACAGCACCGCCAGCCAAGACAGCACCGCCAGCCATGACCGCGCCGCACCGACGAGCTGGAGGTAAGGGCAAAGTTGTGAGTGCTCGGCTCGCCACCGTTCCCGCCCGTCCGCAAAGTCGGCCGCCCCGGCCAACATCGTCTAAGCCAATGGCCACGCTGCGTCGGCCTCGGGCGACCAGCGCTCCCGGACCTGCCATCACACAGGGCGCCACGAACGATGTGCTGCGGGTCCGGTTCGCACGAGGCGATCAATGGAAGCCGGCTAGGCTTCGCAACCTGAGCCTCAAACAAATCCGCCTGGCCGCAAGCGCCGCTCCGCCACTCACGTCGGCAGTACGAGTCGATATCACCCTCGGCAAACTCCAAGTCACTCTGCCCGGAATTGTCGTCGAAGTCATCAACACCGAGAGCTCCATCGATGGCTCGACATCCTTTCGCGTCGAGCTCGGCAACGTCGGGCGCGCGAAGCTCGATTTGCTGGCAGCAATTCTCAGAAGAGCGCAAGCCGAAGGCCTTGAGTTGAGCCCGCCCCCGGCACGCAAGAGTCGGCGCTTCGCCGTGAGTTGGCCCATTGCCGTGGTTAGTGAGGGGCAACGATTTAACGCCGCCGCGCTCGACGTCTCCGCACAAGGGCTCTTCCTTGCCACGAAGACCCTTATACGGGCGAGACAGGTCGTCTTTGGCATTCCCCTAGATACAGGTGAGCCGATTGTTCGGGGCCGAGCGCGTATTGCCCGCGAGGTCACGCAAGAGATGGCCGACGAACGACAGCTGCAACGAGGCTACGGTCTCCAATTCGAAGCGGTGGCCGACGACGACCTCAGACGCTACGAAGAGTTCTTACTTCGCGTTCGACTGCGCAGCCAACTTCACGTGGTCGTCGCCGGCAGCTCGGTGGAAAGCAGCGCGTTGGCGGATTGCTTTCAGGCCGCTGGATATGCGGTCACAAGGGCCGCCTCGATCGTGAAGTTTGAGGCGACCAGCAAGTGGGACAAAGGTCGACCTGACATTGCGGTGCTCGACCGGAGCGATCTGGCAAGCGGGCTTTGCGAGCAGTTTGAGGAGAGATTTGAGGCACACCGGATTCCGATGCTCCATTTGCACGGTCATGCTCCTCCAAAAGCGCGTCAAGCCTTGGATTTGCGCCTCTCCGTGTGACCTATCTCTCCTTGTGAGATGCCAGACCCGTCGCTACTATAGTAGTCGTTGTTCAAAGGTCTGCATCCCATGAAACTCACCGCACCACGTTTTGCCGTACTCTGTCTTGGGCTTCCGCTCGTTGCCGCCGTGGGTGAGATAGGCACCGCGAGTGCGCAGCCGGGCATGACACCGCCGGGCTCAACGCCACCCTACTCGGAGCCACCTCCGGCATCTCCGGGACCTGCAGGCCCCTATGCGCCAGGGCCACCGCCCGCGCAACCAGATCCGTACGCGCCTGGCCCCTACGCGCCGGCTCCCTATTACGGGCCACCGATGCCACAAGTACAGCCTCCAACCGAGCGCTCCGGATACCACATTGGATTTTCTGGAGGCGTTGGCACCATGGACTCCGATGTCGGTGAGTTTGCCTGTGCCGGTTGCGAAGCGGTTGCAGGCACATTCGATTTTCACGTAGGGAAAATGCTGAACGGAAAATTCGCCCTACAAGGCGACCTCTGGTTTCAGGGCCAAAACCTTGAAGCCGGCGGCACGGCCAGCATCAATCAGACCATGTTCACCGTTGCGGCCCAATACTGGCTGCACCCACGTTTCTGGCTCAAAGCGGGCCTCGGCGTCGCCAGCCTCACCCTTAGCTACGATGACGGCTTTGGCCAACAGAACGAGTCCCTTGGCAACGGAACTGCCATGCACCTTGCTGCCGGCTTCGAGATCATTCACTCACGCTCGTTCTCACTTGATGCACTCGTGAAAACGGGTGCCGGCAGCTACGCCGATCGCGACGAAACCGTAAGTACGACGTCCTTCAATCTCGGTGTGAACTGGTACTAGTGCCCGCTCTCCGCGCCGGGTTCGTTTCAACACTGGCGCTGTGCGCCCTCGGGGCTACCTGCCTTGCTCCATCGGCTTGGGCACAGCAAGGTCCTGCCGAGACGCAGCGCTCTGGAGTCACTGGCGCCTTTGGCGTTGGTGTCGGAAGCCTCGGAGTTGGAAGCGAATCCCACGGGACCTTTGACTACGCTGCGAGCTTTGGCGGCTACATCAACAATCAGTGGGCGCTTGCCGTCGAACTTTGGGGAGGCTTTCACAACGATGACGCGTTTCGCCTCAGCCATCACAACCGAGGTCTCTCGGCGCAGTATTGGCTGCGCGAGCGCAAGGTGTGGCTCAAAGCGCTAGTGGGTGCAGCAAGCATGAAGTCGTCGTTTGATGACACCACCTTTGCGGACTTTGTCGGCGTCGCATTTGCCGGAGCCGGTGGTTGGGTCTTCTACGAACGTGGCGATTACCACGTGGATGCCCAACTGCGCATTAGCGTCGAAGGCTTTGAAGACACCACCGAAAACGCCACAGCTATCTCCTTTGGCGTCGGCGTCTCCTACTTCTAGGAGACGCGCAACACAAAGGGCCGCTACTCCCCGGGGAGTCCGCGGTATGTGAGGCTCACCCAGGGGAAGCCCAGCGGGAGAACGTCGTTGTCGAGGTCTTCGATAATGGGCTTTGCAAAGCCCACATTGACGGCAAGATTGCGTCCGGTGAAACGTGCACCGTACCAAGCGAGCACTCCGTCACCGACCGCATCGTAGTCACCAACCACCGCGCCGCCATCAACTTCCACCAACAGCTTTACGCGCTTGGTGAGACGTTGCGTGATGCCTGCCGAGATAATGAGTGGCAGTGACGTCTGATCAGCGTCCGAATCAAGCACGACCAAGCCGCCGACGTAACCATTCAAGAATGAGTGACATTGGGTATCGAGACATAGCGATGCGATGCCACCAAAGCCGCCAGCGCTCGCCGCATCATCACCGCCGATGACTCCGAAGAGCGTTGCAGAGGCTGCAACTCGAAGCTTGCCAGAATCGACAATGCCCAGCTTTCCAGAGAGGGTAAACGGCTGAACCTCCTGTCCAAGAGGAATCATCGTATGAGCTGAAATTGCGAACTTATCTGAGATGGCATAACTACCACCAACGAAAATCAGTTCGTTGTCTTCGAAGGTCCATGTTCCCGCAGGAGCCATGAGTGCTGTTGGAACGATCCACATTCCGGAGCTACCAGCGTCATCGATAATGCCTTGGCTAACCGAGGATTGCGGTTGCTCCATCGGCGGAACGCCGGGTGGTGGTGGAGCAGCTGCGGGATACGCCGGTGGCGGCGGAGCAGGTGCGGGATACACGGGCGGCGGCGGTGGCGTTGCAGGTGCAGGAGCCACAGGTGGTTGTGGAGCACCTTGAGCAACTTGCTCGGCCGCATCGCTTGTGGTCTCAGCGCCGTCTTCGGTGGGGCTTGCAATCGCTGTGGTCGAAGCCAAGGCTACCGCCACAAAAGGCATCCATAGATGTTTTGGGGTCATTGCAGGAATCGTATCTCAATCCCAACTGCGCTGCCTGAGGGGCCAATCACACTTTGTGGCACATGTTGGCAGGCCCGAAGTGGCTAGTGGCTAGCGAAGTACAACAAGCCTATCGAGTTCGGCCAAGAGCGGTTCTTCATCAACTTCGAAGTGGCATCCAATAACGGGAATTGGCCTGGGTGAGGCAGAGAGCACATCGCGAAACATTGGAGCCGCCTCTTTGGTAACAACAACTGCGAGGACATCGCTTCCGCTTAGGGATTGTTCGGTAACGACTCCAGGGTCTGTTTGCTCTACGAGAAACCCCGCTTCTTTGAGCAATTCGACACAGCCCGCGTCTTCTGCAAGCACCAGAAAATCTCTGCGTCGGCCAAGCCTTGCAAGGTACCCACTGAGCGCGTCCTCAAAACCAGGAGGTACTTCGGTGAGTTGAAGCCCAGCTCCAGGCGAACGCCCCATCCGAGCTGCCATCTCTTCGTCCATCACATGCGCGACGCGAGCCGTAACCTTAAAGGTGTCATAGCCGGCCAAGTCGATATGCACCGTGATCTCCGAGAGCGGTTCCAAGTTTTGGGCTTGCCGTACAAAGAGCCCACCGACGCTCAGGTTCTCGGCGTACTCCATGACGAAGTCCGTGGCGCTTACAAAGCGAATCGCAAGCACCGTGGTAAGGCGCTCATGCTTGCGATCGGAACTGCTCATCAACACCGTCATTCTAGCACCCGGCCGATCTGTGAAGGGCTAGCGATAGGCTAGCGCTGTGTCGATGGTCCAAGGCGGTTCGAGTTTCGCTGCCAACCTTGGTGGCCGCCACTTCGCTGCGGGTGCTGGTGGCAGGTGCGGAGGCGCTGCCAAGCCTGTGCTTGGTCCCATGTGGCTTGACACCGCTGAGGGCTCCAACACCGCTGAGGGCTCCAACACCGCTGAGGGCTCCAACACCGCTGAGGGCTCCAAGCCCCTCTGTGGTACCAGCCGACAGGTTTCTCGTGGCCCCGCCTTTCATACAATGTAGGCATAAGTGCTGAATCTCTCGTGGATTCTGGATTGGCACCTCAGCTGCACTAGCACTGGACACGATGAGCCTTGTTGCAGCCAATTTCAATTCGACCCATGAAGAGACTTTCGACCTAACCAGCCCGTTCCTTCACGGCTTTCCTCCGGAAAGTGCCGAATCTGATTTTGCAGCGACAGTCCCGCCACACCTTTCCGAAGACTGCGTTGCTCACTGGAACGGCGACGAACTCTGGTAGCCGACCGCGCCAACACTCAATGCGCAGGCGCACTCCAAGGCAAAAAACCCAAGACAAAAAGAAACGCCCGGATCCAAATGGTCCCGGGCGTCTTTGCGTTTGTCGCGACGTTTTCTATCGCAGCGTTTGTCGCTACGCCGACTTCGCTTCTTCTTCGTAACTAATCATCGGCGAGCAATGCTTCTCAATCACATCCTCGTTAATGATGACTTCGCTTATCGTCTTTTGCCCAGGTGTCTCGTACATGATGTCGAGCAACGCTGACTCGAGGATTGCGCGCAGACCACGAGCGCCGGCTTTGTGCGCTTGCGCCATCTCGGCGACTTTCGCCAAGGCACCACGAGTGAATTTCAGCTTTACGCCATCCATCTCAAAGAGCTTCTGATACTGCTTGGTAAGCGCGTTCTTTGGCTTGGTGAGAATGTCGATCAGTGCATCGTTTGACAACTCGTGAAGAGGAGCAATCACCGGCAAGCGACCAACGAACTCGGGAATCATGCCGTACTTGAGCAAGTCCTCGGGCTGGGTCTCTTGCATGAGTTCCCAAGGGCTCACCTCTGCAACACTTGGCTTCATTGCCGCACCAAAGCCGATGAGACGCTGTCCCACGCGGTTCTCGATGACTTCTTCGAGACCGGTGAATGCACCGCCGCAAATGAAGAGGATGTTGGAGGTATCGACCTGCAAGAACTCCTGCTGCGGATGCTTACGGCCCCCTTTGGGAGGAACCGAGGCAATCGTGCCCTCGATGATTTTGAGCAGCGCTTGCTGCACGCCTTCGCCAGAAACATCGCGGGTGATCGACGGGTTGTCACTCTTGCGAGCAATCTTGTCGATCTCATCGATGTAGACGATTCCGCGCTGCGCGCGCTCAATATCGTGATCCGCGTTTTGCAGAAGCGAGACAATGATGTTCTCGACGTCTTCGCCAACGTAGCCCGCCTCGGTGAGGTTGGTTGCATCGGCAATCGCAAAGGGAACGTTGAGAATGCGCGCAAGGCTCTGCGCCAAAAGCGTCTTGCCCGACCCCGTTGGACCCAAGAGCAAGATGTTGGACTTTTGCAGCTCAACTTCTTCCTCGTCGCCCGCGAGATTTGCCTCTTCGGCATCATCCACGTTGAGCATCGCATCGACGCGCTTGTAGTGGTTGTGCACAGCAACCGCCAAGATCTTCTTGGCGCGCTCCTGACCAATCACGAACTCATCGAGGACTTCTTTGATTTGTGCAGGCTTTGGAATACTCGAATCAGAAAAACTCTGTTCTTCTTTTTCGATCTCCTCGGCAATGATGTCATTGCACAAGCCAATGCACTCGTCACAGATGTAGACGGTGGGCCCAGCAATGAGTTTCTTAACCTCCTTCTGCGATTTGCCGCAGAAGGAACAAGTTAGGTTTGCGTTCTTGCTGGTGTCTTCGGTGGGTTTGGTCAAATGCGTCCTACTTGCTTTCGTCGCTTGCGCGAGCCTTCAGCCTGTTCAGCCGAGTCACAAGAACAGAAAGAGCTATACGCCCTCTTTGCCCTTCTTGTGCTCGATAACCTCGTCGATAATACCGTACTCGGCAGCCTCGACAGGACTCATGAAGTAGTCACGCTCGGTGTCATTCTTAATGCGCTCAAGGGTTTGGCCGGTTTGCGAGGCCCAGATGCCATTAAGAGAATCGCGCGTACGGAGGATCTCTTTAGCGTGGATGTCGATGTCTGTCGCCTGGCCTTGGTAGCCGCCGAGAGGCTGGTGAATCATGATGCGGGAGTGTGGCAGAGCGTAACGCTTGCCTTTTGTGCCCGCGCCCAGCAAAAACGCCCCCATGGAAGCCGCTTGGCCCATGCAGATGGTGGCGACGTCGCAACGCACGTACATCATCGTGTCGTAGATGGCCATACCCGCGGTGACGTGGCCACCTGGCGAGTTGATGTAGACCATGATGTCCTTCTCAGGTTCTTCTGACTCGAGGAAGAGCATTTGAGCGATGATCGTGTTGGCGACATCATCGTTGATGGCCGAACCGAGGAAGATGATGCGGTCTTTAAGAAGTCGCGAGAAGATGTCCCAGCCACGCTCACCGCGGTGAGTTTGCTCGATGACGGTGGGAATCAGAACATTGGACGTTGGCGTCGGAACAGGTCGGTGCATACATGTCCAATGTAAGCCCGACCTTGGGCCGGCGCAATCGATCCCCTCCAAGATCTACAAGATCTCATAAGGGGCTCGCCGAATCTGGTGCCAAGTAGGTTGGCTCCAAGACTTCTGCCAGAGTTTCACTGCGCCGCTGCAGGTTCCCCCGCAGAGGAACCTCGTCAGCCGCAGGGCTCTCGCTATTTCGCTGGTGCGTTCGGGTCGGCTTCGACCGTCAGCTCTTCGGCCTCAGGCTCTGGCTCTTTCTCTTCGACCTTGGCGCTGGCAATGACGAGCTCGATCGCCTTGTCCTGCTTGAGTTGGTAGACGATGTTTTCGAGGCGACCGTCGCGGCTCATCTCCGCTTTGAGGCGACCAGCAGTCTTGCCACCGCGCGCCGCCATCTCGGCAACGCGCTCATCGACAGCATCATCGGACACTTCAAGGCCCTCAGCTTCTGCGAGTGCATCGAGAAGCAGCTGTCCGCGAACTTCGTCCTCAGCACCATCGCTGAGGCGCTCACGCGTACCCTCGTCGAGTGGTGGCCCCTGCATGCCAGGCTGGATGCCCATCATGGATTGAAGGCGCTGAAATCGGTTTTGGATGACGCGCTCTTTGAGCGAAGACGCCACAGCGATTGGATTGCGCTTGATGAGCTCGGCAACCGCGGACTGCTGAAGCTCGCCCTTGATTTGCTCTGCTTGGCGGTCTTCGGCCTCTTTGCGAATGCTTGCGAGAAGCTCGACCAAGGTCTCGGCTTTGCCCGTGTCCTTAGCGAATTCATCGTTGAGCTCGGGAAGGTCTTTGTACTTCGCTTCGATGACGGAAATCTTGAATGTAGCCGTCTTGCCAGCGATCTGCGTCTCTTGGTGATCTTCTGGGATCTCGATAACGATCTCGTGATCCTTGGTGTCTAGTGGCAGACCAACGATTTTGGCGTGCATCCCAGGAAGCGGCTCGTGGTGGTCGTCACCGAGGTCGAGGTTGATGTCATCGCGATCGATCTCTTGGTCACCAATGGTGCCTTTGAGTGAAATCGTAACCATGTCGTCGGTTGTGAGTTCCTTGCGATCTTCGATCGGCAAGAGATCCATGTGCTCTTTGCGAAGGTGCGAGAGCGTGTGCTCAAGGTCTTCTTCGTCGATTTTAATCGGGCGCTTGGTGAGCTCCATGCCCTTGTAGTTCTCAACTTTGACTTCGCCCTTCACTTCGACGATTGCCTCGAAGGAAGTTGGCTGGCCTTTGTTGATCTCGATTTGGCTCTCGACCCTGGGCTCTGCAACAGCTTGCAGCTTGTGCTCACTGAGAGCCGCCATGAACGACTCGCGAACGAGCTCGCTTGCCACTTCGGCGTGAACGCGATCGGAGAACATGCGCTCGAGAACGCTGCGAGGGACTTTGCCTTTGCGGAACCCCTTGAGGTTCACCTGCTTGGCAAGGTCGCGGTAGGACTTGCCCAGCTTGCCGCTGACGTTTTCCCAAGGGACCTCGACGATGAGCTTTGTTTCGACGGGAGAGACTTCTTCAATTTGAACTTGCATGGCGATTCCTGAGCGAGCCCCAAGGCGACATCACGACCGGGGACGAGGTCCCGGTAGGTACCACAGGAATCGGCGCCTTTACCAGACTCGTTCTGAGGAGAACGAACTCCGAGGAGCCACGAAATACGAGCCAGGAATATGGGCCACGAGATTGGCTCACGAGATTGGCTCACGAGATTGGCCCACGAGATTGGCTCACGAGATTGGCCCACGAGATTGGCCAACGAGGTTGGCCCACGAGGTTGGCCTCGGGCTAGCGGGAAAGCATGTAGGTAGGCTCGCCGTCTCGGTCGTTGCCAGGGGCCACCAGATCGAGCCCCAATTCTGCAAGCTTATCCATAAACCGCGACATCCAGATCATCGGTTCCTCGCCCAACCCAAGCAATGTGCCGATCTCGGTGGCGCTCATCGAGGGCGTCTTTCCCAGCTCGTTGAGCAGGCGGCGCTCAGCGGGTTCTAGCGTGAATCCCAGCGGCATCGTCTTTCCGGCAGCTGCCGCATAGCTCACGCTCTGATTCTTGGCCGAGGAATAGCCAAAAACGGTCTTCTTGGGCTTTGGTGCCCCGGCGGGAGCGGCGGCCTTGGGCGTTTGTGCGGTTACGACTCCGCTGTATCGAAACGTTTGTCGGTTTTTGCGGATGCTGGCCGACGAGTTCGCCGACGAGCTTGCCGAAGCGCTTGGGCTGTGGGCCACGGGAGTTGGCGCCTGGCTCGGCACCGCAGATTGCGCATTGGCACGCAGCGCTACCGAGGTTGACGTTGCCAGCTCCGGTGCATCGTACAGGCCGCCCCAAAATGGCGGCGTCCTGCGAAAGTTGGTCTTGCACATCTTAGCCCGGGCTGCCGCTGACGAGGGAACGTCCTTCGAAGCCGACATAGGCGCTCCGCTCACAGGCTCATAGTACGAGTTATTCTTAGGAACCGAAGGCGCCACACCGGGGGCCCAGTTGTTGGTGGCTCGGTCTTCAAACTCGGAGACTTCGTCTTGGAGCCTCGGTGGATTGCCTTTGCTGCCAGCGAGCAGTTTGGCGGCGAGCTGAAGCGCTTCTCGCAACTCCTGGGCTCGACCGTCAACAGGCGGTTCCACATGGATGCCCCACTCGCCATGTGGATCGGTTCCAGCCGGCCCAATCGCGAGCTCTGATCCATGTAGATTTATGGTTGGCCGCGTCTGGTCATCACTTGCAGAGAATGCGCGCATGAGCACACGCTGCTCGGCCCAACTTCGCGCCACAACCATGATTGCGCGCTGCCTTGAGGGCGCTGACACTGGGCTGCGAAGCCACTCGTCGACGATACGAATACGAGCCACGGCTCAATGGTACACCATGCTACCGTGCATATTAATGCCGAGCAGCCACGGAAGCGGTCAGATCGAACGAGAAGAACTCGCAGCCTGCGGCCGCTCTGTGATCATTGAGCCCGGCGCCCTCATCTTCCATCCAGAGAATGTCGAAATCGGTGACGAGGTCTACATCGGCCACTACGCCATCTTGAAGGGCTACTATAAGAACACGCTCACGATCGGCGCGCGCTCTTGGATCGGCCAAGGTGCGTTCTTGCACGCCGCCGGTGGTCTTTGCATTGGGGAGCGAGTCGGCATTGGCCCTGGCGCAAGAATCATCACGTCACAGCACGAAATGCCTGCAGATGCTGCTGTACCCGTCATGGACGGCGAACTGCTCTTCGCCCCTGTGACCTTAGAAGATGGCTGCGACTTGGGCGTGGGCTCCATTGTGCTACCGGGGGTACGCATCGGCAGAGGAGCACAGGTTGGAGCGGGCGCTGTCGTCACACGGGCGGTGCCGGCCGGAGCCATTGTGGCGGGCGTGCCGGCTCGCGTCGTTGGTAATCGATAGTTCGCTTACCGGCGTTGCAAACGGCGCAGCAGAGTTTCGGCCGCAGCTCGGTCGGGGGCATCTTCCGGTGCCGCGTCGAGGTAGTTCTCCAGAGTTTCGCGAGCTCGGCCGTCTTTGTTGGCCTTGGCATAGACCTGCGCCAACAAGAAGTACAAACGCGGATTTTCCACTTTGCCAATGCCTCGTTTGAGCGCCTTGGCGGCACTTGAGAGCTGGTCGGTCTGAATCAGAACTTCTCCTAGGCGCTCCCAGGCCCTCGCATTATCTGGCTGCAGACGAACGCTTTGTCGGTATGCCGCCGCGGACTCTTCGAGCCGCTCCATCAAGCGAAGCAAATCGCCGTAGCCGTACCAGTAGTTGCCGGCTTCCGGCTCCAGGTCCACAGCCTTTGCAAAGCTCGCCTCAGCCGCTTCGTTGTCGCCAAGTTGATTGCAGCTAATGCCCAGCTCATAGTGGGCGCGCGCGTCTTCGGGATCGCTCTTCACAGCAAGCTCGTGGTGGCTCCGCGCCTCACTTCCCTTGCCTTCCGAGCGCGCGAGAATTCCCAGGAGCAAGTGGGCTCGGGCATTGCCCTCGTCTAGGTCTAGCGCTTTTTTAAGGGCGCGGCGGGCTTCTTTGCGTTTGCCTGCGCGCAGAAGGCCCGCACCCAGAGAATTTCTGAAGTCCGGATTCTCCGGTTCCATATCCACGGCTCGACGAATGTCTCGAATGCCCTCGGTATCCTCGCCGATCGTCAATCGTGCACGGCCGCGTTTTTCAAATGCCGCCGCATCGTCTTCGGCAAAGGCGAGCAAACCGCTCATCGTCCCGACGACTTGTTCGTGCTCACCAGCGGCGGCCTCCGCATCGGCGAGGGTGTGATAGCTAATCGCCTCACTTGGAACTTCTTCGTAGAAGCGTTTTGCCACACTCAGCGCTTTTGCCGTCTGCCCACGATTGATAAGAAAGTGTACGTAGCGCTGGTTTGCGCGACGGTGAGTGCGATCGCGTCGCAATGCCTCGCGATACATCTTAGATGCCGTTTCGAAGTCTTCATCGGCCTCGGCATCAATGGCCGCACGGTAGGCACCCTTGGCGCCTCCGCCGGTCTTGCGCGACGAAGAGCCTTTGGACGACTTGCCCCCTTCGTCGGAATTCATCGTGGTGTCATCGCCCGCGCCGGCACCACCACACGCCATGGGAAGAGGCATGAGAGCCAGGGCAATACAAACAGCGAATGCTCGGAGGCGGGTCACAGGTGGGTCACAATAGATTCTTGGGGCGAACTTCAGGAACTTAGGAAATCATTCCAACGACGTTTCTCGATTGGCGTTGAATCTCAATGGCATCGCGAATGTTGGAAAACAGTTCGCGGGATGCGGGCATACCCACAATGCAGACGTTTGGCGTTGTGACGTCAGCTGTGTAGATATCGATGTGCGCAATCCGCAGCACTCGATCGATGAAACTCTGTCGATACTGAATGTCGCGGCAGCGCCAGAGCTCAAGCACATCAATCTTGCGCGCGAAGAAACCATGCTCGAGTTCGATGTTGCTATTGGTCACGCGAACCACTTTTGAGCGCCGGTAGTAGTCCACGATCAGGCCAGCAACGCCAGTTGCCAAGAGCGGCACGAGAAACCAAAGAACGCGCGAGAAACCACTCACGTCGGCTTTGCCCGCGATCCAAAACACGATGTACGGCACGAAGAGCGCCACTGCGACCACAATGGCATACGGCTTAAAGTAGGCACGCCACGATGGCGATCCGGAATACAGAAGTTTTCTGGTTGTCGACTGGGGGGTCGTTGGCGTGGAAGCGATGGCCGGTGAGAGCAATGCAGCGCCCTCGCGAACCGGCTCAGCGGCAGCCGGCGCTGGTTTCGCAACAGGCTCTGGAGCCGGCGCTGGTTTCGCAACAGGCTCTGGAGGAGCAACGTCGGGGGCCGGCGGAGTTTGGACGGCGGCGCCAGCACCTGCCGGCGCACTACTCAGAAAGGAGTTGCAGTAGCGACACTTGATCGCTGCATCCTGAATCTCCTCCGCACAAAAAGGGCACTTCTTCATCACTAGGCTCGAGTCACTACATCTTGTAGCCGACACCGACAAGGGCCTGGAAGGTCCGCAAGTTTTCGATGTCGGAACGAAGGCCATCTGGTGCTGGCGAGAATGCTAGAACCAAGGGCTGAACCGTGACTGCAAGTGCATCGGTGATGGCGTATTCGGCGCCTAGCGCAAGACGCGTGCTGAAGGATGCGAGCGAGCCATCTTCGATTCGAACGTTTGGATCGCTAAAGCCATTGCCCGTTGCTCCAAGCCCCGAATAGATCATCATGCCGACACCAAGTTCGGCGCGTGCTGTGACCTTGTCAAAAATCTCCATGCTGCCGCCGGCATTTACCAGGAGTGAAGAGAAGCCGATGCTGCCCTCCGACATGCCTGTGCTCCACGGAAGTGAAACGAAGGAGACCAAGCCACCTACGTCCAAGGTGATGTTTCCGAAGTGTAGTGGGTATCCGGCGCCCACGGTGATGTTGGTTCGAACCGGAACATCAAGATCGCCTGCCGTCATGATCGACGGGCCCGCAGAGCCATAGGCCATCACTAGGGATGCGCGCTTGCCTTCGTTCGAGTCGCTGAGGTTTGTGTCAGTGCCAACCTCGGAACCGGCAGTCACATCGGTGCCAACTTCCGCAACTTCGGTGCCTGGATCGGTCCCCGTGCCAGGATCCGTACCCGTGCCAGGATCGGTACCTGTGCCCGGATCCGTACCAGTTCCAGGATCCGTACCCGTGCCAGGATCGGTACCTGTGCCCGGGTCAGTGCCAGTTCCCGGATCGGTTCCGGGGTTTGCAATCGCTGCGGCCTCTGCGCGTCGCTTGCACTCGGCATCAAGATCGCGAATGAAGCCTTCGACTTCAGCGCGGTTTGCCGCATCGGGCTTCATCGCAAGGTAGCGACCGTAGAAGAACGATGCTTCCTTGCAGTTGTCAGCCTGACGATGCGTTTGCGCCAAGTTGAACAAGAATGCCGCATCTGGATATGTCTCGAACGCCTCCGTGAAGAACTTGATGGCCTTGTCCCACTGCCCCAAGTTGTAGGCACTCGTGCCGTTTTTGTAAGCGGCAATGGCGGCCTTCTTGTCAGCATCCGAGCCCTGTGCAACTGCAACCTCTTCGGTTGCCACAGGCACGATCACAGAAGCTGCTAGGGCGCAGGCGAGCAGTAACTTCCCAGTCATAAGGATAAGCTTATCTCACTCCTAGCTCTGTGCCGAGTGTCTAGGGCTACAGTTCGGGTGCTACGAGGTCGTTGCCCGTCTTCTTGGGCTTCTTTGGCTTCGTCGACGTGCCGATTGTTGGTGCAATCAGCGTGTTTCCCGAGGGCGGCTTGGCCGTGGGCTTTGTAGTCGTTTTGATTACAGTGGGAGACTTGGTTGTTGTGGTTCCCGAAACTGCAGCCTTCTCGCTGGCCTCTCGGGCCTTGCGGCGCGATCGAGATTCTTTGGTCAGCTCTTCGTTGATGCTGTATCGCTGCTTCTTCTGGTCATCTTTGAAGTCCCAAACCACGGTCTTGTCCTCGTAGCCGCGTTTGCGGAGAACAATGGTGAGGGGGAGATCGTCCGAGTCGTAGCGCAGCCATTGCCCTGAGTTGGTGCTCCCATTTGGCTGGTCGTTGATGAAGATTTCGGCCTTGGGCTTGGAGATGAGTTTGAGCGAGACCGGGATGATTTCGGCCTTGGGCTCTGGTGGCTTGACCTCCGGTTCGACCTTGACCACCTCGGGTGGAGGCGTTTCGGGCAGGATTTGCTCAGGTGCTGCGATCGGCTCAGCCTTCGCAACTTCCTTCTTGTCCCCACCGCCGAGAAGCACGGCCGCCGCTATTCCGGCAGCTGCGACCAGGCCAAGCCCAATGAAAATCGGTGCTTTGCTCTTGGCTGGCTGGTGAATTCCGCTTGGATATTGAGTATTTGCGACATTTACTGGGCCGCCTCGCACGTCTGGGGAGGACGTTCCTGCTCGGTAGCCCATCGGGGTTTGCGGAACCACGGGGGAGCCCAAATTGGTGGAGTAAAACCCTTGAAGCCCTCCATTGGCCTCCACAAATCCAACCGGATCGTGAAGAGCAGCCATGAAATCTTCCATGCACTGGTAGCGCGCATCCGGGTTCTTTTCGAGCGCCTTCATGCAGACCGCCTCAACATGAGGCGGAATTACTCCGCGGATCGTCGATGGCGGCGCCGGTGGCTGGGTGAGGTGCTGAACGAGAATCTCGCCATAGCCCGAGCCCAGGAACGGCACTTGGCCAGTAATCATCTGGTAGAGGACGACGCCCAAGGCATACACATCCGTCCGCTGATCGATGTTGCCCTTGCCTTCACACTGCTCGGGCGACATGTACGCAGGAGTGCCCATGACAATGCCTGTGCGCGTGCGAGAAGACCCCGGCTGATCGCCAGTGAGCTTGGCAATGCCGAAGTCGAGCAGCTTTACAAAGTCGTCGGTGCTTCGGTGCTTAACGAGAATGATGTTGTCGGGCTTTAGGTCGCGGTGAACGATGTTGGTCTTGTGCGAAGCGGCGAGTGCATCGGCAACTTGCGCGCAAATGTGCAGCGCCCGTTCCGGTGATAGCGGCGATTGTTCTGCGATGACATCTTCGAGCGGATGACCGTCGAGATGCTCCATGATGAAATACACCATGTCGCCGCGATTGGTCGGAATCACCCCATAGTCGATGATATCGACGATATTGGGGTGTTGGATGTCGTTGACGGCTTTTGCTTCGTTGAAGAAGCGTGTGACCACATCTTGGTTGCTGGCAAACTCAGCGTGTAGCACCTTGAGAGCGACCTTCTTGCCGATCAAAGGGTGTTCGGCGAGATACACCGAGCCCATGCCGCCTTCGCCAATCTTGCGCGTGACTTGGTAGTTGCCGATCGTGGTGTTGAGAACCGGATCGACGTCGTGGGCTTGTCCCGTAATGTTTTCGCCTGCCATGTCTATATTGCTAACGCTCTGAGTGGTTTGAGTTGCTGGTCGTACACACGTACGAGAATCGTCACGGATCTCAATTTGTGAACAGGCAGAACAACACCCCTCCGCTGACCTGTTGATATCACGCTAAATTTTTTGCGACGCAACTCGTCCATGATAGCACTGAAAGTATGGGGAGAGCATCCAATAGCAGAGTCGGCCTCATCGCACTTGTGGCATGTGGGGCGCTTGTCGGCGCGCCGCAGGTAGGTGAGGCGAGGCGAGGAGCTTCTGTCGCTGCCCTAACCAAAGACGGGCGTCCCAACGTCCAGTCGGCGGCTGCCATCGCGATCGACGCCAAGACCGGAGAATTGCTGTATGCGAAGAACCCCGACAAGGTTCGAGCCATTGCATCTACCGGAAAAATCTTTGTCGCCATGGTCGCGCGCCGTAAAGGCATCGACCTCAATGCGCTTACTCGGATAAGTGACGTTGATGCGAAGTTTGCCAAAGGCGGCTCTCGCACCCGCTTGGTGGTTGGTCATAAGTTTCGAAATCAGGACTTGCTGCGGGCGATGCTAATTGCCTCGGATAATCGGGCCCCGACCGCAATTGGCAGAGCTGTAGGCCTCTCGCCAAAACAACTTATTAAAGAGCTCAACGTGTTGGCCAAAGAGCTCGGGCTCAAAAAGACCAAATTCACCGATCCCAGTGGTCTCAACGGCAATACGAGCACCGCTCGAGAAATGGCGAAGGCCCTGGCAGTGGCGATGAAGGACCCATTTCTCGCCGAGCTCATGGGCACCAAAGACACAACGATTCGCTCGGTGGCCAGAAAGCCTCACGCGATCCCGTATCGCAATACCAATCGCTCGCTGCACACAGGTCGCCACGACGTTCTTGGAGGCAAGACAGGCTTCACCGATCCGGCGGGCTACTGCTTGCTCATCGCCGCAAAATTTGGCGATAGGCCTGTGCATATGGCGTTTCTCGGAGCCGGCGAAAAACTCACCCGCTTTGGAGACTTTGGCCGTGTTGCAAATTGGATGAAATCCAAGCTGCCATTGAAGTAGGCGCGCGAGCCGCGATATCAGAACAACTCTAATCCGCGAGTGGATCGGTTTTGCGGGCAGCATTCTTCGGGGGGCTCGCCAAAACTCCTGGAAGCGTGCGGTAGGTCTCACGGTTTCTCTGCACTGTGGCCTCTTGCATGGCACCGGTCAGACGAGTTGCGTGGCCAGCGTGGATGTGCGCAGAAACCCCTGGCTATGTAGGCAAAGTCGGGATAGGTAGGGCACCAAAGACGCCCCCCCAAAACGGCGCTTGGAACTCACTCATGTCTGCCAAAACCTCCGCCCTCCTCGCCTCCATTGCCTCTATCGCCGCAGCGTCCTGCACCGCCGAGAAGCTTCAAGAAAAGGGTCTCGTCGACACCTCAACGCCCCCGCAATCGCCGCTGGGTCTGGGCAAAGCCGATGACGTCGCCAACATGAGGCCGCTCGACGTTGCTTCCGAACATCCCTATGCAAACGATCTCAACGAAGAATTTGTGATCGATCTCGAGGGCGTTGTTCCCGATTGCACCGGCGAAGTACGCCTGCACTTCGCTGCTCTGCAACTCGAAGACGGCTACGATGTTTTGCGGGTCGTCGACGCCAACGGGCAGATTGTTCAGAGCCTGACCGGAGACCACGGCGACGAATTCTCCGAGTGGCTGCGGGTCGATTCCCAACGTATCGTCTCAGTGGTCTTGGAGTCTGACTTCAGCATCACGCGCCACGGATTTCAGATTGATGGCGTGGAGTGGGCAAGCAATCTCCTCTGCCCGCTCTTTGTTCCAACGCCGTGTGCCGCGGGCGAGGTTGATATCAATCCACCGCGAGGCGAGTGCCAGTGCCAAAGCATGCCGACGTGTGTGGCGGTGGACGAACTGGAAGCTGCGCACTCCATCGGTGGAGGCTTTGCGGGCACGTACAGTGGAACCCGCTTTGCGGGCACCCAAGCCTTTTCTACGGCCAGTAACGCTGCCGATACGGAACTCGGCAGCATCGACGAAGCTGCTGTGATCACCTTCATGAACGCTGCCATTGCTTCGGGAATGTTGCACGGCGAGGATGTCTTCAACCCCGCCAACATCACAGAAGAGTTCTTACTTCGCGCGGGTGCACAAGACGTTACCTATGCACGCCCTGCCGGCAGCTTCGCCGACGCCGAAACACAAATCATCTCCCACTTTGCGTCGCTCTTTACCTGTGGTGAAGGAGAGCCTCTCTCGTGCGCCGCAGGGCAAGAGTGCATTGGTGGAAGCTGCATTGCTCAAGAGGCTTGTTCGTGCACAAAAATTCTCGCCCCGGTTTGTGGCGTCAACGGCCAAGAGTATGACAACGCCTGTCTCGCCGATTGCGCCTCCATGGACATCGCCCACGAAGGAGCCTGCGGTATCGAAGGGGATGCTTGTGGCGGATTTCAAGGGTTGGCCTGCCAGCCCGAGTTGCGCTGTCGCTTTGGAGAGAGCCAATTTGACTACCCCTTCCCAGACGCCATGGGAAGCTGCGTTGCCGAGAACTACTGCGACGCCCCACAAGACTGCACGCACCTGCCCCACATCGCCGTTCCCGGAACTTGGGCGTGTGAGCAAAACCAGTGCAGCTGGGAGCAGGGCAGCCCTTGGACGAGCGTCCCCAACTGGTCGCTCGAAAGCAGCCACCCCTATGCCAACAACGCTTCCGAGTGGACCCAACTCTTTGCTCCCGCTGGAGCTTCCGCGGTGCGCCTTGAAATTCGCGAAGAGTTTTCCCTCGAAGACGGCTACGACTTTCTCGATGTATGGACTTGGAGCGGCTCTTCTTGGAATCGTGTAGCGCGCTTTACCGGCGACGAAACCGCTGGGGCTAGCTACGAATTCTCAGGCCGATTCCACTACCTGCACTTGGTAAGCGACTACTCGGTGGCCGCGCACGGCTTTGAACTGAGCGCCAGCTATCGGCAGTAACACACCCAAATTCTAGCGCTGAGCGAGCGATGGCGAATGGAGTATGCTCCGCGCATGGAAAGCTCGATCGTCCAGTACGAAACTCACGACTCTGTCGCCGTCATCACCATGGAAGACGGCAAAGCCAATGCGCTTGGCCCGACCATGCTCGACGCATTGTCAGAGGCGTTTGACCGCGCCGAAAAAGAAGCGAAGGCAGTGATCTTGGCGGGACGCCCCGGGCGTTTTAGCGCGGGCTTTGACTTGAAAGTCATGGCGACCGGCCAAGAAGCTGCAATGGCAATGATTCTACAAGGGGGAGAGTTTTTCTTACGTCTCTACGAATTCCCCAAGCCCATTGTCATGGCGGTGAGCGGCCACGCGCTTGCGGGAGGCATCTTGCTTGCGGCCACTGGTGACACCCGCATCGGCATCAGTGGGGACTTCAAGATTGGGCTCAACGAAGTGACCAATGGAATGCCGGTACCGATTCTCGCTCACGAACTCGCTCGCGATCGCCTCAAGGCGTCCGAGCTTGTTGCATCGGTCATGCACGCCAAACTCTACAATCCAGAGAGCGCTGCCATCGCCGGATGGCTCGATCGTGTTGTGGCGCCCGAGAAGCTTGCTGCTGAGGCAATGGCAGAGGCCACCAAGCTCGCTGCACTTCCCGGGCACTCCTACGCGGCCACCAAGCGCAGCCTGCGGCGACAAACCATCGAGTACATTCGCTCGAACAACGACTCCAACATCGCCGAGCTCACAGGCAAGCTCTAACCCTTGTGGTCCCGAAGGCAGTTTCTCGGCGCGCTGGGCGCGTCGGGGGCAATGGGCGTCGTTTCGCCTTTGCTCGGCTGTGGGGCCCAAACTACGGGCAAAACCCGAACTGAAATCGCCCGTATCGACGATGAGCACCTCGCATCGGCGCTGGCGATTCTCGATGCCAAACTCGAGAGCGCAGCAGTGTGGTCTCGCAAGACCCTCACCAATCAGCTCGCTCTCGACCATGACGAGGAGCGCTTCGACCGATCGCGAAACCATCTGGTTGTTCTCTCGGCAATGGCAAACGGAGCGGCTGCGCGCATAGTCCTCAAGAACCCAACGCCCGATGAACTGATGCGCGCGGCTACGAGTTTATCTGAGCATGCCATCGCACCACCGATCGAGTTGGGTGCCGTTGTCGATGTGGATTGGCAAAGCACCTGGACGCAAAAACACAGCGATTACCGAGGCCCGGTACGAGCGATCTTTGCAGAGGCTCAGAACCATGGTGGCAGCCGAGTTGTCTATCGCGCCTCCTATCTTCAGTCGGTCCACACCGAGCAGCGCCTACTCAGCCAAACACAGAACATTCGCAGCAAGGCCCAGCGCACCCGTGGAGGCGTCGTGATGGGCGCCTGGGCAGGCGGCGAAATCGCCAGTGCCCATGCCGAAGTTAGCGGACAAGGAGGCCCTGCCCTGGTGTCCCTCACCGACGATGCGATTGCGAAGGCCGCAACGCAGACGCTTTCCCATTTGCACGCACGATCGGCGCCCAGTGGCGTGCAGGAAGTGCTCCTCAGCCCTGCAACCGCCGCACGGCTTGTCTATGGAGGCATCGCGAAAAGTCCCACGGCTCTCCGAGCTAGCGGTGAGCATGCAGTGCACATTGTCGACGACCCGAGAAGCGGCTATGGGGCCACGACGTTTTACGATGCGGGGCAGAGCCCAGTGCCCCATACGCTTGTTGGAGACGATGGTTCCGTGTTGCCCACCGAAGCTCGGCGCCAGTTCGACGACCGTGGAACGCCAACATCCGAGCCATCTCACGTTCGCATGAAGAGCGGCACTGAAGACCTCGATGCCCTGGTCGCCAAGGTTGGCACCGGTGTGCTTCTCGAAGGCCCCGAACTCTGTCGCTTGGACTCCCGCGGGGAGCGACTGGCGATTGTCTCGAGCCGCGGAAGAGAGATCATTAATGGCCGTTTCACGGGCCGCCTTTTCGCGCGCATGCTCACCACAGCGCCGATCTCAGCATTTCTCTTAGACACTCGAGCCATCGGAAGCGCTCACGAGACCGTGACGTTTGAAACGAATGGCATCGCAGGCAGCGCCCAGGCACCACACTGGCTCAGTAGCGCCACGGTGAACAAGGCATGAGCTACGACGTTGCCAAACTGGCTCGCTCGCTTGAGCAGGCCATTGCCGTCGACGAGTACATTGCCAGCGAGGTTCGCAGCCGTGAAACCGTTGCGTCTCTCGGCAACAGAGGAAGCGCTCGCAGTGAAGCCGTCCTGCACACTCTTGAGGCTCAGCTCTTTGTCGACAGACAACGCGGACGAGGAAGCGCTTCCCTGGCTCCTGTAGCGGGCAGGCCACTCACCTCACAGATCCAAGAAGCCAGCACGCGCGCCTTTGAAGCGTTGGGTCCCGGCTGGAAACTGCCGCCCGCAGCAGCGCCTGCACGGGTCCCTGTCCACGATGCAAGCGAGGGTCGAACTCCAGGAGATGTTGCACGAGCCGTCCTTGACGAGTTTCAAAAAACGCTAGGAACCGTCATTCGACCTTTGGCTGCCACGGCCCGCGTTGCGCACGGGAAACACAGAACAATTCTCAGCAGCGGATTCGACAACCAATATCTGAGCACAGACATAGCGCTCGACGCCGTGGTGCAGTCCGATGGCGGGGTTGCGGTGCCCTTGCGGCTGCGCTCGCGCCGCCTGGCCAACCTCGACTTGGCACTGCAAGAGGCTGTTGAACGTGCTCGACAGCGCAGTTTGCAGGATGCCAAAGCGAAGCCCGTAGAGGCGGGGCTTGTTGATCTCGTACTCGTACATTCGGCCTACCTTCCAAAAGCGCCAGACGACTTCGGCATTTGGACACCACTTGTTCAACAGGCAGAGGCGGGCCGTGTTCGGGCCGGAATCTCCACACACAATCCGGGCCAACCTCTCCTGCAGACGCCGACCCAAGGCGATTCGCTCGACCTTCGCAGCGAGGGAACCAAACCGTACGCCATGCGATGTGCACCATTTTCGTTCGATGGGCAGGCAACTCGCAATTTCAGTCTCGCCGCGAATGGGCTCGCGACAGGCGTCGCAATTGACCATCGGGACGCCGCCTTGGGCGCCGGAACCGCCAATGGTGGGGTGCGGCGTCTAGTGATTGCAGGCGGATCACTGTCGCTAGAACAGGCCGGTAGGCCCGAATCGAGGCCGCTTCTCTTTGTCCAGGCGCTCGGAGCGCTTGAAACCACCAAGGCGGGAGACCTCTTTATGGATGTCGCCTCGGCCGAGATGCGCACTCGGGATGGCCTAGGCCGAGTGATTCAAACGCCAGTTCGCTCAGCTCTTCTTATCGGAAATCTTCGCACGTGGCTGGGCTCCATGCTCATGAGCGGCGACACCACCGACGACAGCTGGCTCCACGGCCCAACGCTTGTGCGAATCAACAACGTGCGAATTCAATAGGACCAATGACACCTGTCTTTAAAATATCAGAACTCTCCTTAGAACTTCGACAGGCGATGAAGGGCGTTAGCTGGCATGAAGACCTCCCATCGCCAACGTTCGACGAACTCCGACTATTGCACGTCCCTTATCGAAACTTCTCTGGCGTAGAGCATGTGGGCGAACTCATCACCATTCGCGACTTGGCACCGCAAGTGATGGACATCTTTGCGGGCCTATTCGAAATCGCATTCCCCATTCACAGTGTGCGACTAATGCACGAATTTGCCGGCGATGACGGCGCGTCCATGGCCGCAAACAACAGCTCGTGCTTCAACAGCCGCCGCATTCGCAACACCAACCGCATCTCCCTGCACGCGCTTGGCCGCGCGATCGATATTAACCCGATCCAAAACCCCGTGATTCGCGATGGAGTGGTGCGTCCAGACGCCGGTACGAGATACTGCGATCGCTCTCTTGGAGAGCCCGGCATGTTCACAGCGGACGGTAGTGCAACTCAGGTCTTTCTCAACGCAGGATGGAAGTGGGGCGGGAATTGGGACAATCCAAAGGACTACCACCATTTCTTCCGAGAAGCGGATTCGGTGGCGTGACTGCACCCGTGCGCGACCAGTGCTAGGGTAAACGCATGCGATCACCGGCTGTAGTTTGGGGACTGTCACTAATGCTTCTTGGATGCGGATCCAAGGACGAGAAGAAGGGCGAGTCACCACCGGCCGCCAATGGTTCCGGAGCCAGTGACGGGCAAGAGAAGGCTAAGAAGATTCCCAGTGCCCGCTTGGGAGCACGGGTGTGGAGAGCGCTGCTGAACGAGGCCTTGCGAGCCGAACTTGACGTGACGGGTGGCGTCGTAAACTTTGGAACCTCCGACCAACACAAGTACACGCGAGGAGGTTGGGCGACGGGCTGGGGTGACATGGGCAGCGCCGAGGATGGAACCCAGTTTGCCCGCACTCAGGGCAAGGCGAGCCAACTGCACTTCTGGCTGCGTGAAGCGCCCATGGAGCTTGTCCTGCGAGCACGTACCGCTGGCGGCGCAGGAAGTCCCGTCAATCTCGCCGTGACCCTTGGCAAGGCGACCGTGGCAAAGGGCTTGGCGATCACCAACACATGGCAAGTCGTGCGCGCCCCCATCAAGAGCGCCGAGACCGGTCGCCATACCCTCTCGCTGCAGACTAGCGGCCCCATTGAAGTGGATTGGCTGTGGCTTCCCACGATCGACACCACAGCAGACCTCACGAATATCCCAAGAGCTCTGCCCATCAGTTTTAGCAATGGGTCTCGCAGGGCTCTTGCGGCGCCAACCTCTCGTGCAATGTCGTTCTTTCTGCACGTCCCCGACCGGGCCAAGCTCATCGTCGACATTGGATCAGACAAAGACGCGACGTTCAGTGTTTCGGTTCACACGGAATCCGGCACAGAACAACTCGTAACGACCAGCCCTCCCAAAGACACCTGGCAAGAACAGGTCGTTGACCTATCGAAGTACGCCGGCAAGCCCATCCGATTGGAACTCCGAAGCGAGAGCGCTCCAGGGAAAACCGGTTGGGGCGAACCGGAAATCGTCGTTGCAGAGGCCGTTGAAAGCCGTGCCCCTGGCAAGCGCGCAAAGAACCTCGTCTATGTGGTCATGGATACCACCCGGGCCGACGCTTTCGCCTCGGTCAATCCGAAGGCCGATGTTCACACGCCGGCCTACGATGGCCTGGCGTCGAAGAGCACAACCTTTGCCAACGCGTACAACAACGAAAACTGGACGAAACCATCGGTGACGACCATGTGGAGTGGGCTGTACCCGGGCACACACGGCGCTCGCGAAGCAACCTCCCATGTGGATGACTCCATCCGCTTTCTCCCGCAACAACTAAAGGACAACGGCTTCACAACCGGAGCGTTTATCGCCAACGCCGTGGTCTCAAAGACGTTTGGGTTTGACAAAGGCTGGACCCACTTTCAGAACGATTCGGACCACAGCACCAATGGAAATGGCTCTCAACTCTATCCACACGCAACAGAATGGATGGAAGAGCACAAAGACGAGCGGTTCTTTCTCTACGTGCAGAGCGTCGACCCGCACACAACCTACGACGTTCCGAAAGACTATTGGAGCCGCTACTACGAAGGCGCGTACAAAGGGCAGATTGGCTCATCGTTTGACCGCGAAGAGCAAATGGTCGTCGACAACGGCAAGCTCAAGGTCTCCGAGGCAGACATCAAATACATCCGTGCACTGTACAAAGGCGAAGTCACCTACCAAGACCACTACCTAGGTGGTTTACTTAGGAAGATCGACGAGCTAGGACTCAGCGACGACACGTTGGTTGTCATTACCAACGACCATGGAGAAGAGCTGCAAGAGCATGGTGCCATGGGGCACGGCTGGCCTCTCTTTGAAGAGCAAATCCGTGCGCCGCTACTCATGAGTTATGCGCCGATCTTCACCCCCGGTACCAACGTCGCGGAGGTCGTGGAGCATGTCGACCTTGCCCCAACGATTCTGGATGCATTGGGAGTACCGCCGATGCCGAGCGCAGAGGGCCTCAGTTTCTTGCCGTTTCTCGAAGACGGCATTGGCAAGCGCCAACATCCATTCACAGCGGTCTCTTGGACGCGCAAGGGCATGCGATCCATTCGCGTTGGCAACTGGAAGCTCATTACCGGCAAGAGCTCGGGCTGGATGTACCTCTTCAATCTAGAAGACGATCCTGGTGAGCTTGAGAGCCTCGTGAGGAAAGGCAAGGCGCCTCCGACTCCGGCGCTCCTCCCTGGTCGGCTCTGCGACATCTACCTTGGGGAGGCCCTCGCGACACACGACAAGGCAAAGCGCTTGCAGGGTGCTGGCCAGGTGCAGCGCTACAACAGCCCGGAGATTCCCGTTGACGATAAGACACGCAAAGAACTGGAAGCACTCGGATACTTGTAGCGCGGGCAGATTTTAGGAACTTCCGACGCGAACTCGTGTCGGTAAGGCGTGAGGATTTCTCTCGGTGTTTCACTGGCGTTCGGTCTCGCCACAACGTTCCTAGCTCACATCGCAAACGGTGCTCCCTGCGTTGTCGATGCCGAGACTGCCAGCGTTGAGCACGTAGCCATTCACCCCGCCGGTGAGGAAACCTTCTCGTTCTCACTGGAGCACCTTCCGATGGAAGCACGCCTCACGGGCTCAAATGACGCCTCGCTTCATGTCAAAAGCCCTCTGCGTTTCACGACAAAGCATACGTGGAACAAGCTCGGCGTCGTAACTCGCAAGCGCACCGTCCTCTTTGGCGGGCGACTTGTGATTCCCCTGGGCCTGCGCATCAGTTTTGCAGGAGGCGAGCACAACGTCGATGCCGACGTTCTTCCCACAGCCCTGCCGTTGCACGAACTCGTACCCACAACACCTATCGCCATACCTTGCGATGCACTCACGCTCCCGCGCGACGTTGCGAGGCAGTATGAAACGCCCGAATTTCTGCGTTCTGAAACCAAGATCACCTTCGCAACCACAAGCAAGGAGTTTCCCTTGTACTCAAAGCCAAAGGCACGTGCGCCGTGGCTCATCAAGTTCAACGGGCCCTTGCGAGTTCTGCGAACCTCAGGCGGGTGGATTAAGGTACAGGCCAAGTGGGAGGGAGGCTCCGTACTTCAGGGCTGGGCGCGCTCAGAAGACTTCTCAATTCAAAACGCGATCCCCACCACGGGTGGAATCGGTCTTGGCAGCATTGGGCTGGGGCATTGCGGCACTAGTCACCGCCGGGCTCCCACCCCCTTTGTGTTGCGGGCAAATGCTCCAATTCACTCGGGCCCCAAAGGCGCAATCTGGGCACACACCGCAAGCAAACTGAAAGTGCATGCCTTTGCACTGGCCCGCTCAGACGGTTGGTTACAGGTTGTTCGTGTCCCCGGCTTTCCCAAACAGGGTTGTCGTGAACACAACAAGATCTGGGTTCATGCCGATTCGGTTCAGTGGACCGACACCCCTATCGACTGAGACGCGCGAGTCGAAACACGTGTTGTAAGCAGGTCGCAAACGCTTCGTCATCTTCACCAGCGCTAGCGCGGCAGTCTTGCGCACTCTCCAGAGCGAGGATTGCCAAGTAACCGGGTGCCAAGATGTTCTGGTCCGAATATACAGAGCGTTCGATGGTGCCCCAATCGAGGCTATCCTCGACGTTCTCTGCGAGCCCGCTCGCATCGCGCGTCGCCTGCAGTGCCACATCGAGTTGGTGTCCCGGGAGGGCGCGCATTTGGCCCAGGTAGTAGTCCATTGCATTCTCTCGACCATCACCGGCAGGCCAGAGTTCTTCAATGATGGCCGTGACAAGGGTCTTGCGAACGCCGTGGGGAAGCGTCTTGCCCCGAGGCATGTTCTCGTACGCGACCTGGTCGAGCATGCGAACTGCCAACGGCCTGGTTAGCGTTTCCCCACCGAGATACACCGCCAAGCCATAGCTCTTGGCCACACTCTCAAACGGGATTGCAGCGTCATCATGGCAGGCCACGCAGTGCTCCTCGAGCATTTCGCGCAGCTTGGGGTTGGGAGCAAAGGCCGCTGCTTGTGCCTTGGCAGCGGCAGGCTTCTCAGTGGCAGGCTTCTCAGTGGCAACGACGGGTTCCACGCGCTTCTCGGCCTTTGTCGCATACCGCTTTGCATACAAGCGCAGGGCGGTCCCAAGAGTTTCTCGAAACTCTCCCGTCTTCTCAAACGATGCCAACACCTCTTGGTGTTCTTCTAACGGTGCCTCTGGGCCTAGAACATAATTGCTGATCTGGCTCGCCATACAGCTCGCGTACTCCGGTTGCGCAACCGCATGCCGGGCAAACCCTGCAGGTGTGAGCCTCGCGGTGCCCCGAGAATCGTTGATGTCCTTGCCATAGAGAGCCCCCTCTCCTTCGCGCACCAAACTCGGCATGATGTGCGTTGTCGCTCGTCCGTCGGGATAGCCCATAAAGAATTGAAACCCGTAGTCGAGCCTCGCATGACACTTCGTGCACACATCGGTGTGCGCCAAACGCTCCCAACTGTCGTGAGTAAACGCCAGGTTTGGGTTCTCGCTTACTTCAAAGATCTTTTCGGTGGTAGCGCCAAAGCTATCTCGCCCTTCGCACCACATCACTTCGAAGAACAGCCGCTGTCGCTGCCGTCTATCCGGAGCCCAGTTGAGCAGCTGATGAGAGGTTAGAACCCCAGCGTGTTGGCCCGGAAAGAGCTGCTCGCGTTTCGCCCATAGACCTTCTTCCGGCCAGCTGCGCAGTGTGCGAATGCGCTCGTTGGCCCCTTCTCCCTCCAGAGCACCAAGGGTTCCACGCTGATAGAGATATTCTGAGTTTCGATCACGTACCGTTTGATTTCCGGTAAAGAGGCGCGAGAGCTTCATATCGTTATTCACGATGTAAGCAGTCGTATCGCGGACTTCCTTGGCCATACTGGCGTGCATGTCCAAGTACTGCTCACCGTCCTGGAGGCAGCGAATCAGGTTGGGACCACAACCGCAGAGCGACTTGTCTTCCTTTTCAGGAGACCCAACTTGGCCGTCACATCCCAGTACCATTCGGGACCGATAGCTGTGTTCATCAACGTTTAAGATCCAGCGTTCCGGGCGATACGAGTCGGGGCAAATTCGCACTGTGCTGCCCAAGTCCCACCATGGTTTGACCTCAACAGCTTCGCTCGCAGTGCAGGGCTCACGGAGGTAAAGAATCGGCGATGCTCCGGACCCTGGCGTGCGCTTGAGCGTGTACATCGCGGGCACGGCATAATAGTTCTTCGCATTCAGAAACGTCGTGAAAAGCAGATTGGGAGCAACCCGCTCTCCGATTCGCGAACTGTCGATAAGACTTGCGACCAGCGCATCGGTGGTTGTCTCGCCGCCTTCGATCTTCGCCACCCAGTCTGCGACCGCATTGGCACTTAGGGCGTCCCCTGCCAGCAGTGACAAGGTCTCAACGAGTTCTTGTGTGGTTCCCGATGTCTGCGCGTCGACAGCGCCTTCTTCGGACGTTGTGCCACATCCGATAGAACACCCGATCGCGGAAACTGCAAGAATAGTTCTTAGGAAAGGATGCACTCGATAGTCCTCCCTGCATATCCGTACTGTTCGGGATCAAAGCCGCAGGTTCGCAATACTGTGGTGCCAATGTCATCGACGAGCGGAATTTGCCCCGGAGAATCGGCCTTGCCCGTCTTGAACGACATCGGCACAGCCTTCATCATTTCATCGGTATGCCCGTTCGACGTGCCACCAGCAATGCCATGACCAGCGAAAAAGAAGTTCGTCTGCGGCAGATGGTCTTTGCCGTCCATCGCATTGAGCTTCGGGAATCGCCCAATGTCTGCTCCAACAATCACCAACGTATTGTCCAAGAGGTTTCCATGTGCGTTGGATTGGCTCGCGAGCGCCGCTAGAAACCGGCTAAACGACGAGGCAAAGGCCGTGCTCATATTGCGCTGTCGCGATTCGTTTTGAATATGCGTGTCCCAGCCCAGGAGCCCGAGGTCGGCATGCACACACCGAGTGAGATCGTTCTTAATGAGCCACATGGTGCGGTCGAGCGAATCTGACATCGACTGCTGGCTGTAGTCGGCATGCAAACGCCCCGGACGAAACTCGGGCACATTCGGCATGCGACTCAAGAACTCGGCCGTCTGCAAGAGATTGTCAACTGTGACCCGGTCGGGCCTTGCCAGAGCCTTGACCGATTTTGCGCCGGCGAGAAGGCCCGCAGCCTCCCGTCGCAGCTGCTCGGCGAGCGCGGGTCCATCCGACTTGTACTTGCTGGCTACCGAGAAGACGTCATCAGGCCCATAGTAGAACGGGTCTGATGTGCCAAAGAACTTGGGAGAATGCCCCGTTCGAAAGAGCGTGCCCAGGTTCACCACTCCAAGAGCTTGCGTGTCACGAGCGCTGCCAACGATGTCGAGAATGCTCGGCATACGATCCGTTGCGCGGGTTTTCAAACGTGTGAACTGCTTGATTCCCGTATCGTGGTTTGCCGTACCAACTTGAACGCCCTTGAGGACGCTCATGCGATCTAAGTACTTTTCTAGTGAAGCAAAGTGCTCCCCAAGACGCGTATTGCCGGCGCTCTTGATGATGTTGTTCTTGGGAAGATCGATACCTTCTGCGACCTCACTCCCCTCTTTGGGATCGAGCGTATAGACAGGATCTGGGCCACCGCTGAGCAGCAATTGCACCACGTACCTCGGCCCACTTGGGCTTGCGGCCAAGCTCTCCAATTCGGGAACGGCCCCACGAGTGCCCGTTGACTTGCCTTTGCACCCCAACAGCCCCAAGCAGGAAGCGCCTGCGGTGTAGCCAAGAAAACGTCTCCGGCTCAGATGTGAGGCCATGCGTAAGTATCGCACGCGGCCCCTAACACTGTCCAAGTGCCGAGGATGTTCAAAGCCTGCCAAGTTTGCGCGGAACCGCGTTTCGAATCTCAGGTACGTGTCCGTCCCCCAAGTAGGCATAGGTGAAATACGAACCCAGAACGCGCTTCGTATATCGGCGAGCCTGATCGCCAGGAATCAGCTCGATAAATTCGTCTAGATCGTATTTGCTTCGCTGGCGAATCCAGCCGCGAACCCGCGCGCGTCCAGCGTTGTAGCCGGGAACCATCAGGCCGACACGCCCATCAAACCCCTGCTGCAGTGACTGCAAGAAATGCGAGCCTATCGTCACGTTCTTCACTGGGTGCTGCAGGTTTTCCCGGGTAACTCGAATTCCGCTTTCTTTACTGTGGTCGATTGCCGTCGGGAAAATCATCTGCGTTAGCCCAATCGCGTTCGCCCACGATTCTCGATTTGGATCGAAGGCGCTCTCTTCGCGAACAATCGCCATCTGCAAATCGGCAGGGTATGTGTAGCCATCGGCAAACTCCTTAAGAAGCCCCCAAAACGCGCGAGGGTAGGCAAGTTCCCACCGCCCGCGATTCGCACCGGTTGGCCAAGTTCGTCGATAGTCGACCGCATGCCAGCGCCCCATCCAGTGCGAGTGCGCATAGTCGCCAGCCAGATCCAAAAGAGCACTCGTCGCAACCAGTCGGTCAATGCCAACAGGGTCCGTCTCCTCGGCACGGCCATCGGGCACAGCCATGCCAATGGCATTGAGTTGTCTCCGCGTTGCTGGCCCAATTCCAAGACGCGCCAGCATGAGTGCTGTTCGAAACTCCGGTGTCCCGTAGCGCTCGCTCGCGAGAAATGTGCCGGTCCAGGGGCTCGCCTGTGCGCCAATTTCTTGAACAGAAGCCGCGTAGGCATCGGGCCACGTTTCTTTGAGTCGAGCAAAGGCTTGTAGCGAGTAGTAGGTTAGGGGATAGCGTCGAATGCACTCTTGGTATGCCTGTGAGGCCTCTGCGGCACTTCCGTGTTTTGCCAGCGAACGCCCCAGCCAGTAGTGAGCTTGGCCTTCCGCCCACCAGTTGCGCTCGATGGGAACAAGACGGATTTGCTCGCGAAGCCAACCAATGGCGTCCTCGTATTCTCCGCGCAAATAGGCGCGTCTACCCAAACGCCACATCGCCTCAGCCTTCATATCGCCATTGGGATACTTCTTAGGAATCGTCGACAGAAGACTCGTCACCTTGGCGTCATTCTTGAGTGAGGCGAATTGTTCGGCCTGCCTCAGACGAGCATCATCGGCGTAGCTGTGCTCTGGATAGCGTTCTACGTAGAGAAAGTGTTTTGCGGATCGTGTGTAGTCCCGCAATCGGTCATAGGCAAGCCCGGCTTGGTACGCTGCCTTGACCTCGTAGTTTGTATTGCCACTGGCCTTGCACGCAGCAATCGCTGGAACGAACTTCGGTGCAGCCTTGCGGTAGTCTCGCTCCTTGTAGATCGACTTTGCGCGGTGAAACAGAGCTTGGCAGCGCTCCTCGGCAGTCATCGTGCCGTTGGCGACCTTGCCTTTTGACGATTTGCTCTTTGCCAGAGCTGCCGCGAGATCCTTCTCTGACTCCAGGTTTCGATTTGCCCGGAAGTACGCCATGCCCCGGGTGAGCAATTCTTGCGTATCCAGGTTTGCATCGATCTTGGTAGCCCGTTTCCGAGCACTGCCGGCCCAGCTCGACGTGGGATCCGACACTAAGAGCGTGCGCCACTGCTCGCGAGCCTCGTCGTCTCGCCCGAGCGATTGCAGCACTTCGCCCAGCCGATAGCGAGCTTCGGAATGCATGGCCGCCTCGCCCTCCGAGTTAAGAAATGTTCTGTATCGCTTCGCAGCACCGTCCGCATCTCCCTTTACTCGCGATGCTTCGGCGAGCAAGAACTCCATCTGTTGGCCCCAAGGTCCAGCCGTCGCAACCAATCCTGCGTGTTTGGCAGCTTGTTCCACACCCGCCTTGCCAAATGCCAGTGCCGCCTCGTAGTGAAGATAGTCAGAAACATCGCTCGGTTCCTCGGCAACCTCAGCAAAGAGCGCGCCTGCGGCTTCCCAATCCCCCATCTCGCGAAGGATGCGAGCCTGCAATACCTGCAACGCAAAGCGCAGTGAGGGTGCGGGGCTCGCAGCAAGCGCCTTCTTCACGGCGGCATCTGCGAGATCGAATTCCTGACGCCGATACCGGTCCATCGCCGCGGCGGCCTCGCCCATCGCAAAGTACGAAACCATTTCGTCCACGGGAAACTCGGTCACCCGCTCCACAGCGCCATCGGGAGCAACGACACCAGCATCCGCGATGGACACTCGGCTCGTTTCTTCCTTTGGCTCGGGCGGCGGTGCGGTATTGGTCGAAGCTCCACATCCTGCCACGACGCTGGCAACCACCAGCAATTTCCAAAATGAGCTGGGCATTGCTACTAACTATGCCAGAAGTTCTCGCCAACGCGAGAGTTCCTTCAGTACCTATAGGTAGAAGCGTCCAGTTCGTAACGTTTGATCCATCGTTGAATCTGGTTGCGGGCCTTGCCCATATCGCGTGCGACAGCGCTCACATTGCCTTCGTGCTTGCGCAATAGCCCAATCAGTTGCTCGCGCCTTGCCACGTCGCCATCGTCGCCAACAGCGATGTTCGAATCGTCTGCAACCGGCGGGGCACCACTCGGTGCGACGGGTGAGGTGGAGGCGCGGGCAGACGCGCTTCGCATGTACTCGGGCAAATGCTCGTGCGCGATCTCGCCGTCGCCCGCAAGAATGCTGCCCATTTCCAAGGCTCGCCCAAGCTCGCGGATGTTTTGCGGCCAAGCGTGATTGAAAAGAGCCATCCCCGCACTAAGAGAAATTCTGGGAGTGCTTGCTTGGCCCTTTTCAGCAAAGATCCCAGCGACGATGCCACCAAGATCTTCGAAGCGTTCTGCGAGTGAGGGGAGTCGAAGGATAAACCCGCGCACTCGGGCGAGGAGGTCCGCGCGAAACTCTTGCCGTTCGACCATCTCCTCTAGCGGGCAGTGCGTGGCCGCAATGAGCTTTGCGTCAAACGAAATCGGGCGTGTTCCACCAACGGGTGTGACAGCGCGTTCTTGCAAGACCCGTAGAAACGCGGCCTGGGACGGCAGTGGCAAGTCTCCAATTTCGTCGAGAAAGAGCGTGCCTTTGTCGGCCGAGCGCACGAGCCCTGGACGGTTTTCCGTTGCGCCGGAGAACGCGCCCTTCTGGTACCCAAAAAGCTGGCTCTCCACCAATGTGTCGGTGAGCGCTCCGCAGTTCACCGCAACAAAGTCGCCACTTCGGCGCGAGGCGCTATGCACCGCTTGGGCGACCAACTCCTTGCCAGTTCCGGTTTCGCCCAAGACCAGAATATCGATATCGGTTGTGGCAAAGCGAATGAGGCGATCGAACTCTGTTGATAACGATGGGCTGAGCGTGCGCAGGCCGGGAGCCAACGTTGAGAGACTTGAAAAATCGAGATCGCTCTGGGCTTGTGCTGTATCAACCTTGTGTTCGCGAAATACAAAGACCGTGCGCCCCACGCCCACCACGGTGCCATCTACGACGGCAGCCCTATCGACTCTTGCCGCGCCGACAAACGTCCCGTTGCTGGAACCGGCATCGCGCAAACCCCAGGCCCCCAAGGTTCGCTCGATAACCAGGTGCTCTCGCGACATTCGGTCATCGGCAACATCGATTCGAACAACCGTCTTGCCACCAGAGTTTTTCCGAGAGACGCCTCGCTCGGTTCCGCGCCCCACGCTCACAGAGTGAACCCCCGCTAGACATACGCGCAGTCCGCCCGCCCATGGCCTATCGCCCTCAAGCGAGAGATAGAGGTACGGCACGAGCACACCAACATCTTGGTGGCCCGAGTCCTGCGGGTCTACGAGAGTGCTTTGCATGATGTCGGTGAAACGAGGCTAACGCAGAACTGCCCTCAAGTTCTAGGTGCAGTCGCCAGGGCAATTCGCGAGACTCTCGGTTCCCTCGCAAATAAAGTCGCCACACGCGGTTGTACAAGCACCACAGTCTCCGGGGCAGAGTCGACACGACTCGAGATCGAGATTGCAGGTGCCATCACCGCAACGTGCACTCGTCGGGTCGCACACGGCGCCGGGAGGACATTGTGGCGCACAGAAGCCCCAGCAGTCTTCGTCCTCACAACCAAGTCGGCCATCTCGATCGGCGTCAAAGCCCAGGGTGCAGCTCTCCTCAACACCGGCCTCGAAGCGAAAGGTTAGGGTGGTGTCCAATCCGGTGCCCGCGGAGTCCACGCCACCAAAAAGCAAGACATCGCTGCTGGTCGCATCTCCCGACATCGCATGGGCTTCGCGAAATCCGGGGCGGGTTGAAAGAGCGTGCTGATCCCAGTTGCCCAGAGCGCTTGTGTAGGCCCACTCCCAGGTGTCGTCCAACATATTTACTGCGGTCGACCCACCATAGAGTATGAGCGAGCCGCGAGCTGTGTTGTAGGCCATTCCTGCCCTAGAGCGTTCCACTGGAGTATCCGCAGGTGCCTGCAAGATCCAATTGCCACCGCGAAAAATCCACGTGTCATCAAGAACCTGAGCGCCGGCACCGGAGCCTCCAAAGAGTACGACTTCTTCTAAGATCGGATCGTAGCCAAGTGTGTGGCCCGAACGTGCGGGCGGAGATGTGATTGGAGTGAGCTGTTGCCAAGCCGATCCATTCCACGACCAGGTGTCATTTTGGAGAGTGCCGGTGTCCCCACCGAAGAGAATGACGCGCTCGCCAACCGCATCGTAGGCCAGTGCGTGCCCTTGGCGAGCACTGGGCGCTCCAGCGACAACGAGTTGGTTCCACGAGGCCCCATTCCACACCCACGTATCGTTCTGTAGCGCAGGCGTACTGCCGCCAAAGAGCACGGTTTGACTGCGAGCCGCATCAAAGGCCATAGCGTGGCCATCTCTTGCGGACGGGCCCGCGACCACAATTTCTGCCCAGTGGCCCCGATGCCACTCCCAGGTGTCCGAGAGTCGCGAGGCACCGCCCGTCGCGAGACCGCCAAAGAGAACATGCCGACCGCGGCTTCCTTGATAGGCGATGGAGTGACCGCTTCTGGCAGCAGGAGTTGGATTGGGAATCTTCTGAGCCCAGGCAGTTCCATTCCACTGCCAACTTTCGGCGTTCACCGAAGTGCCATCGGCGGAGCTGGTCCCCGAGAACAGTAGGGACGAATGATTCGATCCCTCAAAGACCAAGGAGACCTGCCCGCGAACACTCGGGCCCACAGCGACAGCTTGAACCCAGTTGCTGCCATTCCATTCCCAGGTATCGCCCAGAGCCGTACCAACCGAGTTAAAGCCGCCAAAGAGAACAATGCGGCCGCGAATCGGATCGTGCACCATTGCGTGTCCAAAGCGCTCTCCCGGGGTGTTGGCAGGAGAGAGCTCCGTCCAATCGGTGCCGTCCCAAGTCCAGGTGTCAGCGCGGCCTTCGCCGCCATAAAGAAGGACCTGTCCCAAGCCTGGGTCATAGGCGAGATTGTGACCACTTCGGGCCGGCGGGGACGTCACAGGCACGCGCTCAGTCCAATCGCTGCCATCCCACTCCCATGTATCGGCCAAGGGCAAACCGGCATTCACTCCATCTCCGCTATCGATGCCGCCAAAGACAAAGACGGTCTGCCGAGCCGCATCGTAGACAGCGGCGTGCTCGCGGCGTGGTGGTGGCGCGTTATTAGAAAAATCCCGAGTCCAGTTCGTCCCGTCCCAGTGCCACGTCGCGTTGTCACCACCCGCAAAAAAGACGACTTCGGCACGAGCGACATCGTAGGTCAGCGTATGCCCCGATCGAGGCGTTGGGAAGTTTGCCGGCTGGCGCTCATGCCAGCTCTCTCCATCCCATTCCCAAGTGTCCGAGAGTGCGACGCCGGTGCTATTGCGCCCCGCAAAGAGAACCGTCTTCCCCGAGGCAGAGTCGTAGGCCATTCCGTAGTCAGAGCGGCCAGGAGGCGTTTCAAAGCTGCCGCCAAAGAGGCGTCGCGTCCACTGAGGAGACTCAGAAGTACACTGAGAGCTACACCCGTCGTGATTGAGAAGATTGCCGTCATCGCACTCTTCGTCGCTCAAAAAGTCTGTGACTCCGTTGCCGCAGACTTCATCCGATGCACAGTCTGGCGAACAGCCATCACCGAGCACGAAATTGCCATCGTCACATGCTTCGGTTTCGTCATCGACAATGCCGTCTCCACATCGAGCGGGTTGGCAATTGGGTCTGCAGGTGGCGTTCACGTCATTTGAGTTGTTGTCGTCACAAGCCGGGTTTTGGCTATCCGCATCGGTTCCGCAATCACAAGTCTCGTTGAACTCCGCATCCACAACGCCATCACCGCAACTTGGGAATACGCAATTTCCCTGACATCCATCTCCGTCCACCGTATTGCCGTCATCGCACGATTCGCCCTTTAGAGCATCCACAATGCCATTGCCGCAGGTCTCGTTGGAACGGCAGTCGGCAGAGCAGTCGTCGAGAGGAATGTTATTGCCGTCATCGCACTCTTCCATGGGTTCGATGAAGTTATTGCCACACCCTCGCGGTACACACAGCGGCCCAGCACACACACCGTTGTCCACTCCAGGATACGAGCAAGCGGCGCCAAGCTCTTGATTGAGGCAACTGCCCAGCTGGCCAGGATCTACGCAGCCGCCAACGGTGGAGCACACGGTTCCCCGTGGGCAGAAGCTACCGTCGGCGCATTCGACGGTTTTGAATTCGGTGCAAGCACCTACAACTCCCATCAACATCAACGTCGCAGCCAACACCACCCTGTTCACGTGCATTGCCAACGTGTGTAGCACGCGCGCTTGCAGAGATCAGCCCGCCAAGGCGCTTGAGTCTGTGCACGCTGCGGTGACACACTTTCCCCATGACTCGCATGGCCACTGCGCTCTCGCTTCTTGCAGCGATCACACTCTACGCCGAAGTAGCGGTTGCCCAACCCGAGCAACAAGAGGTCCCTGAGGCACCCGCTGCGGCGCTGAGCGAACCTGCGGAAACGCCTTGGAATCGCGGTGTAACCGAAGAGCAGAAGCTTGCGGCACAACCCTTCTTTGAAGCGGGGAATCAGCATTTTGAGCGATCGAGCTTTGGCAATGCGCTCAAGGAGTACCGGCAAGCCATCGCGCATCGAGACCATCCCGCAATTCGCTACAACATGGCAGTGTGTCTCATCAATCTCGATCAGCCGATTGAGGCCTACGAACAGCTTCAAAGTGCCATGCAGTACGGCGCTGCTCCGCTTGGGAAGGAGCTCTTCACAGAAGGGCAAACCTACCTAAAACTGCTGTTTGGGCAACTCGCAGAGCTTTTGGTAACAACGGATGAGAGTGGTGCAACGGTGTCGCTCGACGGCCAAGAACTCTTCGTCGGCCCGGGCGAGGCAACTCGTCTCGTGCGTCCCAAACGCCATCAAATCATCGCGACCAAAGAGCAGATGCTCACCCTAACCCAAGAGATTGTGCCGGCGGCGGGTGAGCTCAACCGAGTCGAACTCAACTTGGTCCCAATCTCTGACAGTGTTGTGCTTAAGCGCCGCTGGGCGAATTGGAAACCGTGGGCGGTTGCGGGCGCCGGAGCCGGTATTGCACTTCTGGGTTTGCCCGTGCGAGCCACTTCAAACTCCAACGCCACCACCTTTGATAGCCAGGTGGTTCGCGCCTGCCCTTCTGGGTGTGCAGAGCTTCCCGACGATCTCGTGAGTCTCCGAACAAGAGCGGAACAGCAAGAGATTATCGCCTTCTCCATGTTTGCGACTGGTGGCCTGCTGCTCACAGCAGGTGTCGTAGCCGCCTTTCTCAATCGCCCGCGCGCGACCGAAGTTGAGCCGCAACCGCAGATCAGTATTATTCCTACCGCTGATGGCGATGGAATGGCAGCCAGCTACTCAGCGCAGTTCTAGGGTCTGCTTCAGTGACACGGAATCCCCTGGCTCGGGTGTTCGCCTCCAGGGCCTTCGCTCATCGCGTCGTTTGGCCCTAGTCGAGCGTCTTTTTGATCTTCTTGCCCTGAGCCCGAAGCTTCTCGAGTTCTTTCTCTCGCGCTCGCACCAGTTTCTCGAGCGCCACCTTTGCTGCGCGTTCTTTGGCTGCAGCAAGCTCAAGTTGCTGCGCAGCTCTCTTGAGCGACGCATTGGCGGTAACCGCCTTCGCAGCTTCGAGCTCCGCACGCTTGGTCTCATCCTCTGCATGCACCAGCGCGGTTTGCAGCTCTTCGTTGGTGCGTTCAATCACCTTGCGGCCAGCAGCGGTTTCTTGCTCCGCGCGTTTCTTGGCCTCTTCCTTCTCTTTGAGAAGATCGTACTGCTGCCGCACAACGGTCTCGGCCTTCTTGGCCTTTGCGGTTTCGGCTTCGGCAAGTCCAGCGTTTTCGACAGCCTCGCGTTCGGCTGCGCGAATGCTAAACAGCGCAACGCCACCGGCAACCACAAGCAGCACAAGAAGCACGAAGCTTGTCACTAGGGCCCGGCGCTTGCGACGCCCAGCTTTCGCATGCAGTGCCATGACTCCATCGAGGAAGTCGCGCTCTCGCGTGGAGAGCTCCCCTTTAAAGCGTGACAAGAATCGCTTAGCTTCATGACGAGCCTCACCGCGCCACAGCAGCCCCTCCGCGCGGCCCTTCTTCTGCCATTGCTTGGCTGCGGAGCGAAGTTGGTCGAGAAAGACTGAGTCTTCGTGGCCTTCATCAAGCCAATGACGAAGCCTGGGCCACTTGCTGATGAGCGACTCGTGCACGAGTTCGACTGCCGCCCCCTCTGCGTCCACTCGGCTCTGCGTTACAAGGAGACGCGATTTGACCAAATACGCTACGGTTTTTGCGACTTCTTCTGAGTCACCGCCAAGCTCGCGCAGTTCGGAAACATCAACAATCGCGCGTGTGCCATCTGGCGTCACCAGCCGCTGAAAAATCGAGCGCACAAGCTTCTGCTGGGTTGAGGAAAGTCCTTCGACAACTTCGTTGGCATGGCTCGCCAAGGTCCCCGCAACACCGCCCATTTTCATGTAGCTCTCTACGGTAAGAAGTTTCCTCGTTCGATCGCGCTCTTCCCAAAGTCGAGCAGCAGCAAATTGCAGCAGCGGCAAGGCTCCATGGGTTCCAGACAAACTATCGAGCATGTCTTTGACCAGTGAGGGGTTCTCAAAGCTGTAGCCAGCCATTTCGACTGGATGCGTAAGAGCTTCTCGCAGCCCTTCACGATCGGGGCGCTGCAAAAACACAAGGCCGTGACTCAGCTCTTCTAAGAACATTTCGTTCTCGCCAGCGCGGTCCAAGAAATCGGATCGCATGGATACAACCACTCGCAGCGGCGATGACACATCATCTGCAATCGCTTCGAGGGCCGCCGTGAACGCTTGTCGCTCCTCCTGGTCGGCGACCAAGGTATAGAGTTCTTCAAACTGATCGACGAAGAGCAGGACGTTGCCATCGTGTTTGCGAGCGCGAGAGCGCAAGACGGTTCCCACGTAGCCAGGCTCCGTCCGAATTCTTTCGGCAAGCTCTGCATGAGCGGCAATCTCGCTATCCACTGTCGGCGTCAAACTACCGGTGAGTGGCAAGAGCACGTTCACAAGGCTACTTACCGGGAAGCGCCCGGGGCGAATTGTGAAGGTCTCCCAGGTCTCCCCCGAGGCCTTGAGCCGGGGCACAACACCGGCGCGAATGAGAGAGGACTTGCCCACTCCAGATGCTCCAACAATCGCAAGGAGCGGATGTTCCCGCAGCTTCTTCGTGATGCGGAGGACATCGCGAGAGCGGCCAAAGAAGCGCCCCGCATCAGCTTCTTGGAATGCAACCAGGCCGGGATACGGGTTTTCGCCGTCCCGCAGGTTGTGCCCTCGACGCGCCGGCAAGAGCGGCTCGAGTTCCGCCAAGATTTCCCCGGCGTCGGCGTAGCGCTCGGAAGCTTTCTTGCGAAGGCATCGATCGACAAGCCCGATGAGAGCGGATGGCAGATCGGGCACGCGCTCGGCAATACTCGGTACAGCCTCATCTTGGCTTGCAGCGGCGACTTGCAGCGATTGCGGAGATAGCGGTTCAAGGGGATGGTGCCCCGAGAGCAGCTCGTACAGAATTATTCCTACGGCCCAGACATCGGTTGCATGCGTGATTGGGCCATAGCCCCACTGCTCTGGCGCCATGAACGGCATCGTGCCCAGAATTGCGCCATCGGCAGTTAGCCCCAGTTCTCCAAGTCGCGCCAGATCGGCGGCAGGCAGGGCAACGTCAACAGCGGCGGCGACCGACTCGTCACGATCGGTAAACAGCTTGGCGATGCCAAAATCCAGAACTTTGATTTGTCCGGACTCGAGAATGAAGATGTTGTCGGGCTTTAGGTCTCTGTGAATGATGTCGAGTTGGTGCGCGCGAGCAAGGGCTCTCACCACCGGTACCATGACTTCAATCACGCGGCTTGTGGAGAGCACTCGCTCATGAACGTGCTCCTTGAGCGTCGTGCCCTCAAGAAATTCGAGCACCATGTACGGCGCACTCTCGAACTCATTCGCCTCGTGAAGAATGACGATGTTCTCGTGGTGCAGCTGTGCCGTGGTGCGAGCCTCAACTAAGAAGCGCTGATTGAACTGCGCCGAGTTGCTGATGAGGAATTTGAGAGCAACGCGACGACCGAGGACCGTGTCGCGCGCGAGGTACACGCGCCCCATTCCGCCGGCGCCAATCTCGCGAATGATCTCGTACTGATTGACGAGCTGCCCTTCGTGAACCAGCCCCGGTTGCGACCGCTCTTGCGCGGGGCCTGAGCCAGAGTCGACAGTGGCGACCGCGTCACTTGACGGCTGAGTCCCGGGCGTAAATTGTGCGGGCACCTGTGCGGTAGCGCCCTTCGCCATACCGAGCTTTGTCGCCACCAGGTCTGGTGGCGGAGCAACCGACTGCGGCTTTGAGTCTCTCTGCCTGCTCATGTGAGTGGGTACAACGGGGATTCGAAGCATAATCCACAATTATATCAATGTACTAGAATAATAGTGGAAATCTGCCTCTTGACGATAATAGACCAGTCGCTATATTTCGAATATGGCTCCACACATGACCTTCGACAATGCGCGAAATCTGCCCTTGGCCCCAGCCAAGACAGCCAAGCCCGGGCCAAAACGGCCCACGTTGCAGGCGCGACTCGCAACCGCCCTTCGATCGCTCACCAAGCCTGTCCCACTATCCGCTACCGGGCGCGCATTCCACTACTCCTTCCGCGCTCTGCCTGTGCCACATTCCCGAGCATAAATGGCCGCATCCCTCAGCAAAGGCGAGCGCATCAAAGCTCGCGTCATTCGAACCGCAGCGAACCTGATGCAAAGGCAGGGCTACCACGGGACCGGTCTGAGCCAGATCCTTCGCGAGAGTGCGACGCCCAAAGGCTCGCTCTATTTTCATTTTCCCGGTGGCAAGGAAGAGCTGGCGGTTGCCGCTCTGATCGCCGGAGGCACGGACATTAGCAACATGCTCCAAGCGCACATCACTGCCGAGACGGAGCCTGGCCATGCCATTGAGTTTGCGTGCACGGCGTTGGCAGAAGAACTCTCAAGCTCGGGCTATGAGAAGGGCTGCCCGCTTGCGACTGTGGCCCTCGAAGCCGCATCCAGCTCCGAGCCCATTCGAGAAGTCTGCGCATCATACTTTCAAGGTTGGCAAGACATCGTCGAGCAAATGCTTCTCGCACGCGATGTGGAAGCCGTAGAGGCCAGCGAGCTTGCGACACTGGCCATCTCCAGTCTTGAGGGGGCGATTCTTCTTTGCCGAGCCAATCACAATACCGAACCACTGGAACGCGTGGGGAGACAGTTGCGTAGGCTGTTGGACAGCACACTGGCCCAAACGTAGAAACGGCCCGTGCACCCACACGAGCCGCTCACTAAGACTTTGTCCTACGCTCGCTATTTGCGAAGGTAGTTTTCGAACGCTTTGAAGTTGAAGTCTCGTCCGAGAAAGTCGGCAACGAGATCAGCGGCGTCTTTGGAACCACCCGCGGCCAAAATCGTGTCGCGGTACTTGTAGGTTGTCTCCTGCGTCATGAGGCCATTCTTCTCAAACGGTGTGAACAGGTCCTTTGCCATGACCAGCGACCACATGTACGTGTAGTAGATTGCGGAATACCCATTGAGGTGCCCAAAGTTGGAGTGAAACTTTGTGCCTTCCACAAAGGCGAATGGTGTGAGCTTGGTTTGTAGCTTCTTGACGAGCTTGCTCATGTCCAAGCTCGCTGGGTTGGCTCGGTGAAACTCTAACGAGACGGATGCGTAAAGCATTTGCTGCAACGTGCGAATGCCAACTCCGAATTTGTCGGCGCGGCGCATGCGCTCCACCATCTCTTTTGGAATCACTTGCCCGGTTTCGTGATGCTTGGCAAAGCCGGAGAGAATCGCATGATCCCACGCCCACTCCTCGAACATCTGCGACGGTGCCTCGACGAAGTCCCACTCGGTCGCGACACCTGATTGGGAGAGCCACTTGCGCTGTCCACCGAGCACGTGGTGCATGAGGTGACCAAATTCGTGGAACATGGTGGTGACCTGCGCGTGCTCCATTAGAGCCGGGCCTTCAGAAGTGCGCGGGTTCGGGAAATTGCAGACCAGGACGCCTTCTGGGGCCTGTACGCCGAGAACGCCGCCACGGTAGGGGAACTGTGCCGCGTGGCCATACTTGCCGTCACGAGGGTGCATATCGAGGTAGATGCGGCCGATTTTCTTGCCGCCCTGCATGACTTCATATGCCGTTACGTCTTCGTGCCAAAGGGTCGCGTCCGGAGCGGGCTTGTACTCGACGCCATACATCTTTGCGGTGACATCGAGCAGTCCCCTCTCGACTTCCTCGTACTTGAAGTACGGGCGCACCTCTTGGGTATCGAAGCTGTAGTTCTCCGACTTGACCTTGTTCTCGATGTACATCTTCTGCCAGTCCTCAACCGACTTGGCACGGCGGTCCATGTTCTTCTTCTTCCAAGCGAGAAGCTCTTTGTAGTCAAGCTTGGCTCGGCTACCAGCCGTCTTGACAACCCGGTCGATAAACTGAGCAGCCTTTTTGCCACTCTGCATCATCTTGTCTTCCGTGATGTAGTCGGCCCAGTTCTCGTATCCGAGAATCTTTGCTTTCTCCGCCCGTAGCGTAAGAATTTGCCCTAGGGTCTTTTCGTTGCTCTCGCCTGCGCGGCTCTTGTTGGCAATGTAGAGTTCTTTTCGAAGTTCGTCGTTCTCGGCGTATTTGAGAAACGGAATGAGGTCTGGGTACTCGGTGGTGATGAGGATCTTGCCCTCTTCATTTGGTGCGTGTGCCCGGATGTAGTCTTCTGGAAGTCCTTTGAGCAGGTCGGGGCTTGCGACTTCAATGCTTCGCACGTCGTCGACAATGTTCTTGCCAAAGTCTTGCCCGAGTTTGACCATCGTCTCGTCAATCTCTTTGAGGCGTGCTCGAGTCGCATCGTCTTTGTCGACGCCAGCGCGCTTGTAATCACGAATTGTGCGCTCAACCAAGCGTTTGGTCTCCGCATCAAACGCTTTGGTATCAATAGAGGTGAACGCATCGTAGAGCCCTCGGTGGAGTGACAACTCGGTAACGAACGACGAGGTCTCCTGCTCGCAAGCCTTGGCGGCACTGCGGATTTCTTCGTCGGGGTGCACCGCATCCATCAGCCCAGCGGTCGCAAGCGAGCGCTCAATGTCGACAGACATTTGGTTGAAAGGCACCAGGAAGTTCTGCTCATCTCGAACGCCACCAACGGAGAGCAGCGCGGGGAGCGCAGCCTTCGCTGCCACCAGGCCCTCTCGACACTCGGCATCAAACATCTCAACCGCAGTCTTTTCATCGGGAGCCGGCACTTCGGGCACCACTTTGGTTTCCATTGGCGTCGTATCTTGAACCGTTTGTGAGGACCCTGAGCAAGCGCTAGCAAGCCCTGCGCAGCCGATGCCAGCTACCAAGGCAACACGGCGAATCAACGATCGAGTGAGCGGCTTTTTCGCCGCTTTGAGTACAGCCTCGTCTTGAGCATTCATGGCTCCTACATAGCACAGGTGTCGCCGTTCATGGATCTTGGGGCGATGGAGACGCGATCCAGGCTTCTACTGCAGCAAGTTCAACAGACCAACCCGTACCGGCCTTAGCAAGTGCGTCACGAGCTCGCTCTGCCTGCTGGTTGGCGAGTTCTGGGTCGGCGTTATTCTTAGCTGCGGCAAAAAGTGCCACTGCCAGACTCGGCCCACCCGCTTGCTCAAGAGATTTCAGCGCACGATCCAATTCCATGATGCCCTGGGCTCGCTTCCCTTGCGAGAGGAGAGCCCGAGCCATGCACGAAAGGGCCCGCCCTCGGCTCAGCGCGGTAACCCCGCCCAAGGTTTCGAATCGCGCATACAGCGCCCGGCAAGTCGTGAGAGCGTCGGCGCTCTGGTCGGTGGCAAGCTGAGCCTCTGCAAGCGAGAGTTTGGCACGCTGCAGGCGGCGGGCGGCATCGGGTGCTTTGCTCTGTTGCAAGAGTGCAACGGCTTCTGTTCCGTGAATCACAGCGTCGGGATAGCGCGCACGCATTCGATCCACATCCATGAGATTCATAAGCGTCGAAGCCAGCTGCGGACTTGCGATTCCAAATAGCTCGCGTTTGATCTTGAGCGCGCGCAGCAGGGCCTGGTTTGCGGCGTCCGCGTCTCCAAGTACGACCGAGTACTTTGCGAGCGAGTTGAGCACACGAGCAACCCGAGGGTGAGTTTCCCCATAGGCGGCGATGAGTGCAATCGAAGCCGTTTGTGCGAGGTTGCGGGCAGAAGCAGCATCGCCCTCTGCCATGAGGATGTCGGCAAGCAAGACGGTGGCCATGGCATGTTCGGGACTTTCATCGCCCAGGAGATTGCTCCACGCCGTCACCGCTTGCTCGGCCCTCTTCTTTGCTTCGACAAGCTGCCCCTGTCGCGCATTGCATCCTCCGAGTCCCTGCAATGCCGATGCGCGCAGTGCCTCGTCAGCCTTCTCCGACAGTTCCAGCACTCGCAGCGACTCAGAATAACTCTTACAAGACGCAACGGCGTCGCCGATGATAAGACTCGCATCACCCTCGATACGATTCCACGTGGCGAGTACATGCGCCGACCCGGAACGCTCTACCGCCGACCCTGCCAAGCTTTTCCAGCGCTCAGCATCCGGTGTGTTGTGCAGACGCATCGCGTGAATCCCGTAAATCTCAGCAGCCGCGTGAGCCGCCATGTCGTCGTCACGCCCTGCCACCGCCGCATAGAAGCCCTTTTCAAACCCCTGAGCCGCTTCGTCGTAGCGACCGAGAGCGACCAAAGCACGAGCTTCTGCCGCCCACAGACGCGCCTCACTCACGCGGTGCGCGCCCACGTTGGGTAGCAGCAATTGCACGGAGGTAATCACCTCCTTGTACTTGTGGCCTTGATGCAGCGTCGAAAGTCGTTCGAACTCGGGCTCCAGGTCGCCTTCCAAGCCACCCCCCGCCACATCGGCTGCGAGCTTGGCTGCCGATGGTTGTACCGACCCCGAGTGCCCACTCCAATAGCCAACACCAGCCGCCATCGCTGCCGCAGCGCCAAATGCTCCAATGGCAATCGCCGAGCGCCGCTTTGAATGTCGAATGCCCTTTTCCAGGATATCGACAATCGCGCGCATGGAATCATGTCGATCGTTGGGGTCGCGCGACAGGCCCCGCCGAACCATGTCCCAAAGCCACTTGGGAATCTTCTTAGGCTCCACAACTTGCCCGGCACCGATATTCGAAAGTATGTCAGTGATGTTTCTTCCCGAAAACGGCCGTCGCTCCGCAAGCGCTTCGTAGAGGGCAACACAAAAACTAAATTGATCGGAGCGCTCGTCGGCAGCTTCGCCTGTCATTTGCTCGGGCGACATATAGGCTGGTGTACCCACCACAAATTGCCCGCTAAGCTGCGTTGTAATGTCTCCTACGGATGGCTGGATGGCTTTTACGAGTCCAAAGTCAAAGACGTGTACGCGGTCGTCCTTTCCGAGCATCACGTTGGATGGCTTAAAGTCGCGATGCACAAGCCCCGCCCGATGCGCCGCCGCAAGCCCGCGGGCAGCAAAGGTGAAGCGCTTCACCACCGAGCGCCAACCGTGTGGGCCCTCCCCAATCCACTCATCGAGGGTGCAGCCATCAATCCACTCACTCGCCAGGAAGACTTGCTGCCCGTGCAATCCAACATCGTAGATGGTGAGCACATTGGGATGAGAGAGCTTGGCCATGGCCCGCGCCTCGCGCATGAGCCGGCGTTCAAAGTGGTCGGCGCGTTCGTCTTCTTGTAACGATGGACGTACAAGCTTCAGCGCGACCGCGCGGTCAAGCTGCGGGTCGCGAGCGAGGTAGACAACGCCCATGCCGCCGCGCCCGACCGCTCGGATCACCTCATAGCGGCCAATTTGCGAACCGGGCGGAGCGTTCAGATCGATCTGGACGCTCTCGGTTAGAGGAACGAAATCGTGGTCTTGGGTGGCGTCGAGCGTAGTCTGCTGGAACATGCCCACAAGGTCGAGGCAGTCGATGCAGCTGTCGAGATGCTCCTGTGCGTCGCGCAGGGCAGGCCCTGTGAGTCTGCCGTGCACGAGAGCAACGACTTGATTTTCGTCCAAGCAGGCCATGAGGGTGCAGCCCGGCAATGGTAGCATCGAGTGAATCCCGGCACGTATGAGCTCGAATTCTCCAAACTTAGCGGCGGCCTTTGCTGAGGCCTGCGGCATCACTCTCACCGACGAAGGTGAGCAGGAGCGTCTCGCCGCAGCGCTGTCCCACGCCCTTTTCGAAGCGCGTGATCAATACACCACTGTGCACGTAGAGGATTTGGACTTCGCTCGCTATGTGGGCGAGCGCATGCGCGATACCCATGGTGACGCCGCGGCGGTTTCCGGCCGTGCAACCTCGGATCTCTATCTCGCCTGTGCGTGTGTGGCAGGTGACACAAACGCACTTGCAGCCTTGGATGCATACGTCTTGGGCAATCTTCCCGCCGCCATGGGGCGACTCAAACTCGGCTCCGCTGCCATCGACGAAGCGATTCAACGGGCGCGCACAAAGCTGCTGGTTGGCACTGAAGGCACGGGCAAAATCATCGATTTCTCAGGCACCGGAGATTTGCGCGGTTGGGTGAAAGTCATCGCCATTCGCGACGCCTTGCGAACTGCTCGCAAGCACCAGCGCGAGGTCTCGCTAAGCGATGAGCTCTCGGCAGCGTTGCCCGCATCTGCCCTGGATCCAGATCTCGCCTACCAAAAACGTCTCTACAAAGCGGAGTTCAAAGCGTCGTTTGAAGCGGCCGTCGATGAGCTTAGTGCGCGAGAGCGCAGCCTCTTGCGCCAGTCGATTGTCTATCACTCGACCGTTGACCAAGTTGCCACCATCTACCAAGTGCACCGAGCCACCGCGGCGCGATGGGTATCCAAAGCGCGCGAGCAGCTAGGCAACAAGACCCGTGCCCACTTGCGCACTCGGCTCAGCATCTCCGAAGACCAATTCGAGAGCATCGTTCGGCTAATTGAGAGCCAAATGGATTTGAGCATGGAGCGCCTTCTGGCGACCCAGGCCGACGACGAACGTGTGCACGAGCCCGGCGACGACGACTGACGCGACGACTGACCGCGACGACTGACGACGACGACTGACGCCCGACGACTGACGACGACGACTGACGCCCGGCGACGACTCGCGATCCTGGGCGTCATCCCCCGGACACAAAAAAGCCGCCGAGATTTCTCTGGGCGGCTTCTTCGCGATTGGTGTCGACGACTAGTCGCCGATGCGCTTGAGAATCAAGAACTCAACACGTCGGTTCTTGGCCCAAGCCGCTTCATTCGACTTTGCCTCGAGAGGCTGAGTCTCGCCATAGCCTTGCGACTGAAGACGAGAAGCGTCAATGCCGTGGTCGGTGACGTAGGTGCGAACCGCAGCAGCGCGCTTGTCGGATAGCTCCAAGTTGTACGAGTCACTTCCGCGCTCATCGGTGTGTCCCTGAATCTCAATAAGAGCGATTCCTGGGTTTCCTTCAAGCGTTGCCACGATGGCATCGAGGATTGGGAACGACTGCGACTTGATCGTTGCTTTGTTGTACTCGAAGTAAATCTTGTCGAGGATTTCGAGCTTGCCATCGGTCACAACAACACGACCGCGATCGGGACAACCGTCGTCATCTTCGTTGCCGTTGTAGGTCTCAGCAGTTTCTTCATTGGTTTCGCCATCGATGCGAGGACACTGATCGTCTTCGTCGAGGATGCGATCACCATCGTTGTCAGGATCCGGGCAACCATCGGTGTCCTCGAAGCCATCAATGTCTTCTGGATCGTCGGGGCAGAGATCGTCGACATCGAGAATGCCGTCTTGATCGTTGTCGATGTCTGGGCAGCCATCCGCATCTTCGAAGCCGTCTTTGTCCTCTGGATCGTCTGGACACTCGTCGTCTTTGTCGAGGATGCCATCGCCATCGCGATCAAACTCGTTGCCTTCTGGGCAACCGTCTTCGTCTTCGAAGCCGTCTTTGTCTTCCGGATCGTTCGGGCACTGATCGTCAACATCCAAGATGCCATCGCGATCGTTGTCGGGCTCAGGACAACCGTCCTCGTCCTCGAAATCGTCGAAGTCTTCTGGATCGTCGGGACACTGGTCGACGTCGTCTTTTAGGCCATCGCCATCTCGGTCACCAATGCTTGGCTCGAAGACAATGCCCATGAAACCGCGAATGTCTGGGTTGCCGCCGGTGTCGGGGATAAAGCCGGCACCACCACCAATGGTGAGGAAGGAGTTGCGCGCGAGGTAGAACTTCGCGCCGACAATCGCTTCTGCAGGGAAGTAGTTTTCGCCAGCGAGGGGAAGCGCACCGAAGACTTCGCCAACGAGGTCGAACTTCTGTGGAACCAAGGCATAGGCCAGAGCCACACCAAAGGGAACCGTCATGCCCGCTTCAACCGTCTCGCCAGTTGACGGAGTGTTGGCGTCGGCGTTTGGAAAGCCGGATTGATCGTCTACAAAGATGTGGTCGCCCGTGCGAAGACGAAGACCACCGTTGACGGCTACGCGGAAGCGTCGCTCATCGCCGAATTCCTTGTCGACGATCGCCATGACTTGTGGCGTTGGGGTTCCTTCGCCAAGCCACTTGTTCTCTTCGCTTGCCGTTGGAAGGTAGATCGAAGCGATAAGACCGAGACCAATCTTTGGCCCCTTGGACGTCGACATGAAGCGCGTCTTTAGGTGCAAAGCAACGTCGCCGATGCCCTGGCCTTCGAACTTGTAGTTCAAGTCATCATTGGGATCGTTTGGTGTGTTGTCACCAAAGTCTGGGCTGCGGTCGCCGTTCATGACGTGGAACGGAACGGAGATACCCAGTTCAAGCTCGGCGGGTCCAAGCTTGAGTCCATATGCACCAACGAGGGTTGGCGAGATGATGTTGGAGACTTCGTACGTATTCGTACCGTCATCAAGGGTGAGAACACTCTTGCCCCAGTTGGTCACAAGACCGAAGGAGAGCTCTTTGTGGCCCAAGACCTGTGAGGCGTTGACGGTCACGTAACCGCGCGAATCGATCGCAGGGCGAAAGGCGTTGAGCGGAATATTGCCGCCAACCTTCGTCTGTGCCGAGGCCTGGCCCGTAAAGACGGCCGCCGACAAAACGGAAAGGGCGCCGGTGAGCGCCAGTGAGAGATGTGTACGCATGGGAGTCTCCAATAGAGCGTGAAAACAACGAGATTTGTCTACAAGCCTATGAAACCGTTTAGGAAATACGGTTCCGTCCACCGTGTACTACAGGTAGGGCCAGAGATCAATGCGCGCCGGGGCCGAGTTGCCCGATAATCAGCTGCGATTGTTGGAGATGGGTGTTGGAGATGCGTGCTGGTGAATGCTGCGAAAGGCGACTGCCAGCGATGACTAGTCGACGAAGCCCGGTACTTCTTCGCGAATACAGATTTGCCGAAGGCTAGCCTTCTTCGAAGCGCCACGAATGCGTCGCAAGTACTTCTTGGCGGCAGCACTCTTCTTAAGATTGCATGCGGCAATGCTGCAAATCATGGCAGCTTGCTGATCGTTTGGCTTTTGCTCGAGAGCCTGTGCGCAGAGCGCTAGCCCTTTGCCATGGTGACCATCTCGAACTGCAGCGTTTGCCTGCTCGACCAACTCATCGAAGGGAGGCCCATCCGGTTCTGGCGGCTTCACATCAGGCTTTGTATTGTTGTTCGTGCTGTTGTTGGTGGTGTTGTTCGCAACCGCACGCGAGCAGTCTACGTTGGAGATTTTCTCTGCAATCTCTGGCCACTGCGCGGGCACCCGTGATGCAACGCGCTTGATCTCAGAACACTTCTTGCGACTCGCAGCCTTCTGAGCAGCTTCGAGTTGAAACGCCCCGTACTCGGCCTTGAGCCGGTCGTGGTCGGGCTGAGCCTGGACTTTGTAAACCGATGCAGCATCAATGTTGTCAAAGTGCGAGGCGACCTGTGCCCACTTGCGAGTTCCCACCGCGCTTTGAAATGAATCAAAGGTTCGCTGGTTGGCGGATTCAAACTTCGCTTGTTGGGCGAGCTCTTTCGCCTTGGTGCCGGTCGAATCGACGGCGAGTGCCTTGTTGGCCTCGGCGAGCATCGCGTTCCACTTGTTGTCATCGCGCGCAGCGAGGGCGGCTTCGATGTGCCCTGCGTACTTCGCGTTGTCGTCTTCCCCAGGATCAACCACGCTGGCATCCATGGTCTCTTCAACAATAGGGTCCACCACCGGCGGCGGATCGTTGGTGATGACATTGGTTGGAGTGGTTGGCTTTTCTGCCTTTTCTTTGGGCTTGGCATCGTCGCCGCCGCTCAAGGCGAGGAATGCAATAACGCCGGCCATGATCAGCAGCAGTGCCACCCACATGCCCTTGCCGCCTTTGCCTTCGGTGGCGATGTCGACGGCTTGGGCATCACGCCCAAAGAGGAAGTCCTCCCCGGGAGCGACGTAGCGAAAGCGAACATGCCCAAGGTCGACGAGGTCGCCGGGGCGCAGTTCAACTTTGCCGTACTCCTCGCCATTGACGCGAACGCCGTTGGCGCTGTGCAAGTCGACGACGGAATAGGTTCCGTTCTCGCGAACAACTTTGGCGTGGTGCCGAGAAATCGATCGGTGATTTACGCAGATGTCATTTTCATCGGTGCGCCCGATAACCATCGCTGGCTTGTCGAGTTCAAAGTCTTGCCCGGCCATACCTGTTGAGAGAATCACCAAGCGGCCATTCTCATCAGCAAGCGGTGTTGTTCCGGTTGGAGGTGCTGCCGCAGATGCAGTAACGGCCTCTGCCACGAAATTGTCTGAGCCGGCCGCAGGAGCGGTGTTCGGTGCGGTAACTGCCTCAGAACCCGCCGTAACTACGGGAATAGGCGCATCGCCGACGACAGGCATTTGCACCGTCTCGACGGTTCCCGCGTGTGCATCGACAACAGGAGCGGGCTGCTCGGCCTTTACCTCAATGAGATAATCACCAATTTGAACGCGGTCGGCCTCTTTGATCTCGGCCTTGCCTTGGATGCGAGAACCATTGACGCGAACGCCGTTGTAGCTATCGAGATCTTCGATGACGATCGCTTCTTGGCCGCGGAGCAACTTGGCGTGGCGCCGAGAGACATTGCGCTCGGTAAGGCGAATGGTATTGCCTTCTTGGCGCCCAATCGTGAGCTCCTCACGGATGAGGGGGACCACTGTGGTCTTGCCCTCGTCGTCCTGGATGATGAGCTTGTACATTGGAGCGTTTCGATTCAGCGTCCCCCCGAGGAGTCCGCCAAAGTTGTGTAAATTCTAGTTTTGGGCGCCGGGGCCGTCAAGCCTCAGGGGCCCTGCTCGCACATTGCCTGGATTCGCCAACTAATCCGTAAGCATCTGAAATGACTTAAGAAGCTGGGGATCGTCGCCTAATTTCGTTTTCTGAGTATTATTCAGTGAAGCAAAAGGCTGTGTTTGCGTGGGTTTGCCAGAGCCTTTCGGGGCGGCTCCCGAGGGCCGAACCACCATTGCCTCGAAGGCTTCCACCGTGATGTCGGGCTGGATGCCGACGCCTTCGAGGGTGGTGCCCTTGGGTGTGAGGTAGCGCGAGGTCGTGAGTTTGAGGCCGCTGCCATCCTTGAGATCGAGGAAGCTTTGCACGCTCCCTTTCCCGTAGGTCGGCACACCAATGACCTTTGCTCGCCCTGCGTCCTGCAATGCTGCTGCGACAATTTCCGAGGCCGAGGCGGTGTTCTGGTCGACCAGTACAACCATCGGTACCTTGGTAAACGAGCGCTGCTTGTGCGCACGAGCCACTTCAACATCTCGGCCACCGCGACTCACCACGGAAACAATCACGCCCTTGTCGAGGAAGTGATCAGCAACTTCAATGCCCTTGTCGAGGAGCCCGCCCGGATTGCCACGGAGATCCAGAATCAAGCGTGTATTGGGAGTTTTGAGCTCTTCGGACACCGCCTTATAAAGGTCGCGGCTCGTGGCCTCTCGAAAGCGCCGAATCGCAATGTGAGCGACGTCGCCGAAACGCGTGGTGCTTACCGATGGCACGGCGATGCGTTCTCGTACCAAGGTCATGCTGCGGGGCGCATCCCAGGTGGCGCGAAGAACTTCAAGGTCGACACGCGTCCCTGTGGCCCCGCGAAGCCGCGTGTGCCATGCCACGGGCGCAACCCGCGACTCGGTGTCGGACTCAGTGTTTTTCTGATAGGTCTGAACACCGTCGACGGCAACGATTCCATCACCGGCCAATAGCCCCGCGCGCGACGCCGGTGAGCCTGGCACAACCGACTCGACAATGGGATAGCTGGCATCTTCACGACCTTCTCCCAGTGACAGCCCCACACCGCCAAACTCCCCCTCCGTGTCCTGACGAAGGCGCGTGTATTGATTGGGGGTATAAAAGGCCGAATGCGGGTCGAGTTCTCCGACCATTCCAGTGATGGCGCCATACAAGAGCTTGCGCTCGCTCACGATATCCACGTGGGAACTCGCGATCAGCGATAGCGACTGGGCGAACGAGTCAAGAGCGCCAAAGCGTTGCTCATTGGCCCGCTGGCCCGGCAAGCCGTAGGCGATGGTGCCCCCCGCGACGATGAGCCCAAGAGCAAAAGCAGTTAGGTGACTGGCCACAGCACGTGGCACGCGAGGGTTGCGCATCAGACAACTATACACCGGGTCGAAATCCGGGGCCTAGCCGGCCAACCTCAGTCGCTGGGAGCACTGCTGGACGTCTGCGAAACGGCGGCGAGCAAGTCGAGAGCGCGATCGTTTTCGATTTTGATATCAAACTGCGCAACCCGCCCAGCCTGACGCCGTAGCTTGTAAATCCAGCTGACCACCGCGCGCGCGCCAACCCCGTGTTCGATCGCGAGCTTCACCAAACGGGGCCGCACGATTTGCTCGTAGGATTTGCGCTCGCCAAGCGTGAAAAACGCAGCGAGCAGAACCAGCGCAATCAGAACACCGAGCGCATTGGGCAAGAGAGCCAGCGTGCCGAGAACAGCGAGCCCAAGGGCGTAGCGGCTCAATCCGCGGGTGAGCTGTTCGCGCAGTTCGACAATCGCAATCGAGAGAGCCCCAACTTGCTGTGCGCTGAGCGTCTCAATGATAGGAGTTTCCTTGGTCGTTGGGCCCGCCAAGTTGACGATCCAATCGGGCAAGCCGTGCCCTTGTTGCGAGAGGCCCTCAAAAAACTCCAGGTAGCGATCGGGGTGCGCCTGCAAATCAGCTTGCAGGGTTAGGCCATGCGATGGGTCGGCCGCGAGAGCAGGTTGCAATTGCAGGAATTCTCGCAGGGCTTGCATCTGTTGCATTGGCAATGTTGTATGAGCGGCAAGTTGCTTCCACTCCAGCGCTGCCAATAGGGCGCGGGCGGCACGACGGGCATCCGAGTTGGGTTGCTCCCGTGATCGATGCACATCGAAGTGCACGAGATGCTCGCTCGCTTTGGCCGGCTCATCCCACGCCAGAGCCGAAATGCCCTGCATCGCGATGCCCAAATAGCGGTCATCGTCACAGGCCAGGCGATACAGCTCTGGGTTGCTCAGTGCACTCTCAAGCCCCTCTCGATCTCGGGTTCGCAGCAGTTCACGAAACTCGTGAATGTCTGCAGCAAACTCGTCGTCGGATTGGCTGTGGTCACGCCCGCCCATGGCGGCCCAGTATGCACAGCCTACGTCCCCAACGCCTGTCAAAATGCCACCGAATCCAAACCTTTTTCCAAGACGGCTGCACTCTCGCAGCTGCATGCTAGGCTAATTTTATGCACCGATTTCCCGTGCGCAGACGCTGCCTTCTCCTTTCTCTTTTGCTTTCTGTGCCCCTTGTGGCGTGCGAGCAGGCCGAACAGCCGCAACCGGTGCATCAGGCCCAGGCGCTGCCACTGCCGGCTGAGACTGCTCCTCCGGCGCCGGCGACGAGCATTGGGACGCTTTCGCCTGGGGCGCGCAGCGAGTACGAGCAAAACAGTGTTGAGGTGTTTAGGGCCCTGGCCCCATCGGTTGTCTTTGTGACCCAAAAGCAGCTTCGCCGAGACTCGTGGTCGCGCAGAGCCGCCGAAGTGAAGGCGGGATCTGGCACGGGCTTTGTCTGGGACAAGAGCGGCCACATTGTGACCAACTACCACGTCATCAACAATGGCAGCTCGTTTGAGGTCACTCTCTATGACGGGACCACCCTGCCCGCGACCTTTGTCGGCGGCGATCGCAGCAAAGATCTCGCAGTCCTCAAAATCGACACCAGAAAAACTCTCAAACCAATTTCCGTACCTGCGGCAAACGCAACGGTGGATGTTGGTCAAAAGGCCATTGCCATTGGCAACCCCTTTGGCTTCGACCACACGCTCACCGTTGGCGTGATTTCGGCGACAGGTCGTGCCATGCCCGGGTTTGGCGGCATTGAAATTCGCGACATGCTGCAAACAGATGCTGCCATCAACCCCGGTAACTCGGGTGGCCCATTGCTAGATTCTCGCGGTCAGCTCATTGGCGTCAACACCATGATCAGCAGCAAATCGGGAAGCTCCGCGGGCGTCGGCTTCGCGGTGCCAGTCTCCGCTGTCAGACGATCCGTGCCTGACATCATTCGCTATGGCGAAGTGAAACGCGCGGGCCTTGGCATCTCGCTGGTTGACGACAAACTCGCCCGAGCCAATGGCGTCGAAGGCATCGTTATCGCCAAGGTGCAGCGTGGTACACCGGCGGCAAAGGCCGGTCTTCGGGGCCTGCAAGAGCGCCGCGGGGAAGTCTTCTTAGGCGATGTCATCACCGCTGTCGACAAATACTCAGTGCAGGACTTTGACCAGTTGCACAATGCCCTGGCCCGCTTTCAAGTTGGAGACGAAGTCGCGCTAACGATTCTGCGAGACGACAAGCCCCAACAAGTGCGCCTAAAGCTGATGCAACTGCAATAGCCGCCGCCGCCGTAGATGGGCGGCACCTGCATTCTGGGCCTTACCACTGTCGTTCGTTGCGAACACCACGGCCTCGTTACCGCCCCACGTGAGAGTCCCCCCGTCGGCAAACAAGCCATGCTCCGGGCAACTCCATTGGGGGGCCGTGTGTCTCACTCGGCATGCGGCCACTCCTCACTCTCTCCTCCCTAGGTGTTTTCCTTACGCTCTCTCATCAGGTAGAGGCGCAAGATGAATCGACGCCGCCGCCGCCAACGGCTCCTCCATGCGCCGAAAATGACGAGTCTCCCTGCGAGAAGGCACCAAAGCGGCCTTCGGGCTCGCTCGCAATATCCGCTGCCTACACGCCGGATGAGAGAGTGATCGTGGGCGCAGGAGTTCGAAACGATCGCCTCTTTGGAAGTGATCACAAGCTCGAACTATCCGCAGTGCTCTCGGCGCGGCGCCAGCGCGTTGGTGTCACATACGAAGCGCCAAACTTGCTGGACGACGGGTTGGGACTCACGCTCGCGGCCCGTGACAAAACGATTGCCTATGAGAATTTTTCTAAGCGGCACACGGGAGCCTCCATTGGCCTCGAAAGGCGGCTGCCATCCGGCTTGGGAGTGAGCATTGGATATCGCCTCGACGACGCCTCCGCAACGCTTTCCTCCGCGTCGGAGAAAGATGCACTCGCGCTCCACCAGGAAGGCATCGTGGCAGGCTTGCGAATGGGTGTCTCGTTTGACAGAACGTACTCACGGCGCCATGCGATCAATGCAGAAGTCTTCGCAGAGCGCAGTGCCTCTTGGCTCGGCTCGGACTACGAGTTCGTGCGCTACGGCGGCACGATGCAGTACCGACGACCTCTCGTGGGCGCTCTAACGCTTGAACTCTCTGGCGGTGTCGAAGCCCTTGTCGGGCCTTCGCACAACGCGCTTCCTCTGGCCGAGCGGTTGCAGTACGACGGCCACACGGATGTTCGCGGCTACCCTTTGGGCAGCATCGGCGGCCCGGTCGGCAGCACGCTGAAGGCCGCCGGAACCGCCGAGCTTCAGTTCCCGCTACTGCGCAGCTGGGGCCTCTCCGGGGCACTCTTCTACGACGCGGGAATGATGCGCCAGCCGTTCGATACCCAAACGGCGCAATCGGTTGGAGCTGGGCTCCTCTTTGATTCCCCCGTCGGAGGGATCCGTCTTGATGTTGCGGTGCCGCTCGACGATGGCATGTCGCCACAGTTTCTCTTGAGCATCGGCGATGCGTTCTAACCACACCAATTGCGCTGCGCTACCTGCCCAAAGCGCTCGCTCTCGCTAGGAAGCTCTACGACTTTTTCTTTGTGTACAGTGTGGCCATGAGCCTTGGCACGAAGTCACACGTCTATCCCGCTTCCGAAGTGACGAGTCAAGATGGCCACGCCGAGGTTGACCCTCGCGAGGTAGGGCTGCGCCCCGATGCGGTCACAAAGATCTGGTCGGCGGCCGAGCGCATGTATGCGACGGGCCTGTATCCAAGCGTTGGCTTGTGCGTCCGTCGAGGTGGACAGGTTGTGGTGGATCGGGCCATTGGACACACCCGCGGCAATGGGGTGGACGATCCGGCGGGCACGGCTCTGCGGCGCGCCGAACCAAGCTCTTTGCACAACCTATTCTCGGCATCAAAGATGGTTACCGCCATGTTGATTCACCTGCTCGACGAGCGACGGTTGATTCACTTGGACAACCCGGTCTGCGAGTACATTCCCGAGTTTGGTACGCATGGCAAACAGTGGATTACGATTCGCCACGTACTTACCCACAGAGCGGGCATCCCAAACATTCCCCCCGAGCAAGCGAGTCCCAGTTTGCTCACAAATCCCGACAATGTCATGAAGCTCCTTTGCGAGGCAAAGCCGGTTTGGCGCCCGGGAAGGCGGTTTGGATACCACGCACTCACAGGGGGCTTTGTGCTCGCAGAAGTGCTGCAAAGAGTCACAGGGCGTTCAATTCAAGAGTTTCTCCAAGTTGAAATCAGCAAGAAACTCGGCCTCGATCACTTTCGCTATGGCGTGGCGCCCGAGGCACTCGACAACGTCGCGCTCAACACCTTCACGGGCTTGCCGCTGCTGCCGCCAGCGTCCACGATTTTTCGCAAAGTGATTGGGCTGCCCTGTCGCAAAGCCATCGTTGCATCCAACAGTGCGGACTTTCTTACCGGGGTTGTTCCCGCGGGCAACATCGTTACGACGGCGGAGCAAGCGTCGCGCTTCATGGAAATGCTTCTGCGAGGTGGCGAGCTTGGCGGCGTGCGAGTCTTCAATCCGCGCACAGTTGCGCGAGCGGTCGCCGAGCAGGTCTATCTTGAACTCGATGCCACCATGGGCATCCCGGTTCGCTACAGCTTGGGCTTCATGCTCGGTGGACGGCGCGTGAGTCTTTACGGTCGACAGAGTTCGAGAGCGTTTGGGCACATGGGGTTCACAAACGTTTTGATGTGGGCGGACCCCGAGCGCGATATCAGTGCTTGCATCATGACGAATGGCAAGCCGGTGATTTCGCCGGGCTCCGTTCGCTGGCTAGGCCTCATTGGCACCATCGCCAAACAGTGCCCGCGCGATTGGGGCCGGGGCTAGTGCGTGATCAAGGAGGCGAAACACCGAGCGAGCGGAATCAACGTCAATGAATCAAGCACTAGTTTAGGGTTCGACTTGGGCCGCGCTCGTTGGCGCGCTCGCACAGACGGAGCACGACATCCATCGCATCGAGTTCATAGAGACCAAAGCCTTCGGTAAGCAGGGTGAGGACGGCTTTGGGATTGTCGCGAACGGTCTCTTCGTCAATTTGAGCGAGTACCTCAAGCCAACGCGCGTCGCGTTTGATTTGGCTTTGGAAGGTGCGAATGGCGCACAGCCCGGTTTCCCGATCCATTCCGCAAAGCTCCGAAAAGATTTTTAGCGCGGATCCCTCATCCAATTGGATCAGGTCTCCTAAAACCGACAGTGAACAAAGTTCAACACTTGAACGTAAATTGGTCATTACGTACCCCCCTTATTAGAAGAGTTCTCGGCGATCTTGAGCAAACCTTTAGGCTCGGGGTGAAATTTGACCCATTTTTTTTCCGCCCACCTCTCCCTATATTGCCTTTAGCACTCGCTTAAGGAGCACCAAAACATGACTAAAGATGTACCCCAAAATGTAGCAGCGGCCCCCCTTGAGCAGCGTATCCGCAAATGGATTGAGGACAATCCGGGTCGGGCCCAAGCTGGAGAGCGCATGCTCGAGCAGCTCACTAGAATCCGTGGTGAATTCAAAGGAGACACAGCCCTTCGCCTTGAAGGTTTGGTCGAAGAGACTTTGGCTCGCCAACTTCGCATCGACGAGTCCAGGAGAGCAGGACTTGAAGCTGCGAAGCAACTATCAGAAACCGTGCAAAGACTTACCGAGTCGATGTCGCAGTGTCTGGTCACAGCAAAGAAGGCGCACGATGCCGCGCTTGGTGCAGCGATGAGCGCCATGCAAACGCATTCAAAAATTGTCGGCCAGAGCCGCCCAGCAACACTGAAATCCGTGTCGCTCGTGGTTCCCAAGACGCCCGATAAGAAGCTAATTAACTAGACTTAGGTGGAGACGGGCTCCGCATTCGGTCACGTTTGGATTGCAGGGGCCTCCCTGCTTCTCGGGTCAACAACTGGAAGGGCGGTAGTCGCTGGTTACGACTACAACACCTGAGTGCTGCTTCGAAGCGACGTGCTTCAAGGCCGCAAGAGACTCTTTCAGAGATCCGAGTTCGTGCCGACACTCCTATCGCCGACCCCTCTTCCCATGGGGGTCGGTGATTTTCTTAGGAGGGCCCTTCTAGAAGATCGCCGTTTGAGAAAGGAAGTCTCGAGAGAAAAGATCGACTCGTGCGTTTCTAAAACGCTGCGATGCAATCTTCGCCAATGACGTCGATCTCGACCACACTGCTGCGTTGGCCGTTGGAGTCCGTTACCTGAAGCGTCACGGCGTAGACTTCGGACTCTCGCAACTCCTGTGGGATCTCTCGAACGGCAAGTCCATTAAAGCCATTGGTGCCGTCTCCGACAAGCCAAGGAGTTTCATCGCCAGACTCCGCCGATTGATTCATGCTGACAACGTCACCGCTGAGTGTGTCGACCAGAGCGACATTATCGAGCCAGTGATGCCCGACTCCGTCAAACTCAAACAGCAGCGTCACGCCCCCAAAGCCAATCCCCGATGCTTCCAGCGCTACATCCACTTCGTAGCCCGCAAACCGACCAAGCTCTAAGTCGAACCGCTCCGAGAACAGTCGTTGCCCCTCGGCATCAACGATGTTTGCGGTAACCGATTCCGCGGGCTCGTTAACGTCGAGCTCCAAGCCGGCTGCAAAGACGAGCCGATACTCTGACTTCTGCAAGGCAATGCCGCTTTGAAAGATGCTCGTTCGGAGGGCTCTGTCCATGTTGCCGCGGAAGGCGCCAAGGCCGTTGTATCTCGGAAGATTTATGACAGGCGCGCTATGATTGCCACCGAGCCTGTGCAGCGCCCTGACCACCCGCAATTGGCCCGCTCCAGAGAACCTGTCGATTTCCCCATCGGCGGCGTCGCGCAACGTCCATTCATACGATTGGATGGTGGCACCGTCAAACGCTTCGCTGGTGCTGCCGTCTGCCGTTAGGCTTGTACCGCAGGTTCCCGGCATCGTAGGAATAATTCTGGCGGTCGGCGGAAGCCCTAAGCTTGTTCCCGCATCAGGTTCGTCCTCAGTGTCTTCGTCGGAGACACACTGGCCACTCTCATCTCCCGAGCTTTCACCAAAGCGAAATCCACTCTCAAAGCACGAGGTGTCGAGAAAGCTACAGTGACCACTCGGCTCACAACGCGCGATAGTGGCCAGGCTCTCAGCGCAATCGGAGCTGTTCGTACAACGATACTCTTCAAGCGCAGAATTGCAGCCTGCCCCTACTAGAAGGCTTAGGGCAACGACAACAACACCGTGTAGTGAGCGCCACATACGAGAAGCGAATGTATCACACACGGGAGAACGCGAGGGTGGTCGCTCCAGCCTGCGCGTCTTGTGCGATCTCAACGTCACAGAACCGCTTAACCACGTCGATATTGGTGGTGGTGTGTTCGCTCGGAGCCGACGTTCGATAGCTACCTCCACCGGCCAGAGCAAAGGGAATCACCAGTTGATCGGCTAGACACTCACTCACGGGAACATCGCCACCGAGGTACTTGTTGATGGCCGCAGCTCCGATCGCGGCAACATCTTCGGCGGGCAAGCTGCGAATGCCGATCACCGAGGCCACCTCGGAAACATCCTCTCTAGCGACTTCGAGTAGTAAAACGTTGCCGGGCCCGCCATCATCCTGTGTGACACGGGGAAGGCACTCTTCGTTCTTCCATTGGAGCAAATTGCGAACTTCTCTTAGCTCTCGAATGGCAATCGTACCTGGCAGGTTTGCCACCAAGGCCGTGGCTCTGCGCGAGACGACGGGCTTCGTTTCACAGAGGTCGATTGGGCTCAGGGTGCAGCCTCCTTCAATCTCTGCCACAAAGCGACCACCCCCTGCGGGCATGAAACCGGGGCGATCCAGATGCAGCGAGACCTTGGCGCCCATGCGCTTCACAATCGGCAAGAAAGCCCGGTCAATAAAGTCGAAGGGCGGTGCAAACGGATTGTGGGTGCCACCTTCAAAGACAACCCGAGAGTTACCTTTGGCAAAGAGCAGCGGCCAGAGCACGGTTTGAAAGACCAGGCATGCGCTGCCCGCCGTCCCCACCGAGAAGTGGTATTCACCGGCCGCAACGGCACCCGGTTCAAAGAATAGTTCTGAGCTGTCAATTTCGTCGCCGCGCAGCGTTCCGCCACACAGTTGTGCAATTGCACGAACACAGGTGAGGTGCTGCCTGCGCAAGCCCGGCTTTGGTCGCCCAGCTCGAATCTTGGACACACGAAGTGTTCGACCGAGATGGGCCGCGAGGGCAAATGAGGTGCGCAGAATCTGCCCACCCCCTTCGCCCTCAGAGCCATCGATATGGAGTTCTTCGCTCATACGTAACAGCGCTATCCTTTAACGCAAACGACCTGCTTGAGAGTATGCACGACCTCAACGAGATCACGCTGTGCTTCCATCACGTCGTCGATGTTCTTGTACGCCATGGGCGTCTCATCCACAACCTCGGCATCCTTACGACATTCGACCCCTTCGGTTGCCCGAACGTGGTCTTCCACCGTAAACCGCTTCTTGGCCGCCGTTCGGCTCATGACGCGACCTGCTCCGTGGCTACATGAGTGGAAGCTCTCGTCGTTGCCTTTTCCGCGAACGATGTAGGACCGCGTCCCCATGCTTCCCGGAATAATCCCAAGGTCACCCAATCGGGCTCGTACTGCGCCTTTTCGGGTCACAAAGACACTCTTCCCGTAGTGGTCTTCGCGCGACACATAGTTGTGGTGACAGTTCACCGCCATGAGGTCGGCTTCAAACCCAGGCAAGCAAGCGAGTCCGTGCAGGGCGCGAATTACGGCTGCCATCATGAGTTCGCGATTGGTCATAGCGAAGCGCTGGGCCCACTCTACGGCCTGAACATAGTCATCAAAGTAGAGCGATCCTTCGGGCAAATAGGACAGGTCCTTATCGGGAAGGTTGATGTGGAAGCGACGCATCTCTTCCTTGGCCTTCTCGATAAAGTAGCTTCCAATGCGGTTGCCTACCCCGCGAGAACCCGAGTGCAACATGATCCAAACTCGATCAGCCTCATCCAAGCAAATCTCGATGAAGTGGTTGCCCGTCCCGAGAGTTCCAAGGTGCTTTACGTGATTCGACTTGGCAATCTTGGGGTGCTTCTGCGTGATTTCCGCAAAAACCGGATCGAGCTCAAGCCAAGCGTTTTCCTGCGCCTTGGGCAACTGCCCCCATGCACCCTTATCGCGTCCACCACCTCGATCGCTTCGGCCGTGAGGCACAGCGGCTTCGATGGCGTGGCGCAGGGCCCGCAGGTTGTCGGGCAAATCTTCGGCGGTGAGAGACGTCTGCACGGCCATCATTCCGCAACCGATATCCACGCCAACCGCAGCCGGGATGATTGCGTCTACCGTTGGGACGACGCTTCCGACCGTTGCACCCTTTCCAAGGTGCACATCGGGCATAACGGCGAGCCACTTGTGGATGAAGGGCAAGCTGGCGATGTTCTCAAGCTGCTTGCGCGCCTCGTCCTCGAGGGGAACACCCTTGATCCACGCCTTGATAGGGCGCTCTTTACCGGGAAGGACCTCGTAGTTGACGTTGTTCGTAGACATACAGATTGATAGAGCAGCTTTGGTGCCAGGTAGATAACTAGCCTAATTTACACTGGTATCCGGACCCAGGGTCTTTTCGGGATATCCCGCTGTATATCTTATTATCCGGTAGGATAGCCATGTGAAGTCGACTGTCGTCATTGGGATCCTTGGCAACCAACTGGATCGAGGCGGCGGTGAACGCTGGAAACGCTGGCGACCGACCATCGACCTGGGGCGCCATGAGGACTTTCTCATCGAGCGTCTCGAGCTTTTGCACAACGCCAGCGACGGAGCGCTGGCCACCCAAGTTCGCCAAGACATGCTGCAAGTCTCGCCCGAGACAACCGTGAATTTGCACTCGGTCCCATGGAACGATGCTTGGGACTTCGAAGAAGTCTATGGCTCCCTTCATGACTTTGCGCGCTCCTACAACTTCGACACCGAGGCCGAAGACTACCTTGTTCACATTACGACCGGCACCCACGTCGCACAGATTTGCCTATTCCTACTCTCCGAGTCGCGCCACTTCCCTGCCCGCTTGCTGCAAGCCACGCCGCCGAAACGCCGAGATCGAAGTGAGCCGGGCACGTTGGTGCAAATCGATCTGGATCTAAGTCGCTACGATAAACTCGCAAGCCGCTTTCGCGATGAACAAGGCGAGCGCTACGACGTCTTGAAGTCGGGCATTGCCACGAAGAACAAAGCGTTTAACGCGATGATTGAACAGATCGAACGGGTGGCTCTGCGTTCGACTGAGGCGGTCTTGCTCATGGGTCCCACCGGAGCTGGCAAGTCACAACTCGCTCGGCGAATTTACGAGCTTCGCCGCAGTCGCGAGCTTGTGAAGGGTGCGTTTATTGCCGTGAACTGCGCGACGCTAAAAGGCACCTCGGCCATGTCGGCCCTCTTTGGACATGTCAAAGGCGCCTACACCGGTGCGACCAAAGACAGGCCAGGTCTCATGCGTGCGGCACACAAAGGCGTGCTCTTCCTCGATGAGATTGGGGAGCTTGGCCTCGACGAGCAGGCCATGCTCTTGCGAGCCGTTGAAGATGGCGTATTTCACCCTGTAGGGGCAGATTCCGTGGCAAAGAGCGACTTTCAGCTCTTGGCGGGAACCAACCGCGATTTGGGTGAATCCGTACGGCGCGGCGAGTTTCGCGAAGATCTATACGCACGCATCAACCTCTGGACCTTTACCCTTCCCGGCCTCGCAGACCGCCGCGAAGACATCGAACCGAATCTCGATTACGAGCTTGGCAAGTGGGCCAAGAAGAGCGGCCATGCCGTGGCCTTTAACGCCGAAGCCCGGCGCGACTTTCTTGCCTTCGCCACCAATCCCAAATCATCGTGGCGCGGGAACTTTCGCGATCTCAATGCGGCGATGACGCGCATGGCAACCATGGCTCCAGGCGGCCGAATCAACAGAGAAACGGTATCAGAAGAACTCGTACGGCTACAAAGCGCATGGTCTTCGTCAGAGGATAGTTCGGAGCCCTCCAGTATGAATGTGCTAGCGGAGGTTCTTGGCAGGGAAGCCGCAAGCATGCTTGACCGCTTTGATCGAGTGCAGCTTGCAGACGCCATCGCGACGTGTCGAAGTTCCTCCACACTGAGCGAAGCGGGTCGCGTGCTGTTCTCAGAGTCGCGCAAGAGAAAGGCAAAGCCCAACGACGCCGATCGCCTGCGCAAATACCTCGCGCGCTTTGATCTGGATTGGCAGCGCGTGCAGTCGTGATTGCAGAGGAGCGACATGCTTACCCCCATGCTAGACTCAATTTGGGATGAGCTCAGAAAATGACCTAGTGCATATCGCTTCGGCTGGTAACACCGGCGAAGCGTCTGTCATGCGATCATTCCTGGAGTGTCACGACGTCGATGTCTTGGTCTCTGGTGAGAACAGCCACTCTGCGCTGGGTATGGCCGGGTTTATTGAGCTGCGCATCATGGTACCGGCGCAACAAACCAAGCTCGCCAAAGGTCTACTCGCTGAGTACAAAAACGACGCGGAAGTGGAAGTGGGACCAAACCATCGCGAGCCCTTTCGTGATGAGTTTGACAACGAGGAAGAGGCCGAGGCAATGGAGGGTCATAGGAATGACGCTTCGAGAAGGCTGGCGAAACGCATTGCCCTAAAAGCAGCGCTGGCTTTTCCCATGGGAGGCGGCCACTTCATTACCGGCGCGATCCTTCGCGGGCTGCTCTTGGCTTTTGCCTCTGTGTACGGAATTGCTCAGGGCAGCGAGACGCCTGCCTTCTTCGGATTGTGGGCAGCAGCGGTCGTTGTTGACATCTACGGTTCGCAGAAGAGGGTTGCAAACGGCCGCCGAGGGCCCTCGCCAAAATCCTAATCTCCGTTGTGAAACCGCTAGGGCTTCACTTTTAGAACCGCCGAAGCCGCGCCGTACTCTCCGGCTGGAACTTCTCGTACTTCTTCTGAGTGAAGGTCGCGAGTCGACGAAGCAATGTGCACGGTATACGTGCCAGAATCTAGCGGATAGATTTGGAACGAGCCATCGCTTGCTCCAACGATGCTGTGCTCTTGCGTCTTCTTCCGTGACGACGTTAGCTTCACCGTGAAATCGCTGACGGGCTTGCCCTCGGAATCGGTAACAACGCCTTCGAACCCACCAACCGGTGACATGCGTAGTTGTAGCTCGGCGCTCGGAGCCTTTACATCATCAAGGCGCGCGTCGCTGAATCCCTCCTTGCGAGCGCGAAGCCTGTGTGGCCCAGGCCCCTTGCCAGTGAACTCAAACGTCCCATCGGCGTACGTATAGGCCTTTTCGAAGTTCTGCTTTGAGCCCTTGCGCACGTGCGCCACTTGCACGTTGCTAAGCGGCCGTCCATTCGCATCCACTACCGTCCCCGATAGGCTCAGTGGCGTGTGCAGTGAAAGTTTGGTTGTGTGTTTCAGGGTATCCGGCGCGACTGCAAGCACGATCGGATCTGAGGGGCCGTAGCCAACGCCGATCGCCTCAAGTACGTAGGCGCCCGGAACGAGCTTGTCGAAGAGAAAGTCGCCGCTCGCATCGGTCGTGGCAGACCGCCTGTCAAATGCACTGGTACCAGCACGGCGAAACGCGAGCAGGACCTCGGCATTTTCGGCAGGGCCACCGCCTGGCAATTGAACAACGCCACGCACCTCGCCACCCTGCGAGAACACAATTCGCAGGCCTTCAATAACGCCTCCGGAGGCAACATCGGGAACGGAAACAAACACTCTCGCATCGCCAACCGCGGCCTCCAAATCGACCGTACCGGGCGGAACCGCAACCTCAAAGCTGCCATCGGAATCCGACACCGCAAAGCCAATCTCGCCACGGCTCGGAAACGCCTTGCTTGCCTTGGTATCCGTGCGCAACACCACCTCGACGTCTCCAATACCTCCGCCCGTCTCATCAACCACGACGCCTCGAACTGTGGCCAGCCTCACGACTTCAAGATTTACCGACTGCACGGCAGCAGTCCCGATGCGCACGCGAGGCACGGCCTTTGCGATGACGTCTTGGCCGACGGCGCGAACGTTGTACTCGCCAGCGGGCAGCTCGATTTCGTAGGCGCCGTTTGCGTCGCATCCAGCCGAGCTTTCCTTGCCGCGCTGCTCAAAGACCACCTCAATCGTGTCGACCGGCTCGCCACTATCCGCGTCCAGAACAACACCGGTAACTCGTCCAACGCGCGCCTCAGATGTCTCAGACTGCATCCTACGGCCCGGTATGGGCTGCCGTGGACTCTGAGCGTTCTCCGCGCCTGGCTCTGAAGCACTTGCCGTCTTGGACTCAACTTGATCGGTTGTCCCGCTCGCATCCGGCTTGCTCCACGGCCGCCAAAGCATGAGGCCAATCGCACAAAGGGCAACAACTCCAATCGCTATTGACTGTCTCGACACCAACAATTCCTTCTGACTGCAACCTGCCACGAGGAAGGAGTCGGAGCAAGTCCATGATGTTGCATCCTACGGTCCGCCGTACTTCAGTCCCGCATTTGCTGCGAGAAGAGACGTACCCAGTGCGCCGAAAGCGGAGTTAGAAGTGGAGCCCGACGCCAAGCGAGACCCGCCGCAGGCTGGCGTCGGTCGTAAACTCTTCAAGCTCGGCGTCACGTTTTCGAGACTCAATGCGCGCTTGCACATAGGTATCGTGCGGCAGACCTTCGATGCGCACGTGGGCCTCCGCGTCCAAGATGGAGTCAGAACTTTTCTGATCCAGCGACACCGTTTCTTGCGTGCGATCCAAACCCTCGTCGCTAGAATAGCGAGCCGCCCACAGGGAGCCGCCGAGATATGCTGAGCGATAGCGGAGCTCGGCGGAAAGCGCCACAGAGCCTCCGTACCCGTAATAATAGCCCATCTTGCGGAGAATCGCCTTGCCGGTCTCATCCGGGTGGGCGGCGTTCCAATCCTCGTTGGACAGGGCATTCACTCCAGCAAAGTCGGCATGAACTCGCGCCGACGCATCGAGAGACATATCGCGCCACGATAGATGTGCATTTGCTGCGATCCCCGGCAGGTGCAAGACGCCAACCCGATCATCCCAAGCTCCAATCTGCTCACGACGATATCGATAGGCCATCGAGATACCAACCATCGTTGCGTTTGAGAGAAACTCTGAATCTTCGTGAATCTGCTGACCGTACCAGCCGAGAAGCGTTGTATCCGCAAAGATCTTAACGCCGCTTCCACCACTCGCACCCGATGCATCCAATGTCGCGTGCGTGAATTCGGCCTTCCGAAACCCGCGCGACCACACACCCGTTTCCAAGTAGCCGGGCATGGTCACAAAGCGCCCATCGATGTGCACGCTGTGAAGGGTGTGGTCGGCATCTTTTTCCGAGACGGTGGCCGACGAGGCGCCGAGTTCATAGCCGAGATGCATCTGGTGCCAGATAGGGCCTGCGTTCACCAAGCTTGGAGCGGCATCGCCATCCATTGCTCTGGCAAGAGCCATGGGAAACCCAGCCGTCCACCGAGCCGCAGCCCATTGCGATGCGCGATCGTCTTCGTGAAAGAAGCGTCCCATCACGTGAAGAAACTCGCCCATCGGAAGCCCCGACCCGGTTGTGAAAATGAGGTCGTTGACACTGACCTTCTCGCGATACTCGAGTGCGTATTCCCAAACGAGAGATGTGAGCACGCCCGCACCAACCGACTCCCAAAGCGAGAGCCCATTGACGCGACCGATGAGGTGAAAGCCGGATCCATTGCCCGCATGCCACGCGAAGTTCACGTGAAACGGATTGTTGTCGTAGCGCATGACATCGCGGGTGAGCCGCTCACTCCACGAGGGGAAATCCCAGTCGGCGACTTGGCGTTCGCGATCGATCCAATACCACGTTGTGCCGCCAGCGAGCGCCAGGGCCTCGAAGAGCGCTGTGCGCAGGTAGTGTTTCTCCGGCGGAGGCTCTTTCTTCACATCGTCGGCGTGCGCCAATCCACTCATGAGCAGGAGCGAAAGCACCAGCGAGGCACGCACAACAAACATCCGAGGCAACCTATCACTGGAACATCGGCAATGCGAAGCGGGCAAAGTGTGGTAACCCCGACACGGCCCTATGACAAAGCGTTTTGATAGCCGTGCCTGGCGCCTCGCAGAAAGGCTCACAGGGGCCCCAAAGAGGGTCTATCGGCGCGTTCAGGAGCAAGCGCCGGGGCTTGTGAAGCGTTGGGATCCGGCAGCGAGAAGCGCTGATGTGCCGCTCGAAGTGATTCATCTTTGTGAAGGCCAAACCTCAGCCATGACCATGAGCGAGAAGCTCAATGCGTTTCGTCACAGTGTGAATTCGGGAGCCCACGGGGTAGCTGGTGCGCTTGCCGAAGAAATTCACGCATCACTTCCAGCGCTTGACGGCGTTGTGCAGAGGCGGGCCATCGAGGCGTTGGCAAGTCATCACATCGCTGTCGGAAACACGGAGGAAGCCGCGACACTCCAGCAGCGGATCGCAGCAGCACAAGATGGGCGAATCAAGCCTCGCGAAGTCGCGCAGCATATTGATGATGGCAAACTCGGGCTTGCTGATGTCTCGCGACTTCTACAACGTCGCTGGTTTGATGTTCTTCAAAACCCACAGCTTCACCTGCTCTCACACCGAAGCGTTGTATCCGACGGCAGGGCAACCTCGACCGACGCGCTGAACCGCTATTTGCGCACCCAGGGCAGCGACAGAGTCGAATCTCTCGGCGACTCGGGCCACTACTTGCGTGACTTGAAGCTCGCGCCAGCACGTCCCGTAACCGGTGGCCCGCTGGTTTCGGTTGTCATCTCAGCCTACAACGCAGCCGACACGATTGAATACGCCGTTCGCTCGATCGTAGAGCAGAGCTACCAAAACCTCGAAGTGCTCGTCTGCGACGATAACAGCTCCGATTCAACCAGAGATATTCTTAGTCGAGTATTTGGAGACGATGGCCGCGTCTCGCTGTTTCGATCGACACGAAATCAAGGCACCTACAACATTCGCAACGCACTCATTGCAGAAGCTCGAGGAGAACTCATCACGGTGCAGGATGCCGACGACATGAGCCTGCCCCGGCGCATCGAGCACCAAGTAAAGCAACTGCGCGTTCCGACAAAGAAGGCAAGCATCACCAATCTCCTGCGCGTAAAGCCCGACGGACGCATCGAGTTCTTTCGCGATCACAACGCCAATCGCATGGCCATCGTCTCGCTCATGGCCCATCGCAGCCTCTTTCGGGACCTTGGACCGTACCGAAGCGCGCGCTTTGGCGCCGACTTTGAGTTTCTCGAAGCCCTAAAGGCCCAGCACGGCGCAAGCGCCATCGCACGCGTCCGCAGCCCACAAATGCTCTGCCTATGGGCCGAGCAATCCGTGACCCGACAAGCCGGCGCGCAAGCCCTCTCGAGCGGCTACCGCTCGCCTGCTCGGCGGCTCTACAGCGACCTGGTGTACCGCCAGCGGGTGCTGGGAGCGAAAGCCGTGAGCGACGCCGATATCGACCGCCAGCTGCGCGAGTCGGGGAATTGGCGGGACCCCGCGGAGATTGTCGAGCTGTAGTCGTCTCGGGGTTGTTAGTTAGCCGGCTCCGAATCGCCGGCTTTGAGCCGCCCGCTAGAAGCGAGCGTGCTCCTTGAGGGCCGCGCCAAGCATGCTGAAGACTCCCATGAGTGCAAAGGAGAGAACGAAGACTGTGAGAATGCCCCACAGGCGACGCGGGTGCGACGAGCCCGATGGTGCCGACGGTGGTGAAATAACCGCAATGTAGCGCTGCTCCTTCACGACGTCCTCGGCAAGTTTATCCACCGCCACCAAAGCAGTCTCGTAGCTGGAGCGCGCCAAATCGCGTCTGTAACGAACCATCTCTAGATTGGCCGTTTCCTCGACACTCAATTCGGTAGACGGAGACATCATAAGCGAAGACAGCGCCAGCTGCTCAGCCATTAGCTGACTCTTCGTTTTGCGTACACGTTCATCAGCAAGATTCAGTCGAACTTGATGCCCGTGCTCATCAGAGGTACTAGCGATGTTCTCAGCAAACCTCAGAATTGCAGTCGCAAACGCCTGTGCCTCTTTGCCTGAAAACGCACGAACCGTTAACTTCAACACCCTCGATTCAACGTGATATTCGAGCTCAACTTTACCGCGGTAATAGTCATAGGCGGTCTCCTGCGATGCACTTGACGAAAGCCGTGTCAACACGTCGCCGCCAACCGAGTAGTGTGCGTCGAATTCCAGCTCTTGATTTAGAAGTCCATGCATAGTCCGAGACTCAGCAAATTCCTTAAGCCACAGAGAGTCTGACTTCGTCATCTCAACACCGCCGGCTGCCGATTCGACTCGAATTAGGGCCACAGAATCAAACTGCGGCGCAGCAACAAGTCCAAAGTAGAGGATGCCCAAGAGCGTTGGAACAACAACCCACAGGGCAAGACGCCGTACCAGACTCTTGAGCCGGGCCTGACGAATCTCCTTAGAACTCGCTCCTTTTCGGACTACATCCATCTCCTTATCACTCATACAGCTTCTCCCGCTTGGTAGATCTCATATTGCTCGTAAGCATCGTCGACTGAGTCAAAGAGCTGCAGTCTTCCTCTGTAGAGCACAGCACATCGGGTGCAATATTGCCGAATTGTCTCCGGACTATGACTGACCATGATGATTGATGATCGCTCGCTTCTTGCGGCAAAGGCGGCACGACACTTCTTCTTGAAATTCGCATCCCCTACTGCTGTGACCTCATCGACAAGATAAACACTGAAATCGATTGCCATGCTCATGCCAAAGGCCAGCCTTGCCTTCATGCCCGAAGAGTAGGTACGAATCGGCATGTAGAAGTACTGGCCAATTTCTGCGAAGGCACGCGTCTCATCCGTGACTCGATCAACGTCCTGGCCATAGATCCTTGCCACAAAACGGCAATTGTCCTCGCCTGTGAGCGACCCGCTGAATCCGCCCGAAAAGCCGATAGGCCACGAGACCTGCCCGTCGCTACGAACTTCACCTAAGTCGGGCATCTCGGCGCCGCCGATGACTCTAAGCAGCGTGGATTTACCAGCGCCATTGCTTCCAAGAATTCCGATACTCTCGCCCGTAGGCAAGGTGACGCTGATGTCGTCGAGAACCACGTTCGCCCCAAAAGGCGTCTGATACGCCTTCGTTACACGTTGTAACTCGATCACGAGACCTCAATCTTTCGCCGTGTAGCGGTTTCGAGAATCAATCCGATGAAGAGCAGACCTAGGATCCAAACGAGAACATAAGGTATGTTGACGAAGGTGGCATCGTAGGTAGGATACCACCCGGCGCGCACGAGCTCGACAACGTGTATGACTGGGTTGTAGACAACCAGTTTACGATACTCTTGTGGAAGAGACTCCACAGTGAAGAATAATCCCGATACCCAGAAGAATGGCCGCATTAGGGGTCCACGAGCTCGATCGGTAGCGTTCGAGAGCTGGCCAAGGCCCATGAAGACCAACCCGAGCCCGGCACCCAACAACGACGCAAGACAAAACCCCACGACAATCAGCATCGGCTCTGAGAGATTGAGGCTTTGGTGGAAGAAAACATTGGCGGTCATCAGCAAGATAAACACTGCAACATATGTACAGAACTCAAGTACGATCCGAGCAAGGACTACGTCTAAGGGTTTTACCTGCGGGTAAAAGAGCAACCCTTTGTTGCCGTTGATCGCCTGAGATACTTGGACCACAGACTTGGTAAACAGTAGGTAGGGCACGATGCCCGTCGCCAGAAAACCAAAAGTATCCATCTCGCCAGCAGTCGCCCTATCCACAACCGCGAACATCGCGAGGAACGTCAGGATCATTAGGGTCGGCTCAAGCAGGGCCCACGCATAGCCGAGTTTGTGCTTACCGAACCTCGTCCGGGTCTCTCGGAGCACCAGAGCATTGATGACATTGGACTGCCCCATCAGTGCACGCCCTAGCGTCGCCGGTCCACGCGCAGTGCTCCGACTCCGAGACGAAGATACTGGTTCGTTCATGCTGTTGTCTTGCGAATGCAAAGTTGACTCAAGGCCCAATATCGAGATTTGTGAAAGCGGTCAAGTTCCAGCAACTCTCAGCAGCCCACAGCTAGCCGCTCCGAAGTGTTTGGCGCAGACTCTAACTATCTGATGACGCGATTATAGGTTGAGTCTCTCAAAACTGAAAGTAGATGAATTCCGACTGCACTTCGCTGTGAAACGCCAGAATTCCAAGCAAGCACAGAGCGATCACAACGTGAAGGCCCGCCACATGCGTCGGGCTAGCTTCTGCGATCTGACTTCCAAAGTACCTGTCCAACAATGCATGAAGCGCCAGAGGTAGCCCAAAAACCAAGACTCGGGGCAATAGAAATGCTGCTGCAGCAAGTTGCTCGGCAGTATTCTCCCACGGTGCGATCGAGAGGTCGAAGAACAGCTGAGTAATCTCAGTTTCACGAAAAATAAGCCAACCGACATTCGTAAGGGCAAAGAACACAAGCACACGAGGTACCACAAGGCGTTGTGATTCGAGGAGGCGAGGAACGGTTCGCCCGGCCGCTCTATAGAGAATAAGTAGTAGTGCATGAAACAGCCCCCACAGAACAAAATTCCAGCTGGCTCCGTGCCAGAGACCAGCGAGAAAGAATGTTGCGGTTACGTTCCAAGCTTCCTGCACTCGATTCACTCGCGAGCCGCCAAGGGGAATATAGATGTAGTCGCGAATCCATGTTGAGAGAGATATATGCCAGCGCCTCCAGAACTCGGCGGGTGTCTGCGACACATACGGATGGTGAAAGTTCTGCATGAGTTCCACGCCAAAGAGCTTGGCGGTTCCTCGAGCAATGTCTGTGTAGGCTGAGAAATCCGCGTAGATCTGGATTGCAAACGCCAGCACGCCTGTCCAAAGAAGCGCAAAGCCCGCATCCGGTAACAAGAAAACCTTGTTAACGATCACAGCGATGTTGTCTGCAATTACGAGTTTCTTGAAGAACCCCCAAATGATCAAAACGATTGCATCGTGAGCACGACTAGCGCTGAAGTGTCTCTGCATCTCAATCTGGGGAAGCATGAGAGATGCGCGCTCAATTGGACCTGCAACCAACTGGGGAAAGAACGACACAAAGACAGCGAAATCCAAGAAGTTTCGACGAGCACGCAGCGTCCCACGATAAATATCGATCGTGTAGCTGAGTGTCTGAAACGTATAGAAGGAGATTCCAACCGGCAGGAATATATGGAGACTGCTCTCAAATGTTGGCAGCCCCAATGCAGATAGAATTGCGCCGACGCTACCTACGAAGAACCCGAAGTACTTGAAGAACGCCAGCATTCCCAGATTGGCGAACAGACTCACTACCAAAAAGAGTTTCTTCTTCTTGGCATATCGCTCCATTCCAAGGCCACAGAGGTAGTCCACAACCGTTGAGGTTGCGATGAGAATCAAGAACCACTGGTGGACATAGCCGTAGAAGACGTAGCTTGCTCCCAACAAAAGAGCGTTTTGCCAGCGGTGATTGAGCGACCAGTAGACGCTCAACAATCCAGCAGCGAAGACGATGAAATCAAAGCTGTGAAAGATCATTGTCTACTTTGAATCCTCGAAGATTGCGCCAGCCCGTCGTCGGAACCATGCGGTGTACTGTTTCCTAAACTCAGGTGCGATATGGTCGCCTTTTCCATACCACTCAAGTGGGACTGTCTCGCCGGTTGACAGGTCTATGAAGCCGGTACCGTTCGCTTCCAAGTAGGTAGCTAGTTCATCAATGTACGTTGCAAGCGACGCATTGGCCTCTTGCGGCGGGCGGCGCTGGACGCGAACAAACACTAAGGGGATGTTGTGATCTGCCGCGAGTTTTATGAGGTGCGGCAAGAACGAGCCTTCTAGGGCTTGCCCGAATGTCCGCTTTGCAGCGCTCGTGGCAACCGTGTCTCCCTCCTTAACGCGGCGCAGCTTATCCACCTTGAACAGACTGTTGACTGCGATGAGATTCTCCTCGCGAGTACCCGACTCGCAACAAGCCGCCATGCTGGTGCCACCAAAGCTATCAAGTAAACGATCAAACTTTGGCCGAAACCGATGCAATGGCACCTGTTGCTTGATGGACTCATGTATTCCGAACCGCCAGTCTCTGCTCTTGCCTGATAACACGAGCTTTAAGACAGGCTCTTCGGCGTGAGACGCCTCGGCAAGATACTTCGAATACTTGCCGGAGGTTCGGTACAAGGGGTCTGTGAGGAATCGGTCACGGAAGAAGATCACGACTCGTTTTCGTCGTAGTTGCGAAGCAACGACGTAGTTCTTGAACTGTAGAAACCACACGGCTGAAGCCGATCCACCTCGTCTCAGTAAGAACACCTCCTCACCAAGCATCGTCGACAACTCCTCTTTGTCAATTCGAGTGCCAAGCATAGAGTTGCCGATGAAGACGTATGAAATGTCGTTTTGTTTGAGCGCGACTAACTCAGCATCATCAAACGTGGATCCCTCGTCGGCCTGAGCGCTGCGCCCAAGCATACGCGCCGCAATCACGGCAACCAGGAGGATCAGCAGTAACTGGCCAAGACGCAGTCGTTCGCGACGCGGATCTCGGTTAGCAGGTGGCGGCGCCGTGCTCATAGATTCGAAGCCCCGCTCCTGAAGAACTCGCTACTCTCATGGCGTTCCATCATCGTGCAAACCTGCTCAGCAGGTGTCGGGCGCATGGTGTTCTACTTTCAACAAATTGGGTAGTGTTAGCCTTAGAGTTTTTCTCCAACACGGGGTCCAAGGCTCGTCCTTTTGGCATTTGGATGAGGATGTGCGCGATTTGAGGTCAGCAATTCCCTATTATGGTGAGGCCGCGTGATTATTCGCGAACCGTATCGGTGCCGCCCCAACGACGCATTCTCAGTCGTCAAACCAAGAGTGTTCTCATGACAGCTAAACCCTGGATGGCAAAATTTCGAGAAAGGCTCATAGATCGGGTGCTGGGAGCGAATACTGTGGCCACACCGAGCCAACTGCATCAGCTTGCCGCCCGTAATTTGCCAAAGGAACACTCTCGCAGGAGAGCCCAAGCAGCCATCAATAAGTGGGAGAGGGCTCACGCTGTCTCGCGGATCCATCGGGCATATCGCCGGGGCCCGCAAGCGGCCCTTTTCAAACTAATTCAAGCTCGACTTTCCGTCTACGAATACCACGTTGAAACTCATCTCTATGGGATTCGCGCGCACTACGCGGGAAAAAACTGGGCAGCTTGCAGCGACGCCTGTGAAGCACTAAGGGTCGTTGATGCAGACAACATTGAAGCGGCACGCTTCATGGCTCGATGTGCAAAGAAGCTGGGAGACGAAAGTGCTGTATCCGATAACTTGGAGCGAATTGTTGAATCCTGCCCCAAGGATCAAGATGCCCTGGTCGGTCTAATAAAATCGCACTACAACCAGGGTAATTCAACAAGAGTTCTGCAACTAGCGAACCGTGCCCTGTTACTCAACCCGAAAAGCAGCGATGCCCATCGCTATCTCATGCGAGCACTGTTCTCACTGGAGCTGTTCGAGGAGGCTCTAGCATCAGCAAATGCGCTGCTAGAGCGAGTTCCCAGCGACGTAGAGGCAACGTTTCAACTTGGTCGAATCCAGCTAAAACTAGGTGCCCCACACAAATCGCGTGAGCTGCTAGAGCGAGCGCTTGCCCTAGATCCGACCCGGAGAAGAACGAAGCAAGCACTGGCAACAGTCTACGAGCGGGTACGCGAGTGGGAAAAAGCCGAACTCCTCCTAGCCGAAGAATGCCGACACGAACCATTAGTTTTCAGCACGTGGGAACGACGCGTTAATGCGCTACTGATCTCGCAACGTGAGGCTGAGGCCAAATCCTGTATCAAAGAGATCTTAGACATTACGAATCGCAGACTCAGTGGATATCTCTTGGCCCATACTCTAGCCGAGAGCTACTCCTGGATGGCCATTGCTAACGAACTCTTTTGCGTCGCAACACGTCACTGGGGAAACGAGGTCGAGTTTAACCGCTCGGTCGCGGAACGCTCTCTCGACTCAGGTGAACTAACCAACGCCCTGCGCCACCTTCGAAGCGGTCAAGCTATCGATTCATCGGATGAAGGGCTGCGAAAAATTGAACAACGGATGAAGGCGATGCTCCTCACCACCGCAACCAGTATGTCCGTTGTGGAGACCGCGCTGGAGAGTGGTCAAGTGTTGTTTCACACGGAATGCGCGATCCGGCATATCACCAACATTGCAGCAAGAGAGAGACCTGCCCGCCAAACGGGACGCAAGGTCATGGTTGTGTCTTCAAGTCTCGGAAGAGGAGGTGCAGAACGCCAAGTTGTTACATGCCTTGCAGGGCTCGTTAAGGAGGATTCAATCGCCAGCGTTGATTTTTGCTGCGACGCGCTAGATAAGACCGCCGGACGGCAAGCTACGTACGCCCCAGAGCTGCTTGAAATTGGCGTCGAAACACATCAATTCGTAGATCGAAAGAAGTGGGACGAAGAGTACAAAGAATTTACTCACCACCTTGATGAGTGGAGTGGCGTACTCGCCCAGCTACCCAATCGTATGCGACGTCAAGTTGAGCCGCTCTTTTTAGCTTTCAAAGCACACGAGCCGGACATCGTCCATGGGTGGCAGGATGTAACAAACATCAACGTCGCCATGGCTGCGTTGATGGCGCGAGTACCGGGCATCGTGCTCTTTGCAAGATCAATGAGACCGGACCAAAAAACGCTCATGCACAGCCGCAACAGTCGTTTCGTCCGCGAAGGATATCTTGCTGTTCTGAGTCGCCCCAATGTCCTCTTGTGCCACAACAGCGAGGCTGGAGCTCAAAGCTACGCTGACTGGCTTGGTAAAGGCCTCGAGGAATTTGAGATCATACACAACGGGGTTGATCTCAAAACTCTGGTACGCGACAGCCAAGGAGCCGACGTTAGGAGCACTTTGCGCGAACATGGTGTACCCGACGAGGCCACAATCATTGGATCAGTATTTCGCTTTGTTGAAGAGAAACAGCCGAGGCTCTGGGTCGATGCTGTCGCAAAGGTCATCGAAGCGAGACCCGATGTACATGCCGTTATCGTTGGCAGTGGTGGTCGAATTGAGGACTGTCTTGCGCATATCTCGGAGCTTGGGCTCACATCCAGAATCCACCTCGTCGGCCACTCACGGCAAATCAAAGCATGGCTCGACGTATTCGATGTTTTTCTCCTTACTTCAAAAACCGAGGGTCTTCCCAATGTGTTGGTGGAAGCGCAATCGTTTGGTGTACCCGTGATATCCACCGATGCGGGCGGGGCCAGTGACACCTTTCTCGATGGGAAGACAGGGGCGCTAGTCACAACACAATCGGCAAGTATCATCGCACAAACGCTCTTGGATCGCCTTGATGACAGGGAGTGGATGGCTACGGCAAGTCGAGAAGCAACAGAGCTCGCGAGGGTCAAATTCAGCCCCGAAACGATGTTGCAGCGCCTTTTAGAAATCTACAGTTTGTCCCTGCGCAGTAGCTAAGAGAAGAACCTGCATGCCACACGTCTACGGCAACACGTAAATGTGTGCGTCTTGGAACGTTCCACTCGGGTCCGGAATCCTCTGCACCAATGCGCGTCTAAACGTCTCTTCAAGTGTGGCAGCCTGGGCACCCTGCGGCTGCCGTTTTCCTTTGTCGAAGAGCACGATGTACCGACGTTGAGCTTGGAGTCTCGCAGCCTGCGAGCCCGGGTTCTTCCGATTAAAGGTGTAGGTACTACACTTAGAATACCATGTTAGCTGTGGCACATAGGAAGTCATGACTTGGCACGATTCCCCCTTCGCATCACCTCTGATCCAGGTAGCTGCAGCCTTGACCATACCTAGGTGAGCCCTACTCTTCTCCGCTCGCAATACCGCCGACTCTGAAGCCCTATTATAGGCAACAGCCATCACAACCAGTGCCCCAATGATAAGCGGCGTATGCAGCTTTGAAGCAAGCCCCTCTGAAACAGCTTTTGCTCCAAGCAGAGCTAGCACCGCAACCCCAAAGAAAATGTATCGAGGTTCTCCATGTACTAGCAGCCCCGTTGTGACGGTGTGAAACACCGCAACGATCCATAGGAATACCGAGGCACGTTGAACTCGAATACCTTTCCAAATCAACCATGCTCCATAGACCAAGCCGATAATCGCTAGCCCCGACAGGATTGTGCCAAAAGCGGAATGTGGGAGTCGCCTCCAATAGAATGCAAGCCCTTCTCCCAAATACTTCCTGCCTGCGGCCTTTCCTCCTATCCGAATAATTCCGAGGAGTGAGCCGGTCTCTTGAAGCGAGAAGACAAAGTGGGGAACCAGCGCGATGAGAAATGAAACGCAAGTCCCGAATACAATGAGTTTCGCGCGACGGAGTTCCTGGAACCACAGAACCGTTGCGGCAACAGCAATTCCTGTCATCGCCAGTACCGTGCCATACCGAATGTAGAACATTGCAGCTGCAATGGGTGCGCAGAGTAAAAGCCATCTCGTTGGGCCTTCCTCTCTTTCGCACTCCCGAATGACCACAAAGAGTAACGAGAGCAGCAGCAACAGCGAAGGAAGATCTGAGAGGAGTTCCGAAGCTCTGCGCAAGAAGTTGCTCGATGTTAGAAGTGCGCCGGAGGCCCAGAGTGCAGGCCAAGGGCCCACTACACGCCTACCCAGAGCTAAAAAGACAAAAAAGGCAGCGAGACTACAAACGATGGCAACAGAACGGAACGCAATTTCCGTTCCTCCTAGAACAACCCCAAGCATCGCGAGCCAGCGCATTCCCACCGGGCGATGTAAATCGAAGCCTGTATCGGCAGTCCCTTCAATCGCGGCTCCAGCACCAAGCGCATATACAGACTCATCGTGACCGAGAGGCGCATTGACGGAGACGGACTGGGCTAGTGCAACAAAGAGCAACACTGGCAGTAAGAACAGTACGTAGGTCTGCTTCTCGAATCTGCGCACAACTGAACTCGTCTAACACGCGAATCTCAGAGAGTACAGTAGTGAGTCGCACCTGTGACGTTGCTTCTCGCCACTATGCGGAGGCAAAGAAGACGTGTTGATTCGCGGTGGACTTGATCGCTGAGGTTTCGGCGGCAACTAACGCGCTAGACGAGGGTAGCTTGTGCCTACCAGTTCGGAGTCAGATGCCGCTGACTTCGATGTATCAAGCCGCTCACAGATTTCTCTCTCCGGTGAAACACCTAACGTCGCCTTGTAGAAGCTGCCGTTGATTTGATTGTGTTCACGCATCCAACGATTGAAGTCGCGGAACAGTCCGGTATCAACTTTGCCGATTTCACCGAAGAAGTTGGCGAGACTTCCTTGGTAGGTGAGTTCTGGAATATCGTAAACAGCACGCCCCATCACCTTAACGGGAGCCTGATGATAGAGCGCCGAAGTGCCGACGGTGCTATTCATCGTTACGACTCCACGTGCATGCTTCAGCAGTGTTGGGAGGTGTTGATCGTGAATGTAGTGCACTCTGCCTTCGATTCCTAATCGACGGCTCTGTCGTGCAAGTAGCTTTGTATAGTCGCGGTAAGCCCGATCGAGAGGATGATGCTTGATCAGTAGACGAGTATCGCTAGGCCCATGCTCGGCGAACGTTTCTAAGACTTCTTCGATGAAGGCAGGAATGCTCTCGTAATCCGTGTGTACGATCTGAAAATCGCAATGCAACTGCAGCGGAACTAGAAAATAGTTACCACTCCACTCCCTAGTAGCCTTTTCCAAGACCCCCTTCTCCTTCAGCGCATAGGCCTTCTTACGCCAAGCACTGCGGGCCCAGGCAATCCCCTGCCCTATCGGCCGAATGTCTCGATGATGTCGATAGTGTGGATACCGCCAGGCACCTGCTGCGTTGGCACATGCATACAAGACAGACTGCACTGCGAACGGTACAAACGTATCTCCGACCCGGTCTGCCTTGGGAGCGGGGCCCATCCGAGCGGCTTCCTCTCGATACACAGCAGGATCCTTGGGCATGCTTGAGTTGCCGTTGACACCATCTCGCTCCAACGTGATGTGGTCAGGGCGCAAATAGCCCTCCTCAAATACCCAAACAGCAATCCCCAGTTCCTGAGCAATGGGGATTATTGGCTTGTGAATCACACGACAATCGCCAACAAGGAAAATGGCGTCGATGCTCCGCTCTTCAACCAGAGCACGAAATCGGGCGGGCCACTCGTCAATGGGGTCCCTGTACGAAATCGCCTCAGGCCCCCGAAAAAAGAAGCTATCGCCGGAGTTGAAGTTGATCTTCGTTACTTGCGTTCCATGCTTCTGTAACTCGGAGGCAAAGCGGCGAAAGAATGGGCCAACGGGCCCTTGGAGTAGCAGTGCACTTCTAGGAGCCACGGCGGACCTCCGTTTTGGCAAGAGCTCTGACGATGTGGCGCATCTTGCGAAGCTGTCGTCGAGGCCAGCTCACATCAACTCGCTCGTTCGTAGCCGCTCGAGTTGCTTCAAGTTCGTCAACAACGGCAAACGCCGAGGTGAATCGATGCGTGTCTCTATTGAGATACCTGGGATAGAGCAAATACGTTCCTGCCACCAGTTCATCCAGGGCCAGCTTGCGGCTCCGTCTCACAAGAGGATGCCGGTCCGTAGTGAGGCCCCACCCCGCATAGAACGGTTGTCCATAGGTGTGCACCACGATTCCTCGAAGCAGGGCTTCAAAACCCACAAGTGATGTCATCACGTGTACCTCGGTTGCCACTCGAAGACATTGTGCCAAAGATGCATGCTCTTCGAGATGATCACAGAGCATGCTTGCCTGCTCTTTCGGAATATTTCCACGTCGGTTGCCGCTTAGCACATCCGGATGTGGCTTGAAAACAATGTAGGCGTCTGGACGAGCCGCCCGCACCGCTTTGAGAAGCCCGAGATTCGTTGTGACGTCCAAGCATCCAAGTTGAATCGATGCATCATCCTCGACCTGTCCTGGAACGAGTACAACCGTCCGTCCGTTGGGCATAATCGGAAGCACCTTCACCGAATCACCAACATTATACTTGGAGAGCCCTGTATCAAGCAGACGCAGGCGCAGGCATTGCGCCTGCGTCGTCAGTGCTTGGGAGAAGTTCGTGTTCTGCAGGATCGACTCAAGCTCGCTTGGACCGGAAGGGTCAAAATAGATTCCCAGGCGGTCAACGACAAGAGATGCCGGGGCCGCCATATCCGACCCAAGCCCAACGGAACGCAAGAAGCCATCTTCCATGCACCATGGCTCTACTCCGTATTTATTCGACAGAAGTTCTACATCCGCCTGGGCTCGGCGCCCCCAGACGACCATCTTGCTACTCCGATCAAACCCAAGTCGCTCGGCATGCGATGCACTAAAAGGAAACTCAATCGTGTTGCCAGGGCACCGCAGGTAGGCTCGTACATAGCTCTGCTTCCAAAAGTGTTTTATAAATCCAAAGCAGAAGATGTGCCCCTCGTTGCGTGCGAACTCTTGCCTTTGCAGTGCAAGATGCTGAATAACGCGCTCAAGTTCGCAGTGCACACCCGTGTCAGGATCGACATACCGACTGCAGAGAATATAGGCAGCTGCAAAAACCTGTTCGAGAGTCCTCTCTTGGCCGCGCCTCGTAACGGGCCGCCGATCGTCTGTAAGCCCCCAACCTGAGTAGAAAGGTGCTCCAAAGCAGACGACAGGCTTGCTTGCGAGAAGCGCTTCAAACCCCAGCTGCGAGGTGACCACATACACTTTGTCGACTTGTTGAAGCAGCCGAATCGGATTGCAAGCTGAGCTGATTACTCGCCGTCTTGGATGGGGTTTCAAGGCACCTAGATTGCCCTGCTTCTTTCCGGTAAGCACATCTGGATGGGTCTTGACGAGAATCTCTGCATCGGGATTCTCGCGATGAGCAGCCTCGAGCATCTGAGCAAACGAAGCGCGCGTGCCCAGACCACAAGCAACACTAAGGTCACCAGCGGTCTGATCCACGACAAGCACCCGAGGCCGCCCGCCATTGTCGCCAAGCTTAGAGGCCTGAGTTGGTGAGTTGTTGTACTTTGAAAGGCCGTGGGTAACTATGCTCTCGATGGCCTTCGAAGCGCGCACCAAGAGAGCCTCATCGTCAAGGTCTCCTTCGAGGAGTAGCCTTTCCAAGCGAGACGGACGGCGAGCATCATAGTACATGCCCTCGTCATCCAGAATCATGGAGAGACCAATGTCTCCATCGATACCGAGACCAACGCTTCTTAGAAAACCATCTTCGAGCCGCCAATACGGCAAGTGATGTTTGTGGGCAAATTCTCTGGCAACCATCGTGTTGCCTTTGTGTCCCCAGCCGACGACAGCATCAAGCCCCGCCCCGCCAAGAGGCCTGTACACCAATTCATCACAACCGATGAGCGCGGGCCCATGCACAAGCGTTGCGATTCCACGGGAAAACGTTGCTACTTTCTTCACAACTGCTACTCCGAAAAATACCGACGAGCGCGCTCGAGGTCAGCCTCTGTATCGACCCCCGGAGGAGGCGCTTCGTTGATCACGTCAACATGAATGCGGATACCCATGCCCATCGCTCTGAGCTGTTCAAGGGATTCTGCTTTTTCGTTCTCCGTCTGTCGATGTGTGGCCATGCGGCGGAGGACCTCTGCTCGGTAGGCGTACATGCCGATGTGACGCAGAAATCGACAGGATAGAGGAAGTTCGTCGGGTATGGCCCCCGCGAGGAATACACCACGCACCCAGGGAATCGGTGCCCGGCTGAAATACGAAGCCATGTTGGCTTCATCGAGCACAACCTTCACAGCATTGTCGTTGAAGAGCTCTGCCGCTGCGCGTATCGGAGTAGCCATAGTCGCAATGCCGACTTTTGGGTCTTCAGCCAGTGAGGCAGCGACCTGCCCTATCAGAGCAACTGGCACACACGGCTCATCCCCTTGGAGGTTAACGACAATTGTATCATCGCTCCAACCAAGGCGCTCCACCACTTCGGCTAGGCGATCGGTTCCGGAGGCATGCTCTGAACTTGTAAGCATTGCGGTTCCACCACACGAGTGGACCTCCCGCACAATCCGCTCATCGTCGGTGGCAACAATCACCTCATCGGCCCCGGAGGCGACTGCCCGATCCCACACCCGTGCGATCATGCTGCGTCCCTGAAGAGACTTGAGTGGCTTGCCCGGCAAACGAGACGCGGCGAATCGCGAGGGAATGATGACGTTGAATCTAGCGATTGAGGTCTGCATGCTTTGGGTCGGATTCTGCACGATGAGGTAAAATCTCTGCCGGTGCGACGAAGGGCCGTTTGGCTAGGGGGAAAGGCATAACAGAGGAACTCTTCCCATCATAAATTTTCTGATGCCATTCACGAGCAGAATCTCGGTAGAGCTGCCGCACCGGAGGCATGGTACTTCGACCTTGCTCATCAACTCCAAATGCAGCAACACCTGCCGTTGTTAGTGATCCTTCTGCCTGCAGTGCATAGTAGGATACGACCGGCAGCAAACGAACGCTGCGGCCAGAACTAAGCGTTAACCTCTCCACATATTCCGCATCCGCCGAGACGCGCACGCTGTCGAAGTATCCAGCAGCGCACATGGCGGCTTCGCGACGAATCATGAGTGTGATGTAGCCCGGTCGATTTGTTCGACCTCCTAGCCAGACTTCGTTTCCGTTTTCTGAGAGCCGCTGGTAGCGCGTGTAGTTGCCTATGGCATCCGGGTCAGCCGAGAGAGCAAGTGCTTGCATTTCAAGGCGGTTGATTGCAGACACATCGTCCGAATCATGGAATGTAAGAAATGCCCCACACGCGAAGCTTAGGCCGACGTTCTTGGCAAAGTAGGTTCCACTATTGCGCGCCGTCTGCAAAAGGCGAATCCGAGAATCACGTGCCGCGTAGGTCGTAACTACCTCAACCGAGTTGTCGGTACTGCAGTCGTCAACAACCAAGATCTCAATATTGGAGTACGACTGCGCAAGCACTGAGTCCAATGCGGCCCCAACCGTCGCGGCGGCGTTGTACACGGTCATCACCACTGAGATAAGTGACTCCTGCTGCTGCCAATTGAGTGTGCTTGGTCGTGGCCACAAAGGCATACGATCAAAGCAAACAACCTCAGCAGCCTCGATCGATTGCCCTGCGAATGGCAGTGCTGGGTCGACGCCAGCGTAACAACTGTAGCTCGCCGACGAGTCTCGGTCAGGGCTTGATAAGGGAGCCTCCGAGTCGCTCGAACTATTCATCAAACTCGCGACTCCTGCAGTAAGAGACGGAAATCCCCCTTCGCCCGCGAGATAGTCTCGCCACACTTCGCGACGCGCCCCAACGATGCCTCGTACGTCATCGAAGAAGTTGTTGTTTTCGCGAGTGAGCAGGGAAAAGGCCCGATCGATGTCATCACTCGAGCATCGTCCCGTCCCTCGTATTAGTGCCACGTTTGTTGAATACGACCTTGCTAGTCCGTATCGCAGCATCGCCTGATAATTGCCATCTGGCATGAAATAGACACGGACCCGCGGACAATGCAGAGCAGAAAGGACTCCGCGAGTTGCCTTGGCGTGGGTCGACGAGGCAACAATTACCAACTCCGTCTGAAGTGTCAGTCCGTCGCTGACGGAGGAAAGTGTTGCCAAGTCGATCATTGACTCTGCATCGATGCAAACGAGCAGTGTCCGCTTCGGGAAGTCGTAGATCGAAACCTCGCGATTGGATGTCGGCGCAAGGACATGATAGGCCCAGAGTGCGGGTCGTGCGATACGCGTATACGATGAATCTTCTAAGAACTTATCGGGGCTCACCAACAGTTTATGAAGCTTGCGCCCGCGTAGACTTGCGGGGCGAAGCCCTCGAAACTCAAGTAGTATGTTCCGGGCATGCCGATAGACCTCACTCTCCGCATATGCCGACTTAGCGCGCTCCTGCAGCCATTTCACACCGTTGCCGACATAGTGCGAACCGGCACCGCGCCCCACACTCCCATCCGCCGGCCGTGCAACGTCCCTCGCTTGCGCGAAGCACAGTGTGTTGCTCGCGGGAATCTTGGCGATGGCTTCGTAGCCCCATTCTGCGAGAAGCTCGGCGATGTCGTTTGGACAGGTGCCACCTGCGCACTTGAGGAAGAGCATTTTGTTTTCGCTCAAGAGCGAACTGCGTGCGGCGCGAAGTGCGGCGATAACACGCAACACGCTCGCTGAATCACGAGCGTCAACCGACGCCTGAAACCCAGCCAGTGTGTCCGATGTTGCCATTGCTCTAGCGCGACTCGCCGAGAACGACGGCGATAGCGGCTTCGAGGCCAATCTGCGTATCCACGATGGCATCACAGAGTTCTCGAACGGCGCCCTGGCCACCGCCTCGGGTCGTCACGAGATCCGCGACGTCTTGCACGGCGCTGTGGCCGTCTGCAACGGTGACGCCAAGGCCCGCGAGGCGAAGCGCGGGAATGTCGATGATGTCGTCACCAATGTAGGCGGTGTTCTCTGCGGCAATGCCAAGCGTGTCGAGAAGCTCTTGCAGCGCGGCACCTTTGTCGCCTCGACCTTGGGCAACATGTTTGATCTTCAAATCAGACATTCTCTTAGCAACTGCCGCGCCGGATCGGGCGGTAATAATCGCGACTTCAATGCCATTGTCCATCAGCATGCGAAGGCCCATGCCGTCGCGCACGTGAAAGGTCTTGGTGGCCTCGCCGCCGTCCCCATAGGTAAGCCTGCCGTCGGTGAGCACGCCATCGACGTCACAGACAAGAAGCCGAATGCGTCCAAGTTTTTCTGCCAGATCGCTCATAGCTCATCCTCTTGGTAGGGCTCAGACTTGGCGACTTCATCAAGTCGCTGAAGCATCGCTAAGAGTTTTTCTGCACGGTCGAGTGGCCACTGGTTCGGCCCATCGCTCCAGGCCGTATCCGGGTCAGGATGCACTTCCATGAAAACGCCAGCAACGCCGGTTGCCACGGCAGCTCTCGCCAGCACGGGAACCATCTTGCGTTGCCCGCCAGTCGAGGTGCCCTGCCCGCCCGGTTGCTGTACCGAGTGGGTGGCATCAAAGACAACAGGGCAGCCGGTGTCGCGCATGACAGGCAGCCCCCGCATATCGGAAACCAGCGTGTTGTAGCCAAAGGAAGCACCGCGCTCGCACAGCATGATGTCGTTGTTGCCAACGGCCCGGCACTTCTCGACAACGGGTGCCATATCCCACGGTGCGAGAAATTGCCCCTTCTTGATGTTCACAGGTTTGCCGGCCCGCGCGACGCGCTGCATGAAATCGGTTTGGCGGACAAGGAACGCCGGTGTCTGCAATACATCGACAACCGAGGCAACGTGATCAATTGGTGTGTTCTCGTGAACGTCGGTGAGAACCGGCAGCTCTAGCTCGGTTTTCACCTTCTCAAGAATCCGCAGCCCTTCTACAAGTCCGGGCCCGCGCTTGGCGTCGGCCGACGTTCGATTTGCTTTGTCGAAGCTCGCCTTGAAAATGTAGGGAATGCCGAGCTTGGTGGTGATGCCCTTGAGCGCCTCCGCCGTTCGCATGATCATCTCTTCGCTTTCGATCACACAGGGTCCAGCGATCACAAATAGTGGCAATCGATTGCCGACTTCAAAGCCCGCGAGTTTCATGGCGTGACTCTACCGCGAAGGCTTTCGGCGGCGAGGCTTGATGCCAGGCTACTCTTCGAAAACTTCGACAACGCCGGCAACTTGCCCAGCGGAATCAACAACAACAAAGGCTTTGAGCTTCATTTGCTGCATGCGCCGGTGCGCATCGACCAAGAGGGTCGTGTCGGGAATCGTGACTGGGCTTGTGGTCATGATGTCGCTTGCGGGGCGCGTGAGCATATCTGGGTAGCTCTGCATGCCGCGGCGCAGGTCGCCATCGGTGATAAGGCCGACAAGCCGACCATCCTTCATGACCAAAACCAGACCGAGCCGGCCTTTGCTCATGATCATGAGTGAGTCGCCTACGCTATCGGCGGGCGAGACCGTTGGTAGATCTTCGCAGCGCATGGCCTCTTTGACGGTTAGCAGCTGCTTTCCGAGGCTTCCCCCTGGATGAAACTGCGCAAACTCGCTGGGCCCAAACTGGCGACGCTGAATCAGCGAAACCGCCAGTGCATCGCCCATTGCCAAGGCAGCGAGCGTTGAGTTGGTGGGAGCGAGGTTATTCGGACAGGCCTCGCGCTCGACAGAGACATCGAGAGCCACATCGACACCGCAGCCCAAGGTTGAGTCGAGAACACCTGTAAGCCCGACCATGGGAACGCCAAGGCGTCTCAGGTGTGGCATCAGGCGAATGACTTCGTCGGTTTCGCCCGACTGTGAAATCAGTACGACGCTATCGCCTTGGCTAATCATGCCCAGGTCGCCGTGGTAGGCCTCACCAGCTTGGACGAAGAAGCTGGGTGTGCCTGTAGAAGCTAACGTTGCAGCGATTTTGCGGCCGATAAGCCCCGACTTGCCCACTCCAAGAATGACGACCTTGCCAACCGTTGTGTAGAGGACTTCAACCGCTTCGGCGTAGCCCTGATCGATTCGTTCCGCGAGCGCTTCGATCGCCATGGCCTGGTGCCGAAAGACGCTGCGGGCCTCGGCCACCACAAAGGATGTGTGTGTGGATCGGCGCCGGCGAGGTAGGCGGTGAAGCGTTGAGAGAGGCATTCGATTAAGTAGTCCAGTCTAAGTAACGATTGGGAATCAGAGGCGTAGCTAAAGGTAAGGACCGCCGAGGCCGAATCGTATTTAGTTAGAAAGAGCGCAGTTAAGGGAGCGGGGTAGGAATCGGGCGTGTAGCGAGATTGCCAGGTTGGGTCAACATTCGACCCGACATGACGCTACGCAACATCCGTGCCTCTCTGTATCCAAACTGCCACAGTTCGAGATTGTGTATGGGATCCATATACATACATCACTGAGCAAAATTCAGCTCTGCTAACTGGTTGAGAACAAGTCTGACAAGCAGGTCATGCAGGGGGCAAACCTGCCCCAAAATTCTGAGACCGGTGGCTTGTCCTTCCGCTATGGAAGACACATTGGTCACTGATTTCGCCGTGATACCGGCATCCGTCCGAGATCGGCCCGGCGTCGGACTCAACTGTCCGTGAAGCTGGGTCAAACCGGACAGTGCGAAACAATATTCGCTACTTAGGGTTGGTACCGGGCTTGCGATAGGGAGGAGCGACTAGTCATCACAACCCCTAACCCCAAATCGCAAGGAATCCCTATGTCCAAGAACCGCAAGAAGGTGCTCTGTCCCATGGAGCGCAAAGGCCGAACGCACTGGATGCGCGTCGGTTCAGCCTTCATCAATTCAGATGGCTCAACCAACGTGTACCTCGATGCATTTCCCGCCAACGGAAAGCTCCAGATTCGCGACCTCGACGAGAGAGATCAGAAAAAGTCTGATTCGTCGGAGAACGCCCCCCACGCAGACGCGGCCAACTCCGCGCTGCCATTCTAACTAAGAACATTTCGCAATTCAAAACTCAAAACTCAAAACAAGAACAGGAATAAGACAATGACAATTCAAACCAAGAGCAACCTTCGCCGTTTCGTTTCCCTCTCGGCATTCACCGCACTCATCGCAGCTGTGACCATGGCATTTGCCGAGGCTCCACAGCAGCGAACGCAAATCGACTTCGACCGAGCTGAGCCTGCCCTGCGTGTCGTACCCAATCAGGCCGTTCGCCTAGCCGAAGCACCCGCCGCGAAAAAGCGAACATCCACAACACCAAAGAGTGAGCCTCAACGCGCAGCCAGTGGGCTCGCAGGCACTCTCAACCTAAACACTGCGTCTATCGTAGACTTGATTAAACTACCCGGAATTGGCCCAAAGAAGGCAGAGCGCATCGTCAACTGGCGCGCAAAGCACGGCAAGTTCAATCGGGTTGTCGACCTTCGTCGGGTAAAGGGCTTCGGTGCAAAGACCGTCAAGAAGCTCAAGCCCTACCTCAGCGTAAAGGGCAGCAGCACATTGGAGTAAGAGGTCATCACTCGCACTCTCAAGGAAGAACTCGCGCAACCGGCGCAGGTTCTTCCTTTTCGTGTGGTGCTGGATTCGTCGCCAACGATTCGCTCTAAAACGAGAGCCAGGAGACCAGGTTGGTACTAGCGGCGTTTCTTCTTTTTCGTTCTACGCTTTTTGCGGCGCGGTCGCTTCTTGCGAACTTTGGCGGGAGGAGCTGCATCGCCGGCGTCCAATACCGCTGCTGCTGCGGCCGGCGCAGCGTCAACGGTCTCGTTGGCAACCCCCGCATCAACGCCTCCGCGCTCAGCTCGCACCGTGTCGTCTCCGCCGAGGAAATGCCCCGCGATAACAAAGGCAAACACGGCCAAGGCTCCCGCGATGAGCCCCATGCGCATACGTCTTCGACGAGCCTCCGCTTCCGCATCCAAAAATCCTGCCGGCCTTCCCGCGTACCCGGGATAGTGGTCTGGAATGCCCGCCGCCGAGGCTTTGGGTTTCATCGCATGCGAGTGAAAGACGTCGCGCTCGGTCGGTGTTTCTGCGCGCGCGAGGTTCGGACGGACGTCGGGCAACGGCTCAGGCGCAGGCAGAGGAGCCGCGGTCTTGGAACGACCGGGTCGTGGCAGCGCGGCGTCGGGAAATGACGATTTCGGAGACTTGGGCTTGGGTAGCTTTGCCGGCGGGCTCGGATTGGGTCGCGCCGTTCTCGGCACGGTCTGTTCGATGAGTTCGTCCTCGGGACTCGGTCCAACTCCTGGCAGCAGTCGGTCGTGAAATGCGTCGGTTGGATCTAGCGTGACGGGTGGCATGGGCCGCGCCTGCATCACGGTGGCGTCACCCAAATCTCCAAGGTCGTTAAGAAGCGGATTTGCTCGGGCAATCGTCTTCTCATCGTCGAGGGAATCGATGTCAAAGCTCGGACTCGTATCGCGAATTTTGGGTTCGGGAAACGAGGTCACAAGTTGATGCAGCCCGGAGAGATCTGTGAGGTTGAACTCGGCGGCCGTGTCGATGCGAACAATGGTGCTACTGCCACCATCAAAGTCGCCGTTGCCCGAGTCAGGGCGCTCCTCGCGAGCAGGGCCTCGCCCCTCGCGCAAGACAAGCGCAGCGATCTCGGCAGCAGGATCTGCAATCTCCGTTTCTAAGGAATACCGATAGCCACGTAGCGCCGCTCCAAATTCGCCAGCGCTGGCGTATCGATCATCGGGATCTTTGCTCAGCGCCTTCATGATGATTTCGGCCATCTTTGGCACGACATCGGCAACATGGCGGGCATTGGGACGCACCCGCCCTTGCCGAACTTCGCGCAGCGCATCGAAATCTGCGAGCCCGGAAAAAAGCCGCTGTCCACAGACAAGTTCGTAGAGAAGAATTCCTACCGAGTAGACATCGCTGCGAGCATCGACGTGCTGATTGACGGCCTGCTCCGGCGAGATGTAGGCAAACTTTCCGCGCACGCCACCGTGTCCGGTCGCCTCTTCAACCCGCTTGGCAATGCCAAAGTCGGTGAGCTTCACTTCGCCGGATTTGGAGAGAAGCACATTGGAGGGTGAGACGTCTCGGTGCACCAAGCCCAGAGACTTGCCCTCTTGGTCCTTGGCGTTGTGCGCGTGCTCCAGCGCTTCGCAGATCTCCGAGCAGATATGCAGAGCCACTTCGATGGGCAGCCGCCGCCCGCCAAAGAGATGCTCATAGACCTGCTTGAGATCCGTGCCATCGATGAACTCCATCACCAAGAAGTACTGACCGTCGTCGCCCAGACCCACGTCGTAGATCTGCACAATGTTGCGGTGGTGAAGCTCGGAGAGAATCTTGGCTTCGGCGATCAGCAGTTCGATGAAGCGCTGATCTTCACTGAGGTGCGGGAGAATCCGCTTGATCGCCACGGGCTTTTCGAAGCCACCGCCAGCTGTAGCGATGCCCCGAAAGATCTCGGCCATGCCACCCATGCCGATTCGCTCGAGTAGCTCATACCGCGCCATCCCGGCGGCAGGATATCACAATGACTTTGCGCACTTTGGCTGTGTATGATCCCCAACTGTGCTCGAAACTCTCAATCCGATTGTGGCGGATGCCATTGCTCGCAACGTCACGCCGGGCGCGGTGGTCCTGGTCTCCGATGCGGGGCAGATCTGCTTTCACCACGCCTTTGGTCGGCTATCGGAAGACGGCCCAGCCACCGCCCTCGATACAATCTACGATGCGGCCTCCATTACCAAGGCCGTGGTGACCTCAGCCCTGCTCATGACCCTTGTTGCGGAGGGGAAAATTGCCCTAACCACCAAGGTCGCAACGCATTTGCCGGAGCTTGCAGGGCCCGGCAAAGACCAGATTGAGCTGCGACATCTGATGGGGCACGCCTCTGGGCTGCCTGCCCATGTGCACTTTTTTGACCGGATCTGGGCCGGCGACTTGGCGGGCACTCGCGATCCTTGGGATGCACTGGCGGCAATGGCCGGGGCTGAGCCCCTGGCGTATGAGACGGGAACTCAGACAATCTACAGTGATCTCGGATACATACTGCTTGCCAGGCTCATCGAGAAGCTCACTGAGAAGCGGCTTGACCAGGCGTTTGCCGAGCGAATTGCCGGGCCTTTGGGCATGACCGATAGCCATTTTGTCGACCTGCATGGACAGCCCCATCCGGATCCGCTTCGAATCGCACCCACCGGAGAGGGCCCGAGGGGCGACGGTGGCCGAGCCATGGTGCACGCCCAAGTGCACGACGACAACGCCCGCTCCGGCGGGGGAATAAGCGGGCATGCCGGGCTTTTCACGACGGCTCCGGATCTGGCCCGCTTCGCCCAGGCCCTGTGCGACGCCTACAGCGATCGGCCAAGCTTTGTTCCCGGCGAGGTTCTGCGACGCTTCTGGACCACCGCTGCGGCCCCCAAAACCAGTTGGCGCATGGGCTTTGACACGCCCTCAAGCAGCCCCGGGGTCTCGCATTCTGGCGACAATTGGCCGGCGCATGGGGTTGGGCATCTCGGCTTCACGGGCACGGCGATGTGGCTTGCGCCAACGCAAAATCGCTTTGTCATCATCCTCACCAACCGGACCTATTACTCGTGGGAGCCCTCGGGCATCAAGGCACTGCGCCGGTCGCTGATGCACGCCATCGGCGATGCGCTTCCGCCGCTTTGACACGGCATAGCGCCCGCGCCTACCCTCCGCCCGTGCCTGGTCAAAAGCCCGAAGACGCTCTTACTCGCCTCTCTCGCATGGAGGGCGAAGCCTTGCTTGGCGGCGGCAAAGCTCGCATCGAGAAGCAACACAAAGCCGGCAAGCTCACGGCTCGCGAACGCATCGATGCCCTTGTCGACGAGGGCAGCTTTTCCGAGATGGATAAGTTTGTGACCCACCGCTGCACAGACTTCGGAATGGAATCGCAAACCGTCCTCGGCGACGGCGTTGTGACTGGAACCGGAACGATCGACGGCCGAACGGTTTGTGTTTTTGCACAAGACTTCACCGTCTTTGGCGGCTCGCTCTCCGGTGCCTACGCCAGCAAGATCTGCAAGATCATGGACCTGGCAACCAAGATTGGCGCACCGGTCATTGGCCTAAACGATTCGGGTGGAGCGCGGATTCAAGAGGGTGTTGAGTCCCTCGCCGGCTACGCAGAAATCTTCCAACGCAACGTTCTGGCCTCGGGCGTGGTGCCGCAGTTCTCGGCAATCCTCGGCCCCTGCGCCGGCGGTGCGGTGTACTCGCCAGCGATCACCGACTTCATCTTCATGGTGGACCAAAGCTCGTACATGTTTATTACTGGGCCCGACGTCATTAAGACGGTGACGCACGAAGAGGTGACCAAAGAAGATCTCGGAGGTGCACACACCCACGCCGGGCGCTCAGGCGTCGCCCACTTCGCCTGTGACGACGAGCTCGGGTGCATCGCGAAACTCCGCGATCTGCTCGGCTACTGTCCTGCGAATAACACCGAGGACCCACCTCGCATTGCCTGCGACGATCCAATCAACCGCGCCGATGAAGCGCTTGACTCGCTGGTGCCCGAAGAGTCCAACCAGCCTTACGATATGCATCAGATCATCTCCAAGGTGGTCGATAACGGCACCTTCTTGGAAGTGCAGGAAGAGTACGCAAAGAACATCATTTGCGGCTTTGCACGCTTCGATGGCCGGTCGGTGGGAATCGTCGCTAACCAGCCATCGCACCTCGCGGGTTGTCTCGATATTGATGCGTCGGTCAAGGCCGCGCGGTTCGTTCGCTTTTGCGACTGCTTCAACATTCCTCTCGTAACCCTCGTCGACGTGCCCGGATTTTTGCCCGGCATCTCGCAAGAATACGGTGGCATCATCAAACACGGCGCGAAGCTTTTGTACGCGTATGCCGAGGCGACGGTTCCAAAGATCACCCTCATCACACGCAAGGCCTACGGTGGCGCCTACGACGTGATGGCATCGAAGCACATTCGCGCCGATATCAACCTCGCCTACCCGAACGCCGAGATTGCCGTCATGGGTTCGGAGGGCGCAGTCAACATCATCTTCCGCAATCAACTTCTGGCGATCGAAGATGAGGATGAGCGGGCCGCAAAGCGCGCAGCATTTGTTGCAGAGTACAAAGGCAATTTCGCCAACCCGTACAAGGCTGCAGCACTTGGCTACATTGATGAAATCATCAAGCCCAGCCACACGCGCCAGGCAATCGTTCGAAGCTTGCGACTCCTGGAAAACAAGCGACAAACCAATCTGCCTCGCAAACATGGCAACATCCCTCTGTAGGGCTTCCGGCGGGAAGCCGTGCCGGCACCGCTTCCTCCTCTCACCACGCTCCCTAGATGCACCGCATAGCGCTCCTTGCTCTCTTACTGACCTCGCTTGCATGCGGCGGTGCGTCTAAGACAAATACTAAGATCGCTCCACCTGCACCTCTCTCCCAGGATACCTATACCCACTATCTTCGGGGCAAGGTGGCGTTCTATCAAGGGAACTTTGCCGAGGCCGAAAGTGAATTCGCCGAGGCCAAGCGCAGCGATCCAGGGCAAGCTCCGATCTCCCGGGCGCTCGCCGAAGCTCGCTATCAAGCAGGCAATCGCCGAGGTGCAGAAGCGGAAATGGCTTGGGCGCGAGTTCAGTGGCCCAAAGATCCGGCGGTGTGGATGCAGAGTGGCGATTTGCATACGAGCGCACGCAACTTTTCGAAGGCCGCCGATGCCTACAAACGCGCGATTGCGTTGGGGGCTCGCGAGGAAGCCACCTACCTCGCCTATGGAACGTCGCTCGTAGAAATCGGCGCACGAGAGGACGCCAAAACCGTCTTCCGAAAGCTCATCGCACGCAAGACAAGCTCATCCGAAGCGCACTACCAACTTGCGCTATTGCTGCGCGCAGAGAAGCGATTTCGCGCGACAAGCAAACACGCACGTGAGGCAACCATCGAAGCGCCGTACGATTTGCGAGCCTGGGCGCTGCTCTCCAATGCCCTCATGTTGCAGGGGTTGACGCGGGACGCAAACGATACCTTGCGCCGCCCATTTGACCGCAGCCAGGGCACCCCAAGCGTCGGCGAGCAGCTCTTCATGCAACTTCTCGAACTCGATGCTCGTGGGCAGGCGCTTGCGATCGTGGCGGTTCTAGATCGCGACGACTTGCCCATCGATACCCGCATCGGCATGGGACACTGGCTTTTGCGCGCAGGCGATTTCGAAGGAGCTCTGACGGTCGCTAGCCGACTTGAAGAGCGCACCGCAAAGAGTTCGGCTCTCGTCGAACTCCGCGTGCGAGCACTGCGCGCGCTGCACCGCACAGCAGAGGCCGCCAAGGAACTTGCAGCGATCGAAGCCGACGATCCGGGCTACCCACTCATGCAAGCCATGCTCGCCCACCTGCTATCCGATGCGGGTGACACGGCGACGGCTCAGGTGACCGTTGAAACGGCACTGCAGGACCACCCCGATCATCCAGACCTCATCATGGCTGCGGCCGCTGTTGCAGAGAACGATGGCAACACCGAGAAAGCCAGAGAAATTCTCAAGGCGGCAATCGCCCGCCACCCCTTTGCACAACGACCGCTATTCGCACTGGCTGAAGTCGAGTCTCGCAGTGGTCGCACCAAAGAAGCGCTCGAGACCATTGCCCCGCTTCTTCGCGCAAATCGACAGAGTTTTGCTGCCCTCAATTACATTGGCTACAGCTTGATCTCCGATGCCAAATCTCGCGAGCGCGCAGAAGACCTGCTTCTTCGAGCCCTTGAACTCGCTCCGGATTCCGCCTTTGTGCTCGACAGCTATGGGTGGTTTCTCTTGCAGACCAACCAGAGCGGGGCAGCCGCGCCACTTCTTGAGCGTGCGGTTCGGCTCACTCCAACCGAACCCGAGCTTTTGGCGCATCTCGCCGAGCTTCGATGGGGGCAAGGGCGTCGGAAAGAGGCGAAACTCTTGCTGCAAAAGGCTCGGAAGTTGGCACTTTCGAAGCACACGCAGCACGCGATCGACGCTGTGCGAAATCGTTTGACCCAATCCGTGCCACCCGCGCAGCCGTGATACTCTCTGCCAATGATTCGCCCGCGTCGTGCACTACTGCTTGGGGTTAGCTTGGCCGCTGCAATGCTCGGTTCCGCTTGCTCGGAAGCCCCAGCTGACGGCGACTGCGCCAAGCTCTTTGGTCATCTCGTAGACATGGAAGCTGCCGCGAGTGATTCGAGCGACGCAGACAAAGCAAAGAACAAGCTTGTCCTTGAGAAGGAAAAGAAGCCCGAATTCGTCGAGCGGTGCGAGCGCAACATCAAAGCCTCGCAAGTGACGTGCAGCCTCAAGGCTAAGACTCTCAAAGAGATCGAAGTCTGCGACACCAAGGGGTAGGGGCTTTTTGTTCGTCGTTCGCGAATCTCGTCCCGATGATGTCGAAGCGATCTTAAAGGTCGCGAAGCATCTCGACTCCTACAATCTCCCTTACAACCGCGAGGTCATTGAGCAGATCTTGCGGCGCAGCGCTGATTCCTTCGCAGCAACAATTCCGATCGCTGATCGCGAATTCACGTTTGTTGTGGAAGATCCAAGCGAAGGAAAGATTGTCGGTACATCGATGCTCTATGCACAGCATGGAACGCATCGCTCGCCCCACGTCTACCTCGATGTACTGCAGGACGAGCACTACTCAGAAACCCTCGACACATACCTGGTTCATCAAGCACTGCTCATTGGCTACAACTACAACGGCCCAACGGAGATTGGTGGACTCATCGTGCTTCCCGAATATCGCGGGCATGCCGAGTCACTGGGAAAACTCTTATCCTGCTCTCGCTTCTTGTTTATCGCGATGCACAGGGAAGTCTTCCGAGACGAAGTGTTGTCCGAGCTTTTGCCACGGCTCGAAGATGACGGCACCTCGCGTCTCTGGAAGCACTACGGCAAGCGATTCACCGGGCTGACCTACCAAAAGGCTGACCAACTCTCCAAGGACAACAAAGAGTTCATCAAGAGTCTCTTTCCCCAAGGCATGGTCTATACGTCGCTCTTTCCACAAGACGTGCAAGATGAAATTGGCGAGGTGGGCCCGCAGACCAAGGGCGTGGAGAAGCTACTCACCAAGCTCGGATTTCGCTACGCACAACAGATTGATCCGTTTGACGGCGGGCCGCACTTCATCGCGGAGACCGATACGATTACCTTGGTGGCAGGTGCCAAGCAAATCCAGCTCGACGTCGGCACGCAATCGAATGCACCACAGGGAAAAGAAAAACACTTAGTCGCATTGCCGCGAAGTGGTGACACTGGATTTCGCTGTACCTGGGCTCCCAACGCGCCGCATGAGTCACGACTTGTTTTGCCAAGCGATGTTGCGAACGCACTCAAAGCCAAACCAGACGACACGGCGTGGACTGTCGTCCTATGACACGAGTGGTCGTTGGCGGTCTCGCACTTGTCGCGTCTGCAGCCGTGGCCACGGTTGTCTTCGCCCAATCTGGTGACAGCGAGGCGACAAGCGCCCTACCCGACCTGAACCCCGGCGAAGGATGGATCGAGAAAGACATGGCACCTGCCAAAGGGATGCAGTCACGAGCCTGGAGCGACCCCGCCGCCGGCTGTCATCTCGCCGCATTCTCGGTTGCGGTATCCGACTCCGTCGGCGCGATTCCCATGCGAGAGAGCATGCGGGCAGCCATGAAGAAGGCCCAGTTCACGCTCAGTGATGACACCAATGGCAGCCTCCGCATTCTCGGTGACGGCATCACAGGGCTTGCGGAACTCAAACTCGTTGAATCGCCGACTCGTAGCGGTTCGCTACTGGCGTGCTATTGGAATGAGCGCGAACCTGCACGCTGTCGGTCAATTTGCCAGCGCATTCTGCAAGACCAAACCAAAGCATCTCCATGATCCGCTCCATCACACTTCTCTCAGCCTGCTTGCTTATCCTTTGTGTTTCGGTCGCAACTCTGCGAGCGGATGAACCACCCGAGCCGAAGGCGCTCACCATTCCGAGCACCCTGTCCCTAACCTCGCCCAACGGCTGGGACCACTTGCCGGGCCTGAGCAAAACGGTCGCGCAAAGTGCGTCCGAAGCTGACTATTTTGGAGAGAACGAAGCGTTCGAAAGCGGCGCGATGGCGTATGGACGAGCCAACCGAGGCGCGCTCTACCTCACTTGGGTCACCAGCCTACGCACTCAACCCGTAGCCGAAGCGAGCATTCGCCTAGCCTTCGACGAGCTGCATCAGGCGCCCTACCTCGCCAGTCCAGAGGCTGGCTCGACGCAAGAAGTGGCATACCGAGAACGCATTTTCGATGGCGTCGCCGAGATGCGCTTTGAATGGGCGCACATGAGCAACGGCACCGTAAATGTGGTCCGCGCTCTAGGTTGGAAAGATGCCAATGCCCGCGTGCACCTCGCGGTAGCAGAATGTGTTCTCCAGAGTGAGAGCGTTGGTGAGTGGCGACCGGCATGCGACAGTGCCCTCGAATCGCTGGTGCTAACAAAAGAAGCCGCCCACGAAACCCTTGCAGGACTGCCCGAGCCCACCACCGTTGGCGCTCGCAAACCAGAAGAATTCTCAGTTCCGCCGCTGAAAACCAGTGACGTGCTGCCAAGCGATAGTCTTGGAGCTGCCCCCACCCAAATGGGTGAGGTGCTCTACAAAGGACGCCCCAAGCCCAAGAGCGACGATAACAACCGCACCATCATCGCAATCGGCGTCTTGCTCTTGGCGGTCGCCTTCTACCTCACAACGCGTTCCGGACCCACCGCGTCTGATGAGGACGAGGATGAGGATGAGGACAGCCGCGACGACGACGACAGTGAGTTGGCCAAGCGCACTGCAGACGACGATGGAGAGCCCGGAGACGACGCTGAGCCCGGAGACGACGCTGAGCCCGGAGACGACGCTGAGCCCGGAGACGACGCTGAGCCCGGAGACGACGCTGAGCCCGACGAGGATGTGAAGGAGCAAGCATGAGCACAGTTCTGATTGTTGACGATGAAAAGAACATCCGGCGCACACTTAGGCTCGTGCTCGAAGGCGAAGGCTACGATGTGCTCGATGCCGACAGTCAAGCAGCAGCAGAGCAGCACCTTTCCGCAAAGGCCAACGTCGATACGATCTTGCTCGATGTGAAGCTTGGCGAAGACGATGGGCTCGAGGTGCTTGAAAGGATCAAGTCGCACACTGCCGGTACAGGTGCTGGTTATGACCCAAGCGTTCCCGTCATCATGATCTCGGGGCACGCATCGATCGACGATGCCGTTAAAGCCACAAAGCTCGGCGCGTTCGACTTCATGGAAAAACCCCTAGATCGAGATCGAGTTGTGGTCACCGTTCGCAACGCAGTCGATCGCGCCATCATGCAGGCTCGGGTGAACCAACTCCGTGACGCTGTCGATTCCCAGTTTGAGCTACTCGGCACCTCGCAGGTCATGGTGGACCTGCGTCGACAGATCTCCAAAGTGGCTCCCACCAAAACCCGAGTATTGATCACCGGAGAAAGCGGCACCGGGAAAGAACTCATCGCTCGCGCCGTGCACCGCAACAGTAGCGTTGCCAATGGCGACTTCGTGAAAGTGAACTGTGCTGCGATTCCACCGGAGCTCATTGAGAGTGAGCTCTTTGGTCACGAACGCGGCGCCTTTACGGGAGCTACGGGTCGCAAGCGTGGCCTCTTTGAGGTCGCCGACAAAGGCACCATCTTCCTCGACGAGATTGGTGATATGTCGCTATCGGCACAAGCCAAAGTGCTGCGTGTGCTGCAAACCGGCGACTTTAGCCGAGTCGGTGGCGAGCAAACTCTGACAACCGATTGTCGCGTCGTCGCCGCGACGAACAAGGACTTGTTGCAAGCGGTGACCGATGGTGAGTTCCGCGAAGACCTCTACTTTCGTCTCAATGTCTTGCCCATCGAATCACCGCCTCTGCGCAATCGAAAAGACGATTTACCTCTCCTGCTACAGAGTTTTGTCGTGCATTGCTGCGACGAAAACGGCTTTGCGCAGAAGAGCGTTGACGATGCTGTGCTCACACAACTGTGTGAATACGACTGGCCAGGCAACGTCCGGGAACTGCGCAACGTCGCAGAGCGCCTCGTTATCATGAGTGACGAATACATTGTCGAGAAGGACCTTCCGCCATACCTGGGAGGTCCAACGCGAGAAGCACCTTCGGTTGGAAGTGACGGCAGCGTCGACATTTCGGCCTATGCGTCCAGTAGCCTGCGCGAATTTCGCGAACTCATTGAGACCCAGTTCATTGTGCACAGACTAGAAGAATTCCAATGGAACATTTCTCAGGCTGCGCTCTCCCTTGGCATTGAGCGCACGAACTTGCACAAGAAGCTCCGCGCTCTAGGTATTCAGCGACCGTCGTGATTTCTCGGCTTCTTCCGCTGCTGGTCTTCGCGCTCTGCCTTCTGGGGAATGCGGGGCCGACTTCGGCGCAAGATGCGACCGAGCTCTGGACGGAGGCCACAAGCGCTGCCGGCGCCGGCGACGATGCACGAGCCGTCGCATTGCTGGCGACGCTAACGACGAGATTCCCAGATCACTCTCTCACCGATGATGCCCTCTTCTTGGCCGGCAATGTTCTGGAAGAGAAACTCGGAAAGCCCGAAGAGGCGCGCAGCCAATACCAAGAGCTGCTCACACGCTTTCCAAACTCTCGGACCGCCCTTGCCGCACAGCGTCGACTCACGCGTCTCGATGAAAGCCTGGGCCAAGAAGGCGAAGGAGCAGAGGTTCTAGTGCGATTTCAGGCCATCCTGCGAGGATTTCCCGATCGAGATGTGGAGGAGAGCATTCGCCTCGCCAAGGCGATCGCAAAAGAGCATGCATCATGGCCGCAGATCCATAAGGTTCATCTTTGGCTGGCGGCGACCACGAGGCGAACAGGCGATTTACCTGCAGCTGCATCCCACTACCGCCACGTCATAGAAGGCAACGCTCCGGCCGATGCGCAGATACAAGCGCTACTTGGCACGACCGAAGTTGCGATCCTCCGAGGGCAGCACGAGCATGCAGAACAACTCTTAGACACACTTGAGCAACGGCCCGGGCTTAGCGCTTCGGATCAACACTCCGTGGCAGAACTCTTGGACTTGTTGGACTCGAGCCGACAGCGCAAGACATTACTCTGGGCCAGTGGTATTGCCTTTGTTGTCGTGCAATTGCTCTTTGTTGGTCTCTTGCGACGTCAAAGCGAAAGCTGGCAGCACGTGCTGGGTGCCCTCCGCAAGCCAACCACAGAGTTCTATTACATGGTGCCTGGCGCCGGGCTTCTCATCATCATGGCAATGACGGGTCACCAGGAAATTGGTCCCGCAGTCGCCATCATTTGCGCAGGCGGGCTCATAACGACCTACTTGGCCAGCGCCTGGCTCGAGCAGTGCAAGCCCCTGGCTACGTCCCAGGCCTTGCTGGCAGCCTCTGCGTCGCTTCTCGCAACCGCTAGCGCCTGTTACCTGGCTCTGCAGCGTTCGCAACTTCTCGACTTGGTCGCAACAACCGTACGCTTCGGCCCTGAATAGCTCTATGATGGCCTCCATGCTGGGCAGGAAACGAGGACGCGTCTTGGCGGTGAAGTGGGGTCTCAATCCCAACTCATCAAGCCTCGGGGTCGACGTCACCTTCCTGCTTGTAGGAGCAACAGCACTGAGCATGGCAACGCCCTTTGTTTCTGCGCTCGTGAGGCTTCGGGCAAGCAAGCGCGCACTCTCGAACAAAAGCAACGAGACGTCTCCCGATGAGAGCCTGGCTTCGTCGTAAGCGACGCGATCTTGAACGGCGTTTGCGCGTAGAGCACTTTGGTGCCATCGCACAACTGTCATGGCCACGCGCGCTCGTCTTTGTCGATCGAGATTTCGCGCGCACGCTTGGTGTGAAATCCTCCAAGCACTGGGGCGAAACCGAAGAAGACGTGGGAGCGAAGCCTTTAGTCGCACCACTAGAAGCGCACCTGCAAATCACCAATCGCTGCGATGCAGGATGCCAAGGGTGTTACACCGCCGCGACACCGAATGCCCAACGCGAGTGGCCGGTCGAACGCTGGAAGGCAACCATCGACGAGCTCGCGGAGATGGGGGTCTTTCACCTTGCGCTCGGTGGTGGCGAAAGTGCAGACCTGCCATGGCTCGGCGAACTCGTGCAGTATGCGCGCGACAAGGGCTTGGTGCCAAACCTAACCACGAGCGGCCTCTCCAACCTCTCGCGAGTCTTGCAGCTCGCACCGCTCTTTGGGCAAATCAATGTTTCGATCGATGGCCTCGGAGATGAATACGCGCGGGTGCGTGGGTTTGACGGGTTTGACGAGGCTGATGCCGCCTTGGTGGAACTTCGCAAACGCACCAAGAACGTTGGCATCAACGTCGTTGTCACGCGCCACAACTTCGATTCTCTCGATAGGATTTTCTCGTACGCGAAGAAGCGCCGACTGAACGAAGTGGAGCTCTTGCGATTTAAACCCGCTGGCCGAGGCATCTCCGCATTCGCCGGCATGACCTGCAGTGATGCCCAGCATCGCGAGTTTCTGCCAACGGTTCTAGCCGGCGCCAAGCGCCACCGTTTGCGCGTACGCGTCGATTGCTCCTACATGCCAATGCTCGCGCATCACAAGCCGAGCCGCGAACTCTTAGCGCGACTCTCCGTCTATGGTTGCACTGGCGGAGACTTCTTGATCGGCGCAAAAGCAACCGGGCAAGTCACCGCATGCAGTTTTGCCCAACCGCCCAAAGACGGTCCCAACGTCGACGAACTCAAAGACTACTGGCAGAAGGATGATGCCTTTGGTGCCTTTCGCGATTGGCGCAACGCCGACGAGCCCTGCAAAAGCTGCGACTACCACACCCTATGCCGAGGCGGCTGTCGCGTTGTCTCGCGCCATCTACTTGGCGATGAAACAAAACCCGACCCGGAGTGCCCACGGGTTGTGGATGCCAAGGCTGCGCGCAAGACGCTTCCCATCACTACTGCTTGAGCCACAGGCGTCACAAGCTGCTGCGCCCCGCCGAGAGGCAGCTCATCGGCCGCTCGCGAAACCGACTCGGCCGCTACAAGAGCCACTGAACAAGCCGGACGGCAATGTAGATGGGAATCGCGATCGTCGCGACCAGCGCAAAGACCGCTCCAATCACGTAGAGCCAGTCGCTGGCAGTCGCCACCTTCGCCTCATTGCGGGCCTCGAGTATGGCGAGATTGCGAGCATGGGATTTGAACGCAATATCAAAGAGGTCCCCGAGAAGAGGAATCGCGCCAACGGTCGCGTCAACTCCCAGGTTAATAATCATCCTTGCAATGCTGACCGCGGGCACGTTTGCGCGGACTGCGATGGCTACGACATAGAGTCCGAAAACCGCACTAAGAATATCTCCAAACCCTGGGACAACGAATCCAAGGATTGGATCCACATACCCTCGATCCATGATGGTTGCGATTGTCCGCGCTCGATCGATGTCGCGGCGCGAAACCGCTGTCGAGGACGAGTCTGAGGCTGGTGTGTTCAAGGTCTCTACCAGTATGCCCTGTGCCTCCCCAAAGCGCATCGTGGCATTTCTATGGATAGGGCCATTCCACCCGATCGACTCGGAATCCCCGAATGACAATGCCTCGCAAAAATGCTTGGGTCGTAAACAAAAAGCAGCTCAAACCCGGCTCCAGAGGCATCTCAAGCCCAGAACGAGGCTTTCGACGGTAGGCGCGGCCAGTGTTGTTTTTAGCAACAATCCAAGTCGGGTCGCTTTGGGGTACGCTTGCCGACCTGATGAAGGAAGTCATGGTCATTAGTGACGCGACCGGCGAGACCGCCGAGCGCATGGTTCGCGCCGCTGTATTGCAGTTTAGCGACTCACCCGTCAACGTTCGCTTGTACTCGCGGGTGCGGCTTGAATCGGAAGTCGAAGCCATTATCGAACGAGCTGCAGAGCTGCACGCGCTGCTGGTTTTCACGGTTGTGAGTCCCGAGGAACGCACGCTCATTATGAGCCTTGTGGAGCGACACAATGTCGAGTACGTCGACCTTATTGGGTCCCTGATGAACAAGCTCGAGACCTTTCTCTCCAGTACGGCCGATGGTGTCCCAGGCCTCTTGCACGCGATTGGCGAAGACTACTTCCGCCGAATCGAAGCGGTGGAATTTGCCGTTAAGCACGACGACGGAGCCGAACCGAGAAATCTTCCGAAAGCCGATTTGGTGTTGGTGGGAATCTCCCGAACGTCAAAGACGCCGCTTTCCACCTACTTGGCCCAAAAGGGCTTGAAGGTGGCAAATGTGCCATTGGTGCTCGGTGTTGATCTGCCGGTAGAGATTGAGCAGGTTGACGATCGCAAAGTCTACGGCCTCATCATTCGGCCCGATGCCTTGGTGCGAATTCGGCAAGCTCGCCTCACCCACTTGGGCATGCCACAAGACACAAGCTACGGCACGCGCAATCACATTGACGACGAGCTTGGATATGCTCGCGAAGTCTTTCGCACGCACCCCAATTGGCCGGTCATCGATGTGACGAACAAAGCCATCGAGGAAACCGCATCTGACATTATGCGACTCTACAAAGAGCGGCATAATTCCGACGATCTGTAGCGACTCCTGCGCAGCACGAAGCTGCGGCTTTGACCTTCAAGGCGTATGCCCGCGATCGAGAGTCCGCGGCACATATGTGAACGAACGTACGCACCTGGTTCTGCGCTGGCGACACGTATTTTAAGATACTTAGCAGTATCCACAGTGGGAATCTGCCGTGGCCCAAAACCTGCGATACCGTCGTCCCATGCGCAACGTCGTTCTCCTATCGTTCCTTGGACTGGCCCTCGCGTCCACAGGTTGCCTCTCCTCAAGCCACCGAATTGGAAAGGGCGAACTGCTCAAGTTGAGCCGCACGGCTCCTGAGCAACGCGGTGAGAGTGTTCGAGTTGTGCAGGGCTTAGGCACCACCGAGGGCCCTCCCCGTGCAGAGCGCGTCAACAACAATACCGTTGTCGTTGTGCACTCACCGATTTGGATTGATGGGCGACCACATCACCATGGGCATCATCACAGTGGTGGCAATGCAACAAGCTCGACAAGTACAGGCGGCGGCACCGTAGGCGGTGGTGGTGGTGGCGGCAAGAGCTCGGGCGGCAGCTCACTCGCGAAGGGCAAGAAGGACAGCGGCAAGGCACTCATCATTCTCGCAGCGGCTGCGGCCGTTGGTCTTGCTGCAACCGAAGGCGCGCGCTACGACGGCTGGGTCAAGCTTCACCCAATGCACCCAGTACACCTCTACGGACCTTACGGTGCCTACACGGTACTTCCCCTTGCACACATCGATGAGCAAACAGCCGCTTGGGCCGATCACGCGTACGTTCGCTCCGGCGAAGGCCCGTTCACGAAGCTCGGTCGCGCACCCCTCAACCGTAAGGGTTTTACCTACTCAGTATTCCTAGGTGCTGGCGAAGTTCCTCTCGCCGATGGCTTTGAGGCGGACCCTGGCTTTAACGGTCACATTCAATTCGGCTACTTCTTTTCAAAGCAAGTGGGTCTGCAACTTGACCTAGGAATGGCATGGACGGATGACGACCTTGGCAACACCATCTACACCTCTCGAAACTCACTTGAGCTGCAGGCCTTCCTTGCCAAAGCGGGTCCGGTCCACGGCGGTCTCTTTGGACAAATCGGTGTCGCGAGTCGCTTCGACGATGGCCTCCAGTTCGACGACACATCGAACTTCCTAGGTGGTGGTGGTCTCCTGCAACTCGACATCACAACGCGGCTTGCCCTCACGGGTCGAGTTGGCGTGACCCGCAGCTTTGGCGAAGCCGCCAACGAGATTGGCATCGGTCTCTCCATCTACTAAGCTCTCAGAAAAACACCAATCCTGCGCGTTGCACGACCAGCGCCGCGGGCCCCTCTGGCGCCTCCCTCGGGGCGCCAGATGTCGTTTCGGCGCCTCCCTCGGGGCGCCAGATGGTTTCGGCGCGGAGTTGCGCGGGCTCTACGCGAGCAGGCCCACAACGGTGAGTGGCCAAAGGGTGCCAAGCGCCAAAAAGAGCAGCGCCGCAGGTCTACCTTCGCCGTTCTCCAACGTCACAGCGCCGTAGCTACTGTGGCTGCCATTGCTCTCAATGGTTGCTGCCGCAAACCTACCTCGATACAAAACGTAGACGCGCACCCAAGCCATGATTGTGCCGGCAACGGGCATCGCCAGTGCAAAGGGCAGCCAAAACCAGGTCACAAAGAGCAGCCAGTTAAAGCCATTGCCCACCGCATCGTCGATGGGCTTACTCGCCCAGTGCATGCCAACAACAATGGCAATGAGGGCCATGACACCGAGGAGTCCGGTAATCATCATGCCCGAACCCTCGATGGCGCCAATGCCCACGACGGGCTTTGCACACCAGACCCAGGCGAGGCAGAGGGCCAGCAACCCGACCGCTAATTTCGAGACTCTCCAAGCAGACGCCAAGACGTGCGCGCCCTCGTCTGCATTCTCTTCTGCAAGCTGCAATCGGGTCTCGTGTGCCCGATCTCGTTTGGCTTTGCGATACGCCGCGTTCTCGACGGCATGCTTCGCAGCGAGCGCCTCGCGTTTCGCCTCCTTCGCGCGACGCTCTTGCTCCTCCGCGTTGCCGTTCGCCATGGGAGCCTTATGAGAACTATCGCTGTGGTGCTAGACCGTGGCGTTTGAGCAACTCGCGGAGGTGATAGCGAGTGAGGCCAGCCTCTTGTGCGGACCGAGTGATGTTGCCTTCGTTGCGCTTCAGAAGAGCACCTAGATACGCAGTTTCAAACGCATCGACAACGGTTTGCTTGGCGCCCTTGAAGGCCAGCCCTGGCTTGAGGAGCGCCGGGTCAAAGCTCGTTGGGCCACCAGGAACAGCGACGCCACTCATCTGCGCCGCGGCGGCGTGCGCGGCATTCACTCCCGCAAGAGCCAAGTCGTGCTGAACCATCGGCGAGGGGCCGCCGGGGCCGAAGGTTAGATCTTGCCGAGTAATCACCGGACCATCCGAGAGAGCGCCCGCGCGCTCTACAACGTTGCGGAGTTCACGAACGTTGCCCGGCCAGTTGTTGTTGAGCAACGCCGCCATGGCATCTTGCCCAAAGGAGAGGTTGGCTCCGCGCCTTGCGATAACGTCTTTGAGAAAGAGGTTGGCAATGGTTGGAATGTCCTCACGCCTGTCGCGAAGCGGTGGAAGCTCGCAGTTCACAACGGAGAGACGGAAGAAGAGATCTTCGCGAAAGTTGCCGTTGTTTACCTCGGCGCGAAGATCGCGATTGGTTGCAGCGAGTACACGAACATCAACTTTTACGGTTCGGTCTCCACCAACGCGTTTGATCTCTCTCTGCTCAAGCACGCGAAGAAGTTTTGGTTGCAGGCTTATGTCGAGCTCACCAATCTCGTCGAGAAAGATGGTGCCGCCATCGGCCTGCTCAAAACAACCGACCTGTTGCCCCACAGCTCCCGTAAAGGCGCCTTTCTCGTGGCCAAAGAGCGTTGACTCAATGAGCTCGCGAGGAATGGAACCGCAGTCGAGAACCACAAAGGGTTTTTTCTTACGAAGCGATGCGTTGTGAATACCGCGAGCAATAAGCTCTTTGCCGGTGCCGGTTTCGCCAGTAACAAGGCAGGTTAGATCCGAGGGAGAAATCTTCTCGAGATTTGCGAAGATCTCACGCATCACGGGTGAGCCACCGATGACTTTGTCAAAGCGATCTTGCTTGGAGAGTTCGATCTCCACAATGTCGGTGGTGGGTTGAAACATCACCGTCGTTTGCCCAGCGCGGAACTTCACACCGGGCAACAAGTAGACTTCGCGAATGCGGAGATCGTTTACAAACGTTCCATTGCGCGAGTTGAGATCGCGAAGACGATAGCCGTCATCGCGAACCGCAATCTCAAAGTGGGTTCCAGAGATCGACTTGTCGGTAATCATCAAGTCGTTGATGATGCTTCGACCGCCAGTACACCGAGACTTGGAAATCTCGATTTCCTTGCCCTTGTCCGCCCCATCCATCACCACCAGCTTGGCTTTGCGAAGTCTGCGAACCGTTGCTCGCTCGCCCTCAAATACCGTGGTTAGCCCTGAAGATTCGCTGCCTTCACCTTGCACGTGCTGAGCCTATCTTGGGCGCTTTGAGCCGGTCAACTTGCCACGGGCCGGCAAAGTCTGCATTGGTTGCCCAGCGCGCAGCTTTGTCGCCGGGCCAGGCTCGGTTGCCCCGAACCCTGAGCCAGTTTAGCGCCCTAGTTTAAGTAGGTTGGGCCTTTGCCCGCAGGATCGTCTTTGTCTGAGACAATTTTGAGGTGCGCGCGAATTCGTTTCTGCTTGCGCTTGAGGAGCCAGAGTTTTGGCGTCCACTTGCCATTGGTCATGATCCAAGCGGCAACCATGGCCGAGACATTTGCTGCGCCTTCACCCCAGCTTTGCCCAATCACGACAAAGAGCAGCATGAAGCCGGAGATTCCGATGGTGAGTTGCTTGCCGGTAATGGGCAAGACACCGAAGAACTGCACCTGTTGGTTCGCGAAGAGCGTGCCGTAGGCGACAATCGAGGCGTAGATCAGTGGATCCAGGCCGGTGATTGCCGATGTGTTGGGCATCGATGGGAGCAGCACGATCACAAGGGTTCCGGCGACGACACCGATTACCGAGGTCAGGGCCGCGAACTTTAGAAAGCGCTTAAAGCCCCACCAGCGCTCCAGAGCAGGGATAAACATCCACAGCATGAAGCCCTGAAAGATCAGAGCGACGAACTCCACTTCGAGAAACGACGAGGTGACAAGCTGCCAGATTTTGAAGTCGAGCCAGATACTCTCCCCAGTCGCCGCGACGACCTTGGCAATCTCCATCTTCATCTCGCCCTTGGACATGAGGAAGAAGAGCGATAGGCCGACGCTCGCCACAAGGAGGTATAGACATCCTTTGGTTATGGAGTTTTGGCCGAAGCCTCTGCGGGGGGTGCTTGCCATCTACTTGTGACTGTAGAACCGGTCGCTCAAGGCTGCAACTGAAGCCTGGCGCCCAGGAAAGATTGCCCGAAAAACAAAGCCCCGCCAGGCCAAATTGGCCGAGCGGGGCTCCGTGGGTCGCAAATCGCCTAGTTAAAGGTGAAGTCGAAGTTTCCGAGGTCGACTAGCTCATTTCCGAAGGTGATGGACTCTTCGCGAGCCACCGAGCTACCAAGAGCTGCGTCGTTCTCATCGAGAACATCAACAACAATGGTGTACGTGTCGATTGGGAACTCTGCCGAGACGCCTACGCCATCTTCACAGTTGAAGACGTCGACAAGAGCTTCGGAGGTGCTAGCCGATGTTGCGACGATATCGACGCCACCAGCGAACACTTCTGCGCAGGTGAGCGCGTTGCCACCACCGTCGAGAAGGCTCCATGTGAGACCGAAGAAGCCATCGTTCATTGGGAACGTTGGCACGTTAATTCCGATGAGGTCGCCATCTCGTGTGAGGGAGGCTGCGGTTGCATTCGATTGAGCGAAGAGAGCGCTGCCATCGGCAGTCGTGATCTCAACCCAAACATCGTAGTTCCCAAGAGGGAGTCCAGCGGTTACGCCGGCGCCATCAACACAGTTGTAGATGTCGGTGAAACGCTCCTGGGTGGCAACGTCTTGGGAGATGATTTCGGCAGCAGAGCCATCAGGGCATGCACCGTCTGTGGACCAAGCGACGTCGAAGGAGCCAAATTCGTCTCCATCGTCGGAGGTAATAATGCAACCTGTTGCTTGAAACAGGCCACCGATCAGAAGTGCAGATAGAGCTAATTTATTCATGATTATTTCTCCCCAGACATAAGAGGTAACTTCTGTAGTGAAGCCACCAGGTCTATTCGTTTTTTGGTAACGACCAAAGCGAAGTATCTCGATACATTCACAGACTCGCAACTTCGCGGCGAGCGATTGTCCTGTTCGGACAGCGGCATAGGGACGGACATTTGTAAGCATGCGCCTTGTGGGTGCGCGTTTGCGAGGACCTGCGTCACTCTCTGACGCATGTGCATTCGATGCCACACGAATCGGGATGATCTGTGACGACGATCAAGAGTGACTCCAGACTCACAACTTCCCCGTCCCGAACGGTGCGTACAATTTCTTGTGGCGCTTGATACGTCCCCACTCGTGCGGGTTGGCCATCGGCGCAAATTGGTTCGGCGAAGAAAGCGGTTCTCCCTGGTTCGATCTCGAACAACGTAACTCCGGTTTGGTCTTGGCAGTCGAAGTCGCGAAAGTTGCCCGGCCGACAACCAGTCACTCCCGAATCCACAGCTCTCCAACAAAGCCGAACCTTGTCGACAAGCGCCATTGCGCAACTGTCGACCGGATCCCCGTCGAAGGTCCGCAAGGACCATGTGAGCTCGGTGGCTCCGCCGTCGATTGCTACGCATTGAAAACTAAAGACCTGTAAACCAAAGAGAAATAGAACTCGAACAAGAAGTGTTGAGTTGACGGGCTTTGGGGCTCGGGTATTCATGAGAAGACGACCAAATGCGAAAGGTTGCTTTGGAATCATTCTCCCGCTGCTTCTTGGCGGGACACCTCGCTATTGTTGCGCAACTTGCTAGGCAATGATTGCTGTTACTTGCTAAACACTGAATATGCAAGAACTCCTCCTGGGAGCCACAGGAAGCGCCAATTCGATGAGCACCTGGTCGCTGATCTCGGGTGCCTCAGGGGCCGTGATCGCGATTATGGTGGTCCTCGCGCTCATGTCCGTTTTCTGTTGGTACATCATCGGATTTAAGTACCTCTACCTTCGTCGTGCGGCGAAAGAGAGCGAGCTCTTTGGCGATTCGTTTTGGCGCTCCAAAGACATCGAACAAATCTACAAAAACGCCCAGGCGCTAAAGAACAGTCCGGTCTCTTCCATGTTCCTCGCGGGCTACACAGAGCTTGCAAAACTCAGCGCCGATGATCCTGCGGCCCGCGACAGAGAAGCGGATCTCGAGAACGTGCAGCGCGCGCTGCGCAAGGCGCAAACCGGCGAGACCAACAAGCTTGAAAGCATGATTCCCTTTCTTGCAACCACAGGCTCAGCAGCACCGTTTATTGGCCTCCTAGGCACCGTCTGGGGCATTCTGCTGGTCTTCCAACAGATCAACCCTGACGAAGCCGTGAAGCTCGGACAGATTGCCCCGCAGATTGGTGAAGCACTGGTTGCCACGGCTGTTGGCCTCCTCGCCGCAATCCCCGCCGTTATGGCCTACAACTACTTCACGCGTCGCATCAGTCTGCAAATCTCCGAGATGGAGAACTTTGAGCACGACTACCTCAACATCATTCGCCGTCACTTTCTGAGCTAATGGGAGTCCGAAACTAGTCATGGGAATGTCTGGCGGAAATAAGGGCAGTCTCAACAGCGAGATCAACGTCACGCCGATGGTCGATGTGATGCTCGTGTTGCTCGTGATCTTTATGATCACCGCAACCACGATGGCCAACAGCGCCGTCGACCTGGACTTGCCAGAGACCAATGCTCCGACGCAGGACGATCCTGCTGGCCGGCTCACGCTCAGCATCTCAAAGTCGAGCCAGCTGTTCTTGGGAGAGACTCCCGTGACCTGGATCGAGCTTGAAGAGAAGCTTCGGGCCAACGAGCGGGTCAAAAAGGAGAAAGAACTCTATATTGAGGCCGATAAAGATCTGCCCTATGCGGTGGTGGTGACGGCGATGGCTGCGGCCCAAAATGCCGGGGTTGTTAAGCTTCAAATGCGCACCGATCCGGCGGCAAACCTCGATTATGGGGCGCTGGACAAAGCTGCGAGCGCCAATAGCGAACCTGGCGCTGCGCCAGATCCCGCTCAGAATAACTAAGATGCGCGACACTCCTTCCATAGTCTCAGGCCTGGCGTTCACGCTGCTCCTGCACATCTTTGTGATTGGATTGGCGAGCACGACCACCGACGGTGTGGGCTGTGGCGGTGGTGATGCGTCGGGATCGACGAACTTTGAGAAGGCAGAGACCATTGAGGCCTCCCTCGCCTTCAAAGAGGTGAAGCCCAAGAACAAGCAGCCTCAGAAGAAGAAGAAACAAAAGTTTCGTCCGAATGCCGAGGACGGCGCCTCGAAGAACGAGAAGCTCGATCCCAAGAAAAAGCCCAAAAAGGACACGGTTCCGGTCGATGAGGATGAAATCGATATCAACTCGATTCTCGACAAAAACCGTAAGCAAGACGAAGACTTAAGCGAAACCGGCAGCGAGGAAACTCCGGTCGAAGGGGCCCCGGATGGCTCGGAATGGGGTACCGAGAGAGACGCTCGCGGTGACCCCTATGTAGGCGAACTCAAAGGCCGTGTGTACAGCGTATGGCAAGTGCCTGCGCTCGAGACCGGCACGGGAAAGGCCACCGGTTGCGTCCGTCTCGACAAAGAAGGCGTGATCGTGGATCGCGAACTAAAAAAGCGTTCAAAGAATACCAACCTCGACCGCTCCGTCGAAGTTGCACTTAAGAACGCGCCAGCCATGGACGAGCCCGTTCCCGACGCGCTGGTGAATCTCTTAACCGTAAAGGGCATATGCTTCAATTTCGCACTTTAACTCTCGTCGCACTTTTTGGATTGGCATCGCTACTGGTTAGCGATACCGCTGTTGCCCGCGCCGATGACGACTTTGTTATCGATGTTGGAGAGCCACAGCGATCGCGCTATCCACTGGCGCTGCCAATGCCGGTTGGTGGTGATGGTGCGTCGGCCAGTGAAGTTCTGAAGGTCGCCTCCTTCGATCTCGACATCGCGGGTTGGTTTAAGGTGATGAACAAGAAGGGCTTTCTTGCCAACCTCTCACGCGAAGGCATGGGCATTGAGGTTGAGGCTTGGAAGAACGCTGGCGCCTTTGGCGTCGTAAAATTTCGCACACGCGTCACCGGCGATCGCATTGCCATCGACTTCAAACTCTACGAAGTAGAAAAGGGCGAGAACGCTGTTCTTGAGAAAACCTATCAGGGCGACAAGAAGGACATTCGCAAGCTCACGCACCTTTGGTGCAACGATGTGGTGAAGCACTTCACCGGTGAAGACGGCTTCTTTGGAAGCAAGATCGCCTTTGTTACCCGGAGTCGTCGTGGCAATAAGGCGATTATGGCCATGGACTTTGACGGCGCTGCGGTGCACGGCATGAGTCGCAACAGCTCGATCAACATTCTTCCCTCTTGGTCGCCAAGCGGCGGCAAACTCGCCTACACCTCCTATATGCGTGACAACCCCGACCTCTACGTGGTTTCCGCAGGTGGTGGGCGTCCAAAGCGCATCAGCAAAGCGTCCGGCATGAATACCGGCGCAACCTGGTCCCCTGATGGCAGCAAGCTCGCAATTACGCTTTCCAAAGATGGCAATCCTGAGATTTACATCATCAGCGCAACCTCCGGCAAAGCCATCAAGCGTTTGACCCGCAACCGCCACATCGATACGTCACCCGCTTGGTCGCCCGACGGAAAAGAGATTGCCTTTGTGAGTGACCGCGAAGGCGGGCCGCAGATCTTTGTCATGAAGGCCGATGGTTCTGGACAGCGCCGTGTCTCAATGAACGGCTCGTACAACACAACTCCAACCTGGTCGCCCGCAAAGGGCCAGCGCGTCGTTGCCTTTACAACACGCGACGGCAAGGCCTTTGACATCGTCACTCTCGATCTCAACACCAAGAAAATGGTCCGCATTACGCAAAACGAGGGCAGCAATGAAGAGCCTAGTTTCGCCCCCAACGGCCGTGTCCTGGCCTTCTCTTCTGCGCGAAGTGGCGGCGCTGGCATCTACATTGCCAACGCAGATGGCAGTGGCAATGCGAAGCGTGTCTACAAGGGTTCGGTTACCAGCATCGACTGGGGCCCGGCTCCGAAAAACTAGTAGACCGGCTCGCAAACGCCTCTAGTCGACTTCGGATCGAGACCCAGCCGTGGCCAAATACGCAAGCATCGATATCGGCAGCAATACGCTGCTACTCCTCATCACTGACGATGCCAGTGGAACTCTTACCGCCATTGTCGACGAATGTGATTTTGGCCGGCTTGGACAGGGCTTGGCACACGCCAAGAATCTCCATCCCGATGCGATCGCCCGGAGCTTAGAGGTTGTGCGGCGCTATCGAACGCTCATGGATGAACATGAGTTAAGCGGTGTGGCTTGTGTTGGAACCCAAGCGCTTCGGGAAGCGTTGAATCGCGATGCATTCGTTGGCCCAGCAGAAGAACTCCTTGGTTGCCCCATTGAAATCATCGCGGGGGAACGCGAGGCAGAGCTCGTCGCGACCGCGGTGATCACCGATTTCCCAAAGCGGTGCGAATCGGAGTTGCTCTGCGTCGACGTGGGCGGCGCCAGCACAGAGTTCATCCGAATTCGCGGTGGCAAACAGGTCTCGGTCGTGAGCCTGCCCATTGGTGCCGTTCGCCTCAGCGAAGCGTTTCTTGCGAGCGATCCACCGACCGAAGTCGAGACTAAGAACTTATATGATGCAATTTCCACCCAACTTGCGACGCTGGATCTGCCTGCGAACGCGCAATTGGTGGGGAGCGCTGGCACTGCCACCAGCATCGCCAGTATTGCGCTCGCCCTTGAGCACTACGATCCAGAGAAGATTCACGGCTACGAGATGAGCCGAGCGGATGTTGCGGAGGTCGCCCAAACCCTGCTTCGCACGACCGTCGCCGACAAGAAGGCGCTCGCGGGTCTTGCCCCAAAACGCGCCGATGTAATTGCTGGCGGCGCCGCAATTTACGACAGAGTTATGCAAGTCCTTGGTGCCACTACCATGGTCATTAGCGACCGCGGCGTGCGCTGGGGCCTGGCCTACGAATTGGCCAGATAGAGGACCACCGCGGGCAATGTCGTTACACTGCGACCCATGTCCTCAACCTCAAGCGAGCGCGTACCAGCCTATCTGCTGATCTTGCTCGGACTTGTCGTGCTCTTTGCCTTCGTGCAGGTAGGGGAGCACTACTACCAGGATTTCTTACTCGACCTCGGCAGGCACCACGAGCCAGCGCCTCTCTTCTTGGCGTTTGTCTCCCTCTGGATGGTGCTCGGTTTGGCGGCGGCCGCGTGCCTCACCGCAGGTATCACGTCACTTCTCGCACACCGCGATACACCGGGTGGTTGGCTCAAACGCGGGCGCGACCTGCCCTGGCTGCTCATAGGAACAATTCTGGCGTTTGCGATTCCTGCACTCATTCGATTTGCCGTGCTCGAAGGCGCGCCACTCACCGATGACGAAACCTGCTATCGCTTTAGTGCAGAGCTACTCGCGAATTTTCAACTCACGACCGAGTCTCCACCGCACAAGCTCTTTTTCGATCACGTCTTTATGATCAATGACGGGCGCATGTACAGCCAGTACTTCTTAGGTTGGCCGGCCCTCATGACTCCGGGCATATGGCTCGGCATCGAGGGTTACATGAACGCGATCTATTGCGCGCTCACACTGCCTCCGTTGTACTGGATTGCCAAGAGGCTGTCCGGAACTATCGCTGCACGCCTGGCACTCCTGATTTTCATAACCTCACCCATGTTGATGATCGGCGCGTCAACCATGATGTCTCACACAAGCTGCCTCTTTGCGCTCACGTGGACGGTGTGGATGGCGATTCGCAGCCAAGATAAAGACAGTCGCTGGTGGCATGCGAGCTTGGTCGCGGTGTTCTTCTCTCTCGCCTTTTTCAATCGCCCACTCACGGCGGTTGCGATCGGCACTCCCCTACTTGTGCTCTGGCTGCGAACGACGTGGCGCAGCGATGCGCGCAATCAGCGGCTGATCGCCTTCCTTGTGCCCGCGGGCGTCTTTGGCGCGCTCTTTCTCGTGGTTAACCAGGTGCAAAACGGCAGCCCTCTGCGCATCTCCTACGCCGCAGCAATTGACTACGCCCAAAGCAATCAATGGCGTTTCACGCACTGGACGGAGAAGTCACGCATGAGTGTGGGCTTCTTGGATACCAGCTTGTATTCCAGAGGCCTCGCCGAAAACGGCCTCGCGCTATTTCGCCTCAACGCATCGTCTTTTGGATGGCCGGCATCCCTTCTCTTTTTGCCGCTGGCTTGGCGCCACAAAGAAGCAAGGCCGCTGTGGTGGATGCTCTTGCTCTTTGTTCTCTTGCATCTCACGGTCGCAACCGCCGGCATCGATAGTTTTGGCCCCGTGCACTACTTCGAACTCGCACTACCACTGATCTTGCTCACGGTCCTTGGCGCGCTTCGAGTCTCTCGGTTCCTGGCAACAATGCCATCGCAGCTCGCACGCTACCAGCGGGCTCCAATAACGGCGATCTGCGTGATGATACTACTTTCTCTTACTGCCTTTTCACCGCGACGTATCGGTGCTGTGGGCGATATGGCTGAGAGAACCAATGCAGTCCATCGCGCGCCAGAACAGGCAAATCTCTCCAATGCGATCGTCTTCGTGCACATGGGGCTCAATCGATGTCACCGTGGGACAACGCGCGGATTTGTTTTTCAGCGCCCCAACAACGACATCCACCACAGAAACTCGGTGCTGTGGGCCAATCACCTTACGGTGTCCAAGGACAAACTCCTCATGGAGGCCTACCCAGGGCGAGCTGGCTACATTCTTTGGTGGCAAGGCAAAGAGTGCACGCCGCTCTTTATCCCTCTCGACGAAATCGTCGATGGCCAGATCGAGCCCGGTGTGCCACCGAGCTACGACCTCTCAGACGCGTAGTGATTGGCTCTCGCAGCAACGGGATCCGGAAGAAACGGTGAAAGCTATACCGGCTGGCACAACGACCAGATGCGGCAATAAGAAAACCACCTAGACTCTCTAGTGGACTTCGAGCAACAGATTCGAGGGCAGCCCGAGGAATTTGTGCGTGTGAATCGTAAAGGCTCGGCCTTTTGGCACGAGGGATGCGAGCGCATCGTGGTCGAGTAAATTGAGATTTTCTTCTTTGGCAAAGAAGTCGAAGCCGAGTGTCTTGTACAGTCGTCTGTACGTTGGCGTTGGCAGGTAGTGCAGAAGCGGAACGAGCGTATGAAGCTCTATCGGATACCAGCGATTGGGCGTGGTGAAGAAGGCGTTCTTTGCAACTCGAAGCGTTTCCTCCACGAACTTCTTTTGATTCGATCGATTGCCCACATGCTCGACCACAGCGCTGCAGAAGGCGATATCAAACTCGCCGTCCTCGAACGGTAGACCTTCATCGCGCGAAACCTTGAGGTATGTGGATTCGGGAAAGAGCCGCTCGTAGTCGCCGCCGTCTTCCAATCCACACGCGACAACCGAGGAAAGAAACGGGTAGCGCGACTCAAAGAAGTACTGTTCTGCAACACGCAAGTTGGCGTTGACGCCAATGTTGACGATGCGTTGTTCTTTGCGCGGCGCAAACATCTTCTCGAAGCGCTGATAGAGCGCTTCCTGTTGCGTCGCAAGGACGGAGCGCCACAGCGACATCGGCAGAGCTTTCTTGTAATACTGATCGCTCCGATGCTCTCCGTTGCTCATGGCCGGCATTGTAGCAATGGCTCAGACCGCGATGAAAGTAGCCCTACAAGGCCATGCGCGATACTCTCTAGGCCTCGATGCCCAGCAATTCAGTAGGTAGCTTCTTTGACAAGAACGCGGCGGGCTATCACGGACGACGGGCGGGCATGCAGTTTCACCACCGCGTTATCGCCAAGCAAATCGAAGACGGGCTCACGGGCCATGTGTTGAGCGTTGGTGGGCTCTGGAACGATCGCGGTGACCTTCGGCACCTCGGGTCACTAACGGTCGTCGATCTCTCGACAGAGATGCTTGGGGCGTACAACGAAGAGCCCATTCACGCGCTTCAGGCAAACGCGACAGCATTGCCGTTTGCTGACGCAAGCTTTGACCACGTTGTACTGCCACTGATTTTGCACCACATTGCCGGCTCCACTGCAGCACAAGCACAACACGGAGTGCACAGTGCCCTGCGGGAGAGCCGCCGAGTGCTTCGACCGGGCGGCACGCTGTGGATCAGTGAGTTCTGTGTCGCCGAAACGCTCTACGCAGCAGAGCTCCTCGCGGTGCCGGCGACACGCCAAGTGTTGGCTCGCATCGAGACCCCACTTGTTGTCATGCACAGCGAAGAGTTCTACAGAGCAGCGTTGCGAGAGAGAGGCTTTGCAAAACTCGAAGCCACCCGGATCCACGCGCCAGGAGCCAAGCCCTACGACCTCATCACTCCGGTGATTGGAGTGCCCCGGCTAAAGATTCCCCGGCTGCTCTACCCGATTCATCCAACGCTCTTTCGCGCTACCGCTGTCTGAGCTCTTCGCCCGCGTTCTTCGTCCGCGAGAGTTCGCGTTCGTTGAGTCGCTCAAGGACAAAGACGTGGGCCATGCTCAGCGGCCAGGATTCTCCAAAGGCGGCGTGCCCCACCCGAGCCACCAGTTCGTTGCCTCCTTGCAAGAAACGACGTGCATCGCTGGCTCGCCCCGAGAGCGAGGGCACGACTTGGGTAACGCGAAGGCCACAGCGTTCGGCGAGAATTCGAAGTCCCTGCGGTGAGGGCAGGAAGACGTGCCACGGCGGTGCCAAGCTCCCGAAGAATCCGGGGAGTTCACGGTCGCGGCCGCCAAACTTGAACATGGGGCCAAGAACGCGAGGAATGCCCGCAGTGGGGCACTGCAGCACAATGCGGCCATGCGAGGAAACCCGTTCTGCCATTCGCAAAAGCTCGCGTTCGGGCTCGGCGAGGTGCTCAAACACCGCCATCGAGACGATGGTCTGCACGGGAGCCCCACCGGTATCGAGGTCGGTCAGATCTGACACCGACCCCTGCTCTACATCGAGCCCAAGTTCGCGAGCGGCTTGCACCATCACGGTATTGGGCTCGATCCCTTTATAGGGAATATTCTGATCTAAGAACAAACGCCCGAGATTGCCCCAGCCTGCACCGAGCTCGACAACAAGCCCGTCCTCGTGCGCGTTCCGTCCCTGCGCCACTAGTGAAACCACCTGCTGGCACACCCGAGCGCGGGTAACTCGATGTTCCTCCGCACTCTCGTGATAGTGACCATCGGAATGGTAGGAATCCTTATAGAGTGCCGAGAGGGACTCCTCGTCGGGAATGTCCAACAACTGCACTGACCCACAACGTGGGCACACACCATACCGAGCATCCGTGCGCCGCCCTAAATCGGCAAGATGCGTGGCGCACGCCAGGCAATTGGACTCTTCCCCCATCGACACAATCATGCACTTCTCTTGTGGCGAAGTCGAAACCCACGGTCGATGGTCTGCCGTGGAACACGCCTGTTGAACCGGCTCTCTTGAACCGCACGTTGAGCAGCATTCACACCGCCGCTCGGAGCGACGCATATCGGTGAGCACGCTATGCTTGGGGGAGAAAGACTAGGCATTGACTGAATCAGACAAAGAGCTACTCACGGTCATTATCCCTTGCATCAACGAAGAGGAGAGCATTGCGCTAACCGTTGAGGACGTGCTCAGTTATGAGGAGGAAATCGACGTTCGATTGGAGCTCCTGCTCATCGACGACGGTTCCACCGACGCGACGCTGGACATTATGCGAGCGCTTGCAGAAGAGCACAGCAATGTCCGTGTGCAAGTGAATGAACGAAATCTTGGCGTTGGACGCTCGGTTATGAACGCGTACGAGCAAATTGACGATGCCTCTTGGATCACCGTGGTGCCCGGTGACAATGAGTTTCACTTTGCAAGCATTCACAAATTTCTTGCCGTTCGAGAAGACCACGACTTGGTCATTGGATATCTGCAAAACAGCGTTATCCGGCCGCTCCACAGACGCCTCGCATCTCATGCTTTCGCGACCACCGTGCGATTTGTCTACGGGCTTCCCTACCGGAATCTCAACGGGATGAAACTGTACAGAGCCTGGGTCTACAAGGGCATTGAGGTGCTCTCCGGCGGCCATGCGTACAACGCCGAGCTTCTCGCCAAAGCAGTATTGCGCAATCCCTTCTTGCGAATCACCGAAGTCTCCTTCGTCGCTCGAGGTCGCACACAAGGTACGTCCAAGGCCTTTAAACCTCGCTCGGTGGCTCGCGCCGTCTCCGAGTTTGCCCGAGGTCGAGTTTCCGTGAACAAGTATCGAAGCGAGACTCTGAATATCAAGCCATGAGCGCGCACCCCTTTGCCAGCATCAGCATTCTTGATCTAGGAAAAAAACCTAGAAGCCAAGGAATAACGTCGGTACTGGACAAGGGCCTTGGCCCCGCCGGGCTCGCCGATCTCGTGCGCACCTCCGGAGCTTGGATCGACGTGGTCAAGTTTGGTTGGGGAACGTCTCGAATGCTGCCAGCAGAGGTGCTCAAAGAGAAGTTGGCGATCTTGGCCAACGCGGGAATTCGCGCCTGTACCGGCGGTACTATGCTTGAGGTTGCCAAAGCGCAAAACCAAGTGGAGGCCTTTCTCGACAGTGCCCTAGAGCTGGGCTTTCCAATTGTCGAAGTCTCCAACGGCGTTCATCCAATGCCTGCGCACGAGAAACTCGAACTCATTGGGCAGGTGCGAGTTCGAGGCCTGGTTGCCTGGAGTGAGGTTGGCAAAAAGGATCCCGAGGAAGATGCACGCATTCCCATTGGAGAGCGACTCGCCGCGATCCGAAGCGAGTTGGATGCGGGCGCCGAGAAGGTCATCCTCGAGGGCAGAGAGTCGGGCACGGTGGGAATTTTTGATTCCGCAGGGCAGCCTGTTCGCGAATTGCTCGACCGACTTGCCGAGGAAATTGGCACCGAGGCGCTGGTCTTTGAGACCCCGCGCAAGGAGCAACAGGTTTGGATGATTCAAAACTTTGGGCCTGCTGTGAACCTCGCAAACATCGCTTCGACGGATGCGATTTCTCTCGCAACCTTGCGCACAGGCCTGCGAGGCGACACGTTTAGAGACGTTCAGCTATCGGGTACCCAAGTGTTTCTGGAGATGGGTGTTGGCGGTGCGATGCGTGCGCGAACCCGCGGTGGTGTGGTTGTCCTTATCGACGCGCTCCGAGCAAGTGCAACCATGGTGACGGCGCTCGCCATTGGGATGACGTCGGTTCGCCCCGTCGCCTCGCTCGAAGATTGCAAAGGCGATGTAACGGCCGGAGAACGAGGTGGCCGGAAACTGCCAACCCTCGACCACAGCAATAGCCCAAGCGAATTGCACCAATGTGACTACAAGGGGCGTTCCCTGGTTTTAACCACCACCAATGGGACCGAGTGCCTTCTCGCTGCAAGTTGCCCACAAACCGTAGTTTTAGTAGGAACAACTCTGAATGCCAGTGCCGTTGCGCAAAGCGCGCTGACGATCGCACAGGATCGCAACGAGCCGATCACGCTCTTGATGGCCGGGAGAAACAATCAACCCTGCATCGAGGACGAGCTTGCCGCTAGCGAGATCTTTCACGCAATGGGCGATTCTGCGCATATGCACGGCTCCCTGCCGCGCTCCTCATCGGCGCTCGAAGGAAGCTTCTTTGCCGGCGACTCGGGCCAAAACCTCGTGGCTCTCGGCTACAGCGACGACGTTCGCTATTGCGCCCAACTCGACACCCAGACCGTCGTGCCCATCTTTATCGACGGAGAACTCGTGGCGTACAGCGCGTAAGAGATGACTACAAAGCAAGTCAGAGTATTGGTGACGAGTATTGGTGGCAGCCCTGCCATCGATGTTGCGCGGTGCCTTCGCCAGGATGCGAGCGTCGAAATCATTGGTGGGGACGCCGGAGAATGGGGACGCCGAATTGGGGAGACGCTCTGCGATCGCGTAGTCGCCCTGCCGAGAGCCGACCAGGCCCCCGACGAATTTGTCGCAGCCCTGCAGGCCTGGGCCGCCGATGTTGATTTCATCTTCATCGGTCTCGACTCTGAGATTGAGGTCATCGCAACCGTGGGCGCGCAGTTGGGCGTGGAGAGTGCGTTGGCTCCAGTCCATATCTTGCCAACCCTTCTCGACAAGATGGCCACCAAGCGCGCCGCCAATCTCGGCCATGCCTTTCCCCGCACCCACGACATCGCCCAGCCAAGCGACCTCGATCGGATCTTCGCCGAGGAGGAGGTGGCGCCGCTTTGGATACGGCCGCAATCCGGCACCAGCGGACAGGCGAGCCTCTGCGTTAAGACGGTCGACGAAGCCCGCGCATGGATGCAGTACTGGGACACCCGGGTGTCGGGAATTCGATGGATGATTCAAGAGTTCTTGCCCGGTCGGAACCTCAACTGGTCCGGTGTATACGCGCACGGGGAACTCAAGGCTTGGGGCGCCATGGAGCGATTGCAGTACTTGCTTGGCAATGTTGCTCCCAGCGGAGTGACCGGCCAGGTCAAGCTCTGCGCAACCATCGCGGACGAGAAGGCTCAGAACATCTCTGAGCAGGTGATTCGCTCTATCGATCCATCCCCGCACGGAATCTACAGCGTCGACCTACGAGAGAATGTCGACGGCGAACCCCGAGTCACAGAGATCAACCCACGCCTTGCAGGGCGGCCGTGGCTTATGGCAAACGCGGGTGCCAATCTTCCTCTTGCGGCCCTACGCGCCCTTCGCGGTGAATCCGTTGGCAATGCAGTCGAGGCAGACGGCCTTCGGGCAGGGGTTCAGCTCTATCGACACGTGGACATTGAGCCGCTCCTCTACGAACCTGGGTAGAAGCCCTGCGTGGCCCCCCTCCTCTACCCACTACACACAGCGGTAGACAGCCGCCGCCAACGCGCGTGCACGCGGCGAGCGGATGTGGTGGGCCATCTTGTTGGGTATGTAAGAGATTGCGAGTTCTTCTGTGGGGTCGCACCAACCGAGAGCCCCGCCAGCGCCCGGATGACCAAAGCTCTCGGGGTTGGGTGAGAACATCATCTCATCCTCTTTCACAAAGCCCTGCGTCCACCCCTGCGGCTTTCGGAGCACTCGATCCATCTTGGTCCAGCTTTGCGTCTCGCGCAGCGGCAACAGAGAATCTGCGCTTACAAGCCGATGGCCATCGATCGAGCCACCACAGGCAAGCGCCGCATAGACCCGTGCGAGCCCGCGGGCGTTGGCGATGCCATTGCCCCACGGGAGCTCCATGGCACGCACGCGCGACGTGTTGAAGTTGCCGATGCCTTTGGGCCCGAGTTCTGCGGGATTCGCAAAGGCTTTCGCGGCCTCTTTGCCAAACACGACCTGCCTGTACACGCGGCCTTCGTTGCCCTGATGAAAGAGCATCTTTGGAACGATCTTGAAAAACAGCTCGGCCAAACCCGCGGGGTGCGAAGATGAGACGCGCTTTTCTTCCGATGGAGGCAGGCCCAAAAAGACATCTGCCCCCAGCGGCGTTGCCACCTCGCGACTAAGAAATGTACCTATGCTCTCGTCTGTGAGCCGTCGAAACAGTTCGGCGGTGTAAATGCCGTAGGTAACCCCGTGGTAGCCTTGGTCGGTATCTGGTTCCCAATAGGGAGCCTGTGCAGCAGCAATGCGAGCGACTTCTTCGGGGCGAGTCGCAAAATCATCAAGACTGATTGGCTCATCGATCGCAACAAGGCCCGAGCGATGGTTGAGCAAGGTGCGAATGCTGATCGCCTCTTTGCCCTTGGCCGCAAACTCGGGCCAGTACTTGGCAATGGGTTCGTCGTAGTCGAACACGCCGCGGTCGGCGAGCATCAGGAAGCACAGAGCCACCATGCCTTTGGTCGTCGAGAACATCGTGCAAAGCGTGTCTCGCTCCCAAGCCTGCGTTCGAGCCTTGTCGACGTAGCCGCCCCACAGATCAATGACCTTTTCACCACGATGCCAAACACACAAGCTCGCTCCAAGCTCCTGCTTGGTTTCAAAACTCGTTTCAAAAACTCGATGCACTTCTTCAAATGCAGTCGAACATTCCCCTTGGGTGCGGGCGGTCACCTGATAACGGTATCAGCTAACAGGCAGCTAACGACGGCGTGGACCGAATCGAGCCAACAAGTTCTGGTGCGAGAGTATCTAGTTTTAGGCCAATTCCCTCGGAGCTGATTTCGCTACACCAACCGACCGTTGCAACGGTTGCTCCCAGTTCAAAGCGAAGGTCGCCAGAACAAAAGAGAATCAAGACACGGTTGTCTTCGCAAAGCCCATGGTCTGGAGATTTCGCCTTGATGAAGAGCCCAGTGGGACAGAGTTCACAAACCGTTGCCTCGAGCTCATGGTGGTGTGCATCGATTACCCGAAGTGTCCATCCCGCAATCGTGTACAAGCCTGTGTCATTCATCATTTGAATCGTCCTTATCCGCGCAGGACACCCCTGCTTTCCAGGGTCAAATCGGACGTTCCCAAGAGAACTTGAGGATGGCACTCTATGTGCCGCATTTTCCCCTAGGGCTTGGCGTTGGCGGCAAACCAATCCCAGTTTAGGTCGTCGAAGTTGGCGCGCAACACGGGGATGTGTTCTCCGCCCTCAATGACCCAAAGCTCAACGCCGCCGCCCGCGGGACAGCCATCGTGTCTCTCAATTCGGGTTTCGTCACCGTCCACGGTGCTGTCCAAATCGAGTCGTGTGGCGTCGGTGGTACGAGCGGCGCTGCAGCCATTCTTTGTCGCCCACTGCTCCGCGGCAGCTTCGGCGCCTGGGTAACTGCACTGGGCTTCTGCGCACACAGCGCCACCCTCGTACAAAATCGTGGAGTCTGCATCCCCGTGAATCTGCAAAATGCTGACGGGTTCGCTCGGCACGCAATCGGCGGGACTCAAATGCGTGGTCCCCGCGAGACTTACGATGCCGGCAATCACATCGGCATGATCGCAAGCCATGCGATGGGCCATAAATCCTCCATTCGAGTGGCCCCAAAGAAAGACGCGCTTTGCATCCACGTTGTACTCGGCGCTCACATCATCGATGAGTCCGCGAAGGTACGTCGCATCGTCAACGGCGCTCGCATCGAAATCACAACACGCCGCCGTCGCATTCCAATACTGCTTGCCGTCGGCATTGACGAGTCCATCCGGTGCCATCACCAATACGTTTTGATCGTTTACAAGCTCACCGATGCGACTATAGGCAAGTTGTACAAGCCCGGTTGCGCTGTAGCCGTGCAACACGACGACCAACGGCAACGCTTCGGATCCATCATAAGCATCGGGCACGCGCAGTTCGGTCGGCCTGTCGCCGCCAAAGACCGTTGCCAGCCCATCGGGCGCATCCATCGCCGCTCCCGCCGCATCGGAAGACTCCGCAGCATCGCTTCCACAGCCACCCGCGTGGAGAACGAAGAATACGGCGACGAGAAGGCTGGATGCGGTGCGCATGCCGAACTGTACTGCGTGTCCTGCAGCGGAGTCGAGCGACTTCGCTATTGGCAACTCAGAAGTGGCAAGAGTTTTACCTAGGCACCACGACTCAGGACAGACAACTAGTCAAAGCGGCTGCTGAATTGAAGCGCGTAGCCACTCGCGCTCCCTGTGGCGCTTCCGGTGTTCTCAATTCGCAACGTCCACCGGCCGTTAAGATCTTCGTCGCCAGGATGCATGAGGTTTGCATCGATGCTGAGTGAGGTTTGCCCCGGGCTCGCATCGGTAGCTCCCGTGAAGACCGTGGCGAGGCTTGCATTGTCGCGACCTGCGGGGATTACCGTGATGTTTAGCGCACTCACGTCTGGATGGTTGAGATTGAATTGGATGCGAGCATCCTCGGGAACGGTTGCAAGGCCGTACACAAAGATGTCTTGCAGGGCGACGCCATTTGAAGGAATCGAGAAGCTTGTTTCCGAAGCGAAACTTCCAAACATCCAAGCGGGGCGACAGAAGCCGTTGTCAAAAATCGTGAGACCAGAACAGAGCAGACCATCCTCAAACGAACAATCCGCTTCGCTAGCGCAATCGTTGCCGTTGGCCGGATGCCCCTGGCCAAGCGTTGGTTCGATGCACTTGCCAATGGTGCCTTCGGTTGGATGCTCGATACGACCTTGGCAACGCAAGCCGCCTCCGCAGTCAGCGTCTTCGCTGCATGCAGCCCAACCGGGGCCTACAGAGACATCGCAACCAAGATTGGCCTGCGCCGTGCCATCGTAAATATCTCCATCGACGATGCGGGCAGCGAGTTCGCCGCTCTCGGCGTGAAAGACCGCACCAAAGGAGTTGTCGCCTGCACCGAATTCGTAGGCCACAAAGGCCATGTCATTGCTTCCGTCCCAGAAGCGAAGTTTGTTGATCTCGTTTTGGTCGACAAAGTCAAAGCCCTCAACAAGATCGATGTCATCGTCGGCAGCCGTCTCACCGATGGCGAGGATGATGCGTGCTTGTTCATCCAGAGGCAGCGCTTGTGCATCCGCCAGATCTAGCGTGCTTCGCTCGGTAAAGAGGAACCGGGGATTTTCTGAGAGCTGCCAGAACATGCGACCAAAGGTGCAGTTGTAGACGGGCTCAAACTCCACCTCGCATGCTTGGACGTAGTCGGTGGCAAACGTTTCAAAATCGATTGAGCAAAACTCTGAGTTCGGATCCGAGAAGCATAGTGAATCGAGCATCGGGCCTTGGAGGTCTCCCTCGGTGGCGCACTGCGCGAGCGCTTCGGAATTGAGAAGTGGCGTTGCCTCGGAATCAAACTCGGCGTCCTCGAGAAGGATTTCGATACAATCGCGAAGTTCGTTGGCGACGGCGGGGTGACACACATCGGGCGAGGCCTCACAGCATGCGGAAGCCACGTCCCGACCTCGGCCGGTGTCTTGGCAGGCATCGCCAACCGCCTCTGCCACTTCGCAGCTGAGTTCGTCGTTGAGGTCGCAACAGGTTCGGGGCGCGAATTGTCCAGTGACGGCTCCGGCGCCTCCCGGGTCATCGCCCCAAGCGCAGAAGGTTCCGTTCTCTTGCTCTCGCCAATCGGCACCGGCACAAACCTCAGCGCAGCACTCGGTGGCGACAAATTGGCCATTGTCGGTGTTGACGCATCGGCGCTGTGTGCCCTCCGCTGAATTCAAGTCAGCATTCTCGGGGCACTCGATGAGGCCATCGGCCTTGTCACTATTGGGGCCGCCAGCGGGGTTTGGCGAGCAGGCAGCGGATAGAGCAAGGGTGCCGAGAAGCAGAGAGAGGCGCAGAGTCGGGAACATGGCTTGCGCAAAAGCACAATGTGGGCCAAGAACTCACACCATTGATTATAGTTACTTACGGGTAAAGAGGGGCCACTCGACCGGCCGTCTCCAAGCCCCTGCTGTCCGCTCTGGGCGCCACCAAAGTTCGGCCGCGAGGTTACTTCTTCTTGAGGATCGCCTTTATGGCTGACTCGTATTCACTCTTGTCAAACATGCCCTTATCGATGCACAGCTGCACCAAAGCGTCCACGCGCACCATCACTTCGGCCTCGTCCGAGATCCGATGAAATGGCTTGGTCTTGGGCCGCGGGACGACCTTCTTGGGAGGTTTGGGAGTCTGGACGATCTCCGAGCGCTTCATGACTTCGGTGACGAAGTGTTTGTAGGCGCTCTCGATCATCTCTTCAACGGCGGAGAGAGTTACCAGCGCGGGCTCTACCGTGCAGCCGCTAATGTGCTCGAGTTCGGCGATGCTCACCGCATCCGTCGGATCCGCCATGGCCACCCGCAAGAGCCGTGGGCCCGAGCCATAGATCCCAATCGAAATTGCGAGCGCTCGGAGGCGGCGGCTGTCATCGAGGCTAATCTCGCGCAAGGCATCCGAATCAAGCTCCACTTTGGCCGGGTCGAGAACGGCGACGCGCACATGTTTTCTAAGAGCTGCGATGAGCGCCACCTCATCCACGCCGTGCTCTCGAACGACCGGAACAATTAGCGGAATTCGCGCAGAATCCGCAGCATCAGCGGCCTGGGCTACCTCCTCTGTGGTTAGTAGCCCCTCGGCAATTACAATTTCTGCCAGTGAATCGGGCATGGGCCAGGGTGCGCGCTCTCTCGGGCTGAGACTCGGGCTGAGAGGAGCGCTAGCAACCTGTATATACCGGCCGAGAAAGCCAAGCAAGAATCGCGTAAGGATCTAGATCTTCTGGTTCGCTGCGCTATTCTCCGGCCGCACGGCACATCGCCTAAAGAAGTACGAAGACCATGGAATCAAGCACAACAGGCACTAGCACTACAGGCAGCTCTGGCGGCCCAATCCCAACTCACGAAGAAGTCGAAAAAGTTGTTGTTCGTTTCGCCGGCGACTCCGGTGATGGCATGCAGCTAACGGGTACGGAGTTCACCAAAGCCGCCGCCCTCGCAGGCAACGACATCTCGACGTTCCCAGACTTCCCGGCTGAGATTCGCGCTCCCGCAGGCAGCATTGCCGGTGTTTCTGGATTCCAGTTGCACTTCAGTTCTACCGACATTCACACGCCGGGCGATGCACCCAATGTGCTTGTGGCAATGAACCCCGCCGCCCTCAAAGCAAACATCGACGACTTGGTTATCGGCGGTACGTGCATCATCAATATCGGTACCTTCACAAAACCCAACTTGGTGAAGGCTGGCTACGAGAGCAACCCTCTCGAAGACGAAGAGCTTCAGAAAAAGTATGAAGTTCATCCGGTCGACATCAACAAGATGGTCAATGCCGCTCTCGAGGAGACCGAGCTTTCCTCAAAAGAGAAAGGGCGCTGCAAAAACTTCTTTGCCCTCGGTCTTATGTGTTGGCGTTACGAGCGCGATTCCGAGCCGCAGCTGGCGAACATTCGCGCAAAGTTTAAGAAGAAGCCGCACCTCGCCGAAGCCAATGTCCTGGCCTTTAAGGCGGGCTTCAACTACGGCCTTACCGCCGAGGTGTTTCAAACCACCTACAAGGTCAAGCCAGCCGTCTTTGAACCCGGTCGGTACCGCAACATCACAGGCAACGAAGCCGTTGCGCTGGGCATGGTCGCCGCCGGCCAACTCGCAGATTGCAAAGTCGTCTTTAGTGGCTACCCAATCACGCCCGCTTCGGGAATTTTTCACTACCTATCGAACTACAAGAACTACGGCGTCACCACGTTTCAGGCAGAAGACGAAATCGCTGGTGCGGCCGCGGCTATCGGTGCTTCCTACGGTGGTGCAATCGGCGTCACCGCTTCGTCGGGTCCTGGTATCGCGCTAAAAGGCGAAGCCATTGGCCTTGCAGCGATGATCGAGCTTCCGCTTGTGGTGCTCAGCATTCAGCGCGGTGGTCCTTCCACGGGCCTGCCAACCAAGACCGAGCAAAGCGATCTCTACCAATCGCTATATGGCCGAAACGGTGAGTGTCCAATCCCCATCGTTGCCGCCAAGACTCCTGCAGATGCGTTCTACTGCGCAATCGAGGCAACACGCATCGCCACCAAGTACATGACTCCGGTCATTCTCTTGAGCGACGGTTACATTGCCAACGGTGCCGAACCTTGGAAGCTGCCACAGGTCGAAGACCTCACACCGTTCCCCGTTGCGCACCTCAAAGATGCCAACGGTTGGATGCCGTACAAGCGCGACGAGGAAACCCTGGCGCGCGCCTGGGTCGCTCCGGGAACCCCGGGCATGGAACACCGCGTCGGCGGCCTTGAGAAAGACTTTCTCACCGGCAACGTTAGCTACGACGCCGAGAATCACCAGAAGATGTGCCAGGTCCGCGAAGACAAAGTCCGCGGCATCGTCCAAGACTACGACGCTTTGGACCTCGATGGCGAAGACTCGGGCGATGTACTCGTCCTGGGTTGGGGCGGCACCCACGGTGCTCTGCGACAAGCAACGGGCGTCTTGCGCGAACAGGGCAAGAAGGTTAGCCACGTGCAAATCCGCCACGTCTGGCCTCTCCATCCGGGGCTTGGTGATCTGATGAAGAACTTCAAACATGTTCTCGTCTGCGAGCTCAACATGGGCCAACTTCGAACCGTAATCCGATCAGAATTTCTCGTAGATGTTAAGGGCTACAACAAGATGCAAGGTAAGCCCTTCACTGTCGCCGAGATTTGTAACGCCGTAAGCGAGCTGGTGTAGTCATGACTGTAAAACTGAAACGCAAAGATTTTGTAAGCGATCAAGAAGTTCGCTGGTGCCCTGGCTGTGGCGACTACGCCATTTTGGCCACCGTGCAGAAGACCCTCGCCGAGACCGGTTCCAAACCAGAGAACACGGTCTTTGTCTCGGGCATCGGTTGCTCGAGCCGCTTTCCGTACTACGTAAAGACCTACGGCTTTCACTCGATCCACGGTCGCGCTCCGGCGATTGCCACGGGTCTCAAGCTCACAAATCCTGAGCTCGAAGTTTGGGTCATCACCGGCGACGGCGATGCACTCAGCATCGGTGGCAACCACCTTCTTCACGCGCTTCGGCGCAACGTGAACCTCAACATCATCTTGTTCAACAACAAGATTTACGGTCTCACCAAAGGGCAGTATTCGCCGACGTCAGAAGAGGGCACCAAGTCTCCAACAACGCCGTTTGGAAGCATTGATTACCCACTCAACCCCGTGTCCTTTGCACTGGGTTCCGGAGCTACCTTCGTCGCCCGCGCCATTGACGTAGACGCCAAAGGCCTGGGTCCAATCTTGGCCGCAGCAAAAGCCCACAAGGGTTCGTCGCTCATCGAGGTTGTGCAGAACTGCCCCATCTTCAATGACAACGTTTGGGATGCGGTCACAAACCGCGCAACGGCAACGACCAACCAACTTCGCCTCGAAAACGGCAAGCCATTGCTCTTTGACGACGGCAAGAAGGGCATTCGCTTGAGTGCCGATCTAACGCCAGAAATCGTCGAAGTTGGTGAAGGCAAAGTCGCTGAGTCGGAGCTGATGGTGCACAAAGAAAACGGCAGCGAGGCATATCACGCGCTTCTTGCCAGTATGGCGGCACCAGAATTTCCCCAACCACTCGGAATCATCAAGCAGGTCGAACGTCCGAGCTACGATGAGCTCGCTCACGCGCAGATCAATCAAGTGCTCGAAGAGCGCGGCAAAGGCGATCTGAATGCCCTACTCAACTCGGGAATGACCTGGACCGTTGGTCCCGATGGCCGCCCAGAGCAATAGCCGATACTCCGGCTTCTCGAACTGAGAATCACAAGCCCCCGCAAGAGACCACATGTTAGTGGCCTCGCGGGGGCTTTTCGTTAGTATTCAGCCATGTTCAAGCGCAGTTTGCTTTTCCCCGGCCTTCTCGCGATGGCTCTCGCCGGATCCACCACCTCGAGTTGCGTGGTCGGTGCCCCTCCGGGATTTAGCGATGGCGACCTTTGGTCGGTGCCTCTGGTGGCGCCGCTTGAAAACGATCTGCTGCTGGTGCCCGTTTCGATCAACGGCGAAGGTCCATTTCTTTTCATGGTGGACCCGGACTCTCCCGAGTCATCGGTTGAAGCCAGCTTGCAAGCAAGTCTCAATCTCTTTGCTGGACGCGCCGGTGCCCAGCGAGCGACCGAAGACGATCACCTCAACCGCATCATCATTGCGCAAATCGTAAAGATGAGTATTGGCGATCTCAACATTCGCAACATGCGCGTTCGTGTTCACGACGATGGAACGTACTGGTCCGGTAGCCGGCGCGTGCGAGGCATCCTTGGGCGCGACGTCATCTCCGACTCGCTGATCTACAAATTCGATCGCGACAAAGGAATGATGTACATCGGAACGCAAGGCAATCTTAAACACTCCGAAGAGGCCAAGAAGATTAGCTTCACCCAGAGCTACAACAAACACCGCCGCTACTTGGCGAAGGTGCAGCTCAATCGCAAACACAAGCTCACCATGCACCTCGACTTGGGGGCGCGAACTTCTATGATTTGGGCACGGCTCATCAAGAAGTTCAAGATGCCGAGCATTCCTGTGCAAGCAGAACTCGTTGACGAGTATGGCTTCCGTCGCACCGTCAACAACGGAACCATTGCCGGCATCGTTGGAGCCAACGAAGTGGAGGCGACCGCCGTCACGATGCTTCCGTACAAAGACAAGCGAATCGACAAGGATGACCTCGATGGCGTCATCGGTCTCAACGTTTGGAACAAGTACACCGTGACGGTCAATTGGCATCACAAGAAGTTTTGGTTGGAGGAGCGCAACTCCGACCTCACCGCCGATGCCGCCGCTCGTGTCTTGCGTTGGGGTGACCAGCTTGATGACTGTGCAACCTTGGCCTGCTTGCGCCCAACCCTGGAAGGTCGGCCCGAGCCTGTTGCCGCACCGGCCGCACCGGAACCTGTCGCAGCTTCCGACGAAGCACCTGCATCGGAACAGCCGCCCATGGATCCGGCAGCGCCCGTCGCAACGCCCGCTCCGACGCCCGCTCCCGTGCCGCCGCCCGCTCCGACGCCCGCTCCAGTCCCCGTGCTGGAGCCCGTTCGTGTTGCCGATCCTGTCCCACTCAGCCTACTCATTGAGCGCGATGCTCCCGGAACCGACTTTGCCTACGACGCCGTGGTTGCAGCAGTGGACGCCAATGGCGCGATGCTCGACCTGCCCATCTTCCTGGCGAGCTTCCCTGCTGGCGTAAGCTCGCTAAAGATCACGGGCCTCGGTCCGGATTATGCGCAGTCCGCCAAATTCGTTGTTCTCGACATGAACCCGGTAGGAACGCGAGGCTGCGAAGGCAATCAGTGCATCTACCCGATGCGAAACCCACAGTAGCGCGCCCAGGCTCCTGCTATATTCTGCGGACCTTCTACGGCCGGTACCTTCTTGCGTCTCATTGCCTCAAGCGTTCTCATGTTCGCCCTGCTCCTTGTCCCAACGGCTGGGTGCAACGACTCGCAGAGCAAGCAGTGCACTACCGTGTGCCAACGCGAAACAGATTGTGCCGAGGAGCAGAGCAACAAGGGCGAGCCGCATCCCTACGACTTTGATGAGTGTGTTGCCGCGTGCGTGAGTCTTGAGGCGGACAAGGCCAGCGTCGAACGTGTTCAGAAGCATATGCAGTGTGTCGAGAACGCCAGCGACTGCCAAACGCTTCTGAACTGCCGTATCTGAGCTCGAAGCGCATTCGTCACAAGCCTGCGCGACGTCTCCTGGTTCCCCTGCGGCCCGCCTTTGCTACACTGAGCTTCTATGGCCCCGAGCCCGCAAGGCGCCCCAATCGATCGCTACGTTGTTCTCGAATACCTTGCCGAGGGCGGCATGGGTGCGATCTATCTTGGCAAGAAGATGGGGGCCGGTGGGTTTGAGAAACAAGTTGTTCTCAAGCAGCTGTTGCCCGAGTTCACCAGGCAGCCCGAGTTCATCGATCTCTTTCTTCGCGAAGCTCGGCTCTCGGCAACGCTCGATCACGCCAACATCATCCACACCATTGATCTCGTAACTGCCGGTGAAGAGCACTTCATCGTCATGGAGTATCTCGACGGCGCAGACCTAAGAAGTATTCTTAAAAGATCAAAGCATCGAAGCAAAAAGCTCTCTCCGGCGGCCGGTATCTATATCGCACGGGAGCTGCTTTCGGCTCTGGCCTACGCGCACAACAAACACGGTTCCGACGGCAAACACCTTCGTCTCATCCATCGAGACATCTCGCCGTCCAACATTCTAATTTCCCACAACGGCGAAGTTAAGCTCACCGACTTTGGCATCGCAAAGGCCGCCACACACAACTCAGTGTTTTACCGAGTTAAGGGCAAAGTCGGCTACATGTCGCCGGAGCAAGCGCGGTCAGAAACCCTCGACGCTCGATCCGACCTGTACTCGATGGCGATTTGCCTATTCGAGATGATTACTGGCGAGCGGCTCTTGGTTACCGCTGGAATCACCACCTCCGCCGACGAGCTGTACTCCAAGCCGGTTCCGCTCGTCTCCAAGAAGGTTCCGGGGTTGCCGCCGGAACTCGATAAAGTGATGCTTCGGGCACTTTCCGTCGATCCACAGCATCGCTACCAAACTGCTGCCGAGTTTCAAGAGGCGCTTCTGCGCTGTGCCCACCGCCACGGCTTGATGATGAGCGCCCCCGAGCTCGCAACCCACTTGCGAAGTGTTTGCGGCGCTCACCACACATGGCGAGAAGAGTTCGACGAATCTCAGCCTGTCGAGGGCACAGAGCTTTACGGCAACGAAGAGGGCACGCAGCAGATCAACTACGCCGAAGAAGAAGACTACGATTACGACTTCGATGAAGTGCTCTCGGTCGATGGCGGCGACTTTGTGAACTCAGGCGGAAAGCGACGCGAACGAGCAAAGACCTCCCTCACATTGCTTGGCGACCTCAAGGGCGTCGAACTTACGTCGCTTGCTGCGCTTGGAGATTCCTCCGGCGAAGGCGCAGAGCCTCTCGTCGACTTGGACAGCTTTGGTTCAAACCAGAGACCGCCCGACCGAGAACGACAAGCTCCATCAGCGCCCGCACCGGTTTTGGGCGGGCAACCGCTGCCACCGCGCAATGCTGTCGCAACGCAAAACGCCGATGAGTACACCGGCGTCGTCATTCTCCAGGGATCGGGGCAACCTGACACCGGAGACGTTGCGAGTGGGGCGGTGAGCGCGCCAGTCGCTGCCAAGCGCGCTGCTAGCGAGTGGGGCGAGGTGCCTCAGAATGCCAAGAAATCGGGGCATCCTTGGATCATGCTCACTCTCATTGTGGTCCTCGGAGTTGGAACCGCCGCCGCCGTCGGTCTCACAGGCAGCAAAATCGACACCAGCGAGCCAAGTGGCAGCGAAGCGGAAACGCCCGCCTCCCAGTAGTCCCGTTGCGCACCGCTTCATGCCGCGGCGCGCAATCAACCGGCGGTTCCGGCAAGAGATGCGCGCTTGGCTGGTTCTGTCGGCCATCTGCGTAGTACGATGCGATCACTCTCTGTATGTCTCGCGGTGATAAGACTCAACTTCTCGACGACCTGCCTGCCTTTTCACGGCAAGCTCAGGGCGGTGCGTTTTTAGCAATTGCCGGTCCTGACCGAGGCGACTCAACGTCGATTCGCGAAGGGCAAGAAGTCTACTTTGGATCGTCGACCGACTGCCAAATGCGCCTTACCGATAAGACGGTATCGAGGCGGCATCTCAAAGCGGTTTTGCAGAACAACAAAGCGATTCTGATTGATCAAGGGTCAACGAACGGCACCTTCATCCACGGTTCGCGCTTCAAAGAAATCACCATCGGTCACGGTGCTGAATTCAAACTCGGTCGCACAGTAATTAAGTACTTGCCCGAGGAAGAAATCGTAACGCCCGAGCCTTCGCCGGATCAGAATTTTGGTCAGCTCATCGGTGGTGATACCAAACTTCGCCAGCTCTTTAAGCTGATGAGCGATATTGCTCCAACGCAGGCGACCTGCCTCATCGAGGGCGAAACCGGCACAGGCAAAGAACTCATTGCCGAAGAGCTCCACAACCACTCCGATCGCAAGAACGGCCCATTTGTCGTATTCGATTGCGGCTCGGTGCCTCGCGAACTCATCGAAAGTGCCCTCTTCGGTCATATGAAGGGTTCGTTTACCGGTGCTGTGAGTGATCGCAAAGGCGCCTTTGCCGAAGCACATGGCGGCACGATCTTCCTCGACGAGATCGGCGAGATGGCGATCGACCTGCAGCCTTCGCTTCTGCGCGTGCTCGACAAGCGAGCCATTCGCCGAGTTGGTTCCAACACCTACGAGAACATCGACGTTCGCGTTGTTGCAGCAACCAACCGCGACTTGCGCGCTGAGGTCCAAGAGAAGAACTTCCGCGAGGATCTCTATTACCGCCTCGCTGTCATTCGCCTCTCGGTTCCGCCGTTGCGAGAACGTGGCAACGACATCCCGGTTCTTGTCGATCACTTCATGACGCGCTTTGCTCCAAGCAACACGCCGGGCCAAAGCCGCCTGCGAGTAACGCCCGAGGACATGCAAACGCTTCAGCGCCACGACTGGCCGGGCAACGTTCGCGAATTGCGCAACGCTGTCGAGCGCGCCTGCCTATTGGCGAATGGCGACTACGTGAGTCTCGACGATGCGCTCCTGCAAAGTGGCGATGCCGGCCCAGCAATGGGTGTGCGAACAGACCTGCCCTTTAAAGAAGCCAAAGGCCAGCTCGTTGAGATGTTCGAGCGCGAGTACATTGAAGATTTGATGACTCGTCACTCGATGAACCTCTCTGCGGCGGCACGCGAAGCGCAAATCGATCGCAAGCACCTGCGCGAACTCATCCGCAAGTACGACCTCGACCCTCGCAAGTAGCGCTGGCGCTCGTACGAGAGAGAGCCGCCGTGAAGATCATCGTCACAGGGCCTACAGGGAATGTTGGCAAGCACGTTGTTGCCAACCTCGTGCGAGACGGGGCTCAGGTTATCGCAGCAGGGCAATCGCCTGATCGCATCAAAGATGAGTGGGGTGATTGCGTGGAAGCCCGTCATTTGGATTTCTGGCAACCATCCACATGGCCTGGTGCACTTGCAGGAGCAACGCGATTGTTCTTGGTTCGCCCGCCGGCAATTTCGAAGGTCAAGCAGACCCTAAACCCGTTCGTTGACGAAGCTCGGGCGCGCGGTGTCGAGCACACGGTGTTCTTGTCTGTGGCTGGCGCCGATGCGAACCGATTCGTACCGCACCGCGCTGTCGAAGATCATCTGCGCACCCAGCGCCACGAGCACACGAATCTGCGACCGGGGTTCTTTGCTCAGAATCTGCTGTCTGCCTATCGTGACGACATTGTCTCGGATGATCGCATCTTCGTTCCGGCAGGACGACGGCAGCCGGTAAACTGGATTGATGCGCGAGATATCGCGGACGTTGCTTCGATGATTTTGTTGACCCCCGATGGGCATCGAGGGAAGAACTACACGCTGGCGGGACCTGGTGCTATTCCATGGAGCGAGGTGGAAGGGATTCTCAGTGAAGTTCTGAGACGCCGAATTCGGTATGAGCCAGCATCCGTCCTTGGCTATATTCGTCATCGGTCGCACGCCGGTGCGAAGCGTGGGGAAATCCTGGTTCAGACGCTTCTGCATTTCTTGCTGCGATTTGGCCAAGGTGCCGGCGAGAACACAACTGTCGAGCAATTGCTTGGTCGCCCTCCAAGGAGTCTGCGCACCTTCGTCGAGGATCATGCCCAGCGTTGGTCGCGTCAGGCGTCTGCGCCCGATGGTCGCGATCCTGCTGCTGGATAGGGCGCGGGCTCTCTGCATTCCTTGGTTTTGTGCGGGGAGCATTCCTTCTGTGTTCGCGCGTGGGGAGACTGCGAGTCGGCGGCGCATGGGGCAGGATGCGTTCCTTTGTGTTCGCGCGTGGGAGACTGCGAGTCGGCGGCGCACGGGCACTCCGCATTCCTCTGTCCTCGCGCGTGGGGAGGCTGCGAGTCGGCGGCGCACGGGCACTCCGCATTCCTCTGTCCTCGCGCTGAATCCTCGCCTTGAATATGACAGAGCCCGCGGCTGCACTTGGGTCCTTCTCCGCTTACAGCGCAGCACAGAGAAACGCAGATTGCCTTTCGTGCTCTGGCACCCCGATCGGGCGGGCAATCGGGCAATCGGACATCGCGGTGCACTGAACTCAGGAGCAGGAATAGTTCTGAGCTACGGCGCTTCTTCGCTTGCAGCGCAGCACAGAGAAACCGAGATGGGCTTTCGTGCTCTGGCACCCCAATCGGGCGGGCGGGCAATCGGGCATCGCGGAGGCAGTGAACTCAGGAGTAGGAATAGTTCCGAGCTACGGCGCTTCTTCGCTTACAGCGCAGCACAGAGAAACCGAGATGGGCTTTCGTGCTCTGGCACCCCAATCGGGCGGGCGGGCAATCGGGCAATCGGACATCGCGGTGCACTGAACTCAGGAGCAGGAATAGTTCTGAGCTACGGCGCTTCTCCTCGCGCGCGGTTCCAACTTCGGACTCATGCATGTGGGCAAGGCAGCTCGGTACACGCCAAAGCCGCGGGCCAGGTTGGGGTCCTTGTTCGGCGAGATTGCACAGCCGACGCTATTGCCACGCAAACGCCCTCGACCTAGCGCCTCACGCTCTCGCCCCCGTCGGCGAGCACCGACCGCAGCCGAACAAGGGCCCCAGCCGCCAGCCCAGGCTGCTGCACCGCGCGACGAACAACAAAACGCAAACGCCCCCAGCAAACTAGCGCCAGCCGAACTCAGCGAGCGGCCGCGTCGGTTCCGGAGTCTTGCGAAGTAGCGGCCGAACTCAGCGAGCGGCCGCGGCGGTTCCGGAGTCTTGCGAAGTAGCGACCGAACTCAGCGAGCGGCGGCGGCGGTTCCGGAGTCTTGCGAAGTAGCGGCCGAACTCAGCGAGCGGCCGCGGCGGTTCCGGCGTCTTGCGAAGTAGCAGTCGGCGAAGTAGCGGCGGCGGTGGTCCCGGCGTCTTGCGAAGTAGCAGTCGGCGAAGTAGCAGGTGTTGGAAGCGGAGCAGGAGCAGGCCTCTTCACCCGCCGCACTCGCCGCATCTTCGTATCCAAATACGGCTCGGTGCGTTGCGAGTGCGTATAGAAAACAATGCCCACACTAACGACCGACATCGTCACCATGGTGCCGAAGATAATTAGCGGAGCTTTGGTGGGTTTACCGTCGGGCACAACAGGTCGGGCACAGCAGTCTGCATGCGCTAAGGGACAACAACAAACTCGCGCTTCATAAGCGCGAGAAGGTTCTTGGCTGCTGCCAAATCGCTGCCCCAGTAGTTATCGAGAATCGCTTGCAGCTGACCGTGGTCGAGAACGAGCTGGAAAATGTCGAGCTCGTCTTTGCTTAGGTCGCGAAGCTTTCCTGCCACCGGTGTCGGTACAGCCAAGGCTGAGTGGGGCTGCGGAAGCTGACGTTGCATATGGCGGAATTCGTCGATCTGCCGAACGCCTTCCATGAGCAGGCCTTCGACCGACTCTTGGATTTCTTCCATCACATTCATCTCGCCGCCAGGCTCAAGTTCGAACTGCCCGGTTTCCCAGGTGAGCATGCGGTAAATCGCTTTTTGTGGACTTACGTTGAAGTCATCGTTGATGGCCGCAAAGTAAATCGAGCCGTTGCGAAGGTAGATGCGTCCCACACCAACAACACCGCTAATGCTGAGCACGCCGCTCTTGCGACTTGTCGAAAGCAATTGCAGCAAGTCGGGAAGAGGAATCTCTTCAATGACACCGGACATGGGTCGCCCGCCGCTACTGTTCTGGCGATTTGCGCCAGCTTCAAGACGTCTGCGCGCCTCGGCTTCGCTCTGGTGAGCATTCGCTGCGGGATCTACTGCAACCATCTTGATAATGGATGTACCCACCAAGATGCGATCGCCTTCGCGAATAGGAGAAGTACTGATCTTCTCACCGTTCACAAACGTTCCGTTTGTAGATCCCATATCCGAGATCGTGACCTCGGTGTCTGTCGTCGCGATCTTTGCGTGACGGCGAGACACCATGTCCTCAACCAGCACCATGTCTAGATCGCTAGAGCGCCCGATAATGATTTCCCTGTCCTTGCGAAGAGGAAACTCACCACCCTGGTACTTTCCGGAAATGAACCGGAGAGCGAATTGGGGCCTGTCTGACATGTTTTGCTTAGTATCCTCGGCAGCTTACGTGGTCAAAAAAAATGATACGTTGGCTACTTGGCTGCTGGCAAGCTAAGGCCCTAGATTTTCCTTAGGATCCATCGCGAGATCCACGTCTTTTTTGGCATCTGAGCCCGGTTCTTGCTCCTCGACATCCGGACTCTTGAGGATGTTCTGCACATGCCGGTAGACCTCGGCGCTAATTACGAGGCTGGAGTGGCCCAAATTCACGCTATGGCTTTCGCTGCCACGCAGCCGGGTACTCGACGGTGGGCACACCCAATCACGGGCGGCAGAGACTGAATGCACCTCCACATCACCGGGAATCGGGCCTTTGTGCAGCTCATCAAGAAACTTACTTCGCGGAAGAATCTGCCACGTCGATGCCGAGTAGAGCCCTACGGTGGCAATTCCGGCAAGCGCCGCCCAAGTTCCGTGAACGGGAGAGCCAAGGAGAATGAATCGCTTCACCTTCTTGTGCGCTCCCAGTTTCTTGATCATGTAGAGGCCAATGAGGCCGCCCATCGAGTGTCCGATGACGTCGATTTCCTCAACGCCGGTCTCAGCTAGCAGAGCGTCGATCTTGCGCTGAATTCGAAATGCTGACGTTCTGATGTCTTTGAGGTTGATCAGCCCAAGATTGAACGAGAGCACACAGAAGCCATCTTCCTCAAGGCGCCTCTCGAGCGGATACATCGATCCACGCGTTCCCATAAAGCCGTGGATAAGCACCACTGGACGAACGTCTTTGCCAAGCTGCTGAACGGCACTGGTTCGCTCTCGGCGATTTCCGCGGGCGAGATGCAAAAGGTACTTGAGACCATCGGCGCCGCCGGCGATGTCTTGCCCCACGGCACTGCGTCGACCAAGCCATCGATTGGGAGCGCCGGCGAGCCAACGCCCTAACCAGCCGTGCCACGTTTCAGGATCATCATGTTCGGACATTAAATACTGCTGCTGCTGCTGCTGCTGCATGAGAGATACATCAACGCCTCTCAGATGAAGCGCTTGGCTAATAGTTCGGGATCCTGAGCGTCTGGGCAAGTGTTTGCGTCCCTCGCTCGCATGTACCTACATGCGCTCCCCCAATGTAGTGATTCGATCGAACGTAGCCCTTCGAATTCATTGACTGAAATCTGTGGGCCCGCTACCGTTATATGTTGTGAACGCCTCGGGTACTGGCCCCTCGTTGCAGAGGCTCGGCAGGTATCACCTGTCCGAATGCCTGGGCGGTGGTCCAACGGGCGAGGTATTTCGGGCCCAGGTCTACGGCGTCGCCGGCATGGACCGAGAGTTCGCTGTTAAGCGCTTTCACACAAGCCTCGTTGCTGACCCAGAGGCCGCCTCCAGCCTTGCCGTTGCGGCTCGTATGTATGGCGCACTGGAGCATCCCAGGATTGCTCGCTTGCACGAATTTGGCGAGGCAGGTGGCCACACGTTCACCGCCACCGAGTACGTGCCTGGCTTGGACCTCGCCCAGCTCATCGACCAGGGTCGGCTCAGCTTGGGAACCGCAGCTCGGCTCGTCGTGCAAATCGGTAGAGCGGTTGGCTATGCGCATGGTCGCGGTCTTTCGCACTTGGGCTTGGCTCCCACCAATGTCGTCTGCAGTGATCGTGGAGAAATCAAAGTCACCGACTTTGGCGTCTTGCCTCCGAGGCTGTCGTCCGATCCGGCCCAAGATGAATCGCTCCGGCATCGCTTGTGCTACCTCGCGCCCGAGCAACTCGAAGGGCTCAGAACATCACCGGCGACGGATGTCTATCAATTGGGCACGCTGGCGTATGAGCTCATGGTTGGGAGAAGGCCGTACCAAGGCCGCACCAACGTTGACCTAGCACAGCAAATGCTGGGTATGCCCATTCCGGAAACGGGCTTGCCAAAGCCGTACGATAAACTCTTACGTCGGGCACTCGCTCGCTCCCCCTTTGAGCGCTTTCCCGATGCAGGCGCCATGGCAGATGCACTGGAGGCAGCGCTGCGAGCGTCTCCCACAGAAGGAACCGCGGCTGACGCAGGGGATGCCGTTGCCGCTCGACTGCAAATGCTCCTAGAGCGCCGTGATGGCCAAGCATCGGGCGTATTGAGCTTTCCCGTTCCGGCTCCTCCGCAAGCGCCAAGAGAAGAAGTCTTAGCTCAGGTCGCAGCGCCCAAGACACCCGGCACCCGCGACGCCCCCATGGCCCATACGGTGATGAGTACAGTGCCTTCTCTCCCACCGAGCCGCCCGCCATCCGCAGCTGAGACGGTTCCCTACTTGGGCGATCTCGATGACGATGAGACTCGCGTTGGAGACTTTAAGGACGATGAGGCTCCGACCTTTGCCGGCGACCAGGCCCCAACCGTTGTGCGCCCGGATGTTCGCGAAGACGAAGTCGACATGAGTGCCGATATGGAACTTGGTCCGGCGGGAACCGACCCTTCGGTGGCGCCGCAAGATCTGCTCGGTGGGGTTGCTTCCGCGTACACGCCACCCGATGAAGCACCGACCCGCATTCAAGCCGTAGCCCGTTCTGAGACCCAAGACGATGTTGAGACCCGGGTTCGCGATGAGGTTGGGGGCGAAGACATCTTCTCTCTCGTGGAAGATGATGTGCTTCCCAACCAAGGTCGCCGCCGTCTCGAATCGACATTGGGCGAGCTTGAACCCTCCGGCGTCTACGAGTCTCCACCGGCACAGGCCGGTCAGCCAAGCTACCCTGCGCCACCAAAGCCAGGCGTCCCGTCGGAGATGCGGCTCAACACCATCCCGCCGGTGCCATCGATGCCGCCGGTGCCATCGATGCCGCCGGTGCCATCGATGCCATCTGGACCCGGCACCGTTGGACCCGGCACCGTTGGACCCGGCGCCGTTGGACCCGGCGCCGTTGGACCCGACTTCTCCCAAGTCCCCGATGCCTATGCTCCGTCGGCAAATGAGCAATCAGAACTAATCTTAGTTCCCCAAGGCGGTCCCGAGTCGGTGCCAATCCCTCCACTGCCCTCTGTCGACTCGGGGATTGGGAGCCGTGGCCATCGCATGCCCGCAGAGCTTATGCCTGCTGCCGTCACGCAAAACACGGCCGCCAAATCGGGCAGCTCAAAGCTTCTACCAGCCATCCTCGGCGGCGCAGCATTGGCCGTAGGAGCGTTTTTTGGATATCAGTATTTAACCGAGGAGCGTGAATCAGGACCAAAGACCGCCAAGGTCGTGACGCATGATGGCGGTCTTGTGATTCCCGCAGCGGATCTCGTGGCCGCAACTCCTTCGACCCCAACAAACGATGCAGCAGCGGCAGTTGCAGCAACGACCGCCGATGCGGGCACAGGCACCGCAGTGGCGACCCAAGCCGATCCAGGAGACGCGCCGCTCGATGCCGCACCCATCGTTGAAACGACCGACCCACCGCCAGGTCCCGAATCGACGGATGTTGGCGCACGCCTGCGCATTCAAACCGATCCTCCCGGCGCAAAAGTCTATCTCGATGGAACGATGGTCGGCACGACGCCTGTAGATCTGGATGCATCGACGGATCGGCATCGACTTGCGCTCTTGCTGGCGGGACATGATCTCTACACAAGCGAGATCAAGGGAACGGGACAACTCAACATTGAGCTTGCCGAAGTAACCCCACCGGGTGGTCCCGCGGGCATCAAGGTGCGGTGCAAAAACAAAAACCGGTACTACGTTTACGTCGACGGTGACCCAGTTGGTCAGCTCTGTCCTTCGGAGCGAATTGGTGTTTCCAAAGGTCCGCACGTTGTGGAGATTTACGACCCACTCACCGATTCGCGCAAAGCATTCAACGTTGATGTGGTCGACACACGTCTTAGCGTGCGATTAAAAGTCGATTAGCAGCGCCCGCTGTCGCCGCGTTCGACGTCGGCGCGTTTGACGTCAGGCTAGAAGCGCCCGCCACTAGATGTCGAGGCTCATGCCTTCAAAGGCACCGACGACTTCGATTTGTCCTGCGCCGAGCCGCTCGAGTTCCTGCCCACATTTGCGAACGTTCTCATCAACCATGTCGTCGCTGTGATCTTGATCGTAGTGAAAGAGAACGAGTTTGCCGACCTGGGCACGGATCGCGACGGCTGCGGCATCGAGGTAGCTTGAAAGCCCGCGATTGCGCCTCTCCGCCTGCTCTTCTGGAGTGTAAGTCGAGTCGTGAATGAGCACCTCCGCCCCTCGGTAGAACTCGACAATGTCGTCGGAAGCGCCCGCAACCGGGTATCCGACGTCAGATGCATATACGAGGGTCTTGCCCGCTTCCTTGATTTGGAACGCGAGGGCGGTTGTCTCGCCGTGAGGCAATTCCATGCTGCAAATATCGAGGTTGGAAACGCGAAAACACTGCTGCTCGCGAACGCCTTCGAAATGAATCGTCGCACCGAGATTTTTGAGCGTGTAGATGGGGGAGAACTGCGGGTTCATCTGGCCTTCGAGAACCGCTTCGACTCGATCGGATGTGCGCGCGTTGCCATAGATGTTGAGCGTATTGCCCGGGATAAAGACCGGAGCAAAAAACGGAAAGCCTTGAATGTGGTCCCAGTGACCGTGCGAGAGCAGAACGGTTGCCTCGCCGTTTCCGCTGCCAAAATCGTCTTCGACAGGCAACGCCTTTTGCAGGACGGCGGTCCCAAGAGACACAACGCCCGTGCCCATGTCGATGACGCACAAGTGCCCTTTGGAATCGATGACCGATACACAGGGCGTGTTGCCACCGTAGCGGTTGGTGCTCGGCCCCGGCGTGGGAATCGAGCCGCGCACGCCCCATATATCGAGCCTCATGAACCCATCTCCGACAAGTCTACAACCATCCCCTCAGCAGCACAGACAAGTTCTAAGTCGTCGTCGCGAAGCAAGTGCTTGTAGGTTGCAAGTATGGCGTCCTGCTGATCGTCGGTGCGGGCTGGCGCGTGGTGAAATAGGCAAAGCGTCTTGGCACCGGCCTCGCGGGCAATCGCGATTGCATCGTCGGGCGTTGAATGGCCCCAGTGTGGTTTCGCCTCGTATTCCGCTGGCGTGAACTGCGTATCGTAGATGAGGAAATCCGCTCCACGGCACAACTCTACGAGTTTTTCTCGCATCATGCGCAGCTGGATTTCGTGCTGTTTGTCGAGAGGCATGCCAAGCGTTGGCGGCGTAGCAATAAACTCGTGCTCGAGAAGGATGTCGCGAAAGGGCGCTGTATCCGAGCAATACACCACAGACTTGCCACCGTAATCGAGGCGGTACGCCATGGCGATCCACGGGTGGTTTAGGCGCGTGCAGCGAACCTTTACATCGCCAATGTCGAACTGCTGGCCTTCGAGAAGCTCGTTAAACTGCACCCGCGCCTTGAGCGACTCGAGCGGCACCGGAAAGTAGGGGCCGTCGTTTTGGTGTGCGAACACGGCACCGAGATGGGTATCGCCCGGCTGTCGCGCGTAAATCTGCAGCTCATTGCCTTCGCTGTAGAGCGGCGAGAAGTACGGCAGGCCCTGAATGTGGTCCCAGTGGGTGTGGCTGATGAGCATGTGGACAAGCCCCTTGCCCTCGCGGAACTCGTTGCGAACCAAGCGCTTGCCAAGTTGGCGCAACCCGGTCCCGGCGTCGATGACAATCGGCGCATGACCAGGCACCTCTACCTCTACACAAGAGGTGTTTCCCCCGTAGCGATTGGTCTGTTTCCCGGGAACCGGAAACGAACCTCGTACGCCCCAAAACCTAACCCTCATGCGCGATAAATGAGGCTATCATGCTGAAATGCTGAGATCCAATACCAGCGCCGCCACTGGCTCTCGGATCCCTCGCACGGGTTGATTTGGCTGCCATCAAGCGATGGCCTAGGGCCCAAAAGCGACGGCCAGTCGGCCGCGCCCTTGCCTTGCTTGGTGCACAAACAGCAGTGAATCCGTGCCGTCAAGCACTGGCGCTGGCCCACCAGCACCTGCAGGACCGGCTGCCAAGATCGGCTCGCCTTCGAGAAAGGCCGTCCACAGCTGCAAGTCAAAGCTGCCCTGGTAGCCAATTGACGAAGTCTCTTCGCCATCCGCATTGGGCCCGAGCCCCGCATAAAAGAGGCCAAAGTGTTCTCGACCCGCCGCGCTTGTTTGGCGCCGAAGCGCCGGGGATTGAATGCCAAAGGAGTCAAAGGTGCCAGCACCCAGGCGCGCGGAAACAAGGGACCGAGGCGCACCAAATGCCGCGGCGCTCTGCCCTTCGCGAAGCAAGACCTGCTCACCAAGTGGATCGACGTAGACCATGAGCCACGAGTCTTCGGTCGCAATGACATCCGGGTCTCCAGCCTCTGTAATCACAGGATTGCCAACGTCCTTCACAAACGTTTGGCCGCCATCGGTGGAACGGGCGAGTCCAATACTCGGCGCATCGTCGCCGCCTTCGTAATATAAGAAAAACTCCGTTCCCTTCACGACGAGCGAGGGAGCCCGCACGACCGAGCCTTCCCAATCGGCACTCGGGGCAAGAACACGTTCTGGCGCCTCTGCGGGCAGCGCATCGAGACTCTCAAGTCGGACGCGCCAAACTTCGCTTTCGACTTCGGTGCTCCGCGTGTAGAAAATCTCGTAGCGCCCATCGTCGAGAATGTGAACCCAAGGATCGGTGAGGCTCACAATGGGTTGCGCAAGAACGTAAGGTTCGTCCGCTGACGTATCGAAGTCTGCAGCTGCGAATACGTACGGGCCCGCACCACTCTGCGGCAACCGATCGTCTCCACCGCCCTGTTCGGCAAAGGGGCCCAATCCACATGCCAGCGACGACAGAGCAACAACCCAAAGAATATTTCTTAGATGCATCATGGCTAGAACCTGAGCCGGCTTGTGATACCCACTTGCCAAACCGTTCCTTCGGAATGATAGTCACCAACCGGGTCTACAGGGGAAAGTTTTTGATGGTTACGCCTGGCAAGCTGCGTTGCGGCAAAACTCAAGTCTAGCGACAAGGGCTCCAAAAAGATTGTGGTCCAATCGCGAAGACTCAGGCCAAGGCCAAGCGACGCGGTGTGTTTGTCGTTGTCGACAAAGTTTGTAACGCCAATCTGCTCGGGAGCTGGAGATGGCTCATACGAGTATCCTGCTCGACTGTGCAGCGTCGTATGCCTTCGGTGCAAAGTCCTCCACTCGACCCCGATTCGGGGAATCAAGATATCGTGGTAGTTGGCAGCCGCCAGGCTCGCAGGCAAAGGAGGCGTAAGAAACTCGTTGAACTGCCCAAGCTCCAGAGCACTCTCGAGCTGTGCGGCAGGATTCTCAAACCCCGACCATCGGTGCAGACTCAAGTCGGCAACCACAACGAGGCTTTCTCTCAGCCACGCTTCAAGCCCCAGAGAAATCTCAGCGGGCTGAAAATGCGATAGCGAGATGGAGCGGAGGTTGACCGCGGCATCTGCAACGATCGGATCGCGCATCGCGGCGCCAATGTCACCCTCGATGTCAATGCTGAGGTCCGTCACCGGTTGAACCTCTCCGCGGTAGGCGGCCCCCAAGCGCAGCCATGGCTTGAGTTGATACGCAACTCCGGCAATTGGATACGCCCGAGTCGTAATGTCGACATCCATATCCAGCACGAGGTTGGAGTCGTTTGCATCGGGAAATCCGACGCGCCCGGTGAGTGTTACGCCACCAGAGGTCGCAGTGAGATACCCAAGCCCTCCGCCAATGCTCAGCGCGTCGGTTATCGCAAAACCAAAATTGACGGCGAGGAAGAGACGCTGGGGTCGATTGTCGTACAGCGCAAAGCGCGGCTGTGTCTGACTCAGCGAGCGAATCCGCATAAGGTGCTGATCGGGCAAATAGACAGAGACGCCGACGCCAAGCCGTGCCCCGGCAACTTCGCCCGGCACAGCCACCGAGATTTCGGTGCCGCGAGCGGCATCAACCCCCACATCGTTGTCGTTGAGACGGAGGTCGGGGCGGGCGACGCGATAGCTCAGATCGAGCTCTAATGAGGGCAGAGTGGCAAGCAGGGCCGGATTGTAGAAGTTCGCGCTGCTGTCTCGAGCACCGGCGGTGTGGGCGCCGCCCATGGAAGAGGCGCGTGCCCCTGAGCCAAACATGGTTAGCGGATTGGCAGCGGCAACATGGGCGCAGGCCAGAGAAATCCCAAACGCTACAACGGGTGCGAATTTCATAGTTCGACTCCCAGCGTGAAGCCGCCGATCAGAATTCTTCCGTCCCCATGAACCGATGGCGCTTGCACATCTGCCGGATCGTCAAAGAGGCTCGGGTCCTTATGATGGGTCCGGCCAACAAGTTCGTGATTCTGCGCCCAGAGATCAAATCGGAATGGATATTTGGATCCAGGCCAAGCAAAACCAACGCCCACTGCCATGAGGTGCCGATGGTTGTCGAGCAAGCTCTGCGGGCCGGTCATTTCGGGCGCTGGCGAGTACAAGAAAGAATAGCCGGCGCGCAGAGAAACCTCAGTTTTTCCCAAATCGCGAATCCACTCGGCGCCGAGACGGGGCACGACCGTGTCGTGGAAGCCCGGCGTTGGCAACGGGGCACCATTGGGCAGCGGGTTCTTATTGGGTCGCAGATACTCGCTCCAGCGTTTGTACTCGAGTTGTCCTGACACCGTGAACCCAGAACGCACCGCATAGCTAGCCTCAGCGGCCACCATGGCTGGATCGTATTGCGGCGTGCCGACAATCTGCAAGAGTGGGAGCGAGAGTGGCAGGCTCGCACTCAAGTCGTTGGTGATGTCGATGTCATAGCCGGCCGTCGACGAACCGCGCACACTGAACCCGAATGCCCACCGAGATTGCGCGTTTGCATATTGTGCACCGAGCACCGGCGCATAGTCGCTCTTGAGAGTTTGTTCCGAACGTGTTCGAAATCGCCCTGCCCCATCGACGTCGACGTGGATGAGCCCTTCCAGCGTTGCCAGGGCCAAGACGCCGGCGCCAAGGCTCCATGAATCGCCCAGTGCATAGCCCATAGCGACCTGAATTCCGACAATTTCTGATCGCGAGTCTAGAAGCGCAAAGGTCGGTTCACCAAGCTCCGGAGCCCGCGCGCGCGCAACGGCTTTTCGAGGAACCATGATTCCCAAGGCCAACGTGAGACGGTCGCGAAGAGCGCCCCCCAGGGGCAGCGGCAGCACCAAGCCAAACGTTGTGGACAAGGTGTTCTCCCCACGACTCTGACTGCCATCGATTTCTAAATCGAGATTGCCGTACGATGCCCCCCCGGTTAGAAGTTTTTGCCGCACACGGGCAAGGCCGGCGGGATTGAGATAGACGCAATCAAAGTTCGCGCAACTGCCAACCCCCGATCCAGCCATGGCAGCCGAGCGCCCGCCAAAGCCGTAGAGCTCAAGCGGCGAGCCTTCACTTTCGCCAGGCGTCGCCAGTAGCGACAGCGTTGCCACACAAAATGCCAGTGCCCTCCACACGGGCGGAGCGTACAGGAAGCTATTGTGGGCTGGCTGCGCAGAAGCGCTTCAGATTGCTACCGGCGGGCTCGCCAGCTTTGGGAACCGGCTCACCGCCATGCTCCTTCATCAGCTCCGCGTCGCGGCACTCGTAATCGTCACGGCAATCGCCACCGCCGCCACAGGTCCTCATGCAGAAGCGAACCTCGGCGTTTCGAGGGGCACACGTGCCACTAAAGGTACAGACCTCATCACCGGTGCAATTGTTTTCCGTACGATCTTCGGTCGCCGTATCGCAAACGCGGTTCGAATCAGTCGCCGGAAAGAACCGCACACAGACCGATTCCTCTGGGCAGGTACCAACATCGCAACCGATGACCGTGCAGTAGCCGCCAGGACTATTGGTGTCGCAGATGCGGGTTCCGTCGCTCGCGCAATCCGTGCTGATGGTGCACGAGTCGCCGATTTCATCCCCACAGGCAACGGCCAATAGGGCAAGACAGGCGAGGAGTGTGGCGCGTACGAACATGGGAGGCGGATACTACCCTGCAGAGGCCGGGCTTGCATCTTCAGACTCCGGTCATGGCTCTTGGGTTGTCCAGGGCGCCGGAAAGTTGGTTCTGCGACATGGTTTCAATAGGATAAGCCCTTGCGCGGGGTCATTCAGCGAGTCACAGAAGCGAGCGTCACCGTGGGGGACGCCTTGGTCGGCAGTATCGGGCCCGGGCTCATGGTGCTCATTGCCGCAGGCGAAGGCGACACCGAGAAAGACGCCGACGTCCTGGTGAACAAGATCGCCAACCTGCGAATCTTCCCGGATGCGGAGGGAAAGATGAATCTCTCGGTTCTCGACACGGGTGGCGAAGTCTTGGGCGTCAGTCAATTCACACTATTTGGCGATGCGCGAAAGGGTCGACGCCCCTCGTTTGTTGGAGCAATGGAACCTGTGCGAGCGAACGAACTCTACGAACGTGTCATTGAAGGACTGCGGGCAGCTGGCGTCACCAAGGTCGCGACAGGTCGCTTTCGTACGGAAATGCAAGTTGCTCTCGTCAATGATGGCCCCGTCACGTTACTCGTCGATACGCATAAGAACTTTTAGGAGAACCGCAGGTCAGTGTTTGATAGCTCGTTCATACTTCGGCGCCTGGGTTCCAGTGCGGTCGCCGTTGCGGGCGTTTCGATCTTAGTATTTCTCTTACTGCACCTAATCCCTGGAGATCCGATCGACCAGCTTGCTGGTGGCGAGGCAACTCCCGAACAGCGCGAAGAGCTCGAAGCGTGCATGCACCTCAACGAGCCTCTTGGCACCCAGTTCACGATCTTCTTGGGGACCATCGCCGATGGCAGTCTGGGCCGGCAGTGTCCAAACCCCGACAGCAAGCCGACGGTGATGGAGCGCATTATCGAAAAACTCCCCTACACGATTGAACTCGCCGTGGGCGGCATGCTGGTGGCATTGCTCTTTGCCTTGCCGCTGGGAATCATCGCAGCGGTCAAGCGCGGAACGTGGGTGGACGCAGCGGCAGCGATCGTCTCGCTCTCCGGGCTTTCCATGCACACGGCCTTTATGGGTCCCTTGGCGTTGGTGATCTTCTTTGACCAATTGAGTTGGCTGCCGGGCCCAGCGGAAGCCGACGCCCCCTTCGCTCTGCTGCTGCCATCGGTTGTCATCGGCACGCATCTCATGGCGATGCTGGCGCGCATGACCCGGTCCTCGCTCGTAGAAGTGCTTGAGAATGACTACATTCGAACCGCTCGAGCCAAAGGTTTGAGCCAGCGTGTCGTTCTTCTCAAGCACGCACTTCGCAATGCGCTCTTGCCGGTGATTACGGTCGCGGGCCTACAGTTTGGCTCACTCTTGGGTGGAGCTATCATTACCGAGAAAATCTTCGAACGCCCCGGTCTAGGAACTCTTCTGCTCGAGGGCATTAGCGAGAGAAACTACCCGGTTGTGCAGGGAACCGTTCTCGTCATTGCCATCTCGTATGTCATCGTCAACACCTTGGTCGATCTTAGCTACGGCTTCATCGACCCACGGATCCGAAACAGCGCATGAGTCACGGAGAACGAAAACTCTCGCCGAGCGCCTGGATTGGGATCGGGCTCATGTCGACATTTCTCTTCCTGGCCCTCTTTGGGCCCATGCTCGCGCCCTATTCGGTCATGCACCAAGACCTCGATGCGCGCTTCCTGGGGCCTTCCTGGCAGCATTGGCTGGGCACCGACCAACATGGCATCGATACGCTTTCGCAAGTCCTGCACGGAACGCGCATCGCCGCTGTCATTAGTGCAAGCGTGGTATCGCTGTGCGCCGTCACAGGAACGTTTCTCGGTGTGGTTGCTGGCTACTATCGCGGAGCCGTGGACGAGGTTGTCATGCGCATCGTCGATATCCTCTTGGCCTTCCCCGGTATTCTTCTGAACATTGCGATCGTTGCTCTCATCGCTAGCCCGGGCATTGGAACCATGGTCATTGCACTCTGTGTCAACGGTTGGGTTCGATACGCTCGGCTGGCTCGCGGCCAAGTTTTGGCAATGCGCGAGCTCGAGTACGTCTCGGCAGCTCGCGCAATTGGCGCAAGGCCAAGTACGGTGATGTTTCGACACATCTTGCCCAACATGCTCTCCCCCATCGTGGTCATGATGAGCCTCAGCTTTGGCGGAGTGATTGCCGTGGAAGCCTCACTCTCGTTCCTCGGCCTCGGTCCACAGCTCGACTACAGCTGGGGCTCTCTATTAGACCAAGGCACGACCTTCTCTTGGGTTACGCCGAGACTCGCGCTAATTCCCGGCATCGCAATCATGCTTGTGGTGCTTGGCTCCAACTTGCTCGGCGATGGCCTTCGCGACTATTATGATCCCAAGGGTAGACGCTGATGTTTCGGATTCGAGTGTGCAACGAGGACGACGTTCTCGAAGGGGAGCTTAAGAGTTTTTCGGTCGACGGCGTCGAGGTTCCCATTCTTGTGACCCGCGTCGATGGGGAGCTCATTGCCGGCACCAGCATGTGCCCACATGAAGATGTTTCACTTGTAAGGGGATGTATTCGAAATGGCGAGATTGTGTGCAGGGCTCACGGATATGCCTTTGATTTGCGCACCGGCGCCTGTTCCCACGACCCGCAACTTACGTGGCGCGTGTACAAGATCACGCTCACTTCGGGCCAGGTCTACGTGGATTTAGCCTAAAAGACCACTGAGTGGGGTTTTCGGGCTATCCTGGCCGCGATGTTCAAGTGTCTCAGCCTAGCCGTGCTGCTTGCAGCCGGATGTACCTTCGACAGTAGCAACCAACTCTCCGGTGATGGGGGCGGCGGCGGTGTACCCGATGGTCAACCTGGCATCGACGCCAGCGTGATTGATGCCGCCGTGATTGATGCCGCCATCGTGGATGCAGCACCGGTGGATGCAGCACCAGATGCCAATGTGGATGGAGCCCCCGACGCTACCCCATGCGTTGGCGACATCATGGGCTTTGACCTCCTCAATATGGATCGCTGTGACCCGAGCGATCCAATCACCGACTTGATTCTGAACATCAGCGGCAACTACATCTTTGATGGTGACAACAACACACTCACCGATCCCGATAACAATGTAATCCCGCTCGTCATCGATGTGGTTCCCCAGGTTGATGGTGATGACCTCTTGATCGTCACAGTTACCGACCTTGTGGTGGTTGGTGGTGCTCGCCTGCGACTCCTGGGCGCGCGACCCATCGTCATCATTTCGACAGGCGACATGAGCATCGCCGGCCGGGTGCAGGCAACGCGATTTGGTCTCTTGCCCGGAGCCGGAGCCAACATCGACACCAACTGCGGAACCGGCGCTGGCACCGACGGCGCATTGCAGACCGATAACAACACCAACGATGCCGGCAGTGGCGGCGGTGGCGCGGGCTTTGGTACAGCAGGCGGCTTTGGTGCACGCATCGTAAACTCCAACGGCGACAATTCTCCCGGTGGTGCCGAGGCCGTGCTGCAAACACTTGAGCCTCTACGCGGAGGCTGCCCAGGCGGTACCGGTGGCAACACCGGTGGCGGAGCCGGCGGCTTTGGCGGCGGTGCTCTCCACTTGGCTGCTGCGGGAACGCTAACGATCACCGGTGCCATATCAGCCAGTGGATCGGGCGGCAGTGGAGTCGAGGGCGTACGCAGCGGCGGCGGCGGCGCAGGCAGCGGCGGCGCCGTGCTCATTCAAGCCGGCACTCTCGTTAACAACGGCATCATCACAACCAACGGTGGTGCTGGTGGCGAGGGCTCCGCAGGAGCGACGAACACCGACTCAGGCGACAACGGCTCGATAACCAGCGACAACGCGGCAAACGGCGGCTCCGGATTCTCCAATGGCGGCAACGGCGGCGACGGTGCAACGATCAATGACGGCGCAGGCGATGGCACCGAGGGCAACCAGTCCAATTCGTTTGCGCGAGGCAGCGGCGGCGGCGGCGGCGGCCTCGGAGTTGTTCGCATTGAGACGGTCAACTAATTAGGCCCTGTGAACGCTGCACTAGGTATCGGCGTAGCTCTCGCTCTCGCTTCGTGTGGCGGTGCGGCATCCACTTCCTCTGGCGCGCAAGGCCCGGAAATCGTTACGCCTAGCGCCGATCCCAACCTGGCGCCCACCAACCGCTTGGGCCAAGCCTCAACGCCAACGGCGTACCAATTGCGCTTAGCTCTGGATGCGCGCACGGGCAATTTTCTCGGCGAAGCTTCGATCGATATCGAGATTCACCAACCACTTCATACGCTTTGGCTTCACAGCAAAGAGCTACAAATCTCCAGTGCGCAACTTGAGCAGGGCGGACAATTCTTTGACCTTGCCAGTAATGCGAGTGATGTCGACTCAGAACTTCTCGGACTCACGTCAAGCCGGGAATTCGCAGCGGGACGCGCGCAGCTGCATCTTCGATGGCGAGGCAACCTTGGAACGATCCAAGGACTGTTTCGCCAATCCGCAAATGGTGTCGACTACATCTACAGTGACTTCGAGGCCACCGATGCTCGTGCGGCATTTCCCGGCTACGACGATCCCCGCTTCAAGATTCCATGGACCGTCGCACTCGAAGTTCCAAGCGAGCACCGCGCGTTTTCCAACGCACCAGAAGTGCGGCGCACGCGCTTGGCAAACGGCAACGACCTGGTGCAGTTTGAACCCACGCGCCCGTTGCCCTCGTACCTGGTTGCGGTTGCTGCCGGGCCCTTCGAGACAATTGCGGGAACAGCATCAAAGACGCCTCTGCGTATCATTGCTCCCGAAGGACAGGCTGAGGCCGGGCGCTATGTACTTGAGCAAACCGGGGCCATGCTCAGCTACTTGGAAACCTACTTGGGAATGCCAACGCCATTTCCCAAACTCGATTTCATTGCGGTTCCGCGGTTTGGCGGCGCCATGGAAAACCCTGGCCTCATCACGTTTAGCTCGTCGATCCTACTAATCGGGCAACGGCCCACAGAGGAAGCCAAGCGCCGCGCATTGGGCGTCACAGCGCATGAACTTGCTCATCTTTGGTTTGGCGACTTCATCACGCCAGACTATTGGAACGACCTTTGGCTCAATGAAGCCTTTGCAACATGGCTCTCCGACAAAGCGGTGGCGCACGCACAACCAAAGCGCGCCGCAGAAGTGCTCGACATTGCCGACAAGACCGTGGCGTACAGCATTGACCACGGCCTTGGAGGACGGCGGGTTCGCGAACCCATCACAAGTCGAGAGGACATTCGCGCGGCCTTTGACAGGATCACCTATCGCAAAGGCGGCGCGTTGCTCACCATGCTCGAGGGCTGGCTCGGTGCGACGCGCATGCAAGAGGCTGTGCGACGCTATTTGCGAACAGGCGCCGGCGGCACCGTTGTCGCAGAAACACTGATTGCCAGCATGTCGGAGACTAGCGGGGAACCAAAACTCGCGGCGTTCTTTGACTCGTATCTCAACCAGACCGGCATTCCGCAAGTTCACGCGAGCGTCTCATGCGCAGGAACGCCTAGCGTTACGCTTCGACAACAGCGCTACTTGCCACTCGAAGTGCGGCCGCACCAACGCGCGGACGATCGGCAGCGCCGATGGCATATTCCCGTGTGCTTTCGCTATGCCGATGCAAGCAAGGAAGTTGGTGCATCGCGCCGATGTGTGGTTCTCGACAAGCCCGAGGTTGTTGTGCCCTTGGCGACCTGCCCGGCCTGGCTGCTCCCGAACGACGGCGATGCAGGCTACTTCCACTATCTGCTCTCAACGGAAGCGTTTAAGAAAATCTCGCAGACGAAGCTTTCTCCGCGTGAAACCTTGGGATTTGCCCATAGCATCATCGCAGGCCTTCATGCCGGGCAACTCAACGTCGCAGAGACGCTGGCGCTCTTGGAACCACTCCGCAACACAACCTCGGAAAACGTTCATGAAGTTGTCATGGACACATTCTACGCGTTGTCGCGCAGTGTCATATCGGATGGGCAACGACCAGCGTTCTCAGCGATGGTTCGGCGCTGGTACGAACCACTGATGGAACGCATTGGCACAAAACGCCAATGGCCAGAGGCGCCTTGGATTTCTGCAACACGCCCAACGCTCTTGCTACTTCTGGCCGACTTGGGTGATTCCGAAGCCGTGCGAGCGAAGGTCACGGAGCAGGTGAACACCTGGCTAAAGGTGCCCACAGACATGGACTTCGCCCTGCTTGGCAGTTGGCTGCAAGTGGCTGCGCTTCGCGGCAAGAGCGACCTGATGGAGCGGTACCGACGCGCCACCCGCATGACCGAGAACGGCATCCATCGAGCGTTGCTCGTCACCGCGATGTTCAGTTTTCGCGACCCGCAACTCTTGGTTGACGTGCTGCATCGCGGACCACGTCGGCCAGGAATTTGGGCACCGCTCGCAGACGCGATTCAGTCCCCAACGGTGCGAGCGCGTGTTCTGGCCGAACTCAGCGCGGCAGACATTCGAGACGAAGAGTTATCCGAACTATTCTCATCTCTGTGCACCCCAAGTGGAATCGCCGACGTACAAGAGTTTATCAGCGATGCGTCACGAGCCCAGGAGCTGCTGACACCGATCCATGGCTGCATCGCCTTTGCGAAACGGCAACAGGGAAGCGCCGCAACGCTGTTCCCTGCTCCCTAAGAGTTACTCGTACTCGCCAGTGGACCTTTCGGCCGGAAGATCGGGGCTGGGTGCGGGATCGGCCTCCAAGGGATTCCCATAGTGGACGCTTGTATCCGGCATGTATTCGCTTGGTTCACGCAATCGGATGTCACGCATGATCTGTTCGCGTACTGCCTCATCAATCTCGTACGGGGGTTGGCTGTAGTCGTTGTCGTTCGAAGCACAGTCGGCCCTCATGACAACTCGCACCAAGATGAAAACGATAAACAGCGCCCACCAACCAGAGAAGGCCGAACCGCTACTTTCGGCTTCCTGCTCATAGTCGTAGTTCGGCTCATTCGCCGCGGCGGCAATGCTTGCGTTCTCCGCTTGTTGCGCGCTCACATCATCGGAGCCCGCGGCTGCAGCTTCATCCCGAAGCCAGATAAAGAGCGCCTCGGCAAAGAGGTACTCCTCTTGCTCAAACGCCTCAATGGCCAGGTCTGAAACCGGATCATAGACAGCATCAAAGCAGAGCACACGCATGTAGTGACCACGCCCAGCGGTGAGCCTCTTGTACTGGTCCCGGAGCGAATTCCATGTGCCCTGTCCTGCGATCGTGCCTCTGTCTTCGCACTGGGCGACAAAGCGTTGCACCATCGACTCGAGCAGCTCGGATGCGCGGCGGTAGAGGCGGTCTGCAGCTTCCATCGCGATTTCGGATTCGAGATTGTCGAGGTCAAAGACAGGCGCCGCCTCTATCAACTCCGCAAGGTCTGTGGTGACTTGCTCTAGAAAGGAATGGAAGATGTCATCCCCATCCACTCCATACTCTTCAACCGTGCGCTCCTCGAGCACGGATAACAATTCTCCATCGGCAACCGCGTCCCAGGCAGCACCCAGCGCGTCGATGTTAAAGGCTACAAAGTCCGCATCGTCGAAATCGCCCTGGAGGGCCCGCTTCTGCATGTCATAGTGCAAGACAAGCGCGTTGCCCAAGTCTTCCATTTCGGTACTGGAGTCAGCCGTAGACTCAACCCAGAGTTCCCAGCCAATGCGTTCGATAGGATTCTCGAGTGCTGCTGCTGCACGTCGGATCGAATCTTCACTTCGCTCAAAGGTTCCAAGAGGAGTGCTGAACGTCTTCGCCGAAGCGAGCCCAAGCTCAAGCATGCCCAAGAGCTTCTGTTTTTGCTTCTCAACATTTTTGGGACTCGCCGAGGTCTGCAGATCGAGTACGTAAAAGGGATTCTCTTCAATACTGGTCGTAATCACAGCAGCGGTATCAGCCCCTGTAGCCACTACCGCACCCCAGACTCAAAACTCATTCGACGCGTTTCAGGATCACTTGGCATGATGTCCCAGAAGTCGCGCACAACAGAACGAAGAGACTGCATATCGTTTTTCGCCACGGCCTTCTCGCCCTTCTTCAAAAGCCCTCGCGCAACCTTGAGATCGGTCGTCTCTTCCAAACGCGATGTGCAGTATTCAAAGTCGGAAACCCACGACGTTGCATCGCGCCGATAGCAGCTAACGCCGATGCGCCGAATGACTCGCACCTGTCGCATGACTTCGACGACGTTCTTGCGTTCCAACGCGCGGTCAAGAGCAACTCCTGCGCGGTCGAGAAGCCGATGCTCACTCTCCTTGCCAAACTCGGAGCTCCAATGCAGCGCCCATGCATAGTCATCCTGCGCGTCGGATTCAAGCTCAGGCCAACGCTGCTCGGAATCCAGTTCCGAGAGTGCTGCGTCGAGTTCTAGCAAGAGTCTGGCAGCGCTCTGTCCCGCGTCGGTATCGCCGCCGCTTAGTGCATCGATAAGATCTGAGACATTTTCTAAGCGCTCAGAAAGCACGTTGAGTCGGCCGATGTGGTCAGTGGCCCCGTCTCGAAACGCTCTTCCCTGCGCTTCTTGGATTCGCTTGTGTGCGGCGCGCAAGTTGTCCTGCAGTGACTCAGTAGTTGCCTCCGGCATGATGAGCTGCGCAACCCCTTCGAAGGTTAGCGACTCTTTGCCCTCTTGTAGAACGCGAGCGGAGGCCGAGAGTTTTCCGCCGCGATCAACAACCAGTGTCATTTCCACTGGAGTGCCGCCGGGAATGTCTCTCTTGCTCTTCTCGCCGGAGATGCGCAACGTGCCAACGAGCTGACACAAATGTGCCATCTCGTATTCCCCTTGCACGATTGGAATGGAGAGAGAGCTCTCCGCACTGCCCTTTGCGATCGTTTCGACCGTATTGTGTTTGAACGTTCTTCGAGATGGCAGAGACGTGCCGCGCTCGAAGTAGGTGTGAACGGTATCGTCGGCAAGCGCGACACCAATGCTGCGTGACAGGGGCGGATCACCAATGGTGAGACCTTGAATGATGCTGATCTCATTGGGCTCGGTCATGACTCGCTCGCCAGCTTGGTTCATCGCAACTAGGCGAAACCGATTTTGCGCGCGCGGCACGAGGTTCGCTTCGATCACAAACGCGTGTTCCTCATCCACGACCACAGCAGTGCTTGTCCATGGTTGCTCTGCCGCATTGGGAGCGATTCGCTCAAGTCGAACCGTCGTGGGCACAGCGCCACCTTCTGCTTCAAATCGACCAATCACATAAGGTTCAAGATCGGCTGTAACCGGAGGAAACTGGCACCAGACCTTTCGCGCCGAAGGATCCACAACCTTGGTCGCGGCTACTCTTCCATCGAGTCCGGCCGTCGCGGCAAAGAGCGCGGCACCCTGTGCGACAAGCGTCATTGGATCGTGGCCTTCCACCACTCGTGTGGCAAGCACCGCTTCGACGTCCCGGCGAACCATCGGCATGACCGAGGGTCCACCAACCAAGACAACCCGAGAAAGCTGATCGGTCTGCAGGCCATTGCTCGCAAGCAATCGTTCACAGACCTTTAGCGACCGCGCCACAAGCGGGGCACAAACGGCTTCAAGTGCATCTCGCGTGAAGCTCAGCTCCACATCGACTTCTCGACCATCGATCTCAATGGGTTCTTCGAGAACGATTTCAACTTCGCGGGCGCGGCTAAGTTCGATCTTGGCAGCTTCTGCAGCAAGGCGCAGTTTGGAAAGCACGTCTTTGTGATCAGAGTTTTTCCGATCGACCTGCACGTCCTCTTTGTCTCGGAGCTCAGTGATCATCCAGTCGACGATCGCTCTGTCGAAATCTCGTCCACCCAAGAAGTTGTCGCCGTCGTGACCAACGATGCGCAGAAGCCCGTCACGGGTTTCGAGAAGGGATACATCAAATGTGCCGCCGCCCAGATCGTAGACCATCCAAGCGCCTGCCTCGTCGCTATCCCAACCTGCCGCCAATGCCGAAGCGATTGGTTCTTGCAGTAGTTCCACCTGCTCGAAGCCTGCGAGATTCGCCGCTTGCGACGTTGCTTTGTTCTGTGGCAGCTCAAACAGGGCAGGCACCGAGATAACGGCCCGCGTTGGCATAACGCCAACGACGTCTTCCACATCGCGACGCAGAGCTCGCAGAATTTCTGCACTCAGCTCCTCTGGAAGGCGTTTCTCTTTGCTGCTCTCAAACTCTAGCGTCTGTGCGGTGCCCATGAGTCGTTTGAACTCGCGTTGCACGTTGCCCGGATCTCGTTCGAGGGCGCGCATGGCCTTGGTGCCAACCGTCACTCGCCCACGCGCATCGATGCGCACCACCGATGGCGTAAGAGTATTGCCAGCTGAGTTGCGAACAACCTCGATCTTCGAGCCGTCAAAGACCGCAACTGCGGAGTTACTTGTGCCTAGATCGAAGCCCGCGAAAAGAGGAGGCGTTGCCATCGCACGACGCTACTGCGCCACGCTTTCGCGACGCAAGAACCAACTGGCCGCTACAAGGTCATTAGGTAATTGCGCGTTAACCAGTATTCGTGGCCCTTCGCCTGAAACTGCGGCGCCTTCGCAATGACGTCCTTCTCGCTGAGAAGCTCGATTTCGGCGCCCTGGTAGTGCCTGCGCACCTCGTTGTCATCAATCGAGAAGGGTGGGCCCCCCATCTTGCTTTGGTCATACTCAAAGACATTTTGCAGGACGAGGGCTGAGGGGGCGCCAAGCGACCTCAGATGCTCCACATAGCGCCCGCGAAGTTCATCGGGTAGAGCCACCAACGCCGCCCGATCCCAAATTCGATCGAAGGAGCCAAAGTGCGCCTTGGAGACCGCAAAGAAATCGCCATTTACGAGCTGAATCTTGCCGGCGGTAACCACGCGCAAACCGCCAACCTCGGTCTCCGTCGCCGCGAGCTCTTGCTCGGCGAAGAACTCGTCAACCGCCTGTGGCACAAGCTCCACACCGACAACCTCGTGACCGCGCTCTGCGAGCCACACAAGGTCAACAGTTTTGCCACACAGCGGGACCAAGATTCGGTGTGGGCCGTCCGCGAGAAATCGCGCTTCGTGCGCAACAAGGTCGTTGTTCACATCGCTCTGGTGAAATCCGATGCGCCCTTCGCGCCAACTATCATGCCATCTGCCTGCCATGGGGGCAGCATAGCTGAGGCCTGCGCGCATCGCTCGCTTTGGCGATGAAGCACTTCAGCGATGAAGCACGGTAACCGCAGTTCCCTCGGCGACTACGCTCTCCGCAACAATTCGATCGCCCCCCGCATTGGGATCGGATTTCTCCATGGCGACCATCCACGCGCCGGATGGCAAGTCGAAGTCAACATTGGGGCCACTGTTGTAGATCACAAGTATATCGCTCCAACTGTCGCCAACCGATTCTCCGCGAATTCGATGCGCAACAACGCTCTCGCCGATTCTCTCGGTACTGACGTTGTCGGTAATGTCTTGCCACGATGTCATGCGCAGCGCCGGGTGTGCCTTGCGCAGGGCAATGACATCTTTGTAGTAGGCGAGAACATCAGCGTTATCGGCTTTCCAACTCCACTCGTAGCGATTTACTGCGTCGGAGGATTTGTAGCTATTGTGATCGCCGTCTTTGTCGCGCATGAGTTCCACGCCGCCGTGCAGAAACGGAATCCCCTGGCTTGTAAGAACAATGCCATTGGCAAACATGTGGATGCGTTTCAGGTAGCCGCTATCTGCATCGATGTTGGCATTCTCGGCCCAGCGCAAGATCTTGTCCCGCAACGTTAGGTTGTCGTGGGCGGAGACGTAGTTGATGCTTTGTTCCGGATCCATCGCAAACATGGGATCCCACGAATCAATGGACTGATTCGCGTTGTTTTCAGCGCGCAAGCCACCTCGGCTGCCAACCTCAATACGCCACGTATCGGGGCTCTCGTTGAACGCAAAGCAATCTCCTGCTTGGCAATCCCCGTTGTCGTTTTGGCCTTTGATGGCTTCGCGAAACTTGGCATTGAAGACCCCCATGTGCGAATCGCCAATGCGCCCAACAGTGCCCATGCGAAGCCTCGAAGCCTCAAGCGGGTCGCTTGCGTTGCCGTTCCACGGCTCTCCATAGAGCAAAAGAGTTCGGTCGGGAAAGGTCGCCGTCAGGTGCGTCGCCCAGTCGCCCACTTCGTCGTATCCAAATACGCCAAGCAAGTCGAATCGAAAGCCATCGACGTTGTATTCGCGAACCCAGTACTCCAGAGAATCCTGAATCATGCGCGAGACCATCGGTACGTTGGCGTCAATCGCGTTGCCGGTTCCCGAGAGATCCGTCTCCGTGTAGTAGGACTCAGAAATATCCCGAAACATCGATTTGGAGTGAGTGTGATTATAGACCACGTCAATAACGACGCGGAGCCCGGCCCGATGAAACGCATCGACCATGCGCTTGAATTCTGTCGCGCGGTTTTCGTAGTCAAAGGGAGTGCGTGAGTAGCGTTCTTCTGGGACCGAGTAGTTTCGCGGGTCGTAGCCCCAGTTGTAGCAATCCACATCGTCCAAATCGGGGCATGAGTGAAAGTCGTAGACCGGCATCAGCTGCACATGGGTGACCCCCAATTCGACAAGGTGGTCGATGCCGGTGGCAAGTCCTGCCCGAGTGGTGCCCGCCTCCACCATGCCCATGAATTTACCGCGGTTCTCGGCCGATACGCCCGAGTCTTCGGCAATGCTGAAATCGCGCACGTGGACTTCGTAGATGATGGCATCTTCACGCTCCTGCAAAACCGGTCTTGCAGCCCAGCCCTCAGGCAAGTCGGTTTGCGCCATGTCCATGACGACGCTGTCAGTGGTATTGGGCACAGCCATCTTTGCGTAGGGGTCGCGCACAGCGGTGCCCTCGACCTCGAAGTGGTACGGCACCAGACGGTGATCTCCTGGGACCACAACTCGATAGACATTCTCGTAGCCACCCTCATCGGCCATAAGTGACATGGCGTGGTTCTGCCCATCCAACACCACGGCGACATCGGTGTGATCGGGAGACCAAAGTGCAAAACTCGTCGCCGACGCTGTGTAGGTCGCGCCCAGCGTTAACGGATCGGGTTGCGGCTGTGGATTGCAGGCAACTCCCTCGCATTCCATCTCTGTCGTGGAACTGCCACACGCTGAGGGCAAGAAGAGAAGTGCGAGAACGCATGGCAGAAAACGATTCACGAGCAGAAGGGTATGCGGATGCTGGCGATTTGCGGAGGGGAATTCTCCGTTCGGAGCGTTGTGTTTTTCAACACCTCACCCGCGGCACCTCACCCGCGCCCCGGGCTGCGTTACAAATCCCACATCCGCGTGCAATTGCCAGCTCAGTCAGAATCGGCGATCAGCAATTTCTCACGCGCCTCGGCGTTGGCCGCCACCATTGCCATGCGCCGTTCTTGGTTCGCCCGATCGTCGGCCTTGAGAGCATCGTACTGCTTCCTTGTTAGAAGACGGCTCATCGGATCGGCAAGTACTTCGGCGTCGGTAGTGATTTGATTGCTGAGCAGCGGCTGCCTGAGCAGACCTCTTGCATACCGCCATCGCTTGCGGTGGCCCTCCCCTGCGCGTTTGGCGCTTCGATGCGTAGCCTTCTCGTTTTTGACGGCTGCAGCGATGTGATGGTTGGCTTCTTTAATCGCTTCGCCGAATGTGTGTTCTGCGAATTCTTCTAAGAATCGTTTCACCTGGCCACGAAGACCAATCGACCGGCGACTGAAGTAGAACGGAGGTAGCCATTCCCACCACTGCGCCTGGCTTCGCGCGCAGAACACGACCCGGGCAATCAAACGAACCAGGTGATTGCCACCGGGAGAACCGGGCGGATGAGCGCTGCCGCCCGTAAAGCGAAACGCCGCAAGCTTGGCAAAGAGCGGCATGCTGCGGTGCATTTGCTCTGCGGAGAGACCAGATCGCCACAGCGAAGACAGTACAGCGGTGATCTCATTGGCGAGGTCGGCGCAAATTGCATCGACGAGTAGCGTGACGACATGGTCCGTTTTGAGGTCCATGACGATACGTTTATCCTCTGGAACGTCGTCGTCGATGAGTCCCAAGAGCGTCGGCACTCCATGTCGGTAGAGCAAGTCGTCAAGGCGAACGAGTTTCTCATCTAGGTTCTTTGTGAGTAGCAGAGCTGTGATGTTGTGATCACTTTCGACAAAGTCGGCAGTGTGCAACACGTCTTCATCAATCTGACTGTGCACAACCGTTCCTGCGGCGGAATCTAAGCTTGGAACAACACTGAACGTTCCCAGCTTCCAACGCTTTCGCAGCAAGTCGGCCGACTCCTTCGCAGGACTAAAGTCGTAGATCACAATGTAGCGCCGGTCCGGGTGCTCGTTCGCTAGCTCGACTTGAAAATCCAACGCACGTTCTTGGAGTTCCGCGAGTTTGGGTCGCTGCCACCACCACTTGCGACCATACACGGTGAGGCTGCAGTCAAACCCTCGAAGCACGTCGCCGTGCACATCGCGAGAGTCTTCCAATGCTGCGAGTAGTGTCTTGGGAGAATCGGCCCACTCATGCAGCTCGCAATCGGTTCGGACTAAAAGTTTGTCTAAGTCATAGTCGACACCGAGAAAGGCGACATTGATGTCTTTGTCGACGGCGCGAAAGAACTGCCGTTTGTCGAGCAAATCATGTGGGCGCAGCATTCCCGATGAGGTCTCGATCTCGTTGTCGAGCACGACCATCGTCTTGCCCGCGAATTGTTCGCAAAGCCCTGTGCCAGCAATGGGAGCCTCAAGATCGAGATGCCCGCCAAACGAGAGGTCCCAGGTATTGAGAATGAGGCCGACATCCGTGGCAACGGCGCTCCAAGCGTCAAATTCGGCTCGCGTGGTCCCCTGGTTGACAACCAGCAAGAGCGTCGCGCTGTCGATCTGCAGGTATGGACGAGCGACCCGAGTTGTGAACTCTCGGAACTGAATGGCCCGGCCAAGCTTTGGTTTGTCGAGATAGCCGAGATCAAGGGCAAGCCTAAGAGTGCAACTAAGATAGTGCTCCGCGTCGCCATGAAACCCCAATTCCACTTCAATGCTCTGGGACTCACCTGCGCGAAGCAGAGGAATGTGTCGCACGAACGGCTCCGCGAGCGAATGCGTCGCTCCCTCATCGTTTACAAATCGCAGATTCTCGGGCCCAAGTTCGCTGCCCTCGAGATAGAGCCGAACGCCAAGCACGCGGCCAGAGCTCGACTCTCGGCCCAGATCACCTGTCGACTGATTGACCACCGTCCAACGCATGCGACAGCGTTGGCCCGGAGCCAAACTGTGTAGCGACTCGATTTTGGACACGCGCACGGGAAAGCGAATGACAAATTGCCCACAGGCGGTGCTGTCCTCCGTTTCGTAGCGCGTGAAGTCTCGCGAGACCGCCGGCAGGGTTGCCCGCAGCTCCAATGTCTCTTCCTGCTCCAAAGGATCCGAGGGCCCCTTAGGTACGAAGTCGCCAATCGTAAAGTGCAGTGGGTCGGAATGGCTAAACGTTTCCCCCGCCTTGATTCCTCGAGGCAAGAGCAGTTGCTCGCCCTCGTCTGGATACACCCATCCTTCACGCACGAGTCGCGTGGTGATGTCTCGGTGTTTGGGCGTGGGCATGCCGCCAACGTTTCGGCCAACAAAGTTCTCAACTCGAATGCGCTCACCAGGCTCGTAGACCGAATCGGCATTTAGGCTCTCATGAGAAAAACTCTCAAGCGCTATATCGTAGCAGGAATCATACTTCTCAACGCCGCTCTCGGTAGTGACATGAATTTCGTATCGCCCCTCGGCACCTGTGCTTCCGCGGTGCACAACCGCGCTTCCGCTTCCGCCGGCGCGACCCGACGAGCCATCGGAGCCTCCGGAATTGCTGTGAAACGTCGTCGTCGACTGCTGGTTGCCTTCCGAGTCGGTATAGGTATCGGACTCGGTCCATGAATAGGATGACCCACCGCTGCCGCCACTGCCGCCACGACCACCGGAACCATTGCGGCCGGCGGCACCTCCGCGGCCCCCTGAAATCGAGCGCCGCGCAAGCATCAGGAGCTGGGTATCGTATTCGTCAACCTCCACAACAACAGAGCCGCCACTGCCACCCGCAGCACCGCTGGTCGCATTGCCACCGCGGCCCCCATTGCCGCCATCTCCACCATCAGTGCCGCTCGAATGCCTGGTTGCGTCGCGGCCGTGACTTCCTCGAGCGCCAGCACCGCCGTCCCCACCGTTGCCACCGGTGCCACCGCGTCCGCCTCGGCTCAGTAGGTCTACGGTTCCCTTGGAGCCAACGGTAAGTGTTGCTTTGATCGGCTCTTGTTGGCCCGCAGAATGTACTTGGCTGCCCGATAGTGTGAACACTCCATCGGCGCTACCGGTCGCCATAATCACGTGAATCGAGCCGGCATCGGCACCGCGATAGGCTGCCCCCGCATTGCTCCCGCCCTGGCCATTTCCGCCCGCGCCAACGCCGTTGCTGCCGTCGGAGCCATGGGCTCCATGAGCGCCGTGAGCACCCGATACCTCGATTGTATGAAGAGACGGGCTCGCAGCCTCGATAGCTTCGACGTCGACTTCGCGATGCCTTCTACGGTACGGACCGGCCATCTCGGTATGGTACCCGAAACGACAAAGCCCGCGCACTCCAGGGAGTGGCGGGCTCTCGATTTTCGTTGCCTAAGAAGAATGCTAGTCGAGGGTTGGGTCGATGATTCGAACGTTGTCGAGACCTGCTTCCGCGAACGCTGCTTCAAGCGTTGGGCGGTCTGCCATGTTGACGATGATCTCTTTGTTCGGATCCAGTTCCTCGGCCATTAGCGCTTTGACTTGTCGTGGCATTACTGACGCCACACTACGAGCGAGCTTGTCGGCGTAGTCGGCCTGGAGGCTGTACCGAGAAATGCCCGATAGGCGTCCCACAAGTGTGTAGGACTCCGTTGACTGAGCGAGAAGCGTCTTTAGCACTTTGTGTCGAGCTGTCACGAAGTCGCGGTCAAAGTCGACACCGTCACGAAGCTCCTGCAACTTGGCTCGCATGAACTTCAAGCTCTCGCCTGCGCGCGGGGCATCAACGGTACCGCTCACTTGGTAGTACGTTGGGCCAACGCTGTTGCGACGACCTGCGCGCACACCGTAGCTCGATCCAAGCTGGGTGCGAACTGCTGCCATGCGCAGTGTCATCATCTCGGTGAGAACCATGCGAGCGGCCTGTTGTGCGTCGATACCACCGGGCGCTGGGAACATGATTCCTACGCGCATCTGCGGCATACCTTCGCGACCCACGACACCGATGTACTCGGGACCTGTGCGCTCTGGTGTTGCCAGTGATGCAGCCTCGTCCCGGTGTCCACCGCTCCAATTCCCAAAGGAATCGCTGATGATGCTGCGAGCTTTCTCGACATCAAAGTTGCCAGCAATAATGAGCGTGGCGTTCTTCGCCGAGTAGTGCTTGCGACCAAAGCTGTGTGCCGCATCCATTCCGATTTTGCCAAGCGTCTTCGGTGTTGCAGAACCCTTGGTTGTGTAGGGATGCTCTGGTCCGTAAACGGCCTTGGCGATCTCCATGCTGTAGGCGTTGTCGCGTTGGTAGCTAGGTCGCTTGAATCGACTCTTGAGACTCTTTTGGTACTCCTCAATCTCGCTCTGGCTGATGCGGCCCGCCTTGATGATGCGCTCGAGACCGTGAACGACTTCTCGCAGATAGATGTTCATTCCGCGCGCTGTGAACGTCGTGTGGTCCATCCCACCTCGGCCGCTGACAGAAACTCCTGATGCCTGCATGGCTTGTGAATCCATTGGCAAGCTAAGAGAGGCCGCAACGTCGGCAAGCCCCGCCTTGGACACGGGCTCGTGGACGCTACCCGAGTTGAAGATAAGGTTTGCGTGAACGATTGGAAGGCCTTGGTAGGGAAGAAGCACGATCTTCATGCCATTGCCCAGCTCGTAGCGCTCGGCCTTGACCAAGATGGAGTCGGTGCGAGGCATTGGCAGCGGCGTGTTTGCCGTCGCGGGATCGATTGTCGGATCCGACTTTGCCTCGTGGCTCTTGCCCGAGAACTTGAGCCCTGCGCGCTTATCGCCCTTGTTGCCCGAGGTGCTGGCTTGCGCGATGAAGACCAGCGCCTTGTCTTTGGCGAGGGTCTTCTTGACGAAGCTCTGGAATTTGCCTGCGTTGAGTTTATCGATGCCGTCGAGGTGCTTGTAGAAGTAGTTGTCTTCTCCATCGAAGCTCACGCGCTTGTCGAACTGAACGGCATCAGAAACAAACTCAGCGCGTGCGCTGATGGGTTCCATGCTTGAAACGAAGCTCTGCTTGCGCAGTGAACGTTGGCGCTTCTGCTGCTCGTAGTTTCCGGTCTCGAAGTACTTGTGCGTGTTGGCTGCTGCCTTCCAAACAAAGTCGAGACACTGATCAACACTTTTGCCTTTGCGAATCTCAAAGCTCGCGATCATCACAGGAGCCAAGTAACCGCCCAGTTCTGACACGCCTGCGAGGTCGCAGATGCCGTATTCATCACCCATGCTGCCTGCTTGCGAAGCGAGAGCAAACTGCATGAACGCAGCATTGTCGTGCTCAGCAGTGTAGTGCGGAGGCATCGCCCACAAGACATTCACAACGGTACGCTCGAGATCGAACTCTTTGGTGACGGTGTGTTTCTTGATCGAGATCGGAGTGACCTCACGACGTGGAGCGGGGTTGCCCGCTGGGATGTGAGCAAAGAACTGGCTCGTGAGCTTGCCGATTTCTTCTTGGTTCACGTTGCCGGTAACAACAATCGTTGCTCGTGACGGCACGTAGTAGTCAGACATGAACTTGCAGACGTCGTCCATGGTGATGTTGGCGAGCTGCTCATCATTGCCGCCGACCATCTCGTGGTACGGGTGTCCCTCTGGGTAGGCTGCCCGAAGGGTCTCGTAGAGCATCTGCCCATCCGGGGTTCCCAAACGCTGGCGAATCTCGTTGCGAACAACCTCGCGCTCGCGCTCAAACTGGTCTTCGGGAATGAGCTTGCAACCGGTCTCCAGACGAAGCGCTTCGATTTGCAGAAGCGTCTTCACGTCTTCTTTGGGGGCCTGCAAAAAGTAGTGGGTCTTGTCCCAAATTGTGTACGCGTTAAAGAACGTCGCAATCTGTGGAAGAATCTCAAAGGTCGGCGGGCGGCTCTCGATGGGAGTGCCCTCTTTGCCAAAGCGATGCTGGAACATCATGTGCTCTACCAAGTGAGCCAGTCCGGCTTTGCCTTCGGGATCCTCGTTGGCTCCAACTTCGTACCGAACATCAACCTGCGCGAGTGGCGTGGTCTCGTCGGGAATGACAACCAAACGAATGCCGTTGGGAAGGGAAGCCTTGAGCACCGGCGTGTGCACCGAGAATTGCGGATTGGCACCAGGACCGCAGGCCGTGAAAGCCAGCCCGGTCATCAGGAGTGCCGCGAAAAGAGGCGTAGAGCGCTTCATGCGGCGATTGTGGACAAGATCGACGGTAATGCAAGGGTGGGTTGCCTACCTCCGATGACACGGGCGCCCATATTCGATGAAATTGGCAGTCATTTGGCCAATTTGAACAAGCCTCACACTTCTGCCGCACCCAGAAGATCAGACCCAGATGGTTAATTCTCGCCGTGTCCAGCAGCGAAGAGACGAACCCGGTCAAAGAGTCCACAACCGAAGAGGGGGTATTCGGCAATATCTTCATCGGTATCGCCGGCATGATCGGAGCGGGCAAGTCGACGCTTGCGACGGCACTTGGCGAGCACCTCGGCATCGACGCCTACTACGAGCCGGTCGCTGACAACGACTACCTCGAAGACTTTTATACCGACACCAAACGCTACTCGTTTGCGATGCAAGTCTACCTGCTCAATCGCCGATTTCAGCAGCATCAGGAGATCATCTGGAAAGGCACATCGGCTGTGCAAGACCGGACCATTTACGAGGACTCCATCTTTGCGCGCATGCTCGCGGAGACCGGCCTCATGGACGCGCGCGACTACCGCACGTATCAGCAGCTCTTCAAACACATGAGTAACTTCATGTGCAAACCCAGTGTCATCGTCTACCTCGACGTCTCGCCCAAAACCTCGATGGAACGCATCAAGATGCGCAGCCGAGGGGTAGAAGCCGATATCCAACTCTCGTATCTCGAAGCCCTGCACCAGGGCTACGAGCGCTTCGTCAAAGACATCTCGCGCGTGATTCCGGTGATTCGAATTGACTACGAGCGCTTTGCGACCGCAGACGCCATGGCGGAGGTGATCAAGCGCGAGTACCTCGACGCGAACTTCATGCGCGAAGCCGCTCGCTTTGATCCGACTCGCTAGGCGCTTGGCGCAGTCGTAAGGATCCATTGGCTCGAAGGCGCAACGCGAAACCTCGGCAGCTTGCCAAGCTACTAGCCCCCGATTGCAGTTGGGCGACGGTTCGGCAGCGTCTCGAAACAAAAATAGGAAGTATCCCTACAGGCAATCTTCTGTGGGTACATGCAGCAGCCGGCATGGGAAAAACGACCCTTGTCAGTCGGTACATCGCGCAGCACGTGAAGCACTCGGTCTGGTACCGACTCGACGAAAGTGACTCGGACCTTGCTCGCTTCTACCAGACCTTCTCGTTGCGCATGGAAGAGTGGACAGGTGACAAAACGCGCGCGCAATTGGGAGCCAATCGCAGCTCCAATCCAATCGCTCTTGCCCTGCGTTTCTTCGAGCTTGCCTTTGCCGCGTTGCCTGCGGGGAGTTGGGTCGTTCTCGACGACGTCCAGTACTTTGCTGAATCCCCTGAGCTTGCTGCAACGCTTGAGGGTGTCGCACGCGCATTGCCATCCCACGTAACGCTGGTTTGCATTAGTCGCAACGAGCCCCCCTCGTGGGTTGCACGACGCACACTCGAGCGCACCTGCACAACCCTCGGCCCCGATCAGCTTCGTTGCACCGAGGGCGAAACTTCGGCCCTGCTACAGGCTCTCCATGGGGTGACTCCCACGGAGTCCTACTTGAGATCACTGCAGAGGCTTACCCAGGGATGGGCCGCCGCCGTCGTGCTCTTGGCGCAAATCCCCGAGACGCAGCTGGCGGCCTCAACAACGCTCGAATCGAGTGCGCCGGCGCTATTCGACTACCTTCAAGAAGAATTCTATTCTCGGCTTAGCGAGAGCGAACGGCAGTTTTTGGTGAGTACGGCAATCCTGCCGAGCCTTACGGTTGAGACTGCAACACTTCTCAGTGGAAACGACAAGGCGGCGGCGCTACTCCACCGCCTATGTCGCGAGAACTACCTGATTCAACGCACGCCCGAAACTGTCGAGTTTCGCTATCACGGGCTCCTAAGAACCTTTCTTACTACCTGCAAGTCGACGGCACCCGCAAAGACACAGCAGTCCCGTCAACTCGCTTGTGCGGCACATCTCGCCAAGGCTGGAGAGATCGGTGATGCCGCTGCTCTGCTTGAGAAAGCGGGCGACCGCGCCAAGCTATCAGGGCTCATTCGCCAACATGCTGGGGACATGATTCTGCGAGGGCAATGGCGCAACGTGCAAGGCTTGCTCGACCGATACCTGCGTCTTGATGACACCAACAACGACCCGTGGATTCTGTACTGGCTCGGCGCCTGTACCGTCAACGTTGACACTCAGGAGGCACGACGACTTTTCATTGCGGCATACGAGAAGTTTCGTTCGGCCGAGGGGAAGGACAAGAGTGGTGCCTACTTGGCGTGGTCGCAAATCGTCGACTCACTCTTCTTCGAGTCAGGGGATTTCTCCTCCCTGGGAGATTGGATTGATGCGTATGCGCGCATGCGTTCAAAGCTCGGACCTTCCCTAAAGAAAGAGGTCTATGGGCGTGTGTCAATCAGCCTATTTAACGCATTGGTCTTTCTGCGCCCCACCGACCCAAGGCTCCCTAAACTCGAACGCAGATTGCTACTTTTTCTTAGGCTTGCTCCAAGTCACGATGTACGCATCATGATCGCGAGCTACCTATTGCGCTACTATATTTACCGAGGGAATCTGGCTTCGGCCAGCGCGATCGTGCAGCGCATCGAGGCCCTGCAAACCAAGGAGAGCTTCAGCCCCTTGGTCAAATCGGCGTGGCTCACGATTCACTCCGCGTTCGCTTGGTATGCACTCTCCCCCGAATCCGGCATCGAAGCTGTGGAACGCTCGCTAGCGGAAATCCGTGCATCGGGAATCCGAATCTTCAAGTTCACCGCGCTCACCCAGGGGGTCTACGCAGCCATGGCGCTGGGTGATGTCGAGCGAGCCCAGGGCTATCTAGGCCGAATCACGGAGTGCCTAGAGCCCGAGCGGCGACTGGACATCGGCCAGTACCTATTTCTCGTTGGCTGGCTGTCTCTCGTTGAGGGCGATACCACAACAGCCTTAGGCCATATGTCCGAAGCGTTGGAAGTCGCAAAACAAACCCGCGCCCCCTACGTCTTGGGTCGAGCCCATAACTCTCTGGCCCAAGTTCAGATCCTCCGTGGCGACTACGACGCTGCAGCGGATTCTCTCAAATTGGCCACAGAGTACACCAGCAAGGGCCGTTTTAAGAGTATCACCTACCGAATCGACTTGAGCCGAGCCCAATTGGCGTACGCGCAAGAACGATCGGATGAGGGCGACCAAATCCTCCGACACACCATGGCCATGGGTAGCAAAGAAGGCTACGCGAACTTGCCGCTCTGGGTTCCCAGCGACTTGAGCCTTCTCTGCTCGCGAGCGCTCGACCAAGGCATCGAACCCGACTATGTAAACGCTCTGATCGCGCGACAGCGACTCCCCACGCCCACCATTGCCTCACGCAACTGGCCATGGCCGGTCCGCGTCACCACACTCGGAGGCTTCGCCCTGCGCATCGCGGGCGAGCCGTTTGATACAACGACGGCCAGTGTTCAGCGCCCACTCGACCTGCTCAAATGCCTCGTCGCTCTGGGGGGCCAGAACGTTTCTGAACGCGCCGTTTGTGAAGCACTCTGGTCGGATCGTGAGGGCGACAAAGCAGCGGCGAACCTCAAAGTAAATCTGAATCGGCTCAGAAAACTACTTCCTCCGGATACCCTTGCACTGCGCAAAGGCAGGCTTTCACTCAATCAAGAACAAGTCTGGATCGATGTGCAAGCTCTCGCTTCGCGGATCCGCGATCAAGACGAAGCCGTGGAGTCCACCTTGGAGCTCTATGCAGGGCCCTTTCTCCCAGGCTACGACGATCACCTTTGGGCCCACGAGAAACGTGCATCGATGGCGGAAGAATTCGCCCACTATGTCGAAGCTCATGCCTTGGCCTGGGCCGAGCAGGGAGAGCACGCCAAAGCGACCCGCTTGCTCAACAAAGCAATTGCCCGCGCACCCGATATAACTCGGCTCAACGATGCTAGAGCGAGTCTGGCGCGCTAGCGATTCCCAGCGGCGAGCCCTACCTGCCCTCCTGCGCGCCACTTTGCCAACGCCAGCCTAGACATCCGCCCGGCCGATGCTTAGCCTGGCGGCATGCAACTCTCCGACATGAAGATCATCATTACCGGTGCCGGCGGCGGCATGGGTGCACACTTTGCAACTCGCGTGGCCGAAGCCGGTGGACAAGCCTCCGTCTGCGATCTAAACGAGGAGGGCCTCAAGGCTCTAGCCGATTCTTGCGCCAGCTTGCCAGGCAAATTGCACTACCAAGTTTGTGACGTGGCAAACGAAGACGCCATCGGCAAATTCGTCGACTGGTCCTTCGAGCAAATGAGTGGCCTCAACGGCCTCGTCAACAATGCTGGACTTCTTCGCGACGGCCTTCTCGTCAAGAAAGATCGCAAGACCGGCGAGATTATCAAGATGAGCAAAGAGCAGTGGCAGCTCGTCATCGATGTCAACCTCACCGGTGCAACCTTCATGGTTCGAGACGTTGTGGCAAAAATGCTCGCCGAGGACCAAAAGCCTGGGGTCATCGTGAACATGTCCTCCCTTGCGCGCTACGGCAACCGTGGCCAAAGTAACTATGTGGCAGCCAAAGCAGCGCTCGCGGCCAATACCGTCACCTGGGCCCGGGAGTTCGGCAAATTTGGCGTTCGTGTCGGTGCCATTGCTCCCGGTATGATTGAGACTCCTATGACCCGCGGTATGAACGAGAAAGCTCGCAATGCGTTGGTCGCTGCCGTACCCGTCGGTCGCGTGGGTGAGCCAGAAGACATCTGGAAAGCCGTGCAGTTTATTATCGAATGCGACTACTTCACCGGACGCACCATTGATGTGGACGGTGGACTAACGATGTAAGTGTCGGAAGGCGTATCCAAAGGCCACGAGCTCCAGGTTCTTCCCAAGGAGCTTCGTGTTGAAAAGCGGGTTAGCAATGCCGTCCGTGCGGGCGCTATTGCTTGGCTGCCGATCATTGTGCTCGCCCCGGTAGCCCTCATGGTTGAGGTGGTGCCGGCGGCTATCGGAATTCTTCTGATAACCGGATTGACAATGCGCGAGTTGCGCCGAGCTCGATCCGACCTCTTGCCACATCTCGAACTCGCCGACAGTGGTGACATCGAGGAAGCGACACACCAAGTGGCGATGATGGCCAAGCGCGAGCGCAACTGGCGGCGCAAGGCGTTCTTGATCGGCGTTCTCTCCAACTTGGAGCTCCGGGCGGGCAATCGAGAAAACGCCGAGGCCATGGCTCGCGAAGCCGTGCGCCATCGACAGCAGCGCCAACCTGTGCTCGAGCGCTCCCTGCGTGCAAACCTCGCCATGATTCTTGCGCTGGGCGGCGATATCGAAGAAGCGACCGAGCTTCTTCCAGGCAAGCCCACACCCGATCCTGTCACCGACACCCCTCGCATGGTCGTGTGGGCGCGCAGCGGACGCTGGGAAGAACTCGTAGCCTACAAATACCATCGACTGCCACAGATGCAGGGCATGCGTCATTCCAACCGAGTCATGGCGCTGTGCAAAGCAATGGCGCTGGCGCATACCGGAAGCGGTGCGCTCAAGCTGCAGCGCTACCTCGACGAAGCCAAGCCACGGCTAGAAGATGAGTTTGGCTACCTGGCCCGCGATTGGCCAGAGCTCGCTCTCTTTATCGAGAGTCATCCCGATCTGCGCCATCGTCGTTCGATTCTTCAACGCGCGTAAACGACGGGACACCCCTCCCCAATCGAAGAGTAGAACACTTCTATTCTTCTGCAGCGCAATCACAAGATCGTCTCGCGAGCTGCAGCCTGACAATTTGTCAGTGCGCGCCCGAAACGGACCGCATCGAGTCAATCGTATTGGGACGGCGAACGCCACCAGTTCTGAAGGAGTCTCACCTAGTGAACCAATACCAAAGGAGCTAGATATGAAACGAGTTCTCGAACAGATGAAGTGGCCTGTGATTTCGATCTCGGAAGGATGCAGTGTGGCAGCGGCTCGAGCCAAACTTGGCTACTACGAAATTGACCGACTGCCTGTTGTGGACATTAGCGGTCAACTCTTGGGAATTGTCTCAACGATAGACATTGCAAACGCCGATGCGCGGGACATGGTCTCGGACTACCTAACCCGTCATGTGATTTCGATCTCGCCTCTTGCACGGATCGAAGAAGCCGTCGCGTTGCTCTGTGAACACGATATCGGTGGTCTGCCTGTCACACTCGATAACTTTGTTGTCGGGGTCTTGACGTGGGCAGACGTTGACTCGGATAGGTCAGGCGATTGTGAGGCGTTGCCAAACGAGGCGTTGCCAAACGAGGCGTTGGTGGCGAATTGAAACCAACGAGGCGATAGCGCTCACAGAGTGCCTAGAATTTCTCTGAGGCTACGTCGTCTCGACGATCGCAGCGGAATCCCGCTTTGCGATATCCGCACGCTTGAATGCGGAATCCGCACGCGCTGCGAAGGAGTAGCGCCCAAAAGCCCGTGCTTTGGGCGATATAGAGCCGGCACGCTCGTTGCACTGCACTACTTCTACCCTGGCCTCACGAATTCCCTACCACCCTGGAGCGAACACCATGACTTGTATGAATCGGCCCTTTGCGGCCACCCACCCTCACCGGCCCGCCTCTTGCCCTTCTAAGACAATCTCTAAGGCAGCCCGAATCGGCCTTCTAGCCACTGTGGCGTTTGCAGCTGCGTGTAGCACCGACTCCGAGAGCAACACCGACGGAGGCGGCGGCAGCGACGATGTCGAGAGACCAACAGGATGGGGCGAGGCAACCCACAGCTCTGATGCCGAGCCCAATTACGATCTTCTCTTTGATGACGAAGTCATTGCCGACATGCAAGTGCACCGCATTGACTTGGTGATCACCCAGGATGTGTACGACGAGACGATGACTGACCTGGAGAGCGTTCTCGGATTCTCCTGTGGCGGCGGAGGTGGCGGCCCCGGTGGCGGCGGTGGCGGAGGCGGAGGCGGAGATTTCACGGATGAGGATCCTGTGTGGGTACCAATTCAGGTGCAATTCAATGGGCTCGAGTGGACCCAGGTCGGGATGCGCTACAAGGGAAATTCTTCGCTCTCGGGCGCCTGGGGTTCTTGCACCAAGAAGCTCTCGTTTCGTCTCGACTTCGACCAGTTCGAAGAAGAGCACCCAGAGATCAACAATCAGCGCTTTCACGGCTTCAAGAAGATGACCTTTAGCAACGCCTACAAGGATGACTCTTTGATCCGCGACAAGCTTGGCGCCGATATCTTTAGGCGCGCGGGCATTCCATCTGCGCGTGGTGCCTTTTCACAAGTCTATGCGACCATCGGCTCCGCCGAGCCGGTCTACTTTGGCTTGTACGCGATGATCGAAGATCCATCCAACAAGATGTTGGACACCCAATTCGACGACGACGATGGCAATCTCTACAAGCCTGAATCTCAGTGGGGCAGCGATACCTCTGCTGCAACTCTCGAAACAGAATTTGAGAAAAAGACCAATGAGGACGATGCAGACTGGAGCGATATTGTCGGCGCTCTCGATGCGCTACATGCAGCGAACCGGGAAAGCGATCCAGCAGCTTGGCGCGCGACTCTTGAGCAGTATCTCGATGTCGAGGGCTTCCTGCGCTGGTATGCGGTTAACCAAGCCATGGTCAACTGGGATACCTACGGCTGCATGGCACACAATTATTATCTCTATGCCGATGCCGGCAATGCCACCGACGCAGCCCCCAATGGCCGCCTAACCTGGTTTCCGTGGGACCTCAACGAATCGATGCTTGAGGGCGGCAGGTGTCGCGACAGTCTCGAACTCGTCCCAACGGCGGCGCAAGTTAGTAACCAGTGGCCCCTCATTCGCTACCTCTTGGACGATGAGGTGTACCTACAAGACTACAAGGACCAACTTCTCAGTGTTGTTCTGGAGGGTGGTGGCCTAGACGCCGAGTGGGTGAAAGAACGAATCGCTGGCTACAATGCATTGATCACCGACTATGTCGTTGGTCCAACAGCCACCGAGTCAGCAGGCTACTCCTTTCTCTCAAGCAGCGCGGCCTTTCGTGCCTCTGTACAGGAATTGCAGGATCACATTGATACCCGCACGCAGGTGGTAACCAGTGCGCTCGAATAGCGAGGCGGTGGAACTCAAGTCAAGGCAGCCTCACGCTGCCCTCGACAACCAAATTGCCAGGGCGCTCGACAACTTTCAACAAGCGGGCGCAGCACTCATCGACACGCGAAAGCTCCTCAGACGGACAGACAGTAAATTTCTTATGTCTGAGGGAGATATCGACTCGCTCCTTACCCAGTTGCGGCCCGCGTATGCGGTTCTGCTAGCCAATGGCGCACCATTGGCCTCGTACCGCACGCTCTACTTTGACACGTTGGACTACCGCTGTTTCCACGACCACCGCAGGGGCAGACGCCCGCGTTTTAAGGCGCGAATTCGCCACTATGACGACCGGGTGCTGAGCTACTTGGAAGTGAAGACAAAGGGCAGCTCGAACGTCACCTCAAAAGCTCGAATGCCGCGAGTCTTTCGAGACGATTCCCTGTCCCGCGAAGATAGAGAGTTTCTGTCCAAGCACAGCCCGGTTTCCGGAGACGAACTTCACCCAACGCTCTGGACGAATTTTTCTCGCCTCACACTGCTTAGCCTTCACGGCCCGGAACGTGTGACCATCGATCTCAATCTGAATTTTGTGTCGGGGGAACAAGCCGTCGCTATGGCTGGCGTCGCGATCGTCGAAGTTAAGCAAGCGTCGTACTGTGTGCGTACACCGGTGATGCGCGAACTCAAGCATCGACATATCCGGCCCGCGTCGGCCAGTAAGTACTGTGCAGCCCTGCACGCAACCCACAATCCGCGCCCCAACAATCGGCTACTACCTAGCTTTCGCGCGATGGAACGTCTACGAGTATGAGCGACTACATCATCGGTGCAAATAGCCTTGTTGACGTTGAGGACTTGATCAAATTCCTCGCACGACTCTTGATCAATGTCGCCTTTGCAACCGTTGTCATTCGCCTCGTGTACTTCAGAATACACCGAGACAGAGGATACGTCTTCACGTTCTACGCCTTCAACATCATCACCTTCTGCATGTGTTTGATGCTCAGAAAAGTACCGATCGAGCTGGGATTTGCGCTTGGACTCTTTGCCGTTTTTGGAATCCTCCGATATCGCACCGAAGCCATTCGAACCACAGATCTTACCTACTTGTTCATTGTGATAGGCCTTGGCATTCTCAATGGCGTCGCAAACAAGAAGATCAGCGTTGTCGAGCTCATGGTGGTCAACACCGTCATCGTTTTGGTGCCGCTCATTCTTGAGAGAGGCTGGAGAGGGGAACGCGAAGTCTCTCAACTCGTCTTCTACGACAACGTTGAGCTTCTCAAGCCGAGCAATGAACGTGAGCTTCACGAAGACTTGCAACAACGGATCGGCGCCACGATTGCTCGGGTTCAGATTGGACGAATCGACTTCCTCAGGGACGCAGCAGAAATCACCGTCCACTACAAGGCCTAATTGTGAAAGCACGAGCGCTTGCCATCCTTGCCATCGGACTCCTCACAAATCCCAGCTCCGCTCAAGCCGACTCCAGTGCCGAGCTGTGGCTCGCACCGGGAATCAAGTACAAGCTTGCCGACGATCTGAAGCTACACTTCACGCAGCACCTGCGCTTTCAAGAGAACATCTCGGAACTCAAGTCGATCATGCCCTCGGTGGCTCTCTCGTACCGGATGCACCGCAATGTCAAATTGGCTGCTGGCTATCGCTACGCGTACAAACGCACCGGCAGTGGAGACTTTAGCAATCGTCAGCGCCTGCACTCCGATGCGCTTGCGTCCTACTCCTTCGGCGAATTCAAAGCTTCCTACCGGCTGCGATTCCAGAGCAGCTTTAAGGACGATGAAACCAAGTTGGTGGTGCGCAATCGCTTGGGACTCAAATGCCGTATCAATGACATCACGCGCGGCGCATCGAGTGTCGAGACGTTTAACGACCTCAGTGCGGGGTTTGAAACGCTGCGCATGACAGTCGGAGTCGAGCGAGAGATTTCGGGACAAGACGTGAGTCTCTTCTACCGTTACGAAGCTCCCAGCGATGCAGCCGAAGACAGGCTGCATATCCTGGGCGTCGGATTTGATCTCTCGCTGTAGTGCTCTCCTTGAGAACACCGTCTCGCATGCAGGGATAGAGCGTAGGCTCTATCCCCGTACGAGAGTGTTTCATGCATCCAATTGCCACGCTTCGTGATCCGATAGACTTCCTTCGCCTTTGAACTCCGAGGCGTGGCAATCAGAGAGGCGTGAAATCAGAGAAGTCTGGCAATCAGAATTTCTCTAAGGTGCTTCCGCTTTCTCGGCTTTGCGCTCAGCTTTGTTTGCCTTGCGATCAGCCTTATTTGCTTTGCGATCCGCTTTCGCTTCGGATCGGTCAGCTTTGCGATCTGCTTGATTCGCCTTGCGATCCGCCTTGCCAGCTTTGCGATCCGCTTTGTTCGCGTTCCGGTCCGCTCGATCTGATTTGCGCTCGGCTTTGTTCGCTCTGCGCTCGGCTTTAACAGTGCCCTTTGCGTCTGCATTGGCCCGCGCCTTGTCAGCCCGAGCGTCGGCCTTCGCAGCCTTCACACCCTTGCGCTCGGCCTTGGCAGCCTTGGCAGCAGCCAGTGCCGCCTTGCGCTCGGCCTTGAGCCGATCACGCTCGGCCTTGGCAGCAGTTCGAGCTGCAGCGCGTTCCGCTTGTGCCGCTTCTCGTTGCGCTTTGGCAGCAGCCAGCTTCGCGCTCCGTTGCGCCTTGGCCTCGGCCCGAAGTCGGTCCCGTTCCGCACGGGCTGCATCGCGTTGTGCTTTGGCAGCAGCCAGTGCCGCTTGCCGTTCCGCACGAGCTGCATCGCGTTGCGCACGGGCTGCAGCCAATGCCGCAGCTCTGGCCGCTTGCCGTTCCGCCTTGGCAGCATTGCGTTCGGCGGCTGCGGCTGCACGCGCCGCTTCACGGGCCGCTCGGCGTTCTTCTGCAGTGGGCTGGTAGGGCTGTGCCGGAGGTACTGGCTGAACAACCGGCGGTGCGGGCTGCGCGACTGGCGCAGCGACCGGTGCAGGCGCGGGTGCGGGTGCGGGTGCGGGAGCCGGCGCCGGAGCCGGCTGAGCCACAGGAGCTGGAGCCGGCTGAGTAACCGGAGCTGGTGCCGGTGCAGGAGCCGGCTGACGGGGAGCCGGCGTGGACTGCACAGTGCACGCGACAAGCCATAAACTTGAGAGACCAGTGAGTATTTGATGTCGTCGAACCATGCGGAGAGCATAGAACAAAGCGCGAGCAACCAACGATCGAAGTGGGGGCTTAGGAATGCCGCAATGGCGGATTGAGAGAGATTCGGACTATTGCGCATGCCAGGGGCGAACCAAAGTCGCCATCTCTAGTGCCATCGTGGCCTCGCTCGGCGAATTCTCGAGTCGCCAGCGTGAGCTCCTCCTAGCTCGTTAACTCGTGTTTGATAGTTCCGGAGTCGGGTGTCCCAAGACCAGAAATGTGGTTCGCACGATGGTTTGCGGGCGAGGATCAGGCAATTGCGCTGAAATGGTATTGTTCTTAGGAAGAATGCTTTCGCAAAAGCGAGCGCGTCGACTGTGGTTCTCAAGCGATGGTGGCAAATGTGCTTCAAAGAAGTCGCCCCCAGAGATCCCCCGGAAGCCGTGCGTGGTGGAACTTGAGGAAACCTCTTAGCGGTCAGCATTAACAAGGCCCAAACGAAGACGACCGAGAGCAGCCTCTGCTAGCATTTTCGAAAATGTCTGAAGAAGAAAAAGCAATGAAAGAGCGAACCGGCGGCTGCATGTGTGGTGCAGTTCGTTATAAGGCGAACTTCTCCGACCGCTTCGTGACCTGTTACTGCAAGATGTGTCAGCGCTGGTCGGGTGGCGCGTACATGGGGACGATGGCCAAGGACTTTCAGGTCACCCAGGGCGAGGACACACTTGTTGTCTTCAAGTCGTCGGACTGGGCGGTGCGAGCCTTTTGCGGAACCTGTGGCTCCAACATTTACTACCATGCAGCGAGCTTTGGCTCGCAGAGCGTGGCACTCGGTTCGTTGGATGACTGCACGGGACTAAAGGTGAGCATGCAGTACTTCATCGATCAAAAGCCCGAAGGCTTCTCGCTCGCAGAGTCGACCAAAGAGATGACCAGCGAGGACGTCGCCAAGGCATTCAGCTCGGACCCCTAACATCGTCAACACCTATTAATACCCGGGTAATACTTCTTGCCATCACAGTATTACCCGGGTATTAATAGCGCACTATGACGAATGACAAGCTCTACGTGGCGTTCCAAGGGTTCCAGAGACTGGGCCTTGGCTCCCTCGAACAGGTCGCAACCCTTTGTTTTGAAAGCCAATGGGAAGACTTACGATCCAGGATTTCGGTCTATGAAGACGAAACCGGCCGAGTCGTGGATGTCGATCTCTCGGGCACCGAAGCGGAAGTCCTGGCTCGACTCAACCAGCCCCCCGAGTCAGAGAACGCGCCGGCAGAGACGGAAACCGCCCCAGCTCGGCGGAAACCGGGACGCCCCAAGCTCGGCGTCGTGAGCCGAGAAGTGTCGCTGCTGCCGCGCCACTGGAGCTGGCTATCGGAGCAACGAGGAGGCGCATCGGCGATGCTTCGACGCCTGGTTGAGCTGGCCAAGAAGAACGAGAGCAGCGAATCGATCCAACGACGAGTGGTGGACGCAGCACACCGCTTCCTCTGGGACATCGCGGGAGATCAACCGCACTTTGAAGAACTCTCGCGCGCCCTCTATGCGGCAAAGCTTGAGGAGGTCACCGCCCTGAGCGCGGGCTGGCCCGAGGGCATTCGCCATCAATTGGATCGCTATCTCGCACGCCATCGGGACGCAGCTACCGAGGCTCCTGCGCCCTCTCCCACTGCGGGAGATTGAAAGGTGTCGCGCAGCTTGAGAGCGCCAAGCGGTGCCAGCGATATCTCTCGATTGTGCGTATAGTCTGCGCTCCTTGGCAGCCTCGCCCCCAAAGCCTTCCATCGAAGGCACTCTCGATCGCATTGTATTTCAGAATGCGGAGAACGCCTTCACGGTCGCCAAGCTCTCGTTGGAGAACGGCGAAGAAGTGACGGTTGTGGGGGCGCTCGTTGGACTGCAAAAGGGTGCGCCGGTGTTTGCCGAAGGGCAGTGGATCGATGACGCGCGCTTCGGGCGGCAGTTCAAGGTGGAGTCGTTCCAGGTCCGTTCGCCCCAGACCATTCTCGGCATTGAACGCTACTTGAGCTCCGGCTTGATACCCGGCATTGGCGAAGAACTCGCAAAGCGAATCGTGCAAGTGTTTGGGTTGCGGACTTTCGAAATGATCGGCTCGTCTCCGGAGGCGCTAACCGCGGTTGAGGGCATTGGGCCCTCGCGAGCTAAGAAAATCACCGAAGCATGGAAAGACCAAAAGCAGATTCAGGACGTCATGGTCTTTCTGCGTGGTCACGGCGTAAGTGCCGCCTTTGCTGCTCGAATCTACAAACACTACGGAGCTGATGCCATTGACGTGGTTCGCAGCAATCCCTATCGGCTCGCTTTGGACATTTGGGGCATTGGCTTCAAGAGCGCCGATGCCATCGCGCAGAATTTGGGCATCGCCAAGGACGCCGGTGAACGCATTGAAGCGGGGCTTTTGCACGTTCTTGGTCAGCTCAGCGAAGATGGTCATGTCTTGGTTCCTCAAGAGCATGCGATCGCAACCGGTGCAAGCCTGCTAGGAGTCGAGGAGGCACTCATTGGGCCCGCTATCTCGCGCTTGCTCATTTCCAATCTCGTGGTTCGCGAGGACCTTGATCCGCATGGCGTGACGCTCTCGCTAACGGATCTGCACCGCTGTGAGATCGACTCGGCGGAGTTCTTTGTCGAGGTGGCAAAGACCCAAGCGTGCGCAATCGACCTCGATATAGAACAATTCTTAGACGAATACGAGACCAAGAACGAAATCAAACTAGCCTCACAGCAGCGCGAAGCCATTGTGGCTGGCGTGCGAGACAAGTGTGTTGTGATTACCGGTGGCCCAGGCGTTGGTAAAACGACGATCATTCGCGCCTTGGTCGAAATCTACGATCAAGCCGGCCTCGACATCTCCCTGGCAGCGCCGACCGGCCGCGCAGCCAAGCGACTCTCCGAAAGTACCGGGCGGCCGGCCAGCACCCTCCATCGGTTGCTCGAGTTCCTTCCGCAGAACGGGCGCTTTGAACGAGGCCTCAGCAATCCGCTCGACGCCGATGTTGTGATCATCGACGAAGCTTCGATGGTCGACATTGCACTCTTTCGTGGCCTCGTTGCCTCCCTCCCTCACGAGGCAACCTTCATCGTTGTTGGCGACGTTGACCAATTGCCCTCCGTCGGACCGGGCTCCGTGCTCGCAGATCTCATCGATAGCGGTGTGCCAACGGTAGTTAAACTCACCGAGATTTTTCGTCAGGCAGCGCAGAGTCAAATCGTCGTCAATGCACACCAAGTGAATGCGGGCCACATGCCAAGCCTTGCGACGCCCCCCGGTGACAAACCCACTCGGAGCGATTTCTACTTTATCGAGCGTGAGAACCCTCTCGCCGCACGAGAGACGATCATCGAACTCATCTCGGATCGCATTCCCAAACGCTTTGGCTTTGACCCTCTTCTCGATGTGCAAGTGCTCACACCCATGCACCGCGGGGAACTCGGCACCACGGCCCTCAACCTGGCGATGCAGGAGGCCATTGGTGGCAAAGCCGGCGGCCCAGAAATCAAACGGGGAACTCGCTGCTACCGCGTGGGCGACAAGGTCATGCAGATTCGCAACAACTACGACAAAGAAGTCTTTAATGGCGACGTCGGAATTATTCGGATTGTTGAACCCAAAGCGTCGATCCTAAAGGTAGAGCTTCTCGACGGACGAACCGTGCTCTATCAGCGCAACGAACTTGATGACCTCATGCACGCCTTTGCGATTAGCGTGCACAAGAGCCAGGGCTCCGAGTACCCCTGCGTGATTCTCCCGCTGCTAACGCAGCACTACATGATGCTGCAGCGCAACCTGCTCTACACAGCTCTCACTCGCGGCAAGGAGCTCGTGGTCATGGTTGGTTCGAGTCGAGCGGTGAAGATGGCGGTAGAGAATCAGAGCAGCAAACAGCGCTGGACGTATCTCGCTGAGCGAATCCGAGATCGCGCGAACGCTAACTAGCGAATATCTTGTCAGTGCTCATTTGGGGATAGCGCGCTGCGCCCTCAAGCACTGCGGTCTCTGACCGAATCATAGAGTGCCAGGCCAGCCCGCCGGTGAGCCGAACGAATGACTGACTCAACTGACAAGAACATCCTCTTTGTGGATGACGAGCCTCGGGTGCTTCGCGCCATAAAACGAGGCTTGCGACGTCAGAACGGGACCTGGAATATGAGCTTTGCGGAGCACGCCGACGACGCGCTAGCGCAGATGAAAGAGCATGCCTTTGACATCGTTGTGTCCGATATCACGATGCCCAAGACCGATGGAGTAGAACTGCTTCGTCAGGTCCGAAATCAGTATCCAGATACTGTAAGAATTCTTATGAGTGGCACCGCCCAAGGTGATGTCATCATGCGCTCGGTACCTGTAGCCCACCGTTTTCTCAGCAAGCCCTGGGATGTGAAGGCGCTGATGGCCGAACTCACACGAGCTCTTGAGCTACGAAAACTCATGAACTCGACCGCCATTCGCACGGTTGTTGGCGGCATGTCGAGCTTGCCGGTGATTCCATCGGTCTATACCGATCTCTGTGCGACCCTAGAGAATCCCAATAGTCGACTCAATCAAGTTGTCGAAGTCATCGAGCGCGACCCCGCAGTGGTTGCCAGGCTCCTGCATATCGTCAACTCAGCATTTTTCGCAGCTCCGCGCCCGTTGCACAGCGCCAGCGATACCGTTCGATACTTGGGCACGTCGCTGCTTAAGAGCCTTCTCCTCACCTCGGAGATTTTCAGCACCTACGACGAGAAGTCTCTTCCAAAGGGCTTCTCGCTATCCGATGTTCAAAATCATGCACTCCTGACCGCAAAGATTGCATCGAAGCTGGTGGAGACGAATCGGGACCAAGCGCTAAGCGCAGGTCTGCTGCACAGCATTGGCAAACTCATCTTTGCCGACCGAATGCCCAAGCGATGGGGGGATGCCTTTCGAGAGGCGAAACGCGACAAGAGGCCACTTGCCGATGTCGAGTTTGAACACTTTGAAACCAGCTATGCTGAAGTTGGCGGCTACTTGCTCGGCATCTGGGGCCTGCCTCAGGATCTCGTCGAGGCGGTAGCGCACCACTGCGATCCGATGCGAAGCCGTTCAAAAGGTCTGGGGCTGGTCGCGGTGACCCATCTTGCATCGGTACTCGCCGCTCAAGAGCTCGGACTTGCCGACGAAGACTTTGACGCCGAACTACTTGAGTCGCTCGATGGCGCGCGTTCGGTAGAAGCGTGGCGAACGATGACAAGCCAGCTTGTTGGCTAGTGCCCACTTGACACTAGTCGGCAGATTCGGCCCCAGCCTCGCGCTTTCGACGCTTAGAGAATTCCCTAAGAAAAATCGGAAGCGCCAAGAGGGTAAATGGCACGACGGCCATCGCATGCCCAACAACCGCAAAGGATAGCGACTCGGCTTCCGACAACCCGACGGCCATCATCGCAGCGGCGGCAAAGAAGTGGTAGCTACCAATGTGTCCTGGGGTCGACGGCACCGCGAGTCCAAACGTGAGAAACGTCAGAACAACGACGGGGGTGTACCAAGGCAGGTCAAAGCCAAAGGCCCAAATCCAGATTTGAATGCCCAGGGCGCCCATCGTCCAGAACAACAAGCTCAGCCCCGTAACGGCGAGCACCGTGGCCGGAGAAGAGAGAGCCGAAAGACCTTCCGCAAACGTCTGGCTCTTTCCTTCGACAAACCTGCGCACCGAAGTGCCAAGCAGCCCCGCCAGCTTCGACGAGAGACTCACAAAGACCTCTGGGCGGCGACTGATCCAAAGGGCTCCACTGATGAAGATGACCATGATTGCTGAGGCAAGATAGAATGGAGTGCCGAGCGGCATGTCGACGGCCATCGATGGCAAGGTGCAGGCGATAACGACGCAGATCGCCATTACATCGAGCAGCCTCTCAACGGCAACGACAGCAAGACAACTGCTAACCGGAATGTTGCCCTCTTTGGATAAGTATCCGATACGGGCAACTTCCCCTGCTCGAAACGGAACCACGTTGTTGACCGCGTATGCCAGTAGGCCCGACTTAAAGAGAAACCAGAAGGAATAGCGATGCAAGGGCGCGAAGAGAAATGACGAGCGCAACGCGACCAAGCAGAAGTTTGTGAACCGCGTGAGAAGTCCCAACGCCAAAATCGGCAACGTTACTTTGCCGATGTGTTCCGAGAGATCAGAGAACTCGATCTTTCGGAAACTCAGAAACAGCAACAGGCCCGAAACGAGAATTCCGATTCCAAGAAAGAGCCAGCGCCGCGTCTCACGCTTCACTCCACAAGCTCCGGTCGCGCTTCGATATAGCGATGAAGAGCGGGACTCGTAACTGCCTCGTTGCCCAATCGTGAGACTTGAAGACCAGCAAGCGCGCTGCCCAAGTAGATGCCATGTTGTGGTGGAGCTCCCACCAAATCAGCGAGCACCGCACCGGCGAGAAAGACATCCCCGGCTCCCACAGGATCAATGGAGACGGATTCAAAGGCCGGCAGGAAGTCGGTTCGCAAGTGTGCCTCCGCTTCTTCAGGCCTCTGAAAGAGCAACACGCCGCGCTTGCCCAGGGTGAGTGCGAGATGTTCTGTGCCGGTTGCAGCGAAGAAGCGACTCGCGAGGTTGGAAAGCCCAGCCTCGTTATCGGCAAAGGAGAAACGTAATTCGCTCTCCGTTGGCGTTGCCAAACGCGCGCCAGAAAACTGCAAGATGCTTGCACGCCGCGTGTGGCTCACATCGACATAGTACGGCTTGCCCTGGGCCTTTGCGATTTCGACAATCGCCCCAATGAATTCGGTGGTGAATAGACCGTATCCAAAATCGGTGACGATCAGAGCGTCGTAGTGCACAAGGGACTCTTTGAGGCGGTCCACGAGCTGCCGTGTGACAAGAGTGGTTGGTGGCACACGGCGTCCGCTATCTACCTTGAAAACCTTGTGCTCATTGACAAGGTAGCGAGTCTTTACCGCGACGGGTCGACCCTCGTCGGCAACATCGTGGAGCGTAATATTGCGCTCTTCCAAGGCACTGCGAAACAACTCCGCATCGGGACCACTTGGCAACGACGTGAGCAGACCGACCTCTGCACCGACGGCGGCGAGTTGATTTGCGATCAGCGCGCCTGCGCCTACAAAGGTCTGTTCGCGAATGGGGGTTACCGAGAGCATCGGTTGCTCGGATGCAACGCCGAGAGACTCGCAGTGAAGATAGCGATCGATGATGGGATCGCCGATGACCAAAATCTTGCTGCCGCACCCCTTGCGCAGCATTCCAGAAACAACACTTTGCGTGAGTTCGTGACGTCGACAGTAGGACGCCAAGCGTTCCTTCTCCAAGTCAAAGCTGTCTTGGAACTGATTAATGATGTGCGTCGAGGAATACACAACATCACCCGAACTAAATACGATGCGTCCGCCATGTGACTCGACGACTTCGACTTCCTTCGCAAACCGCGGGTCGCCCTTGGTCTCGTATTCCTGCCCCTTGACGTAGATATCGGGACGCAGTGCTTCCAGCACCGGACCGGCCCAATCGTGGTCGTCGAGAACAACGTAGTCAACGAACTCAAACACGGAGAGGTTTTCTAGGCGCAGATCTTCGCGGATGTAGGGCCGCCCATCCCCCTTGCCGACAACGCGATCGGCGCTCACACTGACGATTAGAATATCTCCTAGGTTCTTGGCAAACTGCAGATAGCGAATATGCCCAGGATGCACGATGTCGAAGCAACCGTGGCATTGCACCACGGTCTTGCCCTCATCACGCAGCGCTTCACGAATGGTCTGAAGTTCTGCCGCATCCTTAATCTTATCGGTGCTTCGGCTCATGATTCTCTTGCCGAAGCGCCCGAGGTGAGCGCTTCTTTGATGGCGACAACGACCTGTTCTTGTTCGGCATCGGTGAGTTCAGCAGAAACTGGCAAGCTAAGAATTTCCCCAACAACCCGCTCCGTCACGGGTAGAGAAACGTTTCCGTCTCCAACAAACGCCGGTTGTTGATGCATCGCAAGCGGATAGTGCACTTTGGAATCCACGCCAGCCGAGGCCAATGCCAATCGCAGGGTATCGCGCTTGGGATGGCGAATCGCAAAGGCACTGTGATTGCACCGCAGTGTGGGCTCCGATGGCGGCAACGCAACCAAACCTGCAAGGGCGCTGTGATAGCGGGCAGCGTGGGCTTGGCGCGCAGCGATATACTCGTCGACGACGTCGAGCTTGACCAACAAGAACCCTGCCTGAATCGAATCGAGACGACTGTTAAAGCCCGCAAACGCGCTGTGATCACGATCCTGGAGACCGTGATTGCGAAGCTTGCGAAGTGTTTCTGCGTCGCTCTCGGAAGCAACGGTCACGCAACCGCCATCGCCGCAGGCAGAAAAAATCTTAAGCGGGTGAAACGAGAAGCAACCCAAATCCCGACCACCAACGCCCTGGCCATTGCGGCGACTTCCGAACGCTTGGGCGCAGTCTTCGATGAGGGCAATCCCACGGGCCGTGCAAAGTTCGGCGAGCGGCTCGGTGTTCATCGGGAAGCCGTTGAGATGCACAGGCAGTATCGCCTTCGTGCGCTCGGTAAGAGCTTCCGCCACAAGCGCGGCATCTAGCACCATCGTATCTTCATCGATGTCCACAAAGACGGGCGTTGCTCCCACCAGCAGAATCGCATTGCCCGTGGCGATAAAGGAGTGCGCCGTAGTAATCACTTCGTCGCCGGGGCCAATTCCTCGCAGCCGCAGTGCAAGCACCAAGGCATCCGTTCCCGAACCGCAGGTCACGACCGCCTTGACGCCGAGATAGCTCGCAAGTCGCTCTTCAAGCTCGCTCACTTCGGGGCCCAAGACGAATTGCCCGTGTGCCAGAACGCGCTCTAAGACCCCACTCAGACGCTCTCGCAAGGGCGCGTGCTTGGCGGGCAAGTCGATGTAGTTTACGCGGGCCAACGGGTCTTCTCTGGATGGCTCGTCATGACCTCAATGTTGCGATACATCGGGCTGTGAGGATCTTCAATTCGCCCATCCGAAAACGCCGCCGCAAGCTCGCTCATCGTCTCTGACAAGGCGTGTTGCGGAGCAAAGCCAAACTCCTCTTCCGCGCGTTTGGCCGATAGGTGATACGAGCGATTGTCTTCTGTGGGCACTACACGAATAGAAATCTCGCGGCCCACCTGCTCGCCAACGTGGTCGCGCACCATCTCGGCGATTTGCATAACGCTGAAGTTCTCCTTCACAACGTTGAAGGCCCGCCCGTTGACGCTCGAAGCCTCGAGGTCGAGCAAGCGCAGATAGAAATCCGTGAGATCTTGGATATGAATATTGGGACGCATCTGGTCGCCGCCAAAGACTCGAATTTCGCCGCGCGTGAGTGCGTGATACGTAAGAATATTTATCGTCAGATCGAGCCTGAGCCTTGGCGAATAGCCACACACCGTTGCTGCGCGGAGCGAAACACCACAGAAGTCATCATCAATGAGGCTGTTGAGTGTGTCTTCGGTTTCGGCTTTGTATTTCGCGTACAGCGTCAACGGCTCGAGTGAGAGTTCTTCTGTGACGTTCGGATCGGCCTTAATGCCATAGACGCTTGCTGACGACGCATTGACAAAGCGCTTCACACCGAATTGCTTGGCGAGGTGCATCACCGTATTTGTTCCCTCGAGGTTCACACTCCGAGTGAGATCCGCATCCAAATCCGAACACGGATCATTGGAAACTGCCGCAAGGTGAATCACAGCATCAATCGAATGCTCCGCAAAGAGCGCCTCGACGCGCTGGCTGTCGCGAATATCGCCTTCGATGACGGTCGCGTTTGCGGCTCCATCGACGGCAGCGATGGCGGCATCGAGGGCCTCACGGCCAAACCACATCGCATCAAAGACGACGACTCGATTGTGGGCTAAGAGCTTGGGGACAAGAACGCAACCAAGATAGCCCGCCCCTCCTGTTACCAGTACAGTGCGCATGCAGACGAAGAGCATAGCAATCCAAGAACGAGTGAGCAGGTTCTGGAGTGGTATTGTGACCTGGTGAACGACGCTACGATGGAGGCGCTCGCCAAGGCGACAGAAGCGGCCGCTTTGGCTGTGTGGCCGCATGTCGGTCAGGGCGACCTTGACCGTGTCGATCGAGCTGCGGTCGATGCCATGCGCGATAGCCTCAACGCCGCGCCTCTTGCCGGCTACATCGCAATCGGCGAGGGGGAAAAGGACAAGGCGCCCATGCTGCACAACGGCGAAACCGTAGGGCTAGCAACCGGCCCGGCCTTGGACTTGGCGGTCGACCCGATTGATGGGACCCGCGCAGCAGCCGCTGGGAAATTCGGTTCTGTGGCGGCACTGGCGGCAGCTCCGTCGGGTGCCATGATTCGCCCGACCCAAGTTGCCTACATGGAGAAGCTTGTCGGTTCTCCGAATACCAACGGCAAGCTACATCTCGATATGCCGATTGCCGAGATGCTTGCGACGGTTGCGACGGCTGAGGGCATTGCCAAAAATTCCGTGCGCGTGGCGATTTTGGACCGGCCCCGCAATCACGCCATAATGCAAGCGGTTCGAGAGGCGGGTGCTGTGGTGCAGGCCCTACCCTATGCAGACCTCTCGGCCAGCATCGCGATCGCACTTGGTACAGCAAATCTACATCTGCTGCTCGGCATTGGTGGCGCCCCAGAGGGTGTCCTTGCCGCCGCAGCAGCAGCAGCGGTTGGCGCGTGCATGGAATGCCGTCTATGGCCTCGAAACGCCGAGGAGAGAGCGTTTCTCTCTGACACGGGACAATCGCAACCCAGAATCCTTTCCGCACGCGACATGGTTGGACAGCAGGGACTACGAGTTGTTCTTACTGGAGTAACGGGCAGCGAACTCGTTGTTGGTGCAAGTGAGAGTCAAGACACCTTGCGTGTGCAAACGGTGCGAATCTCATCCGATGCTCCGGTGCGATTTGCGTACCGCACACGTTCGCGACCGCCACACGCTTAGCGCCGCTCGGCAACCCAGGCTTCAAGCTCGTTTAGGGCTTCTGCCTTCTCCGGAATTGTTCTGTACCGCTCGGCCGCTTGATCCGCATCCTTGAGGGCCCGCTTTTTTTCTCCCGCTTGCCAATACGACTCGGCTCTCCGCGAGTAGAGATACGCAACAAGGCTGCCTCGGACGTTTTCGGTTTGCTCGGCAATCTCCAGCGCGCGGCTGTAGGCCGCTGCGGACTCGCGGTTCTTTTCGAGACGGAACGTGGTTTGCCCCAGTACCGAGTACACGTTGATGCGGCGCCGGTCGTCGGGTTTCATAAGGGGCAACACTTGATCGATGAGCTCTCTCGCTCGGAGAAATTCTTCTTCCGTCTCGCCACCAATGGAAATCGTATTTGCCAAGTTGATGTAGGCCGTGATGGCCTTTGCGCTGTCCTTGCCAATGCTCTTGGTTGCCCAAGTTACTTGCGCCTCCTGCAGCGCAACGGCTTCTTCCCATTGCTCAAGTTCCACCAGCACATTGGCGAGGTTGTTCTTGCTGGACCACACCATCCGATGGGCTTCGCCATACACCTCGGTTTGCACGACAATTGCTTCGCGGTACGTAGAAGCGGCTTTCTCGGCGTTTCCGAGGCGATTTAGGATGAGTCCCTGGAGGTTGAGGCAGCGCGCCAACACCGACTTTGAAGCATCGGGGCTGGCAAGTAGCTGCTTCGCATTGCTCAGCGTCGCGTTTGCATCATCAACCTTGCCCATCTTGTATTGAATGGTGGCGAGGTTTGCCAGCGACGAGGCGATGCCAGAGTGCTTCGGTCCCAGCCGTTGACTCCTGAGCGCAGCAATCTCTTCGAAGCCGTTTAGGGCTCCCGCATAGTCGCCAACATCAAAGCTCGCAGAGGCCACGATACTCAAGAGCGATTCTCGCAGTTCGAGCCCGCGTGGACTCGAGGTGTCGCCCTCCAACCCCGCAAGGAGTGCAAGCCCCTGGCCCGCTTCCTCAAGCGAGGATTCCGCTCTGTCGTTTGCCCGTGCAACGATGGCTGCACTCCGATGAAGGAGTGCGCGAAAATAGGGAGGCAGGGTGGTTCCAAGGGCAATGGACCGCGCCGTGTCGACATAGGCCAAGCCCTCCGCCCCGCGATCTTCGTTGGACGTTGCGTGCTCCGCCAACAAGATCAGCGAGCGGATTAGCAAGACGTTGTCGCGCCCCCGAGATGCCGCATCGCGCGCTTCTTCCGCAACGGCCCGCGCGTCTTCAAAGCGCTCCATCGATCCGAGAATTTCTGAGTGCGATAAAAGTGCACGAGCGAGTAGCGGGTCGTAGCCAATTGCTCTGGCAAGCTCCACACCTCGTTTCGTCGTTGCCAATACATTTGCCGCCTGGTCCTTGCGGGCATACAGCTTGGCATCAGCCAGCGTCCTATCCACTTCCTGCATCTTGCTGCGTATGGCCGGATCCCGCGGGGGCGCCTGGACGTTGAGCATCGACTCACTGGGGACGCAATCCACCGGTGAGCCGAGTTTGGCCAACCCCGATTGCGCCGACTCCAGCGAGCTGCCGACTTCTGCGGCCGAAACGATGGTTCCCAACGCTGTGAGCTGACTGCCCAGGCAAAACATCTGACGGTCGTAGAGTTCTGCCGATTGCGTGTGGCCGATGAAGGTCGCCTCACAGGCCGATTTGTGCTCCAACGCCAGATTCTCCGCTGCTTTCGAGACACTGCCAATGAAGTGCTTGGCGTGTCCCTGATACGGCGACTGTGCGAGAAGATCCACAAGCGCATGTTCACGTGGCTCGTTCCACACCGAGGTGACGGGTGCATCGCTGTTGGCGCAAAGCGGCGCTTGCTCAGTCATGCGCTTTCCAACGACAAACATCAAAACGCCAATGCCGGCGGCGGCAACAATCGAAGCCAGAACAATTCGTATTCTCTTGCGCCTGTGTACGACTCGCTGCAACTGGGCCAGGAGGGCCTGCATGGTTTCATGGCGATCTTCGGATCGAAATGCCATACCTTTGCGCAAGACGCTCCGCAAACGCCTCGGCGCAATGGCGCCACTGCGTTCTTGCGCGCTCTGTTCGGCAAGCTCAGCAGACTCGAGTGTAGAAACCGTTGGCGCATCACTCGCAGCGTCCGCATTCGGGTCGCTGCCCAGAAGACACTGGGCCAACGTCACGCAGTAACTGTACTGGTCACTCTTCGCGGTACTCGCGAGGCCCTTTGCTTGCTCTGGAGCCACGTACCCCGGCGTTCCTGCAGCTCGGGTCTCCGAACCATCCCCTTCGCGCGTGCCAGGCCTAAGCAGGCGCGTCAGTCCAAAGTCGGCGACAAGGACTCGGCCGTCGTGGGCGCACAACACATTGCTCGGCTTGAAGTCTCGGTGCACAAGACCGGCCTCGTGGGCGGCGAGAAGACCGCGCCCCGCTTGCACACAAGCAGCAAAAACGGTCCGCCATTCGCCGCTATTGCGGGCTGCGAATCTCCCAAGATCGACGCCATCCACGTACTCCATGGCGATGTAGACCAGGCCGCCCTGCCGACCCACATCGTAGACCCGCACAACATTGGGGTGGGTGAGCCTGGCCATCGCGCGGGCTTCCCCACGCAACTGCTGCTTGGCTTCTTCGCTTGCCGCAGCGGCCTCAGAGCGAATCACTTTGACGGCAATTCGACGATCGAGTTCTGGATCAAAAGCGGAGTAGACCACTCCCATCCCGCCCTCGCCGACCTTGCCGAGCAAGACGTAGCGGCCAAGACTTGAGCCCACCACCAGCTCATCGGCGTCATCGCCACCGCCGTGAAGGGCTTCGCCCGCTTCATCGAATATGAGAGAGCGGTAGCTTTCGGGCTCGTCGGCCTCCAAGCGCGCCAGTTCTGCGAATTGTTCGCGACATGCTTGGCAGGTCGAAAGATGCAGGGTTGCCTCGTCCCGCGCACTCACCGACAAGCTGGCCTCCAGAAACCCGGCCATAACCTCGTCGCCCAAACAGGTGCCCGAAGCGCCTTGCGGTGTTGGAGCCATGCCGGCGCATCCTACCACGCAGCCATCGCTGCTATGATGCGGCAGCCGTGAAGGACGAAACTAGGAACCGTGCGAAGGAACTGGCGCAGAGTGCCGCCGCCGCACATCCGAGCTTGAGCGGAACTGTGGATGCCTTTGCCGATCACCTGCTAAGTCTAGTTGGCGAAGATGCGTCGATTGAGGACATTCGCGCGCAGGATCTCTACGTTGCCTGGTGTTGCAGCCAAGGTTGCAGCGCCGCTCTGGAGTCGTTCTGGACCACTTGCGTTCCAACCGCTCGCCGTGCGGCGTTCTCCGTAACAAAGAACGAAGACCTTGCCGAGGACGTCGTTCAGGATGTTCTGCAAAGGCTTATCGTCGGTACTGGCGACAAACCCGGGACACTGGCAAGTTATCAAGGTCGGAGCAAGCTAGACCGCTGGCTTCGGTCGGTAACCGTTCGTGCAGCCATTTCCGCGTCTCGGAAAAGCTCTCAGAAGGCGGGCACCGAGGATGAAGAGGTTTTGATGCAGGTTCCCGCCGTGGACGACGATCCAGAGCTGGCACTGCTGAAAGAATCGAGTGGCGAGATGGTCGAGACCGCGCTCCGCGACTCGCTGCGAGAGCTCGACAGCGAAACTCGTCTGGTCTTACAGCAACACCTTATTGATGGCCTCACGATTGACCAACTGGCATCGATTTATCGGATTCATCGAGCAACGGCAGCTCGTCGGATTGCAAAAGCTCGCGAAGCGCTCCTCTCTGCGACCCGACAAAAACTACGGAGCGCCATTCAGCTGACCGGTGGCGACCTCGACAGCCTCATCAACTTCGCCCAGAGCCGAGTCAAACTCAGTCTCCGTTGGTTTGCGACAACCCAAGGTCCGGAATAAATTCGCAACAGCTTTGGTAAGCAAGTGTCAGAGTGACATAGACAACGGTTTGGCGCGCCGTTGTGTCAATCGCTCGACGGCAATCCCCCTGTAGCCCAGCGTAATGCAGACGCAGCGTTTGGCCACCATTTTGCTAAGTCACGCATAGAACCCCCAATGCCCCTCATTCAAATCAAGAACCTCAAGCGGCACTACACCATGGGAGACACCACCGTCCGCGCTGTGGATGGTGTGAGCTTTGACATTCGCAAAGGCGAGTATGTCGCGATTGTCGGTAGCTCGGGGTCTGGAAAAACCACCCTCATGAATATGCTCGGCTGCCTGGCCCAACCCTCTGACGGTAGCTATCAACTGGATGGCCACATGGTTGCCGACTTAGACGATGACGAACTCTCGGCCGTTCGCAGCCGAGAAATTGGCTTCGTGTTTCAGAACTTTCAGTTGCTGCCCCGATCGAGTGCCATCAAGAACGTCGCGCTCCCTCTCGTCTACCAAGGCGTCTCACGTGGCGAGCGGCGGAAGCGCGCCGCCAAGGCGCTCGATACGGTTGGTTTGCGTGATCGCATGAGCCATCGCCCGAATGAGCTTTCGGGCGGGCAAAGGCAACGGGTTGCGATTGCGAGAGCACTTGTCACATCACCATCGCTGATCCTTGCCGACGAACCCACCGGCAATTTGGACTCCGCGACAGCCAAGGACATCCTCGCCCTCTTCTCTCGTCTCCACGACCAAGGCAATACTCTCGTCATTGTGACCCACGAACCATCGATCGCAGCCCAGTGTCCTCGGGCGATTCGCATGCGGGACGGCGTTGTGGAAGCGGATGGCCCCGGAGAGAAAGTCGCTGGAATCCGCGCATGAGCATACTAAGAACACTTCTATTCACAGCGCTACTTCTTCCAGCATGTCGATCCAGTTCTGATGAATTCGTTCCAGAGAAAGCGCCGCCGCTAACTGCCGACACAGCGAGCTTTCAAACCAGGCTCTCACTAAGTGGCCGAGTCGTCGCAAAGACTTCGACCTCCATTACGTCCCCGGGTGATGGCTATGGTCTTGTCATTCGATGGATGGCCGACAACGGGAGCTATGTGAAAAAGGGCGAGAAGATTATCGAGATGGATACCTCTGCCGTCGTATCGCAAATCACCTCGCTCAAGAATGCCGTCATCGCCGCCAACAACGCGCTTGCGCAACAACAGAGCACCGACCAAATCAATCGGGCGGAGAAGACGCACCTTCTTCGGCAGGCCGAGTTCAATCTGAAAAAGGCACAAGCAGATGCGAACGTGCCAGCAGATGCGTACCCCAAGCGCGTCTACGACGATATGCAGCTTGCACTCGGGCGCTCGAAAGTCGAGCACACAAACGCTGTCGAAGCCGCGGCAATGGAAGCCAAGGTCGGCAAGAACATGCTGGCCCAAAAGCGCATCGACCTCGGACGAACAAAGCGCGATCTCGCACAGGTCTACGAAAAACTCGAAGGCTACGTTTTGCACGCCCCTCGAGATGGGCTCCTCGTTGCCAGCATGAACTGGCGCGAAGGTCGCGTCTTTCGCATGGGCGATAAGACATGGCCCGGGCGCCCCATTGTCGAGATTCCAGATCTCTCTGTCATGACCATCAAAGCCGAACTCAGCGACGTAGACGACGGACAAGCCCATGTCGGCATGAGAGCCGAGTGCCGGCTCGATTCCTATCCCGATGAAGTATTCATGGGAAGCGTGACCTCCATAAGCCCCGTTGCTCGCACCGCCCAACGAAACTCCCTGCGGCGAGTCTTCGATGTGGTCATCGCATTGGATACAACCGATGCCACGCGCATGCGACCGGGCATGTCGGCCCGCGTCGACTTGCTTGGAGCCCCCAGAGAAAGCGTGGTCGTCGTGCCGCGCAAAGCCCTTATCTTCGACGAGCAGGGCGTGGTAGCGCGCCTCGCTTCAGGCAAGACAACGAGCGTAACCCTTGGCCCGTGCAACGCTCAGCAGTGTGTTGTAGAAGCCGGCCTGAGCGCAGGAACACAGCTCGGCATTGGAGCACAGCGATGAAGCGATTCCTTTTCTTGGCCTGTCTCACCATGCCGTTGTTAGCAAGCCTCGCGTGCACCGGCCCAACGTCTCGTGAGTGGTCTACGGTCACAGAAGATTCCCTAATCGTAGGCGTCGAGGTAACCGGCTCGCTAAAGGCCACCGATAGCATCTCGGTTGGACCTCCCAACGTGGAAAGCACCTGGGAATTTAAGGTCGCAGCTCTGGCCCCAGAAGGTGAAGTCGTCAAGGTGGGAGACATGCTCGTTGTCTTTGACTCTGGCGACCTGGAAGAGCAGCGAGTCAAGCGCATGAATGAGCGGGAGACTGCACAAGTGGCACTGGAGAAACAGCAAGTTGAGATTCGACTTGCCAATCAGGATGACACGCTGCGGTTGGTGGAAGCCGAAGCGTCTGTTCGCAAGGCAAACCTGGCGGCGGAACAGTCAGAGGACCTGACCGGCAGCCTTGCGATCGCAAAGGCGAAACTGACGCTTGCGGCAGCGGTAGAAACCGTTGAGCACCTGCGCGCGCAGCAGAAGCGCAAACGGGCAAACAATCAAGGCGCACTCTCAACCCTGAAGAGCCAAGTCGCACTCGCGACTCGGCAAGTTGAGCAACTTGATAAAGAGATTGCGAGCATGACCGTGAGCGCGGATCGCGAAGGCACCGTGATCTACGGAGAGAACTGGGGAGGCAAGACCAAGGTTGGCGACACCCTTTGGCGACTCGGCACAGCCGTTGAAGTTGCGACCCTGGATTCGATGATGGCCGAGGGCGTTGTGGACGAGGCAGATTCGGCCAAACTGGCGCTCGGTCAGACGATCCGTCTCCGACTAGAATCTCAGCCCGATCAAGAGATCACCGGTATCCTCACCGAAATCTCCAAGACACTGCAGCAAAAGTCTGACACCGTCCCAACAAAGGTTGTCTCGGTAAAACTCTCAATCGAATCCTCTGACGATCTCAAGCTTCGACCGGGCATGCGCTTTCGTGGCGATGTGGAGACCGAGCGCCTAGAGGCGGCGGCTGTGATTCCCCTAGCCTCGGTATTTCCCTCCGCAACCGGCCCCGTGGCCTTTGTTAAGACGTCTGACGGAATCGAGCGCCGCAAGTTGGTGTTGGGACTGCGGGGCAAACGCGGAATTGAGGTTCGCGAAGGGCTGGCACCTGGCGACAAGGTGTCCCGAGTGAATCTCGCCAGGCAAGGAGCAACGCCATGAAGTTCGCAAAGCTCATGATCATCGCGGCGCTGCTTGCTGGGCTCGCCGCCGGTGCGATGGCCGCTCGCGACTACCTAGCCGGAGAAACCGCTGCGAGCATTCCGACGGTGGCAGTAGCGCGCCAAACCATCGAGCGTCGAGTACCAGCCGAAGGCGTTTTAAAGGCTGAGAAGGCGACTCCCATTATGCCTCCCCGAGGCAGTCGCCGCCTGCGCATTGCCTGGATCAAAGATGACGGCAGCCAGGTGAAAGAAGGCGAGATCGTTGTTCGCTTTGATCGCGAAGAATTTGAGCGAAACCTCTCGAATGGTAAAGATGCTCAGAAGAGTGCTGAGTTCAAGCTCGCCATCGAACGCGCCCAGAACCAGGGCGCACAGAAGACTCGTGACCGAAGCGCTGAGCTCGCACGGATTGATCTGCAGGTGGCGCAGCAGCGCAAGACGACGGAAGACGACGAAATCTTCTCGCGCAACGAGCTCCTCACCTCCAACATTGACAGGCAACTCTCCGAAGCCCGTGTCGACCATGCCGGCGCCGCCAGCAAGATGGATCGCTCGATTTCGCATTCTAAAGTAAAACTCTTAGAGCTTGAGAAGCAAGCGGCAGAACTTGAGATGACAAAGGCACAAGATGGCCTTTCTCGAATGGAAGTCAAAGCACCTCACGATGGTGTCTTCGTGTATGAAAACGACCGTATCGAGGTGGGTGCCACTGTGTACCGTGGGCAAACCCTCGGGAAGCTGCCTCTGACGGCGACCATGGAGGCCGAGGTCTTTGTTCTTGAAGCCGATGTTAAAGGGCTCGTCGAAGGCACCGAGGCCATCTTCTTCATCGAAGCGCAGCCTGGAAAGCAGTACCAAGCCAAGATCAAGACGATTGATACGCTCGCCAAGCCAAGACACCGAGACGTACCCATTCAGTACTTCACCATTACGCTGGAGCTTGAAGAAACGGATACGGCTGTGATGAAGCCCGGGCAGCGCGTCCGAGCCGATTTGAAACTGCCTTCCCTCGATGGTCTCGTGGTACCGCGACAGTGCGTTTTTGAAGTAGACGGCGATATGGTGGTCTTTCGCCAACAAGAAGGCTCGTTCGATACCGTTAAGGTAAAACTCGGAGCTGGCACACCAGGTCTTGTCGTGATTGAAGAGGGTCTCAACGATGGGGACCGCATCGCAACGCAAGACCCCTTTGGTCGCGCGAGTGAAACCGAGAAAGACCCCGCCGATTCAGCGGACTCACCGACGGAGGGCGCATCATGAGAATGGGAGACGCGATTCGCTGTGCTCTGGAAGACCTTGGAGAGCACAAGCTGCGTTCCGGTCTCACCATGCTCGGCATGATGTTCGGCGTAGGAGCCGTCATCGCGATGCTCTCCATTGGAGCCGGTGCCGAGCAGCAATCCCTTGAACTCATCGATCAACTCGGTGTTCGCAATGTGGTGATTCGGGCGCGCAGCTTTGATGCAGAAGAACTCAAAGAGATTCGCAAGCAAAGTGCCGGACTCTCCGAGCGCGATATCGTCGCGATGAAGGAAGCAATTCCCAACCTAGAAATCGTCGCGCCACGAGCGCTGCTCTCGCCCTACAACGTCCGCAGCGCCCAAGGTAAGAGTGATGCAAAAATCTACGGCGTGAGCCAACACCACGCGAGCCTCACCAATCTGGTTATTGCAGAGGGTCGCTTCTTTGATGCGTGGGATGAACGAAATCACGCGCAAGTATGTGTGCTTGGTGCGTTGGCCAGACGCGACCTCTTTGGGGCCGAAGCCGCCGTGGGACAGCACATCACGGTGGATGGACAGTGGCTTGAGGTCGTTGGCGTATCGGCAGATCCAGGGAGTTCGTCTTCGTCGGTAGAAGGCGTGCAATTGAGCACTGCCTCGAATGCCATCTATCTGCCGTATCAAACGCTTCTCCGAAAATTTGATCATGACCCACTTGCCTCACCGCTTGATGAGATTGTCTTGCGGCTCACCCCCGAAGGCTCGCCAAGCGACACCGCAGTTGTCGCGAAGACACTTCTTGACCGCCTGCACAACAGTGTGAAGGACTACGATCTCGTTGTTCCCGAAGCCCTGTTGCGACAAAGTCAACAGACCCAAAACATCTTCAACATTGTTATGGGCTGCATCGCGGGTATCTCTCTCTTCGTGGGAGGCATCGGCATCATGAACATCATGCTGGCCTCCGTGTTGGAGCAAACTCGTGAGATTGGTATTCGCCGAGCCGTCGGTGCGCGGCGACGAGATGTTCGCTTTCAGTTCTTGGTGAGCGCCTTTGCACTCTCCGTCTTAGGTGGGCTTATTGGCATTGCCGTCGGCATTACGATCGCAAAGGTCGTCGCCGCCTACGCGGGGTGGCCAACACTTGTAACCGTATATTCCATCGTAATTTCAACCGGCGTATCTGTCGCCGTAGGCCTACTCTCGGGCCTCTATCCAGCAATTCGGGCCGCTAGGCTCGAGCCCATTGAGGCTCTCCACCATGAGTAGACTTCGAGTTCTTGCAGCCCTTTTTGCCAGCGCGACCTGCGTGCTTGTTCTTTCCACGCCCGTCGGTGCACAAGCAAGCGAGGATCCTATCGCGCTTCCAGATGCGCTTTCGTCGCAACCGATGCGAACGCTCTCCCTCCAAGAGGCGCTCGCCATCGCCATCGAGAACAACTTGGGCATTCAAATTCAGAGTGAGCGAGTTGCCATTGGCAAGGCGTCAATTCGCTCAAGCGAAGGTGGCTTCGAACCAACGCTTCGCGCATCTGTGAATCACAACGATAGTATCTCGCCACCTGCGAGTTCCGTGGATGGCATGCTCGGGCAAACGTTCGAGTCGCAGAGCCAGCGTTGGACTGCCAATCTTGGTCAGCGCCTCAGCACCGGAACCAGTCTAAGCCTCGATTTCTTTAGCTCAAGGAATAAGAACAATTCGGGAAGCGCGGTAGAGCCTCTCTTCTATGGAACGAATCTAGCGGTCTCCATCACCCAACCCCTTCTCAGAGGCTTCTCGCTGGATCGCGAGATTCCACGCGCATCGATTCTCAAGGCCAAGTTCGCGAGCAAGAAGGACTTGGAAGCGAAGCGCATCGTGATCGCCAATCACGTGCAAACGACCGAGAATGCCTACTGGAACCTGGCGGAGGCTGCGCGTTCTTACGCGGTTCAAGAGGCCTCACTCACGCTGGCTCAGGAGCAACTCTTGCTCACCGAAAAACAGATTGCTGCAGGCATCTTGGCACCAGCGGACCGAATCTCCTCGGAGAGCTCAGTCGCCCAACGCGAACTCTCTTTGGTTCAATCCGAGGCTCGCTTGTCCGGAGCTATGGACAACCTTCGACTCGCACTCAACCTTCCCAAAGACGGTTGGAATGACACCCTCATCGCTGTCGACAGGCCACAGATTACGCCGCAAACCCTGTCCATCGATGAAGCCATGGCATTGGCACTTGAGCAGCGACCCGAGATTCATCAGAACCGCCTCGATCAGAAGAGTGCTGATATTGACCAGCGCGTTGCAGACAACAATCGCCTTCCCGAACTTGGTGTCGGATTCAGCTACGGACTCGCGGGTCAAAGCAACGTCTACAGCGGCGCGCTGGATCAACTTCAGGGGCTGGGTGCCCGAAATTGGGGCGTCTTTGCCAATCTCAGCTGGGCGCCGCTAGGCCAAGTCGCCAAGGCAAACGCTGCCTCGCTGCAATCGACGAATACGATTCGCAAGCTTCAGTATGAGCAGTTCCTCATTGGTCTGCGCAGTGAAATTCGTGCGGCGTTGCGCACACTCGAAACAGCCGAGCGACAAGTTGCCGCCAGTGTTCGCTTTCGAGGCCTCTCTGAGCGCAGCCTAGAAGCCGAGCGCAAACGCTTTTTGAATGGCAAGTCGCGAAACTTGGAGGTGAGTCGGAGAGAAGAAGAACTCGCCCAGGCGCAGACGGCGGAAATCTCGGCGCGGATCGCGTTTCTCAAAGCAAAGAGTGCACTCGACTTGGCCACAGGCAGTTTGCTCGCGAACAAGAATATCCGTCTTGAGCAGCGCAAGTAGCTTTTCTTAGATCGTTTGCGATTCTCGTCCGTAGCACCTCGGATGGGACGGAAACTCTATACGAATAGGTTAGCTCTTTCGATTGGCGTATCGGCGCTGGTTCTTGGCTGTGCAGGTCCACAGAGCGCGACTAAGGTTGCGGCGCCAACGGTGGACGCGCAGGCCCCGGCACCTGGGAATCCCTTAGCGCCGGCCTTCGCAGACGTCCCAGACGCTGTCGACGCGCCGGTCGGTGTGGACGCGGAGTCGCTCAATTCGACTGTCAAACAGGTCACCGTCTTCTCGGACCGGGCCCGGGTCATGCGCCAAGCCGTCGCCGAAGTGACAACCGAACCAACCGTCTTTGCGTTTCGCAAGCTGCCCGGCTGGGTCGACGATGGATCGGTTCGCGTGTCTGCGAGCGCCGGCCGCATTATCGATGTGCGCGTCGAGCGCAGCTTTCTCGCACGCGCAACGGATGAGAAATGGCTCAAGGCCGAGGCGCATCACAAGACGCTCACCAACAAGCTTGCCGCACTGGATGATGAGGTGACCGTACTAAACGCCCAGCGAGCACAGATCGAATCGATCAAGGCCTTCTCGTTGGACAAGATTACCAAAGACACAATGATCGGTGACATCAGTGTCTCAAGCTATGCCGATGTTCTCACCTTCATCAGTGATTCTCTTAGAGCAACGGCCAAGGCACGCCGTGAAGTTCAGTACAAGCGCGATGCCATCACCCCCGAGTTTCAAGCGAGCAATCGGCGACTCCAAGAACTAAAGAGCCTTCGCCAGCTTGAGGAGACCACGGTGTTGGTGACCATGCAAAGCAGTCAAACTGCGCAAAGCACCATTGATGTCGCCTACATGATGCCTGGTGCGACGTGGGAGCCAAAGCATGAGCTGCGCGTAAGCACTTCCGACGCCAAGAAGGTCGAGGTGATTTCCTTTGCGGTCGTTACGCAGACCAGCGGCGAAGACTGGGGCAATGCAGAGCTCTCGTTCTCGACACAGTCCTCGGTACAAGCTCTTCGCATCCCAGAGCTCGAAGCTCTTACATTGGGCGATACGCACAAGGCCACGCGCCGCCTCACGCGAAGCATGTCTTCGTTTAGCCGAGCTCAGCAGGCCTATCAAAGCCAAAATCAACTCTGGAACAAGGTCCATCAGAAATCGTCTCGGCACAGTGAGCGCGTTGCCATGGACCGCGCCTACCAAAGCAACATCGAATACCTGCAGGTGATTCAAAGCAAGACTGTGAAGATTTTTGAGACGCTACAAAAGCGCGGAACAACCGCGCACTACAAGGCCACAGCCGCTCCCACGGTTCGTGGCGACGGCCATCCCGTGCGCATGCGAATCGGCCGCAGCCAACTCAACTCGTCACAGAAGATTGTAGCGGTACCAGAACAATCCCTAAATGCAGCTCGTACGCTTGAGATGACCAATTCCACAAAGCAGTCGTTCTTGCCAGGACAAGTTGCCCTCTACCAAGACGGTACCTTCCTGGGCATGACGGAAATCGATTTCATCGCGCAGGGTGAAAGCTTCGCGCTCTTTGTAAGCGTTGCCGACCATCTCAAGCTCTCTCGCAAACTCGATCGCAAGCACAGCTCGTTGAGCCATAAGCGACGCGCCCGCATGAAAGTCGCCTTCAATGTCACGGTCGAGAATCTCTCCGACAAGGAATCCGCGGTAACTCTTGCCGACCGCATTCCGGTCTCAGAAAATCGGGACATCAAAGTCGAGAACGTCCGCATTAGCGATGGAGGAAAGCCCGACCGCAGTGGCATCTTGCACTGGGAATTGGCCCTCAAACCAAAAGAGACCCGCACATTTCGCATCAGCTACGAGATCGAGTACCCATCCGAGCTCGTACTTGAAGCGCGTCGCAAGCGCGATATGCAGCGTCGAACTCCGGCGAATGCGATGCCTTCCCCAAGCCGCTCCTACCAAATTGAAGAGCAGCTCATGGATCTCGAAGACGAGTTCTAGCATCACGAAGCGGTGCGCCGAGGCGGCGCATCGCCCCTGCTAGCTAGTTGCCGATGATGCCATCCACTTGGCTCTTCAGAGTCCTAAGACTTTTACTTAGCGAACGAGTCCAGCTCATCGTCAGCATTCCACTGGACTCTTCGATTCGTGCGAGTTCTGGATCCGTTGGCGCTGTTCCAAAGACAATCGGCGTCACGGTTCCGCTTCCATGCCGAGCAACAAACGCGAAGGTGAAGGTGTTGGCACCGCTCTGCAATCGCATGCCAGAGGAAACGCTGATGTGGCTCATGCTTGATGTCAATCCAGTGTCACTCAACGCCCCCTGCGGCCTCGCCGATGCATCGGAGCTGAGGCCAAAGAGCAAGGAAATGCCTTCTGTTGCGAAGATTTCTGCGCCCGTGGCGATATTCACAACCGCATCGCTCTTGGGAACTCGCAGATCTGGATCCCAAGAACGTGTGCGAGCCGGCGTCATCGCCGGTTGAAATGGAGCGTCAAAAAGCGCATAGCCCCCAAGCGGCAGGTACGCCTTGGTATCAAATGCGAAGCGAATGCGTCTCGACGCATATCCGACGCCAATCGCCAGTCCCAGCGGATGTCGATAGGACATGTCTCCCTCAAGTCCGCCAACAGCCACATACTCGCCGTCGGGAGTACCTTCGCGGGTTTCTGTCTCCGAGAAGGTGTGTACCGACGAACTCTGCAATCGCAAGTTCGGTAAACGCGCTCGGAGACCGACACTCCAACCAGAAGTTATCTGAACATGAGCCCCGGCAATCCCTGTGACTCCCAACTGAGTACCAGAACTTTGCCGGGCTCGACTCAGAGAGCGTAGAGATCCAGAATCGTCCCCTTGAGTGACGAGCAGATTCTCAAACGCCAACGAGGCATACTCGGCATATCCAGTTGCTCCAAACGAGAATCGCCCCATGTTGAACGCATAGCTGAGGCCACCCAGATACTCGCTTTCACGCAACGAGGCCGCCGCGCTGAGCGTCGCTTCGTTGGCCTGCAGCGTTTGCGAATACGAGTATCCCTGATGAACTGGTGAAACGATGCTTAACGCCATCGCGTGGTGGAAATCGCCAATGGAGCCAAGGGGAAATGAGTAGGCGACCGAACTTGGGAATGCACCAAACGTGGTCGACGCGAGCGGGCTTTCGCTATCACCAACTCGCACGAATCCGTCGATAAAGATCGCAGTGCCACCATACGCCTGCACGGTGATTCCAAAGACCTCATCATCTAGGAGGGCCAGACCCGCCGGATTGTAGAAGACCGCGGAGGGCTCGTCTGACAATGCAATGGAAGCGCCTCCCATGCCACTCGTACGCCCTCCAAACACGACGTTCTCGTAATTGGCACTCTGCGCTTGGACTTGCGATGCGACGAACAGGCTCACGAGCGCGCCACCGCTCATAAGAATATGTCTCAGTTTCGTTTTCACGGCCATCACCAGTGTCTGATCCATTGGAGTTGATTCGAGTCTCGCGCAGGAATCGGGGTGCCTGGCAAAGCGGGAAGAGGAAACTGGCCGGGCCCAGAGACCGACGGAGCAGCGATGAACGAAGAGCCCGGGACGCTCGAGAAAAGGCGAGAGCGAATCAATGTCAATGAATCAGGCACTAGAAGGGCGAGTTGATTTGCACACCGAGCATTGGGTTGAGAGCAAAGAGTCGCTTTTGCCCCGACTTGAGTGACGGTGCATACATGCCTGCAACTTGAATCCGAAGCAGGCCCAGAACCGTCGCACTTGCGTATGCCTCGCCCAGCAGCCTCGAACACGGCGCCTCTTTCTCGCGAGTAAAGTCACAAGCCCCTCGCGATAGGGAGTCGGCTGTTGAGAACTGAAACCCGGCGCGGGCGCCCAATCGCAACTGCAGGCGCGACCCGCTGAGTACTTCAACTTCAAGACCCATCTTTGGCGCAACCGCGAGGTAGTTATCGCTCGAATTGAGCAAGGTAGAGAAACCATCAAGCCCCACAGCGGTGGCGAGACGCAGCCAATCCACACCGAGCATGGTGCTGAATCCCGCCTCGGCTCCCAATCCAAAGACAAAGTGCACCATGTGCTGCGGCGGCAAGTAGCCCAACGCGGTGTCCACCCCGACGCGCCCGATCACGCCCAACAAGAGCCCATTGCGCGGCTGTGAGAGGGAGAGTCTCCGCACCATCTTCTGTCCCAAGCGAATGAGCTGTGTCTTTGCCTCGTTTGACTGATGCCGCCCCAGCCCCAAGTCCCGAAAGTGAAACCCGTACCGACCTAGGAGGCGCAACTGGTATTGCAGAAGGCTTTCCTTGGGATCTTGCCTGGATTCGCTCTCGGAAAGAACTCGTACCCCCGGGACATGAACCGCGGGCCCACCGGCCATACTACTAAGGCACTGTCGATGTTTGGTTGCTGGTGGCGCGACCGACTCAGAAACCTTCTTACACTCGTCATGGAGTCGGTCGAGTGACATCTGGAGTAGAATTCGGAAGTCCTTAAGCTCGTCGCCGTCGCAAGCACTCGCATCACCCTCTCCATCGAGCACCGCGCGAAGGCAGAGGAACGGTTTCCAGGAGGAGCCCGTCGAGGAGACCCCTTTTAGGAGTAGCTCCACCACTTGTGGTTGGCGATTGTCACTCAGATATCCTCGGACGGTTCGGGCAGCATCGTACATGCCCAGGTAGAAATCGAACTCGCGAAACGAGCGATCGAGAAACCCCGTGAAGGTACCCGACGCGGGCGGGAAGAACGTGCGGCCAAGCAAAAGCCGCTCTCGAATCTCGGGGTTCTGATCGAAGATGGCAATGAGTTCGTTGGATCGAACGCTATCGATCATGGAGAAGAGACCCGAGAGAACGCCAAGCACATCATCAACGACTTGCTTGTCTTCTGGCGGAGGGACGGTTGGATAGCCTTTGACGCGCGGATCGAGAAAGTAGAAGTGGGCTTGCTCGGCCATCTTCTTTGGGCTGGGCACATCCCGAACGAAGAGCGTTCCTGAGTTTGCTCTCTCAATGCCTCGCATGGCTCGAACGGCTAGCCCAAGCGGTTGGTTGTCAAAGACACCACCATCGATGAAGAGTGCCTCCGTTGCCTCTTTTGGCGTGCACTCCGTTGTTGCATTGCCTGTGAGCAGGCAGTGGCGCAATGACACGGGTGGAAAGCCGATGGGAAACGCTGACGACGCAAGTGCGAGAGTCCGCAGCGACTCAAAGCCATTTGCATCGGGCCCGCTCAGAGGCAAGAGAATTTGTGGCGTGACCTTGGTTGGATCGATGTAGTTGGTGAGCAGCGGCGGCACTCCCTTGCCCTGCCCACGCACGCGAAGCATGACCGTTTCGAGTGACCGAGGAACCGCGGGAAAGCCGGGTGCAAGCTGGACATCGAGCGGCTTCGCGCGAGTGATGGCGACTCCATAGAGCACATCGCACTCGGTCGGCAGGCCCGCCTTCCAAACGCTTCGAAGATGCTCGATGCCTGCATCAAAGCCCGAAGGCGAAAGCAGGCTGGTGCCGTCCTTGTGATGTTTGGGAAAGAACTCGCGAATGCCCGCCGGAATCCAAACCTTCCAAAACATGCTCCGCGTTGGATCCACTTGGGGCGCGCTACAGCTCGTCAGTGCAGAGATAAAGGCGTTGATCGAGCCCGCCGAGGCTCCCGTAAAGACACGCGGCTCATAGAGCTTTGAGGTTCGACTTGCGAGGCCCATGTAATAGAGCTCGCCAGCCATGTACGCCCCAAGCGTGCCGCCGCCGCTAATTGTTACCGCCAAGGGTGCTGGCCCTGATGCCTTTGTCACGACCGCTTTCGCAGGATCGCTCGCCGCAGGATCGCTCGCCGCAGGATCGCTCGCCGCAGGATCGCTTGCCGCCAAAGGATCACGTGGTGCAGAAGCATCGCTTGCCGGCGAGGGAAGCGCTTGTGCACCAGCCGTACTGGTCGCGAGTCCCAGCGCGCATGCAAGCAAGAGAAACCTACCCGGCCACAAGAAGCTGCCTGTCACAAAGCGCAACGTATCACAGCGAGCCGAAGTGAGACGCTGTGCCAAGAGCGACCGTTGGTGAAGCCACAGCGCTCGGTCTAGTCGAAAACCGGCGGGGATCGCGAAGGCACCCAGCCACTCCGACCATCGCAGTCCTGCTCGTGCTTGCGAGCTTCCTTTTCCGTCTGCGGTGGAGCGACACCTCCGCAGAGAATCTTTGGCGCGACGTGCTCCGCCCCCTCTTGCGAGTTCAAGAGCACATACCCGATGCCTGTGTTTGCACCGTGCTTGGAACACGCCAGCCGCATCGTGAGCGCAAACCCAATGCTTGCCATGGGTCCCACTCGCCCGGCGCAAAACGCCAACCCCGATTGCGCACGAGGCGTCACTCGCCTTGTGAGCATCGAGGACCTGGAAGGGTCAGCAACATGCTCGCGCTGCGGTGCCAGACAGCCACTCAGTAGAATCAGGGATACCCACAGAGCGCTCCTCATCGTAGGTAGAATGCTATTCGAAGCTCCCGCCCTTGAGCGGGAATCGCACCTCACAGGAGATGACAACTCGCACCACTGTGTACGTTGGGGTGCCGGCTAGCTAAGCCCCACGGCGCTTCGAAATCGAGTGAGCACTGGCCGCGCCGCTGCTCTGGCGCGTTCTGCCCCCCTCGCGAGTGTGCTCTCCAAGGACTCACGGTCCTCCAAGAAAGCGAGGTAGCGTTCTCTGGGCTCCCGAAGGGAGGCATCGATAACTTCAAAGACCTGCTCCTTAATCTGTGAATAGCCCGTACCGGACTCATACTCGAGGCGCATTGCGCGCTGCTGCCCATCGGTCGCAACCGCGCTGTACATGGCAAAGAGAGAACAATTCGCGGGGTCACCGGATTCGCCTGGAGCACGACTGTCGGTTCGAATGCGGCCAATTTTTTTGCGCAAGACGTCACGAGAGCAGAAAAGAGGAATGGTGTTGTTGTAGCTCTTGGACATCTTTCGACCGTCGAGCCCAGGCAGCGTATGAGTTGTCTCGTCGATTCGCACGCTTGGGATCCGCACCGCCTGCCCCACGGCGTTGTTCACTCGCTGGGCGAGCGAAATGGTGAGTTCTACATGCTGCCTTTGATCGGCACCAACCGGAACAATGTCGGTGTCGAAGGCCAATATGTCTGCGCTCATGAGAAGCGGATAGGTAAAGAGCCCCATGTTTATTCCTGCATCGAGTTCCGACTTTCCCGCCTCGGCATTCTTCGCGACCGCAGCCTTGTAAGCATGCGCCCGATTCGCCATGCCTTTTCCGCAATAGCACGCCAGCATGCTAGCAACCTGGAAGATCTCTGAGACGTCAGATTGACGAAAGAGCACACTTCGATCGGTGGGCAGGTCAAAGGCAGCATAGGTCGCGGCCACCTCAAAGACGTGTTTGCGCAGCAGCTTCGGATCGCGAACCGAATTGAGTGCATGGCCATCGGCGATCAGCAGAAAGGAGAGGACATCGGCTCCCCTGGCCAGATCGCAGGTGGGCTTGATGGCCCCGGCGTAGTTTCCAAGATGAGGTGTGCCTGTCGGCTTAATGCCTGTGAGTAGTGTCTGAGTCATAGCGAATCCTTTGGATCAGGGCCGCCAACAGATACCGTCAGAACGCACGAACGGCCGCAAATGGCGGCCGTTTGAGAAAAATACGAGTCTTATCTGCGGCCTTCTATGAAGGTCGCCACCACAACGCGGTTTGCACGGGTACTCGCACGATGAAGAGACGATAGCATACCGTCCCCAACTCGTATAGATGGTTTCTCACCGGCCGTCAAAAGGCCAACCGAATGGCGTCGGCAGCGACGCCTAGCTCTTGAGCTTGGCAAACGGATTGTTCGCGAATCCGCCTACGCCCGGTTTCTCCTGGCGCTCCTTGCGTTGGGAGTTTTTCTTAGCTCGACTGCCGCTAGTGGATTCTTTGCTGCGCGCGGGTTTTCGGGACGGCGACGGCTTCGGCAGTGGTTTCTTTGCTCCGGCAGCGTCTTCTGACTTCGCGGAGAGCGAAATACGCTTGCGAGCGGTATCTACATCCATGACATGGACTCGGAGTTTGTCTCCAACACGGACTACCTCCGCCGGATCCTTCACAAAGCGATCGGAGAGTTTTGAAACATGCACAAGCCCGTCCTGGTGCACCCCCACGTCTACAAACGCCCCAAACGCGGTGACGTTTGTAACCACCCCCTCCAGTGTCATTCCAATTCGCAAATCCGACATTTCCTGAACGTCATCGCGGAACTTCGGAGGCTCAAAGGCGGCACGAGGATCACGGCCAGGCTTGGCGAGTTCGTCTACAATGTCACGCAAGGTGAGAGCACCAACGCCGTTCCCTTCATAGCGCGAAAGGTCTAGGCTCTGGGCAAGTGCTCCGTTTCCGACAAGTTCTGAGACGCTCACACCCAAGTCTTTTGCCATGGAACGAACGAGGGCATAGCTCTCGGGGTGAACTGCTGAAGCGTCGAGAGGGTTGCTACTGCCCTGAATTCGCAGGAATCCCGCTGCTTGCTCAAACGCCTTTGGACCAAGCCCTGACACAGCAAGCAACTCTTTGCGCGAATCGAATGCGCCGTTCTTTGCGCGGTGCGCGACAATGCGCGATGCCATTTTCGCTCCAATGCCCGCAACAAAGGCGAGTAGTGAGGCACTTGAGGTGTTGAGCGCAACACCAACGTGGTTTACGCAACTCTCGATGACCTCTTCAAGCTTGCGCTGCAAGAGCGGTTGGTTGACGTCATGCTGATACTGGCCAACACCGATCGCCTTGGGCTCAATCTTGACGAGTTCGGCGAGTGGATCTTGCAGACGCCTGGCGATCGAAATCGCTCCGCGCAGCGTGAGGTCCAAATCGGGGAACTCTTCGCGCGCGACGTCAGAGGCGCTATACACGCTCGCTCCGGCTTCGTTCACCGAGACCACCATCACATCGGTGAGCCCCTCTTGCTTGCACAGAGCCCGAGCAAACGTTTCGGTCTCTCGGCCACCCGTTCCATTTCCAACGGCAATCACCGAAGGCGGATGGTTCTTGATGAGAGCGAGCAGGTCTTTCTTTGCCCGCTCCTGATCACCGCGCACCAAGTTGATTGTTGTGGTTGCAAGGTAGTTGCCCGTTGCGTCCACGGCAACACACTTGCAGCCTGTTCGCAGGCCTGGGTCAACTCCAATCACGGCCTTGCCCCCAAGAGGAGCCGCGAGAAGAAGGTTGCGCAAATTCTCGCCAAAGACATCAATGGCAGCCAAGTCCGACCGCATCTTCAGATCAATCCGAACTTCGCTCTCGACACTTGGTCCAAGAAGTCGCTTGCAGCTATCGGCAATCGCTTCTTTAAGCTGGTCTCGAAATCGCGACTGTTCCGAGACTTCCATTAGGCGCCCAATACCGCGCCCAAGCTTGTCAAAGTCCACTTCCACCTTGGCTCGCAGTACCTTCTCCGCCTCACCGCGCCGAATCGCCAAAAAGCGATGTGATGGAATGGTTTTCGCCTTTTCACAAAACTCGTAGTACTGCTCGAATTTTGTTGGTGCGTCGCCAACACCACGGGCACGGCTTGAGACAAGCATCCCGTTCTCAGAAAACTCCCTACGCACAAGCGACCGGATCCTAGAGTCTTCTGCGATAACTTCAGCAACAATATCTCGGGCTCCGGCAAGTGCGCTGTCCGCATCGGGCACCTCCTTTGCGGCATCGATAAATGCCGCTGCCGCCTGCATGGGACTCCCCGTCGGCGGCTGGGACAAGATGCTTTGGGCAAGCGGCTCAAGACCACGCTCTTTGGCAATCATCGCGCGAGTGCGCCGCTTCTTCTTGTAGGGCAGGTAGAGGTCTTCTAGCTCGGCCTTGGTCTTCGCAGAGGCGATCTTGGTTCGCAACGCTTGTGTGAGTTTGCCCTGCTCTTCGATCGAGGCGAGGATCGACTCGCGCCTCTGCTCAAGCTCAATGAGGTAGAGACGCCGTTCTTCGATGGTGCGAATTTGCACCTCGTCGAGACCGCCGGTCGCCTCCTTCCGATAGCGCGCAATGAAAGGAACCGTGTTGCCTTCCGCCAACAGTTCGACGACCGCAGTAACGCCAGCAACCGCCAGTCCAAGTTCACTAGCGATGATGGGAGCAGGATTAAAGTCCGCCATAGTGTTTGTTCCTAGAATTCGCGAAGAGACTCGGGAAGCAAGAGCGAGGGCTCCGATGTGGAGACCAACCATAACTGGTAGGCGGCGCGAGTGGCGGCAATGTGCATGAGGTGTCGACACTCATTGGTTACCGGGTAGGTGCTGGTATTGACGTCGACCATAATGACGTAGTCGAACTCAAGCCCCTTCACTTGTCTCGCGTCAGTGACATCAATGCCGGGCTCAAAGCTGAACTCATCGCGCGTGACACGCCTTAGCCGAGGAACTTCGGCGCGTCGAAGACCACCGTAGTAGATGTCGGCTTGCTCGGGAAAGCGGGTTAGTACCGCAACGGACGCGGCGGGCTCTGAGAGCACCAGGGCGCGCAGCGCGTCCGCCAAGAACGCTACCGCTTCACCTACGTCGCCGAACTGATGCAATTCAACCGGTGCACCGGAGCGCGCGATGAGCTCTTCTTGGGGCGCAAGCTCGGGACCCAAGATTTCGCGAGCAAGTGCCATAACCTCGGCGGTCGAGCGATAGCTAAGTTTCAGTGGACTCACCTCAACACTGCTGTTGCCCGTTTGTCGTAAGAGTTGTTCCCAGCCAGCAAAGTCGTTGTCAAAGACAATTCGCTGGGCAGTATCACCGGCAATCGTCACGGACTTGTCTTTTGAATGTGGGCTCTCGCTCTCGGTGGCATCCAAGAGGACCTTCACCTCAATCGCCGAGCGATCTTGCGCTTCGTCGATGGCAATGTGCGAGTAGCCAATGGCCGACACCTTGCGACTCGAGAGGGCACCTCGCTTGAGCTGAATCAGACGCAGCAAGATGGGGTCGTCTTCGACGTCGAAGAGCCCCGATCGTGAGCCCTCGTCCAAGTTTCGACCATCGACATCGCTGACTCCGGGGCCTTCCTCTTCCTCGTCGTAGGGGCTCTCAAGCTCCTGCTCTAGGCACCAGCGAACCGTTGCTTCCACAGCGCCTTTGCTCACGCCGGTATCTTCAAAGTGCGCCCAAAGGCGTGGCGCATCGGTCATGACCTCCGCCCAATCCTCCATCGCATCGTTGGCCCGCGTGCCAAGAGACTTGATTCGATTCTCCGCAGCAAAGCGTGCTTCCGCAGGCAGGCCCGAGGCGCGAAGCCATTTAAAAACACTTCGCAAGCGCGGCACGAGCGCCTTCTTGCTCAGTCGGTCCCACTCTTCGAGAACCTTGTCAGCCCCGGTATCGAGCTCCGCCAAGTCTGCGCGCGCTTCTTCAACCTGCTCTTTCACATAGGCTTCGAGGGCAGCGAGCAGCGCAGGGTGTTTCTTTACCCGAGCAACACTATCTGGCGTGTCGTGATTGTACTTACTCTTAGTTCCACGCAGAAGACGCTTGCGAGTTCGGCTCGCCCAGTCCGCGTACATGACTACAGGAACACCGCGCACACCCAGCGATGGCAGCACAGCTTCCACATAGCGTGCCAGTGCTTTTGAGGGCACAACGAAGAGCATCTTGCTCGCCCGAAAGCGCTGCTTGTCTGCGAAGTTTAGGAAGGCGACTCGGTGCAGAGCAACCGTCGTTTTGCCCGAACCGGCACCACCTTGAATCACCACCATGCCGCTCTCGGGCTGGCTAATTAGATCAAACTGCTCTTTGTCAATGAGAGCTGCGATCTCGGGAAGGTGCTTATCTGCCCTCTCTGGGCCAACTCCGTGCACACCGAGCGAACCACTCGCCTGCCCTCTGCCGCGCCTACTCTTCTTGCCGCCATGCTTGGAAACCGTCGGCTTCTTGGGAGCTCGCACCGCCTTGCCACTGCCACCCTGCAAGACCGGAGCAGAGTCACCCGATGCCTCATGCCACTGTCCTTCGCGATCGCAAATGAACGTGCCCTGCAAGGTGCCAATGCGTCGCAACTCGCCGCGCTGAATCGAGAGGTTTCTTTTGAGTTGCACGATGCCCGAGAGCACCAGGCCCTGCACTTCTTCGTCGTAATCATCGCCTTCGTCGTAGCGGTAGTAGACTTGCGAAATCGGCGCATTGCGCCAATCGACAATCTGCACGTTGCACTGACGATCAATGAAGCCGCGCTTGCCAATCAGAACATCTCTGGTCTTCTTGCCCTCTTTGAGAACCATGTGGGCAAAGTAGGGCGAGCTCATATCAATGGGCAGGTCCTTACCTTTTCCGAGCCGACCGCGGATGGCAGCAAGTCGGGTCATCTGTTCCACCAAGGGCGCCAGGTCCTCGGGCTTGGCTTCGGCAATCGCATCGCGAAGCTCAATTAGGTCTCGGTCAAGGCCGCTCGCGTCGAGGTGTTCGACCCGCGCCGTCGCCCCCTTTCGGACTCGCTCCTGCACCTGATCATGCAGAGTTACTTCTTCTTGGACGATTTTGGCGGAGGCGGAGCCTTCTTTCACGAGTTCAGACATCTGAGGGGCGAGAGTCTAGCGATCTGGAAGCCGCCGTGTGAGAGAAACGGACTCGAGTTTCGAAAATGATTGAACCCTCTGATTTCATGGTGTAATTCGCCACCTCAGAATGACATCAGAAGCGGGTAAGCGAGCAGCAGTAGGGTCGTGGTCAAGCAGCGATTCAGCTGAATGCTATGGCATCGAGCGTTGGGGGCGCGGACATTTCTCCATCAATCAAAAGGGCAACGTGCAAGTTTCGACGCGGCCCGAATCGATCGCGACCGCTGACCTCTTTGAGGTGGTCGAAGATTTGCGCACTCGCGGCTACGACGCACCCGTGCTCTTGCGCTTCTCCGACATACTTCGCACCCGCATCGAAGAACTTAACCGCGCCTTTGCGCAGGCCATCTCCGACTGCCGCTACCAAGCTTCGTATCGTGGCGTCTTCCCAATCAAGGTGAATCAAGCACGCACCGTCGTGGAAGAAATCGTGCACTTTGGCCGTTCCTTTCACTACGGGCTCGAAGCGGGATCCAAAGCCGAACTCATGGCGATCTTGGCCGTGCACCAAGATCCCGATGCCCTGATTGTCTGCAACGGCTACAAAGACGATGCCTACGTCGAGATGGCACTCCAAGGCGGACGACTTGGAGCCACGATCATTCTTGTCGTTGAGAAACCAAGCGAGTTGCACCGAATTCATCGCGTCAGCGAAAAACTCGGAATCCCTGCGTCCTATGGCATCAGAGTGAAGATTTCAACGCCAGGCGCGGGGCGGTGGCAACTCTCGGGCGGCGATCTGAGCAAGTTTGGGCTCACCGCAACGGAAATCCTCGAAGCCACCGAGTCACTCCGCAGCTGGGGACAGCTCGACAACTTGCGCCTTATGCACTTTCATCTTGGCTCGCAAGTCTCGGCCATCCGCTCCATTAAGACCGCGCTTCGTGAAGCGGCAGTTCTCTACGCCGAACTGCGCAAGCTCGGTTGCATGGGCCTCGACCATCTCGACGTCGGTGGCGGCCTTGGTATCGACTACGACGGCTCTCAAAGTGACTCGGCGTGTTCGCTCAACTACAGCATGCAAGAGTATGCAAACGACGTCGTGCACGAGATTATGATGGTCTGCGACCAAGCGGACGTTGCGCACCCACACCTCGTCTCCGAATCCGGCCGAGCGATTTCTGCGCATCACTCCATTCTCGTAGTTCCCGTTCTCGAAGTGTCCAACGAGATCACCGAGCACATCGATTTTGACGAGACCTCTGTCACGGAGCCACTCCTCAAGAACTTCCTTCTGGCCTTCAAAGGCATCCAAAGCGGAAATTTCGTCGAGTCCTACCACGACATCGTCTCATTTCGAGATCAGGTCCGGCAGCTCTTTGGGCTCGGCCATTTGAGCCTGGAAGATCGGGTCCGCGGTGACAAGTTGTACTGGGCCAGCTGCGCGCGGATTCAGCGGCTCATTCAAAGCTCTGAGACTACGTCGGAGGAACTACCCGAAGAACTCGCAGAACTCGAGCGGCTTCTGTGTGACACGTTCGTCTTGAACTTCTCTCTCTTTCAGAGCCTGCCCGATTCTTGGGCCGTCGATCAGATTTTCCCGGTGCTACCGATTCATCGCCTCAACGAAGAGCCAAAGCGGCGCGCGATCTTGGCGGACATCACCTGCGATTCGGATGGTCGTATTGATAGGTTTGCCGACCCAAGAACGTCTAAGAACGTCCTTGAGCTACACGCGCCCGAAGCCGACAAACCCTACTACCTAGGATTTTTTCTGGTCGGCGCCTATCAGGAGATCCTTGGGGACCTCCACAATCTCTTTGGCGACACCCACACCGTTCACATCTCGATGCACTCGGATGGCTATCGCCTGGAGGACATTTTCGCGGGAGAGACGATTGGCCAAGTGCTTGGCTATCTGAATTACAACCCAGAGCAGATGCTGGCTGCGCTTGAGGCTAAGATCGCCGAATCGGGCATGTCTCCCGAAGATGCGGAATCGTTTTCAGAGGCCTACAAGAGACAACTCGATGGCATCACCTATTTGCGCTAAGCGGCTACTGGCCGCTTGCTCTTGGCAGTGAGTCTCCGCTTTACTCAGGGCATGGAAAGCCGCCCGTTCAAGATCCTTGGTGTACAGCAAATCGCTATTGGCAGCACTGACAAGAGTGAACTCACCACACTTTGGTGCGACATGCTCGGTTTGGAAAAGACGGGTGAGTACAAGAGCGAGAAGGAGAATGTCGATGAAGATATTCTCGTCACGGGCACAGGTTTGGGCACAGTCGAAATTGATCTGATGCAACCCATTGTTCCGGAAGGGCGACCAAAGGTGCACGTGCCTGCCCTAAACCATATTGGTCTTTGGGTCGACAACCTAGCAGCCGCTGTCGACTGGCTTACGGGCAAGGGAATGCGCTTTACGCCGGGCGGAATTCGCAAAGGAGCCGCAGGACATGATGTTTGCTTCATTCACCCTCGCTCATCAGAAGAATTCCCATATGGGGGAGCGGGCGTGTTAATCGAACTTGTGCAAGCTCCGGCGGATGTGATTGCCGGCAGCGCCGGGTAGCAGGAGCGCTCGACGTTTCGCGCAAGCGACGGGGTACGCCAACGTTGTTGTGTTCTCAAACGCTGTCGTGCCCAAACGGCATCGTACGCCAACATTCGCGACTCACATCGCTTCCTCGTGTAGAGTTCGGTTCGCATGCCACGACGAAGAGGAAGCTGTCTTTGCGGTGCTCTCACCTACGAAATTGCCGGTGAGATTGACGGCGTGTGGATGTGTCATTGCTCCAACTGCCGCAAGGCTAGCGGCGGCACAGGCAATGCGATTGTTATCATCAAGCGCGAGAATTTCACCTGGATCTCGGGCGAAGACCATCGAGTCACCTTCGAGCTTCGGCCGACGTACACCATCACTCGCTGCAAAACCTGCGGCACACCGCTGCCTGCAGAGGAAGATGCACGCAACATCTATCTAACCGCGGGCACACTCGACGAGCCGATTGGTGTTGGCATCAAGACGCGCATCTTCTGTGCATCACGCGCCGACTGGGACCGCGATGCCGATGACGTGCGTCACTTTGACGAGCGCTCGTCTTCGTAAAACTCGCCCCAGTGAAACTCGCCAGACCAGTCCTGGCATCCGCCTAACAAGAAAGGCCAACACCTGCAGTAGATGCTCTATAGTCGCCGTGGACCCGACGTGCGGGTCTTGGGCGCGACGCTGTCGCGACGCTAGGAGAAATCACATGAAGCTCGCATTGGCATTAGCCCTTACATTTTCACAACTTGCCGTGCTGTCCTGCGGTTCCACCATCGGCGAAGGGATTGACGCGGGAGACACCTCTCTCCCCGACACCGACAACGATGGTTATGACACCAGCGTCGATTGCAATGATCGCGACTCAACGGTTCACCCTGGGGCAATCGACTTCTGTGAAGACAACGTCGATAACGACTGTGATGGCACGGTTGATGGACCCAACTGTGCAGGCCCCTGCGAGATTGCCGCGATGGAGCGATCGTCGGTTGGCTGCGTCTACTACCCGGTCGACACCAACGGATTTCAGCCCGGGCAATACGCCATTGCCATCTCCAACGTGAACGCGACCAAGACAGCCAGTGTGGTTGTGGAAACCAAGATGGGGGCCATTTGGATGCCAATCGCCGATGGCAATCATACGGTAGGACCGGAAGCGCTTCAGACAATTCCCTTACCCCACCGCGCCGTTGATGGAAGTGCGCTCTACGAAGGCGGCGCGTATCGCGTTACCTCTGACTTGCCCGTCATCGCGTATCAGTTCTCACCGCTCGACGGCGCAGCAAGTTTCTACAGCGACGCGTCCTTGCTGCTTCCGGCAGCCGCACACGATACCCAGTACATTGTCCCCGCATGGCCGTATGGCAATGCCGATGGCGGAGACCGCTACCCCGCACACGTGCAGATCACCGCCGGCGCCGCCACACAAGTAACAGTCACCTCACCAATCGCAACCTTGGCAGGAGCGGGTGTTCCGGCCCTTGAGCCAAACGTTCCTCAGACAATTTCTATGCAGGATGGTGATTACCTGCAACTCACGGCGGCCATACCAGATACAAGCTTCAATGGCACAATGGTCTCGGCAAGCGCGCCTGTCGGCGTCTTCACGTCCAACGACTGTGTGAACGTGCCGCTGGCAAACTGCTGCTGTGAGCATCTTGAAGAACAAGTCTTTGGACTGCAAACATGGGGTAAGACCTATGCGGCCTCGCGAGTTCCCGTGCGTTCCAACGAACCCGCCGTCTGGCAAATCATGGCGCAGCAGGATGGAACCGTTGTCAACTTCACCTTCCCCGCAGGCGTTACCGGTCTACCTGCAACCGTGACTCTTGGTGCCAGGCAAATGGTGGAATACACGGTGAATGGGCCGGTTGGCGCCCCCGGTGATTTTCTGATCAACTCCGACAAGCCCGTATTGGTTACCCAGTTCATGGTTGCCTCGGCGCTCGCAGGGGGCAATGAAGGGGATCCGAGCATGGTGCAAGCCGTGCCCGTTGAGCAGTACCTGCGCTCATACGTCGTTCTTATCCCCTCAACATGGGAAAAAGACTTCCTGGTTCTTACCCGCACAACCGGCACGCAGGTCACGGTGAACGACTCTCCAGTAAACGCAGGCTGGGTGGATATTGGCGGTGGCTATGAGGCCAACCGGCTCGCAACCGCAGATGGCGTCCACAAGATTGTCGGTGTGGAACCGGTTGGTGTCATCGTTGTGGGCTATGACCAATTCGATTCCTACGCCTATCCAGGTGGGTTGGATCAGCAGGTGATCAACCCCATCGAATAGCCTTGTCTGTAGCTTTCGTTAGCCAGCTAACGGTCATTGCAGTCCTCCCGCAATTCCCCCGGGAGGACACCCACAACGCCTTCAATGTAGGCAGAAGAATTCTTAGTCTCTCCGACAAGTGATTTGGGTGACTAAGCCCAGTGCATCTGTTTGTTACCCCTGCACTCCCTCATTCGGCCCTAGCCTTGTTCCTCCGTTGGCGGCTAACGTCATATTCGGAGGGCAGGATGGTGACGGGCAAACAAGACGCGCGAGGTCGAGATACACACACACGCAGTGTTGTGGACTCCCACACAGAACGATCTGCTGGGGACGAGGAAGACGTCTTCGCTTCAGGCTCCAGCGTGAACCCACAGATTGTCCAAGCGCCCCAGTTTGGCCCGATCAATTTCACAATTGTTGAGGACGAGAGTGTCGACACGTCTGGGCGAGCGCATCTCGATCAAATGCTCCGGAGCCCAAACCGCGAGGAGCGAGGAGACAACGCAGGGCCGCCCCAACCCGATCTACCCGCGTACCGAGCTCCAACGTTTGGGGGCGGGCGCACCATCGCAATTGTCCTGGCGGGCGCAGCACTGCTCGCTGGCCTTGGGTATCTCGCGCTCTTCTAGCGACCCTGCAACAGTGCCTGATCCTCTTTGAGCGAACGCACCAAAAAGTCAAAGAGCACTCGAACGCGAGGTGTGCGTTGAATATCCCGATGGATTGTTAGCCACACCGGCTCGCTCGGCGGATCGGGCATAGGAACACGTGTAAGAGTCGCCTCGGAATCGCCCAAGTACCTTGGAAGGATGGCGATGCCTGCGGATACGCGGGCGGCTTCCACAAGCGCAAGGGAGATGGTGCTTACAAACGTGGGACGAGCGGTGGGACACAACCGCTTGAGCCACGATAACTCAACAACCTTGGCACCGGGCGTACTGAGGATGAGCGCATGGTTGGCCAAGTCCTTTGCCGACCGCACCGGCCTGCGAGCCAGATAGGCGCTCGTGGCATAGAACGCGTATTCCACTGCGCCAATTTTTCGAACCACGAGGTTCTTCTGCCTCGACCGGAAGAAGCGAACCGCAATCTCTGCCTCGCGTTCGCCAAGGCTAAGAATTTCTCCTACGGGCATGAGCTCGACGGTCAAACCCGGATTTTCGATACCAAATGCCGCAAGTCGCGGTGCGAGATAGCTAATGCCAAAGGTCTCAGGCGACGTGACGCGAACGACACCGTCGAGGGACACTTGGTTTGCCTGTGCGCTTCGCTCCACCGCGTGCACGGCGGACTCCACTTCCAGCATTGGTGCCAGCAAGCGCTCCGCATCCACCGTCGGTAGATACCCCTTGGGCGTGCGCACAAAGAGCTTTATGCCCAGAGACACCTCGGCAGATTCAACGCGTCGCCCAACGGTCGTATGGTCGACCTCGAGGAGTTGCGCCGCCCTCGACAGGGAGCCGGTCTTGGAAACCGCCAGTATGAAGCGCAGGTCGTCCCAGTTCATGGTGTGCATGATTGCACAATCGTTGGGCAGATGCGTGCGTTGTCACACGAGCTTCCGACACGTATGTATGAGGAGAACTTCTTGCGGAGAACCCAATATGCAAATTCCTACATCCAGCGCCGTACTCGCCCTCGCCTTTCTCTCGATGCCCCAAATCGCCTGCGACACGGCATCAAACGACGAAGCCCCAACTGCTGCCGACGCCGGCATCACCTGGCCACAGCGCGGCGTCCTGACGTTCTCGCACAACCTCAGTGAGAACCTGGGCATTCGCTTGGCAGATGGATCGGCGGTCGTCGATGGCCCCGATCTCGATTTCTACCAATCTCGCGTCCTCTCGATCAGTACTCCCAACGGCGAACGAATCTGCGCCAAGGGAACGTTCGATACGCTAGGAGAAATCCCTACGAACACTGACGACTGCCCCGGTTCGTCTCCAGCAAACTGGGTGTCTCGCACCTACCTGAGCGCATCGACGACGCATTCCACGTATGAGTCAACCAGCGCCGGCCAGGGACTGCTCGTGTGGGACCGAAGCGAAACCACGCTCTACCGACTGCGGATCATTGGCGACTCGTACGACGAGCAGGGGATTTCCACGGCAACATTTGACTATGAGCCGGTTCACGATCTCGGAATACGCTGCCGATGACCACACTGGGCCAGCGCGCTCCGGCAATCTGGGCGCGCAAGTCAGCACAAAGGACATAACTTACTGTAAATACTTGTGACTCTATTGGAAGCAGCTGTGCACTACCCAGTAGCCATGAAGCTACCTAGAGCCCGCATCCTCAGCACGACTTGGAAAGAAGACTTTGTCTTGGAACTCGGCCGCATGGCTCGAATGGTGCCCGGCTTCTCCACGATCCTCGTCATTCTCACTTGGGTCTTCGCCCTCATCGGAATCGCCCTCAGCCTCATCGTGCCCGTTGCCTTCTTCATGCACGGTGACATCCTTGGGCTGATTCTGCTTGCGCCTGCCAGCGCCATTGCAATGTTCGAAATCTTTCAGATCACGCAATGCAAGAGGGCGCATCCGGTAACCAGATTCGTCTGGCCCCTACTGATTGGACTACTTCCCTATATTGGTGCGTTTATCTATCGCTCATCCCAGTGGCGTCCAGCGCCCGGTGGCGGTAGCACCAGCTCTCCCGTGCACTACTTCTAGGCGGGGGCCAATCGCGATCGAGCAAGGGAGCCAAGTCGCCAGTTCGATGGCGGCAATCGATCAATTCAAAAAAAACCCGAGGGGCTGTCGATATGGCCACTGCTGGTTCGTCAAGCCAACAACACCAGGGGAGCACACTCCCCATCACCCCCAAGGACAAGACGAACATGGCATTTGAAACAAATCGCTTCTGCTGGCACGGCTGCATCTCTACGGATACCGATAGCGCAAAGGCATTCTACTCCGAGGTACTCGGTTGGCGCGTTGAGACGGCTCCCATGGGAGACTCCGAAGCGACGTTCTTTAAGGCAGGCGACTCGAGCTTTGCGCACCTGCGGGCCCCTGAAGTGGATGGCGTCCCCAGCCATTGGAACAGCTATCTGCGAGTGGACGACGTGGACGCAAGTTCCAAGACAGCGGTGGCAAATGGCGGCAAGCAACTCGTACCACCAACCGACATTCCCCCAGGGCGCTTTAGTGTGGTGGCAAGCCCCAGCGGCGCAACGTTTAGTCTCTTTCACGAAGCGAGCGCTGACTCAGAACATCACCCAGGTGGTGAGGGCAGCGTCCATTGGGTTGAGCTGCACAGCAAAGACGTGGACGCCGACCTAGCTTGGCTCACCAAGACATTTGGCTTTGAGACCTCGGTCATGGACATGCCCGACGGTCCGTACACGATTCTAAAGTCTGGTGAGGAAATGCGCGGCGGTGTGATGGCGAGCAAAGAAGAGGCTGCTCCCTCGATGTGGCTCACCTGGATTCACGTTGGCGATGTGGATGCCACGCTTAAGCGGGCGGAAACACATCGTGGCAATGTTGTAGCACCGGCCTTCGATGTCCCAGGAGTTGGCCGCTTGGCGATCATCCAAGATCCGGCCAACGCGGTGATTGGAGTCATGACCCCCGCAGAGGCCTAAGTCGCCGCTTCGCCGCGCTGCTCGCTAGGAGCGGCACTTGGGGCTGCAAGGCGTACTGGCGGTCTTCTACCGGTAGGTCTTGCCGCGATGACGAATCCAACCGCCTTCGTTCTGCCCCGCCGGGTCGCTGTGGGTCCAGTGCAGCACACCACCCTTTTCGTTCCACTCGTAGCGTCCGCGAATCTCTAAGACATCGCGCTTCTTCAGCGGAACCGACAAGGCAAGATCGATGTTGTGGGCAACAAGAACGGTATTGCCGTCCCTGCCCTCGGCAATGAAGCGTTGGTGTCGACTGCCGTCGTTATCATCGGGCAGCGTAGCTCTGACACGCACCGTAACGGTCATCCACTGTTTCGATTTCCGAGCGGCAACGGCATCGACAAAGCTCGAAAGCTCAACTTGGATATTTTCTGAGTTTGGCGTTCCAAGGTCGAGTTTGGGTGCCGGCGCGGGTGAACCCTCCGGCGCTCGCTCGCTCGCTCGGCTCGGAGGCGCAGTGGTCTGCGCACTCTCTGACGCCTGCGGTACTTGCCAATAGACCGCGAACGCCGCCAGTACGGCGATGATGCCGAGTAGTTGTTTGCGATGCTTCACCCGCCGATGCTTCTACTCACGAGCGCGGCTGCACCGCATCGCTGTCGATCATCTGCTGGAAGAACTCAACGATGGTTTCCTCAAGAGGGCGGTACGAAATTCCCAATTCGCGAATTCCCTTGCTGTTATCGCCTTTCCAAGGCAATGCGACATTGAGACTGATCATCTTGCGTGTCATTGATTTATTGGCAAGAGGTCCAACAAGCCACACCAGCCACTTTGGCAAGACGCGAGTCGGAAACGGAAACTTGGTCCCAAACGCTTCGCGAAGAGGAACCACAAGGTCAGCCAAGTCGGAATCATATCCAGACACGATGTAACGTCCTTTGGCTTCCGGCGTAAAGCCCGCGAGGTAGTGTGCCTCCGCCAAGTCCCGCACATCCACAACCCCAAAGCCCCATCGCGGAGAGCCAGTCTTGAGAGTGCCATCTCCGTATTGCTTCATCATATTGAAGCTCTCAGAAGTTCCCTTAGCATTGGTTCCAGGGCCCATGACGAGAGAGGGGTTTACGGTCACCAGATCCCACTGATCTTGCTTGCCACAGATGTCCCAAGCTTCGCGCTCGGCGAGAGTTTTGGAATACGAGTACGCCTGGTGTTCAAGTGACGAACTCTCATTCCAAATCTCTTCGGTGAAGACACCATTGGGCGTGGACGCAAGGTCCGCGTTGTCGCCGTAGATCGCCGCACAGCTGCTCGTTACGACAACCCGCTTTACCGATGGAGTCTTGTTGGCCTCCTCAAGAACATTGCGAGTTCCAAGTTTCGCGGGCTCAACGAGTTCCTTCTGTGCATCCTTTACATCGAGCGAGAATGGCGATGCGGTGTGATACACCAACTCGCACCCCTCCATAGCGGCGGCGTAGGAGCCAGGCTCCAGGAGATCAGCGCGAAAGTAGCGAATGCTTCCAGGTGAAGCCGCCGCCATTTCGTTTAGATGCCGAAGTTTCTCTTCGTTGTTCGGGTCTCGAACGGCAGCGTGAACGGTGAGCCCTTGGCCCAAGAGCTTCTTCACAAGCCAGCCTGCCACGTACCCGGTTGCGCCCGTCACAATCACCGGTGCCGCTACATCAATTGTCGTCATGTTCGTTCTCGCCTACACCCGTGTGGTTTCGATGCCACCATTCAAGGTTGGTTACAGTGGCTCGCGCAGTGTACCGAACGGATCGGCACCGCACCTTCGATTCCAAGAGGAAGCGTGCGTATCAACGCTCTGTGTCCACGTGAGAGGTGGACGTTCTACGGCAAGCCCCGCCCTACGGGAGAGATGCGTCGGTGACCACAGATCGGAGAAATCCCAACAGCCGACTGTAGTCAATGGGTTTTGAGAAGAACTCTGAGGCACCATCGCGAATGGCATCCACGGCATAGTGGGAAAGAGAACTCATGACAACAATCGGAATCTCGACTCCCGAGCTGCGAACGTCTCGAAACCATTGAATGCTGCCCAGGTTGGTCCGCTGAAGCTCCAAAATGATGGCGTCTGGTCTGCGAAGGGAGATCTGCTTCTCGGCTTGGCGTTCATCGCGAGCGGTGGAAACCTCAAAGCCATCCCCGCGTAGAAGTTCGGCGAGAACCTCCCGTGAAGAGTCGTTTTGAGCGATGAGGACGTGCATGACCACTGCCAGCGAATGCAGAGTCCACGCCAGGCTTTAGCGAGTAAAGCAGGGCCGCAAGGCTCCAAAAGACGCGAATCGTGCGCACGGGGGCAGCGTTCGCGTAGGTTTGTCTAGCTCCCCTTTCACATAAGGGTCCGCTTCAATACGTCGAGCAGGTCATCCAAGTTGAGAGGCTTGCGAAAAAACGCGACCGCGCCGGCCTCGATCGCCTGCTCTGAGTGGTCTCCAACCGCTCCCCCTTGGCGGTCAATCCACACGTCTGACCAAGCGCTTGTCACCACGCAGGAGCAGCCGGGAAACTGTTCTTGCATCCGTTGAATCAAGCTGATGCCATCGACATCGGCGAGAGCCACATCGATGATTGCGCATTCGGGCTTGAGACGTAACGCCGCACTCAGCGCTTCGCCCCCAGTTGCGGCAGATTGGGCGTTGTAGCCTTCGGCGCAAAGAATCTCCGTGAGGCCACTCCGGGCAACCTGGTTGTCTTCGACCACAAGAATTCGTTTTGGTGCCATACGCAACCCCCTTCCTAGGGTGCAGCCCTGGGCGGTAGTGGCGGCGCACTTGCCTGCCGTCCGCACCTCTAACGTGGGTACGAACACACCGACGTCAAGCAGCGTTTCTTGGCACAATCTTCGTTCCGCCCACCGTGCGAGCAAGATTTGCCAATCGCAGCTCAATCGGTGAAGAGACCGGCCTACTCCGATGAGAGCGAGCTGCGAACCGAGCGAATGTTGATGCCTTGAAAGCGGGAAAGGAGCGCCGCGTAGGAGCCAATCATGGTGACAACGATGCCTGCGAATCGAATGCCGACGTGCACATCAAGGAGTGCCCACTTAGCTCCCGCGGCGCAGACGGTGGCAACAAGCCCACACCCCGCAATGCCCGCAAGCCTTGAGTAGAGCTTGTAGCTGGGCATTTCGAGAATCGTAAACGCAAGCCATACCAGAACCGCAAAGGCGATTGGGTACCCCGCGAGCCAGCCCAGTGCCACCGAAGAGGCACCCATCTCGGCACCAAAGACGTTGGCAAAGATGATGAAGAAGAACGTGAGAGCAACCGCCGCCACCGAGGTGTAGATCAGCGTCAGCGTTGGTCGACCAACGCCATCGAGGAAGGGCGGAATCACAAAGCTCAGAGCGCGAAGCACGGCGATGCCGCAGAGAAGGCGAACGACCGGGGCACCAGAGGTGTAGTTCGCGAGGTCATCGGCATCCTTGCGCATATCGAAGATGGAAAGGATCTCTTCGGCACCTACGAAGATGACGCCAACGAAGAGCAACATCACGACCAGGTTCATCTTGCAGAAGCTAACAAGCTGCTCGTAGAGTTTTTCTGTGCTGTTCTTGAGCTTTGCAAACGTTGGGAATGCCACGTTTACGATAATTTCTGAGATCACAAGCGCTGGTTCAAGAACCACGAGGTAGGCAACACTATATACCGCGAGAGCCTCCTTGCCAAAGTAGAAGCCCACGACCTGTTTGTCGATAACGCTGTAGAGGCGAAAGAGGATTTTGTGGGCGGAGGTCTTGAGGCCAAACTTTGCATACTCCCAGCCCTCACTCCATTTGAAGATAAAGCTCGGTCGCCACGGGTGCCGAATCTGAACACCGATGCCGGTTACGAAGACGCGACACAAAGGCCCGATGATGAAACACCAAATTCCCAATCCACTCGCAGCGGCTCCGACCTTTCCCGCAAACTCAGCAAAGTTCGCAATGATTCGGATGACGGAAAGCTCCTTGAAGCGAAGCTCCTTCTTCATGAGTGCGTACGGCAAGAAATAGACGTTCTGCCAAATGAGCTTGGCGCCATACGCCGTGAGCAAGCCCGCGATAACGTCTTTGCCTTGAATGTGGGCGATTAGGGGCCCGATACCGAGAGCCAGCAAGGCAAAGAGCGACACTGACATCCCGAGGTTTAGCCAGAACACCGTGGAGATTCGCGATTTGGAGTGGTCGTCCCGCTGAATCACCGCAGCCGCAAGACCGAGATCCGTCGCAATGTCCAATACGGGAAATACCGAAATCGCGAGAACGGCAACTCCGAATTGTTCTTTTGTTAGCCATAGCCCAACAATGAGAATTGTCGCCAAGATGTCGAGAACACCGACAAGGGAACTCGCCAAACTCGCCCAAGCGATGCCGCGGTGCACACTCTGTCTGATGTTCGTATCGGAGTTGTCACTCATGAGCAGTCCGCACCGTAGGTCGCGAATTTGGCTGCCGCAACCGGCAGAGATTGGCAAAGCCCGGCAGACATCTAGAGCGCTTCGATAGCTGCTCTGTGGTCGAGAGCCTGTATGAGAATTTGGATCGTATCGCCGTTATGCACTTGCCAGTGCTTCGACTTGGTAACGCGAGTACTCACAATGTACGAGACTGCCTCATAGGGAAATTCCTTACGACGAGCCACAAGGGCCAACTCCGAATAGCCTGCGGAGCGAATGTCTTTTAGGACTTCGAGTAAATCGGCGACAAGCCTTTCCGGTTTGACGTGCAGTGCGACGCGAGTCTTGTCACCGCGTATATCGTGAATGGCTCCGCGCCAGTCCCCATCATCAACCGTACGGCCACCAACGGTAACCACACCGCCCGCTTCAAAGGAGATAACGGTTTCGTCCCCAAGCGGTGTTGCGTGATTTCCCGCGACGGGCCAATCGCCTGGGGTTCCGCCTTCAATGGCGCGTCTCGCAACAAGCTCCAAACGAAGGTGGATATCGTGGCTGCGTTGCACTAGGTCGGCGAAGGTCTTGTCGCCCTCGCACCAGCGACACCGACTATACGCCAGTTCAACGCGGCTCTTTAACGCCCGCCAGACACGGGCGTTGAGGATGGCCGGCCAGCGCTCGGGAATCACATTGTTGCAGTGAAGCGCAAACTCGCTGGCACACAGGCGTCCCACGTAGTCATGGATCGTTTCGCCTTTTCGCTTGGGAAACTCCAAAACGCTTGGCCACACCGTGGTTGCAAACGTTTGCATCTGTTGCTCGGGAGTTTGGCTCAGCCCAGCCTCAAGGGGCGCGATGGCCAAGGTGCACAGGCGCAGCTCTGCTTCGCGCTTTACCGTGCGGCTAAAGAGCGGCATGAGCTCGCGAACGCGGTCTGCGAATTTCTCGTAGGCCTTGGGGCTTGTCGGAGTTTCCGATAGCGTGGCGACAGCTTTTCGCAACGCGGAACGGCCAAAGTCTGCGGCTTCATCGTCGGTCTCGGCAACGAGCGGAATCTGTTTCGACTCACAGGCGACATGAAGAGAACTGATACTGAGCAGCAGCGCCATCCCCGCCGCGGCTCGTACTCCTAGCCCAATCATAGATCCACGGGCCCTATCCAACTCGAGCGAGTCGAGCGAGCTTGCGCAGAGTTGGGGGATCGATGAAAACGAAGACTGCATCTCCGAAGCTCAAGTACGCTCCTGACCAAAGCGAAGTGCGACGGTTGGGCTCGATTTTTTCGCCGTTGAGAAAGGTGCCGTTTCGCGAACCTTCATCGGTAACAAAATAACCTCCACTGCCGCGATCCAGCACGATCGACGCATGTGCCTTGCTAACCGATTCATTCTCGACGCGTACATCGCACTTTCGAGAACGGCCAATCGACGCAGGTTTGTCGAGCCCTTGCTGCAAACTGTTGGAGCCAACAATCATGTACTCCTCATCGGCATACTCTCGGGTGTACTCATCGGCCCAATCAACTTCGATGTTGGAAGTTACCGTCCGCTCGGTCGTAGATTCTTCCGCGTACATCGCGTCGGGATGCACCGAAATGAGTACCGGGGAGAAAAGCGCGTAGCCGTTGCGTATCTCGATTAGGAGATCTTTCAGCGTCGCAGCCTTATGCGGGGCACCTTCAGTCAACCCACCGATCCTATCACGGCCGCATCAATGCATGCCTTGAGTTCGGCCGCGTCAATGTGCGATCCAATCGCCACAAGGCGACACTCTAGATCGTCCTTAACAGGCTCTGATGACACTCTAGCGCCAACTCTGTGGAAGACGATCATGCGTGGTTCGTCCGACCCCGAAGCGCCGTCAATTACCCGAGCTATACCCTTAATTCGAATGTAGTCGGGGGCCAGCCCCTCGAGTTCCTCGCTCAAAACTTCGAAGTCGAGGGTATCTTGGATTGGCAACGACAAGGAGTGAAAGTGGTGCCCGCCATCGCTGACGCCATCGCCGCGCCCCTTCGCCGCATCCAAACTTCGTGACGTCTCATTCGGATCGTCGAGCGTGTGCCAGAGTTGGGCTACAAGATCAGCGGTATTGCCGGCCAAGACGGGAGCGACTTCGTTGGTTTCTCGCAAGACCGTTTCCACGGCGGCCACGCGCTCTTCACCGGCAAGATCCAGTTTGGTGATAACGAGAATGTCGGCGTACTCCACTTGCGCATCCACCGAAGGACTCATGGGGCGATGGTTCTCGTGCTCAAGAGCATCGACGACTGTGATCACCGCAGCAAGACGCACGCGATTGGCGAGCTCGCCTTGGGCAAGCGTCCACGAGATTGGAAGGGGCTCTGCGATACCCGTGGTCTCGATAATGATGGCCGACAAATCCGGTTGACCATCGAGAAGTTCGAGTAGGGTTTTTTCTAAGTCGCCATCAAGGCGGCAGCAAATGCATCCACCCTTGATTTCGATTTGCCGAGTCATCTCGTCGGGAAGCAAGTCGCCATCAATGCCAATATCGCCAAACTCGTTGACGATGAGAGCCAACTTGCCCGCACTCTCCGCAAGGTCCCCAGTTGTTGGACGCTCCTCGAGAAGCCGATTGAGAAGCGTAGTCTTGCCACTGCCGAGAAACCCGGTGAGAAGTAGAATCGGAACCATGCGGGTTTCTACCTAATCGAGCAGCACGCTGCCGATAATTCCGAGTAGGCCGCCAAAGCTATTCACAGAACTGAGACTTGTGCGCCGAGGTTGCGCGTACGCCTGTGTGGAAGCTGCGGCCTGCTGTGCACGAACCTTCGCTCGCGCCCGGCGGACCTCATCCTTGGCTTGTTGCATGCCGCGCTCCTGCGAGGCCTCTATTCCGCCGTTCATGACGAATTCGACAACTCGGGGCAGCTCGTCTGCATCAAACCAGGTGCCATGACCGCGGCAGGAATCGATGATGATGCCCGAGCGTTTGGCGAAGTTGGTTCGATTCATCACTTGGTCGCACTCTGGGCACTTCACGTAGACCCGCCCGGGAGGCGCCGATGCAGCACCGACGCTGCCCGCCTGTGGGCCGCCCATTCCGAGTACGGCCTCTGTGGAGACTTGCCGACGCTCCTTCACAAGCCGAGTTACGGCAGCAAGATCGAGCCAAATTCCGTGGCAATCGGGACACTCATCCATGAGCGTGTCTCCGACAAGCCGGGCTTCCATCGTCGGTGAGGCATCACACCTTGGACAGGCGAGCTGCCGCGCCGAGCCATCTTCGTTGACGTTGGCCGGAACATGAACTTCCGCACCACAGTCGTTGCAGTGCTTTGCCCCGTGAAAGATGCGAGCGAAACATCGCGGGCAAGCTTTTACGAGCAACGCTGCTTCACAGAACTCACAGGTGCTGGCTCCAGACTTTACGTTTCCGCCACATTGCGGGCAGGACAACGCCTTCGCACTTTGCGGCGGGTCTGGCAAAAGAAAGAGCTGCCCACAGCGGCAACGCGCCTTTGTTCCTGCAGGACGACCGGTTACGTCGTATCGACTCTCACATGCGGGGCACTCAACTATCATGCGTTTTTCGATCCTAGCATGTATCGCTGGCTTCGTTAGGGTGCCAGCAAACTCTGCTGGCTAGCGCTCGTCGGCGCCCATGTCAAAGCCCGCACCGCTAGGGCGATTCTCTCCGTCGATGTCGCTTGTGGTTGGGCTGCCCGGTTCGCCAATATCAATGCCCGGAGAACCTGCTGCGAGATGATAGTCGCCGGTCGCTTCGCTCACGAAGCTTGGGAGGACCGAGACATTGCCGACTCCGCTGGTGATGCCCGTAACCATCGAGTATCGAAGACCGCATGTGCCGCTGGTTTGAACGTCCTCGCCGGGGCGTTCGTTCCCAATCACGATGTTGCTATCGCACTTCACGATGCCCGTGCCGGCACCCGTGTTGCACACAAGTCCAGCGGATCCAACCGCCGCGGGGGCGAGGTTGTGAGCAATGGTGTTGTGGCGAACATCTTGCGGCGAAATGGCAGGCCCCGGAACGGTCTCGATCACGATGCCGCCGGTTGGGTTGCCCGGAGAAGAGGTGAGATTGCCGTTCTTGGCGATCCAGTTGTTCTCCACAACGAAGGTGCTGCTGAAGAGGTAGAGGCCACCCGTTTCGTTATCCATAATTCGCGACTGGCGAATATCGACTGCCGACGACTGAATGTGCAGCCCGTGAAAGCCATTGTCTTTGATGTCACTACCGCGAACCGTTAGCGAGCTACCATTGCGCATTTTGATGCCCTCTTGCACGTTGCCGCTCACTTGCGAGTCGGTCAGGCGCAAAGAACAATTCTCAGTTGAGATTCCTGCGTCGTCATTGTTTCGAACCGTGACGTTGCCAAGAGCGAGTGTTGAGGCCAGGCAATTGATGCCCACCCCGCTGCCGGGGCCGTTACCGTCTTCGATGATCATGTCTTCGATAGAGATGTTGGCACCGACGTTGAGAGCAAGCGGAGGCTGGGTTGAGAATCCAGGGGGCCGCAAGAGAGCGCCATTGCCAACGATCGACGCGGTGATTCCCGTGATGGAGACGTTCTCGAGATAGTTGCCTGGGGCCAGCACTAGGTAGTCGCGACCGGTGATGACCTTTGCAAGCCCTCCCAAGGCGCCGGCGATATGCTGGCAAGCAGAGTTCCCTGGAGCTTGGCCGCAGGTCACACCATCCGAGCCATTGGTGCTGTCTACGTAGATGATGTCGCCATCGGGAATGCACTGTCCCGAGTCGTAGTCACAAGCTCCCGAGTCACACTGCCCATGCTCGCTGCACGCTTCGCAGGTGCCGGTGCTTGTCTCGCAGAAGGGCTGGTTCACGTCGCCACAATCGCTGCTGCTTCCGCACTCCACACAGGAGCCATCGCTCAGACAAATGCCCAATTCGCTATCGCGCTCGGCGCACTCGGCATTGCCCGCAGAGCCAAACGTGCATGCTTCACAAGTGTCATCGCGACAGATGGGAAGCTCGTCGGAACACTGAGATGACTCGGTGCACATCGCGGTGGCGTCGGGCGGAATTGGAACGCCAGCATCAGGCTGCCCAGTAGAACCAGGTTCTGCAACACAGGTGCGACCAATGCCGTTCGATGCGGGCTGATCTCCTGTGAGGTCGCAAAACGGCCGTGCGGGATCGGTGCAAGGCGTATTGTCATCGCAGTACAGCGAATCGGGCCGCGTGCACGCAGCCAAGGCCAATGGAAGGAAGATAAGAAAAAACCTTAGCGTCATCTAGAAAGTCCCTGCCCATACAAGCGAGCCACCCGTGCTTTGCACGCTTGGCACAAGTGCTGCGTGCGAGTGAGAGTCGTCATCGTGATCCACCGAGAAGAGCCAGGCACTCAAGCCCAAAAGAACCGCGCCACCGGCCAACGATCCATAGCCGCCAAGCAGCGTGTCGCGTTCTTCTCGGTGTCGCTCACCGTCGCGAATGACGGGTCCATCAATGAGCACCAAGACGGTTCCGGTTGCGAGACCTGCCACACCGCCGACGAGCGCTGCGTACTTAAGCCCGGTGATGAGTCCCGAACCTTCGTCAGAGTTTGTGATCGGCGGATCTTGAACCACCGTCGCGGCAGGCGAGGTACTCGTTGTTGGAGTCGTTGCGTCCACAGCGGGCACGGTAGGCGTTGGGGTAGCGGGTACGGGTTTCGGATCGGGCTCGCGAATGAGATCGACGATCACGCCTTCGCTGAAACTCGCCAGATCAACTTCTTCTTCGCACTCTGAGCACCGGCGCATCGTGCGTGCGAGGGCGGTCCCTGTGGCCACTTCGTAGTTGCGCGCGACGATCTTAAAGTTGTTTGACTTGCCCTCTTCATCGGGTCGCAGCGAAATGAAGATCACATACGTAGCGGTGATTTTCGAAAGGGCTTCCACCGAGCACTTTGGATTCCCGGCACACGCCAAGAGTCGTTGCGGCGTATCTCCGCCGACCGCAGCATTCTCAATAATGACGTAGCCTCGTTTGGTGAGTTCGGCTTCGGCGGTGCTGCGAACCAACGACTCAACGAGCAGATCGGTGTTGCCTGAGTCAATGACGACCACCACCGTCCGCGCGGGCTCAGCGGTCTCCGGTTGCGCGTGCAACGCGGGGACGACAGCGAGCGAGACCGCAAGACCGACAATGCAATATAAGTAAGCAAGGGTACGCCCCATGGCGACATCCTAGCTCGTATAATTCGCGGAGGTCTATGCTTAGGGCACTGGAGCTTTGGCGGGAGCGGCACTCGCCTTGCGGTCCCAATAGGGAGCGGATCGAGCCCTTAGAACCGGCAGATCACCAGGCTGAGCAGCGCGATAACTGCGTATCGTGAGCCAATACCGCGTGTTCCTGCCGAGTTTCCAGCGCTCCTCGGCGACAAGCGTCGATTGATCCCCATAGGTCTCACGTTCGCCAGGCAAGAGCAGTCTGGCCACAGGCTTGCCCTTGTTGTCATCCGCGATAAGCCATCCATCCCCGGCCCGGTTGCTTTGTCTCTTCACGACAAACGAAATCGTGCCTCCGCGACGAGGCGCCTTGGACGCCAGCACCGCATCTGCAGGGATCGGCGCTTTGAGCGGCTCGAACGCGGGCACGGTGGCGATTGGCTCGGTGGCCGGTGCCAAACTCTGAACCCGCGTCGCATGCCATCGCCAGCTGGGCCCGGTGTCGGGTTTCTCAGGTTTCCACGCGCCCCACAGCACAGCGCGCATGGGCAACTCCGGGGATACACCGTTGGGCAGTGCCACCGGGATGGACAGCGCGCCATCGCCCACCGTCTCATCAACGAGCCTGGGCCCAGTCTCAGATTCTGCCAATACGCCGTGGATGGGGCCACTTTGGCCACGCCGCGCGAGCAATCGATACCGCTCGAGGGCAGCGCTCCAGGCCGGAAGCGAGTGAATCTTGGCGAGTGCAGCGCCCTCGTTTTCACCGGCAGCAAAGGCCTCGATCACCAGCGGCTCGGGCTCGGGCACAGCGTCGGGCACAGGCTCGGGCACGGCGGGCGGGCTCGGCTCCGAGATGGGCACGGGAACCGGAGGGCTCACGGGCTCCGCCGGCGGTTCATTTCCACAGGCGAAGACAAGGCCGCAAAGCGCGGCAGCCGAATAGCTAGTTCGCGCCAGCACTGAGAGCGCGCGGCAGACCACTTGGCGTTGCCTTGAGCGAGACCACCAAGTAGTCACCATCGGTGCCGAGCGCGGAGACGTTCATGACAGGTGTGATGCGCTGCAGAACTTTTCTTAGACGAAAGTTGTTTGCCAGCTTGGGGACCTGCAAGAGGTCGATAACCAAGATGTCATCTTTCGCTTCGGCCAATAGGGCTGGCTTTTGCGGCATGAACTTCACCAAGTTACCAGGCTTGCTAAGGTCTAAGGCTCCTGAGCGAATAAGACCGGCAATTGGCGTCTCCGACCGATCTAGCACTTTCATATCGGTATCGTTGAGTCGCAGACGAACCGTCATCTCCTCGGGGAAAACTCGTAGTTCTTCAACAGTGATCGTCGTTGATGCCCGGAGCTTTGTGCCCATCATCTCAATGGTGGCGCCGACCTGAATCGCTGGCGGGCGAGCGGTGATGGCAATATCGGTTGGTGCCTTCTTGCCCGGCGGGGTATTCGCAACAACCCAGCGCAAAGCGTCGAGGGGAACGGCGACTCGCATACTCATTGCGTGCTTGGCAACGGTGAGAACAGAGAGCGGATTACGAACCATGAAGCGCCCTGCGGAGCGCAGAGCCGAGCGAATAGGAAGAGCCATACGATGGACATCCTACCCCCAAATCCTCCTAGAAATCGAATGCCGCTCTGCGTCAGACAAAGCGGCATTCGCTAGCGGCATGCGCGACGGCGCCGACGATTTGCCAGCGGCAGCGCTTCCGGAATCGAGGCTAGACCCGTTCGATGATGGTTGCGATCCCCATACCGCCGCCAATGCAAAGCGTGATGAGGGCTGTGCTCTTATCTGTGCGCTCAAGCTCATCGAGTGCCGTGTTCATGAGCATCGCACCTGTGGCGCCAAGCGGGTGCCCCAAGGCGATCGCGCCACCATTGACGTTTACGCGCTCTGGATCGATGCCGAGTTTGCGAATGGTTTGCAGCGGCACGGTGGCAAAGGCTTCGTTGATCTCCCACAGATCAATGTCTGAAACAGCCATGCCCGCTTGGGCGAGTGCCTTTGTGGATGCGGGCGCGGGTGCGGTGAGCATGATGACGGGCTCGGCACCAATGGTGGCCGCAGCGCGAATCTTTGCGCGAGGTTTGATGCCCGCCTTCTCGCCAAACTCCTTGGAGCCGAGGAGGACGGCGCACGCTCCATCGACAATGCCACTGGAGTTGCCTCCGGTGTGCATGTGCTTCACCTCGTTGGCTTCTGGGTACGCTTTGATAGCAAAATCATCAAAGGTCTCGCCATTTGGACCAACGGCCATGGCACCCATTTTCTCAAAGGCAATGCGAATTCCCGCGAGACTCTCGGCGGTGCTCTCCGGGCGAGGGTGCTCATCCTTATCAGTAATGTTCTTACCTTCAGCATCGACCACCATGAACAGCGATTTGTCGAAGCGACCTTCGTCAATTGCCACAGCAGCCTTCTTTTGTGACTGAAGCGCAAAGGCGTCGAGGTCTTCGCGGGAGAAGCCTTCGAGGGTCGCTATCAAGTCGGCGCTGATGCCCTGTGGCACCATTGTGATCTTCTTGCGAAGAAGCATGTTCTTGCCATCGAGTTGGCCATCGCAATCGGATCCGAGTGGCACGCGTGACATCGACTCGACGCCTCCCGCGACAACACAATCCTGCAGACCGCTGCCGATGCCCATGGCGGCAAAGTTCACAGCTTGCGTACCCGATCCACAAAAGCGGTTTACGGTAGTTCCGGTTACCTCTTGAGGCCAACCTGCCGCGAGAACCGCGTTGCGTGCAACACAGGCGCCCTGCTCGCCCACTTGAGTTACACAACCGACCACCACATCGTCGACGAGCGCCTTGTCTAGATCGCTCTTTTCGGCAAGGCGATTGAGGGTTTGGGCAAGCAATTCCTGTGGATGCACGCCGCTAAACGCTCCGCCGGGCTTCTCGCCTCGGGGTGCTCGGCCACGGCCGCGGGGGGTTCGTACTGCGTCGTAAATGTAAATGTCAGCCATGTTCGAACGCTAGCACAAGAGCACTATTGGCCAACGGCCAATCGCATAGGGGATTGGTAGCGAATCTGATAGGGTCGCTGCGATGCTCAGTACCACTCTCGATCCGAAGCTTGTAAATCCCACCGAAGAGCACGCGATGCTCCGCCAAACCGTCCGCGAGTTTACCCGCAAGGAAATTGAACCGCAGGCCGAAGAGTACGACCGCAAAGGCGTTCTCAATCAGGGACTTCTGCGCAAGGTCGGCGAGCTCGGTCTCATTGGAATTACGATCCCAGAAGAATTCGGAGGAGCCGGAATGGACTCCACCGCCGCAGTCATCGCGCACGAGGAAATGTGCTTCTCGGATCCGGGCTTTACGCTGGCCTATCTCGCCCACGCGCTGCTCTTCGTCAACAACCTCTTCTACGCCGCCAACGACGATCAGCGAAAGCGTTACATCCCTAAGACAATCACTGGTGAGTGGATCGGCGCGATGGGCATGACCGAACCGGCCGCCGGCACCGATGTCCTTGGCATGGGGACCACCGCCGTCAAAAAGGGTGACAACTACATCCTAAACGGTCGCAAGATCTTCATCACCAATGCGCCCGAAGCCAACGTCTTCTTGGTCTACGCCAAAGTCGAAGGCCGCATCACAAGCTTCATCGTCGAGAGCACCTTCAAAGGGTTTTCCGTTAGCGAGAAGATTCACAAGATGGGCATGCGCGCATCAACAATGGCTGAGCTCATCCTCGAGGATGTAGAGGTGCCTGTGGAGAACCTTGTGGGCCGCGAAGGCGGCGGCATCACCAACATGATGCGCAACCTTGAAATCGAGCGTCTTGGCCTCGCAGCCATGAGCCTCGGTATGGCAAATCGCTGCCTCGACGTGATGCTTCGCTACGCAAATGAGCGACATGCCTTTGGCAAGCCCATTGCGGAGTTTGGCCAGGTGCAATCCCACATTGGCGAGAGCTTCGCAAAGATCGAAGCCATGCGCGGACTCATCTACGGTGCCGCCAGCACCATCGGCCCCGATCATCGAAATCGCCCAGCCTCCGACGCGGCCAAGCTCTTTTCAGGCCGCGCAGCGAAAGAAGTTGCCGACTCTGCGATGCAAGTGTTGGGCGGCTACGGATACTGCAATGAGTATCGGGTAGAACAATTCTTACGCGACGCCAAGCTCATCGAAATTGGCGGAGGTACGAACGAGGCCCACCAGAAGAACATCACTCGCGACATCTGCAAGCTCATTCAGGGCTAGCGCACTCGCACGACTAACTGGCAATGCGCAGGCGCTCGGCACACGAGCGCAGCGCTTCTTGGTCTCGCCGCGTTTTGCTTGAGGCCCACAGCAGGGACGCCGAAGCGACGTCGTGCAGAATGCGTCCCTGATCCCGCAACTGCAAGAGCGCCTCTCCTGCCGCAGCGCGCCCGGCCTTGTCGCTTCCCCGGTCGGCAGCGATCGCGGTCAGCTGTTTGACCTCTGGGGCGCGAAGCAGCATCGAGCGAAGCACATCCTCGGCATCGGCCAATAGACTCACGTCCCAAGCCGCATCACTACTCGCGCCCGGCCCCATCAAGACGTCTCGCAAATCACCATAGTCCTTCACCGCCCGCGTCGCAGCGTCCAACACCGCGCTTTTTTCCCGACCGAGACGCCGCAGGGCATCCTGCAAGTCTTCGGCGAGTGACTCTGTCTCAGCTGCGGGCAGGAGGGCGCGCGGCTCGGGAGCAAAGAGCGCTCGAATGCGTATCAGGAGTCGTCGCCACCACGGCATGCGCACAGCGTACCAGTGCTAGAGTAAAACGTATGGCTGATGTCCAATACGCCATCATTGGCGGGGGCGTTATCGGCAGAGCAATTGCTTTGGCGCTCTCATCGCGCGACGGTGACATCGCGGTACTCGAACGGTGCCCTGCAGACCGCGTGGAAAACCAATCCACCCGCAACTCAGGTGTCATCCACGCCGGCATCTACTACCGACGCTCCGAGCGCCCCATCAAGGCTCGTCTCTGCGTTGAGGGCAACGCGAGGCTCTACGAGTTTTGCCAGCGCCACAATGTGCCTCACGCCAACACGGGCAAACTCGTGGTCGCAACCAACAGCCGAGAAGAAGGCTACCTGCAGGGCATCCTTGCGATCGCTGAAGAGAATGCCGTGCCCGGAGTCTGTTTGCTAAGCGGAGAAGAAGCGCGGGTCATGGAACCCAACATCCACGCAACGGCGGCTCTGCTAGCACCCACATCGGGCGTCATCGATTCGGCGGCGTATCTGGCAGCCTTGCGGCGTGCTGGCCGAGCCCACAGCCTCTTCGCCACCGAAGTTACCAGCATCGCGGCAAGCGGCGAGAGCTTTGCCTTGGAAACGATATGCGCCGGCAAGACCGAGCGATTTACCGCCCGCTACGTCATCAACGCCGCCGGTGCACAAGCCGACGAGGTGGCCAAAATGCTCACCCCCGACTGTTCCTTTGCGTTGGTGCCATCACGAGGAGAAGCTGCGAAGTTCTATCAGAGCCGGCGTCCAGAGCTCGCCATGGGCGGGCGTAACATCTATCCCGTGCCCGCAGGGTTCTACCCAGATGGCACGCGAGCCGATGTGCCCTTCGCAGAATTTCAGCGACTGCTCAAGGCGGGTGAGGTCACGGAAACCGTTGGTGTGCACCTCACTCCAACACTGAATGACGACGGCCAAATTGCTACGACCATGACCATTGGCCCAGCAATCAACGCTGGGGTTGCGAAGGATGACTTGGCAACCGGGCTCTATCCGCCAGCACACTACCTGCAAAGCGTCTCAGAATACTTCCCAGGCCTTCGCGAGAGCGACATTGAACTTCACCAAGCGGGAATCCAAGCACGGATGGCAGGGCAGCTTGACTGGTATATTCAAAGCGATGCACAGCATGACCGTTTCATCCACGTGCTGGGCATCGACTCGCCAGGGATGACGGGCTCGCTGGCGATTGCTCGTTATGTGACAGAGCTACTCGATACGGCGAGCAGGTAGCGAGAGCGGATTATGCAGGTTGCGGCGCAGGTAGCTGGGCGGTCTCAAGCAGGCTGTTTGCATAACTCCTCGCGAAGCCGAGTCCTTCCAATCCGGGCAACTTTGAAATCGTATTGTCGACCGAGTCCATCGCCTTAAACAAAGCGTCGCCGGGAAACAAGTGTTCGACAAGCTCTCGAGCTTCCGACTTTGATTTGACGCCAACACCCACCGGCGTCCAGAATTTCTCGAAGAGAAATCGCACCAGTTTCATGTTGGGTTTGGATGCTTCGATCTCACGCCGAGCCGAACGAAAGTACCATGCAAAGTGACGACTCTCTTGGCGGGCAATGCGCATGCAAAGCGTCTCCAACACGGGGTTGTTCGTAGTCTTCCAGAGCTGCTTGTAAGCAAGTCGAGTGAGATATTCTTGGGATGCAGCCCAGGACAGGTAGAGGGCTCGAAAGGTTTGTGGCATCAGCCGGGCGAGACACCACTGAAATGCTGCCTCTGCTTTTGCCGCAAACTTGGCATCCATACGAACAGCATTTCGACGTTCAATATCCATCTCCACATCACAAACCTTCAGCAGTTTCTCGATGGAATGCCCATGAAAGAATTCTTCGTAGTTCCAAATCGTCAAGAAGGTCATGGTGTCACTATCGCGAACCACGCCGCTTCCCAGGAGTTCCTGCAGGTAGAAGATTGTCTGGCCTTCAACGTCTGCGGTGTACTTGAGAATTGTCTTTTCCCCTTCGGTGAGCCCAAATGCAGCGGCCTTCTTCCAATCTAGATCTTGGAATTGCAGCGGCCCAGAGACGTTGATGTGTCGTTCGATGTAGGGGGTATTGGGGGACATGAAAACACTACGGATGGCGGAGGCATTCGGATCAGGTTTTGGTGAAAAAAGAATTCACGCTTTGAACTCGGCCATTTGCGATAGGCTCACAGCATCGTGGCCGACAAAGACACCATCGTTGATTCGTCGCTAACGGGGCCCGAGGCGGGTGATACCGCCAACACGGTCGTCGAGCGGCGCGACCCGGCCCGATCGCCAGGGCTTCGACTTGAGGGCGCTTCCTTTATCCCCAGCCTTCCCAGCCCAAAGCTCGCGCTCTCTGGCGATGAACGATACGGCGAGCAAGCAGAGATTGGCAAAGGCGGCATGGGGCGAGTCTTTCGCGTCCACGACCACAACCTCAATCGCGAAGTCGCCATGAAAGTCTTGCGCAAGGATTTGGCGAACAACGACTTGGTTCGCCGCTTTCATGTCGAAGCACAAATCGGTGGCCAGCTTGAGCATCCCGGTCTCTTGCCAATCCACGACCTCGGTCACGATGACGATGGCAATGCGTTCTTCACGATGCGGTATGTCGCGGAGCACGAGACGCTCTCTGCCATCATTTCTCGTTTGCGAGATGGTGACGAGAGCACCCACGCCCTGTACACGATGGAGCGACGCATTCACATCATCCAGCGTGTGGTCAATGCACTCTCGTATGCGCACCAACGGGGCGTTGTTCACCGCGACATCAAACCAGACAACATTCTTATCGGCGCGAACGGTGAAGTGTATCTTGCCGATTGGGGGGTTGCGACTCTGATCAAATCGAAAACCGATGAGACTGTTGAGACCAGCATCGAAGAACGCCCCCTCCCTGAGGGATCGCTCGTTGGAACACTTCTCTACATGTCTCCAGAACAACTCCTAGGAGAACATAACGTCGGTCCGCGCAGCGACGTCTACGGACTCTGCGCCGTCACATACGAGTTTTTCTGTCTTCACCACTACCTCGGTGAAACGCCTCCAAGTACGCATGTCTCGATTTTGGATTCGGTCATCTACGGTGACCGCGTCGATGCAGAGTCGTATCTACACCCGCAAAACCTTCGCGTCCCCCGCCAACTCAGCCGCATTCTCCGCTGGGGTCTGCAGAAGGATCGAGAGGCGGCGTTCACCAGTGCGGACGAGCTGAGCGCGGCGCTGCAAGCTTGGGTTGAGGGCAAGGCACCGATTGTCTGCCCCGGAACGTTCATTCAACGCATGCTTACCCATTGGGGCCGAGCCATCGACCGAAGGCCTGTGCTGGTGCCCGTGCTGAGCTTGAGCCTTGTTGCCATGGCCCTAGCCTGTGTGGCCTTCACCTTGGTCCAAGTCGGCACCACCGCCCTCTAGCGCGTTCTCGCTAGGTCGCCTAGCACCATCTACTCGGGTAGGCCGCAAAGCGGGCAGTCCGCGTCAATCACAATGGGCGGAGTGGGCGGCACGAGGTGCTTTGGGGCGGCACGAGGTTTCTTGCGGCCGGTGTGCTTCACGGTCGAAGGCGCTCGCTCGCGGCTCAGCTCACTTCTCTCCGGCGGGGCCTTGACCGGCGCTGGACTCTCAGCGGCAACCACCACGGGCTCCGGGCAATCCGTCGCTGCGACCATGCGCGGCTCGGTTGGCACCGGCGGCTCTGATGTTGAAGGCGCATAGGTTGCGACAAAAACGCCCAGGCACGAAACGAGCAAGGCTGTTGTCCAGACCAAGTGATGCGACCTGCTCTGTGTCACGACTTCGACGACGGGGCGACTTGGAGGAAGAGGCCGTTGTGCCGCTCGATGTGCCGCAATCTGCATGTCGCGCAGCGCAAGTTCCAATGCCGCTCGATCCGCATCCGTTCGTTCGAGTTGGGTTCGCAAGACAACAAGGTCTTCGGCATTTTTCTTAGCCTCGACTCTCCGCTGTGCAGCAACCTCGGCCTGGCGGCGTGCCACCGCAGCCTGCTGTCGTGACTTCTCCGATTCGTCTGCAACCCGTCGTCGCTCGTGCTCTCGCAATTCATCAAGAGCAAAGAGGACAGAGGAGTCTTGTGCCGAAGTCATGCTGGGTAGGCGACAAGAGGCACGCCATCACAACAGATTTTTTCCGGTGAAGAAAGAAACGCCTAAAGTCCGCACGCAACGTCACCGCCATCGGCACAGATCGAAGCGGCACTCGACTTCTTGCGTTTTGCGTTGCGCTCGGTGTTGGGAAGCACACCCTCATTATCGTGACGTTGCATTCGGCGCGGCACTTCAAGCTTTACCGAGGGCAGCGCTGGCCTTGTATGGCTTGCAAGGCTGACCTGCAATTCTAGAAATGCCTCGTCCATGCGGGCTTCGGTGACATCGATCTCCGCAAGCGCCTTCGCCATTTCGGTCTCGAGTTCAACAAACTCAACCACCATGGCAATCGCTGCCGTTCGCTTGGTAATGCGATCGTCGGGCTGTTGCTCCAAAACAAGCAGGAACGCCAGCACAGCGGCAGCAAGCGTGAATCCGGCAAAGAAGATCGAGTGCTGTCTTGGCTGCTTGCGCCCGGCGTCACTTGGCACCAAACGAAGTTGCACGGGCCGCTCTTCGTCTCGAATCGCGCGAAACACGGCGCTCTCCCATCCCGCTTGGGGAGCCATCGCCCCACCGGATTTGGCAATGCGTTCGGCGACCTGCGTTTCCGTGAGACTCATGCTTGCTCCTCCTGCTTCTCAAGCACTTTGCGGAGTTTTGGCAATGCTCGTGCAACGCGCGCTTGGAGCGTAGCTGCTCGCTCACCACAAACCTCCGCCATTTCCTCGAAACTCATGTCTTCTCGATAGCGAAGAAGGACGGCAATGCGCACTTCTGGCTTCAACCGATCGAGAGCACGATCCATCGCCTGGCTCTGAGCGTTGTGTTCCATTCGATCTCGCGCGGTCGGCGTTGGATCGGGGCGGTCGACCGCGGGAACGCCAAGTAAGAAGCGAAGCCTGCGACGGCGGCGGACCTTTAGCGCATCGAGGCAGCGATTTCGCGCGATGGCATATAGCCACGTGCGGAAGCTCGCTCGCCCACCAAAGCCCACGAGGTCGCGATAGGCCTGAACAAAGACGGTCTGGTGAACATCGGCGGCAAGATCTGCATCGCCAACGACCTGTCGACAATGTCGATACAACTCTTCGCCGTAGGTTTCCATGAGCAGCGTAAGTGCCGCGCGCCGATCACCCTCAAGCAGAGCATGCTTGGCAAGCTCCTCTGGGCTCTCTGGCAGGTTTGCGACGCTTGAGTGCACTGGGATTTAGTAGGCGACGGAAGTGCCCTCTAGACAACAAGATACTTTCGAAAATTCGCATCTTTCCCTAGAAGCAGAGTTTTTCTAATTGATTTCAGTGAGATGAGCGATCGCCATCGGCGTCTCTGCGCAGCCAAGCAAACGCGCTTCCATATCGGCAAGCGTTGCGCGCCGACGCGAACTCGGCACACAACTGTTCCAGAGCGGAGCGGTTCGGCGCCTCAAAGCACATGGGTATCCCCATGCCAGCTCAGACAAATTCTTTGTGAGTGTGGGACAATCGTTTCGATGCTTGATGGCAGAAGCTTCAAGACTCGGCTCACGATCGCCATAGCGGCGACGTACTTTGGTCCACCGATTCTCGGTCTCAGCTTCTTGGTCGGTGTGGTTCAAACGCTGACGTTCCACGACGTGCAGCGCCTCATGAGCGGCTCGGTCCTGCCGTTCTACATCGTCGGTTCAGGGCTTGGAGCGGTTGCATTCTTTCGGTGGTTCTTGCGACCTATCGTCGACTTCGCGAACGGCGAATGTGATGCGCAGGTTGCAACCAAGCGGATGCGTTCCTTCCTATGGGTCTTCTGGCTTCTCTTCGTGGCCCGTCACCTTTTGGGGTCGCTCTTGCTCATGCTTGCGATCGAAACGGTGTTTCCGGTTGCACCGGCCGGTAACGAGCTCCGCATGTTTAGCCTCGCCTGGTGCTGGCAGCACTTGTGGGATTGCCGGCATTTGTCCGCGTCATTGACGATTTTGCGCGCACCTTCAAGAACCAGACGCTGCAAGAACCTGTGCTGCGAGTTCGATCGCGCGTCTTCCTGATCGCCGTGTTGCTTCCAGTCCTCGTCTATACCGCGATCCTGATGTACCTCATCCCACGACTTGGCGGCCTAACGACAGAACTAATAACCCTCTGGATTCTGCTTTTGGGTATTGCAGTAGCAGCAGCGTACAACCTCATGCGCTCACTGGACGAATCGATGTCGGGCCTGCGTCGGGTTTCAAAACTGGGCGACGTTCAAGACCTGCACTTAGAAGAACTCCGAGTTCGGTCGATGGACGAGTTTGGCGTGCTCACTTGCGAGTACCGGGCGTTGCTAACAAATCTGCAACAACACACAATCCTGCTCGATGCGCGAAATCAGGTGCTGCAAGCGTCGCAGCACGAAGCAGATCCCGACGCCGTGTTGGCAAACCTACTTGCGCTGGTCGCCGATAAACTGCAGTCCAACAGAGCCATGCTTGTTGCGCAGGCCGAAGCCGAACCCGCACAGATTTTGGCCCGCCTTGGCGCCATCGTGAGCACGCAAGCCATCGAGCTCTCTCCCAAGATCACCGCGGCGATGCGCTCGAGCCAGCCAACCCTCTTCCCAAAGAGCGAGGCGAGTTGGACCGAGCAAGGCCCCTGCGAGTTTCTCGTTCTGCCCTTGCTCGACTCCAACTCCAATGGCGATACCTTGGCCATCTTCGCGTGCTTTGAACACTGCGAGACGACGCTTGATTGGGCACCGCTACAACTGCTTATTCAACTGAGTCCAGAGATCGCAGCAGCGCTAAAGGCGGCTCGAATTGCCAAGGACAACGCCACTCTTGAGCGCATGTTGCTCAACGCACAGCGCATGGAAATTGTTGGACGGCTGGCGGCCGGCGTCGCTCACGACTTCAACAACATTCTCACGGTAATCCTCGGTTCTGCGAGCATTCTCAAACTGGATGCCGCCAAAGGACCATTGCCAGCCGCTGCCGTCGACGAACATGCAAACCTCATTATCGAATCATCAGACAAGGCGGCAGACCTCACGCGACAGCTGCTCACGTTCTCCAAACCCAGTGGAGGCAAACGTCGCGTCCTGGATCTAAACCAGGTCATCTGCGGAATAGAAGTCTTCTTAACACGGCTTCTGTCGGAGAACATCTCTCTCGAGCTCGACCTCACCCCCGTCGACAACATCAAAGCCAACAAGGGCCTCGTTGAGCAAATCGTCACGAACCTCGTTGTGAACGCTCACGACGCCATGATGACGGAGGGTGGTTGTATCAAGGTCTCCACCGAGCAACAGGGCCTGTGGGTTGAGATGCGAGTTATCGATAGTGGCCATGGAATGTCGGAGAGCGTCGTCGCTCACGTGTTCGAACCATTCTTCACAACCAAATCAAGCGAGAATGGAACGGGGCTTGGGCTCGCGACCGTATACGGCATCATAAAGTCGCTTGATGGCAGTATTGAGATTGAGACCGAGCCCGGCGTTGGAACCGAGATGCTCGTTCGGTTTCCTGCGAGCGCCGAAAAGGCTCGTGGCGAGTCAGCAGAAATTGCCGCTCTCGCATCGGTGTCGGGAATCACCGTTCTGCTTGTGGAAGATGACGAACACATTCGTCGAATCATCCGCGTCTTGCTCATGGAACATGGATACGCCGTGGTTGATGTCGCCAACGGAACCGAGGCACTCGCCGCGATTGACGACGAGGAGCAGACCCTGGATCTTCTCCTCACCGATGTACTCATGCCCGGCATCAAGGGCACAGAGGTTGCCACGCATATGGCGGCGAAGCGTCCCGACGGAGCAATTCTCCTTATGACCGGATACGCGGACTCGGACGTATTGGCTCGGGCCCAGGCCGCCGGTCGCACCATCATGAAGAAGCCCTTCAAGCCGATGGAGTTGCTATCGAGGCTCAGCGGTGTCCTGCACGATGCGGCAGCTAGTCGCTGATCGCGACGCGACTGCACCGCAAGCCCAGCGCATCAATGACTGCGCCCACGCGCCCCTCGAGAGCCGTCGCAACCGTTTGCTCGGGACAACTCGTAGATTCATTGCCTGTCACGTTGTTGACGATGAACCCCCACGACTCAGTAAAGTTCTCATTCTGCACTTGACCGTTGGAATCAATGGTCGCGCATCGCAATTGCAATTCCGTAACGGCGCCGTACTGTCCGCTCATTCGCGCGGATAGGCCGGTCACCACTTGATCCGCCCCACATTCCACAGGAGCAATTGCAGTGGTGGGGCCGCCGCAAAATCCGATCGCATTGCCCTCTGGTCGCGACGTCACATCACCGACGTGTTCGATTCGGCCCGATTGCCCAAGTCGCACCTGGCTGCAGCGAGCTCGAACGTTGCAAAACCCCGCACCGTCGTCGTCGCCCTGGTAGAAGTCACCCTCGACGCCGATCAAGAGCTCTCCTTCGGGACAGCTCACCGGTCCAAAGGGGCTACCGCCATTGCCTCCAACATCGCCACTCCCTGTGCTCTCCGGATCGGGAACGATGCTGCCGCCGGGGCCAGCTGCATCGGGGTTGGAAACCGCCGAGCCATCGGGCTGCGCAAAACTCGCATCGACAACACCACTCGGCTCCTCGTCCGAGGCACGAACCGAAGTGTCGAAGCTGCAACTTGCCAAGCCCAGAGTACTCACGAGCCCACAGGCAACGAGATTTTTGGTAAGGCACGACACATGGCAATGGTACCAAGGCCGACATACCGGCACGTTGAGTAGCCGCTTCCATTGGATAGTCGAGTAGCCCGCCCGGTGGGAACAGTTAATTAATAGTATCAAATACTTATAGATTCTTGCCGTCGCAACTCTCACCCTGAACGCTGCCTTAGGTAGCTGAAAAGACTGGCACATCGGTTGCTCTTACAGGAGTCCAGTGCCGCCGGATGACCAGCATCTTTCGTCTGAGAACCTCATCAGACCTTCTGTTACGCAACAGCGCCTCACGCGGCACGTGCCGGCGCTGGACGGGGTCCGCGGGCTCGCCATCCTCATGGTCATGGTCCACAACTTCAACCTCTTGGAAGACACCCAAGGAGCTTGCGCCAAGGCGACCGAATTGGTGCTCAACTTCGGTTGGGTAGGCGTTCAGCTCTTCTTCGTGCTGTCCGGTTTCCTCATCACCAACATTCTCCTCACGACAAAACGCTCTGGAAACTACTTTCGAAGTTTCTTTGGGCGTCGTGCGGTACGCATTTTTCCGCTCTACTACATTTCCCTAGCCCTCGGTCTCATTGTCTATCCACTTCTCTCGGGTGACACTCTGGCCGGTTCTGAAAATCAGTTTTGGCTCTGGACCTATCTATCCAACTGGGCATCTCCGCTTGGACACGAAGTCGGCCTCTACCCGCATATGTGGTCCCTCGCCGTTGAAGAGCAGTTCTATCTTGTCTGGCCGTTCATCGTCTACTTCCTAAGCAAGCGCGGCCTCATGCGGGCTTGCCTTGGACTGACAGCGGTCGCACTGGCAACGCGCATTGGCATTCGCATTCTCGATCTACCGGTCGAAGCTGCCTACCAGTTTACGATCTGCCGCATCGACGCCATCGCCCTCGGCGCGATTGCAGCGCTGGGCTTTCGCAACACAACGATCTTGAACATGTTTTCCCAGAGGCGATCGCAAATCAGAATCGCGCTGCTCGTCGCTACGGTTCTCACCTTTGTCCTAACAAAGGGTGCCCCTCGTGTCGGCGTTCTATCGCAGACCTTTGGCTACACAGTCTTTGCAATCATCGGAGCTGTCTTTGTCCTCGATATCGCGAACAGCACGACGACAAAGAGCGATTGGCTCGCTCGTCTGCTGAGTTGGTCGGCCCTGCGCAAGATGGGTACGTATAGCTATGCGGCCTACGTCTTTCACAAGCCGCTGCATCACCTGGTTGGCCTTCCACTCATGTCCGCAATGCAAGACGGGCGACCCGCCTCCGTGGGAGTCGCCCTCGTCTACTTCGTCGTCCTTAGCGGGCTGGTGTTTTTCTTAGCCCACCTATCGTTTCACGCATTCGAGAAGCACTTCCTGCGACTCAAGCGACACTTCGCCGCATCAAACTAGCCAGCCTTGGCGTCTTCCGGATCCTTGGCCTCGCTGCCCAGGCCACCGAGCTTGTGCACTGTTCCCTTAAAGTCCTGAAGGATATGATAGGTGACCGGAACGATGATGAGTGTGATGCCTGTTGCCGCCATCACGCCAAAGCCCAGACTCACCGCCATCGGGGCCAAGAACTGCGCTTGCACCTCCGTCTCAAGCAGCATGGGCATGAGCCCGAAGAAGGTTGTGAGGGAGGTGAGCAGAATCGGTCGGAAACGGCGGTGCCCACCGGCCACGATGGCATCCATTAGCGACATGCCCTTCTTTCGATTGTCGTTGATCGCCACAATCAGAATCAGCGAGTCGTTCACAACCACGCCCGACAACGCCACCACACCCATCATACTCATCATCGAAAAATCGTGTCCCATGATGTAGTGGCCCCAAAGCGCACCAACAAAGCCAAAGGGGATCGCGGTCATGATGAGTAGAGGCTGCATGTAGCTACCGAAGGCAATTGCCAAGAGCGCGTAGACGCCAAGCAATGCCAACAGAAAGCCTGTCATGAGCCCCGAGTTTGCCTCCGACATTTCCTTATCGGCGCCGCCCGTGGTGAAGGTGAGCCCCGGGTACTGCTCAAGCACCTCTGGAAGGGTTTCCTTCAGTACCTTTGCAACGACTTTCTTGGGGTCGGCCGAAGCAGAATCCACCATGGCCGTCACCCCCAAGATCCTCTGGCCGTTATGCCTGGTGAGGTTGGTAAACGACGTGCCACGTTTCATGGTGGCAGCTTCCGCTAGCGGTATTTCACCGCCATTGGGCGTGCGAATTAAGAACTCTTCGATGTTGTACTCGGACTCGCGCTCCGACTTTGGAAGGCGTACGTATGTGCGCACCTCATCTCGACCTCGCTGTTGCCGCACGGCCTCGGAGCCAAAGAAGGCCGATCGGAGTTGGCTTGCCAACATGCCTTCGGTAACGCCGAGACCACGCGCCTGGGCGGTTAGTTCAAAGTCGAGCTGCTCTTTGCCCTCTTCGTATCCATCGTTGATGTCAAAGGTGCCTTCGTACTCGCGCAATCGCATTGCGAGATCAGCCGCCGCGCGTTTGAGAACACTGTAGTCGGCATGGCTAAGGTTGATGTGAATAGGTGGCCCAGACCCTGGGCCCATTGCGTAGTTGAAGGTGAGCGACTCGAGCCCGACCGTGTCCGAGAGAGACTCTCTCCATTGCCGAGAAAGCTCCGCTGCTCGAATGGAGCGCTCGCCCGATGGAACCATGTAGATGGCTACCTCGATAAGGTGCGCGCCTCGGTCGTACGCGGATGATCCGCTCAGGTCTTGCTTGGCGGTAAGTGCATGACGCCCAACTTGGGAGAACATGCCGACCATGATTTTGTCTTTGCCCCCGTTTTTGTCGAAGAGCGATTCGACGGCTTCGATCATTTCGATCTCGATCTTCTGAGCCCGCTCAAGGGACGTGCCATACGGAAGACGGGCAGCACACACCACAACATCACTATCGATGTCGGGCATATCAATCTGTCGAATCCTGCCACCGAGCAGCAGTCCCATCGAAGCGACCATCACCGCGATGGCGACACTCATGCTCAAGTAGCGATGGTACACAGCATAGCGAACGAGAGGCACATACCGACGTTCGACGAAGCGCTCGAAGACCCCAGAGAAGGCTTGCTGCTTGGTTGAGATCCAACCAAAGACTCCGGTGCCATCGCTCTCTTTACTATGAGCGAGGTGTGCCGGGAGAATGAGCAACGACTCCACCAAAGAGAGCAACAGAACGGTGATAACGACGATCGGAATCACCCGCATAAATTTGCCCATGATGCCCGGCATCATGAGCATCGGGATGTACATAACGATGGTCGTGATAATCGCAAAGCACACGGGCACTGCGACCTCCTTCACACCAGCGATCGCGGCTTCCAGAGGCTTCATGCCCTGTTGCCGTCGCATATAGGCCGACTCGCCAACGACGATTGCATCATCGACCACCATGCCCAACACCTGAATGAAGGCGAAGAGCGAAATCATATTCAGGGAAACATCGGTACTTGGCAAGAAGAGAAACGCGCCTGCGAACGAAATCGGAATGCCCAGAGTGACCCAGAAGGCCAGCTTGATGTCGAGGAAGAGCCCAAGCACCAAGATCACCAGCACAAGCCCAGCAAGCGCGTTGCGCGTGAGCAAATCCATCCGCTGCTCGTACATCTGTGACGTATCCATCCAGATGTCCATCTCGACACCTTCGGGGAACGATGCCTGACTTTCTTTGATTACCTTGCGAACCGCCGCAGCAATATCGAGAGGCTTCTCGTCGCCAACCCGAAATATTCTTAGCATGACCGCCGGCTCGCCATTGTAGCGGGTGGTTTGGTCGACGTCCTTGAAGCCATCGTTAACCGTGGCGATATCACCGACACGAATCGACGTACCATCGGGCCGAGCGATGAGAGTGATCTCCTCAAACTCGCGTCCAACCAACCGACGCTCTGTCGTACGAATCAGAACTTCTCCGCGTTCCGTCTTTACTCCGCCCCCTGGCAATTCGATAGCCGAGTTGCGGATGATGTCGGCAACCTGGCCAAGCGTGAGCTTGTACCGACGAAGGTTCTCCTGAGAAATCTCCACGGAAATCTCGTATTCGCGGGCGCCGCCGTAGTCGACAACCGAGATACGAGGGTCCTTGAGAAGCCGATCCTTGGTGTCCTCTGCCATGGCCCGGAGTGACTTCTCGGACTGTTCTCCGTGCAGCATGATGGACACCACGTCCATGCGAGCCGCCGCCAAGAACACGTTGGGCCGCTCCATATCTTGCGGAAACGAGACGATGCGATCTACCGCAGCCTTGATCTCGGAAAGCCGTTGCTGTGGATCCTCCGCGTGCTTGAGGGCCACCGTTACAACCCCAAAGTTCTCACGGGCGGTGCTGTTGATTTCCTTGACGCCGTCCATGCTTCTGACGGCTTCTTCGACCACCAAGATGGCACCGCGTTCGACCTCCTCGGGCCCGGCACCGGGATACACCAACTGGACCATCACGAAGTCGAGATCGAACCCGGGAAAGACTTCCTGCTTGATCGATCGAAGCTGCGCGAAGCCTCCCAACACCAGGATGACCATGAGCACATTAGCGGCCACAGCATTGCGAGCAAACCACGCCAGAGGCCCTTTGGCGTTTCGCATCTCCTCTTCTTCGGCAGCCAGCTCGGGCGACATCTCGACGGGCGTTTTCGGTGCGCTCATAGCGTCGACCCAGCCTTGCTCTCACTCTCAACCCCGGCAGTCGGACCGTCTGGCTTGGCAGCATCGGGCTTTGGCTCGGCCGGCGCTTCCGCTCCGGGAAGCCTCAACTTCATGCCATCAATCGCGGCGGAAAGGGGGCTCATGACGACCTTCTCGCCGCTCTTCAATCCACCGGAAAGCAGAACGGTTCCCTCCTGACGCCAGAGCACGTTCACTTTTCGCTTCTCCAGCGTCGATGCATCCGTGAGCACATAGACTTCGTTGCCGTCGCGCAATGCTGACCGCTCAAGCTCTACGACATTTTCTGCTGCGCGACCTTCAATCGCGACCTCAACGTAACTGCCAAGAAGCAGCGGCAATTTGCTGGGAAGGTAGGGACTCTCGGGAACCACTTGGGGCGCAACCGCCTTGGCTGTCTCGACACCCAGTGGATCCGCCACCTCGATAATCAAGCGAGCCATATGACCGGCAGGATCAACATCCGACAGCAGCCTAAGAACTTTCCCTTCTTTCTCGATCAATTGGTCGCCAATACGGTGGCTCACCACAACGCTTGAACCTTCTCCACTGGTGTTCACTCCGGGTACCGAGATCCAAACGAGCCTCTCAACTGGAACCGAGATTTGGACCCAGTAGCTGCGCGTTCCGACGAATCGAAGCAAAGGCGCTCCTGGGGCGACAATCTGCCCAAGGTCTACGTTGCGCTCTTGCACCATGCCATCAAATGGAGCGCGGAGCAGCGTTCGTTCAACACCGAGTCGGGCGCGCCGAAGGCCGCTCTTTGCCGACTTGAGTTGGGTGGTCGCCGAGCGCATTTGCGGTTCTCGTAGGGCGAGCTGCTTGTTCGCAGCGCCCTTCCCCTTGCTTCCGAACATTTCCCATTCGCGCTTCGCGACAGCGACCCGACTCTCTTCCACCTGCAATTGCGCGGAAGCCGAATCGACAAGCGCGAACTGCTGTTCGACGGCAATCCGATAGTCCGAAGGATCCACGCGGGCAATGATGTCGCCCTTGGCAAACTTGCCACCGGGTTGCAGATTGCTTGCGACGTTGATGACTTTGCCGCCAACTTCCGTACCGAGCACAACCTGTCTGGCCGGCATAACGGTGCCACGGGCTCGAACGGTAATGCGCGAAGAGCTCTGCGTTACTTCGGCAACCTCTACCACCGTGCCTTTGTCCACGAGAGCGCTCTTCTTTGGCTGTGGCTTGGTGCTAACCAAATACTTGTTTACGCCTACACCGCCAGCAACGATGACGATTGCAATCACGGCTCGAATGCCTTTATTCATGCTTCTCTCCTGCCTTCTTGTCGCGCTTCTCGAGTTCGCGCATCCACGTCCCACCCAGAGCTCGGCAAAGCTGAACTCGATGGGATAGGGCCTGCTGTTTTGCAGAGAGAAGCGTCTGTTCGATCTGCTGTTGCGTGCTTAGAGCACTCAGAATTTGTATGAAGCTCTGTTCGCCGATGCCATCGGCATAGCGCCTGCGGGCTTCCTCCAAAGAGGCGTCTGCAATCACGATTTGCCCCTCAAGTTCTACGATGTACTCAAGTTGCTTGGACTCTTGCACCAGAGCATTCTCAACTTCGAGAATTGCCTGCAAAAGCACCTGGCCAAAGTTGTAGGACCGCTCGCGAACGACCGCTTCGTTGCGTTTGACCTCAGCCTTAAGACGCCCTCCTTGGAAGAGTGGCATGACGAGGTTCGCAACAACGTTCCAGATTGCGGCTGTGCTGTAGTCATCCCCAATACGCCGAAACGGCCCGTAGGCCCCTCCCAAGCGCAGTTGAGGCAGCCGATTCGCAACCGCAACCGCAACGCCATAGTCTGCCGATTCGACTTGCCTCTGCGCCGCACGCACATCGGGCCGGCGCAGCAGCAAGTCTGCCGGCAGGCCTGTCGATGGCCGCGTAGGCATTTCTGGCAGTGCCTGCGATACAGTGATTTGCAGCTGGCCTGGAGCCTTGCCTGTCAACACCGCAAGCTGATTGGTAAGGACTACAATCGCCGATTCGACAGGAACTCGCTGCCCCGATACGGCTGCCAATTGCTGGCGTTGTTGCAGGACGTCGAGCGAACTGCCGAGCCCCTGCCCGAGCCGCATCTCGGCAAGTTCGAGGAAGTTCTCGCTCACCGCAATCTGCTCTTGGAGGAGCGCAAGACGGGCTTGTTGCGCCACCAGCGCGAACCAGGCGTCGGCGATTTGCGCGACCAAGCTCATCGCAGCACTCTCCACTTGGTCTCGTGCCGCAACCACGTTCAGCTGCCCCGAGGCATGAGCATTGGCGTTCTTTCGAAACATGTCGACCTCGTAGCTCGCCTCAAACGAGACCGGAGAGATTGGTACAAATGGATTGGCCGGCCGTTGCTCAATGACGCTGGCACCAACCTGGAGGGTTGGAAACCTCGCCGCACCAGCCTGTTTTGCCAACATGCGAGCCTGCGTTACGCGCTCCCATGCCGCCTGTACCTGAAGGTTGCCAGTGAGCGCCTCTTGCACAAGGCGGTTTAGCTCTGCGTCACCAAACTCTTGCCACCATCGGTCCGGCAGGTTGCCCCCGCTTTCGGAAATGCTGCTATAGGCATCGGGCAGCTCAATGGGAGGTGCCGGATTTTTCGTGACCTTGTGGGGTGAACAGGCTGCAAGCCCAACGCTCACAACGAGAACCGGAGTAAGAAGTATTCTCATTCTACAATGCCCTTGGAGGCCAGACCGCTACTGAGCAGGTCTACAAAGCTATCCATGAAGTTCTCTGGATCAATCGCCACGGGAAAGCGATTGCCGTCTTGCTCGACTCGAGAAGAGAAGAGCAACGCGCCCACCATGCCCGACCAAACCTGACACGCGAGCGTTGTCGCACTCGCTGGATTCGAGACCGTACCGTCACTCTGCCCATCGGCGATCGCCGCAGACAAGAGGCCAATGACCGTGCCCATGGTCTCTCGATGTGAGCACATGCCTGGACACTCCTCGTCGTGACTGTCATCCGATGCGATCCAAGAGATTGCCAATCGAAAGCGTCGAATGTTTGACGACATTTCACTGGCCCAAAACCGCAACATCTGGCCGACCTTCTGCAGCCCAGAAATTGGCTCCTGAGAAATCTTCTCAAACTCGTCGCGCACGGCAGTTAGCACCCGATTGCTCAATTCGCTGAAGAGCGCGAACTTGGAACCGAAGTAGAGGTAGAGCGTGCCTTTGCTGAACTCGGCCTCCTCGGCAACCTGGTCCATGGTCGTCGCCTGATAGCCCTTCCGGCGGAAGACCACCTCGGCGGCTTCCAAGATCTGGCTGCGCCGACGCTCTTTTTCTCTTTCTTTTCTACTACTTGCAGGCATATTGTGACTTTGAGTCAGCAAATGACTCGGAGTTCACATATTGACTACCAGTCTATCGTCTCAATGGCAAGAAGGCGCAAGGCCCAATTCTGGTGGTTCTGGCCAGGCGCGCAGTTCAGGATCCTCAGAGCCGTCACAGACTGAAATCCGTTGCCGAAACGCAGAAACGCCGGCACTTCTGCCGACGTTCCGTCTCGTCCTGGTTCGTCTTGGCTACTTCACGTCGCGCATCGCGCGGTCCGCAGACTTGGATCCAAAGGCCTTGGTCCAGACGCCGAGCCAGTATTCGGTTGTGTAGAAGGCGGCATTGTTGGTGCCAAGACTGTAGCCGGCCGCAGACGCAATCACCGTGGAGCGAAGGTTGTTCGCCGCGACACGCATCGTCGTTTGATCCCCCTTCTTCTCAGCCCAGAGCATCCAGCGAAGAAGATGATTTGCGACCGCCGTCGCCTCCTTCTTGCTCCATGTTGCGTTTGGCAGATACAGCGCTCCGCCATTCCAAGGAGTTTTCTTGGCCGCTTTGTCAAAGCGCAAGGCGCTCACAACAAGCTCTGCCGTTCCTTTGCCCTTGGCGCCCAAGAACGATGCCGACTGCTGACGCACCTGCTGGTTGGTCGAAGTGAGCATCGCCTTCAAGAGTGTCTTTGCCGGCAGTGCTGCGAGTTCCCCTTGAAGTTCGGAGCGCATCTCAGGAACGCTCGATACCAGGAGAAAGAGTTCATCTGCGCCCCCTTTTTGGCGCGCAAGCACTGCCATACGCTTTGTCCACGGTCTACGGGTTGCGGGAAAGCTCCGTGTGAGGCCTTCGAGGTTGCGCAGCGAAGCCATGGTGGATGCCATCTGCATGCGTCCAGCAGCGGCCCAGCTGCGAACAAGCCCCGAGTATTTGCTATTGGAGATAATGTCCGCGAGCGCCAAATCTGCTTCGGGAGTTCCTTTGCGAGACAGTTCAAGAATCGCATTGCCCTGTTTGATGGGATCAGAACTATTCCGAGCTGCGGAGATTAGCGAATTGGATGAGCCGACGGCAATCTGAGCGTGTTGTGCGTCGGCCACTTGGGTGCCAGCAATCAGCAAGGCGGCAATCGCGACCCCTTGGAGACGCTTGCGAGTGACGAAGAGTGCGCCACCGATCAGCAGAAATCCTGCGATTGGCCAGACAGGACTTCCGTCGCCGCCGCCGCCGCCAAGGCCAGCCGTTGCCATGCCCGGAGCAATCGTTTCATCGTCTCGGTATGCAAGTTCCCAGCGGTAGAGCATGCCGCCCTGATTGAAGCCGGGTCCTTGTCGAGTTGCATCGTAGCTGCGTGGAGTGTTTTGGGCTTTGGCCATGCGGTACTTCTGAAACTTCAGGTTCTGCTTGGCGAGGACTTTGCGGTCAAAAGCACCGTCAATGACCGTGAGAGTCATCCTCCGGAGGCTGCTAAGCGCTTGCTTACCGAGCTTGTCTCGCTGTTTCTTAAGCTCCGCCCGGTTGAGATCATCAATCACGCGACCGCGCATTCCAAAGGCTTCACCGAGGTTTAGGAGTGCCTTCTCCTTCTCTTCGAGCTTGTTGACAAGGCGGCCCTTGCGGATCGCGAGCATGTCGGCAGCAAAGAGTTCGCGGGCCAATCCATTGTGTCTGGTTGGGTCGCGGAGCTTCGGCAAGTTGGCAATTTGCGATGCGTTGAGGTCGTTCTTCGTTCCGCCGATGACGCGCAGAGGAAGGGGATTCGTAACGTTTTGGTGGAGGCGGAGCCCCGTCACCTGACGCTTTACAAAGCCCTCGGGAATGCCGGTGATCTTTGATGGGTCGTCGGTGAGCGCGTAGACAATGTTTCGCGAGTTGCCCTCAGCGTTGAAGACAGAGAGCCGCATCGGAACCACGAGTTCCTTCGTGCGAAAGCGAAAGCCCATCGCTTGCACAAAGCCATTAAACTCGGAACCAGCGGGTCGTTTCGAAACCGCCTTGCGCATTCCCGGCCGTGGATTCACTCCGGCCTTCTGGCCAACGTTTGTCTTCACGGCGACGAAGAACCATTTGCTCTTCACGTAGTCAGCAACAACTTCATCCATGCCATCCGGATATCGAAATCCGTTGTCATTCATCCACGTTTGCAGCGCCTTGCTACCTCCGGCTGCAAGCACAGCAACTTCGTACATGCCGACGGCTTCTTGCCGCACAACGCGGACTTCGTCGAACTTGAGGCTCTCTTCATCAGCGGCCATCGATGGCGCCGCACTCGATTTCAAGGCTCCGCCCATGGCGCGCGACCTTCGCGGACGAGGACGGAAGCGCTGCACGCGAGCGATTACCTCTGGCGGATCAATCGCTGCTGCGAGGTGCGTAAAGATATTGTCGTCCACTTTGCGAATGCTCGGAGGCGAGGGGAAAGGAATTAGCATTCCAAATTCTTCAACCTTGCCTCGGAACCCTGGACGCAAGACCATGGTCTCGATACCTCTGTCGAAGGCGACATAGGTCTTCTGAACTCCGATTCGCTCGATGGTCCGCGAAGACGCAATCTGTAGCGGCGGTGGCGGTGGCACCATGCCACAAGGGTCAGCATAGGCGGTTTGTGCACTACTACTTGTTACTAGGGTAATGGCTAATAGTGCCACCAGTGCGCTGTGTCGTTTTGACGTCATTCTGCGTTCTCCAAACTCATTTTGATTTCCACTCGTACGGCCGATTGCGTCTTGCCATCACTCATCGTGATGTGATCGAGCACCTGCCAGTCGTCTCCACTTTTCATGACCGTGAACCACGGCCCAGCACCAAAGTGCTCGGCCTCGACTCAGTAGCGAGACCACAAATAGTTCACGCCGGTGCGCATCACCGTGCCGTTGAATTCCATCGCCAAAAGGCCCTCGCCCACCGTCGCCAAGTGCTGTTTCTTGCCCACCGGAACCGAGTTTGGTCCGTAGACGGCTCGCACAGATTCATCGTCTTCGTCGACCAATCGCAGCGTCACCATCGCCTCGGTTCGACTGAGTTCGCGACGCAGCACAACTTGGTGGGCGGCGGAAAGCTCGCCGTGGCCAAACTCTGCAAAGAAGTCCTCGGTTTGGGGTCCGTAGAAGAGCAGCGTCTCAAGGCCCTCGGTCGCAGCCTCTGGGTCGGCAGCGGCGTACTTGGCCCGCGCCATCTCAAAATCCAGTTCGGTGTAGGGCGGTATCGGGTGTTTGGCCAGAGAGCATGAGGTGGTGCACTCTTCCTTGCCTTCAGCGCCAACGGGCTCCGGACCGCTACCTTCCGGGACCTCAAAGACCACTTCGGTGTAGCGGGCGTCTGCAGCCTGCTCTTCTGACGTCCCACATGCCCCAATGGCGGCTAGCGCCAAAATTGCGGTCCAGTGCTTTGCTCGCTTTAGCATCACTGATTGTACGGCGGAGTCGCCATAGAGGTCTAAATCTCTGCGACTTTGCCAAAGTCTTGTAAACTCGTGGCGCATTGGGTGCTCCGCTATGACTCGAGAAGAAATACGCCTCACCACACTTGTCGAACACGGTGGTTGAGCGGCCAAATTGAGTCCTAAGGACCTCGCTCAGGTACTGAGCGCTTTGCCCCCCGTTACCGATTCTGCGGTGCTCGTTGGAACGAGTACTGCGGACGATGCCGCCGTGTACAAAATCTCCGACGAGCTCGCGCTCATCCAAACGGTTGATTTCTTCACACCCATCGTCGACTCCCCCTTTGCCTTTGGCGAAATCTCTGCGGCCAATAGCATTAGCGATGTCTATGCCATGGGTGGTCGCCCGGTGATTGCCATGAACATCGTTGGCTATCCACGGGACAATCCCAAGGCACCACTATCGGCCCTAGGAGATATTCTTAAGGGTGGTGCCAGCAAGGCTTCTGAAGCTGGTGTGAGCGTTGTTGGCGGTCACAGTATTGACGATAGCGAACCCAAGTATGGGATGGCAGTCACAGGCTTTGTGCATCCAGACAAGATCTGGCGCAACGTAGGCGCCAAGCCTGGCGATCGGCTGGTGCTCACCAAGGCACTTGGGACCGGCATCATTGCCACAGCGATGCGCGCACAGAAGGCCGAGAGCGACATTGTAGCGACCGCAGTCGCTTCGATGTCACTGCTCAATAAGGCGGCGGCGGAAGCGGCCATGGCCTTTGCGGTGCACGCCTGCACCGACGTCACTGGGTTTGGGCTTCTCGGGCATCTCCGTGAAGTCCTTCACAACGAACTCGACGCGGTGCTTCACCTATCGCAGGTTCCTATCTTGCCCGGAACCCACAAGCTCGCAACGGCCGGCTTTGTTCCCGGCGGCAGTCGGCGCAACCTGGCCTCTCTGCAGGATGTCGTCGCGGTCGACGAGGGCATCGAAACGATTGATCAAGAGATTCTCTGCGATGCCCAAACGTCGGGCGGCCTATTGATTGCACTTCCGGAGAACGAGGCGGATGCGCTTGTTCGGGCCTGCATCGCCGCGGGCCTCACCGCAGCGGTGGTGGGTGAAGTCAGCACAGGGGTTGGCAAAATTCGCCTACGACAATAATCTCCGAACACAAATCATTGAATACAATCGGCCTATGAACAGCGACGATTGGGACAAGCGATACAGTGAGAAAGAACTGATTTGGTCTGCGGGGCCAAACCAGTTTGTCGTGAGCGAAGTCGAAGGTCTGGCTCCCGGTCGAGCGCTTGACGTTGCCTGCGGCGAAGGCCGAAACGCCCTTTGGCTTGCCGAGCAAGGCTGGGACGTGACCGCTCTCGACTACTCGCCGGTCGCGATTCAAAAGGGCGAGGCCCGATCGCGCGAAGTCGGCGCCAAGATTGATTGGCGCGTAGCCGATGCCACCACTGACATTGAGGGAACCTACGACCTCATCCTCTACCTCTACTTGCACCTGCCTCGCGAGCAAACCACCGCGAGCCTTGCCCTTGCAAAGCGGGCCCTAGCTCCGGGTGGCACCCTGCTCATCGTCGGTCATGACATCCGCAATATCGAGGAAGGCATTGGTGGCCCACAGGATGCGAGTATCCTTTTTGGACCGCACGACTTCGAAGCAATGCTCGCCGACTTGCACATTGAGAAGGCCGAAACCGTGACGCGTGATGTTGCCAAGGACGGCACTGTGCACCACGCCCTCGACGTCTTGGTTCGAGCCAAGAAGACCGCCTAGATTTGCCGCTGCGTTGGCTCTATCGCGCCATTGGAAGGTAATTCAAGGCGATAGGCATCCGGCCGATACCCAAGGATGTGGGTATGGCAGGCAGAAACGGAGCCACCGAGATCATCATTCGGCTGAACATCTCAGCCGAGCAGTTTCAGCGGCACTACCGCGGGGTACCGAATGTCCAAGCCACCGCCGTCGATGGCAGGACGGTCGTGCTGCCCGCCAAGGCGCTGCGGCCCCATGTAACCCGGGATGGCGTGCACGGGACGTTTGCATTTCGAATTTCCCACACCGGAAAACTTCTTAGTGTCGAGCGCAGAGCGTAGCCCTATTATTGGAAGATGGGATGATGTGTCGCGCCGCTGTTGGCGTGTCGCAGGAGTACGACGCGTGTCGAGAAGAGACGAGCCGTCTGCGCACTTAGAGAACCTCGCCAAGTGCCGACATCCAGGCGATTGCACCATTTGCACCCCTGCCAACTCTTTTCCTTGGCGTTTGAAAGAGCGGATACCGTGTATGTCTCGGGCGTCACAGGCCAACTCGAATGAGGCGACGAGTGGGCGAACCGTGAGCGGCGAGGCGAGTTCTTCGCCCCCTGCATGTCGATGTTGCTCGCCGTCGCGACCAACCGCGCACTAGCGATGTTGCTCGGCCCCTCAGGTAGCATCACATTGCGCTCCGGTCTAAGGTGCCTGCAGTGTGATGAACGGTAGCTTCAGCCCCGGCACGCGATGGAACCGCTTCTGGTTTGCCGGCGAGGCTCGATTGAGTCTTAGCGTTTGCCGCATTGGCGTTGCGACCTCCGTCCTACTTTCTCTCTACAAACTTCACACCCCAAACTTCGATAGCGCACTCGCGAAGCTCCCGGTCGAACTCTACAACCCGGTCGGCATCTTGCGGATCTTGGGCTCAGGTGTGCCCTCAGCGGGTCTGCTCGGTGCCCTCCAGACGATTGCATGGCTAGCAACCATCGCCATGCTCTTTGGACTGGCGGCGCGGGTGAGCACGGTTGTCAGCTTGGTAACAGCTCTCGCCCTGGCATCGTTTCAATCGAGCTTCTCTCCGGGGTGGCACCATGTATACCCCCTCGTATTTCTAGCCCAGATTCCGTTGGCCTTTGCACCCGTAGGAGATGTTCTTAGCATCGACGCACTGATTCGAAAGCGGAGGCGTCGTGCACTACCCTCGCGAGATCGTGGCAACTACGTTTGGGGCGTTCGGCTCGTCCAGTTCGCAATCGCTCTCGTCTTCTTCAACGCATTTCATCACAAGATCATCCAAGCGGGATTCAGTCTCGACTGGGCACTCTCCGACAACCTTCGCCACCACTTGCTAATGCGCTATGACTGGGTTGGCCGCGAACGAAGTCCGGTTGCAGATTGGCTCTTGCAGAGCGAATACCGCTACAAGACGGCGGCCTTACTAAACCTAGCAGCGCAAAGCCTGCCACTGGTTGCATGCTTTGTTTGGCGTCGTGCTTGGCTGCGCTTGGCCCTCGGCTCGCTATTCGCGATTGAAACCATCGCTCTGGGGCTTGTGATGGAAATGTGGAACCTTCATTGGCTTCCTCTTGCGGTCGTCTTTGTCGACTGGGATCGATTGCTTCAATGGATGGGCAAGCGACTCGCCAGTAAGAACTACTCTTACGACGCACCAACGACATCCGATGTCGTCTCAAAGAGGCTCATCTCGTCCTGGATTGGCTTCTATCTGCTTTGTTGGCTTGTCCTCGGGTTCATGCACCCGCCGATCGACCAGAAAGCAAACCTCTTCCCGTTCTCGCGATTTCCCATGTTTTCAGGAATGCGGGTGAGCAAGCCCTACGACCAGCACAGAAGCTACGAGGTGTTGGGAACTCGGCTCGAGATTGACAGCCATCCACCAGTTTCGAAACGCATGCAGTCAGAGATCAACCGTCGGTACAGCTATCGCTGGCTACATCGAATCTCCGATCCGCAGGTCCTCGAAGCGCGACTCGCCTCGGTCGCCAAAGACATGAAGAGACGCTACAAAATCGAGGACGTGAAGTCGGTAACGCTGTGGCTCACAGTCTTCCAGGCGCCTGCCTACCCAGCCAAGGCCGAGTTCATTGAACATCGCATTGCGATCTCGGGACACTGGAGCCCCCACGAGCCGTTTGTTAGTTATCTGCGCGCCGTCAAAACGACCAAAGGAAGCAAAGAGGGCCAACTTGGCGTCGGCAGAGCGATTCCTGATGGCGCAACCGTTCTCTATCATCCCGACGATGGGCTCGTCCCAGTGCCGATCTTGCTTGAGCCACTCGGCACTGCGCTCGAGAATTCCTCTTACTACCGAGACGTGGTCGGAGATGCGCAGGTATTCGTCGTTCATGTGACACAAGAGGACGGTAGCGTCCGTCCATTCACCCTCAGCCGTGCACCGCGATTCGGCTGGTAGCCTGCGACTACGCGCCGTTGCGCGACTGGTAGGCGACGGTGGCCCGCTCGACCTGGCTTACCCACTTCTTGTAGGAAAGCGGCCCTTGCACAACCTCGCCGTCTTCGCGATGCGAAAAGGCATGCTCGGTTAGCGCCTGCGCGAGCTCCTCGTCATCGATATAGACATTCACTTCGTCGTAAACGCCGTGGCTCAGCTTGGTAAAGTTCGCAGAGCCAACGTCGGAGTAGCGTCCATCCACGACCACCATTTTGGCGTGCACCATACGTGGATGAAGGATGATGCAGAGGTGCTCGGGAGCCCCCGTGCTCTTGAGAATTTTTGCGAGTGTGGCGCGCCCAAGAGAGCGCAGCACATTCACATCGCGACCGGTGACAAGTGTGACCGCAACACCACGATTCACGGCCCCGATGAGTGCTTTGGTAAATCGCGGATCGCCCAGGTAGGCCATCTCGATGACCACCGAGGTTTCTGCTGACTCAATGAGATTCAGACGCTCGCTCAGCATTGGGCAGGTCTTCTTCTCGTGGGCACGCTGATTGTGCAGCAAGAAGTCGACGCGCCGAGTTGAGTCAAACTCCACCTCACCCGCCATGCGTTGAGCGAGGCGTTCGACGTGATGCGCTCCGGTGAGCTCGATCATCATATCGATCCACTCGTCGTGATGATCGTCGCCAATCCCCATGCTGCCGAGTACAAGAATCTCTTCGTCGAAGATAAACATCTTCGAGTGATCGAAGCGTTTGTCATCGTGAGCAACCGTGACATTGCGATGAGCAACGAGTTGATCGACAAGTGCGTTGGGCCGTTGGCGCTTGCGAGCTTTGCGCTCTTTGTCTTTGCCAAGGTATGTGCGCTCAAGCACCCACGCGGCAAACTTCTCGCCGCGCTTGGCTTCCTTGTGAAAGAAGCTCTGGTTGTTGCCTCCGGAAAGCTCGTAGACGGCAGCAACCCGGTCCTTGTGAATGACCACAGTCACGTCGCGCTCTGCGGCCTCTAATAGAGCCGTGGCAAGCTTGTTCCCAGTGTTGTCATCACACCAAAGGAACGCGTGAATTTCGATGCGGTTTCGCGCATTTGCGATATTTCGCAAAATAGCGCCGAAGGCTTCCGCGCCCCCGCCTAGAACCCGCAAGTCAGACATCGCGACTGATTTATCGCGATGGGCAAGGGAGTTCAAGCACAAACTCAGGCTGCTGTCTCCGAACGGGGAGCAATCTCGACTGCGGCGTGTGGCCTTGACGCATCTGCCGCTGCTCGGTCTTCAGCCGACATGGTGCGGTACTCAAGCTGACCCAGGCGAACAACCTCGCTCAATTCGTTAAAGCCACCGACAAACTCGCCTCGGAGAAATACGTAGGGAACGGTGTTTTGACCTGTTTGGGAGTTGAGCTTGCCTTCCCAGTGGGTGTTCTCGGAGTCGTCTAGCTCGATGAAGTCAAAATCGATCTTCGCTTCGTTGAGAGCGGTGCGTGCGCGACCCGTCCAAGGACAGGACTGCTTGCCGTACACCTGAGCGGCGATGTCGGCGTCTCCTGGGCCGGTCTTCTCGGCGCTGGCAACCGCTGCTGCGGTTGGAGGAGGTGCTGCTGCCGAAGCTGCTGCAATCTCTTGCTCGTACTCAGAGGGACCTGAGATGTCTTCCAACTTCACGCCGCCAAGCTTGGCGAGGCGAACACCCAGTGCTCGGAGCTTGGGAGCATCATCGCGCTCAAGCAGGTAATCACGTACTTCGCCGCCTAGTTCGTCAACTCGGTTGAGTCCCGTAAGAACTTGTTTGGTGGCAATAGAAGCACCGCGTTTTGCTTGTAGCTTTACGAATTTTGCGAATCCCATGGTCTTAATCCTCAGTAGAGTTCTTACGTCATCGAATCTGGTGCTCTGAGAAGCCTCAGAACACCAGTTTGCTTCCTGGGAAGCGGTATAGCGCTGTTTTAAGAACAAAACAGCTTGTAAAATTGGCGCCAATCAGGTTGGCGCCAATTGACTAAAGCACGTTGAGCTGCGTGCGGCCCTTGGGCACTGGCGGACGTCCACCTTCGACAGCGTCAACTTCTTCAACCACTTTCACAGCGCTGTGGCTCTTTGCCTTCTCGGCCTTGGCAGCAGCAATCTTGGCAACGATGGCCAGGTTGTCTGCGTCTTTGCGCCAGTTGAGAAGCTTAGAAACCTTCGAGCGAAGACCAACCTTCTTGTTCTTGATTTGCCCAATCTCGTGCACGAGATCAGCCGTTGTACATCCGTAGACGTGCGGGCTCTTGTGGAACGCGTGGTTCATCTTTGGGTTCTTGGCAAGGAATGCCTTCACGTCCTCGATGGTCATGCCAGCTTCTTGCAGAGCTGTATCAACTTCCTTCTGAGCAATCTGCTTTGCCTTGAAGAGCTGCATTTGCACGCGGCTGTAAACGTTGACAGCACCGTCGCCGTTGGTCTCGATTGGAAGGAAGATGCCCTGTGGGTACATCTCGGTGATCATCGACTGAACACCATCAGACACCGAGCTCGAAGGCATGCAGCCGAATGGCTTGATGCTGAGGGTCATGTTGACCTTCGTCTTCGCGATGTTGAGGATGAGCTTGCCAACTTCCATGTGGCCTTCGCCGCCACGGAGGTTGTTGTCGTAGAACGCGTGGCTAACGTCGGCCAGCTTGTCCATGTTGGCAAGTTGGAAACCGCGAAGGCCCACAGCGTGTGAGATGCCTTTGAAGAAGAGACGGAGTCCCTTGTCGGCGACAAAGAGCGTTGCGAGCTTCTTGCGAACGTCGACGCCTTCGAGGCTGAACTTGCTCTTGTCGCCATCCGTACCGCGGAGGCCTGAGCGCTCTTTGGTATCGTACTGGGCTTGCCAGAGCATGTAGAGGAGCCATGCGGCTACCACTTGAATGTCAACTTCAGCGCCTTCGCCCTCGAGGAAGCGTTGCATGCCGTAGTTGCCATCACCCTCGGTGGTCATTGCCCAGAACTCGCCAATGATGCCGACCTTGGGGACAACGCGGGTGCGGTCAACTTTGACAGCGCCCATGATCTTGCGAGCTTTGTAAACAGCCTGGATAAGGCCCTTCTGCTCGTGGAATGCCTTGGAGACAACCTCTTTGGCTTCGGCAACCGCTTTGTCGGTTGAACCGGCGACGACCTCGTAAGGACGGACGCGGTACATAAGAGCGTTGAGTGCATCACCGATGAAGATGGCGCGGATAACGCCCCAGAAGAATTCTGGGTTGAGCTCGAGGCCGACTTCGTCGCCCGTTGCTTGCTTGAGACCACCGGTCTGTTGGAAGAGCATGACGCGGAAGCCTTCGAAGCCTGCATCGCGAAGCGCCTTGCGGTACTCGGTGACGTAGGTGCCGAAGCGGCATGGGCCACAAGCACCAGCCGTTAGGAAGATGTGGTTCTTGATGATGTCTTCGTTCGACATGCCACCCTCACGAAGCTCCGTGAGGTGCTTAATGAGGTTGCCAACGGTGAAGTACGTTGGGTTGCACTGTCCGCGGTTACCAAACTCACGGCCGTACTGAAGTGCGGCGTTGCTTGGAACATCCATCGGAGCGACTTTGTAGCCAAGTCCACCAAGGGCAGACTGGATGAAGAAGTCGTGAGCCTGAGTAAGGCCGCAAACGAGGATCGTTGTGTGCTCACGCTGCTTGCGTGTGAACCCGCTGGGAACCTTGTCGTCCCAGTGACCGATTTTTTCGGACTTTAGTCCAAGGCGAGAGCGCTCTTGCGACTCAAACTCAGCGAGCTTGGCGGCGAGGTTTGCCTCGAAGTTGGCGTCAAAGTCAGGAGTGATTTCTTGTTCGTTCATAATGTGGTTTGCCTTAATCGGTAACTTAGGAAAGGACGCTTAACTGACGGCCAGAAGCCTTCGGGGTCATTGCGGTAAGGAGCTCGCGGTGTTCTGCGATCTTCGCTTCGAGAGCTGCATCGGAGACGCCCATTTTGGCCTCCATCTGCGCTCGAATTTGCTCCATGAGTTCTAGTTTCTTAGCGACAAGAGAGAGGCTCAGTTCAGCCTTCTTCTTGCTCTCGTCCTCAAGCTTCTCTTTGGCAAGCATGAGGGTGTAGCCGTAGGTCTTGACGCGAATCTTGATTGAGCCAGAAGGCTTGTTTGCGTCGATGTCGTGGAGTGCCGAGTACGGAGTACCTGCGGCAGCTGTGATGCTGTCGATGAGACCGTACGTTGGCGCGTCGTGTCCGCACTTGAAGCTCGAGAGATCGAGTACAGCAACGTTCGGGTGACGAGAAGCGAACTTCGCGGCCCAAACCTTTTGCACCGAGTTCACACTGTAGTTCTCTGGCCAAACATCATTGATGTCGAGCGGAGAGTCGATGTGCTTCTTGCGAAGATCTTCGTCGAAGTACTTAGCAAGGTACTCCTTGTCCTTCGGAATCGAGCGCATTGAGAGGATTGGGTAACCGAGAGCTTGGAACTCTTCCAAGACATCGTGGTTGAGGCCCGGATCGTTGTGGTACGGGCGGCCAATCATAAGAAGTGCGATGCGGTCTTCTGCTTCGACTTCGTCGAGGATTTGACGACCGCGCTCCTCCATCTGCTTGTCGTACTCACCAATGGCTTTCCAACCTTGGTCCATCGCCCAATCGCTCTCGTCCTCGGTAATACCGAGTCGTTCGCCAAAGACGTCGAACATGAGCTTCTTGAAGCGAAGCGGCTCCGACAGTGACACTGCTGGGTCAAGGTACTCAATGTTGCGCTCGGCGAAGAAGTCAGTCTCCTTCGTGAAGGCAGAGCGAACAACCTTGGGCGTTCCTGCAACCACGGGGCACGATGCCGTATCCATGACGTTCTCGACGTAGGTCGGAACGTGGGTGAGGCAAGGGAAGAAGATGAAGTCGATCGCCTTCTTCTCGTGGTGCTCAAAGAGCAAGTTGTGGATGTGTGCTTGGCAGACTTTGCCTGGGTAGCAGGGATCGATCGATCCGTACTTGCCGCCGGCTTGCCAGAGTTCTTCTGATGTCTCATCCGACCAAACTACGTTTCGCTTGGAGATACCCAGCGTTTCGAAGTAGGTGCGCCACAGAGGTCCGGTGAACCACATGTTGAGTACGCGAGGAAGTCCGATGCGGATCTTCTTGCGCTTGGCAACCGCCTCAGCCGATGAGCGAGCGAAGGGACGAGCAATCTCTTTGCGGCGAACAGCACCGAGAAGGCTGCGCTTGACTTCGATGTCGATGATTTCCGAACCGTGGTCGGGAAGCGCTTCTGGCTTGTAGAAGTGCTTGAAGCAGAGCTTTGCTTCAAAGTCGACAAGGTTGGGAAAGACCTTCATGCGATCGCGGCGAACCCCGTTGAGCTCGCGAAGGGCGTCCAAATCCTCAACGGTGCCCTTCTCGCAAGAGAAGCCGCTGATGTAGCGAGCCGTTTGGCCCGTTGGGGTGTTGGTATCAATGAAGGTACGTGAGCAGTTGTTTGGACAGAAGTCGCACTTGGTGCTCTCGTCGTTTGTGCTCGTGAAGGTAATGTCGATGGCGTTGTCGAGACCAATGAAGGTTGAGTGACCACGGCGACCAACGATTCGGAGTGCTTCCATGGCAGCACCGATTGCACCAGCTTCACCCGTGTGTGGGTGAACCTGAACAACAGCACCGGGAACGCGCTCTTCGATGTAATCGACCTGCGCCTTGAGAGCAGCCTTGTTGTGCTGCGTTCCACCTTGGAGAACGTAGTTCTTGCCAAGTTCCGCCATACGAGGAATCTGCACAACGTACTGCCAAATGTTCTTAGGAAGAACAAGGGCGAGTCCAGCGAGTAGCTCGTCGCGGCCGTAGCCTTCTTTTTGGAAGTTCACTCGATCGGAGTCGAGGAACACTGCACAGCCGTAGGAGAATTTAGGAGATAGGCGCGCATCAAATGCGTGACCTGCGTATTCCTTCACCGGAACACCAAACTGGGCTGCCATTGCCTGCAGAAGCATGCCGTTACCAGCACTGCAGGAGTTGGAGAGCTTGAAGTTCTTAATGTCGCCCTGCTGCATGAACAGAACTTTGATGTCCTGCCCACCGATGTCGCAGATGACTTCGACGTCGGGGAAGTAGTGCTTGGCACTCATCATGTGAGCGACGGTCTCAACGATGTTGGCGTCGGCGAGTAGCGCCTTCTCCATAACGTCACCGGCGTAGCCCGTTACACCAAAGCCAACAACGTCAATCGTCGCGCCCTGGTCGGTAGCCCACTTGCGAAGCTCCCCGAACATCTCGCGCATATCGACAATCGGATTGCCTTTGGAGAGTTGGTAGACCTTTTTAAGGATGACGCCGTCTTCGTCGACAAAGACAATCTTTGATGACGTAGAGCCACCGTCGAGGCCGATTGCACCGCGGACTACTTGTCCCGGCTGAAGCACTGCATCCGTGAATGATGGAGTGATGTACTTCTCAAGGAAGGTGTCGCGCTCGGTTGGCTCTGCAACAAGTCCAGGTCCAGCGCTCGCTCCGAGCTGTGCCTTGCGACCGAAGTCGATGAACTCGGTAAGTGGCTCGAGACCACGGTAGGTGCCGACCGAAGCTTCTTCGTACATGCCGAATAGAACGGCGCCGTAGGCTGCGTAGAGATCAGCGTTCTCAGGAACGTAGATGAGCTCGTCGAGCGGTACGTCTTTCGGGTAGTCGTAGCCACGCTCTTCCCATGCCTCTGGGATGCGCAAACGCCAGCACTCTTGCAAGAAGGGCAAGTAAGTGTTTGGTCCACCGAGAAGCAGGACACGGGCTTTAAGAGTATTTCCGCGGGTAAGAACACTGAGGTTCTGGCTGACGATTGCGTCGGCCAGTGAACACATGATCTCGTTGCGAGGAATGCCACTTTTCACCAAGTTGACGATGTCAGTCTCGGCGAAGACGCCGCACTTAGCAGCGACGTGGTGAAGTTTGGTTGGGTCGAATACCAGCTTCGAGATTTCCTCGGGTGGCATATCGACTTTCATGAAACACTTGTCGATGGTAGCGCCGGTTCCTGAGGCGCACTTATCGTTCATCGACGTGGTGCTCTGCTTGTCACCCGTCTCAGTGTTTTCCTTAAACATGATGATCTTGGCGTCTTGGCCACCAAGCTCGATCACACTGCCTACATCGGGATGAAGATGCTCAACTGCCATCGTGACAGCGTTCACCTCTTGTACGAACTTCGCGCCGACGTGGGGTCCGATTGGTCCCGAGCCCGAACCCGTCATGAAGACACGCATTTCTTCGTGCTTGATGTCTGGGAACTGCTCGCAGACTTCAACGAGCAGGTCGCGAGTAAACTCGGGCTGCTTGGTCTCGTGCCGAACGTACTTGGACCAAATGATCTTCTTGGTTTCGGGATCGACGACTGCGGTTTTCGCGGTCGTGGAGCCAATGTCGATGCCGATGTAGAGTTTGATGTCAGCCATGTAGGAACCTCGGTTGGGCTCGTAGACTGACACGTCAGTCTAGGAACCTGAATTGAGGTGAACTTTGGACTAGACTGACATGTCAGTCAAGAACTTGTTCCTACAATGAAACGCGTGATTTCAACACCTTAGCTCCTAGTGAGATCAGAAACGATCACTCCGTGGAGCGCGAAATCGATCAATTGAGAAGCAACTTCAGTGACATCAAAGCTTTCGTGAGACTGAATCAGGTAGCGCATGCCCCCGCGAACCGACCCAAGTATCTGAGCTGCCGTCAGTGAAGCGTCGCATGTACGTACAAGTCCGACACTCATTCCGTAGCTGAGTGAACTCGCGATGAGCTCTTCCACATGGCCAAAGAAAGCATCGACACGCATGGCCATCGGGGCATCTGGTGGCAGACCGTGGGCCAGGATGAGCTGAATGAGCGCTCGATCCGAAAGCATGTAGGCGAGCACGCGGCTCACATTTTGGTTGAGTTGTAAGGCCGGCGGTGGCGCGCCCTCTTCAACATCGACGCCGATGATGCGCACTTGCAACTCGTGAATCGCCAACTCAAGGATCGATTCGAAGACCGCATCTTTGCTGTTGAAGTAAAGGTAGAAGGTGCCACGTGCAATGCCGGCACGTTTGATGATTTCGCTGATCGACGCGGAGTGAAATCCACGCTCCGCGAAAAGACCCTTCGCTGCTTCAAGGATCTCGCGCCGACGTTGGTCGCGCTTTGCTTCCGCTTTTGCTTCAGCCTTGGTCACAGCTCGCCGACCCTCTCTCAGTTTGGCGGCAGACACAACCGAAAACGACGAACGTCACACCGAGGTCCGCTTGAAGACTGGGGTTTTTCTTTGCGGGCAATTGCGACGCTTGCCGAAACGCAAAAGCTGCGATGCGCGACAAGTGTCGCGCCTTGTTCACGTTGCGTTCCTAGTTGTTGGGAGCGCCAACCACAATCCAATCCACAATCTTCTGAACCTCTTCCGGGCTTAGCGGCGTGAAGTGCAGTGGCATGCGCGCGCCGCCTTCGCCCCGCAAACGCCTCATAAGCACACTATTCGCAGGATCTCCGGGAACCACCAATACGCCACCCGAACTTGCTGCAACACCAACCATGCCCTCATCGGGATCAAAGACGTCGAGCACGCTTAGGCCTGTTGGGGAATCTGGGTAGTGACACCAGGTGCAGCGACCTGAAAGCGATGGCCGCAATGAAATCTCGGTTCCAAAGATTCGAGCCACCGGTTCAAACGTGGCGTCATCGCTTGCGCCCGCGGTGATCCACGCTTCAACACTTGCGAGTTCAACGTCGCTCAACACCTCAGGCAGAAACGGCATCTTGTTGCCGTCGGTAAGAGGATCGAGATCCGGATCTCCAACTTTGCCCACAAGAGAACTATTCGCAGGGTTGCCAGGATCGACGATGAGTTCGTACGGCGAATCGTGGTCGGCGATCCAAGAGTTTTCCCGATTGACCACTCCACGGTCTGGATCAAATGCAACGGTGAATTCGTGGCCGATGGCGGATGTCGGGTGATGACAGATGTTGCAGCGACCTTCAAAGATTGGTGCGATGTCTTTGGAGTAAGAAACTCCCGGATCGCTGTCGCCACAGCCAAGAGCAAGCAAAATTACGATACCTGGAACCCACCCGTGCGCGCGCATAGGAGCAACCTACCCGATCTGAGCACTACGAGATAGAAAGCCTGTCGTGCTATCTTGTGAGCTGCCATGCGCACTCTCACCACCATCGCTCTGGGACTTGCACTTGGGTGCGGGGGCGACAGTGCCAGCAGCGGCGCCGATGCACGCGGGCCGAGCGATGCTGCACCACCTCGCGCCGACGCACGATGCTCGCTCGAGACCTCCACCACCTTTTATGGCGACACCGACGGCGATGGCTATGGCGACCCAGAGTTAATCGCCGTCGACTGCGTTCGTCCCGAAGGATTTGTCGAGAACCAACTCGATTGCAACGATGCCGACCCGAGAGACAATCCAGATGGCACCGAGCTTTGTGACGGCATCGACAACGACTGTGATGCAGCAACTCCAGAGGTTTGCCCAAACCTTTGCAGCCCGCAGTTCAACGGCCCGGATCCCTACCTCTTTTGTGCCCAGGGCCTTAACTACGCTTCGGCAACGGTAGCCTGCGAAGGGCAGGACATGCACCTGGTTCGGGTTGACGACCTGGCTGAGCAGCAGTGGATTTCGGAACAGCGCGTCGTAGCCTTTGGAAGCAAGGTCACCGCGTGGCATGGCGGTAGCGATAGCGTCACCGAGAACACCTGGCTGTGGCGCGACGGTACCGAGTTTTGGCAAGGACGCTCGAATGGGATTGCGGTGGCAGGCCTCTTTGCGATCTGGCGAGGCGGCGAGCCAAACAACGACAGTGGTGAAGACTGCGGCGTGTTTAGCAACAACGCCTCGGGCAGTTGGGACGATCGCGAGTGCTCTGGAGGCGCGCGTTTTATCTGCGAGCGCAACCCGCCGCTTTAGCGTCTCGGTCCAGCGCTGTTCGGCACCCGCACTGAAACACTCATGCCTGGCGTGCGCTGCGAATAGTTCGCACTCGCCAACGGTTCGGTCGGGGGAAGACATGCGCTGCTCGGCTTTTGCGAGTTTTTCTTATTTCGATTTGTATGACACTTTGTTGTCCGCAATGCGTTGATTGCTGGTGTCTACGCCTAGGGCGGTGCTATTCGGATGGCATGTCAATAAAAGCTATAGCTATAGCGGGAGCAATAATCATCTCCTCCCTAACCAACGCTTCATCGGCTGAGGCTGCCCGCGGGGGCTTTTCTGCGCCATCCGCCCCACAGATGGGAGATAATAAGGACTGCGACCAAACGATCAGATGCAAATGGGTTAAGGTCGTTATTGAGAGCACAATCGACGGTTGGCCACCAGACACGATTCGGGTGCGAGAATGCACAACTCGGACCGTGTGCGCTTAGCGGAATAGGTCTTGTTACGGCTGTTGGTATGAGGTTCGAAGCTACAGGTAGTCTTTCTCTGAGAAGACTCAACAGCCGTAATTGGGCTTTGGAGCTTGCTGGTCGCGCTCATCGAATTGAGTGGGGCCATCTCTCTTTGGGGGTGTCATGAGAAAGTGGCCAATATGGATACTGCCGGTGTGTATGTTGGCTGTTTGGCTAGGTTGGCCAGATACCGGGGGCTCTACCCTTGCGACGGAGGCGGAAGTGGAAGCGGAGGCGGAAGCGCTAGGCCAGCCTCGCGACCAGGGTTGGGCTAGTTCCTCTTATCGACTTCGTTCCGATGCGCCTGTCAAAGTATCGGAGACTGTCGAGCCTATCGCGCATGCCGTGCTGGGCAGTCCTGCGTGCTGGGATGATTGTGGCGCCCCGTGCGCGGAGATTGATGAGGCAGGCTATCCGGTTTGCTCGGCGTCCTGCGTGGATGACGAGGGATGCGGCGAGGGCGAACGATGTCTTCCGACAGCAACAACGGCGCTGGACGTGCACAGAACTCTTCGCTGCCAGAAGTCTCACTGCGAGACAGACGAGGACTGCATGACAGGTTGGTCCTGTCTATCCATCGCCCACCGAACTGTGATCAACGTATGTAGTCGATCTGGAAGTCGAAGAGCGGGAGAGCCTTGTCTTGGAGACGAGTACGACCCAGTCGGATTATGCGAGAAGGGGCTTCTATGCACCTACGGGGTCTGCACTGAAATACGGGACTGCAACATAGATGGCGATTGCCCGTTAGGGACGCGTTGCGCTTTTGCTAGCAACGGAAGTTTCTGCAACCCTGGGTGTGTTGACGATGATGGCTGCCCCACGGGCACGGAGTGCTTAGCGCTTGAGCCTGGTGCCGAGAAACTGTGTCTGAATCGTGAGCATTTCGGCTGCACGTTCGGAGGCTGCGAAGCTCCTCTTGAGTGCGTTGCCTATAACGATTCAAGCGCAGCGCGAATTACGGCGTGCCAGCTGCCATGCAACAGTCAGTCGGACTGCTCCGAATCGGAGGTGTGTGGATCTCAGGCCACTCTAGGCGAGAATACGCATTGCTATCCCAGATGTGAGTCCTCCGAGTGTGAGGAAGGCTGGCTGTGCACACGCAATGCAATCGTTGCGGATGGCGAGGATGTTATCGCCTGCTATCGGGATACTGTTAAGGAGCTAAGGGACCTTTTCGATTCTCTTGAGCCCTCTGAAGGACGCTAGGTGCTCTGACGTCCGCCTCACCAAGGAGGCGTGCGCTGCGAATTGTTCTTACTCGGCTTCGCGGCGGCGGCGAAGAGCCAGAGCGCCAAGTGCAAGGAGGAGAAGCCCCATGTTTCCAGCACCGGTCGCTCCACCAATTGAACAACCACCGCTCGAGGGGATGGTGAGCAAGAGGGACGACTTTGAGTCGTTGCCCGCTTCGTCGGTTGCGTGAATCTCGACTCGGTACACGCCGCCAACTTGCTCTAGTTCAACAACCGCATTGGTGGCGCCTTTGGCAAGCTCTTGGGTATCGATGAGGCGCGCCGAGAGGGCATCCGCGGGATCGTCGAGCACGTAGACTTCGACGCGAACATCCATTGCTGTTGGTGCGCTCAAGTCGTCGCTGATCGCCCAGTTGATTGCAACCGGGCCCTTGTTGGCTTCTCGGGTTCGGGCGCCAGCAATCGCAACATGCGGCACGATGCCGTCGACAGTTAGCTCAATCGTATCTGGTGTTGCATCCGTGTTGCCGCTGAGGTCCGACGCAGCAACGGACACTTGGTACGTAGCGGTCTCACCCATCTCACCAATCTTGAAGGTTTGCATGAAGCTTGGGGCTTGCGCCTCGCCATCTACGGAAATGGTGTACTGGAGAAGTTCTGAGGGAATCTCAGCGTCGGTTCCTGCAACCCGAATCTCGGCCGTGTGCGGGTTAACGGGGCCGGTAGGGTATTCGACGATTTGGGTATCGGGTGCGTTGGTGTCATTCTCTGGAATGGCAAAGAGGTCTACGCCGGCACTGAGAAATGCCTCGTTGGTTTGCAGTTCGCGGAGAATGATGGCGTAGCCCTCGAAGGAGAAGGCGGGTCCAGTGAGTGGCAGTGGCCCAACCTCATGAAGAAGGTCTGGCAAAATGTGGTTGTGAAGCATTTGCAGGATTCGGGCGACATCGAAGCCGTTGCCCGTAGCGTCGCGCTCGTCTTCCATCACCATGCGAGTGACTTGGGCCGCATCGAGACTTGCGAAAATCGAGTTGCTTCCCGGATCGATACCGACAGTTGCAGTTGCCTCCAAGTCGATCTCAGCATGCATGGTCTTGCGGCTGCCATCGGGGCGGTCACCGTGCAGGTCCAGAATCAAGCCGGAGATTTTGAGTGTCACGGTTCCGTCATCGGACGCCGAAGGAATGATCTTCGGGTAGTCGGTCATCTTTAGATCGAAGCCGATTTCGGTTCCAGCGGGGAAGCCCGGAAGCATGGCGCCGATCATGTTGAGGTCGAGATCAAAGCCCAACGCTCGCAAGTGATTGTCGGTAAGGCAGAGCAGTCCACGTCGCCAAATGGTGTAGAGGCCTTGGTTCACAAGGCCGAGATTCAGCGCTAGATTGGCGTGGCTTGCGCCAGGGGCGGAGAGATTTGGCTGCGGCCCATCAAAGTCGGCAGGGCCACCGTCGTCGAATTCTGCGATGCATGCTGCAGGTGCGAAATTGTCTGAGACATCGGCCGCCATGCGAAGGAAGACGCCGTCGTTCTCAAGTTCGAGATCGGTGAGATCGGCGCTGTAGGAAGCCAGAGAGAGGCTTCCCGTAGTGCGAAAGCCATCGAGCATGTCTTCGATGAGTGGGGCTACATAGCCATCCGCCATCGAGCCAATTTTTCCGTCGAGGAATCCGAGAATCCAGTCTTCGGCGAAGCCAATTCCATTGGTGAGCGCTTCCCCTGTCATGCCGCACTCGCTGAGATTGAACTCAACATCTTGTGGCAATAGTTGAAACTCACTCTCGCGGGGCATGACAACAGCGCGTCCATCCCGGACAGCGAGTTCGTAGTCAAAGCTTGCGCTTCCCGCGTGAATTTCGAGAGAGTCCTGACACGTTACTTCGCCAAGACACGCGTAGAGATCATCGACGTAAAGCTCGCCATCAGCACTTCCTGAGAAGTCGAGTTCAACACGAATTCGGCCATTCTCAGGCATCGAGATGCGCACATCGTCAATGCTGATATTGACGGTTGTGTCGCGCTGCTCAAACTCCATGCATCCAATCTCTTGCGCAAAGGTCGGCGCTTCCACAACCGATGGCACATAGCCGGGAGCCTCTTCCGCAATGAAGTCGAGACCGCCTTGGGAAAGGTAGGCCTGCACTTCGTGCTGCGCCTGAGCCGTATCAGCAGATGCGGCGGCGAGCGGGAGAGCTAGGGCGAGTGTGGAGAGGATGATGGATAGCTTGGACATAAGAGATATACCTAGTCGCGTTGACGGCGGCGGAGAAAGAAGGGGAGCAACATGAGAAGCGCAAACCATGGCGCGCTGCTGGATGAGGAGGCATTGCAGCCACCACCGTCGTCACTGGGAGGAACGTTGTCGGGATCGGTAATTTTGGGAAGCGACCGTGCCTCGTCGATAAACATCTTTAGGGCCGAGGCACTGTGAAGAATGGCAACAGGGACAAGCTCATCGGCCATTCGCTCCACCATCGGTGCATCGCTGGCAATCGCAGCATATTCTCGATCGAGCGGAGACAGCGGATCGTAACCAAAGATGTCGGCCTGAGAAGTCACTTCGTTTTTGCTGAAGTAGTAGTAGCCAGGCTGTTCTTCGTAAAAGTCTACGCCCTCTTTGCCAACGCCATCGATTTCCCAAACACCTGAGAAAAACCCCTTAGACATATCGGGAAACATATCGGCAATGACACCGGTAGGCTCGTCGCCACTGAGGTCACCAGGGTAGAGATTTCGGTAGTACGAGGCGTTTGCGGTCTTTTGGAAGGCATCCTCAAGATTGACAAATTCAGGAATTGGAGTGCCGACAGGCGGCGACCGAAGGCTGCCTTCAAACTCGTTGATCATGCGCGAGCTGCAGTGATTCTCGTAGGTGTCTCCGAAGGGAGGGCCATGATCATCAAGGTGGCTGTGCGCCGGAACCGTGAGGTCCGAAAGCATGTGAACCGTATGACCTGCAATGAAGTACGCCTCGGCGAGGTTGCCCTTTTGGTAGGCGAGCAAGCCATCGTAGTAGTCCCACTCGTTTTGCTCGTTGGAAATCCCGTTCCATTCAAAGGAGCTGGGAAAGGTCTCTTCGCCAAACACAAGACCGGTGCCATCCGGTGCGTTATAGAAGTGGCGCATCACTCGAAGCGTTGCAGGATCGTCATCGCCATCGAGGAAGAGATCGTCTTCGTGGAACGAGCCCTCCACCACATCATCGGTGTACTCAAGAAGCTCGTCGTACTCGCCGGGATAGGTCGCAACCAAGAGCTCGACAGCTTGGCGCGTGATCCAGCGATGATTGTTCTCGGCGTCGTACGCATGGGCCGCTGCTGGGGAGAGCAGAGGAATGGCAGCTATGAGCGCTACCAACGAAGTTCCAAGACGAGACATAGTTGTTGGTAGAGCAAGCCCTGTTCCAAGAGTGTGACACCCATGCGACAGGTCTAAGTATCTGGAATAGAACGCTTACAGCCGGTGGAGATCGTCACTGAGGCCGGGGCTCCCCGGCACCTCCCGACAGGCTTGGCTAGGGTCAGAAGCCACCATGTGCAATGCGCACATGGCGGTGGCTAGGACCCGGCGTCGGGTGCGATGGCGGTCGCCAGAAACAATGACGCAGCCCGTCGTAGCTCGTCGAGAGAGCATGCATCAATGATCAGCAGGCGATGATCTGTCGCCGCGCCCTCTTGTTCAGCCCGTCCCAAACTCAGTGCCGCTTCGCGTTCGTCGATGTACTCGTAGCCCACGCGACGCTCTGGATCATAGCCATCGAGCACCACTTCTATATGCGAATTCGGCAACGGCTCATCGTTGAGAATTCGAAAGCCCGCATCGCGAAAGAGCGCATCCAATTCTCGTCGGGCTTGTACCTCGGAGATGCCTACAGCAGCATCGAGTGGCAGCGCTGGTGGAGCAACCAAAGGACTCACCTCGCTATCTTTGTGTCCAGGGTTTGCCGTCGAACTCGAACAAGCGCACACCGCGCCAGCAACAAAGAGGCCCATGAAGTGGCGGTTTGCTAGAATCGTCAAAATGAGGTTGGGGACACTTCTGTTGCGCGATGCGATCATTACGTTGACGCAACTCGAGCAATCCTTGCGAGCGCAAGTGCTGAGCGGCGGCCGCCTTGGCACAAACTTGGTGGAACTTGGCTTCATCGACCTTAACACGCTGGGTCGTTACCTCGCCCGTTCGATGGACTTGCCTCTCGCCATCGCCGACCGGCTTGAGAAGGCCGATGCAAATCTTGTGGAGACGTTGGGAGCAGAGCTCGCCGATCGTCACTCTGCCATTCCACTCGGTACGGAGAAAAACGATCCGCAAGCCATTGGTGTCGTTATGGGGAACCCCACCGATCGGCGGAGCATCGCGGCCATTGAAGAAAAATTCGGATGTCGCATCCAACCGTACGTAGCGGCCGAATTGCGGCTCTTCTACTATTTGGAGAGGTACTACGGAATTCGCAGGCGAACACGGTTTACGCGCAGCGCAAAGTCCGAAGATTCGGTCCGCTCGCCAACGTCTCGGCGAGAGCGTCGATCGACGCAGCCGTTCCGTGGGCTCACAACACCAGCGGCCGTGAGCATTGCGCCGCGCAAAGAGCGTGAAGCGCACGAGAATCGCCCAGCCGAAACCCCACCCGCGCCGGTTCTCACCCTCGAAGAAGCAACCGTTGCCATCGATGCCGCAAGCGATCGCAACGAGATTGGCGAGGCAGTGCTGCGCTATACCATTGGCCGCTTTGCATGCTCGGCGCTCTTCTTCGTGCGCGACAGCAACGCGATTGGATGGCTTGCACAAGCGCCCGGCCTTGGACGCGCGAGCTTGGAACGACTCAACATTCCCCTCGGCGGCACGTCGGTCTTCCAAGTTGCGCACGACTCCGGCAGCCCCTACCGAGGCCCCGCGGTATCTCCGGGCCATGCCTATGAGACGCAGCTTTGGAGTCTCTTTGCCATCGACTACGAACCTCGTGATGTGCACATTATTCCACTTCGTCTCGGTGAGCGCATCGTCAACTTGCTGTACGCGCACAGTTTCTTAGGGCACGACGCTTCCGACGAAGACGCCAAAGGATTGGCCTTGTTGGCAGGACGCGCCGAACAAGCGTACCGGCGCATCATCGCCCAAACTCAGGTCGAATAAGAGTAATTCTTACCTGCTATTCGCAGGCGCTACAGCTGTCGCTCTCGCTCGTACAGCCAACTTCCGCATCGCATCCGCTTGGACAAGAAGCTCCAGCGACGCACGCAAAGAAGCCATCGCACTTCACATCGCATTGACACGAGCTACTGCAATCTACGGTGTCGACGCATGTATTGGTGCCCTCGCACTCGATATCGCACTCGCCGGGGCCACAGGTGATAGCGCCAGTGCAGGAGTTGCTGCCCTCGCATGCCACGCCGCATTGGCCAGATGCACCACAGTCGATGTCGCCGGTGCAGGCTCCGCTTGCGCAGGTGATGTCGCAGGAGGAAGCCGAACCACAATCGATGCCGAGGGAACATGCGCCCAAGCCGCAGGTGATGACGCAAGGCACATTTGCTGGGCAGCGAACGACATCCAAACAGGAAACGCTGGAACAGGTGATGACGCAGCTACCCTCGACACAGGTGCCGCCAAGGCATTCGGACTCTACACAGTTGGCGGGTTGAGCGTCATCCGTGCTCGGCGCGCCATCCACGACGGTGGAATTGTCGGTTTCGTCAGATTCTCCAAGGGAGTCAAAACCAAGGCGCCCACAAGCCGCCGCAAGGACCAGACCCAAGGACCAGACCAACCTACCCGCAACAACGCTCTTCCCCACCACAGGAGCAACATAGCACTTCGTGCGTAGCGCTTCGTTCGCAGTGCTTTGCTAGTGGCTCTTCTGTTCGACTTCCGCCCGCTGTTGGTCGGATGTCTTGCGACTTCCGTCTGTGCTCCACCCGGGAGGTCCAAAGAGGTAGGCCAGCGCGCTGCGGGCGCTCTTGGCATTGGCAACGTCGCGGCCGCTCGCCGCCCACTCGTGAAAGGCGATGCGAAACGGATTGTAGGTGGCGATGTTTGTTGTGAGCCCGTAATCGACGGGGATGGATTCGACTTCAAAGGTGCCAAACATTCGATCCCAGATGATGAGGATTCCGCCGTGGTTGCGATCGAGGTAGATCGCATTTCGCCCGTGGTGCACGCGGTGATGTGAAGGCGTATTGAAAATCCATTCAATGGGACCAAGCTTGCCCACAAGCTCCGTGTGAAGCCCGTACTGATACAAAAGGCTAATCGCCTGCGCCGTTAGAATGTCTTGCGCCTCAAACCCCAGAAGCGGAAGTGGGAGCCAAAAGATGACCCCTGTAATGAGTGTGGTCCAAGGCTGGCGCAGTGCCGTGGAGAGATTGTAGTGCGTGCTTGAGTGGTGATTGATGTGCCCGGCCCACAGAATTCGCACCGTGTGATGCATGCGGTGAAACCAGTAGTAACAGAAGTCTTCGCAGAGAATGAGTGCCGGCCAAAACCAAACAGCCGAACGATCGAGGTCGAAAGCGCGATAGTCGTATAGAAAAACACTGAGGCCAAAGATTGCCCCTGCGAGAGGCAACTTGACAATGAGGCTGCCTACGCCCATGGCCAAGCTGGCCAACGTGTCTTTCCATTCGTACCCACGAAGGCTGCCATCGCCCGCCCCTTTGCGACGAAACAGCAGCATTTCGGCAATGAGTGTTACGACGAAAATCGGTATCGCATATGTGATTATGACTGACACCGTATGATTCTCGTCTAGGCCGCTATCGCTATGCCGCTAGCCCTTGGGCTTCTTCTCGAAGAGCAGCACGTGTTCGCGCTTTGGATACTCTCCGAAGGCACGCTTCTCTAGGCTACCAAGCTTGTCTCGTTCTTGCGAGGCCCATCCGAGCAACTCAAAGCGCTCACTGGCGATATCACGCAGGACGCCATCGGCCCAGACCGGTTCGACCCCAGCAACAGAATCGCCCACCATGAGCGCCATAAGTCCACCAGGAGCCAGAACTTCATCAAAACTCTTAAGACATAGCTTAAAGTCGTCGATTGCCTTGAGCGCGGCTTCGTGCGCCCGCCCCTTAAACCGACGCCGAGCGCCGATCTCGTTGCGCTCGAAGTCCTCATAGGGAAGCCCGAGAAACGCCAACCGAAGCCTGTGGTGATCCACGTAATCGTAGGTACCAATGTACGGCGGAGACGAGATAATCGCTCCCACGCTTTCTGCTTCGAGTCCACCGGGGCCAACGAGGTAGCGAGCGTCACGCTCAAGCACGGTGACATCGCCTTTGGCGCCCTCGCGGTGCAAATCAACAAGCCCTTGCGCCATCAATTGCACGCGTTCGCCAAACCAACGCCCCGGTGCTCCCCGGGCGATATTCCGTTTCATCTCCTTTGGAGACGTATCAGAAGTTCTCTTAGAAGTCTTAATGAGAATTGACGATAGGCACACAGCGAGCAAGTCGGCCATCTCCTCATCTTCGTCGCGAAGCTCGTCAATCGAAGCGGCGATGAATTCGAGCTCGCGACGCACATGCGGTGCATACCAAGGAGCCACTTCTTCGTCCCGCACCTTGGGGGAGACGCCCTTTGGTACGCGAATCGGCTTGGGCTCGTAGTCTGCGCGACGCGCTGCCTTGCCCTCTTCTACCGTCGCCGCAGCGATCTTCTCGCCGAGCTTCTCAAACTCTTTGAGTCGCGGCTTTTCACACGACCAAGTCTTGGCTCGAGCAATGCGAATCGCAAGCGGATTGAGATCGGTACCAACCACGCCGAGGCCTGCGGCCCGACCTTCCACCAACGTCGTTCCAGAACCGCAAAACGGATCGAGCACAACCCGGGGCTGAATGTTCTCGGTGTCAAAGCACAACTGCACAAGCGCTCGCGCGGTCGCTGGATGCATGCGCGCCGGATAGCTGTGCATCGGATGAGTCAGGCTATTCTTCACCATCTCATCGTCCTTGGCGCCGCGAAGTGCGTAGGTCAGCGGTTCGCGGAGTCGCTTGATGCCGCCCGCCGTGATTCCTGCGCCGCGCCGCGTCGTGGCTTGGGATCGACGCTGTTTTCCACCTCCACTGGATGGCGACTTGGATGGCGAAGAGCGACGTGAGTCACTCCCTCGTTTCTCCTGAGAAGAGGTGGCGCGAGGCGCTTTGCTGCTGGGTTTAGGCGGTCGACTGGACACGGGATGTGCACCCTACTATATAGAGACCATGTCCATGCCAATCGAACTCCAAGGTCTCAACAAAGATCGCGTGACATTTGTCTGGAGTGAAGAGTCGAGCGACGTCTGGCCCGCCCGGGCCCTCAGGCTTCGATGTACCTGTGCCCACTGCAAGTCCGAGGACACCGGCGAGCGCCTCATCGTCGACGAAGAAATCCCCGAAGAGATCATCGTCACGGGCATGCACCTCGTGGGCAATTATGGGGTTGGCATCCACTTCTCAGACGGGCATACTACTGGAATCTATCGATTTTCGGATCTAGAGGCCCGCGCGGCAGAATGATGGATACGCCCCAGTTTCCCAAAGCCAGCGATGTCGTCTCCGAGCTCTTATCGTCTCGGCAGAGCGTGCGTGGGTTTCTGCCAGAGCCTCTGCCACAGGCCACCATCGACCGGCTTTTCTCGATGGCTCAAAAGGCGCCCTCCTGGTGCAACATTCAGTCGTGGCGGGTTTCCATAACCTCGCCTCCGCGAACGCAGGAGTTGAGCAAGGTTCTGGTCGCGGCCGCCAAGAGCCGGCTTCCCAAGCCGGACATCGACTTTCCGCTTGTGTATCCCGAGCCCTATAACCAGCATCGGCGTGAATGTGGCGGAGCCTTGTATGGGGCCATGAACGTCCCACGAGACGATAAAGCCGGTCGCTACGATGCATGGCTGCGAAACTATGAGCTCTTTGACGCGCCCCACGTCGCGGTCGTGAGCCGGGACAAGCGCCTCGGCGAGTACGCCACCCTCGATGTTGGCGTGTGGCTCGGCATGTTGCTTGTGTCTGCGGAGAGTCTGGGCGTTGATGCCTGCGCCATGGCCTCGGTAGCAGCCTACCCAGAGATCCTGCGTGAGGAACTCAACATCCCCGATGAGGAGCTCATCCTCTTTGGGATCGCCTTTGGTACCCGAGATCCAAAGGTCCCGGCGAACACCACGCGAACCACGCGCCAGGATATCTCGGCGAACCTCCGCAGGAGCCCAGACGATGCTCGTTAGGTGTGCGCGAGACGCCAGACCTTGCCTCGGAAGACGCGTATCCTTTTCTGCTCACCTCTTCTGTTGTCCTCGGCAGGGCACGCATTAGGAATCCAACGCCAATTTGTTTGGCACCCGAAACCTAGTGCTAAGGTCAACCTAGGCACGTTGGACCAACCGCGTTGGCACCAATTCTTCCTCTCTTAGCGCACTCAATTAGCGTACTCAATCATGAGCGTTCCCCGTCATTGGCGCTCTCGTCTGGTGTACAAACCAGGCATCTCGGAATCTTCCCTATGAAAACACGAATCCTCCTTACACTTTTCGTGGCGTGTGTGGCCCTCTGGACTACTGGCAAGACCGCTCATGCGCAAGATGAGAGCCTCAACCGGGCTCGTGACGCCTTTGATCAAGGTCAAACCCTCTTTCAGGCCGACAAGTTTGTCGAAGCCGCTGCCCAGTTCAAAGCAGCGTACGAAGCCCGACCATTTGCGCAATTCTTGTTCAACATTGGCGCCTGTTACGAGAAAGCAAACGACTACCCTCAGGCACTCACCTACTACGAACAATACCTAGGTGCGGACCCAGGCAAGGAAGACGCGGACAAAACAACGCTTCGTATCCAAGCACTGAAGAAAGCGATCGATGAGTTGAAGGCCAATGGGACCGACCCAACTCAACCCACCGAGGCCATGAAGAATCTTGAGAACGTCGAGATTCCCGGTTTGGTCGTGATCGAGTCGGATCCCCAGGGCGCAGACATTTACCTAGATAGTCGCGATAGCAAACCTCTGAGCAAAACGCCTTGGAACGGCAGCCTCACGGGTGAACACCTCATCATCATCGAGCGCAAAGGCTACAAGCCTGTCGAGAAGACCATTCGCGCCGATCCAAATCGCCTCTTCTACTGGGTTTCCAGCCTCGCCGAAGAAGATTATCTAGGCTACCTCGATGTCACCTCGAACATTCCTGGCGCAGACATCTACATCGATGACAGATCTGTGGGTGTGCAGGGCAAAACGCCTTGGCGCGACGAAATCAAGCCCGGCAAACACAAGATCTGGGTGACCAAAGAGGGCTACGACGTCTTCGAAACCGAAGTCGAAGTCATCGCTGGCGAGACTCACAAGATCAGCGCCAAGATTGAGGGCGATGAAGTTGGCTACGTGAACGTTCGTGGCAAAGGCGTCGAGAAGTACAAGATCGTAGTGGATGGCGATGTGCTGTGTAAGCGCGGTCCGTGCCTTAAGCCGCTCTCGCCAGGAAAACACAAAGTGAGCATTCGCCGCTCGGGCTACCGAAGCTACAACACGAAGATCGACGTGCAGAGCAAAACCGAAGTCACAGTTCGCGCCAAACTGGCGCCCGAACCAAGTCGCGCTGATGCCTATGTCTCATTTCTCTTTGCAGCCGCATTTGCTGGCGGTGGCTACTACCTGGGCACCGAAGCGCAGAGCATTGAAGATGAACTCGCCGCAGAAATCGAAGCCGGCAATCCACCGCCCGACTCAAGCGATCCACGTCTCGGCTGGGGTCTAAAAAGCGGCAAGACCTACGCGACGGCCGCCAACGTGAGTTACGCGCTCGGCGGAGCGAGCTTCGCGCTCGCCGTCTACTACGCACTCCGAGACAAGGGAAAGCCAAGCACCGGATCCAGCGACATTCGCGCGATCTCGTTTGATACCCAAGTCTCACCCAACTACTCGGGCGTCGGCATCGCTGGCAGCTTCTAATCGGCAGTCTCGAACCGCTCTCGTCCAACCGCTCTCGTCCAACCGCTCTCGTCCAATCGTCCTCTAGCCTAAAGGCCGCCATGCGTACTCGCAGCATCGTCTTCTCTCTCGCATCCCTCTCGCTCATCGCCTCGTGTGATCACCGAGTCTTTAATGATCTGGAAGATCAAGTCTGGGTTAACGCCAACTCCGCACCTTCAGACTCGCCCTCGGCCGGTTATGGAGTCGGGCTAGTAAACGCTGGCGGCGATGACCTGCAGTACGTTGTGGCGAGCGAATCTCCACCCGCGCTTTTCTTGGTGAAGTTTGACGAGAACGGCTCGCGCAACGAGCTCGTTACGTCGAACGTGCAAGACGTGCTCACCAATGCTGACCGCTTTCCCACCCCGGCGATTATGGCCGTCGACGCGACCGGCTTTGGCAGCGCTGGCAACGTGGCGGTGGGTGTAGGCGCCATTAACGATGGCACGCCCTCGCTCTACATGTTGCGGGGTGATACCGGAGAAGCGCAACCGACAATTGCTCTGGAGGGCTCTGCTGCTCCATCGGGCATTGCATTTGGTGACACCGATGCAAGTGCCGACATCGACCTCTTTGCCGCGGCAGGCGAGGACATAAACCTGGTCGCCAACTACAAATCAAGCACCACGGCGGTAGCCTGCAATGTCGGTGGAGCCACCGGAGATGTTCTGATCGCCGATGTCGCTGCAACACCGGGCGGAGAAGTTCTTATCAGTGTGGGCGGCGAGATTCTCGTGACGACCGGAACGACGCTGGCAACCGCGGCCGTGGACGTCGCACAGACCGATTGTTTTGGCGTGACGCCCGCCGTTGCAACCATTGCTGCGCCCGGCGGAGAAGCGAGTTTTGGCAAGCTCCTTCGCCAAGGAGACTTTGATGGCAACGGCGTACTCGACCTTGTCATCGGAGCTCCCGCAGAGAACGCCGTCTACGTATTTCTAGACTGGTCCGTCGCGACACCAAGTACGGGTACACTCATCGCTGCACCAAGTGGCGCAACGAGCTTTGGCACAGCCATTGTGGTCGGCGACTTTGGTGGTGATGGCCGCGACGATCTTGTCATCTCCGATCCGGGCCGCGATGTTGGAGCGAATCCTTCTGCAGGTTCGGTCTACATCTATGCAGGCGAAGCCGCCGGAACCTTCGCCGACCCGGTAACGCTTCACGATGCAACACCACAAGACGATCAAGTCTTTGGCCAGAGCCTTACCGTGACTGAGGCCTTTGGCGGGCCGAGGCTTGTTGTTGGTGCAAAGGATGAAGTCTTTACCTACTTCCGAACACCCGTTCCTGGCGATAGCGACTTTCGCAATTAGTGACGGTTTCCATGTGCGCGTACGCAAGAGAGCCTTGGGCAAGGCATGCAGCGCACAACACCGCTTGTGAGGTCACTTGAGCATTTGCCCAACATGCCATCGAGAGTTCGCCGAATTGGGATTTTGCCCGTTCGATGGCAGCGCGCTTGCGGAACACACCGCTAAGACAATTGCTGAGATTGGCCTCGCAGAGACCGACCGTATTCAGAGGAGTACGGGCAGTGATGACCTGGCAACCCGCCCCTACCTTGGAACGGAATCCTTTGGTCCTGAGTCAGTGGCACCAAGTCCTGGATCGCTCAGCCCTGAGGCACTCAATTCTGCAACTCTCACGGGCTCCGCGGTGGCCAACGTCCTCCAAGGGGTCCTCGCCGAGCGCAAAAACGCGCCAGACGCGCTAATTGGCGCCGACCTCGATGGGCGCTACCGAATCGAAAAGCTCATTGGCGAAGGGGGCATGGGGATGGTCTACCTCGCCCGCCACATCGTCATCGAGAAACCGGTTGCCATCAAAGTGCTTCGCGCAGAAGTGGCATTTGACGAAGCCGTCACCAAACGATTTGTGCAAGAGGCACGAGCGGCGTCGCGCATTGGCCACCCAAACATTGTCGATGTCACTGACTTCGGAACGACCAAGGCAGGCCTCACATATCAGGTGATGGAGTTTCTTGAGGGCCAGACCCTCACCCAACTCATCCGCGGAACCCAACCACTACCGCTCACGCGAGCCCTTGGCGTTATTGCGCAAATGGCCCGCGCGTTGGGAGCGGCCCACGACAAGGGCATTGTCCATCGCGACCTAAAACCCGACAACATCTTCTTGGTCAAGCGCGACGGACGCGACGACTTTGTAAAGATCGTCGACTTTGGAATCGCGAAAATGCCACCGCAGGAGAACGAGGATGAAGACGCGCGTCTCACCAAGGTTGGTACGGTCTTCGGAACTCCCGAGTACATGTCTCCAGAGCAAGCCTCGGGTCGAGTGGATGTCGACCTTCGCGCAGATGTCTATGCAGTAGGAATTATTCTGTATGAGATGCTCGTTGGCCGAGTCCCCCACAAAGGGGAAACCACGGTTAGCACCTTGGCAATGCAGATTCTCGATGATGCAGCGCCGTTCCGTGAGGTTAAGCCTGAGCACGGCGTGAGTGCTGATCTTGAAAATGTGGTGATGCGCGCACTCCAGAAGGATCGCGAAAAGCGCTTTCAGACCATGCAGGAGCTTCTCGATGGCCTTGAAGAGGCCACGAGCTCGACCGAACTCGACCTGCCACTGTTGCTCAAGCAAGAGCGCAACTCAGCCAGCCTCCTCGTGCGACAGAGCAAGTACGACACGGTGCCCGAGGTTGATGGCATTGCCGCTGAGCACGAACAACAATCGGAGCAGATCACAAGCGTCCGCGAAATTGAGCGCAGTGCTCGCGCTTCGTTGGCACCGCGACAAAGACGAAGTAGTCGCGTAACCGACCCGGCGTTTCTTCACGGAGCCAGCACGTCGGCGGTTCCGGTCTTCGACTCGGTTCACCCCGAGGTGATGGAGCCTGAGCCTCAATCGAGCCGCAAGGGCCTCATTGTGATTGCAGCGCTCTTGCTGGTTGGTGGTGGCGTTGGTGCATACGCCTTGACCCGCGGGAATGCGGAGCCAAGTTCGGTTGCAGTGGCACCGGTTCCCGACGCGCAGGTGATGCAAGCTATGGAGCAAGCATCCGATGCGGCGCCTCCGATCGCCGACGTCGAAGATCCTGCCGACGCAGCACCCACCTTGCGAACCACCGAAACGCCGCGCACCCCTCGAACCAAGAACGGGACTCTCTCGGAACCGCGACTCACAACGCCGCTCCGGGCGCCGGTTGGGCCTGTGCTCAAGGGCGATGTAGAAGTCACAATTATCACGCGGCCACGCGGGGGGCGCCTGGTCATCGACAGTGCCTATGCAGGAAGTGATGGGCTCAATCTTCGCAGGAGCGCGGGCACCAAATTGACCGTTCGCTGTCGGCTTCGCGGGCATCGAGATGGTTCGGTGAACGTCGTCTTTGACGGGGCGCGCGAGGTCTTTCTTTGCAAGCTCAAGCCAATTCGCACCAAGCGCTGCGTCGATGGCATGAAAAACCCGTTCGACAACTGCCCGTAGCGGGACCTAGACAAAGCGGCATCGGCGCGCCGAGCCAGAGCCAATTGCGAATCAGAAGTTTCCTGAGATCGCAAACCCCGCGCGATCGCCATCGAGCTGCAGCGATATCACTGAGTTCTCGCTAGAAGTCGTCGGATTGCGCAAGAGAAGGTAGGTCATGCCGCCGCCGATAAGTAGTGCACCCGCGGTTCCCGTGAGTAGAGATAGATTGCGACGGTCCTGGCTGCGTTCCTTCAAATCTAAGAATTCATCGTAGGACGTGCCCGCCTTCATTCCATCGGATTCAAGTTGCAGGGCGCTTGAGTACGTGAGCCCACTAACGCCAAGCCCAACAACACCAACCGAGAGCAAGCCAACCGCGACCCAATCTTTGTACCAGGGACTGACGCTATCCACGGCGGAGGGGCTCGGGGACCCGGTCGCCTCGATTGCATTGGTGGTTTCACGGCCTCCCTCGACGACGAGCGGCTCTTCTACGACCGCGGGGGGCTCGGGGCTTGTGGGCTCGGTGGGCGCTTCGGAGGGTGTGCAATCCTCCATGAGTTTGAACGCGGCCTTTGACTGTTTGCTGTTGGCACCGTTCGCGACATAGTTTGCCAGAAGCTCTCGCGACTTCTCACACTGGCCGGAAAGGCGAACCGCTTGTGCCCAGGCAAAGAGCGTTCGTTGGTCCGCTTTTGCCTCGTACGAGGCAGCCAACTCGACAGCGGCCTCTTCATAGTTCTTCTCAGCGTAGAGCCGGAGTCCATTGGCAAAGAGGGAGGCGGCATCGCGTTTCTGCTCCGCATTTGCAACGGAGGTAGAGAGCAGTACGGCTAGGCACGTGGCAACAAATGACGTGGCATAAGACGTGCGATACGAAGTGCGATAGAGAGACATAGGGGAACTAAAATCGAGACGGCTATTCAGGGGCAAATGGCGAATTGGTATCCCACTTCTCAGTGTCGCTTGCGGGTTTCTTCTTTACGCGTTCCGGCTGAGAACTTTTCTCACGAGGCGTTGAAGCTTTGTTGCGCCCCGTCTTGCCGCGACTCTTGCTCGAGCGTTCCTTCTTGGTGTTGTCCTCGGCTGTCTCGGGGGCAGCGGGAGCAGTGGGGACCTCGGCAACGACATCGCGTTGCCCGTCGAGCTGCCCAGCGCCAGCATCGACATCACTCGCCAGCGCCGGCTCACTGGGCGCGGTCGCACGGTCAAGCGCATTGCTATCGGCCGCTCCCGCAAGCGCCTCGGCGTCTTTGCTGTCAGTGCTTGGAAGAGGAACTGGTGGCCGTGGAAGAGTCGCAGACGGCTCCGCAGCGGCGGGTTTCCCAGCGACGGGCTTCGCAGCATCGACCGGCGCAGCTTGGTTCGAACCTGCCCCCTCGGTTGCGTCGCCTCCCAGGAGGGCAACAGCCACACCAGCAGCCACGACCAAGCCACCACCGAGAAACACCGGCCACCGCTTGGTTGCCACCGGCTTGGCAACAAACGACTCGGCGGCACCATAACTCGGAGGCTGATAGGGCGGATGCGCAGACGGTACCTGGCTGGGATACGAGGGCTCCCGCGTGTGTTCAACCGGCGCAGAAGCTGGGAGTGCAAAGCGCGCTTGTGCCTCGGCGCTTTGAAAGGAGTGAGACGGAGATGTCGCCGGGGCAGACGCCGCTGCAAGTGCTGGATGAGGCTGCGCTGCAATCGCCTCGGTCGGACGACTCTCGGGAAAGATGTCGTCCAGCAAGCGCGAGAGTGTTCGCGAGTTCGCGACAATGCCGTGATGCCTGGCAACATCGTCGATGTCGTGAATGAGCTCCTGCATGGTGCTGTAGCGCTCGTCGCGATTTCTTGCGAGCGCCCTCAGACAAATCCGATCGAGCTCGGGTGGCACGTCGTGCCGCTTTGTTGAAGGTGCCGGCGGATGCTCGTTGATGATCTTTAGCAGCACCGACGGATCATTTCCGCCGGGGTAGAGCCTGCGCCCCGTGCAGAGTTCCCAAAGAACGACACCAAAGGAGAAGATATCGCCGCGCCTGTCGAGAGCATGGCCTTGCACCTGCTCCGGCGACATATAGCCAAACTTGCCCTTAAGAGAAACACCGGTGGTCGCACGCTGCTGGTCGTTGGACTTGGCAACGCCAAAGTCGAGCAACTTCACCCGACCCTCGTTGGTCACAAGGATGTTGGAGGGGCTCACGTCGCGGTGAATCAGATGGCACAGCTGATTGTTGTCGTCGCGTAACTCGTGAGCGTGATGCAGCGCCTCGGCCGAAGGCATGAGCACAGCCACAATCTCTTCCAGCTTCAATTGCCGATCGAGCTTGTAACAAGCACCAAGAATCTCCGCGAGGTCTCGCCCCTCCACGTATTCCATCGTGAAGAAGACGCCCTCCGGGTCTTGGCCGATGTCAAAGACTTGCACGATGGATGCGTGATTGAGCCGGGCCGCCAAACGCGCTTCATCCAGGAACATCTCGACGTAGTCGCTCTGATTTGCGTACTGCGGCAGAATGCGTTTGATCACGACCTTCTTGCGAAACCCGTGAATCGCCGCCGCTTCCGCTAGGTAGATCTCCGCCATACCGCCCACCGCAAGGCGGCGGATGATCGTGTACTTGCCATCCCCCAACTCCTGAGTGGGCATGCGTACTGGAACCTTTTCCACGAGTATGCTGAGTGTAGCAAAAAACCCATCAAATCCGATCGGATGACTTGATGGGTCGAACTGCCAGAGCAGCGGGCGAACGTATGTTCTATCGAGGTGGTTTTGCGAAACTATTGTTGTAGGGGCTCTCGGGAAACGCGCTCGCCGATTCGCGAATCGCCAACTCATTTCCATCGACGAGAGCAGAATTCCGCAGACGGATTCCAAGGGCTTGTAGGCCCTGTGCATTGTTGTAACGCAGCTCGGCAATGGAGGTAGGTTTGTTCTTATTGGCTCGCTCGAACTTGGTGAACGAAACAGCCGAGGAACGTTTCTCACCAAACTCGGTGCCTAGGCCCGGTCGCTCTTGTTGACGCCGCTCTCGAGGGCGAATGGAAGCACCGGCTCGGGGCGCATCGGCTGAGGCAGTGGCCGATTCCTCAAAGGAGCTGCCATCATCATCAAACGAGCCGCGTGGAGCGGGTTTCGATGGCACAGGCCTTCGCGATTTCTTGCTGGTGCGAACGTCCCGAGCGGTGCGCGGAAGGATCATTTGCGCCTGCGCCTTCTCTTCAAAGAGCGCCACACCAACGACTCCGACATTGCGTGCTTTGCCCTTGCGGCCCGCATACGAGCTGCTGACGGAAGAAAATCGGAAGGCTGCCACCGCTTGTGTGGAGACGCGGAAGCCATCAATTGTCACCGAACCTCTAGGCGGAACGATGTATCCGCGCTTGCTTCGGAAATTGGCCGTCTCCCCATCAATGACGTCGAGCCCATCGACGGAGACCACAGCCTCTACGCGACGGTTGGTTGGGTTGTCCACGCGGATGCCGTAGCGCTGCCCGGTTTGGCCGTGGACATAAAAGCGTTTTCCCTTGGTGTAGGTATCGAGCTCTCGCCCATCTTCCCCAACAATTGTCACACTATACGGAGCTTGCACCGGAACTACGATAGGTCTCGGCTGAGGGATTCTGCTGGGTCCAATGCGGTCGGCATGGGCACTTTGGCAGGCGGCTGCGCTCAAAACCAACGAGGCGAAAAGGAAACGAGTCGTGTGCATGCAGTTGGGTACGCGTGGGGTTCCAAAACGATCTTGCCATGGCGTCCAAATCTGCGATGACGGGGAGAATACTCTGTAGGTGATTATCTCACTGTTGACGGTGTGGCCATGACTGCCAGAAAGAGGCCCCGCTGCAAGTCCGTGTATATAGTCCGGTCCTATGGCACGCGCGAAGAAGACTCCTGCAAAGAAGAAACCCGCAGCAACCGCGAAGAAGCCGGCAGCGAAGAAGCCGGCAGCGAAGAAGCCCGCGGCGAAGAAGCCAGCAGCGAAGAAGCCGGCGGCGAAGAAGAAGCCCGCTGCGAAGAAGAAGCCCGCAGCGAAGAAGCCCGCGGCGAAGAAGCCAGCAGCGAAGAAGAAGCCCGCGGCGAAGAAGCCAGCAGCGAAGAAGCCAGCAGCGAAGAAGCCAGCAGCGAAGAAGCCGGCGGCAAAGAAGAAGGCTGCGAAGCGCGGTGCGCCGGTAGATATCGCTGAGCTTTTCTCCGCACTCACAGAGGGTGAACGCGCCGATAGCCTCAGAATTCTTCTGGAAGACAACCGGCTGGCGAGCATGGCAAAAGTAGGTCGCTATCGCGTGATCGCTGTGGAGCCACTCGCGCTCAAGTCCACACCATCCGAAGCACGTCGCATCGCTCGAATTGTGATTTACGACTACTCCGCCGACCGCTGCGTTGAAGCCAATGTCGACCTCGACGCAAGCAAGGTGCGAGACCTCTCCATCAATCAATCCCAGCCCATGTTGGCGATCGAAGAAGAAGAAGCGGCGATGGAAATTGCTGTTGCCGATGTGAGAGTCCGAGATCAACTGGTTCTCGGAGAAGTTCCGATTGCAGCAATGCACTACTGGAGCCAGAAACCAACCGAGCTAAGCCACAACCGACGCACAGCAGCGGTACTACTTGGCGAGCCGGGCACCCGCCCAACGCTCGTCGCACTGGTGGACTTGCTCGATGCGCAAGTCACCGAAGTCGTCCCTGGACACAACTGGTAACGACCAAAGAGTTAAGAGCGGATTGTACGAACATGAACGAGTCCATCAATCAGAGTAACTGGAAGATTCACTGGCGAGTTAGCACCTCCTCAGGTCTTCACATCTACCTTGCCGACTACAAAGGTAAGCGTGTCTTGCGAGAGGGCTCTCTGCCCTTTGTCACGATCGATCACCAACGACAAGACTTCGATCTCGAAGAAGACGGTGGCGAATCCCACGGGCCTTTTTGGATGCCCCTCGGATTGCGCACGCTTGTTGGATCGCCACGGATCACACAATTTCGCGGGGGCTTTGAGCTCCTCGCGGATTTTGAAACCGGGCCGTATCGCTACACCCAGATCTGGCGATTCCACGAGGATGGCCGTATGGCGCCGTTGCTCACCATTTACGGCAACGGAATTCACGACGGCCACACCTACCATCCACACTGGCGTTTCGACTTTGACGTGCACGGCGCGGACAACGATGCCGTTGAATACTTCGAAGAAGGCAGCTGGCAGCGGATGGCCGAAGAGGGTTGGTATCCGGCAGGGAACGACGCCTCTGAAGACGGCGCTGTGTGGCGCCAAATCGACTTCGGTTCGAGCGCGCAAGTTTCGATTCGCCCGCACAAGTGGGAAGACGCCGAGGTCTTTGCACTGCGCTATCAAGATGGCGAGTGGGCTCCCTTCACTCCGAAGAACGCTGTGGGCGCGCAGCCCTACCCGGCCGCCTTCGTGAATGAGCAGCCTCTAGACGGTGCAGACGTTGCCCTTTGGTACGTCGCCCATGTGCACTACGACACAGCGTTCCCGTTTACCGCCGGTCCATGGATTCGCTACAGCGCTAAATAGCTACTACGAATATTTCGTAGAGGCGTCCGAGCTATCTCGGGCGCCTCTTTCGTTTAGAACCCTCGCAGCAATCGTGCGAGAGGGCCTACGAGTTCTTCTCATCGTCTCAAATCCGAGACGACTCGTTCGCACAGAAACTATTTAGGCGCCGCAGCAGCGCTTGTACTTCTTGCCAGAACCGCATGGACACGGCTCGTTGCGACCAATCTTCTTGGCTTTCACAACAGGGCCAATCTTCTCGCCAGGGCGACGGCCTTCGATGGCAGCGTCAAAGGCCTCGAGGATCACTTGCGTCGGCGGATAGATAATCTCCGCGGTCTCTTCCTTCATCGCATCTTCGCGAACATCTTCTTCAATCAGCTCAGTGAGCTTTGAGTAGATGTGCGGTTGGCGCGAAACAAGCTCTTCGGCGGTGCGCTCGTGCACGGCCTTCTCCGCAATGCCGTCAGACTTTTTGATCTGCGCTTCGACTTCGAGTTCGGCGGCCGAGATGTTTGCCACAGTCAGTCGCGGGCACTTGCCGACGTTCTCATCGAACATGGCCCAGACAAGCGTGCCGTAGAAGACAGCGGCTTCACCGACAGCATCGCCATGCTTGTCGCGAAACTGCGCGGCGTATTGCAGCAGAGCGGGTTGCTCCTTGCCGAGACGACGCGCCATCTTGGTCATGGTGCGCTTGTCGCCAGAGGCGTCTAGTTCAGTGAAGTTATTGATCGTTTTGTCGACGACCTCGGCTGGGACTTGTGATTCTGCCATGGTGAAATACGCTGGCAACTGTGCCATCAGGCGCCGCCTGTTAGCAACTGCGCTCGGCGTGATCTGGATCCGGTTGTACGAAGATCGGCTGCGTTCGCAAGACGCGGGGCGAATGCGCCGAGTTGTCCTGGCCGCCGAACTTCGGTGCTTGGGGCACGGGCACAAACGCGGAGTGGTGGCGAAGGGCGTTGCCAATCGCAAGAGCCCTGCAGTGGCGAGACCGCAGGCTTGCGAACCGCATCCCGTCCGAGTTGTGCCAGGAGTGAGGAGCATCGGGCAATCGAAACCGCTTGCCCACAGCCCCTTCCATTGGGCCACCAATGCAATCGCCGGCGGCTCCGGCCATGCGGCAATTCGAGAGATTCGCTAGCGGGACAATCACGTACTTGTTCCTTCGATAGCGAAGCTGCGCGGCCGCCAGAGCCGATTGCATGGCTTCCGTCGCCTTCGAATCAAAGGTACAGAAAACTACGGAGTTCGGTGTTTCGTGACTGCTGAGAAATGCAGCGCACTCTCTCATGGCAATCTCGCACGCTTGCTCTAGTGGATAGCGAAAGCGCCCGGTGCTAATTCCGGGAAAGGCGATGCTCTTGCAATCGTTCTCGTTTGCGAGGGCAAGGCTCTCGCGATAGCACGAGGAGAGAAGCTCGGCTTCCCCTTTGGTGCCACCTTGCCAGTTGGGGCCAACCGTGTGGATCACGTGCTTGGCCTCTAGCGCGTAGCCTCCGGTGATCTTCGCATGCCCGACCTTGCAGCCCCCAACGATGCGGCATTCATGAAGGAGTTCGGGACCGGCAGCGCGATGAATTGCCCCGTCCACTCCACCACCACCAAGCATCGACGTGTTGGCCGCGTTCACGATGGCATCGACATCAAGCAAAGTGATGTTGCCCTGCCAAATGCTCACTCGCTCTTTCCAACTCATAACGTGCCCTTCATCGAAGAGACGTTGCTTACTGTTAAGCCAAGAGCCGCTTCGGTGACTAAGAATACTACCATAGCAACGTCGCGAGTCATCCATGGCTAGATGCGCAGGAGTTCGCGTTGCTCGCCTATCGACAGGCGCGCTACTTCAGGCTCTGTCCAATTCGGCCCCAGCCTACGGTGTCGCGTTGTCTCGACCACCAGATGTAGGAGGCGATGCCGCGCAAGTTGCCATTGGGCACAGGGCCCCAAATCCGGGAGTCGGAACTGTTGGCGCGATTGTCGCCCATCACAAAGAAGTGCCCATCGGGCACTTTGTAGGCGCGTTGCTGGCCACAGATGCCACCAGAACTATTCTTAGCATCCACCAAACTGCCTTGCGCAGACTCGACACGGGCTTCTCCACGAGGAGCATTTTGGCACGAGGGCAAACTGGTACCAGGAAAATCCAACGCCCCCGATTGGCCCACTGCTGCGCCCTGGCGATCGTGAATGACATGATAATCATGGCCACCAAGAGACTCGGCGAAGAGACTGCATTCCCGTTCCTCCCAGTCAACGGGGCCCCGGTCCCAGTATGAACACTGCGAGTCTAGGGCGCTGTTCGGCACCGCTTCGCCGTTGACGTAGAGCTTGTCGCACCGAATTTCAACAAGGTCACCCGCAAGCGCGACGATGCGTTTGACGAAGTCCTTGTTGGGTTCGCAGGGATAGACAAACACGGCAACCGCGCCACGAGCGGGCTTGGCCATGAGCTTCTTGACGAACAAATGATCACCAATGCGCAGTGTTGGCTCCATCGAAGTCGCGGGTATCTTAAACGCCTCGGCGCTTGTGATGCGCACCCCAACGAGGAGGACCATGGCGAGCGCGCCAAACCCGATAAAGCGGAGCGTTGCGGTTCCAAATTCCGGAACTTCTTTGACGCTCTTGGAAACCCACCATAGATCTACGGCGGAACCAATGCGAGTTCCGAGAACGGCCAGAAGCATGATCCAGGGCGAGTACGGCAGGAGTAGCGACAGCACCATGGTGGCCGCCAGCCAGCCCAGCGCCCGCTTGTTCTCTCCAAGAAGAATATGTCCACTGCCAGGACCGATGACGATCGAAGTTATTGCTCCCAGCACACGCCGCCTGCGCGCAGAATCCACAGAGCTTGATTGCACAGGGTTGTCGTCCACGTTCTCGTCCACGGCCGCAGGCTAGCCAATTGTCATGGCCTATGGTGTTGCCAGCACCGCTGATTGCGCTCTTCCGTTGCGATCATGGCGCTTCTAACGGATTTCCAGCCTAGCGAGAGCGGCACCGTCGGCGCGTTTCGAAGTGGCGAAACTCTGGCTCTCCTGAGATTTGTTCTAAGTAGATGGCGAGGCGATCGAGGAATTGATCACTCGGGTCGCCAACGCGGGCTTAGCCTATCAACACGCCAGCCGAGACGTTCGAAGCAACGCCGAGCGGTGCCGCGTGGTGTGAGCGATCGCAGGCGGAAATTGTCGCTGCCACAATGAGTGCGACTTGGTCGTGAGCTGCAGGCTCAACCGGCAAGAGAGGTGCGGCCAGGGCAGCTTCGAGCCAGCGACAGAGGTCGGGTTGCCGGTGCGCGCAACCGGTTGCCAAGTCGAGGCCACCTTGCGATTCGCGGGTGACCTCTTCTTCGGCGTGCTCAAGCTCCGCGACTGCAAGCCGTGCCATGGGCAAGCCGCGCTTGCGCTCAAAGGCCGCCACGACTCGCCAACACAGATCTACCGCCATCGCAGTCGCATCGCCATCGTGCCCCACTCGGTCTTCGACAAAGCGCAAAAGCCCTGGCTGCTTTGCCGCAAACCAGCCCACTTCCGAGGCCATTACCACGTCATCGCTCACCGCCAGTGCCACCGTTCTCTCATCGACCAACATGCTTCCAGGCTAGCGCTACACGCCTCGATGCTCCAGTTTTTGGCGTTTGCGAGCGGCACAAGACGCCCTATCCAGCTAGGGTCCTGGCATGACAAACGCAGCATACCTTGTCGATGGTCTTCGCACTCCCTTTGGCCGCCACGGCGGCGCTCTCGCCAAAGTTCGCGCCGACGACATGGGCGCGCACGTGATTGCCAAACTCATTGAGCGCACAGGAGTCCCTGGCCACGCGATCGAAGATGTGATCTTTGGTTGTGCAAATCAGGCAGGGGAAGACAACCGCAACGTTGGCCGCATGTGCGCTCTGCTTGCAGGTCTTCCCGTCGAAGTCACCGGCGTTACCGTCAATCGACTGTGCGGATCGGGGCTTCAGGCCTTTAACGATGCCGCCAGACTTATTCTTACCGGCGAAGCTGATCTGATTGTTGCGGGTGGTGTCGAACAAATGAGTCGAGCGCCCTTTGTGATGCCAAAGCCCGAGAGTGGCTACGCACGAGGCAACCAGACGCTCTACGATACGATGCTCGGTTGGCGCATGGTCAATCCAAAGATGGATGAGATGCACGGCACGATTGGCCTTGGCATCACCGCCGAGCGGGTTGCCCAGCGCTGCAATGTTAGCCGTGAAGCGCAAGACGAACTCGCCGCTCGCTCGCAAGCCCGAGCTGCCGCCGCCATGAAGAGTGGGCGTTTCGATTGCGAGGTCGTCGCGATCCAAACCGGTGTTGAGCGCAAGACCAAAGCCCCAATCATCTGCTCTGTCGACGAGCACCCGCGTGAAGTCTCGTACGAAAAACTCTCAACACTGCGCCCGGTATTTCAAGCCGATGGAACCGTAACAGCGGGCAATGCTTCGGGGCTAAACGATGGCGCCTGTGCCATGCTGGTTGCTAGCGAGGCCGCCGTCAAAAAGTACAGTCTCACGCCGCTTGCCCGCTATGTCACCTCTGCGGTCGCGGGTGTCGAACCCAACTACATGGGACTGGGCCCAGTTCCATCGTCGCAAAAGGCCTTTGCCAGAGCAGGTCTCAAGGCGTCGCAAATGGGCGTTAGCGAAGTGAATGAGGCATTTGCCGCGCAAGCCGTCCCGTGCATCCAGCAGCTCGAACTCGATCCGGAGACCGTGAATGTCAACGGTGGTGCGATTGCGCTGGGCCATCCGCTTGGAGCATCGGGCGCCCGCCTTGTCACCACACTCGCCCACGAGCTTGCCCTTGGTAAGCATCAGTACGGGCTCGCTTCGATGTGCATCGGCGTCGGCCAGGGCATCGCAACCATTCTCGAGCGGGCCTAGCCCGGCCTTCGCTCCAAATAACGAGGAGGCTCTCCATAGGGGCCTCTCGTGCCAACAGAGCGCGCTATGTAACTGCACAAGCTGTCTGTAGGTGCATCTCTCTCATCACGCTTAGCACGGCTAACGCCGCGTGATTGCCTAGCGAACCGATGGGCTTTCAGCGGCCGCAATTCCTTCGCAGCTGATAGAATCGTAATCGAGTGACTCAGCCGTTTTCGTGGGGGGGATGGGGAGGCACTTGGATAGGACCCCAATGCGAATCGTTACTAGTGCTCTTGTGGGCGCAGCTGCGCTCTTTCAGCTCTCCTCTGGAGCGCACGCCCAAAACAGAAACTTCGATGAGGGCAGCCTAATTGTTCCAACCGATAGCGCCTACCAAAGCGTCGGGGTGTTTCAAGCCTATGGCCTGCTGTATCAACTTCTCGACCACGGCGTACCTGTGTATTGGGTCATCGACGACCAGAAGACGTGGCACCACGCCAACTGCGACGCCGCAGGAGATGAGTGCACCTGGGATTGCGCGGAAGAGGGTTCGGGAATCAAGTGTTCGTACCCCACTGCGAGCCCAGACTTTTTCGTAGGTGCCGACGTTCGGTGGTCTGATGTTGGCGACGCCCCGGGCACAACGATTTCAAATCACGGGTACCGTGGCGGCCCCTTCGTGGTCGACTCTGCTGACAAAGCAGCGGCGCTCGACATCATCAACGCATGGAATGATGAAGCGTTGTGGGGGGCAAATCCTTGGGCCGAGCGCTCAGAGTTTTCCGTAGTCACCGTCCACGAGGCAACCGCGAGCTTTCAGGGTTATGTGAGCAAGAAGCTCATCGCAGCGCCAAGCATTGCCGTCTTTGCCGATGGCAATGAGAAGATTGCCAACGACTACCTGCGCAACGCAGGTATTCCCCAATCGAATGGCAACGAGTTCCCGGACGAGAACTGCGATATCGGGACCTGCGGTCCAAGCACCGAAAACCCGGATATGCTCACGGTGCCAAGCGTAGCGGGTGATATGGGAACCTGTGATGCTCCCAGCTCCGACCACAACAATGGCGCACTCTTCAAAGCCAATGGCGAGCCTGCGTTTTGCCAAATCATGTCGATGCACTGGGGTGTTAACGACCGAGAGCTCGTTGAATGTGGTGGTGGCGCGTGCCCGGATACGCCAGAGGAATGCGCCGGCGAGCCCATCACCTACCATGGTCATGAAGTCGTCGCGGAGGTGCGATCGTTCTTGGCCTACCCCACACATTTCTTTGCCGAGTGTCAGGCGGTGAACGCCTACGAGAATACCGTTCCCAACCCCAATTGGCCGTATTTGGACGATGAAGGGCGGATAGGGCACTTCCTAACAACCACCGGTACGCCTCCCGCATGCCCCTGCGACCCAGGACCCGATGAGGGCTCCTTTGAGTGCGTCGTTGATGGATGTGGCGCTGGCCAAGACTGTTGTCTGCCAAGCGATAAAAAGGAACGCGGCGCTGGCTTCATGATCGCCGATCAACCCACGCCCTTTAAGATGCTGCGCCCGGATGTTGCCTACGCGCAGTTCGATGGAGCATTTGAGCGCGAGGGCGGTAGCGAGCCGGCCTACAACTTGAGCACCTACTTGGGAACCACGTACAAAAACGATCGCGACGTTACCTTCATTACCTCGGATACAGGCCCGGGGGTCGCTGATGTTTGGATGACCGGCTACGTTGATGGAGAGTGCGATGTGAATGACACCAATGACGATGTTGGTGGCACCACAACAGCGGAATGCGGCGGCAAGGTTAGCTATCTCGGCGGTCACAACTACACAGACAAGAATGGCCGGCGGCTGTTTTTGAATGCACTCTTTGAAGCGGATTGCGTGACAAACGCGAATTGGCCGAATGACGATGGCAGCGGCGGCGATGACTCCGATGGCGATGGCATTTCGGACCCGAATGATCCGTTTCCCAACGATGGAAACTTGTGCGGCGATTCGGACAACGATGGCTGCGACGACTGTTCCAGCGGCACCTTCTCGCCGAGCAACGATGGTGTCGATAGCGATGGCGATGGTATCTGCGACGATGGCGATGGCAATGAGGCGGATGGCGATGGCGATGCTAGCGGCTGCGGATGCCAAACCTCTGGTGGCAACGGACCTGGACTCATCGTGCTCTTTGCCCTCGTGATGGGCGCCCTCACATTCCGTCGACGCAAGCGCGCTGTCGTTCGCGATCGCTAGGGCGCTGAAGCTAGGAGTTCTTCTTATTGATACAATGGCCAGGTCGCAAGAAATTGTGGCCTGGCTTTTTTTGCGCCTGCAAGCACCCCGCGCCCCAGACTGCCAGCACGAAAACTGGGGTACGCTGCGGTATGGGTTTGAAAGCACGGCCAATCCAATCGGGAGGCACCAGTACCTCCACATCAGCGACCGTAGAGAGCGCTCTCGCGAAACTCCGGGAACTCGGCAACGAGCGGATGCGCGCACAGAATCGCCGGAATGGTGCCGGTGAGAATCAGTTTGGTGTCCGTCTCGGCGAAATCCGCACGCTGGCAAAGGCCATCAAGATCAAGCACGAGCTTGCGATGGAACTCTGGGACACCGAGAACGTCGAAGCTAGGCTCCTGGCAACGCTGGGATTTAATCCAAAGGCTCTCTCTTCCAAAGAATTGGATCGCCTCGTCCGAGGTGTCACGTTTGTACAAGTGGCGGATTGGCTTGGTGCGTACGTCGTGAAGCGACATGCCGACCATGAGGCCTTGCGCCAAGAGTGGATGACATCGGATCACCCCTATGCAGCACGTGCTGGTTGGAGCCTGACATCACAACGGGTAGCCAAACAGGCCGTTGCCAAACAGGGCGCTGCGAAAAACTCTGAGGCCCTCGATCTCGATGCGCTTCTCGACCGCATCGAGTCTGAAATGGCCACAGCACCGGCGCTTGTACAATGGACGATGAACTTCTGCCTTGCCGAAATCGGTATTAACTTCGAGACACATCGAGGGCGTGCCCTTGCCATAGGCGAAGCTCTTGGCATCTATCGGGACTACCCGGTTTCCAAGGGCTGCACGTCGCCCTTCGCACCGATCTGGATACACGAAATCGTGCGGCGCCGAGGCTGATGCCTTAGCGAGCCCGACCGCGCCCGCCGCCGCCGATGTGCGGACGGCTCTGTTTGCGTCGTGAGCCGTTGCGCTCAAACGCTTCTCTTGCGAGACGTTGAAGTCCCGGATGCACCTGGCCTTTGGAGGCCAAGAAACGCCCGAGGAGATTCGGATCCACGGCGGCAACTTCGCCCAACGCGGAACGTGTGAGCCCTTTTTTGCCCGCTGCAAAGCGCGCGTAGACCCTGGCGATCAAGAGCAGAGTGCCGGCGTCGTTGCCCGTAATCTGGCTGGGATCAACGGTGTCGAGCAGATCGTTGGCTTCTTTGGCAGAGCCCGTGCGAGCCCAGGTCTCGGCAACAATCGCAACCATGAACGGTCGCATCTCTTTGCGCTGTGGATTGTCGAGGTTGATGTAATCGACGAGTGGGCGCGCTTGCTTGGAGCGCCCGAAGTTTAGAAGCAGCTGCGACTTTAGAAGTGCAAAGTCGTCCTGGGTATTGGCGGGTACGTCCTTGATTTCGATGGGATCAAGAAGCGCCAAAGCGGCAGACGGATCATCACTGGCCAGCAACTGCGCTCGTGCAATCACGTTGGTGAGTTTGTCGGAATTCTTGTCGGCTTCGAGAGTGGCCAATGCCTTCTTGCGTGCTTCCGGTGAGTCCGCGGCTCCCTGCAACACACCGGCGAGTTTCTTGTGGCGCGAAATCTGGCGCCAAGCCCAAAACGCAATTCCCGCTGCTAGGGCGGTAAGGAATGCCGCGACGCCCATGAAGATGAGGCTCCCGGACGAGATTGCCAGGAACCAGAAGCCCGCGAAGACGAGACCAATAATAATGAGGTTCTTCTTCTTGAAGCCGGTCTGGGTTGGGGCGGCGGATTCTGTTGGGGACTTCTCTTTGGTCATCGATTCCTATTTTCGTGCGGTGCGTGCGTTCGCGGTTGTTGCGGTGCGAATGCCCCGCCCTTTTGCCAAATGCTGCTCGGCAAGTCGACCCATTCTCGGTGCTAGGCACATTTCCCTTGCGACAGTGCCCAAGCTTGGCTCCTTGGAGCGCGTTGTCAAGCCATCCTCGTTGGCCAATCGGGCTCTCGGGCTCGTAGGACACTGAATTCGCTGCCGGATCCCCCCGATCTGCCCAAAGACAGCCCTCTCGAGGCCAAACTCCCTCCCGCGTCAACACGCGCGACCCGTGCAAGAAGCACCAAGGCGATCCCGCGGCCCAGGATGATTGCCACCCTCGGCCGCCCGTCGGCAGCTACGAGCGAGTCATGCTGGATCTCGCAGCACCAATGCTCCACAAGGCCCGAGCCGAGTGGGAGCGAGCGCGAGAGATCGGAGAAATCCTGTGCACAGCGAGTGCCTGGACAGAACTCGCCCATGCCGCCTTCTGCGCATTAACACCCCTCAGGAGCCCCGTGCGGCACTTTGAAGACCCTAGTCGAAGCGATAGCCAAGGTGCACGGTAGGGAAAACACTAAGATTCGAATGCGAGTACGTTCGCCCCGCAATTTGTAGATCGCGTCCAGAGACGTAGCCCAATCCAATCCACGGATCCACGTAGAAGGCCTTGCTGATGTCGATGCGATACCCAAGACGGGCGCCGATCGTCGCGTTGATGTGGCGTTCTGCCTGTGTGCTTTGCACCTCAATCACCGTGCTCTTAACAACGGATACTTCTGCGCCCATGTGCAAACCGCTTCGCCTGGCAAATAGAAAGTAGTCGAGCTTGAGCCCGGCTCCCGCCATCGACAGCGAAAAGTCGGCGTTGCCGTGAAATGCCTCGGGCACATCTAGCGAGAAGGCACCGAGATCAGCGCGCAGGCGGCCCTGGTGAATGCCAACGTGCACAGAGCTGCCACCCAAGGCGTACGCCAACGGGTCTACTTCGACATCGGCTTGTGGACCGGCATGGGCGGCGGTGGCACCACAGGTGAGTGCCAGCAGCAGGATTGTGGGGCGAATTCGATTCGTCATGCCCTAACGCTAGGGCAACGTACTCGCATAGGAAACGCCCACAATTGGACCTATGCCATTCAAATATGAATGGCAACTGGTGCAAGCGGGACGTGCTTGCACTGCGGGCTGAGGCAGGAACGCCTTCGGGCCGAGGAGGGAACGCTTTCCGGCGGCAGCCTAGAGGCTTCGCGGAACGCCGCCACAGACGCCCTCGTCCCACCACACATTGTGCTGCCCGTAGACCGTGCCGTACTTGGCGGCATCGCCATAGCGAGTGCCCTTGGGATGGCCCATCTGCTCAGCAACCACCGAGTAGAAGTAGTCGAGTTCAAAGCAACGAGGGTCGCAATGTCCGCGATGTGCTGCGTCGATTGCAAAGTGGGTTGTGGTCTCAGGATAGAAGCCGGCGACAAGAGCCGACTGCAAGTAGGTCGTTGCGATATTTTCGTAGATCGCATCGCTGTAGGGCTGAAGCGGCTCGCCTGTCAAACAATTGCTGCCGGCGATTTGTGCAATCTCCACATTTAGTGAAGCGCCAATCCGCTCGTCGCGGGCGTCATAATAACTCTGAAGCGTAGCTGCTTGCTCGCCATCGAGATTTCCGATTTTACCCTCTTCCAAGAGAAACTGGACGGTCCACATAGCGGTGGTGTAGAGCTTGCCGTCGGCGGCTTCCAGAAGCTCTCGAGCTGCGAGAACCTCATCCATGATCTCGCTTGGAGTCATGCGGTGCGCTTCGCCAGGAAACGATTCGGCAAGCTCAGCAAGGACATTTGTGAGCGCGTTGTCACGGTCATCTGACGTAACTCCGGCCCAAAGAGCTCGGCCTAGACTGGCAATCTCAGCAGCCTCAAGCATCTCCCCGACCTTCTCGTACACGGTGGCCGAGGGGCGTGCTGCGTCGAAGAATGGCCGGCCAACAAACGTGGCAGCAGTCTTGGCAATCCAAACCTGAGGCCCGGCGCCAAGCGGCCCGCGTCCCTTTTGCGCCTGGTCCCTCATGTAGCTCTCAGATGTCGCTCCAGCAGTGTCGTGAATGACAAAGCTCGCCTCGGGGACCTGATCCGGTGTGAACAGGGCATCGCCTGTCTGCTGGATGATCCGCTCCTGATCGGCAAAACTGAGCGGCTTTGAGCTCAGATTGGACCCTTGGTCGTCGGCTTGTTCGCCGTCGGGGCCCTGGTCGGCGTCGGCTCCGCAAGCCAGGGTGGTTGTGAGACTGAGGGCGAGGGTAAGTTGGAGGAGGCGCATGAGTTTGGGGCAAGAGGCTGTGAACTCTTGGGAGCCCCATCATACATAGACGGCGACATAGCGATTCGCATTTCTTTCGCCCGCGGGCAGATATTCGCCGTTCCAGGTCAAACAACAAAGCCCTGTGAGTACTGGCAGCCATTCTTGGTCTGTCTCATCGCGCAGTGCTGCCTTGGGTGCGACTCCGAATCCCGCGCTTGGCGGCAGGGTGATATCATGGACGGTAGCTATGCCCATTCCGCTGCCCATGCGCTTTGAGGACGAGCCGCTGCTCTGGACCGTGCCAGCTGTCTATTCAGCGCGGGAATGTCAGCAGTTTATAGAGCGCATCGAGAGTTCGGCTCCATCGCTCGCTACGAACAATCCCGAGTATCGCGACCAAGATCGGGTCATGAAGGATGATCCCGAAGTGGCGGCAGATCTCTTTGAAAGGCTCAAACCGCACCTGCCCGCTCGCATCGGAGAATTCCAACTGGTGGGGCTCAATGCGCGCTTGCGATTTTACCGATACCGAACAGGGCAGCGGTTTAAGCCCCACATGGACCACTGGTACCGGCCGACGCCAAATCGCATCACGCTTCACACCGTGCTCATCTATTTCAATGGGGACTTTGAAGGTGGCGAGACGCGCTTCACGGAGCAAGTGGAAGAGCAGCTGGTCACTCCAGAGCCCGGCCTTGCGGCGATCTTCCAACACAAGATTCGCCACGAAGGCTGCCCGGTGTTGCGCGGTGCGAAATACGCTCTTCGCACCGACGTCATTTTTGAGGCACCCGATGGTATCGACAGAGTGCGCCCGACGACGTGACCAGCCAGCGTGGGCTGCATGCTAGCTCAGAGGAGTTCTTAGAATGGAGTTCCGGAACCGTCGCCGGTGCCATATCTCACATCCAACTGACACACGGTCAACACGTTCATGTTCACAATTTTCGTTGGCTGGATGGCGTACATATGCGCAAGGTTTTGCTCAACGCTGGGGCCTTCATGCAGGCGAACCGGCGTGTAGAACACGGGTTGATGCCCACTCAAAGGGCCATAGCTCCACACTTGCGTCATGATCATGGAGCCTGATTTTGTCCATGCGAAGTGCAGACGAACCTGGTCCTTCTCATCGTCGTGGCTCAACATTCGAAACCCGCGAAAGTCACTATTCTCATAGGCGTGAAGTAGATGCTCGGGCGGGCAGTGGTAGTAGCGCTCCCCCATCACGACCTTTTCACCGCGATATGTCCAGTTCGCAAAGAACAAGAACCCAGACTTCTGAAAGCGATCCGGGGCTGCCTTCATGAAGGCTTCCATGTCGGGATACGAGCGGGGAGCGCTCATGACAGACACACCAAGGCTTGAATTGTTACTTTCATACTCATTCTAGCCCCTGTAACGGAGCACTCATTCGACTGTCGCAAAACAACTATCATTTTTCTTAGATTCTCAATCAGGAGCTAGCCCTGAAGCCTTTTATTGGGGACCGGGAAAATGCAATGCTCTCCATTGGTGTGCCCGTACACCACGAGCGAACAACCCACATCATCGGCAACTGGGTAGACGAAAATCCCTTGCTCGGGTGATCCAAGCTGTGCGATTTGATTCGAATCACTCGCAGCGCTGCCTTCATTTCCACGCCATGGCTCAAGCCCTGTGTAGCTCAGCGACTCGTAGCGAACCGTACCCAGAGGCACTTGTGATGCGGCGTGCCCAAGTCCAGCCACTTCCGCTTCGGTGAGCTGACGCATGGTGGAGAAGGCGTAGATTGCGTACTTCGTATCGTCGTGTTCAAACCGCGCCAAGCGGTAGTTCTGGAAGACACCTTTTGGGCCGCATGCATTCCATTTCTGGAACGACTTTTTGGGGCCACCAAAGACAAAGAGAAACGGTTTGCAGATTTTCTTCCAACCATCGATGGTCGCAAGACTCTGTTGCAGCTGTTGCGAGTTTGCCATTAGTAGCTCCGACTCACAGCAACCGCTTGGGGAGCGCCTGTGGTTGTCACGCTGGTGGGCGAAAGGACTGTCGCTGGGGAGGTGGTTCTTCTCATGCCTCCTGTAACGGCGATCCGCAGAAACCGTCGCAAGGGTTTGGGGATTTGGTTCAAAAAACTCTCAGGGCAGCTTGGAAAGCGCACACCGACGCACACCAAGGTGCTGATATCCCTCAGCTATTTAAGGCGGCGCTCAAGACGCCTTCGCAATTGTTGGGCCGCAGGATAATCGCCCGATAGCCGCTGCAGCTCCGCGGCAACAATGGCGCGAGCTGCAGCCGGTTCGGTCTTTCGAAGCTCCTCCGCGTACAGCAGGTGGGTCTCGCCCACTGAAACGGGCCGTTGTCGAGTCGAACGTTTTGCATGCGCGGCCACGGCCTTCTCGAGAAAGGGGTTTGCCTCGCCAGCGCGCCCCAGCGTGAGAAGTGCTTTGCCCATGCATCCATCGATGGCAATCAAGCTGTGGTGGTCGGTGGCTGAGGTATGTGCCTTCGCAAAGCTGCGTGCTTGTTGGCAATGCGCAAGGGCCTCGGCTCCCTTGCCACTGCGGCGCAAGACATCGCCAAGGGCGACCAAGGAATCGATGCGCTCAAGGCTGTTTTCACCAAGGGCCTCTTGGAGTTGGTTGCGCTTTGCATACACGGTTTCGGCAACTGCTAGGTCGTTCGCATCTTCGGCCACGAGCCCTCGAACCCAGTGCCAGTAGATCGCCATCAAGGGAGAAGCATCTTTGAGCGCAGGCAATGCCGTGTCCAAGAGCCGTGTTGCTTTGGCGAGATTTCCTCGCCCCTGCGCTGCATACGCCACTCGCACATAGGCCTCTGTTGTACGACTATCGTTTTGACCCACGCCGTCAATCAGCTGCTGCAATCCGGCTTGGGCTGCCTGCTCACCGGCTTCGAAATGGCCGAGCCCTTGGTGAATCTCTGAGAGCTCAAATTGCATGGTAGCTAAGGTTTCTGCCAGATTTCCCGGCTGCTTTTGCGTGATGGCAAGCGCGGCTTCCAAATGCGTTTTGGCCTCATCAAAGTTACCCGACCACGATAGGACTTGTGCCAAGTTGTAGGTAGGCACAATCAACGCCCGGTGGCCTTTCCCGTGTCGGGCTTGCTCCAGAGTCACCCAGTTTCGCAAATCGTCAATCGCATCATTGGGATTCCCCATGGCCTGCGCTCTACCATGCGCAACCTTGCCGCGGTTTTCGATCACAATGGGCGAGTGCCGACCATACATCGTTGCCAACAAATCAACGGCTTCTTGCAAGTAGTCCAACCCTCGATTCGCACGGCCATTCTCAATAAGAGTTTTACCAAGCCCTTGTAGTGCTTTCGCTCGAAGAGTTTGCAGGGACGCAATCCCATTCGTGGCTTGGACCGCCTCTTCCCAAAGGGCTTCTTCCTTCGAAACGGTGTCTCTCACACTGAAGTGGCGAGCTTCAACCATCGCGAGTCGCGCGCGCAGCTCCGGTGTATTGCCCGCTCGAAGTACTGCATTGGCCGCAAAGAAGCGAGTTGTCTCAAACTCTTCCGCTGGACGGTCAAACAGGATCTGCCGAGAGAGAAAATAGATCATCCAATGCGCAATCGCCCGATCGTCCTTGGCCTCTGTGGAGGCGACGATTCCCGAGTGGGCAGCTGCGAGAGCTGCGTCATCATTTTCGTGAAGACGGTAGAGCTGGTGAAGAACGAAGAACCCTCGAGCCAGAAGGGGCGCGTAGGAAAGAGGCTCGGCCTCTGCAATCAGACCTTCGACGAGTGCGATGTCATCCCGGTTCATCTTGGTCCAGTGCGTAGGGGCCAGCTCCACCAGCTTGGACTCGATGTCTCTAACTCTCTCGCGCCCCGCATCGGTCGCAGGCAGAGAAACTCTGAACTCGGGACGGTTTACATCGCGGCAATCGCTACTGCGCGGCAGGGCATCCGCAGCCTTGACCATCGCAACAAAATCATTGGGGCCACCCTTCTCGGTGATTGCCGTGAGAAGAACTTGGAACTCGCGCCTGTGCCTCTCGAAGCAGTGCATCCGTCGCTCCAAAGTATCGTCAGAGGCAATTCCTCGAATGCGCGTATCCGCACAGGCTTGGTCGCGGGCGCTCGCCCACTCGGACGAGTACGCATCGAATTTGTCCCGAAGCCGACTGCGAACATCCTCCGCGTGGGGGGTGCCGATTTCGGCGAAACGCGCCTCGAACGCGCGAACCGCAGGATCGCCCCAAGTGTCCGCAAACTCCCCCGCTGAGGATTGACAGGCCTTCTCCGTGCTCTCACCACGACCGCCAAAGCCAATGATGGCGAGCAGCCCCAGAATGCCCATGACGGAGACCAGACCGACCGTGCGAAGACGGCGCCAAAACACCTTCCGCGGATCGGAGCGCAACACCGCAAGGTAGTCATCCATCGAGCGGTGGCGGTACTCGCTATCTCGGGCCAAGCCGCGCAAGACGGCCTGCCCTATCCAAGACGGCACAGGCGTCTTCCCTGTGAGCTTGGCCTCGGATGCCATTTGAATGTCCTGCAACTCCTTGACGTTGCCAGCGACAAACGGTCGCTCTCCATAGAGCGCTTCGTAGAGGGCCACGCTAAACGCATACTGATCTGAGTACGCATCGGCCCCGTGCCCGCGAAGCTGTTCCGGTGACATGTACGCTGGGGTGCCCAGCAAAACCCCGGTCTTGGTCACGATCGGATCCACCGGGGCTGTTGAGGCCTCCAGTGCAAGCCCTGTCTCTTGGCTGCTCTCGTCTTCACGATCAACCGCGCGTGCCAGCCCAAAGTCGGCAACATAGGCTTTGCCACCACGGTCAATGAGCACGTTGTCCGGTTTAAAGTCTCGATGGACAATTCCGGCCGCATGCGCCGCGGCAAGTGCATCGCCCGCCTCTAAGAATATCTCTAAGACTTCGGGCCACGTTCTCTTGGTCGACATCCAACGTCGCAGAGTTAGACCATCAATGAACTCCATCGCGATAAACGATCGAGAGTCTGCAGATCCAAGATCGTGCACGGTAACGATGTTGGGATGGGTGAGCGCCGCCAGCGCACGACCTTCACGCACAAGACCCGCCCAATTGCTCTGGCGCAGCACCTTCAAGGCAACCTTGCGGTCCAACTCGTTATCGTAGGCCGCATACACCGACCCCATGGCACCTTGGCCTAGCAGGTCCAAGACAAGATATCGTCCCAACGTATCGCCTCGGCATAGAGAACCAAACGACTCTGTGCTTGCCTCAACGTCTAGCGTGCGGATGGGTATCTCGAGTCGGGCAAACTCTGCGATCACATTGGCGCAGTCGGCGCATTGGTCCATGTGGCGATCGATATGATCGATTGCAGACGCATCGGCCTCGTTGTTTAGAAAACTCAGCAGTGAGTCTTCGCTTGGGCAGTCTATCGATGCATCGTGACTCACGAGTTTGCGGAGGCATCTCGGGTTTCTAGAAGCGCTTCGATGCTGGCGTCGAACTTTGAATCCATGAGACCAAATAGCGAATCGAGCCGCGCTCGATCCAACGCAAGCTCGGCCCCGAGTTGCGCCCGCGTTTCCTGTAGCACCGAATCGCGCGCCGCCGACAACCATCGAAAGATTGTTGCTCGGTGTGTACTGTAAAGCGTCGCGATTTGATCGATCGTGAGCTTTTGCATAAATCGCATCCGCAGAATGTTTCGCTGCTTGCTCGTTAGGCGTTCTACGGCGCTTGCGAATGCCACCTTGAAATGATTTTGAAACTCGCCGCGAATGCTTAGCAGTTCGGCATCGTCTGCAATGGTCGGCAGCTCAAAGGCTTCTTGCGACATCGGAACAAAGTGGCTCGCCTCACGCATGACGTTGATCGCGCATCGGTATGCAGTGACCTTGATTAGGCCAGGAAGCCTGCCATCGCCAGCGTAGTCACAGATGCGCGCGCGCAGCCCTGGCCGCCCCACAAAGAGTTTTTCGCGAAGCTCTTGTACGACTTCTTCTCGTTGCCGCTCCGATAGGCGCATCTTCTGCAATCGCTTGTGAAGGTGCGGAAAGTATGTGGTTTCAAATGCCCGAATACTCGCGGTATCACCGGCTCCACACCCAACAGCAACATAGAGCTCCTTAGCATCGATGCTATTGGTGTCTCCATCGGACGCACACTTCTCTCGATAGAGTTCCTCGAACGAGGCGCGCGAAACCTCCAAATCGGGCCAGGCATCCCTGCCTTCACACCATGCGTGCTCCAGGTCCTCCTGAAACGCGCCTTTGTCGAGCGTACGCACGAGCGCATCGTAACAGTTTGCCGGGCGCTACAATTTTGAGGGAACTTCGGCCAACGCTGCGTGTCAACTACGCCATGCGCCCCTTCCTCCTCCTCTTCGCATTCTCGCTACTTGCCAATGTACCCGCCGCCAACGCCGACTCCCTCTCGGCGACTCGCAATCAAAACCTTGTCGAAGTCGCCCATCGAGTGGATGTCGAAGTTCGCGATGGCCTTGCGTATTTCAAGGTGCGCCGCACATTTCACAACTACGGCAAGGTCGCCGAGGAAGCCCAGCTCGAAATCAACTTGCCTTTCGGTGCTGCTGCCACGGGCCTGCGTATCAAAGGCAAAGACAAGTGGCATGTGGGCGAACTTATGCACACCGACAAGGCCGAGGAGCTCTATGTGGAGCTGACGGGAATGGGACCCAGCGAACCGAAGGACCCAGCGCTGTTGTACTGGCGTTGGACCGATGAGCTCGCACTACGAGTTTTCCCTATATTCCCTGGCTCGTCGAATACCGTTGAATACACTCTGACCGCCCCTACAAGTTACTCGGATGGCATGCACTACCTAACCTATGGCCGCAAGCCAGAGGCCAAGAATCTAGCGACCCCCGTTCTTCGGGTGCGCGGCAAAGCCATGAACTTCGAAATTGACGGAACCGCACAGGCCGGCAAGACCGTTCGCTTGGGTGCGGTGCAGCTTCATCCGGTACTTGTGGCGCAAGACATCGACAACCCAAAGGTGCTGGTTCGGTCCATCAAGGTGAGCGGGGAGATGCCTTGGAAGAAGGCCACAATCGTTCCAAACATTCGACACACCTGGCGCGGAGACATCGCTCTTGCCGCTGTATCTCCCAACGGAGAACTGCACGATCTTCGAACCGAAGACTTGGGGGATAGCGAGAACAACCTCAGTGAGAGTTTTACCTTTGACTATGATGGGGATCCAAACGGCACTTGGTACCTGCTCGTAACCGATCATCATCCGTTGGACGGAGGCACCCTAAAGCAGTGGACGCTGAGTGCGGCCGCCGCCAATGCCAGAACTTTCAAGGACAGTAAGCCAGCCTCCATTCCGCAACCGACAGAATCGCGAGCCGGCCTTGCCACGATTGGCCTGCGCACCAACAAAGCCAAGACGCAGCTTCGCCTTGGAAGGGTCGCGATGGTTGCGGATAAGCAGTTTGGCCGAGTGGAAATTGACGTCGCAGAGCGTCTATCCAAGCTGCCACGGCCACTGTCAGTAAGCTTTGTGTTGGATGCCTCTCACACCATGGATGAAGAGGGCATCGAGGCGCAACTCAAGGTCATCGACGCCTATGTCTCGCACGTTCCGTGGGCCGATGTAGCAATCGTCGCATATGGTCGGCATGGCCATACACTCACCAAGGGATTCGTCAAAGGACGCGTTCTACGAACACTTCGCACCGAGCTATTAGCAAAACTTGCGCCGCGAAATGGCAGTTTCCTAGACCGAGGACTGCAAGTGGCAATCCCGCAACTGAACGATAGAAAAGGCTCAAAGGCGCTGATTCTCATGACGGATGATCGCCTGCGCCCAACCTGGAAAACCCCGAGTGCACTCGCACAACTCGCGAAGCTCCCCGAGGAGACGGTGGTGCATGTCGCCGAGGTCCTCGCCGACGGGGGCTTCGCCATTGAGCGCAACGACGAACACAGGCTCTTCCCACTAGCCAAGGCTCGCGGTGGGGTTGCTGTCGTCGCAAGCGGCATCCGAGAGAGTAAACAAGCTGAACTAGACGCCGAAGCGCTGTACTTGGTGCGCCCCAATCGCATCGATCATGTGAAGCTCGTCGGGTTTGCAGAGGATACAGAAGATTTCTTAGACTCTGCTGACGAAGACAGTGAGGTATTGCCCGAGGGAGAAGGCCGACGTTGGATGGGTTCGGTAGCGCAGGCTCCGAGGGGCATCTCGATTCAAGGCCAATTGTGGTCGAAGCCACTCACGTATGAAGCGCGCGCAGACCAAGAGCCCTTCAATCGAGCAACCGCCGGATTTGTCTTCTCTCATGATCACCATGACGACCTTACCGACGCCGAGCAGTTTGTCATTGCGAGCTACGGACGGGTGGTCTCTCCCGTGACCTCGTATCTCGCCATCGAGCCAGGCGTGCGTCCAAGCACCATTGGACTGGAAAGCCAGAGCATGTCTGGCGGTGTTGGCTTTGGCTCGGGCTCGGGAAGCGGTGGCTTCGCAACACACGGCACGCCGATGAACTGGGGTCCGATCACCGCCAAGGTCAAGCGGGCCTGCGCAAAGCACGGCAAGGGCCATGTGGAGGCAAACCTGAGCTTGCAGTCTCATGAGATCGCCGATATTTCGTTAGGCACCGACCTAGCCAACAAGGCCTTGGGTACATGCGTCGCCGAAACTCTCTGGAGTGCGGTCATTCCTCGCTCACCACAGCATCCTCTGGAGTGGGGTCGAAAGCTTCAGTTCAACTTCGGCAACTAGCCGAACTATCCTCCAAAATGGCAGAATTGCTGCCATTTTCATAAGGTCGAAGATGACCCAGCCTCAGGTTCTACTGGTTTTTCTGAGATCCATAATGGAACACATGCTGGAGTTCAGACCAAGCGGCTACCCATTGCCTCCCCCTTTCCCTTGTCGAGGCGCAAAGCCATGTGGTTACGTCCCGTTTCGTGTCTTTCGACCACAATGACGAAGGGGGCTACATGATGCCTCCATCCGATGACGCACTCATCGGACGAATCATCGCAGGCAAGTTCTGTCTGCGGCAGTGCATTGGTGTCGGGGCCGCCGGCACTGTTTACAAAGCAGACCAAACATCACTTGGTCGAACGGTCGCTGTCAAAATCTTGCGTCCGGAACTCGCTTGCGATCGGCGCTTTGTAAAACGCTTCCACGACGAAGCCCAAGCATCGTCTCGTCTCAATCACCCCAACGTTGTCTCGGTCATCGATTTTGGACAGACAGAAGACGGCCTTCTCTACCTGGTCATGGAATTTCTCCGTGGCCTCACGCTCACTGAGGTGTTGCGCACAGAGCAACTTACAACGGAGCGCATCACCGACATTGTCGGACAAATTCTGAGTGCACTCGAAGAAGCCCACGAACGCGGCGTCGTGCATGCCGATCTCAAAGCCGACAACATCATGGTGGAGCACCGCCGCGGTGGCTGGGACCTCATCAAAGTCGTGGACTTTGGAATCGCCAGACTCACCGGAACGCAAGACGACAACGAGGACGATAGCGACGGCAGTATCTGCGGCACGCCTGAGTACATGGCTCCTGAGGTCATTCGGGGCGAAGACCCAACCCGTGCCGCCGACATCTACGCGGTGGGCATCATCCTCTACGAACTACTCGTAGGATTCACTCCGTTCAGCGGCTCTCCCACACTCGAAGTGCTTCAACGCCACTTGCGCGAAGAGCCCTTGCCTCCTAACGAGCATGAGAGCGCGTTGCCAATTCCTGCGCCGCTTGAGAAGGCAACCCTTCGAGCTCTCTCCAAAGATCCTCGAGACCGTTTTGAAAGTGCCGTCGAGTTCGCCGAAGCGCTGCGAAACATCCGTGCTGTGGCACCTGCAGCAACGGGCAAGGAAAAGCCGTGTGCCGAGTGTGGAGCATCGAGCCCCGACTCCTTCAAATTCTGCCCGGAGTGCGGCGCTGCCAAGGTCTTTGAGCGCAAAGAGTTTGATCTTGCCCTTGATGATACCGGCCACGACGAAATTTGGTCGGATCAAGCGCCGACCGCAGACCTCACAGCAAGCGACCTACAGGGCATGTTTAGCCCTGGTGCTCCGCAACCTGTCACAGAAGAACTCCCAGAGCGCTCAGGGAGTATTGGCGAGCTATTCCCACTTCCCGTTATCGGCCATCAACGCGAGCTCGAAGGGGTGGTTTCATTCCTAACCTCGGAGAGGTCTGGAGTCATGCACCTCAGAGGCGAGCATGGCTGTGGCTGTGGCTTGCTCTTGCGCGAAGCCTTTGAACAATCGAGCAGCGATGCGTGTTTGATCTTCCTCGCTGGTCCCGATCCAACCTGCCAGCAAACCCCGTTCTACCCAATTCGCGCCATTGTCGCTGCGACTCTCGACTTGCCGGCCTTGTGTTCCTACGAGGAGATTGGCGAGGCTCTTGAAGAAATTGGCCTCAGCAAGCGGGATGCGCCCGGCATTGGAGAACTCTTTCAGCACGAAGGCGGCGGCCTGAGCGAGCTTGAGGCGCCCATCCGGCGCAGAGAGCTCTTTGCATCGACGATGCGTGTGTTGCGGGCTGCGGGCAAGCAATTCTCGGCAGTGCTGGCGTTCGAGAACTACCATCTCTTCGACCTGCCCAGCCAAGAACTCTTGCGACAGCTTTGCTCGAGCAACCTGCGCTCACCAAGCCTACGAATTCTTCTTACATCCGACGATTCGGTTGCGCTGGACTGGGAAAATCTCCAGCACGTTGAGTTGCTGCCGCTAGAAGACGAGGACCTGCGCGCTGTCGTAACCCACTGCGCAACCCGAGGGCAGCCCGATCTGGTAACCGTCGACGAGCTGCGGACCACCTCGGGTGGCAACCCCGAACACATCCGCCACCTCCTGCGCTACATCGTCGAAGGCGGCGATGTTCGCAGCGCCCCTGAGAGTCTGGCCGACTTGCTCGCCGCGCGCTACAGCTTCTTGCCATCGGCCGCTCAACGAGTGCTGCAGGTCGCCGCGGTCTTCGGCTACATGGTAGGCAACGAAGACCTCACGGAAACCCTTGCGAGTTCGATGGGGCGAGTGGAGCTCAATGCCGCGCTGCAGCTTCTTGAAAACCGTCACATGCTGCACGGCCAAGACAAGCTGCTCACGTTTCACGACTGCATGTTCCGCGACGTCGTGTACGCAGATACGCCTCGTGACGTGAAGCGCTCGCTTCATCAGGCCGCCGGTGATGTTCTGATTGCCAGCATCTCGGATCCCGCGATCTTGGGCATGCATGCCGAGCAGGCCGGCGACATGGAACGCGCAAGTCGTTTGCTCGCGCGAGCTGGAGACAATGCGGTTCGGCAACTTGATGATGCCGGTGCCGCATCGCTCTTTAATCGAGCCCTCAACGCCACACGCACGGTCTTGATGAGTGCTCACGACAACAACACGCAGTTGCAGCTCGTCACCATTTCAATCCGGCTCGCCGACGCCTTGCGGGTCGCGGGCGAAGTGGGCTTGGCGCGAGGCATCCTCGACGAAGCGACCGACAGCTGCAAAGACGCTCCTGTACTGCATGCTCAGCTGCTGCGCGCTTCCGCTCAGCTGCGCGCTACCGAAGGTGACATCGACGGCTCGATCGTCCTGTATCGACAAGTCATTGCGATCGCGATTCCGATGTTGGCTGTCGACATTCTCACCGACGCCTACTTGGATTTGGCGACGATGTGTTTGCGGGCTGGCGACGTCAAACGCGCCATTCGCGAACTCGAAGAAGGCATTGATCTTGTCACCATGGGCGAAGGCCCAAAGGTGCGTCACGCCCCAGCAAAGTTTTGGCGCCTACTTCTGCGTCTAACCCAACTCTACGGCTCCGAAGGCCAGGCACATCGAGCGATCGAAACTGGCAAGCACGCCGTGCGACTTGCCCAAGCCAGCAAGAATCCCGTGGGGGCAGCGCGAAGCTACGCAACTCTCGCGGGGCTGCACGAGGACCTCGGCGACCTCGACAAGGCCCAGGGCTTCCGCAGGCGTGCCATTGACGACATGCGCGAACTTGGCGACCGACGCACAACAGCCGAGCTTCTGCTCGCGGGCAGCCGGCCGACCCAGACGGTTCGCCGCATCACGCCGGCAAGCGTTCGCGAAGCACGGGTCTTGGCCGAAGAAGTCGGTTGGGACGAAGGCGTGCGTCAGGCCAGTAAGCAGACCCCATAGGTCTGTCTCCGCACGCCCCACCTCTGGCTCTCCGCCGGCTTCACACTCCCATCGAGTTTGAATAGCATTCGCAATAATTGTTGCATTTCTCAACAGGTCACGTAATCAAGCTTACTGCTTATACGTTCTAAGATCAGGGTACCCTTCAGTCGGTGGCTGGAACAATTCTCATTTTGCGTCCTGGGTGCAATGCAGACGACAGCTGGCCACTCGATTTAGAGCAGCTCGGCTACACGGTCCTCTCGGCCGAAGAACCTGGACAAGCACTAATTCACGTCAAAACCGGCTGTGTGGACCTTGTGGTCATTGATGGAACAGCCGAGACCTGCGAGATCGTCGCGAGCTTTGTCGCGCTCTTGGACCAAGAGAAGCAGGCCCCGCCGTTTGTTCTCGCCTCATCGAGCCCCGACGCACCACAAGACTCAGCCAGACTGGGCGCCGCAGCCTTTCTGCCCAAGCCCTGCCACGCCGGAGATGTCACCCACGTTTTGGCGCGGGTTGCCCCCAATACCGTGGCTCGAGCCGTCGGACTCTAGCGCCAACGCGATTATTGGCCTTCCCTAAGTAATGGATACTACTTAGATGTGGTTTGACACGGTGCGTAATATTCGCGAACATGCACTCCTAAAATCACAACGAGGAGCATCAGACGGTTATGGGTATCTTTGCTGACCACCATCTAGAGATTAGGCGCAGCGTCCGGGACTTTGTGGAGCGGGAGATCATTCCCATTGCCCACGACCTGGACAACGCGGAAGCCGAGATTCCGATGCCCATCATTCAGAAGATGGCCGACCTCGGATACTTCGGCCTGATCTTCCCAGAGAAGTACGACGGCATGGGCCTCGATGCTCTCTCCATGGCCATTGTGACCGAAGAGCTCAGCCGAGGATGGCTCAGTGTTGGCTCGGTCATGACGCGAATGATCATCACCGGCACGCTGCTCTGGCACGCTGGAACCGAAGAGCAAAAGGAACGCTTTCTGCCAAAGATCGCGAGCGGCGAATTGCTTACGGCAGCAGCCTTCACCGAACCGGATGTTGGTAGCGATACCGGCAGCATCAAGTGCCGAGCGATTCGCGAAGGCGACAACTACGTTCTTCGCGGCGAGAAGACATGGTGCACCTTTGCCAATCGCGCGCACATCTTAACGGTGCTCGCGCGAACCGATCCTGACACCTCAAAGCGTCACAAGGGGCTCTCCATGTTTTTGGTGGAGAAAGAACCCGGTGAAGACTTTCACCCGCCGCAGCTCGCCGGCAGCCCGATTCCGACCATTGGCTACAAGGGCATGAAGTCGTACTCTCTTGGCTTTGATGGCTACGAGGTCAAGGCAGAAAATCTCTTAGGTGGCGTGGAAGGCAAGGGGTTCTACCAACTCATGCCAACGTATGAATACGCTCGGATTCAAACCGCGGCCAGAGCCGTTGGTGTTGCGCAAGCAGCCTTGGAAGCGGCGATTCAGTACGCCAAAGATCGAACGCAATTTGGTAAACCGATTTCGGAGCACCAAGTCATTCGTCACAAGATTGCGCACATGGCAACCGAGCTCGAAGCGGCTCGGCAGCTTTGCTACGCAGCGGCCATGAAGAAAGATCAAGGCGAGCGCGCGGATCTGGAAGCCGGCTATGCGAAAGCCTTTGCAGCAGAGATGGCGGAACGCGTTACCTCGGAAGCCCTGCAAGTCTTTGGCGGCTACGGATACAGCCGCGAGTACCCCGTTCAGCGCTACTGGCGTGATGCCAGAGTATTTCGGATCTTCGAAGGAACTTCGGAAATTCAATATGAAGTAATTGCAAAACGACTTTTGGACAATCGATAGGAGCCTGCGATGAGCGAAACATTTGAACTCGGCACCATTCCTCCCCTGGGCGCTGTCCCAAAAATGATGAAGGCGATCGTCATTCGCCCCGATCGCGAAGGCGAACCCATCGATTCGATGCAAGTCGAAGAGATTCCGGTTCCCAAGTGCGGCGCCACGGACGTGCTTGTCATGAATATGGCAGCGGGCATCAACTTCAATGGCGTTTGGGCAGCACGCGGCAAACCTGTAAGCGTCATGAAGATGCATCCCGACGAACCGTTTCACGTTGCGGGCTCTGACTCTGCCGGCATTGTTTGGAAGGTCGGCTCGGCCGTTAAGAACTGGAAAGTCGGCGACGAAGTTGTGCTGCACTGCAACCAGAGTTGTCGCGAGTGCCCAGCGTGCAACGGCAACGATCCGATGGCTTGCCAGAATCAGCGTATTTGGGGCTATGAGACCAACTACGGCTCGTTTGCGCAGTTTTGCCGAGTCCAACCTCAGCAGCTTCTGAGGCGTCCCAAGCATCTGAGTTGGGAAGAGTCCGCCTCGTATGGGCTCACCTATTTCACCGCCTACCGCATGCTCTTGGGACGCGGCGGAATGAAGCCCGGGGACAACGTTCTTATCTGGGGCGCATCCGGTGGACTCGGCGTCTTTGCGGTGCAGCTAGCAAAACTCGCAGGCGCCAATCCTATCGCGGTAGTTTCACGTGACGACAAAGCCGAGTTGGTTCGATCGCTTGGTGCGGAGATGGTTATCGATCGCACAGAGTTTGACTTGAACAAGGGCCCGAGTGAATCAAGGCGCTTTGGCAAGAAGATTCGAGAACTCACAGGCGGTGATGATGCTGACATCGTCTTTGAACACGTGGGCAAGTACACGTTTCCAACGTCGGTGTTGGTGGCGAAGCGCTTCGGCACGATCATGATTTGCGGAGCGACCACAGGCTACGACCTCGACTTCGATGTTCGTTACTTGTGGATGCGCCAAAAGAGCATTATCGGCTCGCACTTCGCCAACGCATTTCAGGCCGAGAAGGCCAACAAGCTCATGCACGAGCAAAAGATCCACCCCGTGCTCGACCAAGTCTTCAACTTTGAAGAAACGGCGCATGCCCATCAGCTGATGGCAGAGAACAAGCACAAGGGCAAGATGGCGATTCGGGTCCAAGCGCCCGCGGCCTAGGTAGCAATCGACGCTCGCTCGGCTTCTTGGGCCGAGCGAGAAACATTCAGAAAAACTCCTAGCTACCTACCCTTAAGTCGTAGCTAGTAGCTAGCCGCGCCGGGTGGGCCCGCAGCGGGCGGCGCACCTTGAGGCATCGGCGCTGCGACCGGAGCCTGAGGCATGGCCCGATCATAGGGGCCACAGTGAACCGTGATTGACTTGGGCGTAATGGTGCCGTCGGTCTTGTCTGCAACCATCCGATTCACGAATGAATCGTCCTGATCGATGCGCACCCAATCGTCTCCTCCGCATTCTTCATCCAAGCGAACCGAGTTGGGCTCCACCATTCCGTTGAAGAGCGACAGATGCATCGGGTTCTCGTGCACCTGCGTTACCGTGCGATTCTTTGGCCCGTTGTGAAAGGTCATCGAGTGCGTGGCACAACCGGTGAGAAGTAGGGCGATGGCCCAAGCGCTTGAGGTCTTGGCAAGGGACTTCATCGTGCCACCTCCTGAGTCGCGCTCGGTATTGTGTACTGAACCTTGCCATCATCACCGAGGGCTGCGATGGCCGAGTTCCCCGAAACACAGGTAATGCGCACGGTTCGGGGTGTGTAAATGCCGAACGTGATGGCGCCGACGAAGCCATTTCCGAACGAGCGGTAGGTTTCGATCTTGGCGACACCTTGGGGGCAGATCCTTCGAACGTTGATATCGGTGTGGCCGATGTTTCCGTAGAGATAATGCCCAGTCCACTCTGAATGAACCTGGCCGCGGGGGAGTCTCGTATCGTACGTAACTTTGTGCGCGTTGCACGCTGTTAAGGCGAGGGCTGTGCTGAGGAGGGCTACTTTCATACAAGTCCCCTACAGCAGCTTCTGTGCCAGTGGCAAGTCCTGGCACTATCGGGTCAAGTGTGACTACCTATTCACATATCTAGCGCCCCAGTGTCGTCTCGTTTCACCCTCTCGTCCCGTTTCGCACGCAACTCGGTGTGGGCAAGATGCTACTGCCAGTTCTTGTCGATGGTCTTCTTCTGGCCTGCCGATAGCGAAAGAGAAAAACTCTCACGTCGGTCCAAACCAGAATTCTCAAGAACAATTCGGTGCTTGCCGCGCCGTAGGGAAACCGTCTGCGGCGTTTGCCCATAGTTTTTGCCATCCACCATAACGGTCGCCCACGGCTTGACTCGAATCGTGAGCACCGCCTTCTCGTGATCGGTAGCGCTACTTGCCTTCGTGGATTTGGTATTGGTAGTGACAGCAACCGATGCGTCGACCTCCAACACCTCGACGTTCTGTGGTGAGGCATCTTGAACATCGGCCGCCGCGTGCGTCGGGGCAGCTTGTGGCGCCGCATCCGAAATCGACGCTATCGCTTGGTCGCCCTGCCCCGGGTCGACGCTCTTGACCGCAATCACTTCGACACTGCCGTGTGTCGGCTCGCCCGTGCTCCCGCCCCCAAGAAGAACAACCCCCAGGACGGCCGCAGCAACGACCCCAAGCACTGCCATGACAAGGGGCAAACGTGAATTGCGCGCCACCACCAACGGCTCGTCGTCCACAAGACCGACCTCCGCAGGTGCTTGGGCGGTGTTCGCGGTTCCGAGTTTTAGGGCGGGCTCGGCCGTGAAGGTCCTCTTTGGCACGGGCTTTGACCGCGGGCCATTGGGCACTGTCTCTTTCACCGCCAAGGCTTGAACGTCGGCCGCCACGGTCGCCGCCGATCCCATCTCTTCTTGCACTCCGGAGCTCGATGGCAGAGTTCCAAAACTCGCACTACTCGCTGGTGAAGGAGAATGCGAGAGGCGCGGGGTCCGCGTTGGAACGGACTCAGAAAATCTCTCAGACAAAATCGTCTCAAGATCTCGGCGTCCCTTGGTAACCGACGTCGATGAATCAACGATTGCCTCCATGGCATCACGCGCACGGGTGAAGCGATCGGCTCGATCTCGCTGCAGCAATCGCATCACGATCGCATCGAGGTCTGGGGGCACAAGATCGTTCAATGAGCGAGGACTTGCGACCGGCTGCGTGAGCACCTTGGAGAGTGTCTCAGCTTCGGTTTTGCCGACAAAGAGCCGGGTACCAGTGAGCAACTCATGGAGAATAACGCCCACCGCAAAGAGGTCAGAGCGACCATCAAGACTGTGTCCATGTACCTGTTCTGGGCTCATATAGGCCACTTTGCCCTTAAGTGAACCCGAGCGAGACACCATGCTGCCTTCAATGGCTTTGGCGATCCCAAAGTCAACAATCTTCACCGACCCTTGCCAGCCGAGCATGATGTTGTGCGGCGAGATGTCTCTGTGAATGATGGTAATGGGGTGCCCATCTTCAACGAGTTCATGAGCGTAGTCGAGACCTCGTAAAACTTCTGAGATCAAGTAGCAGCACGCGCTCACCGGCACGCGCCCGCTTGTTGCGAGGGCGCGCAGATCGACGCCGTCGATGAGTTCCATCACCAGGTAGAAGCAGCCGCGTTCGTCACGGTCGAAATCGAGCGTCTGCACCACGTTGGGATGGCGCAGTTTTGCCGCGAGTCGAGCTTCGGTCACAAAGAGTTTTGCAAAGCCCTTGTCGGTCGAGATGCTGCGCTTGATGCGCTTGATCGCAACTGGACGAGCAAATCCCTCGGCGCCACGGGTCGTGGCGCGAAAGACATCTGCCATTCCGCCACCGCCAAGACGCTCTCCGAGCTCGTATTTACCGCCGACTGCGGACATTCGAGGCAGTATATCGGTGCCGGGTTGCGGTGCCAATTCTCGGGACTGTTCTAGAACAGCTGCCAGGCTGAGTGCTGGTTTGGCGGCGGTCCACGGCTGCCAAGCAGCAAATAGCCATTCAGGAGCCTCTTCGCCCCACTCCCAATGGGTCAATGGCACCAGGAAGGTGCGAGCCGGCGGCTAGGCGTTGCCCACCCGAATGACGCACTTGCCGAAGTTCTTGCCCTCGAGCAACCCGATGAACGCCGCGGGCGCGGACTCAAGCCCATCGACAATCTCTTCTCGGTATTGAATCTTCCCTGCCTGAATCCAGGTCATCATTTCCTTGGCGAACTCCGGGTAACGGTGACCAAAGTCATCAAAGATAATGAAGCCGCGCATCGTAATTCGCGACGTAAGAATTTTCCCCATCAGCAAACTCATCCGATCGGGCCCCTCGGGCAAGGATGTCGCATTGTACTGAGAAACCAATCCACACACCGGAACCCGCGCACCGGTATTGAGTTTTGGCATCACAGCATCAAAGACTTTGCCTCCAACGTTTTCAAAATACACATCGATGCCTTTGGGCGTAGCTGCATCAAGCAATTCCGCAAAATCGTCAGACTTGTGATCGATGCAGTCATCAAAGCCCAACGTCTCGACCGCGTAGCGGCACTTCTTCTCACCACCGGCAACTCCAACAACGCGACATCCCATGAGCTTGCCAATTTGGCCCACGGTGGCACCCACTGGACCGGTCGCTGCTGCAACCACAAGGGTTTCCCCAGCCTTTGGCTCTCCAATGTACGTAAGCCCTGCATAGGCCGTGAACCCCGGCATGCCCATGATGCCCAGCGCCCACGACGGCTGCGCGGGTTCTTTGCCGAGGTTCGTCACACCCTCTCCATTGGAAATCGCATAGTCCTGCCAACCACTAAAACTCAAAACGAAGTCGCCTTCGACGAAGCCCGCCACGTCTGAGCTCACAACCTGGGCAACGGTTCCGCCAACCATGACGGCTCCAATCTCAACCGGTTCAGCGTACGATTTCGCCGCACTCATGCGACCACGCATGTACGGGTCGAGTGAGAGAAATTCTGTTCGCAGTAGCATCTCCCCGGCCCCTGGAGTCGGAACCGGAACCGTCTCTAGGCGCAGCGTACTGGCCGTTGGCGCTCCCTTCGGCCGCTCTGCAAGGACAAGTCTTCGATTGGTTTCACTAGTTTGCTTCATCGCTACAAAGCGGATACTAGTCTGCGACTTCGATCATTGCCCGGAAAACACGCGATTCGCCAAAACGAGGATCGCACCGTTCTAGAAGCGGACCGTACTTATGGAGTGGGCACCAGCTGCCCCATCCAAGCGAGTCGATTGCGACCATTTTCCTTGGCGAGATAGAGGCTCTCGTCAGCACGTTCAATCAGCACGTCTGCGTTGTCGCCGAGTTGGAACATCGTGCCGCCCATGCTGACCGTGACTCCGAGAACGGTGCCCGGCATGTGGATCTCAAGGTTCGCGACCGATTGTTGGATGTCCGCAGCGCGATCGCGAGCGGGCGCTTCACGTGTTCCTCCAAGCAAGATGGCAAACTCATCGCCGCCGATTCGACACAAGAGATCAGTGTTGCGCGTACGACTCTTGAACAGCTGTGCCATTTCGCGGAGCACAAGATCGCCGGCGCTGTGACCATGCGTATCATTGATCGGTTTAAACCTATCGACATCGACGAGCAAAACCGCTAGCCCGAGCCCCGCAGCCTCGGCCCTCTGCATGAACTTGGGCAATTGCGTGTTGAGACATCGGCGGTTGTACAGACGCGTTAGCTCATCGGTGTGCGCCAAGAGGTCTGTTGCTTCGAGTTCTTCACGCGTGCGTCTGAGGTAGTCGAGCGTGTGTTCGAGTTCGTTGTTTCGCTTCCTCAAATCATCAAGTAGATCGCGTTCGGAAACGACAAGGTACGCACAGGTTTCTTGCAGCAATGAGCACAGAAGTTCGGGCCGCTCGGCTTTGAGTTGATCCAACGTTCGCTGGCTAATGACACGAAGGCTGCAGTCGGTCTCGGCGACGGCGGTGGCGGTGCGATTCACACCGGGTGCAAGCAAGGAAATCTCGCCGAGAAACTGCCCAGCGCCCAAGAGCTTTGGTTTCTCCCCATTCTCGAAGAGAATCCGCAAAACGCCTTCCTCAATCGAGTACATGCTCTCGCCTGCATCGTTCTGTCGAAACAGGACGTCACCGGCGCGCAATTGGAGTTTTTCCGCCGTGTGCAAGACTGCATCGCGCACGTCGGGCGGCAAGCGGGCGAAAGCCGTACGTGCAGGTGGCGTATCGGTCGTTTTCACAGCGTTCGCTTGTACAGTCGTCAGGTGAGAAAGACAAGTGAGCCTCCCACTCTCGCCGCTTTTGAAGACATGCTGCGCCGCGCTTGAGGAGGATCTTGTCTAAGTCACTGCATGGGTGGTAGCAAGGGGTCATGGGAACGTCCGATGCCGCGAAAGCGCTGACTCCGATGGCACGATTGCCCGCCCATGTCCGCGAGTCTGTAATGCAGGCAGGAACCGTCATCGCACTTCCTGCGGGAGAGGTCCTGTTTCGGCAAAACGACTCCGGCGACAATATGTACATTATCGAGGATGGAGAGATCGAGATTCGAATCGATCGAGGCGCTCCAGTAAAACTCTTAGGACCGGGCCAGTACCTCGGCGAGATTTCCCTGCTTGTTCCCGGTGTGAATCGCACCGCCACGGCCGTCGCCCATACCGACTGTCAACTCCGCGTCATAAGCCAAGACCTACTCGAAACCCTAAAGAAGGAGCAACCGGAGTTGCTCTTTTCACTGCTCCAGGAAACCTGCGGCTATCTGGTGGCATCAGAACGCGAACTGCTGATTGCAACGTCGGGAACGCAGGAAGAGAAGAGCGGCACAACAGACGCACACCAACACAGCTTGGTTGTGGAGGATTCCTCCATGCAACAGCTCCACACCCTTCTTGGGCGAGTGGCAACAGGCGGCATTAATGTGCTTTTGCTAGGCGAAACTGGAGTTGGCAAAGAAGTCTTCGCAGAACAGCTCCACGCGCTATCCCCACGAGCAAGTGGCCCGCTTGTGCGCGTCAATTGCGCAGCCTTTAGTACATCACTTTTGGAGAGCGAGCTCTTTGGCCACGAGAAGGGCGCCTTCACCGGTGCAAACACGCGCAAACTTGGTTTGCTCGAATCAGCCAGCGGCGGAATGGTCTTTCTCGATGAAGTGGGAGAGCTCGCCTTGGACGCGCAAGCGAAGCTTCTCCGAGTCATTGAGGAAAAGCAGATGCGACGTGTTGGAAGCGTTCTTCCCATCGACATCGACGTCGTCTTTGTAAGTGCGACAAATCGCAACCTCGAGGAACTCGCAGAGGCTGGACAGTTTCGCTCCGATCTCTTTTACCGCCTCAATGGCTTTTCGCTAACCATTCCCCCACTGCGAGAACGTCGGAGCGAAATCATTCCCCTGGCGCGTGGGTTTGTTGCCGCCGCAGCAACACGAATGAACCTACCCGCCGCGCCAACGATCACCGCCGATGCGAGTGCACTGCTACTGGGTCACCGCTGGCCTGGCAACATTCGCGAGCTTCGCAACGTGATGGACTGTGCAGTCCTGCTCGCTACAGGATCGACGATCGAGCCCGAACACCTGCCTGGTGATCGCTTGCGCCCGCGCCCTGCGGGAACCCTTGAGCGAGCCCTTGTGCGAACCATCGAGAGCGGTGACGTGCAAGGCCTCACCGACGAAGAGAGGGCCCATCGGCAGCAGATTGTCGAAGCCCTGGCAGAATCTCACGGCAACCAAACGCGTGCAGCAGAGAGCTTGGGCATAAGTCGTCGATGGCTTTCTACCAAAATGGCACGCTACAAAATTGCGCGTCCCAAAAACTAGTGCGCTGGCCGTGTCTACTCTCGGCCGGTTCCATCGACGATGCAAAGTTCGTGTCGGCCACCGGGATGTGCCCAGCGGATCGCCGTGAACGTTGAGCCCGCAACGCGCTTCGAAAGATCAAAGGGAGCCGCAACTCGCTCGCCCCATTGCGCATGTCGATAAAGCCGTGGTCGCAGAAGTGCGACCTGCGTACCAAGAGAACTCAGCTGCACGCACGCGTTGCTGTTCACCGTGTTTAGGAAGTCGCAGACGCCATCTTCCACCAGGGTCCTCACACTTGTGGCCTTCTTGGCCACGAAGGTGCTCGCGATCTGCAGCATTAGCGAGGATGAAATGTTTAGGTATACCTCGCCCTCAAAATCGCCAATGAAGGATTGGGAAATTGTGTAGTCGCACGGCGCAAGAGCATCAACATCGCTGTGGCAACCATCTGCTGTGACGCGCACTCCAACCGTGTTGGTGAGCGACCGCATGAGCTGATTGGTTATGATCTCAAGCACCTTAGACCGTGGCCTGTCGCAGAGTAGAGCGCTAACAAATTCCGTGGCACCCTGCCCTCCCCGTTCGTACGCTCGCAAAAACGGCGCCAGCTCTTGGGCAGTCATTGCTCCTGTTTCAACAAGTGCATCCGAAAGACTTCCAGTTTGTGAGCTGCGAGTCTTCACCAGCTGTTCGTGACTAATAACGGCTTCCTCGATTAGAAATCGGCTTAAACTCTTGGTTGGCATATCTAGTGTTGGTCTCTCAATGGCTGCCTTCGCATAGTTTCCTGATAGCCCTCTGGGTTTGGATGTCGCCTTAGAACTTTTCGTATCGTCGTGACCTTGCATCGAGACGCCCTCCGACTGGTTGTTTTCACAATTCGGAAGCGGGCGCCTGCTCCAGCCAAGGGTCGAGTTGCAATGTGTGCAGTCGCCAAGAACGATATCAATTTCGCGATCGGGCTCTTGCCAAGGTCGATGATTCACTGTGGCTGCCAAGAACTCTTCGTAGGTCGACGTCGCCTGCTGGTGCCCCGCATAGGTACATGGCGTTTGCTTGGAAGCCGCGTTGGGTGCGTTACGGGTTGATGTCGGCGGATGCACACCCTCGCTCTCAGCTTCTATGTATTGCCTCATTGCTCGATCCATACGGGGGCTCATTGCACCAACCACACCAAGTCTTTGCGGGGCCAACGTCTTGGAATGTGGCCAGCGCCAGAGCCGATTCCCTGAAGCCGTTCCCACGTTGGGAGTTCCCAACATGGGAACCGTGCCGACGCGCCCCTTCGCACGCGCCTCTTGTTCCCGCTCGGCATCGCAGTGGTGGTGCGACTGCTCTCACTTCAATAGCTACCCCGGCGCAAACCCAATCGCCTCGGCAAGGCAACGCGGCAACGACACGCGTTTGCTACCGTTCTGTCTTTGCCATTGTGCACACAGCTTCACTTTCAGACAGTTCACTTTCAGACAGGACGGCGACCATGACTCGTATTTCCTCTCCTCTCACAGATATCAAAGACCAGTACACCGTGGTCGTCGTGGGCAGTGGGTACGGCGGAGGCATTGCAGCCTCACGTCTCTCTCGCGCAGGACAATCTGTATGCGTTCTCGAACGCGGCAAAGAGTTTCTGCCGGGCGACTTTCCCGACACCATGTCCACACTTGAAAAGGATGTGCAGCTCGAAACCCCAAAGGGCCACGACGGCCCTCGAAGTGGTCTCTTTGACTTCCACATCGGCCCCGACATCAACGTGCTCCGCGGTTGTGGCTTGGGTGGAACTTCTCTTATTAACGCGAATGTCGCACTCAAGGCAGAACCGCGCGTATTTGACAGCGAGATATGGCCAGCGGCGATTCGCGCTGACCTCGAGACGCGCTTGGCGGAAGGGTATCGGCTCGCGACCGAGATGCTGCGCCCTACTCCGTATCCAGAAGACCGGCCCGACCTTCCAAAGATCACAACCCTGAAGCGTTCGGCAAAGGCGCTCGGCGAGCCCTTTTATCGCACGCCTATCAACGTGAATTTTGAGGACCTCACCAAGGGCAACCACGTTGGTGTGTCGCAACCTGCGTGTAACGACTGTGGTGACTGCGTGAGTGGTTGCAACCACGGCTCAAAAAACACCACCGCCATGAACTACCTGCCCGATGCGCACAATCACGGTTCAGAGATATTCTGTGAAGTGCTCGTCGATCGTGTCGAGAAAGATGGCGATCGATGGCGCGTCTACTACACGGCAGCAAGCGAGGACCGGGACAAATTTGATAGCCCCGATATGTTCGTAATCGCCGACATCGTGGTGCTCGGTGCGGGAACCTTGGGCTCGACAGAAATCATGTTGCGTTCGGCCGCAGCAGGCCTCGGTGTATCGGAGTGTTTGGGAACTCGATTTAGTGGCAACGGTGATGTTCTGGGCTTTAGCTACAACAATGCCAAGCCGGTCAACGGTGTGGGCATGGGCGACCTCAATCCTGAAGATCAGGAGCCTGTTGGGCCCTGCATTACCAGCATCATTGACGCGCGTGAGAAGCCCTTACTCGATGATGGAATAGTCATTGAGGAAGGTGTCATTCCGGGTGCGCTCGCAAAGCTCTTGCCGGAGATCATGGAAGGGGCATCGGCACTGATCGGCAACGAGAAGCACGTTGGTTTGGTCGCAAAAGCCAAAGAGAAGCTTCGCATCGCCGAAAGCCTGCTACTCGGCGCGCGTCACGGAGCCGTGCACAATTCGCAAACCTATCTCGTGATGGCACACGACGGCGCAGAAGGCACGATGTCTTTGGAGCAGGGCCGTTTGAGTCTTGCGTGGCCCGGTGTGGGCAAGCAGCCGATCTACAAGACCATCAACGACACGTTGCAGGCTGCTGCCGACGCAAACCAAGGCACCTTCATTGAGGATCCAATCTGGACGAACTTCATGAAGAACTCACTACTCACAGTGCATCCACTTGGTGGTTGCCCCATGGGGGAAGATGCCAAGACCGGTGTTGTCGATCACAAGGGGCGTGTCTTTGTTAAGGACGGCGGCACGGATGTGCACGCGGGTCTCTACATCGCCGACGGCTCCGTGCTTCCGACCTCTGTGGGGGTAAACCCGCTCTTTACGATCAGCGCCGTGGCCGAGCGCACGATGGCGCTTATCGCCGAAGACCGAGGCTGGTCAATCGACTACGCCCTGCCGTCGAAGCCACGTATCCGCCCCGAACCGCAAGTCGCCGGCGTGCGCTTCACCGAGTCGATGAAAGGATATTTTTCCACGAAGGAGACACAGGAATTTCAAGCGGGCTTTGACCGAGGAGAGTCCGAGGGCTCACCGTTTCAATTCATTTTGACAATCACAGCCGATGATGCAAATCGATTGGTTGACGACCCGCAGCACGAAGCAAAGATGCTCGGAACCGTTGAGGCACCTGCGCTTTCAAAAGACCCACTCACAGTGACCGATGGGCTCTTCAACCTCTTCGTTGAGAATCCTGACGAAATTGGCACACTCAATATGGTGTACCGGATGGTGCTCACCGGAGATGGCGATACGCGCTACTTCTTTCACGGCTACAAAATCGTGCGCGACGATACGGGTCCCGACTTGTGGTCCGATACGACAACGCTCTACATCACAGTCTACGAAGGTACAGATGACACAGGTGCCGTTGTCGGCAAAGGCATCCTGCACATCACTCCACGCGATTTCGCCAACCAGCTAACTACGATGAAAGCTGTGCACGCGCCCAGCAAGCTTGCCGGGCTCAGAGCACTTGCCAGATTTGGGGCCTTCTTTGCCGGAGACCTGGTCTCAACCTATGCAAACATTCTTGCGCCCTCCCGCGTGCTGCATCCACATGCCGAACCTCGCAAGCGGCGCTCGCTTCGCGCGCCGATTCCCGACGTGCACGGCTTCCTCACCGACGACGGCGTCGCCCTCAGGCTTACGCGCTACCAAGGAGGTACCAAGGGTCCGGTAATGCTCGCGCCAGGCTTTGGCAACAAGGCTGAGGTCTATGCACTCGATACGACCTCGACGAACTTTGTTGAGTACCTCGTAGCGAATGACTACGACGTTTGGCTTTTTGACAGACGCTCAAGTCCTGCCCTGCCCTCGGCAGCACACCCGTACTCCATCGATGATGTCGCGACGTACGATTGGCCTGCAGCGGTTGCGGAGGTTAGACGGCTCACGAGAGCGGACGATGTTCAAGTCGTCGCGCACTGCATGGGTTCCATGACGCTCTTGATGGCAAAAATCCTAGGACTCGAAGGAGTTCGAAATGCTGTGTGTTCGCAGGTCACAACCTACTTCGAGACCAACACCATGAATCGGCTCAAGGCGCGCTTTCACATCGCAGAGGGACTCTCCGCATTGGGCATCGAGTCGGTCACAACGAAGGTCAAGCCCACTTGGTCCAACGCGATTCTCGACAAGGCGTTGGCCCTCTACCCGATTCCAAAAGGCGAATCTTGTGATAACCCCGTGTGCCATAGAATCTTTGGCATGTTTGGTCCTGTGTACAGGCATGCGCAACTCAATCGGGCGACCCACCTCGAAATGGATCAGATCTTTGGAATTGCCAATACGACGGTTCTGCATCATCTGCTGGCGATTTTGGGCAAAGGTCATGTCATCGACAAGGATGGCAACGACGTCTACATGCCGCATATCGACAGGCTCACCTTCCCCATTCACTTCATCGCAGGCGCCAAAAATGAGATTGCGTTTCCAAGCACCTCGCAACGCCTATACGAAGAACTCTCAGAGCTCAATGGCCCGGATCGCTACTCACGCAAGCAATACGAGGAATACGCACACCTAGACTGTTTCGCCGGCAAGGATGCTGCGACTGACATTTTTCCTGACCTCATCACGGAATTGGACCGATACAACTAATGGACCACACAGAGCCCGCGCCTGAGGGCGTTACGAAATCGTTTCGCGTCTACCTCTGTCACCGCCGTGCAGAGCATCTAAGTCGCGCGGAGTTTCAATCCATCTGGGAAAACGAACACGCTCCTGTCGTCCAAGAATTCGCCAAGGCGATTGGCTGCCACAAGTATGTGCAGCTGAAGATGGCAGAGCACCCCAATCCGCTGGGTGCGGGGATTGCGGCCAGTCGCCACTGGCTCGCAATTGCGATTGCCTCGCTGTTTTCCGGCAAGCGGCCACCGGAGCACGAACACGACATTCTCAGTCATGCCGCCAGAGAGTATGACGTTGTGGATGAGTTGTGGTTTGAATCGGAAGAGACGCTCCGCGAGACAATCGAATCCCCCGAGGGAATGGCAGCACTCGCCAAGGTCACCGGCAACTGCCGAGACAATACTAAGACAACTTCTGTAGCGGCCGGCGCGGGGTTTGAGTTCTTGCGACCGATGGCAAGCTACCCCTCCCTCAAGGTCATGTTCTGCTTGCGCCGCAAGCGTGGAATGTCTCGTGACGCTATGCAGGACTATTGGCTGCGCCGTCACGGTCCCTTTGCGCAAACCCTCAAGCCGCAGTTGAAGTTCCACGGCTACGAGCAGTTGCACTCTCTACCCGACGAGGCGCTCGCAGAGTACTCAAAGGCTTTTGGCAACAATCAACCGACGACCTTCGACGGCATGGCGAGTCTGCGCTACTCAACCGAGCTTGAACTGGGAAAACTCTTCATACACCCAAGCTTTCAATCCGCGAATGCGAAACTCGCCAAGGACGAACTCAACTTTGTGGACGGCCAAGAGTGCATTGTCGTCTTTGGATATCAGCACTTGGTGTTTGATTAGTCTCGGCTTAGCCCTCGCTTGATCGCAGCGGGGCGGGCGCTATCACTTCGCGTACGCTGCCTTCCCGCACGTCGTACATGAAACCCGAGACAACCACGTAGGCGGGCACCTCGGAAGCGCGTCGCAAGGACTCCACATCATCTCGTAGGCTCTGCTCGTGGTCGGTGATTGCCACAGCAGAGACGTCGACACCCAACTGCTCTCTTAGTGCCTGCTGCAGGGTTGGATCCGCGAAGCGTTCGGCACCGCATTCGCTGTGTTGCAGGATCACGAGCTCAAAGGGGCCAGGCGTGGGTCCGTCCATCTTTGCAGCGAGGAACGCCAAGGAGGCGACCTCTTGCAAGACCTCTGGGGTTACCCGACCACCGGTATTGCGAATGACGACCGCATCGCCTAGCTCAAGTCCAAGGACATGCGCCGGATCCACGCGAGCATCGGCGCAGGCGAGTATCACGGCTCGCAGTTTGGGCAGCGGTGGCAAATCGCCGCTGGCAAAGCTCTCAGCAAAGTGACGATTTCTATCGAGAAGGGTTTTGGTATTCGACATTGGGTATCTCCTAGGGGTTTGGTGTGGTTACACTAATTTCAGACTATACAGTCTGTAATGAAGCAAAAAAAACGGGTTTCAGGAAAGCACGCGGAGCGCCATATCAAGGTGGGCCTGAATGCTCCGACGCGGCGAGCCACTGGCGGCTAACATCAGAGCGGCTCGAAATTCGTTGACAAGAAAGGCGGCCAACGCCGGAACGCTGGACACATCCACCAGCTGCCCCTGTTCCACCGCATTGGCTAGGCAGCGCGCCATAACCTCTTCGGTGTCTTGAAAGAAGTCTGTCACCACGTCGCGGATTTCCGCATCTCGCAGGCCGAGTTCAACTCCTGTGTTGACCATCAAACACCCGCGTTTGGTGTTCTGTCGGGTCATACGCGTGACGGCCTCTTTAAAGAACGTGAGAATTTCCGGCAGTGCAGCACCAGGCTTTCGAATGACGCACTGTATATCGCTGTGACGATCGATAGCATACTGCGTGAGGGCCTTCTTAAAGAGCTCTCGCTTCGACCCAAAAACTCCGTAGATGCCGTATTTCGCAACGCCGGATTGGCGCACAACTTCATCGACCGAGGAGTTGTAGTAGCCCTTCTCCCAGAACAGCTCGATTGCTGTCTGCAAGACGTCGTCTGGATCAAATTCTCTAGGTCTAGCCATCGCGCCTTCGTTCCAGACCATACAGTCTGCTAACTACAGCGTCAACCAAAACGTGCAGCGCGAGAGGCGCAGTGCTACCGGGCGGCTAGAGCTCGCTGAGCACGTAGCGGGCGTCGCCCAAATCGAGGGTCTGGCCGTGCTCCTCCATCTCGCCCACCACATCGCGCAGTGCACTCGCCACCTCGCCAGCATGCTCTCCGACTCCAAATATTCGCGCAGCCGTAGTTGTGGTGCGCAGCGCAAACGATCTCGCACACTGCACTCTTGCCACCTTGAGAGAGCGCTGCAAACTGCTCCACGATTCTTCGAGGCGGCTGAGCTTGGCCAGGTATTCGCCCTGCTGCCTCAACAGCTCGGCTTCGAAGTACCGCTCGTTGGTTGCCTCAACCAAACTCAAGCCTTCATCCACCGCCGCAAGAGCCGTCTCGTAGTCACCGGCCCGAGCGTAGGCCTCACCGTGCAAGCTCAATCCGTACGAGCAGGTGAGCAGTGCCCCCGTCGCGCGAAAGGCGGCAGTGCCACCAACAATTAGCTGCGTGCCACCGGCAACTTCGCCCAAATGGCAGAGGGCAGCACCTCGTTGAACGATCGCCACACCGCGCCACATTTGATAATTGTGCTTGGTCGCGATTTGTAGTGCTGACTCGGCAAGATTCTTTGCCTCAAGGTGATCGCGGCGCAAGTGTTGAACCACGGAAGAAATTGCCAGCGCAAACGCAAGGTCATTGGGATCTCCAGCCGCGTGCGCTGCGGCAATTGCGCGCTCGGCAGCGCCATTGGCCCTAAGAGGAAATCCGAGTTTCCATGAAACCAAAGCCTCATACATGTTGCAGGTAACAACCGGGTCCTGGCCGTATTCACGCGTATGAAGGTTCTCAGCTTCGTCGAGGAGTGCTCGTTGCGACTTGAGATGGCGCATGGCCTCGGTGAATTCACCGCGGTAGTAGCGAATGGTTGCATTGGCGCGGTGTGCTTCAATTTGCATGGCCGGATTGCTCTGCGGCTCAGCAATCGCCAGCATTGTTCGCGTCACATCAATCGCCGTATCCAAATCGGCACGAGTACCATAGAAGCGCGAGAGCCCCTGCACCGCACGAAATCGCAACTCGGGCTGGGCCACGGTGTGCGAGAGTTCGAGTGCCCGAGAGAACGCCCGCTCCGCATCATCGTGTGCGAGGCCTTTGGTCTTGGCAGAACCAACGCCGATACCAAGTTGCAGCATCATTTCATGAGGGCCTCCAAGGCCGTCGCGATTGTGCTGTTCGAGCAGGCCCAAGGCTGTCTCGTAATGCGCTGTAGCCTCGGTGTGTGCCGAGTCCGCTGCCGAAAGTTGTGCGGCCTTTGTCCAGTACCCAACCGCTGCCGGAATTTCTCTGGCTTCCGTGAAATGCTGTGCGAGAAGTTCTGGCCGTGCCTCGGCCACATCGGGATAGTGCTTCGCCAGAGTTTCCCCTAGGAGTTTGTGCGCTTCTCGGCGGCTACCCTTTACAAGGGAGGCATAGGCAACGTCTTGCAAGAGTGCGTGCCGAAACAAGTAGACCGACTCAGGAGCTTCGCCGCGGCAGATGACGATTTCCTTTTCCGCTAGCTCCTCCAAGGCAGCGCCCAGCGTCGCTTCATCAAATTGCTGCGTTGCGCTCAGAAGCGCGTAACTAAACTCGCGACCCACAACTGCGGCAAAGGCGACAATGGGCTTGTACGGCCCCAACGCGTCCAATCGAGAGAGAAGTGCCTGATAGAGAATCGCCGGTACTTCGCTCTGACTGGCAGCATTCTCCGCGGCCCCAACGCCCTCCATCGAATCGTTTTCCCCAAGCAGCAGACTCTTGGAGACTTCCTCGACGAAGAAGGGCACGCCATCCGTTTTGCTTGCGACATAGTCGAGTCGCTCTTGGGTCGCCGACGTTCCAAGCACAGCCTTGGCGAGCAGGCGTGCACTCACCTCATCAAGTGCACCAAGTGCCAGGGAGACATCGCTCTCGGCAGACTGCCATGCCGGCACAAATGTTGGGCGGTGGCACACAAGCACCAACGTCGCGGTTTCGCGGGCGAGCGGAAGCAATTGGCCCACGAGCTGGAGGGTCGATGGATCCATCCAATGGACATCTTCGAAGACCAAGACGGCAGGTGCAGCCATGGTTCGACCTAATAGCCAGGTTAGGAGAGCCTGCACAGCGCGGCGACGCTGCTCATCGGGTTCAAGAGCGTGAGGCGGGTAGCGGTCGTCGATCGGGATGCGCAGCAGGGGCGCCAACATCGGAGCTGCAGCGTTCGGATCGATGCCCGCCTCCCGCAGTGTTTTCTCCAACCGCTCAATGCGCACCTCGGGGAGGTCCGAGGGCCGGATTCCCGCTTCCAACGTAAACGCTTCCAACATCGGAAGAAGAGGACTGTATGCCGCATGCGAGTCTCCGCGAAACTCCAACCACTGCGAGGACTGGGCAAACTGTTCTTCCCGCAATGCCTCAACAAGTCGCGACTTCCCAACTCCGGCCTCGGCAGAGATAAACACGACCCGCCCTTGCCCCGAAGACGCAGCACTCCAGCTCTCGCGCAGCGTGGCGAGCGCATCATCGCGACCGACAAGTGGCGAGAGAAAACTCGCATCCGCCAGGCCAATCCGTTCGTTCATCGCATCGCTGCGAACCAGTACATGCGCGTCCACCGGATCCGCAACACCCTTGAGGGTATGGGGGCCGAGAGGAGCTGTCGAGAATCGCCGACCGAGTAGCATGCGCGTTGCCTCACTCACAACGACTTTACCAGGAGCGGCGCTTCCGACCAATCTAGCGGCGATATTCGGAGTTTCTCCTAGCGCAAGCGTTTCACTTCTTGCCGGCCCTCCCATCTCTCCAACAACCACCTCACCTGTATGAATCGCAATCCGAAGCTCGAGTTGCCATTGGATTGCGGAGAGATGAGAACTGTCTATAGCCTGCACGGCCGTCAACATTTCTGTCGCCGCAAGAGCTGCCCGAGTCGCGTCATCTTCGTGACCAACGGGATATCCAAAGTACACGAGAATACCGTCACCAAGATACTGCGCGACGTGTCCCTCCAGCCTGCGGACGATTGCGCCGGCCGCCTGTTGGTACTCGCGGACAACTTCGAGATAGTCTTCTGGATCAAGCTTTTGCGATAGTGATGTTGAGTCGGCGAGATCACAGAACATTACTGAGAGCCTGCGACGCTCCGCATCGATCGACGACGTGGGCCTCGAATCGCTGCTCAGACGCCCTCCGCACCCGTTGCAGAACCCGCTATCAAGAGGATTGTGGCGACCACACGTGCTACAGAGACGAGTAGGGATTTCGGCGACCACGAGAGGATGGTACTCATTGCTGTCTTTCCGGCGCGACCCTGCCATCCACTATTGTTCACCTCGCCAGAACCACAACTCGAAAGCCACCATCTCACCATGACCACCTTCGACGAAGTTCACGTCATCTCTGACCTCCACATTGGGGGTGTGTCAGGTTTCCAGATTTTCAACCAAGGTCCGCGCCTTGCAGCCTTCGTTCGAGCGCTACCAGCCGATCCACAGCGGTCTGTGGCACTCGTGCTTGGCGGCGATATTGTTGATTTCCTCGCTGAGCCAAACGCGGCATATTTGGACCCTTTGGGCGCCGTAGCCAAGCTTCAAAGTATCTGGGAGCGCGAGGAGTTTCGCCCAATTCTTCCGGCACTTCAGGACTTCCTCGCCATCGAGAAGCGCACCTTGGTACTCATACTCGGAAATCACGATGTGGAGCTAGCGCTGCCCCCGGTGAAGGATTGGTTTGTGGAAGCGCTTTGCGTCGGCAATGCGGAGGCTCGCAAACGCATCGTCTTCGCGATGGATGGCAACGGCTATCGATGCTCGGTAGGAACGAAAAACGTTCTCTGTGTGCATGGCAACGAAGTCGATAGCTGGAATGCGGTGGACTACACATCACTCGACGAGCAGGCGGGCGCACTTGTAGACAACGAACCGCTTCCCAGGTGGGATGCCAATGCGGGAACCCGCATGGTTGTGGATGTCATTAACGAGGTAAAAAAGAAATTCCCCATTGTCGACCTGCTCAAGCCCGAGTTTGGCGCCGCCGCCCCCGTCGTTGTCTCGCTAGATCCTGGCAGCCTTACAAGCATCGGAAAGATCCTGCGAATCGTCGCCCATATCCCGAAATATACGATGCGCCTGGAGCCGGGATTGTTCTCAGCAGAAGCCAAGGTGGGGCACGAGGCGCGAAGCACCAAACATACGATGTTGGCGTTCGCAGAAGAACACTTAGACCACGAAGACGAAAATGAGAGACACAAGTCCAAAGGGTTTTTCGCTCGAGCGTATAGCGCGCTGACAACGAACATCGGACACGATCCCATTGAAGAAGTCCAAGAACTCGCTGAGAGTATCCAATCCTGGTTTGATCCAAAAAGACGCCCGAATCAGCTACGAAAACATCTCAGGAAGACACTGGTTGAAGATCGCAGTTTTGACCTCGAAGATCCCGACGAGCAGTTCACGCTATTGGACGATGCAGTCTCCGACCAAGTTCACTATCTTGTCGCAGGACACACGCACCTAGAGCGCTCCATCAAGCGTCGTTTTGACGGCTGTTACTACTTCAATAGCGGCACCTGGACACGCCTCATTCAACTCACGCACGAGATTCTCGATAACGATGAGGAGTTTGAAATCGTCTACAATAGCTTCCTATCGGGTGATATTCGCTCACTTGACGAAATCCATGGACTTGGCAGTGAGGTGATGAGCTTGGTGCGCATCCGCCCAACCGTCGTTTCGATCGTCGCCGAAGATGGAGTGGTGTACGGAGAGCTTCGCCACGCACAGGAAGACGGCTCGTTGCAAGCCGTTGCAGGCTCACGGCGCGGTTAACGACTGCGCTGCAATCGACGATCAACACCCGCAGCGTGCAATACGAATCCCAAGTAGATGAACTCGGCCATCGCCGCCATCGCTAAGACAGACGGCATCCGCGGACCTAGTACATAGCTTATCTGCACGAACACCAGGGCGAGCATTCCGAGGTCGGCATACCTTCGGGTCGTGGGCTCGGCGATGGTCTTTCGAAACAAAACGTAGGCAGCCGTCACTAAGACAATCTCTAGGGCGAGGCTCGCGTACACATACTCCCAGAGACCTAGACCAACGGCGTCGTGCTCCCAGGGTACCAGGGGCAAGTCGGGAACATGAACCAAGAGATCAAGAGCCCAGTGGGAACAGACCGCCAAACCAATCAGAACGCCAAGCTTGAGCTGCTTCTTCGCAGCGCCTATGCCAATGCATACGCTTGCGAAGACAACATTCATGAAGAGGGAATGGGTGTGTGGCACATGCTCCAAATGCATCCCAAGCGGGCCACGGGTGTTGGTCACAGACATCTCTTCGATGCCGACCAGCGCGAAGACAAAGAAGAAGATGTCCACAGCCTGCACGGCTAAGAACAATACCCACAGACGAACGTCTGGATAGCGCGCTTTGATGAGAAGCGCGGGGGCGTAGTGGCCAGCAAGCATCTGCGCGCGAGCCTAGCAAGCGGGCGTTCGAGATGCGCGCCTACGAGCCGATTGAGGAACTGGTGAGCCCTCAATTTCACTGGTGTAGACCTATGGGTCTTGTCGTACGTTCATCCTAGCCATGAGAGTTTCCTACCCTGTTTCAATTGCCTTGTGTTTGGCATCACTGTGCGTCGTTTCCCCCTCGGTTCAGGCCGATGACGAAGGTAGTGAGCACACAGCCGAGCTCTATGGCGACGATGCCGACACCATCGGGGTCTACTTGAAGTTCGATACGAAGGTTGGCTGGGGCATGACGTTTCGCCCTAGGCCAGGCGCCGCCACCCTCGACGTCCCCCTCGCATTTCTTCCGGCGGACCACGCCCACTACGCCGTTGTCGTTGGCCCCGATAGGCGCTGGCTCACGTTCATTACCCAGTCGCGAGCCGAACTCGACGCAAAGACAACCGCGGTCTGGACGATGAATGCAAAGGGCACAGTCGTCAAGACATGGACGTTTGGCGACGTTTTGACGGAGAGCGAACGAACGCACTTGCAGAGGTCAGTGAGTCACACCTCATGGCTTACCGCAGCTCCGATTGTCGGAGGTCATCGCATCGAACTGCGCCTAGCAACGCATCGAATGATCGTTGCTCCGCTCACATCAGAGCTTCGGCGAATGTCGTTGCCCTAACATAGCCCCGTACCGATTGTGCAGCTGCACTACGTTGGCGATGTTAGGTGCTTCAGAAGGCCCTGAACCTTGGCGCTGCGATGCAGGTCAACGTGGGTGACAATCCAGATTGGCACGCTCCAACTGGGCTCCGGGCGGCAGACCTCGATGAGGCCGGTGTGCTCGGCAGCCGTCATCGCTGACAAAAATCCGATGCCGTTTCCATCGAGGATGATCTGTTTAAGAACCGAGCCCTCGTTGCTCGTGAAGCGAATGCACTCTCTAGGCACGTTTTCGCGCATCCACAGCAAGAATGGAGCCCTAGGGACTTCCGAGTCTGAACCCACAAAATAGTGGTCCTTGTACTCAGCAGAACTCTTAGGTATGCCATGTTGCTCTGCGTATGCCGCGGTCGCATAGAGCCCCATGGAAATCGTCCTATAGGGCCTAACGATGTTGTCGGGGTCTTTGGGTTTGGGACCGACGCGAAACGCGATGTGTGCCTCGCCGTATTCGAGTTTCAAAAGAGTATCGCTACAAATGTAGCGAACCCTGACCTGAGGATGCTCTGCGCAAAACGCGTTGATTGCTGGCAAGAATGTGCTGGTAACACCAGCGACCGATGTGATCACAAGTTCGCCGCTGAGCCCGGTTGCGTAGGATTGGGCTCGGCGAAGTAGCTGACTCAGTTGCTCTTCCGTCGCATCGGCAACCCGCAGAAGTTCGATGCCCAGTTCGGTTGGGGAGTAGCCCCTTGCATGACGTTGAAAGAGCGAGGAGCCAAACACGTGCTCCAGCGAATCGACGTGGCGATTGATCGTGGCGCGGTGAACGCCAAGCGAGCTCGCAGCTGCGCTCACGGTCCCCAGTCTGGCGACCTCTGCAGCGGAGCGAATCTCATCCCAGTTATCCATATCCCATTGTCGCACAAATGCGCATCTCTTGAGCTTTTACGGCTATATGCTGTTCCTGTGCACCATGTCATACTGTCCATAGTTCGGTGGGGAATACGAAATTCCTAATTAATATCAGACAGATATGTCTCCGTCTGGAACTCTGAACTCAAGAGAGCAACACCATGAACCTTCTCGCATTCGCCGCATCAAGCAGCAAACACTCCATCAACAAACAACTTGTGAACTATGCGGCGCGTCTCATTGAAGGCGGCCTGCTAGATGACACGACGGTGAAAATCATCGATCTCAATGACTATGAGATGCCGATCTACAGCATCGACCGCGAGAAGGCCGGTGGCATTCCCAGCGCTGCCCAAGAGTTCTTTGACGAGGTAGGCAAGGCCGACGCACTGCTAATTTCATTTGCGGAACACAACGGCTCCTACACGGCAGCGTACAAAAACATTTTCGATTGGGCGTCGCGTATCAATGCGCGTGTCTACCAAGACAAACCAACGGTCTTGCTCTCGACATCGATGGGAGGACGTGGCGGCTCTAACGTTCTCGCGACCGCCGTCGGTGGAGGCCCGCACTTTGGCAACGACATCAAAGGCAGCTTGTCGATTCCGAGTTTCTCTAAGAACTTTGATAGCGAAAGCGGTGCTCTGACAAATCCCGAAATCGATGAAGCGTTTCGCGAAGTGCTCGCAACATTCGCCAACAACGGAGAAGTCTAATGACCTCAACCCCAACAAACCTACCCGCCGGAACATGGAGTATCGAACCATCTGGGACCTCTCTCACTGCGACCGCCAAGAAGCTGGGCTTCCTGAACGTTGCCGGGACAATGACAGTGTCCAGCGGAACCATTGCCATCGACGACAGTCACAAAGTGACGAGCGTTGCCATTACCGTCAACGCAGATTCCTACAACAGCGGAAATGACAAACGCGACACGCACATTCGCGGCAACGACTTTCTTGATACCGAAGCCAGTCCCACGATTGAGTTTCTTTGCACCGATATCGTAGAAACGGCCGACGGCCTTGCCGCCAAAGGCGCTGTAACGGTCAAGGGGGCATCGTCTCCGCTCACCGTTCAGATCACCAATATCGAGTTGCAGGGAGATTCATGCACGTTTCGAGCTTCATCGGCAGTGGATCGCAACGCGATTGGAGTGCGCAAGCTGCCGTCCTTCATTATCGGACGCATGCTCTCCCTGAACGTTACGGCACAGGCCACACGCTCAGTCTGACGTCTCGAATATCCCAGGCGTGAGTTTGTGAGTGCATCTCAGCACCAAACGCGAGTGACCTTGCCACCGAACCTGTACCCTGTCCGCCATGACTCTCCTCTTCAGGCGCAGCCTTCTCGCAATTTGTTCGTTGGCACTTGCCACCGCCTCCTGTGGTGACGATCCAGATGAGGAATCGGCGGATGCCGCAAGCGTAAGCGATGGCGCGGTTGCGGCCGTCGATGCTGCCAGAGCAGATGCCGCTCAGCCCGATGCAATGGCGCAAAGCGCGTTTTCGATTATTCAGAACTATGCTGAGACCAGTGATGCCTCAGCACTAACGCTCCAAGAATTGATTGACGCTGAAGTTACTGGCGCTCTTGCCGACAACCTCGCGCTCTACAAGATTGCGATCGCAGCCGCAGAAACGATTACAGACCTCGCCCAATTGCAGCTCTTCATCGACAACGTTAACGGCCTGGCCGGGGCAGAAGTTGTCGGCCAAGGCGGTGGTTCCGCAGGCATTGCGATTGCGGCCAACGCAACGTACTGGATCTCCATCGACAACAGCTTTGCCAACCACCAAATCAGTGCAACGACAATTGACAACATCGACCTGCAACTCGATATTTTCTACCCAGGATACCGAGGCATCGAAGATGCGAATTTCTCTTACAACGATCAGCCTCAAGGAGCGGCCGCGTCTGAACGACACGACACTGGAGCCACCGAGGTTCTCCCTAACGGCATCGTGTATTTCCGAATCACGGAGCTCAGCGGCAATGCCGGCTCATTCAACTTTTTCGATTCGGACTAGAACTACGGGGCATACGCACTCAAGATGTCCATCCAGTTGATAGTGCCGTCTTTGATAAAGACAACAACGACATTCCCTTCGAGCTCAATGATGGTCACAGGCTTGCCCTTGATCTCGAAGGGGATCAGCGCATACCAGAATTTGCGCTCAGCCTCGGTGGCCGGCCTAGACTGACCTCGCCCAAGTGCATCGCTTAGGCCGCGAAAGGCGAGTGCTTGCAAGAGTGCCTCGCGGGCACTCACATCCAAGTAGCTTCGCATGGGCATCGAAACGACCTTGTCGCCCGAGGACACGACTGAGGTCGAAGGCGTGCCAGTCGAAGCGATGTCGTCTCGCCCGCTCTCTTTATCTACTCCGAGAAGGGTCCGATACGCGCCGGGTCCAAGCACAAGGGTCTCTGAGAGAATGGCAACATCTGCGGTTCCCGTACCAATACTCTGCATCATCGCAAGCGCCTTGGCTTCCTGCTCCCCATCGGGAACCGGTTCGCCCCATGGTCGCTCGCCAGAGCTAGCCGATGCATCGGGCCCAATATTGACGGTGTTGTCCCCCTGATCCTCCATCGCTCGCACGACGGCAATCGATTGCGGGCAGGTGCTCCAGTTCGCTCGAACCCACGACGCAAGCTCGCCGTCGCGTTCTTGTGCCTCGAGCATCTCAAGCGGTCCCACCTTGGTTCCGGTTTTCGCTCGGTAGGCTCGGTAGGCTTGGGAGACGGCCACGAGACTGCTCGTCGTCATCCCGATCAGGTCGGCTGAGAGCGCGGGTGTCTCAAGCAACGCACCCGCTGACGCAACCAGAAACCTGGAGGTTAGATCAAAGTCGGCCCCCTCCTCAATGAGAGGCCCCAGGACGTTGGCGCAGATAGGCACCAAGATGCCGGGCGCCGCCGAGATGCGCCTGGCTGCCTCATTCACTTCAGAAGCCGCGGGCTGCTCATCCGACGCTAGCTTGTGCGTTAGTTCGACAATCCACTGCTCCTCGGCTTTGGTTAGTGGAACCCGGTCGGTCTCAGAGGGCGACGCAGACGACGACGTGGCAGACGCTGGCGTCTTTGCCGCACGCGAAGAGCCTCCACAGGCGAGCAGCGTCGCCAAGCACGCGGCAGTGAGCGTCCTCGCGCCCCAATCAACAGTTCGGTAGCGTCCCTTTTGCATCGGTAATTCCCCTTCGGCTGCCAAGCCGATTTCCTGCCTGGCAGCCTAACACGCCCAATACCAAGCACCGGGCAATCTGCGCGTAGCTCCTGCGAACTATTCGGATACCCCGTCGACTCGAAGCGACGCTGGAATCTCGGCAAACACGCTTTCGAGCGGCTACGAACGTGACGACGTCCAGCGCGGTGCGTTTGCGGCTATGAGATCACGTCGAGTGTCTTTGGCTGCGCAGCCAAAATCGACGCTTCAATCTTGTCGAGTTCGTCGACAAGCTCTTGCCCAAAGATCGCAAGCAAATCGGGGCGGCCCACTTGATACACCGTCGGCGTATTTGGCTCAACGGCACACGAGTAGTCGGCGTAGTCATCTGACATGACGATGGCTTCGTCGTCGTAGGACATGGGAAAGAGGCGGCAAATGTTTGGCTTGATGCCGTGGAAATCCCAGCCAGCCTCGATCGATGCACGGTGCACGGCACAACCACGCTTGTCGTGGCTCAGGAAGATGCAGCCGTCGTTGTGCGTTTCGGTGCGCACGAACTTCCCCGAAGGAAAGTCGACATCTTCCGTGACTTCGTTCTTGAACCATGGCAGGTCGCGCACTTCGGGACTAAGAATTTCTCGTATCTGCTCAGCGTGAGCCAGAATCCCATCGCGTTCTCCCACGTCGACATCGGCGCCGTACTGGCAACAGGCATCGAGTTTCAGCCGGTTGTCTTCGTTGCGAAGAAGGCACTGGTGCGACATGCAATCCGGTGAGAGATGCGAAGTAAAAATGTCGCGCTGAACTTTTGCGAATCGCGCGTGGGTTATCGGTAGGTACTCAGACACGTTTGCACTCGTTCTCTTGGATGGGTAGTTGCTGCGCGCGTTCGCTCGTCAAAAACGGGATGCGCAGCACGGGGGGAGACTAACAAAGGAGCCAGCGCCACCAAGCTCTCGATTGTATTTTCTGCGCCCTTGCCACAATGAGAACTCGTCGTAGAGTCACGCATGCCTTTCGACATTCGAAGTTACAACCGCGACGCTTGGAATCATCAGGTCGATACCGGTAACGAGTGGACCCAGCCGGTCTCCTCGGCGGACATTGAAGCGGCGCGCAAGGGCGAGTGGTCGATTGTGCTCACTCCCGTCAAACCCATTCCCAAGGATTGGTTTCCCAAGTCACTCAAAGGCGCCAAGGTGCTGTGCCTTGCCTCGGGCGGCGGTCAGCAAGCACCCATCTTGGCCGCGGCGGGCGCCGACGTAACTCTGGTCGACAACTCTCCAAAGCAACTTGCGCAAGACAAGCTTGTGGCCGAGCGCGATGGGCTCTCAATTGCGCTCGTCGAAGCCGATATGCGCGATTTGAGCCGCTTGGAGCACGAGCACTTCGACCTCATCGTGCATCCTTGCAGCAATTGCTTCGTGCCCGATGTCGAACCCGTTTGGCGCGAGAGTTACCGAGTCCTAAAGCCCGGTGGCAGCCTTCTCTCGGGCTTTCTTCAACCCGCGGTCTTCCTCTTTGATGCTGGCAAATACGAGCGCGGCGAATTTGAAGTGCGCCACACCCTGCCCTACTCGGATGTGGAGAGCATCAGTGCGGAGGAGCGCGAGGCGTATACGGCAAAGAGCGAACCTCTGTGCTTTAGCCACACCTTGGAATCCCTTCTCGGTGGCCAGATTGCGGCCGGTTTTGCGCTCACAGGATTCTTCGAAGACGTGTTTGCACCGGAGAGCGGCGACGCGCTCAGCCGCTACATGTCGACGTTTATCGCAACGCGCGCAACCAAGCGGTAGCAAGACTTGAGTGCGCGCTCAGGCGCTATGGATTGGCAACGACCGCCATCCGCGCGCGTTGCACCTTGAGAGCGGCGCCCTTGAATTCGGGTTCTGGATCTTTTTTGGAGTGCACACGCACCATCGAACCCGGTCGCTCCGAGCTCGCATTTGCCATGCTCCAACCCATGGGGACTTGTGGCTCGGACCAGAAGTAGAGAAATCGTGAATCCCGTGGGCTGAGATTCACGCAACCGTGGCTGCGCTGTTGGCCGAAATGATCGTGCCAATACGAAGTGTGCAGAGCAAAGTCGTTCTCGTAAAACTGTGTCCACGGAACTGTGGCCACCGAGTAGGCATCACTCTCGCCCATTCGCCCACTCATACTCGTTTCAGAGAATTTGATCCAGATCCGAAAAATTCCGGTTTCGGTGGGATTCTTGCGAGTTCCAGAGGAAATCAGCGTGGCATAGACCGGAGCGGCACCTTCGTAGGCAACCAAGATCTGTGAATCTAGATCGACGTCAAACCAACGCTCGTTTGGCTTTGTGAGGGGGGGCGGCTCTTGTAGGTGTACATGACGCAGATCCGCAGCGGCAATAAACTCGTCATCTGACAAAAAGTAGCCAGCAACGGTCCCATCAGAGTTTTTCTTGTCTCGCTCTAGCGATACCAAGGTTCGAGGTGCCAGCCGGCGAACGCGTTTGCCGCCGGGCGCATCACGCACCACAACCCAGTCGCCCGGGCGGTTGCTGGAGATCGCAAAGGCCATGGGCGTGTCGGTGCGCCTACCGTCTAGCAATCGCTCGCCTTGAAACGACGATGGATCGTGGGGGCGAATAAACTGAACCGCCACGAACTTGCCGCCATCGATTTTCCAATACTCAACGTCGTCGACCACAGCCGAACCGCGCTTGCGGACCGTAGAAGAACCAACAATCGGCGTTTCTGAAACGACAACGCCGTCTTCGATCGTCGTCAACAGAGCATCTTCACCAAAGACTTTGCCGTAGGTTCCGGGAACGCGCTCGCCCGCTCGGAGCTTGGGCAACTCGACACCGCCCGGCCGATTCGCAACAGGATCCAGGTACCCCTCACACACCCAACCCCGAGGCATAATCTCAATCCAGCGTTGATCGCAGCCGGCTCCCTCGACCGCTTGTTGCCAACCCACGACGGTGTGTGCGGCAACCGTGCCGAGCTTCTCGCCCGCAAGGTCGGGGGTCGCGCGAACGACGATAGAGCGATTGAGTCGCAGGCCGCGAACCTTGGATCCGAAACTCACCTTGGCTTTCGTGGCCTTGGCCTTGGCTTTGGCTTTGCCCGCCTTCTTCTCGGTCTCGGGCGCCTTCTTCTTGGGCTTGGCCTCGCCAGCCGAGGCGTCCTGTGTCCCATTCCCAGCAGGCGATGACTCCCCGGCGCAGCCAACGGCCAAGAGAGCGACAAGGGCGAGCCGGAGCTGTGATCCCACCATGGTAGCTGCGTAGCACACCTCGTTTGAGAAGTGCAGTTTCAACAGATTGTCGCCGGAGCGCCGCCTGCCGCGATGGTGGTATTCTGCGGCTACTATGAAACTCGGCGAGATGTTGGTACGCGATGGTCGCCTTGACGAAGGCGCCCTCGATCGAGTCATCGCGCAGCAAGCGCAAGAGGGCGGCCGCATCGGCTCGCTACTGGTGGCTGAAAATCTCATCTCCGCGGAGACGTTGACGGTCTATCTAGGTCTTGAACTCGGCATCCCGATCGCGACCGGCGCGACCTTTGAACGATGCAAGCGATCGGCTGTGCGCTTGCTCAGCCCCGAGCAGGCCGCTCGATTTCGCTGCATTCCGATCGTCATTCAGGAGCAGACGCTGATTGTTGCTGTCGACGACCCACACGACATGCAGGTGCTCGACGAGATTAGCAGCGCCACTGGCTATCGTGTGATTCCTCGCGTCGCACCCGAGATTCGCATTCACTACTACCTTGAGCGTTTTTACGGCATTCCGCAGCCTGTGCGCTTTGCAAGCCTTCCCGACATGCGGGGCGATGCCTCAGCCGAAGCGCAAGATCACTCGCTCCCGGCACCACCGCTACCAGGTTTGCCTCCACAGGTCGCAGAGCCGTTGGCGGCTCCTACTCCTGCACCACCAATCCGATCTAGGAGGAATTCTGATCCACCACCACCCATTCCTACGGCCGCATTCAACCCAAGTGCGGTCCCACAGCATGTGGACCCGGTAGACACAGAAGAGCACGAAGCACTAGAGCTTGACGCTGCAGACCTTGTCGAAGAACTCGAGGCCGATGACGAAGAACTCGCCGGCCGCGCCGAACACACCGAGCAACCCAAAGATCCGGTTACTGGCGAATCCAGTGCGAAAGAGAAAGCTCCGGAGGCGATCTCGTGTGACGAGGCAGTGGCCATCATTTCTGAGACAAAGCGACGCGGCGACATTGCCGACGCGATGCTTGCGCACGCAGCCGGCGTTTTCGATTTGGCAACGTTGCTACTTGTTCGCGATGACATTGCCTTTGGTTGGAAGGGCTTTGGTCCCGGCATTGATAGCGACCGCATTGAGACGCTGCTCATGCCACTCGACCTTCCTTCGATGCTGCACTTCGCATTGGAAAGCGATGATCGGCATTTCCGTGGAAAGGCATTTCCGAGCACGCTCCACAGTCACTGGTTTCGAATCTTGCGCTCCGGCGTTCCCGACTTCTCGGTTGTGGTGGTGTGCAGCATTGGCAAGCGCGTCGTCAATCTGCTCTACGGACATAAGAGCGACGGAACCGACGTGACTGACGAGCAAATGGCAGACCTCGACCGGCTCATGCGCGAGGCCAGCGATGCCTATGTTCGCTTGATTTCGAAGTCGAAAAAAGAGCATCGGGCCGCAACAATGAACCCGGGCTTTGGGATGGCGAACGAAGTTGCTGCCGACAACCCTAAGCAATCATAAGGGCTCTTAGACCGGCCAAAGGCCAATTCCCGAAGTTCTTGGGCCGGCATAAAGGTGCTGCTATAAGCGGCTTCATGTTGAACCGGTTTGGTCTAGGGTCCTTCTTGTTTCTCTCTCTTGCTGCTGCCTGTGGTGGCGACGACGACAAGGAAGGTGGAGCCGCTGATGCTGCAGGCAACACACCTACCATCGATGCCGCGGGTGGACAGAACAATCCCGATGCTGCGGGAACCCCCGACGCCGCGGTACTCAACCTTCCCGATGCACGCCCATCCGCTCTGGCCTGCGCAGGCGATCCGCTTCCCACAACGGTAGCCAATCCGCCGGTTGTTATCTCGGGCACGGTTCAGGAAGGATCAACCAACGGCATTGTCACCATGACGCAGTCAGCGCATGTATCGACACACCAAGCTGCCGATGATGCACTGATCGCCGAAGGTGACTTCACAGGGCCGTACACCATCACGGACCCAACCAACAGCACCACGCCGATCGACGCGTATCTCAAGTCGACGTCAAACGGCTTTGTAGACACCTACGTATTTCCACCGTCTGCGATTAGCGAGAATCTAACTGGCACACCCATCGTCATGGTCAGCACCACGATCTTTGGTCTGCTACCGATTCTCACGGGCATCACCCAAGACGCTGGCAATGCCTCCCTTATTGTTGCCGCTGTTGACTGCGATCAAGGAGCCATGGAAGGCGCTACGGTTAGCATCACGCCAAACGTCGGCACGCTTCGCTACGCTGGCGCCAACGGCATTCCCAGCATGACAGACTTTCCGGCAACGCAGAGCCCTGGCCTCGCGTACATCTTTAATGTCCCTCCAGGAAGCTACCAAGTCGACTCAACCGCACCTGATGGAACAATTCTTAGAACGGTCACCATCAAGGCGTTTGCCGATTCCACCACGACGGCTGTCGTAGCTCCGTAATTCTGCCAGCGCGTTTCTGCCGGCGCGTTTCTGCCGGCACGTTTCGACCAAGGATGCGACCTAGGAAGCAGCGCTCTTTCGGTATACGCCGACATTGGACTCGCTGCTTCCTCCGGGAAAGCGCACGATTTGGGTGATGCGCATGGCGCTGCCCGTTTCGTCGAGCTGACGCTGGGCAACCATGAGCTCCTCACCGCGGCTCAGCGCCGAGGTCGTAAGCTCCCTCTCTGAGACAGCGGTTACTACCAGCGCATCCGCGAGTTCACCGCCATTGAATGGCATGGGCTTGCCGTTGGGCTCACCGGAGAATTCATGCTGGTGCGTTTCGCCCTTCGCATCGACCCAATGCATGGCAAAGACGAGCTTGTCGTCTGCTTCTTCGCCAATGCGGTACGTCGCCTCTTTCGGAGGCTCGCCTTGCTCGTAGTCACACGAGTCGGGAACGAGTGTCCATATCCCGAGGAACCCTGCATAGAGAGGCACGTCCGCCATAGCTAAGAATCCTTCTTAGGACCCGGTACAGACGTAGGTGCCGAGATCATCCGAGAGACACTCACCAGTATCGCAAGGAGTGGTAGCACCTGGGTCACAAGCAAGTTCACAGCTCATGCGAGCATTGATCACCGCACAGGTATTTGGTGCCGTGCAATCCAATGTGCAGTCCTCGATAGGAGGTGCCACAACGTCTACGGACATAGGCTCGCACAGAGGATGTCCGCGCATGATTCGCCCTTGCGATTCGCTAAAGCGATTGCGGAACGAGGGTGGTCCACCTTGCAGCCAAAATGACGAGGTCATGATGTTGCGGCGAAACTCATCGGTGCAGGTGAATTCGCTGTCGCACTCAGGAGTATCGCTGATGGGATCGTGGTCGGCGCCGTTGCGCTCGCTGGTGTGATAGAGGCCCAAGAAGTGGCCGATCTCGTGGGCCAAACTCGAAGCCAAGCCATCGGCGTCGAGAGAGCCAGAGCCATCGGCATAGAGTTCCGTGGAAACCATGACAGCCGACGTGCCGCGGTCGGGTGCGTACGGACCAGGCAAGCCCATTGAGTATCCCGCTGGATCGAAGGTTGGGTTGTCTGAGCCACCAATACGGCGCACCAGCATGACGTGCACGGCATTTTCTCGAGCGGCGCCGATGGGTAAGGTCTTGTTGAGAACGTCGTCGACAATGGAGATTGCCGAGCCATCGCCGAGGTTGATGTCGGACGACTGCATGTTGACGCGATAGGTTTGGTAGTCGGCGACTTTGATGCCGATCTGTCGGTAGTTAAGATCGATTTGCTCGACAATGCGCTCGACGGCGGCGCCAAATGTCGCTTCGCCCAGAGCCGCGTCATCAACCAAGAAATCCACGTGGATGCCGCAGGTCTCTGCAGGCTTCTCGTCCGGGGTGTAGATGAGAACTTTGATGTCCTCGTTGAGGTTGTTGCCTGTGAAGGCGTTGATTCCTCGAACCGTGATCGTGTACTGGCCCTCTTCTGCAAAGAGCTCCGGCGAGTTTGGGTACAGCCAGTCCACAAGGCCCGGGACTTCGCGAGCGCCGCGGGTGGTGTACTTCGCACCCTCGATCACATCGCGGCCGTTTGGTGCGATGAGTTCGGTTAGGTAGTAGAGCCCTTTGTCGCCACGGACCTCAATAAGGAACGAGTCGACGCCAAAGGGAACATCGAAGGTGATGCGACTTGAGAGCCCATTCTCGATGCGGCTCTTGTAGGTTGTGACCGTTAGATCATCGCGAAGTAGCTCAGTCGTTGGCGCATCGCTTCCGCAGCTCGCAAGACCTGCGAGCGACGAGAGAGCGAGAACACTCGAGAGAGCTACTCGCAGCAATTTGCGAATCCTGTTAGGCAGCTCTCTGCCGCATCTTTACAAGTCTTGCTTGTCGCGGTGCAGTCCACAACCGTTAGCTCGTCGCCAAGGCAGTAGTGAAGTGTGTCGGCATCGATGCAGATTCCCTCGGGACCCAAGTCGGCGCATGGGTCTACGACCTCCACACACTCGGCAAAGCCCTCTTCATCAACTTCGCAAGCTGTGCCCTTGTCGCAGGTCACTTCTTCAACTCCGTCTTCCTCGTCGAGGCAGAACTTCAAAAGGCCGTCTTCGCAAACCCCATCGAATCCGATGGTCTCGCACTCGGTAACTGGTGCTACTGCTGGCTCACAACAACCAGCTCCGTTGATGCATGCATCGACTTGGCAGGTGCGGGTTCCCGAGCAGGTGACTTCTTGAATCTCGTCGGAAAAGCAGTATCGAACTGTAAGGTCATCGCTGCAAACTCCTGCAAACCCAAGGGCTGCACACTCTTCTTCTGGAGTCATGCTGCCGCCCGTATCAACTTCACCACAACAGAAGGCGCCGGTTGCACAGGTATCAACTTCGCATCGCTGACCAAGGTCACTGCAGTTCTTCTCTTGTGGTCCGCTGAACTCAGAACACCACTTAGCGGTGTCGCCATCGCAAACACCATTGAAATCCAAACCGGAAGCGGCACACATGTCGCCTTCAGGAGTTGTTGTACCTTCGCCGCAGCAGAAGGCTCCTTCGGCGCAGTCACCGACAGCACAGGTTTTTCCAGCGGCGCTACAATCCCACGTGCGTGTCACAGGCTCAGTGCCGGTGGTATCGCAGTAGACCGCTTCGCCTGCCGTTGTACAGAATCCGTTCTCGCTGATTCCCGTATCGCTACACTGGGAAGCAGCTCCACTGCCCGATCCTGTGTCTTGCTCTTCGAGGCTCTTGCAAACTGCGCCGCGACTGATGTCGAGAATACAGTTTTGTCCAAGCGCTTCGCAGTCGACGCGTCGCAAGCGACCTCGATCGAGATCGCAATACACGGCGCTGCCTTGTTGGCACTCACCACGCGCAGTGACGCCTTCGCAACCTGGACTCGTCCCACTGCCCTCTTTGGGCTCGGGCGGATCTCGGAAGTCGATCGGTCGGGCGTCGGTTGTTCCCTCTTGAGGGTTGCCAATCTTGGAAGAACAACCGGCCAGAAGAATTGCAAGCAATGCGAAGTAGCGCATGCGGGCATTCTACGCAAAGTTGGGGCCACTTCAAAAGCTTTGTACTTTTAGGCAATTATAAGATCCCTGGCCACTCGATCGGTCGGCTACTAGGGTGTCGATGCCATAGCTGGAGCCTAGAAGCCTATGTGACAAAGCCCATACCTAGGTAGTTTAACAAAGACAGTCCGCTAGAAACTCGATCTCTATCGGCAAATTCGCTCAAAACTCTGCGATATTACCTAGATAGATGGAGATTCTCATCATCGATGACGAGCCACTCGTCGCCAAAACCCTGGGCCGGCTGCTCCGGTCGCACTCCATTCGGATCATTGCTTCATCCGCAACGGCCCTGGAAACAGTCTGCGAAGACGGCTTCGATCTGATTTTCTGCGATCTAATGATGCCAGATGTGAGTGGCCAGGAACTCTACACAATGGCCTGTGAGAGAAAACCCGAGTTGGCTGACCAATTTGTCTTCATCACAGGTGGGGCGTTTAGCGGCGATTCCGAAACGTTCTTAGCGCAAAGCACGGTCCGGGTGCTCTACAAGCCCTTTGACCGAGGCGCCCTGCGAGAGATTATGGACGCTGCCGAGGCGACACTCGCCGCCAAGAGCGAGACCTAGCCGGTTAACCGGCGAGAGACTCTTGCAGCGCCGCCAGGAAACGCTGGTTTTCCTCTGCGGTCCCCAGTGTCACTCGCAAACAGTCGGCAAGCGGGCCCTGGCTTCCAAACGTTCGAATCAAAACGCCACGACGACATAGCGATTCCCAGAGCTTTGGCCCATCCCCAGCACCCGGGGTCCCCACGCGAAAGAGAATCAAGTTGGCTTCGCTAGGAAAAACTCTGAGCTGAGATACTTCGCGTAGAGCCGTATCCATTGCTGCGCGTTCTGCCACGATCTCTTCACACTGGGTTCTGAGTAGCTCGCGACAATTGGACATTACCCAATGCGCAGCCTCTTGGTTCACGCTTGAAACATTGTACGGAGCGCGGGCTTTGTCGAGTTCGGCGATGAGGCTTGGTGCTCCAATGGCAAAGCCCACGCGCAATCCGGCGAGACCGATCTTGGAGAGCGTTTTCATCACCAGCAAGTTTGGGTACGACGAAAGCGAGCCAACCAAGGAGCCTGTTGCGTACTCCCCATAGGCTTCATCCGAGACAAAGAGCGTTTCGGGAAACTCCTTTGCAAGTGCGAGCAAGTCGTCACCACTCCAGAGGGTTCCGGTGGGATTGTTGGGCCGTGCGAAGAAGGCGATATTTGGACGCGCTCTCGCTAGTGCGGCCCGCATTGCAGGCATGTCCAAGATAAAGTCGTCGGCGGTTGGCACTCCCACACTCTCGACACCAAGAGTGGTCGCAAACAGCTGAAACACTGAGAAGGTTGGCGTCGGAAAAAGGATCGACGCACACGTGGCACCGGCTCTTGGACGTGCCAAACAGGAAATAAGAATTTGTATTATTTCGTCGGACCCGTTGCCAAATAGAAGCGATTCGGGGGCAACGCCATATTCCGCGGCAAGTAGTTCTCGGAGAGCACTGGCCCGAGGATCGGGGTAGCGATTGACGGGCAAGGCGGCAAGCGTGCGCCCCAAGGCATCTTGCGCGTCCTGCGGCAGAACGTAGGGCGACTCGTTTGCATCCAACTTGACTTCGATACCGGGAATCGAGGGCACTTCATACGCGTGCAACTCTCGCAGACCGGGACGCAAAAGCCCTAAGATGGCCTCACTCATTCGTCGCCATCCGCCGTCTCAAATCGAATCGCTACACTGCGCCCATGGGCATGCAAGCCTTCAACTTCGGCGAGAGCACAAATGGGTTCCCGAAGCGCTGCCAAGTCTTGTCGACGCAATGCCAGAACCGAGGTGTACTTGAGAAAATCGTACACCCCAAGCGGTGAGGCGTAGCGCGCTGCCGCTGCGGTTGGAAGGACGTGATTGGGGCCCGCCGAATAGTCACCAGCAGCCTCGGGCGTGTAGTGGCCAACGAAGATCGCCCCAGCGTGCCGCACTTGAGAGACTCGCGCGTCGGCATCTTCCAGTGCGAGCTCAAGGTGCTCGGGCGCATACTCGTTGGACAGCACCAAGGCCTCGTCGAGGGTATCAACCAGCACCGCAAAACCGTGCTCGCGGAGGGATTGGCCAGCAATGTTCTTACGGGGCAAGAGGGCCAACTGGCGCGCAAGCTCAGCCTCAACGGCATCTAAGAGAACCTCTGAGTCACTGATCAAGATGCAGCGCGCTTCCACATCGTGTTCGGCCTGCGCCAAAAGGTCGGCCGCAACAAATGCAGGATTGGCACTCGTATCGGCGATCACAAGAACTTCGGACGGGCCGGCAATGGAGTCGATGTCAACTTGGCCAAAGACGAGGCGCTTCGCCGCAGCGACCCATTTGTTTCCCGGCCCCACAATCTTGTGCACCTGGGGGATTGCCTCGGTGCCATAGGCAAGTGCTGCGATGGCCTGAGCACCGCCGATCTCAAACACCCGATGCACACCCGAGACATGGGCGGCGGCGAGCGTTTGGTCCGAGGCGCCCGGCGTCACCATGACGATCTCTTCGACGCCGGCAACCTGCGCTGGTATGGCCGTCATCAGAACGGACGAGGGATACAGGGCGGTCCCGCCAGGAACATAGAGCCCGACGGTTTCCAGCGGGGAGACTCGCAGGCGCAAGCGTCCCTGCTCTGTGCTGTAGCTCGTGGCGCCCTGCTCTTGATGAAACGCCCGGATGCGATCGGCCGAGATGCGGAGTGCATCGCGGATTTCTGGGGTGCAGCGATTCCATGCCTCTTCGAGCTGCGGCCTCAGGATTTCGAAGCCCGTCGGCCCCGGCATGCGTCCCTCAAAGCGCTCGGTGTACTCAGCCACGGCGGCATCACCGCGGGTTCGAACCTCGCTGATGATCTCGCGAACCGCAGCTTCGGTAGCCGGATCGCTGTCGAGACCGCGATCGCAAACTGCTCTCCACGCCTCTGCAAATGCTGCATCGCCTGGCTGCAAGCGACGAAGCAAGCTCATCTCCGCTCCCACTGAGGAGTGCTCAGAATCGCTAGCCGACGGCTCATTTCCACTCCGGCTTTGGATTTTTGGGATCGAACTCCTCGGTTTGCACATCGGGCTCGGGAGCTCCTTCCGTCAGCGGGCCCTCGAGACTGCCGGCCTTGAGCTTGGACGGGTAGCGCTCGGCATAGGCCTCGATGAGATCGGAGGGCACGCTCTTGGCCCCTCGTCCACCGAGCTTTACAACGTGGCGCTTTGCAGGCCAAAACACCCAGCGCTCGTTGGGACCCGCAATTTCAAAGAGGCGAACCCCTGAGATTTTTTTCTCTTCAACCTTGTAGCCCGATTGCTGCGCCAGTCGCCGAACAAAGACAACGAGCGCACGTCGCACACCGCGCTTTTCTTTGTAGCGAGTGACAAAGGCGTTGATGACGTCTTTGTCGTCGATACGGCCCTTCTTCTCAGAAGTCTTCCGAGCGTACGAGGCGGTGTGGGCAACGGCCACATTCTTGGCAACCCAGACTTCGACATCCAACACAGATTGGTATCGGCGAAAGCCCCAATTCTCAACGTCTGATTCGATGACGCCTCGCTTGGGTGGTTTGGTGTTGCCACCACATGCCGAAGAAAGCTGCAGGGCCACAAGAAGCCCAAGGGGCAAGCCGAGGCGGAGGCACTTGGCTACTACCGAACGCATCATTGTTATAGGTGTACCACGTGTGGAGTAGACGGATCAGGACCTGTCCTCTAGAATCCCGCCCATGTCGAGCTACCTATTTACTTCTGAATCCGTCACTGAGGGACACCCCGACAAACTTTGCGATCAAGTATCCGATGCGGTGCTCGACGCCTACATTGCGCAAGACCCAAGTTGTCGCGTTGCATGCGAGACCGTCACGAAGACGGGCTTTGTAATGCTCGCCGGCGAGGTCACCGCCAATGCCGTCGTCGACCTTCCCTCCATCGTGCGCAAGACGGTACGAGAGATCGGTTACACAAGCAGCGATGTGGGCTTTGACGCCGACTCCTGTGCGGTTCAGATCGCTCTCGAGCAGCAGTCTCCCGACATTGCCCAAGGCGTGGATCGCGGCGACCTCTCCAAGCAAGGTGCTGGCGACCAAGGTCTTATGTTTGGCTACGCCTCAAACGAGACCAAAGAACTGATGCCTCTGCCGATCATGCTCGCCCACAAGATGGCTGAGCGCTTGGCAAAGGTTCGTAAGAAAAAGACCGGTGGCATTGATTGGCTTCGCCCCGACGGCAAGACACAAGTCTCGGTTCGCTATGAAGACAATTGGCCCGTGGCCATTGATGCGATCGTGCTCTCGACGCAACACGGTCCCAAGGTCAAGAAGAAGGACCTGATCGAAGCGATGCGAGAGTACGTCATCGATCCGATCATGCCAAAGAAGTTCATCACGAATAAGACCAAGTACCACGTCAACCCAACCGGCAAGTTCGTTGTTGGCGGGCCGATGGGCGATGCAGGCCTTACGGGTCGCAAGATTATTGTCGACACCTACGGCGGAATGGCTCGCCACGGCGGCGGTGCCTTCTCGGGCAAAGACCCATCCAAGGTCGATCGCTCGGCAACGTACTACGCTCGCTACATTGCCAAGCACGTTGTTGCAGCGGGTCTGGCAACGCGGTGCGAAGTTCAGCTCGCCTACGCCATTGGTGTTGCCAAACCTGTCTCCATGCTCGTTGACACCATGGGAACCGGCATCATGGACGACGATCGAATTAGCAAAGCTGTGGCAAAAGTGTTCGACGCACGCCCCGGTATGTTGATCCAAGAGCTCGAGCTCCGCAATCCGATCTACCGCCCTACGGCTGCCTACGGCCACTTTGGACGCAGTGGCTTTAGCTGGGAAGCAACGCCACGAGTTGAAGAACTCAACGGCGTGCTCGGCCGCTAAGCTCGCAACAGCGCATTAAACGCAAGGCTACTTGGAGACGTCAATTGGCGTCACTGGGTAGCCTTCGTTGGTTTTCACTCGGCTTTCGATCGCGGACATCACCGTGAGAAGTGCGTGCTCGTGAAACGGCTTTGCAACGACTTGCACACCGACGGGCAAGCCAGCGCTACCCTCCATGATCGACCGGACTTTCTTGGCGATCCGATCTTCGCCACCATCGTAAGAACTTGTCTCATCTGAACGCACACGGGTGACGGGAACAACACCTGCGGGAAAGTTGAGAAGGGTCCAACGAAACATCGGCCCGAGCGAGAGCGTGAAGTCGCCACTTTGTCGATGACCGATCGCCGGGACGACATGCGGTGGACAAATCAGCGCATCAAGGCCAGCCCGGTGCCATGCATCGAATTCGGCCAAGCGGAGGTCTGTGCGGCGCTGCACCAGTCGCCAAAAGTCGGTGACGGATTTCTCGCCCAGGACATCCATGAGCATTGCCAAACGCTTCTCGCCCAAAACACCAAGTAATCCTCCAAGATGTTTGCGCAGGGCACTAGGAACTTTTATGAGTGCCGTTGAAGCCTTGAGCTGCTGACTAACTGAGTCTTTGCCGAGTGCTTGAAGCAACGTCCGACCTCGGTCGGAGGAGAGCCCTGCCAGCCACGTGGCAAGAATGTCCTTAGAAGCGACAGGCCAATGGCTCACAACGGTCGCGCCGGCTTCCTCAAGAGCTGTGCGCGACTCACGCACAGCGCGTCGAATGCTCGCTACGGGCGGAAGAAAGTCGTCATCATCCACAACCCCAATGGTCATGCCGCGCAGATCGGGCGCCGATGAGTTTGCTCTTGGCGGCACCAGCGGGTCCTGTGCCGCCATGCGAGAGGCATCGACATTGCGCCACAGCAGTTGCACGTCTTCAACGCTTCGACTGAGTGTGCCGATTTGCGAGCGAACCAACTCTTGGCCCTTGATGGCAGTATTTGAGCCGCGGTTGGACCAGGTATCGAGGGTTGGTTTAAAGCCGACCAGGCCACAGAAGTGCGCGGGAATTCGAATCGAGCCACCGATGTCAGTGCCGATACCAAGTGGGCTCAAGCCGGCCGCAACCGCCGCAGCTTCTCCTCCGGACGATCCACCCGGAGTTCGCGAAAGTGCCCAAGGGTTACTCGTGACACCGTAGAGATGGTTTTCGGTTTCTTGGGCGAGCAGTGCTTGCGGCACGTTTGTCTTGCCAAGGAAGACCGCTCCGAGCCGGCGCAGTTCCGCTACCAACACCGCATCGCGTTTGGCGGGATGGTTTTGGCGAGCGGCAATTCCCAGCGTTGAATCGTGGCCCTGCAGATCGACACTCTCCTTGATCGTAATGGGGACGCCGTGAAGAGGACTGCGATGTGTGCCCTCTTTGCGGGCCGTATCCGCGGCTTCTGCGTCCCGCATGGCGTCATCGCACACCGACACAAAGGAGCCGAGCGCACCATCCTCCGCGCGACGTCGCTCGATCAATGCTTCCACCACGTCGACCGAGCGGAGCGAACCCGCTGCCAGTGCTTCGCTGATTTCGGAAGCCGTGAGTGTGTGGAGCGGCTTGGAACTTGGGGCTGTGCTCTCGCTCATGCCGCAAGAGTAGCCTGCTGCGGGGCCGCTGCGTCATCTCATCGAAACGGGAAGAACCCTTTTGATTTCAGGGTGATGCCGATCCATCAAGGTTTGACAAGGGTCTTCGGCAAGCCTAGAATCGAAGATGGTTCGCCAATGTCCACCGCTGACACGAAAGATGATGCGGTCGCCGATGCCATGGCGGCAACCATCGACTCTGGCGCGCGTCCCGCTGGTGATGCCGACCGCGGCGTAGCGGACTCCGGTGCCGACACCCTCCTCGCCAGTCCGGAAGACAAGAGTACAGCACGAGCTCGCCCCAGCTCCAAGAGCGAGGACGCTGAGACTGACGATCTCTTGGGTGTGACTCTCAACGAGCGCTACGAGGTCACGGCCAAGCTCGGCCAAGGCGGTATGGGTGCGGTGTACGAGGCCAAGCACATCGTCATTGGCAAGCGCGTGGCGCTAAAGGTGTTGCTCGACAAACATGCCGAGAAGGACCAGAGCGTCGCGCGGCTCAAGCAAGAAGCTCGGCTAGCGTCCTCGATTGGTCACGAGAACATTATCGACATCACCGACTTTGGCACCACGGACACCGGTCGAACCTTTGTCGTGATGGAATATCTGCAAGGGGAGTCCCTCGGCTCATTGATTGCCAGGCAAGGTCGCCTTGAAAGCCAACGCGCGATCCACATCGCCAAACAGATCGCGAGCGCCCTTGCTGCCGCGCACAACAAAGGCATCGTACACCGCGATATCAAGCCCGAAAACATCTTCGTCGTACCCCGTGACGACGAGGACTTTGTGAAGGTTCTCGACTTTGGCATTTCCAAGTCGCTCGTTCCCGACGACGAGGATGTGCGTCTCACACAAACCGGCATGGTGCTCGGAACGCCGCTGTACATGTCTCCAGAGCAAGCACAGGGCGATGACGACCTCGACCATCGCATCGATGTCTACGCTCTTGGCGTGATCTTGTACGAGGCCATAACCGGGGAAGTTCCTTTCCAGGGCAAGAACTACCTCAATATTCTCACGCAAGTTATCTCTGACGAGCCCAAGGCTGCTTCAGAATATGTCTCAGACATTGATCACAACCTTGAGTCGGTAATCTGCAAAGCCATGGCCAAGGGCCGCGACGACCGCTATCAGAGCATGGAGGAGTTTGCTTCCGACCTCTCAAACCTAGACCTCATCGATCCAAAATCGACAAGCTCTAGAATTACCGCTGCTCGCTGGCGTCGCAATCAAAAGCGCCGCTCGGGCCGCAGCTATGCAACCTGGTTCGCTGGCTTTGTACTGATTGCCGGCGGTGCAACGTTAGCCGTAACCATGCTCATGGGAGATAGCAAGGCGACTGGCGCAACAGAGAGCCCTGTTGCTCTTGCGACGATTCCCGCGAGCGATGCCGCTCCCAAGATTGTGCCCCCCGATGCGAAGCCCGCATTTATGCAGGCACATATTACGCTCACGTCCGACCCACCGGGCGCTACCGTCTACCAAGGCGCCCTTGAGGTTTGTGCGGCCACCCCGTGCCCGTTTAGTCCGCCCATCACCGGGGATCAGATCAAGCTGCGCTTGGTGCACGAGGGGTTTGAACCCGGCATTGTTATGGTTACGCCCGAACTTGATGATGGCAAGACCATGCCAGGAAAGCTCACGCCTCTGGCGGCGCCAACCCAAAAGGAACAGCGCCGAAACAACCGCCGCAATCCCCAAAAGTCCAATACGAAATCTTCTGATAGCGGTTCTGGCACCGGCACCGGCACAAAGAGTTCGAATGGTGGCCGAGATACCATCGGAAATCCGCACCAAGGCCAGTAACCCGTGCGCGCGTTCTTCGTCTCTTGCTTTGCCTGCATCGCACTTCTTCTCTCTGGGCATGCCCGCGCCGAAGACGCCAAGCAGCCACAGCGCTCCCTTCGTGTTGACCGCTGCGATGAGCCTGCCGACACCAACGCGACGGCAACCAAAACCGCGAGCCAGCTCTACGATCGCGGTCTCGTCCTCTACGAGGAGGGCGACTACGATGGGGCGATTGATGCCTTTGTAGGTAGCTACTGCGCAAAACCGCACCCCGCCGGCTTCTACAACATTGCCCAAAGCTACGAGAGGCTTCTCAATTTTGAACTCTCCGTCATCTACTTCGAGCGGTACATCGCAGAGTCCGATCCAGCGGCGCCAACAACACGCAAGGCAACACTGCGAGCCGAGGTTCTTCGACAACTACCAGCACAGATTCGTGTCGCCACAGTGCCAGCGGGAGCGACCATCACGATTCATGATGCGGCGGGACTCAGAGCCCGCGGCAAGGCGAATCAAGAGGCTCCGCTCGAGGTGGTTCAAGGCTCGTACACCATGCAAGTTCATATGCCTGGCTACGAGGACCTCACCCGAAACATAACGACGGCACCCGGCCAACCGTATTCGTATTACCTTCGCCTGGAGGCGCTCACAGGCACTCTGCAAGTCACGGCGACTCCCGGAGACTCCAGAATTTTTCTGGACGACCGACTTGTCGGTGTGGGTTCGTACCGCGAGACACTTCCCGTTGGACGCTACGAAGTCGTTTTGGAAGCTCCGGGACGAGAGTCCAGCAAGGAGTTTGTCACGATCAAAGCCGGCGACACCAAGGAGGTGAGTTTGGAGTTAGCCGCGCCTGCGGAATCAGGGCGACGGCCGCTTCTGATTGCCTCGGCCTTGGGACTCGGCGTCACAGGAGGCGTAGCCATGTCATCCATCTTTGGCCAAGACTCAGCGGAGACGATCGCAAGCTCGCTCGCCGCCGCTGCGGTTGGCGCTGGTGGCGCGTATTACGGAATCCCCGAATCCACAACGCGCGGCGATGCGTGGTTCATGATCGAGTCATCCATGATTGGTGCCATCGAAGGCGCACTTCTGGGTTCCTTCTTTGCGTGCAGTGTTGAGACTGTTGGCTCCGTTCAAACCAAAGACTGCAGCGATCGCGAAAACAAGGCCGTTACCGCCGCTGCACTCAGTGGTGGGCTTTTGGGGTTGGCTGGCTCGGCAATCACCCACAAGCGGCTCAAATTGACAACCGGCGATGCGGCGGTCCTCGGCTCAGCAGCGCTAATCGGATTGAGTTCAAGTGCACTTCTCTACGCAGTCTTCGACTCTGATTTGCGCATTCGCGATCCGATCTTGTTTTCCGGACTGAATCTCGGCCTTGTCGCTGGTGCAGGTGTGCTTGCAACCAATCGCATTAGCCTTGAGCGCATGGCAATTATCGATTTAGGCGGCGTGGGTGGAGTGCTTGGTGGAGCTCTCATTGCTCAAGCATTCAAAAGCGGAGACGAGCGGATTCAGCATTTTTCGATCTTCGGCTTGGTGAGCGGGCTTGTCGGAGCAACGTTCCTCACCCGTGACATGGACGAAGTTGGTGAGTCAACAAAAGGCGAACCCACACGCTCAGACAGTCGCGCACGTTCACTCACTCCAGTCTTTGGAGGCACAATGGATGCCGCCGGTAACTTCGTTCCGAATTTGGGATTTTCCCTACGTATGTAGTCCTCACCCTTCGCTTGGGCCCTATACTTAGAGCCAGGGGGGGGATGATTGTCCTCAGAATCGGATAATTCAGATTCATCAGAGGTGAGCTATGACGTGAGCATTGGTGGCTCGCGCGAACGGTGGCGGTATCAAGAGAATCCGTCGGCCCAGATTCGAGTTACGAAAAACTCTGAGTCTAAGAATTCTCGACAATCTACTGAGTACGACTCCGAACCCGGGACTCAGACAAATCCCGATGCAACTCCTCGCGTCGCGTTTGGCAAGACGATGCCTGCACCAATCCTTGGTGACACTGGCAAGTTCGTTCTTGGACTGATGCGCAAGAGCGTTGTCTTGCCCAAGAAGGGTGATGTCATTGCCCAACGCTACCGAGTTGTCTCTGTCATTGGCGAAGGCGGCATGGGCCAAGTCTACGAAGTCTCCCACATCCGGCTTTCCAAATCGTTTGCGCTAAAGCTGCTGCACCCGTCCCTCGCCGAGGACAAGAACATGTGTCGCTCGTTCTTTCGGGAGGCGCGCTACGCGAGTTCGCTTGAGCATCCAAATCTCGTTTCCGTTCTCGACTTTGGTGAAGACCCAAGTTTTGGGGGCTACATGGTGATGGAGCTTGCCGACGGACAACTGCTCAAAGCATTCTTGTCCAAGCGCACGAAGCTGAGCATTAAAAAAGCATGCGATATCGTCGCCCAATTGGCAGAAGCTCTTACGTACATGCATCAGAACGAATTGGTGCACTGCGATTTGAAGCCCGAGAACATCGTTCTAATCCCAAACGAAACCGCGGGGCGGCGTGGCCACTTGGTAAAGATTCTCGACTTTGGGCTGGCTCAGAGCCTCGGGGGAACGAACCGAGACGGCATCTTTGGCACACCCAATTACATTGCCCCTGAAGTTGCTCGGCAAGAAGCGCCGGCGGCCGCCTCCGATATCTACTCCCTCGGCATTCTGCTTTTCGAACTCATCACCGGCAAAGTGCCGTGGTCGGGCGATATCAACAGCGTGCTGCATTCGCATGTACACGATGCGCCTCCCAGCCTCACAGAGGCCCGGGGCAGCAGTGTTGATCCGGCATTAGAACAACTCGTAGCAACAGCGCTGGCCAAAACACCTGGTGACCGTCACAACTCGATGTCGGCGTTTGTGTATGAGCTTAAGAACTTCATGCAAATGTCGGGCATGAGTCGGAGTCGGAGAGCGAGCTTGAGTGGCGCCGATGATGCGATCCTTGCCAGAGCAAAGAGCGCCTGCCAAGGCTTTGATGCTCTTCACCTTCCGCTCGCCACCATTTCAGGCGACGGCACAATCGTTGCGGCGAATGCCTCGTTCTCCAATTTCCTACTGGGAATCCGAGTCGGCCTTGAAGGCACCAAGCTGGCAGAAACGTCGCTGGCATCAGCGTGGCCTACAATGGCGATGGATCTAGAATCCGCCTTTGAGGGCAACTCGCTCGGCCGACGGGTAGAGATGACACAGGGCGATAGCACTCGGCATCTGCAGATGTGGCTCGAGCCAACGAGCGCACTAGGGCAGGTTATTCTGTCGCTGTATCCCGAACGCTAGCGGGCGCAGCCGATGATGCCCCACCAGTTTCGCTAGGCGACGCGGGCATGCTTGCAGGAGGCGGTGGCGCACCAGTTTCGCTAGGCGACGCAGGCATGCTTGCAGGAGGCGGTGGCGCACCAGTTTCGCTAGGCGACGCGGGCATGCTTGCAGGAGGCGGTGGTGCACCAGTTTCGCTAGGCGACGCGGGCATGCTTGCAGGAGGCGGTGGCGCACCAGTTTCGCTAGGCGACGCGGGCATGCTTGCAGGAGGCGGTGGCGCACCAGTTTCGCTAGGCGACGCGGGCATGCTTGCAGGAGGCGCAGGCGTCGGCCGTTCCGCATGAGCAGGAGGCGCCGCAATGCCAAAGAGTTCCACCAAGTCCTGGTCAACCCGATCCGCGTCCAGTCGCCCCACCTTGCCCAAAACCCGCGTTCTCTCTGTCTTTATGAAGTACTGAGTTTGTTGCAGGGCGCCCGGTCGCTTGGGCGCCTCTTGCGCCTCTGGCAGGTGCCGATACAACTCAAGGTACCCGAGAGACGCCTTGCCCGAATCGCGATAGCGAAGCGTCGCAATGTGAACCAGCGACGTCGGCTCAAGAGCCGGGTCATAGCTCGTCGGTTTGAGTTTCTTGACCCGATCGACAAAGCTGGAAAGCGCGGCTTCCGACGTGCCTGGGGCTTCCTCGTATTCCCAAACAACGTGCGTTCCGCCCTCATCCTTGACGGAGTTCTTAACCAGCACCTTGTCGCCCGCCGTCGTAGTGATTGCGATCGACGTGACCTTGGCATCCGAATACGAATGCACCTTCCGAATACTCAAGCTGCTCTCAGCACTCTCAAGAGGCTGTACGAGTTTTCCTGAGAGCACATATCCGATTCCACCATTCACCTCGTACGCGTATCGATCCGTTCCTCCATAGATTTTCTCACCGGCAAGCAGCATTGCGTGCTCGCTGTTGCCACCTTCAATAACCGTTAGAGTCAGTGTCTTCTCGTGCAAGTTGTAGCGCTCAAGATCATCCGAGGCGAGCGGGCCGACTTTGCGCAATGCCATGAGGTTTTGATACTGCAGCATCAATTCTTCGCCGGCTCGCCCCACAGGAAATTCCCTAGAGGTCACCTTCGTCTCAGGCTCAGCAGGCAAGTCCAATGGACCGGCATCGCCTGCACTAGCACCAGGTCCAGCCGCAGCCGCAGCCGGCGTTTTCGTCGTGCGCGTAACTTCGCCCCAGTAGTACGAGCCGTTCTCGTCTTCGCGTTTTTCAATTCGCACGCGCTTCTTCTCGCTCTCAAGCACTACCGTAGAGAGAGTTCCCAGTTTCCAAACCGGGTGGGTGCCGCGCTTGGGAAGAGTGTCCTCCTTGCGCGTATTGGTTTGGTAGGCGAAGACCAAAGCCACGACGAGCAACCCTCCGTGTACAACGGGTCCGAGTTTCATGACTTGCTCCCTTTCGACTTGCGCCGTCTGCGAGAGAGAAACAGCAGCCCAAGGCCAAGCATCAACAGCGGAGCTCCCACCATGGTTCCGTAAAACCACTTGGCGTCTTGGCTCTTCGTATGTTCGATTCGTTTGTCCTTCTCACTAACGGTTTCTCCGGCAAACGATTCTTCGCCGCCAGTCCATTTAATGATGTCAACGAGCATGTTCTGCACAACAGCGACGCGCCCCAAGATGACATCACTCAGGACGTCAGCATCCGCAAGCAAGATCACCCGCATGCCCTCATCGGGATTGCCGGGGTTGCCATCGATCGCGACGACCACGTTGTAGCGATCGCGCTTCTCAACATCTGCATCAAACCGGAAGTTGCGCTGTACGCCCGCACTACTGCGATCGCGGAACGCGCTTCCCATCGTCCGAATGACGCCATAGTTCTTTGCCTCGCCAGAGGCCAGCGGCACCACATCAAACGATCCTGTATTTACAAAGAGCATGGCCGAGCCGGTTGCACCGCGACTGAGCGTTGCGATGGAAGCATGCGAGAGGAACTGGTTTGTGATGACGAGAGAGTGGTCTGTCGCCGAGTTGGTTCGCACCATGAACTCTTTGTCATCGGCCAGCGGCGTTGGATCAAACGTTACGCCGAAGCGCTTCTCCAAGGGGCCTAGCGCCATCTTCGCCTCGGGATCCATCGCGATGATGGCGGCACCGCCCTTTGCAAGGTACGCATCGATCGCTTGCAGCTCTTCGTCGAGAAGGGCTATGCGAGGTGCGAGCACAAAGAGAACACTGCAATCGTCGGGAACAGTCTTGCCATATCCATCGTAGGTTTTGACGGTGTAGTTGAGCTGGGTGAGTGCGCTCTTGATCAGGGTCGACTTCTTTGTGGAGCTCTTGACGCCAAGCGCACCAACCGAGTCTGGATCATTGAGCTCGCCATGCCCCACCATGAAGTACGCCGTCTTGGTGTCGCGAATCACTCCCATCAGCGTCTTCTGAAACTCTTTATCTAGCTCCCGCAGTGATCGCTTGCGAGCCACATTCAAGTCGGGATTGATGTTGAACGACTCCGACTTCTTTCCGCTAAGAAGAACAACGGTGCCTTCGCGACCAACCCGATGCTTCTTTGCCAGCTCGGCGTCGATAAGCCGGTCATGCGAGGAGAACGTTAGGTTCTTGGTCTTGTCCGCGAGTGCCTTAACGTATTCCTCAACCTCGGGAGCGACTTGGTTGTTCTCCGGAAAGAAGAGCAACACTTCGAGGGGCTCTGCGAGCGACGCCACCATATTCGCGGTTGCTGAGCCCGGGCTTGAGGTCTTGAAGTAGCTAACGTCTTTGCGAATGTTGCGCTGGTCGGCAATGTTGCAGGTAACCATCAAGAATGAAGCTGCGAACGCGATGGACAAGCCGGAACTCGCCATCTCGCGAACGTGAAACACCTCGACCGAAGCATCGGGCCCGCTCGCTTCCCGTCGAAAGCTGTTGCGACGCGTGAGTCCAAGCGAAACTTCGATGAGCACGAGGGGCACAAGCGAGCTAAAGAGAGCGATAAGCCAAAGCACGCGCATGACCATCTGCCAGCGCGTGATGGATGCCGCCCCTTCGATACCCAGGAGAGACATGCCAGCGCTGGTTGTGAGCCAATAGCCAACCAGCGCAAGGAGCAAGCCCAACTGGCACAAGACCGAAATGCTCTCGATGCGCCGTTGACTGCCTTCGGTCTTGGTGATGACCCAACCCCGCATGCCAATCGAGACCGCGATGAGCACACAGCCAAACCATGAGAGCGCGCTTGCGATGTCGGTGTGAGCGAACGCCCGCTCTCCCATGAAAAGCGCAATGAGCCCAAGGAGCAACAGTGCTGCCAACCACCAGGGAGATGAAACTCTTAACGCCATCTCTTAGCCTCCAACGTCTTGGTTGTGAGAAGTAAGAAAAAGTACGACACCGCCAAGTAGTACACAACGTCGCGTAGGTTTAGGATGCCCTTCATAAATCCGAGACCAAAGTGCTTGTGCCAAAGGTCCAGGTCCTGCAAAACGCCGCGCAGGGGTTCATCAAGCTTGATGCCCAATGGATAGAGTTGAAGCATCACGACAATGAGCACCAGAGCCACGGCTGCCGCAACCAAGTGTTGTTTTGCGAGTGCGGAAGCAAAGAGGCCGATGGACAGCACCGCTGCGCCAAGCAGGATCAGGCCCAGATAGCCTACAAGCACCTGGGACATCGTGATCTTGCCGTTCACCTTGATAAGCATGGGCATGTAAAACGACGCCAACACAATGAAAGCCAAAAACGTTAGGGCAGCTAAGAATTTTCCCGCCACGATTTCCGCATCGCGAATGGGCGAGGTGTTGAGCAGGACAATGGTGTGCTGCTGACGTTCTTCGGCAATGAGACGAATGCTTAGCGCAATGGCAGCGCCAATGGTGCAGCCGCTACAAAATCGAAAGAACTCACTGAGTACCTCAGCACTGAGTTTGGCTTCTTTGCCAAGCGCCTGGCTCTGAAATAGCAAACCGCAAACCAGTAGCATCGCCGCAGCGATGAGATAGCCCACAGGAGAGCGCAAGTACGAGCCGAGCTCCTTGCGGTAGATGATGCTAGTTGCGCGCATCGGTGGAAACTCCCGTCTTTACGAGTTTTAGGAAGATGTTTTCAAGCTCACGATGGTTGCGAGCGAGTTGCAATACATCATGTCCACCGCCAACCATGACCCGGCACACTTCCGCGCGAATCTCTCCGCTGCTCGTCACTTCAAAGAGGGTGGCGCCCTCCTCGCTTCCGCCAATGACCACGTCACTCACGGAGCCAATCTCACGAAGCGCGTTGGCAACATCTTCGTTACTGCTCTCGCTCGCAGCTTTCACCGCGACCATGGTGCGCGAGGTGCCCTGCATCTTGCTCGCGAGATCCGCTTCGCTGCCACTTGCGAGAACTTCGCCATGACCAAGCACCAAGAGTCGGTCACAGGTTTCGCTGATCTCGGTGAGTATGTGACTCGATACCAAGACCGTGTGATTGTCCTTTAGGTTTTGAATCATGTTGCGCATCTCAACAATTTGCACAGGATCCAAACCGCGCGTTGGCTCATCCAGAATGAGCAGCATCGGCTCGTGCATGATCGCCTGCCCAACACCGACGCGTTGACGATAGCCGTGCGACAGCGTCGAAATAATCTCTCCGCGAACGTCCTTAAGATCCGTCGCTTCCAAAACCGCTGGCATGCGCTTAACGATCTGGCTCTTGCTCATCTGCCGAAGCTTGCCGGCATAGGCTAGGTATTCTTCTACCACCATGTCTTGATACAGCGGTGGGTGCTCTGGAAGGTATCCAATGCGCTTTCGAACTTCGTGCGGGTTCTTGACCGCATCGATGTCGCCAACAATGACGCTGCCTTGCGATGGTCGAAGATCGCAGGCAAAGATCCGCAACGCGGTTGTCTTGCCCGCTCCGTTGAGTCCGAGAAAGCCCACGGTCTCGCCGTCGGAAATTTCAAACGTTACCGGTCCAAGCGCCCGCTTATCACCGTAGTACTTGCAGACGTTTTCAGCACGAATCATGCGGTTTCACCCTTGTGCATAGAAGAGGCGAAGGGTTTCCCAACTGCGATGCGCTGTCAAGTTGCGGCCAGTCCCTGTTAGCGCTGTAATTTCAGCGTCCTAGGCGTCTCGCATCAGCGTCAAACTGGGGCGCTGGCGGGCATGCGATTCGCACCTGCCCCCCTCCCACGGGGTGCGTGAAGGCCAGAGATTCGGCGTGCAAGAAGAGCCTGGGGGCCGGTTTGCCATAGAGCCGGTCCCCAAGGATTGGCGCCCCCAAACCCTGGGGATGCGCGGCGTGGACACGGAGTTGATGGGTTCGACCCGTGCGGGGGAAAAACGCAACCTTGGTTAGGCCTTGGTGCCTCTCCAAAACCTCAAAATCCGTCACGGCTTCTTTGCCATGAACTGCATCCGCAACTTGTCGGGGTCGGTCGTTCAAATCCACACGGAGTGCAAGTTCGATGCGGCCCTTCTCTTCCGCAACAGTGCCATCGAGCCACGCAACGTAGGTCTTCTCAATGCTTCGTTCGGCAAAGAGCGCTTGCATCGCCCGATGCGCATCACGGCTTTTGGCAAAGATCATCACACCAGAAGTATCCCTATCCAGTCGGTGAATCTGCAGTGGTTTCCCCGGGCCCTCGTGGGCCTCGCGAAGGCGTGTGAGAGCGGAGTCGCGAAGCTCGGGACCTTTGCCAGGCACAGACAACAAAGGCTCCGGTTTGTTTACGGCGAAGAGATGTGAATCGTCGTAGATTGTCGCAGGAGGGTGTTTCTGTGCTGTTTCACTGCCAAACTGTGGAGCCTCATCGTGGGCGAACCCCTCCAGCATGAAGGATAGCAGGGGCCCGCATTTGCCGCGGCACGCAGGATAGAACTGGCCGTTGTGACGACCTCCGCCAAGAGGCGGTGCCCCCCACCAAAACTCGGCGAATGCGATTGGAGTGAGGTTGCTCTCGTAGGCATAGCCAAGAAGCTTGGGCCCTGCACAGTCTCCACTTCCGCCAGGCGCCTCTCCTTTGTAGAGAGATCCGAGCTCGCGCCTTGCCCCCACGGCATTTTGAATTCGGTAGCCCTCTTGAATCTTCTCTAGAAGCCCGTTGGACGTGTTCGTTCTCTTCTTCTTGAGCGCGCGCACCCGTTCCGCAAACTCGCGTTCCTCCCTCAAGAGCACCTCGAGTGCCTCGCTGTGCGCTGCTCGCAGGGCTTTCCCGGCACGTCGATCCGACTGACTCTGATGGCTTAGGGCTAAGAGTTCTTCTTCGCTGAGTGTGCCCAAACTGCGGCGCAGCAAACGCTCGGCTTTGGCAGTCTTATGTTGGCTTTTGAGCGCAGCCTCGTCAGCTCGGTGAAGGGCCTCGAGCGCCTGGCGCCGGTCACCGAGGGCCCGTGCCTCGGGACCGGTTTGGAGATCGGCAATCTGCCGCTCCAGAACCGCCAATGCTCGCTGTCCCGCAGGCCAGAAGCTGTCCCGGGCGGCATCATCAAAGCGCGGTGGAACGAAGCCCTTGGGCCGCCACGAGCCGCCTAGCATTCCGGATCCCGCGCGAATGAAGCCGAGCCGGGTAAGAGGATCTCGTACCACCAGAACACCGAGCATTTTCCCCTGCCCAACCGCATCGAAGTCGTGCTCTAGCGCTGAATGGGAGCCGTTGCGCAACTCATCTTGCAGCAGGCGCGCGGCGCGTTCCGCGACCGGATGCGGCTGAGTTGCAAAGGGACTTGGCAGTTGCGATGGCAGGATCTCCCCTGGCAATAGATCTAAGTATGTGATGAGGCCAGACAGAGCCTACAGATAGCACGGCGCTGGGCTGCAGCCCGGAACCAATTCAGCGTAGAATTGCAGGCCAAGGTGTCGCCTCGGCGGCATCTGGGGGACAAAGAGGATGGCGAAATTCATCAAGAGGACGGAGGACGGAGGATCGCAGGAAATCCCCCTTGGCGATCAGAACACCATTGGTCGGCAACCGAGCAGCACCGTGCAGCTCTACGACCCGCGTTCCTCGGGGCGCCACGCCTACCTCTTGTGGGATGACGGCGCTTGGAAACTTCGCGACCTCGGCAGCTCCAACGGCACCTTTGTAAACGGCATCCGCATCGAGACCACCATGCTGCAAGATGGTGACGAGGTGCAGTTTGGCACCACGATCGTCACCTTTTCTACCCAGGCGCTCAACACAGGAGTTGCGGCCTCGCAGGTGTCGTTTGCGGCAGAGGATGGCGAACCGCTCATTCACTCACGGGTGGACGGCCGTGGCCACGAGACGTTTCTACCTGTCGAACAAATCCCCGATGTAGAGCAGCTCAAGCAAGACTACGAGAAACTCCGAATTGCTAGCGAGCTCAACCAAGCCATCGGTCTTGAAGCTGACATTGACATCCTTCTAGGAAGAATTCTGGACGAGGTTTTCAATCTGCTTCCCGCCGATCGCGGCGTGATTCTTCTTATGGATCCTGTGACGCACCAACTCGAAGTGCGCGCAACCAAAAAGCGCAAGAAGGACGATGAGGAAATTGTCCTTTCACAAACCGTGATCAACGAGGTCTTTGGCAGTGGAGCTGCGGTGCTCACAAGTGATGCGACTCTCGATGCGCGCTTTTCGGGCGCTCACTCGGTTGTCGCTTCGGGCATGCGCTCGACGATGTGTGTGCCGATGATCTATCGCTCGCAGCTCTTTGGCATCGTTCACCTCGACTCACTCTTTGCGCGCGGCGTCTTTTCCAACAAAGACCTACAGATTCTTACTGGCCTTGCAGCGCAAGCGGGGCGTGCCATTGACAACTCCTACAAGGCTAAGAAAATTGAGCAATCGGCCCTCGCAAAACGCGACTTTGAGCGTCTACTGCCGCCAGAGCTTGTAGAGCAGATCATCTCGGGAAATGTGCAACTCGAGCGCGGCGGCGAACTTCGCGAAACCACCGTACTGTTCTCAGACATTCGCGGCTTCACCCAGTGGACCGAGTCGCACAAGCCCTCCCACATCGTTTCGATTCTCAACGACTACTTTGAACTCATGGTCGATGCCATTCACAGGCATCACGGCACCCTCGACAAGTTCATGGGCGATGGCATCATGGCGTTGTTTGGCGCTCCCATTTCGCACGAGGAAGATGAGCTAAACGCTGTGCTCTGCGCCCTCGACATGCTTGAGGGCCTAGACTCTCTCAATCGAAGGCTCGATGAACTCGCACAGGACCCTGTGCATATTGGTATTGGCATCAACAATGGCCCCGTGATTGCCGGCTACATGGGCTCGTCGAAATCGATGGAGTACACGGCGATTGGCGATCATGTGAACTTGGCCGCTCGCCTGTGTGGCGTCGCCGAGAAGGGCCAAATCCTACTCAGCGAGAACACCTACCGCATGGTGCAGGAGTCGATTGCCGCCAAGCCACTTCCACCGGTCACGGTGAAGGGCAAGCGCGACCCCCAAAAGATATTCGAAGTGCAAGGACGTCGCCGCGGAACCGCGACGATGAATACCCCGCAATGGGATGAGACAACCGGCTCATTCGCGGTCCCGACGACGCCGAGCGAAGACACCAAGTAGCCGGCGAGAGTGCGCCCGCCCCCACTCGGCGCGCGCAGCGACGCGAGTTCGCCAAGGCAGCCTGTGTGAGGTGCGGGGACTCGCCTGGTTCCATGTGGCCGGGCCCCACGAGGCAAACGATTGCCTTGGCCACGCGTTTGATGGGACCATGCTTCTGATGCGCAGCGGGTTGGTCGCAACTTTTTCCCATTTTGTGCGTCACATAGGTGCCTAGCTGGTCTCTAGGTAGTGGAGCCATGAGCGAAAACGACGAGCAAATCCCCCAAGAAATGTCCGACGCCGAGCTCGTGAGAGCGGCAAAATCCGGGCGATTACAGGCATTTGGCGAGCTTGTGGAGCGCTCCCAGGGGCTCGCTCGGGCGGTCGCCTTCAGCGCTTCCGGGGATGTCGCCAACGTCGAAGATCTTGTGCAGGAGGCCTTGGTAACGGCTTGGACGAGGCTTTCCGACCTATCCGATCCCGCCGCCTTTCGACCGTGGCTGGCGGGAATCGTTCGCAACACCGTTCGCTATTGGCGCAGGCACCAACGGCGGCATGCCCCAAGGGCGCAGGCTGGGATGGACACTCTCAGCCAACTCGCGAGTTCGGCGCCATCTCCCTTGGACCAAGCGGAGTGGCAACAGGACTGGCAGCACACCCAGCGTGCTCTGCAGAGCCTCCCAGAAAAATACCGAGAGCCACTCGTGCTCTATTACAGCCTTGGCGAGTCGCACGCACAGGTCGCCGAGGCTCTTGGGCTCACCGAGGCATCCGCACGACAACGAGTGCATCGCGCTCGCAAAAAGCTAACGACCGAAGTCTCAACCGTGGCCTCTGGTGGGCGGCGATTGGCAGCGCGCGCAAGTGCAGCAGCCGGTGTCATGTTGGTTATCAAGCGCCGCGAAGCTTGGGCGAGTGCGCCAACCGCGCCGGCGCTCACATCTGCCGTTGGACCAAAGCTCTTCCTTGGGCTGGGAGCTCTTGGCGGTGCGGCTATGGTCGCTTGCATCGCTGCCTTTGTAATGCTTATCGGTGGCGAACGTGACTCGATTGGATCCACTAATGCGGTGCTCGCGGCCCCCCAGCCACCGTCCCAACATGCAGCCGAGAACCAAGATAGCGCAGCGACTCCCATCGTCGCTCCTGCGGCCGTCGTGGCAGAAGAGCAAGCCATGGCCGTCGAAGGCCTTGTACGCATAGGGCGAGGCAAGGTTGCCGATAAACAAGGCACATCGCTCACCAGCGGAGTCGCAGGCCAAGCCGTATTTCCGACAGAAGAACACCAAGCTAAGAACATTTCTTACAACGATAAGAATCGCACATCCGAACGTTTAAGAAAATCCGGCCGGATCAAGAAACATGGCCCAGCAGTTCTTCAACCCAAAGAGGAAGAAAAGCCGCTAATGACCCCAGACATCGATATGCGCGCCGTAAACCGCGAACTCTGGCAATAACGCTGTCACAAGACCGGGGAGATGGTCACTCCCTAGTATGAAACACACAATGAGTCTTCTCACCGTCGCCGTACTCACAGCCGGTCTGTCATTCACCTCGTCGGCCTGGGCAGATCAAGGGCGCGACACCCAGCCTTCGCGAGCCAAGAAAACGTCCAGCAAGTCCTCGGCAAAGAACAAAGCAACAAAGAAGAAGGCAAAGGCACCAGCGAAGAAGAAGGCGAAGAACTTTGACTTCACAGGCGACGAAATCGACGTCTCGCGCATTCGTCCCGACGGCACTGCCATCTTTGGTTTGGAGGGGCTGAATCACGCGAGCCTCATTCGCATCCGCTCCGAGTTCATTGGCGAAATTGTGAAGTCAGCGGAAATGCTCTGAATTCGAGGAATTGGGAGGCGTGAAATGCTGCCTCCTGCGGTTGTGTAGCACGCAAATCAGCGAGAACCTCCGCGGCATGAAACTTCGATTTCTTGTCCCTACACTAGCCGCACTGCTTGTTGTCGGCGCCTGCGACAAAGGCAAAAAGAAGGAGGGCAAAAAAGAGCCCCTCGCTGCCGTTGGTGAAAGCGCCAAAGAGCTTGTCGACACGGGCGCTCCAATGGCCAGCGACGCGCCGGCACCCGACGTAACAAAGAGCAACGAGTTGTGGGCAATCGCGCCGGCAAATACCGTCATGGGTGTCGTTGCGTCCCCGGGATCCGCCGCCAAGCTGCACTCGATGATGATGAACGTCATTGCCACGGCAGAAACGCGGCCGATGGGCGCCAAGCTACTCGCCGAGTTGCGCGAGGAGTCGAAGAGCGAAGTTGTTGACGTGCTCGATCCAGCTTCGATCAGCGGCGCCGGCATCGACATGGCAGGCTCCGCCGCCGTCTTTATGGTGGCAAAGAAGCAGGCCTATCTGATCTTGCCCGTTACCAATCGCGAAGCCTTTCGCAAGGTAACCGAGGGAACCCTCGAAACCGTTGACGGCATGGAAGTCGACCAAATTGAAGAGGACCTGGTCTGCGCACCAAAGAACGACCGCTACCTTTGCGCATCCACCGTTGCTCTCCTCAAGGAGTTCGGCGGCAAGGCAAACTCCTCACTCTCCAAGCGCGTTGCTGAGCTTCCTATGGAGTATCGAGGCCACGCCGAATTTGTCATGGACATCCCCGGCATCAAGAAGGTCGACGACGATTTTGACGCTGACTTCGACGGACAGATGACCGATCCACAACTCGCCATCGGAGCCATTCGACTTGGCAATGGTTCGGTAACCGTACGCGGTTGGTTCCAAGTGAAGCCACTCGACAAGGTTGCAGCGGCGGCAGCAGTTCCCAACACACTCGCCACCGCACTGAGCGCTACAAAGCCCTCAAGTCTCTTTGGCTTCCGCATGCCCATGGACGCCATCATTGCTGAGATGCCCGGTGGCAATGACGATATTGCCGGCCTCAACGTGAAGAAGGATGTCATGGGCAACTTCACCGGCGAGTTCGTTGGCTACACACCGCAAAGCGATGGGTTCTGGGGGCGTATGGCCATGGGACTCAAAGATCCGGCGCCGTTTAAGACGCTGCTCAACATGGGCTGTGGCATGGCTCCAGCTCTCGGCATTCCCGGCATCACCGTTACTCCGGCCGATGGCAAGTGCTCGGCGATGATCGACGTTGCAAAGCTTCCACTTCCCGACAAGACCATCGCTGAGATGTTCAAAGAGCCTGTCTCGGTGATTGCCGAAGTAAAGCCGGATCGCTTTGAGATCACGCTTGGCAAAGAAGCTCCAGTGAATGGCAAGTCCATTAGCTCGGTGGGCTCGGAACTCTTGAGCAAGTCATGGAACTTCTCCATGTGGACAGAAGGCATGGGCATCGCGAGCGGCATGGAAATTCCCTGGGGCAAGATGAAAGATGTACCTGCCGACGATCTCGAAGGCGTCAAACTGGGTGTATGGATGTTTGCTCACATCTACGAAATCGGCATGGCTGGTGGCGTGCGCGACGATGGCATTCACGGCGTCATGCACGTTGCAACGTACGCGGGTGACAAGCCAGAGGCCTACAAGGCGTACCAAGCTGCCGTCGCTAAGACGCTCACCGGTGCGACCGCAACCCCCGAGTTTGAATCCATTCGCGAGAAATGGCCCAACTCAATGGCAGCTCGCGGTGGCACCGGCGCAGGTTCGGTCATGATCACGGGTGTGACCGGTGTGCTCGCTGCTGTCGCGATTCCCGCCTTTATGAAGTACCAGCAGAAATCGATGGAAGCTGCTGAGATGTTCGAGGAGCGAGCAAGCGAGATGCAGGCAATTGAAGAGGCTGCTAGCAAGAAGTAGCCTAGCGCTCCGATGGAGCATGGATCGCGCGCACAGGCCCAGCCCGTGCGCGCGTTTTGGTTTCGGGGGGCCATCGCCGAGTCTGATCTTTTCGATGGCAAGGCCCTCTGGGACCGGTAGGCTCGAAGGTATGGTCGCTTCTGCACGTCTTCGAAGTTGGGCTCAGCAACACGCTTCGCGGCGCACGCGCGCACGCGAACTGCTGTCCCAGGTTAGCCAAGCAATGGTGACGCCAACGCTGCACGAAGTCGACATCGCCTTGAGCCGACTGCCGAAGAGTATGCACGGCCTGTCGATGGTTCAGCTCACCGATGTGCATATCGGCAACACCATCGGCGCTGACTTTGTGCACGCTGTGGTCAATGCGGCCAATGCAGCCAATCCCGATGTGATTGTGATTACCGGCGATCTCGTTGATGGTCCTGTCGACGCACTTCGAAGTGCAGCGGCGCCTCTCGCCAATCTACGCGCCCGACACGGTGTCTTCTTTGTGACCGGAAACCATGAGTATTACTCGGGGGTGGATTCGTGGCTCGCCTATCTAACCGAGTTGGGAATACGAGTTCTTCGCAACGAGCGCGTTCGCATTGCAAATGGTTCGGACTACTTTGATTTGGCAGGCATCGATGACTATCGAGCACACTTCTTTCCCGGGCACGGTCCTGACCTAGAGGCCGCCCTCGCTGGGCGCGATCCGAGCAAAGAACTTGTGCTGCTCGCGCATCAGCCGAAACACGTGCACCTAGCGAAGAAGCACAACGTCGGCCTGCAACTCTCAGGGCACACCCATGGCGGGCAAATTTGGCCCTGGCATTACGTGGCGAAAGCGAGCCAAGGAGGCCTCTTGGCGGGCCACTCGCGCCATGAGCGCACGCAACTCTACATAAGTCGCGGAACCGGCTACTGGGGCCCTCCTGTGCGCCTCTTTGCCAAGTCGGAGATCACCCGAGTGACGCTCTCGGCTGGTACCGTTGCCGCATGAAGTGGACACGCGAGCGAGTTCCCAATCAGAGCGGCAAGCTCGCCATCGTCACCGGTGCCAACTCGGGCATCGGCTTTGTGACCGCACAGGTATTGGCCGAGAAAGGCGCGCGCGTCATTTTGGCGTGCCGAAGCCAAGAGCGCGCGGATGCCGCCCGAGACAAAATTCTCCGCACCGCACCCGATGCGGATGTGAGCGTTAGCCTACTCGACCTTTCGAGCCTTGCATCCATTCAAGCATTCTCCGAGCGCACACGCGACTCAGAAGTTCTCGTAGACCTTCTTATCAACAATGCCGGCATCATGATGCCACCCAAACGCACCGAGACTGTTGACGGGTTCGAAATGCAGATTGGGGTAAATCACCTGGGGCACTTTAGTCTCACGGCCCAACTCCTACCTCTTCTGAACAACGCCCCCGCCGCTCGCGTTGTCACCGTCTCAAGTCTTGCGCACTACAAGGGCCGCGTGCATCTCGACGATTTAAACTTCGAACGTCGCAGCTATTGGCGGATTGGCTCGTATGGCCAGAGCAAGCGCGCAAACCTGCTCTTCACCTTCGAACTCGATCGCCGACTACGCCAAGCTGGGGCTCGAACCATCGCCGCTGCCGCACATCCCGGATGGACCTCGACCGACCTGCAGCGCAACATCCCAGGAGCTGGGCTCTTTAACGCCGTCATGGCTATGACACCTGCACAGGGCGCCTTGCCAACCCTGCGAGCTGCCACCGATCCAGACGTGCAAGGCGGCGACTACTTTGGGCCCAAAGGCATGTCGGGAACCCGCGGCTATCCCGTGCGCGTGGATTGCGCGAAGGCGGCGAAAGACCCAGCGCAGGGCGCCAAGCTTTGGACGCTGAGTGAAGAGCTGACTGGACAGTCGGTATCGATGGAAGGCCTTTAGCGGCCACGACTCGTCGGCACGATCTGTCCATGGCTTGCGCGACGCTGTACTTGCTCGTGGGCAAGCGCAGCGGACCGGTCTCAAGGAAGCAATCAAGCTCCCTCAATCCCGGTCCTATCCCCGTATGTCGCTGCTACTACTTTTTCGGATAGAGAAACGGCCCAATAATCCAGCGATACATGAACTTCATGACAACGCTGTCCCAGATGAGAGTTGGCGCCTTGGCCTCACAAAGGCTCCACCGCTGGCTTTCAGGGGTTTCTCCGGTGAAGGGAGAATACCCAGGACACTCGTCGCCGATTCCGATACGCAGCGTGTCGAGTTGGTCAGGATTATAGGTGTGCGGACAGTTGTCGCATGCGTCTGGAATGGTGTCGCAATCGACATCAGACTGATTCGCACCCATTTCGGGGCAGTAGTAGGGAGCTAAGACATTTGCGTAGATCCTAGCAATGTGGCTGTCCTTGTTCGCGAGCGCAAATCTCGTAGTCTCGTACGGGTAGTACGAATCTTCGTTCTCACTCGCAAGCTCGCTCCAGTTCGGCAAGGCGCCGTGCCCAAAGTCCTGCGGTACCACGCGGTCCACGTACATTCGGTGTGAGTGCGCTCGGCGATGGGGAGGAATCATTGCGGCCCACTGTGAATCAGCATCTGGTGGCATCACTGGCGAAGCTTCCCAGGGCCGAAGGCCATAAGGCCGCGGTTCCATACTTGGGGCGACTCGAAACTGCGGACTTGGAGCGTAGTTGTAGAGCCCTGGGTCGGTGGAGGCGTACTCGTCAATCGCCAGATGCTCGATGCCCTCGCTCTCGCCCTCAAGCACAGGCTTCTCGCCGATTGCCTTTCCACACTCTGGAATAATCCCGCCTTCATCGACGATCGAATCTAGGTACGCAGGGCTCCAGTCCTCAATATTGCGGCAGTAGTCATCGGGATCATCCAATGAGTAGACCGAGTTGCAGAGAATGTTCCATCCGGTACCTCGACACTCGTTGGCCTCTCCAGGCTGGTAGCCCTGAGATTGGAAGAAGGACTGCAGGAAGGTTGAGCGATTGGTGTCGATGGGATCGACATCGTAGGCAGCAGCGAACCCACCTGTCATCGGTGCCGCATTGCCATGGACCGCTAGCGCGTAGAGCCCCGCGGGCTCGCCTTCGTTTAGCTCGCCAAGGCAGCCCTTCTCTTCCGCTTTGCACTCAAGTGGTGAGCGCATCAAGAGACACTCATGAAGCTTGGTTTCGCAGCTGGAGACACCGTCCCCGAGAATGCTCAGCTTGTTTAGCTGAATGGTATTGTAGAGAGGGTAGAAACGCTCCAAATCAACAGGAATTGGATTGAGCTCATCGAATCCATTCGCTAAGAGTTCTTCGTAATGCCCCAATTCGCGATCAATGGATTCGACCATGGCTGCGGTATCCTCACCCAGCACCTGCTTGAGTACGGGGAATAGCCACTCTCGGAGCGAGACCGTGCCAACAATTGGCTGCGCCGCAGCGGTGCAATCGAGAACCTGACCAATCTGGTCTAGGGCGGCGACATCCACCTGCACCCCACTTGTAAGCAAGATCAGCGCTTCGAGTTGTGGGTAGAATTCCGCCTTCTGCTCGTCCGTAAGGCCGCCATTATCAAGAGCTGCAGTAAGTTCGCGCAGCTGAGTTAGAAGCAATACGGGATCAGAATTATCCTGATATAGGACAGCGAGACGATTTCTACATTCTGCCCGCCAAGCATCTTCGTTGGTCATCGTCTCAGAGGAGATGAGACCAGCGTTTTGCGCCTCTAGAGCGTAGAACGTTGCAAATTCACAGATTGGATCGGCAGCCTTGTCAAACACGACTCCCGCAAGCTCCTGCTCGGCCTTCGGTAGGACAAACTCTGTATAGAGCGCATCCATGACTTTGCAGCTGAGGTATTGGGTCGCGATAACCGCACCTCCGGATTCGACAACATCGACGACTTCTGAGACCGACATGGTGCCCTCGCCGTCCAACACTGCCTCCATCTTGCTCCAGTAGTTGTTCTTGTCGCAGTCGAGAGATCCAACGATCTCGTAGGCCTCCAAGGCCCAGTCGAAATAGTTGTGCAAGCCTAGAAATCGGTGTTGGGTGCAATCGCCGTCTTCGGGAAAGATGCCGCCACAAGATTGGGTGCAGTTCACACCACTCATCGCATCGGCGGTTTGGGCGACAGACTCGTACCATTTGTCTTCGAGGTGAGCGAGAAGCTCTTCACGCTTGGCTCGCAACGGAAGCGTTAGTCCAGGAATCGCGCCCTCTCGAACCACAACCCACAGCGACCAGATCGTCGCTGCCACACCGAACATTGTGAGCGCAATCGGAGGACCAATGAGAGGAATCCCCAGCGCCGTAATGCCTGCAATGATGAGGAATGGCACCGAGTCCGCGAGCATCTGAATTAGTGCGCCGACCGCGGCAACCTCGGCGGCGAGTTGGCACTCAGGGCTGCCCTCTACAGTGCACGAATCCGCAATGTACGTTATCGGCCGTCGAATGCCTTCGAGTGCATCCGCTGACACCTGCATCATGTCGGCGATCACGTAGACAGCGTTGGGAACAAACCCGCCGAGGGAGTACGTGCCAAGGCTTCCTGTTGGCAGATCTGCTGGGTAGCGTCGCTCCAAGAAAAGCTTCTTGTAGATGCCCGCTGTCATTCCGATGCTGTGGGTTTTTAGGAGCGCAGACGGGTCTTTGACGACGTCGTTGAGATTCACGTTGTCGCAAATTAGGTTGTTGCCAATACTCTGTTCCGGCAAGCCTTCACGCAGAGCCCGCAAAGGGCAGCTTGCAGGGTTCTGAAGACAGTTCCAAAGCATGCACTCATTGATGAGGTCCTCTTCATCGTCGGCGTTGAGATCAACAGAGAGCCCCCACTGACCTTCGAGGTAGATGGTCTCTCCATCCGGCCCTTTCACTTCCACGGGTTTGTCACCAGGTAAGAATTGTTCTAATCGCCCCTGATAGCATCCGTTTGGTGCATACACTTCAAGTGCGGCCTGTTCCTGTGGGGAGAGCGCATCAAACACCGAGTCGCGCCCGGCGCGAACGAGTTCCGCCATATCCGAAGGCAAGAGTGCATCATCGCTCTGGCAGGAATACTGCTTCGCTTCGTCTTCATCTAGAATCTTGGTGCGAACAAGAACCTCGACCATAGCGTCGCAACAGGCTTGCTCGGTCTCTGCGGCACATCGAACTTCGAGATCGCGGATGCAATCGCGACGGACCTCGGCGCAGCTATCAACAGACTCACCGGCTGCGATGCAATCGCTCGACTTCGCGTCGCAAACCAGGCGTTCTTCCTCTTCCCCTTTGCACTCAGCGCACGGGAGATTGGGGGCGGATTGCGCTGGGCAAATCTCTTTCCACGGATTGCAGCCCTCAAAGCATCGATCGCACGTATCGGAGAGCTCTGCGCTGGGGGGCGCATCTCCAACGCGCAGCGGATTGCACTGGTCGCAATCGACTGGCATCTCGGTGGTTTCAAGATCGCAAATTGAGGTCGCATCTTCGGCCCAGTCCGAGCCCACGGGAGGACAGCTCTCTCCCGTCATCTGCGGTTCGTACCGAGCGTCTATGTATTTCTCGATTGCATAATGGGCAAGCTCTTCACTCACGCCATTGGCAACCGTCTCAAGTTCAGCCGGCGGCGCCCTTCGACTCGAAGCAAGGGAGAAGGGCTGGCCGACGATTTCATTGACCCAAGTGTGCGCCTGGGAGTCGCCAGCAAAGTGCATCAGGTAGCCTTGGGCAAAGGCAATGGCCGCTTGCCGCTCCGCCAGAAGACTTCGCAGAAAGGGATCACGCTCCATCTCCTCGCGGGTCGCACCGCGAAGGGCGAAGTCGTTCACCGTAAGGGCACGCTTCATGACTTCGTGCCCGTAGTCGATGCTTCGCCATTGCGGCATAAAGTGATGCAGCGGTAGCAGAAGCCGATTGTAAAGAGTATCTCCCACCACTGAGCGCAGCATTCCCAGGGTCTCGAGGTTGGACTGGCACTCTGCGTTGCAGGCGGGGTCGGCGGCGTCGGGGACGCCAAATATGTCCGGAATCACGCCGAAAGAAATCGGCTCGAAGCGACTGTGATCAACGTGAATCGCCAGCTGCCCGAAAGCCGCATCGGGCCAAGCATCGGGCCCGAACGATCCCGCGCGAACGTATGGGCCGAGGTTTGCCAAGTCGTTGAAGTGCTTCTTCTCACCGTCCAAGACATAGGTGCCAACGAGTGGCGTCTCGCCGATGGGGATTTGCTCCGGAGACAATCCGGGCAGACAAATATGCGAGTCGGCAGCGTCCGCAAGCGCGGAGTTGGCTGTCAGCGCATGGGTACGGGGTTTCCACGCCTTGGCTTCTGGAAGCATGAACGTAAAGGCCAGAATGCCTGCGATTAGCGTAGTTGCGGTGGTGTGTTTTTTGTTCTTCATGATCTTGATCTCTCGCAAGGAGGGCATTCACAGCCAGTGTGAACGAGGCGCAGATACCCAGGGATGGCCAATATGACGATCCCTAGGTGATTCTCTTACGCTGCTAGTTAGTCGAAGGGATTCTCAAATTCAAAGAGGGGACCTGGATCGCCCTTGCCCTCGGCAAGCTCATCACAGAAGCTGCTCACGTCGGTGTCAAACTCCACGTCGGCATCGGGGGCTGCCTCGCCAACGTGGGTGGCGCAGAGATCATCCATGGCACAAACCGGCGGTAGAGTTCCGCTGCTCGCTGCGGCAAACCCACAAATGTCATCAATGCCGATGGCCCATTCGCTCATGCTCACGGAATCCGCGTTGTCGACGCTTCGGCCCGCGGGCAGAATGTAGCCAGAAGGGAACGGTAACTCGGGGTTGATGAGAAACTGGGCCGCTACGCGGAGCGTGTTACTGCCCACCTCGGTTGAGCAGATCCAAGGGATGATGCCCTTCATGCAAAACGAGTGTTCGACTCGGAAGCCTCCAACCTCTCGGCGTGTCGTCGCGCCAAGGCGAACAAAGCGGGGTCGAAATTGCGGAATCTCGTGCTTGAACGACTCTCCACTTGCGCAGAATGGGCCATCACATTGGACGTGCCTATTGGCAACCTCCTTGGTATCGCCGCAGACGTCGGGACGAATGCAGTACGGCTCTTTGTCGACGGTCACAATGCCGTTGCGACCACCGAGGGTTGCCTCGATGTAATCGTGAACCGCGTATACCGCTTTGGTGTCAGGGTCGGCGAAATACGGCGTGCCATACGAGACCAATTGCCCGCGCATGCCCGTCACTTCGCCCTTTTCGTTTCGGACCGGATCGGCATGGAGTTTCTCTCCAAGGAACTTGAAGAGATCCTTGTGTGAGTCAAAGGTCATGCCCTTCTCACTCATCATAAATACATCTCGTCCACCGCGAGCATCGACGATAAGGTCGCCAGGCTCTTTGCCTTGCGTCAGCTCAGGCTCTGTATCGTACGTTTGTGTAATTGGCTCCCTGGCCTCGGCAACGTCGTTTTCAGCCATCTCGCAGCCATACGCGCTGGCCATAAGGGCAATCATCGTTACCGCGAGTAGGTTCTTGGTCTTGTGCATAGTCGTCTCCTAAATTGGGGGTGAGATCTTCGCTACGGAGACCAGACACGTCTCGCGGCACGCTGTCTCAAGGTTTTTTCATCGAGCACAGCGGTAGCGACACCACTCTCCTGTGAGAGTGGGGAACGCCATCAATCGCAGGCCTCGATGCCTGGAATACCTCTTAGAGCTGCAAACTAGTTGCCGCCAGAGAACGGATTCTGAATTTCAAATTCTGGCACCGCAATGGCATCGCAGAAGTCGCTAATGTCGGTGTTGAAGCCCACAGGGCCACCTTGATCCGCATCTGCATAATGGGCCGCACAGACGTCATCAATCGAGCAGACAACCGGCGGCGGATTGTCGATGTTCGCCGACCCAAAGCTGCAAATGCCCGCGGGTAGGCCATCACCGCCAATGATGCCAATTCCCCATTCCGCCACGCTAACGGACTCAGCGTTTTGGACGGTTCGAGGTCTGGGCGAGCGGTAGTCAAGTGGCGGAGGGGTTAGTGGATTAAAGCGAAAGCCGGCGCCTACCCGCAGTGTGTTGCCGCCCTCTTCGGTTGAACAGATCCAGGGAATGGGACCGTTCCAACACAACGAGCGCTTGACCGTGTAGCCGCCAACTTCTTGGCGTGTCACTGCCCCGACGCGAACGAAGAATGGTCGCAAGGGCGGTGCCTCGTGTCGAAACGACTCACCACTGGCGCAGAACGGTCCTTCGCAAACCGTGGCCCGAGACCCAACCTTTTTCGTATCACCGCAGATGTTTGGGCGGATGCAATACGGCTCTTTGTCCACGGTCATAATGCCGTTGCGACCACCGAGGAGGGCTTCAATATAGTCATCAACTGCGTAGACAGTCTTGGTGTCGGCGTCGGCGAAGTACGGTGTCCCATAGGAAACCAATTGCCCTCGCATGCCCGTCACCTTGCCCTCTTTGTTCAGGACCGGATCGGCATTGAGTTTCTCGCCAAGAAATTTGTAGAGGTCGCCTTTGGAATCAAAGGCCATTCCTTTTTCACTCATGACAAAGACATCGCGCCCACTGCGTGCGTCGACGATGAGTTCTCCAGGCTCCTCGCCTCGCTTGAGCTCGGGGGTGGTATTGAGTTTTTGCGTAATGGGCTCTCGAGCCTCAGCAACGTCGTCTTCGGCCATCTCACAGCCAGACGCGCTGGCCATCAGCGCGATCATCGATACGGCGAGTAAATTCTTTGTCTTGTGCATAGTCATCTCCTTATTTGGGGGGAATGAGGTCATTGCCTCAGAGACCAGACACAAGCCCGTCCAGGCTGTCTCAACGTTTTTTTCAAGCACAGCATTGCGCGCGACGTGAGCAGGGTTTCGCCGCAAGCGACGCCGCAAATTCCGCTGCAAGCGACGCCCGGCGCCGTGTGAGAAGGTGGTTGCCCGCCACGAGACTTCTCACTCGAACCAGCAGTGCATTCTGTCGGCGCCTCCCTCCCGCCTGCGAGGCGCCCCTAGTCGGGAATGACTTCTTGCCACAGGGTCGGGCCGAGTTCCCAATAGGCTTCACAGACACGGACGCAGGTTTGCTCGTAGCACTGTTGATCGAGCGATGCCTTGCAGTGCTTTCCGTAGGTCTGCTTCCATCGTTTGCCGCTCTTCTCATAGCAGCGGAGGAGTCCATCACTGCACTCAATTTCGATTTGGTAGTGCTCGTCGCCGCAACAATGGGCGAAGCCCGGTTCGACGCCAGCGCTGAGCTCGACATAGCTGCCGTCTTCAAGCTGGACGATCCGGGGCGCAGCAGGGGGCGTTGCCAACGCAGGCTCCGGAGCCTTGGGCGGAGGAGATGGCGGCGGCGGGGAAGCGACGCAAGCAACGGCCCCCACGAGGAGTAGAGCCATCGCAAAATAGGTTCGAGCCGCCGAACGTATGCACGCTAGGTCGGGAGGCAACATCAGGCTTGGACTCAACGTTGGCAATTGGATCACATCAAGCGCGGCCCGGAATCCGCAGCGCTTCATCATACCGGATCGGTGAAGCGCAGGGAGCAAACAAGTCGGATCGCGAACTCGTGGATCGCTGTGAGCGATTCGACCTTTTGAAGAATTCTTGCTACTAGATGCCATGCATCAGCGTTCCAACCAGTACATGCGCTGGGTTTCCGCACTCCTTCCGCTTTCCCTGCTACTCGCGACGGGCTGCAAAGAAGGCAGCAAGGCGGCAGTAGAAACGGGAGCGAGTTCTGTGCAAAACGACGACGCTGCGATCAGCGAAGCTACGGCCAAGCCCAAGCTCGAGGAGGCTCCCACGCCGCGTGTTGCGGCGGGTGACAAGGCGCCTGACTTTGAACTGCCATCCAGTACGGGGGGCACCGTGGCCTTGCATTCGGTGCTCCAAGAGTCTGCCGTTGCCCTCGTCTTCTATCGCTCCGCGGTCTGGTGACCGTATTGCAAAACGCAGCTGGTCCAGCTGCAAAACGATGCGGAGAAGTTTCGGAACGCGGGAATTCAGGTTGTGGCCATCAGCTATGATCCACTCGACAAGGTTCAAGCGTTTGCCAAAGAGAACGCCATTCGCTTTCCAATGCTCTCTGATGAATCCCAAGAAGTCATCATTCGGTACGGCTTGCGCACCAAAGATGGCTATTCCACTCCTGGAACGTATCTCGTTGGAAGAGACGGAATCATTCGCTCCGACTTTTTCTTAGACAGTTACAAAAAGCGAGTCACCAATGACGAGCTCCTTGAGGCTGCGGCCAAGATGTAGCCAGCGCTAAGCACACGCAAAGCGCGCCCGAACCGCTTTACATCGGCAGCCCTAGGGCGCGTCGCGGACCGCGGCAATATCGGCTAGGCATTCGGCATCGAATTCCAGAGCGTCCTCATTGCCACCGATTAGACGGTCGCGAAGCAGATCGACCGCAGCCTCCCCCTCGTAGGCCCAGTACATGACACACGCATCGCTAACGTCGTGTGCACCATGTTCTTCGTCCTGATGATCGTTGACCATCGACAAACCGGTGTTGACAAGGCCGAGCAAGTGCCCCACTTCGTGCAACCAGATCGAGAACTCGGCACCCTCGCACAACGGCTCTTGCAACAAGGGGGGCGTGACACCGGCGCTGCAAGTATCTTCGATCGATTGCTTGAACATCACGAGGTGGGTGTTCGCCCAAGCCAGCCCCAGGATTCGACCAGAGTTCGTATCGCGCGCGGAAGAGCCGTCAACGAAGAGAACGTGCATCTTGATCGTGTCTTCGTCGACAGCGAGATCAAAGTTGTCATCAGCAAGAGCAAAGAGTTCCGCGTCTGTCCATGCATGGTCTTCTCCGAGACTGACAAGCGTTCCATCGTTGACGACAGAGATTCCCTGAGGCTTGTCGAGAATCGATTCGAGTTGTCCAAGCAACTCGCTTTGCGCTCCTGCCCGCGGTTCAAAACCCGGCACGGAATCGATTTCCAAAACCATCTTGGAGTACTGGGTCGAACGGATGTATTGCGCTACTCGACTCTCCTCGTCGATCACAATTGTTGCATCGCGTTGCCCTCCTGGCGCCGCATCGCGAACGCTTGAACTATCGCCAGAACAGGCGGTAAGGGGGACTAGGAGCGCGAATCGGAGAAATTGAAGTTTCATAGGATGTTCTGAGCAGTCGCTAGCGTCGAGACGATCGTATCGCGTTCGACCTATACGAGTTTGCCTTCTTCGTTCGCCGACCACGCTTTTTCGCTGCCAACCCGCACGTGGGCAGCTGCATCAGTACGGGTCGGCCGAAGGGCCCGCAGTCGCCAGCGTCGACGAATTGCGATTGTACGACCACGCGCTTTCGTCCGTGGAAGTGGCTGCCCTCGCCGGCCGCGGAGACCTCGTCCTTTTGGCCCGCGACCGCAGCGCGGCACGATCGTTCGACGCGCCGAAGTGCTTCATGCAAAAAGGCGGCAGTCGTCGGCCACCTCGGCTAATCGCGTGACTCTCGAAGGTCGTGTACGAGTTGTTCCCAGACTTCTCGTGCGAGTCCGTGGGTGCCATAGAGTCGGAAAATCATCTTGCCCTCCTCGGCTTCCAAGATATGAATGTTTAGCGTCGTTGGGGTTTCGCTGAGTAGCTTTAGGGGAATCCAACTCCCCTTGGTGATGTTCGCCTCGGTTTCAAGAATTCCGCCTTGAAACGCCGCTGCACGAATCTGCACGGGAAACACACGTCCTCCAACAACCACAGAAGCTCGCGGCAGGACGCTGATGGGAAGTGGCTTGGGGGTCGTGGTTGCGGCAGTCATCATGGGTACTTCTCCTGTGCGATGAAGGTGCTCTTGAGAGTTCGCGTGCGTCGCCATCTCTTGAGTAAAGACTGTCGCAAGACCTTGGGTAGGCGCTAGAACCGGCTTGGGTAGACCTTGGGTAGGCAACCAATACCCATGCTCCAGGCCCTCTATTCAGGTACCTTCTGCAACGGATCGCGGCGCCCGTGGGCGCGCACATCCGAGTGGCTGCTAAATGCAAGGCTCGTCTCCTGACTGTGTGAGAGGCCGCACTGTGCCAATACGGTGTACTCTCTCGAACTGCGCCACGCCGATGTGCGCCGCCAACCCGATTGGATAGAACGTATGGCCAAGACCTATGTCGTAGAACGCTCGCAGATTATTAATGCGGCTCCGGAAGCGCTATTTGAGCAGATCGCAAACTTGCGCAACTGGACCCGTTGGTCGCCGTGGGAGAAGTTGGATTCGAACATGGAGAAGTCCTACGAAGGCGAGGACGGAATCGTTGGCTCGACCTACGCATGGAAGGGCAACAAAAAGGTAGGCGAGGGCAAAATGACACTGGCGAAGCTTGAGGGTACTGACGCTGTGACCGTCGAGCTTGCATTCATAAAGCCGTTCAAGGCCTTGAGCAGCTCGCGCTTTGCACTGACACCGGAGGCCAACGGAACGAAGATCGTCTGGACCATGACAGGGCAGCACAACTGGCTCTCGAAGGTGATGGGAGTCTTTATGAACATGGATAAAATGCTCGGCAAAGACTTTGATGAAGGGTTGAACAACCTCAAGACGCTTGTCGAGGCCTAGGGCGTTGTAGCGTTTGCGAGAGGCTTGGAGCGGCCCGGACCAGACCACAGCCTCTGTCTGGAACGCGCCATCGGCCCGCGACGCCTCGGGGAGCGCAAGGACGCACCGCTAGAGCGGACAAGAGGCCACAACGACGGTACCCGCTGGAGCGGTCGTTCCGCGCCTATCGATGACAACTTCGGTGAGCGCGCCTTGGCAGCTTGCCGAGTTCTGCGTGATTTGCGCGCAGGCCCCAAACGATGCGGACTCGCACAAGGGCAGGTCTTGCACGATTTCCTCGTCGGTTTCACCAAGGTTGGCGACATCGGCGAAGGTGCACTCTTCGGGCTCCGGGCTCGAGAGACACAGGCCGCTCAGCATTCCGTACATGTTCTCAGCAGCCGCAGTCAGGTCCACGCCTTCGCAGATTGACGACGGCGCGGGCATCCCCATACGACCCGCCAAGTCGGCGATGCGCACGGCAGGATCCGCGATGGGGCCGCCATTCCCAAGTCCACACGCGGGTTCGAGTCTGGGCTCGCCATCGTTGCTGCCAACGACGACTGGGCCAACGCCGGCAATCGCAAAGAACGCCACCGGGACCGACGGCCCCTTCAGATTTTGGAGAAACCGCGCATACTCCTCGGTACCATACATGTACTGCGAGTTTTCCCTAGCTCTGCAATCGTCCCGAGACCCGGGTTCTCTGGGATTGTCGGGGCTGCACTGAACTCCAAACTCGAAACAGCGAAACGACGCAAGCGGCCCCAGGGCACTGTCTACATTGTCCAAGGCAGCGTCAGTGTTAAACATTGCCAGATCTTCGGTGGAGCAATCGTCCTCGTCGGTCAGCACAATTACCGCGAGCATGGCATTGGGTCGCAAGAACCCCTGGTTCTGAGCGTTGCTTCCGTTTAGCGCACGACGCATCGCTTCCAGGGGTTGCTCAAAACCGCAACCCGATGAGCCCAACTCGGCGATGCAACTGAAGGTGTCGGTCAATGAGCCGCTGTAGTTTTTGGTTCGACTACCATCACTATTGGCGACATCATTGATGTAGCGATCGCTCGGTACTTCGCAGGCGCCCCTCGCAGTATTCTGCAAGAGACCATTGTCGCCACTGTTTTCACAGCCAGCAATTCCTCCTGTGCCGGCTCCGACGTTCGTTGAGACGACTCCGATGTGCAGGTTTGGTAGGCCGCCTTCGAGTGTGCTGAGGCGCTCGGCAAACGAGGGGAAACTCGCTACTAAGGCCGCCTGCGCATCGCGCATGCTATTTGAGTCGTCCACAACAAAGAGGACATCAACGTCTCGTATCACAGAGCCCAAGATCTGAGTCCGCCGGTCTTCTCCGACGCACACATCGGCGCGACACGTTAGGCCGTCGTCGCACTGGTCATCAGGTAAGCACGCCCAGCCCTCGGAACCAAAGCTTGGCCCAGAGCGCCCACCACATGCCGCAAGAGCTGCAACGAGTGCCGCGACAATGACATGGCGATTCATCCCACGAACGTACCAGAGAACCCCGACCGGGTTTTCGGCACAAGCCTCGTGCAAAAGGGCTCAGAGCCCTAGTCCTTGGCCGGGCGTTCGCGGACGAGTTCCCACTTGATCACCCGCTCCTCTCGCTTCGATTGCCACTCGGTGAATCGGCGATGGAGCCGCTTGGCAAGGAGGTCGTAGTTATCCCAAGTGTCCTCGACGCCAAAGAGGGTCTCATCTTCTGGGGCCAGAACTTCGGCGTAGTCTTCTAAGTAGTGACCGCGATCGAAATCGAAGTAGGCCTTGGCGAACGCTGCGGCCTCGGTGCCGAGCATCTCATCCTGCAATATGCCCTGCCAGCGCTCGTAGAGCACAGGTCCTGAGGAGATCCGTTTTGAGAACGCCTCGGTGTCCTCTTTAACCGTCTCAGAAAACTTCTCACTCAAGAAGCCCTTCTCGATAAGCCAACCAACGAACATGCCGGTGTGCACGAACGCCTGTTTGGCCGGCAACTCCTCCTCGGCGATTGTCTTTGTGTGGTAGTCGGCTCGATCGTAAATGCCATCGAAGGGAGGAAGCTCATCGCGTTTCTCTTCGTCCATCAGGGCCGCTATCGCTTTGAGCCCCAAGGGCTTGCCGGGATTCACCAAATCGATGTCGTATTCGAAGCTTCCTGCGCTGGCCTTGAGATTGAAGCCCAGGGAGGGCGTGACCTCAAAGGCCAGGTCAATCGAAAGGCTGCCAACCTCGGCGGCCGGGAGCCGAGAGATCACATAGGTGCCAACCGGTGCGTTGGCTTCGACTCGATTGGAGGCGCCTTGCACAACCCGAATCGTGAGACTCTGTTGATTCTCGACGGAGTTGGAAATCTCGACGACTCGACGAGTTGGAACCTTTGTGCCAGCGCCGATGATCTCGACCAAGCGCTCGCCCAGAAGAATCTTGAGCGGCAACGGCAGACGCCCCTCCTCGGCCTTGTGATCGACAACGAGCGGGAGTTGGTAATACGTCATGGCGCTCAAACTAGCCGCTCGACTCGCAAGAGGGCAACAGCCTGGTTGCCCGTAGCTACGACATTCGACGGCCTACGGCTCCATCGCCCAAATGGCGAGGCCCGAATCGCTGGACGATGGCGCAGTCACTGAGGAACCTCCTATGGCGTGCGGCATGCACGCCCCCGTGAGGCATGCAATGGGACGAAACGCCATGACGAGCGCTAGTTGAGGAAGACCTGGCCAGCCTGTACCCAAGCTCCGGCGCTGTCTTGCTCGAACAACCAGCCAAAGCTCGCATCGTCGATGTCTTGCCAGTAGGCGAGCACGTAGAAGTTGTTGTCGTGGGTGTTGCGCACGCGGCCGAGGTGAAGCCTGCCCTTGCGGTTGCCCCCAAGCTCAAGCGGTTCACCAAAGTACTGGTGCTGCAGGCAGCAGTCCCAAAGGTTGGTAAAGACCTGAGACGCAATCTCTTGCCAATTGTCCGGATCTTGCGACACCGCAACATCGGTGAGAACCACGTTGCTACCGTCGTGAGATACGAACCCCGAATCCACGACACGCTCGGCCTCCCAACGCTCGCCGTAGGCTAGGAAGTAGTACAGACCATTCTCATCGAATGCCACGTAAGGCAACCGATACGAGCTGACCTCCGCACAGCCGCAGCGGGCTCCTTCCAGCGGGCACCAGCGAATACCGATTTCGTCGTGAATGTTCTTAGCTACCGAAGGGCCGACGCCGTCGACGGCGGCGAGCTGTGCCAGTGTCTCGAAGGGACGAGCGAAGTTGAGCCTGCCGGCGATCACCGGACCGATTCCTGTAATGCTTGTCAAGACATCCTGCGGCGCCTGATTGACCATGTCGAGCGTATCGTGTGCATCGAGGCTTGAGAATTCCGTCCCCTTCACAGTTGCGCCATCGGCCGAGCAGGTCTCCCAGGGGGCGACGAAATTCTTCAGCCGCTGGAGCGCGGAGTTGCCCACGTAGGACGCCGCTGCCAGCTCCTGCATGTTGGCGCCGAGCGAGGATGCGATGAAGGGGCGTGAGGAAACGATCGCCCGGGCGGCGCGCGCGTCGAGGCCGATATCAATATCGAGGATCTCGAAGGATGCGCCATTGGCGATGGCCAACACACCCTGTGCCTCTGCCAGGCTAAATGCCACGCCATCGTATTCGCCAGCAACACCTTCGCCATCGTCGGTGACATAGCCAAGCGAGGTTGCGTGGGCGAGCAGTTTGGACAGCGCCGAGTTGCCGACCCATGGCACCGCATCGAGTTCTGCCATCGACCAGAACAAGGCATCGTCACTCGTGCCGCAAATTGCATCCACACCATCCCGGTGGCTCACGATGCGCGTCGCTGCTCGGGCGTCGAGCGCTGCATCGTCATCGAGAACCGACAAGCTGGTCGGGCAATCGTTGACGAAGCGCAAAACGCCATCTTCCTCGAGCGACGTGAGCGCTTGTGAGAACCCTCCGTTCCTTGTGTCGAGTTCGTCTGATTCGCCGCACGCCGACGTCATCATCGCCAGGGCCAGGGTTGCTATGGTCAAGGTGGTCTTCACAAATGCTCTATAGAGCAAGAATGAATCCAGCGCTTGCCGGTGTGGTTTCGGTCGGATACGGCGCACGTGTCCAAGCGAGATTGTCGTGTCCGGCGACGACGGCAACTCGATCCGCCACCTGGCGGCGGAGCGACCTTTCGAACCACTGGCGCCAGCCTTGGATAGCCCAAGCCAAGACTGTCTCGGGCCGAATCTCGTCACAGGCTATGGCACCGCTGCTCGCGTGGGCTTGGCAACCCGATTGAGTGCATCCAGCTCTTTGAGAGTTCTGACACCACCGAACATCTCTTACCGCTGGTGGCGTCGATGGCTCATTGGTACGACGTGTCGCCCAAATGAGGACACGGCATCGCCCTAAACTTCTGTAGTAGAGCGGTGCTAAAATCCGCTGAATGCCCTTAGAAGTACCGTGTGCCGCCTCTCCTCGCAGATCTTGTATTCTCTCATCGGCACTAGCCGCGAGTGCACTGAGCTGCGCACTGTCCCTTGCAGCCTGCGGCTCGAGCGACGACGATGGCAATGGGCAACCAGGAACTCCCGACAGCGGCAATGTCGCTGTTGTTGATGGCGGCGGCAACCGTGGACGCTGCGTGGGTGAAAACGTCAAGAAGGTTTTTGTCGTCACCACCGACCTGAGTGCTCTGCCCTACGAGAGCCACCTATTCCGCTTTGATCCAGCGGATGTCTCGTACACGCACATTGGTGAGTTGAGCTGCCCAGGATCGTTCTTGCGCACCATGGCGGTCGACCGAGATGGCCTGGGTTGGGGCAGCATGGGCGATGGCTCGCTTGTTCGTATTGACACCGAGACCGCCGATTGCACCGCCAGTGGCATGGAACTCGAACAGCACTCCATTAGCCGATACGGCATGGGCTACGCCACGCTCGGCGAAAGCGACTCAGAAAAACTCTATATCACCGCAACCGGAAGTGACTGGTCCGGACAGGCGAACCAACCGTATCGCAAGCTCGCCGCGATCGATACAAATACGCTTCTCATCGATCTCATTGGCGACCTTGAGGCCCCCGTCCCAGCAAATATGGAACTCACAGGAACGGGGGATGGCCGCCTCTTTGGAATGGTTCTCGATGTTCGTGATTTGCGAAACATCATTGTCTCGGTCGACGAACTCAATGCGGATACCGCAGCGACGATTTCTTCAAAGACGGTTCCCTTAGAGGCAAACTCGGGTTTTGCCTTTGCGCATTGGGGCGGCGATTTTTGGCTCTTCACAGAAGCTGACGATGGCAAAGCTCGCGTCGCTCAGTTTGACTTCGAAACCGGAGTCGTTGAGCAGACTGTTGATGTTGATCTGGGTGTCGCCGGAAGTATCGTCGGCGCTGGCGTTTCGACCTGCGCACCGATCCGCATCGACTAGTGTCTACACGAGCAATGCGGGCCTGGCTAGATTGTGAACGCGCCCACAGCAGCTTCGCAACCTTGCCAGTTGGTGGCGATGTTGTGCGGGTCATATAGGTGTTCTTCTGGGGGAAGAATGTCGGGAAAGCCCGACCACTGTTCGGGTCCGTAGAAGTTTCCCGAAGCGGCTTCTTTGTCTGCGCAGGCGCGAATGATTCCCGTTGCGCCATCTTCAGCCGACTGCGCTTGCGCCATAAAAGGGGTATCCAGCTCCATGCCACCGGTTGCGGCGGTGGTGGTCTGCAGGCTTGTGAGCGCCAGCCCTGGATGCGCTAGCAGCGCTTTCACATTGGTGATGTTCTTAGCTTCGAGCTTCTCGTGCAAGCCGTAGGTAAAGGCGCAGTTCGCCAATTTGGTTTGATGATAGCGTTCCCAGCGAGGGCCGCGGATCGATGCGGATTCGCCCGGCTCGCCGTCGCCACCCAAGTTGCCACCGTTCTTGCCAAAGTACTCCGCTGCCAGTGGGCCACCCATTCGTGCCATGGAGCTCTGGTTCACAACCCGAGCGTCATCGCTCTTGAGCAAGAGTGGGAAGAGTTCTTTGGTTAGCAGGAAATGCGAAATGCAGTTGGTTTGCATCTGCACGTCGTAGCCGTCAGTTGTCGCCTGATCCGGCAATGCCATGACGCCGGCGTTGTTGCAAAGAATGTCGACTTTGTCGTGGGTGGACTTGATGGCCTCGATCGCACTTCGAACGCTTGCAAAGTCCTGCAAGTCACATGCAATCGCTTCGAAGTTTCCAGTCGGCACGGCCTCTTTGAGCTTTGCGAGTGCCGCGACCGAGCGCTCGCTTTCGCGATTGAGCAGCACCACCTTGGCACCGAGCTTTGCCAATTCGCGGGCACAGATAAAGCCCGTGCCGCTGGTTGTGCCGGTAATCACCGCAACCTTGTTGGTTAGATCCTGTGTGTGATTCTCGATCACGCTGCCTAAGTGAAGCGTCGTAATTTCTGTTGTCATATCGTTGAATTCCTTTTCCCGTGCGTGAGCCAGAGAGCAGCCAAGCTTGTGGTTGTCTCTTCGATTCCATCATCCTACGGCTGTGGCGGCACACCGTCCTGCCCGATGATCTTGGAGACGTGCCCAATCCTCCAAAACCGCGGAGGAATGCTCGGCGGTTGGCCAAGTCCACCAAGTCCGACCATCGTTGGAATTGACCGCACTAGCGCCCAAGGGCAGCATGCTTCTATGAAGATGAGGCATTGTCTGTGGCTAGTGTTGTTGGCCGGATGTTCGAGAGGCGAGAGCGCTGCCAAGCCAAAGGCTCCGGTGGTGGCAGAGGCCGCAGAGGACGCAGCGACAACAAAGGCCGTAGAGCCCGAAGCCGGCTCCTACGCCATCAAAGTCCGAGGGGAGTATGTGCCTTGGAACTCGTATCGCTTTACCTACAACGCGGCGCCCTTTGTCTTTGGCCAGATACCAGCGGATCAGCGCAAGGTCGTCGTCTTGGAGATCTTGCTTCAACGTGAACTCCTCGCTCAGGCTGCCGTCAAACGCAACTTCCGTGTCTCCGATGAGACCGTGCGCGAATCGATTGAAGCTGGCGAGCTTTACCTTCTCGGCCACAAGGTCGATGGCAAGAAGGTCTACTTTCGAGAAGACGCCTCAGGCGAGACGGAGTTTGCTCCTGAGTACCTAGAGAACCTTGTGCGCGGACGTCTGGGACTTGCAAGCATTGCCGACTTCTACGCAGAGCAGCGGCGGGAACACATGGCGGCGTTTACGCGCGACATGATCGAGAAGTCGGAAACGGTCACCGACAAAGAAGTTCGCGACTTCTACATCGTCCAGAACTCCAACCTCGATGCCGACTACATCAAGTTCGATGTTCGCCACTATCAATCGCAGCTGCGCCTGGACCGAGCGATGGTGCAAGGCTACGTCGACACCCACGAAGCCGAACTCAGAGCCGAGTGGCACAAGACGAAACCCCGATGGGAAAGCGATCGAGAGCGCATTGAACTCAGCATCCTCAAGGTTGCGCGCGATGGAGTAGCACCGAAGGTTGGACGCAAGAAGATTCAGAGTGCGCTCGACAAGATTCGCAAGGGAGCCAAGTTTGAAACGGTTGCAGCCAAGATTAGCCAGGACCGTTCATCCGGGCTTGGAGGCTATGTTGGTTGGCGGCCGGCGCAGGCCATCGGGTACGGCCAAGAGGTTGTGAACGCCTGTGAGGGACTTGCCGCGGGTGCGGTGAGTGAGATCATCGAGACACCATCGGCGTACTACTTGGTTCGCATCGAGAAGCGCTCAGACAAGGGGCTTCACTTTGAGCAGATGAAGTTCAGTCTCGGCATCCGGGCAGCACCAAAGAGCCTGGCACGCATGTTCGCCAAAAAGGCTGCAGAGGACGCTCTGGCATCACCCCTGCCCTTGGAGAAACAGTACCCAGTGCGCAAGCAAGCCTCGCCAAGTATCGATCCAAGCAGCTTGCCGCCAGAGATTCGCGACCAGCTCACCACCGAGCAGTTGGCGCAGCTGATGTCATCAATCCCCGCTGCCGACGCAGATGGGCCTCCAGCGCTTCGCCGAATGCAGAACATCCAACGCGATCAGGAGGCTGCCCCGGATGTCGGATACGCCAAGGAATTTGTGAAGGCACTTTGGGGTGATGTCGCCATCGGTGCCCGGGTGCCCACCGTTTTCGAAGTCGATGATGGCAATGCCTTTGTCGTCGCGCGAATTGCCAAGCGCACCGAGGCAAATATGGCGGCCTTTGCGAAGCGGGCAGACGAGATTCGCGAGGCGCTTGCCGACGGCAAGGGCGACAAGGCGCTGCGAGAATGGGTTGTGAGCGAGTGTCGTGAGCTTCTGGAGTCAAAAGCAGTTCTCATGCCCAATGCCGAGCTTCTTGTTTCAAGCGAGGGCAAAGAGATTCCCTATGAGCCCTGCGCAATGTTGATGGAATAGTCGCGCAACACCTGCGGGCACGAGAGCCAAGTCGTGAGGGATTGAGAGTTCTTCGCAGCCACGCTGCATTGCTTCATCATCGAATCGCCAGTTCGGCAAAACACGCGTATCCTGTAATCGATGGAATCGCGTGAGCATTCGAGCGAGTTTTTGAAGACGCTCAGCGCATTCGACGAAACCGCTATCGATAGCCCTCGAACGAGCATCCGCCGGCTGAGTAACACGGCGCTCGCCTCCGAGATGTTCGAGACCTTTCCCTATCGATCGGATCCAACGACGGTTCTCTCGTTCGATCGACAACTCGGCCAAGGGGGCATGGGGGAAGTCCACTTGGCGAAGCAGCGCTCCACGGGTAGGAATGTTGCGGTTAAGCGGGTTCGCAGAGAGCATCGGGACAATGCCGTCTACAAGCGGGCCCTGCTGAGCGAGGGATGGCTCATGGCCTCGCTTGAGCATCCAAATATTCCGCCGGTGCACGACGTCCTGGTGGACAACGAGGGCCAGCCTCTGGTCATGCTCAAGGAGATTGAAGGCGATGATTGGTTCGCGCTCATGCGTGACGACGCGACCGTAACCAGGCGATTTGGCGAGTCTCTTGAGAATTGGAACCTCGGCGTCTTGACCAAGATCTGCGACGCCATGCGCTATGCCCACAGCGAGGGCATTGTCCACCGAGACCTAAAGCCCGAGAACATCATGATTGGCGAATTTGGCGCCGTCTACGTTCTGGATTGGGGCATCGCCGCCACGCTCAAGCCAGATCCTGAGCAGCGACTGCCCTACTTGGGCGATACCGAACGCCCGGTCGGGACTCCTTGCTACATGGCGCCGGAGCTCCTCGCAGACAGCGTCCACCCAGTAGACGCCCGCACCGATGTCTATTTGATTGGGGGCATGCTCTACGAAGCTCTCACCGGAAGGCCTCCGCATACCGGTACAAGCATGAGGGCTGTTGCGCAGAGCATCGTCTCTTCTTCCTTCGAATTCTCCGACGGAGTCCCCGATGGGTTGGCAGCGATTTGCCGAAGAGCCATGGCGGCAGATCCTGGGGAGCGGTATCAGAGTGTCGATGAGCTGCAGCAGGCGCTGCGCCTCTACCAAAGTCGCCGAGCATCGGAGCTGCTCATGCAGAAAGCTCTGCGCCGCGTCGACACCTTAAAGCTACTGGCCGACGAGGCCGTTGGCCAAGACAGCTATTTGGAGATGGTCACGGTCTTTAGTGAGTGCCGCTTCGGATTTCAGCGAGCAATCGAGCTATCAGGTGAAGACACGCAGGCACAAGACTTTCTCAATGAAGCAACAGAGTTGATGTGCGAGAGAGCGCTTCTAGAGGGCAATTTCGACGCCGCAGCGACATTCCTCGCAGAAGTCGAAGAGCCAAGTGAAGAGCTGGTCGGGCGCGTCGAGGAGGCTCGCAAGAAGAACCGCGAACGCCTTGAGCGCCTCGCCCGTCTTGAGCGAATCGGCGATGCGAAACTCGGCAATGAAAAGCGTGTGGCAGTGGTCGCCCTGCTCGCCATCGTATCCATCATTGGAACCTTCACTCGTGACCTCATACAGAGCAGTTCCGCAAACGTTGTGATCATAACGATTGCTTGGCAGGTCGGGCTGGTTTTCATCTTCACCGCCATCTACAAGCGTTTCGCTCTGGAAGAAACCGAGAACAATCGACTCGTCTTTGTCATCATTCTCACCGCCTTGGTTGCCCAGTTGTTGGTCTCCTGTGCCTCCCTGGTGACGGGTGCCTCGCTTGCGGAGATGGACATGTTTTTTACGGTGGTGTGGATGACATGCGCTGTTTCCGCAACCATCACGATGGGCTGGATCTACGTCCCGAGTTTATTGGCCAGTATCGCGATCCTGATTTTCGTCGCCCTATCACCAGCACACTTTTTTCACGCCGTTGCAGGAGGCGTCCTGGTCATGACGCTAAATTTCGTTGTGGTGTATTTGCTCAAGCTCACGCCTCAAGGCCTGATTCGCGAACGCTCAAAGTCTTGAGCGGTGCCCCGGTAGCGCAGCTTGCCAGCCTCGCAATAGGCGCCCGCATTCGCACCTACGGGCAGTCGGGAGCGCTGATCGTAGCTTCTGCCGCGGAGCTCTCATTTCCCAACGAATCAACGACGACAAGACTCAGCGTAGTGTCGGGGAAGAGGCTTGGAACGTCTTGAAGCATGGCGATTCCCCCGCCGGGAAAACTCTGAGTCCAGTTTTCCATCCCTGTCCTGAATTCACCGTTTTGGACAAGGTTGCCTTGCGCCTCGACCTTTCGGAGCTGCAGGTTGTCAATCGAGAACGCGCCCGCATTGTCGAAGAGGAGTTGCAGCCGCACAGGTGTTAGAGGAGTTGCCGGTGCTATGGACGTGAAGACTGTGCTGAAGAGCTTGGGCTGTGGTGTCGTTTCGAAGTCTTCGTTTAGGCCCAGTTCCGCAAACGTCACTTCTTCAAATAGCTTCACCTTGAATTTGCTGTTGCTTGCGGAGAATGCAACGAACGACAGCTCGTAGGCGAGATCGCCCTCGATGACTAAATCTGTTTGATAGACCTGATTGCTTCCATCGCTATTGCCGAGAGTCACGCTCAACATATTCGGTGCCGAAAACAGCGATGGTCGGAGTGAGAAGCTGATGTGCGTTCCGCCCAAGACATGGGTACTCGTCGGAACCGCCACTTCAGCAACGTTTTCGAATTCTGCTAACTCGGTATCACCTTGCGCGAGCACCCACCGAAACGCTGCGACCGAGGCGCCCTCTGTGGCCGTCGAAGCTTCGGCGTCGATTAGGTAGATGTTGTCGCCGCAGGATGGCTCAGAAACGGAGAAGCCCGCACTCGGCAGAAGACTCGCGTCCACCTTCGGGTTCGCGTCCTCATCCGGGGTAAATTCGCCCGCTGAAAACACAAGAGAGCAACCCGCACAGGCGATCGCAACTCCAAGTGAGAGACACAGGTTCACTGGCAAAAGGGTAGCAAGGTTTGACGCTTTCATGGGGTCCCCGACGCCGCTCAACCGGTGTCCAGACGGTTACAGCTCCGGATCCATGACGTCATCGTCGCCAGGAGCGCGGCCGCCTTTTCGATCTTCGGTTGGATCCATGAGGCCGTGTTTTGCGCCTTTGCCCTGTGATTTTGGCTTTGTCTGGGCCTTCGGTTTGCCTCTTGATTTTGTCTTGCCCTTGGCTCGCCGCTCAGGTTCCACAACGTCCGGCTTGGAGACAGGCTCGCCTGCAAGGTCCTTGTCGGCAACAACGTCGTCTACGAGAACCTCTGAGTCGCTGGGAGCGGCATCGGTACTCGGCTGCAGCGCAGGCGCCGTATCTGCTGCCGAAGCTGCTGCCTTGACCGATGGCGCAGGGCTCGCAGCTGCGGGTGCCTTTGGCGTTTGGGGGTTCGAATCTCCGCCACGCATCGCAAAAAAGAGTACTCCAGCGACAGCGATAGCGGCGCCAGCGACCGAGATGAGTTTCCATGGCAGCGCGGGCTTCTCCGCAACCATCGCAACCGTTTCAAGCGCGCGCCCTGTGCGACCAACGCCCGCAACCTCCGGTGCTACCGCCCGAAGCGCATCGGCAAGTTGCTCGGCAGTTCGATAGCGGCGAACCGGATCGCGCTCAAGACACTTGGCGATAATCGTTCGCAGCTCTGCTGGGACTTCTTCTGAGATCGCATCTGCCGGCGTCCTGCTTTCGTTGACGATCAGCGCGATGACCTCGGGAAGAGTTTCGCCCTGGAACGGCGGCTTGCCCACAAGAAGCTCGTGCAAGACGATTCCCAGAGACCAAATATCGGCGCGGGTATCAACCGTCTTCGGAGATAAGAGTTGTTCTGGCGACATGTAGAGCGGCGATCCCATAAGGGCATTGGTCGCGGTTACGATCATGTCGGGGTCGTTTCCAAGATTCTTGGAAATGCCAAAATCGAGCACTTTGAGCAGGCTCTCCCCTTCGCGGCTTTTGTCGAGAAAGAGATTCGCGGGCTTGATGTCGCGGTGCACGATATCGAATTCGTGGGCCTCGCCCAAGGCATCGCACGCTTGTACGATGTAGTCGATGGCTTCGCCCGACGGAAGCGTTTCTTTGATCGTGAGCAGCTGGGAAAGATCAGAACCTTCCAGGTACTCAATGACAATGTACTTGGCGCCCTCGGGAGTTTCGCCAATGTCGAGCACGCGACACACGTGCTTGCTGCGAAGTTTTGCCGCCGCCCGCGCTTCGCGGGTAAAGCGTGCAACCGCTCCGGGAATCTCCATGATGGCCGGGCTCATGAACTTGAGCGCGACCTTTTGCTGAAGCTCTAGATGCGTGGCACCGAGCACTTGCCCCATGCCGCCCTGCCCGATGAGTTCTTCAACTCGGTACTTATTGTCGATGAGGTCGCCGACCTCGATGCTGATGTGCGACGAGTCGCCTGAGAGGCTGCCAGCGCGGGAACCACCGGGCTGCGATCCGAGTTGTGAGCCAGCAGGAAGCGCGTCCAGAGGAAGCGCAGCACCGGGTTGCGAACCGATTTGGCTCGCGGGCCTAGCTGGTGGCGGAGGCTGCGATATCCGTGTTCGCGCCTCGACTGGACCGGTTGTGGTCTTGTCCAGATTGCTGTTTAGCAGGTTCTTTGAATCACCAGCGATAGCGCGCCCCTCCGAGTAGACTCAGTGTTCCGATGGATGTGATGTCGGAGGCAAACTCGTCGCCGACTCCCGAGGAACCATAGCTCAAGCCTCCGGACACGCCCAGTGTTTCCGCAAGTGCGTACTCGACTTCGGCATTCACACCAAAGGCGAAGTTGCTACCGGCGTCCAATTCGGCGCCTCCGTTGGTGAAGGGGTTGCCCGGATCCAGAGCCGAGAGCCCCAAAAGCCCTAGAGCAATGTCGCCACCAACCCGCAGCTTTGCCCCCAGTGGGTAGCCTGCGCCAACGGTGGCCTGATAGCGGGTCATGAGCAGGGTGGAATCCCCGTCCATAGCCTCATAAGCCATGGTTGCAAGGGTCACGCGGGCGCCGGCTCGCAGCTCAATGTCGCCCAGGGCGTGCAAATAGGTCGCGGCCAACGCCAGTTCAGGTGTGACCGGAGTCGTAACGTCGCCCATGCTCACCATGGCGAAACCGCCGTCGGCAGCAAGTCTCACAATCGGGCCCCGAGGTTCGGATGGCGTGTGCGGCTTGGTTACGGTTGGACGGGTCGTCGTGGGCTCGGGGGCCGAAGCAACGGTGGTGGTCGCGGGCTTGGGGGCAGCCGGCTTCACCGGATCGTCGATTTCGTTTAGCGCGCCCACATCCGAACCGTCGTCTGGACACTCTTTTTGGAGCGCAGCAACATAGCCCTTGATGGTGTCTTCCTGCGAAGAACCGGGTTTCTCCGCTAAGAATCGTTCGTAGAAGAAGAGCGCTTTCTTGCAGTTGCCGATTTGCCGATAGGCTTGGGCAATGTTGTAGAGGTACGCCGGCGCCTCGTGCTCGTCGTAGGCTTTCTTGAAGAGAACAATCGCCTCATCAAAGTCTCCGAGGTTGTACTTTTTCTTAGCCTCTTTGTAGTGCACAGCCGACGCATCTTTGTCGGCATGTACGCGAGTGGGAGCCGAGGCCAAGAGGCCAAAGGCAAGCAGAGAGAATAGTGCGTTGCGAAACATAGATAGGCCTAAGTCTAAGGATGAGCGAAGGAGGTGAGGGTTGTGATCGTTCCGTTGTCGCGGCTGCAGACTGCAATGTCATCAATGCCATCACCGTCGAAGTCTTCGGCAACAAGGCTGAATGGGCGCCCAGCCACCGGGTACGTTTGCGGTGCGGCAAATACGCCGTTTCCAAAGCCCAACATCACACTAATCGAGTCACGTGTCGGGTTCACCGCGCTCAGGTCGGGAATGCCGTCGCCATTGAAATCGCCAATCGCGACGTCTTCGACATTTGCTGGGTCGGCACCAAATACCGTGGGAACAATGAGCGGGTCGGCAAAGGCGCCGCTGCCCTCGCCCAGCAAGACGGTGAGGTCGTTCGTCGCGCGATTTGCCGTAACGATGTCGAGCTTTGCATCGCCATTGAGATCCTCGGTGGCAACACTTGCTGTTGTTTGCCCCGAAGAACCTGCACTGCTTGTGACAAGGGCTGGAGCTGAGAACGAGCCAGTACCGGTGCCTGAGCCGATCAAGACGGCATCCTGATTAAGCCCTGCCATGACAGAGTCCAGGGCTCCGTCCCCTGTTACATCGGCGAGGATGCTCTGCCCCACCACGCTTGGAAGCGTACTGGATGTGAGTGCCGTGAACGCTCCAGTGCCAGTGCCTTCGCCGTAAGCGACTTGGCTGCTTGTGAAGAAGGCGATATCCAACAGCGAGTCTCCGGTGAACTCACCGAGAGCAACAAATTGCCCCGTACCGGAGGCACTGAAGCTTGATGACGCTGTGAACGAACCATTGTAGTTTTGCGTTTGCGTTCGAGTGAAGGTGCTGGAAACCGAGACATAGTCGAGAAGGCCATCACCATTGAGATCACCCGCTGCAGCCCCTGGTGCGCCAGCAGAGGAATCGACAAAGAGCGAAGTAAAGAGTCCGTCGCCAAGACCCGCCAATGCAGCAACGCTGCTGCTCGTTGAGGTAACGATGTCTTCGGTGCCATCGCCATTGATGTCACCAATCTTTAGGATGGACGGAGCGCCACCGTCGACGAAGTTGTTGCGAGCAAAGAACGCTCGCTTTTCTGCAAACTCCCCATCACCAATTCCCAAGAAGACGGAGACGTCAGCTGTCGAGGCATTTGCTACCGCAATGTCGACAATCGAGTCGTTGTTAAAGTCGCCCACCTGCACTTCGCGCGGTGTGGTGGCGGCACCCTCAGGAGTTAGGTTGTCGAGGAGTATGGGGCTACCAAAGGCGACGCCCGCTCCAAGACCCGGAAGAATGCTGATGTCGTGGGAACCACTGTTGGCGGTAATCAAATCCTTAACGCCATCTTGCGTTACGTCGACCACAGCGAGGCGAAACGGGTTGTTGCCGCCATCGCCAAGGAGTGTGGAAAATCGTTGTGGGGCCGCGAGATTTCCGCCGGCAGCTGCCAAGACAACAACATCGTCGGAGGTTGCGCACGCGACGATAACGTCGGCGATGCCATCATTTGTTACGTCGGTAACAACGATATCAGTGGGGCTATCACCACCGGCGCCGACTCTCGTTGTGAAGACCTCGGCGCCGGCATATTGACCATTACCCAATCCTCGAAACAGCGAGACATCATCGGTAGAGCTGTTGGATGTGACGATGTCGATGTTGCCATCGTTATCAACATCGCCCACAGCGATACTGTTTGGACGTTGCCCCGCATCGCCCACAGGGGTTGCGAGACGGGTTGTCGCGCTAAAGCGGCCTGTGCCATCTCCGGCCATAATCACCACATCATTCGACGTGTTGTTGGCAGTGGCAACGTCGATAAAGGAATCGCCAGTGAGTTCTGCGACCACAAGCTCTATCGGGTTGTCTCCACCAATATCGATGATCGTCGTGTCGGAGGTTGGCGCGTCAAAGCCCGCTCCGTTTCCAAGCATAACGACGACTGCATCCGTGCTAATCGTTGTCACAGCATCGAGCAGGGAATCGCCGTTCACATCAACGAGTTCCATGGCGCGAATACTTCCGCCGCCAAGTTGATTCACTGTCGGCCAAACCCGCCCATCGCCAAGGCCGTAGGCAACGCTAATGTAGCCAGTCGTCGTGTCGGTGATAAGGAGGTCGGTTCGCCCATCGCCATTAAAGTCGCCAGCCTCCAGATGTTGCGGCGTGGTACCGATATCGCCATTTGGATCCAGCGCAACTGTCACCACTCCGCCGGCCTCGATATCAGTGCTAATGCAGTTTCGGAAACAGGTCGTGCCATTGAGCCCGTTCCCTGCGCCCAGGTCGCACTCTTCACCTTCATCCAAGCTGTTGTTGCCGCAGCTATCGAGAATGCACTCGGTGCAGCCATCGTCGGCGGTGTCGTTGCCATCATCGCAACTCTCGACGCCACTTTGCACAAAGCCATCACCGCACTCGGCCAACTTGCACGACTGCGGACACTCATCGGTATTGTCCCCATTGCCATCGTCGCAAATCTCGCCAGGGTCTTTGATGCCATTGCCGCAGGTCTCGTTGCTCTTGCAGTCCGCAGAGCAACCGTCGCCATCGACCGTGTTGTTGTCCTCGCAGGCCTCGCCCGGATCGAGATAGTTATTGCCACAGCCTTCGATCCAACAGCCGGGACCGCAGCCATCGCCGCCCTCGTTGCCCCCGTCATCGCACTCTTCGCCAATGTCGGCATCGAAGACGTTGTCGCCGCAGTCATCGGGAATCTCTACTTTGCAGTTCTCGTCGCAACCGTCTCCGGAGTCCTTGTTGCCGTCATCGCACTCTTCATCGACATCGCCATTCACAAAGAGGTCGCCACAAACCGCTGGTCGGCCAGAATCCGGGCCGACGCCGCCATCTCCCTCGCGATGGGCCGGCGAGCAGGCAAGGAAAACGGGCAAAAGCAGAGTTAACAGGCTAGTTGGGCGCATAAGAAGAGGCTCTGTTCGAAGGGGAGAAGGTCTGGTCGATGGCCAATTCCAAGAGTTGGCGCACCATCGGCACCCCCTAGATGCTTGTCACCTACCTATGTCGCAAAAAATCGGTCAGGCTGCGCCCGCTGAATCGCGATTTTCGGGACGCAGATCTCTCGTGGTAACTCCCCAGTAAAGTCGATACCCTAGAGTTCCTTCGTGAACCCTTCCCGGCTCAAATGGCTACGCTTTGGCGGGCTCCTCCTATTCTTCGCGCTGGCCTGGTGGATTGGTCTGCGCACGGGCCTTGCCGACAAGCTCAACGCCGACGATCTGCGCGAAACCGTGCTTGGAGCCGGCGCTTGGGGCTTCCTGCTCTTCGTGGGCATGTTCTGCGCGGGCCTCTTCATTCAAGTGCCCGGCATCGTCTTTGTGGGCGGTGCCGTCCTCATCTACGGCTATTGGCTCGGCATGGTGGTGAGCTTTGGAGGCGGCCTTGTTGCGATCTCCGTAAGCTTTGCGGTGGCTCGAATGATCGGCGGCGATCCGCTGGCCCGACTCAAGAGCCCGCGGGTCAAAGGCGTGTTGTCGCGACTGCAGAACAAGCCCATTCGCACCATGGCGCTCTTGCGCATCTTTATGCAGATGAGTCCCGCCCTCAATGTGGCCCTGGCGCTGAGCGGCGTGCGGTATCGCGACTACCTTGCGGCGGCGCTCCTCGCGATGTGGCTTCCCATTATTGTGATGGCGAGCGGCGTGCACTTTTTCTTCGGCACGTAGCTCTTCGAACCGTAGTTCTTCAATACGTCCTTCTTCGATACCTCGCGCCAATGCTTCGGCTATCGTCGGTTCACTCGGTCGCTGCGTTGAAATGCAACGTTGCAGCGTTTCCGGGGTCATTGCACCATGAGTTCATTCTCCACACTCTCAATTCTAGCCACCTTGGTACTTCTCTGCCCGGACGGAATGGCGACTCCGTTACCCAAATCCAACGAGGCAACGGCAACGGCTGACCAGACGACGGCTGACCAGACGACGGCTGACCAGACGACGGTTGTCGAGGCGATCGACAAGGCCGCTGCCCTTTGGGAGGCCTCCTGCGCAGCACCGAACGGCCAAGACTGTTTTGTGATTCGCGAGATCGCCCGCAAGCACAGTTGCCAACCTACGGTGTGGGAACTCAAACCAACGAGGCGAAACCGTCGCAAGGCGCAGCGGGCACAGAGTCAGTTGCAGACGGCTCTTGCGAGTGTCGCAAGCGAGAGAGTTCAACCCCTTGAGGGCGACACCGCAGCTGCCGTGGCCCGTGCTCGCTTCTTGATCGCCGAAGCTATGTTCGAAAAACTCGCAAGCATCAATTCTCCGCGAGGGCTCAACTTCAGCTATGAGAACAGGAAGCGGCGCCAGAAATCCGAGAAGCGTTTCCTAGACTTTTTTCAACGAGCGATGAACGACTTCACCGCCGTTGCCGCGGCCTATCAAGACGTTCTCGCGGTGCCACAGGGCCCGCGCTCAAATCCGTGGCGCGCGCTTGCCACCGCACGAAGCGCGCGCACCTCCTGGCTCCTAGCAAGCCAGCTCTACAGCATCGAGATCCCCGTGGACGTGCGCACGGGAAACTTCGTTCCTGAGGCGAAGGCAGCCTTCTGTGATGCCCTCGCCGACAAGGCAAGACCGCTTGAGAGCCAGGCACAGAACGCGGCAGACCTGTGCATCTCTCTAGAGCAAGCCACGCCAGATTCTCCCCTGCATGCGGAGTGCACCGCCATGAAAACACCGCTTTCGCCCTAGAACGCAAAAGCGCGTTGCCGTTCCCAACATAGGCGACTTACGATAGAGCAATCATGAACCTGGAACGCATGCTGGAGAAGTGCGAGCGGGGCCAGTGGAACGTCGATGACCTCGACTGGTCGGTAACGCCAAAGGAAATGAGTCGCGATGACGAAGTCGCGGTGGTTCAGTATTTCACTGATATGGCGGGGATTGAACGTCTCGCCAAGGCGCTCTTTGCCGAGCAGCAAACACGCACGAGCGATCCAGTGCTGCAAAAGATTTTCGCGACGTTTGTTGTGGATGAAGAGCGACACGCAGTCGCGGCCGAGCGTCTTGCGGCGCACTACAACGTGCATAGCTATCGCACCTATTCGCTCAATGAGAGCCTTGTGAAGTTTCAACCACACTTCCTTGCCGCCCTTAAGAACTTCTCTTCTGAGGTCGCAAACGCGTACATCCTAGCCGGCGAGCTCATCCTGGATGTTGCGCTGCTTCGCTCAATTAACGATCACGTCGACGATGCGATGAGCCATGAGGCAATGCGGCTCATCAATCGCGACGAGTCGCGCCACATTGCCATCGACTATCACATGGCGGAGTACTACGCATCGGACGCCTACCAAGAGTGGCTCGATGCACAGCCGGGAAAATCGCTTTCCGAACAGGGTCGTACCGCCACAAGCGTCGTCAAGATGCTGTACTTTGCAAAGCCGTTTTTTCGCGACGTCTTTCAAGAACCGATGACCGTTGTGGACCCAGACGGTGTGCGAATGCGCGAGGCCTTTAAGCGCATTCACCTTGTGTCGCGCAAGCCGGGCGTTAAGCGGCGACCGTTCGCGCGCTTCTTGCTCGCGATGCAAGATGCCTACAATCGGCCGCTGCTTCGCAAGGTCGCAGGGCCGCTCATCAGCCGTGTCGCAGGCGCCCCCGGGGAACTTCTCATGAAGCTCTACGACGACGACGAGCTCGCCCGCGCGGGTCGGATGAGCTTCGACGAGATGGCCGAAGAAGCCCTTGGCGCCAAAGAAGCAAGCTAGCCCCGAAGACGACCACTGGCCCAACGCATGGCAGAGGGCGCCAATCGGTGCAGTTGGGTGAGCACCTTGCCGTGGCGCGTCACAACAATAACCGGCTTGTTGCGAGAAACGCCTCTAAGAATTTCTCTGGCAACCTCCTCTGGCTCAGCCCACGGAATTTTCGCTTTTGCCGCGTCTAGGCTTCGGCCGTGAACCGACGCATTGTCCAAGATCGGAGTTCGCACAAACCCGGGACACACCACGCTCACATTGACGCCATGCTTTGCAGCTTCCGCGCGCAAGCCCGTTGAAATGCCAACGACAGCATGTTTACTGGCACTGTAGGCAACAAGACCTGGGCAGGGAATGAGCCCCGCAATCGATGCGGTATTGACGATGTGCCCAAAGCCCTGCTTGATGAAGAGCGGGTACACCGAATCGATTCCGTGCACGACACCGCGAACGTTGATGTCGAACACGCGGTACCAATCGTTCACTGGCGTGTCCCGAACCGAGCCTACGATCGCAATGCCGGCGTTGTTAAAGAGATAGTCAATCTGCCCATGGCGCTTGACAGCTTCATCCACCATCGCCTGCACCGAAGCGGCATCGGCAACGTCAACTAAGAGAAACTCTCCCCCGAGGGAGGCAGCGGCGACCTCGCCCGCTTCGCGATTGATGTCTGCTACAACAACCGTTGCACCGAGTTCGGCCAGCCGGCGGCACATCGCCAACCCAATCCCCGAAGCTCCGCCTGTAACCACCGCTATCGCGCCCTGATATGCCATGACACAACGATACCAGGGCGGCGACCGTGCTCGTGGTGGTCGGCCAATCTGGCGCGGCGAGCTACACTCGGCGGCGAGCTACGACCGCTTTGGCGACCAAGGTACGTCGATGCCAGCGGCGATCATGTTTTCCAGCACATGCCGAGGCTGAACGAACGTGTGCAAAAAGTCGAGCAGCGACTCGGCCAAGCCCTCTAGAGCGGAATGCACTCCTCCATCGGTGCACACCCCTTCGGCATCAAACGCGTCTTTCGCGTGCGCTATCGAGACCGCTCCTGGCAGCACCAGGGCCCCGGTGTGCGCACAGGTGTTGCGCAGTTGCTCCAGCGATTTGGTTGCGCCCAAGCGTCCTCCGGCAACGCCAAGCATCGCTACAGGCTTGCCTTGCAGCGCCGACGGATAGCCAAGGCTCTCGATGACAAGCTTGGTAAACGCGCTGTAGGTCCCGTGGTATTCGGGAGTTGCAAGGATGATCGCATCTGCGGCGGCCACCGTTTCCTCCACGCGCTTGGCATCTGACGTCACAGGATCGCCAGGAAACGCGAGATTCAAATCGGCGCCATGCAAGACCTCTACAGCAATTCCCGAGCGGGCGAGAGTCGCATTCACTACCGCGACGGCATGCGCGGTGTAGCTTATCCGTTGGCGATTCCCAACAATCGTGACCACGTTCGACAAGGCCCAAGTGTCGTCGTCGAGCGGGAGCAAATCAAGCGCAGCACTTCGCGATTCCCCCTTCCCTAGGCCGAGAAGATAGCTACCATGGCCAAGTGCCCAAGCTAGCGTTGTACCACTACCCAAGTTGTTACTATTGCGGGATGGTGCGGCGAACCGCTGAGCAGCTGCGCTTCGATATCGAGCTCCGCGACATTCACCAGGAGCGAACCTGGCATGACGAACTCGTCGCCGCACGCGGACGTCGAACGGTGCCAGTTTTGCGAATCGAGACCGATGACGGCAAGGTGGAGTGGATGGGCGAGTCCCGCGACATCGTGCACTACCTTGAGAACCTAGCCGGCCAAGGCTGATAGTCTGGCGCCATGAAGCGCGCCCTGTTGCCTCTTGTTCTCGCCTGGCTCTCGCTGGCCGCCTGTGCCGGCTCCGCAACCGCCCAGCGCCATGGTCGCGGCGTAGAAGCCCGCGCGCAGGCATGGGTAGAAAAACACCTAGACGAGCAAATTCTCTTCCTCGAGGAAACCGTCAACATCAATAGCGGCACCATGAACCTCAAAGGCGTCCGCGAGGTCGGTGCGCTGTATCGCAAAGCCTTTGATGCCATCGGCATGAAGACCAAATGGATCGAGCTTCCAGAGTCGATGGGCCGAGCTGGACATCTCGTCGCGACACAAACCGGAGCGCCGGGAGCCAAGCGGCTCTTGCTCATTGGGCATCTCGATACAGTCTTTGAATTGGAGAGCCCGTTTCAGCGCTTTACGCGTCAAGGGCACATGGCCACGGGACCGGGCACCGTCGATATGAAAGGCGGCAACGCGGTCATCCTCTACGCGCTGCGAGCTCTTCATGCGGCCGGAGCATTGGACTCACTCAACATCACCGTCATCTTTACCGGCGACGAAGAAAAGCCCGGCGCTCCGCTCGCGACGACGAGACACGCACTCATTGAGGCCGCCAAAGCATCGGATGTCGCTCTCGGATTCGAATCGATCGTCGATCACATGGATACCGCGACCATTGCACGACGAGGATTTCGAGGCTGGGTGCTAACTGTCGAGGGCAAGCAGGGACACTCCTCGCAGATCTTTGGAAGCAAGTTTGGCTATGGTGCGATTTACGAAGTAGCGCGCATACTCAATGCCTTTCGCGAACGTCTCGGCGGCGAAGAGAACCTAACGTTTAGCCCAGGACGCATTCTTGGCGGCACCGAGCTCACCCACGACATGGAAGCGGCGAAGGGCGAGGCCTTTGGAAAGTCGAATGTGATTCCCAAACGTGTGGAAGCCGTTGGCGACTTGCGAGCGCTCACCCCCGAGCAAGTCGAGCGAACGCAAGCCGCCATGCAAGCCATCGTGGCGGCGAATTTGCCGGGCACCACCGCCAAGCTCGTCTTTGCTGAGGGCTATCCCCCTATGGCACCAACCGATGGCAATCGCACGCTCCTGGCCCTGCTCTCCAAGGTGAATCAGGACATCGGAAGAACTCCTATCGAAGCGGTGCCGCCATCCAGGCGCGGTGCCGCCGACATCTCGTTTGCAGCGCCGCATGTGCCCTCTATGGGCGGTTTGGGGCTACTTGGCGATGGCGACCACTCGCCAGCGGAAACCGTCGACCTGCGCTCGGTAGGCGTTTCCACAAAGCGCGCCGCCCTGCTCTTGTACCGCCTCGGCCAGCAACAGCGCTAAGCGCAGAGCGAGCGCGAAGCAGGCACCCGCCAGACGCGCTGAACGCAGACGCGAAATGGCCCCCGCGAACAAACCGGCGAACCAAACCGGCGAACCAAACCGCATCGCCGCCGCGAACAAACGGTGTTTTGCTTTCAAAACACCAACCAGCATCCAAAGGATGTGAAAAACCACGCGTTTGGCAAAGCCAGACGCGTTGAACGCTGGTGCCAACCCGTTGGCCCCAGCGTTCTAAAGCCTCTCCCAATCCACCTTGCCGCGCAGGCTCTCATCGATCTCATTAAACCCAGCCTGCAAGTCCTCGCGACTAAAGTCCTTGGGCACTTTTACAACAAAGCTGAACTGCCGTTTCACAAACTTGGTTTGCTCGCCAATAATGCTGCAGCCCGCTCGCACGATGAGCTTGCGGTACGCAATCGTCGCATCTCGCATGCTCTCCTCGGCAACACCGGCAATAAGAATAATTCCGGCGACCTGCTTCTCCAGGAAGTAGATCACAAGCCAGCCGATAACCGTTGCAGGCAGCGCAACGATAAAGATCTTGAGCCCGCAACACAGGCCAACCACAGTCACTAAGATGACGCGTCCTGTGTCCTTCGCCTCGCCAACCATCGTGCGAAATCGCAAGAGGCCCCCGATGCCAAAGATCACAAACGCCATTGCCGGCTGCACTTTGACAATGAGTGCAACGACCGCAGCAACCATCGAGTACATGAGAAACGTCTTGGGTTGCTCAAACTCGCTTAAGGTAGAAAGCCTGCGCCGGGTGCTTGGGTGGTACGCAATTACCGCGCCGAGCACGAGCGACATGAGCAAGACAATGCACATGTCGAGCAACATCCAAGCATCGCCCAAGTTCGACCAACCCTCGGATAGCGCATCGACACCGCTGCGAGCCGCGCCCTCAGGACTCTCAAAGCCCGACTGCGCCCATGCCAAGCTGGGCAGGCAAAGCAGCCCGACCATAGCGACGAGCGGAACGAGCCTGCGCAGATTGCGAAACATCCGGTGATCAGAGCATGAGCCGCGGACGCCGGCAACTTCTGCTCCGAGGAGTGGCGCAATCGGGGCGGCAGCAGCGCATTTGTCGAACGGGATTCCAGGCGAGCCGTTGTGCGACAGGTGCTGCCCTTTCGAGGCCCTAGACTCAGGTACGCCAATCGTGTGAGCCGAGGCCGGCGGGACCAGCCTCAAATCCCCGCATCACATTCTTGTGCGATGCGGGGGCTAGAAGCGCGCTCGGCTCAGAAAAACACTTGAACCGTGAGCATCGCGTTGAGTGGAGCCCCAGGGGTGAAGTGGACGTCTTCACATCCCACAAAGTTCCCATCGGCTTCTTCCGCTCGCGAGCCGGCGGGACATGCTCCTACCGGCGCAGGGGCCGTTGTAGCGGCCTCACCTTGAACTCTCGAGGTTGACGCAAACTGCGCCTCTCGCCACTTCGTATTGAGCAGGTTGTCTACCGCAAGGGTGATCGCGTAGGCCGGGGTTCGATAGCCAACCGTTGCATCCAGTAGCGTGAAGCCCTCCGCAACCAAGAAGCCATCTTCTGTGAGGGGCCGATCCGAGAGGGTGCGAACACCAAGCCGACCAAAGACGCCATCGCTGCGGAGCGCGGATAGGCCGGCCGTGAGCGTGAGCTTGGGCGCGAGCGGAATCCGGTCTTCGCCCTCGGGAGCATCCACAAATCGCGCTCGGCTCAGCGTTAGGTCGCCATCTGCGCTCAGCCAGTCTAGGAGACGCACGCGCGCCTCCACCTCGATGCCAAAGCGCCTGGTTGCCCCCCTAGCCTCGGTTACGCCCTCATCGCCCACCCAGACGGTCTCCTGAGAGAGGTCCAAAAGCCAAAGGGAACTTGCGAGATCAACTCGCTCCATAAGCGTTGTGCGCGCGCCAACTTCGTAGCCGGTTGCTTGGGTGAGCGGAGTGCCCGTATCGGTCTCGCGAACCAGCGCTCGGGCGTCGTTGGAGTGAAATCCGAATCCCGAATTTAGATAGACGTCAGTGTTTTTCGTAGGAGAAACCACCAACGACATCTTTGGGCTCAACTCGGTCGCGAACTCTTGCCCAGACTCTCCACCCAGGTTGTCATTGACGTCGAATGCAAAACTATCGACCCGCAGCCCGGTGATGGTGCGCAGCCAAGGCGTCCACAAGATGTCTTCTTGAACAAAGGCGCCCAGACGCGCTTGGGAGATTCGAGCGTCCACCCGCGCTGCACCTCGCTCGCGCGCCACGGCATCAAAGAGACCTGTTGCTGCGGTATCAGCACGGGTTTGCGCACCCACGGTGGTGAGCAGTGGAAGCGTGCCCAACATGCTGCGAAACCGATAGCTGGCTCGAGCCCCGCCATACCAGCGGTCGTCCTCTTGCTCGATCTGATCACCGACGATGGGATTTGCCGAGAAGAAGGTGAAGTTTGAAAAGAGGGAAAAGCGATAGCGAACCAGATACGCCATCGCCGAGACCTCCGCATCCTCTCCCCGGTACCCGTGATACGTGGCGTAGAGGCTGTGTCGCTGCGACGCCCCGCCCTCGGTTGGGTCGACCGAGCCAAAGCGATTTAGCCGCCCGGCACGAACCTCACGCAAGGGAAGCTGGCCCGAGCCATTCCAGTCGGCGCCATAGCTTGTTGCGGCAATTTTGAGTTGCCCGGATTTGGTTGGCATTAAGAACTGCGAGTGGGCGGAGAAACGCCGCAAGCCCTCGCCATTGTCGAAGGGCCCGTTGGAATGATAGGCCTCGGCCGCCACCGTGGGCCGCCCCCCCAGAACCTCGCCGCCCTGAAGAATGGCAAGCGCCCGCGCGGTATCAAATTGGCCGCCGGTGATCGATACAGAAGATTTCTGAGGCGAATCGACAAGCCGCATGTCTACCGAGCCCGCTGTGGCAAAGTCGCCTAGTAGGGCCGAGTACGGGCCCTTAAAGGTGTCAACCGATTGCACAAGCTCGGGAATGATCCAATTGAGATCCGCATAGCCTTGGCCGTGCCCGTGGCTCACCATGTTGGCGGGAATGCCGTCGACGGAGAGCGCAATGTCGGTTCCGTGGTCGGCATCAAAACCGCGCAAGAAGTACTGATTGGCTTTGCCGCCACCAGCGTGTTGGTTGACAAAGAGCCCAGGGACAACACGCAAGATGTCCGCGGGGCGCGGGTGCGGCCGCAGAGCAATATCGCGATCGCGCACGCTGCGCGATGCCACCGGGATATAGGCCTTCTCGCCTTGCAAGACGATGATTTCACCGTCCTCTGCTGCCGCGAGTTCTTCTTCTGATAATTGTAAGTCGGTGAGTGTTGCCTCACCAGGAGCGTCCTCTGTGTTGTCATCTGCAAAAACAGGAGCCGAATGGGCCCACGTTACAAGCAGCGCACACAGGGGCAGCCCACTGCGAATTTTTCGCATAGGAATTCTCCAGTACGTCGTGAAGTTGATGCGCTAGAGGCGCACGTGGATGTGCGCTAAGAGCACACGGTGGGTCTTGCTAAAAAGCCACCTGGAGGCCCGCGATTGAAGATCGTTGTTGGCCGCGCATCGCGAGGCCACGACACGGGCTCTTCGAGAAACCAAACGACGGCAACGAGCGCCGCCGAGGCGATGTGTGGAGGAGGTGGTGCTTGCAGCGTCGCGACACCGTGGTGGGCGATGCTATTGCTGCCGTGCTCGGGCCCCTCGCTGCCCTCGGAGTCGTGCTCGGGAGCGTGCTCATGGTCATCGCCATGATGGTGGTGTGGCGCGAGGAGTTCGTGAAACCCAATGTGAAGATTAGGCCCGAGCTCGAGGCATAGCACCCACGTGCTGCAGAGAAGTAGCGCGACAATGCGTCGCCTATGCCAGCCGGGTGACTTCAAGACCGGGCCAGTCTACCCACCCTGATCTCGATAGCGCAGCCCAAGGCCCGCCAATCGTCCCGTCGGCTAGCTGCTGGTCTCCCAAGCGCTCTTCGATCTATGCTTGGCAGGCATGCGAAAGCGCAACATCGGGCTCGGCGTTGCGGTTCTAATCGTGACCTCGCTCGTTGCTGTGTGGTGGAGTGGTCGCGATCGCGGCAGCAGCAGTGCATTTGTCGAGCGGGACTCTAGGCGAGCCGTTTTGCGACAAGTTCTGCCCTTTCACGGCCAAGACGGCGACGTTGAAAGCGCCGCCTCCGCCGGTTGGCTTGTGGAACCCGGCATCGCATCGCGACGTGTTGCCGGTGTCGTGCTCGCGGATGGCAAGCCGGTTGTTGCCGCCAAGGTTGCGCTGCGCTCCGAGTTTGCGCGTCTTGGCAACATCGAAGTACCGACGCGAGTAACGGATGCGAGCGGACGCTTTGACTTCGGTTTGCAAGTACCCACGACCTACGCGGTTTCGGTGATGGCCGAAGCATTTCAAGTGGAAGTCGTGGTCACCAACCTTCGCAACCCTCAAGAGGAACCAGCTCCTAACGAACTACTCGTAGAACTTCAGCCATGTGCTTCGTGGATCTACGGAGAAGTCACAGACTTGCGCGGCGAGAGAATTCGCAATGGGGTTATCGCGGTCGCCGCAAAGATTTCCAACGCCTCGTGGTTTGAAGAACTCTACGAATTGCCCACGGAAACCGATGGAACGTTTTCCCTCTGTCGCCCCGCGAAGTCGAGGCACCAGATCTGGATCAAAGCTGCGGGCTATCAAACCGCTTGGCTTCGCGACGCCATGCCGCCCGATGGTTACGCTGTGCAACTTCTGCCAGCGGGTCGGGCCAAGGGTGTTGTTGTTGATGAGCAAGGGGCCGCAATCGCCAATGCTCGCGTTGTGGCCATGGCAGGAATTCGCGGAACTGGGCCCTTTGCGCTCACTGCACGTTCCCAAAGCGACGGCAGCTTTGCCTTTACAAACTTGTCTCCCGGCCGCGTTGAATTTGCCGCCGATCACGCGAACTACCATTCGATTGACGTGCTTTGGCCGAGTGCAGAAATCGAAGCGGGGCAAGACTCCGCAGAGATTCGCATCGTCATGGCACCCTTGCGGCGCCTATCAGGGGTTGTGCTCGATGGAGAGGTTCCGGTCGTTGGGGTTCGCGTCGGCACGGCTCTGCAGGCCATTACCCAAGAAGACGGCAGCTTTGTGACAAACGCACTTCGCGGCGACGAGCTCGCGATGAAGGTCGAAGGGTATGACGTCACCAATCCGATCATTGCAGCGGGCGATGGCGACATCACTGATTTGGTTGTGCGAGTTCGCTCCCGCGCTGTCGTGTACGGCCGCGTTACCTCCAAAGGCAAACCGGTTGTGGGCGCCGTTGTCAGCGTGTCTGGCAATACCGATCCGATGGACTTTGCAATCCGCAGAGAAACGCGCGCGCGCAGTGGCCCCGATGGCTACTACCAACTTCCCGGCCTTGCAAAAGGCAGCCACGAGATTCGCGCACACCATGCAAAAACGGGCCTGCGAAGCCATGCGCAACAGGTCGACGTGGGCGCACAGGGCAGGTATCCCGTGGACTTTGAACTCAACGTGGGTGCGCGCGTTCACGGCGTTCTTGTAGATGCCAGCGGGCAAACGGTTGCCAATGTGGAAATGCAGCTCACGGGAGCAGTGGCTTCCAACACAGCGAAGAAAGCTTCGCCTGGGCTCATCCACGGGTCTAAGACGGTAACCGGCGTTGACGGCACCTTCGAGTTTCGCGGCCTGGCTTCTGGAACCTATAGCTTGTGCCTGGGCTGGTGCTGGAAGAACGAAAGCGATCCCCGATACGGACCTCTCGAAGGCGACGCTTGGCCTTCGGTTGCTGTGCCCAACGATGATAGTGAGGTTGAGCTTCGCCTGGTCACCGGAGCGACCACCGGGCTGCAAATCAGTGGCACGGTGGTTGATGATACCGGCGCGCCCCTTGCGTTTGCGCGTGTGCAGAATGCCCGGCGCGATGCCCGCACACGATGTGATGAAAGCGGCCACTTTACGCTTAAGAACCTTCCCGAAGGTGAAGTCGAGCTTTCCGCGAACGTTCCCAATAAGGGTCGCTCAAAGAACGTAACGATTGCAGCGGGCGCAACAAGTGTGAAGCTTGTGGTACCGCGTTTAGCAACACTGAAGGGGACCATTGTCGGTGGTTCGGGCTTGTGTGAGGTTGCGCTGGGATCCGGTGAACCTCACCGTTCCGGGTCGCATTCCGCAAGCGGCGTTCGCGAGTTCTCCTTTGCCGATGTCACGCCTGGCAGCCACGTATTGGAAGCATGGTGCGAAGACGGCGCCACTCGCACACCCGTCGACGTTGTGCCAGGTGAAGAGAATATCATCGAAGTCACGGTTGGCGATTCAGCAAGCCTACACGGAATTGTTCGGAGTTTCCCCTCCGGAGAATTCTTAGAGGGATATCGGTGTTCTGTCGGCATGAGTTCCGCGACAAGTGATGCCCAAGGCGAGTTTACCCTCGACGCCGTCGCGCCTGGTGACATCGAGGTCGCATGTTCGCAGAGGATGTGGATTGGCAGCGGCGCAGGACGAACCTGGGTTGCGCTTGCCCCGGGAAGCACAAGCGAGGTCGACGTATGGGTCTACGAGGCCAGTGAGGGTGAGGAGGCATCCTTCGAGCTTCTGGGAGCCGCGATGAAACCGGTCGATGCAAGACAGTACGCCACCATCGCATTTCACCGAATCCTCTCAGGCGGAGCCGCCGAGCAAGCTGGCATCAAAGAAGGCGATGTCTTGGTCTCGGTTGCCGGGGCCAAGGCTCAGGAAGGCGCCGCTCTGGCAGCCTTCACGTACCTACTCTATCGCCCGCCTGGCGCACTCATTGACGTGGTCGTGGCTCGAGGCGGCGAGCAGTTGCGCCTTTCCGTGCAGCTCCCAACTCGCTAGCTTCATTTGTGCGTGCGCGATTGGGTACACTCCGACGCCACAAACGCCACGAAACGCCATGACCTCTGCCGAATCCACGGAGAAGGTCGGCATACCGGAGAAAACTAGAATGCACGGAACGATGATGACAAAGGCCCTGACAATCAGCTCGTTGATTGAGCACGCCGCTCGGTATCACGCGGACACAGAAATTGTCTCAGTTGAAACCACAGGGGGGAACGTTCGCTCAAGCTGGGGCCAAGTGGAACGCAACGCGCGCAAGCTCGCATCTGCGCTTGGCAAACTCGGCATCGAATCTGGCCAGCGCTGCGCCACCATCGCTTGGAACAACGTTCGCCACCTCGAGATCTACTACGGTGTTGCCGGTGGAGCGATGGTTTGTCACACGCTCAATCCGCGTCTGGCCCCCGAGCAACTCATCTACATCGTCAATCACGCCGAAGATCAGGTGCTCTTTCTCGACAAGACCTTCTTGCCGATTGCCGCAAAACTTCGCGATCACTTTCCCACGCTCAAAGCCGTCATCCTCATGGGCCCGCGCGACGCCGAGTCAGAGGCAATGGTTGATGGCCTACTCTTCTACGATGAGTTCATCGAAACCGGCGACGCTGAGTACGCTTGGCCTGAGATTGACGAAACCAGTGCATCAAGCCTCTGCTACACCTCAGGCACAACGGGCAATCCCAAGGGTGTGCTCTACACCCATCGCTCAACCGTCCTGCATTCCCTCGGCGGCAACCAGCCCGATGGTCTCGCGCTTTCGGCAAAAGACACCACCCTGCCCGTCGTACCGATGTTTCATGTAAACGCCTGGGGCGTGCCTTACATCGCGGCTGCGGTCGGTTCCAAGCTCGTGCTGCCTGGGCCTGGAATGGACGGCCCAAGCCTTGTTGGTCTCATCGATGATGAGGGAGTAACTCTCGCCCTGGGGGTACCAACGATTTGGCTCGGACTTCTCAACGCACTCGAAGCCGCCGGTAGCAAGGCGCCAACACTCAAGCGCACCGTCGTGGGTGGTTCAGCATTGCCACCATCGATGATTCCCATCTTCCGCGACAAGTACGGAGTGGAACTAATTCACGCGTGGGGCATGACGGAGACGAGCCCCATGGGAACGTTGAATCAATTGCTGCAGAAACACGAGCACTTAACAGACGAGGAGAAGGCGCAGGTTCGACTTGGGCAAGGGCGCCCGCCCTTTGGCGTCGAGCTTCGCCTAATCAGCGAAGAGGGCGAGGTGTTGCCGAACGATGGAGAGACCCAAGGCGAGTTGCAGATTCGCGGACATTGGATTGTTGATACGTACTTCAAGGCGGAGAAGTCGGCTCTTATGGACGACTGGTTTTGCACCGGCGACATTGCGACTCTCGATGCCAACGGCTACATGATTATCCGCGATCGAGCAAAAGACATCATCAAGTCTGGCGGCGAGTGGATCTCCTCTGTGGAGCTCGAAAACATCGCCATCGGTCATCCTGGTGTCTCCAATGCCGCGGTTGTTTGTGCACGTCACGTGAAGTGGGATGAGAGGCCTGTGTTGATTGTTGCTGCAGCGTCGGATCCAGCCCCTTCAGAAGAAGAACTCTTAGCCTTCTTCAAAGGCAAAGTGCCGACCTGGCAGATTCCCGATCGGGCGATCGTTGTGGAGGCCCTGCCTCTCGGGGCCACCGGTAAAGTTCTTAAGCGAACGCTGCGCGAGCAGTACGGCGAGATCCTCATCGAGTCGTAAGCTGGGGGCGCGCTGTGCCGCCGAGAGAATGGCGGCGCAGGGCACGAGCGATTGGCAGCTAACTCCGGACGGAGGGCGGCACCTGCGATTGGCAGCGCGCGCTGACGCCGGGCCGGAGCACGAGGGATTGGTAGCTGACGCCGGCACCTGCGATTGGCAGCGCGCGCTGACGCCGGGCCGGAGCACGAGGGATTGGTAGCTGACGCCGGCACCTGCGATTTGCAGGCTGGCTTCGTCCCGGCCTTGGTAGGCACAGCAAGTCTCGCAGTGCCGGGTCCGCAGCTCGGGGCGCAGAGGGACTTGACTTCGCTTGGCTCAAGAACTATATGATATCTGTAAGTCATTACCTATCTGGTGTCGCATATGGATTTTGTTAGAGAACTCGGTGTGTTAGCTCTTGGGAGCCGCTTGCGGCGCCTTAGCGATCGAATCATGAGCAGTGGCCAGCAGGTCTACCGCATGACGGAAATCGACTTTGAGCCGCGATGGTTTCCTGTCTATCGGCTGCTGGCCGACGGCGGGGCGAAGACGGTTGGCGATTGTGCGCGCGAGCTCGGCCTAACCCATGCGGCGGTCAGCCAAACCGCCACGGCGATGGCCAAGCGCGGAATCACGACCTCCCGCGAAGATAGCGAGGATGCCCGGAGGCGACTGCTCGAACTCACCGACAAGGGTCGCAGTTTGCTGCCACTCCTGCGCGATATTTGGAGCGACATCGAGGCCAGCATTAGCGACGTTGTGGAGTACGGCGGCGTCGACATTCTCGCCGCGCTAGAGGGCATCGAGCAAGCACTCACCGTGCAGAGCTTGAGCGAGCGCGCAGCTGAACATCGAGCCGGTCGTTTGATGGAGGCTGTCGATATTGTCGACTTCGAGCCCGAGTATCGCGACCACTTTCGCGACCTCAATGTCGAGTGGCTGGAGAAGTACTTTGTCGTCGAGCCAATCGATAGAGAAGTTCTGTGGAACCCAGAACGCATCATCGAAGACGGGGGCGTGATTCTCTTTGCCAAGATCAATCAGACCATCGTGGGCACGTGTGCACTGCTCAAGCAAGAGGATGGCTGGGAGCTGTCAAAAATGGCGGTCACCGAATCGTATCAGGGGCGCAAGATAGGGAAAGCTCTGATGCTTGCAACTCTTGAGCGAGCCCGCAGCATGGGCATTGCAAAGCTCTTTCTTGTCACCAGCTCAACCCTTACGCCCGCAATTGCGATGTACCGCAAGATGGGATTTCGGGTAACACAGTCGGGGCAACATCCAAAGTATCAGCGCGGTGATCTCGTGATGGAAATGACCCTGTGAGTGGACAGGCGAATGCGGGCCCGAGCACCAGCGAACGCTCAGTTGCGGTAACCGATGTCGTCGCCGTGAACGGCAATGGCGCCAATGGCAGCAAACGCGAGAATTTCCGACTCGGTATTATTCTGGGCTCGCCATTTGCGCTGAGCATGGTGCCCTTTGCCATCGTCACTGCAATTGCTGCACAGAACGCCAAGATGTCAGCGCTCGCAACCCTCGGCGCATCCACCATCGTCTTTGCCGGAGCATCGCAACTCACAGCAATGGAGCTTGCCCAGCGCAGCACCCCTGCCCTGCTAATCTTTGGGGCTGCCGTCTTGGTGAATCTGCGCTTTCTTATGTACAGCGCCGCACTCGCGCCGCACGTGCAAGCCGAACCGCGCACCACTCGATCTCTTGTGGCCTACCTCCTGACCGACGCGGCCTTTGGCGTCTCCACCGCACGATCTCGCAACGCCCCTGCGACTCGCACGGCGTGGTTCTTTGTCGGCGCAGGCACCGCCATCTGGCTCGCATGGCAAGTTGGCACCATCTTGGGACTCACCCTGGCGAGCAACATGCCCACCAACCTCTCCCTTGAATTCTCTGTTGGCTTGGCCTTTGTCGCCATGGTCGTCCCGCACCTTCGCGACTGGCCAACCGTTCTCGCCGCCGCAGTTTCCATCGCCATCTTCTTGCTCGCCCGCGATTTGCCCTACAGCACAGGCCTCCTCCCAGCCGCTGCCGGTGGGCTCTGTGCCGGCCTGCTCTCCGAAAGAGTCGCGCAATGACGTGGGCACTCATCATCACCGTCGGCCTGGCGACCTACGTTCTGCGTGCATCGTTTCTTATGATGGCGGGCAAAGGCGCAAACCCTCTACTCACCCGCGCGCTGCGCTTTGTCCCTGTTGTTGTATTGCCTCCACTCGCCGTCTCGGCGGTGATGAACAATGGTGGCAGCACGATGGACGTTCGATTTCTCTGTGCCGCGGTAGCAGGACTCATCGCATGGCGAACTGGCAACGCCGCCGCCTCCATGCTTGCAGGCATGCTCGTTCTCTGGCTCTTTCTCTTTCTCTAGTGCTTGATCCGCGAGTAGGCATCGTAGGCAATCGTCGTGACGAGCATCGAATCACCAGTGTCAGTATATCGCAAACGTCGGTCCAAGTGCCCACTCAAGAACCGCGGACAGCACGACCAGCACGAGGACCCCTAGCAAGCCGACACAGACACGAAGTAGCAGCCATGTGAGCTGGAGCCGGAACCGGGGCCCGTGATAGTCGACAAGCAGGTGTGCGTACCAAACGCGGTGTTCACCGATACCAATAGGCCGCTTGCGACACGAAGGGAGCATGTCCTTGGTTCAGCAAAGCTTGGGCCAGATGCAACCATGCAATTGCACTGCCCGTAAGAAGTTTTCTGTGACAGAGAGGCGTAGGAGCAGGTCCCGAGTTGCCAACTTGGCAACGAGAAGTCGCTGCGGACTCCACACCCGTGTGGATGAATCGGAACTCGGAGTTTCCTGCCTCCGCGTTTACGCGTGCCAGAGAAACGCAAACGCCGCGGATGTGCGCGCGACCTTTCGGAGGCGGGCACACCGCGGCTTTATCCTGTACTCGTTGTTGTCAACGAGCCAGCAGAGCTCAGACGGAGATTCGAAATTCGAAGCCCGTTTACGATGCGTTGAAGTTAGCTGAGTTGATCGGCGAGCAGCTCACCAGGGAGCAACTTGCCAATGCCATCCGCTCCAATGACAACGCGAACGGTTTCAATGCGTTCTGCGATGTCCTTCATTGCTTCTAGCTCTTTTAGGCGCAGGAGGACCGGGTGATCCGCCATAACGCGCGCCGTATTTGCGAGGGAGCGTGTAGCCGCCGTTTCTTCTCGACGAAGAATTACGTTGGCCGCAGCTTCCTTTTCTGCCTCAATGACTCGGTTAAGAAGAGTTCGCATTTCTCCCGGAAGAACGATGTCCTTAATGCCAACGCGTTCCACATGCACACCAAGCGAAGCGGCTTCCTTCGCCACCTGCACATGCATGAATTCGGACATTTCGTTTCGCCCTTCAAGCAATTCGTCCAAACGCTTTCCAGCCAAGTAGTCTCGTGCGGCAAGCTGCACCATGAGGTACACCGAGTCACGCACAACACCAACGACCGTTGACGCCAAGACCGGATCGACAACAGAGAACTCTGCACTGAGTGTGAGACGAAGACTCACTTTGTCACGAGTGAGAACCTCCTGCCCGGGGATTGCGAGCTGTTCGCGACGCATATCAACGAGCTGCACACGAACCCGAGATTCGGAGTGCACCCAATAGGCGTAGCGACCTGGCCCAAGAACCCGCGTGAACTGCCCTTGAACAAACTCAAGGCCGCGCTGATGGTCATCGACTTCTGCCAAGAGGAACTCCTTGTGGGGAATCACGCCGAGCATTTCGTCAGTGAGTGCAGGCATCGGTTCATCCACCGAGAAGACTACGAGTTCTACCGAATCATCAACGGTCCAGTACCGATGCGTTCCCGGCCGCAAGAATTCCTGCGGCACACCATCTTGCATCAAGACTGCACGCTCGCGAGAGCGAAGTGTGACTTCCGAATACCAAGCGTCAGGCACGATTTCGCGAACCTCCGGCAAGGCATCGAAGCGCAGGTAATCGGTACAGAAACGCTGTTCTGTGAACCTACGGCCCCAAAGGCGGTAGGCACCCGGTGATAGGGCGCGCACAGGCAGACCATCCCGAAAGATGATGACGCGTTCGTTTAGTTTAACTAGTACGTTTTGAAACATGGGTAGTCCCTCTCATAGGAGATTGGTGCCAATGGTTGGCTCCAGTCTCGACGCGCTTGAATTCGCCAAACGCGGGTGTTTACGTGCCTTCGGCACTTAGGATTGTGGATTGGGTTGTCGTAGATAGGTTTCGGCATAAGCCGAGACTGAAAAAGTTGGAGTGACGAATTGGTGTCGACGGACGCAAGGAACGAGGCGAGTCACGGCCGTCCTTCGAGGTTGGCCGCTTTGTTTCCGTTCTACTTGTGACTCAGAAGAATTCCATCGCGCCAATGCATCGGAACCGAGGAGGCTGCAGGCGGCGGCCGCTCGAGCGGTGGCCACATGCACAGTCCAAGGTCGCTTTGCATCGGGGGTTAGGAACCCGCAACGCCCACACTGCAGAGCAGCTTCATGAGCGTTGCGTTGTCTTCACAAATTCGCCACTCCGTAAAGACCACGTTTCCGTGAGAATCATTGGCGTGTATGGCCAAGTCTAGTGTTCTACCAAGCTGAACTATGAAGGCGTTGCCTCCAAGAGGATTTGAACCTCTGACATCTAGATTAACAAGGGGTGGTCGTTCTATGGGTGGCGAGCATGAGGACTACACATCCAACAGTACTCAGAGAGCGGTAACCTGACGCCCGAACACAGGGCAAAGACCTTCGATTGTGAAGTGCACGATGTGAAGTGCACGATGTGAAGTGCACGATGTGAAGTGCACGATGTGAGGTTTGCGATGCGCGGTGCCATGACTCCCAGGAGTTGCCATAGATCGGTTGCACGCGCCGGATTCGAACCGGAAGAAGCCGCAACTCTCCACACCACAGGCAGACATAGCTGTAGCGTACGAGTTGTTCTTAACGCGCAATTGACGATTGTGCGCATCTACAACTGCCAATCCCCCAGTAGCCCGGCGTGGGGATTGGCGTAAGTGCCGGGTCACTGCCAGTCACGAGCGACATTCGCTACTCCTACACGAAGTGCTCTTGTCGCATGACGGCCACGAGGTAGCGACATTCGTCGCTTCTCGATGAAGTGATTGCAGATACGCAGGTTCGGTTTTCAAAGATCGGGAATCCACCGAGGCGCCGCTCACGATTGCCAATCAAGGCCCTGTGATGCGCGCGCACCAGTTTGTTGCGATTGCTTGCGATCCAATGGAGTTGCAAGAAGACGCGGGAATGCTGAGCCGTTCGCGGGTAGCGAGCGGGGAGAGTGTCTTAAAGCGCCAGTAACGCGCTCTAATCGGGAATTGTGGGTTTGCTACGGACTGGGAAACTGGCTGGGAAAGCGGCTAGGAAACGCCGGAGGCAAACGCGAAAACGCCGCCAAGTGATGTACAGGGCGGCGTTTGCAGTTTGAAGAGGTCCAAAGACCCTCTATCGTTGAGTCTTTTGCCTCACTGCGTACCGCCCTGGTACGGGAGTTCTGTTCTATCGCCACCAACAAGTGCCTCATTGCAGCTCGCGCCAATTTGAGCGGCCCCTGCACAGCTTCCATCGAAGCTGCTGCTCCGTGGATTTGCGGCTGGTACCGCGGCTGATTTGAAGGTTGGTTTGGAGTGGAACATGTTCTTTCGCTTTGTTGAAAGCCAGTATATCACGGGGTCCAGCCGGTGCAGAGAGGAAATTGAGACTTTTTCTAATTGCGAGGCAGGATCGACTACGGAAGTGCGAAGCAACCACCAGAGCAACCGGGGTCACCATCGTCGCACGCTTGTGTGCAGGTGAACTCGCAACCGGGGATTCCACACGGGTAGCAACACGCAAGGTCGGCACCGCACGTGAGACCTTCCGCGTCTTGGCCGCAGAGTTCGCCGAGGGCGGCCTGCATTGCATCGGCAAGCGGTTGCGTCGTTGCATCGGCACTTGGCTGAGCGTCGGATGTCGCGCCCGCATCCGAGGTCACTTGCCCGGAAGCATCGGGCGCTGGATTCAGATTGTCCTTGGCATCATCGGAACACGCGAGTGCAGCGAAGGAGAGTGAGACCGAAAGCAGTGCGGTGGTGAAGGTCGTACGCATGCCGGCGAGCTTGCACCACAATTACGGCGCAAAGCGAGAGACGAATCTCATGTGCAATTGGCCCAGGGCCAAGCGTCTGGATGCACTAGGAGTCTTCGTCGCCGTCCACACTCACATCGGCGCGCTGGATCTCAGTTGCCCGGCGCCCCCACTCTTCGAGCTTGTCGGCAACGCCAAGTCGCTCGAGGTACGGCTTGTCGATGGCTCGCAGATAGAGCGGCTTTAGGGGCCGTGGGTCGGCAAGGTAGTTTGCAACGTGGACGGCGGAGATGACGTCAAAGGAATCGTGCTGCACGCGCTCCGGATCGTGATGAAAGGCAACCGCTTCGACCACTGGATCGGGCAAGCCCCAAAGCGCCAGCAGATACGCGCCGATTTCCGCGTGGGTCGCTCCGAGTTCTTCTCGCTCGATATCCTCTATAGGTCGGTCCTCAAGTAGGCATCGATGAAAGCATTCGGCAAAGCGCTCGGTCATGTGCGATGCCAACACCAACTTGCCGATGTCGTGCAAGACGCCAGCGGTAAAAGCGTGGTCGGCAAACTCTGGCGGCACAAGCTCGCGAGCAATCTTGGCCGTGAGCAAGGCATGCTCGCGCTCGTACTCCATTGAGTAGTAGCGAAGTTTCTTGTCTTGCGGCTCGTCAAAGGCCTCAAAAACTTCCAGAACAAGTAGTAGTTGACGAATCTGGGGGAGCCCGAGAAACGTTACGGCTTGCTGCACATTTGTGACGGAAACAGTTGTCCCAAAGAAGGCCGAATTCACCATCTGCAGGACCTTTGCGGACATTCCGGGATCTTGCTCGACAATGGTACCCACAGCTTGCATCGACGTTCGCGGGTCTGCCAAGGCTTGCGTGAGCTCATCGTAGATGCCAGGCCGCACCGGCAGCGCATCAATCTCGCCGACGATTTTCTGCAGGCTCTCATTGCCCAAGAGATCACGCAGGTCGCACGAGCGAACAACCGCTTCGCGAAGCCTCGGCAACTCTAAGGGCTTCTTGAGAAACTGGTGCGCGATCGGAATAACGCGAAGGTTCGCTTCGAGATCGGCAGCGCCCGACAAGACAATGCGAATCATTTCCGGATGGCGTTGCCGGACCTCGGTGAGAAACGTTGGCCCATCCATCTGGGGCATGCGCATGTCGGCAACCACCACGTCAAAGGGGTCGCCAGCGTCCACCGCCTTGGCAAGTGCGACGAGACCTTCGCGGCCCGAGTTGACGAATTCACAGTCCCAATTCGGCTCGCGGCGCCGAAGCAATCGCCCGATGGCACTGAGCACATCTGGCTCGTCGTCGACAAAGAGGACCCGATACATGTCAGAAGCCCAATCGTCGCGATCGGCAAAGATCTTGAGGGTAGGACATCACCCAGGGTCGAATTGGCCGGCGCTGCTTCCCACGGGGCCAGATCATGGGCGCTTGTGAGGTGCGTCTGAGCTATCTCCGATAGGATTGCCGCACATGCCTACCTCTTCAACACTCAAACATTCTCTTTTGGCTGCGTGCCTGTTCTCGGTCTGCCTAGCGGGCTGCAAAGACAAGAAAGCGGCGCCTGCCGAGGGCACGCCAGCAGCCACCAACAAGGTCGAGACCAAGACCAAGACCGGTGGCGACGTTGCCCCCAAGGCCGACGCCCCAGCAGCCGCAGGCAGCGCCCTGGCCTACCTGCCCGCAGGCTGCACGATTGCGATGCACGCAGATCTAAAATCTCTTGCTGCCAATCCGGTTATCAAAGCCAACGTGATGCCCGCTCTGCGTGAAGCGCTGGCGGCCGGTGCAAAGAACGAGAAGGACTTTGCCGCATTCATGGAAGCCACGGGCCTCGATCCCTTTGCCGACTTCCACGAGTTTTCCCTGTGCTCCGGTGACATCTTTTCGATTGGCGGCGGAACTCCAAAAGGGTTCATGACCGTTACCGGCGACATCGACAAGGGCATCATTGATGCGCTGCTCAAGAACTCCGATGACCTCGACAAATCGAAGGTCGTCGACATCAAGGGACAGAAGTCGATCGACGACGATGGCGCCATCTTCACACAGATGGCAGATGGCTCGCTTTCAGGCGGGAATCTGAAGGCTCTGGTAGAAGCCGCGATCGATAAGCCAAACGCCTTTGCCGCTGACTTTGAGGCACTCGGAAATGCCGACATGCGCATTGTCATTCCGGCAACGACTGTCACGAAAGGCCTGGGCATGCCAGGCAGCCCGTTTGCGCAGTTTGCCGAGAAGATCGATGGTGCAACCACCGTTGGTCTCGACGTTGGCAACACAACGCTCACCGTCAAGATTGCGACCGTTGACGAAACTTCGGCCACCGAACTTGCCGGCATGGCAAAGCTAATGCTCGGCCAAGTCCCCAAAGGTGGCGAAGGTCCTGAAGGCGCCATGATGGCAGCCGTAGCGGCTGCTAAGACTGCTGGTGAAGGCAAGCACTTTGTTATGACGATGCAGTTGCCAGCAGAGCAATTCGAAATGGCCAGCAAGCTAATCGCCGAAGCCATTCGCTCGGAAATTGCGAGCAAGGACTAGGATAAATTCTGAAACGAAGCGGGGACATTGTGTACCGGTCCCCGCAATCCTCACATCGCACGAACAAGCGCCAGCCAGATCTATGAACCAAGGCAGCATCGATAAAGAACTGCACGACGCGCAAAACTTTGAGGCGCTGGACAAGAAGATCATGCGCATCGCCCAAGAGAGCACGGGTGCACGAAACGGTGCGCTCTTTCTCTGGGACCCCGAAGAAGACGGCCTCACGATTGCGCACCACGTGGTCAAAGGACTGACCGTCACCTTGCCGCATACCGTAGTGCGCCGCGACAAGCCGGGCATTGCACTCTGGGTCTACGATCACAACACGGCCTACCTTTGCCCGGATACCCGCGAGGATCCCAATTACACCCGCTACTTGCAGGATGTCCGCTCTATCGCCGCCGTACCGATTTGCTACCAAAGACGCCCCATTGGCGTGATTAGTGTTTCCTCGAGCAGGCCGGATGCGTTTACCAAGAGCGACCTCGATTCGCTCGCAGACATTGCCAATTCGGCGGCCAAGTTTGTGCGAAGAGCTCAGCTCGAGCGCGCCAGCATCAAGCGCACGGGCCGACCGTATCTCATCAAGGGGCTCTCGGAGCAGTGGCTGGAGGTCGAGCGCCGAATTGAGATGGCCTCGCCAACCAACGCTCCCGTACTCATTCACGGAGAGAGCGGTACCGGCAAAGACTTAGTCGCCTCGGCCATTCACTTTAACAGCACGAGATCAGAACAACCCTTAGTCACCGTGAACTGCGCGGCCATCCCGGAGAATATGCTCGAGAGCATTCTCTTTGGTCACGTAAAGGGTGCCTTCACGGGGGCAAGCTTTAACAAGATTGGCGAGTTCACCAAGGCCGACGGCGGAACGCTCTTCCTCGACGAAGTTGGCGAGTTGCCGCTCCTGTTGCAAGCCAAAGTTCTCCGTGCCGTGGAGCAAGGCGAAGTGCAGGCGCTTGGCAGCAATGCCGCTCCCGAGCATGTTGACGTGCGCCTTGTATGCGCGACCAATCGCGACTTGGAGCGCATGGCGGCCGAGGGCACATTTCGCGCCGATCTCTACTATCGGCTGAGCGTGATGAGCATGGAACTGCCACCACTGCGGTCCTACAAGAAGGGCAACCTCGAAGTCCTGGCGAACGTCTTCTTGCAGCAGGCTGCGGAGAAGCACAACATCCCGCCGCTAAAGATTTCGACCAGTGCCCTCAGCGTGCTCGAGAACTATCAATACCCAGGCAATGTTCGCGAGCTCAAGAATGCGATTGAGCACGCTGTCATCATGGCCGGCGATGAGATTGAGCCAAAGGACTTGCCAAACCGGTTCCTTGTGCACGCCGACTCGCTCTCGGAAAGTGGGAATGCGGTTCCAAACCAAAACCTGCAAGAGCTTAGAGAGCAGTGGCTCGCTCCCCTTGAGAGACGCTACCTAAGTAATCTTCTGGATGCCTGTGAGGGCAACGTTCGCAAGGCCGCTGCGATCGCGGGCATCAACCATGTAACGCTCTACCGTTTGCTGAAGAAGCGCGGGCTGAGCGTGGGGCGGCAAGTCCGAGAGATCGAATAGTGGAAACGCCCAAGAGCTGCTCTCATAGACAAGCGTCCCGATGTTGCCCACGTGCGGGTGCGCACAGGCAACGGGATCTTAACGGACGCGCATTTCGGTCTATACTTGGAGCCGTGAAGCCTGCCGGTGTACTTGCAGTAGTTGCTGGCCTTGGCTGCCATTTCGCACTCGGCGCTTGCTCGCTGCTTTTCGAAGAGTCAGTCGGTGCCACCGACGCCGATGTGCGGGTTCTCGATGGCGATGTCGCGCGTCTCGATGGCACAACGCAATTCGATGCCCAGACCGAGGACTGTGCTGGCATCATCGCCGTCTTTGACGATGTGCCAGAAACCAACCCTCAACTCGCCCTCTACGCCGGGCTGGAATTTGGGACTGGCAACGAGGGCTGGCGTGTCTACCGAGCTGGCGAGTTTGGGTTGTCGTCGGCTGCCATGACATTCGATTCCCAACGAGCCCTAGGACTCTTTGGGTTCTCTGACGGCGAACGAGTCTTGCGCGGCCTGCGATTCTATTGGGCAAACACTCCGAATACCTTGGTCATATCCGACGGTGTGAATCCCGAGATCACCGTGGCTCTCAACAACCAAATTCCATCCATTTATGTCGAGACCAACTGGACGATGCCTTCCGCAAACCTCACGGTGAGCAGCGACGCGGGATTTCGCTTCTTTGTCGATGACGTGTGCCACGCCGCACCGCAGAGCTGACCCGACCAAGCCGAGTACCGTTGGACTGCGAGCAACTCTGTAACTCGCCAACCAGCGCTGTGCAGTCCGCCCGCAGCTCAGAGCGCCGAAACGAAAAAAGACGCGACGTACTCCCCCCAGAGTACCTCGCGCCGTCGTCTCGTGTCGGAAAACCGACGTAGTAAGTAATTGTCTTAGAGGATGTTAACGTTTGGCAGAAGCTTCATGACCGAGTTGACGGCGCGCTTTGCGTTTGACGTTGAGTAGTAGACTTCGCTGGTTGCGATGATTTCGCCGTTTGCAGCCTTGAGGTTGAAGTACGCTCCACCGTCGGCAGACTTGTTGACATCGAAGTTGCCTTTGTCGGCGCCGGCTTCGACGACTGCGAAGGTAGCGTTAAGAGCGGCGGCTTCGCTGCTGTAGGCTTGTGACTGAAGAACAATCTCGCCGTTGGATGCTTTGAGGTTGAAGTAGTAGAGACCGTTCGAACCCTCAAGAGTTGTGAAGCGAGCACCAGTGCGTGTTGCAAGGAAAGCGAGGTAGGTGTCGGAGATTTCGACAACGTTGCCAATGCCCTGGGTTGCGTTGCCCTTGGTGCTGTAGAGCTCGCTCATGCCGATGGTTTGGCCGTTCTTTGCTTGAAGCACGAAGTAGGCCTGGCCGTTCGAAGCTTCGCGAAGCTCGTAGTTTGCGGAATCGCCAGCGTTGTCGAGGACCGAGAGGATTCCCGAGAGAGCGCCCGTGCGGCTCGTGTACCCTTCGGATGAAAGCACGATCTCGTGGTTGGTAGCGGCTAGGTTAAAGTAGTACTGGCCGTCTTGTCCCTCGAAGAGTTCGAAAGAAGGGCGACCGCTCACTCCGTTGGTCGAGGCACCGATTTGCTCAGGTGCACAAGCGCCGGCGAACATGCCGAGTGCGAGAACGAAGATTGCGAGAATTGATTTACGGGGGAAGTTCATGGTTCGTATCCTGTTGTGGGGTTGACCATGACTAGAGCAAGGGGTGTGCCAGCGTCCTACATGTCGTATAGCGTTGAAATCATTAGAGGGATCTACTCCTAGGCTGTTTACAGCGCGCAACCTGTGTTGCATAGATTAAACACTAGTTCAATCTGAACACCACATATGTCGAATCTAAGCCGAGCCGCACCGATCCCAAGGACAGCGATCTCAGGCGCTAGCGATCTTTGAGTATCGACTTGATGCGCTTGGCAGCCAGGGCATAGCCACCGGCAGCCCCATCGACAAAGTGTGCGTGACTGCCCTGATAGGAATCGACAACACAGGTCATTAACGTCTCGGTGGCCGTGTGGATCCCGTAGACCAATTGGCCCACATCCTCGGCTTGCTGCAACACCTGCTTGAGCCTATCGAGCTGACCGCGACGCAAGTCGAGATGCATGCGAAGCACATTGTCGAACTTGCGGAAGTCGGTGTTGGCGACCATCTCGCTCTTGTACTGCTTGGGGTTAAAGCCGCCCGCGGTAATGCCGGTCGCAAAGAGGATCTTGCCGTTGCGCAAATGCTTGCGAATCTTCGTCTTCACGGCGACGGCTTGTTCGGAATCCGCGCTCCCGGTCTTGAGGATCGCCTCGGAATCAAAGTTGGTTTTGCCCGGCAGCATTTTGAGCGTCTTTAGCGCGATGGGCCGGCCCTCATCGGGCAGTGCGGCAATGCCGCCGATCTCGCTCAAAACCCGTGTATAGACCGCATTGCGCTCGTCGGCGGTGGCGTTAAGCGCTTTGACAATGATGCTTGCAACCAAGCCGTGCTGGCTGGGAATCGGCTTCCAGCGGCATTCAAATCCATCGAAGATGTCAAAGCTCTCGCCCTCTTCACTGACGTGAAACTCGGCGGTGCGAGCCGGGTCTTTTACCCAGTTCTCCGCAGCATCAATGCCCTCACCGCGCAGCATTGCGAAGCTGACATCCGGGCTGGCGGCAAAGCGCGCAATCGCAACATCGTGGCCGGCTTCCTTCAATTGGGAAATCGGCACCACACCAACGCGCATCGATAGGTCGTAGGCATCGCGACATCGGACGCGCAATCCGCGAAGCGCAGCGAGAAGCGCCTCTCTTCGCGAAGCCGGCGTCATGAGTGTTGCGCCGTCCCCACCAAAGACGAAGGGAATGTCGACATCCTTCATGCAGTTGCGAACCACAACAATGGAGGCAACGCCGGCCGCATTCACCTCTTTGTAGCGACCCGCTTCGATGTACTTGGTCGAGCCTTCGACGTCGGTGATGACCAAATCCCAATCGTCTGGAACGTCGTGGTAGTGCCCGCCATCGCAGACGTTTGCGAAGGTATCAAACGCCGGAAGGTCGCGATAAAAGGTCTCGTCAGACACAGGCTGGGCGAATGTAACACGGGCAGCCTGGTGGGCTGCGGAGCCGAAGCCACTCTGGTGCCGCGCCACAATGGACGGAAGGATCCGGGTACCAAGCGGTCTTGCTGCTGCCACAGCCGCGAAGCATGTGGTCTGGCGCAGACGCTCGGGCCTTCTGTCTCGGTACCAAACACCACACCTCGGACCATATTTCCATACATTAGCGCCATTCCAACTTGGCAGGTGTTCTGCACTATACCCAGTCATGCGACTCCGCAGCCTCATTCCCCTCGCCGCTCTTTTGCTCTCCTGTGCCGCCGACAGCGACATGCCCGAGCAAGAAGGGGATGGCCTCGCCTTCGACGAAGAGTTTCCCGACACCGACTTCAACCCAAAAGCGGACATGGCTCGGCAGTACGAGGTTCCGGACTGGGTTTTGGAGACCGAGCTCGTAAACCCGGAAATCCGCATTTCCCTCGAGGGCCTGAGTATCCACCTCCTCGACGAAGCCACTGGACTCTCGCGGGTCTACCCAATGGGCCCCGGGCAGCTGGGAACCTCGGGCAAGAGCTACACACCGGCGGGCTTCTTTGCAACCTCGCCCAATGCGGACAGTGGCTGGTGGAATATCTCCGAGCGCTTTGAGCCCAGCTACTTTGGCGGCTTTCCATTCTTACGGCTCACGACCCACAACTCGCAAGGCTGGAACACCTACGGCTTGCACGGTCCCATTACGTACACCTGTGAAATCGAAACGACCGGCGCCTGCCCTCTTGAGAATCGAAACTGGTTCTTGGTGCACGACTTTGTCTCCCATGGATGCATGCGCATGCGGGCCGAAGACATCGTTGAACTCTTTTATCTTGTTAGCGGCCACGAGAGTGTCCCGGTAACGATTCAGCAATTGACCGAGATTGATCCTGCTGGGCAGCCCATTGTTGTGGAAGACGAATCCAAAGACTGGCCGATCGAATTTTCCGAAGACGCGCCGCCAACGGTGTATGGCGAACTTGGCGAGCGACCTGAAAACTGGGATCCGTGCGTTAAGCCTGAGGGTTGGGCGTTTCGAAGCTACGGCTGCTAGCGCTTGATCCATTGCTCTCGCTGCGTTGCTCTCGCTGCGTTGGCGGCTCGTTGGACACATCGTTCAAGGGTGCCAGCGCTGGCGGTGGCAGATTTTCTCGTTTGCCCTGGATCTCCCAGACCAGCCAGGCTACACGCCAGCTGTGAGCTACGCGGTAAAAGAGCTCTTTCGCACTCTGCAAGGCGAAGGAGCAAATACAGGACGGGTCGCGGTGTTTTGCCGCTTCACGGGCTGCAATCTTTGGTCGGGTCGCGAGCGTGATCGCACGAGCGGAACCGGCGGCTGCTCCATGTGGTGCGACACCGACTTTGTTGGAACCGATGGCGAAGGCGGAGGCAAATTCGCCGATGCCCAGGCCTTGGCGACCGCTGCCTGGGCGACATGGGGGCATGGAGCCAGCGCCTGTCACAAACCCCTAATCGTGTGCACCGGTGGCGAACCGCTCTTGCAACTCGATGAAGAACTCGTAGCCGCCTTTCATGGCGTGGGCTTTGAAGTCGCGATTGAGACCAACGGAACCAAGCCTGTCCCCAAGGGCGTCGACTGGGTTTGCGTGAGCCCCAAGCAGGGCGCGGAGCTCGTGGTGACATCGGGCCAAGAGCTCAAACTTGTGGTGCCCCAAGAGGGCTTTGACCCAAAGGACTTCGAAGCCATGGCCTTTGAACACCGTTTCTTACAGCCCAAAGACGGGCCAGATGCGGCAGAAGCGCTTCGCACCACCCTTGCCTACTGTCTCGAGCATCCGCAGTGGCGCCTGGGTCTGCAAAGTCATAAGTTCATCGGGATTTCGTGATGGAGATTTTTAAAGAAGTACGCTTTGAGGCCGCCCACCGCCTTCCCAACGTTCCCGAAGGCCACAAGTGCGCACGCTTGCACGGCCACTCGTTCATGGTGCAAATCCATGTGGAGGGCGAGGTTGGCGCGAGCAGCGGTTGGCTCATGGACTTCTCCGATATCGACAAAGCCTTCAAGCCGTTTTACGAGCAGCTCGACCACAACTACCTCAACGACATCGAAGGGCTTGAGAATCCCACCTCAGAAAATCTCTCAAAGTGGATTTGGGACAATCTCAAACCGCGACTGCCCGAGCTAAGCTGCATTATGGTTCGCGAGACCTGCACCTCGGGCTGCATCTACCGCGGCCCCGACGCGTAGCGACATCGCCGCCTGGCGATTGCCGTTGGCGCCGGTCCCAGTCTGCGACAACGCTGATCGTTCGGTACCCTAAGGAATTGGTTTCAGAGAAATCGTAATGGCGGTTGGATCACCGCCGGCAGACGAATCATCGACCGAGTCCAATCGAACAAGCCAACCGGGAATCGTCTCTTCAACATACTCTCGCGAGGCCTCGTCGTACCGTCGTCCGCTGATTTCGATCCACTCGCTGTCAATCTTGCCGGATTCGATTCGCCAACCAACCTCGGCCATCGCATCGCCGGCTGACACCAAGATCGACACGCCTACGAGCGGTGCTCGCGTTTTGTGAAACGAGCCGCTGATGTGCACAGAGAGGTTTGTTCCCGGCACGGGCGCAGGCGTTTCTCCAACCAACGAGACGGTGTACAGCTGGTGACCTGCCGGTTGCGGACGGGTCTCGACGGATCTGCTCGGGGTTGTTGCGGCGTCCGCAAACGTCTGAGTCGCCCCTGCATCCATGCTCAACTTCGCAACCGCTGGCGACGTCGTTGTTGGTTTCTTTGATTCCGAACCGCAGCCGAAGAGAGTCGAGCCGATCACGATCACGCATACCGAGTAACGTCCGGCGTTGTTTCTCTCGATGCGGCGGCTCACAGCCGAGAAGATTACCACGTGCGAGGCGCGTCTGGAACGCATGCCCAACGCAAACACCTGACAATGAGACAAACTCTTAGCTACGTTCGGAGCGGCGTGCCGAGCGGTGTGCCGAGCGGCCATCGGAGCAACGTCTGCAGGCTGTCAGCGAACTTCGACGCCTCGCCAAAAGGCGACGCGATCGGTGATCTCTTGGGCCTTGGGCTTGGGCTCGGGGTAGAACCAAGCCGCATCGGCGTTCTCCTCGCCGTTCACAACGAGCGTCCAGTAGTGGGCTTGCCCCTTCCAATAGCAACTGGTGCGCTTGCTGCTCTCTTTGAGGAATTCTCGATTGACTGAAGCAATAGGGAAATAGTGATTCCCCTCTACGATGACCGTATCGTCACTCTCGGCGATGACCGCCCCATTCCATACCGCTTTCATACTGTCCTGCTCTTTCCGGTGTAGCAAAGTATCGCACGTGTACAGCGCGCACTCTCTATGCATCGCAAGCGGCGCATTGGTTACAGAAATCAGACAATACGCGAACAATACCCTCTGCGGGGCTCGCAAGCAGACGCGCACCTAGGATTTGCCCAGTGAGACATCGAGAAGCTGGTATCCTTAGAAGTACTTTGCTGGGCTTGGCAGTTCGAACGACGCATTCGACACGGTGGGACGATTGGCGCTGAATTGCTAATGCTACCCACACGAAGCCTGTGTGTGGCATTCGCCATCTGCGCCCTTGGATGCGGGCGTTTGGGCTTTGAGCCAGAGGCTCTCGAATTGGATGCCGCGGGCACCACTACTGACATTGATGCGGGCATCACACCCTTTGTCGCCATTCACAATGGTTGGGTACACGTGAGCGCAGTGGGTGCCACCACACCAAAAGCGTCAACCTCGGCACTAGCAGCGGCGCCGCGCATTGTGGAACTTGCCTGGCAACCGATGACGATTGTGCCCGAGGCGGATATTTCCTTCTACGAAATTTACCGAGCCAGGACTCCAAACGGCGACTACGAAAATGTAGGAAGCGTGCCCGTTAGCGGCACGGTGCCTCTCCGCTTTCGCGACGATACAATCGATGCATTGTCGGCCTACTACTATCAAGTCCGGCCGATAGCCGAGGGCTTTAGCCTGACGGCCGGCGATCTTGATGCCACCCTCGAAGTGAAGACGCCGCCCGACAACATGGCGCTTGTGCACCGATGGATCGCGAACCAAGAAGTGTGTGCCTTGCTCGGGCAAAGCGCGACGGTAGATCGGGAGAACGAGTACCGCTGCGACTACACTGGGCCGGGACGTTTGAACTACGACGGCGATATCGGAGATCCTCCAGCGAGCGACGCGTTTTACGATGTCGGTGCACATCACTTTGTCGATCAGTTTGAGACCGGATGCGATTACACATTGCAGAGCACCGGTTGCCCCGATGATGCCGGCGCCGCGGGTCCGTGCTTGGGAATGGGAGCCGCTGCGCCCGACGCCGCCGCCAACGAGAAGAACGGCAACGCACAGCTCGGCAATGTTGGCGACGTCTTCTACGATCGCGGTTCGAGCATCTGCTACGTCAAGAACGCCACCGCTTGGGTCGCTGCAAACGGTGGTGCCACGTTGGATGCGGAACGTGCGAGCATGGCGTCGAATGCGCCGGGCTTGCCGCCACTTGTTTTGCTAAGCCAAATCCATAGCTGGGGTGTTTGCCAAGGACAACTCGTTGCAGGCGATCCCAAACAGCTTCTGTCACGCAAACTTCACATTGCAGCGAACGCGTGGCCAGCAGAGCTCTCCGATGCGGAACTCTTTGATATCGAAGCCGGCGTTGGACTCATGAGCTGCAACGCCGATCTGGGGCACCCCGGGGAGGCCACGTATGATGCCCTTGCCGTGCCCGCCGACTTTGCGACGCTTCCGGCAACTCTGGCGAATGGTTCACGAGTGCTGCGCACGGGGGATACCACCAACGCCCAGTGTCGCTCGCGCTATGGAATCGCCGATATGGCCGGCAATGTGTGGGAGTGGACCTCCGACCAGAGCATGGCTTCGGCTGTGGGCACCATTTGCACGGGGGTCGCAAGCTCGCTCGATCCAACCAATCGCGACCTGGTGGATGTGTCAATCTCCCGTGCCGCTGGCGGCGGAGGCGGTGAGTGGGACCTCTCCGTCGCACCCGAATTTCTGCCCGCCTTGGGCCTGCCACAGGAGGCGGGACAGGCGGGTTGGCTGCAGACCCGCGCAACCTCAGACGTGGCCGATCAGGGCGACGGCATGTTCATGAGTGCGGATTCCGACGGACTCCGAGGCACCTATGTGGGCGGATCTTCATCGTCCAACACCTGGGCTGGCCGCTACACGATCAACCTGAGCCGGCCGCCCTCACAATTCCATGAGCGCATCGGCCTTCGCTGCGCGTTTCGCGTCGATCCGTAGCGCGGCTCACAGCTTCGCTGCAGGGCGCAAACTGTGCCGATTTCGCAGCTTCCGAAACCAAGAAAGACGGTAGGAAAATCCTGGGTGCTGGGGCTATTCTCCGCCGCGATGAAGGCAAGTCTTCGACTCATTCTCTTTCTGAGCTGTGCTCTAGCCGCCTGTGGCGGCGACGATAACAACAGCGATGCCAACTGTGGCGATAGCGTCCTCGATACCGGCGAGGAATGCGATGATGGCAACACCACGCCGGGCGATGGCTGTTCTGCAACCTGTGTCATAGAGACGCAAGGAGTTTGCGGAGACGGCACCCAAGGCATTGGTGAGCAATGCGACGACGGCAATACCGCGAGTGGCGATGGCTGCTCTGCCAACTGCGAAGTAGAACTCGTAGAGATTGTCTGCCAAGAGCTTGCGCCGCTATCGAGTGGCACATGCGAAGTCACAGCTGGCGATGCCAACACCGCCCTCGTTGGCGACGTGCTTTCTCCGGAAGGCATCTACCGCGGCGGCACCGTCTTGGTGGACGCAGCGGGAACCATTAGCTGTGTAGGTTGCGATTGCGATCCTGCAGGCGCAACGGTTGTCACCTGCCCTGAAGGCGTGATCTCTCCGGGCCTTATCAACGCCCACGACCACATCACCTTCGCTCAGAACGATCCCTACACCGACACAGGCGAGCGCTACGAGCATCGCCACGATTGGCGCAAAGGTCTTCGCGGACACACAAGGCTAAGCGCAGCCGGCCAAGCCAGTGGCGATCAGATGAAGTGGGCCGAGCTCCGCTTTCTCATCAGCGGCGCAACCTCGACCATTGGCTCAGGAAGCACCGATGGCTTCTTGCGCAACTTGGACCGCAGCGCACAAGAAGGCCTTAACCAGCCGACTGTCGACTACGATACCTTCCCACTGGGCGATAGCGACGGCGACCAGCTCGACGATAGCTGCGCCTACCCAAGCATCAACACCGGCGCCAACATCGCTGGCGAAGATGCCTACTTCCCACACATCTCCGAGGGCGTGGATGATGAAGCTCGCAACGAGTTCATTTGCACAAGCTCAACCGATAGCGGCGGCGAAGACCTTCTCGAGTCGCAAAGCGCGTTTATTCACGGCGTCGGCCTCAAGGCTGTCGACTACCAACTCATGGCAGATGCGCAGACCAAGCTTGTCTGGTCACCGCGATCCAACATCACGCTCTACGGCGACACCGCTCGCGTAGCTCTTGCCGATCGCCTTGGCGTTACCATCGCTCTCGGCACCGACTGGATGCCAACCGGTTCGATGAACATGCAGCGCGAGCTTGCATGCGCAGATGGCTTCAACCGCGACAACCTCGGTGGATACTTCACCGACGCTGATCTCTGGCGCATGGCAACGGTCAACAGCGCAGTTGCTTCGGCAACAGACGATGTCATCGGAACTCTGGCAATCGGCAAAGTCGCCGACATCGCCATCTTCGACGGCTCGGCAAACCCCGACTACCGCGCTGTTATCGACGCTCGCGCTCAAGACTCTGTGATGGTCATGCGCGGCGGCGAAGTGCTCTACGGTGAAGAGAGCGTTGTGGATGCTCTCGGCACTGGCAACTGCGACCTCATTGACGTTTGCGGAACCAACCGACGCCTCTGTGCGGAGAACGACATCGGTCAAACGTATTCAACACTCAAGCAAAGCAACACCGGCGCCTACCCAGACTTTTTCTGTGGAGAGCCAAGCAACGAGCCTAGCTGTGTTCCTTCTCGTCCCATGAGCGTCGAAGCCTCTTCGATCTACACGGGCGTTCCATCGGCTGATGACGCCGATGGCGACGGCATCCCTGACGCGGACGATTTCTGTCCAAACCAGTTCAACCCAATTCGCGTCCTCGACCACGGCGAGCAAGCCGATGCCGATGGCGACTTGGTTGGTGATAGCTGTGATCCATGTCCTCTCGATGCAAACACCACCGAGTGCAGCCTCTTTGACCCAACCGATCCAGATGGCGATGGTGTCACCGGTGCTAGCGACAACTGCCCAAGCAATGCGAACCCTGGCCAAGAGGATAGCGATAACGATGGCCAAGGCGACCTCTGCGATGCATGTCCCGACTTCTCAAATCCTGCTCCGCTGGCTTGTGAGTCCACCATTTACGAAATCAAGGCAGGCACCTCGGCTGCAACGGTTTCTCTCTCCGACACGCTTGTTACGGGTTGTATCGATACCGTCGGCTTCTTCATGCAGACCGTTTCTGGAGACCCCGGCTTTGTTGCTGAGGAAAACTCTGGTGTCTTCACCTTCCATCCAGACGCAAGCTGTGGCGTGAACCTCAGTGTTGGCGACCGGGTTGACATCAAACCTTCGGCAACGGTCAGCGAGTTCTTTGGACAGGTGCAACTCACCAACGCAACTGTGACGGTTCTCAGCTCGGGCAACGCAATGCCAACGCCGGTTCTGCTCACCGCAGCACAGGCGGGCGGCTCTGTTGCCAACGACTACGAGTCCGTGCTCGCCGAAGTTCAGAACGTCTCTGTTACCGACATCGCTCCGACTCCAGGTCCTGGTGATGCCGCTCCAAACAATCAATTCGAGGTCGACTCGGCTCTCCGCGTTGATGACGTCATGTTCCTCACCTCACCGTTCCCATCCCTGGGATCGAACTTCCCATCCATCCGAGGCATCTTGGCCTTCCGCAACGGCAGCCAAGTCCTGCTTCCTCGCGATGCTTCCGACGTGGCACTTGGAGATCCAGTTCTTGTCGATCTGGCCCCCGCACTCTCGTTCGTAAACGTTGGCGACAGTGGTGTTGCAACCGGACCAGACACCGTTGAGGTTGTTCTGAGCCACGCCGTTACCGCAGACACCTTTGTCGCTGTGACCTCTTCGGATGTCACAAGCCTCACGGTTGTTGGCGGTGGCGTCACCATCGCAGCCGGCACACAGCGAGCAGAAGTTCTTGTAAACGGCCTCCAGCAAGCAGCGAGCGTTACGCTCACAGCGACCTTGGATGCCAACACCCAGACCGCGGACGTTCGCGTTGTTGGTGTGGCTGAAGTTGCCGAAGTGGTGGCGCTCACGCCTCCAACGGCAACGGGTAGCCCGAATGGAATCATCACGCTCACCGTGAGCTTGGACATCCCCGCCGGTACCGGTGGCGATGTTGTGGTTCTCTCGGTAAGCCCGGGAACCTCGGCAACCGTGCCTGCAACGGTTGTCGTCGCCGAAGGTCAGGTTGAAGCAACCTTTGATGTGACTCTTGGAGCCGATGCTGGAAGCGAAACCGTTACGGCAACGCTTGGTGCTTCATCGGCAACGGCAGACATCGAGATCATCGCTGGCGGCCTAGTCATCAACGAAGTCGACTACGACCAAGCCGGAACTGACGATGCGGAATTTGTCGAAATCTACAACGGCAGCTCTGCAAACATCAGCCTTGCGGGTCTCAGCCTGGTCTTCATCAACGGGAGCAACGGCACCCAGTACAACAGTGTTGACCTTGGGGTTGCGGGAACGCTGGCAGCGGGCCAGTACCTTGTTGTCGGTAGTAACTCGGTACTTGGCAACGTGCCCGGCACCGAGCTCACCATCGCCTTCTCCGAGGCAACCAACAACGTGCAAAACGGCGCGCCCGATGCTGTTGGCCTGTACAACAGTGGCACCGATGAATTGCTCGACGCGCTCTCGTACGAAGGTAGCCTAACAGCGGGCACCATCACCGGAAGTGCAACCGGCACATTCAACTTTGTTGAAGGCACCGCGACCACTGCCGAAGACAGCAACGTCGATGCAGGCTCACTCTCTCGCAGCCCGAACGGCATCGACTCGGATGATGCCAGCGCCGACTGGGCGTTTGTCGCTGCAACGCCGGGAGCTGCGAACAACTAGCTCGCAACCCACTCGATCCGATACACGCCTAGGGGAATTTCTCCTAGGCGTTTTTCGTTTCGGCGGCTTCACACAAGCGACTCACTCGGCGCTCTCTAGCTCCAGGACTTCGGTAGCCGAGGCATCGCAGGCAATGCATGCAAAGGGTCCTAACTCGTGCTCCTTATTGAGCTTCGCGATGTCTTCGCACCGCTCCAGGGCACAGAAGCTACTGGCTAGATGAAGTGGGCCGTCTTTGGTATCGGGCTCGAGTTCGAGTAGGAGCGAAAGCCAGGCCGCCGATGTCTCGTAGTCGCCAGCGTCAAAGGCATCGAGGCCTCGATCGTGCAGCTCCCTCTCAGTATCTTCGACAGGCAACACGGCCAGCGCAATAGGTACCGAATCGGGAATCACCGCTGGCGCGATGCCCACAACCATGCCTGCAAGCAGGCCTGTGCCGACTATGACCATGAGAGGTGCCAGCAGTATCGGAATCCAACCCGTCTTTTTGGGAGGGTCGGGACGGGGAAACTCCGGTGTGACGCCGCAGGCGAGCATACGATCATAGAGTTCTGGATGGGTATTTGTCTTAGTACCGAGCACCGCGGGTGTGCCGTTGTGACGATGCAGACCGAGCAGCGCATTGGCATAGTCAGCGCTGCCTTCTTCGTTCGCTTGCTCATCAGCGCGATGCTCCATCTTCTTGAGTCGAGCGCCGAGCACGAAGTAGGCGATCAGGGAACCGAGCGCGACGATCCACGAAAGTGCTCCAAACGCAGCACTCAGACCGAGCACAACCGGCATTGCGCCGCGTACCCAACGAAGTCGCTGCACCGAAATCGGCTCGTTGCAGTGGCCGAGTTCATGACGCGACAGTGCAGTGAGCTCGGATTCGCTAAGCGACTCAACGGCGCCCTTTGTGAAGATTATGAGCTTGGACTTTGGAAAGACAAAGGCATTCGCTTGATTCATCGCCACCACACACACACCGCTGACATCTACCTCTGCGCGAGCTGCTTGTTCTAGAACATTTGCCTCAAGCTTCGCATCAGCGGATTTTGCGAGCCCGAGAAGCCGAGCGATGACGACCGTGCCACCGCGGCGCACAAGTTCGTACGCAAGAAACCCCAAGCCACCAATCACCACAGCGCGAAGTGGGGAGTGCCCGGGGTCCATGAAGCTCATCACGATGCTGACAAACCACATAGGTATAAGTATGAGAAATAGCGCCACCAAGCTTTTGGGATAGGAGATCCAAGAGTCCCTACGGCCTGTGGCTTGGCGACCAACGACCGCACAGGCGGCAAACCCACCCAACAGGCACGAGACGCCGCCGATCGGCCAGAGCTCGAGGTTTGCGACCAGGTCTTGAGAGAATGAGGCTGCCACGACGCCTGCGGAAATCCAGCTGACATTCATGGCTGCGATGTTCGCTGGATGCATGAGCCGCGCGCGCTCATGCCAGGCTTCCTTGCCCGTGAGCTTTGGCTGCACGGCGAGAGCACTGCCGTAGGCGAGCAAGAACCCGAGCGCGGCTCCCATGACAAGCCAAAACGACGGCCCGACCCAGCCGGTCCACCATGGCAAAAGGGCAATCGCCCGTTCGATGTCGTCAGGAAACATCGATGCCCCTTCGCCTACGCAGACTATTGTTCTCTACCGCCACGGCTCTCATCTAGAGAGCACGTTACCCCATAGCCAGCCTGTGCCGGCACCTGGCTACGTGTTTGCGAATCTTTTGATGCGACTGCCGCTAATCCGCCTCAGTAAAACTCCTAGTTTTCGAAAGCGTGAGCCGGCCCTCCCACGAGGGCGAGGACCACGCACCGGGAACGTCTACTCCGAGTCGTCTTCGCTGATGAAGCGATAGGCCAATGCGCCCAAGATGCCACCAACAATCGGCGCCACCCAAAAGAGCCACAGTTGGCCCAATGCGCCGCTGCCAGCGAAGATCGCCTGGCTTGTAGAGCGAGCAGGATTTACCGATGTGTTGGTAATCGGAATCGAGATGAGGTGAATGAGCGTGAGGCAAAGACCAATCGCCATGGGAGCGAGAGCAGCGGGAGCCTTGTCGCTCGTTGCACCCATGATGACGAATAAGAAAAATGCTGTGAGCAGGGTTTCTGCCACTAGAGCCGCAACCATCGAGTACCCCATGGGGCTGTGCTCGCCGAAGCCGTTGGAGGCAAAGCCGCCCTCCGCGCTAAACCCGTCGACACCACTGGCAATCAAGTAGAGAGCGCCGGCAGCAGCAATGCCACCGACGACCTGTGCGGCGATGTAGTGCCCAGCTTCGCTAGCAGGGAAACGCTTGCCAGCGACCAATCCCAGCGTGACGGCCGGATTGAGGTGGCACCCTGAGATATGGCCAATCGCGTAGGCCATGGTGACGACGGTTAGGCCGAAGGCCAGGGAAACGCCGAGTAGGCCAATGCCAATACCTGGAATGCCCGCAGCGTAGATCGCACTACCGCAACCGCCAAAGACCAACCAGAATGTACCAATCGCCTCTGCGATCGAACGCTTTCCCAAATTCATAGACTCTCCTCTTTCTACTGCAAGTGCATAAGTAGCCTGAGGCAAGCCTGGAGTCCGGGTCAATCACGCCGAGGTTAGGACAAGGGTATGTCCCCGGAGGCGCCTTGGCCGAAACGCAAAACGCCGCCCCCTGTAAGGAACGGCGTCTCTTGTGCGCTTGCGGTGGATTAGGCCATGCGAACGTATTCGTAATCGAACGGCTGGCCGTTGATGCCACGACGTGGTGGCGCGATCCAGTTGGCGATTTTTCCTGGCTCAAGACACGGCTTCATAATGCTTGCCATGTAGATCTCATCTTCCGCGCTTGAGACGTAAGAAGCTTTCTTAAGCTCCCACTCCTCGGGCGTCAGCATATTTCCGTCTGGATCAAAGTTGTGCTCGGAGAAGTTTCCGATGTTGCGATTGAAGCGCGAGCTTGGGAGCTTGAGTTCAAAGCTGACGCCGGATTTTGCGATGGTCTTGTTCCAGCGATCGACAGCGCGCTGACAATCGGTGATGTAGTCGTCGCGAAGGTACTCGTTCATGGCGTTGCGCATGGAGACTTCTTTGGTGATGATCTTGCCGCCCTCCACGAAGTCAATCTCGCGGCCGCCCTCAAGGCAGACGTGATCTTCAAAGCGACTCTGCTCTTTGTAGCGACCTTTGAGGCCAGCGCCGAAAGCATCAGCTGCGTTGGACGAAGACTCTCCGCCGAAGAGGTCAAGACATACGGAGTACCACTGGTTGATGTACTTCTGAAGCGTCGGCAAGTCGATGCCGCCCTGTGCACGAGCGTCGCCGTTTGAGTCCTTCTTCATGAGCTCACAGGTGCGCTCGACAATACGACCAACGCCTGTCTCGCCGACAAAGAGGTGGTGCGCTTCTTCGGTGAGCATAAAGCTGCAGGTACGAGCCAGAGGATCAAAGCCACTCTCTGCGAGGGCAGCAAGCTGATACTTGCCATCGCGATCGGTGAACATCGTAAAGAGGAAGAAGCTCAGCCAGTGATTTGTCGGCTCGTTGAACGCGCCGAGGATGCGAGGCTTGTCTTCGTCACCGGAGCGACGGGCGAGCAGGTCTTCTGCTTCCTCGCGACCATCGCGACCGAAGTAGCGGTGCAGCAAGTAGACCATGGCCCACAGGTGGCGGCCTTCTTCGACGTTGACCTGAAAGAGGTTGCGCATGTCGTAGAGAGACGGTGCGGTATCTCCAAGAAGTTTCTGCTGCTCTACCGAAGCGGGCTCGGTATCGCCCTGAGTCACGATGAGTCGGCGGAGTGCGTTGCGGTGCTCCCCTGGAACCTCGTCCCACACAGGCTCACCAACATGGTCACCCTGGCCAATGGTCTTGCCCTCGGTCTTTGGCTCTAAGAAGATTCCCCATCGGTAGTCGGGCATCTTGACATGATCAAAGTTTGCCCAGCCGCCGGTTTCTACAGAGATGGCGGTTCGAAGGTAAACGTCGTCGGCCTGATGGCCAACAGGACCCATCTCCTTCCACCACTCGATGTAGTTCGGTTGCCAGTTTTCAAGCGCACGCTGAAGGCGCTTGTCTGTGCTTAGATCGACGTTGTTGGGAATTTTCTCATTGAGCTCAATAGACATACGTTCTCCGATGTTGCGATGGGCAGTTTCGAGGTAGTGAAGTTGCGAGGTAGTAAAGATGAACGCTTTGGGAAACGGTTGGCAGGCAGCCGTTCCCCGTTGCAGAGGAAGAAGGAAGAGCTAGGTGCGCTTCCAGTCGAAGTTCGGTCGCTCCGGCTTGCCGTAGAGGGTGAGTGCACCTTGACCACCCGTGGCGTTTGGTCGTGTGAAGATCCAGTTCTGCCAAGCCGAGAGCCGAGCGAAGATCTTGGTCTCCATCGTCTCAGGCCCTGGGAAACGCAACGATGCTTCCATGCCGGTGAGCGCGTCGGGTGAGAGCGATGCTCGCTCTTCGATGGCGATGCGCAACTCGTCTTCAAAGTCGATGTCATCGGCAACAATGGTGGGCACACCAAACTTGTCGGCTTCGAGGGAGGGAATCATGCCCTCAGCACCGCGAGCCAAGGCCGCATCGATCATCTCGGGTGTGTGGAAGAAGTGCAGTCGGAATCGGCTGAGGCCATTCGACGCCAGGTAGGCGCCCGCGTTGGCATCGGAGGTCCAAAGACCAACCTTCTCGTCCTCGTCTTCGAGCATGTAGAAGCGATCGGCGCCGAGTGCCAGCTCCAGAAGAATTCCGGCAAAGCAGCTGCCCTCTTCTGCGACGGCAAAGAACGAGCGAGCAGTGAGGTCGTAACAGCGCAGGACACGCGCTTGCAGAAGCTGTACTTCTCGGAGGAAGCCGTTGTCCTGGTTTGCGAGCAGTGCCTTGTCTGCAGCGAGTACGTGCTCGGCGTTGCCAACCGTGCGCACGGTGATCATGCCGACTTCGGGTTCGTTGAAGCGCAAGTTGAGAAGCGCATCGTGGAGTTCGCGGAAGCAGCGCAGTGACCAAAGATCACTTCCCTGTGCCACCATGGCCGCGGCATCCGTAGGCGGTGCTTCCGTTGGCGCAGACACTGTGAGTTGTGCTGTGCGAGCGGCTCTATCGAGATTAAGCGTTACGTACTTGTACTTGTACTCGTTGCCTTCGATGGTTGGGTTTAGGGGAGCGAGTTCTACAGCCGGCCCACGAACTACGTCTGCGACTTGTTCTGCGAGTTTATCTTCCCGGCCTTTAATACCTTCGGCGAATTTACTCTTTGGGAAGGTGGCATCAATGAGCCCCCATTCCACTGAGCGCTTGCCCTTCATGCCTTCGGCGAGTGTGCAAAAGACATCGGCTCGGTCTCGGCGCACGTGGCGCTTGTCGACCAGGCGAGTGAGTCCGCCGGTTCCAGGAAGAACGGCGAGAAGTGGCGTCTCGGGAAACGATACGGTGGAGTTGCCATCGTCGACGAGAACGATGTCATCGCAAGCGAGGGCGAGCTCGTATCCACCGCCAGCGGTGGCGCCGTTACAAGCGGCCAAGAAACGCAGGCCGCTGTTCTTGGATGCGTCTTCGATGAAGAGGCGCGTCTCATTGGTGAACTTGCAGAAGTTCACTTTGAAGCTGTGGCTTGAGAGCCCGAGCATGTAGATGTTGGCGCCGGAGCAGAAGCATTTGTCGACCTCGGAAGTGATGGTGACAACGCGAACGTCTGGGTGCTCGAATCGGATGCGCTGGGTAGCGTCGGCGAGTTCGATGTCGACGCTCAGGTCGTACGAATTGAGCTTGAGCTCATAGCCGGCGAACATGGGGTGCTCGGGGTCGACCTGCATAACCAGGCGGGCGCGGTCGCCCTCGACTTCGAGTTTCCAGTGCTTGTATCGGGAGGGGTGGGTCTCAAACCGGACAGGATCCATAGACCAACTAAATACAATGGCTCGGCAGACGAATCAAGCATTTTAATGCTGGACATAGCTATCGAGGTGGCACTATCTTGCAGGTCATGCGACATCGAGCCATGCTGCAGACTGTGGGAGCGCGGATCCGAGCGCGGAGGGACGAGAAATCCCTATCTCGCCGAGAACTCTCACGTCTATCGGGTGTCTCCGAGAGGTTTCTCGCTCAGCTCGAAGGTGGGCAGGGCAACATTTCCCTCAGCCGCCTGGCCGATGTCTGCGACGCGCTCGGCACCAACCCCGGCGTGATTCTAACCGGGGCAAGCACGGTCGGAACCCACGACATTATTGCGCTCCTTGGAGTCCGCGGGGCCGGCAAGTCATCGGTTGGGGCCGGGCTCGCACAACATCGCGCCGTGGACTTTGTGGAAATCGATGGTCTGATTGAAAAGGCTGCGGGCCTCTCGCTTTCAGAAATTTTCGAGCTGCACGGCGAGAGCTACTACCGCAATCTCGAGCGTGAAGTACTCGGTACAATTCTTAGTGAGAGTCGCCCAGCGGTTATCGCCACAGGCGGCTCGATTGTGAATCACCAGGAAAACTTCGCGCTGTTGCAAGGTTCGACGTGCACCGTTTGGCTACGAGCTCGGCCGCAAGATCATTGGAATCGTGTAATCGAGCAAGGCGATGAGCGACCCATGGCCGAGAACCCGCATGCGTTCTCAGAACTCAAGGCGCTGCTATCAGCACGCGAGCGGTTGTATGCGAGTTCGAACTTTGTTGTTGATACTGCGGATAAGAGTGTTGAGCAGGTCGTGCTTTCAGTGGCGCAAGCCATTGGCGGGGTGGCTGAGTACGGCGCCTTGTAGGGTTTGGGGTTGGGGCCGCCGGTTGGGGTGGGCTGGCTTTCGGGTGGGCTGGCATTCGGTTGGGTTGGGCTGGCTTTCGGGTGGGCTGGCTTTCGGGTGGGCGGCCTTTCGGGGTGGTGGTTTGCCGGATTTGGGCGAGGTGGCGGGGCGGCCTGGGCTGGGCTGGCTTTCGGGGTGGTGGTTTGCCGGATTTGGGCGAGGTGGCGGGGCGGCCTGGGCTGGCGGTCGGGTCCTTGTTCCAGCTGCGGTCGGTGCTCGCCGACGTGGCTGGTGCGAGGTGCGCTTGGTTTCGGCGCTTGCGATTGGGTGGCGGCGGCTGTGCAATCTCGCTGAAACAAGAACCCAACCTTGGCCCGCGGCTGGGCGATGTGCGCCGAATGGGTTGGGTTTCGAATGGGTTGGGTTTCGAATGGGTTGGGTTTCGAATGGGCTTTCCGTGGGCTTGGATGCGGTGGGCTTGGATGGCGGCTGGGTTGGGCGCCGACTGCGGGGTTGGGCGCAGACTGCGGGGTTGGATGTGGGAGTTGCAGTGGGCTTGGATGCGGTGGGCTTGGATGTGAGAGAATTCCCTATGGCTGAGGAGATGGTTCCGATTTTTCGCGTTGCCGATGGGCTCAAGAGTGCTGAGTGGTATGCACGCTTGGGGTTTGTGATTGAGGGCGAGCATCGCTTTGCTCCAGACTTGCCGCTGTATCTTTTTTTGGCGCGCGGAGACTTGCGACTGCATCTCTCCGAACACTTGGGCGATGCAACGCCCGACAGTCTCGTTTACCTGTACGTAGACGATGTCGATGTCATCGCGACGGAGTTTGGAGTTTCCGTGGAGCAGCAACCCTGGGCTCGGGAGATTGCGCTCTCCGACCCAGATGGCAACCGATTGCGGATTGGGCAACGCGACTGAATTGGCCGCAGCGGGGCGCTAGCCTGCGAGAAGAGCTTCCAGCGCCGCTTCGTCCAACACTTCGACGCCGTGTTTCTCCGCAGCGCCGAGCTTTGACTTTCCGGTCTTGTCTCCCGCCACGAGATAGTCGGTCGACTTGCTCACAGAGCCGGTTACCTTGCCACCCACAGCTTCGATGCGCGCCTTAAAGTCACCGCGGGGCGCAGACAGCGTTCCCGTGATCACAAAGGTCTTCCCGGAAAGACCGCCTTCGACTTTGGCGACAACCTTCTCGACAGGGTCGACGCCAAGGGTGATGAGCTTTTCGAGAACCGCGCGGTTTGCCGCGTCTCGGAGAAAGTCGTAGAGCGACTCGGCGATCACACCGCCAATGCCATCGATGGCACTCACTCCCTCGAGGAACGACTCACCGCTGTCTTCGATGTCGGCGAGTTCAAACAGCGCAGACATTCGATTGTACTTTTGCGCGATGGCCTTGGCGGCCGAACCACCAACATGACGGATTCCCAATGCCGTCAGCAAACGTGAGAAGGTCGCACTGCCCTTCGCGGTTTCAATCGCAGCAATTAGGTTGTTTGCACTCAGTTCGCCCAGCCTATCGAGTTTGGTGAGGTCTTCGGCCTTGAGTGTGAAGATGTCGGCAACGCTTGCGATAAGCCCCGCGTCGATGAGCAAGCCACAGAGCTTCTCGCCCATGCCGTCGATGTTCATCTGTTTGCGCCCAGCAAAGAACTCAACCGACTCTTGCAACTGACCGCCACACGTCATGCTGGCGACACAGAGGAGTGCAACCTTGCCGTCTTCGCGTACCAAGACGCTCTCGCAACTTGGACAGTGTGTCGGCGCGCCAAAGACTTCGTCGCTTGCCTTTTCGGTTACGGAAAGTACCTGGGGAATTATCTCACCGGCCTTGTGAATGAGAACGCGGTCCCCTTTGCCAATTCCCAGGCGTTCAACTTGATCCCAGTTGTGCAGAGAGGCGCGCTTCACAGTGGTTCCGGCGAGTTCTACAGGCTCTAGATCCGCAACGGGTGTAACGGCGCCTGTGCGACCTACGTTGTGTGAGAGCCCAAGCACGGTTGTTGTCACTTGTTCGGCGGGAAACTTGTAGGCGATTGCCCAACGGGGATACTTCGAGGTTGTGCCGAGTTTGGCCCGCTGTGCGTAGTTATCGACCTTGATGACCAGGCCGTCGGCTTCAAAGGGCAGAGCGTGGCGGCGCTCGCGCCAGCTCTCGACGGCAGCAATCAGTTCGTCCCAGTTGGTCGCAATCGTATTGTGTTCGGAAACCGGAATTCCCAGACCTTTGAGTCGCTCGAGTGTTTGCGAGTGGGTGTCCTGATGCTCGGTTGCGCCCTCTTGTTCGGCTCCGACAAGTTCGTAGAGCGTAACCATGAGCGGTCGCTTTGCAGCTTCACTACTGTCTTGCAGTTTGAGTGTGCCCGCCGCTGTGTTGCGAGCGTTCTTAAAGAGCGCATCGCCATCGGCCAAGCGCTGCTCGTTGACATCAGCAAAGGCTTGCCGGGTCATAAAGACCTCGCCGCGCACAACTACGTTTGCCTCTTCGCGAAGTTTGAGGGCCACGCCCTGCACCGTTCGCAAATTGATACTCACGTCTTCGCCCGTGATGCCATCCCCTCGAGTTGAGCCGAGGACAAAGAGACCATCGGTGTAGGTGAGCTCAATGCCAAGGCCATCAATCTTTGGCTCTACAACGTACTGCAACGGCTCATCGCCAAGACCACCCACCACGCGGTCGTGAAACGCGCGGAGCTCGTCGGCATCGTAGGTATTGTCGAGTGACAACATTGGTGTGTCGCGCGTAACTTTTCCAAAGGAGGAAACCGGCGCGTGCCCAACTCGCTTGCTGGGAGACCAATCGACAATCCATGAGGGATTGGCCTCTTCGCACTGCTCGAGCTTCTTTAGAAGCGTGTCGTACTCAACGTCACTAATCGTCGGGGTAGCCTCAACGTAATAGAGACGACTGTGTTCCGTTAGCTCGTTGGCCAAACGGAGATACTCTTCGCGCGTTTGCGGCATGCCTGTTCCTACTTTAGGTGTTCGGGTCGTTCGCTACCTTCGATGAATGCGTCGAGTTCGGCATCATCGTCGATCTTTAGTGACGGTCGCACAGACTCAGAACTGTCTTGGCGAATCAGTTCGTCGACTGAGATTTCTTCTGTATCCGCACGTTTTGGTGTCTCTAGCGGCACACGCCCCTTGATAAGCCCAGCCCGCACGGTGACCTCGAAGGCTCGCCCCGAGTAATACGCGTCGATCGCTTCTTTGATGTACCAAAAGATGTCCTGCATCTCCTGGCCCTTGCCGGCGATCCGCTTCCAATCCGAGATTGGCCCAAACTCGATTACCGGAGCAAAGAAGAATTCGCGCGAACTCTTAAAGAGCATTGTGAATTCATCAAACTCGACAGAGACGTCTTCGAGACCAGCAACTTCCATCCACTCGTAACACTGATCGACGGTTGGCAGCGTGAGCGCAACATGCTCTTGCAGGGCAGCCAAGGTCTCGTGCTTGTCGTGCTTGGTGAGTACCTCTTGGTAGATGTCGAGGAACTCTTGAAATGTGCCAGCCAGAGGCAAGGTGCAGCGCACTTCTCCGCCAGGCCTGGCAACCCGCGCAAAATCGAGTAAGGCCGCTTGCGGATTGTCGAAGTCGGAGAGACCGAGGTTGCACACAACAAGGTCGTAGACGTCGTCGGCAAAACTCAGCTTTGGAACCGCACTCTCGCTGCGGAAGAAGACGTTCTTGGCACCCATCTCTTCGATCTTGGTGCGCGCAACATCGAGCATGGCGGCCGAACCATCGATTGCGATGAGACGACTATCGTCGGGCATGCGACGAATGATCTCGGTGGACGGATATCCCGTGCCGCACGCGACGTCGAGCACCTGCGATCCCGACTCCACCTTTAGATCACTAAGGAGCATACGGCCAAATCGATGCGACCAAACGGGCAAGATCTCGGAGTCGTAGATCCGAGCGAGCTTTTCCATTTTATGGCTGCGTTTGCGTGCCATTCGATTTGCGAGTCTAGCGCGCGGAACGGGGCTAGAGCATTGAGGATGCACAGGAATGTGCAACCAGTGCGCGAAATGCCGAACCGCGAATGGCGTCTTTCGAAGCGTGTCGGGTGTAGGCATGTCAGCCCGCATCGCGGTTTCAACCTAAGCTTGTGGCTTTTGCTTTGGAAACAGCAGTCTCCCCGAGTGCGCCCGTATAGAGTGCGCCGGTATGGCGGGACACCACAGCCGAGCCGAGCCCGACTTCAACTCGAAGTCGTTCTTGGGCGTTTTTCGCTACAGCGGCCAAGCCGTCAAGCTTGTCTGGGCGACGAGTCCACAGCTCACCCTCGCCCTGGTTTTCTTGAGCCTATGCGCTGGCCTCTTGCCAGCCGCCATTGCTTACATTGGCAAATGGCTCGTGGACTCGGTGGTGCTCAGCGCCCAAACCGGAGACGCGACGCACCGAGCCGAGGCCATTCGCTACGTCGTCTACGAAGCCGGACTCGTGGTGCTTTTTGCCGCCATACAACGCGGCCTAACCGTATGCCAATCGCTGCTTCGCGCACTGCTCGGCAACCGCGTGAACGTGATGATTCTGAACAAGGCTCTGAGCCTCGATCTCACGCTCTTCGAAGACTCAGAGTTTTACGACAAGATGACCCGGGCTCGGCGCCAAGCATCGTCGCGACCGTTGAGCTTGGTCATGCGCACATTTGGCCTGATTCAAAACGCCATCTCGCTTGTCAGCTATGGCGCACTCCTTGTCAGCTTCTCACCCATCGCGGTCGCCATCCTGGCCTTCGCCGCCCTTCCGACTTTCATCGTTGAGACCAAGTTCTCGGGCGAGGCGTTTCGACTGTTTCGCTGGCGCACTCCTGAAGCGCGAGAGCAAATGTATCTTGAGACGGTAATTGCCCGCGAAGACTACGCAAAAGAAGTAAAGCTCTTTGGCCTTGGCCAGACACTTCTCGATCGCTACCAGAGCATCTTTCGCAAGCTCTACAAAGAAGACCGCAGTCTCACGATGCGCCGGGGCGTTTGGGGATATCTCTTAGGTCTGCTAAGCACAGCGGCGTTCTACGCCAGTTACGCGTGGATTGTTGTCGCAGCGATTGATGGCAAGATCTCCATTGGCGAGATGACCATGCTGGTCATGGTGTTCAAGCAGGGGCAGTCGGCGATGGCCGCAGCACTAAGCTCAATCGGCGGCATGTACGAGGACAACCTCTACCTCAGCAACCTCTACGAGTACTTGGAGCAAGAGGTGCCGACGGCCAATGGCGGCGCAACCGAGGGCCCGGACCCTGGCGATGGGCTGCGGTTCATCAATGTGTGTTTTGCCTATCCGGGCAGCGAGACCAATGCCGTTGAAGACATCAGCTTCCACCTGAATCCTGGGACCAAGCTCGCACTGGTTGGCGAAAACGGTTCGGGAAAAACAACCATCATAAAACTTCTTACTCGCCTCTATCGCCCAAGTTCCGGAACAGTCACCTTGGATGGACTCGATCTCCAGAAGTGGGACGACAAGACTCTGCGCGAACGCTTGGGTGTCATCTTCCAAGACTTCGTGCGCTACCAATTCAAAGTTGGTGAGAATATTGGCGTTGGAGATCACGCCGCATTTGCGAACGAAGACGCATGGCGTGAGGCGGCCGCGGAAGGCATGGCGGCGCCATTCATCGAGGAGCTTCCCGAGCAGTATCAGACCCAACTTGGACGCTGGTTCAAAGGCGGACGAGAATTGAGCCTTGGGCAGTGGCAAAAGATCGCCCTATCCCGGGCCTTCATTCGCAAAACCGCCGACGTGGTTGTTCTCGACGAACCCACAGCATCGATGGACGCCGCCGCTGAGGCGCAGATTTTCGAGCACTTCCGGGAAATCACCCAGGACCAAATGGCTATCGTTATCAGCCACCGGTTCTCGACGGTCCGGATGGCAGATGAGATCATTGTGCTCGACAAAGGGCGCATCATTGAGCACGGAAGTCATGAGGCCCTCATCGAAGCCCAGGGCGACTACGCCAGGCTTTTTGAGATTCAGGCCAAGGGGTATCAATAGACGCTACCCCCCTGGCGACTACAGTGGCCACGGGCATAGTTGTCACCAGCTAGGTGGCTACTACAGTTGACATCTCGGTGTCACACACAGGCACCGTCTTGTTGTTTCAGTACGTTATGCTGAGTCAAGAGTGTGGCACGCAGGTTGCTCTAGTAGGGAAGCAAGAAACCGATTCAGTCCCCCCAGACCGATTCAGTCCCCCCAGTACCCCTGAACAAGAGTCCCCCGAAACCCTCTCCAAGGATACCTCCCCAGTAGTTTTACCTCGCTCGCCAAACACGCTGCTTGCACACCATCCCCCCTTAGTGCTTGAGCGGCATGTGGGCTGAGCGCCCCCCTCTTAATGCCGGCTGATCCTTCCCCCCAAGGTCAGCCGGCAATTTTTTTGTCCGGAGGACGGCGCGATCGAAGCAGGGCTTGCAACGTCCCATGCATCGGGCGCGTTCGAAGCAGGGCTCGCAACGCCATCGCACAGGCGATCAAGCACTCAAGAATCCCTGTGGTATCGAATGGGTCTCGTCGTCTACAAGATAGAGACACCGCGAAACGCCACACGCCTGTGGTCAGGTACGCCAACTCATCAACATGCCCATGTGCCCAAAACCAATCCGCTATCTGCTGCTCTCGCTGGCCCTGGTCTCCTGCAAAGGTGACAAGACGCCTAAGGAGACGATGCCAACAGAGGTTGCAACGCCAACAGAGATCGCAACGCCAACAGAGATCGCAACGCCAACAGAGATCGCAACGCCCGACCCAAAGCCTGAATCCAAGGAGAATCTAGATAGCGACACCCTTCGGATCGTTGTGGGCGAAGAGGCGGTTTTCATCGATGGGCAATCGTTGGATGACGCTGCTCTCGCCGCACGGCTTGGCAAGGAGCGTGAGGCAAATCCGAACCTCAGAGTTGCCCTTGTTGCCGGGCCCTCGATCTTCCACGGACGAGTGGTAGCGCTGATGGACATCGTGAAGTCAGCCAACATTGCAGCGATTGGCATCACACCTGCCACCACTACAGCCAGCCCATTCCCTCGTCCGACCCAGCCAAATGACACCGCCGATCACGACAGCCTTGTTCGGGACGTTCCTCAAAACGTCGTGCACAGTCGCTACGGCGCTCCGGACGCGACCGCCCGATTTATGGCGAGCCAGGGCGCTGGGGAGATGCGAGTTGAGATCCTCAACGACTACCCTGCATCGGATCCCAAGAGCGCCACGACCGAGATTCTTGAGGAGACCTGGCGCGGTGATGGATTTACCTTCGTTGTCTTCTCTCACAAGAAGGCCGGCGAATGGGTGGGCCTTCAGGCCCTTAGCTACAACGATGGCGTCGAGTTCTAGGCCTTTGCAGTACCAGTTCTAGGGCTTGGAGCGACCGGGCTTGGCTCCGCGCGCATGCACGAGCCGATCGGTATTTTTGAAACGCACCGCCCGATCACCTCGAAAATCTGAGGTGCGGCATTGGCAGCCACTAACCATTCTCACTAGTTAGGGCTCTGGACCGTGCGGCACTACCCTTGCTGTGCCTCCCCGTAGCACCAGGGCGACACACGCCCTCGTTCTTCGACTCGAAACGCAAGGAACCATTCAATGCTGAACCTACCCCAAAAGGCGCTCTTCGCCGCCTCCCTCGCCACCGCCCTTTGCGCTGGCCTCTACGCTGCCGATGCTCCAGAAGCAGACGCCTGCGGTTGCTTCGTCCCACCCGATCCCACAGTACCGATCGTCCAAGCCGGCGAGCGGATCCTCTTTGGCCAGCAAAATGGAATTGTCACCGCACACATCCAAGTGCAGTACTCCGGAGCCGCAGAGGAGTTTGGCTGGCTGCTTCCCATGCCGTCCGTTCCCGAAATGACGCTTGGCACTGACGAGCTCTTCGCCCAACTCATTGCACAAACCCAACCGACCTATCGCTTGGACCGCAACTACAAAGGCGACTGCCCCTTTGATCCAAGCCGCGGTCAAGGCGGCGGTGGTGCGTTTCCCTCGAATGACTCTGCCGGTGAAAGCGGCGGCGACAGTAGCGGAACTCCGCTTGTGCTTCGCGACAGCATTGGCCCCTACGACTTCGCCGTCCTTCGAGCGGACGCCAAGCAGCCCATGCTCGACTGGCTTGATGCAGAGGGCTTCTTTGTTCCAGGCGGAACAGAAGATGTCGTAGATGCGTACATCCAACCGGGTGCGTACTTCCTCGCTCTCAAACTTCTCAAAGGCAACGACGTTGGCGATTTGCAGCCCGTCGTTCTCGAATACCAAAGCGACTTGCCGATGATTCCGATCATCCTCACAAGTGTTGCTGCCGACCCCAACATGGGTGTGCAGGTTTGGGTCGCAGGCGATGACCGCGCAATTCCTCGCAACTACCACCACACCAAGATCAACGATGCGGCCATCGACTGGAACAAAGCCGGCGCAAACTACGTCGACGTTGTTACCGATGCTGTTGATGAGATTGAAGGGCACCACTCGTTCGTTACCGAGTACGCCGGACCAAGCAACGTGATGCTAGACGTTCTTGACTACCAAGGGCGGTTCGGAAACACGGCAGAGCTCGCCGCGCAGACACGCGCTGTCGACTTTGTGAACTACATGAACAACACCGGCTACCCGCTCTTTAACAACAGTGGGCCAAACGGCTTTGCTCCAACCTACGCGTCGCAAATTCTCAACATCTTGCAGAGCCATCTTCCGGTGCCAAGCAAGCTTCTTGAGCAAGACATCACTCCAGCAGACTACTACTGGAACATTTCTTACTACCTTGGAGACTACCGCGACCAAAACCCTGGCGACTTTCTTGATCTCGACATCGACTTCTCACCAGAAGTGGTCGCCCAAGAACTACAGGAACGCGTTGTCGACCCAACTCTTGCCGCCGGTGAGATGTTCCGCGATCACGATTACCTCTCACGTCTCTTCACCACCCTCTCCCCGAACGAGATGACCAAGGATCCGGTCTTTAGCTTCAACCCAGACCTTCCCGAAGTCTCTAACGTGCACTCTGGGGAAATCACCTACTACTGCCATCTCCTCGCCGACCCCACGCAAGAGACCACTCCTGCAGTGCTCATCACCGAGCAGGGCTTTAAGCTTGTGTACTCGAATGGCACCGGCGACGCCGAAGCTGAGAACCCCTACGAGAGCATTCAAATGCCGCAGAGCCACTACCAAGAGCTCCTGCGCGAAGAAGGAGAACCGGAAGTGGTTGTCGATAACACTGACCTCATCCGCATTGCGCTGAGCGAAGCGCGACAAGACGAGAGTGGCGGTTGTTCGGTACATGGCTCGGGAACCGGAGTGGGCAGCCTTGCTCTTCTGGGCCTAGCTCTTCTTGGACTTCGCCGACGTCGGGAAGACTAAGACCATGCGCATCGCCCTCGCCATTGCCACAGCTTCTCTCTTTGCCTGCGCCGGAACTCCCGACGAAGAAGAAGACAAGAAGGTCCCGCTTATTGCCGACATGCAAATCGGTCTAAGCGCGGATGGCAGCGAGGGCTTTGTCGAAGCTATCGACGGCACCGATGTGCAACTCGCATCGGGAGCCCAAGGCGGGTACCACGTGTGGACCGCTCCAAGACTTCGCGGCGCATCGGGAACGCTCTACCTAGACCGAGAGGCTCGTCGCGTCTCGGATGGGACACTCATGCTTCGCGCCTCGAGACTCGTTATTGATGTTCCCGAGGACGCCATGGACGACTGGTGGCGCGAGCAACAAGCAATTCCGAGCTTCATGTGCCCGGCTCCGGTTGGCCTCCAAGCGTTTGACGTCGAAGTCGAATTCACGTTTGCACTCTACAACGAAGATGAAGAACTACTCGCGGAAGACTCGCTCATCCTCATTCCTCGCTGTGAGGAAGGTGACGGTGGTGAACATTGCAGAAACGTTTGTAGTGGCTAGATGAGAACCGAGCGACCGCGGGTGTCACACCAGCGGTTGCAGTCTCCTTCTTCCCCTAGGAAGAAGTCTTAGCTCTCTGGATTAGCTCCCCGTGGAAACTGCGTCGAGCAACTTGAAGAGTTCACTGACAAGCTCCTCGGTTCCGTGATGCTCCTCACTCATCCCTGCGATGAGTTCTCGCATTCCCATACCCCATAGCGCTGCCAGCGTGACCTCGACAATGGCCGATGGGAAGTGTGCTCCGAGCACAGCCTTGAGAAACTCTCGGGAACGGCGGGAATTCTCCCTACACAGTTCCATGAGTTCTGCTTCCTCTTGCGCTTGCAGAACGAGCGATAGCAAAACGCGAGAGCGCTGTTGGTTGTCGACAAGATCGGTTAGTAGCTTGACAAGCTTGGGCCGAACTTCCTTTTTGGAATCTTCCAGCCCCGAGGTGGAGAGCAACGTAGCGAACTGCGCCTCCATGTCGTTGTGCGCGCGCTCGGCTGTTGCAATCCAAAGGTCAGACTTGCGTGGGAAATAATAGGTCAAGTGACCTTGGCGGAGGCCCGCCGCTTTTGCGACCCGCGTCTGTGTGAGCTTGGTAGGGCCTTCATCCTGTAATACTTGTACGGCAGCTGACAAAATCATGTCGCGCGCGGAATTCTGTTCATGTGACATAGGAGTGGCGCGAAGCTATGCCAATGGTTGTGAATGTCACAAGCGTGTTTCGCAAAACCCCGGAAAATCGTGAAAAGCGCTTCACGCGATGTTCCAAATTGGAACGATAGTCCAGCTACTCCGGTCCAAAGACTCGCAGCAGCTCGTCTTCCTGCGCTTTGGCGTCCTGAAAACCGAGCTCCAAAAGCTCGGTTGCAAACTCCCCATCGAACAAAAGATACGAAAGCATGTCGGCTTCGCCCGACGCTTCATTCCCCGCCATGCGCCCCAAGAGCTTTCGCGCGACCCGACTGGAGAGCTTGGGGCCGCCCCTCGCAAGAAGATCGGCCGCGATGGCACCAATGTCTTCCGACGGCTGAATATGGACAGCTTGCAGCTGCCGCAGCGGAGACTCTTGGCGGTCTTTTGTTGAGATGACCCTGGGAAACTCACTCCCGTAGGCCTCTTGCCCCGCTCGCAAGATGGCATTCGTTTTTTCCATCCGCTCCAAGTCGTACTCGGTTGGATCCAGCATGAGGGAGTTAAGAGCTTTACCTAGGAGAAATAGGGGCTTTGGATAGTCGGCCTCATGCATCACGGCCTTCGCGTTCTCTTCCACCTGGGTGGCTTTATGCCGCAGAGAGACCACGAGCATTCGATCTGCGCCCAGGCGAATGGCCGGTGACATAGGGGTGTTGTTGCGCAGTCCACCATCCACATAGAAGGCTTTCCCAACCTTTACCGCGGGAAAAAGCATCGGAATCGCCGCCGACGCAAGCGCGTGACGTGGCCCAATTGCCGCAGGCATAGCCCGGATAAACGGATTCTGCGACCACGTGGGAATCCCCGTTGCGGTATCGAGAAAGATGACCGTGTGGCCGGTGCCTACGTGAGTCGCGGTGACTGCCAGGCTGCGCAGTGCCCCACATCGCAGGCTGCGACGAATGCCTCTCCACGGCACAAATCGAAAGACAAACTCTTCGAGGCCAGCGGTGTTGAGCACACCTCCATATCGGTAGGTGCCCGGTTCTGGCGGGGGTGGGCTCTTGCCAAGTAACAGGCGTCCAGCTTTGAAGATGTCGCCAGGTTGCAGCGCAATGAGTTTTTCGAGATGCAGCTCACGCCACGCCTTGGCCAGCCTCTCGGCCTGATGATCCTCATCCATCGCGGTCGCGGCGAGGAAGGAGCCGTTCAGCGCGCCCACGCTTGTGCCTGTAATTACATCGAAATGTAGGTGCCGCCCGAGCCGCTTGGGGAGCTCGTCACGAATGAATTGCATGACTCCAACCTCGTACGCACCTCGTGCACCACCGCCGGAGAGAACCAATGCATTGGATGAGCCCACTTGCACGATCTAAGATTAACGCATTTGGGTGCAACAATCTGGCTTCACCGCGTCTACGTTCTTGAATCCATGTCTTCGCGCACTCGACTCTTCTTCTTTGTCCTCGTCGGCTCGATCATGGCCTGTGGCTGGGCGTCGTCGAATGCCGTTGCCGAGAGCAGCCTTGCGGCCTTGGGCCCGGGCAAGATCGTTGAACTCTCCCACAAGTTGGACATTCGTCTGGGAACCGATGTCTACGAAGTTGAGGAGACGCTCGTCTTTGCGAACCAGAGCAAAGGTTCAGACGCGGAGGCCCTCTACACATTTGAGTTGCCAGCGCAGGCGGCAATCGTCGATCTCTCGGTTCGGACAGATGGACAGCGAAGCAACTTCGCCATCGTTGGAGCAAAGGCGGCAACACGGCTCGTAGAAGATCCATCCGCCAACCACAGCGCCGATATGGGCCTTGTGCGAATGACGGCGACGGAAGGCAGTGCGGACTCCGACCGAACCCAATATGAACTAAGAGTTTTTCCGATCCCAGCAGATCGCACCACGGCCGTTGTGCTCAAGTGGCACGGTACGGTTCGGCTCGTGGCGGGCAACTACAGTATTCGCTTGCCAGACCGAGGACAGGCTCCAAAGCTCGCGCGCACGGAAATCGTCATCGCCACCAACACTGCCATGAGCCAACTGTACGGCGGCGAAACGCTCCTGGGGGCGAAGAGTCGCCCAGGGCAAACGCACCGCTTCTTCGCGCCCGCAACCGGTGACTTGGTGATTCAAGGTCGCACCAAAAACCGAGCCTCCGGCCCCCGTGCCGAAGTTGCACTCTTTCCGCTATCGCCAAGCAGCGGTATCGCTGCCCTTCGAGTCCTCCTCCCCGACGCGTCCCGCGCACCAATGCCCACGATCGACCGGGCGGTGCTCATCGTCGACACATCCTCGTCGGTGACCCGTGCAGGAACGGAGGCTGCTGCGAAGCTACTCGATGGTCTCTTTGGCGAACTGGGCGGAAATACGCGCATTGAGACCATCCTCTACGAGCGCGAGTCCCGAGCGGTTCTGGGCGGGTTTCGCGGATCCACCCGCGACGCTCGCAGCAGAGTTCTTCAAAGCGTGCGAACCGCGAGCGGGGGAAACGGTAGCGACCTCGGTGCAGCTCTGGCCCAGGCGAGAAAACTCTTGGATGCCGACGCATCGTCCGACATGCGAAAAACTCTTATTGTCATTTTGAGTGACGGGATGATTCCCACCACGCTTACTGGAGACCGAGCCGCCGATTTGCTTGGCGACGACATTCTTGGAAAGGCCACACTACTCACCGCGGTGCTCGTTCCTCCCAACGCGCCGCTCCCCGACGTTCATCAAAGTGCGCTCGGCGATATGATGCAACGGGGCCATGGACGCATCGTTGCCCTCCGCCATGCAGATGCGAAGGCTGCCAGTGCGTCGCTGCTGAGCGAGCTGAGCCAGCCCCTGGCACTTGGGACCCTGGAGGTGGAGTTGTCCTCGGGCGACTGGGTCGGAGCCAACCTAGAAGGCCAGCTCCAGCCCGGCTCAAGCATCACCGCCTTGGGGTTCTACCAAGGCAAGGCCCCAAAGACCGTGACCGTTCGAGGATTGCGTGGCGGCGTCCCCGAGACCCTTGTCGCCACCAAACTGCGCGGGAGCCAAGCCCGGGCGCTGGCGGCCATCACGGTTGCCAACGCAAGCCCGTTTGGAATGCCCGGCATTGATGTCTCTGCAGAGCAGTCGCAAGAATCCCTGCGGCACGCCGCCGCCGAGCTTGGTGTTGTCACCCAGGTGAGCGCCGGCATTGCCGTGGCGGCAACGGATGGATACGCCGCCGACCGGATTCGCCTGGCCCAAAAGTGGGGCATGCAAACGTATTTGCGGGTGGCACCGCCAGCGGAGCGCGACGCATTAAAGAAGTCGTTTGCGAGCTTTCGATTGCGACCGCGAAGAAGGGCCGTGAAGCGAGGCCGCACCGGCTACATCGACGAGAAGATGATTGCGCGGCGCGTAAAGGCCCATGTGATTCCCGTTGCTCGGCGGTGTTACGAGAAGCTCTTGCGAACGAATCATGCAGCGGCGGGCGCCCTCTCTCTACACATTGAGATGGCCCGAGGCGAAGTGCTCCATGCGAATATTCCCTTCTTGCCGCCAAGCCTTGAACCGATTCGCAAGTGCATTGAAGACGCGATGTACGCCATGCCGGTCCCGATTGTTCGCCAAGGCCAAGCAGCGGAACTTGTGAGTGTCGCCAACTACCCTTTGCGCTTCCGCATGGCGAAGAAAGGCAGCAAAGGTGCGGTTGAGCCCACCTCGCCAGACGATCCAGATGCCACAGACAACCCGCTCTTGGGCCTTCCAGACTGATCCCGCCTGCTTGGGAACCGTCGTTTTGCTCTCTAGGGGAATTCCTTACGAAACCGATCCTGACCCACCCAATCACGTTCAGTTTGCTGTGGTTTGAGGTCGTTTTCCTACCCACCGGGGCACGGATCACCCACCCAAGTACCTGCAAATAGTGAAGAATTTGGTTCAACGCAGCCGCTTTTGTGCTCAAGGCCTACATCGAATGCGCCGATTCGATTTCATAAGGAGCACAACCAACCCTTGAACGTAGTACCAATCAAAGTCCAGTCTTTATCCCCGACAGCCAAGTGTGTTCTCGAACGAGTACAGCGCGGCACCTATCATGTCGACCTCGGCTCACTCGCAGACACGCTCATGGATTCCATGGGCGACGATGTGGAGTTAGAAAGCGGCGGCAGCTTTGGCCCAGGGTCGAGATCGAGAGAACGATAACTGGCGGCTTCAAGCACGCAGCCTTCGTCGATCTTCTCAGAGCCCACAAGGTCCGCGATCGTGCGTGAAACCTTGATGATTCGGTCCACCGCCCGAGCACTCATGCCACGGCGCACCTGATACAGCCGGCCGAGTGCAGTCTCCGCGGCGCTGGTTAGTTGGCAGGTGGCCCGAGTGGCCTTCGGACCCATTTCGGCGTTTGTGCGGCACCCATGGGATGCCAGCCGCAGCCGTTGCCGATCGCGAGCCTCGAGCACACGCTGTCGAATTGCTGCCGACGATTCCCCTGACGATGTGCCGCGCAACTCGTCCAGTTGCACATTCGGCACGAAGATCTGCAAGTCCATGCGATCGAGCAGGGGCCCGCTGAGCCGAGCGCGGTACCGATCGATCTGCGCCAATGTGCAGGTGCACTGCCGTTCTTCGGACCCGAGCCAGCCACACGGGCACGGGTTGGCGGAGGCAGCGAGAAGCACTGAAGCCGGCAATTCGATTCGGCCCGAGACGCGACCTATCACCATGCGTCGGTCTTCCAAGGGCTGGCGCATGGATTCGAGCGTGCTGCGATGAAATTCGGGCAACTCGTCGAGGAAGAGAACCCCGTTGTGGGCCAATGAGATCTCTCCTGCAACCGGCGGCGACCCACCACCGACCAGAGCTGGAGCACTGATGGTGTGGTGCGGTGCGCGAAACGGCCGCGTGCGAAGCAGCCGCCCATTGTTCAGGCTGAGCGACGAGTAGATTCGCGTGGTCTCCAGCGCTTCATCCCGGGTTAGCGGCGGCAAGATGGTGGGAATCCGCCGGGCGAGCATGGTCTTGCCCGTGCCCGGTGGGCCGACGAGAAGCAGATTGTGACCACCCGCAACAGCAACCTCGAGAGCAATGCGAGCACTTGCCTGTCCCCGCACCTCGCTCATGTCGCAGCCCAGAGAATTGGTCGCCATGCTTACCGTACCGACCGGTTTCTGCGGCTCAATATGGCCACCGCGACAATACTCGACGACCTCCGAGAGGTGCTGCACCGCGAGCACTTCAATGCCATCGACCTCGGCCGCCTCTTGTGCACAGCTGAGCGGCACAACAATGCCCCGCATGCCTTCGTCACGGGCCATGAGACCGGCCGAGAGCATGCCGCGCACGCCTCGAACCGTGCCATCCAGCCCGAGTTCACCCATGACGAGAAACCCGGAGAGACGCTCCAAGTCGAGCAATCCTTCGGCGCCCAGCACGGTGAGTGCGATGGGCAGATCAAATCCCGCGCCCTCCTTGCGCCGATCCGCAGGGGCCAAGTTGACCGTCACTTTCTTGCGCGGCATGGCCTGGCCGATGTGCTCTAGCGAGGCGCGAATGCGAACCGCTCCCTCGCGCACCGAGGCCGTTGGCAAACCAACGACATGATACGAGGGCAGATTTCCCGATGCGACGTCCACTTCGACTTCGATGGGGAAGGCATCGATGCCCGAGAACGCGCAAGACTTGAGCATAGACATCATGCCCTGGCGTAGAGCACACCCAGTGCCAGCTCCAACCCCTCGGATCCAGGTCGTTTGCGTCCGGTCGTCCGAGCCTAGATCCGAGTCTCGGACACCCGCACCGGATTTCGGACAGCCAGAAGCTGCCGACCGCAGCTGGCCAATGTAAGGTGCGTCCTCAGAAATCGAGGATCAACCCCGAGGACCAATTCCAAATGCTCAAGCACCGCATCACAGACGTACTGAACGGCAAGTTTTCCCCAGGCGAGCGCATCGCCGTCGAAGGATGGGTGCGCACCCGCCGCGACTCAAAAGCCGGTTTTTCCTTCATCGCCGTTCACGACGGATCTTGCTTTGCCGCGCTGCAGGTTGTCGCTCCGAATGACCTCGCAAACTACGCAAGCGAAGTGCAAAAGCTCAGCACCGGTTGCTCGGTTCACGTTGAAGGCACGCTTGTCGAGTCACAGGGCAAAGGCCAGTCGCTTGAAATTCAGGCCGACACCGTAACCGTCGTTGGCTGGGTCGAAGATCCCGAGACCTACCCCATGCAGCCCAAGCGGCACACCATGGAGTACTTGCGCGAAGTCGCCCACCTTCGTCCGCGCACCAACGTCATCGGCGCTGTCACCCGCGTGCGCCACTGCCTTAGCCAAGCCGTGCATCGCTACTTTCACGAGAACGGCTTCTACTGGATTCACACGCCCATCATCACCGCGAGCGATTGCGAAGGCGCTGGCGAGATGTTCCGAGTCTCAACTCTCGATATGGAGAACATTCCCCGCAACGAAGCGGGTGGCGTCGACTTCGCCAAAGACTTCTTCGGACGCGAAGCGCACTTGACGGTTTCGGGCCAACTCAACGTAGAGACCTACTGCATGGCCATGAGCCGGGTTTACACCTTTGGGCCAACCTTCCGCGCGGAAAACTCCAACACCCGCCGCCACCTTGCCGAGTTCTGGATGGTCGAGCCGGAGATCGCATTCGCCGACATCTTCGACGACATGACGCTTGCAGAAGATTTCTTAAAGTACATTTTCAAAGCGGTTCTCAACGAGCGCGGCGATGACCTTGAGTTCTTTAACAAGTGGGTCGACAAAGGCTGCATTGAGCGCTTAGAAAACTTCGTAAGCGCCGACTTTGAGCGCATGGAGTACGGCGACGCTATCGAGCGCCTTAAATCCGCCAAGAAGGCCAAGTTTGAGTACAAGGTGGAATGGGGCATCGACCTGCAAAGCGAGCACGAGCGCTACCTCACCGAGAAAATCGTTGGCCGCCCCGTGGCCATCTACAACTACCCAAAGGACATCAAAGCGTTCTACATGCGCATGAACGACGACGGCAAAACGGTTGCTGCGATGGATGTCTTGGCTCCCGGCATTGGCGAAATGATCGGCGGCTCACAGCGCGAAGAGCGATTGGATGTTCTGGACGCCAGGCTCGACGAAATGGAGCTGCCCAAAGAAGACTACTGGTGGTACCGCGACTTGCGAAAGTACGGAACGGTTCCTCATGCAGGCTTTGGCCTCGGCTTTGAGCGCGCGATTCTCTACGCCACCGGCGTCGACAACATCCGCGAAGTCATTCCCTTCCCAAGAGCTCCACGCCAGGCGGAGTTTTAGTCGTGCGGCGGTGGGTGCTCGCGGCATTGCTTCTCGGCGGTGCATGTAAAAGTTCTGAGACCGAGAACAAAGCGCCCACGCCGACGCCCACGCCGACCTCTTCCGCAGGGCAAGACGACGCCGCTCCCGCAACGGCAGCGGTTCCACTCCGCTACAAAGTCGATGGCAAGCACGTTGAAGTTGCGGCCATGGGCACCGACTTCGCGCTCCTTGACGTTGTGGAGTTGCCACCCGTCGCCGAGTGGAAAACCGTCATCGTGCGCAGCATGGACGGCCGCGAGTTTACCGGCACCAAACCTCTCTTGCTCACGGGAATTCGCACCATGCGCATGGTTACGCTTCCGAGCGGTGCCTGGGAATTTCGCGTCATGGAAGTGGTCCCCAATGAGGGCGACGCCGCCCCAAAAGGACCGCGCATTCGCCACAAGATGACGGATGCGAAGAGCATCATCATCCACACCAAGAACTACGAGCCGCCGAAACCACCCAAGCCCACAAGCGACCTCACCATTTCCTTAGGCGATCGCAAGACGCTCCTAGACAAAGCCGCCATGGAAGCCGTTGCGCGTAGCCCTGAGCCCGGGCAGCGAGAAGCGCGGGACACCTGGGCGCTGCATGCACTTCTGGGCGCCGCAAAACTCGAAGCGAGTTCCGGTGTTCGATTGGTTGACCAGGCGGGCAAGACCTTCGAACTCTCCTCCGAAGAACTCGGAGACAAGAGCCGTGTGCACATCATCAAGCGCAATCGTCGCGGACTGCTAAACTACCGAGGCTGGACGTTGGGCCCGCCGGCATCCCGCGTGAACGATCTGCGCGGCGTTGTGAGCATTGAGCTTCTCTAGCGTTGCATGACGAAATAGACGACGCCCGGCAATCGACACCCGCGAGTCCAGTCTAGAGAAAGCAGCTCTCGAGAGCGGGAGCGCCGGCCAAATAGGCTCGGATGCCCGCTAGGACCGACTCCACTCGCTGCTGGCAAGTGCCGTGGGAATCGAGATCCAACCAGCCTATGCCATCGCCGCCTTCGCAGGCACCTTCGAGGGTTTGCATGAGGTCAGCTTCGGTAACACCTCCTCGACAAATGAGTGACCCTAAGAAATACCCCGAGTAGCAATCGGCACCGAGTTCGCGCGCAAGCTCGATCTCGGAAAAGGCAAAGTGTCCTTGGATTTCATGCCCAAACTCATGCGCCAAAATCCAGTACGCCGGCAGAAGACTACCGCCATCGGTAAAGTGGTTGAGAACGGCTGGATCGTAGTAAATGTAACCCGTCTCAAAGAGCGAGAAGGCGTTGAATTCGCAGTCCCCAGCGCTATCGGGACCACACTGACAAAGTTGAGTGGCGCTTCCCCAAAACTGGTTTACGTCCGCCATGATGCCCTCTGCTACCGGATCGGGTGGCAGACAGATGCGCTGCGGTACCGGATCTGCGGTGATGCCCGCAAGCACAGCGGGGCAAAACCCATCCGCGCGCTCTGGCGTCGCAGTCGGTTGCAGGAGTCGTTCGCCACCTTGCTCGGTGCAGGAGAGAAGGGTGAGCTGCATGAGCGCCGACGCAACAAGAAGGAGAAGAAAACGGTGTGATGAATACATAGAACAATCCTTAGAAAGGGAAAACGAAAGGAGCTAGTTTGAATTGCAGACCTGTTCAAGAATCGATTGGTAGCGCAGCTCCAGTGTCTCCAGCAGCGCCTCGTTGTTGACGAATAGCGATGCATCGGGAAAGAAGATCGAACCTTGCTCTGCTGGACACCCTCCCTGGGCGACTCCATCAACCGCAAAGAACGCCTGTAGGTCGGGGTGCTGTTGCGCAAGATTGAGTGACACCCGCTCTTCAAAATACGAGAACGTCATAGATTGATAGCCTTGCGCACCAATCTCAAGACCATCGCTTTCACGCCCCCAACTATTGCGAAAGAAGAGCAATCCACCTTCGGCCAATACGGTCTTGCCCAACCGTGTCGCGATTCTTTTGCGTACGAGTTCTTCTGGAGGGTCGGTTTCTAGAATCTCTTCGGCAGGTTCGCCCGGGGCGTCCACAGGAAGTGACCTATCGAGTGCAGTTGCGAGCGCATCAAAGGTGCCAGTGCCAAGCAGTCCGATGCGCTGCTCCGCCACATCCTGCAACTCGACCGCCGTAAGATGGCCAACAATCGCCACAGCATGCCCTCCGCCCTCTGGCAATCCGCGGAACCAAATCGGCAGCGAGCCACCTGCGCTCGGCGAATTCACCGCCACAAAGCTGCTCTGCCCAAGGGTGCTATGATGCAGGGTCAGCGCCAACAGAGCTTTTCTGAAGTTGTGTTCTGCAAGGGCTACATTGCCGCTTGTCTCCACAATGCTCGCGCACAGGGGACCGATGTCGTCACCAGACTCTTCGTCGAGAATCCGAAGCCCCAGAGTCGCCGCATCGCATGAATAGTAGGACTGGGGAGTAAAGGCGAAACACAGACTGAGAAATTCCTGTGGCGATACCCTGTGCGCCGAACCAACCATCGTAGGATCACTCGTGAAGCAGTCAAAGATCTCACCAGATGAAACGTCGCCGTATTCCATCATGGTGGCGCCTTCTAGCACGTCGGCGAAGACAGGCAGAGCTACCGGTTGCGGCCCCGCGGGAAGCCTTCCAAGGTACAGCTCGTCTTGGAGAATTTCGCTTCGTTCTAGGCTGCATTTGGTGTCGGCGAGGGCTTCATCAATTGTCGGCTCTTCCGACTCAGCTTCCCCCAGGTTTTGCGCGGCATCTTGCGCAAAGCGATGCGAATTTTGATCAATGGCCTCGTAGGGCCAAAGCACTTCAGGCAGCACTCCGAACTCTTCTAAGATGATCGGATACTGCTTTATCACCTCGGGGTCGGTTCCCATGTTCTTCGTTGCCATGTAGTTGGCGTAAAGCATGTAGCGCTCCGATAGATCGACTCGGATGCCGCGTTGATTGAAGAGTTCGTTCTCCAGAACTGCGAGGATCGAGTGGCTGGCACACGAGGCGACCTTGCCTTGGTCTCGGACCTCACTTCCAAAATCGGCAAAGTCGATGTTGAAGAGGTCGAGCGGCTGGTTCAGCCCCTCAAGGGTGGCGCCGCCATTCGAAAATGCGGAGACGCGGCATATGGAGGCGGCATCATCAGACTTGGAATCGCGGTCCGGATCGAAGGATCCTCCTCCGCAGGCCAATGAGATAAGTGTAGTAAATACAAATAGTTGTAGTGTCTTTGAGGGGGCGAACGCTCTGCGCATAGGAAGGCTCCAATAGGTGGGGGGCACTTGGGTGAGCCACGAACCTGAGGATGTCGCGCTTTTTCTTTTGCGTTTATTTCGGTGCAGAACTGACGAGCACGCGATGAATTGAAGCGTCCAATTGACTCTCGATCATTCCAAAGATTGCATCCACATCATCGCCATGCTGCGCAAACTCCGCGGCCATCTGCAGCCGAGTCGATCGTCGAACTTTCGCTCGCGCTCGATCCAAGCGCCGCGCGATGGTTGACCGGTGCACCTGATAGAACGCTCCAAGCTCATCAATGCTTAGGCCGTCAAGTCCATTGAGTCTCAGAAGTGTGCGCTCTCGCGGACTTAGTTCTTCGATGGCGTTCGCAAATGCTTTGCGAAAGGTCTCTCGATACGCGGCCTTCATCATGTCGTCATCAACAACAGTATCGGCCCGCAACCCATCTTGAATATGTAGATCCAATTCTGCTTGTCGGTCCCATGTACGCCAAACTTTCATGGCGTCGCGAATCGCTGTAACAGAGACCCAAGAGCGCAAAGGTCCACGACCCGCATAGCTCAGGATGCTCGGCGTAGGGCCCAGAAACAGCTGAACTCGCAAGCTCTGCAAATGATCGTCAACGAGGTCTGCTGCAACGTTGCGTCGCCTCAGTAGCCCTCGAACGTGCGGAGCGATCACCAATTCGAATTGCTCGATAGCGCCTGCATCTCGCTGTGAAAGGGCAAGAGCCAAGAAGAGGTCCCCTTCTGCCAACGATCGATTTGTGCTATTGGATTCTTCGCATTGATTTACGTGAGCCCGAAAGTCCTCAAAGGCAACATGCACCTTCGGCCATTCGCGCTGTGCGTTTTCATATGCCGCGCGATGTCTCGCGTGCTCACTCTCACTCGGCATGGGTATGGAGACTAGTTTGGGGCGCTGTCTTGATGCAAATCAAGCTCTCGATTTCGCAAGTGCCAGCATCACTGCCGAGAGGCGAGCGGACATCGAAGCCCATCTGGATGGCTGCGAAGACTGTCGCTACGTCGTGGCGGAAATTTTTCAGTCGGACTTGGTTGCCACGAAGGCACCAACCGAACCAACCAAAGTTGGTCGCTACGAGCTCTTGGATGAACTGGGGAGCGGAAGCGCCGGCACCGTGTTTCGCGCGCTGGACCCAACGCTTCAGCGCGATGTAGCACTCAAACTCATCCATTGTGATAGCGATACGGTGCGTGCCGCATTCCTCAAAGAAGCGCGGGTTTTGGCGCGACTAACCCATAGCAACATCACATCCATCTACGATGCCGGCGAAGAAGGAACAGAACTCTTCTTAGCTATCGAGCTCATCGAAGGCGGGACGTTGCGCGACTATCAAGCGCAACACAGCTGGAGCGAAGTACTGCGGTGCTACATCGGTGCTGGCAAGGGACTGTTGGCTGCGCACCGAGCTGGGGTCATTCACCGAGACTTCAAGCCCGACAATGTACTCGTCGACAGCGACGGAAACGCTCATGTCACCGACTTTGGTTTAGGACAACTCATCGCCGAGGTAGAGGCAGGCGAAGAACCACAGCTGCGCCCAGTGCTTGTTGGCACTCCGGCCTACATGGCACCCGAGCAGGTTCGCGGCGAGGCGGCGAGTCACCATTCCGACCAATACAGTTTCTGCGCTTCGCTCTACGAGGGACTCCACGGCAATCGAATGCCCAAAGCCTTTGGCGAAGCACAGGATAGCGCGGCGCAGAACACCGACGTTCCAAAGCGCATAGCCGCCATCATCCAGCGAGGCATGCACGCCCATCCGAGCAAGCGCTATGAGTCGATGTCCGACTTGCTGCGCGAACTTGAGTACAAGAGTTCCAAGAAGGGTATTATTCTTAGTATCGCCGCTCTAGCGATTTTGACAGCGGTTTTGGCCTTTGTTCTTACTCGAGCAACAGAAGCCACGGTGTGCAACTCACGGGATGCCATCATGAGCGATGACGATCTCGCGACCCTCGCTGGCAAAAGCGCAGCGTTCTCAGAAGAGCTCGCAAGACGCAGTCAGGCGCAGGTTAGAGCAGAGATTGACCAATGTCGCGAGACGGCGCCAGCGCTGAGTGAACACTGCCTTGCGGACCAGCGCGACGCACTCGACGCCTTGGCGGCAAACTGGCAAGACGCTGACGCCCAGGGTTTGATGCTGCTCGCAAAGATGACGCACGAACTGCCGGCATTGCAAAACTGCGAAGGCGCCCAAGACGACATCGAAAGGCCGCCGGAAGCGGCAAGTCTTTGGGCGCGCTTCTTCGAAGGCCAGCGTTTGCGTCACGGAGGGAGTTACAGAGAAGCCAAGATTCTCGTTGATGAACTCGCACTGGATGCGGAGGCGGTCGGCTACGAACGTATCGTAGGGAGAATCCTTAGCCTTCAGGCAAAGCTCACCTTCATTCTTGGGGCGCGAGACGACGCACTTGCGCAGTTTAGAGCAGCGAATGCATCGGCCGAGCGAACCAACAACGCCGATTTACGTGCAGAAGCGCTATTGGGCATCGTCGCCATCATTGGTCAGAAACCCGGCTCCGAAGACGAGGCCGAGCGCCTGATGCCAATCGTTGAAGCGGCGGTGGTGCGCAGCGGATCGAAACACCTTGGAGCCGCACTGCGCTGGAGCATGGGTGCACGCGCCCTGGGTGCACAGCAATTTGAAGCGGCAAAGAGTCACTTTGAAGCGGCACGCGACCAAGCAGCAGCCTACTTGGACCCTGGCGATCCATACCTCCTGCAACTGCGCTGGAGTGTGGCCCGCCCCATGACAGCGCTTGGCGCCGAAGAAGACGCAGCAAGGATTGATGAAGGCGTTCGCGCCGATGCTGCTAAGGCGATGTTCGGCGACCACCCGATTCTCGCCACCATCGATATGAACCTTGCCGCAACCTACGCGCGGGTTGGCCGATGTGCCGAAGCGCTACCAATCGTCAGAAACGCACTGGTGGTGCTGGAGCAAGCGTTTGGCGCCGTCCACACAGCACCCCTGGGCGCGCGCAAGACGATCATCAACTGCTTGTTTCAAGCGGGCAAATACGAAGACGTTGTCAACGAACTCAAGAGTGAGAGAGCGCTCCAAGAACTGCGCAACGAACCGGAAAGCGTCGCGTATTGCGATGCCGACCTGGGTGAGGCATACAAGGCGCAACAAAGGTTCGAGGAAGCGGAAGCAAGCTTTCAGCGGGCAATCTCGATCCTGGAACGCGAGCTTGGCTACAACGATGTTCGACTCGGGAGAACTCTGAATCAATACGCCAGCATGCTAGTTGACCTGGGCCGCGCCAATGAGGCCGTTGCGCCGCTAGAGCGGTCGCTGGAGATCTTTACGGCATCCAAGGTCGATCCAATCACGATGGCACCCGCGCAGTTTACGCTGGCCCGTGCGCTGCGCATCAACGGAAATGGCCCCAAGCGGCAGCGCGAATTGGCGACCCAGGCGCTTGCGAGTTTTCAGTCGGCCGGCGAGACCTACGACGCCGATCGTCGCGCAATCAAAGCGTTTCTCGCGCGAGAATAGCGCACCGCAAGTGATGTCCTACGTGTAGGTACGGCTCGTACTCGAATAGATCTTGGTTCCAGCCCACGGCCGGTTGTACGCTCGGCGTTTCTCTCGGAAAGAACCAAGTCATGAAGCACGCATTCGCTCAATCGCCGTCGTTTTCTCTGCTCCGTTCAACACTAGCGAGCATCGCCCTGGGAACCCTAATGCTGGCGGGTTGCGGAGGCGGACCATCGGCTTCACAGGATGCGGGTGACAACGTGACAGGCGAGGTGGTTTGCGATCCGGCCGAGACTCGAGCTTGCTACTCGGGGGCTGCTAGCTCCGAAGGCGTTGGTCCATGCACAGGCGGCACCGAGACATGTAACGAAGCCGGGACTGGCTGGAGCAGTTGCGTTGGCGAAGTAACCCCCATTGCCGAGGCCTGTGACAACAGCGTTGATGATGACTGCAATGGCGAGGTCGATGACATTCTCGATGTCGACGGCGATGGCTACACAACCTGCGATGGTGACTGCTGCGAGACAACACAACAGTGCGAGCAACCGGCCCTCGTTAATCCCGGCGCTGTTGAAGTAACCGCAGAAGATGGCAGCGAGAGTGGTGACGAGAACTGCAATGGAATGGTTGATGAAGCCGCAGTCCTTTGCGACACCGGCCTCACCCTCGATGATGCCGATGCAGTGCACGCCGCCAACGCATTGGACATTTGCGACGCTTCCTACGGATTGGTTTCGGCCGCCTACACACGCGCCGACGGCACGCCATTTATCGCAAGCCAGCAACACGGCATTCAAACCGCGTTTGGCACCAACGTCGTTCCTCAGCTCGGTAGCAGCATGCTCACACTCTCAAGTGGAGCGGCGCGAACCACAGGACAGCCCGATGCATGCACTTCGCAAAACTGTGATGGCAGTGGCGCGGGCACACCACCAACCGGCTTTCCGCAGGACGTTCCCGGATGCGCAGGTGGTGCGAATATCAATGACGACATTGCTCTCGAACTAAGCCTCAAAGCACCAGCCAACGCAAAAGGCTACTCCTTTGACTTCAAGTTCTATTCGTTCGAATACCCAGAGTGGGTGTGCACAACGTTTAACGATCAATTCGTTGCACTCGTTGAACCGGCTCCCGAGGGAGCGATCAACGGCAACATTGCCTTCGACTCACAGACCAATCCTGTGAGCGTGAACATCGCCTTCTTTGATGTGTGCGAAGGCTGCCCACTTGGAACCGCCGACTTGGAAGGCACCGGCTTTGACACCTTGAACGACGCAGGTGCCACCGACTGGCTGCGGACCCAGGCACCGATCACCGGCGGTGAAGAGTTCACCATCAAGTTCCTCCTCTGGGACACCGGGGACTCGGCCTACGACTCCACCGTGCTCATCGACAACTTCCGCTGGCTTGCAGATCCGGTTGCCGTGAGCACGGGCACCATCGACTAGCGTTTCGCGGCCCGCTGTTTGGAGGCGGGCTACTTGGAGACGGGCGCCGCGGTGGCAAACCGGCGTCTCATCGACCAGGCAAGCGCGAGAAAGAGCGCGCCAAGAAAGGTGCCTCCCGAGCCGCTTGTGTTGCAGCCACCGTCATCGCTGCCTTCTTCGTCTCCTGGGCCCTCTGGGCCTGTGCTGTCCTCGTCATAAAAACTCGGAGGGACAACACCGTCGACATCACACCAAACCCGAGTGCCAGACTCACACTGCTCGGTCATGCGCGCGTCAATCCATTCGTACCAAGCACTCGCCATCGTATCGACGCCGCCCTTTTGACAGTCGCTATCGTCATATGCCCTCGACGTCGCTCCAATGACTCGATCTTTGCGCACGGTGTCGGTCGCAATCGTCGCAAAGGTTGGCCCGCCCGAGTCTCCGTGACACTTGCGGGCGGTCGTTGGCTCGTTGCCAATCTGCAACTCAAAGTCGCCAATCTCAAAGATATTCGCCGTAGCACAATTCTTAATTCCCGCCGGAGCATCTTGCTCAGGGCCGATTTGCCCCCAACCGGCGATTTGCACCTCATCACCCACGGCGAGGTTTCGGGCTTCTTCAGGAGTCATGACGATCGATGGCTCGATGTCGGTGACAGCTTCCTCCAAGAACATAAGTCCGATGTCCTTAAAGTTGGAAAGCCCCTGGGGGGCCTCTGCCACGTCCAACGTGAAGTCTTCGGGGAAGACAACCGTGTGCGCCGCCCTTGCATCGGCGGGCAGGTCTACGAGTGCCTCGCCCTGTTGCGCAAGAGCCGTAAGGTCTGCGGTTGTACTGATGTAGTAGGTCGCGCTGGTCAGCGTTCCAGCGCCTCCGGTGAGGGCCAACGGATCCAAGCAATGCGCTGCCGTTAGCACAGTGTCTGGAGCGATCAGGGTGCCCGTGCACAGGAGTGCGCGAATCGGAAACTGATTGCCTCCGAATTCTACTGAGGCATCAATGAGAAGAGCCACTGTCTGAGGCAAGACCTCTGCATCACACGACTCTCCGTTGATAATGGGTTGCGAGAGTTCGGCGACCGTTTCGGCCCCATTGGCACAACTCGTAAGCGCGAGAACAGAGGCCAGGGCGTAGAGCTTGCGAAGCGACATGGGCGGTACCCTACACCATCAACCTGGGCAGGCCACCGGGGAGCCGCATTTGAGCCACCCAGGGCAGCTCGCCCGGCCAACAACGTGATGCATGACACCACTTGCTCGCGATTAGCGCTTGCCTGGGTTCTCGTAGGAATCGAGGTACGGAAACTTCAGCTTGTCTTTCATTAGGAACTCCAGCAATGCCATCGCACCTAGCCCCGATGGAATGCCAACGAGCCACGGATTGATCGGCAAAAAGAGGAGCGCGACAACGAAGGCCACCACCCCAAGAACTGCACTTGCGCTCATGGTGCGCGCATGGCGTTTGCTCTGCCATCTCGACTCTTCTTCGTGGACACGGCGCCGACTGCGCATTTCTCTTAGATCGTGAACGATCGAGTTTCCGCAGTGGTTGCAACTCGTATCCAGAGATTGTCGCCCAGCACATCGCGTACATGCAAAGTGTTCCCCGTCTACATCAGTCGCGGTCGATTCGGATGCATTCCTCGCGTCGTCTTGCATTGCCACCAAAGAGTACGACATCTACTGAGAAGACCCGAGTGCGAACGTGCCGATAGATACTCACAGTACGGCGCACACCGTGGCTGGGTCCATAAGGCGGGTAGGCGGCAGTTGGGGCCTGACGAGCGCAAGAGAGCCTGTTATACGCACTCTGCCATGTACAGAATCCTCATTGCGCTCTCGCTTGTCACCACCTCACTTGCCTCGTGCAAAAAGAAGAAGGACGAGTTTGCAGCACAGGACGTGAAACTTGAGGTGTATCAACGTGACATTGCCCCCGCGCGCTCAGCGTTGCACGAGAGCCCACCAAGCTGGCTTGGCACCCCGCCCGCGTGTCCTGCCAATGTACTTCCAAAGCAGTTTGTGGAACCCGGTTTCAGTCTTGAGGATTGCGCCGGAAGCAAGATCGATCAATGCCTTGAAATGTGCAAGAACGCGACGGTATCCGCTTGTTACAGCGCCGCACTCATTCTCCAATCCGAATCTCCAGAGAGTGACAGAAGGCTTTCTACGCCGCTCTTTGCTCGGGCCTGCCAACTCGGAGATGCATCGGCTTGCACCAACTGGGCATCGGCTCTCCGAGAAGACCCAAGCAATCAAGACTGCAGGCGCGACACCTTTGAGGCGACATGCCAACGCGGACAGGACCCGTGGGGATGCACGATGTACAGCTACATACTGGCAAACCAAGGTCTTGATGAGGCGAGTCTAAGAACAATTCGCGGACTCTCGGATACCGCCTGTCGGTATGGCGAAGAGGATCCTGCCTGCCAGGCAATGCGCGACCTTTTGAAGCAAGCTGACCGGCCTGCCGAGGCGGAGGCATTTCGAGACGGTGGCGCTCGCTAAGGCAGGGCCCGAGCATCGAAAACCATCCTGGCGCGGCCACCGTGAACCCCTCCGCCCACCTGTAGCACCAACGCCACGGCACGATGTGGCAAAGCGATGCATGTGCCCGACTTCGCATGGCTGCCCAGTTGGCGCCTAACTTGCTCTGTAGCGCTCCATGCTGCGCGCGCTTCCGATTCTCGCTCTCACACTGGCCGCTTGCGGTGGTGGCTACCAAGCCGACGCATTTCAAACCGGAATGATCTGGGGCGGGCAGCGCTTTGAAGGCACTCGACTCAGCCACGGCTGCCTCGACATCGCCCTTCGCGCCCAGGAGCAGTTTGAAGGCGATCCAACAATCGATGTGAGCATTGGCAATCGCTGCCCCGAAGCTCTCCACGTGAATCTCGGCAAGCTTCGCATTCGCGGACTCTTTGATGGCGAGGCACCAAAGCTGCTCACGCTCTTCGATCCGAACGACGAAATCGGCAGTGCGCTTCTTGGGGGCAAAGCGGCCGCCAGCGAGCGACTTGAAGTGTTTGGAGCACATGGTGCCTACGAACTCTGTGTGTCGGTCGATGCCATTGTCGCCGCACGCAATTCTGGCCCCCCGCAAGAAACCTGCATCTTTGTTGAGCCGATTATGGAGGCGCGAAGCTAGTGCGGGACCAACTCTTGTGCGCCTTGAGCGCCGCCGTTCTCATCGCCACTCTAGCGCCATCCCAGGCCTTGGCAGGCAGCTCCTGCGGTGGAAGCTCGGGTGGCTCGAGCGGAGGAAGCTCGGGTGGCTCGAGCGGTGGAAGTTCGGGTGGCTCGAGCAGCAGTTCGAGCAGCAGTTCGACACCGGCTTGCGAGCAAACCTCCAAGACCGTGGGTCGCGCCGAATGTCGCAGCTTCGGCGATGGTTGGGATCGGTCTAGGCAGCCGCGCATTCGCTTGAGCATGGGCTTGGTGCATCAAAGCCTTTCTCTGGCCGACATCGAACTCGAAGGCACCTCGACGCATGATGGCAGCAGCCACGCGTACCACTACGATCCAAGTCTCACGACTCCATCCCAGGCAGAGCTCTTTGGCGGGAGCTTGGGGATGCACGTTCTCATTGGCCGAGCACACCTTGGCATGGAGGCAACGGTAACCGGCGGCAGCGCCGACGGCACAACGCAGGTCTCTAACACAGGTCTTCGCATGCGCTCAACCTTCGCCCTCCAAGCGGAAGCCAAAGCGGTTGCAGGCTACGGAACACGCATGGGCAAATGGGGTCTCTTGGGCGAGCTACAGACCGGTATGCGAGTAACCAGCGTGGAAGTTGAAACGCGCCTCGCCGACTGCATTGCCACCGCCATGTCCTCGGAGCTTTCCGCGATTGTGCGGCCACAATTCACCGTGCAGCGCTGGCTCTCACCTTGGCTTACAACCGACCTCTCGGTTGGTTCCGACCTCTTTCAAGAGCGCGACCTGAGCATGACGTTGAGTCTCACCGCGCATTCGCGATCCTACGACGGCATGTATTAGCAGCGAAGGAAGCCGAACGCGCAGTAGATGCGGGGCATTTCTCGTCTTGCCGCTAGCGACAACCGGTCGCAACCTGCTAGCACTATGCAATGGCATGGAAGCGCAAGAAAGAGGGCGAGTTTGACGCAGTGCATGCAGCGGAGGAACTCGACGAGGCGATTGGCAGCCAAGACGCGCCAAGCACGGAGGAGTACATCCGCACCCTTGAGGTCGAACTTGAGGGCATGGGCAATCTTCTGAGCCAAAAAGAGGCGCTGCTCGCGCGAGCCGAAGCACAAGCTGCCGAGCACGCAGACGAAATCGAACGCATTAAGATGCGCCTGCAAACCGAGGCCGATCAAAAGGTTGAGAAGCGGGTTGCCGAAGTGATTGAAGAGTTGCTCGATGTTGGCGATGACCTCGGCCGGGCGATTCTCTCCGCGCAAGAGATGAATCATCACGCATCGGTCATCCAAGGCCTTGAGATGGCGCGTCAATCCTTTGGCAAACGCCTCCAGAAAATTGGCGTTACCCGAATTGAAGCATTGGGAACAAAGTTCGATCCGAGCTTGCACGACGCGGTCTCACTGATGCCCGTGCACGAGCCCACCCAAGATGGAGTTATTCTCGCCGTTGTGCGTGAGGGGTACGCCCTGCACGGCAAACTCCTGCGCGAAGCCCGCGTTGTGGTTGGCAAACTCTCATCGTAGCGAGCTGCCATTTGACGCTCTTGGCGCGCTTTGGTGGGATTCCCGGGCTATCAAGGCTACGCTCGGACGCGATGCTCGCTCGAACTCTCCTTGGAGCCCTCCTCCTTTTTGGTGCCTGTGCAGACGATGGCGCCAAGAAGACGCCAGCCGTACAGCAGCCGGCGCCTGTGGCTATGGCCCCAACCGATGCGATGCCCAAAAGTGACTCAGAAGATCACGTAGCAAAGGCAGTTCCCAAAACGCGCATCGAAACCATTCAGTTTCCCGCCGAAGACGGGCTCTTGGTGACCGCGGATCTCTATCTCTGGCACGAACAAGACGCCCCCTTTGTGGTGCTCTTTCACCAGGCGGGTTGGAGTCGCGGGGAGTACAAAGAGATTGCTCCAAAACTCGGCGAGCTGGGCTTCAATTGCATGGCTGTGGACCAGCGTTCGGGCGATGCAGTCAACGATGTTAAGAACGAGACATTCGCGCTGGCCAAGTCCAAAAAGCTTCCCACCGCTTTTCTCGATGCACTCCCGGATATGCGCGCCGCTCTAACGCTGGTGAAGACCCGCTTTCCCGATGCCCAGCGCATTGCTTGGGGGAGTTCGTACTCCGCAGCATTGACTCTCGTACTCGCCGGCCAAGAGCCCGACCTTATGGATGCTGCCTTGGCGTTTTCACCGGGTGAGTACTTTGGTCGCTTTGGCAAGAGCAAGACCTTCGTTGAAGACGCGGCGAAGCTCATCGAAGCCCCTGTTTTTATCACCTCCTCCAAGTCGGAGCACAAGGCTTGGAAATCGATCTTTGCCGCGATACCCAGCAAGACCAAGAAGAGTTTTGTTCCCGAGACGTCCGGAAACCATGGCTCTCGGGCACTTTGGAAGAAGCACAGCGACTCAGAACAATACTGGGGCGCGGTAAAGAGCTTTCTAGAGGATTTGCCATAAGATGCCGCTCCGGGTTTTGCACGTTACCCGCGATTTTCCTCCCAACGTCAATGGCGGGCTCTCGGTCGCGGTTGGCGGCTTGGTCGAAGCGCAGGTTCGCGCTGGAATCGAATGTGTGGTCGTTAGCTTTGACGACTATCGCAACACCGGAGGCAGCGTAAAGCGCGACCCCGAGCGCACAACAACCCTCTCAGGCATCTCGGTGCTTCACATAACGGGCAAGTCAGCCCTGAAGCGCACGCAAGAACTGGCCGCAAACTTTGTCGCGGATGTTGTCCATGTGCACCACGAGCTGCTCTGGGACTTCGCCACCGATGTTGCGCGTTTTAACCACTCTCCAACGGTGTTCACAGTTCATGTATTGCAGTCGGAGCAAAACCGCTTGCGTGACGTACGAACAACGCAAAGTAGCAAGGCACAAGTGAAGGCCTTGGCCGAGTGTTCGATCTTGCACGCGCCCTCGCAAGCGGTCGCAGACGTGCTTATCAATAGCACCTTGCGTCTAGGGAATCGTCTTAGGATTGTTCGCCTGGGAGGAGATGATTGGCCCGACGCGATTGCGGCAAGCGAGCAAGAGCGTTTTGTCGGCCCTCCCATGCTGCTCTACGTCGGGCGCTTCGCCGACATTTGTGGCTTTGCAGAATTGCTCGAAGCACTGCCACCTCTTCTCGCCGCACACCCAACGCTAGAGGTCACAATCGCCGGCGGCATGCCCGACAACCCAAGATCGGAGAAGCGCTGGAAGAAGCGCTGGGAGCGGCTTGGTGGCGACGATGCGCATCGCGTTCGCTGGACCGGCTGGCGAAGCTCCGACGAGCTTTCCGATCTCTATGGCGCCGCGACCATGTTGGTTGTTCCAAGTTGGTTTGAAACCTTTGGACAAGTCGTACTCGAGGGCATGCTGCACGGAACTCCACTGATCACCACCGGCGCTGGCGCTATCGCAGAGCTTGTTGACGAGACGTGTGCGTTGCTGATTGCGATCAAGAATCCCGAGGCGATCGTAGATGCTGTAGAGGCGCTTCTCGCGGATCCGGACGCTGCAGAACAACGGCGTTTGAATGCCCTTCGGCGCGTTCAATCAGGAGCCCACTGGGACGATCGCATGAGCGAATTTCGTAGCCTGTACCAGGCTGCAATGGACTCGTAGCATCCAAATTTACACGCCTTGGGAATAGACCGCCGCCAACTCTGGTAGGACGGCTATCCCAATGCGAAGCCGTGTCCTACTGATCATTGCCGGTGCACTCGCGCTCGCCCTTCTCGCCTTTCTCCTGCTGCGAGACGGAGATTCGCCAAAGGCTGCGCCTGCCCCCGACGTAGCCGGGAAAACACCGAGTTCAGGCACCGCCACCGCTGCTGCGAGGAAGGCCTCGGCAACACCCTCGGCATCCTTGCGAGGAAGCGTCATCGCGGCTGACGGAACACCAATTCGAGGGGCAACCGTTGCCCTTGTCGCAACGGGCACGGAGCAACCACCACTGGATGCACATGATGCCGTACTGCTTTCCGACGCCACCGGCGCATTTGCGTACTCCGCGCTGCCAGCTGGGGAGTACACCATCAGCGCCAACGCTCCGGGGTATCTCCCAAGACAAGATTCGCTTTCGCTAGCAGCCGGCCAAGATCGTCGGGAGGTAACTCTACAACTCGCTCCGGGCGGATTTCTTCTTAGTGGAACCGTGCACGATGCAACCGGTGGGGCGGTGTCCTCCGCTGTCGTGCAAGCGATGCCTCTTGGGGCAAGTGGAACAAGTCCGAGTGGCGCGCTCTCCGGCGAAGACGGTACGTACCAGCTCGGATTGGCAAACGGCCAGTACATGGTTTGGGCCTTTCATGCGGACTATGTCCCAGACTCAAAGCTTGTCGAAGTTAGCGGCGGGCCCCTCACCATTGACTTTCGTCTTGCTCCGGGCGCTGTGGTGGAAGGACAGGTCAAGTACCTCGGTTCGAACGAGCCTCTTGCCGGCGCCACAGTCTCCTATGCAACCGAGCGCAGCAGCGCCTTTGGACTTTGGGCGGGTGCCTCAGGAGCGGGCACTGCCACCGCAGACGACAAGGGTCGCTTTCGCATCTCTGGCCTCGGCTCGGGTTCTCTGCGCCTCACCGCCCATGGAGACAACGCGAGAACAACCGGCCCAACACACATTCCCCTGGGCATCGCAGAGCAGCGAAGCGATATAGAACTTTTCGTAGACTCAGCCTATCGAGTGCACGGGCGCGTTGTCGATGCGAGCTCAGGGGAAGGCCTCGGCGAGATGCTGGTGACGTTGGCAACCCCCGATGGCCCCGACGGTTCAGGAGACGCGCGAACAAACGCCGATGGCACGTTTGAAATTGCATCGGTTGCCAGTGGCGACTATCGGCTCCGTGTCCAAGGCAAGAACTACCTGACCGAGATGTTTGGCAAGGCCATCTCCGTAGAGGGCAACACCGATGCCGGTACGATTATGGTTAGCCAGGGAGACATGATTCGAGGCCGAGTAGAGCCCGCTGCCGAGGCGGATATCTCGTTGGACTTGCGCGCACTTCAGGAACTGCCGATGGAGGCCTTCACCACGACTCGAAGTGCCGCGGATGGCGTCTTCGAAATCGGACCGTTTCGCCCTGGTAGCTTTCGACTCCAAGCCAGCACTGACGACGGACGCATTGGCAGTACCGATGCGCAGGCTCCCGCCACAGGCAGCAATGAGATCATCATTCACCTCGAAGCCGGGGCCTCCCTCGAAGGCACGGTCGTCGATGCAAAAGGAGCTCCGGTCGCAGACGCACGCGTGTCCCTGCGCCAAGATAGCGAGGGCCGCTCGATTCGCGTGGTCGTCAATGGCCTAGATAGAATGGCGCAATCGGGCCGTACGAGTCCAGATGGCACGTTTCTCATCCAAGGGCTTTCTGGCGGCGACTACCAACTTCAGGTTCTCGACCAAGAGGGTCAGGCACTCGCTTGGGCCGGCGGCACGAAGTCAACGCGCAAAACGACGGGGGCAAAAGCGACAGAGCCCAAGACGTTGAGCATCGGGAAAACGGAGAACCGCAAAGGGGAGCTCCTTGCGGTGGAAGCGAGGAATGCCAGCATCACCGGACGAGTCGTTGGGCCCGACGGGCGTCCTTCGGCAGATACCTGGGTGAGTGCGCGGCTCCATCGCGAAGACGATCTCGAAGGCATCATGCCTGACATGAGGCCTCCGGACGAGTCGCCAACATCAGAAGAGGGAGATACGAATCGTTCTGAGTCCCATACCGAAGTGAGCATGGTGATGATTCACGACGACGATGGTGGCTCGGGGAGCGGTGCCCCGGGACTGGACCTAAGCCGCTCCGGAGAACTCCCTCCGGTTCTCACCGACGCCAACGGCGCATTCGAAATCACAGGCCTGCGCGAGGGCAAGTACGATCTCATCGCAGAAGGCATGAAGGGCGCCGCGCGCGCCATCGTCAAGGGGGCACAGACCGGCCAAGACATCGAAATTCGCCTCGCAACACTCACACGCATCGAAGGCAAAGTGACCCAGTCTGGAGAGCCTGTCACCCGCTACAGCGTTGAAGTGAGCGGTGCGGGGCATGCCCGGAAGCAGGTTCGAGACGACGGCGGCAACTTTGTGCTTCACAGGCTCGATCCCGGGCCGTACACGGTGCGCGTTCGGGGCCCAGAGGGGGAAGCGGAGCAGGACGTGATCGTGGCTGCCGGCAAGACGACGGAGGTCGAAATTGCCCTCGAATCACTGGTCCTTGTGAGCGGTGTGGTCGTTGACGAGAGCGGAACTCCTGTCGCCGGTGTGCTCACCATTCCCACGCCGATGCGTGACGACGGTAATGTTCAGCTCAGCATCGGCGACGACGTGAGTCCCACGGGTGCAGACGGGAAATTTTCGATCGGTGTCAAGCCCGGGAGTTACATGCTGATGGTCTTGAAGATTGGCGCCGGCCCCATGGCAACGGTTCCTTTCACCGCGGTCGCTGGTGCTGCTGTCGACCTCGGCAGCATCGTGGCCAAGCCGGGTGCTGGTGGCCCAGAAGAGCCGGGTGACGAGGGAGCACCGGGCGAGGCGCAAGAAGACTAGACGGCCGGTCGAAGTCGCATCCGAATCGATGCGACGCTGAACGACGCGTTGTCGGCACGGCGATCGGCGGCGTTGTCGGCACGGCGCCCGGCAGCGTTGTCGGAACGGCAATCGGCATTGCGGCCAGCGCCGCGTCTTGTACGAGTTGTTCTGATATCGTACGATTCTGCGCGAATGAGCAAGCTACGAAGTTGCGGCATCCTCTTCTTTGCCATCGGTGCGATGGCGTGTGCAAAGCCCCCCACATCAGATACGGTCGCCACCCAAGAAACGCTGCCCAAGGCCGAGAATGGGCCTGCAGCAGAGGCGCCGGCCAACGAGGTGAGTCCGCCGGCCAGTCCCGTGCGCATTGTTCGCCAAGAGGGTTCCTTCTCCTATCTCGCGGTGGATGGCGATTTCCTGCTTCGGGGCATGCGATTTCCTGAGCGAACCGGAACCTTTGAGCGAGTCAGGATTGTTGACTACAACGCAAAAGCCCTGGGCCACTCCGTTGGCTACAACGACCCCGCCGGCGTCGCGCTAACCGTCTACCTCTATGGCCAAGGTGGCAATGCGGAGGGCGAACTAAAGCGAGCGCTGGGAGACATGGCGGCTCATCCATCCGCACCGCCCGACTTAGAGTTTCTCGGAGTTGCACCCTTCGCTATCGAAATCGACGGCGAAACTATGGTGGGCTACCTGGGGCTCGCCTACTATCCAAATACAAATTCTGGATCCCAGGCAGTCGTCTTTTCCGCCGGTGGTCGGTTTCTCAAGTTTCGAATCACCGCGCCCATCGAAGTCTTTAACGATCGGATGGACGAGATTCGGGATGTCTTGCTCTCGTTTGGTCGCCCGCGATTTGAGCGCTGAGCTCCGCGCGAGAAGCAGTTGGCGCGACCCACGGCGCGGCAAACCAATCGAGTTTGCCATGCGGTTTGAACGATGCGAGCGCGATCGACAGCGCGGCAAACGAATCGGGTTTGCCATGCGGCTTGAACGATGCGAGCGCGGTCTCAATCAGGCGATCGACGCGAGTTGCAAGACCGGCATTTGCGCGCGGGGCCTAGCCCTTCTTCCAACTCTTGACGTTGAGAATGCTACCGACCATGCCAATTCCCATGGTTGCCGAGGCGACTTCGCCATCGATCTCGACCGTTTGCCCCTCAACCTGCAGGCCGCTCCCGCCACCTTGCAATTGGTAGCGCTCGCCGTTGGCACAGGTCAATTCCCAGAACCCTCCCTCTAAATCATTCTTCGTAACTGTTCCGGTGAATTTGCTCATGCCTAAGTCTATCGGAATATTTGCCGCTAGCAACGAGAGATTTGGCTAGCCAAGGCAGCGGAATGATTCCGCTAGTAATTGATCTCGTTTACGATAAATTCTGAGTCGAGTTCGAGCGTCTGAGTGTATTCCTCACCCTTGTAGAGGTACTTGTAGCGGGCGTAGGTCTCCGTTGTTCGCTTCATGTATTTGCGGGTCTGGCGATAGGACAAAAGCTCGACGAATTCGTCGATGGGCCGATCTCCATGTTGCTTAAGCCAGCGCATCACGGCTCGCGGACCACTGTTGTACGAGCCGGCGCCAATCGGGATTTGCTTACGAAATTTACTGAAGAGACGACCAATGTACCAAGCCCCGGTTTGGATGTTGCGCTCCGGATCAAAGAGCAAATCTTCGGTGTATTCGATGTCCAAGTGTTTCACGACCCGCTCGGTGGTTGGCGGAATCATTTGCAGGAGCCCCTGGGCATCCGCGTAGGAATGGGTATGCGGATCAAAGCCGCTCTCTTTGCGCATGATGGTGTAGAGGTAGTAATCGGGAAAGTTACTGAGCTTGCGATACTTCTCCACCAAGGTCTCGTAGGCCAGCGGGTAGGCGTGCTGCCACCAGATTCGCGCGCGGCCTTTCGGCTCGGCATTAAGCGCGCGCCGACCGCCATGCACCACCGAGAGCATCCAAGGCCGATTGTAATTCTCGGCGCGTTTGTAGGCATCCAAGAGCACTGCCATCGCCTCGGACTTTTTCTTAGCATGACGCGAGAGAAAGCTTCGTTCACCGCGAAAGAGCTCCACGCCCGCTTCTGCCAAGAGCCCCGCTTCGATGAGCTCATTGCCCTTTTGGATGAGTGCGTCTTTCTTAAGTGCTGCTGAGAGTTTGCCTGCAAGCTCGGGAACCTTGGCTGGATCGCCTGGCATGTCGCCAAAGATGCCTATCTCGATGCCCTGTGCCGCAAGCTGGGTGCGAGAGAGCAGCGCGTACCATGAGAACGGATAGTCGTTTACGAGTCGTTTGTAGGCCACGTTCGCGATGGCGTTCTTGCCGAGCTTTTGCTGCGCTTGCGCCTGCCAATAGCGCCCCTTGCCGCCAATCTCTTTGCCACCCGCTGCAGCGACCTTGGCAAAGTGCGGAAGGCTTTCCTTGTACTCGCCAAGCAGGTAGTGGCTCATGCCTAAGTACCAGGGCACTTCGCTGGTGAACTTGCTCTTGCGATAACGCTTTGGCATTACTCTTAGAAAGGGAAGCGCTTCGCGATAGCGCCCTCGATTGAACTCAAGCCACCCCGAGAGAAACTGCGCCTCTGCAGCCCACTTGGAACTTGGGTACTCCTTCACCAAGCGCTGATAGTTAACGATGGCTTCCGAATCAAAGTCGGCGCGACTGAGCGCACGCGCACCGTGAAAGAGCGCCTCGTCCGCACGCCGGCCCATTTTCTTGTAGATGGAGAGAAAGCTGCGACCGGCTTTTTCGTAGTGGCGCCTGCGCTTGAACAAAGACATCGAAAGCCAAAACTCGTGGTCCAAGCGCGTCTGGGTATCCATACCCGAGGTGTCGAGCTCCGCAAGCTCTTGCAGGGCGATCTCCCACTTCTTGTCGGCAATCAGGTCTTGCCCGCGCTGAATGCGATCGGCGGCCGACAGTCCAGCAATGCCGCCATCGCCGAGAGCGACCAAGCGGTTGTCGGCTTCTTCGCTAAGCCGGTGCGCGGGATGCTTGCGCAGAAACTCCCGGTACTTCTCGATAGCGCCAGATTTGTCCCGAGACGCCAAGTCTTGGGCAATTCGAAATCGCGCAACCCCCGGGTCGCCATCGGTTGCGCCGCGAAGCACAAGACCGCGGTACTCCGACGCCGCCTCCTTCTTGCGATCAAGTTGCCAGAGCGCATCGGCGACACGCCAACGCGATCGGTCGGCGAGCCGTGATGAGCGAATCTTCGACAGCGCTTGAAAGCTCACCAAGGCGACCGGGTAGTCGCCCTCAAAATAGGCGCTTTGGGCGAGCACGTAGAGGCGATAGTCGGGATTGCGCAGGCTCTTGGCCGGAACCTTGTTTGCCAATTTGCGAGCCTTGGCAAAGTCGCCGGCTTCAAACGCTCGATAGGCCTTGCCAAGATCGGTGGCTGGGGAGGCGTTGGCCGCACCATGCCCCTGCAGAAGCCCCACCGCTAGGGACAGGGCAATTACTCGTTGGGGCCATCGCACGCGCCAATTGTAGCGCGGGCTGCTCAAAAGATCGGGCGCAGCCTGCTATACCTTTCGCCATGAGCGCCTTCCAAGAACTCGACTACTACGCCATCGACAGCCTCTACACCGAAGAAGAGCGCATGGCGCGTGACACCGTTCGAACCTTGGTCGACAAAGAAATTCTCCCCACCATTGGCAAGCACTTCGACGAAGGCACCTTTCCCAAAGAACTGGTGCCAAAATTTGGCGAACTCGGTCTGCTCGGACCATCGCTAACCGGCTACGGCTGCTCGGGCATGAGCCCCACCGCCTACGGCCTCATCTGCCAAGAACTCGAGCGCGGCGACAGTGGCATTCGATCGTTTTGCTCGGTGCAAGGCTCACTTTGCATGTACCCAATCTGGGCCTACGGCAGCGAAGAGCAGAAGAACAAGTACCTGCCGGGCATGGCCGCCGGCAAGATCATCGGCTGCTTTGGCCTCACCGAGCCCGACCACGGATCGGATCCGGGCGGCATGCTCACCAAAGCCGTCAAGACCGACAAAGGCTACATCCTAAACGGCACCAAGCGCTGGATCACCAACGGCTCCATCGCACAGATCGCGATTGTCTGGGCGAAACTCGATGGCAAGGTGCGCGGCTTCATTGTGCCTACCGATAGCAAAGGCTTTACCGCTCAGGACATCAAAGGCAAGTGGTCGCTCCGGGCCTCGTACACCTCGGAGCTCATCATGGAAGACTGCGAGATTGACGCTGACGCCCTCTTGCCCGAGGTCTCCGGTTTGCGCGGTCCCCTTGGCTGCCTCACCCAAGCGCGCTTTGGCATTGCCTTTGGCGCTGTTGGTGCGATGCAAGCTTGCTACGACGAAGCCTTGCACTACGTTCGTGACCGTCCGCAATTTGGCAAACCCCTCGCGGGCTTCCAGCTCGTGCAGCAAAAGCTCGCGTATATGGTCACGGAAATCACCAAGGCCCAGCTTCTCAACTTGCAGCTTGGACGTCTTAAAGAGGCCGGCAAGATGCGCCCACAACACGTCTCCCTCGCCAAACGCAACAACTGCTACGAAGCCCGTGAGATTGCCCGAATGGCGCGCGACATGCTCGGTGCAAACGGCGTGACGGTTGACTATCAATGTGGTCGGCACATGCTCAACATCGAGTCGATCTTCACCTACGAAGGCACCCACGACATTCACACGCTCGTCATTGGAAATGACGTAACAGGCATCAGCGCGTTCTCTTAGGGGCCATTGTGCGAGTTTTTATTAGTGGCGGAACGGGAACCATTGGGCGCGCTATCACGGCGGCCCTCTTGGAGCGTGGTGATGAGGTAACGGTGTTAACGCGCCGCAAGGGCAACGCAAATGTGCCGTCAGGGGCTACTGTCGTCGTTGGCGATCCTTGCTACGCAGGCGATTGGCAGAGCCACATTGCTGGACACGATGCGGTCATCAACCTCGCCGGAGAACCTCTGGATGGCCAGCGGTGGAACGCACTCTTTCGTCAAAAGATTCACGACTCGCGAGTCGACTCCACGCGTTTCATTTCCGAGTCCATCGTTGGTGCGCCCGAAGGCGAGCGTCCAAGGGCTCTGCTCAACGCTTCCGGTATCGACTACTATGGCTTCGCGGAAATCGAAGCCTTTGACGAAGATGATGTCACGGAGTCGGATCCGGGTGGCGAGTCGTATCTTTCGGGTCTGTGTTGGGACTGGGAAGACGAAACTAAGATTTGTTCGGAGTCTGGAGTTCGGGTAGCACTGATGCGCACCGGCGTCGTCTTCAGCAACAAAGGCGCCCTGCCCGCACTCGCAGCACCCTTTCGAAAACGCGCGGGTGGCACTCTTGGAACCGGGCGACAGTGGATGTCGTGGATCCATATCGACGATGTTGCGCACGCGTATCTGCACGTCTTGGACTCTGAGCTTGTTGGAGCGGTGAATCTGGTGGCACCGGGCAACGTTCGAAACTCCGAGTTCGCCCGCATCTTGGGCCTAATGCTTGGGCGCAGAGCTTGGTTTCGCGTGCCAGCGCTTGCCGTCATGGCAGCCGCAGGCCAGCTCGGTGAGTACATTCTCAAAGGGCGCAGAACTGTCCCGAAAGCACTCCTCGATAGCGGCTACACCTTTCGCTTTGCCGAGCTCGAACCCGCCCTGCGCGACCTGCTTGGCCCTCGCAAGCGGTAGCGTTGCCACCGTCCACAGTGAGCCTTCTAGAATGACCAAGCCGCTGGCTTAGTTCGCCGAAGCGTCTTTGGGAAGAACCTGAATCTCGGTTTGAAATTCCTTGGTACCGCCTTGCCAAGAGTATTCAAAGCTCACGGTGGCGGAGCCCGCCTCTTTCGGAGTGAAGACAACCATCGTGTCGTCGGAATTGGGTCCTTCATACAGCGACTCGACACGCCACTCGGCAATTGGAGGCTCCACTCGAACGTCGACAATCTCAAGCGGGTATTCGGCATCGCACGAGCGGCCCCAGACAATAAGAGACTCCTGGGCTCCAACCCGGAACGCGCAGTCTTCGATTCCCTCCGCACATGCCGGCTCGGAGACAAAGACAACACCGGTGAAGCGGGTGAGGTAGGGGCTCTCATCACAGTTCCAGTTGTCGAGCGCCATGCACCCTGTGGAGAAAGAGGCTGCGAGTAGAGGAAGAAGAAGACTCTTGAGCACCTCTAGATCCTACGATCCAAACAAGCTGGAGCAAGCCAACAGCTGCTTGCATCACCGCCGACCCGAGCTCGCACATCCACACAAAGAACAGTTCGCCGACCTTCCGGCAGCGCCAAGCCAGAAGCATTGCCAGACATTGCCAGCAGTCCAAACAACAGCGAACCCAAACACCAGCAAACAAACCAAAACGGAAACGATACGAACGCCGCAAAGCCGCGGGCCAAGGGCGGGTTCTTGTTTCAGCGAGATTGCACAGCCGCAGCCACGCCAACGCTCACGAAAAAATCAAGCGCAAACCAAACCAGCAACTCGGCGAGCACCGACCGCAGCGGGAACAAAGACCCAACCGCCAGCCCAGGCCGCAACGCAAAAGCAAAACCGAAACGCAAACGCAGAACCAAAGCCAAACCAAACCAAACCAAACACCAGCAAACCAAACACCAGCAAACACAAACAAACCAAAGCGGAAACGATACGAACGCCGCAAAGCCGCGGGCCAAGGGCGGGTTCTTGTTTCAGCGAGATTGCACAGCCGCAGCCACGCCAACGCTCACGAAAAAATCAAGCGCAAACCAAACCAGCAACTCGGCGAGCACCGACCGCAGCGGGAACAAGGACCCAACCGCCAGCCCAGGCCGCAACGCAAAAGCAAAACCGAAACGCAAACGCAGAACCAAAGCCAAACCGAAGCTCAACGCGAACAAACTCAAACGACAAAACCAAACCGAAGCTCAACGCGAACAAACTCAAACGACAAAACCAAACCGAAGCTCAACGCGAACAAACTCAAACGACAAAAAAGAAGCCCGAAGCTCAACGCGAACGAACTCAAACGACAAAACCAAACCGAAGCTCAACGCGAACAAACTCAAACGGCAAAAAACCGAAGCTCAGCGCGAACAAACTCAAACGACAAAAAAACCGAAGCTCAGCGCGAAAGAACTCAAACGACAAGAAAAGAAGCCCCAAGCTCAACGCGAACAAACTCAAACGACAAGAAAAGAAGCCCGAAGCAACCTACTCAAGTTCGTACTTCTGCACCAACCGAATAAGGTTCCGCCGAGACACCTGAAGCTGCGCCGCAGCCCGAGTCTTATTCCAATCGTGCTCCACCAAAGCCGCGTAAATCATCCGCTTCTCTAGCGCCTTAACCGCATCGGGCAACGAACTCGTCGGCAGCCCACTCGTGCTCAACGGCGAGTCCGCCGAGCCATTGCGCATGCGCTCCGAGAGCAGCTCTGCCGCCAGCAACGGCGAGCTTCCCGATAGCACCACAAGACGTTCGATCTCGTTTTCGAGCTCTCGAACATTGCCCGGCCATGCATAGCCGAGCAAAAGCGACTTGCACTCGGTGCTGAGCCGTTTGTCGGCACCCGCATGCTTCTTCAAAAAGTGCGCGACCAGAATCTCGACGTCCTCGATGCGATCGCGCAACGGCGGCAAACGCAAGTTGATGACGTTGATGCGGTAATAGAGATCTTCGCGAAACGTGCCCTGTTCGACCATGGTCTTGAGGTCGCGGTTGGTGGCGGCAACAATTCGAACGTCGCAGTGCTTGGTCTCGGTGCCTCCAACGGGGATAAACGTGCCTTCCTGCAGCACTCGAAGCACTTTCACCTGGAGCGATGACGACATATCGCCAATCTCATCGAGAAAGAACGTACCTCTATGAGCCACTTCAAAGAGACCTTTTTTGTCGGCAACGGCGCCGGTGAACGCCCCACGACGATGTCCGAATAATTCTGAGTCCAAGAGGTTGTCGTTGAAGGCAGAACAGTTCTGAACGACGAACGGCTTGCTCTTTCGGTGGCTCTCAGCGTGAATGGCCTTGGCAACGAGTTCCTTGCCCGTGCCGTTTTCGCCCGTGATGAGCACAGTTGAGTCTGAGGTAACAACCCGGTCGAGCAAGCTGTAGAGAGCTTGCATGGGTGGTGATGAGCCAATGATTGATTGGTAGCTTTGGCGCAGTTCACCAGCAGGGTCGAGCCCGCCAATCTTGCCGGCGCCTACGAGAAATGCGGAGATCTCCGCGGCGGCTTCCTCTAGCAAATCCTCGACAAAGGAGACTTCGCGCGCGCTTAGCCTGGGCACGTGTTCGGAAACCACATCGAGCCCACTTGGATCCTGATCTTCGAGTAGGTAGCCACCGCAAAGCAACGCACCAAAGGCCACCCCATCGACAACTACGGGAGCTGCGAGTTCCGTGAGTCCAGCGTGGCAGGGAAGTGAGTAGGGCTTGGTGCGCAATGCGGCTTGCGACTTGCCGTCGAGCATCGCGAGCATCTTGTGACCATGGGCCACACATGCTTTGCGACCTGAAGGATTGTCTTGCAGCAACTGACAGGGACCGCGACCGATCGGGTTTCGAATTCGCACCGGTGGGTAGACTTGCCCGCGAGCCACGTCCACATAGCCAAAGCCCAGATTCCAGCGTCGACCGACGAGCTCGGCAACCTTGCGGACGACATGCAGCTCAATGAGCTCATACCAGTCCAGTTTTGTAGCTTGCTCGCGCACGACCTTCTTAGTGTGACACTTAGTCACAGATGTCCGCAAGGAGAACAAGTACTTACAGGTAGTTAGCCTGGAAGATCAAGTGCATATCGCAACGCTGCCCGGTTTTGCTGCCACGCCTCATCCTCGTTGAGCAGCGGAATCTCGAGCGTTATCACTTCGCAAGCGCGGTCGACCCCGTACTTGCTGCCAAAGGAGCCCGGAGTTGGATAGCCAATGTCCGAGGAGGCGCCATAGCCATTGCGCTCGGCCATGCCCAGTGCGAGTTCTTCGCCAGCGCCGTCCCAATTGACCGTGCGAAATGGTGAGTGCAAAGCGATAAGCCTAGTGGCCCCCGTCTCCTCAATGAGTTTTGAGAGCGCATGCGCTTCGGGTTCGCCTTCTGCACGTGCGCCAGGGAAATACCCAGGCTTGTGCTCGGTGCTGAAATTTGCAGACGCAAAGCTTCGGTTGAGGTCTACGTCGTTCGCATTATTCTTAGATCCACCGGCAAGGCCATCGATATTGAGTGCCGGGATAATCCATGTTTCGCGACCCGGCGGCATGGATAGAAGCTCTTTAATGAGCTGGTGCAAGCAGTAGACGCCAAGAGGCTCGTCTCCGTGTATCGCGCCAAAGAGAAGCGCCTTGGGCTTGGGCTTGGCGTAGTCGGGAGGCGTAAAGTGCATGCACTCGATGGGGCGACCGAGAACCGTGTTGCCGATTTCAAAGATTTCTGGCAATGCGTGTTTTCCCTAGTGCTGGGCCCATTGGAGTTGCTTCGAATCGCGCGCGGGCATTGGGCCTAGTTGCCTCGCTGCGATACGACACCAGCGATGCCAAAGCTCGCAAGAGCAAGCCATGCCGCGCCTGAAAGAGGCAAGTAGAGAAAGGTCGAGAGGCTTGCCTTGATGGTCGCAACAATGTCTTCGGTCACGAGCAGGGCGGCGAGCGTTGCAATGAGAGGCCAGAAGAGTACCGACCACACAAGCACGGGCGTGCCTGCTTTGCTGGTTGATGGAAGCCACACAAGCAGGCAGGCAATGGTGAGAAGCAAGGGGATGAGACCCAGAGCAAGACCGCCAACTCCCATACCAAAGATCGGGATCACCTTGGCTTTGCCGGGTGCGTCGGCGACGAAATCGAGCAAGGCTTTTACAAACATCACGTCGTTCTCGGGAATGAGATAGAGCGCCAAGATCGCCACCACACCAACGGTCGCAAGGATGCGTCCGAGCATGAGTTCGCAGTGCCTAGATCGAACGATGAGCCCGGTAACAAGGCAAACGCTTCCAATGACCGCGACAACGGCCTGCCACCGAAATGGCTTGGCGGTTACGAGCTGAAAGACAAGTGGCGAGAGACCGATCGCCGTAGCCGCAAAGGCTCGAACAGAAGGAGCGAGCCGAAGAGCGCCGAGCGCCACCGAAACAACCCCTGTGACCGCGAGTAGGATGGGGCCCATCTTTGCTGCGAAGGGCGCGCCTTCTGCACTGAAGATGCTCCACGCAAAGATCGTTTTTTCACCGCCGACGGCCCATGGAGCCACAAAACACGCCACCAGAAGAACTCCGAAGACGAGCATCTGTGTGGTGAGAGATTCGTCCCATGCGGAGATGTCTCCGGAATAGCCGGGTGCGCGGAGCGGCTTGACCTGCTCGGTCATGGCGTCTTGGTAGTGGCCTTGACGAGGGCCGCCAAACGGTTGCTGAGGCTGATGGGCTGCAGCACCGAATTGCGCGTTTTGAATGCCTAGGTTTGCGCCGCCAAAGGGCGCGCCGCCACCAGCAAACGGTTGCTGAGGGCCACCTTGCGGGGCACCGTACGGTTGGCCAGGACCACCTTGCGGGCGACCCCCTTGCGGAGCACCATACGGTTGACCAGGACCACCTTGCGGGCGACCACCTTGCGGAGGAGCACCATACGGTTGACCAGGACCACCTTGCGGAGGAGCACCGTACGGTTGGCCAGGACCACCACCTTGCGGAGGAGCACCGTACGGTTGACCTGGACCACCCTGCGGGCGACCACCTTGCGGGGCGCCGTACGGTTGGCCAGGACCACCTTGCGGGCGACCGCCTTGCGGAGCGCCGTACGGTTGCTGAGGACCACCTTGGCCGGGAGCACCTTGCGGCGCACCACCTTGCGAGGGAGCTCCATAGGGTTGACCTGGGCCAGATCCTTGCGGAGCGCCGTAGGGTTGACCTGGGCCACCTTGCGAAGGAGCACCTTGTGGCGAACCACCGTACGGTTGCTGCGGACCACCTTGCGGGCGACCACCTTGCGGAGGAGCACCATACGGCTGCTGAGGACCACCTTGGCCGGGAGCACCTTGCGGAGGAGCACCATACGGTTGCGGAACACTGGCGGAACGACTTCGAGCCTGCTGCGGCGGAGTGCCGTACGGCTGTTGCCCTGGCGGAGGAGACTGATAGGGCTGTTGCCCTGGCGGAGGAGACTGATAGGGCTGCTGTGGGGAGGCCACGCCTGCGCCCTGCTGAGCGGCGCCAACCATCGCACCCAACTTCGATTTCTCTGCTGCCGATAGCGATAGCTTTGTCGGGGTTAGGCGCCCTTCAAAGGCACCGGGCGGCGAAGCGTTTGACTGTGCCTTGGCAATGAGTTCCTCGGCCAGTCCGGGATGCCCCATCATGGTCGCTTTGGGCCCCGACGAAAGTTCGTCCTGCTGCGCACTTCCGCAATACACGCAATGGCCAGCCGTATCGGGCAATTCTGCCCGGCATTTGATGCACGCTTTCACTTCAAGCTCCCGCCGTTTCGATCCACAGTATATTTCACTTTCGGCACCAGTGCGGCATCCAAGGGAAGGTTACAGACCACAATCCAACCTGACCCGCGGTACCCTTGCTGTCATGGCTACGATTGCGGAGCTCAAAACCCACGGACTCGCCCTCTTTGCTAGCGGTAAGACCCAGGCAGCACTCCAGTGCTACGACGCGGTGGTCGCTGCCCATCCACTCGACTATGAGGCGCGACTTCGAGTTGCCGACTGCCTGGCAGCGCTCGGCCAATCCGAAGCGGCTGCGCGCACGTATCGAGCGGTCGCTTGGTACGCGATCAAGGCTGGGCACCCTCTCACGGCGGTCGTTATCATAAAGGTTCTCGAGGCCGCGGGAGACCCAGCAGAAGACCTGCAAACCGGCCTAGTCATGCACTACGGCTCGGAATCGGCGCTTGTTGGCAAATTTGCTGCGCGTATTAATCTCCCAGATCCAGCATCCGATGCGCCCCCGCCAGACTTGCAGGCCGGCCCGCCAGCCGACCTTGAGGGCATGGCGGCCATTCGATCGGCGGGTTGCACAGAAGGCTTTGATGAATACCCAGAGGCACTGCATCCGATTCCCCTGCTCTCGGGTCTCACAGAATCGGCCTTCAGAAAAGTCCTGGCGACCGTCTGTGTGCGGCGCATGGCCAATGGTCAACTTGCGATTCGCGAAGGGGAGCCGGGGCAGAGTTTTTTCTTAGTGGCATCCGGCCAGGTTCGAATTTTCGATACCGATGGCCTTGGTCGCGAGCGCGATATGGCGGTCTTGGGAGAAAACGCGGTCTTCGGCGAGATGGCGCTGCTCAGCAATCAGCCCCGATCGGCCTCGGTTGGTGTTGTTGGCGAAGCCGATCTCATTGAGCTCACCCGCGAGAGCCTAGCGGCCTTGGCGGATGAATTGGAGCAGGTCGCCGGAGCGCTGCACAACTTCACCCGCGAGCGCTTGCTGTCGAACCTCATGGCCCGCTCCCCGCTCTTTCGGCCGTTCTCAAAATCGCAGCAGCGCGATTTGCTGCGGCGCTTCACCGAACACGACGTGGTGGCTGGCACTGACATCATTCACGAGAACGACGAAGGTCGGGGCCTCTTTGTGGTGCTCTCGGGAGAAGTAGAAGTCTTCAAGGGCGAGCGCACTGATTTGGCAACCCTTCGCAGTGGCGATGTATTCGGCGAAATGGCGTTAATCCGCGGAGGCGTTACCAGTGCCGCGGTTCGCGCGCTCACTCCTGCAACAGTACTTTTCTTAGGCCGCGAAATCGTGCAACGCATGGTCGAAGGCGTGCCGCAAATTCGCGATTACCTAGAGTCGCTCACCACCGACCGAGAGCTTGACACAAAGCTAACGCTTGGCGACGACGTGATTGAAGAAGATGACGATGGTTCGATCCACATCATGATTTGATGCGACGTTTGGTGACATCGCCAGACCTGAGAATACTTCTTATCCTCTGCGAACCGTGATAGCGCTTGGTGCCGCACCAGACGGCACCAAGACCTGTTGTACAGCGCTCGCTACTCAGCGGCGGCTTCACGGGCAGCAGGATCTTTGTAGGCGTTGATCTCGTCTACAAGTTTCACAGCCGTATTGCCATAGGCCGTCTTCTTGTGTGCGGCTAGGTGCTTCTTGCTGGCCTTCTTGAGCGTCGACAATTGCGCATCGCTAAGGCTCGCCTTGCGAAGGAGTTGCCGAAGAGCCATCGACGAGGTTGCGAAGAACTTCCCTGTGTTGAGCTGCTCAGCCATCAGTCCAACAATCGTATCGAGGTCCTCCAAACAGACACCCCCGACCTTTGCCATCGGCGGAACCGTCTTGGTCCAGGTCTCTGCGTTGGTTTTCTCCATGAGCACTGGGCAGACTTCCGCTGCGCGATCGGGCAAAAGCCCCAAGGCTTCGATGGCCTTGTCTTGCAACGGGCCTTCGCCGCCCTTCACAAGCTTCAACGCAAAATCGCCCGCTTCCTTGGAAGGCTTGGTATTGCCCGACAAGTACTGCGGAAACATGGTTCGAAAAAGGTAGGAGGCGTCAATTTGGCCTTCGTTGTCGTCTGCGAGTTTTTCTATCAGTGTTATGAGCCTCGGTTCGACGCCCGCCTTGCTGGCATTGCCATTGCCAAACGACCAAGCAATAAGTCGGCGCAATCCAGGGTCCTTCTCGGCCTCATACGCATCGAGGCCGGCTCCTAGATGCGGGGTTCGAGCATTGTCGTTAAAGCCCTGCATGCACATAGCAGCAAGCCCGCGCACGGCCATGCCCTCGTCGGTAAGTGCGCCCGCGCAGCTTGCAGCGAGGTCGCTGCTGCCTTGATTGTTAAACGCCAGGTCTTTGATCTCTTTCGCGGTCGGGCATTTTGTATGGCCTTGCTCATCCCACGTGCAGTCCTTGCCTGCCTCGAAGAAGGTGACAATGCGAGGGTCACGAGGAGCAACAGGCTCAGCCTTTGGCGCGGGCGGCGCCTCCTTGACGAGTGGTGCTGTTTCCTTTGCAGGCGTTGTGGTTTCTGTCTTTGCTTCGTCTTTGCCGCAGGCTGCTAGCGTGGTGAGGGAGAGGGTGAGGGTGAGGAGGTGCGTTTTCATACCGCGGAGGGTACCCGACTGGGGTGCTCTTCAAGGGTTCCTCGCAGGCTCGTTGCGTGGCAGACTAGGGAATTCGCAGCTCGCACAGCGAACCTAAGATCATGCACCGAATTCTTCCTATCCTCACCATCTGCGCAATGGCCGCCATCTCGTGTCAAAAAGAGAATGCTGCCGCGCCCGCACCTCCGACAAATCCGCCGGCGCCCGTGCCCGTCACTGTGGCGAACGTTTCCATCGCGTCGGTCACGATCCTAGAAGACTGCGTGGATGAGAACGCAGACGAAGGTCTGACCGAGGATAGCGATAGCGAAGAAGGTTGGGTCCAGCCCTGTCGCCAATCGACGATGCAAATCGCCATCACCGGGCAAGGCGCTGTGACGTCGAACTTCACCATCAAAGAAGTGCGCCTCCTCGGGCCCGACGATGCGGTTCTCAGTGTCGTGGCATCACGCGCACCAAGCCTGTGGAATGGCAGCCAGTACTCCACCTGGGACCAACGAATTGCGCCCGGCACCGACATCAAAGCGAGCTACAAGTTGTCCCTCGGCGATTGGAGTTCCATCGAAAAGGCCCTTGGCAAAAGCAGCTATGGCCCGCTGTTTGTGATCGAGGCCGACGTTGCCATCGATGCGGTGCCCATGACGATTCGCTCCGGCAAGGTTGCTCGCGAGCCCGTCGAGATGATTGATACCTAGCGGCGATTTCTGCTCTGGGCAAAACTCCCAGCTTTGGGCCGAGCCTTTGGTTCTACCGGGCAGTGGGCTAACAACCGCCTCACAGACGGTCGACGATCGCTGAGCCACGTTGGCATCTGCACGCAGCCGCCCAACGCAATTTCAGCTCTTTGTGACTTTGGAGACGACAATCCGGACGGTTGCCTACCTATATAAGAGTGAACAAAGACGGCGAGATGCCGCACGCACATGAAATCATTACAGGCCTCGCGCCGATCGGCCGCTATACTCAAAGGTATGAGCGAAAATTCGGGACATGACTCAAGGCGACGTGGTCGTTCGAAGATCTTCTGGCTCCTCCTCTTGGTGGCCATGGTTGCGGTTTGGATTTACTTCCATCCAGCTGACGACAACGGCGCTAGCAATGCGCAGATCGAAGCTGACCGAGTGGCGGCGATCGGCGCTGACCCAGATGACATTCTCGTCGATCTAAAAGACGACGTTGATGATGGCGATGTCGAAGCCATCGAACGCGAGTTTGGGATCGACTTGGTACTTGTCTCAGACCAATCCGAAGACGAGCGTTTCTATCGCGCGCACATCTCACCGATGCGTCAAGAGAGCTTGCTTGCCGCTCTTAGCAAGCACTCCGACGTAGAGATTGCCGAGCCCGATTCGATGTACCAGGGCTACATGGGAACCAAGATGCCTCGGTTCATCACAGCTCCTGCCTTTAGCGAGCTTGAGGGACGCCACGTTCTTAACGCGGCTCCCGGCGCCGACTGGGCCGGCTTCCCCGATGATCCGCAATACAAATTTCAGTGGCACATGGGGCAGATCAACATGCCTGCTGCTTGGAAGCTCGCGGACGGTGAAGGCGTGATTGTCGCTGTTCTCGACACCGGCGTCGCCTACGAAGATTACGGACAGTTCCACATGGCCGAGGACCTCGAAGGAGTCACCTTCGTAAAGCCTTGGGACTTTGTTGCCAACAACAGCCACGCCAACGATGACCACGCTCATGGCACCCACGTCACCGGAACGATCGCGCAAGCAACCCACAACGGCAAAGGTGTTGCCGGTGTTGCTCGCAACGTCAAGATCATGCCTCTAAAGGTTCTCTCGGGCTCAGGCTCGGGTTCTGTGGCAGGCATCGCCGACGCCATTCGCTACGCTGCCGACGAAGGCGCGCAAGTCATCAACATGAGTCTTGGCGGACCAATGCCATCGCGGGTTCTCAAGAAAGCCGTCCAGTACGCACACGATAAAGGCGTCATCGTCATCTGCGCTGCAGGCAACGACGGTCGCAAGAAGCTCGGTTACCCAGCTGCCTACCCAGGTGCTGTCGCCGTTGCTGCAACCCAGTTTGATCGCAAGACAACCTTCTACTCCAACTACGGCAAGGGCCTCGACATCGCAGCACCGGGCGGAAACACCCGCGTCGATCAAAACGGTGACGGCCAGCCCGACGGCGTTTTGCAAAATACGATCGTTGTCGGCGACCCAACCAAGAGCGACTACTTCGCCTTCATGGGCACCTCGATGGCAGCACCACACGCAGCGGGCGTTGCAGCTCTCATCGTTGGCGAGGGCATCACCGATCCAAAGGCGGTTGAGCAAATTCTCAAAGACACCGCGATGCAGCCCGATGGCTACAGCGAAGAGAAGTTCGGCGCCGGACTCATCGATGCCGAGGCTGCGGTTCTCAAAGCTCGCTCACACACAGGTGGCCTGCAGCTTCTTCTCGCTGGCCTTCTCGCCGGTGGACTTCTCTTCGGAATGCGCCGCCGCATCGCAGTCGGTTCTGGCTTCGCCGGTGGCATGATCATGGGAGCCAGTGGGCTCTTCTTCTTGCCCTACATCTCGAGCTGCCTCGCCAGCCTGCCTGTCATCGACACCCTGACCCGCGGGCTTCCGACCTGGGACCTCGCGCTCCTCGGTAGCACTGGCCACGGCAACGTGCTCTTCTTCAGTGCTCTCATCCCGCTCGGCCTCTCGGCTCTGCTCTTTGGCGTTGGCAAACTCCGTGGCGTGCTTGCTGGTCTTGGGATTGGCGTTGCAGGACACCTGCTCTTTCACGCAGTTACCGGCGTTGCAGATGTCCAATACATGGGCCTCGATAGCCTCTGGCTGGTAGTGAATGCGGCGATTCTCAGCGCTGTCTCGGTAGCTATGCTGCGGCGCACCGCTGGCGAATGAACACTCATCATTAGATGAGAAGCCTTCAATTGTAGGCGTTCGGCCTACAATTTAGCTTGCAAATCGCCGATAGAATGACGTCTCCTAGGGGCTCTCAACGAGAGCCCCTTCTTTATGAGCACTCCATTCCCAGGCCAAAGCAAGTCCTCTAGCCCCAAGCACCGCACCGCACCAAGCACGACCGAAGCTGTTGGTCGGGCCAGGGTCGCCCGCGGCACCATGAGCTCCGAGACCGGAACCCCAAACCCAACCGAGGGGATGTTTTCCGAAGCGTTCCACAAAACGTGGGGACGGCGCCTGGTAACGGTGCCCGCACTGTTCTTGCTCACCGCACTGTACGGTGGGCTGCTGCCCGCGCTTGCGACCTACAGTGTCATTCGCGATCTGGCTACCGGCCGCAAAGCGATGCCGCTGGTGCGCTTTCACACATACATTTTCTCGGTTCTCTTTATCCAATGCGTGGGGCTCATGATCTTGCAAGGGTCATGGTTCTACACATTGTTCATGCGCCCAGAACGACGCGCACACGTGAACCTCAAAATCGAGATCTTCTTCATCCCCAAGACGATTGCTCTCGCCGAAATCATCTACGGCATGGACATCGAAATGGATGATGTGGAGTGCTGCGCGCCAGGACCAATCCTGCTCTTCTCACGCCACGCCAGCATCCTCGACACCATCATGCCCATCAAGCTCTTAGGACAGAGCCATGGCATGGGAATGCGCATCGTTCAAAAGGCCGAGCTTCTCTGGAACCCGGTTGTCGATGTCGCATCGCATCGCATGCCCCGCGCCTTTGTGAAACGCGGCACCGGCAATGCCGAGCGCCAAGCCGCGCACATGCAACACCTTCTCAAGGGCATCACCGACAACCAAGCCCTGGTTGTCTTTCCAGAAGGCTCACGCTTCTCTCCCGAGAAGAAAGCCAAAATTGTCGACAAGCTCTCACTGAGCAATCCCATTGCGGCCGAAAGAGCAAAGCAACTCGGGAACGTACTTCCCGTGCGGCCCGCCGGCACATGCGCGCTCATCAATGCACGACCCGATGTGGATGTGGTCTTCCTTGCGCATACCGGCCTCGAAGGTGCCAATCGCCTGGAAGACTTTGTTGGCGGCGCGCTCACCAAGCAGAAGGTACGCATCAAGTTTTGGCGTGTGCCCGCCTCAGAAATTCCCCAAGACGAGCAAGCCCAAGTCGAGTGGCTCCACAACGAGTGGAGCAAGGTCGACCAGTGGATTGCCGAGAACAAGAGCTAGCCGCGCTTCGCTGGTTAGCAAGCCGCCAAACCCGTCAACGGGCTTGAGCGGCAGCAACGCATCACTGGCTCGCTACGCGTCAACCTCGTCGCTAAACAGCTCGGGGCACTTCTCTTCGACCGGTGCACAAGCGGCTGGCAGTGGCTGCTCCGAGAGTTCGCTGATTTCGGCTGGCGTCGTCTCGCAGTTAATGCTGATCGAGTTTACTTGTGAGGCCTGCGCGGAGAGACACCTCTCCATCTCGGATACGGTGACTTCGGAGGCGCACGATGGCAGGGTGTCGTCCGGAGCGGTGCTGCAATCACCTTCTTCTACGGCGATATCGGCAATGCAGGCATCGGCGATCGTTTGGCAATCTTCGGTCTCAGAGGCCTGGAAAATCCCTGTGACATAGCAGCTGAGTTCTTCGGAGTGTGCTTGGTTGATAAGCGACTCGCTGTACTCACAGATTTCAACGATCTCTGCATCGGAGAGGGCACTGAGGTTCTTGGAACCATCGACACCACTTCCGCCGCCGTCACCACCGCCACAGGCAGCAACGCTAAGAGAGGAGACAAATAGGGCAATTAGGCTAGTTTTACGCATTATGATGGCAGGCTATCACGCAGCGATTTTTGATCCCAAAAGTCGGCACGGCGAAAACTGGCAAACGTCACTCGGCTGCTAGGATTGGCCCTGGAGAACCGTAGCTATGTCACACAGAGTCGCAGTCATTTTGTCCGGAAGTGGAGTCTTTGATGGCTCAGAAATTCACGAAGCCGTCATGGCGTTGCTGGCCCTGCACAAAGCGGGCGCCGTCGTCGAATGTTTCGCGCCAAACGTTCCTCAGATGCATGTCATCAATCACAAGACTGGCGACGTGATGGACGAGACCCGCAATGTCCTTGTCGAGTCCGCTCGTATCACAAGAGGAAAGGTCACCGACCTTGCTGCGTACAACCCTGCGAACTTCGACGCACTCTTCATGCCTGGCGGGTTCGGCGCTGCCAAGAACCTCTGCACATTTGCAGTGGATGGTGCTGATTGCACAGTCAACGAAGAGGTCGCAAAGGCCGTCCAGGGCACGATACAGGCCGGTAAAGCTATCGGTGCCATGTGCATTGCTCCGGTGATTCTAGCCAAGCTCGCGCCCGGCACTCGACTTACCCTTGGCGACGATGGAGACGCAGCCAACGCCGCAAGCACCATGGGTGCTATCCATCAGGTTAGCAAACACGACGTCGTCATCGATAGCGAACACAAGATTGCGACAACCCCAGCCTATATGATCGAAGCCAATATCGGCGACATCGAGAGCGATGCTAGCAAGCTCGTCAAAGCGATGCTCTCGATGTGTTAAGGATAGAAGCGACACCTTCGATTGCGAAGTATTCTTAGTTGCAGAAGAGGTTTCAGATACGGTTTCAGGCCTCATCGTCGAAGAGAGCGGCAACGTCAAAAGAGAAAGGTCGAAACCGATCGACTAATCAGGAGCGCTAGGATGGATAGTCCTGCGGTAAGTACCGGGCTTTGGCGCGGAGGCATTGGCGCCGCGCCAATCGGCAAACTCGTTGTCTTGTCCGCTTCCACCCACAGCCGCATCTGTCGCTCTACGCCATCTGCGGCAATGGCAAGCTCGACGTAGCCGGCGGGCACGTCGCGAATGACCAGGCGCGTGAGCGTTGCTCCCTCCACAACAAGCTGCCCATCAATCGACACAATGACACCGGCCGTCTTGCGACTAAAGACGAGTGTTACCGAGCCCTTTTCTAGCTCCATTGTCGTTGGTGGCATCTCGACAACGCGCCGGGTGGTGGCGGAACCGCAAGCAGCAAGCACGACGAAGATTGCAAGCAGAGAGCCGTGGAGCGATCGAGAGGGCAAAGTAGGCATGTTGGAATTGACATGGTTATGTCGCCAGCAGTTGCTTAGTATTCGCCGTAGGAAGGCTCTTTCTCCTCATGCAAAGCTACAAGCAACTCTTCACTCGCTTCTTGCAGTCCAAGCCAGAGCGCTTGCATATGGCTGCTCACAGTCACCACGCTTGGCCGGACTGCAGCGAACTCGCCCACGCCCAAGTGTGGAGTGACGCAGCGGAACACATCGACAAGAAGTGGGATGTCATCTTTGAGAAAGTGATTCCGGAAGCGCAAGAACACATCGCACGCCTGCTATCGCTTCCCGATCCAACGACAATTTGCTTTGCCCCAAATACCCATGAGTTTGTTGTTCGACTGCACTCGTGTTTTTCTGAGGCTCCAAACATCCTCACAACAGATGCGGAGTTTCACTCCTTTGCCCGCCAGCATCAGCGCTGGCAAGAAGCTGGTGAAGCCCATGTCTCTCTTGTTGCAGCAGAGCCGTTCGAGACCTTTGGCGAGCGATTCACAAAGGCCGTACGAGAAGGCGAGCACGACTTGGTCTTCATCAGTCAGGTCTTCTTCAACTCAGGGTTTTTCGTAGATTGCATTCCAGAGATTGCAGGCATTTTGCGCGATCGCAAAACCCAGCTTGTCATCGACGGCTATCACGCCTTTATGGCGATTCCGACATCGCTTGCAGACATCGCCGACCAAGCATTCTTCCTTGGCGGGGGCTACAAGTACGCCATGGCCGGTGAAGGCGTGTGCTTCATGCACTGCCCACCCGGCGCGTTTGAGAGGCCTACCAACACCGGCTGGTTTGCGGGCTTCGCCGAGCTTGCGGGCAGCACTCAAGGCGTCCCCTATGCATCGGGCGGCCTGCGTTTTGCGGGTGCCACCTTCGATCCGAGCGGCCTGTATCGCTTCAATGCGGTGCAGAGGATGCTCGCCGAAGCGGGACTCTCGGTCAAAGACATCCACACCCACGTGCAGGCCCTTCAGGCGCTGTTTCTAGAGGAGTATCAAAAGCGCGCACTCCCCATCGGCGAACTCGTGCCGGGGCAAGAGCACACAGAGCGCGGTCACTTTCTCACCTTCCGCAGCGATCATGCGGCGCGTCTCTACGAAGAACTCGGAGAACGGAACATTGTGGTGGACGTGCGAGGCGATCGACTCCGCTTTGGCTTTGGCATCTACCACGATGCATCTGACATCGTAGCGTTGGCAGATGCACTAGAAACAACAACGGCGGGGTCGTAACAACCCCGCCGCAGCATCTCGTGTGAGGAGAGGAACTAGGGAGCGTCGCCCGTTGGTGCAGCGCCCTCGGCTGGAGCAGCGCCTTCGGCTGCAGCAGCACCTTCAGCAGCTGCGCCTTCGGCAGCTGCGCCTTCAACTGCAGCGCCTTCAACTGCAGCACCTTCAACTGCAGCACCTTCAGCTGCAGCACCTTCGGCTGCAGCACCTTCAGCTGCAGCACCTTCAACTGCAGCACCTTCAACTGCAGCACCTTCAACTGCAGCAGCGGTGGGAATCTTCAACGTCAGAACTGCACCATCTGCAAAGCCCGAATCTGTTGGGCAAGCAAGTGTCACCTGGCTGCCATTCGCCTCGCGAACGATACAGGTTGCTTTGAGTTCCGCATCGTCCTTGGCGACGACTTCCATTTCTTCATCCACGGCCGCAGTGATGCCCGCTGGCAATGCAAAGTCGACAAGTGCACTGGCCTCGCCCGTAATGCTGGCGACAACATCAGTCTCTTTGATGCGCGCCGCCTTCTTAACCATGGCCTCGGCAATGCCGGCGATCGTCGCCCGCACAATAAAGGCGTCGCGCTTCTCGTTGACCCGCTGGATGTCGAGCTTTTTGCGAGCAACATTCGATTCGAGGACGGCGATTTTGGGTCGGTTGCGATCCTTCGCAATGACAAGCTGCGCTTCGTAGCTAGCAAGGCTCTTGGTCTCGCGAGCGAGCGTCTTGTCGATGCGCTCATGCCCAGAAAGCCGAAGCAGCTCATCACCGACAGCAACCTCACTGCCCGTTGGGACAATCCAACTCACGAGCCCTGCGCGTCCTGCAACCACGTCTTCCATCGGTGCTTCGACAACCTTGAGGCTGCCAACAATGGCTTTGGGAAGCGCGGGCTGCTGAGCCCTGCGCTTGGCAGCGGCCTGCTGTGGCGTTATCTCGGGGCCCTTTTCGTCGGGCTGCTCGCGAACATATTCCATGTAGTAGTAGCCAGCACCCGCAGCGGCAACCAGCAATAGAATCACCCACAGCACCATTGACGCAGAGTTGCGGCGCGGAGCCTTGGGCCGCTTCTTCTTGCTGGTGTCTTCTGCAACCGCAGCAACTTTGGCGGGCTCTTCGGGAAGAACAATCGCCTTGCCACCGCTACTTGGCTCCGATGCCTCGTCGGCGATCGATTCGGAGATGTCGGCTGCCAACGGAATCGTCTCCGGAATGGCTTCTTGCTCACGGGCAGCGGCGAGGTCGTCTTGGATGTCCTTGGGCATCTCCACCGCGCTCATTACCTTGCTGGCGCGAACGGCAGCTTGCACCTCATCTTTGTCGATGCGGAAGGTTTGGCTGAGGTCGGTTGAGACTTCTTTGCTCGGACCTGAGACGAAGTCATCCTGCGGCGCATCAACAACGTCTTCGTTGCCAGCTGCACCCAAAACCATACCGGCGTCGGGACTCTTAGGTCCTTCTTCGCGAGAAGCCTCACCAACACCGGCAAGGCCAAGTTCAAAGTCAGCAGCAACAGCCGGAGGTGCGGCTCGTTCGTCGCGAATCGGAGACTTGCCCGACGTACCGAGTTCGACTTCGATTCCCGCCGAAGGCTGATCTTGCACCGGTGCCACAGGGATCTCCGGTAGCTCTGCTACCTCATCCGCCTGCGCACCATCGGCCGAGCCAGCATCTAAGTATTTGAGCTCGCCAAGCTTGGAGACAATGGCGCTAAGCTCTTCAGTAGTTGTCTTAAGATCGAGCTCAGACTTGGCCCAATCGACGAGCGCTTCGAGATCGCGTTCTCCATCCATTCCGCAAGCAACAGCGTATTCCACCTCGAAGAAGCGAAAGGGTTTGCCGCCGTTTGGATCGGTGACTTCTACAAACCGCTCGCCGCCATCTTCGATGGCCTCGGTGTGTAGATCGTAGCGAAAGAAGGGTTTTTCAGCGTTGGACGCCGATCCGCTCGTCTGGGTCATGAATTAGCCGCCTTTTTTGAGCTCGGTCAGAACGAGCTTTGCCACTGCTTTGAGCGTGTCGAAGACGCCTTCGCCCGTAACGGCGCAAGCATCGAAGGAGATCACGCCATTGGGATTGAGCTCTTCTTCAAGCTCTTCCCGTGGCGACGCATTGGGCAGATCCGTTTTATTGTATTGGATTACGAATGGCAGTTTTGCCAAGTCGTAGCCCTGCTCTTCGAGGTTGTCCTTGAGGTTTTCAAGTGACTCGATGTTGGCCTCAAAGCGCTCGATCTGTGAATCGGCAACAAAGACCACGCCGTCGACACCCTTGAGGATGAGCTTGCGACTGGCATCGTAAAAGACCTGGCCCGGCACCGTGTACAGGTGGAAGCGTGTCTTAAACCCGCGGATCTCCCCCAAGGAGAGAGGCAAGAAGTCGAAAAACAAGGTCCGCTCGGTCTCGGTCGCGAGGGAAATCATCTTGCCCTTCGCGTCGGGATTCGTCTTGTTGTAGATGTACTGGAGATTGGTCGTCTTGCCGCAGAGACCGGGACCGTAATACACGATCTTGCAGTTAATCTCTCGTGACGAGTAGTTGATGAAACTCATACTGGCGCCAGACCCTTAATCGTTGAAAAGGTTGTCAATATCGTCGTCGGTAATCTCCGCAAGCACGGATGATGTAGACGAGTCAGCGGCTTTTTCCAGCAGCGTTTCTAGAATCTTGTTGAGTGTCGCCGTTGCACGTTTCACGCGCAGACGAACCAAACCAAGAGACGATCGCTCATCGAATAGCACCACCAAGATGATCCGGCTGCTCACAATCGAGATGTGAACGTTGGTCTTCTCGCCCTCGTGGAACTGGCCTGCGAACTCCTTTTCGGCGAGCAGGCTGGCGATACCGCCAGTTGCCGCCACATTGCCCGCAGTAAGCGAGGAAAGGGAGGTGATATCAAGGCTATCGACTTCGCCGGCGGAGGCAATTGCCTGTCCGTTCTTGTCGATGCACAGAATTGCCTGTGCGTTAGCATCGCGATGAAGCCCCTCACAAATCTCATCGATTTGCCGTTGCTCCTCTTCGAACATTACCATCTGGTTCTGCATCCCCGGAGGCTCCCTTAAATCCTGGTCGTGATGCTTGGCCCACCTACTGGGCTATCAAGCGTTGCAAACGGTAACAGTTGGATTTCAGCCGTTCAAGCTTTCGACCCGGGATGCTCGGATGCCGAGCGCTTTCCGCGGGTTCTATATAACTGCGTCGAGCCAATAGAGGACATCTTCTCATCCAAGACATGCGCCAGGTTCAAGTGGGGCCATGCGCGCGGCCGGGTTGGTGAGCGCAGGCTCGAACGCCCCAAGACAGCGGTTTGGCCAGCGCTACAGTGCAACGCGGCCCGCTAGGGCGCGGGCGATGGTGGCTTGGTCGGTGTATTCAAGTTCGCCACCTACCGGAATGCCGCTGGCGATGCGAGTGACGCTGACGCCGAGGGGCTTGAGCACCCGGGCGATATACATGGCTGTCGCTTCGCCTTCGACCGAGGCGTTGGTTGCCACAATGACTTCTTCGACGAGGCAGGCGCCGGCAACATCGGTTTTGAGGCGGCGGACCAATTCGGCGATTCGCAGATCGTCGGGACCAATGCCCTCGAGGGGGGAGAGCAGGCCGTGCAAGACGTGAAAGGTGCCGCGAAATCCGCCGGCTCTGTCGATGGCAACCACGTCGCTTGGCGATGCGACAACACAGATCAAGGTTCGCTCGCGCCTAGAGTCAGAGCAGGTTTCACACGGGTCGAGTTGTGTGAGGTTGAGACAGACCGAGCAAAGACGAATGGTATCGACAACTTCGTGCAGAGCTTTCGCAAGCTCTTGCGCTTCCGAATCCGGCGCTCTCACAAGATGAAACGCGAGACGCGTTGCGGTCTTCTCGCCAATGCCTGGCAAGCGGCTCAGGCATTGAACAAGTCGTTTGATTGGATCGGATGACAAGAGAGTACGGCCGAGGTTGGGCTAGAGGTTTAGCCCGGGAATGTTGAGACCGCCGGTGAGCTTGGACATCTCGCTCTGAGTCATCTCGCGCACTTTGTTTACGCCTTGGTTCACGGCAGCAACGATTAAGTCCTGCAACATATCCAAGTCGTCTGGATCGACAGCGGCTTTATCAATCTTTAGCGAAACAAGCTCAAAACCGCCGTTTACGACAGCTGTGACCATGCCACCGCCAGAGCTCGCTTCGCAGGTTTTTGCGGTGAGCTCTTCTTGCATCTTGGCAGCATCGGCCTGCATGCGCTGGGCAGCTTGCATGAGACTTCCTAGGTCGGGCATCTTTGGTCCATCAGACATTTTCTATTTTGATTTCCTTGATTTTGGCACCGAAGGTTCGCATTACCTTCTTGGTCAGTGGATGTTCTTTGGCTTCTTCGAGGCGGCGATCGTGCTCTTCGCCGGCGCGTTGCTTTGCGTCTTCGACAATAGATGTCGCCTGCGCTTCTTGCTCAGGGCTAAGAATTGCGACGTTGAAGTCGAGGGCTTTGCCAACATGCTCGGCAATGAAGACGCGCATGCGAGCGATCTTCTCTTTGTCGACAGCAATTTCCGATGTGAGGCCACCAGCGGGGAAGCCAACACGAATCGAGCTGTCATCCCAGCCAAGAACCTTGGCGGTTTGATAGACGGTCATGAGGCCATACTCGTTCGCTGTTTCCAGCGCGGTCATCAACGTTTCCCAGAGACGCAATGGGCTCTGCCCGCCAGTGAACGATGCGGGCTGGGCGGCTGGAGGAGCCGATGCGGTCTCTTCGCTGGAGGCGGCCGATTCTGGAGCTGGAGCCGGGGCTGGAGCGGCGGCGGCCGGAGCTGGAGCGGCCGGAGCCGGGGCTGGAGCGGCGGCGGCCGGAGCTGGAGCGGCCGGAGCCGGGGCTGGAGCGGCGGCGACCGGAGCCGGGGCTGGAGCGGCGGCCGGAGCGGAGGCGGCGGCGACCGGCGCGGCGACCGGCGCGGAACTCGCCGACGAAGCTGAACTTGAGGCGCGGGTTGTTCCCGATGCTGCGCTGGATCCACCGCTGGAACTCGCGGCGCTTCCCCCGCCAGATCCCCGGGCGAGGCGCGCTTCCATGCTGGTGAGTCGGCCGAGCAAATCCCCAAGGGGCAGCACAGCTTCGGTGGCAGCGACTTCGATGAGCCCTAAGTCCAAAACCAAGCGCGGCTGTTCGGCCTCTCCTAGATCGTTGCAGGTTCGAAGCATGCGTTCAAACATTTGCCGCACGCGAGACGAGTCCAACGTAGCGGCCTGCTCCATCACTTGCGCACGTTCATCAGCAGAGCCATCGATGAGGGTCTCCGAGTCGGGAGCCACCTTGGCAACAGCGAGATCGCGAAGATAGCGAACCACCGCGCGGGCAATTTGCACTTCGTCCACGCCGCGAGCAGTCGCTTCATCAACCGCTTCTAAGCACGTCTTGGCGTCGCCCGCAGCAAGAGCCGTAACGAGCTTTCGGGTGAGACCACGGTCTGCCACGCCAAGCACTTCGGCGACTTTGCTCTCTTCGATTCCCTCTTCACCAACGTAGGAAATGATCTGATCGGAAAGCGATAAAACATCTCGTACGGAGCCACCTGACTCACGAACTAAGAGATTTACGGAGCCACCATCGATCTCGATATTCTCGCGGCCAAAGATCTCTAAAAGGTACTCGCCAAGGCGAGCATTGGGCACGAGCTTAAAGTCAAAGCGTTGGCAGCGAGAGAGAATCGTATTGGGAACTTTGTGCGGCTCGGTAGTCGCCATCACGAAGGTCACGTGTGGAGGCGGTTCCTCGAGAGTCTTTAGCAGTGCGTTAAACGCCTCGGTGGTGAGCATGTGCACCTCATCGATGACGTAGACTTTCTTGCGAAGAACCGCAGGCTGATAGCGAACCGCTTCGGTTAGATCGCGAATCGAATCGATGCCGCGATTGGACGCACCATCCATCTCAAAATAGTCGACAGCACTACCGTCGGAAATGCTCACGCACGCATCGCATGTTCCGCACGGCTCCGGCGTTGGCCCTTGCTCACAGTTGAGCGCCTTGCCTACCAACCTTGCGGTTGTGGTTTTTCCGCAGCCCCTCGGACCACAAAAGAGAAACGCGTGATGCACCCGATCTTGTGCGAACGCATTCGACAGCGTCCGGGTGACATGCTCTTGGCCCACCACCTGCGAGAAGGTTTGCGGACGATACTTGCGAGCTAGAACCAGATAGGACATGACGACGATTGGGCGCGGTTGGGCGCGAGCTGACTATAGGGCACGCAAAAGAAAAGGGCCGGTCACTTTGCCATCTTTGGCAGACCGTGACCGGCCCAGAAAAACTGGCCCCAAGCACCCGCTAAATTCATTACCGTTGCTCCCTTCCAGGCCTGGCGGAGTTCACAAATCTTGCGTCGCTCGGGACCAAAAACTTTGGTCCCTAGGTAAGAGTAAGACAGAAATCGGGGTTGGCAATGCTTTGAACGGCAATTGCCGAGGGTCGAACCCGGGGCATCCAAGTTCTTCGGTATTTCACGTTGCTGGACCTGCGTTCAGCGAAGTGAAATGGCGGAGAGGGGGGATTAACTGCGCGGGCCTAGCGGCATGCTCGTTGCCCGGACTGAAATTTGCCACTGCGTGGAGAATTGTCACTCAGGGTCGAACCCGGGTCATCCGAGCTCTTCAAAATGGCGGAGAGGGGGGGATTCGAACCCCCGGTAGCTCGCGCTACACTTGATTTCGAATCAAGCACCTTCGACCGCTCGGACACCTCTCCTAAGTCGTGGTCTGCGCCAAACCTACTGGACTCAAGGTTCAGAAGATCAAGTTAAATGGCGGAGAAGGCGGGATTCGAACCCGCGGTAACTTGCGATACACACGATTTCCAATCGTGCACCTTCGGCCGCTCGGTCACTTCTCCTAAGTCTTGTTCTCGTGCCTTTGAGCACGGATGGCTCGAAAGAAGCTCGTCAATAGCTCGGCACAGTCATCGGCCAGAACCCCACTTGTCACCGGCATCCGATGATTGAGTCTGGGGTCGGTCACAATCGTGAAGAGAGAGTCAACCGCGCCCGCTTTTGGGTTCTTGCACCCATACACAAGTCGCTGAACTCGAGAATTCACTAGGGCACCTGCACACATTGGGCATGGCTCCTGCGTCACGTAGAGCGTGCCTTCAATGTGCCAGCGACCAAAATGGCGGCTGGCGGCGCGCAATGCTTCGACTTCGGCATGCGAGGTTGGATCCCCCGATGCTTCTCGGCGGTTGTGTCCTCGAGCGATAATTTCGCCGTCGGCAACAATCACACATCCAACGGGCACGTCGCCAGCGGCGCCAGCGATGGCACCCTCGGCAATGGCCTCGCGCATGAAGCGTTCATCGGCCTCGGCGTCGTATTCGGTCATGCCTTGTGGTTTGAAGCAGTAGCAGGTCTAGCCTGCAGGTCAGCAATGTAGTGGATCCAGGAGGATTCGAACCTCCACACCCCTGTTCCGTAGACAGGTGCTCTATCCGTTGAGCCATGGATCCTAGTCGTAGTCGTTAGTTAGTGTCTTTGGATGGCTGCTGTCCAGCGTTCTGGGCAGCAAATCTTGGTGATGCGGGTCGAACCCATGCCATTCCGAGAATGGTGGGAACGCTATCGCATCTTCTTCCGACATGGGATGAGAACATGGGATGAACTGCGGGTGGCTGCGCCATCCTCGTTACCCGGACTGAAATTTGCCACTTTGTGGAAAATTGTCACTCAGGGTCGAACCCATGCCATTCCGAGAATGGTGGGAACGCTATCGCATCTTCTTCGTGGTCCATAAATTTGGACTACGTAGTCCAAATTCATGGACAGCGGAGGAGATGGGATTCGAACCCATGGTGGGGTTGCCCCCACGCCAATTTAGCAAACTGGTACCTTCGGCCGCTCGGTCACCCCTCCATGAAGTGTTTACGCGGACATAGATGAAAATCAAGCCCGACACAGACACTCCAAATCGTAATTTAGAGTCTTTACTCTTACCTAAGAAAACTATTCAATTGTCAAAGTATCGTTTGGCAGAGGAGGAGGGATTCGAACCCCCGGTACTCTCGTACGGCGGTTTTCAAGACCGCTGCCTTCGACCGCTCGGCCACTCCTCCTTGGTAACAGGACCCGGAGTATAGAGATCGAATCCCGCTTGTAAAGGATATGAGGCGTGGATCTAAACTTTCACAAGCTGAATGGGATTTTGCTACGCAGGCGCGGGAGCGTCGATGCTCTCAAGGCCCCGCATGTACGGCTGGAGCGCCTCCGGAATTGCCACGCTTCCATCTGCCTGTTGGTACTGCTCCAAGATTGCCACGATCGTGCGACCGACTGCCAAGCCCGAACCATTCACGGTGTGAACCATCTGCGGCTTGGAACCAACTTCCGGGCGGTACCGAATCTTCGCGCGACGTGCCTGGTAGTCCTCGAAGTTTGAGCAAGAGGAGATCTCTCGAAATGTGTCTTGGCCGGGCAGCCACACTTCGATGTCAAAGGTTTGACTCGCACAGAATCCCAAATCACCAGTGCACAGGTTCACGACTCGATAGTGCAGGCCGAGCCTTCGAAGAACTTCCTCCGCACTCTCCCGAAGTTCGACCAATGCTTGGTAGCTCTGGCTCGGTTCAATGAACTGCACAAGTTCAACCTTGTCGAATTGATGTTGGCGAATGAGACCGCGAGTGTCTTTGCCATAGCTGCCCGCTTCTGCACGAAAGCATGGTGTGTATGCCGTGTACTTGATGGGCAGTTGCTCGAGATCGAGAATTTCGTTCGCGTGCAAATTCGTTACAGGAACTTCCCCTGTAGGAATTAAGAAATACTCTGATTCGCCTGCAGTTTTGAAGGCGTCTTCCTCGAATTTGGGCAACTGCCCCGTACCTTCGAGAGCGTGGCGCTTCACCAAAGCGGGCGGCCAAACTTCGCGGTAGCCCTTCTCGCCGTGCACATCGAGCATGAAGCTAATCAGCGCGCGATTGAGCCGAGAACCGTGATCTCGCAAGACACAGAATCGCGCGCCCGAGAGCTTTGCACCCGCTTCAAAATCGAGAATGCCCAGCGCTTCGCCGACTTCCCAGTGCGTTTTTGGCGCAAAGTCATAACTCGGTTTTTCGCCCCAAGTGAAAACCTCTTGGTTTTGTTCTTCGCCATCGCCCACCGGAACCGACTCGTGCGGAGCATTCGGAATGTGCATGCGAAGGTCGTGACTCTTGACCTCAAGCTCATCAAGCTCGTGTTCGCCGGCTTTGACCTTCTTGGAAACTTCGCGCATCTCATCGCGAGCTTCTGCAAACTCATCGGACTTCTTGTCGAGGGCAGCCATCCGCTTGTTGGCGGAATTCCGCTGTGCGCGAAGGTGATCAAGCGTGCCCTGCAGCTCCTTGCGAGCAGTCTCGATCCCACGAAACTCTTTGATGAGTGCAACAACTTCAGGACCGCGACGAGCAGCATCGTCCAATCGAGCGACATCTAACATGGGCAGATCCTCGCACCTTGGTGCCGGAGAACAAGGGCATGCATGGGAAATCGCGAATCGCACTTGTGACCCGAGGGTGCAATTCGACCGCGCCTAACTATGGAGGCACTTATGAGGGATTCGACTCGATTGCGTCAAACTCACCGTCACCCCTGCAGGCGTTTGGAATTCGCGGATAGAACAGAATACACTTGGCTATATGGTCAGGTCTCTATGCAAGTCGTGCGGCCAGGTACTCACCCACGACGTCGATGATGTGCCTCCCAGCGGGATGGTCGTGAAATGTCCCAAGTGCACTTCGTCGGTAACTGTGATGCCACCGGGAGCCGCGGGCCTAAAGGGCCAAAGCGATGAAGTCCTGGACCTCGACGATGTCGACATGGTGGAAATCGGTGGGGACGTCGCACCGGTAGCTTCCAAGTCGAATCCAGGATTGGATTTGCCGGTTCCTGTTGGCCGAGCCGTTAGTGCGGATTTGCCAGCTCCCGTTGCACGAAAAGGCGTGCCCGATCTCCCAGCTCCCGTTGCACGAAAAGGTGTGCCCGATCTCCCAGCTCCCGTTGCGCGAAAAGGTGTGCCCGATCTCCCAGCTCCCGTCGCGCGTAAAGGCGTGCCCGATCTCCCAGCTCCCGTCGCGCGAAAAGGCGTGCCCGATCTCCCAGCTCCCGTCGCGCGAAAGGGCGTGCCCGATCTCCCAGCTCCCGTCGCGCGAAAGGGCGTTGCAGACCTGCCTGCACCCGTTGCTTCGAGTTTCGTGGACTTGCCCGCACCGGTCGCTAGCGGTCTCGACCTGCCTGCACCCGTCGCTAGCGGTCCCGTAGACTTGCCCGCACCCGTTGCCGCCCAGGGCTTACCCGACTTGCCTGCACCCGTCGCCACACCGGGCTTTCCCGACTTGCCTGCACCCGTCGCTGCTCTCGATCTTGTGGCGCCGCACTCAGGCAACAATCTGCCAACACCTGCCGATGCGAGCATCAGTATCTCCGACCTTCCGGCTCCGGTGACCAACAAGCATCATGCGAATCTGCCCGCACCGGTGGGGCTTCCCGATACGGGGGTTCACCTTGGCGCGACCGATCCCGATGTGCTCGACCTTCACACGATGGAGGCCGCCGATCCCTTTGCGCCACCAGCGGCACCAAAGTCCACGATGATGGGCCTTGGAGGAGGACTCGACCTTGGAAGCCCAGGAGCTGATCCACTTGGAGGAGGACTCGACCTAGGAAGTCCCGGAGGAGCCGATCCGCTTGGAGGAGGACTCGATCTGGGAGGAGCTGATCCACTTGGAGGAGGGCTCGACCTCGGAAGCCCGGCACCCGATCCACTTGGAGGAGGACTCGACCTCGGAGGGCCCGATCCACTTGGAGGAGGACTCGATCTAGGAGGGCCCGATCCACTTGGAGGAGGGCTCGACCTCGGAGGAGCTGGCGATGGCGGACTCGATCTAGGCGGTGGTGGACTCGACTTAGGAGGCTCCGGCGATGGCGGACTCGACCTGGGAGGAGGGCTCGACCTGGGAGGCCCGAGCGATGGCGGACTCGATCTAGGAGGCGGACTCGACCTCGGCGGCCCAAGCGACGGCGGACTCGACCTCGGCGGTGGGCTCGACCTCGGAGGCCCAAGCGACGGCGGACTCGATGCGCTCGACTTGGAAAGCCCAAGCGTGGGCCCGGGCATGGGATTGGAGTTGCCGGAATCGCAACCTGCAAACCAAGCCAGCGATGTCGTTACCTTTGGAAAACCCAGTGGCAAAGCGCCGCCCCCAAAACAAACACGCTTGGCCCAAAAGATGGCCAGCAACGATGACTCCCTCGATCTCGATGACGCACCGCTGGAAGGCCCTGCGATCAAGGAGAAGCCGGCGGTTTCCGCGGAAGCCACACAGGCGCCCGAGCAAGTTGCGCAATCCGCTTCGCGTAAGAAAAAGGCCAAGTTTCAACGGATCGGTGCTGCCATTGTTGGCGTGGCCATCCTTGGCGGTGGTGGTTACCTTGGGCTCCAACTTGTTACCGACAAGCAAGAGACGGAAAAGGTTGTTGGCCAACAGGGTGACACTGCACAGAAGCACTTGGTCTCGGATGAAGCGGGGCATTGGCAAAAGGCCATTGCCGCTGCCAAACAAATGCAGAGCGCCGATGCGAAGAGCATTGAAGCCGCTGCCATCTTGGCGGAAGCCCACTATGCGGCCGCGCTGGATACCGGCATTGGTGTCGAGACACATCTAAAGCAAGGTGCTGCTGCGGTTCGCGCCATGCGCCAGTTGAAAGGCACGAGCAAACATGTCGCGCTTGCCGAAGGGCTGCACACACTGGCAAATCGCCAATACGATACGGCCATCAAAACACTGGCAAAGGCCGTTCGGCAAGATAGGAAAAACCCCAATGCGGCGTTGTACTTGGGTTGGACCCAGGCGCAAAAGCACAACTATGGGCAAGCCGTCGGAGCATTTGATGCGGCCCTCGCCATAGCGCCCAAACGCATTCCTGCACTCTTTGGACGAGCGGAAGCACTGCTCGCAGCGGGCAAGTACCAAGACGCAAAAGAGGCCTATCCGCTTGTTAGCGCGATTGACAAAAATCACCTTGGCGCCCTTCTGGGAATTGCGCAGCTGGCTACGGTAGAAAACTTCGGAGGCCGAGAAGACCGATACCTCGAGCTGCTCGCCCGTCCCGACATTGCGAAACAAGATCCGCGAACGGTGTCAAAGGCGACGTCGCTCGCCGCCGATGAAGCGCGCAAAGCCGGTCGTCTCAATGTCGCCTCAGAGCGCTACATTGAGGCCCTGAAGGCTGATCCGAACAATCTCGATGCCGTGGTTGGGCAGGCTGCTGTGTCTATCGCCAAAGAGAATGTGAGCGATGCGGCAGAGAAACTCGACCGCGTGCTCGCCCTCGCTCCAACACACATCGACGCAACGATGTTGCTCATCGAAGTTTCGATGATTCAGGGCAACAATGAGAAGGCCGCAACGACGCTCGCCAATCTCATCGGCCGAGATCCAAAGATCGAACACAAGCCGACGATGGCTCGCATGGAACTGCTGCGCGGTCGTCTGCTTTCGGGCGACGTTGCCGCCGGCATCAAGGCTGTTGCGGAACTCGAAGAAGCCCTTGGTCCTCTCATCAACAGCGGAGAAGATGCGGGCGTACCAGAAGAACTCGTAACGCTTAGAACGTCGCTAGACGACTCGACAAAAGCCGCCGAAGCCGCATTTCGCGAATCGATGAAGCTAAGCGCAGATGGGGGCGTAGACGCCTCGCTGCAGTTGGCAGCTCTTCTCAACACCTTGGGTCGGAAGGAAGAAGGCGTTGCCGTGTTGGCGCCGCTTCGCGAGACGGCCAAATCCGATGCCAGCCTCGCCGTGAGTTTGGGGATTGCGTACATGGCGAGCGGTGATGCGGCCGAAGCCACCAAGCTCTTTCGCGAGGCGATTCGACAAAAGCCCACCGACACCGAGGCGCGTTTCCAATTGGGACGTGCGCTGGCGGCCACGCTGAAGATGGAAGAAGCCATCAAAGAGCTCGCCAAAGCCTACGAGGGCAGCGACAAGCGTGAAGACATTGGTCTTGAGCTTGCCGAAATCTATCGCCGACTCGGAAAGACCGACGAGGCCGTGGCGATCTTCGACAACCTGCTCAAGGGCGAGGCACCAACGCGCAACGCTCGGGCCAAAGCAGCCTCGTACTACGCGCGCGTTGGCGAATACGACAAGGCAGCCAAGATCGGCGAAGGCCTTCTTCTCGAAGATCCCGCCGATCCAGCCGGCCTCTACCTAACGGGCGAGAAGCTCTTGCAGGATGAGGAATTTGCGGAGGCCGTGGACCGCTTTGACAAGGCCACAAAGTCCGACCCCGTCGCCCAGTATTTTGATGCTCTGGGACGTGCCCAGGAGAAGCTGCAAGCGCTGGCAAAATCGATCAAAGCCTTTGAGCGTGCCATCAAGCTCGATCCAAACTACCTGGAGCCGCGCATTGGCCTCGCCAGCGTTCGAATTCTTCGCCGTGAGTATGCCGTCGCCCTGAAAGTCCTCGACGAAGCCTCCAAGCTCGACCCCAAGAGCTCGCTGGTCGCCTATCTCATTGGCATTTGCCACTTGGAACTTCGCGACACCGACACCGCGGTGAAGGCCTTTGAGCACACCGCCGAACTTGAGCCAGATGCGGGCATTGCCTACTTTGGCCTGGGCCAAGCGCACGACATCCGAGGCAAGCAGAAGGAGGCCGCGGCAGCCTACGACAAGGCAACGCGATTGGAGATTGCCCGTGCAAGCGCGGCCAAGACACCCATCGAGCGCAAAGAAGCCTTCTGGTTGGGCGAGGCCTATCGAAAGCTCGGCAACTCGCTTCGCGAATCGAATGGCAGCGGCAAGGCCATTTACGAGGCCTACCAAGCCTACCGAGACCGGGTCAGCATCGAGTCGGCACAGTCGGAGGAAATCGATATCCTTCTCATCCCTCTGCGCAACAAATACGGCCGCTAAGGCGGGCGCACAGCGGGGCGCGGAGGCCGCAAGCAAGCCACCGGCCCGGGTCGGTGGGCGGCCCTCCCACGACTTTCTCGGCATCCGGGGGAACGCGCCATTGTCTCCGGGCCCAAGTTGGGGAATCCTTGTTGTTGCCCCTTATGCTGGATCTTCTCCGACTCCGGATCAAACGCGCTGAAGAGCTATCGCGAGACGCGCTTGTCGCTCTCGACTTCGTTGCAAAGTCTCAGATGCTTCGCGACCTTAGCCTCTCGGGGGTCGCCACATTTGCGAGCCACTTGCCAAGGCTCAAGATTGGGCCGCATGTCGCCATTCACTTTCACGCGCAAACCCGCGGTGACCACGAAGCCGTGGTTTGCGGGGACACGCGCCTAACCTACAAAGAGTTTGACGACGAGATCATTCGCCTCTCGCGCGCCTTGGCCTCGCTGGGACTCTCGAGCGGAGAAGCCGTTGGGCTCATGCTGCCGAACTGCCTTGAGCACCTGGTCGCCCAGGAAACGATGCCGAGGGTGGGCGCTCTTGCCGTGCAGATTGGCTACCGGCTCAAGGGCGAAGAACTCGCACACATCTTTGACAACTCAAGTCCGCAAATCCTGATCTACCACCACAACTATGAGCACGAAGTCCGCCTAGGGATTCAGATGGGCGAGTATTTGGAGGAATCTCAACTCCTCGTGGTCGGAGCACCAGAAGGTGCCGAAGTCTATGGCACGAGATACGAAGAACTCTTAGGACTACAAAGCACCGAACTCCCGCATACAAAAAGCGCGGGTGAGGGCGGAGTCATCATCTACACCTCGGGAACAACCGGAAAGCCCAAAGGTGCCACGCGCAGTTGGAAAGACACGGGCATCATTTCCGTAACCGATATGATGGCGCAGACCGGCATGCGTAACGACGATCGACATCTCGTTGTCTGCCCTCTGTATCACAGTGGGGCCCTAGCATTTGCCAAGATGATGAGTAGCCTTGGCGCCACGATTGTACTTGCCGACCACTTTGAACCCGAGGCTGTGTTGCGGCAAATTGAGAAGGAGCGAATTACCTGTGCCTTCATGGTTCCTACCATGCTCGTTCGAATAAACGCTCTCGATGAAGCTACGAAAAACTCGTACGACACATCAACACTCCGATGGGTCATGAGCGGTGCCGCTCCCCTCGCCACGAGCACAGCAAATGCCTTTCAAGAGCACTTTGGGCCGATTTTGCACAATTTCTACGGCGCCACCGAAACCGGAACGGTAACCCACGCGCGCCCGGAAGATCACATGTCGCGGCCTGGTTCGGTTGGCAGACCCTTGCGTGGAAACGAGCTGCGCATTCTCGATGAGGAGGGCGAAGAACTCGATGCGGGCGAAGTCGGCGAACTCTACGTGCGCAACGGAATGCTCATTGACGGCTACTACCGAAACCACGACGCCACGGTGGCATCCCTTCGGCAAGGGTTCTTCTCTGTAGGTGACCTTGCTCGCGTGGACGAAGATGGCTTTCTTTATCTCGCATCACGGAAGCACGACATGGTGATCTCTGGTGGCGTGAATATCTACCCAAGAGAAATCGAAGAAGTCCTACACAATCACAGCGACATTCTGGAGTCCGCCGTGATTGGCATCCCCGACGAGGAGTGGGGCGAATCGCTTAGAGCCTTTGTGGTTGCCAAACCGGGAAGTGGGCTGTCGGAAGCCGATGTTGTGCGCCATTGCAAAGATCACTTGGCTGACTACAAACAACCTCGAAGCGTCGTATTTCTTCCCGAGATGCCCCGCAATGCTACCGGTAAAGTTCTGAAGCGAGAATTGCGAGAGCACTAAGCATTGCGTTGGGTTCTCGCAGCGTTTGTGCTCTGTTGTCTGGCGGCTCCAACCTCCGCGCAGCCCTCGGATGCACAGCGTTCGAATGCAAAGAGCGCAAATGCAAAGAGCTCGCAGCGAAATACCCAACTCGGCTTCCTCGACGCCGATGCAGGCATGGTCATCGCTCTCGACATTCGGCAATTGGCTGCGGCACACAAACTTGCAACCCAGCTCCTGCCAACAGAGCGACAGACCATAAACCTCGCAGGGCTCGGCGCCAGCGCCATCCTTGGTTTCTATCCGTTTGACTCGAAAGCGTGGTCGGCGAGCGGCTTTGACATCAAGGCGCCACTTCTGGTGCAAGTCTCCGCCAGTCGCGCTGATGCCTCTCCCGTGCGCACTCGGGCGGTGCTCAAAGTGCGAGCTGGTGACAAAGGCCGGCGGACGATCGAGCGCATGCGCTTGCAGGAGAAGGCCCGCCTATCGGTCGCCAAGGAGCCACTGGCGCCGCTGTTCGTGGGCATGGCAAAGACGCCCCCGGAGGACGAACTTCGGGGACAGCTGGCAGGCGCCGGCGTGTTTATGGTCGCCAAACCTCGTCCGCTCGGCGGCCTGCTCTTCGCGCGAGAGCAGGGCGGATTCATTGTGCTCGACATCTTTGCACCCGGTTCACAAGACTTTGCGGGCGTCCTACAAATCATCAAGAGGCGACCTGAGGCCCTCACCGTTTCCATGCCCGGAGCGGAAGCGCTTCTCGAGGGGCCGGTGGGAATCTGGATCCGCGCTTCGCACTTGGCCACAACGTTTGCGCGTACTTCTGAGGGAGAGACCAAGCGGCACCAAGCGTGTCAGCGCATCGCCGCCCTTGGGCGCACAACAAGCATCCGCGCTGTGGGCGTTCAAATCGACATCGGCCGCAAGTCGGTCTCGCTCTCGTCTAGGTGGCATTTGAGGCCAGAGGCGCGCCTTGCGGAAGACCTTCGGGTCGAGAGAGCGCCTAGGGTTGGCGGGCAGCACGTCTTGGATGCGCAGATCAATCTGCGAAGCTTTGGCGCGCTTCGCGATCGGAAGCGGCCTGCCGAAGCGAGTTCGTGGGATGCGCTATGGGCCCATGGCAAAGCCTGTGGACAATCGAGCAAGGCCTACGCGATCGCCGTGGCGTGGCCTGAGATTCTCGGACTTTTTCTTAGTGAAGTGAGCGTCCTCCACCCGTCGGCCACGACGGCAATTGACAGTTTGGGCGGCATGAGCGCCACCGCCGATCAGAGCAATGGCACCGTGAGCATCAACACCGAAGCTTGGGTACGAAATCCGGGCGCCGACATCGCCAAGGGTTGGCTGCGCACACTCTTTGGTAGCGAGCAAATCACGGGCGATCGGTATCAATGGGGCCTGGGCGCGATTCAGCCCTACGCCATTGATGGCGAAGACGGCAGTGTGATTGGTGCGGGGTATCGCAAAGGCTCTAGGGATGCCGCACTGCGCGCCACCCGGACCAACAGCCAACGCGCCACACCGGCCGCCACCAACGGCTCATCAACCTTGGCCTCGCTTGCCATGAAACCTTCCAAGCTCCTGCGACATCTCCCCACGCTTCCCGGCGCCGAGCTGTGGAAACTCTGGAAAGAAGCGAGCGCCACCCTCACAAGCAACGCGAGCTATATCGAATTCCGGTTTTCCGTGCGGCGCTAGCGCTTGTCCCCCGAGGCGTCACGAGCGCCAGCATCAAGCCTAAGCTCTCGATCCCCGAGACGTCACGAGCGCCAGCATCAAGCCTAAGCTCTCGAGCTCCGAGACGTCACGAGCGCCAGCATCAAGCCTAAGCTCTCGATCCCCGAGGCGTCACGAGCGCCAGCATCAAGCCTAAGCTCTCGATCCCCGAGGCTCCGCCCAAACTTTTCTTCGCGGCGCTCAATCAAGCGGAGCGGAATGCGGCAAGCCCACAGTGTTCCGCGCTAGTTTTTGCCCGTGCAGACCTACCCGATCATTCTTGGCACCGCGGGCCACATCGATCACGGCAAGACTTCGCTGGTAAAGGCTCTCACGGGGATCGATACGGATCGCTTGAAGGTCGAGAAGGAGCGCGGCATTACGACCGAGCTGGGCTTTGCGCATCTCGACTTGCAGGGCCGCCGATTCGGACTGGTCGATGTCCCCGGTCACGAGCGCTTCATCAAAGCCATGGTTGCCGGCGCCGGTGGTCTAGACTTGGTGTGCCTCGTCATCGCCGCCGACGAGGGCATCATGCCGCAAACTCGAGAGCACCTGGATATCTGCGAACTTCTCGGAGTGCGGCTCGGTGTTGTTGCGCTCACCAAGAGCGATCTGGTGGACGAAGATTGGCTGGAGCTTGTAACCGCTGACGTCCGCGAAGGGTTGGAAGGAAGCTTTCTTGAAGACGCTCCCATCGTTCCTGTCTCCACCGTTTCCGGCGACGGAATCGAAGCGCTTAAGAGCACACTTGTGGACCTCACCAAGGGCTTGGCGACGCGAACTCCCGACGGAAGATTTCGCATGCCTGTCGACCGCATCTTTACTGTGAAGGGCTTTGGCACCGTCGTTACCGGCACCGTGATCAGTGGCAATGCTGCGGTTGGCGATGACGTTTCCTGTGCCCCCCATGGCACGCCAGCCAAGATCCGCGGCTTGCAGGTGCACGGAGGAGAGGCTACAAAGACACGCGCAGGAATGCGCTGCGCGATGAATCTTGCCGGCGTGAGTGTGAGCGAAATCGCCAGAGGCGATGTGATCGTGCATCCGGAGAGCATTGCGCCCTCGCACATTATCGATGTGAAGTTTCGCTATCTAAAAAGCTCGGTTGCGAAGCTGAAGACGAGGTCGCGAATCCTCGTTCACCACGGCACGACACAGCGATCGGCAACCCTGGTACTGGTTGACAAGACAGAGATACAACCCGGCGAAGAGGTGCTGGCGCAGTTGCGAATGGATGCAAGTGAGCCGCTGGTTGCGCTTCCCGGCGATCGCTTTATCGCGCGAGGATTCGTTGTACAGCAGCACTACGGCACGACCATTGGCGGCGGAGAGATTGTGCGCGTCTTGGCCCCGAAAGCGCGCCGATCGGCTGTGGAAGCCACAGCGTTGCTCACGGCAATGTCCGAGGCCGATACCGTAGAGAAGCTTGCACTCGAGGTCATGAGTGCAAAGTCGGCAGGGCGAGACTTAGAAGAACTCGCAAAGCGTACAGGCCTTCCGCCAAACATTTTGGGATCGGCTCTTCAGAAACTCGTCGAGCTTGGAACGCTTGTGCGGGCGGGCAAGGGCAAGCTTGCAATCTACATGCATGCAGAAGAAATGGCGCGGCTCGAAAAGCTCGCAACCGACATCGTGGTCTCCTATCACGAAGAATTTGCGGAGCGCCGCGGTATGCCAAAGGCCGAACTGATAAGCCGATTGCCAAGTGCTCTGCCAGCGCGGCTTACAGAAGAACTCCTAGGAACACTGCTGCGCCGCAAGGCACTGGAAGAAGACCAGGAGATCTTGCGAAGGCCTGGCAAAGGGGCCGCCAACGCTGAGGGTCTCAACGAACTCGAAGCACAACTCGCCAGCCAATTTCTCGAGTGGGGCAATACTCCAGAGAAACCCAAGAACGTCGCAGCAGCTGTCGGAGCCCATGGCTCTGAAACCCAGAAGGCGATGCAAAAGCTGCTAACAACCGGAGTCTTGGTGAAAGTCAGCACTGACCTCTATCTGCACAAAGACGCGGTTGATGCATTGCGAAACGCGCTGCGCACGCACTTCGAAGCCGCCAAAGAACTCACGCCGGGCGAATGGAAAGAGATCGTCGGCGCCTCGCGCAAGTTCACCATTCCGCTCGCGGAGTTCTTTGACAAAGAGAAGCTCACACTGCGGGTTGGCGATGTGCGCAAATGGCGCGGCGGCCCAGCCTGAGGACTAGCGAAACTCGCGCTGAGCCAACGCGGCCCGACTACTGGCTCGCGATCCAAGCTGGCGCCGAGCCATACGGCTCGACTACTGGCTCGCGATCCAAGCTCGCGCTGAGCCAACGCGGCCCGACTACTGGCTCGCGATCCAAGCTGGCGCCGAGCCAACGCGGCTCTAGATGCTTCTGCGCTCGCGCCACTCCGATTCGCGCTCTTCTTTGGGAGCCGTATGGCTCGCGCTCGAGGCTCGGCAGAAAACTCCTTGCCAGGTAACGATATATCCTTAGTATATCAGTAACGATGTATCGCTAACCATATCGATACACATCGCAGAACCCTATGAACATCAATTTTTACAAAGCAAATCAATTACTTAACATACTCTCTTCACAAAGAAGAGCCATCCACCGAGGAGGAAAGCCTATGCGCTGCCATCATCAACACCACTCTCACTTTGCCCCCACAGATCACCGGGGCGGCCGGCACCGAGCCAAGCGCGGAGCCATTCGAATCGCCATCATCAGCCTGCTCGGCGAACGTCCCATGCACGGCTACGAGATCATCACCGAGCTCGATCGCCGCAGTGAAGGCCGGTGGCGTCCGAGCCCTGGGTCGGTCTATCCAGCTCTGGAAACCATGGAAGCAAAGGGCATCCTCAAGGCCGAGGAAGTCGATGGCACCAGGCAATTCTCCCTCACGGCAAGTGGACAGGAGCGACTCAAGAGCATGCACGACGAGCTTGGCGAGGCCCCCGCACCTTGGAAGCAGACCGGCACTGGAGGCCGTGGCGAACTGCGTCGATTGATAGCTGAACTCCACGGTCAAGTCCGGCAGGTTGGAAAGTTTGGCAGCATTGATCAACGCGATGCAGCCACGGCAATTCTCGAAGAGACCAAGCGCAAGCTCTACGCAGTCCTTGCAGAGCCACCGGCACCGCGAGATACGGAGTAAACCGTGGCGAAGGTGAAGAGACCAAGCGCAAGCTCTACGCAGTCCTTGCAGAGCCACCGGCACCGCGAGATACGGAGTAAACCATGGCGAAAGTGAAGAGAGATATTGTTGTTGCGGCGATTCAAGAGTTGACGCCGCATATGCGCAGAGTTTCGTTTGCGGGAGACTCGCTTGCGAACTTTCCCGAGGGCCAGGAGAGTAGCTACATCAAGTTTACCTTTCCCCCGCAACAGGCTGGTGGTCGTCCCCGAGTGCGATCGTACACGGTTCGAAACTTCGATAAAGAGGCCGGTAGGCTCGATGTGGATTTTGCGCTGCACGATGTTGGGGGACCAGCGACCGAGTGGGCGAATTCGTGCACCGTTGGCGATACGATCTCGATCGTGGGGCCCGGTCCGACGAAGCTGGTAGATTCCGCAGCGGATTGGTTCTTCTTTGTCGGCGACATGACCGCTCTTCCTGCGATTGCTGCCAACATCGAGCGACTGCCCAAGACAGCACAGGGCTACGCCGTAATTGAGATTTTATCTGAGGACGACAAAATCGATCTTCTCGAACCTCCGGGGATCCACATCACCTGGATTGTCACCCCACACCCCGCCGCGGGCACGGGTCTAATTGACGCCGTGCGTTCCAAACCGTGGCGCGACGGCGTTCCCGCGGTGTGGAGCGCCTGTGAGTTTGGAACGATGAAACTCCTGCGCCAGTACTTTGTGGTCGACCGGGCAATTGCGGCGGAGCACCGCTACATCAGCTCGTATTGGAAGCTCTGTGCCTCCGACGAAGAGCATAAGAAGGCCAAGGGGGAAGACGCCGGTGTGGCGCAGCCAACACCGTAATCCCTACTCTGCACAGCGCGCCAGAACCCACTCGTTCGCACGCGCCTTGCAGAGCATTGGCCCGGCGCGTTGAAACCGACTCTCGCCGAACCGCCCGTTCCGACTCTCGCCGAACCGCCCGTTCCCAAGCTTGGAGCTAGAAGAAGTACTGGCCGCTCACACCGCTGTAGAACACCGTGCGCATGCCGAGTTCGACGTTGATTGCGAAGTTGTCCGCCGGCGTGATTTGCACACCGCCAACGACGTTGAAGACCGGCGGGAAGCGAAAGAAATCTTCCTTCGTTTCCGGCCCGCCAGATATGCAGTCTCCGCCCTGTATGTCGTCACCGCCACACACAGCATCCTTAGAAATGATGTCACCGGTCACGATGCCAAAGCCGAGTCCGCCGCCGTAGCGAAGCGAGATGAGTGAGGTCAGCGGATGGTGGTAGACAATGGATGCATCGATGGTGAACCAGCTCAGACCATCGAACCTGATTTCGTCGGTTGTGCCCAGCTGCCGGGGATCGCCGCCGCGCTCCACAAAGAATCCATCGTCTGGAGCCAGCTTGTCGTACTCAAAGCCCACCGAGAACTCGAAGTTCTTTTTGCGGCGAACGTAGTCGAATCCAATGCCGGTTTGCGAAACTCCCGAGGGCGCCTCTTCCATGAAGAGTTCGATGAGCGCCTTGGGAACGAAGATGTAGCGGAGTCGCAGGCCAATGCCGTGGCGAACCTTGTCCATATCGGTGAGTGCAGGAGCCGTCTCGACTTCTCCCTCGCCATCAAAGTCTTGTTCTTCGTCGCCGCTCTCGTCCTGCGCATGGGCATTGCCAGTGTCGAGGGTTGCGCCAAAGAGCGCCATTGCCGCAATTAGCGGGAAAGAGGGTAGAATGATCGAGGACCGAGTGAGCATGGGCATTGTATTCTCCTTGTGAGCAGGGCGACTATACACACAGGCTCGCCGCCCTCCCGAACTGCTGTCCCCAAAATGCTGTGAGTGAATCCGTTACAGAGCACGCTGATTGCGCCCCAAGATACGCTCAGCATGCGCTGATCGTGGGGATTGCGGCCTTGGTGCTGGCCTGCGGCGGCGGTGGCGCCGGTGCTCCCTGCGCCAACCACGGCGACTGTGACGACGCCTACCAATGTCTTGCCCAAGTGTGCTCGCCGCGATGCGATCGCAACAGCGATTGTGGCGATGGCTACCAATGTGAAAGCAGTGGCCTGTGCAAGATCGTCAATTCCGAATTGGGTGATTCTTGCGCCAGCGAATGGGATTGCGGCTTGGGGCAAAGCTGCACCCTGGACATTGCTGACCCAAATGGCGATAGCCAACTCGCATCGACCTGCCAAGCGCAGGGCGAGGGCGGCAACGTTGGCTCGCTGTGTGCGCAGGACGAAGACTGCCGCAACAACCTGTGCACCTTGGGACATTGCAGCCAAGTTTGCGCGGTCCGTGAGGACTGCCCCGAAACAAGTTTCTGCGACTCCATCCCGCGAATTCTTCAGAACACCGACTGGGCCTATTTTGACGGCTGTTTGCCGCTCACGAGCACACTTACGACGCATCTGAACTTGGAGAAAAGCGGGCCCACACAGAACTTACGTATCCCGGTCCCCGCTTCAGCTGAGAGTTTTTCTATTGTCTCGAAAGTTGATGATTCGTCGCATTTGGTTGGCGTTACGCGAGTTGTTGCCCCAAACAGCCAGCTTCTCTTCAATAATCCTGAGTCGCTTGAAGACTTTCTCGCAAGCCCAATTCGCTACGCTCGAAGTAAAGAAGTCTCGACCCTCACCTTTCCAAGTGACGGAGTCCAACCCATCCAACACGGCGTTTTCGACGTCAAGGTAGAAGCGTCATTGCCGCCATTTGGGGCAGGAACCGCAACTCCTGACATTTCCGTTCACTACAAGCTCAACAAGAGCCGCATCTTGGATCTCACATTCTACTTCGCCGATCTTGAAGATCACCCTTGTGAAGTGCAAATGGGGGGCGCGCCGATCACTGCGGAGAGTGCACAAAACTCTGAGGTGTTCAAGGAACAATACCTAGCAGAAATTACTAGGATTTTTGAGAAGGCCGGAATCATTGTTGAGCCCCAGGCGACCTACCAGGACATAAGCCCAAAACGCCCTGACCTCGACGGAATCACCAGCGACGCTGACCTTCGCAAGCTATTCCAGACTGCCACCAACGAGAAAGGCATAGCAATTTTCCTAGTACGATCTCTGCCCTCCGACGGCGTACAAACGCTCGGCACCAGCATTCCGGGTCCACCGAGAACTCCTGGCACCTCATCGTCGGGAATCGCCGTTTCCATGGATTCACTGTGTTATCGCTCTTGGGAATCGTTGGCGCGGGTCACCGCTCACAGCATCGCCGGACAGATGGGACTTTGGAACAACCGAGATCCCGATGGCATCACCGACCCCATCGGCGACTCCGATCGCTCCACTGAGAACCTCATGTACTTCGGCGAATTTGGCGGCACGGAGCTGAGTGCAGGACAGAGCCGAGTCCTAGGCCTCTACCCAGGATTGCGATGAAGTGGCTCTACCGAATCCTTGGCGCCACCCTGGCGGTCGGAGCAGCGACCGCCGGAATCGCCATCGCTCTGGAGAGCCCTCCGGGAGATCCGGACGTTGTGGAGCTCCTCGGTGGCATGAACTACGTTCCAGACCAGAGCAAGATCGACGCGGTCCTCGGAGCCACCGCCGTCGATGAGCTCATTGCGATTGCCGAAGATACCTCGCTGGGATCCGACCCGGGATTGCGTATGCGAGCGTTTCGCGCCCTTGCCCAATACGATGAAAGCCCAGATGAAGCGCTGGCTAGTGCGGCACTTCGGCGTGCAATCACCACATTTGCGGCGAGTGACCAGGGCACCGAGCTGCTTTTTCTTCGCGCAAGCATGCTCTCTCTAGCGACACTCGACGGCAGCAACGCTGTCCCTGACCTTGTCAGCCTGTTGTCTCATCCAAGTCGAGACATCCGAGCGGCTTGCGCGCAAGCACTTGGAATTACTGATTCGGATACAGCGATTCTTCCACTCCGGAACCAAGATTTGGTGGAAACCGTGCCGCAAGTCAAGGTTGCCATCGCCAGCGCGCTCTTCCAACTCGACTCAAACAACTAGCCCCGCGCAATCGGCCAGGCCCTGGGTTCCTGAGATTGGGGAAAGCCTCTAGACCCAACCGGCCTGGCGATCGTAAAATCCTTAGTCTACGTGGGTTTCGGACGCCTTGCGCCTGTCGCCCCTTCGCCTAGCCTTCCCAATGTCTCGCTGTCCTCTGTGCAAAACCATCTATCCCGACGGCACCGCTGTGTGCAAGATCGATGGAACGCGTCTTGGGCCCGAGCCACGACCCAGAGCGGCCTCGACTGCGGCGGTGCCAAGCTTGGCGGCTCGCGAACAACAGAACGCTGGTCAGGGGATGCAGGAAGGGATGCAAGCGGCAGCGGCAGGCAAGCGCCGCCCACTGGGCAAGGGAGCGAGTCTCGCTTCCATGACCGATGATGAACTCACAGCTGCCGCCGTGCCCGTAGCCATGGCGGCACGAGCGCGAGGCGATGCACCACCACCGCGAATCGCAACCGGCTCTGGCACCGCAGCTCCACAAAGCGAAGAGCGCGATGCGTGGTCGAGCCCGTTTGTGGAAGCGTCCTCGAAGCCGCTCGATTCCAAAGATCCCGAGAGCTGGATCGGGCAAAGCCTGGGCGCCTACAAACTCTTGTCGATCTTGGGCAAGGGCGGCATGGGCTGCGTGTACCGGGCCGAGCACGAGAAGCTTGGTCGAGAGGTCGCGCTCAAAGTCCTGCGCTCGGACTACTCCGAACGCAAAGATGCAGTGGCGCGCTTCTTCCAAGAGGCTCGCGCCGTTAACAAAATTCGCCATCGAAACATCGTCGACATCACCGACTTTGTGGAGATCAAGTCGGGCGTGGTCTTCATCATCATGGAGTACCTCAAGGGTGCGCCACTCACCAAGCACATGCGATCCAAGACCGGGGTCGAGCCGGTTCGAGCCTTAGGGCTTCTCATTCAGATTTGTGATGGACTGGCTGCAGCGCACTCTGTGGGCATCGTGCACCGCGATCTCAAGCCCGACAACATCATGGTCGCCAAAGACCACCGCGGGGCTGATCTCATCAAGTTGCTCGACTTTGGTGTAGCAAAACTCTTAGACAAGACCGAAGACGACGATATCGGTTTGCAGACTGTTGCTGGCTCGGTGGTTGGTACACCAGCCTTTATGTCTCCAGAGCAAGCGGGTGGCTCTGATGTCGATGGTCGCGCCGACCTCTATTCGCTTGGTGCGATCATGTACGAGATGTTCACCAAGCAGCCGCTCTTTCGCGGCAAGTCCTTTGGTGAATTTGTCCGCAAACACCTAAACGAAACGCCCACGCGCCCGACCCTGACAAAAGCGGGCCGAGACATGCACCCAAGAGCCGAAGAAGTCATTCTTCGGTGCCTTGAGAAAAACCCCGATGATCGATTTCAAACGGCGCAGGAGCTGAGAACAGAACTTCTCTCACTTCTCGCAACTCTTGAAACCAGCGGAGAGATGACAGCTCACCTTAAGCAGGTGCAGCCCGCGCCGGCTCCCATTGGGGCAGCAAGGCCTCGCGGAACCGACCCAAATCAGCCTTCAGACGCCCAGATGCCCCCGTTTTACGAGATGCAGGGCCAACACCCCCCACGTGAGCCAACACCGGCTGTCAACCAAGTCTTAGTTTCCTCGAGCCCGAGCCATGGGAGTCCTCCATCGAGCCCGGGTCATGCAAGTTTGCCGAGCCACGCAAGCGGGCGGAGTGCGAGCCACGCGAGCTTACCGACGCCGAGCCACATTGGAACTGAGCCACCGCTCACCAACCCATCGCACCTCATGCAGCCTCCGGTGGCGGCCCTCAGTCAACCACCGGTGAGCGTATCTGGGCAGATGCATCTCGGCTATCCGACCAATCAAAGTCAGAGGGTGCCGTACGTGCCAACGGCGCAAAGCGCGATTCGAGAGCCATCGTCTCGCAACATGCGCGGGGTGGGAATTGCCGCCGGCATCTGTGTCGTTGCTCTGATCGCCCTGTTGGCGCGGTCTGGGTCTTCAGACGAGGAAGGCGCGGTTGTTGACGGAGACGCAGGCGCCGCAGCAGCTGCAAACCTCATCGATGATCCGACACCAAAAGACACCCCAAAGAATCCAACGCTGGTTCCCGAAGTGCAGCCACTTACCGATGATCCCGTAGACACACCGCCTCGCATCATCGTGGTCGCCATGACCTCGGATCCTGTAGCGGATGTCTTTGCCGTGGGTGCGGTTTCTCCTCTCTGCAAGACGCCATGCGACGTAGAAATCGACTCTGCAGATGGTGGCTCACCAAGTCGGCGTGACTTTATTCTGCGAACCGAGAGCCACACAGACGCGACGATCACGATCAATCTGCGAGCTCCTCGAGAGAGCGTCTTCACGACCCTTTCGCCCACAAAAACGCCACCACCGATCAAAGTTCCAACGCGTTCGATCGACGATACCAAGACAAAAACCGACCGAACGAGAACGGACCGGACCAAAACGGACCGCACCAAGACAAAAACCGACCGAACGAAAACGGACCGGACCAAAACGAAGACCGACCGGACGAAGACCGGCGATAAGCTCAAGCCAAAGTGCAAAGCGGGTGCTCAGGACACCTTCAACCCATTTGGCGAAGCACCTTGTCGAAAATAAGAACGTATCCTATCTGCTAGTTCTTGATTCCTAGCGCCTTCATCTTCTTGTAGAGATGCGATCGCTCAAGCCCAAGCTCTTTGGCAGTATTTGAAACGCTCTCATTGTTGGCCAGAGCCTCGACGATAATCTCGCGCTCGGCAGCAGCGACCAAGTCCTTTAGCGAAACACCACTTGTGTACGCACCGCGCACGCTCTTGACCGTTGGAATGGCGTCCTGAATTGCCTCGGTGCCGATCTCACTTGCGCCGCCTGAGAGAATTACCAAGCGCTCGATCGAGTTCTTAAGCTCGCGCACATTGCCAGGCCAGTTGTGCTGCATCAGGAGCGAGACAGCCTTGCTGCCAATGGAGGCACGCGTCATATCGTTACTCTCACAAGCCTGCTTTAAGAAGAGTTCTACGAGATCGGGAATGTCAGAGCGCCGGTCCCGCAGCGCTGGCAATTGAATCGGGACAACATTGAGTCGGTAGAAAAGGTCCTCGCGAAACCGCCCTTCGGCAATCTCGACCTCGAGATTTTTATTCGTGGCAGCAACAACCCGCACATCGACTTTGATGGTCTCGTCGCCACCAACGCGCTCAAGTTCGCTCTCTTGTAATACGCGCAGCACTTTGGCCTGAGCACCGGCGTTCATGTCGCCAACCTCGTCGAGGAAAATCGTTCCCCCATGCGCCAATTCGAATTTGCCGCGGCGCTGCTGTGTTGCCCCGGTAAATGCACCCTTCTCGTGTCCAAAGAGCTCCGACTCAATCAGCTCCGATGGGATCGCCGCGCAGTTGAGTTTGATGAATGGCTCTGAAGACCGCTTTGAGTTGTTGTGAATCGCGCGCGCAACAAGCTCTTTGCCGGTCCCGTTCTCCCCAGTGATGAGAACCCGCCCATTGGTTGGAGCCGTCTTGCCGATCTTGTCAAAAATCGACGCCATGGCTTTGCTCTGGCCAAGCATCGCAAAATCGCCCTCAACCTTGGCCTGCAGCGCTGCCTTCTCCTGTTTGAGCTTGGAGAAGCCAAGACTGTTCTGAATTGTGAGCAGCAGCTTGTCGGAACTCAGTGGCTTCTCGATAAAATCGTAGGCACCCAATTTGGTCGCGCTCACGGCTGTCTCAATGGTCGCATTGCCGCTCATCATCACCACAACCACCGCCGGATGCTGCTCACGGATGCGCTCGAGCACCTCGAGGCCGTTCATCTCCGGCATCATCACGTCCAGGAGGACTAGGTCGATTTCCTGGTCAGAGAGCTTTTCCAGACCAATGCGCCCAGAACCTGCCACCTCGGCAGCGTAGTCCTCAAGCTCAAGGGCCCGACGCACCGAGCTAAGGATATTGGGTTCGTCGTCGATAACCAGGACGGTGGAGCGAGCCATATACTCTAATTCATAGCACTGCTCGTGCTGCGAACCACGTGCAATGACGGCTAAGTTGACGGATCCAAGTCGGGGGAATACGTTCAGACCGCGATGCGTTATCAAGCTTCAACGGTCCGTGCTGGGCGTCTTGCTGCACTCTTCTCATTCCTTTGTTTGAGCCTTGTGCTGACGGGTTGTCCCGACAAGAAGCCCAAGTTTCCCAACTGCAGCAAAGACAAGGACTGCAAGGACGGTCAGCACTGCTTTCAGAAGAGCTGCTCCGAGTGCAGCGAGGACTCCCATTGCGAGAGCTTCGAAACGTGTGATGGCGGCGCATGCATTTTGAAAGACGGCATGTGCAACACCAAAGACGACTGCACCGCTGGGCAGATTTGTGAAAACAACAAGTGCACCGCGTGTGAAAGTGACGCCGCCTGCGGACCCGACGCACGCTGCTCCAATGGCGCATGCCTCGACAGAGGTAGCTGCAACGAAGACGAAGATTGCGCCGATGACGAAGATTGCATCGATGGCACCTGTCAGCGCGCCGGTAGGCTTGCTCCTCCCGAACTCACATGCAGCCTCGACAGTGTTTATTTTGGATCCGATGAATACTCGATTCCCGAAGACTCCAAAGAAGCCCTGCAGAAGACCAGCATTTGCATTCAGCAGGGTGACGAGCGCAACGTCTTTGTTGAGGGTCACACCGATGAAACGGGAACCGACGAATACAACATTGCGCTGAGTGAAAAGCGCGGACGCAGCGTTGCAGACTTTCTCGCCCGATTGGGCATTGACCCAGCCCGGCTTCGTGTCATTCCTAAGGGTGAAACCGAAGCTACGGGAACCGATGAAGACTCACGCTCAGAAGAGCGTCGAGTGGATTTTGAGTGGCAGTAATGAAGAAACTAAGAACTCTACTTATTGTCGCGATCGCTCTTCAGAGTGGCGCATGTTTTTGGGTTACAACCAAGCACGAGGGCGAAACGTTGCGACGTGACGTCAATCGCATCGATGAGGTTGTGAACAAGCAAGAGGATAGTTTGGGCGGCTCCGTTAAGAAGCTCAAGTCGACACTCGACGAGGCCAGCAAGCTGCTTGCACGAAACAGCGCCGACCTCGGTGCCCAGTTTGACGAGCTCGAAAACGAGAATGCTCGGCTCACAGGCCTGGTGATGGAAGCCAAGCGCTACGCCAATCAGGTGTACACCGACATGCAAACGTTTGAGAAGCGCATCGAGACCCTAGAGTCTCGTCTTGCCGCTGTCGAAGGCAAAGCATTCGAGCCGCCGAAGGTTGAATCGGCAGCGGAACTCTACGATCAAGGTATGAGCGCGTTTCGTGCCAACGACTACAACAAGGCACGCGAACTCTTTCGCAAGCTTGTCATCAAGTATCCAGGTCACGAAAAAGCCGACGACGCGCAGTTCAATCGCGGACAAGCGTACTTCGTGCAAAAGGACTACAAGAGCGCATTGGAAGAATTCCAAGCGGTCTTCGACAAATTTCCGCAGAGCGCGCTGGCAGATGATTCGATCTTTCGAGCCGCCGAATCCGCGCAAAAGCTAAAGTGGTGCACGGACGCTCGTGCCTACTACGGGCTTCTTCGCCAGAAGTACCCAAAGTCGGATATGGCTAGCAAAGCCAAGAAGCAGGGCGAGTACCTCAAGAAAAACGCAAAGAAGAAGAGCATCTGCCAGAGCTAGGCGGCGACTCACAACGCAAGAGAACTGCTAGCGCAAACGCCAGAGACGTGATGAAGAATCAAAAAACCAAGCTCCTCCTCCTCGGTATTCCGCTGCTCGTGCTCTTCTTTGCGGGGCTCACAATCACGGCATTTCTCTCGGTCAATTTGCTGGTGCAAGGCGTGCGAGAGGGAGCCGTGGGGCAAATTCTCCTTGGGGGAATCATTTCGGCTATGTGGCTCTTTATGCTCTTCAAAACAGCGCAAGCCCGACGCCGCGTTACCGGGTAAGGTTAGCGGCCCATGAGTGCCGCGCCGTCCAAAACGCCATCCAAGTCGTCGTCCAAAACGCCATCCAAAACGTCGTCCGACTCGCCGTTTGAACTCGTCTCACCGTTTGAGCCGACCGGCCATCAGCCGGAGGCCATTCGCCAGCTGACTGAGGGCATCAAGCGCGGCGACAAACATCAAACACTGCTCGGCATCACCGGCTCCGGCAAAACGTTCACCGTTGCCAATGTCATTCGCAACCACGGCCGCCCTGCGCTGATCATGGCGCCAAACAAAACCCTGGCGGCCCAACTCTACGGCGAGTTCAAGGCGCTCTTCCCCAGCAACGCCGTCCACTACTTCGTTAGTTACTACGACTACTACCAACCCGAAGCATACGTCGCGAGCACCGATACCTTCATCGAGAAGGACTCGATGATTAACGAGGAAATCGATCGGATGCGTCACGCAGCTACCTATGCGCTGCTCTCGCGGGAAGACGTCATCATCATCGCATCGGTCTCATGCATCTATGGCATCGGTTCGCGGGATACCTACAAGTCGATGACCTGCGATGTCAGTCTCGACCAAGAACTCTCGCGGGATGTGGTGCTGCATCGCTTGGTCGAACTCCAGTACGAGCGCAACGATACCGACTTTCACCGAGGCACCTTTCGAGTGCGCGGCGATACGGTGGAAGTGTTTCCGGCGTACGAGCAAGACACGGCAATTCGCATCGAGTGGTTTGGCGACACCATCGAGACCATTGCCGAGATCGATCCGCTTCGAGGCAAGATCAAAAACCATCTCAAGAGTTGTAGCGTGTTCCCCGCGTCGCACTACGCAACTCCGGCTGACACGCTCAAGCGAGCCATCACCAACATCCAGCTGGAGCTTGGGGAGAGGCTCAGATTGCTCTCTGATGAGCAGAAGCTTGTAGAGCGGCAACGGCTAGAGCAACGAACCCTATACGACATCGAGTGCATCGAGCAGATGGGATTCTGCTCGGGAATTGAGAACTATTCTAGGCACCTCTCTGGCCGTCCATCGGGCATGGCGCCAGAGACCTTGATGGACTACTTCCCCGAGGACGCGCTCATTATCATCGATGAGAGCCACCAAACGGTGCCGCAAGTTGGTGCCATGTACAAAGGGGATCGCTCGCGCAAAGAGAACCTGGTCAACTTCGGGTTTCGTCTTCCAAGTGCCATGGACAACCGGCCGCTCAAGTTCGCCGAATGGGAAGAGCGACTGCGGCAAGTGATTCACGTCTCCGCAACACCTTCGGACTACGAAATTGAACACTCACAAGGTGTCGTCGTGGAACAGCTCATTCGACCAACTGGCCTTCTCGAACCCTCGATCGAAGTGCGGCCTGTCGGCAACCAAGTCGACGACTTGCTTGACGAGATTCGAATTCGCGCCAAGCGAAAAGAGCGCGTTCTAGTAACAACTCTTACGAAGCGAATGTCGGAAGATCTAACCGAGTACTACACCGACATTGGCGTGCGCGTACGGTATTTGCACTCCGATATCGACACCATGGCCCGTATGGAACTGATTCGCGATTTGCGACGAGGCGAATACGATGTGCTCGTTGGCATCAACCTGTTGCGCGAAGGTCTCGACATTCCCGAGGTCAGCTTGGTCGCGATCCTCGATGCCGATAAAGAAGGCTTCTTGCGCTCACGCCGGTCACTCATCCAAACGATGGGTCGCGCGGCCCGGAACGTCGATGGCCAAGTCTTGCTCTACGCCGACCGAATTACCGCGTCCATGCGCCAGGCGATCGACGAGACCGACCGCCGTCGGGAAGTTCAGGTAGCACACAACAAGAAACACGGGATCACACCGGAGTCGGTGAAGCGAGAGATTCAACAACTCGGGGAGAAGGCCGCCAAAGAGGCCGCCGCGCTATCGGAGAACGACAAGCTCGCCGCACAAATCGAGCGACTCGACGTGCACTCGCCCGACGAACTCAACGGGGCGATTTCTGCCCTTCGCAAAGAGATGCGGGTAGCGGCCGATTCGATGGACTACGAGCGCGCAAGCGAGCTGCGCGACAAGGCCAAGGAGCTCGAAGAGCTGCGGCTCGTCCTGCTGTAAGGGGGCGACAGTCTTTCGATGACGCAGCGCCTCGTTGGCTCGCTACCAATCGTCTCCCTTTGACCCTCTGTCGCGGCCTGTTTTCGCGTGAGGTGGCGACGGCACAGGTCGGGTAGAGAAGCGAGCAGCTCACGTTAGAAGCACGCCGCCAAAGGCGACCCGTCCGGCACCCGCCGCTTGGTAGATGATGTGCACATTCGCCGGGTTTCGCTCACACGCAGCGCCGACCACGCGAGCGAGATCTAGGGAGGTTTCTGTTCGCTCCGCAAGCGTGGCATCGGTCCGCTCTAGGATCGAAACGAAGACGGGTAGAACCCCTTCCGCCATACCGCCATTCTCGGCGTAGTGGCGCGGAGAAAGCACAGTGAGCTTGACCCAGGTGCCTTGTGGCCGAGACTCCAGCACCTCTCCAATGGCGTCGGCCAACCGCTGTACCAGGCTGGTTGGCAAGGCATCTGCATCGCCGACGATTTGCACCTCAACTATAGGCATCGACGAAAGCATACAAGACGACCTCTCGGCTCTGCGCGACTGAGAAGAACTCGCTGCGCGATGCATCGGCACGCGCGATTTTGACGACAAGCTTCAAGACGACCTTCGACGACAAGTTTCCCTCGACGACCGATCCAGGACCTGTGTGTCACAGTTTGTGACCGTGGTGCTGTTGGCCAACCGATAGCTATCGAGAAGCATTGGAAGCATGCCTTTGGCATACCTCCTGCTCAGTCAGGCTCTATGAGAGTCTACCAACTCGGTGTCATCCCGTTCGCCCTGGCGATTTGCTTCATTGCCCCGGCTTGCGAGCTAGAAGCCGATGACCCGCAGGGCGGTGACCCCGGCGAAGCACTTCCTTCCGAGATCGACATCGATAGCTTTGCGCAGGCCACAGCCTTTGAAGCGCTGGATCTTTCGCAAGTGTCGCCAGAATTCCCAGTGGCGTATGTGGAGCTGCGCAAGCAGTCGAGCGACTCAAGCACCACCGAATTCACCCTCGTTAGCGCCTTTGGATCCAAGTGTGCGGATGCGCCGGAGCCGTTGGAGTGTGAGAGCCAATTTGCAGAGCTGAGTGGAAACGACATCGATGGCTTTCACTGGACCAATCACCCAAACGACATGTTTCACTATCTCGCGACGACCCAGAATGGCCTTGCCTCCGCGGTCGGCCGCGGGTCCGACATGAGAGAATTTCTGGGCACCATCGACAACGCCACCGAAGCATTGCTGCTCGCTGGTGCAAACGACTATTTCTGGAGCGAAACCGAACCCAGCGAGGGAGCGATTCGCGCAGTCGACGGTGGGTATGAACTCATCGTTACCCAGACAAACCTCTGCCCAATTGAGACAACGGGATTCTTGCTGCGCGTTTCAAGCGCCGGTGACATCACAATCCAAGACTCATGGATCGTGCGCCCCGACAACGGCTTCTGCGCCTTGGGCGTATGAGTATCTAAAACCGGAAGCAGCGTGCGTAGCGATCAAGCCGAGCGAGGAACGTAGCGCATGCGCCAAACCGGCATATCGTTTTCTTCGCAGTTCATCTCGCGCCACGAGCGAACCCCAAATGGATTGCCCTCTTTCCAAAAGGTCCAAGGCCCGCGCATGTTCTCGTACACATCGTCGCAGGTTTCGAAAACACTCATCGCATCCAGAGCAACGTCAAAGACATCAGACTGCATGAGCACATCACCACCAGGCTCAATGAGTGGCGCGAGTTGCCTTAGAAGCTCCTCATTAATCATCCTACGGTCTCTGTGCTTGCGCTTGAACCAAGGGTCCGGGAAGTTTAGAAAACAGTGCCGCACCGAACCCTTTGGTAAGAGTTTTTCTAAGTGATGGCTCGCGTGCACGAAGATGGCCTGCACCGGCAAACCAAGTTCCTTGGCATTGCGATTCACCGCATTGACGAGCGGCTCGCGAATTTCGAGGCCAATGTAATGCCGCGATGGATCTGCCGCTGCGCGCTCAAAGAGAAACTGCGCATCGGCGCAGCCAATCTCTAGCTCGATAACGCGCCCAGGCTCAACCACGGGCATCTCGCCGGTAAACGTCTCGAACGCAACGGCGTTGACGTTAACGTGTTGTCGATTGCGCATGACCTACGAGGCGCGCACGGCGTCTAACGCGAGGTAGCCGAATTGCCGCACGTTGAGTGGGGAATCGAGCGTCTCGGTATGAGCTCTATCGGCCCACACAAAGTCGGAGAACTCGTGATTGGGCGCGACCTCGGCATCCTCGGCAACGTCTGCAACAAAGACAAAGTTCAAGTGCATGCCTTTGGAGCCCGCTTGGTGTTCTTCGTAGCCGAGAAAACCGTTGGGAACGCCATCGAGAGCACCGTCGAGAGCAAAGAAATCACCCTCGAGACCGGTCTCTTCCCGCAGCTCACGGCGAGCTGCATCCAAAGGCGTCTCGCCTTCTTCCATCTCACCACCGATAGGCAACCAGGTGCCCAAGCGATGGTGATGAATGACCAAGATCGTATTGGAACGACGAGCGAATACCGCCACCGAAAATGCTTTGCGATTGCTCACGAACCGTCTGCTTTACTTGGGGACTTTTTCCCAGTCCTTGAGAAACTTCGCCAGGCCGCTATCGGTGAGCGGGTGCTTGGTGAGTTGCAGTAGAACGGAGAGTGGGCAGGTGCAAACGTGAGCACCCATCTTGGCTGCTTCCAAGACGTGCATGGGATGGCGGACGGAAGCCACGAGTACTTCGGTAGCGAATCCGTAGTTCTCGTAGATGTCGCAAATGTCTGCGACCATCGCCATGCCATCGCCGCTCAGATCGTCGAGACGACCAACGAAGGGGGAGATGTATGTGGCGCCGGCTTTGGCTGCGAGAAGCGCTTGGGTTGCCGAGAAGCACAGCGTGACGTTGGTCTTGATGCCCTCTTCGGTGCACATCCGCGTGGCTTTGAGGCCCTCGGGAATGAGCGGGATTTTTACGACGATGTTGGAGCGAAGCGCTGCGAGCTCGCGCGCCTCTTTCATCATGCCTTCGGCGGTCTCGGAGACCACTTCTGCGGAAACCGGCCCGTCGACCACATCGCAGATCTCGAGCAAGACCTCGCGGAAGCTGCGGCCGGTTTTGGCGACCAAACTGGGGTTGGTTGTGACGCCGTCGATGATGCCCATCGCGGTGGCTTCTTTGATGTCGTTAATATCTGCTGTATCGATGAAGAACTTCATTGCCTTGGCCCTCTCTACAAAGGTAGATCGCTCGCAAACTACCGATGCGATTTCAGGAAGTCAATTGATGCCAGAGAGCTCCCCCAAACACCAAGTCGGCTGTGCCGAACTACCTCCGGGTATGAACCGCGGAGCCTACTTCGAAAAGCTCTCGCTGCTCGAGGTTGGCGCCTTTGCCAATCGCAAGGCGGGCACCAGCAAGCCCGGTCGCAAAGTCGTGCGCGGTTGGCGCGAAAAGAGCCCTGAAACCGCTAGGTTTAGCGTATTGGCCCACACAGAGCTCACGGGGGCCAAGGCCTTTCCGATGGATGACGAAGGCCGAGAGGTCGCCACAAGTCTGGCCGATTCTTGCCAAGTGCTCGGCGCCGAGGCGGTTGTCTTTCGCACGCCGGCCAGCTTTTCCCCATCGGCGCAGAACCGAGAGCGTATGAAGTCGTTCTTTGGTGAGGTTGCTAGCGCCGCCGCATTTGGCGAAACCGTTCGTGTTTGGGAGCCGAGCGGCTTGTGGGAGCACAAAGGAATCACCGATATGGCCGAGGATTGCGGCCTTCTTGTCGCTGTCGATCCGCTCGGACAAGACCCCTTGGACGAGAACGCCAACTTTGTGGTTGAGCAAATGTCCAAAGGTCAGGCCTACCTGCGCATCACGGGCATGGGCCACAGCCGCCGGCGCTTTGATGCCTACCAACTCGAGATGGTTGCGGACATGGTGAGTGACCTCGAGCGCAGTTGGACGCTCTTTGCGCATCAAGGCATGTACCCAGACGCACTGGCGATGCAACGTCAGCTGTTGACGCAATCATTGGATGAGGCGGAATAGGCCTTTCTCAGCGTTTACAAGGCTGAGGCGGATTCCGTATAACTAGCCAAATTCACAGGAGTTTGGCGAAATATGGAAATTACGTACACCACATCAGCACCCCTAAAGAGCGACGCCGATTTGCTCGCAATTCCCGTCTACGGCGACCCAGCCGCTGACCCCTTGGTCAAGGCTATCGATGAAGCACTCGGCGGTCGGCTGCTTGCGCAAGCAACAACCGAGAGCTTCACTGGCAAGGCCGGACAAAGCTGTATCGCCTACCCAGGTGACGCACTCCCGTGCGGGGCCATCGCTCTCATTGGCGGCGGCAAAAAGAAGACCACCAACGCTGCGAGCCGCAACATTGGCGCCTACGCATACAAGGTCGCTCGCAAGCTCAAAGCTGCGAACCTTGCCCTGGTTCTTCCCGCGTACACAGCCCGCACCGCCGATACGGTTGCGCAAATGGTTGCCGAAGGCACCGTCTTGGGCAGCTACAAGTTCAGCAAGTACTTCACTGACAAGAAGGCATCCGAGCAGCCCGTGGCAGCCATCGCGATTCACGGAGATCGCACCGTTGGCAAGAAGAGCAAAAAGGGCGGCGCACCCCGCACCCTTAAGGCATCGGTCGCACGGGGCGTCGCCATTGGCGAAGCAACCTGTGGCGCGCGCGACATGGTCAACGAGCCAGCCGAATTCCTCAACCCAACCGAGGTTGGAAACATCGCCAAAGCCATCGCTAAAAAGCACGCAAGTGTGAGCGTAAAGGTCCTAGGCGAGAAGGAATGCGAAAAACTCGGAATGACGATGTTCCTCGCTGTTGGGCGCGGATCGGATCGAGAATCCAAGCTGATTCACATGACCTACAAGCCCGCCAAGAAAGCCAAGAAGGTTCTCACCTTCATTGGCAAGGGCGTCACGTTTGACTCCGGTGGCTACTCGCTCAAGCCTTCGGCATCGATGCTCGACATGAAGATTGATATGTCGGGTTGCGCTGCTGTGGTTTCTGCCATGGACGCCATCGCTACCATTGGCTCACCATACGAAGTTCACGTCATCACAGCGTGCTGCGAGAACCTGGTTTCAGGAAACGCCTATCTCCTAGGTGATGTTCTTACAGCAATGGATGGCACAACGGTCGAGATTAACAACACCGATGCGGAAGGTCGCCTCACCCTCGGTGATGCGATTACCTACGCACAAGAGAAGACCTCGCCCGACGAGCTCTTCGACTTCGCTACCCTAACCGGTGCATGCATGGTTGCTCTTGGTGGCCATACGGCAGGAGTCTTCTCCAACGACGACAAGCTCGCAAAGAGCTGGCTAAAGTCGGCGGACATCTCTGGCGAAGACATGTGGCACATGCCTCTCAACAAGAAGCTCAAGTCTCAACTCAAGAGTCCAATCGCCGACCTCAAGAACACCGGCGAGCGCTGGGGCGGAGCCATCACGGCTGGTCTCTTCCTTGAGCACTTCGTCAAAGAAACCTCATGGGTTCACGTTGATCTCGCGGGCCCCGCATTTGTTTCCCGCGAGAGCGGTTCGACGATGCGCGGTGGTACAGGCTTCGCTGTCGCCACAATCGTGGAACACGCGACTCGCTAACTCCCAAGCTCACGACGCAAGAAAGGCCGGCTCACTTGAGTCGGCCCTTTTTGTTTGATGCACTGCGCTATCGAGAGTTGCGCACTGCGTCGAATGTAGCTGCGTTGATGTAGCTGCGTTGGATCGTAGCTTCGTTGCTTCGTTGCTTCGTTACGCCGCTTGCGCGCGAAAGAAGCTCTCAATCTCTTCTTCCACAGCGTTCTGTGTCCTGTCCTGTGCGCAAGAAATCTCTTTCACAAGCAGGTTGCGAGCAGTCTCGAGCATGCGCCGCTCGCCAAAGCTCAGCGTCTTCTTGTCTCGGAGCAAGCACAGGTCTCGCAGAACCTCTGCGATCTCAAACGCGCTACCCGTTTTGATCTTGTCCATGTACTCGCGGTGTCGGCGATTCCATGTTTGCGTATCCGTTCCACCGTCCTTGGACTGCAGGATTTCGTAGACATCATTGATTTCCTCGTTGGAAACCAAGGCGCGAATACCAACGGATTCAGCATTGGTGGTCGGCACCATAATCTTCAAGCCAGTTTCGACAATCGTGAGCACGTAGATCGCGCATTCCATGCCACCGATATTGCGGCTTTCCGTTGACGTTAGCTCGGCAACTCCGTGAACAGGGTAGTACAGCTTATTCCCGACCGTATAAATTCCATCTTCCATAAACGATTTCGATCCTTTGGACAGCTCCTGCCATTTCTTGCCCAAATACTGGGCACAAAGGCAGGTATCTACAATTCTAGCAGTGGTCCTCAGTGCTGTCAATTTTTGAGGATTCCCAACTCCCTGTAACTATTGGGATTTTGGGTCAAGTTGGGACTTTTGGGGGTGCTATCCCACAAAGTCTGGTCTAAACCGGCCGAATCAGCCAATCCCAACACCCTTAGTATGAAGTGTATTCACTAATACAGCAAGCGGGGATTTGCGGATCGAAATGGGCTGGCCTAGCCTGCGGCCATGAAGGTTGTGGCGATTTTTAGCGGGGGCATGGACTCAAGCACCATGCTCTACCAGCTTCTGGCCCAAGGCCATGAGGTCAAGGCGATCGGCTTTGACTACGGACAGCGCCATGCTGTGGAGCTCGACGCCGCCAAGGCAATCGCTGCGCATGCTGGTGTCGCCTACGAAACTGTCGATCTGCGAAGCCTCGGACCCGTGATCGCGGGGCAAAGCTCTCAGGTGAATCCCGACGTGGAGGTTCCCGATGGGCACTACACTGAAGAGTCGATGAAAGCGACGGTGGTGCCAAATCGAAACATGATCATGTTGTCGGTGGCGGTGGCTCATGCAATTTCCATCGACTTTGATGCCATTGCCTACGGGGCACACGCCGGCGATCACACAATCTACCCAGATTGCCGCACCGAGTTTGTCGATGCCATGAAGGCGGTCATTGGACTCTGCGATTGGAAGCAGGTCGAGCTACTCACTCCCTTTGTCGCTGTTTCCAAGTCCGACATTGCGAAAATCGGCGGCGAACTGCAGGTGCCGTTTGGAATGACTTGGAGTTGCTACAAAGGCGGCACGACACATTGCGGTACCTGTGGCACCTGCGTTGAGCGGCGGGAAGCATTCGAACTCGCCGGCCTCGAAGATCCGACGAGTTATCTGTAAGCGGTAGCGCGCGAGCCCGAAGACCCGCGTGCTCGGTCCCGTGAAACGCTCGGCCCGCTAGACGTCCAAATTGCGAACGTTTAGTGCGTTGGTCTCAATGAACTCACGGCGAGGCTCGACAAGGTCACCCATCAGGCAGGTGAAGATCTTGTCAGCATCAACGCCATCATCGACACGAACCTGAAGAAGCGTTCGCTGGGATGGATCCATTGTGGTCTCCCACAACTGGTCTGCGTTCATCTCGCCAAGACCTTTGTAGCGCTGGATGTATGTGCCCTTGCGGCCAAGTGCATCGACTTCGGCATTGAGGTCGTTGAAGGTCGGAACCTCGATGACCTCGTCCTTGTATTTGATTTCGAAGCCCGGAGCGAGCTCGGCTTTGAGTGCATTGGCAACATCGCGGAGGTCGGCAAACTCGGGCGACTCGACGGTCTCTGTCGAGATAATCGTTTCGCGCTTGGTGCCACCACTTCCGCGGGGAACGCGAATTTGGAAGCCCGCGTGCTCGGGATCGTCTTCGAAGAGTATCTTTGCCGTCGCAAGCTCAGGCCAGCGCTGCAAGAACATCGGACGAAGCTCATCTTCGACCATTTGCTCAAGCTTGGCTTTGTCTTTCATATCTGCGGCGGTGAGCCCGAGTTCGGCAACCGAGGTTGAGACCCGCCCATCGCCGACCTTGTCGAGACGCGCAGCCAGTTTGCAGAAACGACTCACCTTGCGCAGGTAGTTCGCCAAGGCATCGCCGCTGAGCTGCTTATCACCCGATGAAAGAATGATCTCATCGCAGGTTGTTGTGATGAGGTGCTCTTCAAGCGCCAACTCATCTTTGAGGTAGAGGTCCTTCTTGCCCTTCTTCACTTTGTAAAGCGGAGGCTGAGCAATGTAGAGATAGCCTCGATTGACAATCTCTGGGTACTGACGGAAGAAGAACGTCAACAGAAGAGTTCTAATGTGCGATCCATCGACATCAGCATCCGTCATGATGATGATGCGCTTGTAGCGAAGCTTGTCTAAGTTCTTCTCGATACCAATACCGCAACCGAGTGCAGTAATCAGGGTCGCGATTTCTTGCGACTGCAGCATCTTGTCAAAGCGCGCGCGCTCGACGTTCAGAATTTTACCGCGAAGAGGAAGGATGGCTTGGAACTTCCGCTCACGACCCTGCTTCGCAGAACCACCGGCGGACTCGCCCTCGACGATGTAAATCTCGCACTTCTCAGGATCGCGCTCTTGGCAATCGCTGAGTTTTCCCGGCAGTGATGAGAGTTCGAGTGCGCCTTTGCGTTGCACCATCTCGCGCGCTTTGCGAGCGGCTTCTCGTGCGCGAGCCGCCACGGCAGCCTTGCCGATAATGAGCTTTGCTTCTTTTGGATTGCGCTCCAAAAAGATTTGCAGACGCTCGCCGACAACACCGGCAACGGCACCGGTTGCTTCCGACGAAACCAGCTTGTCTTTGGGCTGATTGTTGAACTTGGGGTCGGGGACCTTTACCGAAATAACTGCACTGAGTCCTTCGCGCAAATCCTCTCCAGAGAGGGAACCCTTCACGTCCTTGGTGAGCTTAGTCTCGTTGCCGTAGGCGTTGAGTGTGCGAGTGAGTGCCTGGCGAAAGCCTGTGAGGTGCGAGCCGCCATCCTTGTTGCGAATGGTGTTGGTGAAACACATGATCTGCTCGTTGTACGAGTCGGTCCACTGCATTCCAATCTCGACTTCGATGCCGTCACGAGTATCCATGAAGTGAATGACCTCATTGTTGACAAGCGTCTTGTTCTCGTTGAGATCTTCGATGAATGACGAGAGACCACCTTCGTAGCAGAACTCTTGCTCGCGATCGTCGCGCTCATCTTTGATTGAGATCTTCAGACCACTGTTGAGATAGGTCATCTCTCGCAAGCGCTGGCTCAGTTGCTCGTAAGAGAATTCCGTAAGCTTGAAAATCGTTGGATCGGGATGGAAGGTGAGCTTGGTGCCTGTCTTTTCCGTATCACCGATCGCTTTGAACTCGGTTGCAGGAACGCCATTTGCGTAGTCCTGTTGATAGACTTTTCCACCACGGCGAATCTCGAGGCGCAAATGGTCACTAAGAGCATTTACAACTGAGACACCAACACCGTGGAGACCGCCTGAGACTTTGTATGTGTCTTGGTCGAACTTGCCGCCGGCGTGCAGCACGGTCATGACAACTTCAGGCGTAGGACGACCCTCGGTAGGGTGCATATCCGTGGGAATGCCACGACCGTCATCGGCAACGGTAATTGAGTTGTCGGTATGAATAGTGACTTCGATTTTTTTGCAGAAGCCCGCGAGCGCTTCATCAACACCGTTGTCCACAACCTCGTGCACCATGTGATGCAAACCGGAGCCGTCATCGGTGTCGCCGATGTACATGCCGGGACGCTTTCGAACCGCCTCAAGTCCCTTGAGAACCGTGATGCTCGCGGCACTGTATTCCTTCGCAGGCGGTGCTACTGCTGGGGTTGGATCGGGGGTCGGATCGGCGTTTGTTTCGGTACTTTCAGACATAACAAATTCGCTCTGCGCAGCACGCTTAGATAACACGCGAGAGAGCCGCTAAGGAATGCGAATTCTTACCTTTTTCCCGAAACTCTAGAGTCTATGAAGTCTCCTCAATTTGACCGTTTTCCACCGTGAAATCCCGCCTGTCTTTCTCGAGCAAGACGAACTTGGGATGTGTGGTGCTGATGAAGCATTGGTTCTCTCTTCCCCGCAGAAATTCGAAGAGGTATTCGTTGCGCTTTGGGTCGAGTTCGGAAGACACATCGTCGAGAAGTAGCGCTGGTGGGTCTTCGTGTACATCGGCGAGAAGATCCATTTCCGCGGTCTTCCAGGCCAGAATCATGGCGCGCAATTGGCCTTGCGAGGCGAAGTTGCCAGCAGGTTGGCCGGCAAGTTCAAAAACGAGGACGTCGCGATGCGGTCCCACGTTGGTGGCGCCGCGACCCAAGTCTGCCCGTCGCGATGCCGCCAGGGCGCGCAGGAATGCTTCTTCGACGTCGACAACTGGTGGAACTGACTGAAATGAAACGGTCTCGATAACATCGCCAGCGGTTTCATAGCGCAGGGATGCAAGCATTCCCGAGCGGGTGATGGCTTCAAAGGCCTTGGCAAACCGCTCTTGAACACTCTTCAGATACTCGAGCCGCGCACAGAGAATCTGGGCGGAGAGCGCTGCGAGTTGGAGGTCGTACACGCCCAGCATCTCTTCTTTGGACGAGCTTGAGAGCCGCTCATCGCGCAAGACGACATTGCGGCTCTTGAGCACCTTCTCAAAGTCTTGCGCCACCCCGAGGAAGCTGGGTTTGAGCGTAAAGACCGCGCGGTCGAGAAAGCGGCGGCGCTCTCCTGGTGACCCTTTGGCGACCAACAAATCCTCAGGCGCAAAGAGCACCACGTTGAAGTCGCCGAAGTACTTTGCAATTGGGCGGACCGCCTTGTTGTCCAGACGCACCACCCGGGAGCGCGCGTTGATGGTGAGTTCGTAGCGGCGCTCCAATCCTCCGCGGGACACGCGTGCGCCCACATAGGCTTGCTCACCGTGAATGTTGATGAGGTCTTTGAGGCGGGAGCTTCGAAACGAACGCAGGGTGCACACCGAATACAGAGCTTCCAATAAATTGGTTTTGCCCTGACCGTTGTTGCCAGCGAAGACGTTGAAGCGCGGACCAGGCTCGAGACTCGCGGGAGCGAGGTTGCGAAAGCCTGTGAATTTTAGCGCGCGAACAAGCACTAGATGCGCATCGGCATCACGACGCCGAGAAAGTCGAGCTCGCCCGATGGACGAATGACCACAGGGTCAAGCTCGCCACCAATTTCGACAGAAACCGTCTCAGTAGAAATCTGAGAGAGAATATCGACGACGTATTTGGGATTGAAACCAACCGAGACTTCTTCCCCACTAACTTGTGCGTCGATTTCTTCTTTGACTTCGCCGATGTCCGGATTGTCAGAGCTAATCATCAGCTTGCCTTCGCCGAGCGAGACTTTTACGCCTCGGGTTTCTGACGACATGAGCAAGGCTCGCTTGAGTGCGTCCAACAACAATCCGCGGTCAACGAGAATTTTGCGCTCGTTGTTTTTAGGAATGACGGCCTCGTATCTTGGGAACTGCGACTCGATGAGTTTTACAGCCAGGTGGATGTCATTGCCTTGGAGGAAGAGGAATGGTGTCTTGATAGCAAGCTCACAATTGCCCGCTATGCCGTCCAAGGTGCGTTTAATCTCCAGGAGGCCCTTCTTTGGGATGATCACGCCAGCGGTGAGTTTTGGTCCCCCTGCGAGCTCTCTATCAATTTTAGAGAGGCGGTGCCCATCGGTGGAAACCATGCGGGCATTGTCGCCGTCGCACTCGAAGAGAACCCCGTTGAGGTGAAAGCGCGTCTCGTCGTTGGAAACGGAAAACAACGTGTGGTCAATCATGCTCCGGAGTGTTGAAGCATCAACCTTTTGAAACTTGGTCTCGCTGTGGTCGGGAACTTTTGGAAAGTCTCGATCGGGCATACCCACCAATCGATACTTAACTTTGCCTGAGCGAATCTCTGCCCAGTTGTTGTCGGCTCGCTTCACTTCGATTTCTTCACCGGGAAGATTGGTGATGATGTCGTGAAGTGCTTTGGCGCCAACGGTGATTCCGCCTTCGCCTTTGTTCTTGCTCTGCAAGTGAGCGGAGAGAGAAACGTTGAGATCGGTTGCGACAACGAGCAGTTGGTTTTCGCCCTCGAGCTTGAGCAACACATTTGCCAACATCGGCATGGTGCTTTTTCTATCGGCGATGCTTTGCGCGAGGCGCAGGCCTTTCAAAAATTCTGTCTTCTTGATTTTGAACTGCATGTGTTGTCCTGCGATGCCTGCCTAGTTTTTGTGTTCAGCGTTTGGGTGCTGCGCACTATCTATTAATAACGGTTAAGAATAATAAAAGAGGATAGTAGTAGTAAGAGGATGTGCGGTTATGTGGAAAAGATCCGGATTTGAGCGGATCTATTTCACTCCCGGGAACTCCGGACTGAGGGTTGATCAGTTGGGTTGTGGGGACCAATTTCGGATTCTTTTTGCACTCCGGAAATGCTTATAACTTGCCCTACATTTGATCACAGGACGGATCACACCGAGTGCACAGACTTATCCTCAGGCCGGTGCGTCGCGTCTGACGGCATGATTTCAGTTCTCGTCGTGTGACGGCAGGTCTGGCATTCGATCATTGCTTGGCTTGCGTGTGAGCTTGTCGGGTTGGTGGGTGGAGGTTTTGGCGGTTGGTGTGTTCGGTGCTTGGTGCTTGGGTTGGTGGCGGCCGGGGCTTTGTCGTGGGTTCTGTGGCTCTGCTCAGACAGTGCTCGCCGTTGGTTGGGGGTTTTGGCGGTTGGTGTGTTCGGTGCTTTGTTGTCGTCTCGGTACGGCCTGGGCTTTGTCACGGGCTCTGTGGCCGTGCTCAAACAGTGCTCGCCGTTGGTTGGGGGTTTTGGCGGTCGGTGTTTTGTTGTCGTCTCGGTACGGCCTGGGCTTTGTCACGGGCTCTGTGGCCGTGCTCAAACAGTGCTCGCCGTTGGTGCTTGTGTGGTTTGCGCTCGATGCCTCGGGGTGCGTTGCTTTGGAGGCGGCTGTGCAACTGCGCCGGCCACAGAACCCATGCCTGCCCGCGGCTTGCGACGTGCGATGCTGGGTTGCGGTTTGTCTTGGCGGAACTGTGGGAATAGGCGAACGGTTCCCACGGCTGGCAGATGTGCGGGCTCGGTTTTTGGGCCTCGTTTTTGGCGAGAGTTCACAGTGGCAGCCGCGCTTTGATGCTTCGGGGGGCCGCCAAACTTTCATGGCAGCGCCGATCGCAGCTGAGCGAGGTTCCCAACGGTCGGCCAGCCTGTACCGACGACAAGGCTGCCTGCTAATCGCAAGCAACAAGGCTTGCCGACATGACAAGGCTTGCCGCGGCGAACCGCTATGGATTAGCGGAGTAGATTGTTTTCAATCGCCGAGACTTCACCCCGTAGACCATCGTCTTCGGGTAGTTTCTTGGTGATTTTCTCAACGGCAGAAATCACGGTGGTGTGATGTTTCCCGCCAAACGCGCGACCCAAATCTGGGTAGGATTCTTTGGTATGTGTGCGCGCAAGATACATCGCTACGGCGCGAGGGCCGGCGATGGACTTATGCCTGCGAGGGCTTTTTAGGTCGGCGACTTTGAGACCGTAGTAGCCCGCGACGGTTTTGAGAATGGTGTCCACCGTGAGGTGTTCTGGAGGCCGTGTAATCGAACCTTCGAGCGTCTCGCGAGCAAACTCCAGCGTGATTTCACGTCTTGAGAGAGACGCATACGCGGCCAAACGAATGAGTGCGCCTTCGAGCTCGCGAACGTTGCTCTTGATTGAAGTTGCGATGTACATGCTCACGCTGTCGGGAAGGTGGATGTTCTCTTGGGCCGCTTTCTCGTTGAGAATTGCCATCCGCACTTCGAGCTCTGGAGGCTCGACGTCGGCGAGCAGTCCCCATGCAAAGCGCGACCGGAGCCGGTCGGCAATGTCGGAGATCTCGTGAGGCTTGCGGTCAGCGGTGAGCACAATTTGCCGATGGCTATCGTGAAGCGCGTTGAACGTGTGGAAAAACTCGTCCTGCGTTCCATCCTTGCCGGCGAGAAACTGCACATCGTCGACAAGCAGTACATCGCAGCTCTCGCGGTACCGATGCCGGAAGGTGTGCATCTGGTTCGTGCGAATGGCGTGCACGTACTCGTTCATGAAGCGCTCGCCAGAGATGTAGCAGAGCCTTGAATTGGGTCGGGTCTTTAGAATCTGGTGGCCGATGGCGTGCAGCAAGTGTGTCTTGCCAAGCCCGACGCCGCCGCAAATGAAGACCGGATTGTATTTTGGCGGGTAGCTATTCGCGCAGCTCTGCGCCGCTGCGAATGCAAGTTGGTTGGATGGCCCAGCCACAAATGAGTCGAAGTTGTAGCGCGGGTTGAGTGCGACGTTGACAATGGAGTCATCGCGCAGCGGGTCGGGCACACCGTCTCGGGACCTTGGTGGTGATTGCCCTTGCGATGGGTTGTGGGTGGTGTGTGCTTGATGCGGAGCGCTGTGCGGAGCGGAGCTGTGCGGAGCGTGTGGCTGAACCGCTGGACCGGCCATAGCGTCTTGGGCGAAGGAGCTCAGTTCTGGCTGGCCGCCGAGATCTCTCCCAGCTAGGTCACGGCCGAGATCTCTCCCGCCGAGATCTCTCCCGCCGAGATCTCTCCCGCCGAGATCTCTCCCGCCGAGATCTCTCCCGCCGTTGTCGCCGTCGTTGTCGCCACCTGCCATTGGAGCTGTGCCAGGTCGCAGCCCTTCTCGAGCGGGAGGTGTGTTGACTGGGTTCGGTGCATCTTCGTCGAGCACTTCAATCTCCACTTGGTAGGTGGTTCCGGTCTCGGCGCGCATCTCCGAGAGAACGGAATCGAGGTAGTTCGATTCAAACCACAGGCGCACGTAGGGGTTTGGAACTTTGAGATGAACCGTATGCCCCTCGATCGAATCGCATTCGATCGGGCGCAGCCACATATCAAAGTTCTGGGGCGCAATTTGTGCCGACAGCCGGCGCAGGGCCGAACTCCACAGTTCGTTCAACGTCGAATCCTTACTGAGCGAGGGCTCGAGTTCGCAGAGCGAAAGAATCCACAGGCTGTGAACCCACAGGCCCATCGAGGACATGTGGAGAACCTCTCCAAGTAGTTAGAATAATGTCGATCATTTGCCGCTGAACTTGTGGAAAACAATAGTAAAAACACCCAGAGATCTCGTTCGGAAGCTGTGGATAAAGGGAATCGAGAGCGACGTTTGTCTGGAACTTCCAGGACGCGCAAGCGAAGCAAAAATGGGATGCCCCGAGACGAGGGATACGTTGACTAGCAAACCGAGATTTAGATCGGCAAGGACAAAAGGGTACAGATTCCGCAAGACTATGATCTGACTTCACTCCCGATGGACGATTTTTGTCGACTTGGGTCCTGGCCAATTCGGGAGTAGCTGCCAGCGCGAAATCGGCAAGACTTGGACCAAGAAATCGAAGGGTTGCAGGACCCCACCCACCTGCCGCCTCGAAACTGGGTTCGGTTTCGGAGATTTGAGATATCTGCCTCCGGATTGACCATATTTCGAGTCTCAGCTTGACGGGGTGCACCACATCGGATATCGATCTGCGCTCGTCTTAGACGGAGGCAATTGTCATGAAGCGTACATTCCAACCACATAATAAGAGTCGTAAACGAACCCACGGATTTCGGTCCCGCATGAAGACCAAAGGCGGTCGAAATGTGCTGAACCGGCGCCGCGCACGAGGCCGCAAGCGCCTCTCGGTGACGACTGCTAAGAAGTAGTCCCCTCATGGGGCATGAGCCTGTGCATTGTCGAGTCGCGCCAATAGGCGTTGTTTCGGCAGTGTAGGGGTATCCGCAACAAAGAGGCGGCCAACCGGCACGTGAAGTTCGCATTCCCAAAATCTCGGCGGCTTCGCAAGCGCGTCGACATTGTTGGCGTGCAGCGCGCTGGCAACGCCATTCATACCCGCTACTTTGTGGTCGTGTGTGATGTGCAAGGGCGTGGTCGCCTAGGAATAACAGTGAGTAAGAAGGTCGGCAACGCCGTGAATCGCAACCGGGTCAAACGCCTGGTTCGCGAATTTGTGCGTACAGCCCGGCCTGTCGGTCGTCCGGATTGCAGTGAGTCGCCGTGGCTTGCCGACAACCTGGATGTCGTGGTGATTGCGAAGAAACACGCATCCTCCGCGAGCGCCACCCAACTTTGGGCCGACTTGGCAAACGCTCAGTCTGCCATGACCGAGCTCGCGGCCCGTGCACCCACCTCGCCAGTGACCGATGCATCATCGGTTGGAGCGTCAGCGACCGGAGCGTCGTCTTGAGTAGCGTCGCCGTGAAGCGTGGCTTCTTCACGCGCTTGTGGCTCTCGCCGGTGCGCTTTTACCGCCGCTATCTATCACCGCTCAAAGGTCGGCCGACGTGCCGCTACCTGCCAACCTGCTCTGAATACGCGATTGAAGCGGTCGAGCACCATGGCGTCTTTGTCGGAAGTTTTAAAGCTGCGTGGCGTTTGCTGCGCTGCAATCCGCTATTTGCTGGTGGCTACGATCCCGTATGCCACCAGGGGAAATGTAAAGAGTAATGGAAGACCAAGGCAAACGCCTCATGTTGGCCGTGGGCATTGCCTTCGGAATTATGCTGATCTGGACAACGGTATTTCCGCCAGAGAAGCCAAAGAAAAAGCCCGAGAGCGATGTCGCTGCCGAGATTGTGAAGCCCGATGCGGTGGCCTCTGCACGCCACCGTGGCGATGCTCCGAGCACGCCGGACGTTGTGGCTGGCGAAGTGGCTCCCGTGCCGGTTGCTCCAGCAGCACCCGCAGTTGCGCGCGGACCAGAACAATTCTTTGATTTTCACACAGACGCGGTGCACGCGCGCTTTTCTAGCTATGGCGGTGCGCTCACAAAGTACGAACTCAAGCAGAAGCGACTTCGAAATCTAAAGACCAAGCAGCCCGAGAATATGGTGCGCGTCCAAGACGAGGCGTATCGCAATCTCCGCGTTTGGTTTGAGAACTCGACATACAACGTTCCTCGCGATGCGGAGTGGAAGGGCGAGAAGCTCAGCGATACCGAGCTTCGTTTCACGTGGGAGTCCAGCGACATTCGCGTCGTTAAGAACATCACGATTCACCCCAAGTACCTCATCGTTATGGACGTGAGCCTCGAGCTTGTTGGCGCAACGGCTGCCAAGCAGTCCCTCGCGGTGTCTCTCTACGGCCAGCAAAACCCCAAAACCGGCGAAGCGGGCATGTTTGAGCGGGTGGAACGACTTTGGAAGGCCGCTTGTTTCGTCGATGGCGAGATCAAAAAGAAGAGCACCAAGTCACTCACGAAAAAGGGTGAGAAGAAGCGCAGCGGCGAGATCTACTGGGGTGGTTTTGACCACGCCTACTTCCTCTCAGCGGTGTCGTTTCAGGACACCAATGACCGCAGCATCGATTGCAACGCCTACCCACTCGAAGACGTGGTTGGCGGCATGGGCTTGGACATGGTTCAGGACGGCGTTGAACTCAAAGCTGGCCAGCCCGGCTTGCGCAGTCGTGTGGCTGTCTACATGGGGCCAAAGTATCGCGGGGCACTTGCCGACGCGAGTGCGGAATCCGACGTCAACACCAAGTTCGAAGAGTCGGTTGACCTAGGCTTCCTCGGAATTATCGCTGGCCCACTGCTCAGCCTACTCAACTTCTTCCAGGGCTTTGTCATCAACTGGGGCATCGCCATCTTCCTGCTCACATTGGTTGTAAAGGGCCTAACGCTACCTTGGACGCACAAATCGATGAAGTCGATGAAGGCTATGTCGAGGCTCAAGCCACAGCTCGAAAAGATCAAAGAGAAGTACAAGGATGACAGGGCTCGGCAAAACACCGAGACGATGAACCTCTTTAAGGCGCATAAGGTCAATCCGATGTCGGGTTGTCTGCCGATGATCCTTCAGATGCCGATTTGGTTTGCTCTGTACCGGTCACTCACCGTTGCTGGCGAGCTGTACCAAGCACCATTCATCCCGGGTTGGATCGACGATCTAACGCTTCCCGATCCGTACTACGTCATGCCTGTGCTGCTCACGGGAATGATGTTCCTGCAAACGCGCCTCACCCCATCGACGGGTTCGGGTGCGCAGCAGAAGATGCTCATGTACGGCATGCCAATCATGTTTGGTGTGTTCTCATTCTTCTTCCCAGCGGGTCTCACGCTCTACATCTTCACGAACACCTGTTTCACAGCTCTTCACCACCTCTACATGCACAAGCAGGAGCCCGGATTGGTAAAGGCGCATGAAGCTGCAGTGGCCGCGATCGACGCAGCGTCTGAGGACAAGGAAACCAAGAGCGAGAAGAGCGAGACCGCAGATCAACCGAAGAAGTCGTCGGGCGGTCAGAACAAGTCCAAGAAGAAGTCCAACCAGAACAAAAAGAAGCGCAAGCGCTAAGCGATTTCTGGTATTAGCAGCGGAGAATCACGATGTCTGAACAGACCGAGAACCAAAACGATTTAGGCGAAGCCATCAACCTTCTTGAAGGCATGTTGGATCGCATGGGCATTGACGCCACTGTCGAAGGCGACGATGCCGACGATAAACTTCTCCTTCGCATCGAGTGTGAAGAGGAAGAGCAAACACAACGCATCATCGGTCGCCGTGGCCAAGTTGTCGATGCGTTTCAGCACCTCCTCAACAAGATGCTTCACCGCGATCGCGAAGAGCGTGGCAAGCCAGTGATTGTTGACGCTGGTGGCTATCGCGAACGTCACGTCGAGCGACTTGAAGGCCTGGCAGATCGCTCGGCCGAGAAGGCTCGCGAGAGTGGCGAAGCGGTTGACCTCAACCCAATGTCTGCATACGACCGTCGAATCGTGCACATGCGCCTAGCTGAGATTGAGGGTGTCTCAACCCAAAGCGAAGGCGAAGGCGACTCGCGGCACATCGTCGTCTTGCCTGAGTAGTACGCTGTGCGCCTAGGCGGTGACACGATTGCCGCCGTTGCGACGCCTCTGGGCGCGGGCGGCGTAGGAATTATTCGGATAAGCGGTCCAAAGGCCGCGACGATTCTGGCACAGGTGACGAACACCAGTGCCGATCGTCTTCGTGATCGGTATTTTGCCTATGGTCACGTGCAGCAAGATGGCCGTCGGCTCGACGAAGTCTTGTTTGTCCTCATGCGCGGACCGCGCTCCTTCACGGGAGAAGATGTTGCGGAGATTCACGGCCATGGTGGGGCGGCCAATGTCGCTGAGCTTCTGCGCTGTGTAATTGCCGCTGGTGCCCGCCATGCCGATCCTGGGGAATTCACTCGCCGGGCATTCGAGAATCATCGGATTGATCTAACCCGCGCGGAAGCCATTGCGGACATTGTGAACGCCTCGAGCGCCAAGGCTCTGCGAGTTGCACAAGAGCAGTTGGCTGGCAGCCTTGGTGACGTGGTGAACACACTCATTTCTGGGGTCGTCGAACTCACGGCAGAGATTGAGGCGGGCATTGATTTCCCCGAGGACGGGCTATCGGAAATCGAACGAGCAAAGCAGACCGGGCAGGCAAATGACGCAGCGCAGCATTGCCTGGATCTAGCAGCGAGCTTTGGCGTTGGCCGAGTTTTGCGGGACGGCGTGGATGTTGTTTTGCGTGGAGCCGTGAACGCTGGAAAGTCGAGTCTGTTCAATGCACTTGTCGGCCGGGAACGGTCGATCGTGGCATCCAATGCGGGAACCACTCGTGACTATGTCGAAGCGCAGGTGGTTTGGGACGGGATGGCGGTAACGCTTGTGGACACCGCGGGAATTCGTGCGAGCTCTGAGGCCGAGAGCATTGAGGGCCAAGGCATTGAGATGGGGGCCGCTCGTGCGGAACAAGCGGACTTAGAGTTATTCGTAGTTTCTAGCGGAGAAGCTGTGAAAACCGACGAGAGTGAGCGAATGATGATTGTTCGCTCAAAGTGCGACTTGGCGGCAATGGCCGATGGTGCGCCGGGAATCGCAACCTCAGCAAAAGAGGGAACCGGTCTTGAAGAGCTCAAGCAAGCGATTCTAGATCGAGTGACGGGCGGCGCTTCGGAGAGCGCGGAGGGCTGTGTTGTGACCAACGAACGACAACGCTTTCGGCTTGAGTCGGCTGGCGGGTTTCTCAACGCTGCCGCTGGGCTGGTGGAGCGAAATGCCCCCGCGGAACTCACGATTGTTGAGCTCAATGCGGCGCGAAATTGCCTGGCAGAAATCACCGGCGAAGAAGTTGGCGACGAAATGCTGGACGCGCTCTTTGCCCGCTTCTGCATTGGCAAGTAGCGGCCATCGCTGGCGCTGGCTGTCGTGATGGTTGGCTAGATCTGAAGTTTGGATCGCTTGGCGCAATCAGTGGGGCGGAAGACAATCTTGCGATAGCGCTTGCCGGCTCGACTGGCCTTGGCGGACGTCGGATTGTCGAGAGTCGGAATCTGGAAGGTCGGAATCGCGAAGGTCGGGATTGGAATCTCGGAGTCGAATTCTGGACAGTCGAATTCTGGACAGTCGAATTCTGGGAGGTTGGAATCTCGGAGTCGGAATCTCGGAGCCGGATTGTCGAAGGTCGAATTCTGGAAGGTCGGAATCTCGGAGTCTCGGAGTTGGAGTCTCGGAGTCGGAATCTCGGAGTCGGATTGTCGAAAGTCGTATTCTCGAAGTCGAAGTTGGGCGTCGAAGTTGGGCGTCGAAGTTGGGCGTCGAAGTTGGGCGTCGAAGTTGGGCGTCGAAGTTGGGCGTCGAAGTTGGGCGTCGAAGTTGGGCGTCGAAGTTGGGCGTCGAAGTTGGGCGTCGAATCGGGCAGGTCGGAATCTGGAAGTCGGAGTACGAGTTCGGGAGTTGGGCGTCGAATCGGGTAGGAATCTGGAGTCCGAAATTTGAAGGGCAGAATCGAGCCATGAAGTCGGCCCAGGTCCGAAGGTTGGATTCCCGGAAGTCGGATTCTGGACGTCGGATTCTCGAAAGTCAGGTTCCGGGAATCTGGATTCTCGTTTCTCGGAAGTTGACCTGCCTTCTATGCAGAGCGGCGAAGAGCTTCGAGAATTGGCTGCGCAGCATGGGCCAATTCCGCATCGCCTGTGCAGTGAGCGAGTTCGAATACCGGGACCTGCCCATACTCCTCGATCGCATTGCGATTCTCGAGCCCGTGCCCTGCCCCGGCGGTCACCTCGCTCAATATCACCGCGCGGATGTCGAGGTTGCGATGACGCGCGGCTTCGATGGTGAGCAGTGTGTGGTTGATGGCGCCGAGTCGATCTGCTGCGACGAGAAGAAGTGGCAGTTGCAGTCCGGCAGCAAGGTCTGCGGTAGAGCAATGCTCGGAAAGTGGCACTAGGAAGCCACCTGCGCCTTCAACTAAGAGAAACTCTGAGGCCTGTTGGAGTGCGCTTGTCCGTTCACATATGTGATCAACGTCAATGGTGATGCCGGCTTGCCTCGCCGCGAGATGTGGTGCGATGGCTGGGAGAAATGTGTATGTGGTCAGCGGTGCGGTGCCAGCGGCGGCAGCGAGCGCAGAGGCATCATGTCCTGGCGCATTGGAATTTGGACATCCGGATTCAATGGGCTTGTAGCCAGCGCAACGGAGTCCGAGGCTTCTTGCTGCGAGTAGCAGAGCTCTTGTGACATGTGTTTTGCCGGCATCGGTATCGGTTCCGGTGACAAAGAAGCCCATCATTTGCATCGAGCCTCGATGGCGGTTTCGCGTGCAGCGATGCCCATCATTTGCATCGAGCCTCGATGGCGGTTTCGCGTGCAGCGATGCCCATCATTTGCATCGAGCCTCGATGGCGGTTTCGCGTGCAGCGATGCCCATCATTTGCATCGAGCCTCGATGGAGGTTTCGAGTGCGTTGAGCATCATGTCGATTTCTTCGTTGGTGATGGAGAGCGGTGGCATCAGCACGATGACATCAGAGAGGTTTCGCAGGATGACTCCCTGCTTGCGAGCCGCCATGCAGATTTGGTCACCGATGAACTCATCTGCCGGGTAGGCCTCGTTGGTGCTTGAGTTCTTGGCAATCTCAATCCCCACCATGAGTCCCCGTTGACGAATGTCTGCGACCTTTGTGTGGGTTTTGAGAGTGGCAAGCCGCGCGGTGAGGTGCTCAATTTTTGCCGGCAGTGTTGAGAGCGTCGCTTCCTGCTCGAAGATCTCAAGGTTCGCAATGGCCGCGGCACAAGCGAGCGCGTTGCCCGTGTATGTGTGACCATGGAAGAACGTTTTTCCTTCGATTCGTGGGGCGAGAAATGCTTCGTAGACTCGGTCGGTACTCAAGGTTGCGGCGAGTGGCAAGTAGCCGCCTGTGATCCCCTTGGCGAGACACAGAAAGTCTGGCTCGATCTCAGCCTGCTCCGCCGCAAAAAGGGTCCCGGTTCTTCCGAAGCCCGTGGCGACCTCATCGAGTATGAGGAGGATATCGTTTGTTTGGCAAATACGGGCTACCTCGGCGAGATAGCGAGTTGAGTGGGTGAGAATGCCACCGGCACCTTGAACGAGAGGCTCGATGATGAGAGCGGCAATCTCGTTGGCAGATTGGGCACAGAGTTTCTCAAGGCTTTGCAGGCTTGCTTGCTCGGCTTCTTCTTGTTTGGAGTTGCGGTTGCGCTTGAAGCTGTTTGGGCAGGGAATGCTAAAGGTATCAATTAGGAGCGGGCCAAAGATTTGGTGAAAGACATCGATACCACCAACGGCAACGGCACCAAGCGTGTCGCCATGATAGGCGTCATCTAAATGGACGAGTTTGGTCTTTTCGGGTCTGCCAACGAGTTGCCAGTACTGAAACGCTTGTTTGAGGGCAATTTCTACTGCAGTGGATCCTGAGTCTGAGAAGAATACGTGCTGGAGGCTCGATGGAGTGACAGCCACAAGTCGCTTGGCAAGGGTCTCCGCGAGGGGGTTGGAGAGACCGAGGAGAGTCGAGTGGGATATCTTGTCAACCTGCTCCTTGATGGCTCGATTGAGTACGGGATGATTGTGTCCATGCAGATTGGTCCACAGAGAGGAGACCCCATCGAGATAGCGTTTGCCGTCGGAAGCGATGAGGTAGTTGCCTTGGCCGCCCTGAATCGAGAGTTGCTCGCCTTCTGACCAGTCTTTCATCGCGGTGAACGGGTACCACAGGTTGCTCATCGTCGGACCCTACCCGGATTTTTGATGATGTTCCACGTGGAACAGGCATGTCTCAGAGTGTGGGTGTTCCACGTGGAACGTTGGGATGGAGTTCTCGTTCGTGATTGGCTGGCGTCTATTGCCAGTCCTTCACACTTCAATCAGAAGCAGAATCTGGACCCTGAATGGCTGCAGAGCCAGCGGGGCTCCTTCGAGGCGGGGCTAAGACGGTGTTCCACGTGGAACGTTGCGGAGCGTTGTTCACTTGACCTTGGTCCGATGCCTGCTCGGGTCGGTGTCCTATAGCCTTTTGTTTGGCTGTGCCTGCCATTCGAGTCCGGTGTCCTTGGCCTTGCATAGTCCGTTCGGGGGCCAGTTTGGCTGCTTTGTGTTGTCCTGTGGCTCGGATTCGTGGCGAGTCTGGTGCCCTTGGCCTTGCATAGTCCGTTCACGGCCCTGCTTTGCTGCCTTTTGTTTGGCTGTGCCTGCCATTCGTGGCGAGTCTGGTGTCCTGGCCTTGCATGGTTCCTTCGCCGGACGACTGTTTGCTTTCCTGAAGATCGCCTGTGGCTGGAATTTGCGGCGAGTCTGGTGTTTTTGTCCTTGCATGGTTCTTTCGCTGGACGCCTGCTTGTTTGCCTTGTGTTCGGCTGTGGCTCGGATTCGTGGCGAGTCTGGTGTTTTTGTCCTTGCATGGTTCCTTCGCTGGACGCCTATTTGGCTTGCTGAGGCTCGGCTGTGGCTGGGATTTGCGGCGAGTCTGGTGTCCCTGGTCTTGCACAGTCCGGTCGCTGGGCGCCTGCTTGTTTGCCTTTTGTTCGGCTGTGGCTGCGACTGTCATTCGCGGCGAATCTGGTGTCCATGGTCTTGCACAGTCCGTTCGCTGGGCGCCTGCTTGTTTGGGCGTCTTGGAAGAGCAATAGAGAGCCGAGGTTCCACGCACAACGATTCGGTCCTTAGATTGGCTACCCCGTCTCGAACACACCCGTCCCATGGTCATTCTTGCCGCTTTCGTCCTAATAAAGCTTGCTAGCAGGGACTCTGTAGAAAAGGGGAAGCGGTTGGGGCTTGCTTGGGGCTGCTTGACGGTGTGCTCTTTGGCCAAAACCTTGGAACCTCCTATTGTTCCTCTCGGGCAAATCGCCGCTCAACACCGGTTGTAAGTGCTCAAGTTAGCCGCTTTGGACCTCTTGACTGGACCGTCTCCTACAACAAGACGGCAAGGAGGCGGAAGTAGCTCTGCCAGGTGGCTGGAGGGCAACCCGCCAAAGGACCAGCGGCTTGCAGTGCACTGGATGGCCGAGGTGCGCACCGGAGGCGAGAAGACAGGCCCTGGTAGCCCACAAGGACCACTCTGTCCTCAACGAGAAGCATTCGCGTTCCATGCTCTAGGTCGACGGCTGTTCCACGTGGAACAACAAGACACGGCCGATTGGCCGTTCTGAGGGCCAACTCAGAGGGTTGCCTGTCATCGAGTCGCCACCGCGGCCTAGTGATGGGGCGCAGTGCGCAACAAACGTGGGACTACCGTTCCACGTGGAACACTCTGACTCAAACGCATACTCCAGGCCGCCAAAGAGCACAGCATCTGCGACTCCGGCGACCCCAAGACCGTCTTCGAATGAATGCAGACGCGCCCAGAGCAGCAACACGCTATGAACCCCAAAGGGTAGCTAGCAGCAGTGTGAGGGCAGTAGAAGCTTTTCGCCCCTCTGTGACGCACACGAGACAACAGACCCTGAGACTGTGGGTGTGAATCAGTCCGCAGAGCCACGCTGGTGCGGCGGACCCTGCAGACAACTTCCGCTAGACGTGCTTCAACGCGGCCAGGAGCCGAGATACGTCATCTTCGGTGTGCAAAGACGAAAGGGCGATGCGCAGCCGGGATTTGCCGGCTTCCACGGTCGGAGGCCGAATCGCCTGGCAAAACACACCATTTCTAAGGAGATCGTCACACAGTGAAACGGCCGCTGTGGCGCTCCCCACGACAAAGGGAAAGATGGGCGCATCACCCGCTCCCACTTCGAGCTTGCCTAGCTCTTGCAACCCATCTCGAAGTTGGCCAATGCGAGACTTCAGGTCCGCTCGAAGGGCAGTCCCCTCTGGGCTCTCAATAACTCCCAACGAAGCGAGACCCGCTCCCACAACTGCGGGAGGCAGAGCTGTGGAGAAAACGAAGGACCGTGCCTTATTGAGCAGGACTTCGACCAAATCCCTCGAACCGGCCACGTAGCCGCCGTAGCTCCCAAAGGCCTTTCCCAGGCCACTACTCAGGGCATCCGGTACCACACCGAGGTCAGCACAGATGCCTCTACCAGACCCAATACACCCTGAAGCATGGGCCTCATCGACAATCAGAAACGCGTCAAACTCGTCACACAGGCTCCGTAGCGCCAGAAGGTCGGGGGAATCGCCATCCATCGAGAACACACTATCGGTGATGACGAACCGTCTGCGAAATGACTTGGATGCTCGAAGGTGCTCTCGAACTGACTCCACAGAGCAATGGTCGGCAATGCGGCAGGTGGCCTTGCTGAGACGAATCCCATCGATAATGCTGGCGTGGTTCAGCCGATCTGAGATCACCAGGTCCTCCGGGCCGGCCAAGCACGAAACAAGCCCCAAGTTGGCCTGATACCCAGACCCAAAGAGCCTTGCTGCTTCTAAACGATGGAAACTCGCAAGTTGGACCTCGAGCGCTTCATGAACATCGAGATTGCCTGTGACCAGCCTTGAAGCCGTTGATCCACTTCCCGCGCAAAGTGCTGCTCGAGCGCCATCCGCAACGGCTGGGTGGCCCGCAAGGCCCAAGTAGTTGTTCGAGGAGAAGTTGAGTACCTCAGCACCATCAATCTCAATCTCTCGGCCCGGGCACTCGCTATGGGTTCGCAAGGAGCGGCGCAGATGTGAAGACTCCAAGTCCTCAAGTTCAGAACGCAAGAACGTCATATCAGTACCGCAAGCCGGCTTGGAGACTCGCGTGGAGACCCGCGCTGCAACTCCCAAACGAGAGCCTAGGCAAACCCTGCCTCAGACCGCTCGACCTCTTGCCAAGAGATTCTTCAACTGCCGTGGCCTGGTCCCGAAGGTATCCAACCATCCACTTGACCTTAATTGCCGAGGACAACACCCCAGCGATCGATCCGACAATCCATGGCCTTCGAAACTGCTCGCTTTGCCAAGTCTCGGTCATGCAGGCACCGTGACCTGCAGAATCGATCGGGTCCGCCCAGCTTCGAGCTCGTACGAGTGGCGGACAAAGTCGCCCTCAACCTCCGCTTGCCGCAACCCTTCCATCGCGAAGATCTGGCCGCCGGGTCGAACCAGGGTAGGGGCCCGCTCGAGCCACTCTTCTACGGACCAAACCGCGCGAGCGACTGCGGCGTCAAACTTGGTGAAGTCCTCGCTAGCCAATAGCTGCTCATCCCGTACTGCCTTTGTACGCATATTTCCCAGACCAAGTTCCCGACGAGCTGTCGACAAAAATGCGTGCTTCTTATTTGTGGGCTCGATGAGAAGGAATTCGATCTCTGGATGCACAATTGCCAAGAGAACGCCTGGCAACCCACCGCCAGAACCCACATCGATCATCGTTCGAATCTCGCCATCGATGTGCTTGGCCAACTCCAAGCTATCCACCACATGACGACTGACAAACTCCTGCTCGTCTTTGGTTGCTGTCATCTGGATTTTGGGATTCCAGCGCATAAGAAGAGCCACGTACTTGGCTACCAAGTCAGATGCCTTGGGCGTGAGATCGTATTTGTCTAATAATTTTAACATGTTATGTATTCTGTCGGCGACATCCGCTCAAAACTTAGTCTGAATTAACTTCATCTATGACTTGAACCTTGCCTTTGGGGCGCTCCGTCGTGAAGCGTGATAGAGTGCAGTAATTCGAGGGGTTTATATAAATTCGGTACCGAACCCCCATTTGGACCCTTGACCGAGCGCGGAGACATATTCTTTGGCTAAGCGCAGTCTACTTCTCGTCGACGGCGATGCGAAGAGCCTGCGAGTTCTTGAGGTGTCCCTCAAGAAAGCGGGCTTCAATGTGATCACCGCCAGCACCGGAGCCGAGGCCATGGATCGAGCAAAAAGCTCTCCGCCGGACCTGGTGATTTCCGAAACCGAAATGGCGGAAATGGATGGCTACGACTTTTGTCGAGAGTTCAAAAAACATCCTGAGTGGGGCGAGATTCCTTTCATCTTTCTCACAAGCCAAACTGCAATCGAAAACAAGATTCGCGGGCTCGAACTTGGAGTAGACGACTACCTCACCAAGCCCATCTACATTAAAGAAATTCTCACGCGAGTTCGCATTCTCCTTCAGAAAAGAGATCGGGCGAACTTTGAGCAGAAGAAAGATACGAATACCCGCTTTGCTGGTCGCTTGAGCGACATGGGCGTTGTCGATCTCATTCAGACGATCGAAGTGAGTCGCAAGACCGGCCTGATCCACTTTCGCGCCGACGAGAAACGCCAGGCCACGCTCTTCTTCAAGGATGGACGTGTCATTGACGCAGAAGCTGGCCACCTGCAAGGCGAGGACGCCGTCTATCGGTTACTCACGTGGAACGATGGCGACTTTGAGGCGCTCTTTCGCCCGGTTCGTCGCAAACCCGTTATTGAGATGTCTGCCCAGGCATTGCTCATGGAAGGGATGCGCCGGCTCGATGAGTGGGGGCGGATGCAAGAGCAACTTCCGCCGCTGAGTCAGAAGTTTGAAGTCGTTTACGACGAACTTTGGGACCGACTTTCTGAGTTGCCCGATGAAGTGAATCAGATCCTTCGGCTCTTTGATGCCAGACGCACGCTTGAGGAAGTGATCGACGGTGGCAACATCGGCGACCTGGAGGCCGTTGAGATCATCAGCAAGCTCTACTTTGAAGGCATCATTGTCGAGGCAGGTGCAGCGACCGGCAGTGGCACATTTGTTCTCGAAGACCTCAAGATAAAGCGCGCAGAACGTGTCGTACCGGCTGATCTTGAAGATACGCAGCCCGAAGCGGCCTTGCCGAGCTCAGAAGATTTCGGAGACCTCAACGATGATTATGAGCCTCCCGCCGAGGCGCCTGTCGTCGAGCCCGCTGACGACTCCGCGAATCTAAGTGCGGCGGCAGAGGCAGCCATTGCGTCGGCACGATCTTCAGAGGATGCGCCGTCGGAAACTCCGGAGCTCGGTGGGCTCCTCGACCGGGCGATTGGCGAGGCAACGCTTCTCGATACGAGCAAGCGCGAGAGCGATCCCAAGCGCAAAACCTCTCCCGGAATTGCTGTGGCGCAGATTGCGCTCAAGCAGCGGCAAACGACGGTGGAAGAGCAGCTCGCGGAGAACCTTATAAAGAAGTCTCGTGCGGACCGCGCTGGGAAGAAAAAGGGTGGCACCCAACCCATGCCCATCGTCGTGCCATCCGCCGACGACGAAGCAGATCCGACCATCGAGCCTGAGGTCGTCGACGAAGACTCCAGCGAAACCAAGTCTACCGACGAGACAGCCGTTTCAGAACCCGTCTCCGAGGGGGAGGCAGATTCTGAGAGTGTGGATGATGCACCGGCCTCTGCTCTGGATTCCGCCGAAGATGCCGCTGAGCCCGCCGCGGATGACGACTCCTCGGATTCCGCCGAAGAAGCCGCTGAGCCCGCCGCGGATGACAACTCCTCGGATTCCGCCGAAGATGCCGCTGAGCCCGCCTCGGATGACAACTCCTCGGATTCCGCCGAAGATGCCGCTGAGCCCGCGGATGACGATTCGTCGGATTCCGCCGACACGGATGACAAGCCTGACTCCTCAACATTCGAGGTTGAAGCCGAGTACGCGGAGGATGATGATGTTGCGCCCAATCGCCCCTTCATCGAAGAGGTGAAAACGGAGGGCGTCATTTCCTCGGGAAGCAGCCCTGATGGTGCCGCCTCTGGATCTCTGGCTTCCAAGGCGGAGCTTTCTCCCAAGGCGCTGGCCGACCCTGACCCCGACGAATCAGAAGACGATGCCCAAGACGATGCCGACGAGTTCGAGGCAGAAGGCGCGCCACCGACTCGAGAACAGACGCGCGCGATTCCCAGCATCTCTCAGCACGATGTCGATGACGACGAGGAACCTCGCGGATTTTCACCATGGCTTCCCGTCGGAATTGTAGCGGCGGCCGCTCTTGTCTTCGTGATCGCGCAAGGCTTCTCGGGCGACTCAGAAAAACCCGCAGCTCGGGCTCCGCTACTCACTGAGACCGATGCGGGCTCCGCCACAACTGTTGTAACGAATCCCCCCAAGGCAATTGCCGATGCGGGCTCCCCGACAATGGTTGCAACCCCTTCAGATGCCGCCGTGGCACCGCAGCCCGCTGATGCTGCTCTTGTGAAGTCCAATCCAACTGCGGATGAGCCCGACGACGATGAAGAAAAGCTCCAGGCATTGTTGAATTCGGCCCGCAAGGCCAAGCGCCAGGGCGACAAACTCGAAGCGCTTCAACTCATTGACGAAGCCTTGGAGATTCGACGCAGCACAACCGCTCTGCAGCTCAAGGCCGAGACGCTGTTGGCGCTTGGCGATAGCAAAGCTGCCCTCCAAGTTGCCACCGATCTGACAGGCGTCGCTTCGAGGAGAGCCCAAGCGTGGCGTATTCGAGGCCTGGCGGCATACGAGCAAAAGAACTACGCCGAAGCCCGCAAGTCGTTTGGTCGATACTTGGAACTCCGTCCCTCAGCCTCTGATGCTGACGATGTGCGGGCGCTTCTCGAATCGCTCTAATCGCAGATTCCCGCACCTGACGGCATGCCTTGGTGTGGGCTTTCGGGGCGTACCGACCCGCCCGAATTGCCAAGGAGCCGCTCGCCTGCAATGGGCTGTTGACCATAGCCCGCTCGTGGGCCAGAGTCCGCGCGATGCTGATTCTTGGCCTCGAGAGCTCTTGTGATGAAACTGCCGCAGCGGTCGTTGAAGACGGCCATCGCGTGCTTTCCGACATCATTGCCTCACAAATCGATGTGCACGCGCGGTATGGCGGGGTCGTTCCCGAACTCGCATCTCGTGCGCACATCGCCAACGTTGTTCCGGTCATCGAACAAGCGCTGCGCGATGCAAACGTAACCCTCGAAGACATCGATGGCATTGCTGTGACCCAAGGTCCCGGTCTCATCGGCGCGCTGCTTGTCGCACTGCAAACCGCCAAGGCGATTGGGTACGCGCGCAACATTCCGGTCGTTGGCGTGCACCATCTCGAAGGTCACTTAAGCGCGATTCGTCTCGAAGACGAGTACCCGCCATATCCGCACATTGCTCTCGTCGTTTCCGGCGGCCATACCTCGCTGATGCGCGTCGACGGACCGGGCGCGTTGGTGGAACTGGGTGCCACGCGTGACGATGCTGCCGGCGAAGCATTCGACAAAGTCGCCAAGCTGCTTGGTCTTGGATATCCCGGCGGCGCCGTTGTCGACAAGCTGGCCCAGACCGGCGACCCAACGGCCTATCCACTGCCAAGGCCCATGACCAAGCCTGAGACCAAGCTTGAGTTTTCGTTCTCCGGTCTCAAGACTGCAGTGCTCAACCTCGTGCGCCAGCAAGGGGTCCCCGAAGGCCAGGCTCTCGCAGATTTGTGTGCGAGCTTTCAAGCAACGGTTGTCGAAGTGCTGGTAAGAAAAACTCGCAAGGCCGTGAAGCAGGAGGGCCTACGACACGTTCAGGTCTGCGGCGGTGTTGCCGCCAACAGTGGGATTCGAGCGGGTTTGCGCGAAGCTGGGAGCAAGGACGGTTTTCGCGTCTACGTGCCGCCTCCTATTCGCTGCACCGACAACGCGGCGATGATTGCCGCGGCTGGAAGCTATCAGTTGGAGCGCGGTGACAAAGCTGGCCTCGATCTAAACGCCAACTCCGGCCTCGCCCTTCCCAGCGAGACATCCAAGTGACACCAGCATTTCCCGATGCGCGAACACTTCTCGCGCGCTACGGCCTTTCGGCGAAAAAATCGTGGGGCCAAAACTTCTTGGTTTCCGAAAGAGTGTACCGAGCCATTGTCGATGCAACGGTCCGCTCGGGCGACGACTGGGTCGTTGAAGTCGGCAGTGGTTTGGGCACACTCACGATGCGTCTTGCTGAGCGAGTTACCAACGGACAAGTTGTTGCCGTGGAACGCGAGCCCGACATGCTCAAAGTTCTTAAGGCCGAACTTGGGCACTTGGACAACGTCGTAATTCACCCCGCCAACGCGATGACCTACGACTACAACGGCGTCGCGAAATGGCGCGGTGACAAAATCGCCGTATGCGGAAATCTGCCGTATCAGATCGCATCGCAAATTCTCTTTCGACTGCTCGAATCGCGCGGGCAAATCACCCGCATCGTCACCATGATTCAAAAGGAGATGGCCGACCGCATGGTCGCGCCTCCGGGAATCAAAGCGTATGGCGCCCTCACGGTTCTGATGGGTGCCTACGCGGATATCACCACAGTTGTGCAGGCTCGCCCCGAGGACTTTAGCCCGCCACCGCGGGTGCATTCGACGGTGATTAAACTCGAAATTCGCGACCAGCCTCGGGCTCCCATTGCCGATGAAAAAGCCTTTGCAGATGTGGTGCATGCCGCCTTCTCGTTGCGCCGAAAAACGCTGCGAAACGCCCTGCAGTCCCGGTATTCCAAGGAGCGAGTCTTGGCTGCGCTCGATCATGTGGGCATCGATGGTGGTCGCCGAGGCGAAACTCTCTCGATAGAAGAATTCGCAGCGCTAACCGATTCTGTGGTTGCGGCTGGTCTCCATGCCTGAGCTTCCGGAAGTCGAGACCGTGCGACGAACCCTCGCACCAATCGTGGGTGCGACGATTTCTTCAGTCTGGTGGTCGGGGAAGAATTTGCGACTCGGCAAACCGCTGGCTCTACCCGCGCTTCGCAAGGCAAGCAAGGGCGCCACCTTCGAAGCCGCTCGGAGACTCGGTAAATATCTGATACTCGACCTGCAGGACCGGCCAAAGAGCATCTTGGTGCACTTGGGGATGAGCGGCCGCTTTCGACACTTTCCTCCCGGGGCACCTCAGCCTATTCATACCCATGTGGAATGGGGCCTCACCGATGGGCGCACACTGCGCTTTACCGACCCAAGGCGTTTTGGAAACGTCGAGCTGGTGACTCGAGGGCGCGAACGAGATCATGCGTCGCTTGGAAAGCTTGGGCCGGATCCAATCGACGGCGTTGTCGATGTCTCCGAGTTTCACCAAGCGTGCTCGCGCACAAAGCGGCCCATCAAAGTTGCGCTACTCGACCAAAGCTTGGTTGCCGGGGTTGGCAACATCTATGCGAGCGAGGCCTTGTGGCAGGCAAACATTCACCCGAAAACGCCGGCCAGCAAGCTCAGCCTCCGCCGGTGCGAGCGACTGGTCATCGCCGTTCGCGAGGTTCTGGAGCGAGCGCTCATGCATGGGGGCACCAGCCTGAAGGATTTTGTTTCCGCGGATGGTCATGCCGGGGAACACAGCCACTATCTCTGGGTCTACGATCGCGAGGACGTAGCCTGCCCGAATCCGGAGTGCCCGGGCACCATTCGGCGGTTTGTCCAACAGCAGCGCGCCACCTTCTACTGCCCCCGCTGCCAGAAGCACTAGGGCGAAGCGCAAAATTTGTTAAGTAATATTCGCTAGATAACGATCGCTCGTCAGGCTGCACAAAGATTTGGCAACCTTTTGGGGTCGAAGTTGTCAGGAAGAGTGGGCACGGGTGAAGGCCGGGCAAATGGGTGGCTGGGCCACTGATTGCGCGAAATCTCACATTTAGTGAAAGATCTGAGAGCATCGCTCGTTTTAAAACCGTCATGCCCGATTTTTGTGATGGTCGATTGATTGGGGTACTGTGATGGCGCACCTGCGAGCGCGAACCGCGACACGCGTGTCCTACAAGGACGCAAATCTTGGGCAAGAAAAGACGAAACCGCTAGTGATGCTGCAAGACGAAGCAGACGAAGCATTGATGCTTCGCTATCAGCAAGGGGAGGTTCGCGCCTTCGAGATCTTGCTAAATCGCCATCGCAAACCGGTCTTCAATTTCATTCTGCGATTCGTGCAAAGCCGCGAGCTTGCTGAGGATCTTCTCCAAGAATCCTTCCTTCGCGTCATCCGCAGCGCAGGAAAATATAAGCAACAAGCAAAATTTACGACATGGCTTTACACCATTGCCCGCAACCTGTGCGTTGACAACAGTAGGCGAGCGAAACACCGCAAAGCAAAGAGTCTCGACTCGCCTATGTCATCAGCCGATGGCAGCGGAACGTTATTGGATGTGGTGGCAGGTGATGAACTGCCATCCGATCGAGCAGCCATGTCGAAAGAAATTCAAAAGAAACTGCAGGCGGCTATCGCCGAACTCTCGGAGGAACAACGTGAAGTCTTTCTCATGCGCGAGTTTCTCGATATGCCGTTTAAGCAAATTTCTGATGTCGTAGGGGTTCCAGAGAACACCGTTAAGAGTCGCATGCGCTATGCGCTGCAGAAACTTCGCATGGAACTCGATGAGTACAGCGATATGGCAAAGGCGCTGCCCTAAGGGCTAACAGCGATGGCGGATAACTCAAATACCGGCGTGCCCGAAGACGAGAAGGAGACAAACGATCTCCTTGCGCTTCTGTACGCCGAGGATGGGTTTGACGATCTGGATTCAGAACTTGTCTCAGACGACGAGCTCGGTGGAATGCAGAGTTTGCGGTCGCTCTTTAAAGACCTGCCCGACGAAGAGCCCTCGGATGCCGTGAGCAATAAGCTCATGGCATTGGCTGCGCAACACGCACCAAAACCCGTCACAGAATCGCGTGGGTTCTTTGCCTGGTTTAGTGACACCTTCATGCCGGTCATGACCCATCCGGGAATGGCGGCAGCCGCAACATTGGTACTTGTGGTCGGTGTCGCGGGAACGCTCTATGTAAAGGGCGAAGCCAAGATGGCGCAACCACAGGTCGAGTCGCGGGCGGAGGCTCCTTCGGACTCACCAGCATCGTCGTTGGCACCATCGTCGTCCGCGCCCACGGGTCCAGGATCGTCTGCTCCAGAGGCGACTGCTGCGACGAAAGAGCTCAACCTCAACCAAGACTCGTTTGATGGCGTAGCTGCCGAAGGCACCGAGACGTCGAGCATTGCAACAGAGCGCAACAAGTCGAAGGAAGCCGCGCAAGATGGTGAAAAGCGCGAGGCTCCAAGCGAAGACCCCGCTGCCATCGGTGATGGATCAAGAGGCGCCCTTGGTGGCTTACTCAAAGATAGCGACGCCGAATTTAAGAGCTCGTCAGCAACGGGCAGCAAGAATCGAGGCGCTTCCACGCGTGACTCTTCTTTGAGCGATCGTATCGGCGAAGTCTCTACGGGCTCCGCAAAGGGCTTTGGTGGTGGAGGTGATTCGGCTGGTCGACGGGTAAAAGACATCGTCGATGCGCCACCACCGGCTAGCGCTCCTGCGCCAAGTCCTGAGCCCGCACCGGTGGTCACCACTGATAGCGCGCCGGCAAGGAAGGCCGCTCCAAAGCCCAAGCTTGTTAAGAAGAAGCCGAGCTCTAGACCATCGTCGCCACCTCCGCCTCCGGCCGATAGCGGTGAGGACGATGATCTGGACGAGGAAGAGGCCGAGCAGAGCAAGGCCGACAAAAAGCAAAGTGCTTCGGAGAGTGTGCGACTGCACAACCTGGCAATCGCCGCCGCCAAGCGCGAAGACTGCACGCGCGTCGTCTCCTTGGGCAATCAGATTCGCAAGATTGACAGCGCGTACTACGATCGAACGTTTCTCTCGGATTCACGCCTCACCGAATGTCGGAAGCGCGTGAACTCCAAGACCTCGAAGTAGCCCCGAAGTCGCCGCCACGGTCGAAGTAGCATCGAATTCTCGGCCTTCGCCACGGTCGAAGTAGCAACGACCAGCATCGAACTCTCCGCTGTCGCCACGGTCGAAGTAGCAACGCCCTGCATCGAATTCTCCGCTGTCGCCACGGTCGAAGTAGCAACGAACAGCATCGAACTCGGCCTTCGCCACGGTCGAAGTAGCTACGAGCGAATTCGCAATTGTAGAGTTCGCTACCGTCGCCGTCGATCAGAGTAGCGAGAGCTGGCCGCGGGGCTTCGCTGGCGCTTGCGCGATGGGTGGCGCGGTGTCCTGGCTCGCGCGAATTCGGTCAACGTCGTCGCCCAGAATATCTCTTAGGTATTCAAATGGCCAAGAGAGTCGCGCTTCAGGTGGAATGCCTAGGTATTTATCCGCGTAGGCCCGCAGGAAGTTCTTCGTGGTGACGTTTACATAGCCGCCCCCTTCAAAAACTCCAAACTCGGGCTCGTAGCGGCGCTGAATTAGCGCAAAGAGTTCGTCTCTGCGGGTCTTGGCAACCACGGATGCGGCCGCGACGGATGCGTGGGCAGATTCGCCATTGTTCATCGCTTCGAGATGTGGGTAGCGCGATTGCAGCGGGCTAAAGAGGCGCACGCCGTCAGCGACAATTCGATCGACTCTAGGTGCCTTTTCGATCATGCGAGCTGCGCACTCTCGCTCAAGCAAATTCAATTCGGAGAGGCGAACTCGTCGATCGACTTCGGCAACATCGACCACTTCAACGGCAACAAAGAGCGCGATCTCCTCCACTTTGGCGGCGAGCTCTGCACGAATCTTCTTGGCCTTCTTGCCGGATCCATAGCTCTTTGAATCAGCGAGTCCCGCGCGGGTGAGGGCTGCGGCTGACTTACTATCGAGCACCACGGCCGAGAGCACCATTTGCCCCAACACCGGCCCTCGTCCTGCTTCGTCGATACCCAGTGTCGTTTTGCTCGCCATCGCTACTCTTTCTTTGGTGCCCACGCTGATTCAAGTCCAGCGCGGTGCTCACAGAGCGCATCTAACGCTTGTTGGAGGCCAGCGTCTACCTCGAAGGCGCGAACTTCTGCTCTGTTGGCGAGGTCCTCTAGGCGGCTCGCAAGATCGCCGAGTAGCTGGCCACCCGCACTCTCAAGAGGAACGGCGAACTCAACATCAACTTCAGGCGCACTGCGAAAGAGCGCGTGGTAGACGGCGTCTTCTTGAAGCTCGATGCTGGGCAGCTGGTTGCTAAAAAATCGATCAACAAAGCCTCCTCGAAGAAAGCCCCGCAAGAAACTCTGGGTGCTGTGGAACACTTCGGCGTCCACGAGACGAAGACCTTCGTCTACGAGTTCTCCCAATGCAACAAACGCTTCGAAGTCTTGGCCGAGAGGCGCGAGTGCTCCTGCGGCGGCGGCTCGCAGGGCTTCAAAGCAGCGCGTCCGACTTTGATCCAGTAGCGCTTCGTAGCCGCTGTCCAAAAGCCCGAGAAGATAGTCTCGATCGGCGGGAGTGGCCTTGTGGGATCCGAACGGCATCTTTCTGGGTCGAACCAGTTCAAGAATTTCTTTGGCGGCTTGTCGGTAGAGCAAGCCGGCGTCGCGATTGATTGTTGCTCGTTCCTGTTCGACGACCTCGTCGACAAAATGCAGCATGCTCTTCATTGCCTCAACGGCTGCGCGCTTGAGTAACTCGGTTTGCTCGCCTTGTTCTAGAAGGCGCTTGCCCACAAGCTCAAGGGCGCGATCGTGCACACTTGTGAGGCGTCGAGACAGCGCTTGTTCCTTGAGCTTTCGCGCGTCCTGAAAAAAGCGTTCTTCCAACTGCGTTGAGAGTTCTTCCCAACCGCTATTGTCTTCTCCAAGCAGTGCTCGTCGCGTGGAAATCGGCAGGCAGGTTTCCACCCGGTCCCCAAGCTCAGTTCCTACATACGTCAGAATCTCGGCGATCTGCGCGTCGCTGAGCTGATCGATCTTGTTAAGTACTCCGAGTACCCGAACTCCTTGCTCGCGAATGCTATCGAGCGCGCGCTTCTCGGTGGTCTTGCCGGCCTGGTTGGCGGTGAAGAGCCATACGACCGCATCGGCGCGCTGCAAGAACGCCCGCGCCACGGCCTCGTGTTCGGGAAGAATCGAGTTGAGTCCCGGTGTGTCAACGATGTTTACCTGCTCAAGTGCGGGTATGGGCATGAGAATCTCGACATGGCGAACGCGCCGTGCCTCGTGATCATCGATGTCCGATAAACTCTTAGAAAGCGCGTCGCCGGAAATCTCGCGACTCGTATTGTCTCTATAGACGACACGACCACTTCGCGCGCGGCCGTACTTGAGCATGTTGATCGTAGCGGTGGTTGGTGTGATGCCGGTGGGAGCGACATCTGCGCCCACAAAGGCGTTTACGAAGGATGACTTGCCACTTGAGAATTCTCCCATGACAGCGACGAGTAGAGGTTGGTCATATTCGGAAACTGCGACGCTTGCATCGGGCAACAGGGCTGCGAGGTCATGATGTGTTGCACACAGTCTCCGCGTTGCCGCCGCAACGTCGTACCATTCACTATCCGCTTGCAGATGTACTCCAAGGCTCGCAGCTCCACAGGCGCCCAAGAGTGCGCGAGCTCGCTTGTCGTCGGGCTTTTGTTGGAGAGCTCGTCTTGCCCACGCAATTGCCTGCTCCCCGTTGCCCGCTTGGAGTTCGAGGGTTGCCAGTGCAAGGAGGGTCTCTTGAGAACCGCCGCTCTCCATTGCCAACTCGTAGGTAGCGCGAGCCGCATCAGAATTGTTCTGGGAAGCAAGTTGAAGACCGCGTGCGGTTAGGGCGTCTGCATCGGTAGCGTCGAGAGCGAGGACCTGATTGGCAAGCAGAACTCCGCGGTCGACATCGCCAACCCGCAGTGCGAGAGCCAGGGCTTGTTTCGCAACGCCTAAATCGGGCTGCACATCGAGAGAGCGTTGGTAGGCTTCGAGCGCTTCCGCGTCGCGATCTTGGGTTCCGATGGCCTCTGCGAGCCGAGCGAGGGCTGTTGGGTTGCGCGGATCCCGTGCAATGGCGAGGCGAAGAAACGACTCGGCTGCTTCCCCTTCACCGAGAAGCAACTGGGCGCATCCTGTTCCGAGTAGTGCCTCGGCTTGCAGGTGGTCGTCAGCGTCGCTCGGAATGCGCTCAAAGTACGAAATTGCCGAGTCCGCATCTTCGTCGCGAAGTGCGATCCGTCCCAGGGCTAGCAACGCTACGGCTGGACAACCTTCGCGCTCGGCCAGTCGAACCAAGTGCCTCTTGGCTTCGTGATTCGACCGCTTCTCATCTGCGCTCAGTGCCTCACCGAGAGCGGCAATCGCTCCAGAATCGTTCTTCGATTCCGCGACAGCCTTGCGCAGCTCGCGGATTGCTTTGTCGAGGTCTCCTTCGAGGCGAAACACGGTTCCCAGACCGGTATAGGCCTCTGCGAGGAGTTCTCGATCGCCGCCCGCGGCTTCTCGTGCCGCTCGAAAATCATCTCCGGCGATGGTGTTCATATCGAGCGCGAGTGCCGCCCAGCCTCTGCCGAGCAGCGCCTCGGGCATGTCGTGGGAGTATTCTAGGGCCAACTCGAATGAGGAGAACGCCTCGTCGTTCTTCCCGAGCTTTAGAAACGCTGTGCCGAGGAGAACTTGGGCGCCGGCGTGGTCGGGTCTATCTTGCGTAAGAGAAAGTAGTAGCGCCTCGGCTTCGATCAGGTCGCCCGACTGCAACGTCTTGCGAGCGACACGAAGCCGCTCGGAAAACTCGTCCGGCAAGAGATCACCCGTGATCTCCTCAATGCGTCGCTCGATGCGGGACCAGAAAGACACGATGGACCGAGGTTAGTTTAGATCCTTGCGACTCTCGTCGTGGGCGTCTGGTGGCTCGCTCACATCCTCATCGTCAATCAATTCGATCGAGTCGATGTCTTCGTCGTTGATGCGTTCCTCCGGAAACTGTGCGTCGGGAGCGGGTTCGGCTTCGAGAGGAGGGCTCGATGCAGTCCGCCTGCCACTCTCCCAGATCGTTGCTCGAGCTTTGCCCAACTCCATCTGCAGGGTGGCGACTTCCATGGATTGTTCACGGACCTCTTGCACCAAGGGCGCGATGGCATCATTGCCAGCTTTGCGCTCTTCGACGGTTCTTTCGAGAACCTCGGTAATGCCGCGGTAGAGGTTGGTGCCCGCAGTCGTGACGAAGTTTCGAAGCCTGTCACCGAAGTCATCAATCGATTGATCAAAGTACGGTCCCATGGCTTCGCCGGCCTGAAGGATGACACCGGGGGCACGCTCCTTTGCCTGCTCCTTGATGTCTCCAGAGACTTTCGACTTCACGACAATTGCCAAGATTGGTGCCGCCAGGGTTAGTAGCCCGCCGGCGAGTGTATTGACGAACATGAAGACCGTGGTGCCCAGGGCGCCAAGAGCGTACACGCCCAGGTCATACATGAAGCTATCGGTGTCAATTTCGACCTGAGTTTCCGAAGGACCCAACCGGCTGCTTAGCGAATGAAATGCCTCTGCAACATTCTCGTTTGTGATCGCGATGATCTCTTCTGCGAGATTTTCCAATGCCTTGGAAACGCGGAGCCCCTGCATCTCAGACCACTCTTTAAACTTATCCTGGACAAAGGGGCCAAGATACTGCTTGAGATCGTTGGAGTCGACTCGGTCAATTTCGTAGGGAATTGCCTTAGCGAAATGCTGTGTAAAATCGGCCAGTGCCAATTGAACCTGTGACTTGATGGCCTCTAGCTCTGCACCAATTCGCACGTGCAGTTCGTCAATCTTTCGCTTCGAAGCGTCGAGTTGGGTCTTGACCTCGCCCACGCGTGATTCGAGGTCACCCATGTCGAGACCGAGCGCATGGAGTTTGATGCCAAGGTTTTGTTGCACCAGCGCTGCTGTGCGCTCGGCATCCACGGCGGCATTGTCGAGCACGATCTGTGAGCGATCGGTGTCGAGAAAGCCCTCGAGATTGCTAAGCAGTTCGGGAAATCCGCTATTCGGATCCCGGGTATCGAGCCAACTCTTGGCGGACAGCGGAAAGACGACGGGGTTGTCGACGAACTTGCGCAGGCCGGTTCGCACGTAGGCGATGACCGCTTCTTGCTCGTCCTTGCTCAGCAGGTCGATTTTGCCGAGAACAAAGATCAGACGGTCCTTGCTGCCTTCGAGCACATGGCTGGATAGGAACTCGCGTTCTGAGTCTTTGAGGGCCTGAGACGCGTCGAGAAGGAAGATCACGGCATCGGCGCGTGGCACATAGCCATAGGTGATGTCGGCGCGTTGTTCATTGAGGTCGTTGACGCCTGGCGTGTCGACGAGGGTAATGCTCTCGCGGAGAAGCTCAGATGGATACCCAATTTCAAGGCGTTGCACCTCGCTGCTGTGGGCGCCCGCGACGGTGACCCAGTCGGCGATGTCTGCGGGGGAGAGCGAAATCTCCTCGCCGGAAATGGTGAGCGCCTTCGCTGTTGGCGACTCTCCATAGACGAGGTGGTTGATGGCCGCGGTGGTGGGCGTGATGCCCGTTGGCAGAAGCTCGGCGCCCAGGAGCGCATTCACAAAGGTGGACTTGCCGTGGTTGAACTCGCCGAGCACCACGAGGTGGAACTGCTCATCCCTAAGCTTCTGGAGTCGCTGATGGCGAATGTCATTGGACAGCGACATCATGCCAATGTCCTTTGCGATGTCGGCCAGGCGCTCGAGGTGTGCGAGGATGACGGCTTTGCTCTCTCGGTGTTTTTCTAGCATAAGCGATTAGCCCTCCAAAATCTCGGCTACGAGTTCGTCTGCTTTGTCTGTGGCCATACCCTCGGGTGTTGGGTTGCCAATGAGTTGACTGTATAGATAGGTTTTTGAAAAGACGTGTAGCGCCGCAATGCGATGCTTCAAATGCTTGTCGTCTGAGACAAGTTCTGAAACTGGCCCCGTTGGAAGCGTTGTTGGGTCGCTGAGACTATCGTAGTCCAGTGGGCCCGCGAACGCTCCTGTTGTGCGAAGGATGGAAGCTACAGAAATTCCCGCGCTTCGCGTGCAAATCAAGCCTGCTCTATCGCAGGTAATGTCGGCGCGCTTTGCCCAGGCTCGCAAGGCCATGATTGCCGGCGTAACAATCCAACGGACGAAGAAAAAGGCGTCGTGTTCAAGGTAGTAGAGCGCGGTGATGTACGGAACCAAGTTGTTCTGCACATACCCGAGGGTGCGACCAATGACTGCCTGTAGCTCGCTCTCGGAGAGCGCGTCGAGCCACAGCGGATGGATGACGATGAGGCAATCATCGTCGGTTCCAAGTGCCCATGCTCCAACCGGCGCTTCGGTATCACTGATGTAGATCGGAGGCCGATGCTCGAGCAAGAGCGCGTTGGCCGCCGCTTCCGCCGCCTGGAAGAGCCGGGCGTGGGATGCGCTGGTCGCCCGCTGGCTCGCCGCAATGAGGTCGCTCTTTGCGCTGCCCTTCCACTGCCGAGAGGTGGCGTCGATTGCAAAGGCGACGGGCCTAAGCGCAATGAGATTGCGTCTATGCCGAAGTTCGCGAGAAAAACCGTAGGCTGCGCCATCGCGGGCTCGCTGCAGGACTCGTCCTTTGCGGTGTGCGATGTAGCGGGCCAGGTCGAAGTCGATCTGTGCCATATCAGGAGTATATGCGCGAAATGGCCTGAGCGCTCGCTGGGGCTATCCCGAGTCAGCTTCAGTGGCAGCGGCGCCCCGCGGCTCGTTCGACACGGCCTCGATCGCCTGGTCGGCAAGACTCGATGTTCGTCGCAGTAGCGCCAGAGTCACGACCCCAATGAGGACGGCAAACCAGAGCGTGGCCAAGCGAATCAGAATTGTTGCCGCCAGCGCGGTTGGTTCATCGACCCCTCGTGAGGACTCGACCAGCAAGAGCGCCATCGTTGCCTCGGTGACCAGAAGGCCTCCCGGCAGAAAGGAGAGCGCGCCAGCCACGGTGGTTGCGGCGTAGATGAGAATCGCCAATCCCAAGGGCACTTCGGTTCCCGGGAACGCCGAGAGAATCAGGGCAAAGCCAATGCACTCAGCCAGCCAGGCCACCACAGCCAATCCGGTGGCCCACAACATCGGCCAAGGGCGAACCAGTTCTGCCAATCCTGCGTAGAACTCCATGAGCGGCTCTCGGAATCGACGGAGAAACCCCGGATTGGTGATCATTCGGATGGTGCCGTGAGCGAGCAGGGGCCATGACAAGCCGATGAGCGCTGCGCCCACGAAGAGCGTGCCAATGAGCACCATGGTTTGGGCAACGCCATAGGCCGAGACGCCTATAAGGCCAAGTACGAGCAGGGCGGCCAGATCTGTGACTCGTTCGCCGACCACAAGAGGGGCTGTCTTGGTGATGGGAACCGAGCGAAACTCGCGAATTAGATAACACTTCACCAGTTCCCCAAGCTTGCCGGGAGTGATGGAGAGCGCAAAGCCCGATAGGAAAATCCGGATACTCAAACCGGTTTCTAATGGGACCTCGGCTTTGCGCAAATACAGCGTCCAGCGCACAAATCGCAGAGCGTAGTTGAAGAGCGCGAGCGCCAGTGCGGCGGCGAAGGCCCACCAACCAAAGCCGCTGAGCCTCTCTCCCAGCGAACTCATGTCCGTGTAGATGGAGATTCCCGCGAACGCGATGACGGCAATGATTGCGGCTTGCATGAGCCGTTTCACGCGGAGGGACACGTGGGCTTGTACCACGCTTGACCGACCCAATCGCGCTATGTAGTTTGCGGCTCATGAGTGGCGATTCCACCCCTAGCGCTTCTCCTCTCGTCGATGGCGAGCGGCCAGGCGAGGGCTACACGCTATTGCTTGCCGACGATGATGCCCAGCTTCGCGAAGTGTTGCGGATGCATCTTGAGAGTCGCGGCTATGAGGTTTGCGAGGCGGCCGACGGTGACGAAGCGTTGGCGGAAGCGAATCGCCTAAAACCACATCTCGCAATTTTGGACATTGTTATGCCTGGCGTGAATGGTTGGGAAGTGGCGCGCATGCTTCGGAAGAATCCCGAGACGGAGAACATCCGGCTGCTCATGCTATCGGGAATTGGCGAAGATGTTTTGGGCCCAAACTTGCCGATCTTGGGTGGCGACGTTGGTCTCGACAAACCCTTCGAACTCGACGAGCTTGACGAAGCTCTACGAGTTTTACTTACACCCTAGGTTTTCTCGCTACGCGGTTTTCTCGCTACGAGAAATACCGGCCTACAGCTTTCGCAACTCGGCGCGACACTTGTCGTATGCGGGCGTGTCCTTGGGCGCAATGCTTGTGGCTTCGCGTAGCAAGTCTTTGGCCTCGTCGTCGTCGCCATTCTTCTTTGCCTTTAGCGCCTTCTTGATCAAGCTATTCGCCTTGCGCTCAAGAGACTTGTAGACCGATTCAACCGCTTGGCCTTCGTCGTACCGTTTCGCGGTATCTGCGGCCTTCTTGGCCTTCGAGAGTTTCCCTTGTGCCATCAGGGTCTTTGCCGCCTTTGGTGCAACTTGCCCAATTCGCAGACGAATGAGCTTTGCCAGGGCGCCGCCAGCATATTTCTTATCGCGCGAAAGAGACTTTTTGTAGAGTTCAAGCGCTTCGATGGGGCTCGAATTCTGAATTCGTTCGGCCTTCTCCATTGATGAGCCAACCTTCTTGTAGGCGTCGGCAATGTCGTTGAGCTTCATGGCATCGTCATCGTCTTCGATGCGACTGGCTGCTTTCTCAAGGGTTGATGCGGCCGCTGCATACTCGCGGCGCTTGTAGAGAGCTCGAGCTGAACTCTTTGCCGCCGAGGTGTTGACTTGATTGCCCGACGATTCGTCAGGATCTTGACGTGGCTTGGGCTCAACGCGGGGCTTGCGCACGACAACCGGCTTGGGTTTTCGAACGAGTGGCTTGGGCGTTTCAGCCACAGGCTTTGGATCGGGCTTTGGTTCTACAACGGGCTCGACAATCGGTTCGGGAACCGGTTCGACAATTGGCTCGGGAACCGGCGCTGTCTCAGGTTCGACCTCCTTGGTGAACAACTCGCTGTTTCCCCAAGTTGAAGCGGGAAGCTGCGTGGTTCCAGCAATCAGGCTGGCGACGAGAATTGGCTCCGATTCGCTGGCTGTGCCTTCTGCGATAGGCTCGGTGTTTTCCGGCTCGGTGTTTTCCGGCTCGGTGTTTTCCGCCACGGCTTCGGCCTCGCCAGCCGCGGCATCCGAGCCTGCGGTGGTCGCTGAATCCGTCGCCAAAGCTCCGGCCGCTTCGCCTGTGCCCCCATCGGCTCCGATCGCCGCCGGGGTTGTTGCCACCTTGTCCTCGCCTTGCCCGACGACTGCCGCCACGATTCCCACCACGACAAGCACCAACGCCACGCTGATAATGCCGATGAGAAGGCGGCCTCGTGCTGGAGGGGCCGCGCGATTCGCCGGCTGATAGGGGTTGTGAAAATCTGGCCGAGCACCCGCCATCATCGGGCGCCCCATCATGGGATTTGACCCTTGGGGCATGCTGCCCGGCACAGGATACGAAGGCTGCATGTGCATCGACGATGGGCCCTGCTGAATCGGTGGCGCCATGCCCATATGCCCCTGCATTGCCGGCACTGCAGCAGACGGTGCGTTGCCCCGGGGCTGCGGAAGGCTACTGTGAGGCGGCGCGGGTGCCGGTGCCGATTGCTGCCCGGGGATGGGATACGGAATGGCTGGGCTTGGCGTCGGCGGAATGCTCAGTTCGGGCAGATCACCGGTTTGAAGGGGGATAACTGAGATTTCTTCTGGTGGCGGAGTTTGGATGATCGACGAGACAGCTGCGAGCGCAGCGTGTTCTGCATCGCGCAAATCCTGAGGCAAGGGCGGGGGCTTGGTTGCAGGGCGCGGTGGCCGCGCTTGCAGTTGCGGCGCTACCTCAACGCTTGCAACAATGTTGGTCGGTAGTTCGCTCGGAGGATCGTGTTCCTCTCGAACGTTTGCGAGACCTTTGCCCGCGACGGTGCTCTCCTCTTCTTCGGCGAGGGCTTGGGAATCGTAGCGACCGACCGCCTTTCCACTCGCGACGGCCTCGGGCTGCCAGTTGGTGGTGGCTGCTGCTGAGTCTTGCGCTTCGGGACCCTCAAAGGAGAACAGCGTGCTGCCGATCTTGAAGGTGTCGCCATTGACCACGACAACTTCGCCACGACGGTCCTTGTTGTTCACAAAGGTGCCGTTGCCCGAGCTTAGGTCGCAGAGGAAGTAGACGTTATCTCGGCGCTCCACATACATGTGGCGCCGAGAAACGGCGATGTCGGTGAGGACGATGTCACAGTCGATGCCGCGACCAATTGTAGTGCGGCCCTCGGGAAGGCCAACCTTGCGGCCTTTGTCATTGCCGCCGGTGATAACCAGGAAGCCCCGGTCGGGATCATCTGGCGGCGCAACCGCTAGGTTTGCCTGCTCCGCAATGTCGACGAGGGCGGCGGGTGGCTGAGGGCGCCCTTCCTCGACGGTGAACTCTTCGTTGCCATTGTGCTCTTGGTAGGCACTGGCGCCGCCGGCCTTGCCGAGGGGGACCGTGATATTGGCGGGGGTGAGCAGCACCTCACTTGAGTCCTCAGGAAGCCCCGCTGCGTCGCGCCGAATGAGATGCGGCTGGGAGACGGGCTGTGGGGAGACGGACTGTGGGGATGCGGACTGTGGCGAGGGCTGTGGGGTTCGAACCACTGTCGATTGCGACGGCTGGCCTCGTTTCACCACATTGGCAAAGTTGCGCTTGGGCTTTTGCAGCTCCAAAAGCTCTGCCTGATCAGCGACGGCGGTGGCGTCGTCAAAGGGATTTCGGTCGTCGTTCATGGGGGTTGCTGGTGATCATCGCGATGACCGTCCACATCCATCGGTTGGCCCTAATTGTAGCGTTGTGATCGGGGCAGGTGCAACAAACGCTCGGAGGGCCAACCTATGCTATTTGCACACGTTTCCTTACTCTGCAGACGCGGTCCGGTCTTGTGCGCGCCGCTGCCACGTACTAAACGAGAGGTATGAAGATCGTTTGTGAGACACAGGATGGCCGCGAATCCTTGGGTGAAATCGACCTCAAACCCAGCAAGGCAATTTGTGTCGGCCGCAACTACCGCGCTCATGTGTCTGAACTTGGCCATGAGGTGCCATCCGAGCCGCTGATTTTCATGAAGCCCACAAGCTCCATGATTGCGGCCAACGCCCCGATTTACCGCCCCGATGGCTACGAGCGGGTTGATCACGAAGGCGAATTGGCGATCGTTATTGGCAAGCGGGCCTCAAACATCGCTGCCAACGATGCCAGCGACTACATCCTGGGATTCACGTGTGCCAACGACATCACCATTCGCGACTTGCAGCAGAAAGGCCCGTGGTTGCGCGCCAAAGGCATGGATAGCTTCATGCCGATTGGGCCCCGGATTGTCACCGATTTGGATCCGAGCGATGTGGATGTCTCGGTTCGGGTCAACGGAGAAATCCGCCAGTCGGGCCGCACCAGCCAATTTCTGTTCTCGATTCCCGAGGTCTTGGCGTTCATCACCAAGGACATCACGTTGGAGGAGCACGACTTGGTTCTCACCGGCACGCCTGCTGGGGTTGGCAATTTGGTAGCTGGCGATTCCGTCGAAGTCGAAATTGGCGGCATTGGCATTCTCAAAAATCCTGTCGTTGCACGCCCATGAATGCTTCCCCGCAGAGCGCTGTGATTGTTGGCCTTGGTGGCAACCTCGGTGGCCCCGAGCAGGTTGCCGAGCGGCTGAGTTCTGTGATTGAGAATATTTCTGAGTCGTGGGGCGAGGGTTTGGTGTCCAGCTCCTACGTCTCCGCGCCTGTGGGCCCGGTTGCCGACCAACCCGATTTTCTCAACGCTGTTGCTGCGTGGTGGCCCAGTCGCTTGCCAAGCCCGGAGTCAGCACTCGCCCTGTTGCAGGGGCTAGAGCGCGAACATGGACGGGAGCGCCTTGTGGTTGGGGGCGCGCGAACCCTCGATCTCGACTTGCTTTGGCACGCGGGGCAGGTGCGCGATTCGCCAGGCTTGCGTGTGCCGCATCCCCGGATGGCAGGGCGTGCGTTTGTATTGCAGCCACTGCAAGAACTCTTCGGAGACGACTATCGGTGGGATGCGGACCAACCGTCGGTGGGGCAATTGCTAGCAGGCTCGGAGGTTGCTCTGCAGTCGTGTCACAAGTACGTACGAATCGAGCTTGCCCGGCCAGCAAGTCCTGAGTGCAGCGAGAACTCTGCGAGACATTCCGATCGCGATCCTGCCGAGAGTTAGACGCGATGTTCTTCGCCGCGCAACAGGCGGAGAATGTTGGTGCGGTGCTTTACAACGATGATGACGGCACCTGCGATGCCGAGTTGCACAAGGGGCATCGGCCGCTCGAACAACCAGAGCAGCACGGGAAAGGCGATTGCGGCACACACCGAGCCAATCGACGCGGTTCGAAAGGCCAGATATAAGACCGCGAAGATGGCGACGCCAATTCCCGCAAGTGCTGGATCGATTACCAGAAAAACCCCTAGAGACGTTGCAACGCCTTTTCCGCCGCGGAACTTTAGCCAAACCGGATAGCAATGGCCGATGATGGCGGCAATCGCGACCAGGGCGAGAAACTCGATCGCCAGCTCGCCTCGGCTCACGAGCATCTTTGCGACAAACGTTGGAATCGCCGCCTTTAGCGAATCGAGCAAAAGTACAAGCGCCCCAACTTTTTTCCCGAGGTTGCGAGCGACGTTGGTTGCACCGATATTGCCGCTGCCCACGCCTCGAACATCGACGCCCATTTTCTTGCCAATGAGTAGGCCAAAGGGAATCGAGCCCATGAAATATGCAGCAACCACCAACGCTATCGAAGCGGCATCATTCATGGTGCCACCCCAGGTTTCTCCCACCACCGACGCACTTGCTCGAGGGAGCCGGTGCGAGCCGTCTGCGGCAAACTATCGAGAAAGAATCGACCATAGCGCTTGGTTACAATACGTGGATCTAGGACAGAGACAATGCCTCGATCCCCTTTGCGGCGAATGAGTCGCCCAAAGCCCTGTCGAAATGCGATGGCTGCCCGGGGCAATTGGTAGTGCTCAAAGGCCGAAGCGCCTCCGGCCTCAAGCCTTGCCATGCGCGCTTCGTTGAGCGGGTCGGTGGGCACCTCAAAGGGCAACTTGTCGATGAGCACGTGGCACAGGGCTTCACCGGGAACGTCAACGCCTTCCCAGAAACTTCCGGTGGCAAAGAGCACCGAGCGCGGCGTGTTGCGAAAGGTATCGAGTAGGGCCTGGCGAGGGGCCTCGCCCTGCATGAGGAACGGGAATTGGGCGGTCCCTTTGAGCGCCTTGTGGCATTGATTCATCGCTCTGTAGCTTGTGAAGAGCACGAACGCATGACCGTCGGTGAGTGTTAGCAGCTTGGCAATGCGCGCAAATCGATCGGCGAGGGAGGCTTCGTCTCGCGGATCGGGCATGTCTCGTGGAAGGTAGAGAAGGCACTGCTCTTGGTAGTCAAAGGGCGAATCGACTCGCAAATCCTCTGCGCTCTCGGGCCCAAGACCCAGGCGCTCGCGAATGTGGCGAAAGTGTCCGCCGGCGCTAAGCGTTGCCGAGGTAAAGACCAGAGAACCAACGTTAGGTAAGAGTTCTTCGGAGATCACCCGCTCCACGCCAACCGGCGACGCTGCCAATGCGACCCCTTGCCCACGCAAGCGTCCCCAGAAGACGAAATCCCCGCGCCCCGGGCTTCGATCGGCAATTGCCGCCAAATCGTTTCGCAAGCGTGTGCAGCGATTGGCGAGAATGCGCAACTCCTCGCCCTTTTCCTCATGGCCGTCGTCGCGAAGGCACTCCGCTCCCAGGTTTCCGTGGGCATAGAGTTCTTCCAATGCCTCGTCGAGTTCCAGCCACAGTGCCTTGAGAGGTTCGTCAATGAGGTCTTCGGGAAGGGCAAATCGCTCGCCCTCGCTCTTCATTGCGTGGCTTGCAAGTCGCAGCCGCACTTGCGCAAAAAAACGTTGTGCAGCGTTGGCGGTATCCATGACGAGCTGGTCGCCCCGCCTCGGCATCCACGGATTTTGGCTCGAACCAGGGTCGTCTCGAAGGTGACCTCGCCAATCGCGCAGAAGGTGCTCAAGCCTTGGCGAGGAAAGCTCGACGCCAAAGTGCTCGGTCATCACTTCTTCAAGGCCGTGGGCCTCATCAAAAACCACCGCATCGTATTCTGGAAGTACGCGCGCCCCCGGATGCTCTTTGCGCAGTGCGAGGTCAGAGAAGAAGAGGTGATGGTTGACAACGACGAGGTCAGCCTTCTCTGCACGCCTGCGCGCCTTGGTGACAAAGCAGCTCTCGTAATACGGGCAGCGCGAGCCGAGTCGAGATTCAGGACCGGTGGTTACTTGCGACCAAATCTCTGCGTTCTCGGCGATCGTCGAAAGCTCTGCCCGGTCGCCGACTTCGGTGTTCAACGCCCACTCGCGAATTGCATCCCAATCGGGGCTGTCTTTGGGAGCGGTGCCAATGTGCGCGGCAAATTTCCGACGGCAAAGGTAGTTGCTTGTGCCCTTGAGAGGCACCGCGACAAAGGGGTGTCCAACGATGCGCTGCAACGCCGGGAGGTCTTTGTTTAGGAGCTGGTCCTGCAGCGAGCGCGTTCCGGTCGAAATGACAACGCGCTGATCTGTTTGCAGCGCCGGCACCAAGTAGGCCAGCGATTTTCCGGTTCCCGTTCCCGCTTCCACAAGGAGGCTTGTGCCATCGGCGAGTGCGTCGGCCACAGCTTGCGCCATGCGCTCTTGCTCGGGGCGCTCTTCGTAGCTGTCAAGGCCCGCCTGTAGCGTGCCTCCGGGTTGGAAAAACTCTGCGATCATTTCGGGGTGCGGGCGGCCTTCTCGTCGTGACCACTCACGCCAAAACGGCGGTCAAGTTCGTCCCAGACATCGTCAATTTCAATGCCGCGAGCGCACAGGCCAACGAGCATGTGAAAGAGCAAGTCGACGCTCTCGTGCACAACCTTGCTCTCCTCTCCGGCGGCGAGGACTTCTAAGAGTTCTCCCGACTCCTCGGAGATCTTGGCTTCAATCTTTGGAAAGCCTTTGTCGAGCAGCGAGCGCGTGTAGCTCTTGGCCGGATCGGATTCGTCGCGCCGCTTGCACAAGACGTCGAAGAGTTTGTCGACAATGGCAGCGCGCGCTCCCGTCGGACCCTGGTCTTCATTTGCGACCGCTGCTGTGGCCGGGTCGATGTCTTTGTAGAAACACGACTGGGTTCCGGTGTGGCATGTGGGACCAACCGGATTTGCGAGAACGACAATGGCGTCCGAGTCGCAATCGGTTCGAATGTTGACGAGACTGAGTGTGTTGCCAGACGTCTCGCCCTTCTTCCAGAGGCTCTGCCGAGACCGCGAGAAGAAATGCACGATGCCGGTTTCCAGCGTCTTCGTGAGTGCTTCCTCGTTCATGTAGGCCAGCATGAGAACTGCGTAGCTCTCGTGATGCTGCACAACTGCGGGCACAAGTCCCTGGGAATCCCATTTGATAGATAGCTTGCTCATGATGCGTTCCAGGGCTGTCGGATGGGCACTCCAGCGGCGCGCAAGTGTTCCTTGGCTTCGCCGATCGTGTGCTCTCCGTAGTGAAAAATCGACGCGGCCAAAACTGCGTCTGCGCCTCCAATCGTGAGGCCTTCGGTCATGTGATCGAGTACGCCAACGCCGCCGGAGGCAATGACGGGAATGGGGACGGCATCGGCGATGAGGCGGGTGAGTTCGAGCTCGTAGCCCTGCCTTGTGCCATCTCGGTCCATTGAGGTGAGGAGCAGTTCTCCGGCGCCCATATCTGCCATTCGTGTACACCACTCCAAACCATCGAGGCCTTCGGGGGTGCGGCCACCGTGGCTGTAGATCTCGTAGCGCCCGTCGGGGTTTTTCCTAGCATCGATTGCCACCACGATGGCCTGGGATCCAAAGCGCTTTGCGGCCTCGCTGATGAGTTCCGGTCGTCGAATGGCGGCGGTATTGATTGCGACCTTGTCCGCGCCCGCTTCGAGCAGCTTGCGGCAATCGTCGACAGTGCGAACTCCACCACCGACCGTGAGAGGCACAAAGACGCAATCGGCGGTGCGCTTGACGATATCGTAAATCGTGGACTTGCCTTCGGGGGATGCCGAGATGTCGAGAAAGCAAATCTCGTCAGCTCCCTGGGCATCGTAGACCGTGGCTTGTTCCACAGGATCGCCCGCATCGCGAAGTTCGACAAAGTTAATGCCTTTCACGACCCGGCCATCTTTGACGTCGAGGCAGGGAATGATGCGCTTGGCGAGCATTACGTTGCGACCTCGATGGCTTGGGCAACGGTAAAGTGCTTGTCGTAAATCGCGCGGCCAACCACGGCCATCTCGATGCCCGCTTCTTTAAGCGCGGCGATGTCATCCAGGCTTGAAATGCCACCGGATGCGATGACCGGAATGCCACACGCTTTGTGCAGTGCTGCCGTAGCCTCGGTGTTGGGGCCGGTGTGCATGCCATCGCGACTCACATCGGTATAGAGCAGCGCGGCGGCGCCCCACGCAGCGGCGCGCTGGCCAAGTTCTGTGGCTTGCACCGTGCTGGTCTCGACCCAGCCTTCTACAGCAACCATGCCGTCTTTGGCATCTACTGCGACAATGACTCGGCCCGGGTGGCTCTTACAGGCTTGTTCAACAAACTCGGGAGACTTGATGGCTGCAGTCCCCAGTACTGCATAGTGCGCACCATCAGAAAAACACCCAGCCAATGCCTCCGCTGTGCGAATGCCTCCGCCAACTTCCACGGGTACACGGCTCTCGGCGCACAGGCTCGCGATAATCTCTGAGTGGGTTCGCTCCCCGGCAAAGGCGCCATCGAGGTCAACAATATGAATGCGCTTGGCTCCTTGGCTTACAAAGCCCTCGATGAGCTCGATAGGATTGTCGCTAAATACCGTTACGCGGTCGCGCAGGCCCTTTTCGAGGCGAACTGCTTGGCCGGAGAGAATGTCGATGGCGGGAATAATGAGCACGGCTTAGGCTTTCAGAAAGTTTGCGAGTAGGGCGATTCCGGCGCCCTGGCTCTTCTCGGGGTGAAACTGGCAGGCAAAGAGGTTTTCGCTGCGAATGGCGGCGACAAAGTCGTGTCCGTAGTGGCAGCGCAGCGCAATCACGTTCGAGTCGGCGGGTTCGACATGATAGGAGTGTGTGAAGTAGAAATACGTTTCTTGCGGGATGCCCTCCAAGATTGGATCTTTGCTCTCAGAATAATCCCAAGTCACAGAATTCCAACCCATGTGCGGAACTTTTCCAACGTCGGCGGAAAACCGCTGAACGTCGCCTGCCAACAAGCCAAGCCCTTTGCCGGCGCTCTCCTCGCTGCTCGCAAAGAGAATCTGCAGCCCGAGACAAATGCCAAAATACGGAGTGCCCGATTTGGCAGCTTCGACAATGGCCTCGTCTAGGCCGTGTTTCTCAAGGTTGTGAACGCAATCTCCAAAGGCACCTTGGCCGGGGACAATAATGCGATCTGCGCGGCGAACCACGTCTGGATCTGCTGTGACCTCGGGCGTGGTGCCGGCGGCTTCGAGAGCCCGGTACACCGATCGCAAATTGCCGGAGCCCGAATCGATTACAACCGTCGCCATGGGGCGGTCATAGCATGCTCCGGGAGCTCGCTAACGAGCATTGACGCCGGATGCAGCGCCACCTCGATGGGAGACGACTCACTCCGAACAGCGAGCCTCACAATCCCGTTGAATTTGCTCTGGAGAGGTTGCCTGCATCTGCCTCGCGGCCACGCACTCAGCGACACAATCGTCACCACTCGGCGCGGCGGCACCGGCATCCATGGCCGCTTCCACAGGTTCCGCGGGCAAGGTGGGCTCCACGGCCGGGGCAGGAGTTGGGTCAGCTGCTTTGCTTTGTTCACCGCCACACGCAGAGGCAAGAGTCGCCAAAAGTAGGATGCGTTTCATGGGCCGAGTCTACCTGAGCGTATGCGGGCCCGGCGCCGAATTGGTACGCGCCTCAGACGCGAGTTTCGCCCGCGAGTTTCGCCCACGAGTTTCGCCCACGAGTTTCGCCCACGAGTGGCCAGTTGGCAGGATATCGCGCGCGTACGCGCCTCAGGCGCGAGTTTCGCCCGCGTACAATCTGGAGCACGATCTGGCGACGAGCGCGAGAAGAATTCGTAGAGAACCCGTCTTGGCTCGAATGCCGATGCACATACGAATTCTGCGGAAATGTTGCGACATCGCCTCTCTCGCCCTCTCTCCTTAGGGGCGGGCACACATCGTGCGCCGTACAACAAAAGGGCTGAGCATGGGATTATTCGACAAGATCAAGAAATTTGCCGGTGGCAAGAACATGGCTACCGTAGAAGTTACCGGGATCTCCGGAGTGGCCCCAGGCCAGGCTCAGATCAAGGTTAGCGATGGTTCGATTCACGGTTCGATGACCACCATCGCCCAAGAAGACTGCACACTCATCGCGACTGCCTACGAGATTATTCTTCGGACCAAAGATGAGGAAGGTGAGTGGAGCGATGACTTTGTGGCGTTTGGCAAAGACAAAGAGACGCGGGATCTAGCGGCCGGCGAGCAGGTGTCCACGAACTTCATCGTCAGCGATGTGGAAATCGCCAAGCACCTGCGGAACCGCGATTGGAATCCCAATGATGCGGTGGGAAACGATTCGATCAAGCTCATCGTCAAGTGCATTGCCGATGTCAAAGGGTCGCCATTTGATCCCTCTGGCGAAGCGGAAGTCGCACTCGCACCGCAAGCTGCTATGAGCGTGGAGATCACGAATATCGAAGGCGATGCGCCGGATGTGAGCTCCTTTCCGGTCACCGACTCGGTCCTCAAAGGAACGGTGGTGGTCACAGCGAATGAGGAAGCGGTTCTCGCTGCCACGAAATACGAAATCCTTCTTCGCATCGATGGCAAAGAAGTCATTGTGGCCAACGAGCAAGATCCGGAGCTTGAGCCCGATGCGCTTAGCGTTAGCTTTGGCGGCACCTACATCGATTTTCCCCTGCAGATGAAGTGCGGCAAAAAAGCCACCCATACCTGGATGGTCAGCGACATCGATCTCGCCAAGGCGCTTGCGCAAAATGGCTTTGCCGACCCGTCGGAAGCTGCCCACGATGACCGCGTTGCCCTCGTTGTGCGCTGCTTGGCAGATATCGATGGCCAGGCAAACGTGGCGATGTCGGAGACTCACGTTTCGCTGCGAAGCTAACGCGGGGTTTCGTTGCCCGCCGCTCGCGTGTAGCCCATTGTGAAGACCACGCGCTTCGCTGCGAAGCGAACGCGGAACCTCGTTGCCCTCGCCCGCCGCGCTCGTGTTGCCCACCTTGCGAGGTGGGCATTGCTGCGTTCGGTTGGAGGTAGATCGCAGCGAGCGCGACGCGGCTGGTCGCCGATCGCGAGTCCAGCTACTCGGTCGCAGTCAGCGCGATCGAAGCGCTGGCGCCTCCGCCCTGAACCGCTACTTCGACAGGCCCGGCTTCGGCAATCGTCACGTCAACACATCGCCCGCCCTCTGTCTCTTCGTTGATCTGCGCGGGCCCCGTGATTTGGTAGGTCAAGGGGACGCCAAGGACCGGAACTTCGACCGTTTCTGCAAACGGTATGCTGCACACCAAAAACGCAGTGCCCACGGCGATGTCTTGGGGGCCATCGAGTTCGATACGGCCAATGCTATCGAAGATGGATAGCTCGGTGGAGTGCTCCTCACCGGAGCTTGCGCGAAGCAGAATGGTGCCGGTACCCAGAGTTTGGCCAGTCGTTAGGACGCCCAGGTTCCACGAATCCTGACGAACCGTGAAGAGCGCTTTGCTCCCACTTGCGATCGAGAGTTCCATTCCCTCATCCGCCATGGGTTCGCCGATGTCGCCGAACAAGCCCGTCTCATAGTCTGGCGAGAAGAAGACTCCAGAAATTTCGATCTCTGAGCCAGCGAAGACCGCGTTACTCCCAATTGGGAGAAACGCATTCGGTGTTTGAAACGGGGCGAGGAACGCTTGATCGATGGCCTTGCTGTAGAGGGGGAAGCGATCGAACATCGCGCCGCTCGCATCGCGAAGGGTAATGGCAGCGCCCCCAACCTGTGCACCACGAATCGTGAATTGGCCCGGAGACGAGGCAACGACCTCGATGGATTCGTCATTTGCTGTGGCTGTGAACTCTAGGTCAAAGCGCTCGCCATCGGGGTGTTCAAGCTCGAACGTCTGCGTACCACCGAGGGCCGTGACAAAGGGCGGCGCCTCAAGACTCAGGCTCCTTGCGCGCAGTCCTTTGGGCGTGGCATCAGAACAGCTCTCGTCGGCAGGACAACCCTGGTTGGCGCGCACTCCCAAAAGGCTCTCATCCTCCGCGGGAAATGAGACTGGCTCGAAACACGCTGCGGTCGTTGCGAGGAGAACGAGTGTGAGCGAGCTGGGTACTTGGCGGTTGCGATCGACGTTGGCGCGCTTGAGCATTCTCCAATCGTTCCATATCACCGCACCAAACGCCATGCATCGTTTGGTGCGTGCCATGCTTTGCCATATAGGAGTACCTAGGTAGAATTCCTATATCCTACATGTTTCCGTCGACCGAGAAGAGTTGGGCTCACATGCAGCGGAGTAGGACAGACGATGTGAGCAGGCTTCTCGCAAGCGAGCCTTCTCGCAAGCAGCCTGGTGCATTGCCTCACGGAGGCTCGGCAGCCGAAAGAGGCTATCGCAAAGGCCCACGCCGCTTCTGAGATCTGCCGCACATCCGGATTCACGTGGATCCAAATCGGCCGTAACGCTTGCCTCGGGCTCGCGTGCTCGGCAATGATCGCCAGCATGGATCACACCATTGTCTATCGCTGGCGCATTAAGCCCGGTCGCGAAGCCGAGTTTGAAGAAGCGTGGTCTGATGTCACACGACAAATCCGCGCGCACTGCGGGAGTGGCGGCGCCGAGCTGTTTACCGATCCTGATGGTGTCTATGTTTCGCACGCCCGCTGGCCTTCGCCGGAGAGCCGCGATGCGTGTTTTGACAACCCAAGTTGGCTCAAAGGAGATGCCTCACAGGTCATGAACGACTGTGTGCTGGAGCGATTGCCTGAGATGGGGCTAACGAGTCTACGAGATCTTCGCAAAGGTGAGAAAGACGCGTACCTCATTCCGACGCTGATCACAGAGCGACTCACCCTGCGAGCACTGCAACTCACCGACGCCGAAGCCATTGCACCCGCCCTGATGGATGCTGACAACATGCGCTACTGGAGCCGAGGTCCCATCGAGAGCGTGGATGCAGTCCGCGAGTACATGACTTGGAACGTCGAACCCTGCGGCATTGAGTGCTTTGCCATCACCGAAACCGCCAACACTGACGACGCATTGGGTTGGGTCATTCTGATGTACAAGGGCAAGAAGGAGGCGGAGATTGGCTACATTTTGCGTCCCGATGCGCAGGGGCGCGGTGTTGCGCGGGAGGCTGTGAGCCGGGCGATTACCCATGCCTTTGAGACTCGAGACATGCGTCGCATCTCGGCCGATATCGATCCGGATAATCAGCGCTCGGTTGCCGCCATCAAAGCGCTGGGATTCTCGTATGAAGGCCACTTCCGAGCGACCTGGGAAACCCACATCGGCTTGCGCGATAGCCTAATGTTTTCGAGACTGAGCACCGACCCAACGCCAGCTGCTGCGAAACGCAGCTAAGAATACCTCTTAGTCGCGAGCTGCTACTCAAAGCGAGAGCGCAGCAGGGCGACTCCGGCAATCCGCGAGCTGCTACTCAAAGCGAAAGCGCAAGAGGGCGACTCCGGAAATCCGCGAGCTGCTACTCAAAGCGAAAGCGCAAGAGGGCGATTCCGGCAAAGACCGTAGCGAAGCCAAGAATCGCGGCAATCTCTACGAGCACCGAGGAGAGATTCGACGTACTGCTCACGAGCAGGGAATGATAGCCGTCCAGCGCCCATGCTTGCGGCGTGATGAAACCAATGGTCTTCATCAGACTCGGCATGACCATACGCGGCACCATCGCGCCTCCGAGGAGTCCCATCACCAACAAGGTGATCGAGCCAATGCCGCCCACTTGTTTTTCGGTGCCGCCGAAAGATGCCATTAAGAACCCCAGAGAGACCGCACAGAGGACAATGGAAAGGGTGAGCAGGACGAGTCCTAGGTAGTTGGTACCGAGGTCGAGCCCAAAGGCGAGCACACCCATGCCAAAGAGAAAGACCATTTGCACAATGCCGATCAGAAAGAACGGCAGCAGCTTGGAAAGCAGCAACGACCATCTTGGCGCCGGCGATGAGAGCAGGCGTCGCAAGACTCCAGTCCGGCGGTCTTCCATAAACGAGAGCGCCACCGTCATTGCCAGGAAGAAGCAGAAGAGCACGGCATTGCCCGGAACCGAGACCTGAAAGCCGCTCGAGAGTTCACTCGACTCGCCGACCTCAGCGGCTTCAACGCGAAAGAGTGTGCTCGTACCGTTGCCGTAGAGTTTTTCCGCGACGATGCGACTGAGGGTGCCCTCGAGGGCGGCCCGCTCTGGCGGTGAGGCGCGGCTATCGACAAGCAGCAGCGCGGGCTTGCCAGTCATGGGAGAGAAGTCGTCGGGCAAGACGAGCCCAACCGCAGCGGTGTCGCTCTTCACAGCTTCCCGAGCCGCGTCCAGGCTCTTCACCCGCAGTACTTCGGTTGCAGGATTCGCTGCCAGCCCTGTCACGATCGCCGTGGACGTCGCGTTGGTTTGCCCGGATGCATAGACTGCGACGGTGAACGCGCCTTGCCCACCATTGCCTTCTTGGAAGATGGATCCAAAGACGCCCATGAAGATCAGCGGCAGCAGAAAGAGACTGAGGACTGCGCCTCGATCACTTGCGAGCAGAAGCATGTCTTTGCGCACCGAAGCGAGAATCATTGGGCCTCATCTCGCAGCGCGCGTCCCGTTAAACTGAGGAAGACACTTTCCAAATCGACCTTTTCGGAATGAACCGAGCACACTTGAATTCCGCCGGTCTGCAGGGCGTTTAGGACGGCGCCGCAATCTTCCATAGCGATGGACATCTCCTGCCCATTCAACGTGCAGGGCAAGCCTTCGGGAACAAGCGCTGCACTTGCCTCCGGGTCGCCTGCAACTTCAATACGCAGCTTGGAAGAGGCCGCTCCCAATAGCGTCTTAACCGGCTGACACGCAACCACGTGACCGCGATCGAGAATCGCAACGCGCGTGCAGAGCGCCTCGACTTCTTCCAGATAGTGACTGGTGTAGAGGACTGTGGTGCCCTCTTCGTCGCGCAGCCTCTTGATGGCATCAAAGAGAAAGATGCGGGACTGCGGATCGACGCCAACCGTTGGTTCGTCGAGTATGAGGAGCTTGGGCTTGTGAATCAGACCGGCAACCAAGTTTAGGCGGCGCTTCATGCCACCTGAAAAGTCTTTGATTCGCTCATTGCTTCGAGACTGCAGACCCGCAAGCTCCAGCGCCCAATCCACGCGCGCTCCTCGCTCGTGGCGGGGGATGTCATAGGGAGCGGCGAAGAAACGCAGATTTTCGCGCGCGCTCATTTGCTCGTAGAGCGCCAGATCTTGCGGTACGTAGCCTATGGTGGCCTTTAGCGTTGCCGCGTCTTTGGACAAGCTGAGGCCACCGACGGAAACTTCGCCAGCGGTGGGCGTGACAACGCCGCAAATCATCTGAATGGTCGTGGACTTTCCCGCTCCATTCGGACCCAGCAATCCAAAGATCTCACCTTGCTCCACCGATAGATCGAGATTGTCTACAGCGACGTGATCGCCATAGACCTTCCGCAATTTACTGGCGCGCAGGTAGCTCATCGATTGCGCAAAGCAAAGCGTCGCTCCGCATAGGCGGCGTCTTCAATCCACAGCCGGCGTGCGGCCCAGTGCATGATCGGGCGCAGTGCCGGCGTCGCCACGCGAGCCGCTCGAAATCCGACTCGCTCGGAGGTTGCCAGCGTCGCCTCAATGATTGCTGTGCGCCCATCGGCAAGCGGAGTTGCGTGGGTTTCCACCACCGATCCTTTGCCCTCGCCATCAATGATGGTCATGACAATGGTGCGCGGATCTGGGCAGGTGAATTCGGCATCTACTTCGATGCCAACGCGTCCAAAGAGTCGATAGACAACCCGGCACGTAACCGAGTCTTCTTTGAGCTCGATGACACTCAGCCGACCAAACGAGTGAGGGTGATAGTGCGCCCCGTGCCACGGGTCGAGGCGATTGGCGATCACGTCTTCTGGTTCGCAACTCGCCTCAACGCGAACGACGGCGTCAATAAAGCGCTCGGGCCTTGCTGGCAAGATCGGCGCATCGGTTGTGACCTCCCCTTTGCTGGCGAGCTGAACCCAAAGCAGGACGCCATCATCATGACTCGGCAAAACACGCCAACCGCCGTGGCCTTCATCGCCAAGAGCAAGGCCGTGCCAGGGACAGACGATCTTGCAGCCCTCGATGCGACCCTCTGCCAGCGACGCACCCATATGCGGGCAGGCTTCGGGGGCGACACGGAGCTTGCCTTCTCCGCGCCATACGACGAGCTTCTTGCCGTTTACGACGTATGCCGCGGGTTTATCCGTGAGAGCGGCCGAGGCGTCGATGACATACCAACCGCCACTGGGCTTGCGTTGCGAACTCGCCAGCGCTTGCTTAATCCACTTCGGATCCGCTTGCTTCCAATCCGGCTCAGAGCGCAGATGCTCGGCGCGGTCGGCGGTTTTCGGGGGGGTCCCAAAGGTCCACATCACTAGTGCTTCCTAACTCGCGGCCTGAGAATCGGCGCCGCCTTCATGAGGGACGCTAGCATGCCGCGCGGTGCGACCGACTCAATCTCCTCGGTTGGCTTGCCGACGTTGGCGAGAATCTTGTTGGCTGCCGAGAACCCTGAGGCGGCGGCTCGCTCCATCAAGGCCGAGGGAAATGGCAGGCGAACAAAATCGCCGGCGAGAAAGACATGGGGGTGGGGGGTCTCGACGCCCGGGCGAGACTTGTACGTGCCGCAGGAAAAATCGGGGCAGTCCTGCCGCAGAAGGTAGCGCTCGTCGATGACACGAGCGTTGGCCGTCTCCGGGTAGAGGTTGTGCAACGCCGCCAGCAAGTCCGCACGGATGTCGTCTTCCGGCATGTTCTCTGGGACGCCGTAGGCATGCAGTTCAACGACCGCACCGCCGTGTTGCTCGGCCCACTGCCGACTCTCGTCTTGAAAGAGGTGGTAGAGCGAAATGTTGTCGATGATGCCAAGGCCAGAGGTTCCGACGAAGGGTTTGCGGCCGGCGCGTGTTGGCGTATCGAGCCATAGCCGCCAGACGACAAAGGGCCGCGTTACTTCCAGGTTGCGCACGTCTTCGCTCCAGGCGCCGTCGTGCAAGTCAGGGGAGTTCGCCAAGACCTTCTTGAGCGCCGGTACAGAGAGCGCGAGCACCACGTCCTTGGCGTTGATGACCTGGTTGCCTGATTCGACTCGATAGCCCTCTGGCGTCTTGCTGAGCCCCTGGACGTAGTCACCGAGATGAAGATCTACGCCGAGGCCTCGCAGGTATCCTTCGAAGGGCGTCCAAAATGCCTCCGACATGGGCCGTCGACAGACATCGAAGACCAAACCTTCGCGATTCCCCATGAAATAGAAGTGGAACATCATGAGGAGTTCCCCAGCGGACATGGTGTTCTCGGGATTGAAGAAGGAATGGGCGAAGACATCAAAGAGCATTCGCCGAGCGGCCGGTGGAAAGCGCAAGGAGTCTAAGTACTCGCCGGCCGACATCTGATCGTAGTCTTGGTAGGTCGAAGCGCCGTCGAAGGCGAGCATTCGCATGGCAGCGCGCCCATCGACTTTCATGAGGTCTCGCAGCGAGAGTGTCTTGGTTCGATGGGTGAGTGCGATGACATTGAAGGGAGCCGTGGCGGGCAAGTTGGAAAACGACTCGCTGGTGCCACCGGGCCCGTGAATGGGATAGTCATCCAGCTGTTCCAGCATCTCGAGCTGTGGATCTACGCGCCTAAGTAATTGTCTTAGGCTATAGTACTGCCGAAAGAACGCGTGAAAGCCGCGCTCCATCTCTTGGGAGTCGCCGTTTGCCAGTGTCTCCGTCCAGGCGCCAGCGCGGCCGCCAAGAAAGTGCTCGCCCTCGAGCAGCGACACTCGGAGCCCTTTCTCTGCCAACGCCGTTGCCGCGGCAATGCCTGCGATGCCCCCGCCGACAACGACAACGTCTCGATCCTCGGAACCGGCCATGATCTCTAGAGCGGCCTCTGGGCCATGAAGGAGTGAACGATTCCCTTTTGCCATCCATCCATGGGAAGCGTGCGCACAGCGCTATAGCCCGCATCTCGAAGTCGCGCTTCGAAGGTTTTGATTCCGTCGAACTCGAGGACGCTGTGGCGCAGGTACTTGAAAATTTCTGATGAGCCGGCAAAGACGCGGCCGCTCGGAATCACAACACTGAGCGTCACCGCATTCCAAACGAGTTGACTGCGTTTGGAGTCGGCCACCGAGTACTCGTGCACACACAGCTGGCCGCCTGGACGCAGAAGCTTGAGCAAGTTTCGCAGGCAGAGATCTGGGTCGGGAATGTTGCGAATTCCATAGGCCATGTAGATGGCATCAAACGGGCCTTCCACACCAAAGCGCGCCGGATCCGTAGCATCGCCATGTACCCACTCGACGTTTTTGAGTTTGGTTTTCTGCCGCGCCTTCTCAAGCATTCCCTCGGAGAAATCCAGTGCGCAGATCGTTGCCTTTGGGTACGACTTGCGAATTTGCTGCGTAGACAGCCCGGTGCCGCAGGCGAGCTCCAGAATTCTGGCGTTGGGCGGAAGGTCCAGCCGCTTTGCACTCTTGCGAAGGTGTCGCTTGTAGCCGGGATTGAGCCCCGTGAGAAAATCATATGCCTTCGCGACGCGATTGAATTCGCCAGGCACTTCGGTCTTATCGTTGGTTGTCAGTGTCATCAGGGCCCTAGTGGTAGATCATCGAAATCGTGAGTTGAACATCATCCTTCGCTGTCACTTTGAACTTGGCGTCGGAGAACTTGGGTGGACCGAAGCGGCTCGATGCACCGTTGGATGCTCCATAGCCTTCTTTGGGGATTCCAAAGAGGCCCGTCTTCATTTTGAAGTCCTTGTCTTCGTCATGAAGCACCGCGACGGCATAGCTGCCGGGCTTCACATCATCAAAGCGGATCTCGATTTGCCCGCCGACGATTCGATACGCCTTGCGCTCTTGGGCAATCTGGCCCTTGTCAGGAAACCCTTTGGAACTGGCAAAGAGCGAGACTAGCGCCTGGCCCTTGGTGTTTCGAAACCCCTTGATGGTGACTCGAATGCTCCGAGAGGGATCCGCGGCTGCAGTGGGCAAGGGTTCGGTTTCTGTTGCGATACTTGGGTCCATCGTTTTGGGAGTTGTTGGGGTCGTCGGTGGGGTCGCCGGTGGCGGTGGAGTGATTGGGTCTTGCAGCTCGATTTGTGGTTTGGGCTCTTGCGCGTTCGCGGTGCCGCCGCATGCAGGGAGCAAAAACAGCAGGGCGACCAGGGTCGAATTTTGAAAGCACCGCACGGTTAGAGTCTCGGCATCTGGGCAAAGGAGAGCAACCGGCCCGGCGCTTCGAAGTGCCCTCCACGGCTGCGAGCTGGCAGATTCTTCGCTTGATTCAGAAGACAGTGACCGACGAGTTCTAGCTTGCGCCTTGGTGAAACGATCGCCCTGCCCGCACTGACATCGAAATTGCGCTCGACCAGCACGCTGCCAATCTCCGCATAGATTCGCCGAGCCGCCTCAATGGCCACAGAACAGCGCAACGGCAGCCGTGCGAGTCCTTCGTCGCCGGAGCGATAGTAGTGGTCCGCCAACGCCAAGAGCTCTTGTACGGCACTTGCGAGCGGCGCCAGTGAATCGCGTGGCATCTCGCCCCCCAGAGCGTTTCCTAGGCCTGCCGCGCCGTGTTTGGCCAAGAGCTCTTCGGGCAAGTAGAGACGATCGCGCTTCCAGTCTTCCATCACATCGCGCGAAATATTGGTGAGCTGCATGGCGACACCAAGATGGGCGGCGTGGGCGATGGCCTCGTCGTCCCCTACGCCCATCACGTGACACATCATGAGCCCCACGGTAGATGCGACGCGGTAGCAATACTCCAAGAGCTCGTCCATCGTCTGGTAGCAAACCGAACCGATGTCGGTCTCCATGCCTCTAAGAAGTTCTCTTGGATAGAGCAAAGGTATTCCGCAAGCCCGGGCCACTTCACCAAATGCGTCCACGATGGGATCGCCGGTGGTGCGACCCGCCTCAAGCATATCGAGCTCACTCTGAAGTTCGGCGAGCGCGACGTTCTTGTTGCCATAGCCTTCGTCCACGGTGTCATCAGCGCGTCGGCACCAGGCATAGATCACGGTTGCATGACCGCGGTCTCGCTTGGGCAAGAGCTGCGACGCCAGGTAGAAGCTTCGCGAATTTTGGCGAATGCTATCCCGGCAAATCTGCTGAGCCTCGCTGCTCACAGCCGATGGTCCTCCACAATGGTTTTCGCGGTTGCCTTGGCAGAGTTGATGACCCCGGGCACGCCGGCCCCTGGATGCGTTCCCGCCCCCACGAGGTAGAGATTGGGAATCTGCGCATCGCGGTTGTGCGGGCGGAAATAGGCGCTCTGGGTCAGATTTGGCGCGCACGAGAACGCCGAACCGTTGTAGGCCGCCAGCTCGGTTTGAAAGTCCTGCGGATGAAACCATCGCTTCACGGTGAGGTGCGAGCGCAGGTCTGGAAGCACACTCTCGAGGTACTCGAGAATTTGATCGGCATAGGGTTCGGCAATGCTCGACCAATCCAAGGGGGCGTTGCCAAGATGGGGCACCGGGGAAAGTACGTAGAAGGTGCCGCGGCCCTCAGGTGCCATGCTCGGATCCGATACGTGCGGGGCATGCAAGTAGAGCGAGAAGTCACGAGGCAAGGACTGGCCGTGAAAGATGTCCTTGAGCAGCTCTTTGTAACGCGAGCCAAATAGGATCGTGTGATGCTCAATTTGGTCTTTGTAGCTGATGTCCGTTCCAAAATAGAGAACGAAGAGCGACATGGACCAGTTCATCTTCTCCAGACGTTTGGTGCGCCGCTTCGCCCCTTTCGCGCCTCGGTAGAGCCGCTCGTAGGTGTGGTGCAGATCGGCGTTGGAAACCACCATGTCGAATGCCTCGCCGGTACGACTTGCACTCGTAACGTAGTGCGTGTTTCCCGAGACGCTGACATTGTCGACGGGCGCGTTCAAGCGAATCTCGCCGCCGATGTCTTCGAAGACTTGCACCAAGGCCCGAACCAAGGAGCCGGTTCCACCGCGGGGATAGGACACGCCCCACTTGCGTTCTAGGTAGTGAATGAGGGTGTAGATGGAGCTTGTCTCAAACGGATTTCCACCGACGAGCAAGCTGTGAAAGCTAAACGCCTGCCGGAGATGCTCATCCTCCATGAAACGGCTCACCGTTGTGTATACCGAGCGATCCGCTCGTAGGCGAATCAAGTCCGGTGCAGCGCGAATCATGTCGGAGAAGCGCAAGAAGGGCTGCGCCGCCAACTCATCGTAGCCGGCGTGAAAGACATCTTTGGAGTACTCGACAAAGCGCAGATAGCCTTCCACATCGTCGGGATTGCGCTTGCGGATCTGCTCGATCATGCTCTCTTGATCACCGACATAGTCGAAGACGTCGCCGTCTTCCCACAGGAGGCGATAGAATGGCGTTACCGGTAAGAGTTCTACGTAGTCGGACATCTTCTTGCCTGCGACCTCGAACAACTCTTCGATGCACTCCGGCGCTGTGATCACCGTGGGGCCGGCATCAAAGATGTGGCCATCCTCTTCGTAGACATAGGCCCGTCCACCCGGCTTGTCCCGAGCTTCGAAGATCGTGGTTTTAACGCCCGCGGCTTGCATGCGAATTGCCACTGCAAGGCCACCAAAACCACTACCGATAACCGCTGCTCGCTTTTGTCTAGACATAACTTTTCTCGAGTCGTTCAATGACATTTTGCAGAGCGCCGAGCCCCGCGGAAGAAGGCACCTTCGCGCACAAGGCTTGATACGCATCGCGCAAGCGACGACAGACCTGCTCTTTTGCATCGGCAGGCAGGCATTCGCGGAGGCGGTCACGCAATGGATCAGTGGCGGCGCCATTCTCAACGTCGGCTGCCATTTTCAAGAGTTCGGCGAGTGCGGATTGCGAACTGTTCTTAGCTGCCATGACCCAGACCCAAGTCGGTCGGCCGCCGCGCAGATCCTCGTCACCCTTGTGCATACGTCTTTCGGTGAGAACACCACTGAGGTCGTCGAGCGTTTGCAGGGCGGTGCCCAACTCTTGCGCAAAGCCCTCAAGTGCCTTGATGAGAGGGCCCGGGGCACCGGCAGCAGTGGCACCAAGACTGGCCGCCAACTCGACCAGGGATGCGGTCTTTAAGATCGTCGTTGTCGAAACAATGGGACGGATGTCCTCCGGCGCGAGTGTGGAAATGCGCGCGGTAAGGTCAAGAGCCTGCCCTTGATGACAGCGCAACACCGCCCATCGAAACCGGCGCAAGAGCGCGAGCTTTGTCTCATTGGGAACGTCGATATCGTCGATGAGGGTGCTAGCCGCGAAGTAGAGCCAGTTTCCCGTGTTTAGTGCGACCGGTGTTCCATAGACATGATGCAGGGCGGGCTGACCACGGCGCATCTCAGATTCGTCTTGAATGTCGTCGATGATGAGAGAGCCCGCGTGCAAAAGCTCCAGTGCCATCGGCAAGGTCTCTGGCATGTCGCAGAGATCACGTCCGGCAATCGTCCATGCGCTTTCCACAATCGCTCCGCGAAATTCTCGCCCGGGACGGCTAAGAAAATCTCGGAGTGGACCCAAGAGCGCGTTTTGCCAAGCTTGCTCAGACAATTGGTCTGGGTCGGCTTTCACCACGGCGCGGACAAGAAGGTCGGCGGCATCGGCTGCGGTAAAGAGCGCTTCCTGGCGAGCTTGCGCTTGCGCTTGTGATTGTACGGTTGTCATCCTCTTGCCGGCTTCCCAAGGGCTCGCCGCAGGGAAAATCCTCGCGGTGGTCGCCCCGACAATATGCGCACGCGGTCGGAAAGCGTCATGTCCAAGGCATAGAATCTTCGTATCGTTTCCTCTGGGAGGCGATAGAAGCGCTCAAATACGTGCACCCGCTGGTCCGGCTCAAAACAGCGAAAGAGCATGAGGTTTAGAAAGCGAGCAAACTTGGCCTGTTGCTCGTGGGTCTTTGCAAGTTGCACAAGTTGCGCGAGGAGATCGTCCCGGTCTGAGGCAGTAGCCACTGCCAACGCTGTTCGGAGAGCACATGGCACCGAATATGCTGTGGCGGGGTGATACCAGTTGCCGCGAACTCCCAAGCAAATGGCCGATTTGCTGCTCTGGGGCTGCGACTTCCAAGGCATGGGCAGCACTCCCGTTTCGCGGCGACCAATGCCTTTGATTGTTAGGCCCAGCGCTTGGCAGTAGTTGCGGATGCGGCTCTCCAGTGCAGGCACATCCAGCAGCGGACTCTCGCAAAAGTAGGTGTCCTCGACGAAGAGCCTTCGCGGGCCAAAGGGCAATACGTACATGAAGCGAAAGCCCTCAATCTGCTCGATGGATGCATCCATCAGGGTGGGCGTGGTGATGCGGTGATCTGTTTCGAGCAAAAACTCAAGCCCCAAGAACTTCTGAAACCCCGCGTCCTTTGGGGCGAGCGCCGGATCTGCACCTCGCGCATCGATCACGATCTTGCTGTGCAGAACCGTGCCATCGTCCAGGTGCACGCTGTGCTCGCTGCAGTCAGCGTTTCGTCCCAAGAAGACATCGCGCTTGGCGTGCTCTTGGGTAACCGCTGCGTGGAGCGCTTCGCTCGTCATGGTTCGATACGTGTGCTCAAGCACCCGCTCGTGTCCGGGAAAGCGAACCTCGTAGTTGGGCCACTCAAACTGCACCAGCGGGGCGAGCCACGGAGCGGCCTCCTGAGGGGCGTCGTCGGCATGGAACGACCAGAGGTGATGGCCACCGATGCGATCGCCCTGTTCGACAATCGCGATCCGCTGGTCGGGCTTCTGATGGGACAGTGCCAGCGCCGCCAAGGATCCATGCAGCCCGCCGCCCACAATGACGCAGTGGTACTCAGGCCGCATTGGCGTTATTTCTCTCTTGCCCAGTCACAAAGTCGACCATTTGTACCATATTCGGACGCTTTGTCGACAAAAAGCGTCCACAAAACGTCCATTACGACTGGAAATTCGTCCACGGCTCTCTCAGAGGTAGTAGTGAAGCTGAAGCATCGCCAGGGAGGTTCGTCGGGCGTTGGTGCCATGTCGCTCCGCCTTCCCAACGAACATGAGCTCCCACTTTGCCCAGGGAAAGAACTGCAGGGCCAAGCTGGCGGCGTCCCTGGCAGTGGCCTTTACCTCCAGGTCTTGGTCGTAGCGCTCGTGGCTCAGGGTGACCATCACTCCCTTGGTGGGCAAATAGCTGAGCCCGAGATAGCTTATCCACTGCAGGCGCGATGGGCTGGCGGTATCAGAAAAGTTCTCATGTCCTGCATCAAGCTCCGCGGAGAGCAAGAGATTGAGAGATTCAACGTAGTGTTTGCCCCAAGCGCCCACGAGGACGCGCGCATGCTCTTCGCTAAAGCCTGCGCGTCCCTGCACAGCAACCGACGTCGCGTCGCCGAGGCGGCGTTCGTAGTAGCCCGCCGCACCTACATCTTGCGAACCACCGGATTGCAGCACCGATGGGACCGGCGCAAAGAGACTCAGATGCGCCTCCCAATCGGGACGGACTCGCCCGCCGGTGATCGTCAATGTCTCATCCCAGGTGTAGAGCCCAGCATCTCTGCGCACGTACCAAGTGTGGTCCTGGGATCGCAGACCAAAGGGCGTCAAGAACCGTCCGGCGCGGGCGTAATATCCAGAATCAGAATCGTTCCACATGCCGTAGAACTCGCGAGCACCAAAGCGCTTGTACACCGGGGCCGCTTCCCTCACTTGAGCCCGCGGCCCCAAACTCAAATAGCCTGACCAGCGCTCTGAGAACGCAAGGCGCGCATAGGTATCGCCCTGCATGGGAAACGCTTTCCACTCTGGATCGCCCACCTGATCTTTGAGCAATACGGCGCCGCGCATATCCAATCCAAGCTGCAACCACTCGGGTTCTTCGTATGCGCCATACAGCCACCTGCCGTCGCCGCCCCACGTGGAAAGAGTATCGGCCGATTCGTCGCGACCATAGGCTGTGAGAAGCCCGCCGCCGCTCGGTGCGTAGTGGCAGAGATTGCATCGCGAGTTGCCACTTGTGAACTGAAACTGCGGATACGCCTCGGCAGGTGAGGAGGTTGCCAGCAGCACCAGCAAGCCGAAACCGAAGCCGAGGCAAGCCCGTACGAGTTTGTCTGAGATCAATCGCATGGTGCGCCTCCAGCAATCCACTCCTCGATGAGTTCCACATCCTGGATCGATAGCAGCCTGTCGGGAGGCATGGTGATGTTAGAGCCGCGCAAGAGCTCGGCTAGGCGTGAGAACTCGGGTGCGCCCGGACTCACAAAGCTCTGCTCGCCCGCTTCGGCACTGCCACAGGGCAGGCCGGTTAGGTTGGCGTAGGCTTGGTCGGCCTCTTGGAGACGCAATCCGGCGGTGGCGTTCTCGCCGGTGTGACACGAGACGGTGGCGCAGTTTGGACGAATGATTGCCTCGTGAAGGTAGCTCCATGAGGCGGGTCGTTCGTCGGCTCCGCAGGCGAGCGCGAGTGTTGCGCAGGACATCAGAATATAGCTCCTCTGCATGTGGGCAGTCTCACACAGATCTTGTGGCGGCTTTGTCGGGATTTCGCGGGTGTTTTGGTTTGGGTTTTGGAGTCGGCTTTGGGCGGGTCGGTTTGGTTTGGGTTTCGCTGCCTATGTTCGGGTGGGTTTGTTTGGTTTTCGGTGCCTAATGTTTGGGTCGGTTCTGGTTTGATTTCGCAGTCTGTTTTTTGCGGTTGGTTCTGGTTTGATTTCGCAGTCTGTTTTTTGCGGTTGGTTGGTTGGTTTGATTTCGCAGTCTGTTTTTTGCGGTTGGTTGGTTGGTTGGTTGGTTGGTTGGTTGGTTGGTTGGTTGGTTGGTTGGTTGGTTGGTTGGTTGGTTGGTTGGTTGGTTGGTTGGTTGGTTGGTTGGTTGGTTGGTTGGTTTGGTTTCGCTGGCTTTGGTTTGCGGTGCGGGATTCGTGTGACGGTGCGGCCTGGCCGGCGGTCGGGTACCTTGCTCCGGCTGCGGTCGGTGCTCGCCGTGTGAGTTTGTTGGTGTGCGCTTGGGATTGACGTGTTTGGTTTCTTGGCGACGGCTGTGCAATCTCGCCGGAGCAAGGCACCCAACCTTGGCCCGCGGCTTTGCGTTTGCGGGTGTTTTGCGTTGTGGCTTGGGTAAGGGCTGCTGCCGTTTTCGTTGGCTTTGGGTTTGCGTTGTGGCTTGGGTAAGGGCTGCTGGCGTTTTCGTTGGCTTTGGGTTTGCGGGTGTTTTGGGTTGTGGCTTGGGTAAGGGCTGCCGCCGTTTTCGTTGGCTTTGGGTTTGCGGGTGTTTTGCGTTGTGGCTTGGGTAAGGGCTGCCGCCGTCTTCGTCGGCTTTGCGTTTGCGGATGTTTTGCGTTGTGGCTTGGGTAAGGGCTGCTGCCGTTTTCGTTGGCTTTGTCGGGCTTGCTGCAATCGTTGAAACTATGCGGCTGCTGGCAACTTTTCCCCGCGAGCGACGACAAGGAGGATGAATAGTAGGAGTTGAGAGTATGGGGCGCGAAAAGGTAGTGTCGTTTCGGGCGACAGGGTGGCACGTCGATCGGCTGAATGATCTGAGAGTCGTAGATGTTCCCGATGGCGAGCCGCCGCGGAGTGCAAGTGCGGTGATGCTTGAGGCGATTGCGCTAATGTGGAGACAGCGACGTGAACGCGAGCCGCCTGACGATGTAGAAGAGTGAGGGGATGCGTCAATCGTGGGATTCAGAGTTTATCTGGTCCGGCGATTCAAGAGATTCAACAAGGTTTCGTAGTTCTCCGACGGTGTCTCGATAGCATGCTGTCACGTCCTCGCCGTTTTCCGTAATTGTGTTTCGAGTGCACAGCCATCCTTCCGAGCAGTCTGAGGGTTGATTGCACCTTGGATAACAGTGTGTGCTCTTGCCGAGATTTCTCTGCGCTCCACACACCTCGGATTCTGAACAGTCGGACTGGCTGGCGCATGGTCGCTGGCACGCCGTGACTCGAGCGGCGTTAGAATCGTTGTAGGAAACGCACTCAGCCCGCTCCCGAAGCCCACCCACAAGGCAAAGAAAGCCGGGCATTCGCCCGATGATCAGAGGACTGCGCTAAGGTTCAGTACATGGGCCGGGTGTTCATAGCGGAGAAGCCGAGCCTTGGGCGCGCGATTGCTCAGGTTTTGCCTAAGCCGCACCGCTCCGGCGACGGCTATATCGAGGCCGGCAATGGCGATATTGTCACTTGGTGCATTGGCCACTTGCTCGAGCAGGTGCCGCCCGATGCCTACGATGATCGCTACAAGCGCTGGAGTTTGACCGACTTGCCGATCGTGCCCAGCAAGTGGCGCTTGGCCCCAAGGGCGTCGGCTCGCAAGCAGTTGGCGGTGATTCGCAAGCTTCTCGCAAAGGCCCCACCGCTGGTGCACGCCGGGGATCCGGATCGGGAAGGGCAACTCTTGGTGGACGAGGTGATCGACTACGTGGGCTATCCGGTGGCCAAGCGCGCCAGCATCGAGCGGCTGCTTATTAGCGATCTCAATCCATCCGCCGTTGCGCGCTCGCTCTCGAGCATGCGGCCAAATCGCGACTATGCGCCACTCTCGGTTTCCGCCTTGGCTCGGTCGCGGGCCGACTGGCTCTACGGCATGAACATGAGCCGGGCCTACACACTGCTTGGGCAACGCGCCGGCTACGACGGCGTGCTCTCGGTTGGTCGCGTGCAAACCCCGGTGCTCGGCTTGGTTGTGCGTCGCGATGAGGAGATCGCAAATTTCGTCTCCAAGCCCTACTACGAGGTGGATGCGCTGATTCCTCATGACGGCAAAGACATCCGAGCCCGGTGGAAACCGAGTGAGGCGTGTGCACCGTTTCAGGATGAAGACGGCAAGGTCTTGCACCGGCCACTCGCCGAAAATGTTTGCAAACGCATCCAGGGCCAGCCTGCGAAGATTTCTGAGTCAGAACACAAGGACATTCGACAGGCGCCACCGTTGCCATACTCACTATCGGCGCTGCAAATCGATGCATCAAAGCGCTATGGCATGACAGCCGCCCAGGTGCTATCGGCCTGCCAGAGTCTCTACGAGAAGCACAAAGCGATTACCTACCCGAGGTCCGATTGTCGTTACTTGCCCGAGGAGCACTTTGCTGCTGCGCCCAAGGTGATTGCTGCCATCGGAAGCTCAGCCGCTTCCCTGTCGAACGCCGCTTCGGGGAGCAATGCACGCCTGCGATCCAAAGCTTGGGACGATCGAAAGGTCTCTGCGCACCACGCGATCATTCCCACGCCAGCGGGCTGTGCGGCGGGCCGGTTGTCTGAGCCCGAGCGCAAGGTCTACGAACTTATCGCACGGCAGTACCTCATGCAGTTTTATCCAGCGGCGGTCTATGCGCTGGGCAAGTTGGTATTTCTGATCGCAGGAGGCACGTTCATCGCAAAGGGGCGGCTGCTTAAAGAACCTGGTTGGCGCAGCTTGCTTGGCGGCAAGCAGGCGGCCGATGCAGACGCCTCTTCGGTAGTGCCAGAGCTTCCAAAGGGCACAGAACTTCTCTGTCGCGAGGGGCAGATCTTGGACAAGAAAACCGAGCCCCCGAAGCCGTTTACCGAGGCGACACTGCTGCAGGCGATGACCGGGATTGCGCGTTTTGTCTCGGACTCTGCGCTAAGGAAAATACTTAAAGACACTGACGGCCTTGGCACAGAGGCCACACGTTCCAGCATTCTGGAAGGGCTCTTTCGGCGCAGCCTCTTGCGGCGCGACGCAAAGAACATTCACGCCACTGCTGCGGGTCGCGGGCTCATCTTTGCTCTGCCCAAGCAGGCGGCCTACCCCGATATGACAGCGCATTGGGAGCGGCAGCTTGGCGACATCGCCAGCAAAGAGGCAACGTACAAGCCGTTCATGGAGGCGCTTGAGCGAAACGTCGCCGAGCTCATGGAATCGGTGAAGACTGGGGACGTACCAAGCAGCCTAAAGGGCCTCAAAGCGCCACCTCGTCGCAAGAAATCTGGGTACTCCAAGAAGCGCCGGGCACCAAGGTCGAAGGCGCGCTCGTAGGTCGCCAAGGCCGTCGCGTCACGTAGCGCACCAAGGTCGAAGGCGCGCTCGTAGGTCGCCACGGCCGTCGCGTCACGTAGCGCACCAAGGTCGAAGGCGCGCTCGTAGGTCGCCACGGCCGTCGCGTCACGTCGTGCGTGGCTCGAATCTGCATCGAATTCTGGGCCCTGAATCGAGAACTTGAGCCTCGCAAGCGTCGCTGCGTTGACACGGATCGGTAGGCTTGTGCAAACCCCACTACGAGAGCGCTTTGCCGAGGCGGATCATCTTGTTCTCAGCAATCCTCAGCACGATCTTGTATTGGTGTTTTTCGTAGAGCCGGATCAGTGGCGTGTTGGTCTCGGAGGTATGCGTAGCCGCAAAATCCAATCCCTGATCCCGCATCCAGCTCTCGCCTTTGGCGAGGAGGGCGTCGGCAATGCCAAGGCGTCTTGCACTCTTGGCGACGTAAGTTGTCGAGAAGAGCCCCATCGGCGTGCCGTCTTCATCTTGATCGATGCGCACGATCGTGTGTCCGGCGATCGTGTGTCCGGCGATCGTGTGTCCGGCGGTCGTGCTGCCAGCGTGTCCGACGACAGCGTGGGCGTTGCCAACCCCTTCCTCGGCCCTCTCTGCGACATACACTGCGCCTGTGCACTGGCTTGCATCAAGGTGCCAGCGCACTCGGTCGATAAGCCAGTCCATGCTGAACATTGACTGGCCCTGCTCGTTGCCAACGACTTCCATCAGGGTGAGTCGCATGCGCTCTGCGACCACCGCAACCTCGGCATCGCAGTCGGCATTAATGGGTCGTAGAGCAAAGCTCGACATGCGCTCTAGGTGGTTAGCGTTCCCTTGGTGGAGGGTATGGCTCCCTTCAATCGCAGGTCGACGGCAATAGCGGCGTCAGCGGCCCGCGCACACGCTTTGAAGATTGCCTCAATAATGTGGTGCGGGTTTTGGCCATGGTGCAAGAGCACGTGCAAGTTGCACTCAGCGCGTGTGGCAAAGGCCGCCCAAAACTCATGTGCCAAAGAACAATCAAAGGTGCCTACGATGCGTCCATCAAGCCCTTCGACCTTCCAGACAAATGCGGGTCGACCACAAAAGTCGATGGCACAGGTCACCAGCGTATCGTCCATAGGAAGGGTCGCAGAGCCATAACGCCGAATTCCAGCACGATCCCCAAGCGCCTCTTTGAAGGCCGCGCCCAGGCAAAGACCGACGTCTTCGACGGTGTGGTGCGGATCGACTTCGATGTCTCCTTCGGCATGAACTTGCAGACCGAAAACGCCATGGCGCGAAAAGGCCTCGAGCATGTGGGTGAGAAACGGAACCGGCGTTTCGATCTTCCACTCGGGGTCTTTCGCAAGATCGGGATCCAAATTCAAGGCGAGCTCGATTTGGGTTTCCTTGGTGTTTCTCTTAATCTCTGAACGACGTGTACTCATGATTTTGGTTCCGCTATTTGCTCGACGCCAGCATCCGTAAGCGCTCTCTGATACCAGCGCTCAAGCTTGCCGCGATAGGGCCACATCCATCCATAGGAGGCCCCGGTGAATTGGGAGAGGAGATACTTCTTGTACTCCTCGCCTCGCACATAGTCGTGGCCCCAGACTTCGGCGCCAGCGCGAATGGACTCGGCGTAGGCCTCCATCTCAAAGCGCGCGCGAAAATACGCAACGCCCATGGGAAGCGGCACCAAGAGGTAGAGCAAGGTCATGCCCGGCCAGGTGAACTTGCGAAACTGCCGCATGTGAATGCGCTCGTGGCACAGGGTCACGTAGCGCGAGTTTTCGCTTGTCTCTTCCCAGCAATCCGGCACGTAGATTCGCTGCCCCAAGGTCGTGTGGTACTGGCTCAGGTACGTGCGCATCTGCCCAAAGGTAATGACCTTGAGCGCGTTGTGAATAAGCTTCTGGAATCGGCTCTGGCTCTTGTGAATGAGCCGAAATCCGGGGAATTCCTCTTTTAGTTCCGCTAGTAGCGACTCGTATCGAGTGATCTCAAGCGAGTCCATGGCGCCATTCTACCCGGCTTTGCTCGCCAGATCCCCTTTGTGTCCGAGCCCGCAGGTTGGGGCGTGGGATTCCCTTCGTCACGGCGGCCAGGTGCCGACCGGCGCAGCCTGCGATTCGAAAGCCGGCCGCCGGCTAGAAACGCCCCGCGAGCCCGAACGACATCCCCGAGGGCGTCGGAGCGGCAGAGACGGAAACGCGGGGTTTTCGCCAATCTTTTTCCCAGCTCGCCTGTGCAACGCTGAGGGCGATCAAGCCGAAGCCAACAACCCCAGCGCCCGCCGTCTTCCTCCACATAATTCCCTTGTCACCCTCAGGCAAGTCCTTGCCCTCGCGACGCGCCAGCGCATAGATGCCGGAACCCAAGGCGATCGAAGTGGTGCCGACGACGGCCACGATCAGGCCCTCGCTCTGGCGCTCTAGCTTCTCTTTGTCCGGGTGCGAGAGCATGAGCATGGGAGACGCGACGAATAGGCCTACGCCGACTCCAATCCCAATGGATGTTGCTGTGCTGGTGTCATCCGCGTCGGCAGTTCGCGATGTTGTTGCCAAGAGGGCGAAGATGGCGAGGGTGAGAATTGCTTGCTTCATGGTGGTCCCTGGGGGAATGCGTTGCCAAGGCAATGCGGTGGCCTTGTGTCTCCCGTATCGGCAAACGGCGTGTCTGGTTGCGCCGATCTGCCTTGTCCTCGGAGAGGCCAGTCGTGAGACGATTCTGGGTATGAGCTACCGAGACGAACTCAGCGCGGCGCTGGCGCGGATCCAAGCGCTCGAAGACGACCTCGGAGCGAAGCAGTCGTCCTCGGAAGTCTTGATGCTCCGCGAGACCAATACCGCTCTGCAGAGAGAGATTCGCCGGCTGATGGGGCTGCATCAGGAAGCGCTGGTCGAGATTGAGGTCTTGCGCCGCAATACGGCCTTCGCTGGCAAAACCACTCTGCCAACGCTCTTGGAGCACAACCGCGGTGCTCCAGCCCTGTCTCTCTCGCGGGAAGCCGGCGTGCTGTGTGAGTACTGTCTAGACCGCGGCCTTGCCCGAGAGCTTCGGGAGCTTGCCGTCGAGTCCGCCCCGCCCGGGCAGATCGTCTCTTGTGGAACCTGCGATTCACTGGGCTACAAACGAAGCTAGTTCGTTGAAATATCAGGGCCGTCATCCGCAAATGCCTGAAACTAGACAGGTTTCTCGTCATGAGTTTCCAGGGTGGCCTTCTCAGAAGAGATCTTTCGTTTGGCATTTCGCATCTCGAATGCCTCTCATGCACTTGGCCCCTTTACAGCGAAAGGCCGCTCCCATTAGCGTTCGGGACTCTCCGGCCTGCCGGACCAAAGAGCGAACTCGATGGACCTGGCCACTCTCAATTCTCCACAGCGCGATGCAGTAACTCACGGCACAGGACCCATGTTGGTTTTGGCGGGCGCGGGTTCGGGCAAGACGCGCGTCATTACGTTTCGGATCGCCCAACTTCTCAAGGACGGCGTCAACCCAAAGCACATCGCGGCGCTCACGTTTACCAACAAAGCGGCCGCCGAGATGCGCGAGCGCGTAGCGGCTCTGCTCACAGACAAACGCCAGGCAAGTCAGCTCACGATGGGTACGTTCCACTCGCTTGGGCTCAACATTCTCAAGCAAGAGCGCAAAGCGATGGGCTTCCCGCGAGGCTTTGTCATCTATGACACATCGGATCAGCTTGGCGTGTTGCGCGAAATCTTGCGAAGGCTTCGCGATGGCGATCGCAAGTACGATGTGAAGTCGATCTTAGCGCGCATCTCGCTCGCTAAAAATGCGTTTGTCGCACCAGAAGATTTCTCACCCGAGAATTTCGACGACTACGACGAGATCACTGCCGAAGTCTACGGCAAGTATCAAGCGGCCTTGCACAACTTCGCGGCGGTCGACTTTGATGACCTCATTACCGAAGTTGTGAACCTCTTCAATCGCAACGACGAAGTTCGCGAGCGTTGGGCCTCGAAGTTTCGCTACCTCTTGGTCGACGAGTATCAGGACACCAACAAAGCCCAGCTCATGATGATTCGGGCGCTCATCGAAAAGCACCAAAACCTCTGCGTTGTGGGGGACGATGACCAGTCGATTTACAGCTGGCGCGGTGCCGATACCGGCAACATCCTCGGTTTCGGAAAGATGTTCCCAGGTGCCAAAATCATCAAGCTAGAGCAGAATTACCGCTCAACGCCCAACATCCTTGAGGCCGCCAACGCCGTCATTGGCAACAACACCGATCGCTACGGGAAAACTCTTTGGAGCGCGATGAAACCGGGTGTGCCAATCACCCATGCAATTGCCGACGACGCCAATGTCGAAGCTCGGTTTGTGGCGCAAGAGATCATCAATCTCAAAGAGACCCAGCAGCGACCGTATAAAGATTTTGCGGTTCTGTATCGGTCGAACAAGCAGGCCAAGCTCATCGAAGAAGAGTTTCGCGAGCGCCAAATCCCCTACGTCATGTTTGGCGGCCAGCAGTTTTTCGAGCGTCGCGAAGTTAAAGACCTCATTGCCTATTTGCGAGTTGCGCTAAATCCGCGGGACGAAATTGCCCTAAGAAGAGTTGTGAATTACCCGGCTCGCGGAATCGGCGGAGGCACCGTGCAAAAGCTCACCGGTTGGTGTGCCCTGCAGCGTATGCCTCTGTGGAATGGACTGGTTCGCATTCAAGAACTCGATGGTGTCAGGCCAGGCATCAAACGCGCCGTTGCGAACTTTACCGAGACCGTCAACCGGCTTGGCATTGAGATCGAGCGCGGTGGTAATGTGGTCGCGCTCACCCGCGGGCTCATCGAGAACATTGGCCTTATCGACGACATTCAAAAGGCCTCGCCGAACTTCAAGGCGGCGCAAAAGCGCATCGACAATATCGAGAGCCTTCTCAAGTCGCTTGGGCGGCAGCAAGAGCGAGCTCCGGGACGCGATGCCCTCGTCGAGTTTCTGCGCCTACTCAGCTTGGACGGTGCCGACAACGAGGGCGCCGAAGAAGTTGGCAATTGTGTGACGCTAACCACACTCCATGGCTCGAAAGGTCTGGAATTCCCCGTGGTCTTCCTAATTGGCTGGGAAGAGGAAATCCTGCCCCACGCCCGCACGCTCATGCCGACTGCTGCAGACATCTCGAGCGGTGATCATGTCCCGGATGTGGGTGAGGAGCGGCGTTTGGCTTATGTGGGAATCACCCGCGCTCAGCAGGAGTTGTACGTCTCAAGAAGCGTGGTGCGAGTTCTGCGCGGCAAGCCGATTCCCCGCACACCCTCCCGATTTCTCATGGAAATCCCCGAAGAACTTGTGACCGAGCGCAACATTGCCAACGAGATGGAAGCACCTGTGGAGGCCGAAGAACTCAGCGCCTTCTTTGCTGACTTCGCTAGTGAATTTGCCAATCGAGACTAGTGTCTCTTAGTGTCACCACGTCGGGACGCCAACTCCAAGCCCTAGCCCCAGCCCGAAGAGCATCGCCATGAACAACGCAAGCAAGACCCTCCTTCTCGCCCTTTCTCTCAGTCTCGCCGCTTGCGGTGGTCCAAGCGACCCCAAGAGCCCGGCCGATACGGCTGAAGCAACGCCAACCGAGTCAGCCATTGTCGCTGTCGGCGAGCCCGCAACCCCGACGTTGCCAAGCGTTCCATCAACGCCGGTCGCCGCACCTGCGGGCCTTGCTGCTGTGATCACCGCTGGCAGCCCAGATGCGCAACTCACGCAGCTCGGCACCTTTGTCGATGCAGTGATGCCCGGCATGGCAGCGTTTCTCACGACGCAAACGCTCATGCAGCAAGTCGAAGCGATTCTCGGAGTCGTTGGCTTGCGTGGCTTGGATCTAAATCAACCGCTCCACATCGTCATGCTCGACGATCAGCAAGCGCTCTTGGTCGCTACGGTGTCTAGCGAGGCAGAGATTACCGAATCGCTTCAAGGCACGCAGACGATGGTCATGCTGCACGATGGCTACGCTGCCATCGGCAAGTTTGACGGCCTTCAAAAGGCTGGCGCCTATGCGCTTTCCAACTTGGTTCGAGCAGAGGTTCCCGAGCTTCCGACGGTGGAATTGCACCTAGGTAAAATTATGGCCGGCCCGTACGCGGAGACAATCCGCGAGCAGCTTTCCTCGCAAATGGCCGACCAAGGTGCGCAAATGGGCGCCGAAGTCATGCTCACGATCATGTCGAACATCGAAGTTCTGAGCATGAACATCGATGCAAACCAGCACGCCGCTACCATTCGCCTAATCGGAAAAGGCCTCAGTGGCGAAGTAAAAGACTTTAGTGCGCTGCAGCGGGCCTCTGGGTTCGCCATGAGCAAGCGACTCGGAACCGGCCCCTGGGCCATGTCGATGGCAGGGCGTTTGGACCTAACTCCATTCATTCCGCTCTTGGTCAAGGTTGGAGAAGCCAGTGCCGAACCTCTCCTCACGCAAATCGCCGCTCAACTCGGCAGCCTCAACGGCGAGATGGGCTTGGCGCTCAATGTCAGTCCAAAGCGCGAGCTTGTTGCCGGCATGGAATTGGCCGATGGAAAAGGTCTCGCCCAGATGGTGGACATGCTGCTGGGTATGATTGGCAAGCAGCCGATCGATATGGCTGGCATGAAGGGCAAGCTCAAGCTCGCTGCTATCAAGACTCGTGCGGGTAGCCTGCATGAAGTAAAGCTCACACCAACCACCGACAAACTGAAGGCTGACTACGGGAAGAAGGGCGTCAGCGCATTCTTTGGGGTTGTGGCTGACACCCTACTCGTCACCTTTGGCCCCTCTGCCAAGACACACGCTCGCACGCTGACAGCGCGCAGTGGGGCGCTGCCCGGCAAGGGTGCTCAGCTCTCCAAAGCGATTGCGCAGGCAACCAGCATGAATGAGAGCTTCATGATGGCGTTTGATATTCTCGGACTCCAAGCACTTCGACCGTCGCAAGACACAGAGCCTGTGGTCGTTGGTATCGGTTTTACGGCCGATAGTTTCACCGGCCGACTTGTCCTACCGTCGAGTATTGTCAAAGAGGCCGCGCAAGGCGCCATGTAACCGCTTTATTGACAAAGAAGGTCTTCGCCAGAGATGCTTACGCTGTGCAATCTCAAGGCGTTGACTGGGTAGGCTACGTGGAGGGCGACAACTCGGTCGCCAATCTCCCCGCATCCACCAACGCTGTGACTCTCGTGCGTTTGTTCCACTCTATGCTGTACTCGCTTGGGAGCCATTCGTGAAGGTTGCTTCCGGAAACGTCACCGATAGGCCGTTTGCAAGAACGGTCTTTAGCCTGGCCAGCAAGGGCTTTACCGGCGACCTGGTGATGTTGCACAAACGTCGTGAGACCAAGGTCGTTTGGTCCAATGGGCAGATTGTTGCAGCCCACAGTGCCTCGCCAGCAGACGCGCCGGGTCGACAAGCGCTCACCCACAGCTTTGTGAACTCATCGATTCTGGGCATCTTTGTGCAGAAGATGGCTGAGGCACCCGAGCAAGATCCCATTGCGCTGCTCGCCAAACTCGGCAACTTGAGTCCGCAACAATGCGTCACGCTCAAGCATCACGTCTTGGTGCGATCAGCGGCGCGAATTTTTGCACTTTCCGATGCGACATTTGTTGTCGATAACGAGCCGAGCATCACCCATGACCCGGAACTGCCAGCGCTCGACGTTCGCTGGCTCATCTACTTTGGCTTGCGAACACACTATTCCCTAGAGCGACTCACAAAGGAGTTGAGCGTGCTTGGGAATCGCAAAATCTCCTTGGCGCCCGAAGCGGCTGCCATGCTGCCAGCCTTTGGCTTTGGTGAGTACGAGCAGCATGTATTGGCGCGCTTGCAAGCACGTCCCATGACGATTGCCGATCTGCTGTCTTCGGGGCTCGACGCCCATATCACCAATTGCGTCGTGTACTCGCTCGTTGCCTGTAGCTACGTGAAGTATGGCGCCGAAGAGAGCCAAGCCGATCGGGAGAGCGGGATCCATGCGACTCCGCCAGCGGTTGCAGTGCCAGCTCCTGCTCGCACACCAAAGGATGCAAAGCCGCCAACTGCAAAGGCTCGCGCGCGAAGTCTGAGCGGTGTGCAGGAAACCGTTAAGGGCGTCGGCTTTGTTGAGGACGAAGCTCCCAAGAACAAACGCCCGAGCGCCGATGCGGAAACAACAATTGCGCTTGTCTCAGAAAAACTCCAAATTCTAAACGCAGGCGGCAATCACTACGAAGCTTTGGGATTGAGCGAGAACGCGCCCGACTCTGCGGTTCGGCAATCGTACTTTCAGCTCGCGCGCCGTCTGCATCCCGATCGCTTGCAAGCCCTCGGCGTCGAAGGCATGGATGCAGAGATTCAAACGGTATTTGCCTCCATCAACGAGGCCTTCAAGATCTTGAGCAACCCGAAGCAGCTTGCGCACTACAAGAAGGTCTTGGCCGCTGGTGGCGAGAAGGCGTTTGCTGCCGACCAGGCAAAGGCCGAAGAGCTGGCCAGCAAGATCTTTGAGGCGGAAGAGCATTTCCACGTTGGCGAGATGGCGCTGCGAAGAGATCAGTATGGAACTGCTGAGAACGCCTTTGCAAAAGCGTGCGAGCTGCGTCCAGAGGAGAGCGAATACCAGGCGCTCTTTGCCTGGGCGATGTACTGCAACGCAAGCGATCGCGCCGCTGCCGAAGGCGATGCCATGGGCAAGATGTCTTCCGCGCTTCTCAAGAGTCCAAACAGCGTTACGACACGCCTGTACCACGCAAAGTTGCTCAAGCTTCTCGGTCGCGATGAGGAAGCGATTGCCTCCTTCAAGAAGCTTCTGCAAATGAGCCCCGAGCACCGAGAAGCCCAACTCGAACTGCGAGTTCTTCGGGAGAAGGACTCGGGCGGCGATCCAAAGAAGTCCAAAAAGGGCTTCTTCGGCCGCTAATGGCTTCTTCGGCCGCTACCGGCTTCGAGATCTACCGAGTGCCGGTAATCGCCCCAACAACACCGCGGCCGAATTCCTTTTCCGTAATGTTGTAGTCGCGCTTTTTGCCGTGGTCGAAGACGCTAAATTGGATGGTATCGCCGGTCTTGCTGATGGGCGTTAGCAGCCGAACGTAGTGAATTGGAACGGCGGTCTTGATCTTGTCCATGGTCGTCGGCGCTTTTCCAGGGTCGTGAGAAAACTGTGAGAACCCGCCGCGAACAAAGAGAATCGTGACGTTCTGTTCTGCCTTCGCCATCGTCTTGTTGATGTGCGGAATCTGTTTGTAGGAACGCGCGGTGAGTAGATTGAGTTTGGATTGCACATCGCTAAAGCCCGCCTTGCGAAGCCACGACTTGAGCTCGAAGGGCAAGCTTCCGCTGTGGATGGACACGCCGTGCTGACCGCGCTGGCCCGGGCGCCCATTGACGGATCGAAGTGCCGTTAGCATCATCCAATCCGTCGGCTGCACGGTTGTGGGCTTTCGCTCCATCAAGCCTTTGGGAATGGCTTTGCCCCGAAACGTGCCGCTTTGATAGACCTCTTTTACAAGGCGAATATACTGGCGTGGGTCGGTGCTGGCGATCGCGTTGAGTGTCGCTGCTGGCCCGCAGAGTTCTTGCCGGCCCTGGTCGATGAGATTGGGATTCTCGATGCGCTTGCGAACGTCGCGCTCAACTTGCTTCCAAGTAAGGTGCTTCCAATTTTTGCCGGTGAGGGTGCGGGGCAAGTCGCTGTGGGCGAGGTTCTTCTGTGCTTGCAGCCGTGGGGAGATATCCGCAGATTTCTTCTTTGTGATTCGCTCTGTCCGGAGCTTGACGCCCGTGTGGAGTCGGGCCTTCTTGCTTCGTCGCGGAGATTGGCTTGCGGCTTTGCGGAGCTTCTTGGCGCTACTCGCTCGGGGCTTCACGTTGCGAGCCGTAGAACCCGCAAGCGCGGATCCTTCGCTCACAAGGAAACTGGCCGAAAGCAGAATAAAGAGCGCGAGTCGCACAATCCCTAGGAAGAGCAAGATGCGAGCCACGTGTGGGTGCGGATAAGCGCTCCAAATTGCTTGGAGATGCAGGCGGTACGGCTGTGGAGCTGTGACCCCACCAGGCCCTTGGGCGCGTACTCGTACCCAGTGCGCACGACGGCTACTTGCTCAGCGCGACAATCTCGGGCCAGTAGAGGATCTCATTGCCGTGGTCGCCGCTAAGCGATTTGCGGGCGATCGCGGTGCCCAGATCTCGAACCTTGATTCCCCGAAGTTTTCTTAGAGAGCCAAAGAAGAGTCTAGACAGCGCCGGCCATACTTTGAGAGTGATTGCCTGCATAACGCCATAGCGGTTGGTTGGCGTTAGAATCATCGATGGTCGAAAGAGGCTTACTTGTTCAAATCCGAGCTGCTGTAACTCATGTTCAAGCTCGCCTTTGCTCCGCAAGTAGAAGGTCCGAGACTTGGGGCTTGCTCCCACGGAGCTCAGCAGTGCAAATCGCTTGATGCCCGCTTTCGCACAGGCGTTCGCAAACTCGAGCACTGCGTGTTTGTCGATCTTTAAGAATTCTTCTTTGCTGATTTTGGATGGCTCTCCAACCCCCAACGTGCAAATTGCGGTCTCGTGACCGGCCAAGTGGTCGGCATAGGAGTCGGCGGAAAAGATGTCCACATGGTGTTGCTGCACACGCTCATCCTGTAGATCGGCAACCGATCTGCGGCCCAGTAGTGTCAGCGTCTCCAGGTTTGCGTCGCCGAGTAGCGCACGTACAACTTCACCGCCGACAGCGCCTGTCGCTCCCATCATGACAGCGGTGCGAGGCTTGCTTGCGTTGGTCAAAGCGATGCGCTCCCTGGTCGTGAGAGGGGCTGCGTTGGAATGAGCCGGCGATGCAAAACGTCGTGGAGCATGCGCGGACTGTAGCGTACTCGCTGTTGGACAGGACGTCTGGCAGAACGCACGCTCTCGCCCGCTCTCGCCGCGCTATCGCCTAGGGCTCGAGAAGTTCCCGCATCGACGTTTTCAAGTTCGCCAGTTCTTCTTGGATCGCCGTTTGGTTTGGCGTTAGGTGCTCCAGAATTCCCTGAACCTGCACTTGCGCTGTCTCCACCGATTCGATGGAGGCGCCGATTTTGCTCTGCACGAAAATGTCGGCCGTCAGTCCGTCGATAAACCAGTCCGCAAACTTTAGGAAGCGTCCCGGAAGCTCCACCTGAACGTCGCTGAGATGCACATCCTTAAGCGCACTCTGCAATCGCGAGAGAGCGTGCCTGGCATCCACCGCATCGACATGAGCTGCGCCAAAGGCATCGTACTTACTCCAGCGATCCATGAGCGGATCCCCCGCGCCACCAATGTTCGCGATGTCCAGGTATCCCCAGCCGCGGGCCTCGCGGAGGTAACCCAACATCTTCTCCATGATGTTGTCTGCATCTTGTGCGGCCTCAACGGCTTCATTCATCTCGCGCAGCTTGGTGGTCAGATGCCCTTGGCGTTCGGCGATTCGCAAAACGTCAGCCCCGCGCGCTCCACCTTGGTCGACGAGCCAATCTTTTTGCTCGGCGAGAATGGCGTCGTAGGTTGCCTTCACGTCGCCAAGCGATTCGATGAGCTGCCGTAGCTTTGTGCTGCGCTGTTGCACGTCCAAAAGCTCGGCTTTGGCGGCTTCGTACTTGAGCTTTGCCGCGATGGCCTCACCGCGCTCGGTTTCGAGCTTCGCCTCCTTGCCACCCAAGATCGCGTGCAAGACGCTGTGCAGCCCAAAGCCCTCAAGACTATCGACGTCGTCTTGTTCTTTGTCAGCGGCGCTCTGGAGCGTGTCCACTCGATCGTCCAAACGGCGCGCTTCCTCGCCCGAGTCTTTTAGCTTCTCCGTTAGCCACTCATGTTCGTCAACGGCAGCTCTGGCATTTGCAAGTCGGACCTCTAGCGTCTGATTCTTCATCTTCTTCCTTTGCGCGGCACGGCGACGGCGCATGACAACGTGAGATGCGCGTCGGTGGAGTGGAACGCTAGCATGCAGCATGTGGGGTTTCTTCTGGTGCTGGGCGCATTCTCGATTTCGCTTGCGAGAGGCACTCTTTGGCTCTAGAACTGGGTTGTGGGAGTGAAGGCCAAGTCTGTCGTGCACTCGGTCTCTCGCGTTCTGATTCTTTGCTTCAAGCTTGTCTGGCTAGCATCGATGATCATCACGCCACTTGTTGGCATGTGGCTATCGTCATCGCTCGCCGCTTATCACAATCGCTCAGTACTCATGTGTATCGGGTTTGGCTTGTTGCTCTTTCCCGTGGTGCCCGTTCTTTGGGATCGGTTCTATCTTTGGCGCGTCGGTAGGAGAGAAACCGAGCGCAAGCACGTGCTCACCGGCACCGACCGGCTGATCCTCCGAACGCTGGTACTAAACATTCTCTTTATCGGAAGTCTTCTTACGATCGCTCCCGCCTCGGCGTTTCGCGCGATCTCAACCCGAGGGGATTGGATGCTCGATGGTTACAATGGGCCCATCAGTGGAGCGATGCGTCAGGTGATCTTTGATCTCGCAGACAGCCTTGAGGGGCGCTGGAGTGCAGGCAAGTCGGTCTATGGCGAAAGTGATGCAGCGCCCGAGCCCACGCCACAAGATCCATCGGACGACAGCGAGGGCACCGATACAACGGGCGGCACGGATACCCCGCAAGAGGTGAAAGACGACGTCCCCGCCGAGGTTGTGACTTCACACTGGCCACTAAAAGACGAGATTGACCCGACTGTCAGCGAAATGCCGGAGTCGGTGCAGGGCAGCTATCAAGAAGTGGCCCAGTACATTCAAAGCCGCTTTGAAGATCCATTTGAACGGACTCGTGCACTGCACGACTACATCGCGTTGCGCCTCACCTACGATCACGAGACGCTCGCCAAGATTGAAGCGAGCGACTATGCAAACCTGCCTTCGCAAGAAGCGGAACCAGTGTTTGCGGCGCGAACCGGTGTGTGCGAAGGCTATGCGCGACTCATGCGTGCCATGGGTGCCGAGGCGGGTTTGGAAGTCGCATACGTTGTTGGCAGTGCGCGGTTTAGGATGCGCGATGCCGAGGGCAGCGGCCACGCTTGGAACGCTGTCAAGATTAACGGCCAGTGGTACCTCATCGATGTTACTTGGGATGATGGAACCTTGGAGAAAAGCGGCTTTACCTACCGCACAACCTATCTCAACACGCCTCCAGAACTTTTCGGAGTCGACCACTTTCCCGACGACCCATCGTGGCAGCTTCGCAGTCCTCCGCTAACGGTTGGTGAGTTTATGCGTCAGCCCGATCTCAGCCCGGAGTTTGCGCTCTACGACTTTACGATGATCGAGCCAACGCGTTCCCAGGTTACGGTCACCGGCAAGCTTCACATCACTGTTGGCAATCCACGGGGCGCATTCCTGCTTGCCCGGTGGAAGCAAAAGGATAGCGACGTGCAGGGCGAGCGCTGTGACGTTCAACATGGCGATCCCATCGAGATTACCTGCGACATCAAGAAGGATGGCGAGTACCTCGTCATTCTCTTTGGCAACGATGAAGAATTTGGCTCGTTTAGCGAAGTGGCCAAGCAACTCGTGAATAAGCGCTAGCGCCTAGCATCGCTTCTTTCCCGCTTCTCGCTTCGCGAGGTTTGCCGCGCTCGCTTCTCGCTTCTCGCTTCGCGAGGTTTGCCGCGCTCGCTTCTCGCTTCGCGAGGCTCGCCGCGCTGTTCTCGCCGCGGCAGCTTCTCGTTCTCCGCGCTCCGCGCTTCTCCCCGAAGCCCTAGGCTGCGATGAAGTCGGCGAGGTTTGGGTCTTTATCAACGAAGCGAACGGTCATGGTTTCGTCGTCGCCAACCTCGTGAACGCGAGCCAAGATCTTGATGCTCTTTTCACCCTTGTCCACCCGCAACTCAAGAGTCTCGCCAATTTCAAGAAAGAGGGGACCATCCAAAACAGCGCCGTCTTCGTCGAGGGAGCGCAGGTCGAACATGGTGTACTCGCCTTTGCAATCATCGGTGTTGATAAGGACGGTGGCAGTCATGGCAGTGGCGGACACTAGCGCGCCGAAGGGGAGGTCCACAAGGCCTGCCACCTTTGGCCTCCAGGAGTGCTACCTTCACGCCCCATGAGCAGGGTCACCGAAGATGAGATTCGCAGCCTGGGAGGGCTTTCGCGGCTTGCACTCTCCGACGCCGAGGTCGGGCAGCTTAAGAGCGACCTAGAGGGCATTCTTACGCATATGGACGCCTTGGCCGAGGTGGACACGGAGGGAGTTGAGCCGATGACCCATGTGCTCGGCGCGGTTGGACATCTGCGCGCCGATGTGGCCCTTGAGAGCTTGTCGACCGAGGCCGCTCTCGCCGCCAGTCCATCCCATACCGACGACTGCTTCGATGTACCGGCCATCTTGCCGCCGGGGAGCAACAAATGAGCGAGATCATAACCCTGTCTGCGAGCGAACAAGCCAGGCGCGTCGCCGATACGAGCGTCACTGCGACCGCGCTCTGTGAAGCGTATCTCGCTCGCATCGATGCTCATGACGGCGACCTGGGCTCCTACTTGCTCGTCGATCACGAAGGCGCCCGTGAGCAAGCGCGTGCGGTGGATGCAGCGATTGCGCGTGGTGATGCCATCGGACCGCTCGCTGGCGTGCCCATCGCTCTCAAAGACTTACTGGTCACCAAAGGCTTAGAAACCACTGCAGGCTCTAGGATATTGAAAGGCTGGATTCCGCCCTACGAAGGTGAGGTCGTAAGAAAACTTCGCAGTGCGGGTGCGGTCATCTTGGGGAAACTCAACCTCGATGAATTTGCGATGGGATCGTCAAACGAGCATTCGGCGTTTGGCACGTGCAAAAACCCTTGGGACCTGGGCAAGGTTCCCGGTGGATCTTCGGGCGGTAGTGCGGCAGCGGTTTCGGCCTCGCTCTGCGCCATCTCACTCGGCACCGATACCGGGGGCTCGATTCGCCAACCCGCCTCGTTTTGCGGTCTCGTGGGTCTCAAGCCCACCTACGGCCGAGTCTCGCGCCACGGCCTCATCGCCTACGCCTCCTCGTTTGATCAGATCGGGCCCCTGGCAACCTGCGCCGAGGATGCTGCACTCATGCTCGAAGTCATTGCTGGCGCCGATGCACAAGACGCGACCTGTTCTGCAGCGCCGGTACCTGGGTATCGAGCGGCCTGCGAGCGCGACGTAAAGGGACTTGTCATTGGCATTGCCGAAGAGATGGGTGGTGACGATGTCGACGCTGGCGTCAGCGCAGCCGTTGCCACCGCGATTGCCGACCTAGAAGCCGCTGGTGCCACCGTAAAGCGGATTTCGCTGCCGCACACGCGCTACGCCCTGCCGACCTACTACTTGCTCGCCACCGCAGAAGCGTCTTCCAACTTGGCCCGATTTGATGGCGTTCGGTACGGCATGCGCGAAGGCGATGACGAAGCACTTCAGAATATGTATGAGAAGACGCGAGGTGCCGGTTTTGGCCCCGAAGTGAAAACGCGAATCATGCTGGGCACCTTTGCTCTGAGAGCCGGCTACTACGATGCGTACTATAAGAAAGCGCAGCAAGTGCGAACCCTCATCGCTCAGGACTTTCGCAAGGCCTTTGCCGACGTTGACGTGATTGCGTCGCCAACCGCACCAACAACCGCCTTTGCCTTTGGCGCCAAGAAAACGCCGATCGATATGTACAAGGCGGATATCTTCACATTGAGCTGCAACCTCGCCGGGCTCCCGGGTCTGAGCATGAACTGCGGCTTTGACGAGAGCGGCATGCCCATCGGCCTGCAGCTTCTTGCGGCCCCCATGCAAGAAGAAACCTTGTTGCGCTTTGCCGCCGAGTACCAACGACACACCGATTGGCATACGCGACGCCCAAGCTTTGGAGGACAGCCCTCATGAGCACCGAGAAGACAGCCTCGAGCACCGAGAAGACAGCCGTGAGCACCGAGAAAACAGCCGTGAGCACCGAGAAGACAGCCGTGAGCACGGAACGATGGGAAGCGGTGATCGGCCTGGAGGTGCACGTGCAACTCGCCACCAAGTCCAAAGCGTTTTCCGCATCCGCTGTGCAATACGGCGCCGAACCCAATAGCCTCACCGATCCAACCGTCCTCGCTCTGCCGGGCTCACTCCCCGTTTTCAACGAAGAAGGTCTGCGCCTCGCGATGCGTCTTGGTCTCGCCCTCGGCTGCACAATTGCCAAGCACTCGCGGTTTGCGCGCAAACACTATTTCTATCCAGACCAGCCAGCGGGCTATCAAATCTCGCAGTACGACGAACCGATTTGTCTCGGCGGCTCGGTGCCGATTCTCGAGGACGGTGTGCGCAAAGAGATCGAACTCACGCGCATCCACTTGGAAAACGATGCTGGCAAGAACAACCACGCCGGCGCCCGATCGCTTGTGGATCTAAACCGCGCCGGAGTCACGCTCTGCGAAGTGGTGAGTGAGCCGGTGATTCGCTCCGCCGGCGAAGCTGCTGACTACATGCGCAGCCTGCGCCAAATCGTGCGCTTTCTCGGGGTTTCCGAAGGCGACATGGAAAAGGGCCAACTGCGGTGCGATGCAAATGTCTCGATTCGTCCTCGGGGCCAAGAGGCCTTTGGAACCCGCGCCGAGCTCAAGAACATCAACTCGTTTAAGTTCGTGCATCAGGCCATCGATCACGAAATCGCTCGGCAGATTCGCTTGCTCGAGGCCGGCGAGACGATTGTCCAAGAGACACGGCTTTGGGATGCAGATGCGGGCCGTTCGCGAAGCATGCGGGGCAAAGAGGAGGCGCTGGACTATCGGTACTTTCCCGATCCGGATCTGCCACCTCTCGAAGTTAGCGACGAAACGATTGAGCGCATTCGCGGCGAGCTTCCAGAGCTGCCTCTAGACGCCCGCACGCGCCTCATGGGCCTTGGCCTCGCTGCCGACGATGCGGAGCAGCTCTCTTCGGAACGCAGCATGCTGGCCTATTACGATGCGACTCTCGCCGCACTCGACAAGGCCCAGGCCAAGCTCGCCGCCAACTGGATCAGCGGTGCGCTGCTGGCAGAACTCGGTCGCCTTGGCAAAGGCATCGGCGACTCCCCGCTGGAGCCTGCGCGGCTAGCGGGCCTCCTGCGCCTCATTGCCGACGACACCATCAGCGGCAAGATCGCAAAGGGAATCCTGCCCGGCATGATGGAGAGTACCGACGAGGCCAAGGACATCGTCGAGCGCGAAGGCCTTGGGCAAATCACTGACACCAGTGCGCTGGAAGCCATCGTCGACGATCTGCTCGCCAACAACCCGAAGCAGGTTCAGGGATATCAGGGCGGAAACCAAAAGCTGCTCGGATTTTTTGTCGGCCAAGCCATGAAGGCGACCGGCGGCAAGGCCAATCCCAAGATGGTCAACCAGCTCCTTCGGGCAAAATTGGAGGCCAAGTAGTGGTCGATCTGGCGTTCACCGGAGGTTTTCGCACTGAACATCCGCCTTTACGCCTCCGGATTGCCGATCGTTTGGAAAATAGCTTGACCGGGGGCCGCTCGCGACTAGACTGCCGATTCTTATTTTTAGACCCTTGTGGAGAGTGCGATGTACGCTGTTATCCAAACAGGCGGTAAACAATACCGCGTAGAACCCGGCCAAACCCTTAGCGTGGAAAAGCTTCCAGGCGAGAATGGCGATTCAGTCCAATTCGAGGACGTCCTTCTAGTAAGCGACGAAGATAAACTCGATATTGGTCGCCCCATGGTCAAAGGTGCCTCAGTGAAAGCTGAGATCGTTGAGCAAGGCAAAGACCAGAAGGTCATTGTCTTCAAGCTCCAGCGCCGCCAGAACTACCGACGCCGATACGGGCATCGTCAGCTCTACACGTCCATCAAAATTAACGAGGTGGTCGCTCCGTAAGGGGTGGCACACACGTAAAGGCTTATAAAATGGCACATAAAAAAGGACAGGGATCTACCCGCAACGGTCGTGACTCCAACCCAAAGATGCGCGGCGTAAAGCGCGCAGGTGGGCAATCAGTCAAGGCCGGCAACATCATCGTTCGCCAGTGCGGCACGAAGGTGTACCCCGGTGAGAACATCGGAACCGGTAAGGACTGGACGCTCTTCGCACTTTGCGACGGAGTTGTTGAGTTCCAACGATACGGCCGCTCAAAGAAGCGCGTCGCTATCATCCCCGCTAGCTAGTTCGAGTTCGTAGGCCTCGCCTACGGATTCTCTGCGCGACAAAGCCAGACCCGATTGGGCCCTGGCTTTTTTGCGTTGCTCCGGGCTTTGGCATGCACAGTTCGGTCGATGCTCAGGAGAACGACTGCAAGCTCTGATGGCTCGCAAAGGACTTCGAGACGTTTTTGCGGGCTCTTGTCAACGAAGGTGTCTTTGAGTTCTAGGGCTTGGGCCCGGGGTTCGCAGAGGTCAGCGCGCCAGCGTCCATGGCAACGTGTCGGGTTGCTACCAACTTGGCAAAGTTCTGATCGTGGGTAACGAGTAGCACCGTGCGCCCCGTGTCTTCGACCAAGATCTCGGCGAGGGTTGCGATGGCGTTGGTATCGAGTCCGTTTGTTGGCTCGTCGAGCAGCAGCAACTCTGGATTGCCAACCAGTGCCGCCGCCAAACACGCTCGTCGTCTTTGTCCTAGGGAAAGCTCTGAGATTCGTGCGCCCAGCAGGCCCTCGAGCTCGAGGCGTTCTACAAGCTTGCGATCGCACGGCTCACGTTGCTTGGTTGCGGCAACGAGGTGCAGAAGCTCGGCGACGGAAAGATGTCCCGGTGGGTCGGCCGCTTCCGGAACGTAGCCAACACATCGACGCACAGGTCCTCGAAGATCCGAAGAATTCCAATGGATCGAACCGCGGTCTGGCTCGATGATGCCTGCGACCATGCGAAGCAGAGTGGATTTGCCGGCGCCATTGGCCCCTGCTATCGCAATGCGTTCGCCGTCTTGAATCGAGAGCGTGCATTCTCTCACCGCATGGGTGTGCCCGAGACGTTTAGAAATGTTCTCAATCTCAAGCATCGTGAGTCTCGCGTAAGAGTACACGCCCGGCCGCAAGGAGGCCGAGTCCAAGCTCCGCCCCGAGCGAGGCCCGTCCACCGAGGCCAATGGCAAACATGGCGAAAAACGCCACAGCTAGGGTGATACTGGCACTGCGCACATCTTCTTTCGAGCGCGAGCTTATGCCCAGTGCCAAGAGTGACCAGGAGATGGTGTGCAGCAAGAGGAGGCCGAACTGCAATGGCGGCGCCCCAACGAGAACGACCATGGTGGTCGCCAACGCGCTACCACCTGTCGCTATGAGGACGAGTGATGCTAGGTGTTCACGACTGCGAGAAACACCTAGCGAGCGCAGAAGCCAGTCGAGTTGGCGTCTCGCTCGCCGCAGCACGATTGCAAGCATGATCGAGACTGCGGCAATGGTTGGCGTGCTGGTAACCAAGAGCGAACCCTCGGAGATGTAGCCTTGATTGGCACGGTAGACGAGCTTGATTAGAAAAACTCCTAGTGCCGAAACGAGAAGTGCTCGTGACAAAGTTGCAGCTTCACTGCGCCAGATATGTAGAACTTGGGCGCTGAGGAGCGAGAGCCAACGTCCACCGAATAGCAGACGCAGGCCGCTGCGCCAGTGACTGTGTTCGGGAGCGAGTCGCCAAACTCGGGGAACGCGCCACGCCAGGACCACAAGCGCCGCTCCGATAGCGGGAAGCCATCGTGCGTCTGCGATGAGCGCCGCCAGGCCTCCGGCACTGAGCGCTCGCACTGCGTGTTCGACTGCGCCCCGGGCTCCGGGCAGTGCACATGCCGCAATGCCCATCATCGCCAGCCACATGCCGATCCCGGGTGCTGGAAATCCGGCGATAAAGAGTGGGAGGACCGGGAGAAGGTGGAGAAATGCGAGAATTGCGACCAGGTGAGTGTGAATCAGTGACCGGGGAAGGGGCAACCAACGCAGATAGGACAGTTCGTCCGCCATGAAAGCCGCACGGGTCGGGGGCGCCATCACCAATATCCACAGGACGAGGATGGTTCCACGCAACGCGGGTTCTCCAATGTAGAGCTGCCCAAGTTCCCGAAATGTTAGCGTTGATTCCCCATGGAGGCCAAACGCCACCACAAAGACGATGAGCGCAGCCGGACCGGCCATCCGCAGCGCGGGGACAGTCGAAACTCGTAGGAGAATTCCGGCGAAAGCTGTGTTAGAGGAGGTCACGGTACGGCTATGCAGTTCATCGACCACGTCAAGATACACGTGAAAGCCGGCGACGGCGGCAACGGTTGCGCTGCGTTTCGCCGCGAATCTCATACCCCAAAGGGCGGTCCGTCCGGTGGCGATGGGGGAAATGGCGGCAGCGTCATTCTCCGTGCCGATGAACAACTTTCAACGCTTCTCGATTTCCGCTTCAAGCGCGAGTACAAGGCGCGTCGCGGCGAAGATGGCCGAGGCAAAGATCAGTACGGCAAAGGCGCCGAAGACCTTGTCCTTCGAGTTCCGCCCGGAACGATGGTCTACAGCCTCGAGACCGATGAACTTCTCGCCGACCTCGACGACGCCGGCGATGAAGTGCTGGTTGCGGAAGGCGGCCTTGGCGGACGCGGCAACATTCACTTTGCCTCCCCGTGGAATCAAACCCCGCAAGAGGCCGAAGACGGCACGCTCGGTACGGGTCAGGGCCTTCGCCTGGAACTAAAGCTGCTCGCTGATGTGGGTTTGCTCGGCTACCCAAGCGTGGGCAAAAGCACGTTTATCGCCAAGGTTTCCAAGGCGCGCCCAAAAATCGCCGATTATCCCTTCACGACCCTCATCCCAAATCTCGGGGTGGTTCGGCTCGATACCGAGCGCCAAATGGTGGTCGCTGACATCCCGGGCCTCATCGAAGGGGCCTCAGATGGGGCCGGACTCGGACACCAATTCCTCCGTCATGTGGAACGCACACGTGTGCTCATTCACATCGTGGAGGCTTCGGTCTTCACTGGGCCCGACCGCGAGCCCGAGGGCGACTTCGATCGAATCAACAAGGAGCTGGCTCGATATGCGCCGCACCTAGCTGAAAAGAAACAGATTGTTGTTCTAAATAAGATCGATCTCACAGAGACCCGCGAAGCTCTGGACGAGATTCGAGCCCTGTTCAAAGAACGCGGCGTCGAACTCCTGACCATGAGTTCGGTCACCGGCGAAGGCGTCGATGCAGTGCTCGCCAAGGCTTGGCATGTGCTCGCTGAGACTCCGGCAGTTCCACCGACCTGATTCCTCCGGCCCGATTCTCCTTGGGGCCGATTCCGTTACATGATCCGGAGCACTCGGCCGATTCCTGGCCTGTGCGCGATCCACTAGGGTGCTGTTGTTGCCGCTCCAAAGCGGCGATGTTACAAATATTCCTAGTGAATTTGCGCTCGCGGGGAGTTTAGAAGTCCCTCGTCGGACGCTTGGTTAGACAGGTCCACAACTCAACTGTGGACGTCGGGAAAAATGCAATGCGCACGATGAATCGTCTTACACGATGCAGCCTAGCTGCTCTATTGACCCTCTTTGCCCTCTCTTTGGTTTTTACCAATTCGGCATATGCACAGCCTGATGCTGGCATCGAAGCGCCTCCGCTTACCGAAGAAGATGAAGGCCCAACCGATGCACCGGTTGATGCAACTCCGGGCGATGCGGTTCCCGGTGATCTTCCTACAGGCGATGCGGATCCAAGTGCGCAGACTGGGCCTGTTGCGGATCCAAATGATGTCCCTGTGAACCTTCGCCTCAGGCGTCTTGAGCAGCGCGTTCAAGCTCTCAAGGAACGAGCATGGCGCGCAAAGGCACGCGTTGGAATGCTGAAAGAAGCCGTTCTTGGCGGCGGCGTTGGTGCCCGAGCCGGCATCAAGCACGTCAACAAGATGGGCAATAGCTACCGACTTGTGAAGCTTGTCTACGCTCTTGATGGCGCACAAATCTTTGCTCGCAACGATCCGAGCGGCGCACTTCACGAAGACAAAAGCTTTGACGTGCTAACCGGACCCATCTCTCCGGGCAGCCACACGATCAGTGTTTTGGCATTGTACCGAGGCCATGGCTACGGCGTTTTCAAGTACCTCAAAAAGTACAAGTTCACGGTTCGATCAAGTCACACGTTCACGGCAACCGAAGGCAAGGGAACCGATATCAAGGTTGTTGCCTTTGAGCGCGGTGGCGTCACAACCCCTCTCGAAAAGCGTCCAGCCTTTGACTTCAAGGTCAACGTCAGCGACGGAAGCAAGGGCAAGTAACCGTGTCCAAACGTCTACTCCTCGCCGCAGCTCTCGCCGCCGGTGCCCTCTCAGCGCAGGCTGGGCAGGCACGTGCGGGCGCAGTTGAGAAAATTGCTAAGAAGCTCGTCACCATTGAGGCAGAAGTAGGAAACCTCGGGCAAGGGCTGCAAAGGCCGAAGAACATCGGCAAGGTGGAAACGGCCGACCTCGTCAACAGGCGTCTCATCGACGCTCAGGTGAACTTTGGCGTTGGCAACTACGATGATGCTGCGGTCATGCTCTACGACTTTGTCGAGAAGCATCCAACGCATCGCTCATGGGATGAAGCGCTCTACTACCTCGCCGAGTCGCTCTTCCAAAAAGGTGACTTCGTTGCATCGCGCTCGTACTTCATGCGCCTTGTCGACGAACGCGGAACGGCTAGCAAGTTCTACCAGCAATCCCTTGAGCGACTTATCGAGCTAACCCTCAAGCTCGACGATGCGAGCAAAGTTGACCAGTGGCTCACGGCTTTGGATCGGGTTCCGCAAGGCGAGCTTCGCGACTCCGTGCCCTACGTGCGCGGAAAATACGCCTACTTCCTCGACCAGCACGACGAAGCCCTCAAGCACTTTGGAATGGTGCCAACAACCTCTAAGTATTTTGCTCAGGCGCGATACTTCATGGGCGTCGCACATGTCGCAAAGCTCGACCTCGGCAAAGCTGCCGATACGTTCAAGACGCTCTCGCAACGGCAAGCAACCAGCGACGAAGAGAAGCGGGTTGCAGAGCTCTCTCACATGGCACTCGGCCGCCTCTACTACGAGCGCGACCAACCATCGAAAGCTGTCGACGAATACCTGCGCATCTCACGCCGCTCCGATCTCTTTGACGAAGCGCTCTACGAGGTCACCTGGGTCTACGTCAAAAACAAAGAGTTCGACAAAGCGCTACGGGCGCTCGAACTTCTCGCTCTCGCCGACCCAACCTCGCAGCGCATGCCCGATGTGCGCATTCTTGAGGGCAACCTGCGCATTCGCAAGGCCCAGCGCATTGCTGAAGAGGGCAAGGGCAACAGCAAAGAGCAATACGACAAAGCCGTAGAAGTCTTTGATTTCACCCGCGAGAACTTCCGCGAATCCCACGAGAAGCTCAAAGCTCTAATCGCCGAGCAAACCGATGCATCGGGATTTCTTGAGCAAATCACCGGGCGAAGCTCCGAGACGTTTGACGTAGCTTCCACCCTTCCCGAGGTGGCCGCCGCTTGGTTGCGCCAGCAGCCGGATGTATCCCGCGTGGTCAACATTGAGACCGACCTCGGTCAAATCGAAGGCGAGATCGAAGAAGCAGAAAAGACCATTGCGCGTCTGGAAGCGGCTATCAACACGCCATCCCGCGTGAACATCTTTCCAAGTTTGGCCAAGAAGCGATTTCGAAGCACCGAGATTTTGGAAGAGACCTTTACCCTGCGAGCCGAGCTTTCCAATCACGAGAGCGCACTCACTGGGAAGTACGCAAACGCCTCAGAAAAATCCCAACTCGAGACGCTTCGTGCAGCCCGCAACGCCATTACGAAGGCGCTTGCCGAGTTGCCCGACGGGGATGTGACCGAGAGCGAACGCGTTGGCAAAGCTCGCGGCCGCTTCACGCAACTGAGTGAGCGGGCCGCAGAAGTCTCGACCATTGTCGATGTGACCGAAGCGCAACTCGTCGCTCTCGAAAAGTACGTGAAGGATCAGGGGTCCGACCTCAAAGCGGAGGAAGTCACCAAGATCAACGTCGAGATGAAGACCATGCGTGCGGACGTCAATGAGATGCGCGCAGAGCTCGCGGCGATTCGCAGCGATTCCACTCTGGCTAAGGACAGAGCCGGCACTGGCGATCAAGCGGCCCAAACTCGCAAGCGCTTGCGCAAAGATCTGCGAGCCGCGCTCGATACCGAGCACGACTTCATGAAGCGCATGACGGGCAAGATGAAATCCAGCGACCAGTCCAAGATGCAAAGCATCACGCGGCTAACGGCGCAGGCTCGCAAAGCGACGGCCGGACTCGACAACATCAACACCACGATTGATGGAATCGTTGATGAGGCTCTCGGTGAGGTGCGCGGCGCACTGGCCGAAGAAAAGGCGCAACTGGGCGCCTACAAGCAAGAGTTCACAAACTACGAAATTGAGTCGCGAGAGCTTGGAGGCGAAGTGTTGGCACTGAGCTTCCAAAACGTCTCGAACAAGTTCTACGACATTCTCATTCGTTCCGACGTGGGCATTGTCGATGTTGCTTGGTCGCTTAAAGAGGGCGCAGAGACGGCGCTAAAGCGTCTCAACCTCGACCAAGCGCGCGAGCGACGAACACTCGACTCAAACTTTGCAGACGTGATTCGCGAGATTCGCGAAGCAAAGGCGCAAGAGCTCTTCGATCAAGCGGCAGGTAAGTAATGAACGCAATTGGCACATCCTTCGCTCGTTCCTTCGCCCGGCGCGTATTTCTGGGTACAGCGCTCTTGGGCGTTCTGTCTGCGGGCAGCCTGTCACCTGGGCTCGTCTCGTTTGGGCTTTTCTCGTCCCAGGTCGCAAACGCGCAACCCGCCGGCACAGCACCGCCAACGACAGCGCCTGCACCAGTCGCCCCGGGCCCGGTAACGGTGGCTCCACAAGCGCCGGCGATTCCCACACACACACCAGAAGAACTCGTAATCCTCGCCGAGATTGAGCAAGATCTAATCCGCTACGAAGCGAGCGCTGGGCAGCACCATCGTCGCATGCAAGCGATTCTGAGTGGCGAATACAAGGACCGCAAGGGCCAGCTCGAAGCGCGGTATGCAGCCAAGATTGCCAACGCCGAAGAGCAAGAGTACGAGCGCCGTCTCAGCGCGATTGCACTCCTTGAAAAGTTCGTTCAGGACTACCCTGACCACCAAAAGTTTACGCCGGATGCGATGTTCCGTTTGGCCGACCTCTACCTCGAGCAAGCAGAGTACGAGTTCGAAAAGAGCTTTGACGAGCAGCTCGACTTTGGCGAACCGGACTTCAGTGTTGGCATCGACGATGAGGATGATGAGCCTCTTGCCGCTGCAGACTATTCCAAGTCCATCGCGATGTGGGAATCGATCGCTACGAAGTTTCCCAACTACCGCCAGAAGGCCAGCACGCTCTATCTCTTGGCGTATTACCTTAAGCAAACGGAAGTGGAGCGCAAAGCGCTTCAAGTGTTCCGTGGGCTTGTCTGTTCGAATAAATACGATCCGATGGCCGAGCCTGAGCCGGTCCCCGACTTGGCCGCTGCACGCGCTGCTCTTGGTGAGCCAGCAAACGCAACCCCACCAAGCAACAAGTACGACGGCTGTGAGCCGCTAACTGACAACAAAGAACTCCTGCACGATGCTTGGGTTCGCGGCGTTGGTGACATTCACTTCCTAACCGCCGGCGAACTCGGTAGCGCTATCGAGGCCTACAAAAAAGTCGCCACCGATGAGGAGAGCAAGTTCTACGATGAAGCTCTCTACAAACTCGCGTGGTCGCACTACCGCAACGATGATTTCTTAGAGGGCATCGATGCCTTCGACAAGTCGGTCATGTACTCCGATGCTCTGGTTGCCAAAGGTGGCGACCCACTCGACCTGCGCCCAGAAGCAGTTCAGTACATTGCAATTTCGTTCACGGACCCGTGGAGCATCAACGAGCAACCCGATCCGGTGCGCAGCTACGATCGCGCATTCGACTTCTACAAGGATAGGCTCGACCAGCCGCATGTCCGCGATGTCTTCATTCAACTCGGTGAGACGTTCTCGATCCTGGAGGCGTACACCCAGGCCGCAGACTCTTGGCGGCTCGCTCTGAAGAACTGGCCTCTCGAGCCCGACAATCCAGAGATTCATCAACGCATGGTCACCGCCTTTGAAGAGATGGGCGACCGCGACTTGGCTGCCGAAGAGGCAGGCCGTTTGGCGGCAACCTACGCTCCGGGATCCGAGTGGTACAACGCCAACGAGACCAACCGCGAGGCCATGGAGAGCCAGCGCCGCATTGGCGAGCGCATGCTTCGTGCCGCCGCCGAGAGCACCCACAAGTCTGCGCAAACCGCGCGCGCTGAGTGGAAGATCGAGCAAACCGAAGAGGCCAAGGCTCGATACATCGAGCTGTATCTCAAGGCCGCACGGCTCTACGAGCGCTTCCTTGTTGAGAATCCCACGTCGGAGGTCTCGTACGAGTTCACCTATCGTCTAGGAGAAGTTCTCTTCTACGCAGAGCGCTATCAAGAGGCGATTCCGCATTACGTTTGGGTGCGAGATCATCGCGACCTGAGCGAAGAGCGTTTCGAGAAGGCCGCTCGATCCGTGGTGCAGTCGTATCAGAAAGTACTGGACCAGCTGCTGGCGGCCCAGACTGTTTCCGAGCCACCACTGCCAAGCATCGAAGACCTATTGGCGATGCAAAAGCCCATTGCGCCGATGGCAATCCCGCAGGCGTACTTGGATCTGCAGAACTCTCTCGACGAGTACCAAAACCTCGTGAACGACCCGCAAACGGCTCCGAACATGGGGTTTGAAGCGGCGCTCATTTCGTATCGTCACCTTGACCTAGGCGATGCTGAGCGGCGCTTCAAGGGCACGCTGGACAGGTTTTGCGGAAGTAGCCAATCGGTGAAAAGCAAAGATGCTCTGCTTGCGATCTACGAGGCACAGGGCGAAGACGAGAAGTTCAAGCAAACCAACGCCGATTTCATTAGTTCAAAATGTGGTTCGGATAGCGATGTTGCGCTGGCCCAATCGCAAAACCGTTCGAAGGAATTCCGCGAGGCAGCCAAACTCTTCACCGATAAGAAGTATTCTGAAGCGGCGCTCGCCTTCTACAAGTTCTACAAAACTGCTCCAGCCGACGATGCCAACCGTCCGATTGCTCTCTACAACGGCGCCATTGCCTACGATAAGAGCGGCAAGCCAAAGACGGCTGTGTACCTCTTCAAAGAGTTTACGGAGAACAAGGACCCAGCATTCCGCGGTAGTGAGTACTACTTGCCAGCGCTCTACCTAACGGCGGTCTCCTCGTATCGCGCATTCGATTACGACAATGCAGTGAGCGGCTACCTCGAGGTTGTGAAAGCGGCCAGCGATAAAAATCGCAAGCCTCCGGCGGGAGATCGAACCGCAGAAGAAATGCGCCTCGACGCGCTCTACAACGCCGCCGTGCTTCGCGAACTCGATCGCGTGTACTCGGATCCCAAGTCTGCCAAAGGCACCGGTGCGGCATCACTCTACGAGCGCTATGCGGCTCTTGAGAAGGATCAGCGCAAAGCCGATCGAGCCCTATTCGCTGTGGCTCGAGTTTGGAAAGGCGCCAACAACATGCGCCTGCAAGAGCGAGCCTATGCAACGTGGCGCGCCAAGTACGGCAACCTGCCAACCAACGCCGACGACTATGTCTTCTCGTTCTACGACCTTGCCAAGCAATACGAGAAAGCTGGCAAGACGCGCGATGCGACCAAAGCGAAAGCTGCAACCCTTGCCGCATGGGTGAAGGTTGGTAGCCCAAAGAACGAAGTCGCTTCCGACCTTGCCGCTGAGTTTGCCTTTGAAAAAGCCGAGGTGAACTACAACGCCAAGTTCGCGCCATTCAAAATCAAGCGCGCACCTCGGACGAAGAAGGAAGGCGATAAAGTTATCGGTGAGCTCATCAGGCTTTCTGATAATGCACAGCAGGCCTATCTCGATCTTGCCAAGTTTGAGAGTGGCCCGTGGGCTCTTGCCGCTCGTGTTCGAGTTGGCGACGTTCGCTACTTCCAGGCGCTCAAGATTGCCGAGATCCCCACACCAAAGGAGATCATCGCGTTGGACAACAAGTTCCCAGATAAGGACTACTTGATCCAATACGAGGATGTCATCAACGGCCTCGTTGCTCCTCTCGAGGAGCAGGCATCCAAGCAGTGGGAAGCTGTGATGGATGCTGGCAAGTCCCAGGGCATCTCCAATGAGTGGACTCAGCTTGCCCAAGAGCGCTTGCACGACTTTGTCTCGCAAGATCTTTTCCCAGTGTTGCGGCCAGCACTTAGCAACGGAACGGTGATTCCATAATGACTCGTTTAGATCGCAAAGGAATGTGGCGCGTACATCTTAGTGTGAACGCTCTGACCCCAGTCCTTGTCGGCCTCTCGCTTGCCCTTGCGGCAGGTGCGTGTGGTGGCAAAGACAAAAAGAAGACAACCACGCCAACGGGCTCCACAGGGACCGTAAGTGATGGAACTCCTTTGGATCCGGGGTTTGATCCAGCGAATATGGACCCAACCGGGGACATTCCCTCGGCCGATCCAAACGACAAGCCACCCGAGCAGGTGGATCCCACCGATGACCCAGAGGTCGCCGATGGTCCGCCGGAGCTCAAGCCTCCAGGACTGGATATTTCGGCCTCCGAGAAGGCATCGAGGGTTGCTACCCACCTGCAAGCCGCCACGGCCGCCATGCAAAACAATGCGGATCCGATTCGGGCGATTGAGCAGGCCAAGGCCGCGTTGCAAGTCGACGAGACCAGCATTGATGCCATGGTGCTGCTCGCTCACGGCAACCTCGTCAAGGGTTACTACGATTTGGCCGAAGACGTTCTTATGAAGGCGTTTGATCGGGGCGGAAAGAGCAACAAGAAGGCCTACTTCCTGCTCGGTCTGGTTTACGAGAAGACCAAGCGTCTCGACAAGGCACCGATTGCGTATCAGAACGCCCTCACTCTCGACCCCAACTACAAGAGCGCGATCATGAACCTTGGCGTGCACAACCTGCGCACCAAACGGTACTCGGACGCGGTTCGCGCCTTCGAGCGCCTCACAAATGAACTCGGCATGAACGACGCCTCGGTTTGGACCAATCTCGGTTCTGCCTATCGCGGGCTCTCGCTGGAGTTTCAAGTTCGGGACATCGCGCAGCGCAATAAGCTGATTCTCAATGCAGAGCTTGCGTACAAGCGCGCGATCAGCATCGATAAGAACTACGGAAACGTCTATTTCAACATGGGCCTTCTGTATCTTGATGCCGACCCATTTCCAACGCCAGCTGGCGACATGGATGCAGTGGCTCGTCTCAAGCAAGCAAAGACCTACTTTGATGAGTACCGACGGCTTGCAGGTGCAGACCTCAAGCTTGTTGACAGCACTGCGGCGGTTGCCCAGAAGCTCATCGACCGAGAAGAACTTCTTCGCAAGAAGAAGGCCGATCGGGAAGCTCGATTGCGCGCTCTCGAAGAGAAGAAGCGCAAGCGCGACGAGAGCAAGGGCAGCACGGAAGATGAGTTTGGCGAAGGAGGCTTTGAGTAGATGATGAATCGATTCCGAAACCGATTGGCTCTTGCCTGTGCCGCTACAGCGGTGGCATTCGCTGGGTTCTCCATGTCAGCTGCCGACGCTCATGCCGACGCTTGCTCCGACAAGCAAGATGATGCGAACAGTGGCACGAACTTCAAGACAGTGACCGGGCCGGATGGCCGCAAGACCATTGTCATCGACAAGCCGTTTGTGGTGTGCGGAAAAGTTCCTAAGCCCAACGTCATCTACGTTCTCCAGGCTACGGCTATCAACTACGAGTGGGAAAACCTAAAACAGGACTTCCTGCCCAACATCCGACAATCTGTAAAGAAAGCGCCTTTCTAAAATGGCTCAAGCTCAACAGCAGCGGCAGTCCCAGCCCAAAGGGGCTCCGGCTCCAAGTGCTCGCATCTTGCGAATTGGTGTGGTGCTCGGTGGCAATATCATCGAGGAACGCCTAGTTCGAAAGCGCGAGACCATTACCATTGGTCAAAGCTCTAAGAACAGCTTCTCGATTCCCATCGAAGGCCTTCCTAAGACATTTCCCGTGTTTGCCCTTGAGAACGGCAAGTACGTCCTGAATTTCCAGGACAACATGGATGGGCGTATTTCGGCTGGCGGTGGCGTGCACACGCTAACGCAACTCAAAACCAGTGGGGCGAAACGCAAAGGCGATAGTTGGGCGATTGAGCTCGACGAACGAGCCCGCGGCAAAGTGTCTGTTGGCGCGATGACGCTGCTCTTTCAATTTGTAACGGCTCCGCCCTTGCCTCCCAGGCCTCGCCTCCCGGCGTCGGTTCGAGGAACGCTTGCCGATCGCATCGAGCCTCGTCTAGCAATTATTCTTAGTGCCTCGGTGATCACCCACTTTGCCGTAGGCCTTTGGGCGTACACCAGAGACCAGGTGGTTGAGCGTCCGGTTGACAAGATCGCGCGCAGCTTTCAAGTCGGAAAGTACGAGCCACCTGCCAAGGTAGAGCCGGTTATCATTGAGAGCGATGAAACCGAAGGCGAGACCACGGCAGAAGCTGCTGGGACCGATACACCCAAGCCTGACAAGCCGAGCAGGCCTCGCGACAACAACGAGCCGACCGGCACCTCCGGCGGCGACGATAGTGCGGGATCGCCCGATGATGCTGCCGTTACTGAGACCATTCAGAACACCGCCGTGGTTGCTGTGCTCACAGGTCTAGGCGGCGAAGGTGGTGCCTTTTCCAAAATGAGTGGCACCGATCAAGGTGCGAGCCTCGATGATTCGATTGCTCACGCCAAAGGCAAGGCAACCGCGACTACCGGTGGTGGCGCAGGCGATCGTCGGCAGCGTGGACAAGGTAGTGGCGAACTCGGTACCGACAAAGGCAACGGTTCGGTGAGTGGCCCCAAGGGCACGGCGGGCGGCGCCGGTGGCACCAAAGAAGAGGACAAGATTAAGTCGCTTACCAAGTTTGGTAGAGCAGAAGACTTGAGCCTTTCTGACTTGGACCCGAACGCGGTCGTAAAACGTATTCGCGGCAAGTACCTCGCAGGCATCAAGCGCTGTCACCAGCGTGTGCTGAAGGTCGATCCCAAGGCGCAGGGCAAAGTGACGATTCGCTTTACGGTTGGCCCGACGGGACGCGTGACCAAGGCGACGGTAAAGGGCTTCGACCCAACGGTCGATGCTTGTATCCGCGGCCAAGCTTCGAACTGGCGTTTCTCGGCTCCGAAGGATGAAGGCAAGCCGACAAGTGCAGACTTTGAGGTTCCGTTGCTTCTCAAGCCTGGCGCATAGCGGCAGTTTATTGAGAGATGGAAGAGCTCGGCCTAGGCCGGGCTCTTGTCGTTTCGGGTGGCGGGGCATTCCAATGGGGGCTCCGCATTCCGTGTGTGGGGCGCGGGCGTGCTTGCGTCGTGGTCGCACGGGGCACATGAGTCTTTAGTCCGCCTCGGGACGGCGTGTGGGAGTCGTCGCCGGATGGGCAGTCCGCCTCGGGACGCCGTGTGTCGGCGGCGCACGGGCACTCTGCATTCCTCTGTCCTCGCGCTGAATCCTCGGCTTGATTATACGAGGGCTCTCCGCCGCACTTGGGTCCTTCTCCGCTTACAGCGCAGCACAGAGAAACGCAGATTGCCTTTCGTGCTGTGGCCACGAGATGGCTGCCGGCTTTTTATGCTGGCGGTTTTCGTCGGGGCTGGCTTGGGCGCTCGCCAATGCTGTGTGGCCACGAGAATGGCTGCGGGCTTTTGATGCTGGCCCTTGGCTTCTGGGTGCTCGCTTTGCTTTTAAGAAAAATTCGGGTTTTGGAGGAGGTGCAAGCTGGGCCTTTATCCGAAACGCCGTAGTGCCGTCGGGATGCGGTTTAGAGCATCGGCGACGGCACCAAGATTTCTTAGGTTGGATTGCGATGGCTAGAAGGCACACTCATAGGTCGCGGCAACCGCAGCAAAGCTTTCCGCGTGGGCTTCGAGCTCCTCAAAGAGTGGCGCTTGCCGAGCGTGAAAGTTTAGCTCCGAGGCGTGCGCTGTCTCGTTGTCGACAAGGGTAATCATGCCAACCTGATGCGCTGAGAGTTCTGCGCGCAAGTCGTGCACGGCAGCGACCGCTCCTGAGGTATCGAGCAAATCACCATCGGCAGAGCGACATGTGCCGAGAACTTGGAGTTGCCACTCCATTCGGGCCATCGCATCCACAGAGTTATTATGAAAGTGCACTTCGTCCAGCGTTACGTCTGCGAGCACGTCGCGACTCATGACCAAACTTGTGTGGGCTTCTGACGCACTTGTGAGGAAGATGCGAGCTTGTTCGAACTCAGCTGAGCTCTGATCTGCTGTGGATGATGGGGTTTCTTCGCCATCGCTCGCACAGGCAACAAGACCAAGAGAGGCGACAACGAGTAGTGAACGGTTAAATAGTTTGGACATATGCAACTCCTTCTTGAGCCGACCCGTGGCTCACCCAAGCAATACGGATCAATGGGGCCGAGCTTTAGGGGTTGATTCGTTACCCGTCATTTCATTGCCACTTTAGTTTCAGAGCTTCTACAATCGATCGCGGAGCAGCGTTTTTGGGAAACGCCTCGCGCACACTGTGCCTTTTTGCATACCTGCCGATACCTCCACAGAGCCATGCCAAGGGGAACCATGTCTGCAATCACTCGTTCGACGTTTGTCATCGTATTTGCCAGTTTGATCGCAGCCTTGTCGGCCTGCGGTACTAGCGACAGTGGAGGCGCTGTGGATGCGAGTTGCTCCGGAGCCACTTGCGAGACCGATGCAAACGGTTCTGCCCCGGGCTGCGATGAACCGGATGGTGAGGCTTGCCCCGCCGGAACCGTTTGTTTTGGTGGCGAGTGCGCAGCGGACAGCTGCGTGCCTTCCGACAGCCCTTGCGAACCTGGCCAAGTTTGTCGACAGCAGTGCGTGCCTCTTTCCGATCCGTGTGAGGGGCTCGGCTGTGCCGACGAGGAAACCTGTGTTGAAGGACAATGCGTAGCGGGATGCTTTGCACCCTCGCCGTGCCTAGGTGCGAATTGTTCTGAGGGGGAATTCTGTAATTTTGGTGCCTGCATTCCACTGGTGCCGTGTGAGGGAACGTGCGGCGAAGGCTACGCCTGTGCTGTGCGCTGCTTCCCTCCTTCTCCCTGTGACGGCATTGTCTGCGGCGAAGGCGAGGTCTGCATTCAGGGCTCATGCAATGCGAATCCTTGCGCCGACGTTACTTGCGACCCCGGATCCGTTTGCGTCAACGGCGACTGCGTTGACACCTGCGAAGGCTGCGATTGCACCGACCCGGAGGTTTGCATCTTCGGCAACTGCCAAGAGTGCGTTCCAGACTGCACAGGCCAGGCGTGTGGCGAGCCCGATGGCTGTGGGGGAACGTGCAATGGCGATTGTCCCGACGGCGAAACCTGCAGCGGTGGCATGTGCGTTTGCGCTCCTCAGTGCGAAGGCGCCGCGTGTGGAGACGCAGACAGTTGTGGTGGCGTGTGCCCCGGCACATGTCCAGGTGCGCAAGAGCAGTGTCTCGGTGGCGTTTGTGAGTGCGTACCAGAGTGCGCCGGCGTTGCCTGTGGCGTTGCCGATGGCTGCGGCGACACGTGCAACGGCACCTGTACCGACACCGATCAAACCTGTGTTGGCGACACCTCATGCCAGTGCCTAACGACCGAGTGCAGTGGTGATTGTTGTCCAGCGGGGGAATCGTGTTTTGGCACCACCGACCAGTGCTGTACCGCCGAGCAGTTTTGCGCCGACAGCGAAACGTGTTGCGGTGGGGGCTCGACCTGCCTCGACGGCAGCGATGGCAACGCCGCAAACGACACTTGTTGTGGGGCGGCTGCTACCTGCGAGGATAGCGGTACCTGTTGCGGTGCTGGCGAAACCTGTTTCGATGATGCCGATGGCAACGCTGCCAACGACGTGTGTTGTGGCAGCGGCGCTCAGTTTTGTTCTGATAGCGGTGCGTGCTGTGGCACCGGAGAAACCTGCTTCGACGATGCCGATGGCAATGCCGCCAACGACACCTGTTGTGCAAGTGGCGGCCAGTTTTGCAATGACAGCAACATCTGCTGCGCCGCTGGCACGGTATGCAACGCAGAAAACGATAACAACGCTGCCAACGACACGTGTTGCTCAAGTGCTGCGGCTTTTTGCGGCGACAGCGCTGCGTGTTGCGGAGTGGGCGAAGTTTGCAATGCCGACAACGATAACGACGCGGGCAACGACACCTGCTGCCCAAGCGCCAACGCGTTTTGCGGCGACAGCGGCGCGTGCTGCGGCGCTGGCGAAACCTGCTTTAACGATGGCGATGGCGACGCTGGCAACGACTTCTGCTGCAACTCAGCTTCGCGAGCCTGCGAAGACTCTGGGGCCTGCTGCAACAATGGCGCAACCTGCTTCGACGATCAAAACACCACCCCCGCCGACGACTTCTGCTGCGCCAACAACACCATCGCCTGTGCTGGTGAATGCTGTCCAAGCGACGAGATCTGCAACAGCGGCACCTGCTGCGCTCCGGATTGCTCCAGCGGCACCTGTGGCTCCTCAGACGGCTGTGGAGGGATCTGCGACGGACCTTGCATTGAGAGCGGCTTCGACTGTGTCGACGGTGTCTGCGTCCCTGACGATTGCGTAGATGGCTGCAACTTCGGGGAACTCTGCATCGGTGGCAACTGCGTGCCCCAGTGTGAACCTTTCGAAACACCCTGTGGCGGCGGCTGCTGCGGTGTCGGGGAGAGCTGCAACCAGTCGACCGGCCAGTGCACGATCGGCTAGCGCTCTTGGCTTGGCCTAAGAGAACAACTCACAAAGCAGAAAGCCCAGCACGCGCTGGGCTTTCTTGCGTCGGATGTCGTCGGCCGAGCTAGTTGGTTGCCCGCCGGTAGACGCGCCAATGGGGATTATTACCCTTGGCGTCTCGCCAAACTTCATCGGTCGTCGGATCTGCCGTTTGCACAAGTTCGACTTGCCCGTCACCGTCAATGTCGATCGTTGCCCAGTGTCGATTGGTCTCAGCGGCTCTTAGCGTATAGAAACCATCTTCGAGCCCAGAGTCTGGCAGCGGCCATGGTGTCACCGTCTGTGAAAATCCATCATCGGTTCCTTTATAGACTTTCCATTGGTCAGAGTTTGGCGAACCCCATGCCGCCGCTGGCGAGGCAGCCGAGTTGGCTGTGTGCACAAGATCTAAGAGCCCGTCTCCGTCAATGTCCACCGTGTTCCAATAGAGGCTATCCTCGGCCGAGTTGAGGCTTTCGAACGGAGTGGCGCCCAAAGGGAGCTCCCAGGACCGTGCAGTAGTTACAAAGCTCGAGGCATCGGTTTCAAAGACACGCCAGTTTGGTGGCCCTTCATCGAAGTACGGTCCTTCAATGTTGCGATAGTCGCGCGTTTGCACGAGCTCAACATCCCCATTGCCGTCGATATCTAGCGTCTCCCAGTAGCTCAACTCTTCGGTCGTAAAGTAGCCCCCTGCGTTCGAAGGGGATGGAAGCGCCCAATCTACCGCTCCAGTATCAAAGGCCGATCCGGAGTTTGAATACACCCGCCAGTGCGGCATCGTCTCCGCGTCCCAGGCAGCTAAAGGTGAAATCGCGTCCGAAGTGTTTATGAGGTCGAGCAGTCCATCGTCATCTAAGTCGAGCAACCTCCAGCACCCGCGAACGGCTGTGCAGTGGTTAGAGTCTTTGGGCTCACCTAGCGAGAACTCGGGAACACGCCAAAGCACGCCCACTGCCACTGACGAGCCGTTCCCGGGATGAGTGAGCCAAAACGAATCGCCGCTGTCATCCCAGAGATCGTCGGTAGCGGGATCGGTGTGCCGCACCAAGTCCTTGAAGCCATCGTTGTCCAGGTCAACGAAGTCCCAGCCTGGCGCCGAGGTTCGAAAATAGTTGAGCCCGGGAGGGTCTTCAGCCGGCAGCCGAAAGAGCGATGGTGAGGTCTCAAAGCCGATTCCGGTGGTTCCATAGACTTTCCAGAACGGGCCTAGATCATCCGAGTAACCCCGGTTGGTCGTCGGATCCGAGGTTTGCACCAGCTCAACCTGCCCATCATTGTCGATATCAAAGAGGCTCCAGTTTCGGACCGAACCAATCGCGATTTGCGTGTCAGCGAAGCCCTCGGGGAAACCAGAATCTGGCACCGCCCACTCCTCAAAGGACGACGAGAATCCAGGCGGTAGCGGTACGGCCGCGTCGACATCGCCATCGATCAAAGAACCGCCATCGATCAAAGATCCGCCGTCGTTGGGCGTTGCCACCGTTGCGGTATCAAAGGAGCAGCCACCGGCACCCATGAACAAGGCTACCGCCAGTATCCCCGACTCTAGATCTCGTGGTCGCAAGCCCCGATTCTATCCCAAGATACCCTCGAATTCACGAATCAATCGTCACTAGAAAGGGCTGCGAGTTAGGAATACGAAGCCTGAAGTTTCTACTTCTAGTCGCCACCTACGATTCTGTATTCAAGCCGAGATGTTATGTTGGTGCCGTCATAGCAAGATGACTGTTCTCAAAGATGAGATTTGCAAAACACATCAAGCGCGCAATGGACATCGGCGGGGCGTCCCTAGGTCTCGTCCTAACAGCGCCTCTGATGGGAGCAACGGCCCTGGCGATTCGCACCACAATGGGCAGTCCAATCCTCTTTCGCCAAGAACGCCCTGGGCTTCATGGCATCCCTTTTGAATTGGTGAAATTCCGAACCATGACGAACGCTGGAGCTGGCTCCGGTCCGGACGGTGATGCTGCACGTCTTAACGCACTGGGAGGCATGCTCAGGAAACTCAGCATCGACGAGTTGCCAACGCTATGGAATGTCCTCATAGGGGAGATGAGTCTTGTAGGCCCCCGGCCTCTCATGATGCAGTATCTAGAACGCTATACCGAGGAACAAGCTCGTAGGCACAACTTGCCGCCAGGCGTGACAGGGTGGGCGCAAGTGAATGGTCGAAATGCCAACAGTTGGCCAAGGAAGTTCGAACTAGACACCTGGTACATAGACCATTGGAGCTTGCTACTCGACGTACGAATTCTTTGGATGACCATATTCAAAGTACTTGCTAGGAGCGGAGTGAGTGCGGATGGTCACATCAGCATGCCGGAGTACATGGGCATGCCTTCGAACTCCGCACTTGAGCCCCAGTAGGACAGCATGAGGATCGCGGTCATCGGTGACATTCACTCCAACACGCTTGCGCTTGAGGGCGCGCTCAACAAGGTCAACGCGCTTGGGTATGACCACCTGGTACTTCTCGGCGATCTGTTTTCCTACGGTTTGGATCCCGTCGAGATACTCAACACGGTCAAAGAGCTAGTCGATACGCAATCAACTAGTTTGCTGATGGGAAATCACGATTGGCTCTACGCAAGGCCTGAAGTCGAGACGGCAGAGTACTTCGAGAGATTGCCAGATTGGATCAAAGAGTCGATAGCGTGGACGCGCCAGCAGCTGTCAGGTTTAGGTCAATATGAACTCCCGTGGCTTGAGAGAACGACGGTTGAACGAGTCTTCTTTGCACACGCCAACGCCTCGAGTTTCGGTGACTGGGGCTACCTAAATACTGAAGAGGAAGTGCTCCAAGCAGCGCGCGAAATTGAATCGCTAAAACTATCCCTAGGTGTATTTGGACACACGCATAGGCAGCGGATTTCGACAGTAAAAGATGGAGAGGTTGTTCTTCAGACCAGCAGTTCCATGCTTACAGAAAAAAACACAACATACGTTGTGAATGCGGGCTCGCCAGGACAGCCACGAAACCGGGAACGACAATCTTGCGTCTTGCTGATTGAGCATCAATCGGAGGGTGTGAAACTTGATTTGGTTCCATTCGAATACGATCGAATTGCGGTTCGAGAGCAGATTTCCAATTCCGAGTTGTCCGAACAAACAAAAAAGAAACTTGTAGGGTACTACTAGGGCATGAGCATTCGAGTACTAGTCACCGGAGCGGGAGCGCTCTTGGGGCAAGGGATTCTTCGATCGTTACGCAGATCGAATCGCGACTACTACGTGATCGGCGTAGATCCAAGCCCTCTCTCAGCCGGGCTGTATTGGGCTGATAAGCGCTATCTAGTCCCTATGGCCACCGATGAGAATTACTTGACGGAAGTCGAGAAGGTGATCGTAAAGGAGCGACCCGATGTCCTGCTCATCGGGACCGATGTAGAATTGCTCATTTTTGCCGAGCAACGAGAGCGCCTTGAAGCTGATCACAAAATGCATGTGGTCGTGAGCAACCCCAATGTGGTCGCGATCGCCGACGACAAGTTCAAGACATACGAGTTCTTGAAAGAACATCAATTCCCCTATCCAAAGTCAGCTCTGGCGGACGGGGCACATGCCCTCGTTGAAACCATTGGTTTTCCAATCGTTGCAAAGCCGCGAGTTGGTGCTCGATCTGTCGGTGTGCATCTCATTCACAACACCAAAGAACTTGAACACTCGATCGCTACGACCAAGGACTTCGTATTTCAAGAACTGGCGGGACCAGAGGATCGAGAATACACAGCTGGAGTAATCTGTTTCGATGGTCGGTGCCTGGCGTCGGTAGTAATGCGCAGAGATCTTAGAGACGGCAATACCTACCGAGCCTTCGTAGATCCGTCACCCGAGCTAAATGAACAGATCCAAAAGATGGGTGCTGCACTCAACCCGTATGGCCCGGCCAACTTTCAGTTCAGAACTGACGCAGCCGGGATTCCCAGGGTCTTTGAAGTTAACGGACGATTCTCTGGAACCACCCCGTTACGTGCGCTGGCCGGTTTTGATGAAGTCGAGATGTGTATCCGCTATCTCGTTCATGGTGAACCCATTGTGCAACCGGAAGTTGCCAACAAGATCTTCCTGCGACATTGGAGCGAAACCGAAATCTCTCAAAAAGAGTTAGATGGACCTTGGGGTTCTACTGACTAGCTCGCTCGCACTCTTGCAAGGACACTGACGTGCAATATCGACAACTAGGTAATTCGGGAGTACGGCTCTCAACGATAGGCATAGGAACGAATCGTTTTGGTTCAGACCGAGTCCCGCAGAGTGATGCCGACCGAATCATCAGCCTCGCTGCTGACTTGGGAGTCAATCATCTCGATACTGCTGATTCCTATCAACATGGGGCATCAGAGATTGCCTTAGGTAATGCTCTTAAGGGTCGATGGGACGAATTTTTCGTGGCGAGTAAGTTTCACTTCCCAACCGGGGAGGGAACCAACGATCAGGGCAATTCTCGCTACCACATTATGAACGCCGTGGAAGCAAGCCTAGCTCGGCTGCAGAGTGACCATGTTGATCTCTACTATGTGCACCGTTGGGATGAGCACACACCGCTCGCCGAAACTCTCAGAGCACTCGACGACCTTCTCACGGCCGGGAAGATCCGCTACGTTGGAGTCTCTGACTTTGCCGTCTCGCAACTGGCTGAGGCGCATCTGCTTTCAGAGACTAGGTTCTGGACACCGGTGGTGGCCCTGCAGGCTCACTATCATATGCTCGCGAGGGAAGCCGAGGAGACACTCTTGCCCCATTGCTCGGAGCACGGCGTTGGCTTCATTCCCTATTTCCCGCTCGCCGGCGGGTTCTTAACTGGCAAGTATCACGAGTCCCAGGCGGCCCCTGCTGGCTCGCGCGGAGAGACAAGTCAGTACGTACAGCAGTACATGACCAAGGAAAACTATCGTCGTCTTGAAACCCTTCGAGAGTGGTGCAACGAGCGTGAACGGGGTTTGAACGAATTGGCGCTTGCATGGCTGGCCGCGAATCCAACAGTCTGTTCGGTTATCTCGGGCGTCACAAGCGAAGAGCATTTGCGTGCGAATGCGAATGCTGCATCGTGGGAGCTATCGACCGAGGAGTATGCCGAGGTAACAGCGCATCTTTCGACAACCACGAAGTAGTGGATGCTACGTGGCAGCGACGCTAAAAAGTGGGAGCACGTACGTAGCGAGCAACCTCTTGGAGTTTCGAAGACCAAGAGAGATTGCGGTCTGCGAAGTTCCGCATTTCAAGTGCTGCATCATCCAATGATAGCTCTGTTGCGAAGCGGCGTACGGATGCGACATCCAGCGGGGCTTCGCTGGCGGGAATGCCCAGTGCGTAGGGCCAGTCCGATTTGAAGTCGTGGTCGGAGCCGGTGAATACGAACGGGATGCCCCGCGCACAGTACTCGCGGAGCTTTAGAGTTGATGCACTATTTAGATCAATTCGGTGAAGGCCGAGGGAGCCGACCGCGACGTCGCATTTGTCATAGAGAGCATCGAGTTCTTTCCCGGTAACGTGCCCATGAAATCGCACTCGATCCTCGATGCCCTTGGTCGTCGCAATCTCTTTTAGGGACTTCAAAGCTTCACCATTGCCGGCTAGGTGGAAAAACACTCTCTGTTGTTCATGTTCTGGCATTTCGGCAATGCCCATGAGGACTCTGTCGTATCCATGCCAGTGAGAAACGTTGGCCACGCCGAGGAGTCTGAGGCAGTCTTCATCCTGGTGATGCTGTCGAAGCGGGTGTGTGTCGACGGAGATTCCATTCCCTGTTTGGATGCAGGGAATGCCGTAGATCTCTTCTTGCTCCCTGAACGTCACGATTCGGCCTACATAGCGCCGCAAGAGCGGACTAAAGAGATCATCGAATGCAAGGATCACCTTCTGAGTGGGCGTCTTCATCTCTTTGCGAAATGGATAGGTGGCAACCTCGACGACGATACGTAGGTTAGGGTTCGCGGTCGTAACCCACCGCAGGAATGCGAGCAGGGCCGGGCTGCTACCAGGGTAGCGTAGATAGATGAGATCGAAGTCCGTTGGGCAAATCACCTTCGAAAGCCCAAGCCAAAACAGATTGTAGTGATTGAGTGTGTTCCAGCCACGACCTCGGCGTGCGTAGGTATGACGGCAGTTGCCATCAACAATGACGCCCGCGAGGCTGTTGTGCGCGATAGTTGCTTCAAAGCCCAGGTCGCGAAATCCATCGACTTGCTGGTGCATCTTTCGAATAATCCCGCTGTTGCCGGAAAAGTCGGTCGAGATTGGGTAGATGACTAGGGCGCGCATTGTGTAGTTGTAGTCCGATGAGACCCTTGGTGTTCTCAGAGTCGACCGGGTGGGATGCTAACTCAAGCGCCCTCGATCTGCATGAGGCCGCACCAGGTAGTTTCTGGTCACCTGGCGGCACAGAATAAGAATCCTGGCAGCATCATCCTGATAAGTTATCGCGATGGCGAATCAAGGAATGAACAGCGAGAAGAAGAGCAGGTTTCGGGTCGCAGTCGTCGGCTGTGGTCGCATTTCGAAGAACCACTTTGCATCAATCGAGCAGTTTCCAGACGACCTTGAACTCGTGGCAGTCTGCGACCTCGATGAGGTTGTCGTACGTGCTCACAGTGAGAAGTACGGCGTCCCAGGCTACCGGCACCTCAGCGAACTGCTCGACGGAGAAGAGTTGGACCTTGTCGCGATCTGCACCCCAAGCGGCCTTCACTCGGAACAGGCGCAGCTAGTCGCTCGGCGTGGAGTCAACGTCCTTACCGAGAAGCCAATGGCTACAAAATGGCGAGACGGAACAAGGATGGTCAAAGCCTGCGATGAAGCAGGAGTTAAGCTATTTGTCGTTAAGCAGAACCGTCTCAACCCTACCCTCCAACTCCTTAAACGCACGATTAATGAAAAGCGGTTTGGGCGCATTCATATGGTTCATGTGAATGTTTTCTGGACTCGACCACAGGACTATTATGACCAAGCTACGTGGCGAGGAACATGGGAGTTTGACGGCGGCGCTCTTATGAACCAAGCGAGCCACTATGTTGATTTGCTCGATTGGCTGATCGGACCTGTCGAAAAAGTGCAAGCGATGACCAGCACCACCCGCGACATTGAGGTCGAGGATACTGGAGTCATGAATGTCAAATGGCGAAATGGCGCTCTTGGCTCGATGAGCGTAACCATGTTGACCTATCCAAAGAACCTTGAAGGCTCAATAACAATTCTGGGCGAGCGCGGAAGCGTTCGAATCGGAGGCATGGCCGTCAACGAAATCCAGCACTGGGAGTTTGCCGACTCTCGTGACTACGACAGTGAAGTCACTTCGGCGAACTACAAAACTACTTCGGTCTACGGCTTTGGTCATGCTCAGTACTACAGAAACGTTGTTGACTCGCTTCAGGGAGTTGCCGAGGCCAATACCGGTGGCCGTGAAGGTCTCAAGTCGCTTGAGTTGCTGATTGCGGCCTACCTCTCGGCTAGAGATGGAAGGACCATGTCACTTCCGCTTGAGTACTAGTGTTGCACTTAACTATGCGAGCACGGCGGTCACGAATACGAAGTCAGCTAGTGATGTTGGGGTCACCATCGGTGGGATTCTTAAGACACCAGAGACGGTAGCCCCAGTTGAGTGCTTATGAGTGACACGAAGTCCTGCGCGAAGAAGGTACTGTTCAAGACGTCGCTCATTGAAGTCGACGACGTGTCCGGCAACCCAATTGCCATCCACAAGAATTCCTGTACCACTCAATGGGCGTCCACAATCACCAGATGCTGCCATGTCCGGGATCCGCCCAATCGCCCACCGCAGACGCGAACCCAACGACGACATGTTGGGCACACTAATGTAGGCCCGGCCGGTTGGGCGCAGGATTCTTGAAATTTCACGTAGCAGGGGCGTGCCGCAACCAAGGTGTTCCAAGACTTCCGTGCACACGACGGCGTCGACGGATCGATCTGCTAGTGGTATCGATGCATCTGGCCCGTTGAGATCTGCCTTCAAGTCGGGATTTCCATACCGATCTGCAGTGAGCCACTCTGCACATTTGACGTACCGACGAAAACTAGCATCGGTTGCTCCCACTTCAAGAACGCGATCACCAGGACCTATCCCCTTCTGAAGCACATCAATAGTGGCTTTGAATCTCCACGTCCGCTCCATACTCTCTTGTTCGCCAGCTGACATTGATTTCACCGTCTATTGACCACGAGATATCTTCTCGCGTCCACAATCTTTTCACTTGAATTGAAGAAAGTAGCTGCACTGCCGTAGTACAACACCTACCGAGTTCTGCGAATCCGCGGAAACCGGTCCCTCCAAATCTCACGAAGTGCCGTTATGTCGCTCTTCCTAGGAACCACTAAGGATAGAAGGGGCACGTTTTCCCCTAGCTTTCGAAAAGCCAGAATTGCGACGAGTGAACTCGTCGCATAGGCAATAGTCGATGCTAGTGCGGCACCCTCGATGCCAATTCGTGGAATAAGGACCAGATCTAGGCCGATGGTAAGAATACCCGCAGTCGACGTTGCCATCGACACTAGGCCTGGGCGCCCGCGGCCTGCCAAGTACGCAGCAATGACCTTCAAGTGAGCCAACGATACGACCCCTGGTAGAAGTATCCAAAGAGAGGCTACTCCTGCATCAAATTCTTTCCCGAAGAGCAGGGGCAGGACCAGTGGCGTGGTGGCAGCTATTGCGACAGCAAGCAGCACGCACGCAAGAAAGGCTCGGCGCGCTAGGTCCTTCGTCAATTCGACTGCGTCTTCGTCGTCGAGCGTAACAACATGAGATAACGCGACAAACGCTGCTGCATTCGGCACTTGCAAGATAATCTGAGCTAGCGCAGCAGACACGCTATAGATACCAGCTTGCTTGGTACCAAGAAGCGCCGCCACAATAAATATGTCGAGTCTGTAGTTGAGGAACTGAAGTACTGCGCCAATATAGCCGCGCAAGCCGTATCGAAGCATGTTCCGAAAAACACTCGGGGTGTAAGAAAGGCTCAGCCGAATTCCCCTCGATCGCAGTATCTTCACAGCTGCGATCAGGCCGAGTAATGAAGTCAAGAGCAACTGCCAGACCACGACTGCTACTCCGATGTGAAGAACAAGAAGACCTACCGCCAAGAATACAAATCCGGCGGCGGCTGTCGTGGCACCCACAATTGAGACCTGGTTGAGCTCCTTGAGTCCTCGCAAGACCCCCAAAATCCAACCGTTCAAGAGTACCGAGGGAATCACAAAAGCAGATAGCCGAACGTAGTAGACAAAGCGTTCCTCGAAAAGGAGACGGGCAAGGTCCACTGCGAAGAGGTAGACAAGCAAGCTTCCAAGCATCCCCAATAGCAAGCCCGCAGTTGCAAGTGTCGCAGCTGTCTCCTCAACTCGCTCTTTTTCACGGCCAACGAAATAGACAGCCGCGCCAGTAATCCCGAAATCAAAAACTATCGCCCCAAGCGATACGATCCCAAGAAGGACGCTCGTGGCGCCTTTACCCTCAGGCCCCAGGACTCGAGCGATCAAGATGGCTGAGGCTTGCGAACATGCCAAGACGCTGAGCGCCATGACCAGATTCGTCAACGTGGCATTCCGGACACTGGTGTGACTATTCGTCAAGCTAGTAATACTCCCACGCGCCCGTATCCTAGCTAAAAAGCCACCGACTTGGACTGTTCAAACCAGCTCAAGCTGCTTCAAAGACTCGGCCACAGAATCGACAATCACTTGGAAGACGCAAGATCTCGTGCAACTTGGGATCGTGAGTCATGAGGCCCCCGCTGAGTCTATTGTTGTGAAGCGACCTCGACTTTAGTGGTGTGAAGCCAACGGTTAAATCGGCTTGTACTCCTCCAAGATGTATTCGAGGATCCCAACTCCGCGAGTTCGGCGCTTTCAGTTTGGGTGTTGTTCCCGACAAGTTGACTGAGACTACAGAGGCAGCATGAAGATAATTACCATCGTAGGCGCGCGCCCACAATTCGTCAAAGCAGCAGTTGTCTCCCGTGCACTGAGACAGGCTCCAGACAAGGTAGACGAGTTACTTGTCCACACGGGACAGCACTACGACGACAACATGAGCCGAGTTTTCTTCGAAGAACTCGGAGTGCCCAAACCAAGCTACAATCTGGGGATAGGAGGGGGCTCACACGGTCAGAACACCGGCAGAATGCTAGAGGCTATAGAGACAGTTCTTCTCAAAGAACGACCCGACTGGGTGCTCGTCTATGGGGACACCGACTCAACACTTGCGGGAACTCTCGCATCCGTGAAGTTGCATATCCCTGTTGCTCATGTGGAGGCCGGCCTCCGGTCTTTCAACCGAGCGATGCCCGAAGAACTCAATAGGGTACTTACCGATCACGCATCCAGCCTGCTGTTTACACCTACTGCTGTTGCGACTTCCAATCTCAATCGTGAAGGGATTGAGACTACGCACATTCGGCAGGTGGGCGATGTCATGTTCGATGCAGCGCTCTTCTATTCGAAACTTGCAGAGGACGGTAGCAAAATCCTTTCGCAGCTTGGCGTCAAGAAAGGCGAGTACGCTTTGGCAACGCTGCACAGAGCCGAGAATACTGACTCGCGGGAGCGCCTGGCGGGCATCCTAGAGGGACTCGCCCAATCTCCGTTGCCAGTAGTCTTGCCACTTCACCCTAGGACTGCGAAGCGGCTGGGAGAGTACTCCCTTGAGCTTCCCAAGACGGTCCTAAAAATAGATCCGATCGGCTATCTGGACATGATGAAGCTCGAAAAGAATGCTTCTCTGATTGCCACAGACAGTGGAGGCATCCAGAAGGAAGCCTACTTTCACCAGGTACCATGCATCACGTTGCGTGATGAGACTGAATGGAAAGAGCTCGTTGAAATTGGGGCAAATCGAATTGTTGGTGCGGACCCTGACGTCATTGGAGACTCACTGAAGCACGGTTGTTCGTTTCCGGATGAGGCTGGGCAACTGTACGGGGACGGCACCGCCGCACAGAAGATCGCCAAAGAATTGCTCACCACATAGCCGCACTGATCGCGCCTTCCGCTAGAGTTCGTCTCCGCGCGCAGACGCCCCGAATAGCACTTTCCCAGCGAGTCTGGGCTCTTCGCTACTTCGGGCAAGCAATGGGAAATCAAAACAATACCGTCGTATTCCGCGAGGACAATTTGAACAAGGGAACGGAGGTGCTCTCGATACGTCGGCGGAAGGGATGGGCGCCAGGGGTCCAGGCGCACAGGGAGCGCCCCAAGGGAGCTTGTTCTTGGTGGTCGAAAGGTGGCAGTCAGGCATGTGCGCAACGCGGACGGGGAAGTGGTGCTCGATAGCTATAAGCATTTCTCCGAGTCCGATCCGCTGCAAGAGAGAGCTTTGGAGCTGATGGTTGTTGGCGTTAGCACGCGCAAGTATCGGCGTTCTCTAGAGGAGGTTTTCGCTGCGTATGGATCCTCGCAACATGAGCAAGAGCGCGGTGAATCAACATTTCGTAGCGGTCACAAAGAAACAACTTAAAACTCGCTTGGAAGCATCTCTTGAGGGGTTTGACATCAAAGCAGTGATGCTTGATGGCATTCATCTTGCCACGCATCTGGTGGTGATCGTGGTGGGTATGGTTTCTGGAGTATTGGAACGCCGTTCGACTGCGTCCTTCGAAATGGACTGTTTTGTAGTGCCTTCTTCCTTCTTCGTCGTGTCGCAAACATATGCGATGCTGATTTCCTGGATCGGTTTTCTAGAAACCTGGCAATTTGTTGTGTTGTGACGGTCGGCACTTCAAGCCCCAATATCAACTTTTCAGTGTACCTGGTTGCTCGCCTTTGCTGGTGGAATGAACGGCTCAAGAAGCGGATGTCGGAAAAGAATCTTACCAACATGTCGTGCGCCGGACCGAGTCAGATGCGACCCGTCGTAGCTAATCAACTCGCCTGCGACGGGGGCGACAAGCGTCAAGGTAGTTGCCGCCTCGGTTCACGAATTTCTTAGCCGCTCCAAGGTTTGCTTGTCGGGGTTAAGAAATACTTCCCTCGGCGCATGCCAAGCTCTGGTGGCACCAGACCACCGCTC